>Ga0315338_1000025_pt1 | contig 946304 bp, 884 predicted proteins | sample ASW8metaG_FD_204518 | JGI IMG/M metagenome (GOLD analysis project Ga0315338, IMG submission 204518) | Ammonia-oxidizing marine archaeal communities from Monterey Bay, California, United States - ASW #8 | ecosystem: Environmental > Aquatic > Marine > Coastal | place: USA: California | collected... | reverse complement strand
GGCCATAGGTAAGGTACTGTGTCAGGGTTCCGGCTTCGAAGCCCACCGACTCTATTGCCGGGGCGAATCTTTTCAAACAGGCGACGATGTCGCCAACTTCTGATGTTGCCTTGCCCTCAAACTGGACAGCGCCGTCGTCATCGACGACGCAGATAGCGACAGAACGCAGCGAAACATCCAATGCCGTGTGATAAGCCATGATGCAATCTCCCAGGTTGGTTCGTGTGATACGAGCTTACTGAGAGCTTGACGGTAACCGTCAGCCCGATTACCCATGCTCCTGGCCGGTTTCTGCCTGATTGAGATTTGATGCGACCGTCTGTTTACTGGTCGTGAACCGTCGTTACGTTCCGCTGTGCCATACGCGGAAGAGAGCCCTAAGCCGATCTTGGGCGGTACGTTGTTGCGCTCTCGGCGGCAACCGACCGGAGCGGCAGGGCAAGAAGGGTACTGTCAGGCGTCACCGTTCAACGCCTTGTTGGACGAAGCTTTTTCTGTCCGCTCAACCACACCCAAGTAGTCGTGGCTTGATTTGTTTTCGTACGACTCAAATATCTCTCTGATCGCCGGCGTAATTGTAGCTTGTGAAGTCGCCATCTTCCCTCCGGGAGAGTTCGCCAAAATCGACATCCCAGAAGCGTGATACTCCCAGATATCGGCCGGTAGGTGCCCCGAGTCATAGCTTTTTTTTATGGTGGTGAAATGATTAATGTAGGACTGAAAGAGAAAAGAAAAGCGGTCTTTTTGCGACGGAGTCATGGTTTCGGGGTCTGCTAACCCTTCAAGAAACGTATGGGCAAATTCGGGATCATCAATGACGTGCCCGTTCAGTGTATTCCACCCTGCGGCCAACAAGTCGACCGAAGCAGATTCAGCCGCTAACCGGCTCTGTCTTACTTCGATGATTAAATAGATCAGTGTGGCAACGACCACCATCGCACTGATGAGTTCAGCAAATACTCCAATGGCGTCCCAATTCATCCTGTATCACCCGACAGATAATCCAACGGGCAGCATATCGGAGGGCATTGGCGGCGTGAACGTCTGAAAGTGGCCGACCACGGTCGCATCGGGCCCAGGCCTCGACCTCTGGTAACCTCATGAGTGGACGATGCGCGACGAGAATCGAAGGCAAGCCGGCTAAGACCGCGTGGCGGTTGCCGGCACAGATAATTGTAAGGTTTACGCTCCAATCATGTCGAAGAAACGCACACTGAGTTCACCTTCAATCTGCGACTTAACATCTGCGATGACCCCGGTCTCGGTACGCCACGCGAAGTACTTCTCGTATTTCTCTCGCGACTCCCAAACTTCAACGATAACGAAGTTCTGCGGGTCATCCAGGTTTTGACTCGCATAGAGGCCGATGCAGCCATCGTAGGAGCGCGTGTCCGGGAAGAGGGCCTTGAAGCCTTCTGCCATACCATCGACGAACTCGGGCTTTAGCCGAATCTCCAGCAGTACCGTGCAAGCCATATCGCGATCTCCCCTCGTAAGAACGAATTAACCGAACAGCGAACCATGCCGGTCAGCTTATGAGGCAGCGGCAATACCGTCAAGACACTCTCGATACTGCATCGCGAAGGGCGAAGAATAATCCAGGAAACCCGAGTTCCCGCGGATTTATTTAGATTCCTGGAAGCAGCCGGCACCGCTCGAACCTGGCGAGTAACAACGGGCTGGGGCGAACGAGCGAAGGTCGGTTATTGGCCGTTCGCGTCGATTCTGTGCTTCCCGGCAGCCGGCGGTTCTCGCCTCTATAACGGTCGTTTCACTAGAGCCGTAGTCACTTCGGTACTGGCCCGTCGCGGCAATCGATAACCGCCAGAAAATCCTCACAATCTCGCTTCCGGCGTTACGTTTTCCGCCTCGTCATTTCGCCAGGTTTCGGCATTCATAAATTCCCACATAGCATCCCATGACACGGGCGGATTCTCTTCATCGTTGAGTTTTTGATCGAGCAGATCGCGAACTTTTGGCGGGAAACCCCAGCGTCCAGAGCCGTCTTCCCACCACGCCCGTATGCCAGTGCTCGCCAGTATGCTAACGGCTATTGATTCCCAGTGTTGGTAGCGCTCGTCGTCCAGGGAGCCATTGTGGTAGAGATCATAAATGATCTCGAAATGGTTTAGGTATTGAACGACCCAAAAAATCGCTCTCGAGCGATCGGCGACTCGAGTGGGATTTTCCCCATCCGCAGTCATTGCGTAGGCTCGGGCGATTGCCGGGTCCTCCATTTGGGCAACCATTCTATTCACCCCGGTTTGGACAGCGACAATTTCTTCCCGTTTTTGCTGTGAATTGCTTTGTCGTATTTGGGCAGCGAGATAGACAAGTGTTACAACTACCGCGAACGCGCCAACGATCTCCCCTATCGCCCCAATTGCATCCCAGTTCATCGCTTATCTCCCGCTTGTTAATCTAACGGGCAGCATATCGGACGGGGTCTGGAGCGCGAAGGTCGCTTCTTGGCCGCTTTCCGCCCGATTGCGATTTGATGCGTCCGTCTGCTTACCGGTCGTCAACCGTCGTTTAGTTCCGCTGTGCGATACTCGGAACAGTGCCCAAAGCCCACCGTCGACGTGACCCTGGACGGAGGTATGCGCTAAGCTCGGAACGAAAATCTCAGCCGGTTTCCATTATGAATTGCTGCGCCGCGATGATTCCGCCTAGTACCGCGAGCACGGATTCGAGATATCACCGTGAACGCGGATTCCGTCTAGTTAGCTGTTAGGCGGCAAGTACCGAATTCATGAACTGGGGAAACATCAGCGAGATTATAGGAACAGTAGCCGTCGTTGTTTCGGTTATATACCTTGCGTTTCAAGTCAGAAAGCAAACCGAAGAAGCTAGGCTCGCTGCCACAAGAGAACTATCAGCTCAGTTTCAGGATACGCTCCGGTTGTATATTGAAGACGAGAAATTCAACGAAATTTATAGAAACGGCATTGCAGATTATGAGGCTTTGGAGGAAGGAGATCGTCTCAGATTTAGTATGGCTTTAGTGTCCAGTTTCAGAGTCCTAGAACAGCAATATCTGCATATAAGCCGTGGAAATGTGGACGCAGATTATTTCAGGTCAATGGACTTGGGTTATGGGGAAATTCTGAAATTCCCGGGAATTCAGCGATGGTGGGATTTTACTAAGCATTCATTCGAAGAAGGCTTTCGGGCACACATAGATAAAAGGATTAGGGAAGCTGATCTATCGACCCATCCAAGCACGTTTCGAAAATCATGAAGTTGCCGCTTAACAAGGGGATCAGCCTGACAGCTTACAGCGCACTTTTCCGATGTGCCGATATTTTCACATCTCCAAAGTGCGCTGTAATCTGCAGGTTATCCCAACGTTAGGTGGCGGCGCGAACTTCATGACTTGGGAACTTGCGACATCACTGGCCGAGATCATCGGGGCACTTGCGGTCATTGTCTCGCTCGTTTATGTCGGAATCGAACTAGGCCGAAACACCCGCAGCAATAGGGCTGCAACAAGCTATCAAGGCGCTCACTCTTGGGCTGAAATGAATTCCCTAGTTATGGGGGACCCAAAACTAGCACTGCTAATACAACGGTCTTTTAGCGAAGATAATAGTTCCTTTGAGGAAGCCGATGCTGCGCAATTGGATTTCGTCGGTCGGTCATTAATGGAGCGTCTCGACGGTTTGTATTATTTGTATCGAAACAAACAACTGGAAGCAGATCTGTGGAGTGCCCGAATAACCTGGACACGTCGTTGGCCAGAAAAGCCATTTTGGCGCGAATGGTGGAGCCGGGAACAATTAACCTCGAATTATTCTCACGCATTCCTTAAGGAATTAGACCGGGAAGTTTCAGACGGAGGGCCAATTTAGTGCCACCTAACCGGCCGATCAACGTGACGCTAGATGCACGACACATTGTGTGACGAAACGCCAGAACCGAGGAGGAATTGACTATGAAACGAACGGCTGAATGTGCGTGCGGGAGGGTATCCGCAATCGTTGAAGGAGATCCGGTCCGAGTACTTGCGTGCCATTGCGATTATTGCCAGAAACGTACCGGTAGCGTATTTCAAGTTTCATGTTGGTATCCGCATGATCGCGTGCTCGAATTTAACGGGGAAACAAAGGTTTTTTCGGAATCCCAGAATAGCTTCGGAGTCGAGTACAATTTTTGCCCGAATTGCGGAACAACCGTGTATTGGCGCTTCGAAAAGGCAGAACCATTCCTCCCTGGGATCTCTCGTTTCGTCGGGATAGCTGTAGGGTGTTTCGTGGACAAGGATTTTCCGAAGCCTGAAGTGAACGTGCAGATTCAGTATCGGCACGAGTGGGTCCCGGAATTCCCGGATATACCCGCGTATGAAGCTTTCGCTCCTCTCGACGTTTATATGCAAGATATTTAATTGTGGGAAGGCCGAGAAAAGCGGGCCGCGCAGCCTAACAAGTCGTTGGAACTGACACTCGACCTCTCCATGCCTTCGCTGCCGCTCCGGGCAGTCGCCATAAAGCCCAGATTTGCTGTGGCCATAATCGGCTAAGGAAACCGCGACGGTCCGTTCTTGGCCGATCTCGGCCGGATTCGCTCGTTGAACGAAGGTCTGCATTGATACCCTGACCAAGCGATTCTCAGCTGCGGTGCAAGAGGGCGAGATATGCCCAAAGTGTGTGAAACCGCGAGCATCATGGCGACCGACCGGAATCGAACCATTTCTCCATATGGTCTGAGAGTGGCGTTAGCGGGCCGCTAGCGCTTTGTCGACTGATTCTACGAACTCCGGCCCAAGCTCCTCGACTATAGGTGCCATCCTGCGCCACTCGTCGGCAGATCGCGGATTAGGCTCCATCATGGCGAGCATGTGCGTCACATCCGCCTTTATGGTGTAGCCGGTGGTGTTGTGCAGCACGCTGCGGTGGGACGTAACGGCGGTGAAAAATAATTCTTGGAAGTATGTCGAAAACAAAATCTGTTCCTTCTCCGTCAGGGCTTCTTTGCCTCGTGCCTTGACCAGCACATCCGCGATTTCGGGGTTTGATAAAACAATGCGGCGCCACGTCGAGTACATTTGCTGCTGCGCATTCATGCCCTGCTGCGCCGCGTGTTCAGAGGTTTCTTCAGCCGCGACGCGGGTGAGGCGCGTCTGAATTGAGAGATAGACGAGCGTCGCGAGGACGGCGATTGCGCCGATTAATTCCCCAATTTAACCAAGTTCAGTAATACTCATACTGCGACCTCCCTTAGGTGACGTCTCAGTACGAGGATATATGAGCGCCTCGCTGGCGTGAATAACCGCTCCTGGCCGTTCGCGTCGATTAGGGCCATGAAAGTAACCGTCCGCTCACGTGGGAAGAGCAGTCGTAGAGCAGAGATACAGCACTCTCGAGGTGCCGTTTCACTGATCGCTTTGTCCGTTTTCCGTAAGCCCGAGCGGCCCCAGATATACTCTCATATTGATTGCGAGATGAGGTTCTAGTCATGGCGACCATCAACTGGGAAGCAGTACAAGCCGTAACTGAAATCCTCGGGCTTATTGGCGTTGTCGCGTCGCTGATTTTTCTCGTGATTGGTGTTCGCGCTAACACGCGCGCCCTGATGCGTACTGAAGTACGCGACATGCAGGCGAACTCGACGACAGCATTCTACGCTGTGGCAAATGATGGAGAATTATCGGAAATACTGATCCGAGGGCTAAACTCCCCGGATGATCTAAACGACGTGGAGTACTACAGATTCACCGTCGCGATGCTGGGTTACTTGACGGCCCTCGAACAAGCGTTTGTTGCTCGACGACATAATTTGTATTTTGATGAAGATTTGGTCCCGCTTGAAGCTAACATCTATTCGTTGTTAGGCCCGGCCGGAGCGCAACGGTGGTGGGCAACACGACGTGCCCACTTCACTCCTAATTTCCAAAAGATTGTCGATGACATTCTTTCTGAGCCCGACCATCCTGGGAAACGATTAATAATGCCCTCCGACACTGTCTAAGGTTCAGCTCATAGTGTGTTCTGGCATTCCACGTCGTCGCTTAATGATTGGCGTCAGGTCTTTACTATCCCTATTTGAAGGTCGGTTCATGGCCGATAAGAGCAGTTGCTTGTGAGAACATGAACGTCGGCTCATGAGAAAGCCGACGTTCAGACTGGCGTCTTCACTGGCAGAAATGTGCGCTTACAAGACAGATGCCCGGATGACGTAGGCTTCGTTTGTTCATTGGAGGACGTAAATCATGGATCATCAGGCTTTTGCCCAGCTGCTGGGTAATTATGGAGAGTTCGTTGGTGCAATTGCAGTGGTCGTAACGCTAGCGTATTTGGCGGTGCAAATCCGGCAGAGCAACAACTTGGAAAATGCAGAATCGATCAGAACTACAACGCAAAATTATGTCAACACGATTCTGCAGGTTGACGCCCCACTTTTTCGAAAGGCTATGGTCGATTTCGACCGGCTTAACGGGGACGATCAAATGAAGATACACAACTACCTCATTGCAATGTTCTTGATCGCGCAAACAGAAGTGAAGTTAAGCGGGCGAGGACTTGGTGAGGTGAGTGACTATCCGCCAGTACTTGCCAGCTGGACTCGTGCTCCAGGGATCCAAAAATGGTGGTCGCTGGTTGGACCGAGCTTCAGCGCCGACTTCCAAAGCTATATCGAAGAGTTGCGGGAACTCGGAATGGACAAGGCGCCCATCCACGAGTCCATGCCGTGGGTCGCGGCAAGTCCCGACGCGGACATCTAATGTACGACAGCTTTCGGGGAGAAACGGTTTTACCCTAGTTCAGTGGACACCTGGAATGTGGTGCGAGCAGCGCCCGGAAAGGTCGCTGAACGGTTCTTTTAGTCACCTGTTCCGCTAACGGTTTTAACCTTCCCCCATGTCGCTAACGAGCGCTTGAATTCTGGGCGAGATGCCAGGTCGCGCACGTTCCCACCACCATTGAAATCCTGGAGTACCCACAACGCTAGCCATACCCGCTTTCAGAGCCTGGCAATTTTCTCGTGTTTTCGGAGACGATCGAAACCGGGCCATAGCGCATCCCGGGGCCGAGTGAATCACCCGTTGCGAGCTACCGGTAAACACCGTGGCCACGCGCGGGTCAGGATTGCCCCGATCCATACCTGTCAGGGCCGCACTTAGCGCTTTTCATCCTGATTGCCCGCGACGATCGCGCGATAATCCCGTGGTTCGTACGGCGCCAATAATTCCTTTAGCGGTGCAAAGAATCCCCGTTTACGCAGCGGGTCCGCACCGATGTCCCGCATTAACTCGTCATGGTAGTACTGCGCGTGCATAAAGACTCGAGTACTGCGCGCGCGACTGTGCGGCATCCATGATCTTTTCCAGGTCTCGATCGCCTCGATTTCCCGAAGCATCTCGGTTCGCGCCGGCAGACTTATCCGCCCCGTGAGTAAATCGGCGAGCCAGCGTGCCTGCAGACCATGCGTCAGAATATTGGAGACCGCGGTCGCACGGCCAACGAAAGCGAGGTTGGGCAGGTCGGGGTGCATCATGTGGCGGTACAGGTAAAACCCGTCATCATCGGTGCCCAGTGCCTCACGCGCGCTATCGGAGAGATAGCCGAAATCGTTTTGCCACCCGGTGGCGAGCACGACACAATCGACGGCGAGTTCTGTGCCGTCTCTCAGCACTATTCCCGTGGGCGTATACCGTTCGATTTCCGACCGGTGTGCCGAGATCCGGCCGTTATGGATTAACGGGAAAAATTCGGGACGTGCCACCATCGTCCCTTCGCCCGTAGCGTCGAGTTCAAACGGTACGTCCGGTATCAGATTTTTCCCGTGGCCAATGTCTTTGTCGAGCCCGCACTGGAGTCGGATAATGAGTTCAAACAATCGCCAGAATACCCAGACCAGCGGCTTGCCCAATCCGTGAAGCCATTTGTCCACCGGACTCGGACGTTGGTACAGCGGCAGGAACGCGCTGGTCATGCGATTCAGTGCGCCCCATTTGAACGGGAGTACGCCGGCTACTTTTTGCGGGACCGGCCAGTGCGTGTTGCGGAATACGAGATGCACATCGTTTGCCACCGTCGTCGCCTCGAAAGCGACATCCGCGGCGCTCTTACCATAGCCGATGATCGCGACATTACGCCCGCTGAGCGGTGTGTGCGACTTGACCTCGGAGTTATGCAGGATGTCGCCCTGAAATTCGGCCTCGCCGGGGAACGACGGTTTGTTCGGGACGTTGGAATAAAGTCCCGTCGCGATCACGACAAAGTCGAAGTCCTCGCGTTGAGCGCCGGCCTCGCCATCCGTCGTTATCGTCCAGCCCGGATCCCCGTCAGCACGGGGCGAGAGATCCGCCACTCGCGCGTTCAGGCGAATCGCCTCGCGGAAACCGAAATGATCGACATAATCTTCGAGGTATTGCTGAAAGACGGGCCCGGGGGTGAAGTCGGGCGCGCTCGCGGGCATCGGCCAGTCGGGAAACTCATAGAGCTCCTTACGTACCTGAACACCGAAGTTCACGTAACCATCGGCCCACACGCCGCCGATTTTCCCGGTACGTTCAAACAGGACACAGTCTAAGCCTTGCGCGCTCAGCGTTTTCGCCGTCGCGAGGCCGGCGATACCGGTACCGACGATCCCGACCCGGCGCACGCCGCTCATGGCAAAGCCTTTCGTCGTGCGATCAGGACCGACCGCGCCCGGGAACAGCGAGCGGGGAGGTCAGGCACCACCGTGTCGCCGCAATAAACGTACGAGCGTGCTGAGAACCACGCCGACGAGCCACAACGTCAGGACATAGGCGCCGAAAAGAGTCCACAAGGCGAGGGTCCATACCCCGTAACAGGCGGCGCGGGCATTCGAAGCGTTGCCGCCGGTCGTCAAACGGCGGGCAGTGATCTCGCGGTAGAGGTACACCGCGTGAGCCGACCCCAGAACGAACCCGAGTAAGCTTCCCAACAACAGAAACTGCGCCATGAGTCGGAATTGTTCAGCATTGCCCGAAGGCGGTCAAACGAATCCCGCAGCCGCGAAGTACTTCTGGATTAATGGCAGCGAAGTTCAGCAACACCGAGGGACTATTCAGTCCGTCGGGTTGAGCCATATTGTGTGGATTTCCCGGTTCGCCACCCCTTCATTGGCCGATCCCGCGGAAATCGGGACGGACGACTCCGGGCTGCTTCGGACAAACAACGCGCCAGTGATTGAAGCCGAGCGAACCATGGTTCATATTTCCACCCATCAAACCGGGGAGAATCAGCTTGACTACGCATACGTTTGACGACAGTAACATCGCCTGGAACCGGCTCGGGGACTTCGAGCATTTGCATTATTCGATTCTTGCGATCGACGAATCGAATCGTGTTGCGGATGTGCTCTTCAAATTTGCCGCGAACGAACAAATCGTGTTGCACCGCCATAAAGCGCACAACAACACGTTTGTCGTTCAGGGAGAGCATCGACTGTACAAACCCGACGGTACACTGAAGGAGGTGCGCGCGGTCGGCTCGATGACCGCAAGCGGTCCGGATACGGAGCCTCACCGCGAAGGCGGCGGCGATCAGGATGTGATTATCGCTTTCAGTATCCGCGGCGATGGCGTGTTGTACGAGTTACTCGACGATGATCAGAACCAGATTGGCACGATAAGCTTCCAGGATCTCATCGATCTGAAGAACGCCTCGTAGCCGTACGCGGGTAGCAGTTGCGGGATCCTGGAGTCACACGGGCGGGTCCGAACCCGGAGGAGGGCGCAGTCGGGGCGGGATCACCGGCGAGGATCGTTTTTAAGCAGCGAACGCCGACAATCGTTTTGCGAATGCAAAAAGAAACCCGCCGAAGCGGGTTTCGTGGCAGCAAAAAAGCAGCCTGTCAGGTTATTTCGAAGATTTTACCGTTATAGGATCGACTCGCCAGATCGAGTACTGCTTCTGCCGCGAAGCAACCGCCGTCGGTCAATACACCCGTGCCGTTCACCTGCCAGGCATGACCGCCCATTGCACCGAAGACACCGGCACCGGTACCCGTGACGACACTGCCGTCGTCCAGATACGCGGCGTTGTCCGCAGTATAAGTGCCGGTTTTAAAGTCGGCGGTTGTGGCAACCATTGTCAACAGAACCGTACCGGACCAGGCGCCCGACACCGTTCCTTCCATGTTCATGACGAACGTATGGTTCCCGGCAGAATCCGTTCCTTTAGTCATTGATGTGCTTTGCATCGAGAACGATGCGACCTCTTTACCAAATGCCATTATTGCTACTCCCGTGGTCGTTTAATTGTTTGTTGTCCACGTGCCCGTGAATCGGGCAGGCACTAAAAGCATAGTCAATAAAACCTTGTTCGCAGGCTTATTTGTCGAACGACCGATCCGCTACGCTCAACGACCGGATCATTTTGTCCTCGCGATATCGCACATCGAGACGTCCGTTTGCGCCGTTTCTCCGTCGCGATCTCCCCGGTAGCAAGGTCGGATCATTACCATTGAATTTGTTGTCGCGCCGACGAATGTCACGGTCGCGTTTCGAGAGCGAAGTCCGGTGTGGTGTGGCGACGAATTTTGTACACTAGCGTGAACCAACGATTTTATGCGGGAAATGCCTGTGAAAATGCATCCTCTGATTCAGCGGCGGGCAGGAGTGACATCGGCCCTGGTCGTCTTCGTGGCAATGACGTGCTCGATGGCATTGCCGGCCGGTCCGGTCATGGTGTCGCCGTTCACCGGCGCCCTTACGGGTGGAACGTCATTGCTGGCGCTTGAAGGCTCCCGCCCGTTGGAAGCGGTTGATTCGAACGGCATCGATACACGGGTCGACCAGGAGCGGATCGACACCCGCAAGGCGACCGATGGTATGAACACCGACACCGATACGCACGGCCTCAGCCGGCGTGGCGTCGAGTCTGATTTTACGACTGACGGGATCGATCGCGAGGGCTACGATGCCGAGGGTATCGACGAAAACTGAGCGGCGCTCGTGCGGGCGTCGTCGGCCGGTTCGGCGGGATCCTGCTAGCGTTCGATCCTGACAACTTTCGGTTGCGCCGCCGGCAGCGATGAATAGGCAGACCACAGATCACCGGATTGCGGATCGACCGCGAGGTGCCGGGTGTAACCGGGGTTCGTCGGCAACGGGATTTCAAGCGAGGTTCCGTCCGCGGGGTCGAATAGCACCATGCTCGAGCCGAGTGCGCCCGTCACCCAGACATGACCGGACCTGTTGTCGTATTCCGCATCATAGGCGCCGAGCGCGGAACTCCCGACCTTGTACCGTTTGAACGCGCCCGAGTGCGGGTCATAACCCGACAGATAGCCGGTGTTCCATTCCGGGACCCATAACGTGTCGTTTGCGCCAATCGCGGGGCGTCGCGGCGCGGAATTGTCGACGGGCATCATGATCATCGATGCGTTCCCGTTAGTCGTGTCGTAGCGTACGATCGTGTTCGCGGCCATCTGGGTGCTGTAGAGCCGGCCGGCGCTGTCGATCTGTAATCCGTACGGCAGCGGCAGGCCCTGTTCTTGCGTGAGTCCGGCCGACGGGAGTTCGATGTGTTCGACATTGCCGCTGGCCGGGTCGAGCATCCCGATGCGTTCTTTCTCCGCGAAATAATCGTTGAACCACACGCGTCCGCGTCCGTCGATGACGAGGCTATGGGCGTACATTCCGATATTGTGCGTTTTGAACTGACGTGTTTGTGGATCGAGCGCGACGAGTTCGTGGGTGCCGCCGAGTACAATCCACAACGTGCCGGCTGTATCGAAGACGAGCGCGCGCGCCTGACCCCAGCCATCCGCGCCTTCGGGCCGCACCTTGTAGGTGTCAATTGCGCCCGATGCCGGATCGAGCGCCCAGATGACGTCGTTGAAGAACGCCGTGATCCAGATCCGGCCCTTTGGGCCAACGACGAGATCATGCGGCAGCTCCGTCGCCACCGGTAGCGGGTATTCCGTAATTCTGACGGTCGCGAGTTGTTCGGGGTTCGCCGAAACGACGGGGGTCAGACTTGCGGCGGCTTCCACATCGATGTGTTCGCTCAGCCACGCCGTGTATTTCGCATCGTCGAAATCGAGCGGCAATATATTGTACTGGTCTATCGCGCGCATCATCGCGAAAGCCGCTGCCCACTGCTCGAGCGAGCGGGGTTTTCCGTCCACGAGAATCCGGTCGCTTTCAATTTCATGGCACGACGCGCAGTTGAGAATGAATTCGCGTTTCATCCCGCCTTCGGGGAGCAGCGAGAGCCACTGCTCGCTCGTGATCCGGTCGAGATAATCCGGATCGGAGCGCAGCGCGATATCGCTGTGTTGTGAGGCTTCGCCGTTGGTGACGAGTTGCCGGGTGTCGCTGATGTACGTCGACCAGGATGCCCGGATAGCGTGGTGCCCGGTCGAGTCCAGACGCAGGTTGTAACCGCCGTTCGTCCCGGTAAATGCGGTAATCGCTATGTTCGAATCGAGATGGCGTACGGTGACCTGCGCGCCGGCAGCAGGCGATCCTTCGAGCGTCACGGTGCCGTTGATGGTCGTGGCTGCGAGTGACGCTGCCGACAGTGTCGCGATCGTCACCGCAGTAACGAACACAACAGCAGGGGCGATCAGTTTCAAAAAACCAGGCATGGTCAGGTTATCCGTTCCGGGAAGCGCACATGATAACCGGCCGTGGCCCGGGTGACTTCGGTGAGGGCGGTTTTCTCCGCGATTCGTCAGGTCCGCGGATAAAACGGCGGGATTTGCGCGTCGTAATTGATCCAGATCGATTTCGGCTCCGTGTATTCGTTCAGGGATTCGACGCCGAGGTCACGCCCGTAACCGGATTGTCCGACCCCGCCGAACGGCGAACCGGGGTGGACTCGTTTGTAGGAATTGACCCACACCATGCCGGCGTCGATAGCATCCGCCACCCGGTGCGCCCGTTGCAGATTATTCGTCCACAGTCCGCTGCCGAGGCCGTATTCGCTGTTATTGGCGAGTGCGATCGCTTCCGCTTCGTCGCTGAACCGGGTGACCGAGACAAAGGGACCGAACACCTCGTCATGAAATACCGTATCTCCGGGTTTCGCTTCGACGATCGTCGGTCGTAAATAGTATCCGGATTTCAGCGCGTCGTCGGTTGGCTGTGCGCCGCCGGTGAGGATTTTGTTGCCTTCCTTGCCACACACATCGAGGAACCCGAGCACACGGTCGAGATGCATTTTCGATGTCAACGGGCCCATTTCCGTTTCGGGGTCGAGCGGGTGACCGAGTTTGATCGACTCGGCGAGTCCGATAAAGCGTTCGAGGAAAGCATCCGCAATCGCCTCGTGCAGTAATAACCGCGAGCCCGCAATACAGGCCTGGCCCTGGTTATGAAAAATGGCAAACGCCGAGCCACCAACGGCCGCAGGTAATGTCGCATCATCAAACACGATATTCGGTCCCTTGCCGCCGAGTTCGAGCGAGACCCGCTTCAGGTTGCCGGTCGACGCTTCGATGATCTTTTTGCCGGTTGCGGTCGAGCCGGTAAAGGCAATTTTGTTCACATCCGGATGTTCGGCGAGTCGCTGACCCGCGGTGTGGCCGTAGCCCGGAACGATATTGACCACCCCCGGCGGAAATCCGACTTCGGCCATCAACTCGGCCAGCCTCAGTGTCGTCAGCGGGGTCAGTTCCGACGGTTTCATCACCACCGTGTTGCCCGCGGCGAGAGCCGGCCCGAGTTTCCAGCTGCAGAACATGAGCGGGAAATTCCACGGCACGATCTGGCCGACAACCCCGACGGGCTGGCGTTTCACCACGTTGAGAAAGCCCGGCTCGACCGGTACCTGGCGACCGTCGATCTTGTCGGCGAGACCGCCGAAGTAACGGAAATTCAGCAGCGTGCGGGGCAGGTCCAGTCGCTGCGTGTCACGGATGGGGTGTCCGGTATCGATGCTTTCGAGTTCCGTGAGTTCGTCGAATCGTTCTTCCATGCGATCGGCGAGCTTCATGATCAGGCGCGCGCGGTCGGACGGATTCGAGTCGCGCCAGGCCGGGAATGCAGCCCGTGCCGCGGCCACGGCCCGATCGACATCCTCGGCTTTGGCCTCGGCTATCGCGGTCAGTTCCGAACCGTCGTGCGGGTTCGTAACGGCAATCGTGGCGCCGTCCGCGGCATCAACGAATTTGCCGTTGATAAAAAGCTGATTGCGAATGTGCTTCGGATCGACCGAGCGGTTTTTATCGAGCATTCCCGGCTCACTCCCGTGACTGGCAGGTTTCAATGGAAAACGCCCGCAAAGCGGGCGTTCGACAGGCGGACGGAATCAGATCTCCGCGGGTACCGGTGGTAGTTCGCCGCTCGCGTAGCGCTTCTCGAGCCCCGGGGTCAGATTTTCCCACACCAGCAGCATCGATCGTTTCGGCGAAAACCCCTTGTGCCGAATGTCCGCCGGCATGCACGAAACATCCCCGGCTTTCATCGTGATCACTGCGCGCGGTGCGCCCGTATCCTTATCGCCCACCCGCCAGGAAATCTCGTCGGACAATTGGATAAACCATTCGACCCGGTCATTGCCGTGGTCGATCGGCAGGATATGCTCTTCCGACGTTGGGCAATACGCGCTGCTTTTGACGACGGACACGATTGACGGATTCCACGTGACCGGCGATCGCGACAGGTATTTGAACAGATTGAATGAGGCAATTTCGCCTTCGAACCCGGGCTCTGCGTGGACCTCGGGTTCTTCCTGTGTCACGTCATCGAACTGCCGGTTGACCGGGAAGCCGCGCTCGTCGGTGCGAATTTCACTGTCACCTGGAAGCGTGACGAAGCGATCGGCGAGCTCGCGCTGAAATTCGACCGCGGCGTCGTTGTTGCCATGCTTTGGACCGCGCGCGCTGCCGGTTTCGAGTGGGGCTGCGAACGGATCGAAACCCTCGTTAGTCCAGTCCTTCAGCATCGACTTGAAACACGCGAGCAGCGTCTGTGAATCGAAACGCTCGACATAATCCGTGCCGGCTTCGCGGTAGGCCGCATTGTAGGTGCCCATGTAGAAATCGACGCTGCCGTAGTGATTCACCGTGCCGAGCACTTCATCGAAGTTGACCCAGCCGTAGAAAAACCCCCACGCGACATCGCGCATCATCGAGCGCAGAAAATTCTCAACGTCGACGACGTGCGTACCGGTCGGGCTCTTGATACGCGCAAAGTATTCATCGCGTTCGAACGAAAATCCGCCGATCGCGTACTGACGATAGCCGTTGTCCGGATCCGGCGCGGTTTCGGTGTGCGGGACCGTATTGACGGGAAGGTCGTCGGAGACGTCTTTTGCTGCTGTCGACATAATGTTTACTCGCTCTTCTGGGTGGCGGGGTAGCGGTGCGGAACTGCGCTAGCGCAGACAGATGTCCGCCCACTTCTCGATCGACTCCTCGCCGAGTACGGATTGGTACAATGCAACGCCGGCCTGCGGCGACCGCAACTGGTAGGCCGCGCCGGCGGGAAGCAGCGTCAGGTGTCCGCGCGAGGCCGCGACGTGTCCCATTTTTGCGCCTTCCGGCTGTGTCGCTAAACGCACGGCGCCTTCGGTTTCCTCGGGCGGCACCACGCCATCATCGGCAGGTTTCACGAAATGCACTTCGAAAGCACCTTCCATCACGAGGACGGTCTCGTCGTGCGAGCAGACGTACCATGGACTGTCGCCCTCGGTACGGCTCACCTCGATCGTAAACTCGAGGTTTTTCGCCACGACCGTGCGCTCCCAGGCGGCGCTGTTTGCGGCCACCTCGAACATATTTGAAAACAGGTAACGACCCGGGGTTTCACGTCCGGTGATCTCGATACCGCCCTTCTCGAAATTGTCGAGCGAGCCAAACTTCGTGCGTGCGTTCATAGGGTTTTTCCGGCAGTGCTCAGGGTTAAACGACGGGTGTGACGCGGCCGTCGTAGTGGCCTCTGGATTTTTCGACGAGTTCGATCAGCGCCGGGTTGCGTGGATCCGGCGCCTCTGTATTGTTCACCTCGCGTAGTCGCTCCATGATTCTACGACATCGGGTCGGGCCTGCGTCGGTTGGCAGGTGAACGGCGTCGACGCCATCGATGTCGGTGGCACCGTGGAGGCCGAGGAGTCGCTGCTGCGCTTCGATCAGCGGTTTGTCCTGTTCTCCGAAAGCGAGCGTGATGGCCTGGGTCCACATCTCGTCCTGTTTCGGATCATCGTGACCGTAACTGCGCGATGCGCCCCAGTAATAATAAGTCGACGTTTCGTCTTTTGGGGTCAGAATGTCTGTACCGTACATCCAGATCCCGTCCTCGCGCGGACGCCCGGTCGGTGTGATGCCGACATCGAGCAACATATGACTGGGTGCGTCCCAGCGCATGTAGAGCCAGTGATCGACGGCTTTCCCGTAATTGCCGAACATCGCGTCCCACGCGGGCGGTGCGAGTCCATCGGGGCACCACCGGTTCGAGTACATGGTCGTGCCATTTTGGGTGATTTCGTGTTCGCCGAGTTTAATCGCATCGGATCCGAGCAGGCCCGCATGCAGAAATTCGACGTGAGTCAGGTCCATCAGGTTGTCCGAGATGAGCTCGTAGTTTGCGTGCATCTCGATGACCCCGCTCACGGTGGGGAAACGGTCATCGCTCTGGCAGCTGAAATCCGGAATCGTCGCCGGGTCCGCCATCGCCTCGTCGCCCATCCATATCCACAGCATGTCGTGAATTTCGACGAGCGGATACACGCGGGTGCGCGCTCGTTTGGGTACCTTGCCGTTCCCGTGCGGGTTGTGGACGCAGGCTCCGGTCGAGTCATAGCGCAGGCCGTGATAGGGGCATTCGACGATATCGCCGAGCAGCTTCCCCTGGTCCAGCGGTGCAAAGCGATGCGGGCAGGCGTTGCCCATGGCAACCGCGGTACCGTCGGGTTTGCGGTACAGCAATATCGATTCGCCGATAATGGTGCGCTCGAACAGCGCTTTTTCGACTTCGTAACTCCACGCGGCAACATACCAGGCGTTGCGAAGAAAGGGTTTGCTCATAAATGTTTCGCCTTCACTGACTGTCAGCCCATCAACCGACCCGGTTTGCGATTCCCGGCCACCGATAAACCCTATTATTTGTACGGAATAGGGTCAAGTTCGTTATTAGTGCTCGCAATTCGAACATTAGCCCCGCTGCGATGCGGGTTACACAGCGGCTCGGCACGTTGTGTTCACATCACGAAAACGAAAGAATGACACCAAAAGCAGAGGTCGGCATGATGCAGTTCGAATTCGCGGCACTTCCGTGGCAGGTCATTTTCGGTTGCGGCGCATTACAGCGGTTACCCGATGAACTCGACAAGCGCGCGCTGACGCGTGCGCTCGTGTTGTCGACGCCGGAACAACGTAACCAGGCCGAGCAGGTCAGCGAACTCATCGGCGCCCGGAGCGTGGGTATTTTCGATCAGGCCGTCATGCACGTGCCTGTGGCAACCGTCGACGCGGCGCAGGCGATGGCCGCGTCCGTCAACGCCGATTGCACCGTGTCGATCGGTGGCGGGTCGACCACGGGGCTTGGAAAGGCGCTCGCGTTGAAGTCGGACTTGCCGAACGTAGCAATACCAACGACTTACGCCGGCTCCGAGATGACGAACGTCTGGGGTATGACCGAGGCTGGTCGGAAAACGACCGGGCGCGACAACCGGGTGGTGCCGGCGTTTGCGATCTATGACCCGGAATTAACCCTCGATTTACCCGCGGCGATGTCGGGGCCGAGCGGATTGAATGCAATGGCCCAGGCAGTCGTTAATGTCACGGCAGCCGAGCCGAACCCGATCATTACGGCGCTGGCACTCGACGGTATTCGGGCCATCGCGACAGGACTCCCGACCGTCGTCGAGACACCGCACGATATTGGTGCAAGGTCGGACGTGCTGTACGGGGCTTGTTTATGCGGGGCGGCACTCGGGGTTGGTATTACGAGTCTGCATCACCGTTTGTGTCACACGCTCGGCGGCAGCTTCAACACCTCGCATGCGGATACGCATGCGATCCTGCTGGCTTATTCCGTCGCCTACAATGCCGAAGTTGCGGCAGAGGGGACCCGTCGGGTCGCCGCTGCCCTCGGTGCAGAAGATGCCGCGACGGGCCTGTTTGATTTGTTGCACCGCGTAAGTGGTAAAACAAATCTGCAGCACCTCGGACTTGCGGCAAGTGATCTCGATCGGGCAGCCGATATCGCCACCGAGTCGCCGTGCAGCAATCCGGCGCCGGTTACGCGCGACGGGGTCCGTGCCCTGTTCGAGCGCGCGTTCAACGGCGAGAGGCCCTGAGCCGCTGCAGCCGGACTGCCGCTGGACTATCGTTAAAAATCGATGTTAACGAACGCTGCAATGGCGCGCCCGGCGGGCAGTGCTGGCGCGGGTTTCTGCGGGTCGATCCCCGCGGCAGGCGTTGCAAATGCGTCCCGCACCGTGTAGAAATTACATTAATAATAAGTTATAATTAATTGTTATAATTGAAAATATAAAATACAATTAATGTAATTTGTAAAGGATCCGAGGCTCCTTGAGTCCCTCGCGCGGGTGCAGGTTCCCCGGCCATTGATGACAGCGGCGCGGCGGCGACCACCGCGTAATATCGTCTGTGGCCCGATCAGGCCGCAAAAGCCGGCATCACCTCGTCGGCGAACAGGCGCATCGAGCGTGCCGATTCCTCGAATGTCATCGAGCCCCACGCAAATGCACTGATCACATAATTGCATCCGCTCGTGTCGACCAGATTTTTGATTTCCTCGCGCACGGTCTCGGGCGAGCCAAACAGGATAGTCTTGTGGTTGATTGCACTGTCCCAGTTGAACAGCGCGTCATCGCGGTCGTTATTGTTGTCGTGCATCAGCTTGGTAATCGAATGAAACCAGTCGGCGTGTGCGCGTTGGGTCAGTTCGAGTGCTTCGGCGTCCGTCTCGGCAATGACGACCTGGCGATTGACCCCGACCTTGGGTTCGCTCACATGCGGATTGAGGCGCCGGGACGCTGCCGTGGCGCCGTTACGGATGGACCAGTATTTATCGACGTTGTCGCGGACCATCCGCGCGGGCCCGAGTCCGACATAGTTAAACCCGTTTTCCGCAACGTAATTCATGCTCTCCGGGTTGTGGGTTGGATACCACAACGGCGGGTAGGGTTTCTGCAGCGGAGTCACTTCCATGGGGACGTCGTCATAGTGGTAATGCTCGCCCTTGAAACTGAGGCGCTGTTCGGTCAGTCCCTTGAGCAAAATCTCGAGCGCTTCGTCAAAGATTGGTCGCGTGCCTTCATAGTCGACGTTGAAGTAACCGAGCTCGTAGGGCGATACGCCGCGACTGATCCCGAGGTCGAGTCGACCACCGGACAGATTGTCGAGCATGCAGATCTCTTCGATGAGACGCAGTGGTTCGTACAGAGGCAGCAGGTAACATAACGGCCCGAAGCGGATATTGCGCGTACGCTGTGACAGGGCTGCGAGGAAGATTCCCGGCGACGGCGCCATGCCGAGCGGCGTCGCGTGATGCTCGGCCATGTGATAGCAGTAAAACCCGGCCTCATCAGCGATTTCGACCAGCCGGAGCCGCTCTTCGTACAACTGCTGCATCGGCACGGATTTGTGATCGATCCAGTCGAAAATACCAAACTGTACGGGACTCATGGTGTCATTCCTCGGCTCTGTCGCGATGTCGCGCTCACCATGATTATTGTCTCTGCACCATGCGAGGTCTAGCGCTCGATGTTGCGCCGACCCGTTGATAGTCATCGGTGGTGCAGGGGCCACCGTGTGCGATTCGAATGCGGCGCGATGGTGGCGACGACGCGCTTGTCCGGCCCGTTGTGTACGGGTAGCGCTATTGAATGAACGTCACTTCAGACCTCCGGGTCGAGCGTATCGCAGACCGCGATTCCGGTGCGTTCAGATTGCTGTTGCAGCGCGGTGCCGCTGTGATCGGCTCGCCCGGCCATGGGCGCTATTTTCGCATAAACAGGTGCTTTTCAAACGCATCCCGCCGACCAGCCCCGGCGTCGCGCGTTGTTGCTGTACGGGGCGCCTTGATATTTCGTGATGCCGGGGCTAACGTCGCGATCGCATCTGCCCACGTTGCGGGAGAACCCCGCACTACCGCCCGCGAGGAAAACGAAATGAAAGATTTCACCCTGGACAATCTCACCGAGGCGGTTATCGACGCCTACACGGCGAACGCCGACAGCCCGCGGATGGCGGAAATACTCACCTGCCTGATCAAGCATTTGCACAGCTTTGCCAAGGACGTTGAATTGACCGAGCAGGAGTGGTTCGAAGGCATCCAGTTTCTGACCGCAACCGGGAAAATGTGCGATGACAAACGACAGGAATTCATTTTGTTGTCCGATACGCTGGGGCTGTCGATGGTCGTCGATGCGATCAACCATCCGAAGGGCGGGGAAGGGACGGAATCGACGGTGCTCGGACCGTTTTACGTCGATGGGGCGCCGGAGGTGGAGTCCGGCAGTAATATCATCAAGCGCGATATTGGCGGCGAGAAGGTGCTCGTGACCGGGACGGTGACGGACGCGGACGGGAAACCGTTATCCGGAGCGACACTGGACGTCTGGCAGACCGCGAACAACCAACTCTATGACGTGCAGGACCCGGACGCGCCGGAATGGAATCTGCGGGCAAAGATCAAAGCGCGTGATTCCGGTGACTTCAGCTTCGTGTCGGAAAAACCAACGTCCTACCCGGTACCGACGGACGGGCCGGTCGGGCAGTTACTCGATGCCGGAGGACGCCACGCGTTCCGGCCCGCGCACCTACATTTTATTGTCGCGGCGCCCGGTCACGAGACCGTGACGACGCACATTTTCGTCGAGGGCGATCCCTATCTGGACTCTGATGCGGTATTCGCCACGAAGGCTGATCTCGTGGCGACGTTCGAATCGTGCGACGACGCAGAACTCGGTTCAGCCCACGGACTCGCCACACCGTTTACCCGGGTCAATTACAATTTCGGGCTGATGCCGGCGAATAACTGATCCGCCGCCGGTCGCTCGCTATTCCGTAAAGATATCGAGCGGCAGAAATGCCGAAACCACGAAGTTCGGCACGTCGACAATTTCGGACATTTTTAAATCCACCGCGACGCTGCAGATAGCGTAGGCCTGCTGGGCGGTGTAGCCGCGTTCGTCGACCAGGTAATCGATCATGTTCAAAAGCGCGTTGCGCGCCGCGAGCGTCGCGTCTTCCGCGTGGGCGACGCCGTCGCGGGTGACGCATTGCCCGGTCGTGGCGAAAAATCGTTGCGGTACAGCCACCCCGGGCGCCGCTTCGCCAGCGTCGCGGTAGAACTGGACGTCCCGAATGCCGCGCTTATTCGCCACGCCTTTGAGCACGTTGAAAGAGCCGTAGAACGTTGCCGCTATTTCAATCGCGGTACCGCAACTCTCGCCGTCGCCCTGTGCGAAATGCGCGTCGCCGACCGAGAACAGCGCGCCTTCGACATAGACCGGAATACGCAGCGTCGTACCTGCCGTCAGTTGTTTGATGTCGAGATTGCCGCCGGTTTCATGCGGCGCGACCGTGCGCACAGCGTGTTTGCAAATAGATGGGTTGGCCGGTATCGCGCCCACCGGGTCGGGCGGTAACGCCATCCCGCCGCGCTCGCTCAGGGCGGCTTCGCGCGCATTGATTGCACTCAGCAGTTCGTGCGAAGGGGCGGTGCCGATAACGCCCATAAACGGGGCGCCCGGGATGCGTACCCCGGGCAGGTCATCGGACTGCGCGTAGTCACCTTCGATGTTCCAGCGGACGATGTGCGGCTCGGTAAAGACATCGCGGAGAAATCCGAAGCCCGGCATCTGGGTAGTGAACCCGATTGCCTCGGGAAGCACGCCGAGAATTTTTACTTCGAGCAGGTCACCCGGTTCGGCACCCGCGACGTAAACCGGGCCCGTTAATGGATGGACGCGGCCGAGGTCGCAGTTGCGCACATCCTCGATATCGCTGCGCATGCTGAGTTGGCCATCAAATGCGTCACGAGTTTCCATGCCGACCGTCATGCCCGGCTCGATCTCCGCGGTCGCAGCGATGTCGGGGTGCCAGCGGTTGTGCCCCACGTCCGGTTCGTCAGCGAGTGACTTGTCGCGATCGATTGAGATCAGGTGATCCGGCGTCATCATGGTTTACGCTCCCGTGGTTGCCGCGGCCGTGCTGCCCCGGGGTTTCAACCGTAGCACGAGTGTGGACGATCCCGAACCGCGTTCACGCTTTCGGTAGTGCGGGTTTCGAGACAGGGGCGTCGTTCGACAGCGTGGGAACGGTAGCTCGGACGGATTGTCACTTGCGCGCGGGTCGGTCAGACTGCGCGCGAATGAAACGGGGGTCGTTTGTGCGGACGAATTCGAATCGGTCGGGATTGTTCCGCGAGGATCGGCGTCGTTCCCGCGAGCGGGACGCGGTTCGCGTGCGATGAAGATCTGGGTCGACGCGGATGCATGCCCGGTCGTGATCAAGGAGATCCTGTTCCGTGCCGCCGACAAGCGCGGGATCGCGCTGACACTCGTGGCAAACCAGACGTTGCGGATCCCGCCGTCGCCGAACATCGACATGCTGCGCGTCGGTGCCGGATTCGACATTGCCGACAATGCGATCGTCCAGCGGGTCACGGCCGGAGATCTCGTGATTACGAGCGATATTCCGCTCGCCGCCGAGGTCATTGAGCGCGGCGGCGAAGCACTCAATCCGCGCGGCGAACTGTATACGACCGACAATATCCGTGATCGGCTGACAATGCGCGATTTCATGGATACGCTTCGCGGGAGTGGTATCGCCACGGGCGGTCCTCCGGCGCTGAGCCAGAGTGATCGGCAATCCTTTGCGAATGCGCTCGATCGCTGGATTACCCGCCGCATTGCCGACGGCCTGGGTTGAGCGTCGAGGGTTAATTGCGTTGCGACACCAACGCGGATCCCTCCGCGGTGCGTGCTACCCTTCCGTGCGACCGTTACAAACAGGGTGACCCGAGAGTACAGCCGGGTCCACTTCCCAACCGCACCGGCTAATTGAGCAGTCGAAGCAGCGGGTGCCCGAATGACAGAGAGAACAAGCAACCATGAAACTTGCCCTTTACCTGCCTAATTTCCGTGACAAAATCACCGTCGACGAAATTGACGCTTTGACCGATGTTGCGGAGGAGCTCGATTTCGATTCGCTGTGGACCCTCGATCGCGTCGTCGTCCCCGAATCCTCCGATCGGGTTGAACTGCAAAAGTCGTTCGGGTCGATGAAAGAGTTTCCAAACGCGCTGCCGGTCAGCTCGCGTGGCGAGTTTTTGCAGGGCCTGCCGCTGGTCCCGTATCTGGCGGCGCGGACAACGAAGATTCGCCTTGGGGTCAGCATTATCGTGACGGCATTCAGGGCGCCCGGCGTCATGGCCGCGGAGATCGCGACGTGGGATCACCTTGCGCGCGGCCGCATCAATGTCGGGGTTGGTTCAGGATGGATGCCGGAAGAATTCCAGGCGGCCGGTGCGGGTCACATCTACAAGAAGCGCAACAAGCACGTCGTCGAAACGATCGAAGTGATGCAGGGCATATGGGGTAACGAGGTATTCGAATATGACGGCGAATTCGCATCCTTTGAGAAGTGCGGGTTTGGTGCGAAGCCGGTACAGAAACCACGTCCGCCGATGTATTTCTCCGGACTGGTCAACCCTGAAATCGCGGCGAAGCGCGTCGCGAAATACGCGCTCGACGGATGGATCGGGATCATGGACACCCCGGAAGCCATTACCACCTGGCGGGGCGCGATTAGCGACGAGCTCGAAAAAATCGGCAGCGCGCAAACGATCGATCACCTCGAAATTTCAAGCATGATGCCGTTCGAAATTACCGCCGAACCAACCGACCAGACACCGAACGGTAAACTCACCCCGACGATGGTCGGCACCGCCGAACAGATCACCGAGAACCTGCGGCAATACAAGGAAGCCGGCATGACGATGCCGATGCTGTGGCCGCCGTTCAGCGGCACACCGACGGAGAAAACGATTGATGATCTGCGACAGTTGAAAGAAGAGATTATGCCGAACGTGGCATAAGTCGGGACGGTTCCGTCCGCCGCGCGTTATCGCGGCGGCGCGGACGCGGATCAGCCGGCTTTGTAGCAGGGAGCGTCGCGGATTTCGTCGGTTGGGCGGAGCCAGCTGTGGATCGGTGCCGGTAATCCGACAAATGAACCCTGGCCGTAGGCAAAGCCAAGTTCCCGGCAGATGCGCATTTCATCGGCGCTTTCGATGCCCTTGGCAAGGCTGGCAATGCCGAGACCGTTGACGATCGATACGAGTGTTTCAAGCATTTTTTGACGGGCGACCGGCGCCTTGTCGATGTCGCGGATCAGGGAGGCGTCAAACTTGATGAAATCCGGTGGAACTTCGACCAGTTCCGTCAGGCGTCCGTGGTCGGCACCGAAATCATCGTAGGCGAGCCCGATCGTCAATTCCGCCAATGCGCTGCGCAATTCATTCATCGTGGATGTGCTGCGCACCGCCGTCTCGTGGGTCTCGAGCACGATTTCAGTGTCAGGAATGGCGGTCCGAAGTTCTGCCAGCGTGGAGAGCAATTCATTGCTGCCGACTTCCGACGAATGACATTTGATAAACATTTTTGGCGTGCCAGTCAGCACCTGAGCAAGGAACAGCCCCTTGCGACGGATTAACTGACTCAGGGAAATTTCGAGCCCGGCACTTTCGGCGAGTTGAAACAATGGCTCGGAAGATGCCGGCAGGTCGTCGTGACCGCCCCGGCCCATCACTTCGAAACCGATGATTTGCTGCGCGTCGCTCAACCGCACGAGCGGCTGGTAATGCGGCAGTATCAGCTCGCGGTCGAGCAGATCCTGCATCTCCTCAACGCCCCCGCGAAAGTGTTCGGGCAATTCCAGATCTTTCGACGACAACAGCATGGTGCGCACGAGTTGCGGCGATTTTTTCTCTTCCGAGCGCAACACGAATTCGTTCGTCGAAAAATGAATAATATCGCCGTCATGCAATTCCACGTCGCCGGTCAGTCGTTCGCGATTGCGAAACGTTCCGTTGCTGCTGTCCAGATCCCGCAGCCACAGGGCATCGCCATCCTGGTAGATTTCCGCATGGAGTTCCGAAACATGGTGGATGGGCAGGCGCGCTTCGGCTGAGCCGGAGCGCCCGATACGAAACGGCACGTTTGAGATGGGAATCCGGCGCGGCAGATCTTCACCCTCGAGGTAGCCGTGCAGGTACCAGTTTGAATCGGTATTCATAGGCGCTGAATATTCACAATATGGAGTGCTCTGACCGCTGTATCGGCCTGATACCGCTCGTGCTTAAGGTTCGGTCCGAACTTCCGGGGCGAATGGTGTTGAACGGCAAGTTCCATCAAGTATCCGGCGCCGCCTGTCGCTGGCCGGAGTCGCGGATTCATGCGGTATTCAGCCAATTCGCGTAATAATGGCGGCCGGGTCCCCCGAACCTGCCCTCGGGGTAGCGGATCGCCGGTATTCAGCGAATGACAGGAGTCGGAAATGACGAAAACGAGGATATTGCCGGGCTGCATTGCCGCGTTGATGCTGTGTGCCTGTGCGTCGAACAAACCGGTGGTCTACCCCAACGCGCACGCGACCGCGGTCGGGCAACGCCAGACCGATATCGACGCCGCCGAGTGCCGCGAGCTGGCACTTGCAGCCGGAGCGAACCCCGATAGCGCGCGAGCCGCGGGTGCGGCGACGAAAACGGTTCGCGGGGCCGGTTACGGCGCTGCAACCGGGGTCGTCGGCGGCGCGATAGGGGGTAACCCCGGGCGCGGCGCTGGTGTCGGTGCAGCAACCGGGGCAACGGCAGGTTTTTTGAATTCCATTCTCGGGGGCGCGGCACAGTCGAACCCGGCGTACCGTAATTTCGTCGGACGTTGTATGAGCGAACGCGGCTACGATATCGTCGGCTGGAACTGAGACGACGCGCTCGGCGCGCCTGTCGACGGTCGGAGTTGAGCTAACATGGCCGCGACGATCGCGGGGTCGGTGACACAACAGGAGGGGAAGCATGTCCGCACGTTTGCAGGACCAGTGCGTGGTAGTACTGGGTGGTAGTTCCGGCATCGGGCTGGCCACGGCCTCTGCCGCGCTTGCACAAGGTGCGGTGGTCACTATCACGGGGCGTGATCGTGCTCGCCTCGACGCAGCCCGCGAGAGCCTCGGATCGAAAGTCCGCGCGGTTTCGCTCGATGCGGCTGATGAAGCCGGAACGCAATCGTTACTGAGCGAATTCGAACGTATCGATCACGTCTTCATCACCGCCGGCGCGCTCGTCATCGATGCGGGCCTCGAGCCGGAAACGGACGCGTTGCAGGCGGCGCTCAATACGCGTTTCTGGGGCGGCCTGTATGCCGCCAAATACGCATCGCCGCGGATGACGCACGGTGGGTCGATTACGTTCATGTCCGGCACGGCCGGACGTCGCCCGCTTGCCGGAGCAGCGGTGGCCTCTGCTTCGTGCGGGGCGGTCGATGCTTTTGCGCGTGCGCTGGCTATCGATCTTGCCCCTGTCCGGGTCAATACGATAGCGCCCGGATATGTCGATACGCCATTATTCGATGAACTGCTTGGTGATCAACGCGACGCGGTGCTCGCCACGGCGGCGGAATCGCTGCCGGTCAAACGGATCGGGCGTCCCGAAGATATTGCCGATGCGGTGCTGTTCCTCATGACCAACGGTTACGTCAACGGTATCAGTCTCCCGGTCGACGGCGGCGGTCTGCTCGTGTGAGTCCGCAGCCCGGATTGTTCCGGTCGCGTTGCGCCGATGCTGTGCGTTTGGCGTGATTCAGCGCAGCAAGGCGGCAACGGCATAGCCGGATCCGCCGCCGAGGCCTGGCCCCGGGTGGGTTGATGCACCGATGTGGTACAGGCGTTTGTACAGGGTGGAATGATTGCGACTGCCCGGCAGTGGCCGCCACAGCAGGAACTGATCGATGTGGCAGTCACCCCCGTAAGGATCACCGCCCACGAGATTGATATTCGCTGCTTCGAGATCGGCCGGTGAAAACACGGCACGGCCGAGTATAGAACGGCTCAGGTTGGGAATGTGCACACCAAGCCGTTCGATGATGCGATCGGCGTAGCGCTCTCTGGTTGTCTTGTCCCAGCGGCCTTCCGGCGGCACCTTGATATCGCCGCGGGCGTCACCACGGATGCGCGCGGGCAATTCCTGGAGTTGTAGCCACAGGATCGATTTGCCGGGGGGGGCGCGCGACGGGTCCAGCGTACACGGTTGCCCGACGACAATCGTCGCGCACTCGGGTAGGAGACCACGCGTCGCTTCATTCACCGCCCGGCTGATTCCGTCGATGCCCGGGGTTACGTGGACCATCGCGACGTCGTTCATCGCTGCATTGTTCCACTCGGGCGGCGCATCGAGCGCGAGGTGAATTTGCATGTCGCCCAATCCGTGACGAAATCCGGCCACTTCCGCTTTGAGTCCTTCCGGCAGGGTGCGGCGGCCGAGCAGGCGGTTATACAACTGCCCCGGCGTGGTGCTGCAAATGACACCTTTGCGCGCGCGAAATTCCCGACCGTCCACACAAACGACGCCGTTGGCGCGCTTGGCATCGATCATGACCTGGTCGACGTCCGCGCCGGTGACGATCTCCGCGCCGTGGGCTTCGAGCAGGGATCGAAATGCGGCGAGCAGGCGGTCACTCCCGCCCCTGACGACGGGCGTGCCAACAGCCTCGAGTGAAAAGCAGATGACTTTCGCCATGTGCGCGGAAAATGTTGCGTCCGGCGACAGACCGGCGTGCAGAACCCATGGCGCAAAGCACGCCTGAACGGCAGGAGAGCGAAATTCCTGCTCGAGCCAATGGCGGGCGCTCTGGCTGAACCGTGCCAGATTGCCCGCGAATTGCCGCGGCCCTTGTTGCAGCAGCGTCTTCGCGACCGTTTTGAAAAAGCCAAATCGCCACAGTTCCTCACCGAGGGCCGCGAATGTGAGTGCGGCGTTTTCCTCGACGAACGCCATCGCGTCCGCGTACCGGTTCCCGTCCCCGGCACTGAGTGCGTTCATAGCCGCAACGCTCGCGGCACGCTCCTTCAACAGCACGAATCCGCTGTCGTCCGGGAGCAGCGATGCGGTCGGGCGTTCCGTGTGCGCAAATTCGAGGCCGTGCCGGTGCAAATCCTCGCCGAGCTCGGCGTAGCCCGGCGACAACATGAACAAGGGGTACCATTGCGAAAACACGTCGTGGCGAAAGCCGGGCAGGGTGCATTCTTCCGTACGGATGCAGCCGCCGATGGTGTCATTACGCTCCAGCACGGCGACCCGGTGACCGGCGCGCGCGAGTAGGGCGCTGCAAACGAGCGCATTGATCCCGCTGCCGACGATGATGAAGTCGTAGGTTCCGGCACTCACGGAAATAATCGCCGGCGGTTGATCAGCGGGCGAGCGGCCCGCGCACGAGGCGGCCCGGCAGGTCACCCGTTGGTGCGTTGTCGCGCAACAACGTTTTACCGTTGACCACGGTGGCGGCGATACCAGTTGCCGTTTGCTTCAGTCGCGCCGCACCGGCCGGCAGATCGTTTAATAACTCGGGCATGTCGGGGGCGATCGTGGCGGGATCGAACACGACGAGATCGGCGTTGAGGCCTTCGCGCAGCAGACCGCGATCGTACAGTCCCCAGGCCGACGCCGTATCAAAAGTGATCAGGCGCACGGCCTGTTCGAGCGTGAATTCCTGTTTGTCCCGGACCCAGTGGCTGAGTAAGTGTGTTTGTAATGATGAGTCCATGATCTGCGCCACGTGCGCACCGGAGTCTGAAAATGTCACCACGCTGCGTGGGTGGCGCATCATCTGCAGCACATGATCCTGGTCTTCGTTCGCGAGCGGTTGGCGGAAGAACGCGTCGAAGTCACGTTCGAGCGCGATGTCGATCATGGCTTCGGCCGGGTGGACGCCACGTTTGGCGGCCACTTCGGTCATGACCGTTTCATCGCCGATACCGTCAAACAGAAATACCCACTCCCATTCCGGCGGCCGGGGTTCAGCACCGACGATTTTCGGGCCGCTGTACGGTGCGCTGGCGACGTCCACGAGGCGTCGCTTCACCGCCGGATCGGCCATTAGCCGTTTTTGTTCGTCGAGCGGTTTCGAGCGGATTTCGGACCAGAACTCCCAGTGATCGAACGGGGTATGGGATTTGAACGAAAGCAGTGTGGAGATGGCGCGCGAATGCGCCTGTACAAACATGCGTCCGCCCGCAGCGGCGGTCTGATTGGCGAGTTCGTAATACGCTGGCCACACTTCCGGCGCGATACGAATGCTTGGCATGCCGAAAGTGATCGGGCACCCGGACTCGACGGCAAGGCCCGTGAGTCGGTCGAAATAATCGCGTTGTCGCTCCGGATTACGTCCCGGCTCTTCTCCCGCGAGTTCGAAAATACCGGCGCCGGTCTCGCCCATGGCCATGACAAGGGCGCGGACTTCATTCCAGTCGGCGACCCGGCTCGCGACGGGACGATCGTCGGCAGTAACATGGTTACGGGTGCGCGAGGTTGAAAATCCAATGGCGCCGGCACGGACCGCTTCGCGGACCTCATGGCTCATGCGTGCGAGTTCGTCCGGACTCGCCTGCTCGGTAAACGCCCGCTCGCCCATGACGTAGGTCCGCAGCGCCGAATGTCCCATGTAGCCGCCGTAATTAATCCCTTTCGGTAACGCATCGATGACATCGAGGTATTCCGGAAAGGTCTCCCAGCGCCAGTCGATACCGGTCTGCATTGCTTCCCGCGACAGATCTTCGGCGCGCTCGAGGTTCCGGAACACGAAATCGGCGTCGGCTTCGGCGCAAGGGGCGAGGGTGAACCCGCAATTACCCATCATGACGGTAGTGACGCCGTGGTAACACGACGACGCGCCGAGCGGATCCCAGAAAACCTGGGCGTCCATGTGCGTATGGCCATCAACAAACCCGGGGCTCACGATGTGACCTTCGGCGTCGATAGTCTCGTCGGCAGGTGAGTTGATCCGCCCGATCGTCGCGATCCGGCCGTCGTTGATGCCAATGTCGGCTGGAAAGCGCGGCCCGCCGGATCCGTCGACGATGTAGCCGTTTTTGATCACGAGATCGTACTGCATGGGACCCGCCTGCTGCCGCTGAACCAGCCTTCGAGGGTAACAATAAAACTGCGCCGAGAAAAACGGCTCCCGACCCTGATTCCGTACCCGCCGAGTTGGGTTATTCTGGGGCGCCTCGCTGGTATTCGGTGACAAGTACATGTCCGTCCAGGAACGCCCCGGCTACCGCATCGCCCAACACCGACTGCGCGTTGGCGATCTCGGACGCAGTATCCGTTTTTACAGCGACGCACTCGGTATGGAAGCTGCAGACGGGGTTGTTGGCGCGAGCAATGCCGCCTCGTGTTCGCTTCGATATCCGGACCGCGACGGCGTTGCCGGCGCTCACGCGGCGGGTGTGCTCGGTCTGGTCGAAGACGGCGGGGTTATTTCAGTCGATGACGGAACGCTCGAACGCGGGTACTGGAAAACAGGCATTACCGTGGCCGACGTCGATGCAGCGCGCGACGCGTTGCTGCGGCTCGGCGTTGCGGTCAGCGAGCCGCAGCAATTTCTCGACGTGGGTTACCTGTGCCACCTCGCCGACCCGGACGGTTATCCAATCGAACTGTTACAACACACCTTCGCGGGTCGTACGTCATCAGTACCGCGGTTAGCGGCGAAACCGGCCTTCGCCTCCGCAACCATCGCTCACGTGACGCTGAGAGTAAGCGATCCGCTTGCCAGTATTCAATTCTACTGTGACCGTTTCGGTCTGCGCCTGCTCTCGCGGCAGGTGATCGCGACGTATGGCTTTACCCTCTACTTTCTCGCCGGGACGGCGGAGAGGGCGCCGCTGCCCGACATTGACGCGGTCGGTAATCGCGAATGGCTGTGGCAGCGGCCGTATACCGTGCTCGAACTCCAGCATCGCTGGGGCCGTTCGGGCGGCGCGGTTCGTTACGCCACCGGGCAACACACCGGATTCCTTGGCATGACACTCGCGCGGCAAACCGGTGAACCGGGTACGCTTGCGCCGCAGACGATTGCCGCGCGTGCTCACGAGTCGAATGATCCTGATGGTTATCCCGTGCGCATTGCGCGCTGAATCTACCGAGTCGATCGCGATGTCGATGCTACGCGTGATGCTGTCGTCCGTACGCCGCAGCTTTTACACTACATCCATGACCACCCGTACCGTTCTTGCCGGGTTGCTCCTGTCGCTGCCGTTTTCGGGCGCTTCGGCGATATGTCCGGTCGACGATTTTGATGATGCCAACGACGATGGCTGGATTCAGTGCGGCGAGTGGAACGAACGTCAGCGGCCGAACTGGGATGCTTCCAGCGGGCGCTACTGCCTCGGGCTGAGCGAACCGTTACGCGAACCACCGCCGCCCCCGCTCAGTATCGCCGCCGAGTGGACGCAAGCGGGTAGCGACCCGCGCTATCACAACGGTTGTGCCCTCGTGGATTTTCGCTCGGGGTCCGAACGGGAAGGAACCTGGTCGACGCACTTCGTCCTCGGACTTCGTGCCGACTGCAAGAATGGCGGGTACAAGGCGATGATGGGGCCCTCGCTCGGTCGTGTGTCCATCTTTCGGCGACTTGAAATTCTCGCGGACAGTGTGACCGTAGCGTTTGCCGAAGACACGGATTACCACGCGGAATTCTGCGCCGTCGGCGCGCAATTGTCGTTGACCGTGTGGCCGCGCGGTGAACCGCGGCCGCCCGTGGCGACACTCACAGCGACGAATGATCGTTACACATCCGGCAATATTGGTATCGGTGTATTCATCGAAAACGACAACCGCGGGCCGAATGTTCAGGGTTGTTTCGACAATGTCCGATTCCGGCCTGCCAATGGATGCAGGGCCGATCTCGATTGCGACGGTACGGTTGGCGCGAGCGATCTGCGTACGTTGCTCGGTCGATGGGGTGGTGTCGAGCACTGCGACGGCACTGCGGACGCCGATATTGACGGCGATTGTCTCGTTGGGTTCGGCGACGCCCGGGAGCTGTTGGGTGCATGGGGTGACTGCGCTGACACCGTCGACCCGTGACGCTTTGCGTCGGCGAACATTCACGGCATACACTGAACGGTGGTTGAACGCAGGCAGACACCCGGGACATTAATGTGAAAGACGAAACCGTCATCATTACAGGCGCGAACGGCGCTCTCGGGCGCGCCGTGGTCGACGCCGCACAGGCTCGCCGCGCAAACGTGGTCGCGGTTGACCTCGCGTTCAGTGATTCAGCGACGACGATCAGCCAAATCGCAGTCGATCTGACTGATGCTGCGGCGATCGCCGCAGCACTTGCGCCGGTCGGCCGCGTCGATGCGCTGTTCAATATCGCCGGAGGCTTTTCAATGGGCCCTGCGGTACACGAAACGCAGGCAGCGGAATGGTCTGCCATGTATGCGATGAATGTCGAAACGATGCGTAACATGTGCGCGGCGGTCGTTCCCGGCATGCTGGAAGCGGGGCATGGCCGTATCGTTAACGTTGGCGCGCTGTCGGCCCGCGAAGGGCAGGGCAACATGGGCGCGTACGTCGTGGCGAAGAGCGCCGTGATGCGCCTGACCGAGGGGATGGCTAAAGAACTCCGGTCCCGGGGTATTAACGTCAATGCCGTGTTACCGAGCATTATCGACACGCCAACGAACCGGGCGGATATGCCGGACGCCGATTTTTCGAAATGGGTTGCGCCATCTGATCTCGCGGAGGTGATTTGTTTCCTCGGCTCTGGTGCTGCGCGTGCCGTACACGGGGCGTTGGTCCCGGTGTCGGGTTTGTCATGAGCCAGTCGGTAGCCGATTAGAAACACGTTTTGATGACGAGGATCGTCGGGTTCGGCCCGGGACGGATAACAAAAAGATTGAGGAGACGTGGTGAATGTATGCCGCCGAATACGCTAAGTCGCAACCTGATCAACCTTGCCTGATTTTCGCCAACTCCGGCGAGGTCGTGACGTACGCCGAGTTCGAGGGGCACGCGAACCAGCTCGCGCACCTGCTGCGTGACCACGGGCTCAAGCGGCTCGATCATTACGCGATTTTCATGGAAAACAATGCCGTTTATCCGCAGGCGTGTGCCGCGGGAGAACGGTCCGGCCTGTATTACACATGTATCAATTCCTACCTGACGGCCGAAGAGATGGCGTTCATCGTCAACGACAGCGAATCGAAAGTCGTGATCACTTCGGCGTCGCGGCGCGATGTGGCCATTGAGGCCATGAAAGCCTGCCCCGACGTGACGCTGCACCTGATCGTCGGTGGCACGGGAGATGACGGCCCGTTTGCAGACTATGCCGAGGCGGTTGCTGCGTTTCCGCAAAGCCCGATCGCCGATGAGCAGCTGGGAACGGCGATGCTTTATTCATCGGGAACGACGGGGCGCCCGAAAGGGATCCTGCGACCGCTGCAGGAAAGCCGGCCGGATGAAAATTTGCCGATTTTCGATTTTCTCAATCAGCTGTGGGAATACCGCGACGGCATGGTGTACCTGTCACCGGCGCCGCTCTATCACTCCGCGCCGCAGGCGGCAGTCAATCTCGCTATTCGCGCCGGTGGGACCTGCATCATCATGGAGCGGTTCGATCCGGAGCAGTACCTGTCGTTGATCGAGAAACACAAGGTCACGCACAGCCAGCTCGTACCGACCATGTTCAGTCGCATGTTGAAACTACCGGAAGACGGCCGTGCTCGTTACGATCTCTCATCGCTGGAAATCGCGATTCATGCGGCCGCACCGTGTCCACCTCAGGTGAAGCATCAGATGATCGACTGGTGGGGTCCTATCGTGCACGAATACTACGGCGCGACCGAGGGTCTTGGCTTTGCCGCGTGCAACGCGAAGGAATGGCTCGACCATCCCGGTTCGGTTGGAAAGATCCTGCTCGGCGAACTGCATATCCTTGATGACGACATGCAACCGTGCGCGCAGGGGACGCCGGGTACGATCTGGTTCGTGACAGCGACACCGTTCGAGTACTACAACGATCCGGAACGCACGCAGGAGTCGCGTTCTCCGGACGGCACGATGAGTACGGTCGGCGACGTTGGTTACGTCGACGACGACGGGTTTTTGTACCTGACCGATCGCAAGACTTACATGATTATTTCCGGCGGTGTGAACATCTACCCACAGGAATGCGAGAACCTGCTGATCACGCACGCGAAGGTCGCCGATGCCGCGGTGTTCGGAGTACCGAACGAAGACCTTGGTGAGGAAGTCAAAGCGGTCGTTCAGATAATGCCGGGCTTCGATCCGGGCGAAGCGCTCGAAGCAGAATTGATTGCATTCTGCCAGGAGCATCTGTCGCATCAAAAGTGTCCTCGGTCGATCGATTTCGAAGACGAACTACCGCGTCTGCCGACCGGAAAACTGTATAAACGGCTGTTGCGCGATCGCTACTGGGGTGATCATCAAAACCGCATCGTGTGATCCGCTACAGCGCCGACCCAATAACAAACCGGCAGCGACAACTGCCCTGCCACTGGAGGAGAAGACCATGATCAGACTAGTCTACACATTGCGCCGCAAAGCGGGGATGTCACGCGAAGAGTTTCAGCAATACTGGCGTGAAACGCACGGGCCGCTCGTCGCACAGCATTCGACGACGCTCGCGATTCATCGATATATCCAGCTGCACACGCTTGACGATCCGATTAACGAGGGTCTCGCGACAGCACGCGGAGGCATGGAGCCGGAATACGATGGCGTCGCCGAATTGTGGTGGCGGTCGCCGGATGATTTCGCTGCGTTCATGACCCCGGAAGGTCAGGCGGCCGCGAACGAATTGCTGGAAGATGAAAAGAAATTTATCGACCTGCCGAATTCACCTTTGTGGTTTGCCGACGAACATCCCCAGGTCAATCCGAGCGAATATATGGTCGCCACGGAACACAGCCCGCTGGTGAAAATATTCTTCTGCCTGCGGCAGCCGGCCAGTCAGTCGCTCGAGGATTGCCAGCATTACTGGCGGACGAATCACGGGCCACTGATCCGCAGTGTGTCCACCGGATTTCGTATGCAGCGCTATCTTCAGGTGCATTACACGCCACACGAGTTCGAATCGGCCTTGACTGGTCCGCGCGGTACGACCGTGCCGCCCTATGCCGGTCACGCCGAGGCGTGGTTCAGTCGCGCGGATCTGATGACGATGGCGGACGTACCTGAGGCAGCACGGGCAATGGACATCGCGGTCGAGGATGAATCGCACTTTATCGACTTCAAACGCTCGGCGATGTGGATCGGCAAGGAACACGTCTTCATCGATCGGCGGTAGCCGCCGCGCCGGTCAGCCCCGGCTGACTGACGCGCACAATCGCTCGATTGGCTGGTCCGGATGCTCGGCGGCAAGGGTGTCGCGCACTGCTTCGTAGAGCCGTTGCGTCTGAACGACGTCGGGATGCCCGTCCGTATAGTCGGTGCGTAACGACTTCAGTATCAGTTCAAGCTGGACGAGGCGGTCGCACTGCATTGCATTCGGGCTCGATGGCGCCGGGGGACCCGCGAGGCTTTGCAGCATGACGAGGTCGGCGCGGGTCTGTTCACCATCGATCACGAACGAGCGACAGTTTGCGACGTATTGCGTGTTGCCGTCGGGAACGGCGGACTCGTCGATAAAAAAGACGTAGTCGCGGCCGACCGACAGGTAGGGGAGGCCGCAAAGGAATCCCGGTTCCCCCGTGACTATCAGCGGGTTCGTCGGAGGCGTGCCCTTGAGCACTTCGATGGGTGTGATGACGGCGGAAAAACTCAAGGGCAGTTTCCTCGCCCCGGTAACGCGCGCGTGGACGACGTGTTGTGCCCCCTGAAAGCCGACTTCAATGCCACCGAGGCACTGACAGGCGTGAACGGCACTCGCCCACGCGATGGCCACGAGCGCTACGAACAATTTTATCCGGACATTCAATCGAATCGGATCCTCAGACTTTAATTCTGTCGAATGCCGGCGGCCGCCCCTCGATGAACGAGCGCACGCCTTCCCGGAAATCCTCACGTTCGAGGCTTTCGTTCATGAGTCGTTCCGTCTCCGCCATCGCCGGGCCAAGCGATGTCATCAGGTGACGATAGACCTGTTGCTTCATCACCATGAGCGAAGTTGGCGAGCTGTTGGCGGCGAGCGCTTCGAGGTAGGCCTTCGCATCCTCAACCACGGAATCGGCATCACCGAGTCGGTCGGCGAGACCGAGCCGCTCGGCCTCGATGCCATCGAATTTGCGCGCGCTCCAAAGCAGGTCGAGCGCACGTGAACTGCCGATCAGCCGGGGGAGCAGCCAGCTTGCCGCGTGTTCGGCGACGAGACCGCGCTGCGCGAAGGCGGTTGAGAATTTGGCCTCCCGCGCGACGAAGCGAAGATCGCATAACAGGGCAAAACAAAAACCGAGCCCCGCGCAGGGCCCGTTGATGGCGCCGATCAAGGGCTTGCGCAGCGACAGCAGGTAGGTGAATCCAGCGGTGAAGTCCGCGCCCATCTCCGGGTCGCCGGGCTCGGCTTCGAGACCCCGCGTGTTGATACTGAAGCGACCGCTCTCCGAGATGGAATCGAGTGCAGACATGTCCATGCCGGCGCAAAAACCGCGACCGGCGCCGGTAAGAATGATACCGACGACACTGTCGTCAGCCTCGGCCGCCGCAAACGCATGGCGCATTTCGGCCAGCATCCGGGTCGTCATGGCGTTCAGATTTTCCGGCCGGTTCATGCGGATGATGGCAACCGGGTCGTCTACTATGTATTCAATTTCCTGGTACATGGAATTGCTCTGCTGAAGATTTTGTTCAGCGCAAACTATGCGCCGGGCGCGCGGACGAAATCAAGTTGAGCCTTGTCGGGTGAACCCGGGCGCTCGGTCGCGCCAATTCGCTACACTAAGCCGACACCCACGTTAAGGAATCTATTCGATGATAGAAGCATTGAGCTCCGGGAACCTGCCTGCCCCGCGTTTTCGTTACAGCGCGCTCGTGAAGGCGGGTCCGTTCTATAAAACCGCGGGGATGGTTGCGCTCGACAAGGATTCCGGCGAACTGGAAGCGGGCGGCACGGGCGCCGAAACCACAAAGATACTCGACAACCTGTTGAGCGCATTACCCGACTTTGACCTGACGCTCGCCGATCTCATGAGCGCCACGATCTACGCGACGGATTTCGCCGAGTTTCCGGCCATTAACGCCGCGTGGGAGCGCGTATTCACGGACGATGTGCAGCCGCCCGCGCGCAGCGCTATCGGGGTCGCGGCGCTGCCGCTCGGCGCGCGGGTCGAGATGGAGTTTATATTCTACAAGCCGTGATCCGACCGCCCGGCGCTCTGTGGATTAACCGTCCTTGCCCGCCACACGTAGTTCGATGAGATAGGGCCCGCGCCGTTTGGCTACGATACCCGCTTGTTCGCGAACTTCTCCGGGCGTGGCCGCGCTGCCGGCTCCGATCCCCATTCCGCGAGCCATATCGACGAAACCGAGGGCCGGGTTCGACAGGTCCATATGCGGGTAGGGTCGCTCGGGATTCTCATCGAATCGCCGTCGGTGTGTATCCATGTTGTGCTTGAGCACCCGGTATTCCCGGTTTGCGAGGATGACAAAGATAATATCGAGTTCGTGGTGCGCCGCCGTCCACAACGCCTGGATGCTGTACATCGCCGAGCCGTCGCCGCTCACCGCAACGACCTTGCGATCGGGGTGTGCAATGCTGATACCGAGCGCGCCGGCAATGCCCTGACCGATGCCGCCGCCGCGCCCCATGTAAAAATCCGTCTCGCCGACCGGCGCGAACGCGTGTTCGAGATCGCTCGCCGCCGTCACGGCTTCGTTCACCACGATGATGTCCTGCGGTAGCGCATTGGCGAGGTGATGCAGCGCGACGTTCGGAGTCATCGGGGTGCGCGACTCGTTGCGCGCAATCAGGTTGTCGAGCTTCGCAAGCGCCGCCGCTTTCGTCACGGCGTGGGCCTCGTTGCGCGTCGCTGCCGTAGCACGGAATTCCGCGGTCGCCTGGTCTTCGAGTTCGCTGTTCAGTGCGTTCAGCGTCGCGCCGATGTCACCCTGCACACCGAGATCGAGCGGGTAGTTATACGCGAGCCGTTCGGCAGAATTTTCAATCTGCGCGACGGTGACGTGTTCCGGAATCGGGTTGACCGGGTCGAACCAGATCTCTTCGACGAACGGGCCGCCGATCATCAACAGAAAATCGTGCTCGGAAAGTAGCGGGTGCAGTTCGCCGGCGGCGACCGGGATCCGTCCGCGCAGGCTGGGGTGTCGCGCAGCGATGACCTGCCGCGACCGCAGCAGTTCCGTATAAACCGTCGCGCCAATCGACTCGACGAGTCGGGTGAATGCGGCGTTGGCCCCGGCCGATGCAATATCGTCGCCGGCGAATATAGCCGGGCTGCGCGCACTGAGCAGCATGCCGGCGAGTTGTTCAACGGCAGCGGTTTGCGCGGGCGGATTGCGGAACAGCTGACCGGCCGTCGTCGCGGCGATGCCGGTTTCGGCCGACATGACGTTGTTCGGCAGGGCGACGAAAACGGGCCCGGCCGGCGCGGTGTTCGCGATGCGGAAGGCACGGTTCATGATCGGACCGATTTCGTCAGCGGTTTGCGCCTCCGCGGCCCATTTTGTCACGGGTGCAGCCATCGCAACGAGGTCGTGGCGGAGTATCGGATCGCGCAGGCGCAACCGGGTGTCCTGCTGGCCGGCCGTTACGATTACCGGCACGTTCGCTTTCAGCGCGCCATACATCATACCGATCGCGTTGCCGAGCCCGGGTGCGACATGCAGGTTGGCGATCGCCGTTTTGCCGCTCGCCATTGCATAGTGACCAGCAGCGCAAACGGCCACGCCCTCGTGTAACGCGACGTAGTAAGCGACTCCGGGGTAGTCGTCGAGACTGTCGAGCAGCGGGTTTTCCGTGGTTCCCGGGTTGCCGAATATGGCGTCTGCCCCGTGTGCAACAAGGCTGTCGAAGAAAATATGGCGGCCGCGCATCGGTAATCTCCGGCGGATTTAGTGATGGTTTGATTCTAACCCGCTCGGCGGGGCAGTGTTTGAACGGGCACCGGAACGGATGCCAACTGGGGTAACATGCTCCGTTCAATTTCACGGTGAAACGGAGCGGCCTATGAGTAGCGATGACATTAAACCGATCGACCTGGCGAGCGTCGATCATGTCCTGAAAACGACCCGCAGCGTGCGTCTGCGTCTCGATCTCGAACGCGACGTTCCCCGTGAGATCATCGAAGAGGCGCTCGAAATCGCGCTGCAGGCGCCGACCGGCGCGAATACCCAGACCTGGAAATTCGTCGTCGTGACAGATCCCGCAATCAAGGCCGGGATCGCCGATTGCTACCGAAGGGGAGCAGAACGCTATATCGCCGACGAGACCGCGATGACCCGCACCGGGGTGAGTGCGACCCGCGAGTTTTCCGCGAACGACATGCGCACGCAGCAGAAAGACGGGGTGATGTCGTCTTCGATGCATCTGCTGGAAAATATGCAGGACGTGCCCGCTATGATCATCCCGTGTATCGAGAGTCGCTTCGAAAACGAGGAACCATTTGTCCAGGCGTCCATGTACGGATCGATACTGCCGGCCGCCTGGTCGCTCATGCTGGCGTTACGTGCGCGTCGCATTGCATCGGCATGGACGAGTCTGCACCTCGTGTACGAAGCCGAGGTGCGCGAAATGATTGGCATCCCGGATAACTATACTCAGTCGGTATTGTTGCCGATCGCCTGGCTCAAAGGCGGCGATTTGCATCCGGCAAAACGTCTGCCGTTATCCGAGGTCGCGTGCTGGAACCGATGGGGCGAATGGTAGATCGGACAGTTGCAACCCGGGCGTCACGTCATTAATGACTCTCGGGTGATCATCATCCCGATCCCGCGATACCGTCCAGGATCCATTCGCGGGCGCTATCGACGTCGCGCAGGACCCGGTAATCGTAGTCGAACTTGTCCTGATTCAGCATTTCATGCGTCCGGAACATACCGAACACGAGATCATTTTTGGTCACGAAAGCGGACCGTCCGCCGCCGCGGTGCGAACGTTTTGTCAGCAAATACTCACCGAACGACTGCATTTCGCCGAATCCGAACGCAACCTCTTCGATCGCGGTCGCGTCCCAGAGCACATGCGTGCCGGAGCGAAAACCGGGGTGCGAGATGAACCCGTCCACCCATCCGATGAGGCGATCGAAATCGAGCACGCGGGACAGGTAGGTTGCGTAGAAGTAACTGTCGAGGACTTCGAATTTGTAATCCATTGGTCCGAACGCATCGGGAACTCGGGAGTGATGCCCATTGTGGCGGAAAAGCGGGGGCGATACACGGCCCGCTGCGCAATTTGCCCAACGCGGGCGAAGTCGCGGCTTCCTGCCGGTTTGTCGACGCGGTGTCTTGCGCCGCGAATTCGCGCGCGGGCGCCCATGGTGCCGGTAGCCCGGCGGTTTGCACTTCTATAGCGTGGCAGGACGGAATCATCGCGGAGGCAATAGCATGGAACATCTGAACCAGGCGCTGGTGGACGGCTACAGCCACGTTCGACTGTGTCGGGGAGTGACGAATGCGCTGACCATCGGTGTCGTTAAATCACTCGCCGCCGCGATCGACGATGCCGAGTCCGGTGCGCGCGGCGTACTGTTGCTCGGCGGAGAAAAATTCTTTTCGAACGGCGTCGACCTTGCGTGGGCTCTGGAACAAAACAGCGACGGCATGCGCGAACTGTTTCTCGAACTCGGACGCTGCATCCTGAAGCTGCTCGAGTGCCGGTTGCCGGTCGTCGGGGTTTGCGAGGGGCACGCAATCGGTGGGGCGTTCGCGCTGTTGCTTGCGTGTGACTATCGTTATGCGGCGCGCGGACATGTCCTGCTTGGTAAACCTGAAATGCTCCTTGGCGTTGCCAATCCGTATTACAGTGACCAATTATTTCGATTCGTGGCTGGCGATCGCGTTGCTTCCGACCTGATTTATACGGGCCGGCTCGTCGAAAGCGAGGAAGCCCGGAGCCTCGGCTTCATCCATGATACGGCGGAAAAGGGGGACGTCGAAGCGCTCGGACTGGAGCAGCTGTGCCGGCTCGGCGCACTGGCGCCCGAGGCGTTTGCCGAGTCGAAACGGATGCGGCTCGAACGCTTGTGCGCAAGAATTCGGGCGCAGATGTCGGCGCGGGTCGCACGCCAGGTTGAATTGTGGAACAGCGATGAGGCGCAGAAGAGACTGCACGAAGCGGCCGAGCGCCTCGCGCGGTAGGACGCCGGCGAATCGCGGGCAGCGGATTGGGAGCGGGCGCCGTGAGTCGGCAAAAGCCGGTCGGTTACCGGTGAACGTCAGGTCCGCAGCTGCGGATGAGGATCAGCTCAGCGCGCGGAAGCGGAAGCTTTCACGGTAATGCGACGGCGTCATTCCGACGTGACGGTTGAACAGGGTGCGAAAGAATGCAGCATCGGTATAACCGACACGCGTCGCAATCTGTTCGATCGTGCCCGCATCTTTCTCGAGTAAGCGACGCGCTGCATTGATCCGCAGTTTTTGCAGGTAGACCTTGGGCGGATCGCCGAATGCTTCCTGGAAGCGCCGGTAAAATGTTCGCCACGACATGCCAAACTGATTGGCCAGTGATTCGAACCGGATCGGCTCCTGGAAATGCCCGAGGATCCACGACTCCACCGGCTCCATCACCGAGTCGGCGCCGGGGCTGCGGTCGATTTGCGGTGGCGGAACGTTTTGCCGGACCCGCGGGAGATCGGTCAGAAACCATTGCGTGCACGCGAGCATGACGTCTCGACCGCACAGGCTGTCTACGATGTACAGCGCAAGGTCGATCGCCGCGCCCGCGCCGCAACATGAATAGATGCCGCCATCTTTCACCACCATGCGTTCCGCTGTCCAGTGGACGCGCGGCCAGCGTCGACGCACCTCGTCGATCAGGCTCCAGTGCATGGCGACGCTTCTGCCGTCAAGCAGACCACCGTTCGCCAACAACGCCTGGCTCGGACACACGGTGGCAATTTCGACGCCGCGTTCATGCTGGGTGGTGATCCAGCCGAGGACGTCGTCGTTGCCGGCGAGTACTTCGTCGACATCGCAGGGCATCCCGGCGAGAAACACGAGGTCGACATCGGTCACATCGTGCACCGAACCCGACGGCGTTACGGTAACGCATTCGCCGCAGGTGACCGAGGTGCCGTCCTTGGACAACACGGTCACGCGAAATTCCTCCGCACTGTCCATTTTAGAGCGGGCGAATTCGAAAACCTCAAGCGGCCCGGCGATCGACGACGCGTTGCCGCCGGCGAATGACACGAGCACAACGTGCCTGGTTTCGGACATTTAACGGTTCTCCGCTCTCGCGAGCATCGGGTTATTCAGTCATTGGCGAAATCGCCTATTCAATATGTCTAATTTGCCAGCTTGTGTCCAGATAACCACTCGTCGAGGATGGCTGCGTGAGCGGATATTCAAACCGGATGGCGGACGATGACGATTGACCTCTACGATCTTGCGGGCGCCGATTCGCGGCTGATGTTCAGTCCGTTCAGCTGGCGGATCCGGATGGCGCTCCTGCACAAGGGGCTTGATTTCAGGGTTATCCCATGGCGTTTCTCGGATCGAAGTGCGACCGTCGACGCCGGTTTCGAAAGCGTGCCCGTCATACGCGACGGCGAGCGCTGGGTCGGTGACAGCTGGGCCATCGCCGGTTATCTCGATCGGGCTTACCCCGATCGGCCTGCGTTGATGAAAACCGAAGAAAGCCGCGCGACGGCACGCCTCGTCCTCGGTGTATGCGGGAGCACGATTTTTCCGGTCGCGGTCCGAATCGCGGTCTATGCCGCCTACCAGCTGCTCGACGAGGCCTCGAAACCGTATTTTCGCGAATCGCGAGAGGCTATGTTCGGTCGGACACTCGAGGAACTGAATCTTGAAGAGCACGCCGCGAAAGCCGGACTCATTGCGGCATTGGCGCCGTTTGCCGAGGTCCTGAGTGCTTGCGAGACCATCGGCGGAGAGGAACCGGGCTACGCCGATTACGTGTTGTTCGGGTTGCTGAAATGGATGGATATCGTCAGTCCGTATCAACCGATCGACAACGACGGCCCGGTCGGCGAATGGTTCGCCCGTCTCGGCGCAATGTTCAATGGTTACGCGGCGGGCGTACCGACGGTGCGGACGCTTGCGGTTGCACCGGTAGCATGATTTTCTACTACAACTACTACTACGCAGGAGAGTCTGATGTCTGAATTCAGCCAAACCGAACGCGAGCAGGTATTGCTCGCCGCGATCACGGGCGCGAACGCCAGTCCGAACTGGCTCACCAGTGACATGGTCGATGCGTTGCTCGGCGGACACGGCATGCTGAATATCGCGGTGTTCAATATTGCCGATGTGCTCGTCCGTGAGCTGAAGCGGGGCGCGGATATCAAGCTCCGCTTTGCGAATGCAGCGTCGCAGCCGGTCGACGAAGTGTTGGCCAAGGCCATCGAGGTTGCGGTGGCTGCGGGCGCGGCGCCAGCGAACGCGGCGCTGTTGAGTGCCGTGATGATGTACCTGACCGGAACGAAGGCACAGGTCGGTATACCGGCCGGTAACCGCAAGCTCGGCGCGAGCGCGCGCATGATCGCGGGCGTCGATCGCAGCGGCGTTGCTGCTATTCCGACCTCGAAGAAGAACAACAAGGTATCGGGTTTCGCTGCCGTGATGGCGGTACACCAGGCTTTGATCGAAGGAAAATTGTCACCGGTGAGCGGTTACGACATGGTCGTATCGGGAGGACCGCTGGTCGGCCACAGCCGTCTCGGCGAGGACATCATTTTCCCTGCGATGGCGGAAAACGGCGCACGTATCGGGACGCAGGCCATGATGGACGCGATGGCAGGGGCGGGGATGAAGCCGCATTTGCTGAACGCAGCGACATTCGGCGCGGCGGCCATCCTCGAGATCATTCATCCGGATGCCGACGTGGCTGAGCATTACGGTCCCCACGGCAAAGTGACCTCGGCGTTCGTCGCTGGCAAGGTTGCGGCGGAAACGGCGGGTCTTCCGGAGACGCTGCACGTCAGGATCACCGGGCAGGAATACTCGACCGCGCAGGTCATTGGCGATCTGGGACTGATCCTGAAAGATATCGGCGGACCATCGGTCATCGGGATCATGGCGGTTGACGAAATCATGGGCGTGTTCGAAGAAGGGATCTCCGGATCATCCGCGGGACCGGTCAACCCGCCGCTCGGACACATCGCGACTGATGCGGTGATCGCGATGAAATGTCTGCTTGAGGAGGGCGCGACGCAGGCCAGCGTGAGTGCCGCACTGCGTGAACGCCGCTACGGTTTTGCTTTCGACCCGGAAACTTCGATGATTGCGATGAATATCGTCGCGAAAAAGGCCGCCCAGCTGCAAACCGGAATGGTGACGAATTCGATGATCCTGTCATCAGAGCCGGTGCGCGCGAAAGCGTTGTATCGTCGCGCGGCAAAAACGTTCGACGACCTCTCCGCCGGCAAGGACCTCTCGGAAGTCGTGCGCGAACTCGACAACGAGCGTAAAACACTCGTTGAAGTGAACGTCGGAAAATTTCTCAGCAAAATGACCGGCAAGGATGTCGCGATCACCCTGACCCATGTCGGGCCCGGCGCGCGGCGGGACAGCGAGCTCGCGCGGGAATGGTTTGCCTTCGACGCCCATATCGATGCGGAAGTGACCGTCGACGGCAAGACGACCCGTCTTGAACACTACTCCGATCAGATCATTCCCGATGTCGCGCAGGGAAAGCGGCAGGACATTGCCTGGGCCGTGCCGATGGTTGCGCCGCTGGCGAGCGAGATTCTGCTGGCTTCGAACGTCATCATTAATGTGACGGTCCCGGCCGCGGTCGCGGCGGCGATGGGCGTGCTCAGCCCGGAAGAGGCCGGGAAGGTTGCGCAACGCGCCGGGTTCGTCTCGTCCGGTATCCCCGGCTCGAACGTGAACGCAGAAGCTGCGGCGAAGCTTGCCGTTGAGGTTATGCAGGCACCGTGAGCGAGGCGATGCTGCTGCTGATGGCGCAGGTCGATGACGTGCCGGGCGAGCTGATCGGCGAATTCATCCGCCGCGCAGAAGCGCTCGGCGCGCGTAATATCCAGGCGCTGGCGAGCATTACGAAAAAGGGCCGGCCCGGCTACGTCGTCTATGTCGACGTTCCGGCCGACATCGAAGCGGAAATCGCGACCCTGTTCGGTGCCGAGCTGGGTACGTGGGGCTATCGGGTCGTCGCGGCCGAGCATAAACATTTCGACATCCGTCGCTTCACGACAGCCGTCAATATTTCGATCGGTGAATTCTCGCAATCATTCGATCTGGGCGCGAAAACGATCGAGCAGGCGGGTCGGTTCGCGCGCATAAAGGTCGAGCACGACGACCTGAGCCGGATATGCACGACCCTGAGAGAACTCGGGCACAAAGTGCCGCTCGCAGTATTAAAAGCAGCAACGGAAACGGAGTTGCTCAATGCCGATAACCCCACGAGAATTAGCGTCAGCCTTGATGGCAGACGCGCATGATTTTTGGTCAAACGAGGATAATGACATGATGAAACGACTCACTACCTGCGGCATGTTGCTCGTATCCGCACCGTTGATGGCGCATGACGCCGCGAGCCTTGACGGGATCAGCCATGCCATATCGCACGCCGGTGGCGCGGGGCTGGTCTTTACCCTCGTGACTGCCGCCGCAGCCGGACTTGCATTACGTGCGCGGCGCAAGGCTGCGCAACATCGAAACCGCGGCTAGGACACTGGTTTCCGGAGCCCACGCGCGCGGCGTCCACCTCTAACGACCATGCATCATCATTTTGATCCCGTGGGCGGCATTGCCGGCGATATGTTCGTCGGTGCTTTGCTCGACCTTTATCCGCAACATGCCGCCGGGGCAATCGCGGCGGTTCGCGCAGCGGGCCTCAACCCCGACGTCTCACTCAACCATGTTGCGTATAACGACGGAATCCTGGGTGGCAGTCGCTTCGACGTCGGCGCACCGCCGTCGGAATCGCCGCACCACCACCACGTCCACTGGTCGCAATTGCGCCGGCAGTTACGAGACAGCGCGTTGACCCCGGACGTGTGCGACCGGGCCGTTGCGATATTCGCCGTACTGGCCGACGCCGAGGCGCGGGTCCACGACAAGTCGATCGACGAGGTCAGTTTCCATGAAGTCGGCGCGTGGGATTCAATCGCCGATATCGTCGCAGCCGCGTACGTGATCGAAACGCTCGGAGAAGGCACCTGGTCGATCGGGACGATTCCGATTGGCGGCGGCCGGGTGCGCACGGCGCACGGCTTGCTGCCGGTGCCGGCACCGGCCACCGTCCTGTTGCTCGAAGGATTGCCGTGTTTCGACGACGGATTTGCGGGCGAACGGGTTACCCCGACCGGTGCCGCGATTATCCGGCACCTCGCGCCGGGTATCGGGGTCGGGGCGGTCGCGCGGACGCTCAAAGGCTGCGGCTACGGATTTGGTACGCGAAAATTCGACGGTCTCAGCAATGTCCTGCGGGTCCTCGCGTTCAGCGACGAACAGGCACGGCATACGTTATCGGACACGGTTGCTGCGATCGAATTCGAAGTCGACGACCAGAGCGCGGAAGATCTCGCCGTCGGGCTCGATCGATTGCGCGCTGCAGCGGGCGTGATCGATGTCGTTCAGATTCCGGTTGTCGGTAAACACGGTCGGCTAGGCACGATGATACGTGTCCTTGCTGAACCGGACCGGGCGAGAAGCGTGGCCGATCAGTGCTTCAGCGAAACGACGACGCTGGGGCTGCGCCTGCACACGCATGACCGGGTCATACTCAACCGCCATGAAGTGGCCGCCGGTGACGTTAACGTAAAAATCGCCGAACGACCGGGCGGATCGACGGCCAAAGCCGAGATGCGCAACGTTGCGGACAGCGGCGATCATCGCCATCGCGAAGCACAACGCCGAAGCGCCGAAGAGACAGCGCTGCGGGCGCCGAAAAGCGGGTCGTAATGGTCATGACGTCGACGCTGGAGCAACTGAATCAGGTATTGCGCGATTGCGCGCCAGCGGCGGTTGCCGTGTCCGGCGGGGTCGACAGTATAACGCTCGCGTTCGCCGCCGGCCTCGCGCTCGGCGACGAGGTGTCGATGTTTCATGCCGTATCGCCCGCGGTTCCGCCAGCGGCAACGCTCAGGGTAAAAAACCTTGCCGAGGCGCAGGGCTGGCGCCTGACACTGATCGATGCGGGTGAGTTCAAGGACGAGGCGTATGTCGCCAACCCGGCGAACCGGTGTTTTTTCTGCAAGCAGAACCTCTACGGCACGATCACGGCGAACACGACCATGCAGGTGCTCTCGGGCACGAATCTCGACGATCTGGGTGACTGGCGACCCGGACTCGAGGCGGCGGCAAACCATGCCGTGCGTCACCCGTACGTCGAGGCCGGTATCGCCAAATCCGGGGTCCGTGCGTTGGCGCGGGAATTCGGCCTCGGCGATATCGCCGAGCTTCCTGCCGCGCCGTGCCTGTCGAGTCGGATCGAAACCGGGTTGCCGATAGCACCGCGCGAACTTGGTTTTATCGATGCGACGGAGAACCTGATCCGGACCTCGGTCGTATCGCCCTCGGTCCGGTGCCGTATCCGGCACAATGGCATCGTCATTGAACTCGACGCCGCGACGCACGACAGTATGCGGGCGGGGCAGCAGGCCAGTCTGTCGGCGCATGTGCGCGACCTCGCGGCGCGGCACGGAGTCGCCGGCGAGGTATCGTTCGCACCTTACGAACGTGGCAGTGCGTTTTTACGGGACGGGCGATGACCGAGCACGAGGTCTTACTCGATTTGGCCAGAGGGCGTCGGCTGGGTCTGGAGGAAGCGATATTCTGCGCGCACAAGTCGGTGGACCAGATTGACGTAATCCTCGGTCGGGTCGAGGAAGCCGGCCGCAGTTGTCTGCTGACCCACCTGAGCCAGGAGCAACTGGCCGATATTGGCCCCGCTTTCAGCGCAGCGATCGATTACGAGCCGACGTCACGCACGGCGTTCTTTCGTCATTCGAGTGGCACGATGGGCGCCCCGCAAGTGGGTATCGTCACCGCCGGCAGCTCCGATGTGCCCGTCGCGCGTGAAGCGCAGCGAACCCTCGAGTACTTCGGGGTTAATTCGTTGCCGGCGTTCGATGTCGGGGTCGCCGGCTTGTGGCGCCTCCTCGAGCGCATCGACGAATTGAACGAACTGCCGGTGGTGATAGCCGCCGCCGGTATGGATGCAGCCCTGCCGAGCGTGCTTGGCGGGTTATACCCCGGCCTGATCGTCGCGGTGCCCACCTCCGTCGGGTACGGGGTGGCCGCCGGCGGGGGCACCGCGTTGAACGCGATTCTCGCTTCGTGCGCGTCGGGACTCGTCACCGTGAACATCGACAACGGGTACGGCGCCGCGTGCGCCGCATTACGCGTGCTGCGGCCGGCTTTGGCGAATTCGGGCGCGTGAGGCCGCGCGGTTCGGCCGGGCGTCCGGATAAATCGCACGTCGCAGTTCGGAACAGAATGGTTTAACGGTAGGCGAACCCGGAAACAGGCGGGCAGGGGGCATTACCGTGCTTCACCTCAGTCCGATTCCATTCACACCGACACGAAACGTTCGACCGGGAACCGCTGTTCCGTTTTACCCGCACAGGACAGGCGACCCCGTCCCGTCCCTCGACCTGGCCTAACGCGCGCCGTCCGGGATCCCGTCTTCGCTGAACAATTCCGCGACGAACTCGTCTGGAGCGGCTTGCACGTTCTCGCGCGGCTGAGTCTTGCGCAACGGCTCAACATGGGGTGTAGTCGATCGCAGAGAACGGAGCCGCTCATCGACATGGTGAGCGTGGCCGTTGGGTAATCGAAAGACGCCGTCGACGGCGCGCGAATTTCCTAATAATATGCCTATTTATCAGACGGTTAAAAAAATACCGCAGGGAGAACCATGGCGGCATCGACTATCGCTGAAAGAACCCGCGAATCCCGCCGGCCGCTAACAGCGGGATTCACCGCCGTCGTCACCGATTGGCTGGGCAAGGATTTTGTGTGGGCTCATCACTGGTCGGGCGCAATCCCGTTCTGCGGGCGAGGGCTGGCAGCGGCGATTCCACGGAAGCCGCCACAGTTCGACGAGATTATTGTCGGGCGTGATGCGGCAAACGTGATCGGGGTGGAGCGGGGCACACGGCTGCTGCCGTTCGGCAACTTCCGCGATATTGAGATGACGGCATTGACCCCATGAGCGGGCCAGTCGCGCCGTCGCCCGGTCGCGTTTGCGTCATTGGCGCGGGTATCGCCGGACTCGTAACCGCAAAGGTGCTTGCCGAGGACGGTTTCGAGGTCACGGTGTACGAGAAAGAAACGGCGCTGGGTGGGACCTGGAACGCGTCGCGCACCTACCCTGGATTACGCGCGAACAACAGCAAATATACCTATGCGTATTCCGATTACGCGTATCCGAAAGATGCCGCGACGCACCCGTACGCCGAGCAAATACGGGGCTATCTCGAATCTTATGCCAACCATTTCGGTATCCGGCCGCTTATCCGGTTTAATACCGAAGTCGTGAACGTCGCAAAAGCGGGACAGGAAGGGGAATCGTTCACGGTCACTGTTCGCGACCGCTCCGACGACGCTGAATCGACCACAGAATACGCTTACGTGGTCGTGTGCAACGGCGTCTTCCACGAACCTAATGTTCCGGAAATCAAAGGGATGGACGCATTCAACGGCCGCATTGTGCCGGCCTGTGACGTCACCCAGCAATCCTATGACGAAGTCCGGCACCCGGTCATCGCCGGCGGCGGAAAAACGGCCCTGGACTGCGCAAGCTGGGCAGCGAAACTCGACCTGCAGCCGACGCTCGTGTTGCGTCATCCGCACTGGATGACCCCACGCTATTTGTTCGGGCTGATCCCTGCAGACTTCCTCGTCGTGTCGCGCTTATCCGGGAGTCTGTTGCGTTATCACACGCTGCGCGGGTGGGAACGCTGGCTGCATACCACAGGCAAGCCAATTGTCGATGCCTGGTGGAAGACGTTGTCGCTAGTCTTCCCGAAACTCATCGGCATGCCTGCGAGGCTGACCCCGCCGACGTTGCCGGCGGAACTGGAGCGGGTCGGGGTCGGTGGCGAATTTTTTACCCACCTGAACGCGGGCCAGGTCGACGCGGAAGTCGGCGAAATCGTGTCCTTCAACCCCGATTCCGTGACGTTGAACACCGGACAGGAGATCGCGACCGATCTCGTCATATTCGCGACCGGGTGGCGGCAGAACACGAACTTCATCGACCCGGCGTTGCGGCGCGAGATCGTCGGAGAGAACGGCCATTTTCGCCTTTACCGCCAGATCCTGCCGCCATCCGTACCGCGCATGGGTTTCGTTGGCTACGCCTCGTCGTTTGCGGCGCAAATGACCGCAGAAATCGGGGCTCATTGGCTGTCCCAGTGTTTCCTGAAGGGATTTACGCTGCCAACTGCTGATGAGATGAACGACGAAATCGGGAAAGTCCATGACTGGGCCGCCGAGGAAATGCCGAGCCGGCGCGAGGGTTATTTCGTTGGGGCCTACATGACGAATTACATCAATGACCTCATCGAAGATATGGGGCTCCCGGTCAACCGTACGAGCAATGTCATCAGCGAGTACCTCGGACCGTGTTTCGCCTCTCGTTATGCCGGCCTGGGCGACGAACGCCGCCGAGTCCGGGACGGCGGGATTAAAGCGATAGCGCCGCGGCCGTACGTCGATGCCGTACACCTGGCCATTGCACTGGCTGTGATTCTCGGGGTGTGGGCGCTCTGGTAGCCGGTCGGCCGGTAGCTGGGCCCGGGGACGATTGGAGCCGGAGTATGCAGGGTCGGCGTCGTTGTTGGTGCGAGTAGCGGTTCTGTCTATTTATCTTGTATTTAACATAATATACATTATGCGAAGTTATAAACATGAGATACAAACGCGCACTCAACGGGATCGGGATGTTGTCGCGGTGCTAACCGGGCCGCATCCTCCAGAGCCTGTCACGGTGCCGTGCGGTACGGCGATTTGAACGCAGGAAACGATGGTTGTCTGACTATTGGCGCGGATGCGGTGCGCCGGTGGGATCGATGCCGGGAGTAATTACGAATAGATAATTGAAAAATAATTATGTTAAATATTAAATAGATGAAGAACTAATCTAATGTAAATTATTCGCATAGCCATCGTCCCGTGAACACAAATCTTAAGCCGCGCCGAGTTCCTTCAGTTTCGCTTCCAGGCGTTCGCAGAATGTCTCGACGACAGTCACACGCGAAAACCACTTGTCGTTACCTGGCACGAGCGTCCATGGCGCGTACGTGGTGCTGGTCCGTGCAACCATGTCGTTAACCGCATCTTTGTACGCATCCCAGCGGTCGCGATTCCGCCAGTCCTCTTCGGTAAGCTTGTATTGCTTCCACGGAATTTTTTGCCGTTCTTTGAAACGTCGTAATTGTTCTTCCTGGCTGATATGCACCCAGAATTTGAGGACGACGGTGTTGTTGCCGGCGAGTTGCTGTTCAAAATGATTAATTTCCTGATAGGCGCGCGACCATTCGTGGCGGCTGCAGAATTCCTCGACACGTTCAACGAGCACCCGGCCATACCATGAGCGGTCGTAGATCGTGAAATAGCCCGTGCGCGGTAATTGCCGCCAGAACCGCCACAGGTAATGCTGCGCATTTTCCTCATCGGTCGGTGCGGCGACCGAGATCACGCGGTACAGGCGGGCGTCGACGGCGGAGGTGACCCGTCGGATTGCGCCGCCCTTGCCCGCCGCGTCCCAGCCTTCGAACACGGCCACGGTATTGATTTTTGCTTTTCGAGCGCGCCATGCGAGCCCTCTCAGCCGACTTTGGGCTGCCTGCAGGCGCTCGTCGTACTCCTTGCGCGAGAGCTTCTGCGAGAGGTCCACGTGATCAAGCACCGTAATCGATGCTTCGGGAATTTCCGCGATGAAGGAGTTTTCCGCACGGATTTCCGGGTCAGGTTCGGGTGTGGCGGCGCTGTCGAGTCGTCGCTGGATCGCGTTCAGCAACGTCTCACCGACGGCGAGGTTACGGTAACGCCGGTCTTCGGCTTCGACTATGTGCCACGGGCTGTAACCGCTGTCCGTAGCCCTTATCGCCATTTCCGAGACCGCCTTGAAGCGGTCATAGCTCTTCGCGTACTCCTTCAGCAGTGGCGAACCCTTGCCCTCCTTTTCGTCCTGTTTGAGTCGCTTTTGCTGCGTTTTTTTCGACAAATGGAACCAGAATTTAATGATGAGCGCGCCGTCGTTACTGAGCAGGCGCTCAAATTCTCCGATCCGGTCCATTTCGCTTTCGAATTCAGCCTGCGTGGTGCGTTCAAAGGCCCGGTCGATAATCGGCAGCGTGTACCAGGAGCCGAATAACACGCCGATCGTCGATTTTGGTGGCAGTCGCCGCCAGAAGCGCCAGAAGCGCGGCCGTTCGCGCTCTTCGTCGCTTTCGTCCCAGAATGCGTGGGTCTGGATACCGCGGGAGTCCAGCCAGCGATTAAGTTCATTGACCACCTCGCCTTTGCCGGCGCCTTCGACCCCGGACACGATGACGATGACCTGAAACGGTAATTCGCGGAGCTTGAATTGCGCATCGAGCAACGCCGTGCGTAACTCGGGATCTTTTTTGTTATAGGTTTCTTTTGAGACCTTTCGTCCCAGTTCCGCAGCTTCAAACATCGGCTGTATCCTCGGAATGCGCCTGCATCATGTCAGTATGGCGGCTCGCAATATTTCCGCATTGATCGCCGTCAACGTCGGCAGCGCGGGGTCCCGTTCGACGTTAGCAGTGTCGCTCGCCAGATATAAAGTAAACTATTAGTTATATAATATAAACTATTATTTAATAAGGCTAAATATTATCTGATTCAGGATTTGCATCAAGCGGCAGTTCGGTTTTGTAGACAACCGGTTTCAGGGCGAAACTCGTCTGGATGTTGCTGATGCCCGGAATGCGGGTGAGCTTGTCGGCGAAACGTTCGTAGCTTTGCAGGTCCGGCACGACGACGCGCATGAGGAAATCCGACGTACCCGTCATGAGATAGCATTCCATCACTTCGGGATACGTGCGGACGCGGGACTGAAACGCTTCGAGTCCTTCCCGATCCTGACTATGCAGCGAGATGCTGACGAACGCACTGATAGGCAAACCGACCGCCGCCGCATCGACGATGCCGACGTAGCGCCGGATGATGCCGGCCTGTTCGAGTCGTTTCACCCGGCGCAGGCACGGCGACGGCGACAGACCGATGGCGTCGGCCAGGTCCGTGTTACTCATTCGGGCGTCGTTCTGGACGAAGTGGAGAATTCGATAATCGATCCTATCGAGCGTCGTAGTTGGCATATTGTTTCAACAACCCTCAAAGTTTTGTGTATTTATGCTAATACGTATTTATATATTGGCATATTTAGCACCGAATTGTGTTGACGCTGGCCTATAATCGAACCCTTCCCAGCCATCCGAGGCCGCCGATGAATTCGCAGGAACCGCTGACCGATGCCTTTGAAGACGAACGTCAGGAATGGATAGAAGCGCTCGAGGATATACACCGCGAGCACGGCGAGGTGGCCCTGAAGGAGTTATTGCGGACACTCCAGGACCGCGCCCTCGCCCTCGGCGTGCCCTTGAATGAAGCGACGCTGAACACGCCATACATCAACACGATACCGGTCGATACCCAGCCCCCCTACCCTGGCGATATCGACCTCGAGCGACGGATCGAAAATATTATCCGCTGGAACGCGATGGCCATGGTCCTGCAGGCCGTGGACAGCGGCAGCGGCGTTGGCGGACACATTGCAACGTATGGTTCTGCGGCAACGATGCTCGAGGTGGGCTTCAATCATTTTTTCCGTGCGCCCGACGAGCACTACGGCGGCGACTTTTTCATTCCGCAACCGCACGCAGCCCCCGGAATTTACGCGCGGGCCTACCTCGAAGGGCGTTTCGAGGAATCACAACTGCAGCATTTTCGCCGTGAGTTGCAACCCGGCGGCGGTCTCAGTTCCTACCCGCACCCGCGGTTGATGAATGAATTCTGGCAGGTTCCGTGCGCTTCGATGGGATTGTCGACGCCGACCGTTATTTACCAGGCACGTTTCGCGAAATATCTCGAAAATAGGGGCTTAAAGGCCGACAATGGCGGCAAATTCTGGTGTTTTATCGGGGACGGCGAGTCTGACGAACCCGAAGTTCTCGGCACCATCAACATTGCCGCGCGTGAGAATCTCGACAATCTCATCCTGGTCGTCAATTGCAATCTGCAACGGCTCGACGGGCCGGTTCGCGGCAACGGCAAAATTATCCAGGAGCTCGAGCGCAGTTTCCGCGGCGCCGACTGGAATGTGATCAAGGTGATTTGGGGCAGCGGCTGGGATGGGTTGCTTGCGCGCGATCACGAAGGGATCCTGCGCCAGCGCATGGAGCACGCCGTCGACGGCGACTACCAGTACTACTCCGTGTCGCCTGGCGACATCCAGCGTGAGCTATGGGTCGAGAACAATCCGCAGCTTGCGGACATGATGAATTCCCTGACGGATGCCGAAATCCACGACATCAAACGAGGCGGCCAGGATCCGAAGAAAATCCATGCCGCGTTTGCCGCCGCCGCCGCCGCCACGGACAAGCCGACCGTCGTGCTCGTGAAAACCGTGAAAGGGGACGGCATGACCACGGTTCAGGGCACGAACACCGTCCATCAGAAGAAAAACCTCAATGCCGAGGAGCGCATTGCGTGCGCGCGCGCCTTCGGCATTCCGCTCAGCGATGAGGAGATCGCGCGCGCAAGCTTTTACCGTCCGGCACAAGACAGCGCGGAAATTCAGTACCTTAAGCGCCATCGCGAGGAACTTGGCGGCTATTTGCCGACCCGAAAAGTGAACTGCCCTGCCCTTGCGGCACCACCGCTGGAGCAGTTTGCCGAGTTGTTGAAAGACAGCGGTGAACGGACCCTGTCAACCACAACCGCTGCTGTGCGCCTGATTAGCCGCTTGCTGAAAGACGAGTCTGTGGGGCGTTACGTCGTTCCGATCGTACCCGACGAGGCGCGCACGTTCGGCATGGACGCGTTGTTCAACGTCGCCGGCATTTATTCCCCCGAAGGACAGAAATACACCCCCGTCGACGCGGATTCCCTGTTGCGCTACAAGGAGGCGAGCGATGGGCAACTGCTGCAGGAAGGCATTTGCGAGACCGGGGCGATGGCATCATTTCTTGCGGCCGGGACGGCTTACGCGATGCACGGCATTCCGACGATTCCGTTTTACCTGTTTTATTCAATTTTCGGTTTTCAACGGGTCGGCGACATGATCTGGTCGTGCGGAGACATGATGTGCCGTGGTTTTCTTCTCGGTGGCACGGCCGGGCGTACGACGCTGAACGGCGAAGGACTGCAACATCAGGACGGTCATTCCCAGGTCGTGGCCAACACCGTGCCGAACCTGAAAAGCTACGATCCGGCATTCGCTTATGAACTGGCGGTGATCGTCCGCGACGGCATTGACCGGATGTATGCGCGTGACGAAAAGATCTTCTATTACATCACCTTATACAATGAAGCGTACCCGATGCCGGGATTGCCGGAAGACGACGTCAGGGACGGAATCGTCCGCGGGATGTACCGGCTGCAGTCCGGGGACGCACAATCTGTCGACGGCAGCCGGCGCGTCCACCTGCTTGCGAGCGGCAGCATCATGCAACAGGCGCTTGCCGCCGCGCGGTTGCTGGAGGACTATGGCTGCGCGGTCGATATCTGGAGCGTGACCAGCTTCAATGAGCTTTACCGTGACGCGATTGACTGCGAGCGCTGGAACCGGCTGCATCCCGCCGAACCACCGCGTCTGTCGCATGTTGAAACGATGCTGCGCGATGAGAACGGCGTTTTTGTCGGTGTATCGGACTATCTGAAACTGTATTCCGAGCAAATTTCGAAATGGGTGCCGGGGCGGTTCGTCACGCTGGGGACGGATGGATTCGGTCTGAGTGAGTCGCGGGACGCATTGCGCGAATATTTTGAGGTTGATGCCACGCATATCGCGCTCGCGGCGCTCAATGCGCTGAGAAGCGACGGTGACGCATCGATCGAGGACGTACTCGACCTCGTTCGTCATCACACGATTGATGCCGGGAAACCGAACCCGGTGGACGCCTGAGTCACTATTAGCGGGCGGCGAAATACGGCGAGACAACGCACTGAGGAGCGCATGGCCAAACACGACTATAAACGCACGCACATCGGGAACCACCAGCTGGATCCCGAAACCTTAATGATTTCATATGGCTATGATCCATTTTTGTCGGAAGGCGCGGTCAAGCCGCCGGTATTCCTGACGTCGACCTTTGCCTTTCCGACGGCCGAAGACGGCGCGGAATTCTTCGCCTCGCTCGGCGGCACCGCCAGCGCGGCGGATAAAGACGCCGCCGGTCTGATTTACTCGCGTTTCAACCACCCGAACCTGCAAATCGCCGAAGACCGGCTCGCCGTGTTCGAAGGTGGAGAATCGGCGACTGTGTTTTCGAGCGGCATGGCCGCGATTTCGACGACCCTTCTGGCGCTCGTCGAGCACGGTCAGGTGATTCTCCGTTCGCAGCCGCTCTATGGCGGTACCGAAACGTTGATCACCTCAGTACTGGCGGGTATGCAATTGCGTTCGCACGCGTTTGACGATGGATTGTCGCTGGACAGTATCCGCAGTGCCGCGGCCAACGCGATGGCGATAGGCCCGGTCCGGGTGATTTTTCTCGAAACGCCGGCGAATCCGACGAATACGCTGATCGATTTTGCTGCGGTGCGAACCGTCGCCGATGAAATCGAACGCAGCCAGGGCGCGCGCCCGGTCATCGTGTGTGATAACACGATGCTCGGACCGGTATTCCAGCAGCCGCTGGAGCACGGCATCGATGTGGTGTTGTATTCACTGACGAAATATATCGGCGGACACAGTGACCTGGTGGCCGGCGCGGCGGTCGGTCGACGCGATCTCATCGACCCGATTCGGCGCGCCCGCAGTGCGTTCGGCACGCAACTCGATCCGCATTCATCCTGGATGATAGGTCGGTCGCTCGAAACCGTGAATCTCCGTATGCGGCGTGCGGCCGAGAGCGCGAGTACCGTCGCCGCGTGGCTTGCGGCTCACCCGCGGGTAGGCACGGTATTTCATCCGCAACATATCGTCGACGAGACTTACCAGAGCGTCTACGCGCGCCAGTGCACCGGCGGCGGATCGACGTTTTCGTTCACTATTGAGGGCGGCCGCGAGGTCGCGTTTCCGGTACTGAACCGCCTCGGCCTGTTCAAGCTAGCGGTCAGCCTCGGCGGCAGCGAGTCGCTCGTGTGCCATCCGGCCTCGACGACGCATTCCGGTATCGATCGACTCGTCCGTGAGCAACTCGATATTTCCGATTCGCTCGTGAGAATTTCGATCGGTCTCGAGCATCCCGATGATTTGATTGCTGATTTGGCGCAGGCGCTTGGTTAGGCGCCCCGGGGGTAGTACAAATTCGACCGTCGTGATCGCGGCTTACGGGTTCACCTTGTGCCCGTTGCCCGAGAGCCCGGGCTGCCTTGTCAGACGTTGATTGAACAACCCACAGGCAGTCGTCGTCTCAGAGTTTCTTCGCTTCGAACGTATCGCACGCCGCGATCGATCCCTTATCCAGTCCACGGCGAAACCAGCGCACCCGCTGCTCCGAGGTGCCGTGGGTAAATGATTCCGGCGTGATATAGCCTCTGCCCTGCTGTTGCAACCTGTCGTCACCGATCGCGGTTGCCGCCGTCATCGCTTCCTCGACGTCCCCCTGCTCCAGTATTTGTCGCGAGCGGTCGGCGTGGTGGGCCCAAAGACCGGCGAAGCAGTCCGCTTGAAGCTCTTGTTTTACCGATAGTTTGTTGCCATCTTCGGCACTCATGCGGGAACGCGCGGCATGCACTTGCTTGGAGATCCCCATGAGCGTCTGCACGTGGTGACCAATCTCGTGCGCGACGACGTAGGCCTGGGCGAAGTCGCCGGGGGCGCCATGGCGGTCGCGCAAATCCTGGTAAAAGCTCAGATCGATATAGACCTTGTTATCTGCGGGGCAGTAGAATGGGCCCATCGCCGACTGCGCCTGCCCGCACGCTGAGCGCACGGCGCCGCTGAACAAAACGAGTTTTGGTTCCTGGTAGCGCTGTCCGGATTGTCCGAACAGGTTCTGCCAAGTGTCCTCGGTATCTGCGAGAACGACGGAGATGAATGCGGCGAGTTCTTCCTCTGCTGCGCTCGGCTGGTAGTCCGGTTGCGGCGCGCCCGCAGAACCCTGCTGCAATCCCTGGTTCAGTATGATCGACGGATCGACCCCGAAATAAGCCGCCGCCAGGACCATCAAAACGAGTCCGAGACCGCCTTTGACGGGCATTGCGCCCATCCGCCGCGGTCGCTGACCCCGCCGGTCCTCGACATTGCTGCTTCTTCTTCCCCCACGCCATCGCATCGCGTATCCCCGTTCGTGTTCACTCGCATTCTAATCCAGCGCACCGGTGACTGCATCGGTTTCGCGGCTCGTCACATTCGCTAATTAAAAAATTTATTATGATTATAAATATTATTAATAATCAATCGAATATAATAATTTATTAATGTAAATTATAGTCCTGGTTTTCAATCCCAAAGCAACTGAATCATGTCCCGTCCTGGCATCTGCCAACGTCTCGACGTCAGTTGCCCGGCCCCTCATCATCCGCGCGTCCGATCCACCGACCCCGCAATTCACTCCCAATCCCGCCTCGTATAGACTGCAACGCCGGTACCGTTGTAAGACACCATGGTCAAACGATCCGCACCGAATCGGACCCGATTATCGAACGGGAGTGCGCCTCCGGACGCAGAGCCCGTAGCGGCTAATGGATTGCTCGACCGCCGCCTGTTTCTCCACGCCGCTTTTGCCACCGGTACCGCCGTCGCTGTCCCCCGCGCGGTTGCGGCGTCCCCTGAACCCTGGCGGACTGCGCCGGGGCGAGCATTCAGTAACTACGGCCAGCCTTCGGCGCACGAGCGTGGCGTCATCCGCTGGATATCGGCCACCGACGGGGCGCCGACGAACGGGATATCGTGGTGCCCCCTGCAGGATCTCGACGGCATCATTACGCCCAACGGTTTGCATTACGAGCGGCATCACAACGGGATACCGGAGATCGACCCGGCAAAACACGAGCTTGTCATCCACGGACTCGTCGAACAACCGCTGAAGTTCTCAGTCGCCGCGTTATTGCGCTACCCGCGCGAATCCCGTGTCTGTGTGATCGAATGCGGCGGTAACAGTAATGCGGGGTGGCGCCGGAAACCGGTGCAGACAGCGGTCGGTTACTTTCACGGCCTCGTGTCCTGCAGCGAGTGGACCGGAGTGCCGTTGAAACACCTGTTGCGCGAAGCCGGTGTGAAACCGGAGGCCAACTGGGGGATCGCCGAGGGTGCCGACGCGTTCGGCATGACCGTGAGCGTACCGATCAGCAAGCTACTCGACGATGCGTTGCTGGCCCTGTTTCAAAACGGCGAGCGGATCCGGCCCGAACAGGGCTACCCGGTCCGTCTGCTGGTGCCGGGTTTCGAGGGCGTACTTAACGTTAAATGGCTGAGAACGCTGAAATTAACGGAAAATCCCGTGATGGCGCGAAATGAGACCTCGCGCTATACCGAACTTCAACCGTCAGGCCAGGCGCGCATGTTTACGTTCGAGATGGGGGTGAAGTCCGTCATCACCTCGCCGTCCGCAGGGATGCACCTCGACGAGCGGGGATTTTACGAAGTATCCGGTCTCGCCTGGTCCGGCAGCGGTCGGATTACGCGAGTCGAGGTATCGGCGGACGGCGGTGCCACCTGGGCCGATGCCCTGTTGAACGACCCGGTTCTGCCCCGCTGCTTCACCCGGTTTCGTATCCCCTGGGCCTGGGACGGCAGCGCGGTCGTGTTGCAGAGCCGGGCCACCGATGAACAGGGGCGCGTTCAGCCTGCGCGCGCGGCGCTGCTTGCCGAACGCGGTCGCCACGGTTATTTCCATTACAACGCCATCGTCAGCTGGGCTATCGACGAACAGGGCTTTATCGAGCACGTCTACGTCGATGCTGACGACGCCGATTCCGGCGACCCGTTCGATGATGACTGGGATTTCTGAGGTGCGACGGCACGCGCCCGCCATTGTCGTATTCATTCTGCTCCTGGGCGGCTTCGCGACCGGGGCGCCCGCCGACACCGGCACCGCTGCATTTGGCGTGCCCGCAACCGAAGCCGACGTTGCGGCGCACAATACGATGGTTTTTCCCGACGGCAGCGGGCTTCCGCCGGGGCGCGGTACGGTCGGGTCCGGCAGGATGCTGTATCAAAATCACTGCCTCGTGTGCCACGGACCCGAAGGACGTGGCGGACCCGGAGGCGAACTGGCCGGCGGCACGGAACCGCTGACGAGCGATACGCCGGATCAGACGATTGGCAGCTACTGGCCGTTCCCGACCACGCTGTTTGATTTCATCCGCCGGTCCATGCCCCTGAACGCGCCGGGAACGTTGACGAACAATGAGGTGTATTCGTTGTCGGCTTACCTGCTCGCCTTAAACGGGATCCTCGCCGAGGATGCGAGTCTCGATGCGGCCGCATTGGCCGCCATCGTCATGCCGAATCGGGACGGTTTTTTGTGGATCGACGCGGCGCAGCCCTGAAATCCCCCGGCTAGGATGCGCCGATGTAATCGGACGGCCCGGCCGGTACGACCCGGCTCGGGTTAATCGATTCATGACTGCCGTAATAATGCTGCTTGATATGCGCCATGTTGACCGTTTCGGCGACCCCGGGATGCGTATAGAGCGTTCGCGTCAGCCGCGACAGGTTCGGATAATCGATCAGGCGCTTCTTGTTGCATTTGAAGTGCCCGACGTAGACCGGGTCGAACCGGATTAACGTTGTAAACAATCGCCAGTCGGCTTCGGTGATTGCCTCGCCGATGAGGTAGGTGCGCGTATCGAGACGCTGTTCGAGCCAGTCCAGGGTGTCAAACAGAGGCCCGACGGCCTCATCGTAGGCAAGCTGGGTCGTCGCAAAGCCGCATTTATAGACCCCGTTGTTCACGGTGTCGTAAACCCTGTCGTTCACCGCGTCGATTTCCGCCCGGAGATTTTCCGGGTAGTAGTCGCCGGCGATCGCGCCAATGCCATCGAAGGCCGTGTTGAACATGCGAATGATTTCCGATGATTCGTTACTGACTATCGTGGCCCGTTCCGTGTCCCACAGGATCGGGATGGTGACCCGGCCGGAATAAGCCGGCGCCGCGGCCCGATAAATTTCGAAAGCGTACGCGGCATCGTTGACGGGATCCGCAATGACGCCGGCGCCCGGTTCGAAACTCCAGCCGTGATCGCCCATGAACCAGTGCACGACGGACAGTCCGATCATGCTCTCGAGACCCTTCAGATTGCGGAATATCCGCGTCCGGTGGGCCCATGGACACGCGTTGCCGATGTACAGGTGGTAGCGCCCCGGCTGCGCCTCGAAACCGCCCTCTCCGCTCGGGCCGGGACTACCGTCGGCGGTGATCCAGTTGCGAAACTGTGCATCGGCGCGAATGAAGCGCCCGTCGTTCGATTCGGTGTCGTACCACTGGTCGTGCCATTTGCCATCCACCATCAGGCCCATAAATTTTTACTCCGGGTTGCGGCGCGTGTAGCGCTGATCAAACGTCTGTTTCCATTGCTCGAAGCGCGTTGCGCTCGAGGGGAATTTCGGGTGGTCGAAGCGCGCGATAGTGACGGTCTCCGCGTCAATCCGGTAGCTGGCAGCTTCGATAAACTCGAGTTGTTCGCGATAGGCTTCGCGGTGCTCGTCCGGCACCTGCTTCGGTTCCGTGTCGGACCATAGTGCCTGTTCGCGCAGTTCGCCGACGAGGCGATCGCGCTGCGCATCTTTCTCGCCGTTGCGTTCGTGGCACAGGTAAAGGCTGCCGTTTTCCGGATCGGCTGGATCAAAGGTCAAGTCGTAACCGTCGATGATCTCGTCTTTTGTCATGGTGTTGCCTTTTCGGATGACTTATTGCGGCGGCTCGCCCGCCAGGGTGATGCGGTGCATCACGCGCCGGTGCCCTTCGTAACCACCATCGGCGAAGTGCATGACGCAGCGATTGTCCCAGATGATGAGCGTGTTGTGGCGCCAGCGGTGCCGATAGACCAGATCGCCTGCCGTCATATGCCGAAATAACGTCTGCAGTAACGCACGGCCGCTGCCCGGCGCCATGTTCTCGATCGCCACGGTATAGGCCGGATTGATGAACAAACTCTGGCGTCCCGTCTGCGGATGCGTGCGCACGACCGGGTGCGACTGTGTCCGCTCGGCACCCGGTGAGACGACAATCTGCATCGATCGGCTTGCGTCGTCCTTCGCAAACAGCCCGTTCGGCCCGTAAGACGGCGCGGCCGTGTGGATCGCCCGTAAACCGACGATCCGATCCCGCAACGCGGGCGAGAGTGTTTCATAGGCTCGGTAGCCGTCGGCGAAACACGTATCGCCACCGGTCGGCGGGACGATTTTCGCGTGCAACAGCGTCGCGCCGGGCGGCGTAGCGAGGAAACTCCAGTCACTGTGCCACGATGCGCCGAATATCGGCGTCGTCTCGTCTGCTTCGCGCCGGACTTCGACGATGTTCCCGCCTTCCTCGATAGTGCCGAGATACGGGTTCGGTCCGAACTCGCCGACCTGTGCGGCGAACCGCTCGAACGCAGCTCTGTCCAGGTATTGGTCGGGCAAAATGAGTACCGGCGTTGCGGCGTAGTAGCCGTGCAGTGCGTCAAGCTCGGATGCGCTCAGCGGTTGGTCCAGGCGGGGGCCGTCCAGTTCAGCGACGAACCCGGCGGCGGCACTGTGCGAGTGCCACGTGGTCTCACCCCGCGCGGGAATGCCTGCGGCGCGGTGGCTCGTGACGGCGTTTCGTGGTTCGGTCGCGCTCATCGGACTATTGTCATGCCAATTCCCGCGCAAGCATAGACCCCGGAGGTGCCCCGCGTTCTAATACACCGCATGCAAACGGCGAAGCCACTCTTCTCGGCCAGGAAATTCTGGGCCCACCGCCTTGGTCCGGCGCCTGTGCTGCCAATGACTCGGGCGGAAATGGACGACCTCGGATGGGACAGCTGCGACATTATCATCGTGTCCGGCGATGCCTACGTCGATCACCCGAGTTTTGGTATGGCGATCGTCGGCAGGCTGCTCGAAGCCGAGGGATTCAGGGTCGGCATCCTTGCCCAACCGGACTGGCGCAGCAGTGAGCCGTTCACGGCACTCGGACGCCCGAACCTGTTTTTCGGCATTACCGCCGGCAACATGGATTCGATGGTGAATCGTTACACCGCCGATCGGAAAATCCGCCGCGATGACGCCTACACGCCGGACGGTGCCGGCGGCAAACGCCCGGACCGAAGCGTCATCGTCTACGCGCAACGGGCGCGGGAGGCGTTTGCGGACGTTCCCGTCGTCATTGGCGGCATCGAGGCGAGTCTGAGGCGTACGGCGCATTTCGATTACTGGTCGGAAAAAGTGCGGCGTTCAATCCTTGTCGATGCGAAAGCGGACCTGCTGGTCTTCGGCAATGCGGAGCGACAGCTGGGCGACCTCGCACATCGCCTTGCCGCCGGTGAAGCCATCAGTGATATCACGGATCTGCGCGGCACGGTTTTTACGCGCCGCGGCATTCCGGCCGGGTGGACGGAAATAGATTCCACGCACCTCGACAAACCGGGCCCGCTGGCGCCGCCGGCTGACCCCTACGCAGTGGAGCCGACCAGCGTGGCGGGAGCACCGACGAGCGCCGATGACGACCCGCCGGCGAAGGTCGTTCGTTTCAGTCGTCGCGTACCGAACGTCGATCGCGCGCGCAGCGTAATCCGGCTGCCGGATTTTGCCACCGTGCGCGACGATCGCGTGCTCTATGCGCACGCTTCGCGGATCGTTCATCTCGAATCGAACCCCGGGAATGCGCGCGCGCTCGTGCAGCGCCACGGCGATACGGACGTCTGGTTCAATCCGCCGCCGCTTCCGTTATCGACTCCCGACATGGACGCGGTGTACGAGCTGCCTTATACGCGACGGCCCCATCCCGCGTATGGCGAGGCAAACATTCCCGCTTACGAGATGATCCGGTTTTCGATTTCGATCCAGCGCGGGTGTTTCGGCGGCTGCACGTTTTGCTCAATCACGGAACACGAAGGCCGCATCATCCAGAACCGGTCGGAAGATTCGGTCATACGTGAAATCGAAACGATACGTGACGGGGTTCCCGGTTTCACCGGCGTCATCTCGGATCTCGGCGGACCGACGGCGAATATGTATCGCCTCGCCTGCAAGAGCCCCGAGATCGAATCGGCCTGTCGCCGGCCTTCGTGCGTTTTCCCTGGCGTGTGTCCGAATCTCGACACGAACCATGGTCCGCTGATCAAACTGTACCGGCGCGCGCGTGAACTGCCCGGCATCAAAAAAGTATTGATCGCCTCGGGGGTTCGCTACGACCTCGCGATCGAGTCGCCCGAATATGTCCGCGAACTCGCGCAGCATCACACCGGCGGATATCTCAAAATCGCACCGGAAGCGATCGCCGAAGGCCCGTTGTCGAAGATGATGAAGCCCGGCGTTGGTACGTATTACCGGTTCAAGGAGTTATTCGAACGATATTCTGCCCAGGCCGGCAAGGAACAATACCTGATCCCCTACTTCATCGCGGCGCATCCGGGGACGACGGATGAGGATATGCTCGAGTTGGCGGTATGGCTGAAAGCGAATCGCTACCGGGCCGACCAGGTGCAGGCGTTTTTACCTTCGCCGATGGCGAGCGCAACCGCGATGTATCACAGCGGCAAGAACCCTTTGCGGCGGGTCGGCCGGAACACCGAGGATGTCGTGGTGCCGAAGGGGCTCAAAGTGCGCCGCCTGCACAAGGCGTTCCTGCGCTATCACGACCCGCACAACTGGCCGATGCTTCGCGCGGCGCTGAAACGTCTCGGGCGGGAGGATTTGATCGGCAACGGCAAGCGTCACCTGGTTCCGAACTTTCAGCCGGCGGGAACTGGCGGTCACGCCGAGGGGCAGCGCGGCGCGGCGCGCAATAAACCTTTCAGAACGACGCACGCGCGTTCGGAACGAACCGATAACGCGACGAAACGGACCGAAACAAAGGCCGGCGAGGGCCGGCGGGGGGGCCGCCGGAATAATCGCGGTCGCTAGTACAAACCAAGTGGGGGGAAAACAATGCCTAAACTGAGTCAGGACGAGCGCGACGGGTTTCTTGGGGAACCGGGTTTCATGATGGATATCGCGACCGTCGATGCGGCCGGCGCACCGCTCGTCACACCGATCTGGTACGTCCACGAGGAGGGGCGGATCTGGTTTACGCCGAGGCAGCACTCGGAATGGCTGAAAAACATCCGTAACGATCCGCGGGTCGCACTGTGCATTGATGAACATCTCATGCCGTACCGGAAAGTCGTGGTCCGCGGGCAGGCGGAAGTGATCCATGAAGTCGGTAACGACGACGCGTGGCGCGATCGTTATCGCAGGATTGCCGCGCGCTATATCCCGGTCGATGACGCGAACGCCTACGTCGACGGTACCGATGACCAGCCGCGCGCGTTATGCGCCGTCGACCTCGCCGAAGCGGAAGTAAGGACCTGGCGCATGCCGGTCGGCGATGAATCCTACGACGGCATCTGGGCGAAGCGGTACTGGACGGACGACGCGAAGGTCAAGCAGGATTCGCCCGACGTTATCGGCAAGAGCGTCTAAGCGCGCCCGCCGGATTCTGCATCCGGTCGCGCACCGCTCTGGCCCCGGTGCGCCGGCGGACGTTACAATTCCCGGTTCCACCCGAACGTTGGGTTCGGCGGAGCACGCGGCTGCGCGTCACCTTACGCGGGGCCAACAAGCAGAGGTTATCCCATAATGAATTCGTTTCGCTTCGCCGCGGCGGCTTTGCTCGGCGCGATTATCAGCGTTCCCGGCGCCATGGCACAGACGCCCGTGCTTGAGAGCACGAACTGGCTCAGTTACAACAAGAACATCAATGGCCAGCGCTATGCGCCGCTCGAGCAGATTAATCGCGATAACGCGAATCAGCTCGGCGAAGTCTGTACGCTGAATGTCGAGAAGCTCGGCGCCTTTCATACCTCGATACTGCATGTTGATGGAATGCTGTACTTCACGACCTCGACGGACACGCTCGCCGTCGATTCGACAAACTGCAAACTGCGCTGGCGCCATCACTACGTCGAACAGGAACCGGATATCACGACCCTGCGGGTCAACCGGGGCGTGGCCTATGCGAACGGCCGGGTATTTCGTGGCACGGTTGACTCGCGTTTGCTCGCGATCGACGCGAAAACCGGAGAGACCATTTGGCAACACCAGGTCGGCGATCCTTCCATCGGTGAATTTTTCAGCGCGTCCCCGCAGGTGTACCAGGGGCTCGTCATCATGGGCGCCGCTGGCGGTGACTGGGGCATACGCGGCCGGGTCATGGCATTCGACGCCGAAACGGGTCGTGAAGTCTGGCGCTTCTATACCATCCCGCGCGGCGACGAACCCGGGGCAGACTCATGGGTTGTCGCTGACAGCGCGCGCTTCGGCGGCGGCGGTACCTGGACGACGTATACGATAGACATTTCTGCCGGAGAAGTTTTCGTTCCGGTGGGTAACCCGGCACCGGACCTGTTGCCCGGGCAACGGCCTGGCGAAAACCTGTATACGGACAGCCTGGTCGTTCTCGATGCGGCGACGGGCCGCATCAAGTGGTATCACCAGTTAATCGGCAACGACAGCCAGGATCTCGATCTCGGTGCGGCGCCGGTGCTCTACCACAATGATGATGGCGATCGCATGGTTGCGTTCGGATCGAAAGACGGCTACGTCTACGGCGTGAATCGCGAAACGAAGCAGCGCGTGTTCAAAACCCAGGTGACGACGATCAAAAACGCCGGTGTAGTCCCGACTACCGAGGGTATCGAGGTGTGTCCCGGCCCACTCGGTGGCGTTGAGTGGAACGGCCCGGCATTCGACAAACCCAATCGCGCACTGCTCGTCGGCAGTGTCGACTGGTGCGCGACGCTCGCCGCACAGCCGGAGGACTATGTGTACAAACCCGGGCAGTTCTCTTTTGGCGGGTCGTTCACTTTCGCCGACGAGGCTGGCGGCTGGGTGCATTCGATTAATGCCGATACCGGTTCGATCCGCTGGAAGCTCGAAACGAAAGGACCGCATGTCGCCGGGATCACCCCGACGGCGGGTGGCGTCGCCTTTACCGGCGATTTGGGGTCGAATTTCTACGCCATCGATACGGAGAACGGCAAGAAGCTCTACGAAGCGAAAACCTCAGGCGGCCTCGCCGGCGGCGTCATTACCTATATGCGGGGTGCGAAGCAGTACGTCGCGTTCGTCAGCGGTAACGTTTCGCGCCTCACGTTCGGCAATACCGGCAGTCCGACCCTGAATATCTACGCGCTCGGTGGCACGCAACCGGCTCCCGCGAAGCCTGTCGCCGCGGCACCTGCCGCTGTCAGCTCAACGAATACACTGACCGGGAAAATTACCTATGCGCAGGTGTGCGCGATGTGTCACGGCGGTCAGGGCGAAGGCGGCACCGGGCCTGAACTTGCCGGCATCTCGCAACGCCTCGATCAGAAGCGCATCGTCGAATGGATCAAGAACCCGTCATCGAAAATGCCGAAGTTGTTTCCCGCCATGCTCGACGAGCAGCAGGTCCTCGACGTGGCGGCGTATCTCGAAAAACTCTGAGTCCGGAACAGGCGGGGCAGCCGACGCTCAGTTGACCCCGCCGATGACTTTGAAACCGCGGTCGCGCCAGCGGAGCATCCCGCCATTCAGGTTCGCGAGATCCGACAAACCGGTTCGCTTTAACAATACCGTCGCCTGCGCCGACCTTGCGCCGGCGCGACAGACCGTTACCGCGGGCCGCGAGTCATCGACTTCGTCGGTCCGGTCCGCGAGTTCCCCGAGCGGAATGTTGACGGCATTCGGAATGTGACCGAGCGGTCCGTCGAATTCGTCTGTTTCGCGCACGTCAATGATCTGAATGTCATCGAGATGCTCTTCGAGCCATAGCGGATCGAGTTCCCACACCCCGGCGAACGTTAGCGTCAGCGGGGCCCACTCGGGCTGCTCATCGCCGACTTCGCCGCCTTCCGGCTGACCGGAGCGAAGATTTGCCGGCAGGGCAATATCGATCTGCTTCGGGTGAGGCAGACCGAGGTTGTTCATGTAACCGACGAAATCCTGTTCGCTGATCTGTCCCCCTAGGCGCGGATTGAACTGTTTCTCCTCCGCCACCGTGGTCATCGTAATCCCCTTGTAGTCATGTGCGGGATACAAGCGGGTCTGCTCGGGCAGCGCGAGTATTTGTGTCTGAATCGACCGGTACATTGTGCGTGCGTCGCCCTGCTGGAAATCCGTGCGTCCGCATCCGCGGATCAGCAGTGTGTCGCCGGTAAATGCGATTGATTCATCGTCGAGCACGTAGGTCACGCAGCCGTCGGTATGGCCAGGCGTTTCGCGAACCTCGAGATAGCGCGAACCGAATTTAACGTGCTCACCGTGATGCAGCTCCCGATCCGCGCCGGCGACACCGGCCGCATGGGAAATGCCGATACTCGCGCCGGTGTAATGATTCAGCAACCATGCGCCGGTCACATGGTCCGCATGGCAGTGCGTATCAATTGCCGCAACGAGTTTCAGACCGAGTTCTGACAGCAGCGCGCGGTCACGTCCGATTTGTTCGTAGACGGAATCGATGACAACCGCCTCTCCGGTGTCGCTGTCGCCGAGCAGGTAGGTATAAGTAGAGGATTGCTGGTCGAATAACTGACGGAAGATCAGCATCGCGAAAGTCTCCTGATTGAGTGCCGCTCGTCTTAATAGTACAAGCTGACGGTATGTTTCGCCTCGGCAAAGAACAGCCAACGTTCGGTCAGCAGGCCGAGGGCGAGACTCACGACTGCGAGCAGGCTTGCCCCCCGCGCGAGACCGCCATGGTCGCCAAGCAGGCACGCCGACAACAGTATCGGAACGACGAACGTACCCAGTAATGCGAGTCGCCTCAGTTTCCGGGCGTGTTTGCGTGCAATCTGAAATCCCATCTCCTGCTGGAGGTAATTCTCATGCGAGTGCGGTGCCTGGCTCAGACTGACCCGGCTGTTGCGATCGACACCAACGGCGCTCGTCACAGAACTCGTGGCCGGCGCCGCATCTATTCGGCGCCAGTAGGCGGATTTCACGATCAGGCCGATGCCGAGCAGCGCGATCGCGAGCACACCTGCCGCTGCAGAGGGGCCTTCAAACCAGGCGATAAACGCGTTCAGCAAGACCATGCCGCTCGCCACCGCCAGACAGAGATACACGGCAGGAACCCAGGCGTTGTGCCACGCATCAATCGAGCGCAGCGACGCGTAAATCATCGCCGTCGTGAACACGGTGACCAGCGCGAATACCGCGTTGATACCGCCGGCTGTTGCGATGAAACTGCCGTGCTTGCCGTGCAACAGCGACGCGCCGATAAAAGCGACCGCGGGGACGAAGGTCAATAATGCCATCACACCTTCGCGGCTCAACCAGGACGAACGCCATTGGGACATCGCGCGCCAGGCGCGCTCGGGGTGGCCGAGATGAAATGTGGACGACAGCAACCCGGCGGTGACCAGCACGAGCGCGGTGATCCCTGCGGCGGTGACGAGTGTCGCCTCGCCCGGAAGCCAGCCGAACGTCGTACCGATGCCCAACAGCGCGAGCAATCCGTAGCCGGCGCCCGAGGCAGTGGTGAAAAAAATGACTGACAGTGCAGGATGCATGGTGGTAACTATCGGCTCAGGGTCTTATCGATCCATTTCAGCACGGCATCGCCAACACTGCTGACCGCGGGCTTCAGTTCATCCGCGGGTTCTTTGGTCGGGTCGACACGTTTGCGCAATGGCAGGTACTTGTTGACCGGTTTGCATTTCTGCTCCGGCATGAGGTCGAAACCGTTGCGCGCCTCGACGAGCTTCGAGACCCCGGAATTCGGGTCGCCGAGATCACCGAAACTGCGGGCGCCGGTCGGGCACGCGCCGACACACGCGGGAACGCGGCTATGGGCTGGCAGATCGTCGTTGTAGATCTTATCAACACACAACGTGCACTTTTTCATGATTCCGGCGTCCGCATCGTATTCGCGGGCGCCGTAGGGACAAGCCCACGAGCACAGTTTGCAGCCGATACAGGTATCCGGATTAACCAGAACGATGCCGTCTTCTTCTCGCTTGAATGACGCGCCTGTCGGACACACGGTAACGCACGGTGCGTCTTCGCAATGGAGGCACGATTTCGGAAAGTTGATCGTCCGCGACGCGCCACTTTCGTCGGTGACTTCAAAGCTGTGTACCCGGTTGAACCAGACACCGGTGGGATGCTCTCCGTACGGATCGGTATCCGTCAAAGGCGCGGAATATCCGGCCGTGTTCCATTCCTTGCAGCTCGTCGCGCAAGCCTGGCAACCGACGCAGATATCGAGATCGATCACGAGTCCGAGTTTTTTGCGCGTCGTCGCGGGCAGCATGGTCACGCGCCTGACTCCTCGTCACTGTCCGCCGGCGGGTGGTCGGGCGACAAGCCCGGTACCGTCGCCGCGGCCTGTTCGCGGTTGCCGACAAATTCGCGGTGGCGGCCCTGTTCCGGCAGCGGGGAATCCGGTCGGAGATCGGCTCCGAAGCGGGACACGCTCATCGCCGCTGCGCCGGGTTCGCGTGCGATACTCGCGAACCGGGGCGATGTTTCAGGCTGCTCGTCGGGCCCACAGGGTTCGATTCGCACCCTCAGATCAAACCACGCGGCCTGACCGGTCACCGGATCGGCGTTCGCATAGCGATAACCATCGTCCCGCGGCGGCAGCAACTCTGAAATGATGTGATTCAGCAGGAAACCGCGGCGGGCCTCCGGCGCATTCTCGTCGAGGTTCCAGGCCCCCGCCCGTTTGCCGATGGCGTTCCACGTCCACACGGTGTCGGGATTAACCCCGGTCACGAGTTTTACCTCTGCTTTGACTTTGCCGTGCGGACTCTCGATCCACACCCAGGAGCCGTCGGTGATACCGAGTTTTGCCCCCAGTTCCTCGTGCATATGCAGCACGTTGACGGAGGTCAGCTGGCGCAGCCACGCATTTTGCGAGCCCCACGAGTGATACATGTGCATGGGCCGCTGCGAGAGCGCATGCAGCGGGAAGGCCGAGACGGTTTCGTGGTCGGCTTCCGAGAATGGTTCGTGCCAGTGCGGCAGCGGGTCGAAATAGGTTTCGAGCCGTTCGGCCAGCGCATCCGGTGGCGCACTGTCCCAGCGTCCGGCAGCCGCGAGGCGAAATTTCTGCAGCGCTTCGCTGTAGATCTGCATCACGACGGGTTCCGCCTGCCCAATCCATCCGGCCTCTTTTGCAAAGTCGAGATAATCCCGGTTTGCGAATTTGTAGTACCGCTGGGACGGGCTGAATTCGTGTCGCCAGAAACAACCGTTTTCGATGTAGCGTTCCAGCTGGTCGGGATTCGCAGCGCCGTTGAACGACGCGTCACCGTCCGGCCCGCGCCAACCGGCGAGCGGCCCGACGCTGGGCGTACGCATGTGATTGGCAATGTAGTCAGCGTAGCCGCCCGGATATTTTTCGCTACCGTCGTCGTTCACCATCCCGGGTAAACCGAGCTTTGCGCCGAGTTGCAGCAAGGCTTCCTGGAAGGAACGGACGTCCCGGTCCGGTTCGACGACGGGCTGACGGATAGAATCCGCCGCGCCATCCGCGTCGCCGATTGGTCGGTCGAGCAATGAAATGCAATCCCATCGCTCGAGATAGGTGGTATCCGGCAGTACGAGATCCGCGTAAGGCACGGTCTCGGAGTAATAGGCGTCGCTGTAGATGATGTGCGGGATACGGTACTGCCCCGTTTCAGGATCCTTGTCGGTCAGGTAACCGATGGTCTCGGCGGTGTTCATCGACGAGTTCCACGCCATGTTCGCCATGTACATGAACAGCGTGTCGATCGGGTACGGGTCCCCTTTCCACGCATTGTGAATCACCATGTGCATCATGCCGTGTATGGCGAGCGGATATTCCCAGCTGAAAGCCTTGTCGATCCGCAATGGCGAACCCGCATCGTCGACGAGCAGGTCGTCCGGCGACGACGGAAAGCCGAGCGGCATACCGGCCAGCGGTGTCCCGGGCGCGTTGCCGCCGCGCGCCGGTTTCTGCGCCGGCGGAATATGTTTGGGGAACGGCGGTTTGTAGCGGAACCCGCCGGGTACGTCGATGGACCCGAGCAGCATTTGCAGCAGGTGGATTGCGCGACACGTGTGAAAACCATTCGTGTGCGCCGAGATTCCGCGCATCGCATGCATCGCGACCGGACGGCCCGTCATCTTCTCATGACGACGCCCGGTCCAGTCGGTCCACGGGATATCCAGCGTGATCTCTTCTTCGAACGCCGCTTCGGCAAGCTCTGCGGCGATCCGCTTGATTTGCGCCGCGTCGATACCGATCGTGTCCGCGACCGCGTCCGGCGCGTAGCACGGGTCGAGATAACGCTGAATCATTAATTGAAACGCCGGAACGACGGGTCGGCCCGTGGCGGTTTTGTAAGCACCCACCATGGCCGGAATCGCACCCTCGGCCGATGTGCTCACGAGTGTCTCGGTTGCCTTGTCGTAACAAAGCTGCGAACCGGACTCTGGATCGAGTGCGAACAGACCATGATCATCCGCGCCCGGATCGTCGATGACGAGCCATGTCGCGTTCGTATAGCGCGCCAGGTAATCCCAGTCGATGCGTTCCGCTTTCAGCAGTTCATGGATCAGCGCGAATACGAACAGCCCGTCCGTGCCCGGCCGCAAGCCCACCCATTCGTCCGCAATCGCCGAGTAGCCGGTGCGGACAGGGTTAACCGAGACGAATTTTGCGTCGCCACGTGATTTCAGCTTGCCGAGTCCTACCTTGATCGGGTTTGAGTCGTGATCTTCGGCGACGCCAAACATGAGGAAGTATTTCGTCAGCTCCCAGTCCGGTTCACCGAACTCCCAGAACGCGCCGCCGATTGAATAGAGCCCCGCTGCCGCCATGTTGACGGAGCAAAAGCCCCCGTGTGCTGCGTAGTTGATGGTGCCGAACTGCGCCGCCCACCAGGCGGTCAATGACTGGCTCTGGTCGCGGCCAGTGAAGAACGCCAGGCGTTTCGGATCGGTAGCGCGAATATCACCGAGCCAGCCGGCCGCAATATCGAGCGCCTCGTCCCACTCGATCTCCCTGAATTCTCCGCTGCCGCGTTCGCCGACGCGCAGCATCGGTTTCGACAGGCGAGCCGGGGAATAGTGCTGCATGATGCCGGCCGACCCTTTGCCGCAGAGTACGCCGTGGTTGACCGGGTGATCGGGGTTACCTTCGATGTAACGAACCTGCCCGTTTTTCAGATAGACGCGGATTCCGCAGCGGCAGGCGCACATATAGCAGGTGGTGGTTTTGACAGTGTCGGCGACCTCGCCGGCACCCGATGTCGGGATCCGGGGGTTAACTTGTGGCGGCGTCATAGTGGGGAATGCAATCCGATCCTTAACCCGGAAGAACGGGTCCTGAGTATATTAGTAATTTTTGTTATATAAATATAACGTTTTGGAATATAACAATTCCGCGAGCCAAAAAATGGATCAGGGTCCGGTTCAGCTTCCACCGAGCAGGGCTTCGGCACGCGCAAACATCGCCGGTACGGTCCGACCGATGTGTTCCCACACCGGGTCGTGCCGCTGACCTTTGCGGTGCAGTTTCACGTTGAGACAGCCGATACTGCCCAGCCGATAGCCGGCAAACGCCTGGTACCAGGGCAAATCATCGTACACACACCCCATCGCGGACTCGTAGCGAGCGCGTAGGTCTTTCGGGTTCGGCGCATGGATCGGCCGCCAGTCGTCGTTCCAGTTGGCCGGGTCGCAAACCATCATGAGCCAGCCAACGTCGAGCAACTGTGCGCCGATGCCGGCTAATTCCCAGTCGATGACGCCCTTTAGTGTACCGGCGTCGTACAGTACGTTGCCGGGTTGATAGTCCCCGTGAAAAAGGCCGACCGGCTGACCGCCCGGCAGTGTTTCGAGCAGCCTGGTCTCGAGCCGGTTGGCCGCGTCTGTCCAGGCAGGCTCCGGCGCTTGTGCATAGATTTTCTGCCACCGCTGTACGTTATCCGCGAGCGGTTCCGGTGCGTCCCAACCGGCGAGTTCGCGTTGCCAGTCGAACTGGTGGATGCGGGGGAGTTCTGCGATACATTGCGTCCAGATATGCGCCGATTCGCCGGCCGCCCGGGTAAACGGCGGGCGCGGGTCCCAGACAAAAAACACCGTCCCCGGCAAACGTTGCATGATGATGAACGGCGTCTCGAACCACGGGTTGTCCTCGAAGGCAAACGGCACCTCGGGGACCGCGAGACCGGCCCGGTGCAACGCACGTAACAGCGGTGCCTGGCGGAAAACATCCGTATTCCCACGATAGGCCACGCCTTTTGGCGGCATCTTGATCACGTAGCCGACGGACGTGCCCGTGGGCGGCACAACGTCAAACAGGAACGTGAGTCCCGCGTGGCCGTCGGATTCATGGATGTTGTCGAGGCGGTGACGGCGCCCGAATTGATCAGCGACAAACGCCTCGAGGCGCCCGTTCAGTTCATTAATGTCCATCGGCTCAGGATCCGGGGTTACGGCATCGTGACGTTGCGCAGCCGGCAGCGGGTCATTGTTTCGACTTTTCGCGCAGCCGCTTTATCGGAGGGCCTTCGAGCCTGCGCGGACGAAAGCATCCAGGCCGTCGCCGAGACGGTTTTCAAGCGCCGTGGCTGCGCCATCTCCGGCGTCTAGTGCTGCATCGATGACGCTCACGGTGACGTAGCCGGCGGCAAACAATTCCGTGTCGCCGCCTGGTGTTTTCGCATCGACCGGGTCCGAATGTTCGAGGTCGATGCGGACGGTTCCGTCAGGCTCGGGTTCGACGAAACGGGCTTCGAAGCCGCCGGTATGCGCGACCCGGGTCGTACGGACACCCTTGATCCCGGCGGCGGGTAACGCGGGATAATTCACGTTCAGCAGACGATGTGGTGCCAACAACGGGCCACCGGCCGCGGTGCGAACCAGGTCTTTCAATAACGCCACCGTAAATGCTGCCGCCCGCGGAAATGCCGCCGCGGTGGTTGGATAGCGGACCGGCTCGCTCTTGCGTTCGGCCAGGTCGATTCCGACCGAGACGGCCACGGCCGGAACCCCGAGCTGCGTTGCCATGATCGCGGCGCCGACGGTGCCGGACAAGTTCGTGTTACCACCGAGGTTCTGCCCGAAATTTGCACCGGACACGACGATATCCGGGCGGTCGTCGCGCAGTACCGTATTGAGAGCCCAGGACACGGAGTCCGCGGGTGTGCCGCTAACCGCCCAGAAGTTATCGCCGACCTGCTCGACCGCAATCTGGCCAATCGAGACGCGCATGCTCGAACCGCTTTGCTGGTCTTTCGGAGCAACCACGGTAACCCTGAATCCCGCGTCGAGCAGCGCGTTGTGAACCGCGATAATGCCCGGCGCACGGTAGCCGTCGTCGTTCGTCAGCAGGACGTGCAGCGGTTCAGAGGCGCTGCTGGCCGCGACACTGAGCCAGACCCCGGCGAGGAGGCCCGTCACGGTGATTTCGAGCACTCTTCGCGAGAGCCGGGAGCCGATGCCCTTGCGGGCGACGCGAATTCGGTGAAGCAAAATTTGTTATCCCCGGGTTAGACGCCTCTATTGGCGATGTTATCGGATATCGCTGGCAACGTGACTGGCCCATTTGAGTCCGTTAAAGTGGGCGGCTGCCGTAATGATACTAAATTAGGAGAATATAGATGACTGAGGCCGTAATCGTTTCGACCGCCCGCACCCCTCTGTGCAAAAGCTGGCGCGGGTCTTTCAACATGACTCACGGCGCGACGCTCGGTGCGGCCGCAGTTGGGGCCGCCATCGAACGCGCCGGCATCGGACCGGACGAAGTCGAAGACGTCATTATGGGTTGCGCCAATCCCGAAGGGGCGACCGGATCAAATATTGCGCGACAGGTTGCGCTCCGGGCGGGCATGCCGGTCAGTGTTTCCGGCATGACGGTCAACCGGTTTTGTTCTTCGGGCCTGCAAACGGTCGCACTTGCCGCTCAGCGCGTCCTGGCCGGCGAAGCCGAAACGTTTGTCGCCGGCGGGGTCGAGTCTATTTCCTGCGTCCAGAACGAAATGAACCAGCATATGCTCGCGGACAGCTGGCTCGCGGAAAACAAACCCGAAATCTACTGGCCGATGCTCCAGACCGCCGAGATGGTCGCGAGCCGTTACAAAATCGCCCGGGAAGATCAGGATCGCTACGGCGTGGATAGTCAGAACAAGGCTGCCCAGGCGCGTGAAGATGGCAAGTTCGATGACGAGATCGTTCCCGTCACGACGCAAATGAAACTCGTCGACAAGGAAACCGGTGCCGAAACGGTCAAGGAAGTGACGGCATCGCAGGACGAAGGTATCCGGCCGGGTACGACTTACGAAGGCGTGGCGCAGATCAAACCCGCGGTCGAAGGCGGTGTTATCGCGGCGGGCAACGCGAGTCAGTTTTCCGATGGCGCCTCCGCGCAGGTAATTATGAGCGACAAACTCGCGGCGGCAAAAGGATTGTCCCCGATAGGTATCTTTCGTGGTTTCGCCGTGGCCGGCTGCGAGCCGGATGAAATGGGGATCGGACCGGTCTTCGCCATTCCCAAGCTACTCAAAAATTGCGGAATGTCAGTCAATGACATCGATTTGTGGGAACTGAACGAAGCGTTCGCGGTACAGGTCATTTATTGCCGCGACAAGCTCGGTATAGACAACGACAAATTGAACGTCAACGGGGGTTCGATTGCCGTAGGTCACCCATACGGTGTCACCGGCAGTCGCCTCGTCGGGCATGCGCTGATTGAAGGCAAACGCCGTGGCGCGAAAAACGTCGTCGTCACGATGTGCATCGGCGGCGGCATGGGCGCGGCCGGGCTGTTCGAAGTCTGCTGATTAGAACTGCTGCCGGTGGCTGCAATGCGCGGCCGTCGGCAGCGGACTGCTACCGTCGTTGGAGGAGTATCCCGACGACGCCTCCCTCCCCGCCCGCCTCCGCGGGCACGGTTCGGTGGACCGACACGACCCGCGTGTGTGATTTTATCCACTCGTAGGGGTACATCGACGGGCGACCGTGCGCCGCGGTCGGCGTGATATAAAAATAGTCGCAATCACCCGGGTCCCCGGCGCGTAAGCGTGCTTCGGCGACAGGCAGGATTGCAATCCTTTTTGCTTTCAGCAGCACGAGATTCGTCAACACCGTATGGACGCAGGCTTGCGGCGGGACATGCTGTGCGAGCATCGCGAGAGACTCGTGCAAGCCGTGCATGTACGCGAAAGGCTGCTCCTCGCGTTGCGGCCGCGTCGGGTCCAGCCAGTACCGGGTTGTGCGAAAGCCCGGGAGGTCCGGATCCGGGAATGGGTGAAGCGCCTGCTTCGCGGTTGCCGCCGTCGCGGGCAGTACGAGCGCTGCCATCAACACGAGCGTGATCGTGCCGGCGATTTCGCTCTCGCGTGAAAAACGCCCGCCGACAAGGGCACCGCCACGAAACAGGTAAAACAGGATCAGCGGCACGAGCGGAAACACAAAGCGGTCAAACAGTTCCGGATACGGCCACAGGCCGACAATGACGCCGTAACTGCAGAAGTAGACCGCATCGGGCCGCAATCGGCGCAACGCGGTGAGCAATCCGAGAGCGGTCAGTGCCGCCGAGATCGCGAGTATTACGACCCTTACCGGTGATTGCAGATCGCGCCATTGAAACAAGTCGTAGGCAAAAGCCTGCCAGGCGACGCGGGCGCTCGTTTCGATCTGCCCGGTGATGGCGGCCAGCGGTGATATTCCGTAGCGCGTGAGCAGCAGGTCGAGGTAGGAGACCCCCTGGTGCCCCATGTCGATGACGGCCGTCGCGCCGAGTAACAGAGCGAGCCCGGGCCACATGAACCAGACCCGCCGGTGGTCGGCGAGCACGCACACGACAACCATAGCCGGCAACAACGCAAACCCGACGCTGCGCGTCGCGACCGCGCAACCAACCGCAACGCCGCAGGCCAGGCAGATGACGACACTGCCATCGCTGCGCCGGGCGACGTCGAGCAACATGAGGCTCGCGAGGCTGAAAGCGAGATACAATCCTTCGCTCCAGATATCCACAACATGGATCACGGTGATCGGCATCACGGCGAACAACGCGGCGAGCGCGATGCTCGCCCACCGCCCGGCGCGATAGCAGCGCAGCCATGCGTAAAACAGGATGATGGCTGCGGTCATTGCGAGTGCGACAAACGTTCGCGCGGCACCAGGATTGTCGCTGCCACCGCCGCTGATTCCCAGCGCGAGAGAAAACAGCGGCGGTAGCTGGCTGTGCGCACGGACGTGGTGATAGACCGGCAATTCCGCCGTGACGGTTGGCGACAACATGTCGGCCATCAGCAGGTACAGCGCATCGTCCGCCTGAAAACCGCTATACGGATTTTGCGTCGCCAGATCAACATAGGTGGTGCCGACCGCGCCGATGATCAGCAACAGGAACAGCGTGCGCGCGACACCCGGGATGCGCGCGGGCAGGTCTGTCTCCGAAAAAATACGGTCGCTTTTAGTGGGGCGTGCCGGATCGCTCATCGTCACGGTAGTCCTGCGGCGAGGCATTGATAATGGCGAGGAAATCAGCGCCGTAGCGCTCAAGTTTGACTTCGCCGACACCACTGACGTCAAGCATGGCACCCAGCGTGGTCGGCCGTCGGGACGCCATCTCCAGTAACGTCGAATCGTGAAACACCGTATAGGGCGGCAGGCCCTGGTCTTTCGCTATTCGTGTCCGCAGGCCGCGCAGCGCTTCCCAGAGTTCGGTGCTGCCGGCATCGAGTTCGACCGTAGGTTGCCGGCGCCCCTTGCGTTTTGATTTCGTCGGCGCGCTGATGTCTTCGCGCAGATGCAGGTCGATTTCGCCGCGCAGCAGCGGACGGCTTGCCGGGGTGAGCGCGAGCGCGCCGAAACGCTCCTGGTCGGCCATGACATACCCGCCGACCATGAGTTGTCGCAGGACCGAACGCCACCGTTTCACGTCGATTTCGGCACCGATCCCGAACGTGCTCAATGTGCCGTGACCATGCTGCTCGACCTTGTCCGTCTGTTTGCCGGTTAACACGTCCAACACGTGCCCGGCGCCAAAGCGCTGGCCGGTCCGATAGACGCACGACAGCAACTGTTGCGCCGCCACCGTGGCATCCCAGGTCGTCGGCGGTTTCAGGCAAATATCGCAGTTTCCGCACGGCGCTTCCATGTCGTCGCCAAAATACGCGAGCAGCGCTCGTCGACGGCACTGGGTCATTTCACACCACCCGAGCAGCGCATCGAGTTTGCCCCGTTCGATGCGCTTGTGCTCTTCCGCGGCGTCCGAGGTGTCTAACATTTGACGCAAGCGGACGACGTCCTGCAAGCCGTACACCATCCACGCGTCGGCCGGTTCTCCGTCGCGCCCGGCCCGCCCGGTTTCCTGATAATAAGCTTCGATACTTTTGGGCAGATCGAGGTGTGCGACGAAACGCACATCCGGTTTGTCGATGCCCATGCCGAACGCGATGGTGGCGACGATGATGACACCGTCCTCGTTGAGGAAGCGATTCTGGTGATCACTGCGGACCTCTGCGGGAAGCCCCGCGTGATAGGGCAGCGCATCAAACCCGGCGGCGTTCAGCCACGTCGCCGTACTTTCGACTTTAGCCCGTGAGAGGCAATACACGATACCGCACTCGCCCTCACGTCCATCAAGAAACCCTCCGAGTTGGCGGCGCGCATCGGTCTTCACCTGCACGGTGTAACAAATGTTCGGACGATCAAAACCACTGACGAATCGGCGCGGTTGCTCGAGACATAAACGCGTAATGATTTCTTCACGGGTTCGCTGATCAGCCGTCGCGGTGAGCGCGATCCGCGGAACCCCGGGGAGCCGCTCGCGCAACTGCCCGAGTTCGAGGTAATCCTGCCGGAAATCATGCCCCCATTGCGACACGCAGTGCGCCTCGTCGATCGCGACGAGGCTGACCCTGATGCGGGAGAGGCGTTCGATTGTTTGCGCTTTCAGCAGTCGCTCAGGGGCGACGTACAGCAGATCGATATGACCCTGCTCGAGTTCGCGCAGCACCCGGTTCTCGGTTGCGGCGTCGAGGCTCGAGTTGAGATAGTCCGCTGCGATCCCGGACTGCCGCAGGGCGCCGACCTGGTCGTGCATCAACGCGATCAGCGGGGATACGATGATGGCAGTACCGCTGCGGATCAGTGCCGGGATTTGATAGCACAATGACTTTCCACCACCCGTCGGCATCAACACCAGGCTGTCGTCACCGTTCACCGTCGCTTCAATGATTGCGAGCTGTTGTCCGCGAAACGCCATGTAACCGAACGTCTTGCGCAAAATCGCCGTCGCCTGCTCCTGAATGCCGGAGCGTTCCGATGCCGCGCTCATGGGCAGGTCGGGTCGGTGTCGCCGGCTTCGACGATTTCGCGCAGAGCAGCATGCTTGCGTCGGAGATGTTCCGGCAGTGCCTCGATCGGATCAAACTCGAGTTCTTCGAGGTGGCGTGCGGCCGCTGCCACGATGGCGGCGAATTCTTCGGGCTCGAGGCTGTGCATTATTGTTTGCCAGCACGCATTTTCCATGGCCGCAATGTCTTCGGCTTCATAGCCCTCCGACGGCGCGAATTTCAAAGCGCAAATGAGGTCGAGACTGATATCGGCCAGGTTTTCCATCATGACTCCAGAGGGAACGACGGTTCGATGCGGGTCAAACCCAAGCAGCAAAAATACCATGAAACGCCTGGGGCAGGACGAGCGTCTGGTTCGGTTCGACCCACAGAAACCCGCCGGGACCGAGTCCTGCGACGAGCGAGCCGTTTGTCTCGCTGGCGGGACGTTCGATGACGCATTCCGAGAACGTAACGAGTAGCCCGAAGCAGCTGTATTCGACCAGGCTCGACGGCGACCGAGCGACATCAAACACGCGAAACCGGTCGGATTCCCACGTCAGGGTATGACCGGTCGGGATAGCTGTCTGCGCTGCAGAGATCGGCGGTTGCGCGAGGGCTTCGGCACCGAGCATATGCATCGTACCCATGCCGATATTTCTGACCTGGTGTACCAGGTGCTCTCGATGGTGCCCCCGGCACAACGTGCCGCCGGCGGTTGCTGTGGTCACTACTGCCGCCTTGTCGGGGAAAGATTCGCGTACTTCCGCATCGGCGATCACAAAATAGACCGTGTCTTCTGTGTGGCGATGAAAGAGGGTCTCTTCGTCCCGTGGTAACTCAATTTCATACACGTTCGTCCACGCATTGCGCAGGTGAAAGCGATGGCGCGGTTCTTCGTAAACCGCGCAGACATCGATCGGGGTGGTTGGACCATTCATGCAGTTTCAGCTCCGGATGTGGTGACGACATCGATTTCCGCCGCTGCGATCTGTGACAGTACGACCGGCGCACTGCGGAAATGTTCGTAGCGGGCTTGCTCTTGTGGATTGCCCGGCGGGCCGCTGAGGTAGCAACCGAGGTCGGCACTGCGTGCAAGCGCGGCTTGCCCGTATGCGAGACGCTCCGCTTCCCAGGCCGCCATAGTGGTTTCGATGCTCTCATCATTGCCGGCCATGGCACGCGCGAGCGACGCGGCATCTCCGGCCGCCTTGGACACGCCGAGACCAATGTGGGGGCGAGCAGTGAACGCGGCATCCCCGATCAGAACGCAGCGGCCCCGTATCAGACGATTGCTGGCGAGTTCGACGATCGGTTGGATAAAAGGCTGTTCGGTTCGTTCCACGGCGGCCTGAAACTGCGGGGGCAGACAGGCTTGTGCATCAGCGCGCAAAGCGGCGAGCCATTCCCGCCGGATACGCCCCGGAGGAATGCCGCTGGTATGCAGGTGACCGCTGTCATCGGTAAACACCGCGTCAAATTCGTTACCGGCCGGCAACGGGCGGTACCACACCCAGTTGTACCAGCGCTCTCCACGGGTGAGCGTATCGTGCGGTCCCGCGACGGTGTAACCGAGACAATGTTCGCCCGGTGGCAGGTAAAACGTCATCCCGCGTTCGAGTTCCTCGCGAAACTCCGCGGGCAGGCGGGATTCGACGACGAGACCGCGCCAGGCAATATAGCCGGCGTAACCTGGTACCGTTTCCGGGGACACGATGCCGCGTACGAGTGACCGGAGCCCGTCGGCGCCGATGACCCGATCGACGCGGTCGCGACGACCGTCCTCAAACCGGAGATCAACGCCCCATGGTGCTTCGACAATGTCGGTGACAGCGTGGCCGCTGCGATATCGCTCATCGGGAAACGCTGCGCGCAGAAATCGATACAGAAGGCCCCACGACGTAAATGCCTGCACGGTGTGGTTACGGTCGACCACGGTGCCGTCGGGCGCCAGCAAAATCCGGCCGCGGGATTCAACGCCCGGCGCCTCGGCGAAGTCAATTCCGGCCTGCGCGCAGGCTTCGAACAACGCCCGGTGGGGCGTGATGCCGGCGCCCCGGCTCGCCAGTTCTTCACCGCTGCGTTCGTAGACGACAACATCCCAATCGTCACGTAACAACAACAAGCCGGCAATCAGCCCGGCCATCGACCCGCCGACAATGCCGATCCGGCCGCGCGCGCGTTTGCCGCATTGTGCGGGAGCGTCGGTTATGTCGGGATCCGCCGGTTGTCGAAACGCGTCTTGCGGGCGCGCGGAAGCTCCGGTCTCATGCGCTCGGCGGTCGAAAAAAATTCAGTTCGATAGTGACCCCGTCCGGGTCGTCAACGAACAATTGCTGGAGATCGAAATCCGGCACCACACGGTGTTTATAGGCGACCGACAGGCCGTCCAGCCGCGCACGAAAAGCGTCGAACTCGCCACAGCGAAAAGCAATGTGATCGACTGCCCCGGTGCTGCCATCCGTGTTGTCGGAATGTGAGCCGAGGTATTGCTCGAATTTGTCCGTACCGTCGTCTCCGGCCAGATGGACGACGGCACGTCCGTCGACGTAGAGCCAGTAGCCGGGAAATTCAAAGGGCGGTCGGACCCCGACCTCCATTCCAAGCGTATCGACGTAGAAATCTTTCGTGGCCTCGAGGTCGCTTGCATAGACAAGAAAATGGTCGAGTGATTGCAATGACATCGTGGGTCTCCGACGAAGGTACGGTGCGATTGTAAACGCGAACACGGCCGGACTCACGCGGTCCGCCCGCCGGTTTTTCTGCTGCCTAGGCTTTGGCGCTACGGAAAAGGTCGAAAAAATTAGCGCTCGTCGTCGCGGCGAGCGATTCGAACGACTCATTGCGTAATTCGGCGAGAAATTCCGTCGTGTGGCGGACATAGGCCGGTTCGTTGGGTTTACCGCGATGCGGTACCGGTGCCAGCCAGGGTGAGTCGGTTTCGACGAGTAGTCGATCCCCGGGTACCTGGCGAGCGACATCGCGCAATTCCGTGGCGGATTTGAAAGTGACGATGCCGGATAACGAGATGTAGAAACCGAGTTCCATCGCGGCCTGCGCGGTGTCCCAGTCATCGACAAAGCAGTGCATGACGCCACCGGCATCTTCTGCGCGTTCCTCTCGCATGATACTGATCACGTCGGCCGCCGCTTCACGCGTATGAATGATCAGCGGCTTGCCCAGTTCGCGCGCCGCACGGATATGACAGCGAAATCGCTCCCGTTGCCATTCGAGATCGCCGTCGCTGCGAAAATAATCGAGACCGGTTTCGCCAATGGCGACAATGGCCGGATCCGCGCCGAGTTCCAGCAGTTCATCCGTCGTCGGTTCCCGGGCGGCGGTATCGGTGTTCGGATGGACTCCGACAGACGCGTAGACATTCGTATGGTCGAGAGCGGCCTGCCGGACTTCTGCGGACGATTCGAGATCGACGCACACGCACAGCATATGGCTGACACCGTTCGCCTCTGCATCCCGCACGACCGAGGCAACGGCACGGTCCGGCGTAGCGACGAGCGGCAAATGACAATGGGAATCGACGAGCGTCACGTAGAATCTCGGCTGAACAGGAAGGCGGCGCCCGGGGACCGCAGAATTACATCGTATGCGTCTGACGGTCCGATTTCAGGGCGCCCGCGAGTTGTGTCTCGATCTTGTTGCGGGTGGCGCCGTTGTCGAGTTCACTGAACTGCACCCCGATCCCGGCGTTCCGGTTACCCTGCGCCCCCGCTGGCGTAATCCACACGACACGACCGGCGACCGGCAACTTCTCCTTGCTGTCGGTCAGCGTCAGCAGCATGAACACTTCATCGCCGAGCTTGTAGCTCTTGTTCGTCGGAATGAACAGCCCGCCGTTTTTGATGAAGGGCATGTACGCGGCGTAGAGTGAACTCTTGTCGCGGATTGTCAGCGACAAGATGCCCTGGCGTGGATTTTTCCCACTGGCGGCCATTCAGTCCTCCTTCACGTTGCCCCGTCCTGCCATCTTCGCCAGGCCCAGCCAGAGCGAATCGACGATGTCAGATTCCCGTAAGCCAGGATGGCTTACGAGGAGCGTTCTTGTCTCAAAAAGTAGATCCAGAAACGCGTATAAGTGCTTCAAGTTTAAATGATCTGTGAGACCTTGCAAGTCCGGATCGGGCGGCCCGTCGGCCCGGTCGTAATATGAACGGCAGTGAAATTTCGCGAGAATCAGCCGTGACGCGGTGCTCGCGAATAACTGGATTAGCCGCTCGGACGAGAGACCGGGGAACGATTTTGCGGCAGTGAGCGGGTGGGCACGACCCGCGGCAATCGCCGCAATGGCGCTCACCAACCGCGCCGGAATATCGTTACCCTCCTCGTCGGCCAGCATTCGCGCAGTCAGCGGCGCGCCACCGGTTTCCGACAACAAATGGTCGATTTCCGCGGAATCCGCCTGCGGAAGCGCGGATTCGAGCCAGTTTCTCGCCGCCCCGGCATCGATTTGTTCACAGGGGACCCTGACGCAACGGCTCCGAATCGTCATGGGCAGGCCACTGAACGCGTGTGCGACGAGGATGAGCAGGGCCCCGTCCGGCGGTTCTTCGAGTATTTTCAGTAACGCGTTGGCGGCCGCGCGGTTCATCGCGTCGGCAGGGTCGATTATGGTGAGCTTGCCGCGCCCGTAATGTGAGGTCAGCGCGTAGTAATCGGTGAGTTCCCGGACTTGATCGATCAGGATTGACTTACCGTCGTCGGCCGGCGCGACACGTTTGAAATCCGGATGGCTGTCAGCAGCCAGCAACGTGCATCCGCGGCACGAGCCGCACGGTGCTGCCGTGTTTTCCGCCGTTTCGCACAACCTTGAGGCGGCAAACCGGTTTGCGAGTTCCCCGGTACCGATACCCGGACGGCCGGACAGCACGATGGCGTGGCCAAGTCGCTCCTGCTTCGTCAGCCGCGCCAGTGCGTCCCACGGCAGCTGTTGCCACGGATAAGGCGGCATCATCGCAGGTACTCCGCGACAACGTTCAGCATTCGGGCCTGAACGGCGTCGACGTCGCCGGAGGCATCGATGATTTTTGCCCGTTCCGGCACACTGCGCGCCCGCTCGAGGTAGACCGCTCGGACGCGCTCGAAAAAATCCGCTTGTTCCCGCTCGAACCGGTCGAGGTCGCCCCGGTCTGCAGTCCGCTGCACGGCCGTTGTGACATCGAGGTCGAGAATGAACGTCAAATCGGGACGTAACTCGCCCTGCACGAGGTTTTCCAGCGCCGCAATGAGCGACTGATCAAGCCCCCGGCCCCCGCCCTGGTAGGCGTAAGTCGCATCCGTGAAGCGGTCGCAGACGACGACAACACCATCGTCGAGCGCCGGCCGGATGACGCGTTCGAGATGCTCGGCACGCGCGGCAAACAACAGCAGCAATTCGGCCGTGCCGTGCATCGCGGGTATATCGGGATCGAGCAGCAGCGCGCGTACGGATTCCCCGAGTGCCGTGCCGCCGGGTTCCCGTGTCACCAGTACGCGCCGATTGAAGCGGCGCTTGAGGCCATCGCAGAGTAACTCGCACTGTGTCGATTTGCCGACGCCTTCGGTCCCTTCGACGGTGATAAATACCCCGCTATTGTCCACGGCCGGCTCCGGATAACTGGTAACGTCTGACCGCCGCGTTATGTTCGGTCAGCGATTTCGAAAACTGGTGTGACCCGTCACCCCGGCCAACGAAATACAGGCTGTCGCCCGCGGCCGGATTTAGCGCCGCATGAATTGATGCCTCGCCGGGTAACGCGATTGGCCCCGGGGGCAGGCCGAATCTTGTGTAAGTGTTGTACGGGGTATCGGTGCGCAGGTCGACCCGGCGCAAATTGCCGTCGAACGATTCGCCCAGCCCGTAAATTACGGTTGGATCGGTTTGTAATTTCATGCCCCGCCGAAGGCGGCGAGCGAAAACGCCGGCGATTTCGGCGCGCTCGTCGGCCCTGCCTGTTTCCTTTTCGATGATGGAGGCCATGATAAGCGCGTCACGGGCGTCGTCGTAGGGTAAATCAGGAGCGCGCGATTCCCACTCGGCGTCGAGAATACTCACCATGCGTTCGTGTGCGCGTCGCAGAATATCGGTATCGGTGTCGCCGTGAGAAAAAAGATACGTCGAGGGGAAGTACCATCCTTCCGGATGCTCAATCCCCGGCGCCGTTTGCGCAACAATCCCGGCGAAGTCCGAACCGGCAAGCGTGTGCACGACATTCGGGTCCCCCGCGAGTGTTGTGAGCATATCGTGAAACGTAGCGCCTTCAATAAACGTGATACGGAATGTCTTGACGTCGCCACGGACAAATTTCTCAAGCAGTTTCCGTGGTGTTTCGCCGTCGCGAATTTCGTAAAGGCCAGCCTTTATTGCGCCTCCGATTTCCAGACGACGCGCTTCCAGTCGCAGGTAAGTCGCGGATTTAATCCAGCCTGCCGTTTCCATCCGGCGAGCGAGACTGGCGAGCGTGCTGCCTCGTTCGATCGAGAACAATTCGGAGCTTTCGTGCAGAAAGATGCGTCGGTCCAGACTTGATTGCATGTCTTGCCAGTACCACAGTGCAACGCCGCCCGCGCACAGGCCGAGCGCAATGCCGGGCAGTACGAACCAGAGCAGGAATCGCCTCACGGCAGTAGCGCGGCGGCGGCCAGATCTGCCCGGAGCCTGTTCGTGACCGGGCCTATCGGGAAAGCGCATCGTCGATCGGTGACCAACGAGGACACCGGCCAGATGCCGGCGATCGCATTGCACAAAAACAGTTCATCGGCACGCCGCAAATCGTCCACGGACAGATCGGCCTCCTCGATCCTGAGTCCGAGCGCCGGTGCGCGCGCCAGTATCGTCTCACGCATGACGCCGCTGACCCCGCAATTCGACAGCGAAGGCGTCGCAAGTGTGTCGGCAAACACGGCGAACACGTTGCTTCGGGTCGCTTCGACAACGCACGCATCGTCGGTCAGCATCAACGCCTCGTCCCATCCTGCAGCCTGCATTTCCATGCTGGCGAGTACCTGGTCGAGCCGATTGAGGTGTTTGAGACCGGCAAGGTCAGGGTTCTTTGACAGCCGGTGCGCGGCGACCCCTGTAACGACGCCTGCGGCGGCTTTGTCGGCATACTCCGCCGGCCACGGTCGCCGCATGACAATACGCACGGGCGCGGGCGTCGACGGTGGCGTGTAGCCCTGGCCTCCCGGGCCGCGGGTGATGATAATTTTGACCACGGACCGGTCTTGTCCTGCGGTTACCTGGCGGGCCTCTGAGACTAATTGCGCGGAATCGGGTTGGGGTATGTGCAGACGGTCGCACCCTCGTCGCAGCCGCGCATAGTGTCGCGACCAGTTGAGCACGGTGTCATTGATGACGGCTATCGTTTCGAACAGGCCGTCGCCGAAAGCGAGTCCGCGGTCATTCGCGGTGATGCCAGCCGAAGCAATCCCGTCTACGAGGGTGATCTGGGCCGCAGACATTGCCCGTTCAGGCCGGATCCGCTCAGATGCGCTTGAACAGGAGCGTTCCGTTAGTTCCGCCGAATCCGAACGAGTTCGACATGGCGACATCGATCTTCATCTCGCGCGCTTCCAGCGGTACATAGTCGAGGTCGCAATCCGGATCCGGGTTCGTCAGGTTAATCGTCGGTGGCGCGACCTGGTCGCGTAGCGACAAAACCGTGAATACTGCCTCGGCGCCGCCCGCTGCGCCGAGCATGTGACCGACCATCGATTTCGTCGAACTCATGGCGAGCTTGTAAGCATGGTCACCAAAGAAGCGTTTGACCGCGTCGGTTTCTGCCTTGTCACCGGCCGGGGTCGAGGTACCGTGTGCATTGATGTACTGCACCTCTTCACGGTTCATGCCGGCGTCGTCGGCGGCCAGTTCCATGCAGTAGGCCGCGCCTTCCCCGTCCGTCGAGGGAGCCGTGATATGGAACGCATCGCTGCTCATTCCTGCGCCTGCAAGTTCGGCGTAAATGTTTGCGCCTCGTTTTTTCGCGTGTTCGAGTTCTTCGATCACGACGATGCCGGCACCGTCGCTGAGCACAAACCCGTCGCGTTCGAGGTCCCACGGCCGACTGGCGGCTTCGGGGTCATCGTTGCGCGTCGACAGCGCTTTTGCCGAGGCGAAACCGCCGAGGCCGGTATAACTCGTCGCGAATTCCGCTCCGCCGGCGATCATCACGTCGACGTCGCCGCGTTCGATCATGCGCGCGGCGTTGGAAATGCAGTGGGCGCCGGTTGAACACGCCGTCACCATCGCATAGTTCGGTCCCTTGAAGCCGTAACGGATGGAGAGGTTGCCGGCGACCATATTGATGATGTTGCCCGGTACGAAGAAGGGTGAAACCTTGCGCGCACCGCCGTCGAGGTAGGACTGATAAGCCTGTTCGATACCTGGCAGGCCGCCGATTCCCGAACCGATGCACGCGCCGATGCGCCTCGCGTTCGTATCGTTGATTTCGATCCCGGCGTCTTCTATCGCCTGAATGGAAGCCGCCAGACCATAGTGGATGAACGGGTCCATGCGGCGGGCTTCTTTTTTCGAGATATATTTCTCGACGTCGAAGTCTTTGATATTGCCGCCGATTTTGGCGCTAAAGTCGGAGACATCGATACATGTAATGGGCGCAATTCCACTGACACCATTAACGATGTTAGTCCAGCATTCCTGGGTCGTGTTCCCGTTCGGACACACGAGTCCGAGTCCGGTAACGACGATACGTCGGCGTGACACTATGCTTTTCCTTTTGGGGGTGCCAGAAAAATGAAAGGCCGCGTTCTATTCGAAGGCGCGGCCTTTCACTTCGGTACCTGCGTAAAAATTAATCGAGATTTTCGTTGATGTAATCAATCGCTTGCTGGACCGTGGTAATTTTTTCGGCTTCTTCGTCCGGGATTTCAGTTTTGAATTCTTCTTCCAGCGCCATCACCAGTTCTACGGTATCCAGGGAGTCCGCACCCAGGTCATCGACGAACGATGCCTCATCGGTGACTTCTTCCTCTTTGACCCCCAATTGTTCGACGACAATCTTTTTTACACGTTCTTGAACGCTACTCATTTGTGTGACCTTCCTCCCAAGTCAACTGCAGCCTGGGCTGCGGCGGGTGTTAGTTTAGTGGAAACCGAACATCTTGCAAGCAACGCCCCGCAAACTTGCAAATTTGTTCATAAAAAACAATGAATTAAGGGAATTTCCCTTGTCCTGCGAGCGATCGTTGGCGAGCTGCCGTGAGCGCTGCGCGTGGCGGGTTTATGGCATGTACATCCCGCCATTGACGTGCAGTGTTTCTCCGGTGATGTAAGCGGCCTCTGCGGATGCCAGAAATACGACGGCGGCAGCAATTTCTTCGGGCTGGCCCAGCCTTCCCGCAGGGACTTGCGTGAGCATCTGGGCTTTGTGTTCATCGGCGAGATCGCGCGTCATATCCGTGTCAATAAACCCGGGTGAGACAGCATTGACCGTAATCCCCCGGTTGGCAACTTCGCGCGCAAGTGACTTCGTAAACCCGAGCATCCCGGCTTTGGCCGCAGCATAATTTGCCTGTCCCGGATTGCCACTCGAGCCGACGACCGAACCGATATTGATGATCCGGCCGTAGCGGGCTTTCACCATCGGGCGGATCAGGCGCTTCGACAATTTGAAAATCGCCGTCAGGTTCGTCCCGATGACATCGTTCCATTCGTCGTCCTTCATTCTCAGCAGCAAGTTGTCGCGGGTGATGCCCGCGTTGTTCACAAGGACTGAAGGTTGCATGTCGCTGTCCCGCAGTTCCGAGACGAGTGCGTCAATTGATTCGTCACTCGAAAGTTGCAGCTGCACGGCCTGTGCGGTCTCGTGCCGGGCGCACAGGTCCTGACGGATCGATTCGAGTCCGGCTTCCCCGGTCGCGGTTCCGACGACGGTGTATCCCGCCTCGGCGAGTCCCGCAGCGATCGCCTTACCGATCCCGCGGCTCGCGCCGGTTACGAGTGCGCACGTGCGATCGTTCATGAGGTTTCCTCTTTGCCGATGTTATCGACGATTGCCGACGCTGCCTCGATCTGCTCGCGGCTGTTGATGGCCGCAACTTTTATCGACTTCGCCGTGCGGCGCACGAGTGCCGAGAGTACTTTGCCCGGGCCGCATTCGACCGCGCAGCCAACACTGTTGGTATGGAAGTAATCGACCGTGTCGCGCCACCGCACGGGCGAGGCCATCTGCGCGATCAATGCCTCTCTGATGGCGTCGATACCGGTTCGCGGTTTCGCATCCACGTTGTGGATGACTGGTGTTCCGGGCATTTTGATATCTATTCCGCTGATATGCTCGGCCAGCCGCTCGGCTGCGGGCAACATGAGCGCGCAATGCACGGGCGCACTGACGGCGAGCGGAATGATCTTTTTCGCGCCGGCCGCGCTCGCGAGCGCGGTCGCGCGCCCCACGGCATCCCGATCGCCGGTTAACACGATCTGGCCGGGTGCGTTCAGATTCGCACATTGCACGACCTGGCCCTGTGCGGCTTGCTCACAGATGGCACCGAGGACATCTTCATCAAGTCCGAGTACAGCGCTGACTGCGCTCAATTCAGCCGGCACGGCTTCCTGCATGTAACGGCCGCGCTCGGCGGCCAGTAGTACGGCGTCTTCGTACCTGATAGCGCCTGCGCAAACCAGGGCCGTATATTCGCCGAAGCTGTGTCCGGCCATGAAGTCAGGCGAGCGACCGCCGGTTTCCTGCCACGCGTCCCACGCGACCATGCAGGCGACAAGCATTGCCGGCTGGGTCGTGACCGTCTGGTTAAGTTTTTCCTCGGGGCCACTCGCCATCACCGCACCGATGTCGTACCCGAGAATGTCAGCTGCCGCTTCAAATCGCTGATTCACTATCGGGAATTGCGCGCGGAGTTCATCGCTCATACCGACAAATTGGGATCCCTGACCGGGAAATACAAAAGCGAGTTGGTCGGCCATGGTTAGTTCACTATGCTTCGACGAGAAGCTTTTCGATCTGATCCCTGATTCGCTCCGGGACGTTATTGCGGATTTCGCTGACGGCGACGTCCACGGCATTCGCGAATGATGGCGTATCCGCGCCGCCGTGGCTTTTCACGACGATCCCTCTGAGGCCGAGCAGACTCGCCCCGTTGTAGCGACCAGGATCAGCCCGATGGCGCATGGCTGTTAACGCCGGCTTGGCGAGCAGTGCGCTCAACTTGGTGAAAATATTCCGCGAGAATTCGTCGCGGGCAAATTGTGTCAGCATGCGCGCAACGCCCTCGCTGGACTTCAACGCGACGTTGCCGACGAATCCGTCGCACACGACGACATCGACCGTACCCTTGAATATATCGTCGCCTTCGACGAAGCCGTAGTAATTGAGTTCGCTTGCCTCGAGCAGCGCGGCGGTTTGTTTGACCCGATCATTGCCCTTGATTTCTTCCTCGCCGATGTTCAACAACGCGACAGTGGGATCGGTCTTGTTTTCAATGGCGCTGGCGAGAACGGATCCCATGACGGCGAAGCGAAACAATTCTTCCGAACTGGAATCGACATTTGCGCCAAGGTCGAGCATGTGTGTAGCGCCTTTGGTGCCGGGCATCGCGCCGCAAATGGCAGGTCGGTCGATTCCCGGCAGCGTTTTCAGCACGTAGCGGGCGATCGCCATAAGCGCACCGGTATTACCGGCGCTGACTGCGGCATCCGCGTCTCCGTTCTTGACGAGATCGACGGTATAGCGCATGGATGATTCGCGTCGATTGCGCAAAGCGGTCGATGGTTTGTCATCCATGGCGACAACCTGAGGTGCGTGCACTATCGAGTAGCGGGCAGGGTCGACAGAGTTGTCGAGGCCGGCGACTATCTCGCTCTCGTCTCCGACGAGGTGGAGCTTCAGTCCGGGATATTTATCGAGCGACAGGATCGCCGCGGGCAGCGTGGTCGAGGAGCCAAAATCGCCCCCCATCACGTCGATAGCAATTGAGATGTCCACCGCTCGGTGCTGTTCGCTAAGGCGGCGGGTGCCGGCTCAAGTCTGGAATGGTCGGGTCTGTTTATTCTTCGTCGGGGATGACTTGTTTACCGCGATAATATCCGTCGGCGCTGACATGATGACGTCGGTGGATTTCTCCCGTTGTCGGGTCTTCGGACAGCGCCGCCTTTTTCAGTTTGTCGTGCGAACGGCGCATTCCCCGTGTCGACGGGGTCGACTTGTTTTGTTGTACGGCCATTTCCTGCTCTCCTGCTTAATGAATTCGGTTGTTTCTTTCAGCCCTTCGGGCCGTTTGTCTTGTCAGTTGCCTGCGCCAGCATGTCGCCGAGATCCGCGAACGGCCTTTTACGGTCGCCGCCCTCGCCCGGCCCGGCTTCGATGCGCACCGGACAATCGTCGGGCTCGTGCGCCGGTATCATGGGGCACGCCAGGATCAGTTCGTCTTCGGCAAACGCACCGAGCTGAAACCGGCCATCCTCCACTACTACAATGTCGGGCGGGTCTTCCTCGTCCGCATCGTTCACATCGCCGTGACTGTCGGCGACAACAACGTCGATGGTTCTTGCGACATCAATCTCCATATCGCCCAGGCATCGCTGGCAGACAGCCCCAACCCGCGTCGACAACTGGCCATGCACTCTGATCCGGCTGTCCGAATCGTAGTGAAACCTCAACGTGACGTGCAGCGGTTGCGCAATGCTGAACGGCGACGATATCCGTGTCAGGCGGCCTGGCGCCACCATGCCGTCAAGCGCGTCAGTCTCATCGACGAGGTGTCTGAATTCGATGAAATTGGGCAGCTCCTCGGCCATGGGCGGCGGTATTATAGGGGATTCGCCGTTCAGGTAAAATCGCCTTGAAATCGGATGTTTATGCGACCTTCGGAGGCACGCCATGAATCAGGGTAACAGCGCCCCTGCGGACCCCCGGCGGGTCGTGCTGGCGTCGTCCTCAATCTATCGCCGCGCGTTGCTCGAGCGATTGTGTGTGCCTTTTGACTGGCGTGCCCCGGACATTGACGAGACCGTCGGTGAATTCGAGTCGCCGGATGCCGCGGTACGGCGCCTCGGCGCGGTAAAAGCGCGAACTGTGGCGCGGTTTTTCCCCCGGGCGCTCGTCATCGGCGGCGACCAGGTCGCGATGAGAGACGGTGTCATCGTCGGGAAACCGCACACGAAAGGTGTCGCAAGCGAACAACTCGCTCGAGCGAGCGGCCGCGAGGTCACGTTCCTCAGCAGCGTGGCCGCGTTCGATTCGGGGACAGGGAGCATGTTGAGCGAAGTTGTCCCGGTGACGGTTCGCTTCAGGACGCTGTCGGAGCAGGAAATCGATCGTTACCTCGATGCGGAACGCCCGTTCGACTGTGCCGGAAGTTTCAAGTGCGAAGGATTAGGGATCGCATTGTTCGAGGAGATACTCTCGACCGATCCGACAGCGCTGACCGGATTGCCGCTCATCGCGCTTAACCGTTTGCTCCGACGGCACGGATTCGACGTCCTGGCGGCGGTTTCAGCGCAGCGTGGGCGCAGCGTTCAATAAGGACTCGGTGATCGAAGCGCCTACCTTGCGCGCGAACTGATCGATCAGATTCTGCCGCGGGGTGAAGTTGACGATGTCTTCGGCGCCGATGATTTCTCGCGCAACAAAGCTCGCAGACCCCAGCGCATCGACCAGCCCCAGCTCGAGTCCGCGCTCGCCAGTCCACACGTATCCGGAAAAGAGTTCCTTCGATTCGACGAGTTTATCTCCGCGTCCCCTGCGCACGGTGTTGATAAATTGTTCGTGAATCTCGCCGAGCAACCGGTTTACATGCTGCACGTCATCGGACCGCAGAGGTTGAAACGGGTCGAGGAATCCCTTGTGCTCGCCAGCCGTCAGCAAGCGTCGCTCGACACCCAGTTTTTCCATCGATTCGACGAAGCCGAAGCCGTCCATGCGCACACCGATCGAGCCAACGATGCTCGATTTGTCAGCGTAAATTTCTTCTGCAGCCGCGGCGACGTAGTATCCGCCCGAGGCACAAATATCCTGGATGACGGCATAGAACGGGATGTCCGGGTATTTTCCCCGCAGCCGGATAATTTCGTCATTGATGTAACCGGACTGTACCGGCGACCCGCCGGGGCTGTTAATGCGTAATATCACGCCGGCTGTTTTGCTGTCTTCAAACGCCGCTCTCAACCCGGTCACCATGGCATCGGCACTGGCGCGTGAATCGCTCGTGATGATCCCCTGAAGGTCGACGAGCGCGGTGATTTTGTCGCCCGAAAACCACGATCCGCTGGACAGGCCGGGCAGTGAGACGACGAGTATCGCCAGCAGGTACAGAAAAAACAGCGCTTTGAAAAAGGTGTTCCAGCGACGTGCCTGCCGTTGTTCCCGTAACGCCTCGCGGGCGAAGGCACTCGCAACGAGGTCCTGATCTTCAGACATAATAGTGCTTTTGATTCCGGTTGAACGCGCTCAAACCTGCCACTTGCGGTGGCGGTTTGCAAGGTCGGGCGACACTCATTTCGCCGTCCCTGGCAAGGCCGCGATCCGCGCTGGCAGGTGGCTGAATTCATCGATGAGAAAAGCCGGCCCATGGCGCCGTAAACGGTCCGGCGCGTGAGCGCCATACGCGACCGCCCCGGCGTGAGTCCCGGCGGCGCGAGCCATGGTGAGGTCGTATTCCGTGTCGCCGAGCATTAACGCACCGTCCGGTTCGACGTCCAGTTCATCGAGAATTTCGTGCAGCATTGCAGGAGAAGGTTTGGGCTCGGATTCGTCAGCCGTACGGGTACTCAGGAATAAATGCGCGAGGCCGGTCTGGGCAATCGCTCGCGCGAGGCCGGCGCGACTCTTGCCCGTTGCCACCGCGAGATAGAACCCGGCATCGTGCAGCGCCTCGAGGGTATCCAGGACACCGGGAAAGAGTACCGGTGTGTCGGCGAGCATGCCGTAATGGCGACGATAACCCGTGACGATCCCGGCGCGGTCCTGCGTCGCGAGCCCCGGGCTGAGGCGGCTGACCGAGTCATCGAGGCTCAGACCGATGATATCGCGGATAGCACCGTACGGCGGCGGCGTGACGTCGACGTCGCGGTACGCGGACGTCATCGCCTCGACGATAGCGGCCTCGGAATCCATCAGCGTGCCATCCCAGTCGAAAATAATCAGTCTGATGGCAGGCATCGTGCGCGCTCGAGGTAACGGGCGAGATCGGCCGGGAGGGCAGCACTGAATTTCTGCGCCCGGTCGCGGGCCGGTGACCGGAGTGTCACCGAGGCCGCATGCAGAAACATTCGTTTCAGCCCCCGGGCCCGATGTTCCGCCGCGCTCGTGATGTCGCCGTACTTTTTATCGCCGGCCACGGGGTGCCCGACGGCCGCGGCGTGAACACGGATCTGGTGCGTTCGTCCGCTCGTGATCTCGACTTCCGCCAGCGTGAACCCGGGAAATTCTTCGAGCACGCTGAATCGGGTGAAGGCCGTTTTGCCATCGGGGTCCACCTCGGTGCGCTTTTCACCGCCGTAACGAGTCGTCCGCAAGCGGAGATCGACTTCCTGAGTCGGGAGCGGGAGGTGGCCTTCAAGCAGAGCCAGGTAAGTCTTATGGGATCCCGGCGAACCCAACTGCGCCTGGAGCTGGCGCAGGCCCGGGTAGCGCTTGGCAAATATGAGACAGCCGGATGTATCACGATCCAGGCGATGTACCAGTTCGATACCGCCGGTATCCGGTCGCATGGCCCGGACGAGGTCGATGACGCCGAAACGCAAGCCGCTGCCGGCGTGAACTGCGAGCCCCGCGGGTTTGTTGATGAGCAACATTGCCTCGTCTTCATACAGCACGGCGTCGCGGATCAGCTGAAGTTTTGCCTCGCTCAGCTCGAGCGGGCCGGATTCCGCGACACGCATGGGCGGTACCCGCACAACATCAGCCGCCCGGAGCTTGCTGTCCGGTTTTGCGCGCGCGCCGTTCACGCGCACTTCGCCGCGACGTATTATTTTATAAATGAACGACTTAGGTAGGTTTCCGAGTAGCGACGTAAGAAAATTATCGAGCCGCCGGCCGTTTTGGTCATGACCGACTTCGACAAATTGAACGGTGCGCTTTGACATGAACGGGCCCGAATCGTCAATCCGGGCCTGATTGCCCGGATCGCTCAACGCTGCTATATTCCCGGACTGTGCAGAGGCGGTCAGGAACGCTTGAATTTCCTGTCAGTCCAAGCAGTTAGCGCCTGAAGTGATGACATTCTAGCAAATTGTCACCAGGCCGGGCTGTGAGGCATTTTCGACGCGAAGAGTATTGGTCGAAGGCGCCGCTACACAGTAAATACACGCGAAATGAGCGTACTGCCGGGTGGACGTCCGCGAGTCACCGGTAGCGCAATCGCCGACTAGCAGGTTGGCGGAGCACGCCAGTTCGTGAAATATATTGCGGTGCGACGGGCGTTTCGAGACAACTCGGGCCCGCGCGCCAGGCACGCCTCGACGTTCCGGCACGGTTACGACGCTGCAGTAACGCAAGACCAGTAAGCAGCACGTGTGCGGTTAGCGGTTCGAGAGCTAACATTAGGAATTTTAGATGAAAAGAATGCTGATTAACGCAACTCAGCCAGAAGAGTTGCGTGTCGCGATGGTCGATGGACAGCGACTCTACGACCTCGACATCGAAGCGACCGGGCGCGAACAGAAGAAGTCGAATATCTACAAAGCGAAGATCATGCGCATCGAGCCGAGCCTCGAAGCGGCCTTCGTTGATTATGGCGCCGACCGTCACGGCTTCCTGCCGCTGAAAGAGGTCTCGCGATCCCTGTTCCGGGAACAACCGAAAAGCGGCTCGCGGGTCAATATCAAGGAAGTGCTCAGTGAAGGCCAGGAGATCGTCGTCCAGGTCGAAAAAGAAGAGCGTGGCAACAAGGGCGCAGCCCTGACCACGTTCATTTCACTGGCCGGCCGTTACCTCGTAGCGATGCCGAACAATCCGCGCGCCGGTGGCGTGTCACGTCAGATTGAAGGGGCGGACCGGGACGACGCTCGGGAAGCGATGTCGGATCTCGAAATTCCTGCGGACCTCGGGTTGATATTGCGCACGGCGGGGATTGGAAAATCGTCGGAAGAACTCCAGTGGGACCTCGACTACCTGATGCAGTTGTGGGAAGCGATTGACGAAGCATCGCAGGGTTCCGCACCATTTCTTATCTACCAGGACAGCAACGTCATTATCCGGGCGCTGCGCGATTACCTTCGCAACGATATTGCGGAGATCCTCGTCGATGACCAGGCGCTTTACGACACGGCGCATGAGTTCGTACAGCAGGTGATGCCGCAGAACCTGGAAAAACTGAAACGTTATGACGACAGCGTCCCGCTGTTTACGCGGTACCAGATTGAAAGCCAGATCCAGACTGCATTCAGCCGCGAGGTGCGCCTGCCGAGTGGCGGTTCGATCGTGATTGAGCCCACCGAGGCCCTGATCACGATAGACATCAACTCGTCGAAGGCGACGAAAGGCAGCGACATCGAAGAAACGGCGCTGCAGACGAACCTCGAAGCCGCTGACGAAGTCGCAACGCAATTACGATTACGCGATCTTGGCGGACTGATCGTGATCGATTTCATCGACATGCTGTCCTCGAAGAATCAACGCTCCGTTGAGAACCGGCTGCGCGATGCGGTGAAGGTCGACCGGGCCAGGGTACAAATAGGCAAGATTTCCCGTTTCGGACTCCTCGAAATGTCGCGACAGCGAATTCGACCTTCGCTGGCGGAATCCTCCCACGAGTTGTGTCCGCGCTGCGAAGGCGTCGGGAACATCCGTGACACGAAATCGACCGCGCTCGCCGTGCTCAGAATCATTGAAGAAGAAGCGATGAAGGACTCGACCGTCAAGATCGCCGCGCAGGTTCCGGTCGATGTCGCGACATTCCTGCTCAATGAAAAGCGGCAGGACGTCACTGGCATCGAGGAACGTCAGCGGGTCACGGTATTGCTGATCCCGAACCAGAATCTCGAAACACCGCACTATGATGTCGAGAGAATTCGCGATCAGGATGCATCGAAATTCGAGGGTGACAAGAGCTACGAGATGGTCAAGGCTGTGGAAAATCCAAGCACCGACCAGAGGCAATTCGAAACCCCGGTCAGCGAAGAGCCTGCGGTCAAGGAAATTGCCCGAAACACACCGAAACCGGCTGCGCGCGACGGTGCGGCTGCGGGTCCGGGATTGTTGCGTCGATTTTTTACCGCGCTGTTTGGCACCGGCGGCAGTGAAGCGCCGAAAAAAACCGACCGCGGTAACGCCGAGCGATCCAATCGGAGACGTTCAGGTTCGGGTTCAGGTAACCGGGGTCGCAGGAACAACAATCGTGGGAACGGATCCGGACGCTCGCAATCGTCGAACGCTCGCGGCAAGGGCGACGGACGCCGGAGTCAGCAGAACCGTGGAGGTGGCAACCGCAATGACGGCGGTCGCAACGACAGCAACCGTAATGACGGCGGTCGCAACGACAGCAACCGTAATGACGGCGGTCGCAACGACAGCAACCGTAATGACGGTGGTCGCAATGACAGCAACCGTAATGACGGTGGTCGCAATGACAGCAACCGCAATGACGGTGGTCGCAATGACAGCAACCGCAATGACGGTGGTCGCAACGACAGCAACCGCAATGACGGCGGGTCGCGATCACGCAATCAACGCCGGGGAAGCAGCGGAGATCGCAATAGCCCGGGGGGTTCGAACCGGGGCGGCCGCCGCGGTAACAGAGAGGGAAACCGACCTGAACGGGACGGTAACCGGGCTCCGGCAGAAGCAAACGATAACAAGGCTCCGGAGGCTAACGGCAACGTAGCACCAATCCGCGGGCCATCGGAATCGGGTCCCGGCATTGATCACGAGGCGCCGACACAGGTGAACTACGGCAAGGCGCCCGCTGCGTCCGATTCAGGCAACTGGCAGCCCGCCGCCGAACGTACGGCTCCTGATGCCACACCATCGTCATCCGGGACACCATCGTCATCCGGGACACCGTCGTCATCCGGGACACCGTCGTCATCCGGGACACCGTCGTCATCGGGGACATCATCGTCGTCCGGGACACCGTCGTCGTCCGGGACACCGTCGTCATCCGGGACACCGTCGTCATCCGGGACACCGTCGTCATCCGGGACACCGTCGTCATCCGGGACACCGTCGTCGTCCGGGACACCGTCGTCGTCCGGGACACCGTCGTCGTCCGGGACATCGTCGTCATCGGGGACATCGTCGTCATCGGGGACATCGTCGTCATCGGGGACATCGTCGTCATCCGGGACACCGTCGTCATCCGGGACACCGTCGCCATCCGGGACGCCGTCGCCATCCGGGACACCGTCTTATACGGCCGGGGGTGCAGGTTCGAAGGCGGAGAACGCCCCCGAAACTCCGAGAGGCGACAACGCGCCGTAGTCTCCGTTCGCGCGCGCGCGTTCCACGCTCACTCCCGGCTGATCAGCTCGCTTTCGCCAATGGCGTGGCGGCAGTCATTTCGCGTGTGCGGTGGAATTTGATGTCCGGCCAGCGCTCTTCGGTCAGTTGCAGGTTCACGAGCGTCGGCGCCATGTAGGCAATAAAATCGCCCCCGTCGAGGGCGATGTTGTCCGCGAGTTGACGGCGAAACTTGTCGAGGACAGCGTCATCGGCACACGACACCCACCGCGCAGTCTGGTATGGCGCCGGTTCGAAAACGCAATCGACATTGTATTCGTGTTTTAGCCGCCAACTGACCACGTCGAACTGAAGCACTCCGATCGCGCCGATAACGAGTTCGTTTTTGTTGGCCAGGCGAAACACCTGCGCCGCACCCTCTTCTCCCAATTGGGTCAACCCCTTGAGCAGCGCTTTGCCGCGTAGCGGGTCTTTCGAGCGCACGCGGCGAAACAATTCCGGCGCGAAGCTCGGTATGCCCTGAAAGGTCATGGATTTTCCGGCAGTGAATGTATCGCCGATCTGTATCGTGCCGTGATTATGGATGCCAATGATGTCCCCGGCCCAGGCTCCGGCGGTATGATCCCGCCCTCGAGCCATAAACGTCAGTGCGTTGGCGACAGTTGCATCACGCCCGGCACGAACGTGGTGCAGTTTCATGCCTTGTTCGAACTTCCCGGAGCAGATCCGCAGAAACGCGATTCGGTCGCGATGCTGCGGATCCATATTCGCCTGGATTTTGAATACGAAACCGCTGAATTCATCATCATGCGGGTCAACGGGTTCAACATCGGTAGCGCGGGCCTGCGGCCGTGGTGCAACATCGACAAAGAAATCGAGCAGTTCACGTACCCCGAAATTTCTCAGCGCCGATCCAAAAAACACGGGCGTTTGTCGTCCTTCGCGGTAAGCGTCGATATCGAATTCCGTGCCGGCACCCTGAATCAGTTCGATTTCCTCTTCGAGCGACTCGAGAGCACCTTTGCCGAAGTGCGAGATCGCTTTGGTACCGGTCCGTTGAAGGTATTCGCCCGGTTCGTACAGCTTGTCGGACGGACGGTCGCGGTCGAATGGTATCAAGCGATCGAGATTCAGATGATAGGTACCACCAAAATGCTGGCCGGAGCCCAGGGGCCAGGTGATCGGCGCGCATTGAATATCCAGCACGTTTTCAATTTCGTCGATCAGGTCAATTGAATCACGCGCGTGACGATCCATTTTATTGATCAGCGTCATTACCGGTGTCTTGCGCAGACGACAGATCTCGAGCAGTTTGATCGTCCGAGCCTCAACACCCTTTGCGGCATCGATGACCATAAGCGCGGAATCCACCGCGGTGAGCGTTCGATAAGTGTCCTCGGAAAAATCTTCGTGGCCTGGCGTATCGAGCAGATTGACGACACATTTGTCGTACTCGAATTGCATGACTGACGAGGTAACTGAAATGCCGCGCTGTTGCTCGATTTCCATCCAGTCGGATGTCGCGTGGCGCTGGCTTTTGCGTGCCTTCACCGTGCCCGCGGTGTTAATTGCGCCGCTCAACAACAGTAGCTTTTCGGTAACGGTAGTTTTGCCGGCATCCGGGTGCGAAATAATTGCGAACGTACGCCGGCTGTCGATCTCGGAATTGGCCGTCATGTTCTAACCGCCGAGGTTTCCAGGACAGCGTAGGCAATCGCGTACTCTGTTTCATCGGCCATGCTTACGTAGCTCGCTTCGATACCTTCGCGCGTCGCGAGTTTTGCGACGTTGTGCGAAAACACCAGCGATGGTTTACCGGCGGAATTATGCTGGACTTCGATTTGCCGAGGCGAAACGCCCTGTTTAAACCCGGTGCCAAACGCTTTTGACGCTGCTTCCTTCGCCGCGAATCGCATCGAAAGAAAGCGTACTGGGCGTCGGCTTTGCGCAAACTGGCGGAGTTCCGTGTCGCCGAGAATTTTCTCCGCGAAGCGCTGGCCCCAACGTTCCCAGGCGCGTTCAATCCTGACGACTTCAACGATATCGACCCCGATTCCGTAAATCATCGCCGCGCCTCGACCATCAACCGTTTCATTTCCCCGACCGCGGCACCAAGACCGCTGAACACAGCACGTGCCACGATCGCGTGCCCGATATTCAACTCGCCGAGCTCATCGATCGCCGCAATCCTTGCAACGTTGTCGTAATTGAGACCGTGTCCGGCATTGACCTGCAATCCGGCCTTGTCCGCGACCGTCGCTGCCACTGCGATGCGCTCGAACTCACGCGCCCTCGTGTCGCTGTTATTTGCTTCGGCGTAGGCACCCGTGTGCAGTTCGACGACCGGAACGCCAGCCTCGGCTGCTGCGCTGATTTGGTCAGCGTCGGGATCGATAAACAGGGACACTTCGATGCCCGCCGCCGCAAGACTCGCGCATGCGCTGTGCAATGCCGGTCCGCCCGTGACCACGTCGAGGCCACCTTCGGTCGTCAATTCAGCACGTTTTTCAGGCACAAGGCAGCACTTCTCCGGCTTCACTTCCATGGCGAATGCGATCATCGCCGGGGTTGACGCCATTTCCAGGTTCAACGGAACGGTCAGGGTTTGGCGTAACATTGTTACGTCGCGTTCCTGGATGTGCCGCCGGTCTTCGCGCAAGTGCACGGTAATCCCGTCGGCGCCGGCATCGACGGCTGCAAAACCGGCTTGTACGGGATCAGGGTAGCGCGTGCCGCGCGCCTCGCGCACGGTGGCGACATGATCGATATTGACTCCAAGTTGAATGGCAGGTTTCATCGCTCAAGTGTTCCAAATAGACGGTACTCAAAGCAGCCGATCATTCTAACCTGTCAGCGTCCTCGCTGACAGGAGTCCTCGGTCGACGAGACGGGCGGACGGTCGCTGGTCAGGTTTCGCCGTTGCTGATCGGTGCCCGGAACAGCGTTCGGGACGCGAGCGGCCGATCACCGAGGTAGTGCTGCAAAATAAATCGCATGAGTCGCTTCGCCTCCCTGAGATTATCCGGAGCAAAGGAGATGCGACCGTCGAGCGCGAGCAGCGCGGATCCGCTGACATCAACTCCCCGGCCGCCGTCACCGGCCAGCATTGGCCCGCGTTCCACGACGTAGTGATAGCGCGACGCGGGGTCGATATCCGCCCCGCTTTCGACATCGCTGGTCAACTGCAGGCCGTATCCGCACGCATCGAGCATGGCCTTTTCGAAGGCGCGCAGAAGCGGCTCGATGTCTGCTGGATCATCGGCCAGCGCGTTGAGCGTGTTCTCATAAACCGCGAATATTTCCGCATTGGGATCGTCGCGACCGGTCAATCGCATGATCAGTTCGTTCGCGTAAAACCCGCTGAACAACCGATCGCCGGACAGTTGCAACGGAGCGTCGTCCGTGTCGTGTGATGTGAGCGTGCGTAATTCCGATCGACCGGACCACGTCATCGTAAATCGCCTGAATGCCTGCAAGGCTTCCGAGCTGCGCTTCTTCGGCCGAGCGGCGCCTTTCGCGATCACCGCGACCCGACCATACTCCCGCGACAGGCAATCAAGCAGGAGGCTAGTTTCACGGTAGCGGCGGCGGTGGAGTACGTAGGCGTAATGGGGTTCGCTGCGCACACAGGCACCACTTAGTCGCCCAGATCCAGTTCCCGCAGCGCGCTGATGTCGTCAGACCATTTACGTTTCGTCTTGACCCACGTTTGCAGATAGACGCTGTGCTGCAGCAGATTTTCAATGTCCTTTCTCGCGGCAGTAGCGATAGCTTTCAGACGCTCGCCTTTTGCCCCGATCACGATACCTTTCTGCCCTTCGCGTTCAACCCAGATTTCGGCATCGATTTCGATCGTCGAGTCCTTTTCCCGAAATTCGGAGACGACGACCGATACGCTGTAGGGTAATTCCTCACCGAGGCCGCGAATCAGCTTTTCCCGGATGAGTTCCGCGACGAGAAAGCGTTCCGTATGGTTCGTGATTTGATCGTCGCCGAACTGGTGCTCGCCGGGCGGCAACGCCGCGGCGATCAACTCGAGCAGTAACGGTACGTTGTCACCGGTGCGGGCATTTGTCGGGACGACATCGTCGAATTGATATCGAGCCTGGACGTCGGCAATTAGCGGGAGCAAGTCCGATTTGTTTCGGAGTTGGTCGTGCTTGTTCAGTATCAAGAGTTTCGGACAATCGATATCGGCGAATAATTCTACGACCCGATCGTCGTCGGCCTCCCAGCCACGTGCTTCACCGACCATCGCCACGACATCAACGCCTGCCAGCGCTGAATTTATCTGTCGATTCATCAACCGATTGATCTGCCGATGCGGGCGTTGTTGCCACCCCGGGGTATCGACGAAGATCATCTGCGCCTCGCCGAGAGTGGTGATGCCGAGTATCTGATACCACGTCGTCTGTGGCTTTCGCGATGTGATGCTGATTTTTTGACCGATTATCTGGTTCAACAGGGTCGACTTTCCGACGTTCGGTCGCCCGACAATGGCAATTGTTCCGCAACGGGTCGCCGAGACGCTCACGATTGCTGTTTTTCAAGTTGGTCGAGCATGATCCGGGCCGCTTCCTGTTCGCCGGACCGGCGGCTTTTCCCGGTGGCAACCACGGGCTCGGATACCGGGTCGACTGAGCACGCAATGGTGAAACACTGATCGTGTGGCGGTCCGGTCACCTCGATCGCGGCGTATTGGGGCAGCGGCGCCCCGCGGGCCTGAAGGTGCTCCTGCAGCCGCGTCTTCGCATCTTTATGCGCGCGTTCGGGATCGATGTTCGCGAGTACCGCTGAGAACCAGCGCTGGACCTCGTCGACGCAGGGCACGAGGCCGCCGTCCAGGTAGATTGCGCCGATAATTGCTTCGAGCGTATTCGCGAGTATTGAATCACGACGCCAGCCGCCGCTCTTCATCTCCCCTTCGCCGAGCAGGATGTGCTCGCCGAGGTCCAGTTCGCGCGCGACGGCGGCAAGGGAATCCTTGTTGACCAACTGCGCGCGGGTCCGGGTCAGTTGCCCTTCGTCGGCATCGGCGAATCGTCGGTAAAGGTAATCTGCGATGATCTGTCCCAGGACTGCGTCACCGAGGAATTCGAGACGCTCATTGTTTTCCTGTCGGGCGCTGCGGTGTGTCAGCGCGAGTTTGAGCAATCCCGGATCAGAAAATTCGTAGTCGAGAAAATCGCTCACATTATCCGGGGACGGCGTTATCGTGTGATGGCCGCCGTATCCTAGTCCGTGACCGTTTCACCGAGCTTGAGAACCTTGTTGTATTTCAAAACCACGTCGAGTTCACCGAAAAACGGGCCACGAATTTCATAAGCAAGACTCATCGTTTTACCCTTGCCCTTCTTGTCTTTCTTGACCTGCAGAATTTTTGCGAAATCGGCCATTCTCCAGCGATCGACGTCGGAGACTTCGAACTGCCGCCCGATCAGTTTAACGATTTGTGCTTTGGACAGTCGCTCGGCTTCCGACTGCGAGGCGACTTTTTCCAGCGCGAGGTCGACTTTCGTCTTCTCGTTATAGAGCGGGAACAGTTTCATGAACGTTACCAGGATGCCCGCCACGATAATACAAACGTAAATGAGACCGCTCAGCGTGATGCCGCGTTGTCGATAGCTGCGATTCATAATACTTACTCCAATGCCGAATTCCGGGCGGACCGTTTTGCGCCCTGCTCCCGCTTACACCGTAGTTTGTCGGCGCGCGTTCACCGTATTTTAGACCCGATTCGACTAAATGTCGGACCGTTGTCCCAATTCATCCATATCATAAAGGCGCGCCCGACCAGATTTTCGTCCGGTACGAACCCCCAATAACGCGAATCCCGGCTGTTATCGCGATTATCCCCGAGCACGAAGTAGTTCCCCGTCGGCACGACCCCCGAAAACGATGGATTGTGTCCGCTGTTACTCAGCAGAATCTCGTGAGTCCGTCCCGACAGGTCTTCCTCGATTAGCTTGGCACCGGTATGCATTGCGGCGGATTTCAGCCCGACGTAGGTACCGATCGATTCCTGTTCAACCTGGACGTCGTTGATGAACAGTTTTCGATCCCGGTAGACGATTTTGTCCCCCGGTAAGCCGACGACGCGTTTGATGAACGGCGTTGACGGATCCCGCGGATACCTGAAAACGACCACATCGCCGCGCGCGGGCGTGCCGTTGTCCACTACCTTCTTGTTAATGAGCGGCAACCGAATTCCGTAGTCGTACTTGTTGACAAGTATGAAGTCGCCAACGAGCAGTGTCGGAATCATCGAACCGGAAGGTATCCGGAACGGTTCAACGATAAACGAACGGAGGATCAGGACAACGAGGAAAATCGGAAAGAACGAGCGCGCATAGTCGACGAGCACCGGCGGGGGCGCCGGGGGTTCATCGGCCAATGCTGAGCCGGACACCGCGACTTTGCGGCGCGGCGCCAGAAAAACCGCATCGAATGCCCAGATGGCGCCGCTGATGGCGACGAGAAACACCATGATGGCGGAAAAATCGAATATCACTTCTTGTTCCCTACACTCAACACGGCCATGAACGCTTCCTGAGGGATTTCCACCGCACCAACGCGTTTCAGGCGTTTTTTACCTTCCTTTTGCTTCTCGAGGAGCTTTCGTTTCCGGCTGATGTCGCCACCATAACACTTTGCGGTGACGTTTTTACGCAAGGCCTTGACGTTCTCGCGCGCTATGATTTTCGACCCGATCGCCGCCTGGATCGCAACATCAAACATTTGCCGGGGAATGATTTCGCGCATTTTCGCCGCGAGTTCACGGCCGCGTCGCGCCGACTGTTCCCGGTGAACGATGACCGATAATGCGTCGACCTTCTCGCCATTGATCTGCACGTCAACCTTGACCATGTCGGCAACGTCATAGCGTACGAACGCGTAGTCCATCGATGCGTAGCCGCGGGTCGCAGATTTCAGGCGATCGAAAAAATCGACAACCATTTCGCTCATGGGCAGTTCGAAACTGATGGCCGCCTGGTTCGCCAGAAAATTGAGTTTCGTTTGCACCCCCCGCTTGTCGATACACAGGGTCATCACCGCGCCAAGATATTCCTGCGGGGTCAGGATGTCCGCCCGAATAATCGGTTCGCGGATCTCCTCAACGAGATTCGTCGCCGGGAGTCGTGCCGGATTATCGATATAGTGAGATTCTCCGTCCGTCGTCAGGACTTCGTAGACGACCGTCGGGGCCGTCGTGATCAGCTCGATTTCGTATTCGCGCTCAAGCCGTTCCTGCACGATTTCCATGTGCAGCATGCCGAGAAAGCCGCAACGAAAACCAAACCCGAGCGCTTCCGAGGTCTCCGGCTCGTAATGAAGCGCCGCATCATTCAGCCGAAGCTTGGCCAGCGCTTCCCGGAATGCTTCGTAGTCGCCGGAATCGATCGGATACAGCCCGGCGAAAACGTTCGGTTTCGACTGCTGGAATCCGGGCAGTGGTTCGCTCGCGGGATTTTGCACCGTGGTCACGGTGTCGCCGACCGGGGCACCGTCAATGTCCTTGATGCCGGCGACGAGAAAGCCGACTTCACCAGCAACAAGCGTATCGCGGCGGACACGCTTTGGCGTAAATATGCCGACCTGATCCGTCGTGACAGGGCGTCCGAGGGACATCATCATGATGCGGTCGCCGGTTTGCAGTTTGCCGTCGAATATTCGCACAAGCGAGACGACTCCGAGGTAGTTGTCGAACCACGAATCGATGATGAGCGCTTTTAAGGGGCCGTCCGGGTTGCCGCTCGGCGAAGGAACCTGGTCAATGAGCTGTTCGAGTAGCGCATCAATGCCGTGCCCTGTTTTCGCGCTGATTTGCAATGCCGACGACGCATCGATCCCGATAATATCCTCGATTTCCTGTGCGACTCGCTCGGGCTCGGCAGCAGGCAAATCGATTTTGTTGATAACGGGGATGACTTCCAGTCCCTGGTCGACCGCGGTATGACAGTTCGCGACGGATTGAGCCTCGACCCCCTGGGACGCATCTACGACCAGTAATGCGCCGTCACACGCGGCGAGGGATCGCGATACTTCGTAGCTGAAGTCGACATGGCCGGGGGTGTCGATGAAATTGAGCTGGTACTCCTGACCGTCGGCGGCGCGGTGTAGCAGGCTGACACTTTGTGCCTTTATCGTGATGCCGCGTTCGCGCTCGAGTTCCATCGAATCGAGCACCTGCGCGGCCATCTCGCGCTCTTCGAGTCCGCCGCAGGTCTGAATGAAGCGGTCGGCCAGCGTCGACTTGCCGTGGTCTATGTGAGCGATGATGGAAAAATTTCTTATATGCTGCATGCGGGAGTGCGGCGCACTCTGTCCTTCGTCCGCCTGATCAGCGGTTTGTGGGGTCGGGCGCGATTCTATCCCACCGCGATGTGCGACGACAGTCTATTTCAAACGGATTTCGTCACAGTTCTCGCCCGCCCCCGGTTTGCTACCGTTCGGCGCACCCGCGCAAATAGGCCTCGATTGCCGACGGTTCGCAATGTCCCGCACAAATTTCACTGTCGCCCGCGATCAGGACCGGAACCCGCGTGCCATAACGGAGCGCGAGTTCGGGGTCGCCGTCTACGTCGATCAGCGTATAGGTAAACGTGTAGCGGGGCCGGAGTAATTCGAGCGCGAGTACGAGGTGATCACACAGGCTGCACCGGGCCCGGGTCATGATCCTGAAGAAGGGATCGGCGCCGGCCTCACTCATCAGTCGGGATTTTCATGGCCATGAATAATGGCCCACCCTGGCGCTGAATCAATACCGGGACACTCGTCCCGGCCTTCAGATCGTTCACGATCCGGGTCAATGTGGCGGTCGAATCGACCGTTTGCGAGTTGATCTGGAGGATGATATCCCCGGGGCGCAGGCCTGCATCGTAAGCAGGACCCGGGTCGACTTTGTCGACCATGACGCCGCCCGTCAGCGAGGTCGCCTTGCGCTCGGCTTCGGATAGTTCACGGACACTCGCGTTGAGGCGTCGATTGGATTTCTTGGTGGTGCCGGGCACCCGGACTGAAGCGAGGTCATCGTCGCTTGGCAATTCTCCAATTTCGACCTGAAGATCTTTGCGGTTGCCTTTCCGAATAACCTCGACCGGGGTCTTCCCGCCGACCGTCGCTGTACCGACGAGGGGTGGCAGTTCCGCCGACGTATCGATCGGCTGCCCGTTGAATTTGACAATGACGTCGCCCGGTTCAAACCCTGCGGCGGCAGCGGGACTCTCCGGCAACACCTTCGACACCAGGGCGCCGTGCGGTTTACTCATTTTGAAAGATTCCGCGAGTTCGCGGGTGACATCCTGGATAAGAACACCGAGCCAGCCGCGCGTGACTGCGCCCTTGTCGCGGAGTTGCGTGTATACGTTCATGACCACATCGATGGGAATGGCAAACGACAATCCCATGAATCCCCCGGTCCGGCTGTAGATCTGTGAATTGACCCCCACGACTTCGCCGTCAAGATTGAACAGTGGCCCCCCGGAATTCCCTGGGTTGATCGCTACATCGGTCTGAATGAACGGGACATAGTTTTCGTTCGGCAGGCTCCGGCCTTTCGCACTGACTATGCCCGCGGTGACCGAATGATCGAAGCCAAACGGCGAACCGATAGCGAGCACCCATTCGCCAACATCGAGCTCACTGGATTTGCCGAGCTTCAGGCTGGGCAACGGCGTTTCACTCTCGACCTTCAAAACGGCCAGATCGCTGCGCGGGTCCGTGCCGACGATGTGGGCGACAAATTCGCGACGATCACTGAGCCGCACGATAATTTCCTCCGCGTCTTTCACGACGTGGTAGTTCGAAATGACGTATCCGTCATCGGAAATGATGAAGCCCGAGCCCAGTGAGGAATGCGGCTGTGCCCGACCTTCGCGGCCGGGCGGCTCTTCGCCGAAGAAACGGCGGAAGAAATCCTGCAGCGCGCCGTCATCGCCCGGTCCGCCTTCGGGGCCGGGCATCTGGCGGGGCATGGCTGGCGGGGTGCGCTTCTTGGCAGTTGTGCCGATGTTGACCACGGCCGCCCGATTCGCTTCCACCAGCGGGGTAAAATCCGGCAAGCCGGAAATCCCGGCTGCGCTGACGGCCGCGGACGCGAGCAAAGCGCACACTGCCACCATGCCGGGTAAAACGGATCGCGCGCGCGGCAGAAAATCTGTTTTGTATCGTTTCATAATTTTTGTGTTTGACAGGACTACTGGTGAGCGACCGAGCTGGCGATCTGCCTGACGGTCGGCAATGGCACCTCGCCGACGACTGTAATTTGATGGCTGTTCGCGACCCGGCTGAAGGCATTGACCGCGCCCATCGACGAGAAGCCCTGCATCGGTTCCGAGGTGTCCATCAGTTTCTCGACGAACACGGAAACCATCGCGAGGCCGTCGGAATAAACCATATGGCTGACCGGCATGTTGCTTTCGGACATGTTCTGAACTTTGTGATTACGCATCTGAAACCCGCTCGGCAGCCAATTGACGGACCAGCCGGAAGTTTCAACCACGTCTGAGGCAGAGTTATCGGCTTCGGCACTGGTGTACCACGTGAACCCGCTGCCTTCGATTTCTGTTTCGAGCAGCGAATCGGAAAGCGGCTCGCCGATCGCGATACTGACGAACTGAACCTGTTCGAGAGGTTGGCCCGCGCGATTGATAATCAGTGACTTCAACAGTAACCCGAACTCCTCGTCTATCCACAACTGGTAGCCGTAACGATTCGGCTGCTTCGGCAGTATGTTTACCACCGAGGTGTGTCTTCCGGCCACTCGATCCTTGCCCGCCATGGAGAATGAGTAATTTGCGGTCAGGTTTTCGACCGGTTCATCGAGACCCAGGGTCAGAAAATCGCGGGGTTCGCTTTTCTCGACCATGGCTTCACGGTCGTCGGCGAACAGGCACGTGACCCGACGCCCGTCGCGTATCACTTCCCGCTCGGGTCCGGACAACGAGACGAGACGCTCGCGTTCCACGCCGCTGTCGTACCGATGGAGAATTCGCATCGAATCGATTTGCGCGCCACGCTGGTAGACGAACACACCATCGTATGACAGCCGTTCGGTTGCCGTCGTCATGCGTTGCATCAGCGCGCCGGCGTCGAGCGTTTCTGCGCCGGCGCCAGTGGCCACAAAGGCCAGGGCCAGGGCGACCATATAGCACGCGCTGCGTCTCACCGAACTGCGACGGCTATTCGGCTTCAAAACCGACGATACGGACGTAAGGATTAACTCCGCGAACGCCTACGTTCGAACGTTGTTCGTTGAATTTGACAAGGTAGCTGTTTAGCCGGCGCTGGGCGTGAAGGGCTTCGGGCAACGGCTCCACGGTTTCGAGCACCGGGGGCGTCTGGTCCGCGACGCGGACAACTGGTGCCTCGCCGACCGACGCCGGGGCAGCTGCAATAGCGGCCGGTTCGGCACCCGGTGGCGGGGACATTTGGCGGACGCCAATCACTGCCAGTGCGGCGACGGATGCGGCGATGGCAAAGCCTGCGACCGGACGAAACAGGTTGGGCCGTTCGCGTCCGGGCGCCAATACGGTTGGTTCTTCTGCGACGCGTCCGGCAATACCTGCCGCAAAACCGGACCGCGCGATCTCGCTCGAATGGTCGCGCAGTACGTCACCAATCAAATGGTACCGAGCCCACGTGTCGCGGGCGTCGTCAGATTCAACGAGTGACGTGATGTCGGCGACGCCATCGTGCTCGCCGTCCATGATTGTTGAAAGGTTCTCTTGGTCGCTGTGCATAACGCCTGCCCCAGTTAGTGCTCCAATAGCGGTTTCAATCGTGTATCGACCGCCTCTCTCGCTCTGAAAATCCGTGACCGGACGGTTCCGATCGGGCAGTCCATTGCTTCGGCGATTTCCTCGTAGGTAAGTCCCTCGACTTCGCGCAGCGTAATCGCGACACGCAAATCTTCGGGCAATTTGTTCATTGCCGTCAGTATCGTGTTTTTGATTTCGTCCGTGAGCAGCAAATTCTCGGGGGTTTCAATATCCTTCTGCAATTCCTCGATGTCTATCGACTCGCCATCGGCGTTTTCCAGTCGCGCTTCAGCCGGTCGTCGGGACATCGAGACAAGATGGTTCTTGGCGGTATTGATGGCTATTCGATAAAGCCACGTATAGAAAGCACTGTCGCCGCGAAAATTAGGCAGCGCGCGATACGCCTTTAAAAATGCTTCCTGGGCTATGTCCATCGCGTCACTGGGCTCGCGCACGTAACGAGATACGAGTTTGATGATTCGATTCTGGTATTTGAGGACCAAAAGGTCGAAGGACTTTTTGTCACCCTGTTGTACCCGCTTGACCAGCTCTTTGTCGGTGTAGCTATCGCCCATCAGGGCCATCTCCCTGTATTATGGCTGCAACACCGGGATGTAATCAGGGGCATAGACCATCGGGGACGCAATTAGTTTCGACTTTTTCTGCTGTATTCGGCAAGCGTTGGAAGTATACCAAGTAACGCCCGCAGTCGTGAGCCTCGAGCCGGCGCGGCGACACCCCAGCGGCAGATTAACCGCGACGTAAGCGGCAACCGGAGATTTCGTCCGAAACGCTTTATGGAATTTGATGTCCTTATAATCGGCAGCGGCGCTTCCGGTCTCAGTATGGCGCTGGAACTCGCCGACCATGTCAACGTTGCAGTCGTCGCGAAGGCCGATATCGAAGAAAGCGCAACCCTGTACGCACAGGGCGGCGTGTCGGCGGTGATCGATCAGGCCGATTCCGTGGAATCGCATGTCAACGACACGATCGGTGTCGGCGGTGGACTGTGTCATCCCGATGTCGTCGAATTTATCGTGCAGCGAGGGCGCGAACGGATTGAGTGGCTCATCGATCAGGGTGTGCCATTTACGACGCATGAGACGGCCGACGGGAATATCGATTTCCACCTCACCCAGGAAGGCGGCCACAGTCGCCGCCGCGTTGTACATGCGGCAGACGCGACCGGCAGGGCCATCGAGACGACATTGGTCGAGCGCGCGCGCGCCCATCCGGATATTACGTTGTACGAACGCCATATGGCGGTCGATCTCGTCACCCACGGCAAGCTCGGCCTGACCCCGGAGCGCTGCGTCGGCGCCTACGTTCTCGATCTCGACAACAAGTGCGTCAAAACCCTCCGGGCCAAATGCTGTGTCCTGGCCACCGGCGGCGCGGGAAAAGTCTACCTCTATACGTCCAATCCCGATGTGGCGACCGGAGACGGTATCGCCATGGCCTGGCGTGCCGGCTGTGCGGTTGCGAACATGGAATTCGTCCAGTTTCACCCGACGTGCCTGTATCACCCGAAGGCGAAGTCGTTTTTGTTAACTGAAGCGCTGCGAGGAGAAGGCGGTTATTTGCTGCTTGAATCGGGTGAGCGTTTCATGGGCGGATATGATGAACGGCAGGAGCTTGCGCCTCGCGATATCGTGGCCCGCGCGATTGACCACGAAATGAAACGGTCGGGTGCGGAACACGTGTATCTGGATGTCACGCACAAGTCGTCGGACTTTCTCCACGAGCACTTCCCGACGGTACTCGAAAAGTGCGGCACATTCGGTATCGATATCACCGCGACCCCGATCCCTGTCGTGCCCGCCGCGCACTACCTGTGCGGCGGTGTCGTTACCGATGTGTCCGGTCATACCTCGGTTGCGGGGTTGTATGCGGTCGGTGAAGTGGCGTGTACCGGACTTCACGGCGCGAACCGCATGGCGAGCAATTCACTGCTCGAATGCCTCGTCATCGCCGATGCGGCGGCCCGCGACATTCTCGACACGATTGATACGCTGGGTCCGCCTCCTGCCGTACCCGACTGGGACGAAAGCCTGGTCACCGACGCGGACGAAGAGATCGTTGTGGCACACAACTGGGACGAACTACGTCGTTTCATGTGGGACTACGTCGGCATCGTGCGCAGTAACAAACGGCTGGAGCGAGCGCGTAACCGGGTCGACCTGCTACACAACGAAATCAGCGACTTCTACAGCAATTTTCGCATCAGCGGAGACTTGATCGAATTGCGCAACCTGGTCCAGGTGGCCGAGTTGATCATCCGATCCGCACTGAAACGCAAGGAAAGTCGCGGCCTGCACTATACGCTGGACTACCCGGGCACCGACGATCGCAATTACGCACGCCCGACGATCCTGCGGGCAGGAGACTTCAGTTGACCCCGCAGGAACGCTTGCTCACCTACGTTGCGCCGGACGAACTCCTCGCCGGCAGTGTCGTCATGATCACCGGTGCCAGTCGGGGTATCGGTCACGCGGTCAGCCTCGCCGCCGCCGCCGCCGGGGCGCAGACGATCCTGCTCGCCCGACAGGTCAAACAACTCGAAGCGCTGGCGGATGACATCGTCGCAGCGGGTGGCAGTGAGCCGGGAATCATTCCGGTCAACCTGGAAGGCGCGTCGCTCGACGACTACGCACGATTCCGCGAACTGATCAGCGAACGATACGGCAAGCTCGACAGTATCGTGCTCAATGCCGGCATGCTCGGTGAATTGGCGCCCATGGCGGGTTACGACGCGGTCACCTGGGCGCGCGTATTCCAGGTAAACGTCCATAGCCAGTTTTTACTGTTGCAGGGGATGTTGCCCCTGGCCAGTGAGACCGATGGCGGTTGTGTCATATTCACCTCGTCCGGAGTCGGTCGCCGCGGGCGCGCGTATTGGGGCGCTTATGCCGCCACAAAATTCGCTGTTGAGGGCATGATGCAGGTGCTGGCAGACGAACTCGAAGGCAACACTCGACTCCGCTGCAATGCGCTGAATCCCGGTCGGGTGCGCACGGAAATGCGTGCCGCGGCCTACCCGGCGGAAGATCCAACGACGCTGCGTGTTCCGGCCGATGTCGTTCAGGCCTACCTGTTTCTGCTCGGGAGCGATAGCGCTGACGTTCACGGGTGCAGTCTGGACGCACAGGCAACGCACTAGGTCCCGACGTTACCAGCTGTGACATTCGTTGCCGCCGTTGCGGCAGCGCCTTGCCGCTAGACCGCGGGCTGTGCCCGTCCAGATACCCGCGCAGACGCGGATCCTTGACACCATTACCCCGTCGATCTGATGAAACGCGGACTATTGACGCTCACCCGGCACGGCGCCGTTCTGCTCAGGACGAGCCTGTTCTCATTTTATGCGCTTGTTTATCAACAGGTTAGCTCATTTTTTCGTTGCACCATCCAGGTCGCGTCGTGAAAGTACCCGGAATTGGCACGAATCTCGCCTTATAAATCGCAATCTCGCAAATGAAAGCCAGGGAACATGTCCAGCCGACCAGACATCACGATCGGAATACCCGGCACAGAGCCGGCAGCATCCACCGTTACGAGCATTCTGCCCATCAGTACCGATAAGACGCGGCACCAGAAACTCGTATCTGATTCGACGGTGTTGCGGGTGTCCACTGCATTACAGGCAAGCCTGCATGTGAAGGATGTGGTTCACGCGTTTGCCAACGAAGTTCGTCGAATGGTGCGCGATTTGAGTCTGCGTTACCGCAATCATCCGCGTAACCTTGTTGTCGAAGATGGCGCGCATCAGGTGCACCAGTGCAGTTACGAGCTCCAGTTACTTGGCGATTCGCTCGGCGAAATCGTGTTTTCGCGCTCGCAACCGATTGGTGAACGCGATCAGGAACTGCTTGAACTACTGTTGTGCGCGCTCATCTACCCGCTGCGTAATGCCCTGCTGTATGAGCAGGCGCTGACCCAGGCGTTGAAAGATCCGCTCACGGGGGTGAACAACCGCGCCAGCATGGACGCCTATCTGAAGCATCAGATTCTCGTATCGGAACGGCACAAGAACCCGCTGTCACTCATCATGATCGACGTTGATTTGTTCAAGTCGATCAACGATACATTCGGGCATATCGTGGGCGACGTCGTGTTGCGTGCGGTCGCGAACGCCATCGTTACCTGTACGCGTGACAGCGACGTCGTGTTCCGTTACGGCGGAGAGGAATTTGTCGTTGTACTGACAAATACCGAAGGGGCCGGCGCTGATTTCCTCGCCGAACGCATTCGTCAGTCTATCCAGGCTCTCGATATCGAAGCCCTGTCCAATCACACGAGCATTACGGTGAGCGCCGGCGTCGCACAATTCATCGATGGTGATACGGCGATGTCCGTGTTGCAGCGCGCTGACGAGATGCTCTACCGCGCGAAAGAACAGGGACGCAACCGGGTCGTTGCATCAACCGCGAATTAGCCGACGAACATTGCCGGGCGGCGCTGTCGCGTCAGGTTTCTGCAAGCCGTTGCAATAGCTCTGTCTCGTCGATCATTTCGACACCAAGTCGATCGGCCTTTTCCGCCTTGCTGCCCGCGTCGGCTCCGACCACGACGAGATCGGTCTTTTTCGACACACTGCCCGTCACTTTCGCCCCGAGCGCAACAAGCCGCTGCTTTGCCTCATCGCGCGTCATCGTGTCGAGCGTTCCCGTCAGGACGATGGTTTGCCCGCCGAAGCGCGAATCGACGACTTCCGGGAGCTCAATATCCGGCCACGTGATTCCCGCATCGAGCAGGTTTTGTAATCTGTCGAGATTCTCGTTATCGGAGAAATAAACCGCAATCGATGCGGCGACCACAGGGCCTACATCCGGAATCGCCATCAGGGTTTCCTCATCCGCCTGTGTGATGGCCTCGAGCGTTCCGAGCGCGTTCGCAAGACTGGCCGCAGTCGTTTGCCCGACCTCGCGGACGCCCAGTGCGTAGAGAAATCGCGGCAATGTCGTCTGTTTGCTGCGCTCGAGTGAAGCGAGCAGATTTTCCGCCGATTTTTCTGCGAGCCGCTCGAGCCCCATCACCTGTTCGAGCGTCATGCCGTACAGGTCGGCCGGATGTTCAACGATTCCCGCACGGCACAATTGCTCGACGATTTTATTACCGAGGCCATCGATATCCATAGCGCGGCGGGAGGCAAAATGGATCAGCGCCTGGACTCGCTGGGTCAGTTCCTGCTCGGGAACGGACTCCGGCATGACGTATTCAACGCTGTCGGCCGGCCGCCGGTCCAACAAAACGCGGACGACGGCCGGAATAACGTCGCCGGCGCGCCGCACGACAACGGTGTCGCCGACCCGAACGTCCTTGCGGCGGATCTCGTCCTCGTTGTGAAGCGTTGCATTCGTGACGGTGACGCCGCCGACGACGACCGGTTCGAGACGCGCGACCGGCGTCAATTGTCCGGTACGACCAACCTGAACGTCTATATCAATGATCCGGGTAGTCGCTTCTTCCGGCGGGAACTTGTAGGCGATCGCCCACCTTGGGGCCTTGGCGACGTGGCCAAGGCGGCGTTGGTCCTCACGGTCATCGACCTTGAACACAGCGCCGTCTATTTCGTAGCCGAGCCGCGGTCGCCGTTCGGCCAACCGGGCGTAGTAATCGAGACAGGCGGGTAATCCGCTGACGACCTCTGTTTCCGGCGAGACGGGCAACCCCATCTCGCCAATTTGTTGCAGTACCCCGGCATGTGTCTGCGCGAGTACGATCCCATCGCTGTGACCGACCGCATAACAATAAATGGACAGTGGCCTCGTCGCGGTCACTTTCGGGTCAAGTTGTCGCAGGCTCCCGGCCGCAGCGTTGCGGGGATTCACGAATTGCTTTTCGCCCGCCTGCTCCTGTGTCTCGTTCAGTTGCTCGAAATCTTCGCTCATGAAAAATATTTCACCGCGAATTTCGATGACCGCGGGCGGCGCATGGGTCTCGAGATGCAACGGGATACTGCCAATCGTAAAAACATTCGCGGTGACATCTTCGCCCGTCGTCCCGTCCCCGCGCGTCGCCGCGCGTACCAGCGAGCCACGTTCATACACAAGACTGATTGCAAGTCCGTCGAGCTTCGTCTCCGCGATGTATTCGATTGATTCGCGTTCGAGCTTTTCGCTTACGCGACGGTCGAATTCAACGAATTCGGATTCGTCGAGTGCGTTCGCAAGCGAGCGCATCGGTTCGAGATGGGCGACTTCGGAAAATACACTCGCGAGCCCGCCGCCCACTTGCCGGGTCGGCGAATCCGGCACGCAGGAGTCCGGATGCTTTGCCTCGAGCTGTTCGAGTTCGCGCATGAGCTGATCGAATTCAGCATCGGCGATGACGGGTTCATCGAGCACGTAATAGCGAAAATTATGCCGCGCGAGCATTTCTCGCAATTCCAGGATCCGCTGCCTTTCGGTTCTAGCGGACATTCGAATAGGGTGTCGCGAGATGCCTCATTTTATCGATCGTGATGCCGTCGAGCAGTGCCTGGGGTGCGCTGTAAAGGTCGCCGGACAGGGCTTCGGCAAGCCGCTGCGCAGTATTGAGAAATAACTCGAAAGCGACAGCGCCGTCGAGCGGCCCGGGTAAGCGGAGGAACATCGCCAATCCCGGGGTCGAGAAACTGTCAATTTTATCGAGTTTGAAATTGCCCGGCTCGACCATGTTAGCAACGCTGAAAAGCGGACTGTCCGTGGTGAGTTCCCCCGCACCGAAATGATGGAAAATTTCCATGTCACCGTGGCGCAGGCCCACTGCATTCATGGCTGCAACGATTGCGCGACCCGCGAACTCCCGATCCGTTGGCGGGCGGACGTACAGTGCAATGATCGTGTCTTCCACCCCGTCGTCACCGTCGGTCCGGGGATCCGGCGCCGCCGAGTCTTCTTCGAACGTCAGTTCCATCTGGTTCGCCCGTCCGCGTGCGCGGGCCGGCGCCTCGGCATCGCCCGATCGGGTTATCGTCGGCAGCTCGAGCGCGGGTTCGACGGTTTTAATAATGACGTCTTCGACAATTTCATCGGCGCCCTGCCCTCCGGAATGCGCGGAAATCGGGTCACGGGGCTCTTCGGTCCCGGCGTGAGAGACATTCCGGTTGCGCGGCCGAAACGTCGACCGGTTCGTTTCAAACTTGACTCGCTTGTTGCGTTTTGATTTCCGGCTGCCGAAAAGATAGATCGCAGCAACGATGAACCCGCCGGCGATCAGTAGCAGGAAACGCAGTGAAAAAATCGCGTCGATCATGGGAGTCTCGATTTCAGTCGCTTCGCTTCTTGCGGCCGGGTCTGCTCACGGTACCGCGGTTCAACTTGCCGCGGCCATTTCGACCGCCTCTTCCATGTTGACCGACACGAGACGCGAGACCCCGGCTTCGTGCATCGTTACGCCGACGAGTTGTTCGGTGATTTCCATCGTGATCTTGTTATGCGTCACGCAGATGAACTGGACGGTTTGTGACATTGATTTCAGCATCTTCGACAGGCGCACGACGTTCGCGTCGTCGAGCGGCGCGTCGACCTCGTCGAGCAGGCAGAACGGCGCCGGATTGAGTTCGAACAGCGAAAACACGAATGCCAACGCGGTCAGCGCCTTCTCGCCGCCAGACAGCAGGTGAATCGTACTGTTGCGTTTCCCCGGTGGTCGCGCCATCACGGTGACACCGGTTTCGAGCAAATCATCGCCCGTCAGTTCGAGATAGGCGTGACCGCCACCGAACAGAACAGGAAACATTTTCTGCATCCCCGCATTGACCTTGTCGAAAGTCTCCTTGAAGCGGGTCCGGGTTTCCCGATCGATCTTGCGGATCGCCCCTTCCAGCGTGTCGAGCGCCTCGGTGAGATCATTATGCTGTTGGTCGAGATATTCCTTACGCTCGGAGTGTTGGGAAAATTCGTCGATTGCCGCGAGGTTGATCGGCCCCAGACGGTCGATACGTTTTCGAATCTTGTCGAGCTTTTCCTCCCAGCCGGCTTCATCCGCGGTGTCCTCGAGGTCTTCAAGGAGTTCTGCCGCCGATTGATCGGATTGCTTGAGACGTTGCTCCACTTCCTGCTGGCGCACCTGGACCGCACGCTCTTCGAGGCGCGCCAGGTCGAGCACTTCGCGCTGCTCTTCGACCGCACGTTCCGCGCCGAGCCGAGCCTCGTCGTTCTGCTTGATGTCGTGCTCGATCGATTCCAGTACTTTGCGCGCATCGCCAAGATTCTTTTCGCACTCGACCCGATCGGCGAGTGCCTGTTCGAGTTGCGCCCGCAAATCGTGTTGCGGTTCAACCGTCGATGCCATGGCGCTCTCCAGATCGGCGCACCTTCCGGCGAGTTCGCGCTGCTGTTGTTCATTGCGGCTTAACGCGAGTTTCAGTGATTCGCGGCTGGAGCGCAGTCCTTCCAGTTTCAACGCCGATTCGTGCCGTGCCTCGCGCGCATCCCGCCACGCGCCGCGAACGGCGTCCAGTGCCGTCTGCACCTCGTCCCTCGTCGCCACGAGTTCGTCGTGTTTCGCTTCGAACCGCGACAGGTGCTCGCGGATCGAAGACAGGTTCGACAACGCGGACGCGGCGGCGGATTCGCCACCGGAGGACTGCGCTTCGAGAGCACCAATTTCAGTACGGATATGTTCCGCTCGCTCCCGGTGGCGCTCCAGGTTCGCTTCCAGCCGGGCAAGCTCCGTTCTGATCCGGGTCGTCTCCTCGATCGCTGTACCGACGGCGACGTCGACATCGGCCTCATGCGCTTCGTTCTCGCGGACGCTCGTTTGTGCATTGTCGAGCGTGCTCTGGGCGTCATTCATACGCTCTTCGTTCGTCTCGATCCGGGTACGGACATCGTCGAGAGTTCGTTCGCGTTCGAGGATGCCGGGCTCGGCTTCACCGCCACCGCTGAGCTGGACCCAGCCGGGTCCGAGCCAGTAACCGTCGCGCGTAATGACCGATTCGTGTGGCGCCAACGTCGCCGCGCGTTGCTTTGCTTCGTCCACGGTTTCTGCCGTGTAAACGCCGGCAAGCAGGCTCGACACGGGCCATTTTGAGGTCACCTTCGCTGCGAGCGTGCCATCATCGGCAGCCACGGGGCTGCTGGCGGCATCGATAAACGTTGTCACCGTACCGGGCAACGTCGCCCGCTCGGCCCCAAGTGCCCGTGCGACGCTGCCGTCGGCACATAAGGCACCGAGCGGCACTCTGATGGCCATTTCAACCGCGGTTTCCCAACCTCGATCGATCTCGATTTGCTCGGCGAGAATACTGCTGTCGGCCAACCCGAGGGATTCAAGCCAGGTGCGCAGCTCGTCGCGACCTTCACGCAGTGCCGCGTCCTGCAGGGCAACAAGCGATGCTTCGCGCCCTTTCAGTGTTTCGAGCTCGGTACGTAGCTCGTGTAGTTCGTCGCCGTGCCGGTAGGTTTGTTGCCGTGCCTCCTGCAGTTGCGATTTGACCCGATCGCGCCTGAGCAGTTGCTCATCGTGTTCTTTCTCCGCGTCCAGCAACCCGTTGCGCAATGCATTGATTTCGGCTTCGAGTTCCACCGTGGTGAGGCCACGCTGCTCCGATTCGAGGCCATCGAGGCGCTCGCGAGCACCGCTAATCCCTTCGCGCAAATGTTCGAGGCGGACCTGTTCCGCGTGTTCTTCGCGTGATACTTCGGCGCGGTCGCGATTGAATTCGTCCCATTCCTGCTGCAAGCCTTGCGCCCGCTGCTCGGTCTCATGCAACGCGGCCGTTGCCTGGTCGACGACCCGGCCGTGTTCGGCTGCCGCGGGCTCCAATTGTTCGATTTGGCCGTCCATGCCCGCGATCGCCTGCGTGTCGTGGTCCAGCAACCCGGTCATTTCCTCCAGCGCGCTACGCGAACGATTTAAATCGCTTTCGAGCGAGGATTTGCGTTCTTCGGCGTGCTGCATGGCCTGCTCGAGACGCGATATTTCGGCGCTTTTGGCATAGAAATCGCTCTGGACCTGGTTGAAGTGGTCCGTCGCCTGCGTTTGATCGTCGCGCTTTTGCGTCTGGCGCGACTCAATATTGCGCAACTCTGCTGTCGCCGCTTCCACCCGGGTCGTGATCTCTCCGATCGTCTGCGATTGCTGTTGCCGTACCTTATCGATGTCGCGCCAGCGCAGCGCGAGCAGCTGCGCATCGGTCAGGCGTTCGTCGGCTTTCAGTTTCTGGTAGCGCTCTGCCGCGTTTGCCTGGCGCTGCAGGTGTGCGAGTTGCTTCGTGATTTCTTCCCGAATGTCGTCGAGCCGCTCTATATTTTCTTTCGTGCGCCGGATCCGGTTCTCCGTTTCGCGCCGGCGTTCCTTGTACTTCGAAATCCCGGCCGCCTCTTCGAGAAACCCGCGCAATTCTTCGGGTTTGGCTTCGACGACGCGTGAAATCATGCCCTGTTCGATGACCGAATAACCCCCGCGAGAACCGAGCCCGGTGCCGAGAAAGACGTTCGTCACGTCTTTGCGCCGGCAACGCGTTCCGTTCAATTGGTAGGTGGAGACACCATCGCGGGTCAACGAGCGTTTGATCGATATTTCGCCGTAGCCGGCGTACTGGCCACCGAGCGTGCCATCGGAATTATCGAATATGAGCTCGACCGAGGCCTGCCCCACGGGTTTTCGCGAATTCGACCCATTGAATATGACATCGGCCATCGAATCGCCGCGCAGCTGCTTGGCTGAGGATTCGCCCATGACCCACATCAGCGCATCGATAATGTTGGACTTCCCGCAACCGTTAGGACCCACGACGCCGGTCAGGTTTCCGGGGAGCGTGAGGGTGGTGGGATCGACGAATGACTTGAAGCCCGAAAGCTTGATTTTAGTGATGCGCATAGGACGCAAAGCATACCCTATGAGAAACGCGTCGCATAATAATATAAACTACATTAAATATATGTAATAAACTATTGATATTATTATTATAAAAATTGATCATTGATCTAATATCTGAGGAGTGAACACATCATCAGCAAGCCGCCCGTAGCAGGCACTTCGTTCCCGCCCGGCTTTCGCTCGACAGGTACAGGCACCGGCGTGAGGCGGCGCCCTCCGGTAACCTTGAAAACGCCGGCTTATGTTATCGTTACACGCTGGCTTTATCGACGATTTCCAACGTGACGACGCAACCTTCCAGGACACTCGAGACGTTTCCGAACCCGAAACCCGAACGCGATTACACCATCCGTATTGAGTTACCTGAATTCACCTGCCTGTGCCCGCTGACCGGACAACCGGATTTTGCTGAAATGCTGCTCGAATACGTTCCTGACGAGCGTTGTATCGAATTGAAAGGGTTGAAGCTCTACATCTGGTCTTACCGCGACGACGGTGCGTTTCACGAAGCGGTCACGAACCAGATTCTCGACGACATCGTTGATGCGTGCGCGCCCCGTTTTGCGCGGATCACGGCGGCATTCAATGTCAGGGGCGGCACCTACCCGACGATTACGGCAGAATTTGCCGACGACGGGTGGCGGGCGCCCGAACCGGTACACCTGCCATGAGCGCCGGGGACGCCCGGACGTCCGGACTGCGACGCGGCGCCAGTTACGTCTGGCGCGGATTCAGCCTGATCAGGGAGCCCTCGCTGCGGCTGTACGTACTGGTCCCGCTGACGATTAACATCGTGTTGTTTTCCGCCGGTATCGCGAGCATTGCGTGGGGACTCGATGCGGTGATGGACCGGTTCCTGCCTGATTGGCTCGACTGGCTCAGATTCATCCTGTGGCCGCTCTTTTTGCTCGCGGCGCTCGTCATCGTGTTCTACGGTTTTACGATTCTTGCCAACCTCATCGCGAGTCCGTTCAATGGCATGCTCGCGGCGGCGGTAGAGCGGCACATCAAAGGGGAAAGCGAGCAAATTCCTTTCAGTTTCAAAACATTATGGGGAGAGGTCGTCCGCTCGATCGGGGCTGAACTGCGCAAACTGGTGTATTTCGTATTGTGGGCCCTGCCGTGCCTGCTCCTGTTTCTCATACCGGGCATCAACCTGGTTGCGGCACCGGTCTGGTTCGCGTTCGGTGCCTGGATGCTGGCCATCGAATACGTGGATTGTCCGTTGGGGAATCACGGCAAGCCGTTCCCGGTGGTTAAAGACACGCTGCGTCCGAAGCGCAGGCTTGCGCTTGGTTTCGGCGGCACGGTGATGGCTTTGACAATGATCCCGGTCGTTAATTTTGTCGCGATGCCGGTCGGCGTCGCAGCCGCGACGGCGCTGTATCTCGACGAGCTGGCCGCGGAGTAGCATCCTGGCGTCAGGTCCGAGCGTGTCTGCACTTCGTTATACCGGCCGATTTGCCCCCTCGCCGACCGGCCCGTTACATTTCGGTTCGGCCGTCGCCGCCATCGCGAGCTATCTCGACGCCCGTTACGCCGGCGGACGCTGGTTAGTCCGGATCGATGACATCGACCCGCCCCGCGAGCAACCAGGCGCCGCCGCCTCCATCCTCGCCAGCCTGAGCGCACTTGGGTTGCAGTGGGACGGTGAGGTCACCTACCAGAGCGACGCCGGACCGCGCTACGAGGCGGCGCTTCGAACCCTGGAGCGCAGTGGATGGACCTTCCCCTGTGGTTGTACCCGGCGCGACCTTGCCGGTGGTGTTTACCCCGGAACGTGCCGTCACGGTTTGCCGGCCGGCCGCGATCCGCGGACGGTGCGCATCCGGGTTGGGGACGGCGAAATTCAATTCGCGGACCGGATCGCCGGTATGATCGTGCAACCGGCCAGTGCAGCCGGGGATTTCGTGCTGCTACGCGCGGATGGCTACTACGCCTATCATCTCGCCTGTGTCGTCGACGACGCCGCGGCCGGGATTACACACGTCGTTCGGGGTATCGACCTGCTGGATTCAACGCCCCGGCAGATTTACCTGCAACAGTGCTTACAGCTCGCGACACCGGTCTATGCGCATTTTCCCGTGGTGCGGGACCGCGCGGGTACGAAACTCAGCAAGCAGACATTCGCCGAGCCTATCGACAACCGGGCTGCGCCCCTGCTGGTTCACGATGCGTTGAATTTTCTGCGTCAATCGCCCCCGCCCGACATGCGTGGCGCCCCGGTGCGAGAACTACTCGCCTGGGCAACCGCTCACTGGCGAATGAATGTGCTCGCGGCCCCTGCCCGGAAAGCGGATTGAATCGGTTTCCTAGTGTGGTTGTGCGTTTTCGAACGCGGCTCGCAGGGCAGCATAGTCGCGCGCGACGTCGAAGGCCGGGTAATCCGCGACGACATTGTCCGGCGGGCAGAACAGCACGCCGTAGTCGGCCTCTTCGAGCATGGAAATATCGTTATAGGAGTCTCCGGCCGCGAATATCGTGTAATTAAGAGAGCGGAACGCCTTGACCGAGGCCCGTTTCGGATCCTTCTGCCGCAGCCGATACCCGGTGATCCGGCCATCATCGGCGACTTCGAGGCGGTGACACAGCAGCATCGGATCATCAAGTTTTCGCGCGAGCGGGCCGCCTAACTCATAGAACGTATCGGAGAGGATCGCGACCTGGAACTCACCGCGGAGCCAGTAAAGGAATTCCGCGGCACCTGGCAATGGTTCGAGTGCATCCGCCGCCGCCTCGATGTCGGCAAACCGGAGATTGTGCCGTTCCATCAGTCCCAGGCGGTAGGTCATCAGTTCGTCGTAATCCGGGATGTCCCGTGTCGTGACCTTTAATTCGTCGATGCCGGTACGATTGGCAAGACCGATCCAGATCTCAGGGACCAGGACACCTTCGAAATCCAAACATGCTATGTTCATCGGTAACTACGTCAATTCTGTTTTTACGAACGCGTTTGCACGACGTCGTTTTCAATTCAAGGACTTAATTTGCCGCACTTATGCCGGCAACCGTGGTCTGACCGACAAAGCGGCAACGAAACCGCCGGGGAGTCTAACAGGGTACGCAATGCGACCGCACCGACGCAGTATTGGCCACCACCGCATTCATTACTTCGCTGGTCTCGTTGTGGCGATGGCGATCATTGTCGCGGGATCGGTCAGCGCGGAAGAGGAACAACCGCCGCTCCGGGCATCCGCGGTGGCGTTGTTCAAAAACAAGGCCGTGCTCATGGTCAATGGCAAACGTCATACCGTGAAGGCTGGCGAAGCCACCCCGGAAGGCGTTCGACTGCTCGAATCCAGCAGCGAAGCGGCAATAATCGAAATTGACGGTGAACGCCTGACGCTGCGCCTCGACGGCAAAATCGTTGGTCACTACACGCGCGGAATTGCGGCGAAATCGCTGCATCTGTACCCCGGCCCGACCGGTCATTACGAAGCTGACGGTACGATCAACGGCAACCGGGTCCGGTTTCTCGTCGACACGGGCGCGACGTCGGTGTCGATCAACAAGTCGACCGCACGTCGCATCGGGCTGATGTATCGGGTTGAAGGACGACCCACTCATGCCGAAACGGCCTCCGGTGTCGTCGCGGCCTACCGTGTGCTGTTCGATGAGGTGACCGTCCGTAACGTGCGCGTCCGCCGGGTGGAGGGGTTGGTCCTGGACGGCGAGTTCCCGCGGATTGCCCTGCTCGGCCAGTCTTTTCTCAATCGTCTGAATATGCGCAGGGACGGCCAGGTGCTCGAACTGCAGGAACGCTGATCGCCGGCGTGGCGATTACCCGTCGCCGTCGAGTCGGCTCCGGTCCCAGAGTATTTCTTCGCCGCCGTCCTGGCGCGCCAGCGTTCTCGCCAGTACGAACAGGAGATCGGACAGGCGATTAATGTATTCCATCACGCTTTCGTTGACCGGTTCGGACTCCGCCAGGGCGACCACCGCCCGTTCGGCCCGTCGGCAGACGGCGCGGGCGAGGTGGCAGTGGGCGGCGGAGACACTGCCACCGGGCAGGATGAATTCTTTCAGCGGTGGCAAGGCCTCATTCCACCGGTCGATAGCGGCCTCGAGCCGGCCAACGCCCGAGTCCGGCAGCAGGCTCGAACCCGGGATCGAAAGCTCGCCCCCCAGATCGAACAAATCGTGCTGGACAGCAAGCAACACGCCGGCTGCGTCCGTTGGCAACGCGCCGCTGACGAGTATGCCCAGCAGCGAGTTTAATTCATCGACATCGCCCATGGCCTGGACACGCAGGGCGTTTTTCCGGGTCCGTTCGCCGTCGCCGAGACCGGTCGTCCCGGCATCGCCGGTCCGGGTGTAGATTTTTGACAGGCGGTGTCCCATCTTTTGTTCCGCTCACGTTGTACGGCGCCCGACTCTAATGCGGGCCGACAGGGGTGTCAAAATGCCACCGCGTGCAGCGGCACGTGAGTGTGCCCCGATTGCTTGGTAGAATGGCCGGCTGTCAATGCGCAACCATCCAAACCGGCGCGCCACACTTCACGAGTTCATGTCCGAGTCGAAAGAGCCTAATGCGAGCGCGCGGGCGGGCGATCCCCGCTTCTCGATTGTCGTGCCATGCTACAACGAGCAGGATTGCATCGTCGGCCTGTGTGAAGAAATCCTCGCGGTGACTGCCGTCGGGGCCGAATTTGAACTGATCGTGGTCGATGATTGCAGCACCGACCAAACGCGGCAAAGGCTCGGAGAGATCCGTGACCGGACCGGGGCCGCGATCCGGGTCATTGTTCATGGTGTGAACAGCGGTCAGAGCGCAGCGATCTGCACCGGGGTTGATGCCGCGCGAGGCGAATGGATCATAACGCTCGACGGAGACGGGCAGAACGATCCGGCTGACATCCCGGCCTTGATTGAAGTACTGGCGGAATCCGTCGGCGGCAGCGGGATCCCGATCCTCTGTGGGCACCGGACAAACCGGCGCGATTCGCTGGTGAGAAAATTATCGTCGCGGGTCGCCAACGGGGTCCGCGCGGCGTTGCTGCGCGACGAATCACCCGACACGGGCTGCGGGCTGAAATTGATGCATCGCGAGTCTTTTCTGCGGCTCCCGCGATTCGACCACATGCACCGGTTTTTGCCGGCGTTGATGCGCCGGGAAGGTGGTGTCGTCATTTCCGTGCCGGTCGGCCACCGCCCGCGGCAGGCCGGGCAATCGAAATACGGAATCCATAACCGCCTGTGGGTAGGGATTGTGGATTTGTGCGGCGTCATGTGGCTCGTCCAGCGCCGGTTCAAAGACAAGACTAATGAGGAAAACTAAATGAGCGCCGAGCAGATTTGGATCGGGGTCGGGTTGTTCGGACAGTTGTTGTTCGGGTCACGCATGCTGGTGCAGTGGATTGCAAGCGAGCGCGAAGGCCGCAGTATTGTTCCGACAGTATTCTGGTACATCAGCATCGCCGGCGGCGTGGTGTTGCTCAGTTACGCCATTTATCGCGGCGATCCGGTGTTCATCCTCGGTCAGGCCGCGGGCAGCATGGTGTATTTGCGCAACCTGTATTTCATTCATCGCGAGCGTAGTTCGCTCACCGAGTGACCGGATGTCCGCGGGCGTCATCGAGAAAACAGACCCGGCAATCAACAGGCAGGAAATCCGGCACCTGTTGTTACTGGCTGTGGCCAGCGTTGCGGTCCTGTTTGCCGACGCGGCTGGCAAGGAACTGCACGGCACGGCCGTCTTTTATGCGAGCCTGGTACGCGAAATCGTCGATTCGGGCGACTGGATGGGCATCTACACTGACGCGCGCGCCTACCTGCTCAAGCCCCCGCTGGTCGTGTGGTTGAGCGCCGCCAGTTGCGAAGTGTTCGGGCTGACGAATTTCGGAGTCACCTTCGTCTCGCGGCTGGCGGGCGTCGGTTGCGTGGTCCTGACCTACCTCGTCATGCGCCGCTGGTGGTCCCACGGGGTGGCGTGGCTTGCCGGGTTTGTGCTGCTGACGAACAGTACATTCGTTCAGTTCACCGCAACCCTGCGCATGGATTCGCTCCTCATGCTGGGGTTTCTCGTGAGCATCGCCGGATGGGCATACCGCGACAATCGCTGGGGGGCACCGGCGCTGTTCGGCGGCGTGACTATCGCGGTATTGAGTAAGGGCCCGCTCGGTTTCGCCGCAATCCCCCTGATTCTGCTGCATGCCGTATTGCTGAAACGAAGCCCGGTCGCCGCCGCCAGGTGGCGCTGGGCGGCTCTCCTGTTGCCCATCGTCATCTGGTACGGCGCGCTGGCGTCCCTGCACGGCGCGGAGCCATTCAACCAGCTGGGTGCCGACACCCTGCGCGCGACCGCGACGCCGGATCTGCACCGCTGGGAGTCGGCGACGATGGAATATGTCGTTAAACCCCTGCGACGTTACTGGCCGTGGCTACCGTTCATCGTGTTCGGTTTCGTCATCAGCGTGTGGCGTATCGTCGATTCCGGCCGGCCGGTGCCCGAGCGCCTCACCGCGTTGTGGACTGTGACCTGGGCCGTCGCGGTCATCGCGGGTGCGGTGGCGAAGCCGGACCACGACATTCGCTACTTTTATCCCGCATTACCGGTATTCGGATTGTTCGCCGGTTTGGCGATGATGTCGCTGTGCCGCGAACGGTTCGCCGGCTGGGTACCGCCCGGGCTGCTCGGAATACTCATCGTTGCAATAATCGGGCGCGCCCTGACCGGGTCCGGGACTCATGACACGCGCGCGCAAATCGCGGCCATTGGCGTCGCGATCGAAGGGCGCCCGGCAACCCTCGCGATCGGCGGGTTCCCCGTGCCGCCCGAACAGCCGCGGCGGCAGAACACGCACCGCGATTGGGTCCATTTCTACACGGGAACCGTGCCGACCGTACTTGGATGGCGGCAGGTTCGGGAATTGTCGCCGGAATTCGCGGACGGGGTGTTTCTCACCCGCAGCCGCGGGCACGAGGCGCGGCTCGAAGAATTCGCGCTCGAGTCGAAATTCACGACCCGCGAAATGATTTACGCGGTGCCCAGATGATTCTTCAGTGGTATTTCATTCGAGAGGTGCTGCGCGCATTCGCAATGATTATCGGCGGCCTGTTGATGATTTACCTCAGTACTCGCTTCGCCTCCTACCTTGGCCAGGCGGCCGAAGGCAAAATTGCCGCCGATCACATTTTCAAACTCGTTTCTCTGAAAATGATCGTGTCGCTGAAAGATCTCATTCCGATGAGCCTTTATCTCGGCGTGTTCACCGCGGTTATCCGAATGCAGCGAGATTCCGAACTGACCGCTGTCCGGGCCGCCGGCGGGGGCCACAACCTGCTCATCGTCGCGACGCTGAAGGTGGCGCTGCTGGCCGCTGCAACGGTCGGCGCAATTACTCTGTACGCCGAGCCCCGGGCCGAATTGACCCTTGTCGAAATCCGGAACCAAACGGAAAACGAAGCGACGATCGCCGGGGTCAAGGCGGGTCGATTCAAGGAACTGAGTGGCGGCAAGCGAATTTTCTACGCGGAAACTGTCGCCGACGACGAGCGCACCCTGGAAAACACGTTTGTGCAGGTGCAGGGTCGGCGGGATGTCGGACTGATGCGTTCGGCCGATGCCTATGTCGAAACGGAAGCAAAATCGCGTGACCGCTTCGCGGTCTTCGTCGATGGCATCAGCTACGGAGGCATGCCCGGTGCGCTCGACTATGTCATTACGCGTTTTACCCGGTACGCGTTACGCATCGAGAACAACTCACCGCAGGATCTCAGCCGCAACGTGAATTACATTCATACGACAGATTTGTTCCGGTTCCGGGGGCCGACCTACGCAGCTGAATTTCAATGGCGTCTTGCGTCCGCCATCGCGACGCTGTTATTGCCGATTTTGGCTATACTAATCGCTTTGGCGAGCCGCGGCGCCAGTTGGTACCTCGGCCTGATTACGGCCGTATCGGTCTACTTCGTCTACAGCAACATACTTGGCGTCGGCAAGTCTCTTATCAAGAAGGGCTCGCTGTCGCCGAGCATCGGATTATGGATATTCCACATCGCACTCATTGGCGTTATCGCCGGCATGCTCGTGCTGCAACGGCGACCGAGCGGTATTCGCCGGCGGCCGAAGCAGGAACTGCTGCACCGCCCCCGTTTGCGTTGAGTGCGCCCCGACCGGATTCACTGCCAGCTCATCATGGTTTTTTATGAACGCTAAAACTGAACGGTTCGAATTACTTCTCGATGAGCGCATCGTGATACTCGATGGCGCGATGGGAACGATGATTCAGCGCCACAAGCTTGACGAAGCAGCCTTTCGCGGCACGCGTTTTTCCGACCACGCGCTTGATCTGAAGGGTAATAACGACCTGCTGACGCTCACCCGGCCGGACATCATCAGGGACATACACTGGTCTTTTCTGGATGCCGGCGCGGATATCGTCGAAACGAACACGTTCAACTCGACCGCTATTGCCCAGACTGACTACGACCTCGCGGGCCTTGCTTACGAACTGAACGAGGCCGGCGCACGCCTGGCGCGCGAAGTGGTCGACAGCTACCACGCCGAACATGGCCGCGAATGTTACGTTTGCGGCGTTCTTGGACCGACGAACCGGACTGCTTCGGTGTCACCGGACGTCAATAATCCCGGCGCGCGCAATATTACGTTTGACGAACTGCGTCGCGCCTACGCCGACGCAGCGCGCGGGCTCATCGCCGGCGGCGCGGACATCATACTCGTCGAAACCGTCTTCGATACGCTGAATGCGAAAGCCGCGCTGTTCGCCATCGACGAGGTATTTGCCGAGCTTGATCACCCGCTCCCGCTGATGATTTCGGGAACGATCACCGACCGCAGCGGGCGCACGTTGACCGGACAGACGACGGAAGCATTCTGGAATTCCGTGCGCCATGCGAACCCCCTGACCATCGGTCTGAATTGCGCGCTGGGTGCAGCCGATCTGCGGCCCTATGTCGAGGATCTTTCGCGTATTGCGAACACCCGGATCAGCGTCCACCCGAATGCCGGGCTACCGAACGAATTCGGCGAGTACGATGAAACGCCGCAGGACATGGCGGCGATACTCGAAGAATTCGCCGCGGCCGGGTTCATGAACCTTGTTGGCGGATGTTGCGGAACGACACCAGAGCATATTCGCGCGATTGGCGACGCAGCGCGCAGACACCCTCCCCGGACGGTACCTGACGTTGAACAGATTTGCCGACTCAGCGGACTCGAGCCACTGAACATCACGACCGACCTTGGCTTCGTCAATGTCGGCGAACGGACGAATGTCACCGGTTCGCCGAAATTCGCACGCCTGATTAAAGAAAACAATATCGAAGAAGCGCTCGATATCGCCCGGCAACAGGTCGATAACGGCGCCCAGATTATCGACATCAACATGGACGAAGGTCTGCTCGATTCACAGGCACTGATGACCGAATTCGTGAACCTGATCATGTCCGACCCGGACATCTCGCGCGTCCCGATCATGATCGATTCTTCGAAATGGAGCGTGATTGAAGCCGGGCTCAAGTGTCTCCAGGGCAAGGGCGTTGTTAACTCGATCAGCCTGAAGGAAGGCGAAGACGTATTTCGTGACAGCGCACGATTGATTCGACGTTATGGCGCGGCCGTTGTGGTGATGGCGTTCGACGAACAGGGCCAGGCAGATACGGCGGCGCGCAAATTCGAAATCAGTGAACGCTGCTATCGAATACTCGTCGATGAAGTCGGCTTCCCGCCGGAAGACATTATTTTCGACCCGAACATCCTCACGATCGCGACGGGCCTCGAGGAACATAACGAATACGCGCTGGCATTTTTCGAGGCGACCCGGCTGATCAAGCAACATCTGCCCCATGCGCTCGTGAGCGGCGGCTTGAGCAACGTCTCGTTTTCCCTGCGCGGCAATAACCCGGTACGCGAAGCGATCCACGCGGTATTCCTGTATCACGCGTTCAAGGCCGGCCTCGACATGGCGATCGTCAATGCCGGGCAACTCGGAATTTACGACGAGATCGAACCGGCGTTATTGGAGGTCGTCGAGGACGTCGTGTTAAACCACAACGCTGAGGCGACCGATCGTCTCGTCAGTTTCGCCGAGTCTGTAAAGGGTGAAATCCGCCAGGTCGAAGCGGTGGAAGCATGGCGTAGCGAAGACGTGCAGGCGCGTCTCAGTCATGCGCTCGTGAAAGGTATTGCAGACTATATCGTCGAGGACACCGAAGCCGCCCGACAATTCTACGACCGCCCGTTGCAGGTCATCGAGGGACCGTTGATGGACGGTATGAACGTCGTCGGGGACCTGTTCGGATCGGGCAAGATGTTCCTGCCGCAGGTCGTGAAAAGCGCCCGGGTCATGAAAAAGGCGGTGGCCTACCTGCTGCCTTACATTGAGGCCGCCAAGGCCGCCGGCGACGACGCGAAAACGTCCGGCAAGATCATCCTCGCGACAGTTAAGGGCGACGTGCACGATATCGGAAAAAATATCGTCGGCGTTGTTTTGCAATGTAACAATTTCGAGGTTATCGATCTCGGGGTTATGGTGGCATGCAACGATATTCTCGATGCCGCTGTCCGCGAAAATGCGGATGTGGTTGGTCTCAGCGGCCTGATTACGCCGTCCCTGGATGAAATGGTATTTGTCGCCGCGGAAATGGAACGGCGCAAGCTCAAGCTTCCGCTCCTCATTGGCGGCGCAACGACATCGCGTGCGCACACGGCGGTCAAAGTTGAGCCGGCCTATACGGGCGGCCCTGTTGTTCATGTCAAGGATGCTTCGCGCGCCGTCGGCGTTACCACGACACTGCTTAGTGACGAGTTGCGCGGCGGGTTCGCCAGCAAGGTTCGCGACGAGTATGCCACCGTTCGCGACCGGCACGAGCAACGCCAGGCCGGGGTCGACTGGGTCGACCTGCACGAAGCGCGCGAGAATAAATTCAATACGGACTGGTTGAGCTATGAACCACCGACGCCGAGCCGACTCGGGGTCGAGGTATTCGACGACTACCCGCTCGAAGCGCTGGTCGATTACATTGACTGGACACCGTTTTTTATTGCCTGGGAACTTGCCGGACGGTTCCCCCGCATCCTCGATGATGAAGTGGTCGGCGAACAGGCGCGAGAACTCTACGCCGACGCGCGAAAGATGCTTGATGACATCGTGACGCGCCAAACCCTGCAGGCGCGAGGAGTTGTCGGGCTGTACGCTGCGAACAGTATCGGTGACGACGATATTGAACTGTACGACGACGATGGCCGCCATGGCGAACTTGCCGTGATTCACACGCTGCGGCAGCAAAGCCGCAAACCCGAAGGGCAGCCTAATTTCGCGTTAGCCGATTTTGTCGCGCCGAAGGAATTAGGCGTGCACGACTATCTCGGCGCGTTCGCCGTCAACGCCGGGTTCGGACTCGAAGAAATGGTTGAACGTTTCGAGCATGATCACGACGATTACCGTGCGATCATGGCGAAAGCGCTCGCCGATCGGCTCGCCGAAGCGTTCGCGGAGCGCATGCACGCAGTTATCCGGCGCGAATACTGGGGTTACGCGGTCGATGAAACGCTCGATAACGATGCACTGATCTCCGAGAAGTACCAGGGGATTCGACCGGCTCCCGGCTATCCTGCATGTCCGGACCACACCGAAAAGCCGATGTTATGGAAGTTGCTCGATGTAGAAAAGAGTATCGGCATGCATTTGACGGAGAGTTTCGCAATGGTGCCGACTGCAGCCGTGTGCGGATGGTATTTTTCGCACCCCGGGTCGCGCTATTTCGGGGTTGGAAAAATAAATCGCGACCAGGTCCATGATTATGCCAAACGAAAAGGTATGGATACGCGCGACGCCGAGCGCTGGCTGGGCCCGAATCTCGGCTACGACCCGGAGAGCTAGACCATGGCGAAGCGTGAACTGATCAGACAGGTGCTCGGCAGCGACGCGGCCAGGAGTCGAGTCAGGATCAGCGGCTGGGTGCGCACGCGGAGAGACGCAAAGGGGTTTTCATTCTTCGAAATCAACGACGGGTCTTGCCTCGCGAGTATCCAGGCAATCGTCGATGCGACCATCGCTGATTACGATCAGGTCAGGTCGATTGGCACAGGCGCCGCGGTCAGCGTTGTCGGCGACCTCGTCGAATCCCCCGGGAAGGGCCAGCAATGGGAAATCCGGGTCGAGGACATGGAGCTGATAGGCGCCTCGCCTGAAGACTACCCACTGCAAAAGAAGCGTCACACGGACGAATTCCTGCGCGGGATCGCCCACCTACGTGCGCGGACAAACAAATACGGCGCGATGTTCCGGATCCGCTCCCGGTTGTCGTATGCGATGCACGAGTTTTTTCAGAGCCGCGATTTCCACTACGTCCACACGCCGATCATTACCGGATCCGATTGCGAGGGCGCGGGCGAAATGTTTCGCGTGACGACGTTCGAACTCGATAACGTGGCACTGCGCGATGGTGCGGTGGATTTCGACGCCGATTTCTTCGGCAAGGAAGCTCACCTGACTGTCTCCGGGCAACTCGCCGTTGAGCCGTACTGCCTCGCGCTTGGCAATGTCTATACGTTCGGGCCGACGTTCCGGTCAGAGAATTCGAATACGAGTCGTCACATGTCGGAATTCTGGATGATCGAGCCGGAAATGGCGTTCGCCGATTTGCGCGATGATATGGATCTCGCCGAGGACATGGTCCGCTACCTGATTACCCGGCTGCGCGAAGACTGCAGCGAAGACCTCGCGCTGTTCGGAAATTTCGTCGACAAGTCACTCATCGAAAGACTCGATCACGTGCAGAACGCAGAATTCGTCAGGCTGCCCTACACCGAAGCCATTGAGATTCTTTGCGCCAGCGGCGCGGATTTCGAATTTCCGCCGGCCTGGGGCCTCGATTTACAAAGTGAGCACGAGCGCTACCTCACCGAGCAGCATTTCAAGCAACCTGTTTTCGTGTACGACTGGCCACGTGACATCAAGGCTTTTTACATGCGCGAAAACGATGACGGCAAGACGGTCGCCGCGATGGACCTGCTGGTGCCGCACATCGGCGAGTTGATCGGCGGAAGTCAGCGCGAGGAGCGATTCGACAATCTCGAACGCAGACTCGCCGAAGACGGACTCGATCGCGACGATTACTGGTGGTACCTGGACACACGGCGTTTCGGCTCCGCGCCGCACGCGGGATTCGGCCTCGGCTTCGAACGATTTCTCATGTTTGTGACCGGGGTCGGCAACATTCGCGACGTCATTCCCTATCCGCGTACGCCGAAAAATCTTGAGTTTTGAGGAAGTGCCGATGAAAGCCATGGTGGATTTATGTGTTGTGCCTATCGGGGTCGGTGTTTCGGTTTCCGACTATGTGGCGGCCTGCGAACGTGTAATCACGGACGCGGGGCTTGAGTCCCAGCTACATCCGTACGGCACGGTCATCGAGGGCGACTGGGATGCGGTAATGAACGTCGTTCGCCAATGCCATGAGGTCGTTCACGATATGGGCGCACCGCGTGTCTTCACGACCCTGAAGATCGGGACCCGAACTGATCGCGACCAAACGATGAACGACAAAATTGAAAGCGTCATGCAAAAACTGGCGCGTGACAGCTAACAGGAGATAAATATGTCGAAACCGGCAATGAGTTACGTCCATGGCGGTTGCCCGGAACCGCTCAGGTATTCAACGATCGGTGCAGCCATTGAAGAGGCTGCGGCCCGCTGGGGCGATCACGTCGCGTTAATCGCGAGGCATCAGGATTGCCGCCTGTCTTACGCGGAACTGAACGAACGGGTTGACGCGTTCGCCGCCGGCTTGCTCGCGCTTGGATTCGAGCCCGGCCAGCGTATCGGTATATGGTCGCCGAACAATATGGAGTGGGTCGTCACGCAGTTTGCGACGGCGAAGGCCGGTCTGATCCTGGTCAACATTAATCCCGCCTATCGCGTCGGCGAACTGGAATACGCGCTGAACAAGGTTGAATGCAGCGGGATCATCGTCGCCGAGCAGTTCAAGTCGTCGAATTACATTGAAATGCTGAACAAGCTCGCACCGGAGCTGGCCACGTGCGGAGCCGGGGCGCTCAAATCTGAAAAACTGCCGCACTTGCGCACGGTTGTCAGTATTGGTGCGAGCACTCATCCCGGGATGTACCGGTTCGCCGACGTTGCCGTCGCCGGCGGCGAACCGCAAGCGCAGAAGCTCGCGGAAATTGCACCGACGCTGCAACCCGACGATCCGATCAACATTCAGTTCACGAGCGGCACGACCGGAATGCCGAAGGGCGCGACCCTGACGCACTTCAATGTCATTAATAACGGCTATTTCGTTGGTCGCGCAATGCATTTCACCGAGGCGGACAAGCTATGCATACCGGTCCCGTTGTATCACTGCTTCGGCATGGTCATGGGGGTGCTGACCTGTGTTACGACCGGCGCAACCATGGTGTTCCCGGATGAAGCCTTCGAACCCGGATCGGTCCTCGAAGCGGTAGCGGAGGAAAAATGCACTGCGCTGCACGGTGTCCCCACGATGTTTATCGCCGAACTCGACCATCCGGGTTTCCGCGATTACGACCTCGGCAGTCTGCGTACCGGGATCATGGCGGGCGCCCCCTGCCCTATCGAAGTCATGAACCGGGTATTCGATGAAATGAACATGCACGAGGTAACGATTGCTTACGGCATGACCGAGACCAGTCCCGTGAGCTTCCAGAGCGACACGGATGACGCGATGGACAAGCGGGTGTCGACCGTCGGCAGCGTTCACCCACACGTTGAAGTCAAGATCGTCGACGAAGACGGTCGGGTCGTCTCGCGGGGCGAGAAAGGTGAACTGTGTACCCGGGGCTACAGTGTCATGCTTGGCTACTGGAACGACGAAGAGAAAACCCGCGAATCGATCGATGCGGCCGGCTGGATGCATACGGGTGACCTTGCCATTATGGACGAGGACGGGTTCGTCAATATCGTCGGGCGGGTCAAGGACATGATTATACGCGGCGGCGAAAACGTTTATCCGCGAGAAATAGAAGAATACCTGTACCGCCATCCGCTCATTCAGGACGTCGCTGTGTTCGGCGTCCCGGACAAGAAATTTGGCGAGGCCGTTGCCGCCTGGGTCAAATTGCGCGAAGGCGAGTCGGCCAGTGAGGATGAGATCCGCAATTACTGCCGCGAGCAGATTGCTCACTATAAAGTGCCGGCGTACATCCGCTTCGTCGATGAATTCCCGATGACAGTGACCGGCAAGATCCAGAAATTCGTGATGCGCGACGCCATGGTCGAGGACCACGGGCTGACAATCGAAAAAACCGCCTAGAAACCGGCAGTAGCCGCGCACGTTTGGCGCAGTAAGACACAGGCGCAGCCGCATGACTGCGCCTGTGCTTGCGTCATCCCTGGTTGCGCTTGGCCGCCCATTGTTCGAACGTCTTGCCGGCGTCGGCCAGTTTGTCGAGCAGCGGCGCCGGGGTCCAGTAAAGGTCGCCGTAGCGTTCCTTGTACTTCAGCATCGCATCGCGAACATTTTTCAGTCCGACGGTGTCCGCGTAAAACATCGGCCCACCCCGGTAACGCGCCATGCCGTAGCCGTTTGCGTACACGACGTTGATGTCGCCGGGGCGTAACGCGATGCCCTCCTCCAGAATCAGTGCGCCTTCATTGATCATCGAGTAGAACAGGCGTTCGATAATTTCTTCGTCGGATACTTCGATTTGGGCAACCCCGAGTGCTGCTGCTTCCTGCGTAGCCAGTTCACTCACCGCCTTGTCGGGCACCGCTTTCCGGCCTTCATAGTTGTAAATGCCGGCGCTGGATTTCTGACCGAGGCGTCCCTGTTCGACGAGTTTCGTGATCATCCGAAAAAACACCGGGTCGTCCGGACGCTCCGTCCATTCGTTACGGACCTTCTCCAGCACATCGAGGCCGGACAGGTCCGATACGCCGTTCGGCCCCATCGCCATGCCCCAGTCGAACGCAACCTGGTCGATGCGTTCCGGCGCGACACCTTCGAGGATCATCAGTTGCGCTTCGCGCACGTACGGGAAGAACATGCGGTTGGCCACGAAGCCAAAGCAGCAGCCCACGAGAACCGCGACTTTGCGGATGGTTTTCGCAAGCTGCATTGACGTGGCGATGACATCTTTCGCCGTTTTATCGCCGCGAACGATTTCCAGCAGCGTCATCACATTTGCAGGTGCGAAAAAATGCAAGCCAATGACATCCTCCGGCCGGTTCGTCGCGGCCGCGATTTCGTCGATATCGAGCGTGGATGTATTCGAAGCAAGAATGGCGCCCGGTTTGCAGACCTTATCCAGCGTTCCGAAAATTTCCTTCTTCAGCGCCATATTTTCAAACACGGCTTCGATGACGATGTCGACGTTCGCCAGATCGTCGTAGTCGAGCGAACCCTCGATCATGGACATGTTCTTTTCGAGCTGCTCTTCGGTCATGCGACCTTTCTTCACGACGACGTCGTAATTGCCGCGAATGATGCCGAGGCCCCGATCCAGTGCTTCCTGGTTCACTTCTTTCAGAATCACCGGGATCCCGACGTTCACGAAATTCATCGCGATACCGCCGCCCATAGTGCCGCCACCGACGATCGCGACTTTTTCAATTTGTCTGACCGGCGTGCCTTTTGGAACATCCGGGATCTTGGAGATTTCACGGTCGGCAAAAAACAGATGACGTTGCGCCTTTGAATGGGTCGATCCCATGCATTCCATGAACAGTTTGTTTTCGACCTCGACGGATTCGTCGTACGACATCGACACCGCGGCTTCGACGCACTTGACGATCTGCTCGGGCGCGAGGAATCCGCGGGTGCGTCGGGCCATCCCCTTCCGATACTCGTCGAAGAATCCAGCCGGAATCGAGGCCGGATCGATGACGATATCGCGAATGCGTTTGGCCGGCGCGTTCTCGGCAACGAGCCTGCGCGCGTAGGCAATCGCACCTTCGCGCAAATCGCCGTCGATGAGTTCGTCCACGGCGCCGCGTTCGTGCGCCACCCGGGCCGGCATGGGCTTGCCCGAGATCATGACATCGAGAGCGTCTTTAACGCCGATGAGACGCGGCAGGCGTTGTGTTCCTGTTGCTCCGGCGAGCAAACCAAGCAGCACCTCGGGCAGGCCGGCTTTGGCCGATTCGACGGCGCAACGGTAATGACATCCCATCGCCGTCTCGAACCCGCCGCCAAGCGCAGTACCGTGGATGGCCGCAACGATGACCTTGTCGCAGGCTTCCATCTGGTGCACGACCTTCGGCAGCCACGGTTCTTCGATCGGTTTGTCGAATTCCGTGATGTCAGCGCCCGCAATAAACGTGCGGCCGGCGCAAATGAGCACCGCGGCTTTGGCCTCGCCGTCCTTTTCGAAGCGCGTGAATGCGTCGGCCAGGCCTCGCCTTACCGGCAGGGACAGGGCGTTAACCGGCGGGTTGTCAACAGTAATGACGGCAATTTCGCCGTCACGCTCGTAACTCACAACATCGGACATTGAACAAATTCCTCATGAAATGGATGTTGGGGCAAACGGCGCAAGCGGGTCGCCCCCGGAAAATCGAACGGCGAAGTATACCGAGCGTAGCGGGCCTTCGGCTAGGCCAAAACCACCTGCGGGCAAGCTGGAAGCGTGCCGGCCAGGTTCGGCTAATCTGCCGCCGGGCGTCCTTGTCGGTACAGGCTGCTGGCGACCAGCGCATCCATTTTTCTAAGCCGGCGGCTGATTTCACGGGCAATGTTCATCAGGATAATGACGAATGCGGACGGGTTTTCCTGGAAAATATCGTATAAATCATCGCTGCTGAGCACGAGCACGACGAGATTCTCTATCGCGCGGATAGAGGCCGACCGGTTTTGTACGTCGATCAGCTCCATCTCGCCGAAGGTATCCCCCTCGTTCAAAACCGCGAGTCGTAATTCCTCTTCGCCCGTGGGGGAGCTTTTCAGCACTTCCGCTGCACCGGTACGGATAAAGTACATGCAGCTTCCGTTTTCCCCCTCGCGCACGACGTAATCGCCAATGGCATATTTCTCTTCGTGGAGGAGCGGAATAATCGCCTCGAGCTCATCCGTACCAACCCCGCCAAACAGGGCATGCGACTGCAAATACTCTGCTCGTACCATAGCGCTTACCCTCTCTTGACCATATTCGTGATGGCGGCGAGTGTGATCACGAATCCAACCGCCCGGCTGCCTCCAGCAGTCGTTCGGCGTTGAGCGTGAATTCGTCGACACTCTCATATCGTGCCGGGTGGTCGATACCGGTGGCGCCGGCCTCGCGGTAATCCGCCAGCATCGCCGCGGCGGCACCGATATCATCGAGCGGCAAAGAGGCGAGCGGAATGATCTCCGGCGGCGCTTTTCCGGCCGCGGCCATCCCGGCCTTCAACTCGTCGGCCGGCGCGCGTAACGCGCTCGGATCGAGACCGGTCGGAATCCAGCCGTCGCCATAGCGAATAATCCGGGGTAACGCCGTTGCCGCGGCGCCGCCGATTATGATCGGCGGCCGTGCGGGACGCGGCTTGAAGAGAAAGCGCTGGCCGTTCAGTTCGACCTCGTCGGCGGCGAAACAAGTGTGTATTGCGGCGAGAGTTTCGTCCGTGATCGCCCCTCGTCGCCTCCGTTCGATGCCAAGGGCCTGGAATTCGGCAGCCATCCAGCCGACGCCGAAGCCGGCGCACAGACGTCCGTCGGACAATTCCTGGATAGAAGCGAGCCACTTCGCCGTTGGTAACGGCGCCCGGTACGGCGCGATGAGTACCGACGCCCCGAGCCGCACCCGCTCGGTAATGCCCGCCGCGAAAGCAAGGGTTGCGAGCGGGTCCACATAGCGTCCACCGGACCCTTCTGCATCATCGGGGGGTATCGCGATGTGATCGAGGACCCACAGGTCGTCGATGCCCATCGCGTCCGCGGCGCGGGCGCACCCGGAGATCAGGTCGCGGGTCGACGGCGGCCCCGAATTTCTCAGAAACAATCCCGTTCGCATGGTCCTCGCTCCGGTCCCGATAAAGGTTCATCGCGGCAATTTCTCACTCGCTGTCGCTTCGCAGCGCCGCAGTGGCCACATTAGCAGAGTTGCCCTCGCTGCACTGCCTGAGCGGGCACGAAGTGGCCACCGCAGACCACACCTGGAACCGTATTCCGGGCGCGGGCGTGCAACAATATCGGCACTATAAATGATACGCTGCGTGGCGCCGGGGACCTTTACGCAGCAACGTCCGACGAGCGCGAGCACACAGTGGCGCGGGCGACGGACAAGCAGAATCTTCGGATAAACCAACGAGCGGATCCGGGCGGGCCCGAACGGGACCCGGCGCGGATCGCGACCATCGGATAATTGCTATGACTAGAATCGCGAGCCGAATCGACGCGGCATCGGCGGATTACGCGGCCAACACCGACTCGATGTCGGGGCTGGTCGAGGAGCTTCGGGCAAATGCGGCGACCGTCAGTGCCGGCGGCAGTGAAAAGGCGCGCGAAAAGCATCTTGCGCGGGGCAAACTACTACCGCGCGATCGCGTGAATGCGCTGCTCGATCCGGGCAGCCCGTTTCTCGAACTCGGACAATTTGCCGCCTGGGATATGTATGACGGCGGCGTTCCGAGCGGCGGCATGATCACGGGTATCGGACGGGTCCGCGGCGTCGAATGCGTGATCGTGGCCAACGACGCGACCGTCAAGGGCGGGACCTATTACCCTCTCACGGTGAAAAAGCACCTCCGCGCCCAGGAAATCGCTCGCGAAAATCGCTTGCCGTGCATCTACCTGGTCGATTCCGGCGGCGCGTTCCTGCCGAAACAGGATGAAGTTTTCCCGGATCGCGAACATTTCGGTCGCATTTTTTACAACCAGGCGACGATGTCGGGATTGGGCATTCCACAGATTGCCGTCGTCATGGGGTCGTGCACTGCCGGCGGCGCTTATGTGCCCGCGATGTCCGATGAAGCCGTGATTGTCAAAAACCAGGGTACGATATTTCTCGGCGGTCCCCCGCTCGTCAAGGCAGCCACGGGGGAAGTCGTCTCTGCGGAAGACCTCGGCGGCGCTGACGTTCATTCACGCACCTCGGGGGTGACGGACCACTACGCAAACGATGACGCGCACGCGCTCGCGATCGCGCGCCGCATCGTCGGCAACCTGAACCATCGCAAGCATCACAACCTGAGCGTCACGCCGGCGCGCGAACCCGAGTATCCGGCGGAGGAACTGTATGGCATCGTGCCGGCGACCTCGCGCAAGCCCTACGATGTTCGTGAGGTCATCGCGAGGATTGTCGATGCCAGCGAGTTCGACGAATTCAAGCAACTCTATGGCACCACGCTCGTGTGCGGGTTCTCGAGAGTGTTCGGCTACCCGGTAGGGATACTCGCGAACAACGGCATTTTGTTTTCCGAGTCGGCACAGAAAGGCGCTCATTTCATCGAGTTGTGCGCCCAGCGACGGGTTCCGCTGTTGTTCCTGCAGAACATCACGGGGTTTATGGTGGGCTCAAAATATGAAGCCGGCGGTATCGCGAAGGACGGCGCGAAACTCGTCACCGCCGTTGCATCGGCTCGCGTGCCTAAATTTACGGTCATCATCGGGGGCAGTTTCGGTGCCGGTAACTATGGCATGTGCGGCCGCGCTTACAGTCCCAGGTTTTTGTGGACATGGCCGAACGCACGCATTTCCGTGATGGGTGGCGAGCAGGCCGCCCAGGTGCTCGCCCAGGTCAAACGCGACAATATCGAACGGAGCGGCGACAGCTGGCCGCAAGACGAGGCCGAGGCATTCATGGATCCGATTCGGGAGCAGTATGAAAACCAGGGCAATCCGTACTACGCAAGCGCACGGTTGTGGGACGACGGCATCATCGACCCGGCGGACACGCGACGTGTTGTCGGGCTCGGGATTTCCGCGGCACTGAACGCCCCGATTGAGCAAACGCCTTTCGGCGTTTTCAGGATGTAAAACGATCATGTTCAAAAAAATTCTGATCGCCAACCGCGGCGAAATCGCGGTACGAATTATCCGGACAGCGCGGGAACTGGGCATCGCAACGGTCGCCGTGCATTCCGATGCCGATTGTGCAGCGCCCCACGTTGCGATGGCTGACGAGGCATTCAACATCGGTCCGCCGCCGGCTGCGGAGAGCTACCTCGACATCGACAAGATTCTCGCGTGCGCGCGAACCAGCGGCGCCGAAGCCATTCACCCCGGTTACGGGTTTCTGTCTGAAAATGCGGATTTCGCGGCCGCCTGTGCCGACGCGGGGCTCGTTTTTATCGGGCCTTCGGCGGACGTCATCAGGATCATGGGGTCGAAGCGGGAAGCCAAGGCGTTGATGCAACGCAATGGCGTACCGGTAGTGCCGGGTTTTTTTGGCGACGTGAGCGATGCAGAGCTTGCCAGCGAGGCCGCAGGGATCGGTTTTCCAGTCCTTATCAAGGCGTCGGCAGGAGGCGGGGGCCGTGGCATGCGGCTCGTCCGGAATGGGGCAGAATTCTCCGACGCCCTCACTTCCGCCCGCCGGGAGGCAAAGTCCGCATTTGCCGATGATTCGATGCTGCTCGAAAAATACATCGAAAATCCGAGGCATATCGAGGTACAGATTTTTGGTGATACCCACGGCAAAGTGGTGCACCTCTATGAACGTGATTGTTCCGTGCAGCGGCGTTATCAGAAACTGATCGAAGAAGCGCCCGCGAGCCACCTCGACCCCGATCAGCGACGTGTCATCTACGAAGCCGCGGTGTCGGCCGGTATCGCTGCCGGCTACGTTGGTGCCGGGACCGTCGAGTTCGTTGTCGATGATGGCGGCCAGGTGTACTTCATCGAGATGAACACACGGCTTCAGGTCGAACATCCCGTGACCGAATTGATCACCGGGCTCGACCTCGTCGAGCTCCAGCTCGGGGTCGCCTCAGGCGGGCGGTTGCCGGATCAAGCCGACATCAAGAGTACGGGACACGCGATTGAATTACGGTTGTGCGCCGAGGACGCGAACCGCGAATTCGCCCCGTCGACCGGAACTATCACGCATTTCGCGGTGCCCGAGGCGTCGGTTCGTGTCGATCATGGCCTTGGCGCGGGACTCGCCATATCGCCCTACTACGATTCGATGATTGCAAAGCTGATCGTCGGCGGCGCCGATCGGGCGAGCGCACTGGCAAACGCACGTCGGGCGCTTGAAGAGACCCAAATTGCCGGAGTGACTACGAACCGGCGCTTTCTTCTCGCAATCCTCAACCATTCCGTCTTTGCCGACGGGCGCGTCAATACGCATTTCATCGAAAACCACCAGGACGATCTCATTACGGAACCGCCGGCGCTGGACGCCGACGCGATCAATGTCGCCGCGGCGTTTGTCGTCGATGAACGCGACCGGACGGGACAGGTTGACGCCGCCGATCCGACGTCACCGTGGAATACCCACGATGCTTTCAGACTGAACCTCTCGCATCGCGAGACGCTGAGCGTTGCGAGTTCGGAGGCAACGCACGATGTGACCGTCGAATACGCCGATGCGCGTTCGCTGGTTGTCGAGTCACAGTGGGGTCGACAGACGACTTCAATTGAGCGTGGCGATGATCACGGAATAATCGCGCAGTTGGGTTCACGTCGGGTTCGCGCCCACGTCGTCCCGAGCGATTCGCAACTCCACGTATTTATGCAGGGCTCGCATTATTCGCTTCGGTTTTTCGACCCGTTACATAACGTCGAAGAAAGCGATGCCGCCGCCGGCGGACTCACCGCACCGATGCCCGGCACCGTGCTGGAAGTATTTGTCGAACCCGGTCAGCAGGTCAAAGCGGGCACCCCCCTGCTGCTGATCGAGGCGATGAAAATCGAACACACGATCGCGGCGCCGTTTGACGGCACTATTACGGAGGTACGATTCAAGGCGGGCGAGCAGATCACGGGCGAAGGGGTCCAACTCGCCATCATGGAGCCGGCCTAAAACCGGCAAGTTCGCGCTGCGGACGCTCCCGGGAGCGTGGATCCTGCCCGCTCGGGGAGATCAATCGCCGCGAACCGGCTCGGAGCGCAGTTGCATGCTCTGGCGCCGTCGAATCGTACACAACGGATGCGTTATCCACGTGTCCGTCTCGACGAATCTCATCAATTACATTGACTATGCTCGTTAACCTCTTGTGTTAATTTGGTTTTCGTCGTTGCTAAAACTTGCAAATACCTAAGGTAGTTTCTATATTACGCATATAACCTGTTGTTTTCATGAACAGGATCGTGCTCAGGAGGGTCGGCATGGCGTTGAAGAAACTTGGTATACCTTTGATTTTATTGGGATTCGGGACAACTGGCGCAGCGCAGGCTGAAGGCGACCCACTGGTGTTCGCGGATGTATTCGGCGGATATTCCTGGAGCCAGGATCAGGATGCGGATCTCGCCACGATGATCGGAGGCCAGCCGTCGAGCCTCAAGTTCAACGACCTCGACGTGCACAACGGGCCGACTTTCGGCGGGCGTCTCGGGTTCTGGCTCAAATCGCGACCGAACCTGGGGCTAGCCATCGATGCGACCGTGTTTGACACCGACATCGACCGTCAGGTTGCTAATGTCAGTCAGGCGGGTCCCGGCTTCACCGGTAACTTCACGACCGCGACGTCCGACATTCGTGTGTCAAACGTTCTCGTGACGTTCGATTTTATCTACCGTCGACCGGGCGAACAGTTCACGCCTTACGTTTTTGGCGGACCGGGGTTTATGTTCACGAGCCTGGATAAAGGCGGTACGTTTGCATTCGACAACGACGATGACGATGTCACGTTCGGATACAAGGTCGGTGCGGGTCTCAGTTACAAAATCAGCGAGATGATGCATCTGTTTGTCGAATATCGATACATCGCTTCGGAACCCGAGTACGAGCAGAACGCGACCGACAATACGGTCATACCGCCTGCAACGGTGAATGCGGATGTTCAGATCGACATTAATTCACATCTGGCCGTCGGCGGGCTTTCTTTCCGCTTCTGAATATGGCGGGAGGTCGGTCATCCGACCTCCCCAGTACGCGCCGTCGAATGCCATCAGGCATTGACGTCAATCACGACCCGTCCCCTGACCGTCCCCTGCAGAATTTGCTGGCCGATATCGATCGTCTTACCGAGAGGTTCCGTTGTAAAGACGTCGGCGAGCCTTTGCTGATCGATCAATTCTGCGAGCGCGTTCCATGCACGTTCACGCCGGTCCATGCTCGTCAGAATCGACTCAACGCCGCGCACGGTGACGCCTCTCAAGATGAGCGGCATCACTGAAGACGGCAATGCGAAACCGCCGGCAAGTCCGCACGGTGCGACGATGCCTTCGTGCTTCGTCTGTGCGATAGCGGTCGCGAGTGTCGTGTCGCCGACGGCATCGACAACCCCGGCCCAGAGTTCTTTTTCCAGCGGTTTACACGCCCGTGCGAGGTCCTCTCGGGCCACGATCTGACTCGCGCCGAGACTTTTGAGGTAATCAGCCGTTTCCGGTCTGCCGGTCGATGCGGCGACCTCATAGCCGAGTTTCGCGAGCGCCATGACCGCGACGGAGCCAACCCCGCCGGCGGCGCCCGTGACGAGTACCGGCCCATCTTCGGGTTTCGTACCGTGATCGACGACGGCGTGGACACACAGCATGGCGGTGTAGCCGGCGGTTCCGAGAGCCATCACCTGCTCGAGGTCGAATGCTTCCGGGACCCGTACGAGAAAGTCACCGTTGACGCGTTGTTTCTCGGCGAAACCGCCCCAGTAATCCTCTGACAGATGGTAGCCATTTGCGAGCACCCGATCCCCGGCCTGCCACTTCGGATGCGACGACTCTACAACCGTCCCCGAGAGGTCGATGCCGCAGACCATCGGGAATTTCCGGCAAATCGGCAGCGTACCCGTGACGGCGAGCCCGTCCTTGTAATTGACCGTTGAGTAAGCGACATCGATGAGCACGTTCTCATCCGGTAAATCTGACAACGCGAGGGTTTTTAAACTCGCTGATACTTTCCCGTTCTCGTCCTGTTCCGCCATGACGGCTCTGATCTCATCGCTCACTGTCGAATCCTCGTATTGATAGGGTGGGTGCAACGATGCCGCGGCTTAGTTTCCGGGGCACCGATCACCAATTGAAATTATGACATTGTTCTGTGATGGTTCTCCAACGACATTTCGCAAGGAACGCCTGTGCTGCGCTACGGAAATACCGGACCTTCCGTAATCGGGCTATACCCCCCGCCCTGGAGACGATGCAATGAAAAGCTGTAACGAAGATAGTGCAAGGAACTTCGGGCGCACGGCAGCGTGGTGACCGGGGGGTGTTTGTGCGGTCGCGTCCGCTACCGGATTAATGCCAGACCCGGACCTGTTGTGTACTGCCATTGCTCCCAGTGTCGAAAAGCACAGGGGGTGCCTTTTGCTGCGAACACGCCCGTCCCAGTGGCCGGATTTGACATTACCGCGGGTGCGGACTGTATCGCGGCGTTCAGCGCGACGGATGGCAAGACGCGACATTTTTGTCGCTGCTGTGGGTCGCCGCTGTACAGCAGGCTCGCGGGTGCGGAAGTGGTGCGATTGCGTGCGGGCACACTCGACGAGGGTGTACCCCTGCGGCCGAGCGCGCACATATTTGCGCCCTCCGCTCCGGACTGGTCTTCGTCGGTCGACGATCTTCCCCGCTATCCCGGGCGCGAGCCCGGGCGCAACGACCCCTAGTCGCGCATCTGTCGAGTCAGTCTCAGGACCATCACGGCAGCGACCGCCACCCCGAATACCAGAATGGACCACAGACCGAGTCGTTGCCAGGGGATCTCTTGCGAGCCCGTTCTGAGTTCGCTGCTCCCGAGTTCACGCTGTTGACCGATGCTACCGACGCCGGCGAGCTTCGGATCGTAGATTTTTTTCAGGCCAGCCGCCGATTGAGGCTGGGTAAGACGCGAGGAATGACGTCCGGCGGCAAGGGTATACGGCGGCGAACCCTGCGCGAGAAACGTGACGTTCTCGGGCCGCCAGCGAATTTCCATTTCAATCTTCGACGAGCTCGCGCTATTCGGCGAAATTCCGCTGAGGCGCCAATAACGATCACGCGACCCGCCTGCCGCGATTGGTTTCGGCCGCAATAACAATCCTTGACGTTCCAGCGCATAGAAGACGCCACGGTGGTGGGTACGCCACGACGCCGCTACTGTGTTGCGGGATTGTAATACGCCCTCGAACAGGTTGTTCGGCGGGAGGTTAAAACCAATCGTGGTGAGCGGAAACGACGCGCCCGTATCGAAATGAATCGCCTCGGGTTCGCCTTCGATGAGCGTCCCGGCTACGACGCGCCGTTGCGTCGGGGTGTCCTCCACGCTCGAATTCAACAGCTCCGCAGTAACTCCGGCGATCGACGGTGTGGGTCCCCCGTCGGGGAAGCGCAGGCGTAGATACCGGCTCGTTCGATTTGAGAACGGCACCCGGAGCTGTGACAGGAGATGCCCGCCGTAACGTAAATTAGCCAGTCCATGCTGTGTAACGAGTGGTCGCCAGCGGTTCAGATCGTCGCTGCCCTCAATCGTAACGGTGCTGACAAAATCCGCGTGGTCCTGCGCGAGGGTGATTTCAATGGCCGCAACGCGTCCGCTGATATGACTCGCGTCGACGAGGTAGCGCATCGCTATACCCCCGGCGAGGAGAACGTCACCGCCTTCGATACGAACGAGTGCACCGCCTGCTTCGATGGTCACGCTGCTGCGATCGTCATCTGTTCGTTCGGGTACAGGGTAAATCGGCAATTCGACCCGACTTCGCCGATTCTCGCGCCGTTGCCCGGACTTCGGGCCGAGTAAATACGGCACGGGCTCACCTTGTACGTTAAAAACCGCAATATCGCGCAGGCGCTCAGTCGCGGAAGCAGCGTAAACCGGTTCGGTCAGCGGTACGGTGATCAGCGGTGCGTTCCCGTTAACCTCGATATCGAAACCTGCGGCAAAGTCTTCCGGGTGCAGGGCCGCCGCGATGACGGATTCGAACAACCCTGCCACCAGGAACGCGATGGTCAATCCGGTAACGCGCATATCAGGAACCCTCCCGGTGCGGTGGCAAAGGCGCGAAATAACCGATCACGAGCAGAACGGCACCGACCCCCATGAATGACACGATCCTCGCGACCGTGCCGATGTCGGCGAGATCCACGGTGAACAGTTTCAACACGACCAGCACCAGCAGTGCAGCGCCGACCATCCATAATCCGCGCAGCCCGAAGCGCAGTGCGGCGAGAGCCATGATGGCGCTGCCAACCAGCGTCCAGGCAATCGACAACGTCGCCTGGAGCGTCGATGAACGCCACAACCTGGTGAAATCATAAGGAATATCGCCAAAGTGATGGACGGTACGAAAGAGTACGGCGTTGAGCCAGATGAAGCCGAGGACACCGATCAGGCCGACCGCCAGTTGTAACGGTATGGTCGTTCGGGCGCCGATGCCCTCCAGGCGTGTGTACCAGTACATGGCAACGACGAGCGCGAGCAGACCACACCCTTCTATCGGATTCAGGATGGGCATGTACGCCAGCGGCGCCGGATTGCCCGCGTCCATCGTTGTCGCTAATAACCAGATGGCGAGAAACGCCACTACGGGAAGCAGCCCGTTACCGCAGTAACTCGACGGAAATTCGTCTATCGGCCACGCGATGCGTGATTTCAGCGCGTGCAGCGTAATGATAATCGCACACGGCAGTGCGCCCGCAATCGCAAACATCCACGTCTGCCCCAGCCCGTCTGTTTCGTGGACAAAGTGAACGCCGGCCCATGTCAGCAGGAATGTGATCAGCCATACCGAGCCGGCGTGCCAGAGCCGCTGCCAACCGTTGCCCCATGTCGCGGCGTAACTCCTGAGCAACACCATATTAATCGTAACGCCCGCGAGCCAGGCGAGACCGTAGAGACCGGCAAATGGACCCCGATCCGAATGAGCCACAAAATCGAAGCCGGCGAACAGCAGCAACAACGGCAACAGGAGTTGCGGGGGCCGCGTCGCCAGCGCCCAGTCGAGTTTGCGGGCGCCCGCAGCCAGCGCCAACGCGCTTGCACCTGCGAGGAGAACGTACCAGGCGAGGTCTTCCGGAGAATGAGCATGCAGGTCGACCTCGTGATGCACGGCTGCCGCCCACCATGCAATACCCCAGACCAGTAGCGTCAATTCCAATCGTGATTCGATTTGATAAAGCCGGTCGCGATAACGGGCATAAAGCCAGGCGGTGATCAGGCCTGCCAGCGAAATCATCACCAGACCGACGAACGCGCTGTTGATCACAACCGGGACGGTGACCTGGGATTCGCGCTGGAGTAAGAAAAGTATGGCAGCACCGAGTTGCAGCAACAGACCGAAACTGCGCGCCAATACACGGTCCTGGCGCAGACCGATCCAGATGATGCCGGCAGCCTCCAGCGACCACGCTGCAGCGGTCCAGTGACCATCAAGGGAGAGCGGTATCGCGAGACTCGAAAAGACCACGCCGAGCGCGAGGAACGCTTCGGCCAGCAAGCGCATTTGTGCGCGGTAGCGTTTCCACAGCACGGCAACGATACAGAGGTAGAAAATACCGAGCGCGATTGCGGAGTACGCAAGACCGAACTCGAAGTCCCGCATCAGCCGGCTTTGCAGGGCAAACCCGACCGTGGGTACGCCGAAAACGAGCGAGGCATCCACAAGACCGCGTAGCCGGGGCGGCTGGCGCGTCGCAAACAGTATCGTGATAGCGACGTAGAATGCGACGAACAGGATCAGAAATGGTTCCGTTGTCGCGAAATGATCCGGGGTGTAATAACGCGCGCCCCAGAATGTCGCGATGACAAACGTAAAGACGAAGCCGACCCAGTTAAGCACGCGCCATGCCTTGAACCAGGCAATGCCGAAAATACCGAAATTCAGCACGGCGTAATATGAAAACAGCGAAACATGGCTGCCCTGCCCCGTCGACGTCAGAACAGGCGCGAGAAAGCCGCCTGCGGATCCGAACACGGCCAGTGCGGGCGCATTTTGCAGCACGGCCAGAGCACCGGACAGTGCGACCAGCGCGAGCATTACCACGAATGCGAACCCGAGCGGCAACACATCATACAGGCGCGCCGCGCCGAAAACGGTGAGGTACAGAATTCCGATGGCGCCGCCCTGTATCGCCATCGCGTAGCCGCTGTTGCGCTGGCGCAGCTTCCAGCCGACGAACAAGAGCCCGATTCCGAACAAAGCGACTGCGGTCAGGCGGAATTCTATGGGGAGCAGTTCACGTTCGTGCGCGTACTTGATGAGAAATGAAACGCCGAAAAACAACACCACGACACCGACTTTCACCACGACGTTGCCACTGGTAAAGAACGATTTCGCGACCCCGGCAATGCGGTTCGCGAGATCGACTCCCGGTGCCTGTCGAAAGCCGTCGTCGGTACCCGCCCTTGCCGAATCCGGGCGTTCGGACGGCCGGGCTCGTGTTACCCCGGCCGCGTCTGCCGGGGGGGCTTCAATCGGCTCGGGGGTATCTTGTGGTGGGGGAGCGGGCGCAACGGCAGGCTCGGGTGCTTGCTGCGCCGCGGGGCGGTCTGCCTCCGGCGCTTGTGAGAGTCGATCGAGTTCACTTTCCGCAACCCCCAGACGCCGCTCGAGGCTTGCGGTTCGCCGGCGCAGGCCGGCGTACAGCCCCGTGAGGATGCCAATGACGACGCCAAGCACGAATCCCTCGTCGCCTTCCGCGATGCCGCCGAACAACCCGAACAACGCACCGAATATCATTACAAACAGAACCGTCATAAGCCCCGTCTCCCGCCACTTAGGTTCAATAAGCCTGGGTCAGCCCGACGCCGGTTCCCAGCAGCGTGGTCAAAGTAGCACGTCGAACAACCCCGGGTATCGACTCACGCGCTCCCGGTGTGCCTGCGTGCGCGACCACAGTACTCTAGTTGCCATCGTCTCCGGCGGGGAGTTTCTGAACCAATTCGACCAGGTTGCCATCCGGATCCGCGACATAGGCGGTTCTCTGTCCCCACGCTCGATTTGTTGGTTTCGCGACGGTGGAGACGCCGGCAGCTCGCAGCTCGGCATAGGCGGCATCGCAATCATCGACGAAAAATCCGATTTCGAACGCTTCCCCCCCAGAACCCCGAACCGGTGCGCGGCCAAGGGTCGCCGCCATTGCTTCATCGGAAAACAGCGCGAGCCGGGTAGTGCCGGTATCGAACTGCACGAAATCGGCGGCCCGGTGGCTGATTGGCAAGCCAAGAGTATCCGCGTAGAAACGGACCGACGCCTCGAGATCGGTGGCGATAAGCACGACGTAATCCAGGTTTTTCAATTTCATTGCCTGATTATCCCTGAAGTAATCCGGGAAACACGGCCCTGACATGTGCCACCCCTGCACCGATATAATGCGGCGACGACCGACATTGATAAATGCAGAGTACCTGGATGACGATACCCTCCGCGCACGGATTTCACTCGATTGAAGCAGTCGAGGCCGCTTTTGCCGACCATAACTACATTACGGACAGACCGCTGGCCCTGACCTTGAAGCTCGCCGCCGATCTGGAAAAGCCGGTACTGCTGGAGGGGGAGGCAGGAGTGGGCAAAACCGAGGTCGCGAAAGTACTTGCTCACGTGCTCGACACACCGCTGATCCGGCTGCAGTGCTACGAAGGGCTCGATGCGAACACGACGTTGTACGAATGGAATTACGCCCGCCAGATTCTGCATATCCGCATGGCCGAGCATGACCCTGAAAAACGCGGGCAGCTCGAGCAAACCATCTTTAACGACGAGTTTCTGCTGAACCGGCCGCTACTCGAGGCTATCCGGCACCCGGGTCCGCGTCCGGCCGTATTGCTGATCGACGAGGTCGACCGGGCGGATGAGGAATTCGAGGCCTTTTTACTCGAGGTCTTGTCGGACTTCCAGGTCACGGTCCCGGAAATCGGCACATTCACGGCGGCGCAGCGTCCGCGCGTGATCCTGACATCGAACAGGACGCGCGAACTGAACGACGCATTGAAACGTCGTTGCCTCTATTTGTGGATCGATTACCCGTCGCCCGACAAAGAGCGTGAAATCATATTGCGCCGGATCCCGGGGATCGCAGATACGCTCGCGACCTCCATAGCGGACGTGATGCATCGTCTGCGCGCGATTGATTTCTATAAGCGACCGGGCATCGCCGAAACGCTCGACTGGAGCCAGGCCCTGCTCGGACTCGGCGTACGTGAACTCACGCCGGAATTAATGGCCGATACGGCCGGGGTTATTCTGAAATATCACGACGACATCGAGCGTCTGCGCACGCTGGACCCGGAAATTCTCGCCGCGGCAGAGGCTACCGGTGGCTGAGAACGTCTCCGCCGTCGAACCGGTACTCGAGCGCGCCCTTGCGCTCTGCCGTTACGCGAAAGCGGCTGATCTGCCCGTCACGCAAGGGCGGGTCATCGATGTGTTCCGCGCGCTCGGGCACGTCGACTGGAGCAATGAGGACGATTTTCGTCTCGCCCTGCGCATCAACCTCGTCGCCAATCGCGATGACGAAATCCGCTTCGATCGCGTTTTCGACGAGTTCTGGCACGGTACAGCAGCGGAAGACGGCGACTACAAACCCTGGCGGCCGGAACTGGTGCGTGGTGACAAGCAATATGGTGAGCATCGCGGGCACGAGGACATGCTGACCGAGACGGAACATTTCGGCGCCGAGGATGTCGTGCGCAAACATAATCTGGCCGCGCGCTGGGATGAAGATGCGCCGCCGCTCGAGGAGGTAATTCGCGAGCTCGCGCGACGGCTGGCGACACGGCCGAGTCGTCGGCAACGGCACGCGGCTAACGGAAAGCGCATCGACCTGCGCCGCTCGGTTCGCCGCAACGTCCGCCACGGCATGGACATGCTGGAGTTAAGCCGGGTCAAGCGTCGGACGCGCAAAACCAGGCTCATACTGTTATCGGACGTGAGCGGTTCGATGGACGCGTTCAATCCGTTCCTGCTGCAACTCATGCTCGGGCTGCAGCAGGCATTGAAAAACTCGCGAACCCTGGTTTTCAGCACGCAAGTGAGCGAGGTGACCGCGATGTTGCGGCGGCGTTCGGTGCGTGAAACGCTTGACGATGTCGGCGCGACTGTACGCCACTGGTCCGGCGGCACGGATATCGGTTCGGCGCTCGCCGAACTGAACCGGGGCATACTCCGCGAAGGTTCTGCGCGTTCGACCGTCGCGATCATTATCAGCGATGGCTACGATAACGGCAGCAGCGATCGCATCGCTCACGAAATGGCGGCGATGCGTCGCCGGGTGCACAAAATTGTCTGGATCAATCCCATGTTCGGCGCCACGACATTTCAGGTCCGTGCTGCCGGGATGAAAGCGGCGCTGCCGTTTGTCGACCACTTCCTGCCGGCATTCAATGCCGCGTCGCTGAAAATTCTCGTACGCGAGCTGGCGCGGATCTGAGCCGCGCCTGCCCGGGCAAGATTAAGCCAGTCCCGCTTTCAGTTTACCGGCCATGTATTTGAGTCCGTCGGCGCCCGCAGCGAGGGCCCCCGGAAACGATACAAACCCGTGTATGGTGCCGTCGTAACACTTGTACTCCGAGGGGACACCGGCGTTCGCCAGTGCATCGGAGTAGGCTTTGCCTTCATCACGCAGTGGGTCGAATCCCGCGGTGACGGTCACAGCCGGCGCGAGCCCGCTCAGGTCCCCGGCGATCGGCGAGGCTTTTGCATTCGCCGGCGGTGCCGCATTACCGAACAGGTGCCCGCCGAACCACGCCATGTCGGCTGCGGACAAAAAGTATTCGCCGCCGCCGAATTCCTCGCGCGACGCGTACGCCGTTTCGGAAAAATCCGTCGCCGGGTAAATCAGTAACTGGAACGCGATCTTGCCCTTGAGTTGCTGGGCAACGACGGCCGCCATGTTTCCGCCCGCGCTGTCTCCGGTGACCGCAATTTTCGTATTGTCGACGCCGATGCTGTCGGCATTCGCGTGAACCCACTCCGTCGCGGCTATCGCGTCGTCAATGCCGGCGGGAAACGGATGCTCCGGCGCCAGCCGATAGTCGACGGCGACCACGATGATGTCGGCCTCGTTGGCAAAGTAACGGCTCATGTTGTCGTGAGAGTCGAGATCACCGATGACCCATCCACCGCCGTGGAATTGAACGAGTACGGGCAGCTTGTCACCGCCGGCATCGCGCGGGGTGTAGATACGCAGCGGAATCGGTCCGTCCGGGCCGGGTATCTCGCGATCTTCGCTCTTGTGAATGGGTACTACCTCGCCCTGAAGGTTCTGCACGAGTTCGAGGAATACCGCGCGACACGTGTCGACCGGCATTTCATGCAATGCCGGCCCACCCTGGGCGGCGATATTTTTCAGCAAGGCGTCTGTGGATGCGTCCAAAGCCATGGTTAGTGTTCTCCCGGAAGTTTATTTTCAGGTGCCGCCACGTGTTCAGGACTGTGCGAACCGGGCGGTTATTGGTCGTAGGCCTGCCATGATACACGCAGACCGACGGATAATTTAAGCCCGCCGTCGTTGTGGCTAGGAGACGATCCCGCACTTGCGCTCCGCACTTTCGACGGTCTGCGCAATCAATGTGTTAATAGTCATCGGGCCGACACCGCCGGGCACCGGCGTATAGGCAGAACAGATCGATTCGACGGCACCGAGTTCGATATCGCCGATGCCGCCCGGATGGTAGCCCGCATCCACGACAACCGCTCCGGGCTTTATCCAATCGGCCCGAATGAACGCCGGCTTGCCGACTGCGCCAACAACCAGGTCGGCCTGGCGGACCAGGTCGGGCAAGTCTCTCGTGCGCGAATGACAAATCGTCACGGTGGCATCACGGTTGAGAAGCATGGCGGCCATTGGCTTGCCAAGAATAGGGCTGCGTCCGACAACGACGGCATGGCGTCCTTCAAGTGCAATCTCGTAATGCGAGAGGATCCGCATAATGCCGGCCGGGGTCGCGGACCCGTAGGCCCTTTCACCCATCGCCATTCGTCCGAAACCCCAGGTCGTGACCCCATCGACGTCTTTTTCGAGCGAGATACGGTCAAAACACAGACGTTCGTCAATTTGCGCGGGCACCGGATGTTGCAGCAGGATCCCGTGAACGTCGGGGTCGTCATTCAGTTCGTCGATAACCGTCATTAACTCCGCAGTTGTTGTCGTCGCCGCGAGCACGATGCGCCGCGAGTCCATCCCCACCCGCTGACAGGCATTACCTTTCATTTTTACGTAGGTGGCGGAAGCGGGGTCATCGCCGACGAGGATCGTCGCCAGCACCGGCGTTGCCCCACCCTGGCGCGTCTTGATCGCATCCACGCGAACCGCCAGCGCGTCTTCGCTTTGTTGCGCGAGCGCCTTCCCATCGAGTATCAGTGCTGCCATGTCGTGTTGTCCCCGACCTCAACCGATGGCGAGGACGATGTTGCCCATTTGTTCGGATGCCCACATGCGCTGATGCGCGGCGACACCATCGTCGAGCGGCACGACCTGATCGACGACCGGTTCAATATTGTGCGATCGAACAAAGTCGAGCATCGCATTGAACTCGGCCGGGGTGCCCATGGTGGTGCCCTGAATACGGGCTTGCTTGAAAAACATTTTCGCCATTTCGAGACCCTGGTCAGGGTCGCCCAGTGTCGCGCCAAAGAAAACGAATCGGCCGCCCGGGTTTAACGTGTTCATCGCCTGGTTGACGACCGCCCCGCCGGCACTGTCGATGACGATATCGATACCGCCGCTCATTTTGCGGATGGACTTGCCCCAGTTCTCATCGTGGTAATTGACGCCGTCGCTCGCGCCAATCGCCCGCGCAGCCGCGAGCTTTTCGTCACTGCCGCTCGTCACGAAAACGTCTGCGCCGTGATACTTCGCCCACAGCAATGCGAACGTGGCAACCCCGCCGCCAATCCCGGTCACGAGCACCTTTTGTCCCGACGTCACTTCACCGTGCGTTACGATCGCCCGCCACGATGTCAGCCCGGCGAGCGGGAGTGCAGCCGCCTGCTCCCAGCTCAGATGCTCCGGTTTCGGCGATACGTCGTCTGCCGGAACGCAAATCCACTGCGCGAATGTGCCCTGATCGGGCATGCCGAGGACCCGGAAATTCGCGCCGCCGCAACGTGGATCATCGCCCCAGTCGCGAGCGGGGTAGATCACCACCTCGCTACCAATCATTGCACCGTCGACGCCCTCACCCACCGCATCAACAATGCCCGCGCCGTCCGAACCACCAATGCTCGGCAACTCGATCCGGGGGTATTTCCCGACGGTGATCCACACATCCCGCCGATTCAGAGCCGCACACTTCAGGCTGACCCGTACCTCACCCGGTCCGGGTTGCGGCGTCGGCACTTCGCGGATCGACAGATTCTCGGGCCCGCCGATTTCGCCCAGCACAAGTGCTTTCATAGTCCTGTTCCCCTGGCTTTGCCGGGTACCGCTCAGCGGCCCTGGAACGTGTATTTTTCTTTCGCGACGAATGCGGCGACGCCGCCTTTGGCATCTTCGGTGGAGCCCGCGAGCCCGGCGATTGCACGCGTTTCATATTCCATCTGCGTTTCCAGCGTGTTGTTCAGGGAATCGGCGAACAAACGCTTAATCTCACCGTGCGCTTTCGTTGGGCCCTGCGCGAGTTTCGCTGCACAAGCGCCGGCGGTCTCCATCAGTTGATCGTCGGCGACAACTTCGGTGACAAGTCCGAGGTCGCACGCCTGTGCGGCACTCAATACCGGGTTTAACAGGGCGAGTTCCTTGGCTTTGCGCATCCCGACGAGACGGGGCAGGAAAAACGTGCTGCTGCCGTCAGGAGAGAATCCGATTTTCGAATACGCCATGGTGAATTTCGCGGATTCCGCGGCGAACACGATGTCCCCGATAAGCGACAGGCTCATGCCGGCCCCGGCTGCCGTACCATTCACGGCAACGATCAAAGGCGCGTCCATCCGCATGAAACGTGATACTGCCGCGTGCAGCGTCGTCGTCATTCCTCGCATGTGTTCCGACATGCCATCGCCCTGCCCGTGAAAGCCGATAACGTCACCCCCGGCGCAAAACATCTTCCCTTCCCCCGTCAGGAGCACGGCCCGGATGTCCGCATTTGATGCACAATGGGTTGCGACCGCGTGCAGTTCTTCGCTCATCTCGAGGCTGAGTGAATTGGCCGCTTCGGGGCGCGCAAACGTGATCGTGGCCACCTGGTCGGTCACGTCGAATTTCAGCGTGTTGTAGGACATATCGGATTCCTTCGTGATTTCGGCTTAGGAGAGTGGGTTATTTTTCTTGCGCGACGGCAGGTCACGCATGATAGCGCGTCGCTCGGTGGGTGACATCGTGCCCCAGCCGGCAATTTCACCGAGCGTGCGGAAACAACCGCGACAGACACCGTGCGACTGATCGATTTGGCATACATCGACGCAGGGCGATTCGATCGGCGTGCTCACTGGACGGTTGCGGTCAATTTTTCGTCGAGCGTGGCGAGGTAGCGGACACCCGCTATCGCACGACTGCCGTACCAGGACAGCATTTCACCGTCGACGAGTGATACGCCGACCCCGGCGCCAAAGCACTGGCGAACTTCCTCGATATGCTTGTCACGAAACGGAAACGGCTCACTGCTCAGCAGGACATGGTCGACCGCATCCGCATACTCGCTCAATTCAATTTCGGGATAACGCCCATCGGGGTACTGCGGTACCGTCTGCCAGTTGATTAACGCGAGCATCTGCGCAATGTAGGTGTCGGGACTCACCGTCATCCACGGGTCCCGCCAGATAAGATACAAGACCCGGCGGGGTTCCGGCCGGGCTGCGCTTTCAATTTCCCTGCACGCGGTAGCAAACTCGTGCTGCAGTTCCTCAGCGCGTTCCTGGCAGTGGAACAGATGGCCGAAATCCTCGTACAGCCGGAGGTTATCAGCCGGAGACCGGGGGTGCGTAACGAAAATATTGTCGACGAAATTCGCAAGCTCATCGACGAGTTCCCTGCGGTTTTCGTCAATATTCACGACCACATGTGTGGGTCGCAAATCCCGGATTTTGCCGACGTCGACGTCTTTCGTACCACCCACCTTCGGAATCGAGCGGACCGCCGATTTCGGGTGAACGCAAAACCCGGTGCGACCGACAATCTGTTTCTGCAGGCCGAGATCACACAGCAGTTCCGTCAGGCTCGGCACCAACGAGACGATCCGCGGTTCGATGCCGGCGGCGGCGTGTGCGGTCCCGACGGCATCGAGACGAACCTCGCAGCCGCCGATGCCGTCTTCGTTACGCAGAGCGGCTCGCCCCGGGCCGTGCAGAGATCATTTCCGGTCGCGCTTCGACGCTTACATATTGCGGCGGTATTCGCCACCAACTTCATAAAGCGCACCGGAGACCTGTCCGAGCGAGGCAACTTTGACGCTTTCGATCAATTGCTCGAAAACGTTGCCACGGGATCGTGCGACGGTCTGAAGTGCTTTTACCGCGTTTTCGTAATCGTCGCGATGAATGGCCTGGAAATTCCTGACCGTACTGATTTGATCCTGCTTTTCTTCCTCGGTTGATCGCATCAGCTCGAGCTCGCCGACCTGTTCTTCCTGGCCTTCTTTCGGGAGAAACGTGTTGACCCCGATCAACGGTAACGACCCGTCATGCTTCTTGCTTTCGTAGTACAGGCTCTCATCCTGAATCTTGCCGCGCTGGTACATCGTGTCCATAGCACCGAGCACCCCGCCGCGTTCCGAAATTCTTTCGAACTCCTGGTACACCGCCTCTTCGACGAGATCCGTCAGTTCGTTGATGACGAACGATCCCTGCCACGGGTTTTCGCAGAAATTGAGGCCTAACTCACGGTTAATAACGAGTTGAATGGCAACCGCGCGCCGGACGGATTCTTCGGTCGGCGTGGTGATCGCTTCATCGTAGGCATTCGTATGCAGGCTGTTGCAGTTATCGAACAACGCATAGAGTGCCTGCAACGTGGTCCGTATATCGTTAAAGCTGATTTCCTGTGCATGCAGGCTTCGGCCGGATGTCTGAATATGGTATTTCAGCATCTGGCTGCGCGGGCTGGCGCCGTACCGCTCACGCATTGCTCTGGCCCAGATACGACGCGCCACACGGCCGATCACGGCGTACTCGGGGTCCATGCCGTTGCTGAAGAAGAAACTCAGATTCGGAGCGAAATCGTCAATACTCATGCCCCGCGCGAGATAGTACTCAACGATGGTGAACCCGTTCGATAATGTAAACGCGAGCTGGGAAATCGGGTTCGCCCCGGCCTCTGCAATGTGATAACCGCTGATCGAGACGCTGTAGAAGTTACGTACTTTGTGATCGACAAAATACTGCTGCACATCGCCCATCATTTTCATCGCGAACTCGGTCGAAAATATGCACGTATTCTGAGCCTGGTCTTCTTTCAGAATGTCGGCCTGCACGGTGCCACGTACGCTCGAGAGCGTTTCGGCCTTGATCTTCGCGTAGGTCTCCGCATCGACAACCTTGTCGCCGGTAATGCCGAGGAGTCCGAGTCCGAGACCGTCGTTCCCCGGGGGTAGTTCACCCTTGTAGCGGGGCCGTTGTCGGCCCTCGAAGTAAGTCGCAATTTTTTTCTCGGCCGCCTCCCATGCACCCGTGGATTTGAGATGTTTCTCGATTTGCTGGTCGATTGCCGCGTTCATGAAAAACGACAGAACGATGGGTGCCGGGCCATTAATGGTCATCGACACCGAGGTCGTCGGGTCGCACAGGTCGAATCCGGAATACAGTTTCTTCGCGTCGTCGACGCTCGCGATGGACACGCCAGAATTGCCGACCTTGCCGTAAATATCGGGCCGCTCATGCGGATCCTCTCCGTACAACGTTACCGAGTCGAACGCCGTCGAGAGGCGCGCAGCCGGCTGTCCGGCCGACAGGTAGTGAAAACGCCGGTTCGTCCGTTCCGGCGTTCCTTCACCGGCAAACATCCGGGTCGGATCTTCACCGGCGCGACGATAAGGGAAAACACCGCCGGTGTAGGGATAACCGCCGGGAAGATTTTCCTTCATGAGGAACCGAAGCAAGTCACCCCAGCCGTCAAACCGCGGCGGGGCGATCTTCGGGATCTGCTGGTGGCTCAGACTCTCAATGTAATTCGGACCCTCGATCGCTTTACCGCGAACCTCATAGCTGAACTTCTCGTCCGTAACGCCTTTCAGCCGGGCGGGCCACTCGATCAGTAACTGACGCGCCTCGGCACCGAGATCGTCAATCGCCGCGTTGTATCGTTGGCGTAACGTAATGAGTGATCGATCCCCTGCTTCGACCAGGGCGTCCTGAGGGTAGGATTCGAACACTCCCGGCAATGCCGGGTCATCGATTTCCTCGAGCGCGGCATAACAATGTTGCGCCCGATTGGCTGCTTCACACAGCTGACCAATCGTCTCATTGACCCCGCGCCCCTGGTCGGCGATTTCTGCGAGGTAGCGCGTTTTATTCGCGGGTATTAAAACGGTAGCCCGCGGTTCCTTGATGTCGACATCGGTGTCGGGAGTCCACGCGCCGACATCGAATTCCATTTTCTCGGCAACGCACCGGCAAAGGTTCGTGAACAGCCATGTCATGCCGGGATCATTGAACTGGCTGGCGATTGTCGGAAATACCGGAATGTTGTCCTCCGGGAGATCGAAATTTGCGTGGTTACGGCGCCATTGCTTGCGTACGTCACGCAGCGCGTCGTCGGCACCGCGCTTGTCGAATTTGTTCAGAATGATCAGTTCCGCAAAATCCAGCATATCGATTTTTTCGAGCTGGCTCGGCGCGCCGAACTCACTCGTCATCACATACAGCGGGAGGTCGACGAGGTCGACGATTTCGCTGTCGCTCTGGCCGATTCCCGCGGTCTCGACGATGACGAGGTCGAAGGCCATCGATTTGAGAAAATTGACCGCATCACCGAGCATCGCGCTGGTCGACAGGTGTTGCCGTCGCGTCGCCATTGAGCGCATGAAGAGGTTGTCCTTGCGCAGCGAATTCATGCGAATACGATCACCGAGCAACGCCCCACCGGTGCGCCGTCGCGTCGGATCGACCGCAAGCACGGCGATTTTCATCGCCGGAAAGTACTGCACAAAGCGCGAAAGAATTTCGTCGGTGACGCTGCTCTTGCCGGCACCGCCCGTACCCGTAATCCCGATCACTGGTACCGGACCTGCGGCGACCTGCCATTCCTTGCGTAACTTGTCGAGTTTGGCGTCAGCGATACTCCCGTCTTCGAGCGCAGACAGCATCTGCGAAATCGACAAATGATCCTCGACCGTCGGGGCCGCCGGTTCCAGCGACGGTTGACGACTCGCTTCGGTTCTCTGCACGAGGTCCGTGATCATCCCGAGGAGCCCCATGTTCATGCCGTCGTTCGGATGATAGATACGTTCCACGCCGTAAGCCTGCAAATCCTGGATTTCCTCCGGGGTAATGGTGCCACCGCCACCACCGAAAACCCGGATATGGCCTGCCCCGGCTTCGCGCAGCATGTCGACCATGTAGCGGAAATATTCCGTATGACCACCCTGGTAGGAACTGACGGCAATACCGTCGGCATCTTCCTGAATCGCCGCGCGGACGACATCGGCTACGGCCCGGTTGTGTCCGAGGTGAATGACTTCCGTGCCCTCGGCCTGGATCAGGCGTCGCATCACGTTAATAGCCGCGTCGTGGCCATCGAACAATGATGCGGCCGTGACAAAACGTAATGGGCTCGCGGCCGTGGCCTTGTCGGTCACTTCGGAAACGTCGTGTGCTCGGGTGCTCATCGTGGGTACTCCCGGTGCCGTTCAGGCGCCATTTTCTGCCGGCGTCAACGCGCCGATCATTTGTCGTTTCAAACCTTCGTGTAAATCCTGGATGTGGCTTTGCGCCTGTGGGGTGACGAGCCACTGGTAGACGATGCCAATAATCGACGCGCAGAATTGCTCGGCGATGGTGCGCGCGTCAGCATCGGCACGAACGTGCCCCGCCTCGATACCGGAACGTATCCATTGCTCGACGTCGCGACGGCGCCGTTCATGCACGTTTGCGATCACGTGTTTAAGCGCCGGGTCCGGTCCGATCGAATCAAACCACAAAATGTAGAAAGCGCGGATGCGATCGGCGGCTTCCTGGACGAAATAGTAGTGCGCGTCGGTTGCTGCGAGGATGGCCTCAAGGCCGTCCTTGTCATGAACGGCGGCGCCAAGCTCCCGCAGCCAGTCATCGCCGACCGCGTGGATGATGTGCGTGAATAACCCGGCCTTGTTGCCGAACCGGTAACTGGCCAGGCCACGGCTGTAACCCGCCCGTTCGCCGACATCCTTCAGGTGCGTACCGTGAGTGCCCCGCTCGACAATGAGGCCGATGGCGGCATCGAGCATGAGCGCGTCGGACTGGGCCGTACGTTCGGCCTGGGTGCGTTTCAGCGTATCGGATGGTGCGGCAGCGGACATGCGCGAATTATGCCTACGCACATACTTGTTTGCAACAAGCAAGTTGCGGTTCAGTCCACCGCCTTCGCGCAATCCTGTGCGGACCGTGGCCTGATCAGTCCGTTGGAGATCACATGGAAGATGCGTCCGCCGGTCGAACAAAATCGCTGGCAACACGATAGCTGCCGACAACGCCCGGGCGCGTCCGGATTGTAGCTGAAGGCTATAACGCTTTGTTTTTACACCATAATCTGACAGCGTTCTTCCTTGCGGGCCAGCCCGTACCCTCCCGCCTGTTAACCGTCACTATGCGCCGGGCCGGCCCAACAGTGTGAAAACCGGTCGCGCTCCGCTGCCGAGTCGCGACGGATCGAACCGCGGCCGTGAGATTCTAGACCTGCTCGATTTCGACCAGGGTCCCGCAGAAATCCTTCGGATGCAGAAACAGGACCGGTTTCCCGTGCGCGCCCGCCTTGGGCTCTCCGTCACCGAGGATCCGGGCCCCGGTCGCTACGAGTTGATCCCGCGCAGCGAGAATGTCATCGACCTCGTAACACACGTGATGCATGCCGCCGTCCGGATTACGCTCGAGATACCGCGCGATGGGAGAACTCTCTCCGAGCGGGTGCAGCAATTCGATTTTCGTATTCGGCAGTTCGACGAATATCGTGGTGACACCGTGGTCGGGCAATTCTATCGGGTCGGTGACCGTAGCGCCGAGCGTGCCGGAATACCGTTCGGCAGCCGAAGCAAGATCGGGCACGACAATCGCCACATGGTTCAAACGTCCTATCATAATGTTCTTCCCTCAATCATCGCCCTGATTCTGAAATAGATCGAGTAACCGCTGCGCCGCCGTCGTCGGCGGCACGCGGCCATCTGTAACCTCACGTTCAATCGACTCGAGCCGCGTGCGGACGTTCGTATCCGCCCGAAAGCGTTGTCCGAGCGCATCGTTAATTTCGGCCCACATCCACGCCCGCGCCTGCGCGGCGCGACGCTTGCCGATTTCGCCCGCAGCGGTCATCGATGAGTGGTATGTGCAGGCCGTACGCCAGCTATCCCCGATACCGCGGTCATCGAGCGCCGAACACGCTTCCACGGGCACCTGCCAGTGCTCAGAACGGGGTCGAATGAGTTGCAGCGCAAGCCGGTACTCGCTGACGGCCTTGTTCGCCACGGGTTCGAGCGTCCCGTCGGCCTTGTTTACAAGAATCAGGTCGGCAAGTTCCATGATCCCGCGCTTGATGCCCTGCAATTCGTCGCCACCGCCGGGGGCGAGCAACAGGACGAACATGTCAGTCATTTGCGCGGCGACGGTTTCCGACTGACCTACCCCGACCGTTTCGACAACGATGACATCGAACCCGGCCGCCTCGCATAACAGCATCGCTTCACGCGTACGCGCAGCGACACCGCCAAGCGTTCCTCCCGACGGCGACGGTCGGATAAACGCATTTTTCTCGCGGGTCAGCCGTTCCATGCGCGTTTTGTCGCCCAGTATCGATCCGCCGCTGAGTGTTGAGGACGGATCGATCGCCAGTACTGCAATACGCCGATCGTCGGCGAGGACATGTCGCCCGAATGATTCAATAAATGTTGATTTGCCGACCCCGGGAGTCCCGCTGATGGCAATTCGCATTGCATTGCCGGCGCTCGGCGCGAGTTCCTCCAGTAACGAAACCGCCTGCTCGCGATGATCGGGACGGGATGACTCGACCAGCGTGATCGCGCGCGCGAGTGCACGGCGGTCGCCGCCCAACACTGCTTCGGCGATGGGGGAAGTCATCGGAACCGGACGCCTTCCCGGCTAACAGCGGAGGATGCATTGCGAGGTCGCATTGCCGGCACCGGGGGCGCTATTCAAATTCCAGTATTGGCTGATCGGCTTCGAGATTCTGGCTCGCTTCGGCGAGACATTTTGCGACGACGCCGTCGTTCTCCGCGCGCAGACTGTTTTCCATTTTCATCGCTTCGACGACCGCAAGCTCCTGACCCGCTTCCACCCGATCGCCCTCAGACACATTGAGCCGCACGAGCAGCCCCGGCATCGGGGACAGCAGGAAGCGCGACATGTCCGGCGGTTGTTTTTCCGGGATGAGGTGCATTAACGCCGCCGCCCGGGGATCGAGCACGCGAATATCGGCCGCGCGCCCGCCACTGGCCAGCGACCAGCTCAATGCGCTCGCTTCAAGCTGCGCGGCAAACGGCACGCCGTTGATGGTGGCGTTTACAACGAGGTCGTGTGGTCGCCAGTCGGTGACTACGTTGTAACTCGCTGCTTCAGTTGCCACGGTATAAGCGGCGTCGCCGGCCCGGACATTCACCGGCAGCTCCATGCCTCCGGTTCGCGTCACATAGTCGCGTTCACCGGTAGCCGCCGGAAGGTCGCGTTCATCGACGTGAAACTGGAGCACTGCTGCGATAACGGGCAGCACGTCGTTGTCCGCAAGATCGAAAGCGGTGCTGTCGAATCCTTCCGGAAAATGTTCGTCGATAAACCCGGTCGACATGTCTCCGGCGGCGAACTTCGGGTGGTTCGCAAGGGCGTTCAGGAACGAAATATTCGCGCTGATACCCCGGATGCAAAACCGGTCAAGCGCTTCGCTCAGACGTTGGCGTGCGACCTCGCGGGACTCCCCGGCGGTGATCAGCTTGGCGACCATCGGGTCGTAGTAAATCGAGATTTCGCTGCCTTCCTCGATGCCCGTGTCGTTGCGCAGATGCGCGGTTTCTGCGGGTGGGCGGTATACCTGTACGCGTCCGGTGGACGGCATGAAATTGCGGTCCGGGTTTTCAGCATAAATGCGGGCTTCCATGGCCCAGCCGTTGAGACGTACGTCGTCCTGGGCCAGCGGCAGGGGTTCCCCGGCCGCGACCCGGATCATCAATTCGACGAGGTCGAGGCCGGTGATGAATTCAGTGACCGGGTGCTCGACCTGCAGCCGTGTATTCATTTCGAGAAAGTAAAAATTGTGGTTCGGATCGACCACGAACTCGACTGTTCCGGCCGATACATAACCAACCGCTTTCGCCAGTGCGACCGACTGTTCGCCCATCGCCCTGCGCACGTCGTCGGTCACGAACGGCGACGGTGCTTCTTCAATGACTTTCTGGTGACGGCGCTGAATCGAGCACTCTCGCTCGCCGAGATAAACGGCATTGCCGTGTTCGTCGGCCATGATTTGAATTTCGATGTGGCGCGGACGTTCTATGAATTTCTCGACCAGCATGCGGTCGTCGCCGAAACTCGACCGGGCCTCGTTGGACGCGCTTTCGAATCCCTCGAACACCTCGGCTTCACTGCGTGCTATCCGCATTCCCTTGCCACCGCCGCCGGCCGATGCCTTGAGCATAACCGGGAATCCGATCGCCACGGCCGCCTTCAACGCATCGTCCGCGTCCGCCATGATGCGTTCGTCACCGGGAATAGTGTTGACGCCGGCAGTCGCTGCTATTGCTTTCGAGCGCAGCTTGTCACCCATGTCTGCCATGGCAGAAACGGGTGGGCCGATGAACTTTACGCCCGCTTCCCGCAGGCTTTCGGCAAACTTCGGATTCTCGGACACAAAACCGAACCCCGGGTGCACAGCTTGCGCACCGGTGCTGAGTGCAGCGTCGACCAGCGCGTCGATCCGGAGGTAACTTTCCGCCGCCGCCGCGCCGCCGATGTGGACGGCCTCGTCAGCCATCCTGACATGAGGCGTCGCCGCGTCGGCGTCGGAATACACGGCAACGGTCGCTATGCCCATGCGTTTCGCGGTTTTGATGATGCGACAGGCGATTTCGCCGCGATTCGCAATAAGAATCTTGTCAAACGGAGGGGAGTTTTTAGCCATGATAGTGGATAACGTCGTCAGCGATTCAGAGCGGGATGTTGCCGTGTTTGCGGCTGGGGTTTTCGAGGGATTTTGTCTTCAACATGTGTAAGTCCCGGCAAAGCTGGCGTCGCGTATCGTGCGGCAGGATGACGTCGTCGATAAAGCCTTTGGATCCCGCGACAAAAGGATTGGCAAATTTTTCGCGGTATTCGTCCGTCCGTTGCTGGATTTTTTCTTCGTCGTCACGGTCCTTGCGAAAAATGATTTCAACGGCGCCTTTGGAACCCATGACCGCGATCTCGGCCGAGGGCCAGGCATAGTTCGCATCGCCCCGGAGATGTTTCGAGGACATCACGTCGTAGGCACCCCCGTAAGCCTTGCGCGTAATGACGGTGAGTTTGGGCACCGTCGCTTCAGCGTAAGCGTAGAGTAATTTCGCGCCATGGCGGATGATGCCACCGTATTCCTGCGCAGTTCCGGGCAGAAACCCCGGTACATCGACGAATGTCACGATAGGTATATTGAAGGCATCGCAAAAGCGGACAAATCGTGCAGCCTTGCTGCTCGAGTCGATGTCGAGACATCCGGCCAGCACCATCGGCTGATTGGCGACGACCCCAACCGGCGAACCTTCCAGGCGACCAAACCCGATGACGATATTCTTCGCAAAGTCCGTTTGTAATTCGAAAAAGTCGCCCTCATCGACGACCTTCGTAATGACTTCCTTAATGTCATAAGGGAGATTTGGATTTTCCGGCACCAGCGTATCGAGTGCCACTTCGATCCGGTCGGCCGGATCGTCTGTCGTACGCTGAGGCGGGCGCTCCTTGTTATTCAGCGGCAGAAACCCGAGAAAACGGCGCAGCATGACCAGGGCATCGATATCATTGTCGAAAGCGAGATCGGCGACCCCCGAGCGGGATGTATGTGTTCCCGCGCCGCCGAGCTCTTCGGCGGTGACTTCTTCGTGGGTGACTGTTTTAACGACTTCCGGCCCGGTCACAAACAGGTAAGAGCTGTCGCGAATCATGAAAATAAAATCGGTGATTGCCGGGGAATACACGGCGCCCCCTGCGCACGGACCCATGACCATCGAAATCTGGGGAACGACCCCGCTTGCCATGACGTTGAGCTGGAATACGTCCGCGTAGCCGCCAAGCGAAGCCACGCCTTCCTGGATCCGCGCACCACCGGAATCGTTCAGGCCAATAATGGGTGCCCCCACCTTCATCGCCTGTTCCATGATTTTGCAGATCTTGCGCGCGTGAGCAGCGGAAAGCGCGCCGCCGAAAACCGTAAAATCCTGCGAGAAGGCAAACACGATGCGTCCGTTGACCGTGCCGTAACCCGTTACCACGCCGTCGCCAGGGATCTTGTTCTCGGCCATGCCGAAATCGTAGCAATCGTGCTCGACGAATGTGTCCCATTCCTCGAAGCTGCCCGGGTCAAACAATACCTGGAGGCGTTCGCGGGCAGTCAGTTTGCCTTTGGCGTGTTGTGCATCGATGCGTTTTTGTCCGCCGCCTGCTTCCGCCGCGCGCCGCTTTTCTTCCAACCGGCGGATTATGTCCTGCATGATCTCCCCTTCTTCAATCAGTCTTGTTTGTTTTTCTACACCGTTCGATCACGAACGGTTGAATCGCCGCGGGCGTCCGACGACGGCCGGCGCTACGACGCGGTCGCCTGCATGCCCGGCTGGCGCGCATCGATGAGCTTCAGAACCTCGGCCGCAGCGAGCGGAATGTTCGTCCCCGGACCGTATACCGCGGCGACGCCCGCTTCGAGCAACCCGGCATGATCCTGTGGCGGTATTACGCCACCGCAAATAACGAGGATATCTTCCGCGCCGGCCGCTTTGAGCTCACCGAGCAGCTGCGGCACAAGTGTCTTGTGTCCGGCCGCCTGGCTCGATATGCCGATCACGTGCACGTCATTTTCGATTCCCTGCCGAACCGCTTCGTCCGGCGTCTGGAACAGCGGGCCGATATCGACATCGAAGCCGATATCGGCGAAAGCAGTGGCAATAATTTTCGCGCCCCGGTCGTGGCCGTCCTGACCGAGCTTCACGACGAGCAGGCGTGGACGCCGTCCGTGCTTATCGGAAAACGCAGAGACATCGCTCTGAATTTTCGCAAACGCCTCGTCGCCTTCCCAGGACGCGCCGTACACGCCCGAAATCGACAGCGTTTCAGCCCGGTGCCGGCCGTAGACGGTTTCGAGCGCAGACGATATTTCACCGACGCTGGCGCGTGCGCGGGCCGCGTTGATCGCAAGCTCCAGCAAGTTGCCGGTACCGGCGCTGGCGGCATCCGTCAGCGCGTCGAGCGTCTGCTGGCAGAGTTCGGGGTCGCGCGTATCCCGTGTCCGACGTAACCGGTCGATCTGCGCAGAACGGACCGCGGTATTGTCGATATCGAGTATGTCGACTTCGATTTCTTCGCTGGCCTGATACTTGTTGACCCCGACGATGACTTCTTCGCCCCGGTCGATTTTCGCCTGGCGTAGCGCGGCGGCTTCTTCAATGCGGAGCTTGGGCATGCCCGAGGCGACAGCGGCGGTCATGCCACCCAGCTCTTCCACTTCGTCGATCAGTTCGTTCGCCGCGGCGGCGAGGCTCGCCGTGAGATGTTCCACGTAATACGAGCCACCCAGTGGATCGACCACATTCGTGATCCCGGTTTCTTCCTGCAGAATCAGCTGGGTATTTCGTGCAATTCTTGCTGACGTGTCTGTCGGCAGCGCGAGCGCTTCGTCGAATGAATTCGTGTGCAGCGATTGCGTGCCGCCGAAAGCGGCGGCCATGGCTTCTATCGTTGTGCGGATGATGTTGTTGTAGGGATCGAGCGCGGTCAGGCTGACCCCGGAGGTCTGGCAATGCGTCCGCAACATCAGGGAACGCTCGTCGTTACAGTCAAAGTGCTGACGCATTCGCGTCGCCCATAACAGGCGAGCCGCCCGTAGCTTCGCCACTTCCATGAAAAAATTCATGCCGATGGCGAAGAAGAACGACAAACGCGGCGCAAACGCATCGACGGCGAGCCCTTTCGAGGCGGCGGCACGCACGTACTCAAGGCCATCGGCGATTGTGAAAGCGAGCTCCTGTACGCACGTCGCGCCCGCTTCCTGCATGTGATACCCGGAGATCGATATCGGATTGAAACGCGGCATTTCCTGTGCCGTATAGGCGATGATGTCGGCAACGATGCGCATCGACGGTTCCGGCGGGTAAATGTAAGTGTTACGCACCATGAACTCTTTGAGGATGTCGTTTTGCAGTGTTCCGGCAAGCGCCTTGTGATCAACGCCCTGCTCTTCCGCCGCCGCGATATACATGGCCATGACCGGTAGCGCTGCGCCGTTCATCGTCATCGACACGGACATCTTGTCGAGCGGGATACCGTCGAACAGGATCTTCATGTCTTCGATGCTGTCGATCGCCACACCCGCCTTGCCTACGTCGCCGACGACCCGCTCATGGTCGGAGTCGTAGCCACGGTGCGTTGCGAGATCGAATGCGATGGATAGCCCGGTTTGGCCCGCGGCAAGGTTGCGCCGGTAAAATGCGTTGGATTCTTCCGCGGTGGAATAACCCGCGTACTGGCGCACGGTCCAGGGACGGCCAGCGTACATCGTTGCTTTCGGGCCACGGACAAACGGGGCAAACCCCGGCATAGAGTTCTGCTCACCAAGTTCCGCCAGGTCGTCCGCGGTATAGAGCGGTTGTACCGCGATGCCCTCCGGTGTTTGCCAGGTCAACTCGTCCAGAGGGGCGCCTTTTCGTTCTTTTTCGGCAAGGCTCGACCAGTCGTCGCGGCTCGGCTGGGTAAATATTTTGCTCACATCATGTCCTCTTCGTGCATTGCGTTCGAAAGCGCCGAGCCGGTTACGGCATCCGGGCTGCCCGTGTGTGCGACACCCGGATCGAGCGCCTGCGAAGCGGCGGAAACGGGTGGCAGATGCAACGCAGTTGCGCATACAGCAACGCGCGGAACCCCGGCTGGGACCGAACGAATCAGCACGGTAGTGTAACCGCTGAGGCCTTGCCCGTACAGACGGAGAGTCTTAAATGCGCTTAACTTTCAGGCGATTAGAGGTTATTTTCATGACGACGGGAAAGCCGGAACAAACCGTTTTTGACGACGCACGAATGCCATGAATTACTGCGGCTGCCCACCGAGGGTACCGGATGGGTCGAGGGATTGACCGATCGCGCCGTAGAGTTTTTGCATCGAGGCAGACGTGTACCGATCCGCAACGGACGGACGCAACGCGGGGCAATCGTGCGTAATTCCGTATCCGGCGTCGGTCAGGCGTTCGATGATCGCGAGCGCGTGCGCCCGTGCTTGCTCAAAGTCGCTATTATCGATGCTCACGCTGACGCGCAGGAACATTGTCCGCCACGTCAACTGGAACTCGCTGGAAATATTCGCGCCCGTCGCGGTTTTCATCTCGTTGATGATTCGATCCATGTCGGCGACGGCCGCGTCCTCCATCGGCGCGGCGGCGCTAAACCACAGGCTCGGACGCTGGCGGTCGGCATGCGCGCGAAATGCCGGTTCTCCCTGCATGAGACGAGCCCGAAGCGCCCACGCCGGTTGCGCTGGTGGCGTCTCGAGCGTGAATACTTGCGCGCCCTCGATGCCCGCGAGTTGCGAATTGACCATTTCCCATGTGATCGCGACATTCGCTTCAATCCCGTAGAGAGCGCCGTACACCTGCCACGCAGCCCCGGGCGTCAGCGCGGCGGCGCTGCCGGAGACCGCGAGCAATGCGGCGTCGGTGGCCGCATCAGCGATCACGACGGTGTTTGGTACGACCATGCCAATCTTCAGCGGACGCAGGATTTCGACGGCCGCGCCGACTTCCGCGATTCCCGGGAGTTGTACACAAAACGGGCGATACGCCGGCGGCGCGGGCATCAACCACAAGCCCAGCTTTGAAATGATGCCGAAATTCGAACGCGAGAACAGGCCATCGAGATACGGCCCGTAATTGTATTTGAACAGCTGCCAGGTATCACTGCCAGGCAACGCGCCCATGCCGGTTCGAACCACCTCACCGGCCGCGGTGACGATTTCGAGACCACATTGCATCAGCAGATGATCCCCGTACGGGGTGTAACCGAACGCGCGATCCGCGACGCTGCCACTGACGGAATTCGCGCCGTTCATATCCGCATCAATCCAGTACGGGGCGCCGGCCGCTTGCAAATGCATTTTGAGCTGATCGAAGCTGACGCCCGGCCCCAACAACACGTAACCCGAGTCCGTGTTGACTTCCTCGATGTCGTTGAGGCGATTCAAATCGAGCACCATCGATTCACGGTCGGACCGCGCAAACGTTGCGCCATTGCCCGCCGCGTTCGGCAACACGGAAACGCCGACGCCGAGCGTGTGCGCCATCCGCATGCTGGCCTGCACCTGGTCGACATTACCCGGCATAACGACCGCCGCCGGGTCGATCGGTACGTTTCCGCGCATCGAGCAGGCCGCGCGCGCCACAACCGCACGCGGATCATTGAATGGCAGAGCGTAATCCTCGCCGACCAACCGGCGCATTTGTTCGACAATGATGTCGGCGCTCATCGTCGCCTCCGGGTACCGGCGGGCGTCTGAAATGTCGGATGATCGTTCATGAATTATTGCTGATTCGCTATCGTTGCCGCGGCCACGTACGCGGACAGCGCGTCGAGTTGTTCGTCATCGATCTCGGTCGGGCGAAACGGCGGCATCATCTGGTAACCGTTTCGAACCACCCATTTCACGTACTCGGGGGCGAGGTCCTTACGCGTTCGCAGGACCCCGTTATCGAGGCGCAACGCGAGTCGCATCGTTCCGGGGTGACCCGGCCCGCGTGCGTGGCAATCCGCGCAATAGTGCTCGTAGACCTGCTGACCCGGTTCAGGAGCAGGCGCCTCGTCGTCCTCGCCGGCGGCGGCGATAGATTCCGGATGTGTCGTCGCTACGACCGAAGATGCGCTGCCGGCGACGCCTTCGGGTACCGGCGTCGGTTCGTCGTCGCCGCACGCGGCAAGCAGTACGAACAAAATTAATGCCGCGACCCGCACCATGTCAGGAACCGCGTTGATCGCGGGGCCAGATGCCCGATTTGCCCGGCGCAAGTATGCCATCGGGATCCAGTACGTCCTTGATCGCATCGTTGACCCGGGACAACGCACGGTTGTTCCAGCCGTAGGTTTCGGCAATCTTGTCCATGTAATCGAGATGCGTGCGGTACTCGCCATAGCCCTGGGTGGTCGCTTCGTCCACCAGCACGTCGAACAATGCCTTCACGGCAGTTTTCTGTGCTTCGTCGTTACGATCGAATACGAGCATCAGTACGTGGTGCATATCGCGCCATCCAACGAGAAATTCGCCGATGTAGTCGAAGCCGAATTCATGGCATTTGTCGCGCATGAACTCGAACTGCTGCAGGGCGCCGTCACCGGTGACCGGGGAAATCGGTGAAAAGTCGATATGCGATCCCTCGCCGACCCAGTTCAGCAAACCGAACTCCGTCATACTCGGAATTCCGCGCATCAGCTTCGCCCGGTATTCGAATGCCGCATCGCCCTTTCGATCCTCGGCGAAAAAGAATTTAGCACCGGGGACTTCGCGCAAAGCCGATTCGATCAGGGTCCAGTTGTTATCCATAATCGGCGGCGGTCCGTACAAGGCGCCGTAGAAATTCCAGTTGCCGATATCGAGGTCCTCGGCCATCTTCTTGCGGGCGCTCTCGGGCATCACCCCGCTGCCACTGTAGTACTGCGCTTTGGTGACATTGACCGCAGCCTCCCAGATCAGCCCGACCGTCGTCGCCGCGTTAGGGATGACCATGTTGATTTTCAACGGGCGGATCAACTCGGTAATTTTGTGGATGTCGTCCTCACGCGGGAACGTCACCATGTAGGGTCGGTAGCCCGGCGGTTCGGGCATCAGCCAGACGCCTATTTGGGTAATGATGCCAAAATTGGACTGCGTAAAAATTCCGTCGACCCAGGCGCCGTGACCGTACTTGTACAGATTCCGCGTATTCGTTCCGCCCATGCCTCCCATGCCGGTCTCGACGATCGTGCCGTCGGCGAGGACGACCTGCATGCCGCATTGAACCGTGAAATGTTCCCCGTACGGCGTGTAGCCGACGCCCCGATCGGCGGTGTTGCCGAGTACCCCACCCCATGCAGGCGCCGACGGGTCCGGCCACAGCCTGATCCCTTTTTGCTGTAAGTACTGGTACAACTCGTGGAAGCTGACGCCAGGTTCAACCACGGCGTAAGCGTGCTTCTCGTTGACTTCGATGATCCTGTTCATGCGCTTCAGATCGAGTACAACACATCCCGGTTTGCGCGGCGCGGCGCCGCCGTATCCGTAGTTGCGACCCGTCGATACAGTCCACAGCGGAATGGCGTAGCGGCGGGCAACGACAAGAATTTTCTGTATTTCCTCGACGTTCGCGGGCGCGACCGCGGCAGACGGCGCATTCGCGTCAATATCGTTAGGTGAATAGCTGTCGCGATAACTGTTGAGATGAGCTTCGTTGTCCCGTATCAGCCACGCGGCGCCAACGATCGCCCGTAGTTCGTCACACGCCGTGTGAAACGCCTCCGCGCTGACGCCTGGGGGAACTCTGTCAGTCATTGTCAGAAAACCGCTTCAACATCCATGAAACGAGGTGGCGCGGCCCCTCGGGTGGGCGCGGCACCGGCACCGTCGTCGTGCGTATCTCGACCGACTGACTGCTGTCGGCGAGTAGATCGAACGAGCCGGCCAGCGCGCGTGCCCAGGCGGGGTTCTCAATCTCCAGACGTCGGGCCAGCGGTGCCGCGGCACCGGCTGCGGCATGAATTTCGTGCCGCAGCACATTAACCTGATACCTGTGGTGTGCGTGGTAAGTGAGGAAGCAGCCGTGTCTTGCCGCACTCTGTTCAATCAGAAAACGGGTCGACGGCCGGGTCAGGCCCACGATCGCGTCGATACGGGATTCGCCGAGTTCCGTGTCGATCTCACCCAGCAACGCCGCCGGGTCGTAGCCGCTTAATTCACCGCGCGAGCGACACTGCGCAGAAAACACGAGCGCATCGGCACACACGGATTCGCCGATGATTTTGAGCCGCATCGGTGTTGCGTTGCTGGTTGCAAGCACAGACACCGGTGCCGCGGCTGCGGCGAAGGTCGTGGCGATGAATTCCCGGCGTGTCGTCATCGGCTGTCCGGCATGCTCCCGTTGCGTGAGTCGATTCTAATCGAGCAACCGGTAAAGTCCACTGCGATTCGGCGGTTTTCGCCGCTAGCGCTCGACCACGCGCACGAGGCCTTCCTGCGCCACCGAGACCGCGAGTTCGCCATCCTGGCGATAAAACCCGCCGCGTGCGAGGCCACGTGAATGGGCCGACGACAATCCTTCACATACGTAGAGCAACCATTCGTCCATCCGAAACGGGCGGTGGAACCACATTGCGTGATCGAGGCTGGCCATCATCAGCCGCGGATCGTTGATGCGAATGCCGTGGGGCATGAGCAGGGTCGTGATCAGCCCATAATCCGAGAGGTAGGCCAGTATCGCGCGATGCAGGTCCAAATCATCGGGGAGCCGTTCGACGGTGCGCAGCCACACGCGTCGCAACGGCTCGGAAGTCGCCGACGATTGTTGTAAATACGGATCGATCGGGCGAATCTCGAACGGTGCGGAAATGTTGACGAAACGCTGAACATTTGGCGGGGCACGGGTCAGATCGAGATCGTCGAAATGCATTCGTTCCACGGTTTCCGGCGCCGGCACGTCCGGCATCGCTTGCTGATACTCGATACCGTCCTCGTGCCGATGAAACGACGCTTCCATGGTAAAAATCGGGCGGCCGTACTGAATCGCCACGACCCGCCTCGCGGAAAAGCTTTTACCGTCGCGGCTGCGATCAACTTCATAGATGACGGGGTTGTTCGAGTCGGCTTCGCGGAGAAAGTAGCAGTGGATGGAATGCACCGCGCGCTCATCGTCCACCGTGGACTGCGCTGCCTTGATGGCTTCGCCCAGAACCTTGCCGCCGTAGACGCGCTTGACATGGGTATCGGTCACCGCACCACGAAACAGGTTTTCCTCGAGCCGTTCCAGCGCGAGCGCGTCAACGAGCGCTTGTAATGCGGCATCCATGATCAGACGAACGAGTATTCTGCCGTCGGAAACGTGGCCGCTTTCACTTCCTTCACGTAGGTTTCGACGGCACCCTGAATCGAACCGACCTCTTCCATGTAGTTTTTCGAAAACCGGGTCCGTTTGCCGGGCCAGATGTCGAGAATGTCGTAGAGCACGAGGATCTGCCCATCGACGTCCGGGCCGGCGCCGATGCCGATCACGGGCACCTTCGCATTGCGCGTGATTTCCGCTGCAAGCTGCATCGGCACGCATTCGAGCAACAGGATATCCGCACCCGCCTCTTCGAGTTCGCGTGCATCGGCGATCATTTTCTGCGCCGTCTCGTCTTCGCGGCCCTGAACGCGGTAGGCGCCGAACTTGTGGATCGCCTGGGGGGTCAGACCGAGGTGGGCACAAACCGGGATACCGCATTCCGTCAGGCGCGAGACCATCGGTATCTCCAGCGCCCCCCACTCGAGCTTGACGATCTCCGCACCGCCCTCCTTCATCAGGCGCGCGGCATTCGCAAGACAGTCGTCGGCGGACGAGTAACTCATAAACGGCATATCCGCCATCACCATGGCACGCTTCGCGCCCCGGGCCACCATCTGCGTGTGGTAGATCATTTCGTCGACTGAAACCGGAATCGTCGTCTCGTGCCCCTGAACGACCATGCCAACGGAATCGCCGACGAGTATGAAATCCATGCCGGCGTTGTCGAGAACGGTCGCAAAAGCGGCGTCGTAGGCGGTGAGGGACGTAATTTTCTCGCCGGACTCCTTGAGGCGTTTCAAACCGAGCGTTGTGACTTTTTTGATATCGTTTTGCGTGCTCATAGGGACATGGCCGTCTGCAGTATTTGTCGAAGTATAGTCGAGCGACGCGTCACCGCGCGGCAGCAAGTTTCCGCCTGGTGCCTGCGAGGAAGCGCGCAGTTTCCACCAATCCGCGCCGGTGACACCCGCTACCGATGGTTCCGGCCTCGTCGCTTGCGCTGACATCGAATGTCACCGTGCGCCCATCGACTTCGGCGACCGTCACCCTGGTGGTCACAAGCATGCCGACAGGCGTGGCCGCGACGTGATCGACGTTGACGTGAGTACCGACCGACACCCACCCGGAGGGCAGCACCTCGGCAACCAGCGCCGCACAAGCGACCTCCATGTGGTGAATCATCTGCGGCGTTGCGAACACCATCGGCATGCCGGGAACGGAATACCCAACCGTCATTTCATCCGTGACCGTGATCGTCCGGGTCAGGTTCGAGCCGATTTCAATCCGTCCTGTAACGTCCATCGGTCAGTAACTTCAGCCGAACGGCCGGCTCATCATCGCCGGCGAGATTCCGAACAGCGTACCGTGTGCGAAAAATACGACGATGAACAGGGTTCCACCGACACCGACGGTGAGAAATTCCCGACTAAGCGGCAGTTTGCCGTCGCGGGCTGTCCGTGTCCGTTTCGCGACCGCGGCAATTTCACACAAGGCCAGAATCCCGAAACCGCTGAACAGGGTGATCGCTCCGAGGTTTTCTTTCGTCAACAGGTGCGCTATCGCCCACAGCACGACGCCCCACAATACAGGCCGACGACTCAGCCGGCGCAGATTGGATGGCACGAGTGAGGCGGCGGTCAGGATGAATGCGAAGAACATCAAAGGCAACACGAGGGTCCGCAGCCATGGCGGCGGGAACCAGACGAACTGGTAAGGAATCTGCGTCCGCCCGAGCAGGATCAGAGCGAGCGCCGCGAGGGCAAGTGCGCCGAGGCCGACCCGGTAACCGGACGCACCAAATTGCCCGGCGAGGCGACTCGACGCGGTCGGCGAAGAATACACCTGCTGCAGCACCAGCAACGTGACGAACCCCGCCAGCATCAATAACATCGGCGTGGCCGGGTCTGATTCAGATGCCGCCCAGCCAGTTTTTCACCGCTGCGGCGATCTCGTCGGGCGAATCTTCCTGGAGGAAATGCAGACCTTTGACGCTCGCTTCGCTCGTATTCTTCCAGCTCCGTGCAAACTCGCCGGGCGTGCCATTCATGATCATGCCCGGGTCGCCAGCGATAAACAATTTCGGCATGTCAGCGTCTTTCATGTAGGCGCCATACGCATCCACCATTTCGCAGACATCGACCGGTTCGTCTCCCAGTGGAATTTGTCGTGGCCAGGTCAGGGTCGGACGCCGGTCTTCTCCAGGATTGACGAACGGAGCGCGGTAAGCCTCCATTTCTTCGTCGCTCAGCTTGCGCATGATCGAGTTCGGCAACACGCCTTCGATAAAGACATTCTTTTCGAGCACGACATCTTCGCCTGCGGGGGAGCGGAACGTGCGGAATATCTCTGTTGCCGCATCCGGCCATTCGTCCCAGCTGATCCGTTGCACGACACCCTCCATGTGCGCGACCCCGCGGACAGCACCGGGATGCTGTCGGCACCAGTCAAAGCCGAGCGCCGAGCCCCAGTCATGGATGACGAACGTGACATTGTTCTCGACACCGAGGGCATCCCAGGCGCCGTACAGATATTGCTGGTGTTCTTTCAGCGTGTACCGATCGGGCCCGGAATTCGATAGCTTGTCGGAGTCACCCATCCCGATCAGATCGACGGCAATACAACGGCCGAATTCGGTCAGCTGCGGCATGATGTTACGCCACAGATAGGACGACGTCGGATTACCGTGCTGAAAAATAATCGGATCGCCGCTGCCCATTTCGACATACGCCATTTTCTTGCCGTTAACTTCGACGTATTGTTTCTTTTCCCGCCATGTATCCTGGTGCATCGGGTTCTCCTCAGGCAATGATGCCGTTTTCGCGTAATTGACTGACCTCATCGGTGCTGAATCCAGCCTCTCCGAGTATCGTTTGCGTATCACCGCCGATCGTCGGAGCGCCGGCCGGCATGCCCGCCGGCGTGCGGCTGAACCGGGGCGCCGGTGCCGGTTGTGTCACACCGTCGACTTCGATGAATGTGTTGCGTTCAACATTGTGCGGATGACGCGGCGCTTCGTCGAGATCGAGGACCGGCGCGAAGCAAATGTCCGTACCTTCCATAATGTCGCACCATTGGGCTTGTGATTTCGTCCTGAAACGCGCAGCAAGCTTTTGCTTAAGCCCGGTCCATCCGGTTTTCTCGTGTTGTGCATCAAAATCCGTTTCGTCGAGCCCGAGTGTCTCGCGCAGCAGTGCGTAGAATTGCGGCTCGATCGAACCGATGGAGATCCACTTGCCGTCGCTGCATTCATAACAACCATAAAAATGCGCACCGCCGTCGAGCATGTTGTCGCCCCGCGTATTGGTCCACATGCCGAGATCTTTCATCCCGTAAAGCATTGCCATCAGCATCGATGCGCCGTCGACCATGGCCGTATCCACAACCTGCCCTTGTCCGGAGCGCGCGGCTTCGAGCAAACCGCACACCATGCCGAACGCGAGCAACATGGTGCCGCCGCCGAAATCGCCAACAAGATTGAGCGGCGGGACCGGGGCGCCACCGCGTTCGCCGATGGCGTGCAGCGCACCCGTCAGCGCGATGTAGTTGATGTCATGCCCGGCGGCATTCGCAAGCGGTCCTTCCTGACCCCAGCCCGTCATGCGTCCGTAGACGAGCTTCGGATTGCGTCCTAGGCACACCTCGGGACCGAGACCAAGTCTTTCCATCACGCCGGGACGGTACGGTTCGAACATGCCGTCCGCCTGCTCGAGCAGGCGCAGCGCCGTATCGACGCCGCGCGGGTCTTTCAGGTTGAGCGCGATGGATCGCCGCGCGCGACTACCGGCGCCCGGGGAACCGGACCCGCCGGGTCGATCGATACGGATCACGTCGGCGCCCATGTCACCGAGAAACGTACCGCACAGCGGTCCGGGACCGATGCCGGCGAATTCGACAATGCGAATGCCATTTAACGGACCGGCACTCATTTCGACGCCTGCGCTGACATCGCGATCACCCGTTCGGCCTGGGTCAGGTGCGGTTTATCCAGCATTTTTCCATCGAGGCTCAAAGTGCCGGCGTCGGGATTGGCAGTGAACAGGTCGATGACCGCCTGCGCGTGAGCGACCTCTTCCGCATTCGGGGTGAATGCATCGTTAATGATCGCGACCTGGTTCGGGTGAATCGCGATTTTTCCGCTGAAACCATCGCGCCGGGCATAGCCGCTGTGAGTCGCGAGGCCCGCGTCGTCGCGGAAATCCGGATGCACGGTGTCGACTGCCTGCACCCCGGCCGCATGCGCTGCCATCAGGCATAGCGAGCGGGCCAGAATATACGGTGATGCGAGCGCGCCGGATTCGTCACGGTTAGTGGTTGCACCAATTGCCGCACTGAGATCCTCGGCGCCCCACGACAACGCACTCATCCTCGGGTTTGGCTGCCGATAGCCTTCGAGCGTCAGCATTGCGCCAGGCGTCTCCGTGGCGAGCGCAAATATTTTCGTCGCGCCGAGTTCGATGCCGTGCGCAACCTCGAGCGCGCTGAGGTAATGATCGAGCCGATGCGAATCGTCGACCGATTCTGCTTTCGGCAGCAGCAACCCGTCGGGTCTGCCGGCAATAATGCCGGCCAGATCCTTCAGCGCATCGTCGCTGTCCAGCGGATTGATGCGGACATACAACTGGCTGACGCCGCGGTCTGCGTTCTGCAGGTATTCGCAGGTCATCTCCCGGCCGACCGGCCGGCGCGTAGCGGCAACGGAGTCTTCAAGGTCAATAATCAACGCGTCGGCGCCCGTTCCGGCGCCTTTGCCGAGCTTTTTCTCACTGTCGCCGGGGACGAACAGCCATGAACGCGGCATCATGCCTGGGGCCTTTTCAGCATGAGCCCGTTGCGCGTGCAGGTGGCGACGACTTCATCGCGTTGATTAATAGCGGTGTGCAAAAACGTGACAATCCCGTTCGTCGGTCGCGATTTGCTTTCACGCTTTGCTGTGATTTCCGTACGGAAATGCAGCGTGTCGCCATGGAATACGGGTTTCGGGAAGCGCACATCGTCCCAGCCGAGATTGCCTACGGTGGTGCCGAGGGTCGTGTCGTAAACCGTGACACCGACCATGAGGGCGAGCGTAAAACAACTGTTCACGAGGCGTTGCCCGAATTCCGTTTCGTTCTTGCAGTATTCCTCGTCGAGATGCAGGTAAGCCGGATTGTGCGTCATGGTCGTAAACATCACGTTGTCGGTTTCGGTCACGGTCCGGCGGATCGGGTGATCGAACGTCTGGCCAATTTCGAATTCTTCGTAGTACAAACCGGGCATAGGGTTCCCCTTCTGTGGATTATTATGGAACTGTAACGGCAGCGCATTATACGGCCTAGTCGACACGGCCGTCGCGGCGGCCAATTCTGCTTCTGCTCAATCGCCGGACAGCAGCGTGTCATAGCGATCGCGCAACACGTTCTTCTGTACCTTCCCCATCGCGTTACGCGGCAAATCATCGACGCTGATCACCCGTTTCGGCAGTTTGAAAGCTGCCAGCCGCTCACGGGCAAACTCGCGCACGAGCGCTTCGTCCGGAGCGTTGTCTTCGGTAATGCAAACCGCGACGACGGCTTCGCCGAAATCCGGATGTGGCACCCCGATCACGGCGCACTCGAGGATCCCGGTGCATTCGTTGATCACCTGCTCAACCTCGACCGGATAAACGTTGAGACCGCCGCTGATCACCAGGTCTTTCTCGCGACCGACGATGGAGACGTATCCGTCGTCGATGCGGCCCTGGTCGCCGGTATCGAAAAATCCGTCCGCGGTAAAATCTTCCGCGGTTTTTTCCGGCTTTCTCCAGTATTCGCTGAAGACATTAGGACCCTGCACCTGGATGCGTCCAACCGTTCCTTCAGGGACCAACCGGTCCTCCTCGTCGGCGATGCGCACGTCTACCCCTGGCAGGGGCAAACCAACCGTGCCGGCCTTGCGCTGGCCGTCGAGCGGATTTGTCGTGAGTATTACCGTTTCGGTCATCCCGTAGCGTTCGACTATCGTGTGACCGGTCCGTGCGGTGAACTCGCGGAACGTGTCTTCCCGCAGCGGTGCCGAACCGGACGTGAACAAGCGCACGTTCCTGCACGGGTCGGGGCCGAAATGCTCATCTCCGAGCAAGCGGGTGTAGTACGTTGGCACCCCCATCATGACGGTCGCGCGAGGAAGCTCCTCGATCACATCGGCCGCATCGAACCGCGACAGGTAGCGCACGCTTGATCCGCTCATCAACGTGCACGTCAACGCAATGAACAAGCCATGGGTATGGAACATCGGCAGCGCATGCAGCAGCACGTCTTCGCGGACAAAGCCCCACGCAGCCGCGAGTTCGACGGCGTTTGAACCGATATTCTCGTGGGTCAGCGGGATACCTTTCGGCTGCCCCGTCGTGCCTGACGAGTAGAGCAACGCCGCGACGTCGTCCGCACGCTGCTCGAGCACCGCGCTATCCGGATCCGTCGTCGCACAGGTCTCTCGAAATGTGCCACCGCCGTCGCCTTTCATCGTAAAGACGGTATCGATCCCGGCAGACGCGGCGACCTCGCCGGTCGGACCCGGACTGTCGGGGTCATACACGACAACCGCCGGATCAGCGTCGCTGAAAAAGTATTCGAGCTCGGCCGGCGTGTAGGCCGGGTTCAACGGATGAAAGACAAATCCGCCACGCAGGCAACCCAGGTATAACCAGACAAAGTCCACCGACTTGGGCGCCTGCACGGAAACCCTCGCACCGGGTTCGATCCCGGCGGCCGCAAGCATCGCCGCGACGCGGCCGCTTTGCTCGTGCACCATGGCGTACGAATAACGATGCCCTTCGGGTGTCGTCAGAAAGATATCTTCGTCACGCCAATTTGAAGCGAAACGGGCATACAGGTTGTGGTTGCTCATGATCCTGCTCTGAGCGGCGGCAAGCTCCGCCGCGACGATGCGGCGTGCGAAACCGGAACCGGTTCCGTCGACGCTACAGCGACCGCGAAATCAACTCTTTCATAATTTCATTACTGCCCGCGTAGATCATCTGTACCCGCGAATCCGTAAAGTACTGGGCAATCGGGTACTCCATCATGTAACCGTAACCACCATGCAGTTGCAGGCATTCATTGACGAGATTGAACTGTTTCTCGGAGCACCACCATTTAGCCATCGATGCGGTTTCGGCATCGAGCTCGCCGGCATTCAGTCGCTCGATGCAATGATCGACGAACACACGCGCAATTTTAGTCTCGGTAGCGGCTTCGGCCAGCTTGAACTTCGTGTTCTGAAATTCGCTGATTGATTTGCCGAATGCGCGCCGTTCTTTCGTATACTCGATTGTGCGTTCGAGTGCGGCTTCCATGATGGCAACACTACCGAGTCCGACGATGAGGCGTTCGCGCGGCAGTTGCGCCATCAACTGATAAAAGCCCTTACCTTCTTCGGTGCCGACCAAATTGCCGACAGGCACGCGCATGTCGTCGAAGAACAGTTCCGAGGTGTCCTGGCCCTTCATGCCGATCTTGTCCAGCGGTGGGTTGCGACTGAAACCCTCGAGATCATCAACCTCGGCCATGATCAGGGAAATGCCCTTGGCGCGCGCGTCCGGGTCGGTTTTCGCGACGATGCACACGATGTTTGCGTTGTAACCATTCGTGATAAACGTTTTTGAACCGTTGATCACGTAATCATCACCGTCGCGCACAGCCGTCGTTTTCACGGCCTGCAAATCGGATCCGGTTCCGGGCTCCGTCATCGCGATGGCGCTGATGAGTTCGCCGGAAGCCATTCCCGGCAACCACCGATGCTTCTGCTCTTCGGTCCCGTAGACGAGCAGGTAATGCGCGACGATGCTCTGAATGCCGTTACCAAAGCTCGAGATGCACGCACGCTGCAATTCCTCGTAGGTAATCGCGTCGAAACCGAAATCACCACCGCCACCGCCGTATTCCGTCGGAATATCGGGACACAGAATTCCGACTTCCCCTGCTTTCCGCCAGTACTCGGGCTCCATGTGTTTGCGCTCAATCCAGTGCTCGCGCTGTGGCACGAATTCTGTTTCGAAAAAGCGGCGTACGGAGTCGCGGAACATGACGTGGTCTTCGGTCATCCACGGGGACTGATACGTTTGCATCGTCGATTTCCTTCGAAATGGTTTATCGTCGTTTCAGGCAGAATGCAGACCGAGTATCGACACGCTCGCAACATTGCGGTTCGGCGCACCGCCAAGATTATGCGTGAGTCCGATCGACGGCGTGTCGATTTGCCGATCGCCGGCGCGGCCGAGCAGTTGCAGGTACATCTCGTAGGCCATGCGCAGTCCGCTCGCGCCGATGGGATGACCGAAACATTTCAGGCCACCGTCGAGCTGACACGGCACTTCGCCATCGCGATCGAATACGCCGTCGAGGACGTCTTCGATGGCGCCACCTTCCGGCGCGATACCCAGGTCTTCCATGACAACGAGTTCGGTGACCGAAAAACAATCGTGCACCTCCATCATGTCGACTTCCTTGCGCGGATTTGTAATGCCGGCTTCCTCGTAGGCGCGTTGCGACGCGATCCGGGTCGTTTGCAGGTAACTGCCGTCCCAGCCGCTGTTCGACAACTCGAAGCCATTGCTCGGCGCAAGCTGGATCGCCTTGACGGTCACCATGTCCTTAATGCCCATGGCCTTCGCCTTTTCGACGGTCGTGACAATGGCGCAGGCGGAACCGTCGCTCACGCCGCAGCAATCGAACAGGCCTAGCGGGTAGGCAATCATCGGCGCATTCAGTGCCTGCTCTTCGGTAATTTCCATTTGCAGGTGCGCCTTCGGATTCAGTTTGCCGTTAGCGTGGCTTTTCACCGAGATGTGGGCCATGGCCTTTTTCAGATCGTCCATCGGGCGATTGTGCTTCGCCGCATAAGCGCTGGCGAGCTGAGCGAAGTTTCCGGGTGCCGTTGAGCTCGGCAGCCAGAGATCATCGAACGTCCCTTTGCTCCGCTCGGGCAGGCCGCCGTATCCCGTGTCCTTGAGTTTTTCGACCCCGATGGCCATCGCCGTATCACAGGCACCTGCCGCGACCGCGTAGACGGCGCCACGCAAGGCTTCTGTGCCGGTCGCACACATGTTCTCCACCCGGGTGACCGGAATATTCGGCAGGCGCAGGGTGAGACTGAGCGGCAGGGCCGACTTGCCGGCGCTTTGCTCCTGAAAAAAGAGGCCCAGCCATGCCATTTCAATGTCGTTCTGCTCGATGCCCGCATCGGCCAGTGCTTCAGCATAAGACTCCAGCATCAGTTCTTCCGGTCCGCAGTCCCAGCGCTCGCCAAAGCGGCTGCAGCCCATTCCGATAATTGCGACTTTGTCTCGAATGCCTTTAGCCATCGATCGTTCTCCTCAGTCTGTCGCCGGAAGCGGCGCGGGTTTCCAGAAGTAGCGGCGGAAATTGCGTTTGTGATCGTAGTCCTTGACGCGGAATACCATGCGGACTTTCGAGCCCACTCCGACCTGCCCGGCTTCGAAATCGGTAAACTCGAGCATCACGTTAGCACCGTCGATAAACTCGACGTTGCCGTAGATAAATGGCGGGTGCGGGGTATACGCCATCCAGTCTTCTGTGTAGGACTTCACCTGCCCGATGAGTCCGGACAGGCTTTCAGGATCCTGACTGTCCTGCGCGCCGCATTTCACGCAGATTGCTGCGTGCGGAAACTGCAATGTATTACACTCCCGGCAGCGTCCCCCCATCATCGCACTGATGTCTTCGCGCTTGCGGTACATGGCCGACAGCGCCGTTCGGTTGTCGCGTTCCGCACGCATGCCGAAGTCGACTGACAATTGATTTCGCAGCGACAGGAACTGGGTGTAGTTATCGATGGTCCGTTTTTGCGCGAGCGTCCGGGTCAGCCCGCGCCCGTCCTGCAACGCGCCCAGCGCCGGCGTCGTTTCCAGAACGATCGCATCCGCGCCCTGGCCGAATCCGAGCACGAGTATCTGCTCACCGGGCACGGCGCTCTCGAGCGCCTGGGCGAGCATCAACAACGGTTGTGCGACCCCGCAGTCGCCACAATTCGCGGACAGCGGATCGGTGAACAATTCGACCCCGACTTTCAGTTTCTTCGCGAGACCCCGGGCTACCGCCGCCGAGGCCGGGAGCACGATGCGGTGAATTTCCCCAATGTCCGTGCCCGCGGCCGCAAGCGCCGCCTCAATCGCGGCCGGTACCAGTTTGAAGTAACCCTCTTCTCGCACCCACCGTTCCTCGAGTGCGTAATCGAACTCGCCCTCTGCGCTGCGGTACTGGTCGACAAGGTCTTCGTGAATCGATCCGACGCCCCTGAAAAGTGCAATCGGGTCGCCGTCGCCGACGAGGATCGCGCCGGCACCGTGGCCGTAAGCCATCTCGGCAGCGCTGCCGGGACGCGTTTCGCGACACTCACTGGCAATGAGTAATGTCGCGCCGTCCTGGCCCGCGGTTTTCGACAGACGCGACAGTGCCGATGTCGCGGCGCGGCGACTGCCGCCGAGATCTTCGGTGAACAACGACTTGCCGCATTGCAACGCATCGGCAACGACGCCGCTGTTACTCCGATCGAGAAACGGAAATGTGGTCGAGGCGAGTTGCACCGTGCCGACGGCAGTGTCTACTCCCGACAGGCACTCGCGGCCCGCCTCGGCCGCCATCGTGATGACGTCCTCGTCCCAGTTTGCGAGCGAGCGCTCGCCTTTCGCCATGCCTTTCGCGCCGGGTATCGCCCAGGCGATCGCGTCCGCAATGCCACTGCGGGTCATGCGTAATCGCGGCACATAAGCGCCGAATGAGAGGATTCCGCTTCGGGATTGTTGTTTTTCGCTCACTGCGTCCGGCGCCGCCTGTCAGATTGGTTTGGCCGGCCATTATAAACGCTAGCGCCACACTGTCGCGAGACCGGCCCGCCGCTAAATCACCCCGGCGGTACGCAGGTCGTCGATTTCGCTTTCGTTGTAGCCGATCTCGGCGAGCACGTCGGCCGAGTGTTCCCCGGTTCCCGGCATGCTGCGGTGCAGGCCGACGTCGGCGCCGCTCATCGCAACCGGAAAGTCTGCGACCGTAGCGCCGTTCGGCATGCCGGGCATGCCGATGGCCTTGAGAAAATCCATTGCTTCGACCTGGGGATGTTGCAATGCCTCGGCCGGCTTCAGGACCGGGCCGCAGGGCACGCCCACGGCCGCCATCGCGTCGAGGATCTCCTCGCTGCTGCGCGATGCACACCATGTCGCGACGGCGTCGCAAATTCGATCCCGTTCAACACCCCTCGCTTCGTCGGTGTCGAGCGCCGGATCGCCGGCCCAGTCGTCGCGGCCAAGCACGTCGCACAGGCGCCGGAAGATGCCGTTGCCCACCACGTGCAGCAACACATGGCCATCGGTCGTGGCGAATATGTCGGACGGTGCCGATGTCTGCGACCGGTTACCGCTACCAACCCGATCGGGTGCGACGGCCGCCTGCTCGATCAGCATCGGGCTGAAAAACGACATTGCGGTACCCAGCAGAGACGCCTGGACGTGCTGGCCTTCACCCGTTGCGCGTTTCTGGTACAGCGCCGCAAGCGTGCCAAACGCGCTGTACAGCGCCGTGCCGAAGTCGACATAGGGAACCGAGGTCTTTGTCGGCTGCCCGGACTGACCCGAAAAGTACGTGCCGCCCGACATGACCTGTCCGATACCATCAAACCCTCCCCGGTCGGCCCACGGGCCGGTATGCCCGTAAGCAGTCTGGGTCGTCAGAATGATATCCGGCTTGATAGCTTTCAGCGTGTCGTAATCGAGCCCGAGTTCACGCAACCCGGCCGGCGGGTGATTCACGATGACGACGTCGGCCGCCTTCACGAGTCGGCAGATAATGTCTTTCGACCGTTCGTCTTTAAGATTCAGGCACATGCTCCGCTTGTTACCCGCGCTCTGGGCGAACACGGCGCCGCCGTCTCCGCCAAGCGGGACCACGAAGCGGTCTTCGCTGCCGCCGTTTTTTTCAATGCGAATAATGTCCGCGCCAAGGTAGCCGAGAAGTGCCGCGCAATAAGGGCCGGCGATGTACCGCGAAAAATCGAGTACTCGAATACCGTGAAGGGGTCTCGTCTCACTGCTCATAGGTGTTACCTGCCGGGTCATGGACGGGCGCGGGGCCCGCGTTGCAAACTGTCATTTCAAGGCACCGGCGCGCACTGTGCAAGTCCGCCAACGAGCGTGTAGCGTCGGATCCGGGCCGGCGTTAGCATAACCGAGACGGGAATCTCACCCCGTCCCGACCCAGTTACCCGGAGGATGCTTCCCGAATGAACGAAAAAACGACCCTGCGAACGAATTGCCCGCGCGATTGCTACGATGGCTGCGGCATTGTTGTCGAAAAACGAACCGACGGGACCTCACGGATACTTGGCGACCCCGATCACCCGGTCTCGCGGGGCCGTTTGTGCAGCAAGTGCGCCATTGCCTATAACGGTGTGTGGCAAGACCCGGCGGCGCGACTTACGACGCCGCTCCGACGCACGGGCCGCAAGGGTGATGCTGCTTTTGAAGCCGTGTCGTGGGACACAGCACTTGACGAAATCGCCGACCGGCTCAATCGTACGATAGCGGACCATGGCGGTGATTCGGTCCTGCACACCCATTATTCCGGTACGCTGTCGCTCATTGCCTACCTGTTTCCGAACCGGTTTTTCCATCATATCGGCGCTTCCGTCGTCGACCCGGACTCAATCTGTAATGCCGCGGGACACGTCGCCTGGCACCTCCAATTCGGAAATTCGGTCATGGGTTTCGACCCGCGCACAGCGAAGGATTCCGGCTGCATTCTCGTGTGGGGTGCAAACCCGTCGCACTCCGCGCCGCATGCGCATGACCACTGGTTGCCCGAGTCCCCGGCCAGCGTGGTCGTCGTCGATCCGGTGCGCACGGAAACCGCGGCCGCGGCTGATCTGCATCTGCAGTTGCGCCCCGGAACTGATGCGGCGCTCGCGTTCGGACTGCTGCACGTGCTCCGGGCGAATGGAAAGTTCGACGTCGCCTTCATCGACGCGCACACGACGGGTGCCGATGAGATCGAAGCCACCATCGACCGCTGCACACCGCAGTGGACTGCGGAGCAAACCGGCTTGTCAGTCGAAGACATCACGCGAGCAGCCGAACTGTACGGCGCCGGTCCCGCGTTGTTGTGGTGTGGACAGGGCCTGCAACGTCAACCAGCCGGCGGGAACATCATGCGCGCGGTGGGCTTATTGCCGGCGTTAACCGGCAATGTCGGCAAACCGGGCACCGGATTCTACTACCTGAATCTGACGCCGGCCTTCGCCGGCATCGATCTCGACACCCTGGCGGGTGCCGAACTGGTCAAGCACGAAGGCAAGACCATCAGTCACATGGATTTCGCGGATCGACTGGCAGACCCGTCAGAATTCCGGGCGCTGTTGTCCTGGAACACGAACCCGCTTGCCTCGGCCCCGAATCAAGCGGAATTGCGCGCGGCGTTTTCGCGTGAGGATCTGTTCACAGTCGTTGTCGACTGCTTCCCGACGGATACGACAGCCTATGCGGACATCGTGCTGCCGGCTGCGAATTTTCTCGAGTTTGATGACATCACGTTCAGCTACTTTCATCTGCACCTCGGCGCACAAGCCAAAGTTCATGAACCGCTCGGTGACAGCTTGCCCAACCAGGAAATATTTCGTCGCCTCGCGCGCGCTATGGGTTTGGAAGAACCGGCGCTGTTCGAGGACGACCGGACACTGATTAACGCAATGATGACGCAGATGAATCCCGGGTTTGACTTCGACGCGCTAAAAGCGCGAGGGCATTTCTATCTTGGCGATGAGCCAATGCCGATGCATGCGGAACGCACCTTCGACACACCGAGCGGCAAAATAGAAATCGCGTCTTCGGCGGCGGTCGACATGGGTCTGCCGCGCACTGCGCAACCGACGGTTGACCCGACAACGGCCCCCGGCCGCCTGCGTCTGCTCACCCCGGCGTCGAAGTGGCGCCTGAACGACTCCTACGCGAACGATCCGCACATCGTTGAGCAATCGGGACCCGCCTCGGTGCGGTTAAATCCGCTTGACGCGTCCGCGGCCGGCATCAGCGATGGCGCCCGGGTCCGGCTCGGCAATGAAACCGGCAACATCGAACTCGTCGCCCGGGTCGATGAGACCGTGTTGCAGGGCACCGCCGTCTCGTACAAGGGTCGTTGGCCAAACCTCGAAGACAACGGCGCGAACGTGAATTTCGTGCATACGCCGCGCAAAGCCGACATGGGCGGGAGCACGAGCGTGCATGCGACCGAGGTCACCGCCGAGCCGGTCTGACGGTCTCCGCGGCTAGCGCGGGTGCAGCAGGCCTTTCTTGCGCTCGAGCCAGGCAATGCGGTCCTCGTAGGACTGCGCGACGTATTCTTCCATGATCGCGACCGCCTCGTCGGTGAGCATCGTGTGGATGAACGCGTCGCCTTCAATTTCGAGCCCGCCCTGCATGTGGACTTCACTGCCTTCATAGACCGCGCGTTTTGTCTCCGCGATGGCCACGGCCGACAGTCCGAGCATGTCGGTGGCAATTTCGAGCGCACGCGTCTTCGCGTCCGCCGCGACCTCGTGGATGATGTTCATCGACAGCGCTTCTTCCGGCCGGCAGATTCGGCCACGCAGAATAAAATCGATGGCACGCCCCGCGCCGATCAGGCGTGAAAGCCTCTGCGTTCCGCAGCCCCCGGGGAGAATGCCGAGCGTAACCTCCGGCAGACCGTAGCGGTAGTCGCCCGCCTGGCCAATGCGGATGTCGCAGGACAACGATGTCTCGAAGCCCCCGCCCATCGTACTGCCGGTCATTGCGGCGATAACCGGTTTCGGCAAATGCTCGAGGTTAGTCAACGTGCCGTTATGGTGATGCAGCCATGCGCGTCCGATATTCATCATCATCGCTTTGTCGCGGGCGCTTTCCACGAGTTCTTCAACGCTGTAGTGCGTGATGAAGCGATCCGGCAGGCCGCCCGTGAGGATCACAACGCGCACCGACGGGTCCCGCCATTCCTCGATGAGGTCTTTCAATTCGTTCATACCGTCGGCGATCATGTAATTCATCGGCGGATTCACATAACTTGCAACCGCGATCCCGTCGTTGTACTCAACGTTCCAAAGTGCCATCAATTAATCTCCCCGTTTTTGTGGTGTCCGGTGACGCAGAGCGCCCGGGTCCAGTGTGACATACAACGACAGCCCGTCGTCTTGACAGTGCCGGGAGCCGGCTCTAGCCTCGACGCCGACCGTACCGTATTCACACGGAGAATTCGATGAGCGATAAGAAACTGTCATTCGGCCTGTGGTACTCGCTGCGCAATCCCGATGCCTGGCATCGGCCCGACACGGAAATTTATGCCGAGACGCTTGACCAGATCGCGTGGGCCGAGACGATAGGCTACGACGATGTGTGGTTGACGGAACATCATTTCTGCGAGGACGGCCATGCACCGTCCATTATGGCGTTAGCCGCGGCGATCGCCGTACGCACAAAGACGATACGAATCGGCACATCCGTACTGCTGCTTCCATTACACGATGCCGTGCGCGTTGCCGAAGACGGCGCGACGGTGGACATCCTGTCAAACGGGCGCTTCGAACTCGGGGTCGGGATCGGTTATCGCCCGCAGGAATTTTCCGGTCTCGGTCACAGGCGCGAAGATCGCGCGGGCAGGACGAACGAGGGACTCGAGATAATTCGCCGACTCTGGGAAGGCGAAACCGTCGACTACGACGGCCGGCATTATCAGATAGCGAACGCGAAACTCGCACCGATGCCGGTTCAGCGCCCCCGTCCTCCGATCTGGGTCGGGGGATTTGCGCCGGCGTCAGCGAAGCGCGCCGCCCGCCTTGCCGACGGTTACATCGGTACGGGTGACATGACGCCATTTGTGCCGATTTATCACGATGAGCGTGCGCGGCTTGGCCACACGGGCCCGGGACACCTGGCGGGCGGTCATTTCTGGCTGATCGTATCGAACACCCCGGATAAAACCTTCAGCCAGGTCGCGCCCTACATTATTTACCAGCTGCAGATGTACAACGCGTGGTTCGAAGATGCCGGCCAACAGGGATTCCCGGATACGTCCAATGAAGCCGAACTCAGGGAATCAGGGATGTTGCAGGTCATGACGCCGCAACAGGCCACGGACGCTATATCTGAATATGTCGAAGCGACGGGAATCGAACGCTATTACACCTGGACCGTACCGCCCGGGATGCCCGCCGGCGAGATGAACGAATATCTCGAGTTGTTCGCCACCGAAGTGATGCCCCATTTCCGCTAGCAGCGGATACAGGACGCGGACGCTTTTCATTCGAGTAGTGCGTGCGCGGCGTCGTACAGAAATCCGGACACGATGTAGGTGTCCGCGACGCCGTCCGTGCGCAGGTACCTCGCCACCCCGTTACTGACGGTGTCGCCAAATTGTGCCGCGAGCAACGATCGTTGACCCGTGGCGCGAAATTCAACCCGAAGCGCGGGCGGCTGCAAACCGAATGCCGCCGCTGCGACCCCGGCGGTTTGTTCCGGTGTCATGATGCGCACCGGCGGCGACCGCCTGAACAGAACGATCAGTTCGTCGATCCGGCGGTGTAACGCCGTATCGGCGACGTCGCCGTCAGGCATCCGCCAGCGACCATCACGTGAATCCGCCGTAAACGAATTGCCGTTCGCGCTGATACGAACGGATATGACCGTCTCGTCCTCTGAACCGAGCAATCCGGCAGCCGAACTGCGCGCCCGGTTCTCGTGGGTGGGTTGCGCGCCGAACAGGTACATCGTCAGCAGATAACCGATGGCCAGGATAACCGCCACGGCGCCGGTGCGTGCTCGCGCGATCGCGTTCACCGCCGGCGCCACCACACCGCGAGGCCAATCCCCCCGATGCCGAGCGGCAACGCGACCACGAGCACGCCGAACAGTAGTCGTTGCTGCAGCACTGACAGCTCGATCGTCTCGATCAGCCCGACGGGTTCGCTCGCCACGGTTCGTTCCTGCCCCCCGATCAGCCATCCGATCGACGCCTGTAGCAAGCGGCTGTTGGACATATAGGGATAGAAGGAATTGCTCGCGAAATCGCTGTCACCGACCGCAACGAGGCGAAACGGCTTGTCCCCGGGCGCCATTTTGCCGGAAGCTGCGGCAGCAAGGACCTGCACCCCCCCTTGCGGCAAATGCTGATGATCATGGTCATCAGCATGGACAGCCAGTGGCCGCGCCTGCGCATTGCCGCTGCTTTCGACCAGCGAAACGGTGGAGATTCCGCTTTCCGGCGACACCAGAATCAACGGACGCACACCGGGAAAGAATGTAAAAGACAGCTTTTCGGTAATCGGATGCAACGGATAGCTCGTCGCAGCGACCATTTCAACATCACCGGCATAATGCTGCACCTTGTCAGTCACGACGGCCGCCTCTGCGCGGATGCCGAATCGGGAAAGCCACGCGGCGTGGGCGGTGTCGAGTTGCAAGCCAATGTCGTAGAGCAACAGTGCAGCACCGCCATTCGCCAGGAACGCGCTTAACGCCGATATTTCGACATCGCTGTAAGGCGTGCGTGGACCCGGGTCGATGAGGACTTCGCACACGGGATCGATCATTCCGTCAGTCGCGGGACTGATCTCCAGTACGGAATGTCCGAGCGCCTCGATGGAACGACGCAGACGTCCGACCCCATGCGCCACAGTCTCAACCACCGCACCCGTACCCGCGCCATGGTCGTGGCCGCCGGCGCCGAGTGCCTCGACATGGGTGTGAAACTCGTAATTGTCGCTGGGGTATTCGCCATGCCCTGTCATGAAACAAAGGGTCACAACGTGTCGCCGCAGTACGCGTTCGATGCCGCGGGCGATATCACTGACGTGGGTGCCCTGGACGATAACGCGACGCCCGCCCGATTCGAGAAGCGCGGCGTTATAGAGTTTCACCCCCGCCGTTTTCGCCAGCGTCGGATCCCGGTCCGGATCCGAAGTGACAACCTCGAGCAACGGGTTGCGCCTTTCGAGACGCTCCACGATCCGGCGTGCCCGTGCTCCTGCCGGATCGTCGCCGCGGTAAAAATACGTGAGCGAAACGGGGGCATCGATCGAATCAACGACGGCAATCGTCGCCGAATCCGGCGTGTACACATGCTCGCGGGTCAGGTCGACGTTGGCATCGTGTCGTACGAGCGCGTGGTAGGCAAAAAACGTGACCGCGATCATCAGTACAACGCACACGACGATTCGCGCGAAACGCAGCGGCCCGTTGCCGGCCGACCAGCACCAGTGCGGAAGCCGCAGCGCCGCCACGAACAGGATCGCAACCGCGGCTATCCATCCGAAGAACCAGGCGAACTCCCCCACCGAACTATCGCCGACCGAGTGCCGCCGCCGCGAAGAAACAACCGAGTAGCGTCAACAACACGAAATACCCGATGTCGGAAAGGTAGATCAGGCCCGCGGCAAACGGACTCAGCCTCGTATCAAGTGACAGCGCGACGGCAACATCGTCAAATGGTGACGGGAGATAAACGCCGAGCACCTCCGCCATCCACAACACCAGGAACAACCCCAACGTGAGGATTGCGGCGATGACCTGGTTACTCGTCAAAGCGGATATCGCGAGGCCGAGTGCGATGAGCGCGCAACCGAGCAAAAGCAACCCGGCATATCCCGAGAAGACGCTGCCCCAGTCCGGGTCAGCAACGAGCGACAGCGCAGCGGGGTAGCACAACATGACACCCAGCAATACAACCACGAGGCTCATGCTTGCGAAAAACTTGCCCGCCACGATCGTCATTTCGCTAATCGGCGTACTCAGCAGGAGTTCCAGCGTTCGATTACTGCGCTCTTCGGCAAATTGGCGCATGGTTATCAGCGGTACTGTCAGCAGCATCAACATCGCTGCCTGATAGAGCATTGCAATCAGCGAACTGCTCCGCGTGTGGAACAACTGCGCGCAAAACGTATAGCTCATCAATAGTGCAAACACGGCGATGACGGCGTAGGCGACCGGCGAATAGAAAATCGCGGCCAACTCTTTGCGGTAGATGGCGTTAAACCTGCGCATCGTTGTGGTCGGTCAGTTCCAGGAACCGTTGCTCGAGGTCGAAAGCGTCATTGTCACGCGCGTTCACCGCTTCGACTGCCAGTAGTCGTCCGCCGAGCATGATCGCGGCGCGGTCGGCGACTTTGTCGATTTCACCCAGGATATGCGAAGTGATCACGATCGCGTGTTCGCCGGCGAGCTCACCAATGAGATGTCGGCAATCGATAATCTGTCGGGGATCCAGACCATTCGTTGGTTCGTCGAGTACGAGTACCGGCGGTGACCCGATGATGGCCTGCGCGATCGCGACACGTTGACGGTACCCCCGCGACAGGTTCCCGATTGGCGTGCGCGCCTGATCATCGAGGTCGAGCCGCGTCCGGGCCTTGCTCACGGCGACGTCGACAGCGTCATCCGACACCCCTTTCAGGGCCGCCATCATGCGGAGAAATTCGTCGACCCTGAACGCGTCGTATAAGGGGATGTCCTCAGGAACGTAACCAATGCGCGCGCGGGCCTCGCTGCCGGCGCGCACGATGTCGAAACCGGCAACCCTGGCCGCACCGGAGTCCGGCCGCAAAACGCCGACGATCATGCGCAACACCGTGCTTTTGCCTGAGCCGTTCGGGCCCAGCAAGGCAAACACCTCGCCGGGTCCGATTTCGAAAGATACGTCGATGACCGCCTCGCGGTTGCCGAAGCGTTTACATAGGCGTTCGGCGACGATCACCGGACCGACGGAGTCCTCAGTCGTAATATTCGGGCGCCTTCTTGTAGGCTTTGAATACGTCGGGATCGTGGGACGTGAAGAAATCCGCACCCTCGCTCGCCATCATGTACCGGATCCACTCGTAGCCCCGCATGATTCCGGACGGATCGTAGGCAAGCGCAATGTTTGGCGGCAGGCTCTTGAGAACATTGTCACGAAAGTATGCCGCATCACCGGTGAGTATGATCGTCCCGGTATTGGGAAGACGCACCACCAGCATCTGCCCGCCCTTCGTATGTCCCCGTGCCCGTTTTACGACGACACTGCCGTCGCCGAAAATGTCGAGGTCCCGTTCTTCGAGAATCAGCATCGGAATTGCATTCGGTTTTTTTACGCCGACCGCAGAGCGCAACGCGGCAACATCACCGGGAATAAACGCGCCGGCAAAAGGTTCGTCCGGGAACATCGCATATTCGATTTCGTCCCGCTGGATGATGAGCGTCGAATTCGGAAACTTGCCGACATTGCCGCCGTGATCGAGATGCATGTGACTGACGACGACGTAGGTGAAATCGTCCGGTTTCATATCGATTCGCGCAAGTTGCGACTCGATCGAAATCTCGGGCGTATTGACCGGTTTCAGGGCCGCAAAATTCGGTCCCCAATAACCCGGATCTTCGATAATTCGGTCGTTGTTGCCGGTATCGAACAGAATATTGCCCTTCGGATGCTTGATGACAAAAAATGCGACAGGTATCCGGATTTGCGGCTCCATCGGTGCGAGGTTCTGCAATGCGCCTTTGCCGAGAGACAGTGAGCCCGAATTAAGCACATACATGCGCATGCCGGCCGGCGATTCCGCACTCACGGAAAGCGCGCAGCAACACGTCACAATGAGTGCCGCCACCATGGCGTTCGTTCGGTTCAACATCGTCATTTCGTTCCCCGGCAAATAATACTGGACCCGCGGCATTGTGCACGGATGCCGTCACAACGCAACTGTAGGACTGAAAAATCAGGCTTGCGACCGGCGGCCCGGAAACCCGGGCAAAACAGTCGCCACCGTGTGCCAGCCTGACGTCTCGCGTGTTGGGACGTCATCCGATAACGCCGGGAAGCGCGCCGTGCGCGGCATCGAGGTTACCGTACCGCAATCGGGCGTCGCCGCGCCGTGGAATTTACCGGGAATGCTCAGCATCCTTTTGCCAAACCAGAAGACGGTTGTTGGCCGGCATTGCATGATCGCCGGCCAGCGACAACCCGACAGCGTTCGCGAGCGCCTCGACCGATTCAAAATCACGAATGCCCGATTCCGGATCGTCGGCGCGCAGTACCCTGTCAAAACGCTGATTGCCCTCGCTCGTATAGGCGCCGCCATAATTGAACGGACCGTAGAGCGCGAACCACCCACCGCTTCGGAGCACCTGCGCGGCGCCCGTAAACATTGCCGTGACCGCGCTCCAACCCATGATATGCGCCGTATTAGCGGAATAGACCGCGTCGAAATGCCGGTCCGGCCACCCGGCACCGGTCACATCGAGATTCAGTGGCGGGCGAACGTTCGTTAAACCCGATTCGTCGATCCATGCCTGAATGCCCGGATGTCGCGCGCGCAAATCCGAGGTGTACCACGTTACGGAGTCCAGTTTCGCACCGAAGTACACCGCGTGCTGGCCCGTACCACTGCCGATTTCAAGTACGCTGGCGACGTCGGCGAACGCCCCGCGCAGGACCGCGAGGATCGGGGATTTATTATTGTCGCTCGAAGGCGCGAAAGGTTTTGCCGTATTCAAGCGCGTCGGTGCTTCTCGTAAATGGCCTCGGCCCAACGATAAAACGGGCGCTCGCTTACTTCGACCATGAGTTCTGCGACGGCCGGCGGTGCCGTCCATGAATCGTCCCATTGATGAAACAGAAGCGCGGCCGCGGTTAAATCCGCGCGCGAGAAAAATGGCCCGGCCAGGTAGCGATTGGATGCGACGCGCTCGTCGAGACGATCCGCGGCATGCAGAAACTGCTCGCGTGCCCGCCCGGCGTTTGCCGCGTTGATACTCATTGATTTCAGCATCGCGCGCTTAACGAACGGGTAGGTTAACCACAGGTACGGGCGTCCCCACGCGGGCGCGTCGCGCAACAGGAAATCGGACGCGAAGCGACGGTTTTCAAACGCATGAAAGTAGAAAAACAGTCTCAGGTTGACGCCGATATTACGATCCAGATAGCGCTCCCATTCGAGCGCCATGGCACTGTCCTGCGTGTCTGTCGGCGTCAGCGGCGGGCGCCGGACCCGCTTGTCGAGGTAGTCCATAATCGCACCGGATCCCTGGATCGCCTGTCCGTCGTCGACGAATACGGGTAACGACGTTGCCGGTGCGAAGCGCCGTACCGTGCGGCGATGCGGACCCGGAACGAGATTCACGACCCGGTAGTCAACGCCCTTGAAATCCAGCGCCCAGCGCGCTTTTTCGCAAAAATGCGAGCCGCTGAACTGATACAGAATGGCCATATGCCCGAAACGTCACCTGGTTGCCGATGCCGGTTGTGTTAAGACGCCGACAGTATAGCCCGCCGGCATCCGGGCAAAAAAAAGGGCCCCGTTCCGGGGCCCTGGTGACATCGCGGGTTACTCGATCAGGCTAGGCGGTCGGCAGTAACGCTTTTTTCGAACGCTGCGGCACCAGCAGCAAGCCACCAACCGCGGCACCCATCAGCCATGCAGCCGGCGGTAACGGTACGACTGCCGGTGAAGGAGCATTAGCCGCAAAATTCATGACCGACGTCGTTGCCGCGCCGGCAATTCCGTCGACGGTATTCGAGCGAAATCCGAACACCTCGCCAATGATTACATCGAAACTGACGGAGCCGTTCTGGGAGTCGGCGCCCGCGTTGTCCGTGAGTTGCGTAAACGAACCGGCATGTAAATATCCGAAGGGGTCCCACTGGGCGCCCTGCGTGGTCGCAGTGGCGGTATCGACCGTGGAATAGCTCCAGTCGAACGTGATCGTCGCATTTTCAAAGGCCGTGAACGTAAGGTCCTGGTTGGCGTTCGTCGTCCCGACATTGTTCGAAACGAGGCTGACTGAACCCGGTGCACCGCTGGTGTCGACGCTACCGCCGTTCTCCGCAATGTTCCACAGTGCAATCGCATAGCCGCCCGAAAAATCGGCATAGGCCGCCGGCGCGCTCAGTGCCGTCGTAATCAGGGCTGCTTTGAACAAATTCTTCATTTTCCATCTCTCCTTGAGTAACTATCGTCGTCGGCCGTCAGCGATTTCCGCGCTGCCGAATGAGACGCTTGAGGACAGTTTTAGGAGTTCAGGGGCAGGCTTTCCAGGTGGGTGCCGGAAAGTTGTGAAGTACGTCAAATCGACCCGTCAGGGTGTCGATTCAGTCACAGATTTCAATCTGTAACCTTTTGATTTTTAAATATTAATTCACCGATTTTAACAAACCCCGAAGTATCGAAACAGGGCCGCAAGGGCCAAACCGGGCGCCATCGCACCCGGTTTGAAGACCGACTCAGTGCGTGATTAGCGGGTCCATTTCTTTTGCTTTGTCGATCCAGTCCTGAACCACCGAGGCACTCGGGCAGGCGTTTGCGAGGTTCTTTTCGTCATTTGCCGTTTTCATCGCGGCGGCGAGGTTCTCGGCGTTGCGGGTGCGCAATTCCTTGATCGTATCGACCCCGGCGGCGTGCAGCACCTCGGCGTACTGGCGACCGACTCCGTTAACCCGCATCAAATCTGCCATGTTCGCCCACGTCAGGATCAGTTTTTCGGTGATACCGGTTTCCTTCGCCGTCGATTCACGACCCTTGGCGTCGCAGCACAGTTTCAGAAAATCATCCGTCGTATTGATACCCGCAGCGTTCAGCTTGGTCGCGTAGGCAGGTCCGATTCCTTCGATTTCATCGATCTTGTAACTCATTGTGCTCCCTCCTCCGGGATTATGGTCTTCCGGCTCGCCCTCGTTGATTGCTTTTTCAAGTGGATCCAAGCCGTCTCTCAAGCTCGAATTATGCGGATTATGGGCGCGCCAATCCATAGCGCTTTTCCGCGGACGGGTCCAGCTCGCACTTATCGTTATTGGGATCACCGCGAGTCGTGCGTTACGATTGAGCGATGCTTCGGGATTCAACAATCGGCACTGATAATAATCATGAGTACTGACACGGGCGCCTCGCTCCTGATCGGCGGCGCCGATGGTCGCCATATCGGCCAACTCGGCAGGATGTCCAATCGCCATGGCCTCGTCACCGGGGCAACCGGCACTGGCAAGACCATTACCCTGCAAATTCTCGCCGAAGGCTTTTCCCGCATGGGGGTCCCGGTATTTGCCGCCGACATCAAAGGTGACCTCTCCGGTATCGCAAAAGCCGGCAAGCCGCATCCGAAGGTGGCCGAGCGTGTCGAGCGAATTGGCATCGATGATTTCGCGTTCGCGGGGAGTACCGTCGTTTTCTGGGACCTGTTCGGCAAATCCGGTATCCCGGTCAGACTCACGATATCGGAGATGGGCCCGCTACTGCTTTCGCGCCTGCTCAACCTGAACGAAACCCAGACGGGGGTGATGTACGCGACGTTCCGAATTGCCGACGACAACGGAATGCTGCTGCTCGATTTGAAGGATTTGCGCGCCATGCTCGCGCATGTCGGACAGAACGCAAAAGACTACAGACTCGAATATGGAAACATTTCCGGCGCAAGTATCGGTGCAATACAGCGAAGGTTGCTGACGCTCGAAGAACAGGGCGCCAAAAAGGTGTTCGGCGAGCCTGCGCTGAAACTCACGGATCTGCTGCAGACCGACGAAAACGGGCACGGTGTTATCAATATTCTCGATGCCACGCAGCTCGTCGCGAAATCACCCGATTTATATGCCTGCTTTCTGTTCTGGTTGTTATCGGAATTGTTCGAAGAGCTGCCGGAACAGGGCGACACCGATATACCCCGATTCGTTCTGTTCTTCGACGAGGCCCACCTGCTGTTCGACCAGGCACCGGAATCGCTGCTCGATAAGGTGGAACAAGTCGTCCGACTGATTCGGTCGAAAGGTGTTGGCGTCTATTTCGTGACCCAAAGCCCGCTCGACATTCCCGAGTCGGTGCTCGGCCAGCTCGGTATGAAAATCCAGCACGCGCTGCGGGCGTTTACGCCGAAAGACCGTCGGGCGGTAAAACTCATCGCCGAATCATTCCGGCCGAACCCCGCTATCGACACCGAACAGGTCATCACAGAACTCGGCACCGGCGAAGCACTCGTGTCCGTACTGCAATCAAAAGGCGCGCCGAGCCCGGTGGAACGCACGCTCGTGCGCCCACCGTGCTCGCAGATCGGGCCGATTACGAAAGCCCTGCGTAACCAGATTATTGCCTCGAGCGACGTCGCGGAACGGTACCGGAAGGCTAACGATCGCGAGTCCGCGTATGAGGAACTCAAAGCGCGCGCCGCGGAACGTGAAGCGCGGCTTGAAGAAACCGAAAAGGTCGCGGCGAAGACGAAGAAGAAATCGGGCCGTAGCAGCAATCGCCAATCGATCGGCGAAGCCATGGCAAAAAGTGTCGCACGCGCAATCGGCAGCAACATCGGTCGGCGGCTCGTACGAGGCATCATGGGGTCGCTGTTCGGCAAGGGGCGCTAGCGGCACGATACCGGGGACGATCGGGCGCTCGCTGTATCCTCAGCGAGCGCCCGCAACAGGAGTCATCACATGCAACAGGAATTCGCCCGTTATGACGGACTCGCGCTCGGTGAACTCGTACGCAAGGGTGAGCTCGATCCGCTCGAGCTGCTCGACGCGACGATCGGAAACATTGAAAAAATCAATCCGACGCTGAACGCCGTCATTCACGAGATGTACGATGAGGCGCGGCGCGTAGCGACGTACTGGCGCGACGAAGTCGCGGCCGGGCGAGGTGGGGACGTTGCGTTCTGCGGCGTCCCGTTTTTTCTGAAAGACCTGCTCGCGGAGTATAAGGGTGCGCCGTTCAATGAAGGCTGTCGCGCGCTGGCCAGCTACGTATCGGAGGTCGACAGCGAGCTGGTGCGGAGGCAACGCGCGGCCGGGATCGTCGTCTGCGGCAAAACCAATACGCCGGAATTTGGCGGCTCGCCCGTGACGGAGCCGGAATTGCACGGTGCAACATTGAATCCGTGGAACATTGAACACACGCCCGGTGGGTCGAGCGGCGGTTCCGCGGCCATGGTGGCGGCGGGGGTCGTTCCGCTCGCGCACGCGAACGACGGCGGCGGTTCGATCCGGATACCGGCGTCGTGCTGCGGCCTGTTCGGTATGAAACCAACCCGCGGCCGTAATCCGCTCGGACCGCTGTTCGGCGATCTCGGCAGCGGCATTATCTACGAGCACGTTGTAACACGGACCGTCCGCGATTCTGCCGCGATGCTGGACGCGACAGCAGGGCCCGATGTCGGCGATCCCTACTGCGTGCCGCCGCCGGAGCGCAGCTACCTGGAGGAAACGCGACGCGAACCGGGCAACCTTAAAATCGGATTTATCACGCACCTTCCGTCAGGATGGCACGAAACCACGGAACCGCACGGCGACTGCGTGGTTGCCGTCGAGGATACGGCCCGGTTGTGCGAGGGACTTGGTCACTCCGTCGAGTCGATTGACGCGGACGTGTTCGCTCACCCGGATATGCCGGCCACGTTTGGCCCGCGATTTTCAGCATTCATCGCTCATGTCATCGGTTATTGGGAACAGGCAATCGGGCGGGAGATGACTCGCGAGGATATGGAAGACGCCACGTGGGACTGGTACCAGAGTGCGGTCGGCATGCACGCCGGACAGTACCTGCGCGCCGTTGAAGACGCGCAGCTGTACACCCGAAAGATGGCGCGCTGGTACGTGGACGGCGGATTCGATGCACTCCTGATGCCGACGCTATCGGTGCCGCCGGTCAAGGTCGGGGCGTTTCTTCCCGATCCGGACAAACCCGGGCAGTGGCTCCTCGACATCCTCAACTTCGTCGCGTTCACGTATGTCTACAATCTGACCGGGCAACCCGCGATGTCGATACCGCTGAACTGGAACGATGGCGGACTGCCAATCGGGGTCCAGTTCGCCGGTCGTTTTGGTGACGAGGCAACGTTGTTCCGGCTGGCGGCGCAACTCGAGACCGAGCAACCATGGATTGGCAGACGCCCGCCGGTGCACTGCGAGAATTAGGTTCGTTGCGGGGGGCTCGGGAGGCGTTCAGGTCGGCGCGCCAGCGGCCGAACGTGGTTCCGTTTTCAGGGTACGCACAAGGCCCGGGCCGGCGTCGGGGGTGTCCCGAGCCGGACCGATCCAGGCGCCCTGCATCGCGTCACACCCGAGTTCCTTCAGCCACTGCGCCTGGGCTTCAGTGTCGACGCCGAACACGGTTATTTCCACCCCCATGCTGTGCGCCATCGCGATGATGGCCCGCCCCATAGAACGGTTACCCTCCGCGATATTGACAGCTTCTACGAATTCACGATCCAGTTTAATCCGCCATACCGGCAGATCCGCCAAATCAAGCAGTGAAGAATACCCGGTCCCGAAATGATCGAGAACGATGCGAACGCCAAGCTCGTGCAACGCGCGGATGTGCTCGCGACACGTTTCATTTTTCAAAATCGCGCTTGTGTCCGAAAATTCGAATTCAAGTGCTCCGGTCGGCGTACCATACCGCCTCAGTGTTTTCGTAACGACATCAACGAACCGCGGTTGCTGCAGATGTAACAGCGAGATGTCAACACACATGTTCAGGTGCTCGCCGCTGCTCCAGCGGGACTTCGCTATCGCGGCACAGGTTTTCTCGATCGTCCAGTAGCCGAGCTCGGCGACAAGGCCGCTGCTTTCGGCGACCGCAAAAAATTCTTCGACCGGAATCTCGCCGTCCCGGTGCGGCCAGCGCAGCAGGATTTCGTTGCCAACGAGACGACCCGTCATAGCCCCGGCAACCGGCATGAACTGCATTTTGAGTTCGTCGTTGCGGATTGCCCGGTGCAGTTCCGTTTCTATCCACAAGCGCCGCTGAATCGCATCATTCAACGCGGGGGTGGCAAAGCGGAATTGATTGCCGGGCAGCGCTTTGGCCTCGTACATCGCAGCGTCGGCCAGGCGCATGAGGTCGGAAAGCATTTTACCGTCATCGGGGTACATCGCGATGCCGATACTCGCGCCAATATTCACGTCCTGAAATCCGACATCGACGGGTTGCGCGAGCACGTCCAGAAAGCGGCGCGCAACTCCGGCGACGCCCTCGGCGTCGTCGACGTCAGACACCACCAGCGTGAACTCGTCTCCGCCCAACCGGGCGGCGACAGCGTTTGCATCGGCCTGGAATTTCGCAGCGACATCTGATTCACGCACGTGTTGTTCGAGCCGTTTGCCTATCGATTTCAGCAAACGGTCGCCGACCGCATGCCCGAGCGAATCGTTAACTCGTTTAAACCCGTCGAGGTCGACAAACATGAGTGCCATGCGTGATTGTTTGCGTCGACATTCCTTCAGCTTTTGTTCAAACAGATGTTCGAACCCGGCGCGATTCGGCAATCCGGTGACTGAATCGGTGTAGGCCAGCAGCTCGGTCTGATCGCGCATCTTCTCACGCAGTCGGACATGGGTAAGTTGCGCAGCGATGTGTTCGAGCATACGGCGCAGTTCGTCGTCAATGACAACGACATCATCACTGAAAAATTCAAGGATAATTTCAGCGGTGCCATCAACTTCGACCGGCCAGGCCAGGACGCTCCGCGGGATCGCACCGGTTTCGTTCGTGAACCGGGGGTCGTTCGCCAGGTCGGGACCGACGATCGCCGACAGCGTGTCGGCAGCGATGCGCGCGCTCAGTCCATCGGGGCAAGTGTCCACGCTCGAGGCAGCCAGAGCGCTCGTTGTTCCCGGTGGTACATAAATGTTGCCGCTGGTAACAAGCCCTCCTTCGCCGTCGCTGCGCCAGATGTGTCCGGCCCGCCAGCCCCGTGCGCGACAGACGAGTTCAAGGCACAGCGCCCCCGACCGGTCGAAGTTCATCGTACCGTTCGCCGCGACCGCCGAATCCGCAAACAGGTTTGCGGTCGCCGTGTCTGAGCGCGATTGCTCCAGGCTCTCGTGCAATTGCGATTGCAGGCCCCGTTGACGTGCCACCCAGAACGAAAACAGCAGTCCGAGTACGAGGGCAAATCCAATCGTGTGCAAGTATTCCGAAGTCTTTAGTATTTCTGCCGGCAAAATCGAAGGCGGCACAACCCCGGCCAACTCACAGACGTAGATGACGCTGACCGTAATGCAACCAAGGATGAGCCACGTCCAGCCTTCCCGCCAACCGAGTATGAGAGCTGAAGCGACCGCGGGTAGCACGAACCACACGATCGCCGGCGACATGATTCCGCCATACGAAACGTTGACGACGACAAAAACGACAAACACGCTGCCGCAACACAGACGCGTGACGAGCGTCGGATCAGGATTTTTTCGAAAAGCGAGGTATGCGGCGAGATAGACCACCGCGTTCACCGCGTGAACGACGCACAATAGTGTCGAATAGGGTGCATACATCCAGGCGGCGAACAACGACGCGACGATGGTTACGGCCATGGCCACGCTCACCGTCTGCGCAGTCATATACAGCTGCGTACCCGAGCCGCCGGGTTCTAGCCCGGCGCCGAACAAGTCGGTCTTCAGGTGGTTCAGCTTGGTTTGCATCTGGCCGCGCGCCCGTTTGAAATGCGAATCGATACGCGCGCCCCTGGCAACAACTGCGGCGTGTCTCAAGGGAAGTCGGCAAAAGCGGCCCGGACTTGAGCCGGGCGGAGGCTCGTCGCGCGCCGCGAATCGCCCGCAAGCCTATGATTCAGTTATGAATTAACCCGAAGGCCTGCAGACCGGACGGGACCTTTGTGCTCTCAGGCACCGCGCCAGCGCGGCGGGCGCTTCTCGGCAAACGCGAGCGCACCTTCATGTCTGTCCTGGGATTCGGAACACGCCGTAAATGCCGGATAGGATTTCTGGTTCGCCATTGCCGCGGTGAGGCTCGGTTCGTCGAGGCCGCTCATCACGGACTGCTTCGACGCACGGACCGCAAGCGGTGCGCAGCGGAGCACTCTCTCGCACCAGCCATGCACCGTATCGTCAAGGTCGCCGGGTTCAACAAGCTCCGTGATGATGCCCATCCTGTCGGCCGCCGCGGCGTCGATGATGTCGCCTGTGAGTATGAGCCCCATCGCTTGTTTCAGACCCACCTGCCGCGCCAGGCGGTGCATACCACCTCCGAGCGCGACGGCGCCGATCAGCGGCTCCGGAAGTCCGAACCGCGATCGGCTGGTGGCGATGACGATGTCACAGGCGAGCGCGACCTCGAAACCGCCGCCGACGGCAACGCCGTCGACTGCAGCGACTAATGGTTTATCCAGATCGAAGCGCTCGATCAAACCGGCGTACCCGCTTTTCGGGTAGCGATGCGGTTCGCCGCGCTTCGCAATCGATTTGAGATCACTTCCGGCGCAGAATGCGCGCTCGCCGGCGCCGGCAACAACGCCGATGTATTGGTTATCATCGGCCTGGAACGCGTCGAATGCGTCTTGCAATTCGTCGTGCATGTCCTGATTAATCGAATTCAGCACTTCCGGACGGTTCAACGTAATCCGGGTAACATGGTCGTCGTTACGAACATCGATAAACTGGTAGTCCAATGGTGTGCTCCTCGCGCAATGACATCCCGGCAACACTACGGGGACAGGACCGCTTTGTGAAGGGCCATTGCGTCTCCGTTAGGATCGATGCCTGCCAGGATTTCACGCGATGCCGTTAGCATTCTGGATCGGCCTCGGCGCCGGTTATTTCGCGGGTTGTCTGTTGAGCTATCGGGGTGTGCGCTTCGCTGCTACGCGGATTGCCGAGGACTCTCCGTGCCGCACACAGGTCCGTCGCGCCGGGATCGCAGCGGGTGCGGTCGCCGCGTTGCCGGCGCTGTTTTTCGCCACCGTCATCGGCGGCAACCTTGGCGGCCAGGTCGGCGCGACGCTGGGAGCGCGTGCGACCGACAACATCACCCTGCACCAGGTTGCCGCGGGTATCGGCATTGGATCCGGCACACTCCTCGTCATGACGGTAATCACGATTGCCACGACAGTTGCCGGCGGCGTGTTCATGAAAGTTTATCTCGCACGGTGAGATCGTTCGCCGGTCGGCGGTCTGTATGACTGCCGCAATAATCTGCTAGTCTGCGGCCATACATGAAACGCCGGGTATCGAGGAGCGCACATCATGGGTTTATACAGCGACACTGATCTCTCCATCAGGCCGGCGCTCGAGACCGCCCACGCGGCGACGATCGAATCGTTCTCGCAGCCGGGACGCTGGTGGAACGGACCGCAACGCGCCGCCATCGTGGCCGAAGCGCGGGACGCCCGCGTGGAAGCGGGGTTGCAGGAACCCATCGACGGCGAACCCGTAAGCGCCGAACTGCCCGAAGCGGCCCGGCGGGTCGCGCGCCAGGTTGCCGTGACGACAAACCATCTCGCCCGCGATTTTTGCGAACGGGCCCTGGACGACGGACTCAGTGATACCGAATATTGCGAAACGGTTGGAATCGTTTCGCGGCTCGCCAACATGGATATTTTTGCCCGGGGTATAGGATTACCCGCGCGCGCGCTTCAGGCTCCGAGCGGCGGTGAACCTACGCGTCAGCGCCCCGAAACGGCGCGCGCAGAAGGCGCCTGGATCGACAGCGTTCCGGGAGGACGCCGAGGCAAGCAGGAAGCCGTCGACATCTACGGGACCGACACCGTCGAAGGTGCTCCGTTTATTTACCGCGCACTCAGCCTAGTACCCGAAGAAGCACGTGGCCTGGTCAGCCTCGGGCGGGCGCAATACGTCGAAATAGCAAATTTCATGGATCTCGGCTTCACTTATGAACCCGGAATTTCACGTGCACAGGTAGAACTGCTTGCAGCGCGCGTGTCAGCGATCAACGAGTGTTTTTACTGAACGACCTCGCACACCTGGATGCTCCGTGCGAGCGCCGCAGCGAACAACATCCCGGTTGACCTTCTGGCCGTTGCCGATCCCTCCGTCGACAGCGGCATGGAACATGGCGGGCAACTGCTTGCGTATGCCGATGCGGTGACCGGGAATGACTTCAACGCCGTCGGACCGGCCATCGCCGCCTTGCGCGATGCAATGGGCGCCGGCGCCCTCGTCCAGGCCGCCGCGATTGCGGCCAATTTCAGTATGAACGATCGCGCCGCGAACGCGATAGGCATACAAATGGAAGGGTTCTTTCTCGCCGACAGTGGTGATTACCGCGCGGCCCTCGGCATCAACGACTACCCGTCGGCGCGGAACACGCCGGGACGGTAGGCGCCGCGCGCTTGCACGGAGCCGACCCGAACCGCCCGCGGTTCAGTCGGTTTCGCCGCGATGGCGCGCGATAAAGCGCTCCGCGACATGATCGGCCCACGCGCCGATCGTGATTGCAGGCGGGCCGCCAACGGGTTTTGGCAACGCCGCCGCATCGGCGACGTATAAACCCGGGTTGTTAAACACCTCGCCGCCGGAATCGACGACGCCGTGTGCTGCATCGACGCCAATACACGCACCACCCGTCGGATGGACCGTGATCGGACGTTCGAAATGCAGAATGCGACGGCCGGTTTTTTCCCCGACCAGTTTGAACGCGCGCTTGATACGTCCGAATATCTCGCTGTTAGCGGGTTCATAGTCGATCGACAGCCGTCCTTTGCGGTAGCGGACGGTGCCGTCCTGGGCGTCGGCACCCATTCCCGCGACGTAGGAGCCGCGACGCAGTTTTTTACTGACCCAGCCACCGAGCGGCAGGATAGACGGACTCGGAAGCGCTCCTTCGCCGATCATCGGCCATGCCACCCCGTCACCGAGCGCCGTTTTGTCTTTCAGACGCAGTAACCCGCGCGCCGGCATTCCTTTTGTCAGGTCCGTTTCGGTATCGTCGAGATCCCAGTACCCGAAATAATCGCCGTTCCCGCCAAAGCGCTGGCCGAGGCACGGCATGTCCTCGAGGTATCCGAGCGAACGACTGTGCAGGAGCAACCTCAATGTATTCATCGTTCCCGCCGCCAGTACCACCTGACCGGCCCGCAACGACTCGCGCTCACCCGTGTGATGGTTAATACAATCGACAGCAAAGCCGCCGCCTGGTCCGTCGGATCGACGCACGGCCTCGACTTCGCACTGGTCGAGCACTTTGAGTCCGCGTCCTATCGCGCGCGCGAGAAAGGCAAAATCGAGCGTTGTTTTTCCGCCCTGGTCGGAACCGAGATTGCCGTCCTGGCCCGGCGTGTGTTCGTGCCTTTCGACCCCGTCTTCGTTTGTGATCCGACGCGGCTCACCCGGCGTTTCGGGAAACCGATACCCCATGGGGATTTCATAGTCAGCGCCCCGGGCGTCGATCGGTGAGTCGTCGCCGAATCGGGACTCGAGCGTCGACGGCAATTGATCGTCGGCCATCGGCGCCCTCGAGCCCATCCGGTTCAATACGCGATCGTAGCTGTCATTCATCGCGGCGTCGGACAGTTCCCCGGTGATGCCGTCCCAGTACCCGGGCTCTGGCGGTCGTACGTTGAGACCCGCGTACACGTGGCTGCCGCCGCCGACGCTCGAAGAACTGACGACGTTGAGCCCCTTCGACACATGCAGTTCGAAAAGACCCCGCTTGTTCAACGTAATACCACCGCGCGGCAGCTTGTCGGTGCGCAGGGTCCGAAACAGGCTCAGTAACGCGCGGCGGCCACGGGGCAGTGGTGCGCGTGCAGCGATACCCATGCTGCGGACCGGGACCGTATCCCGCCATGGCCCGCGTTCAATTAAGGTCACGGCGATTCCTGCCTCGGCCATTTTCGATGCACAAACAGCCCCGCCGAAACCACTTCCGATCACGATGACCTCTGTTTTCGCCACATCAACCCTCCTGCCCGGCCATACGATCCGCGCTGCGATTGTCGAATTTTCTCCTGCGGAGCATTATGCTTCACCGCCACCCGTCAGAACAGGTAGCAAGCATGGCCGCACAACCCCGGTTTACGTCACTGTCCGAAGGCACGCATGAAGACTGGCAGCATATCGTCGCGGAGCAGCGAAAATTTGTCGCGGGCCTGCCTGACCGGATACTCGCACACCTGTCGCTGCTCGGCGGCGACTACGGCGGCTTTCCGATCGATCGCCTGCAACACAGCCTGCAGACCGCCGAACTTGCTGCACAGGCCGGCGAGAACGAAGAATACGTCGTCTGCGCGTTGCTGCACGATATCGGAGACACCCTCGGGAGTACGAACCATCCTGATGTCGCGGCCGCAATCCTCGAACCATTCGTGTCCGACGCGCATCACTGGATGATCAAGCACCACGGTATTTTCCAGGGCTATAACTTTTTCCACCACATCGGTCTCGACCGTGATATGCGCGAACAATTCCGCGGCAACGAGCATTTCGAACTGACCGAGCAGTTCATTGCGAAATACGACAATCCGGCCTTTGACGCGGCGAAACCGTTGCTCGACCTGGAAATATTTGCCCCGATGGTGAAGCGGGTGTTCGAAAAGCCGAGGAAAGGCATCTACAAGGCGGCAATGAACTAGCGTCTAGGTGTGTTCACCTGCCCATGCCCGGTATGCCGGCGGGTTCCGGCATCCGCATGACGAGTCCGCAGGCGATTGCGCTGCACAGCGCGCCGATAACCAGCGCCACGGTGTAACCGCCCGTGAGGTCGAAAAAATATCCGGCTAATACGGGCCCGAACAGGCTGCCGAATCCTGCGGCCGTGTACTGCATTCCAATCACGGAACTCAGGTTGGGTCCGGCGAAATAGTCGGCCAGCAATGCCGGTGACAAGGCCACGTACGCGCCGTAACAGATGCCGAATACCAGTGCGAAGACACACAACAGGAACGCTCCCGTGGCGCAGAACCACGCCGTATAAGCGATCCCGATTCCGCCCAACACCCCGACGAGTGTGCGCCGCCGCCCGAGGTGATCCGCAAAAGCGCCGATGATGAAACGCCCCGCGGTGCTGCCGAGGCCAATCAGGCCAAAAATCAACACGGCCTGCGTTGTGCCGATGCCGAGATCTTCGGCGCTCGCGATCAGGTGTACGAACGGCATGAATACCGGTACGCCGAGTATGGTCGACGCAAGATAAAACTGAACGAAGGGTCGCGACGTCAGTATTGGCCGCAACGCATCATTGTCCGGCGCGTCGGCCAGCGGGGTCAGACCGCTATCGTCCCCGTCCGCGGCCAGTCCCCGCGCGGCGGGATCCGCTTCAACGAGCGCGACCCCCGCAATTCCGAACACCGCCATCACGGCTGCGAGCACGAACAACGCATCGCGCCAGCCGGAGTGCTCGAGCATGATGTCGACGACGATCGGTATGACGAGAGTGCCGACGCCAATGCCCGTCACCGCAATCCCCGAGGCAAGTCCCCGGCGCCGAACAAACCAACGCTGCACGGCGCTGACGGCAGGCACATAGAAAAACCCGACCCCGGCGCCGATTCCGAACGTATAGCAGAGAATCAGCTGCCATAGTGTCACCGACTTCGCAGCGCCACACAGTCCGATCACGACGGCGGTGACCCCAATAGCGATGACCGGTTTAGGGCCCGAACGGTCAGCGATGATGCCGCTGAGCGCTCCGGTCATGAACAAAGTGAAGACGGCGTAGGAAAACACGCTCGACACCGCCGCGCGGCCGGCACCGAACTCCTCGCCAAACACAAGGAAGAAGGCACCAAACGAATAAACAGCGCCGAAACCGGCAAACAGCAAAAAAAACGTCGCGGCGACGACAACCCAGCCGTAAAACAGGCCGGCTCGACCATTCTCGGGTCGATTTCGCAGGCGTTTATCCGGCAAGATCGTCGTGCTTCAGGGGCCGGCGAGCATCAGCGGGACGTACATCTCCGCAGCGGAGGTGCCGCCGTGCACGCCGTGCATGACAATCTTGCGTTCCCCGGCAACCTGATCGCCGATGGTGTAGCGTCCACGCATTTGCAGCGTGTAATCGCCGACGCGAGCCGCAAATTCCGGATGTGCACGCCCCAAACCAAACCAACCCTCCTCGATGAGTTGTCGACTCGGCACCGCCACTGCCCTGTCGCCGAGTTCGGTCGCAACATATTGTTCGAACGCGTCCGTGCATCCTGCCCGCACGTAACAATAGGCAGAACGCGGTTCACCACATAACGGCAGCGTTAACAATTCTGCCAGTGCTGGATGCGCGGCAAGATCCGTGCGTTCTTCCGGTCCGCTGTCAATGAATCCGTGATCGGCTACGGCGACCAGGAGTGTGCCGTTTTCTTCGCACATCTCGAAGACCGGACCCAGCGCCTCGTCGAGCTCACCGAGATGTTGCGCCACGATCTCGCTCGAGGGCCCATGCATATGACAAAGCCGATCGAAGTCCGACCAGTACGCATAAGTGAAACCCGCTTCCGGGGTTCCGCCGCAGATCGCGCCCAGTGTTTGTGCGAAATCCTCGAGGGACTCGTACGGGATCCGTTCTGCCCGGCCGCCAAGACGTCGTGAAAAATCCGAGTCGTTAATCGCCGCCGGCATCAGCGTTTGTGCCGGACACCGGATATCATCGAAAAAACTGGCGCAATCGACGAGTGTATCGATGGCGACCCCTGCACGTGATAACGGCTCGTGCGAGTAACGGGGCACGAAAGGTAATACCGCCGTCACGGCGCCGAGGCGACGAAAATGCATGAACCATCCGGTCAGGCCGTGTTGTAGCGGCGCCTGGGCGCTCAGAAATGTTGTGATCGCGGTCGCGGTCGTCGGTGGATAGACCGAAGTGATGTCACGTACGCGGGAACGGGCAAAAACGGTGTCGGGCCCAATAGCGTCGAGCAGTTCCGAGCCAAGTCCGTCGATCACGAGCAGAACGACTCTGCTGGCGTTTTTCAGTCGTTCCTCGATTTCCTCCAGGGGCGCGTAATTCGATCCGTCGGCCCCGCATCGATCACCGACAGAACGCATCAGGTTCACGATCGAGCCGCCGGAATAATCCGGCCTGGTCACTGTGAGGTCGTGATGCAAGGCCGTCAAATCAGCACAAACCGATGCGCACACCGCCAATTACCGGCGTGCCGTCCGCGTCCAGCGCGTCAAACGCATCGGCGCGCTTCCTGATTGCGCGGGCGTCATTCGCGCGCAATTCGATCGCGGCGAGCCCTTCTCCCCGTTTATCTGCTACAGGCACGAAGCGCACGGTCGCATTTTTCAGGTTCATCGAACAATTTCCGTTGTCGCCGGCGTCCACCGGTACACCCGTGATAGCTGACCAGCGGCCGGCCAGAGCGGCCGGATCTGCGGCCTGCACATCGACCGCCGTAATACCGTCGACCAGGGGCCGGCCGGATGACCCGCGCCAGGCATCCCCACCAGCCGGCGGCCAGTGCCCTTCGGGGTCGCACGCCTCGACGTAATCGATTTCGAGGAAACACCCGCCGGTATCGCGCGGGTGCAGCTGCATGTAGCGGCCGTCGGCATGTTCTTTTTCCCATGCAACGCGCACACCCTCGGCGCATGCACGTTCGCGGCATTCGGTTTGCTCCTGCTCACTCATTACCTGCGTGATCACCATGTAACCGCCATCGCCGCTGCGACGTTCGAGGTACCGCCCTGCGGCCGTGCCCGGCCGGACCGGCGCGACGACCTCGACAAACTGGGAGCCCAAAGCGAGCAGCGCGTTTTCCAATCCGAACTCGGCGACTTCTTCGTCGACAAAACAGACCTCGAGACCGAGAATGTTGCGTAGCGCATCCACGACAGGATCGCGCGAGCCCGCGACAATCGCGATTTGTCGAAGATACACGCTCAGTTGTCCGCGCTCGCGGGAATGTCGGTTCGCGCCACAGGCAATGTTCGAATCATTCGAGCAACGCCTGGCGTCGTATGAAATGCTGAACCGCGACGAGGTCGTCTTCCGACAGGTTTTTAAAATCCGGCATGCCATTGGCCCGCAGGCTGCCGTCGATCACGATGTCCTTGAACGTTTCGGTGTCGATGACGCTCGCCGCGGCACGCAGGTCGGGCGCATACCCGCCGGACTCACCCCCCGCGCCGTGACACATGAGGCAGGACTCAACGTACACCTGCGCGCCTGCAACCGCCTGGTCTTCATCAATATCAAACGGAACCCTGAGCGGCTGCGGAAACACCGGCGGGGGTGACGGGGGCAACAGGGTTTTCCCGTCGAGCGCAAATGTGACGAGACGGCGTGGATGTGCCTTATAGGCCCAACCGTGCTGACCACCGAGGAAACCCGGGGTTGCGGAGCCCGCGCCGCCCCATCCGACGAGCAGCGAAACGTACTGCTTGCCGTCGATGGAATAGGTGATCGGTGGCGCCGAAATGCCGGAGCCCAGATCCGTGTGCCACAGCGGTTTACCGGTTTTTGCGTCGTAGGCGTAGAACGTACCGTCGGCACGGCCCTGGAACAACAGATTGCCCGCCGTCGTCATCGTTCCCGGGTTCCACACGCCTGGCAGCGGCACTTCCCAAACCAGTTTCTGGCGTAATGGATCCCACGCTCGCAGTGCACCGGTTCCGGCGTCCGCGCCGACGCGGTCCTCGCCGAATGCAACAGCCGGATCGAATTGCCAGTACGGCGACTTCCACGCCTGAATGTCGATATGGTTGTCACTGAACAGGCCCGGCATTTCAATTGACGGAATGTAGACGAGGCCGGTGTTCGGGTTGTATGACATCGCGTGCCAGTTATGTCCGCCGAACGCGCTCGGCCATACGAGCTCTTCGCCATCCTCGTAGCGTGCGCCTTCGCGTTCAATCGGCCGCCCGGTTTTCATGTCGACGCCACTGGCCCAGTCAACTTTGACGAATTTTTCGGCCGACAGCAGTTTTCCGTTCGAACGGTTGATGATGTAGAAAAATCCGTTTTTCGGTGCGTGCAGGATAACCTTGAGGTCACGTTCCGGGTGCTTTAAGTCAACGAGCATGATGTCCATCGACGAGTTGTAATCCCAGGTTTCGCCCGGGGTCGTCTGGTAGTGCCACCGGTACTTGCCGGTATCCGCGTCGAGCGCGACGACCGAACACAGAAACAGGTTATCGCCGCCGTCGGGGCTTCTGATTTTCCGATTCCACGGCGAACCGTTTCCCGTGCCGAGCAGAATCTGGTCGAATTCCGGATCATAGGTAATCCCGTGCCAGACATTCCCGCCGCCGCCATGTTCCCACCACTCGCCGGTCCAGGTTTCGGCCGCCATTTTTTGCGCGTTGTCCTCGAAGCCGTCGGCGGGATTACCAGGCACGATAAAAAACCGCCACGCCTGTTCGCCGGTCGCTGCGTCGTAGGCGGTCACGAATCCGCGACTACCGCCCCATTCCGTCCCGCCGTTGCCAATAATGACCTTGTCCTTGAACACTTTTGGCGCGCCGGTAATAAACAGGGGCAGTTCCGGGTCATAGGTTTGTGTCGTCCACACTTCCTGACCGGTTTTTGCGTCAATCGCGATCAGGCGTCCGTCGATCGTCGCCGTGATGACTTTGCCCTTCCAGAACGCAATGCCGCGATTCCAGTCCCACAGGATCCGCAACCGGTCACCGGAATGTCCGATCACATCGGGATCGTATTCCCACAACACCTTGCCTGATTTCGCGTCGACGGCTCGTATGACGTTGTAACTGCCGTTGAAATACAGGACACCGTCGACAACCAGCGGGGTTCCCGTGAGCGACCTGTCATTGGGCAGATCGAGAAACCATTCGACGCCAAGATCGCCGACGTTGTTCTCGTTGATTTGTTGCAGCGGGCTGTAACGTTGCTCGTCGTAGGTACGGCCGTAGGCCAGCCAGTTTTCACCCTTGCCCTGCTCGGTCAACGCGGCGTCATCGACGAGCGTCTCGGCATTGAGCGGCATGACGGCACAGCAGAGGATGGCTGCCATCAAATAGATGGATTTCGACATTAATAGCTCCCGGCAGTTTTTGCAGGCCGGCACGACTCTACGGCAATCCCCGATTTGCGGCCAGCGCCGGGTCTCCGCGGCACCGCTACTTGGCGGCTGTGTAATCCCCGCCGTAGAATGCGGGTCCACTCAAATTCCCCCAGCCCTTAAAGGAGAGACACACATGAGTGCCTACGTCATCGCCCACGCCACACCGAAAGATGCCGACAAAATGCAGGAATATGGCGGCGCCGCCGGCGCAACCGTTGCACAACATGGCGGCGAGTTCGTCGCTCGCGGCCCGGCTACCGTTTTGAGCGGTACGAGTGACCACAAAGTAGCCGTCGTTATCCAGTTTCCTGACGCGGCAACGGCGAAAGGATGGTATGAGTCGCCGGAATATCAGGCTTTGATCCCGACTCGCGAACAAGCGCTCGACAGCGTATTTGTTCTCGTCGGCGAATAATCACCCACGGCGCGTCCCGGCACGATGAAAAAGTTCTGTGTCATGACAACCGGGCGCGCCGGTTCGACCAGCCTGATGGACGCGCTTGCCGCGCACGACGACATCGCGGTTCCGAATAAGCAGGTCGACAGCCCGGACCAGGAAATTAACAAGATCCTGAGGCCCGACCTTTATTTTGCGGATTACAGCCGCCTCGCCGGGTTTGCGGTCACCGATCAACTTTCCCTGGTGCGCGCCTTCTACGCGAGCAACGACGGCGCGGCCTACGCCGGCTTCAAAACGATGCCGAACCGGCACCGTGAAATGCAGGGAATGATCGACGAGCACCAGATGCAATTTATCTGCCTGTTCCGACGGGACGTGCCGTCGACGGTTGCCAGCTTCATCATGGCGCGCGATCAGGGTTCGTGGCGACGCTCCGGGGAACCCCAGGTCCATCGTTTTCGATTCGACGACGCAATGAAGAAACGCGTTGACCAGAATCTCGTCTACCTGCATCGCTCTATGGACCTGTTTGTCCGGCTGCCCGGCGCTATCATGCTGGCCTACGAAGATTTGTGCGATGCGGCATTCGAAGACGGACGGCTCGACGACTATTTTGCCCGTCCCGTCCGGCTCATCGACCCAAAAGCGCCAACGGCGGCTTCAAGCTATGTCGAAAACTGGCCCGCATTTGTTCGTTACGTCAAACAACGGCTCAACGCGCTCCAACAGCACCACGCGCAGCAATAACGGCACCGACCCGGACCCCGCGCAAAAGTTGTTAACGCTGAACGCGCATCGGCCTATACTCACCCGATGAGCGATTCACAAGAACACATCCTGACCGGCCTTAAAGTTCTCGATTTCACGCGCGCGGTTGCCGGACCAACCTGCACGCGGATGCTCGCGGAAATGGGTGCTGAAGTGATCAAGATCGAGGCTGCGCCCGGCGGCGACCTCGTACGTGGCGTTTCGGTGTTCAAAAACGATCGCAGCCTCTATTACATACAGCAGAATCTGAATAAGAAAAGCGTTTGCATGGACCTGCGCGATCCGCGCGCTATCGAAATGATCAAGGAACTCGTGCCGCGGGTCGACGTGGTGGTGCAAAATTTCAAACCCGGCGTCATGGCGGGCATGGGGCTCGATTACGACAGTCTCAAAGTTTTACGCGAAGACATCATACTGTGCTCGATCTCGGCACTCGGACAGACGGGGCCGCTGGCATTGAAACCGGGTTACGACTACATCGCACAAGCCTACGCGGGCATCACTTCGATGATTGGCGATCCGGAATCGCCTCCCTACATCCCGCATGCAGCGATCGGCGATGTCAGCACCGGCGTTCACGCAGCCCTGGCAGTAACCTCAGCGCTGCTTTATCACGCCCGCACCGGCAAAGGACAGCACCTCGACATCGGTTTACTCGACGTCTACTACCACTGCCACGAAGTCGCGATCCATCAGTACAGCGGCAGCGGCGGCGCGATCTCTCCGAACCGTACGGGTCGCCATATGGGGTATGTAGCCCCCGCCGGAATCTTCGAGGCAACTGACGGGTTCGTTCTGATCATGGCTTTCATGCATCACTGGAAGGACCTGTGCGCTGCCATGGAAAGACCCGATCTCATCGAGCACGAAATCTACGGCGATGATGCGTTGCGCGTCGAGCACCGCGAGGAAGCGGCCGCGATCATCGAGGCCTGGTTGCAGACGCTGCCGGATGTCGACGCGGCCATGGCCGTGCTTGAATCCCACAATGTGCCCTGCGCGCCGATCCTGTCGGTCGCAGAGACGGTGACTCACCCTCATCTCGTGCAACGCGGAACCGTGCGAACAATTACCGACCGTCTCGCCGGCGAATTTCAGATACCGGGTAATCCTCTGCGGTTTTCGGAGTTTCCGGACCCGCCCGATTATGAAGCGGCCACGCTGGGGCAGCACAACCGGCAAGTACTGCGGGAAGTACTCGGTAAAGACGACACAGCGATCGATCGCTTGTACGAGGATGGTGTTCTGGTCGAAAAATCGATATAAGGCACCCGCGAACCCGGCGCGGGCCGCACGCGAGGTGCTTTAGACGGCCGCGGCGGTACCCCGCCGTCGGCCCCGGCTCGTTGCAGCACACGGAGGCCTTATCATGCCCGACCACGTCTACAAATCCGTTGAACTGACAGGCTCCTCACCCGATGGCATTGAGGAAGCGGTCAATACCGCATTATCGCGCGCGAAAAATACGATCCATAACATTCGCTGGTTCGAAGTCTCCGATATTCGCGGGGTCGTCCACGAAAATGCGATCGCGCACTGGCAGGTGACCGTGAAACTCGGTTTTACTCTCGACGAGTGACGTCCGGCTCGGCCCTTACGCCATCACCGTGATGGTCTATTAGCAAAGTCAGTATTTCCGTGCGGTCATCAGTGCCGCCGGCCTCGACGCGGCGCGCAAATTCCACCGCATCGTATTCGCTGATCGTACCGCCGGCGCCGTGGATGCGGGTTTTTATCCCGGGATCGGCGCCGTACTGAAGCAGCGCGACGACCGCGCTCCGGTTGTCGAACAATATTGCGGAATGCAGCGGGGTGAGGCCCTGTGTGCCGCGGCGATTGACGTCGCAACCGATGTCGACGAGTTTCTGCAGTAGCGTGTTCGCGCGCCCGGCGGTTACGTCACCGTGCCAGCCAGCAACGAGGAACCCGACCGCGGTCGTCGGCAGAAAGTCTTCCCGGGGGCATTCGCCCTTGCGTTCGAGCACGGCAGCCGCGACGCCCCGGACCGGTGCGACGGGCGCTGTCAGCGCCTGCACGAGTAGCAAGTCCGCGCTTTGCCGGCCGAGGCTGAAGAGATAGGCAACCACCAGAACACACACGGCGGCGACGAGTGGAACCACGATTCTCACGGCCATCGTACGGTTCGGCACGCCAACGTTCCTCCCGGTCCCTGCGCTGCACTATTGAACGCATAAAATCCGCGGCACGCCGTAAAGTGTGCCGCGGGGAAACGCTACACCCAAATTTCTTCAGTGTGGATACGGGTCAGCAGAATTTTCTTGATCTTCCACCCGTCGGCTTCTTTGACGTAGTGTTCGTGATAATGCCCCCAGCCCTTGAAATGACAGGTAGGCAGGCGAACATAATCAAACATTGCCCAGACAGCTTCGGCAGACGTCGCGCTCGTCAACGTAATTTCGGGCATAAACCCCTGATGCATCGACTTTGCGCCGGTCATGAGGTCGCGAATACCGTCGATGAGCGCGGCCCGACCTTCGATTTCCACGTCAACGGGCAGGCTTTCGTTCGCGCGCGGCACACCCTCGTAACGAGCGCTGATATCCTCCGAGAAGCAGGTATGCCAGTCATCGAATTGTTGCGTGTCCATCAAACGAAAGTAGCGCGATTTCAATTGACGGATAGCCTCGAGGTCGTCTTGTTGGTCAGCGGTCATGGAATCCTCCCGAACTGTTTCTCACCTGGTGTCCTAGTGTACCCATAATTGTCGTTCCGCCGACTCATCAGTTGCGTTGATCCGCCCCGACGGGCGTGGCACATTGCACTGCGCTCATTTGCCCGCAATTCCGGAGCCCTCATGGATTTCACCCTGCCGCCCGAACTCACCGAACTCGAAGCAAGGATCCGGACGTTTATCCGTGAAGAAATCATTCCGCTCGAGCGCGATGAACGCCAGGATGCACATGGTCCTCATCAGGAACTGTGTCGCGAACTGCAGCAACGCGGCAAGCGGGCCGGATTGTGGTCGTTGCACGCACCTCTCGAGTATGGTGGCGGCGGGCTCGGTCACCTTGGTCGCGCGGTCGCGCTCGAGGCGGCCGGTTACTCGCTGCTCGGTCCTATTGCGTTGAACGTCATGCCCGGCGAAGGGGACCACCACATGCTCGATGCGATCGCGACCGACGAACAGAAAGGCCGTTGGCTACGGCCACTGATCGACGGTGACGTAAAATCGACATTCGCCGTGACCGAGCCGGACAATGGGGCGGGTGCGGATCCGAACCAGATGAAAACAACGGCACGCCCCGACGGTGACGATTTTGTAATCAACGGCCGCAAATGGATCATCACGGGATTTCGCGAGGCCGCGTTTCATATCGTGATGGCGCAAACGGTCAGCGAAACCGGTGAAGCGCTCGGCGCAACGATGTTCGTTGTCGATCACGATACGGATGGTCTGTCCGAGGTTCGCCAGATGGAATTCCTCGACGATATGTTCCCTGGGGGGCACAGTGAAATCCGGCTCGACGACGTTCGCGTCACCCCGGATCGCATCCTTGGCGAGGTCGGTAAAGGCTTCCGCTATGCCCAGGTACGCTTATGCCCTGCCCGCCTGACCCATTGCATGCGCTGGCTCGGCGCGGCGCAACGTTGCCACGACATCGCGGTCGAACACGCGCGCTGGCGCACGGCGTTCGGCAAGCCCATCGGTCAGCATGAAGGCGTCAGCTTCATGCTTGCTGACAACCTGATGGACCTGCATCACTGCCGGCTTTCCGTGCGGCATGCAGCGTGGTTGCTCGATCAGGGGGCCGAAGCACGCGAGGAAACGAGCATGTGCAAAGTGTATTGCTCGGAAAAACTCGGCGCGGTCATCGACCGGTCGTTACAGGTGCTCGGCGGATGGGGTTCCAGCCACGATACCGCGATTGCCCGCATCTACCAGAACGTGAGGGCGTTTCGCCTGTATGACGGGCCTTCCGAGGTGCATCGCTGGGCGCTCGGGCGCGGCATTGTGAACGCGTGACGGGATTCGAACCGGGTCGCGGACAAGGCCGACGATGACGCAACGCTCGCACCGCTGGGGTGGGGTCGCGCTGGCGCTGGCCGTCGCCGTCAGTTTCGCGGCGAATTCTACCTTTGCCGGACTCGCCTATACCGGTGGGGCCGACGCCATGTCCGTGTTTGCGGTACGCAGCAGTGCGGCATTTATCATTCTGTTCGTCGTGCTCATCGCCAGGAAACGGTCGTGGCGCCTGCCGGCGAGACAACGCAACATCGCCCTCGGGCTCGGCGTCGTCATGGCGTGGGCGTCATACGGGCTACTCGGCGCGATGGAAACCATGCCGGTCGCGTTGTGCGTGATCATGCTCTATACCTACCCCATCATCGTCGCCGCCGTCGGCTGGGCGAGCGGGCGCGAACCGTTTCGGGCGCGTTTCGCCGTCGCCGTCGCGGTGGCGTTTGCCGGACTCGTACTGGCGTTGAATCTCTCGGGCACAATCCCGAACCTGACCGGCATTGGGCTGGCCGTAAGCGCCGCAGTTGGTGTCGCGATGCTGTTGATCGTGAGCGAGCGGGCACGGGACCCGGCCGATTCCGAGGCATTCACCCTGCACATGCTCGGCATGTGTATGGGTCTTTCGTTGGCTGCGAGCGTGGCGTTTGGTCAATTCGCGCTGCCGCACACCACCGCCGCGTGGGCAGGGTTTATTGCTACACCGCTGTGCTACAGCTTTTCGATTATCGGGATGTTCGTTGCGTTGACGATGATAGGCTCTCTCCGGACCTCACTGTTAATGAATCTCGAACCGGTATCGAGCGTCATCCTGGGCTACCTGCTCCTGTCGCAGTCGCTGAACGCGACCCAGCTTCTCGGCGTCGCGCTGGTCATCGGTGCGATCGTGTCGATCGAAGGCGGACACCGCGTTGCGCCCACGGAAAAACACCGGGCGCCTTCGTAATTATCCCGCTTTGCGATAACCGGCGAAGCCGAGGTTCTCGCGCAGCGTAGTGCCGCTATAGTCGGCATGAAAGAGGCCGCGCCGTTGCAGTTCCGGCACAACGAGTTCGACAAAGTCTTCATACGCACCGGGCACATGACTCGCACCGATAACAAAACCGTCGCAAGCGCCTCCGCTAAACCAGTGTTCGAGTCCGTCGGCAATTTGTGACGGCGTGCCGACAAAATTCGGCGCTTCGCCAATTGTGCCGCGTCCGCTGAGGCGAACAAAATCAGCCACCGTTGGATTGGATTTCCCTGACAACGCAATGACCCGATCCCTCATCGAGAGCAACCCGCTGAGTTCGGCGAGTTCGCGATCCGTGAACGCCTCATGTTCGGCTTTACCCGCAAAGTCAAAATTGAGTACTTCGGAGAGCAACGTGAGTGCGTCGATCGGTTCGGCGAGGCTCTCAATCAGCGCGGCCTTCTCCTCCGCTTCCGTTTGCGTGCGCCCGGGAATCGGATAAACCAGCGGGGCGAGGTGATAGGAAGCCGGATCACGCCCCTGCCGACCGGCCTCGGTCCGCATATCGCTGTAGATCCGCTGCCCGAACTCGAAACTCGGAAAAATCGCGAAAATGACTTCGCCCCAACGCACGGCGAATTCGCGTCCGCGCCCGCTCTGGCCGGCCTGAATAACCACCGGGTGCCCCTGGGGCGTACGCGGCACGGTAAACGGCCCGCGTGAGGAAAAATACTCGCCGGTATGATCAAGTCGCTGCACTTTGGACGCGTCCGCGAAACGACGCGCCTGGCGGTCGAGAATCAACGCGTCCGCGTCCCAGCTGTTCCAGTGTCCGAGTACAACTTCCATGAACTCATCGGAGCGGTCGTAACGGACATCATGTGCGATTGATTCGCGGCGGCCCATATTCAGCGCCTCGGAGTCATTCAGCGAGGTCACGACATTCCACGCGGATCGCCCGGCGGTCATATGATCGAGCGTCGCGAACTGTCGTGCGATATGGAACGGTTCGTGGTAACTCGTCGACAACGTTCCGCCGAGGCCGATCCTTGACGTTGCGGCGCCGACGCTTGCCAGTATCGGAATCGGATCCATCTTGACTACCCGGATCCCGTTTTCGATTGAAGCGACGTGGTCCGCACCGAAGATATCGGGCATGGCCAGGCGGTCGTCGAAAAACAGCAGGTGGAATTTGCCGCGCTCAAGAATCTTTGCGATATGTTGATAATAATCGGCGGTCAGGAAATCCTGGCGCGCGTCGGGGTGACGCCAGGATCCGACATAGTTCGAGCAGTTCTGTGCCTGGACGAAACCGATCAGGGTCATTTTCCGCTCAGGCACGGGCGTTCTCCGACGGCCAACGATGGCGGGCGCAGCTAGATATCTTCAAAATTTCCATGTCGCCCCTTGCCTGAAGCAAACCGGGCCGCACCGGCGACGCCTTCTTCGCGTAATACCGTTTTTCCACCGTAAAATTCCCCGCGCAAGCCGTCTTCGATACTCATACCGCTGTGTCGATAAACCGAGGCCCGGTCGGCGCGCATGCAGCCCTGCGGGAAACGCGATATTTCAAGCGCCAGCGCTTCGGTGGTGGCGCGGGCTTCGCCGGGTTCAACGAGACGTTCACACAGCCCGACCGCATGACATTCCTCAGCCGGAACCTGTCGTCCGGTCAGGATCATGTCGAGCGCGCGTCCGCGTCCGACAATTCGCGGTAATCGAATCGTGCCGCCATCGATCAGCGGCACGCCCCAGCGACGACAATACACCCCCATGTAGGCATCGCGAGCCATGACCCGCATGTCGCACCACAGTGCGATTTCCATTCCACCGGCAACTGCCGGGCCCTCAATCGCCGCGATCACAGGTTTGCTGAGTGATAATCGGGTCGGACCCATCGGCCCGCGGGGATCGTTCGTCGTCCCATCGACGAAATCGAGCGCCGCGAGCGGATCATCCTCGCCGACGAGAGTGCCGGCGTACTTCAAATCCCAGCCGGCGCAAAAAGCACCGCCCGCTCCCCACAGAACTGCGACGGAGAGGTCAGGATCGGCGTCGAATTCGACGAGAGCGGCATGCAATGCGACCGCGCTTTCCGGATCCATTGCATTTCTCGATGCGTAACGGTCGTGAATAATGGTGCGTACCGCACCGCGGTCTTCGCAGCTGATGGTCATGTGTGTCTGCTCCGGTTGGAATGCCAAAATCTCCGGGGGCATGATAGCCGTTACCATGACCCGCTCATCAACCGCGATTTTGACTCCGGGAGTCAGCCGTGGATAACCTAGCCCACTGACACACCGAATCTGACCGATCACGAGGATTTTCCGGCCAATGAGCGACGAGTCCCCCTCATCACTGCCACCTGAACCGCTGTCTTTTGGCGAAAGCGAAGTTTTGATCGAGTGCTATCGGCAAATGCTGCGGATTCGTCGGGTCGAGGAGCGGCTCGCGACATTGCTTGCCGACGGCGCGATCCCGGGTTTCATTCACTCGAGTATTGGCCAGGAATCAGTGCCGGTGGGCGTGTCACGGCACCTGACGGACAAGGACACAGTGGCCGCGACGCACCGCGGGCACGGACAAGCGCTCGCGAAGGGTATCGGGTTGGCGCCGTTTTTCGCCGAAATGATGGGGCGCGACAGCGGCGTCTGTCGCGGTCGCGGCGGATCGATGCATATCGCCGATGTGAAAGTCGGCATGCTCGGCGCGAACGGTATCGTCGGCGGCGGACTCCCTATCGCTACCGGGAGCGCCCTGGCCCACAAACTGGACGGTGACGGCAGGATATCGGTGGCTTATTTTGGTGACGGCGCGCTCGCAGAAGGTGCGTTTCATGAATGCATCAATTTGGCGGCGGTGTGGAGCCTTCCCTGCCTGTTTGTTTGCGAAAACAACGGCTGGGGTGAATTTTCACGAACGGACCTGCAGTTCCGCGGCAACCTCAAGCGTCTCGCGAAAGCGTTCGGGGTCAAGTACCGCTTCGTTGACGGCATCGATGTCGGCAACGTGCTCGAGCAGGCCGGCGAGATAATCGAGGGCATGCGCAAAGACCCGCACCCGTTCGTGTTCGAGTGCAGTGTCGAACGGTTTCACGGGCATTTCGAGGGCGACCCGCAGAAATACCGGGACCCCGACGAACTCGCCGACCTCGCAGCCCGCGACCCGGTTGCTGCGCTGCGTGAAAAACTCGCGAACGCCGGCATCGATGCGGCTATCTTCGACGATATCGAAGCGTTACTGACCCGCGAAATCGACGAGGCTGTCGGTGCCGCCGAAAACGCGGCCGCACCGGACTTTGCCACCGCACTTGACGACGTGTACGCACGATGAGCGATACGACAACGGTCCTTTTCGGACAAGCGATAGGCCGCGCTCTTGACGACGCGATGGCCGGTGATGAACGGGTAATTCTGCTTGGCGAGGATATCGGCGCGGCAGGCGGCCCGTTCGGCGTAACCCGGGGGTTGCACGCGCAATACGGCGATCAGCGCGTGCTCGATTTTCCGATTTCCGAGGCCGCGCTCGTGGGCACCGCGCTGGGTGCTGCCCTGACCGGTTATCGTCCCGTCGTGGAAATCATGTTTATGGATTTCTGTACGCTGGCGATGGATGCCATCGTCAACCAGTCGGCAAAGACACATTTTATGTTCGGCGGGCAAAGCTCGGCCCCCCTCGTCGTGCGCACACCCCACGGTGGCGGTCTCAACGCGGGCGCGCAACACTCACAGTGTGTCGAGGCGTGGTTTGCGCACGTTCCCGGACTGATTGTGACCTGCCCGTCGAACGCCACCGACGCCTATGGCTTGCTACGCTCGGCAATCGACAACCCGAACCCGGTCGTCTTCGTCGAGAACAAGGCGTTGTATGCACAGAAAGGCCTGTTCGCAGAGCCGCCCGCCGGAATACCGCTGGGGCGGGCCCGAATTGCGCGCGAAGGCCGTGACGTGACGGTCGTGACGTACGGCGCCGCGGTCGGATGGGCGGAGCAGGCGGCCGCGGAACTTGCCGCCGATGGCATCGAAATCGAATTAGTGGACCTGCGGACCCTGCAGCCGTGGGACGAATCCGCGGTGCTCGATTCGTTGGCGAAAACGCACCGACTGGTCATCTTTCACGAAGCCGTCGAGGCATTCGGGATTGGCGCAGAAATTGCCGCACGCATGGTCGACATCGGCTTCGATGAACTCGATGCACCCATACGCCGGGTCGGCGCACCCTTCAGCCCGGTGCCCTATTCTCCGGTGCTCGAATCGCTCTACACACCGTCGGCAGAAAAACTCATTGCCTGCGTTCGTTCCGTTACCGACGACGCCTGATTGCAGGATTTTTCGAAGGAGCACCCATCATGTCTACCAATAACGCCATCCTGCTCAACGTCGAGAACCACGAGGCCTGGATCACGATCAACCGGCCTGAAACACTGAACGCTCTCGATGCGCCGACGATAGAGGCACTCGAAGCGGCCTTTATCCGCGCCGAGCGCGATGATGATGTCCAGGTCATCGTCATCACCGGCGCTGGCGACCGCGCATTCGTCGCCGGCGGCGACATCGCGGATCTCGATTCCCGTCAGGGCCTTCAGCATTACCAGGAGTTCGCGGAATTAATTCACCGCGTTTTCCGTCACATCGAAATGTGCGACAAGCCGACGATCGCCGCGGTCAACGGTTGGGCGCTCGGTGGCGGCACCGAGATTCTGCTCGCTACCGACATCAGGGTCGTGTCGGAGAAAGCACGACTCGGAGTTCCGGAGATCACGCTCGGCCTGTTCCCCGGCGCCGGAGGAACGCAGCGTTTAATCAGGCAACTGCCGCTATGCCGGGCAAAAGAACTGATGTTCACCGGCGATCAGATCACCGCGGCCGAAGCGCTCGAGTACGGACTCGTTAATCACGTTTGTGCGCCTGATGAACTGACGGCAAGAGTTAAAGAACTCACCGAAAAAATCACGCACCGGTCGCCGCTGATACTAAAACTGCTGAAACGGAGCCTGGCGCACGGCGTCGACATGCCGATGCAGGCCGCATTGCAATACGAGCAGGCGATGGTCGGTCTCGTGCTCGATTCGGAAGACGCCCATGAAGGCTGTCAGGCGTTTCTCGAAAAACGGGCCGCGAACTTCAAAGGGATCTGAATACCGATGGGCAACGAGTTTTGTATCCGCCTGCCTGACCATGACCGAAGGGATGCTGGTCGAGTGGCGCTTATGCCCCGGGTGATCCGGTCCGCGCCGGTGATGTGCTGTATATCGTCGAGACGGACAAGATTGCGAATGAAATTCTCGCAGACCGCGATGGCCTGCTCGAGGCGATTATGGTCGATGTCGATGAAACCGTCGCGGTTGGGACGACGCTCGGCCCGTGGGCCGGCGGTGCCGCCGTGGTGCCACCTGGTCCGCCCCCGCGAACCGAACCGGAAATCGCGGCGATGAGCGCCCCTGCGCCCCGTGACCACCGCACCGCTCCGGCAACCGGCGACCGGGTAATCGCCTCTCCGCACGCACGCAAGCTCGCGCGCGAGCGCGGCATTGAACTCGCAGGCTTATCCGGCACGGGCCCTGGCGGTCGCATCATCGCGCGCGATATAACGCCGAAACCGGCGACACAAAGCAGCCCGCCCGCAACCGATACGGTCGGGCGCCCGCTGACAGGCAGCCGGAAAGTCATCGCCGAGCGCATGACCCGTTCACAGCGTGACATACCGCAATTCTATCTGAGCGCGTCGGCGGAAATAACCGAGCTGTTGTGGCTGCACGAGAGCCTGAAGCAAAAACCGGGTCTCGAACAGGTGACCCTGACGCACTGGATTGCCAGCGCCGTCGGACTCGTGATCGCACAGACACCGCTGTACCGCACTGTTTGCATCGATGACGCGCACGTTCTGATCCCGGGGTCCGATGTGGGCATTGCCGTAGCGGCGAACGGCACCCTGCTCGCACCGGTTGCGCGCAATCTCGGCACGTCGGGTCTGGCCGAGAACGCCGTTCAAATAACACAAATGGTGGCGGCCGCACGCGACGGTTCGTTACGCGCAGAGTTGCTGCATGGCGGCGCCACGACTGTGTCGAATCTCGGGGGCCATGATATCGAGCACGTTTTTCCGCTGATCAACCCCGGTCAGTCAAGCATCCTGGGGGTGGGTCGCGAGCAGAAAGTCTTCAGGCCCGACACGCAGGACGCACCGCAATTACGACGCGAACTCGGTCTCGTACTGGCCTGCGATCAGCGAGTATTCAACGGCGTCGACGGTGCAGCGATGCTGACCGGGATTAAGAAATTGCTCGAAGAACCCCTACTCATCATCGCGCAGGCGCGATCGCAAGATTGAGCTGACGATGGATTTTGAACTCACCGAAGAACAACGGATGATTGCCGAGCGCGCGCGTAAGGTCGGCGAAAAATTCGGACTCGACTATTGGCGCAATCAGGACAAACTCAAGAAACTCCCGACCGAATTCCGGAAAGAAGTCCACACCGCTCAGCACGACCCCGGCATGCCCCGCGCCTGCTAATGACGTTTAGCGGGTCGCTGGCACCCCGTGGCGTGCGATGCAGGTGGCCCATGCGTCATTTTGCAGCGAGATCCCGCCAGACGCCGGAAGGTTCAAAGCCATCCTCCGGCACCGGGAGGGTGCGATCAGTCCGGGCGCCCGATTCGCCTCAGAGGAGTTCTTCGGCAAGAAACCGCGCGTCGGCCGGGTTATTGACCGCGACGATCATCGTGCCGACCTCCTTGCGCCCGGCGGCGGACTTCCATAGCGCCAACTGCTCCCGGATATGCGCGCCGGGACCGACGAGTGCCGTTTCGTCGACCAGCTGATCGGGCACGGCCTCGGCCGCTGCATCCTTGGCCCCGGCGAGGTAAAGGTCCTGAATCTTGACCGCCGCCTCCTCGTAACCCATCGTTTTCGCGTAATCGTTGTAGAAGTTTTTATTGCGCGCGCCCATGCCGCCGATATAGAGCGCGAGGCCGTGTTTGATTTGCAGTCGGCATTTGTCGATATCGTTACCCATGACCATGCGGACGAACGGGGCAACATCGAAGTTCTCGAGCGACTTACCGCCACCCGCTTTCGCAAAACCTTCCTTGAGCGGTTCGTCGAACAGATCGAACCGTTCCGGGTTCATCCACACCGGAAGAAACCCGTCGGCCACTTCCGCGGCCATGCGGACCCCGTTAGGCGTAAACGACGCCGTGTAAATCGGCATTGCAGGATTGCCGTGCAGGATGCTCTTGAGCGGCTTGCCGAGACCGGTACTGCCGGGGCCGTTGTAAGGAATCTGGTAGTGCTCGCCGTCGTAAGTTAACGGTTCCTCCCGAGCGAGGATTTTGCGGATGATGTCGATGTATTCGCGACTGCGCGCCAGCGGCTTGCCGTAGGCATTGCCATACCAGCCTTCGACAACCTGCGGTCCGGACGGACCAACACCCAGGATGAAGCGCCCGCCGGAGAGTTGGTCAAGGGTCATCGCCGTCATCGCCATGTTGGCGGGGGTACGCGCGGGGATCTGGCAGATCGCCGTACCGGCCTTCAATTTTGTCGTGCGCGATAATATCCACGCCAGCGGCGTAATTGCATCCGAGCCCCAGGCCTCCGCCGACCAAACGGAGTCAAAGCCGGCGGCCTCCGCCTCGAGGATCAGGTCCATGGGCAGCTGATATTTACCGCCCGAGTAGCCGATCAGTAATCCGATTTTCATAAAAAGCGCTTCCTTTTTTATCGACGCCGGGTCAGCGGCGCCGATTGGTTATCTGATCTCGTCGAGAATTTCGCCGAATCGTTCGACCTGTTCCAGACATTCGGTTCTGGACGGATACGGCTGCCCCGGATTGACCGGGTTGCGCGTACGGATACACAGCTGGTCAGGATTGACCTTTTCTTTCATTTCGCCCATGCGGTCGATCCATTTTTGCTTAGTGCCGAGACACAGAAACATATCCTCGATACTCTCCAGCATGTCCTTCGCCTCCATGTCGGGCGAGAGCCCCTTCTCGGCGTAAAAACTCCACTCCTTCACCCAGCGATGCCCGTGCCGTTCGCGGATGTTCGGCTCGTCGCCGAGCCATCCTTCAAATCCAATCGTGATTTCCCAGTCCTTTTTACCGCGCTCCGCCGCGCGCTCTCGCATCCGGTTCGCCGCCGGGCCGAGTTCATCGACGTGCGGCGGAAACCACAGGCACCAACCTTCGTAATTGAGCGCGCGCTCCATCGCTTTCGGCGCGAACGCGCCGATCCATATCGGCGGCCGGGGACGCTGGAAGGGCTTCGGCGTCATACGTACGCCTTCGTAATGGAAAAATTCACCCTCGTAGTTGAATTCCTCTTCCGTCCAGGCACCGACTATGCAGTCCATCACCTCTTCGAAGCGCCTGCCCCGCTTCTCGAACGGTACGCCGAAACAGCGGAAATAATCCTCGTGGTAGCCAACACCGGCACCGAAGGCGAAGCGGCCGCGGCTGAGATTATCGATCGCGGCCAGCGCTTCGGCGAGATGCATCGGATCGTGAAATGTGGGCTGAATGACCGTGCAGGCGAGTTGCACCCGTTGGGTGCGGGCCGCCAGCGCCATCAGCATCGTCACCGTGTTCGGCCACCACGTCTCCGGCCGCTGATGTCGTTCGGGGACCCATACCCCGTCGAATCCGACCTTCTCGGCGAGTTCCGCCTCGGCGATACAGTGCTCCATCGCATCGGCGACCTCGTCGGGAGTGGGCGGGTCGGACTGGTCGTATTCACCGAAATGCGTGTCGGGCATGAAAGCAATTTTCAAACTGTGCTCCTTGTGCAGGAAATTGATGGTGTGCAACCGCCGGATACGGCGGCAGTAAGGACCGTGGCTCGCGCGGCGCGGGAGCGTCCGGATTGAGCGCGCGCGGGCCGGGGCTCCGCCACCGGCAAGTTCACGGCATAGTCAGACCGCGGCCTATTCATAGCGACAATGCTATGCATTCTATACAATACCGTGCCACAGATTAAGACCGCAGCCGCGAGCTGTCCCCCAGGATCAGGAGACTTTAGATGGCCGAAGCACTCAGTGAACGCGACGAATTGCTGCCCGAAGATCCGCGGCGCGACGGGACCCGGTCCGCGCCGACCCTGGCTCAACTCGTCGCCGAACGCGACCGGCTGACCGACAGCTCGGGGCATTATTACGGCGTGACCGAACTGTCGCTGCGCGACGCCGACCCGATCAAGTACGAGCGGTTTTACGCCAAAATGCACGCCGCGGTCCTTGCGGCCCGGGAATCGGCGCGCTTCGTCGCCGCCAGTCCCGGTTCTCGCGAAATGGGCGAATCCCTGTGGGGGCTCGCAACCCCGGAAGGCGACACGCTCGCCGTATCTCTCGGTTTCCTTTCACATACCGCGATCTTCCCGGTGTCGATACGCTACATGGCCGATAACGATTACGACATCAATGACGGCATCGATGATGGTGATGTGTACGCGGTCAGCGATGGATTAACCGGTGGCGTCCCCCACCCCGGCGATTTTTATTCGTTCGTTCCCATCGTCATTGAAGGCGAAGTCGTCAGCTGGGCCGTCGGCATTAACCACCTGATGGAAAACGGCGCGCCTGTCGCTGGCAGCTGGGCAACGTTTTCCGTCGATACATTCATGGACGGTCTCGTCTGCCCGCCGATGCGTACCGGACGGAAACTGAAGCAGGAATCCTGGTGGAAAGCCATCTGGGAGAGGCGTACGCGGGCCGCGACCATGAACATCCTTGACGACAAGATGCGCCTCGCCGGTTGCGCGATGATTCACGAAGCGGTGCACAAACTCATCGACGAGTTTGGCATGGACTATTACAAGCGCGCGATCCGGGAAATCATCGAAGAAAGCCGACGCATGATTGTCGACAACATGAAGTCGCTGCTGGTTCCGGGCACCTACAACGGGTGCGCTTTCCGGCTCGTGAAGTACGAAGGCCTGCAGAACGTGTGGTCACACGCGAACAAGAATACGCTGATCCACGTTCGCGCCAGTGTCGAACCGAACGACAATGGCCTCAAACTCGATACCGAAGGCAGCTCGAAGTGGGGCTACCACTCCTACAACGCGACCCCGGGCGGAGCCGATTGCGCCGTGTTCCTCGGCATGATCAATTCGTTCTCGCACAATACAAAAGTGACAGCCGGGATTGAACTGGCGGTCGAACGAAACTATCCGAAAGGCAGTATTTACAATCCCGACAACGAATATACGAGTAATGCGAACTTGTGGGCGCAAACGGTCGCGCTGAACAGTATCGGCTTCAATGCCGTTTCGCGCGCGACGTATTCGCGCGGTTATCTCGAAGAAGCATTCACGATCGATGGTAACTGGGGCGCGTTTCAGGGCGCAGGGACGACGGAAGACGGCACGAATTACGGTTTCACAAATTTCGAATGGCTCGGTGGCACCGGTCGCGGCGCCTGGTGTTACCGCGACGGCGAACCGCTGGTCTGGGCCGCGTGGTCCCAATTGGCGACCATCGGCGACGCGGAAGAATTCGAAAGCACGGTACCGCCGCTGTTCTACCTCGGACGCAAACTGCTGAAGGGCTTTTTCGGTTACGGCAAGTATCGCGGCGGACCGGGTAACTCCGCTGTTCACTGGTGCGTTGATCCCGGCCGGCATGTCGCACTGACCCGGCCTAACGGCGGCTTGTCATGTACGCCCTCGGTCGGACTCGGTATGAGCGGCGCTTACCCCGGTCCCGGATCGTTCATGATCTCGGCACGCGGTACGAACCTCGACGAACTCATCACCGCCGGCGAAACCCCGCGCGATGCCCGCGAACTTCTCGACATGGTTGATGACGGCAAGCTGAAAGTCGACAACCTCGAGGTCTGGAAGACCGACTGTCCGGAGCTTGCGCTAAACGACAATGATTTATTTGTGGACGCCGCGGGCGCATCAGGTGGCTGGGGCGATCCCCTCGACCGCGATCCGGCGCTCGTCATCGCCGACCTGAATGACGGCACGACGCCGCATTACGGGTTTGTTCGTGAAATGAACGGTGTCGTGGCCGTCCAGGACGACGATGGCGTGTGGCAACTCGACGGAAGCGCGACGATCGAGAAACGTGCGGCGCTCCGCCAGGCGCGGCTCGACGAATCCCGGGACGCCGAGTCGTGGTGGCATGAAGAGCGCGCCCAGGTCGTGACCAGGGATTTCTCGCCGGAAGTACGCGAAATGTACGCCCAGAGCCTGAGCTTCGAGAAATTCAATCTCGAGTTCCGCGGGTTCTGGCAACTGGAATCGGGTTACACGCTCGAGGGTGAGGGCGAATGAGTACGGAAGCCAGCGTCAGCAAGGAGCTGATCGAGCAACTTATCGATGGCAATATTGACGCGGAGAATGCGACGCGTCTCCTGCGGATGGAACGCAAGGACAAGGCGCGATTCTTCAACTACCTTGCCGTTTTGCAGGACAGGGTCAGCTGGGACGACAAAATTTTGCTGCGGCTCGGCGACAAGCTCTACATCGTCGCGAATTCGCGCGGCGAACGGGTGTCGAAATGCGAATGCGGACATGAGTTTGCGGACTATCGCAGGAACTGGAAACTCGGATGCAAAATCCGCACGCGCCGCACACTCGAAGAAATGAGCCAGGTGTACGATCCCGCGCCGGCCGTTCCGGAACCGGGCTGGCAGGAAATCCGCGAATTTTTCTGTCCGCAATGTGCGAGCCAACTCGCCGTTGAAGTTGTCGCACCCGGTTATCCCGTTGTCTTCGAAATGCTGCCGGACCTCGACAAGTTTTACGACGAGTACCTCGGACACGCGCTCGACGACGCCGATCCCGCCTGGTACGACGATCACACGCACGCGGTGACGCAGAACTGGGCGCAAAATACGGGGTGAACGGGCGGCTGCAGGCGACCTGCCCCGGCGACCCCGACCGATAAAATAACGAGAGACCCGCCGGCGACGCTTCGCGCGGATCCGCGATAAATCACAGGGAAATACCATGACCGATTCCGCGACGGCCGCAGGAGACGAGCGGCAGTACATTCTGGCGCTCGATGCCGGCGGCACCATGACGGACGCCATCCTGGTCAAGCCGGACGGCAGTTTCACCGTGGGAAAATCGATATCGCGCCGCGACAACGAACCACTGAGCTATCGTGAATCGACGAGCGACGCCGCGGCGCAAATCGGAGTAACGGTCGAAGAAGTCCACGCGGCGTGCGCGGCGGACATCTACTGCGGCACGGGCATGCTCAATACCATCCTCACCGGGGACGGACGCAAGGTCGGTCTGCTTGTCACCCGGGGATTTGAAGATATTACCGTGATGGAAGGCGGCCTGAGCTATCTCGGGCAAAGCCAGGCCGAAGCGCTGCATCAGCAACTACACAAGCATACCCGCCCGCTGGTTGCGCCGAAGAACGTGCATGGGGTCAGCGAGCGGCTGGGCGGCGGCTGTTATCAGGGCAATATCCACCTCCCGCCAGGGGCAGACCTCATCCCGTTGCACGAAGGCCAGGTTCGCACCGCGACCGAAGCGCTGATCGAAGCCGGGGTGGAAGTGATCGGCATTCTGTTCCTGTATTCGTTCGTTGATCCGGTACACGAACATCAGGCCAAAGCCATTTGTGAATCAGTACTTGCCGATAACGGTATCGACATACCGGTCGTATGCTCCGCTGATGTCGCGCCGGTATCGAAAGAAAACAACCGGCTGAAAAGCCTGCTATTCCAGTGTTTCGCCGCCGAGCAGGTTCGCGACTCGCTGCTTGCGGTAGAAACCCAGGCACAGGAATATGGCTACGGAGGACGCTTGTTGACGCTGCTGTCCTACGGTGGCGCGGTCAATATGGCGTACCCGCGCCTGTACGAGACCGTGATTTCCGGGCCCATCGGCGGCCTCATCGGCGCGCAGTTTATCGCTGACAATCTCGACCTCGATAACGTCGTGACCGCGGACATGGGCGGCACAAGCTTCGATGTCGGTCTCGTCATGGATAAACGCATCGGCATCACGAAGAGCGCCGATCTCGCCGGTCATCGACTCGCGCTGCCGATGGTGGAACTCGACTCCGTCGGCAGTGGCGCCGGCTCCGTCGTCTACGTAGACGAATACAAACGCCTGCACGTCGGCCCCGAGAGTGCCGGCGCGAAAGTCGGCATCTGCTTTCAGTACGATCGCCTGACGGTAACCGATATCAACGTAGCCCTCGGCTATGTCGACCCGGATTATTTTCTTGGCGGACACATGAAGCTCGATCGCGACAAGGCGCTCGCGGCGCTCGAAGAGTCCGTCGCCAGGCCATTAGGACTCGATGTCTACGAAGCCGGTGCCGGTGTGCTCGAGATTGTTAACACCGAGATGAATGACCTGTTGCGCACCATGGTCGCATCGAAAGGTTACGACACCCACGATTTCACCCTGCTCTATTATGGTGGTGCCGGTCCCGTTCATATGCACGGTTTTGCCGAAGGCATCGAATTTGCAGACGTGATCACCCTCCCCTGGGCAGCGGGTTTTTCCGCATTCGGCGCCGCGTGCGCTGAATACATGCACCGGTACGACAGAGGTTCGCGCCTGCTCATTCCGAACGGACTGTCCACAACGGAACTCGATGACGCGGCCGCGCAAATTCGAGCTGCGTGGGCGGAGCTTGAACGAGAGGCACGCGAGGAAATGCTTGCCGAAGGGGTCGACCCTGCCACACTCGAATACCGGTACGGCGTCTCCGCCCGCTACATCGGGCAGCTCGAAAGTTTCGACACGATGCTGCCGGATGGTCGTATGGACGGCGCCGCGGATGTCGCCCGCATGATCGATGCATTTGAAGACATGTACACGAAAATCTATCCCGCAGGCGCTCGCTTTCCCGATGCCGGCTACTCGCTCACAACGGTCAACCTCGAGGCGGTCGCGCCCAAACCGCAGCCTTCGTTGCCGGAATACCCGCTCGCCGGCGCCGAGCCGGACGCCGATGCCTACGTCGAGACGCGCGACGTGTACCACAAAAACACCTGGACCCCGTTCAGGGTGTTCGAAATGGCCGCATTGAAACCCGGCAATGAAATTTCCGGCCCCTCGATCATTCGTGATCCGATGACCACGGTCGTGATTCCGCCGGAGCACACGATGTGGCTCGACGCACGCCGCATCCTGCACTACCGCTAATTGGAGACTCCGTTACCGTGAAACTCGCAACTTTCAATCACGACGGCCGGATCCGCATCGGCCGGGTCGAAGACGATAGCATCGTTGATTTCAGCGGCAGTGGCCTGCCGGACGAGATGTGTGCGTTCCTGAGTGCCGGCCCGGACGCCATGCAACAGGCGCAATCAGCCGGCGGTGAACGCATTGCGCTGGCCGACGTCGAGTTGATGGCGCCGGTATTGCGGCCGCCAAAAATCCTCGCCATTGGTCTCAATTACAAGGATCACATCGAAGAAACCGGGCTCGACACGCCCGGGTTCCCGATGTTCTTCAACAAGCAATCGACCTCAGCGAACGGTCCGTACGCACCGTGGCATATGCCGAAAGTATCGGACAAACTCGACTACGAGGGTGAGCTCGGGTTCGTCATCGGGCAACGCTGCCGACACGTACCGAAAGAGAAAGCACACGAAGTCATTGCGGGTTACTGTGTGTGCAACGACGGCAGCGTGCGCGACTGGCAGATGCGTGCACAGACGTTCACACTCGGCAAATCGTTCGACACGCACTGCCCGTTCGGCCCGTACATTACGACGCCCGATGAAGTTGACGACCCGCATAATCTGGATCTGAAGACCTGGGTAAACGGGGAACTGCGTCAGAATTCGAATACGAAACATCTCGTGTTTGATTGTTTCGAGCAAATTGAAACCCTGACCCAGGCATTTACCCTCGAGCCTGGTGACCTGATCCTGAGCGGCACCCCGAGCGGCGTCGGGATTGGTTTCAAACCGCGCAAATTCCTCGAGGTCGGGGATGTCGTACGCATTGAAATCGGAAACCTCGGCTATATCGAAAACGAGGTGATCCCGGAACCCTGATTTCTGCCGCGGACGGCCGCCGCGTGCTGCCACCCCCCTCAATTTCATGACCCAGCGAGGACACCCATCCCATGTACGCATGGCAGTTTGACGAATATGGCAATTTCAACGATGTACTCAACTGGGTGGAACGGCCGACCCCGGTCCCCGGCGACGGGCAGGCACTCGTCAAAACCCGGGCCGCATCGCTCAATTTTCCGGACCTGCTGATTACTCAGGGCCTCTACCAGAACAAGGCACCCCTGCCCGCGGTGGTCGGGGCCGAAGCGGTCGGCACTGTCGAGACAGCGGGCGAAGGAAGTCGCTTCCACCCAGGGGAACGCGTCGTCGGGTTCGCCCACGCAGGCGGGACGTTCGCAGACTATTTCCTCGTCGACAATAACAACGCCTGGACCGTGCCCGATCACGTCAGTGACGAGCAGGCTGCGGCACTCAGCGTGACCTACGGTACCTCCTACTTCGGGGTCAAACATCGCGGGCGCCTCGAGGCCGGTGAGGTTCTGCTGGTTCTTGGCGCATCGGGCGGCGTCGGTAGCGCCGCGGTCCAGCTCGGCAAGGCATTCGGTGGAACCGTCATTGCTGCGGCGGGCAGCGACGAGAAGCTGAAAATCTGCAAAGACATAGGCGCCGATTACGTAATTAATTACAAGGAAGAGGACATCGTCGAGCGGGTCAAGGCATTGACGGACGGACGCGGGGCGGACGTCATTTATGATCCCATCGGCGGTGACATGTTTGACCAGGTAAAACGGTGCGTGAACTGGGAAGGCCGTATCGTCATTATCGGTTTCGCATCGGGCCGTATTCCCAGCATCGAATGCAATCGTTTACTGCTGAAAAACATGTCGGTCGTCGGACTCGCGTGGGGCCAGTATCTCGATCGCGACCCGGCCAAAGGTGCAGCCTGCCAGCAACACTTATACGAGCTGTTGGCAGAGGGTAAAATTGATCCGCTGATTTACCGGGTACTGCCCTTCGCAGACGTAAAAGAAGGGTTGGCACTGATAGAAAGTCGCGAACTGTATGGCAAAGTCGTGATCACACGCTAGAATGGCGGCATGCATGCGACGGAAAGAGTCGAATGACTCTACACGGCACCTGCCTTTGCGGCGGGGTGAAATACACGCTCAACGGTCCGCCTCTGGCGATGTCCAATTGCCACTGCTCGATGTGCCGCAAGTCGCACGGCGGCGCGTACACGACTTTTCTCAAGGTAAAACGGGAAGACTTTTCTTTTACCGACGGCGCTGATCTCGTCGAAGAGTATCAATCATCGCCCGAGGTAAAACGCAGTTTTTGCCGCCAATGCGGCGGCAAATTCACGTTCGACTGGAGCGAAGCACCCGAATTATTGTGGCTTGCTGCCGGGGGGCTCGACGACGATCCCGGTCTGATCCCGCAAGCGCATATCTTCGTCGGCAGCAAGGCTGAATGGTTCGACATCGAAGACACGCTCCCGCAGCACGACACCTACCCGCCGTCGTGACAATCGTGGCAACGCACGCCGACATCGTTCATTACTTCGATTACAAAAGTCCCTACGCTTATCTTGCCCAGGCGGAACTGTTCGATCTCGTTGACGCCGGGAAAGCGCAAATCGACTGGCGGCCTTATACGCTGGATATTCCGAAATACCTAGGCACTGCAGAACTCGATGACCGCGGCAACGTAATGTCCGAATCGCGCAACGCGCACCAGTGGCGCCGCGTCAAATACGCCTATATGGATTGCCGCCGCGAAGCGAATCGCCGTGGACTCACATTGCGCGGTCCGCGAAAGATCTTCGACAGCACGATTGCTCATATCGGATTCCTGTACGCTCGCTCGGCAGGTGATTTTCGACGCTATCACGAAACAGTGTTCGAACAATTCTGGCGGCGGGAACTCGATATCGAGGATCCCGCGGTTATCGAATCAACGCTGCAAGCCGCGGGTGTCGACGCTTCCGGTTTCGCCGGGTACCTTCAAACAAGCGGACGGGCCGCGCTCGAATCGATACAGAACGAAGCCGAAGAAAACGGTGTATTCGGTGTGCCTTCCTACGTTGTCGGGCGGGAATTGTTCTGGGGCGCGGAGCGCTTCGAGCGAGCCCTGGAGCTGGTGTCGAAGTAGCACCCCGGAACATCCGTTGCGGATCCGCAATCGCGGGTTATTGCATTGCACATAAAACCGGCATGTCCCGATTTATGATTTAAGTTGTAAGTTCCGCTGCGCGCGTACAAAATAGTCCGACAAGGCCCAACACAGAAACCTTTATAAGGTAGAAGTAATATAACAAAACGATCGCGCGACGGCCGCCCGGGGAACACCGGCGCCAATCGCCGATCGCGCTTGCCCGGACGCGCTTTCTGTACATGTTACTCAAGATTCTATCGTTTCTGACTCCCGTGCATTCGAGATCACCCATCGAATGGCCTGACCGAATTTCCTCATCTCTGTCATTCCTCATCCACCGGACTGCAGGTTTGTGCCGACTTACAGCCCGCCACCCCACGCTATTGGCACGCGATAGGAGATTGGTCCTGAGATGAATATCTACGTTGGAAATTTGTCATACGACATGAGTGAAGAGGATCTTCGTAATTCTTTCGAAGATCATGGCGCGGTCGATTCAGCCAAAATTATTATGGACCGCGAGACCGGTCGCTCCAAGGGCTTCGGGTTCGTCGAAATGCCCGACGATTCCGAAGCACAGGCGGCTGTCCAGGAACTGAATGGTGCGATGGTCAACGGTCGCCCCTTGCGCGTGAACGAAGCGAAGCCACGTCGGGATTTTAACCAGCGCCGCGGACCACGCTAGTCGACGGTCCGGCCAGTTCGCGCGCAGCGCCGACACCGACCCTCGAATTCTGGTTCGATTTCGCGAGCACGTACTCTTACCCGGCCGCAATGCGGATCGCCGCAGACGCGGCAGCGGTCGGTGTCGGAATCAGATGGCGCGCGATGTTACTCGGGCCCATATTTCAGGCACAGGGCTGGAGCGACTCGCCGTTCAATCTGTTCCCCGCTAAAGGCCGTTACATGTGGGCGGACATGGACCGGATATGCAGGGATGCGGGGCTGGACTTCTCCCGACCTGCTGAGTTTCCCCGGAACGGTCTGCTCGCAGCGCGCATCGTTTGCGCTCACGAGGATCAACCCTGGACGGGAGAATTCGTGCGGCAGGTTTTCGCGGCGAATTTCGCAGACGATCTGGATATCGCGCAACCTGAAGTAATCATACGTTGTATACAGCGCTGCGGTGTCACGCCGGCCCCGGTCATTGAAGCCGCGAAAGCGGACGCCGCGAAACTCAAATTACGCGAGCGTACTGCGTTCGCCGGGAATATCGGGATTTTCGGAGCGCCTAGCTTCGTTGCTGACGGAGAACTATTCTGGGGCAACGAACGCATCGAACACGGCCTGCACGCAGCGCGCACGGCTGCGTCACGTTAGTCGCAAGCCGGCCCCTCAGGTGGGTGCGCGCAACTTGAAGCGTTGAATTTTTCCCGTAGCGGTTTTAGGCAAAGCGTCCGAAAATTCGATCCAGCGCGGGTACTTCCACTTCTCCGTGTGGCTCTTCACAAAGTCCTGTAATTCAGCTGCCAGTACTTCCCTGTCATCGATTTCAATTCCTGCACGCAACACAACGAACGCTTTCGGCTTGATGTTGCTGTGCTGATCTTCGTGACCGACGACGGCGGCCTCGAGCACGGCCGGATGAGTCATTAGTACGGCTTCGACGTCGAACGGAGACACCCAGTTTCCGCCGGATTTGAACATGTCATCGGTGCGACCACAAAAGTGATAAAACCCGTCAGGGTCCTGGAAATACTTGTCGCCGGTCAGCGTCCAGTCACCAACAAAGGTACGACGCGTTTTGTCCACCTGGTTCCAATAGCCGTCCGCACTGGAATCGCCCTTGACCGCGAGCTCCCCGAGCTCGCCGGTCGAAACCGGTGCGCCATGATCGTCGACGAGTTTCGTTTCGTACCCTGGCACAGCAGTCCCTGATGTTCCGTAACGCACGTCGTCGGCCTGGTTGCTGAGAAATATGTGCAACATCTCAGTAGAGCCGACGCCATCGAGTATCGGCACACCGAAGCGCGCCTCCCAACGTTTGCCGGTCTCTGCCGGCAGCGCTTCACCGGCCGACACACATAAACGCAAATGGTCTGAACCGGTCATTTCGCGTGTCGGCTCATCGGCGAGTATCGCCGCGTACAACGTGGGAACCCCGAAATAGAGCGTTGCACTGTCGCGCTGCAGCAACGCGAGCACGAGTGCCGGCGTCGGTCGCTCCGCGGTCAATACGGTCGTTGCGCCGACGGAGAGCGGAAACGTCATCGCGTTGCCGAGACCGTAAGCGAAAAAAAGCTTCGCCGCCGAGTAGATAATGTCGTTTTCGCTGATGTCGATGATCCGCCGGCCGAATGTTTCCGCGGTATAAACGAGACTCCGGTGCAGGTGCCTGACCCCCTTGGGGTTTCCGGTTGAGCCTGACGAATACAGCCAGAGCGCTACCTCGTCGGAACAGGTCTTCGCCGCCACGAGCGATGCCGACGCACGAGCGCGAACCGCGTCGAACGATTCAATATCCTTCGCTGTCCCGTTGGCGACAAGTACCTTGCGTAAATACGGCTGGTCTCCGAGTGCCTCGCCGACTACCGGCAACAGGTCGGAACTGACCATGACGACCCGGGCGCGACAATCCCGAAGAATGAAACGGTAATGCTCTGTCGTCAGCAAGGTATTGATCGGTACGGGCACCAGGCCCGCTTTGATAGCGCCCCAGAATGTAGCCACGAAATCAATACTGTCGTTCATGACCATCGCGACGCGTGATTCCGGTCCAAGGCCGGTTTCGAGCAGGGCGTTGCCGCATTGATTGACCCGGACGGCGAGCTCCCCGTATGAGTAGCGCCCTTCGTCGTCAATGTAGGCGATCTTGTCGCTTCGCCCAATCTCGATGTGCCGATCGATGAAATGGCTTGCCGCGTTGAAGTCCCGGGGCACGACGGCGGCGTCACTCACGCGCCCGCTCCGCCGTACGCGCGCCCGCGATGACTACTCATTTCAGAAACGTCGGGAAGTCATCGTTGACCGACATGGAGTACTGCGCGGGTCGCTTTTCGAGGAAACTCGTTACCCCTTCATGTGCATCCGCGCCGCCACCCATGACATACAGCGCCTTCGACTCCAGCCGGAATGCGTCCTCGGGGTTTGTCGCTCCGAGCATCTGCCACAACAAGCGACGCGCTATCGCCGCCGATACGGCGCTCGTTTTATCTGCAATCGAGCGCGCGATTTCGTTCGCCCTCGGCATCAGTTCTTCCGCAGGTAATAGCTGCGATACGAGGCCGGCCTCATATGCTTCGGCCGCGCTGAACACGCGACCGGTCAGAAACCAGTCCAGCGCCTGACTGATACCCACCACCCGGGGCGTAAACCAGGAACTGCAGGCATCCGGCGCGATCCCTCTCTGCGTGAATACAAAACCCATTTTCGCTGTTTCACTCGCAATTCGAAAATCACATGGCAGCGTCATCGTAATCCCGACCCCCGTGGCCGGGCCGTTTATCGCGGCAATGGTCGGTTTGAGACAATTAAAAATCCTGAGGGTTAACTGGCCGCCCCCGTCGCGATGCGACTCGAGTCCAGATTCATTCATCCGGTCGAATGTACTGCCCCCAGCGCTGAGATCCGCGCCGGCACAAAACCCCCGGCCGGAACCGGTGAAGATAATGACCTTAACGTCGTCGTTCGAGTCTGCTTCATCAAGCACTGCCAGCAATTCCGCGAGCATGGTCTTGTTGAATGCGTTCAGCACCTCGGGGCGGTTCAGCGTGACCGTCATAACCCCGTCTTCAATTTGTGTGATCAGCGTTTCTGCCGACATGGGCGTTCCTTTTGCTTTTCAGTCTTCAATTTGTGGTCTGACTTCTTCGATCACCCGACGTGTTTGATCGAACGTATCATCGTCACCCGCAGCGACCGGGAACAGCACAAATTTGGATGCCCCCGCGGCAACGTATTCACGCAGTCGATCCACCAGTTTTGCCGTGTCACCAATACAAAACAGGGGGTTGAGATCGATCTCGTCGCCGACTCCCGCGCGTTTCAAAAACGGCGAATTCTTCACCGCATCGTCGTCGACAGACCCGATCCGAAACGCGATTGAAGCACCGTAATGATCCTCGTCTATCCGCCGGCCGACTATTTTCAGTTCGTCCTTGATCATGGCGATTGATTTCGCAACGTCCGACGGACTCGCGGCACCCCCAATCCACCCGCTGCCAAGGCGCGCTGTGCGTTTCGCCGCGGCCTTGCTCGAACCTCCGATCCACAGTGGAATCGGTTGCTGGATCGGACGGGGTGCAATCGACGCGTTTTTGTACTGAAAGAATTTCCCGTCGAAATCAACGGATTCTTCAGTCCAGAGCCTCTCCATTAAAGCGAACATTTCATTCGCAATCGAACCACGGTGGTCGGCGCTCTTGCCCATTGCGGCCCATTCAGCCGCGTTCGGATACCCGACACCGAACATTGGCAACAGACGTCCGTTGCTCAAATAGTCCACAGTGGCACATTCTTTGGCTAATACGAGCGGGTCGCGCAATGGCGCCACAATCGCATTCATGCCAAATTTGATGCGCTCGGTACAGCCGGCCAGTGTCGCCAGCGCGCTGATCGATTCGAGGTAATTATCGGTCGACACGAGCCTGTCGGACTGCCACATCGAATCTACCCCGCTTTCCTCGAGGTACTCGGCCCAGCGAAAAAAAGTTCGCGGACTCTCGAATGGATAATTGGCAAGACCGAATCCCAGGCGGATACTCATTTAAGCGACCTGCCGACGATGGCTTCATTATGAGGTTTTACGAATAAACAGATTGGCATCAGAATTCCATCGGTGATTTGAAGTGTGCGTCAAAGAAGCGATCCCGGTGCTCGCGTAATGCGGGCGAAAATGCGTCGGCGATAGCGCTATCCCCCTGTTCGAACAGCGGTCGGAAATCTTCCTCGACCGGGATTTTCTCCCACGAGAGTACATCGATCAGGTTCGAAAACGCGGTCCAGTAGAAATCGAGCGCGGTCGGTGCGCTGCCGAGAAAATACTCGCTGCCCGTCCGTTTCTGTGCGGCAAGCTGGCCGTCCAGCAGATTCAGAGTGCGAACGATGCGGGCACTGGCCAGAGCCGCGTCCGCCGTGTTGTAGTTATACTTGTCGCTCATCCGGGTAACCCCTTCCGGCGCGGCACCGGATTCCATGATCGGACCGAAGATCAGCAGCCGGCGGTTCCAGCCGAGACCAAATTCACCGGTGATCTCGTGAGACATGCCGAACAGACGCATGCGGTCTTGTGCATCATCGGGCACGAGCGCGGGGGATGGTGCGAGTCGTTCGAGCAGAAACAGAATATCAGTCCAGCGCTCTATCGGCTTTTCGTCGTTATACGCAACGACCGGTCCACTATTGATGCCGGCCCATTCGACGAGTTCGTCATTCGTATCGCCGGGCGCGAGCAATCCGGCCGAGAAATCGAGATCCTTGTATTCCAGCATCGCTTTTGCAGCCTGTCCCCACGGACTCGGCGTCCCGGCGACGAGCACAATGCGCAACCCGGGCGCAGTTTTCAGTTCGCCGATACTTTTGAATTCCATTCATACTCCTGCTGACGACAAATCGAGGTGCCACGACCGGGCCGTTATCGTACGATGTTGGCCCGATGCCGTCGACCCGGCACGCCCCTCACCCGCGCTGATGAGGCCCATGGGAAAGCAAGAACGTCACGACGACGACAATTTCGCAGAACTCGGCGGCTATTTGCGCCGGTTGATCGCGCCCGGCTTACTCCGCGATGTGCACGTCCTTGAACTCGCGGGCAATGATCCGCCGTGGCAATCGACGGGCGTGAAGCTGGCGGTTGGTCAGGGTTATACGTTGTTTGCAGCGGGCCGCATTCAGTGGTCCGCGCGTTACACCCAGCTGTACGGCGGGCCGAGGTTTCATCTGTGGGCGCGTATCCACCCCGGCGGTCGCACCGTTAATCTGAGCGCTGACAGCGGAACGTTCGTCGCCGACAGCGATGGTGTCCTCGAGCTCGGAATCTATATGGGAATGTGGTCCGATGATTTCGGCGCGCTCGTGTCCGGTGCGGAAGCTTACAGCGCATTGTCGGGCCACCTCGCCGTTGCCGTCGTCACCTACGACAAAAATCCGGCGACCGCGCTCAAACGGATTTCCGCAAATCCCGATGCGCCTGCCGTGATTGCGCTTGAGCACAAGCGGCTGCGCGAAGCCTACCAGCCGCCCGCCGGATGGGGCTATTTGCGAGAGTGTGGATTTTCCACCGTGTATACCGCGGAACAGGCGCCGGAAGGTCGGTGTATCCACGCGCGGGCCGAAGACGACCAGGGTATCTTGCGACGCCGCGTGGATTTTCCGCTCGAGCGCGCTACATTGCTCAACTGGCGCTGGCGCGTCGATGAACACCCGAGTACCGAAGCGGAAGATCGCGCGATGTTCCACGACTACATTTCGCTCGCAGCGGAGTTCGACAATGGCCTCGACCTCACATGGATCTGGAGCAGCTGCCTCCCGGTCGGGAGGCATTTTCCGTGCCCCGTGAAGGTGTGGCGCCAACGCGAAACACACTACGTGATCCGCGGCGCCGGTGACTCCCTCGGTGAATGGAAGGTGGAAAGCCGGAGCGTTCATGCCGACGTAACCGAAGCGATCGGTCCGCCACCGCGACGGATCACCGCGATCTGGCTCATCGCACTGAGCACGTTTCAGCACGGCGTTGCACAAGCAAGCTTTTGCGACATCACCCTGACGAGCGGATCACGACGGCTGCGCGTGCTTTAGGAAGATGATGCCCGGACCCGGTGCCGCAGGCCGAACCTCATCATCCGGGCGCCATCGCTTCGAGCAACTCCCAGTGCCAGCGTTTCGACAAGGCGCTGTCGGGCCGGTAATCTTCGTCCGGGTGGCACGGATACAGCGTGATATGCGTCGCACCTGCGGCATGGTACTCGTCCATCCGGGCTTTTAACTGCGCGACGCTGCCCCAGGCACAAATTGCGTCGATCAGACGATCGCTGCCTTCGACCCAGTCCTGTTCATCGTAACCGAGTCCGGACCAGACCTTGTGATAGGCCACCAGTGACATGTAAAACGCACACGCCCGGCGCGCGAGTGCACGCGCGGAAACGGGATTTTCATCGAGCACGCAGCGGACCGCGACGTGTAGTTGCTTATCGGGACCGAGAATTTCTCGCGCCCGCCGCACCGTCTCGACGGACTGCAGAAAAAGGAACGACCCGTCGGATTTCTCCGCCGCAAGGCGCATCAATAGCGGGCCATGTCCTGCAACAATGACCGGTGCGGCGACTTCCGCGCGCGGACTTTCGATAGGCGCAACGGCCAATCTGTCCAGGTAGGCACCCATTTTCGCGACGGGTTTTACCCACGTGTGTCCACGGGGTTCGACGAGTACCGGATGCGAAACCCCCAACCCCAGACTGAAACGGCCTCCGGAGAACTCGGACAGTCCGTTCGCGGCCTGCGCCGAGGAATCCGCATCATGTGCGTAGATGTTGGCGATGCCGGAGGACACCCTGATCCGGTCGGTTTTCGCGAGCAGGTAACCGGCCGTCGAAAAGGGTTCCCTGCCAAATATTTCGGGCAGCCATAACTCCCGATAACCCAGGGCTTCCAACCGGCGGGTCGCATCAACCAGATCCGCTCCACCCGTACCTTCCGTCCACTGTATTAAACTCAGCGAATGACCCATGTTTTTCTCCTGATATATCGGGGCGCCCGGCCCGGTCTGTCAACGAAAGGCAGGAATGACTTCGCTTGCCATCAACTCGAGATGTTCTTCGCTCCACGCCGGATCGAGGCCCGGCGGTATCGCCCATGAATAGAAACGCGACGTGCCCGTCGCAGCGACGTATTCCCTAATCATATCGATCGCCTGGTCCGGTTCGACGATGAAACAACCATGTTCTTCGAGCGATTCCCGGGTCGGTTCGACGGCACTGATAAAATCAAGCCCCGCATCGCTGAACCACTTACCGTACCAGTTCTGCTGGTAAGCAAAGTGTTCGGCCGCTTCCGCCCACCGCTTATTCGGATCCTTCGACACGATCAGCCACATGTGTCCGCCGGCGATTTCGTGATCCTTTGGATTCTTCCCGTTTTTTTCGAGTTCCGACCAGTACTTCTTCGAGAAATCGTTAATTGGCCCGGTGGCGATGTAACCGTATCCGACCCGTGCGGCCCGACGCACTGCGACATTGCTGAATCCGGCAATCCAGATATTCGGTTTTTCCTGTACGGGTCGGGGAAACAGCTGGATGTCCGTGTACTGGTAATGCTGCCCGTCGAAAGAAAATTTCTCGCCCGCGAACAATCGCTGAATGATTTCGATACCTTCTTCCATGCGCTGCGCGCGTTCTTTAGGGTCGATGCGCCAGCCTTTGAATTCTTCGACCCGGTAACCGACACCCAGACCGAGTTCGAGGCGACCTCCGGATATCACATCGAGGGTCGCCGCATCTTCGGCAACACGCACCGGATCGTGTAACGGCAATAACAGTACGCTCGTGCCGATCCGGATTTTCTTCGTCCGCGCGGCGATGGCGCAACCAATTGCGAGCATCGACGGAGAATAGTTATCTTCAAAAAAATGATGCTCCGACAACCACACATCCTCGAATCCGAGCTGTTCGGCTCTTGCGATCTGCGCGATACATTTTTCATACAACTCGGTGTCGCTTTGCCGCCATTGCGCCGGGTTTCTGAAATCGTACCAAAGCCCGAAACTGATTCGGCGCTCACTCATTGCTGTTCTCCTCACTGGTGATGGTTGGTGCCGGCCCCGGCCGCCTCCCCGAGCGATTCAATCTTTGCTCAGGAACTGTAAATACTCGGTCAGGTCGCCCTGGTTAATGTACTGCGCAAACGGATCGTTATCGGCATCGGTCTGCCATTCATATTCGGTCATCACGGCGATATGCCGGGCCCGCTCGGCGCCCGTCTGGCGCTATAAGTACGCCAGCACCGCCGGGTTTTGCGATTGCTCGAACGTGCCGAAGCCCCCGGGGAGCAACACGAGATCGAGAACGGGTGCGGTGTCGAAATCGAATTCGGCGACAGTGCTCGGCCCCTGCGCCGATCGAACGGGCCCGGTGGTTTGCGCAACGGTCACAATTTCGAGATCCGGCCCGATATTGCCAAACATTTCCAGCGGCCCGCAGAGGTCCAGCAATCCAAAATCCTCAAACACAATGGCCCCGAGCACTCTGGTATCCGACATGTCTTTGTCCCCGGGTGTTTTTGAAACCAGCGCGAATTCTAGCGCATCCGCCGGGTCGCGGTACGGGGTCGGAATTCCCGGGCACCCGCTTCACGCGGAAGGCGGCGTGCTGATTTCCGCGACCTGCGCACCGGTCAGCCGGATGAGGTCGGCAGGCGACAGCGACAGATCGAGGCCTCGTTTGCCGGCACTGATAGTGACACGGTCGAGCGCCTGTGCGCACGTGTCGATTACCATCGGCAGACATCGTTTCAATCCGAGCGGACTCACACCACCGAGTACATAGCCGGAGGCACGCTCAACGTCCGCCGCAGCCGCCATCACCAGCTTTTTCGACTGGCAGTGTGTTGCGAGCCATTTCAGGTTTACCTGACGCGACACCGGAACGACGGCGGCTGTCAATTGACCCGTATCGGTGGTGACGACCAGGGTTTTGAACACGACGTCCGGCGAAATGCCGAGCTTTTCAGCCGCTTCGACGCCGTACGACCGGTGGTTCGGATCGTGCTCGTAGGGATGCAGCGTATAAGTCACGCCAGAGCGGTCCAGAAGCTTGATCGCGGGTGTCATGGCCGCCAGCGACCGCCTACCCGGACAGCGCCGATGGCTGATTGCGGCTCCGGCTGACAGCGATTAACCTGCTCACGTCATCGATAACAAATGATCTCACGGGATCTATACCATCCCGTACACCGACAGACCCCGACAGTAAGACAACGATGGCGATCAATCTGGCGCGGTGTCGACACATTCCAGCTGCGGTGCCTAGTGATTGAACGTTGCGGAAGAGTCCGCGAGTTGTTCGCGCAGCCGATGTACGTCACCGAGAACCCAGACTTCGTCAATCAACTGCGCGTGAAAAGTAAATAACGCGGCACCGCTCCAGCCGACCATTTTGCCGGTTGCGGGGTAACCCATAAACTCCTCCCGATGGACGCCGCTGAAAAACATCCGGGCGAATACCTGTGCGTCTTCCGCTACGAGATTATCGATTCGACACTGGTACCCGCCGAGCGCCGCGTGAACCATGTCAATGTAGACGGCTATTCCCTCGTGTCCCCGTTTCTCGTCGCCCAGCGAGCCCCGGAACCGGCAATCTCCGGTCAGGAGCAACGGAATTGCCGAGAGATCGTGTTGATTCCACAACGAGTGATAGAACCGCCGCACCTGATCTTTATGGCTTTCAGCAGGCCGGGACATGGCCGTCAGTCCACCAATCCGGGGTCTTTCCAGCCGCCGCGTTCTGCCCGGCTCAGCCATACGAGCATCATTGGCGGCAGGATCAGTTCGATGACTGTCAGACCAAGGACCGGCCATGTCGGTAACCCCGTCACCACCGCCGACACAACGCGCGCCGCGCCGCCGACGAAGAAAACGCAGAAGAGGCAGCGCAGCACCGCCGAGTATCTGGGGAGATCCGTGGCACTCAACAACATCAGAACGGCGTAGATCGCAAAAGATACGCCGTAGAAACGATTCTGGCTGTCGACCACCGGATCCTGAAGGAATTCATCCGTTATCGCCGCACCAAGCAAACGCTCCGCACCGGCTCCCAGCGTCAAATGAAGCAGAGCGACGGCGAAAATCGCTCCCGCAAGTACGCGCAGCACAATGGCGTAATTTTTCACGCTATGACCTTCCCGTCGCATTCAACCATGAGTGTCATCGCAACAATTACATGACGACCGAAAAATTGAATAATGCGCCAAGATCCCGCGCGGTCCGCGCAAACCGAATGGCTTCTTCGAGTTCGGTAACGACATCGTCGTGGGCATCGCGCATCAGCCCGAAGCGCACCTGTCCTGAAGTGATCGTCTCGAGTAACGTCTCCAGTGTGTGCACTGCCGAGGCACTGTCGACCCACAGCCCGTCCCGGGCCATGAGTTGATCCGTGTCTTCCATTCCCTCGGGTAACTCCGAGTCGCCGATATTGAACAGGTAATCGGTCGTGTCGTGCAACGATGACAGAAGCGCAACCCCGCGACGCGCGCACAGGGCATCGAGTTTGCGGGAAAATTTGTACAAGGCATATTTGTCGGACGAGTCCGTCACCACCCTGCCCCCGCGCAGGTAATTCGCCCACAGCACCGAGCTCACCCGGGCGACCCCGCGCCGCACATCAGCGATCTCCCGGACCGAAGAACAAGGCATAGAACATCGCCAGCACGGTTAACATTGCCATTAACGTCGCGGCGATTGCGATCAGCACCGCGACACCCGCGACCCCGCCGCCGAGCGCAGCGACGACCCGAACAATGACGGGCCACGATTGTGTGCGCACGGTGAGGTAGTAACACAAACCGGTGAATGCCGCGAACGAAACCGCTGTTGCGACCTGTACGGTATAACGCCACGACCCGAGCGCCTGGTCGAGTGAAATTTCCTCGAAAAACACGAGGTCAAAACGGATCGGTGCCAACGCCTCAAAGACCCCGAGCCCAATCAGCAAGGCACCGAGAACTGTGGCAGTCGCGCCGAGAAAATGTGTCAGCGTCGATTGTTCAGCATCAGCCATCGAGCGCAACGAAGGCAGAGGTGCAGCGTTCACGGGTCGCGCTATCGCCCGCTAGCTCGGCCCCCGATTGCTCGCCTGATTTTCCGGCGATCGCCAACGCACCTATCCGGACTGCACGTCTGGCCTCAGGCGGCTTTTGTGTCCAGCGCCTGATTGATTCGCGGCATCACCTCTTCGGCCATCAGGCGCATCGAGTTTTTCATCCGCGCCTTATCGACCCAATCATGCGCCGCGTACAGCAACGTACCGAAATGTCCGACTTCCTCGCGCAACTCCAGGATTTTACGGGCGACCGTATCCGGGCTGCCATGGATGACACAGGCATCACGAACCTGCTCGTGAGTCAGCGCACTCGGATCATCGCCCGCGTTCGCAACAAACGGCGCCTTGAAATCCGACCGATCAAATATCTGAAACAGGTAATCGTAATAATAATCCATTGCGCCGCCCGGCTGTTTCGTGAATGCCTCGGCGGCCGCATCCGTTTCGTCGACGAAAACGCTGCGCGCGACATGCCAGTTTTCAGGATCGATTTGCTGCCCGGTTTCCGCTGCGCCGGCGGCATAGGCAGGCCAATGCGTTTTTAGCGACCATGTCGCGATGAAGTTCGCCGACAGCGGCATATAGCCGCGCCGACCGGCGAATTTGAGCGATCCCGAACTTGGGCTCATCGCCGAAATCGCCACCGGCGGATGCGGTTGTTGCAAGGGTTTCGGTACGTATCCGAGCTTGATGTCGTGATGCGTCCAGTCCTTCATGTCGATGGTCCAGTGCTTGCCGTGGATCTTGTACGGGGGCTCCGTTGTCCACAGTTCCAGCATGGCGTCGAGCGCTTCTTCCATCATTTCCATGCGGTCTTTGTCCATGACGCCGAACAGCTCGAAGTCGGACAGCAAACCGCCCGGCCCGACCCCCATGATGAAGCGGCCGTTGCTCAAATGATCGAACATGGCAGCCTGACCCGCCGTCACCGCGGGATGGTACTGCGGCAGGCACATGACGCCCGTTGCCAGCTTAATTTGCCGGGTCCGGCTGATCAGGTTCGCGTGAAACATTAACGGTGAGGTGATTTGCTCCACGGCGGACGAGTAATGTTCGCCTACCCAGGCCTCGCTGAAACCGAGTTCATCGGCGTAAATTATCGCCTCGGTATCCTCTTCAAGGGTTTCGTGATAATCGCGATCGATATGATGCAGCGGCATCATGAAGTACCCGAGCTTCATAAACTTCTCCGTCAATTGATCCAAGCGTTAAAAATGCAGGCTAAGGGCGCACCCGGACCGTGTCAACCAAACGCGTGGTAGCACCGCACCGGTTTACCTATACTGCGGTCGACCTTCCGTAATGCGCAAATAATCCATGAAATTTGAACATCTTACGTTACAGCACGATGGTGCCGTCGCGACGGTAACGCTGAACCGGCCGGACAAGGCAAACGCGCTCAATTTTAAACTGCTGAGCGAAATCGAGGAGGTCGCGCTCGGTTTTCGCGAAGACGTCGAAACCCGCGTTGTCATCGTTACGGGGAACGGCAGACATTTCAGCGCCGGTTTCGATTTGACAGATCCCAACACCGAGTACGAGGGCCCACTCGTCTTGCGGCGGCGCCGCAATCGGATCGGTGCACGTGCGCTTATGGCACTGCACAATATCGACCAGATCACTATTGCAGCATGGCACGGCGCCGCGATGGGCGGCGGCGCCTGCATCCCGACCGCACTCGATTTCCGGATCGGCTCAACGGATTGCGTGATGCGATATCCCGAAGTCGATCTCGGCATGAACCTCATGTGGCACGCCCTGCCGCTGTGCGTGCACCTTGTCGGGCCGGCACGTGCAAAGCGACTCGTCGCAGGCGGAGAAACCATCGGCGCGAGTGACCTGCTCACGTGGGGCATGCTCGATGAAGTGGTGGAACGCGATGACCTGCTTCGCCGGGCACGCGAACTCGCCGATTTTTACGCGGCGAAACCGCCGGTCGCGGTGCAAATGATCAAACGCAGCATCAACCGTATCAGCGGCGCGCTGGATCAGAGCGTTATGGACATGGACGCCGATCAAAATTTGTTGAACCGCGACAGCGACGATATGGCGGAGGCGATGCGCGCGTACTTTGCCAAGGATACGGGTGATTTCACCGGTAACTGAGTTCAGTCGCGCCCGGCGTCAATGATAGCCTGGCCGAGGCGCGCCGGATTCGTGAAACACAGTTCATGACTGCCCGCGATTTGCACGAGCCGGAATAAACCGAGCTTCTCCGACAGGCGCGGATGCCAGCCAAGACTTTGTGGTAACGCGGTGTCCTCGGTACAGTTGATATAGGATTTAGGCAGCGCCATCTCCGCCGGATTGCGCTGCAGGGAGATCGGGTCGGTAAACGTGCGGTACGGATGCGGGTTCAGCGTAGCGTACGCATTCGAAGCCTCCTCTGCCGAGGCGTCATTCATGAAAGCTTCCCGCCAGATTCCCTCCGGCATCGTCACGGAACCGTCGTCCGCAACGAGATTGTCGAACAGCTCTACGTAATGCGGCGGCACGAGATCATTCAGGCATTCGCCATCATTCGGCACAAAGGCATTCCAGTACACGAGTCGGCGGATTCGATCGCCCGCTCGATCGGCGACACCGGTGATCACCATGCCGCCGTAGCTGTGCCCTACGAGCACACAATCGACGATCTCGCGGTCGACGAGATACTGGACGATCGAAGAAACCGCCTCGTCGAGCCCGGTATCTTTCCGGTCTCCGGGTGCGTTACCTGCGGCCGTTGGTAAATGTACCGTGTGCCCGGACGCAGTTACCGCCGCGGCCGTTTCCGCAAAATGTTCCCCGGTGTGCCAGCCGCCATGAACGATAACGAATGTTGTCATAAAGATTTGCGCTCCGTCGGGTTCGATCGTCGAGACGACCTGCCCTGCTATCGTGGTTTAAGGTTTTGTGACATGCGACCCGATTCATTGTGACACTGGTTGCACGCGCGAAACGGACCCGAAACCTCCCCGCGTTGCGCTTTTTCAATATGGCAATCGCGGCAGAAGTCGTGAAACATCGTTTGTATCTCGAGCGCGACGGTCGGATCGTGCTTGTGACAGGAGTAACACGAATCGAAGCCGGTGTCGTCCTGGAAATTGTGGTGGCACAACACGCATTTCTCGTCGGTGTGATCGAGATGTTCAAATGCGACGGGCAACAGTTCAGCGCTGCGAATCATCCCGGCCCTTACCGTCACGAGGGCGATCGCTGCGGCCGCTACGGCGAGACACAGCGCTATTCGCATGACTGTGTCGCACACCGGCCGGCGTGGGATTCCGCCCGGGAATCCGGTTCCGGAACCGCAACGACGACTATCGATACCAGCCACAACATACACAGCAGCACAACGAGACGGACGCTGAATGCGCGTGTTGGCGGAACGGTGACGGCCATGCGTGACGGCACCGGCGGCCTCGTTTGCAGCGTATGCGGGCCACGTCCGGCCAGCGCCCCTGCGCAAAGCGACATGAGACTCGGGCCGACTGCGAGCGTTACGAACACAATTTTCTTTTCGATGGTATTCACGAAAAACCCCGCGTCGACAACATGGAACGCCATCAGCCCGATCGCAACGAGCGACATCGCAACATGCCACAGACGCCAGTTACGGTAACGAATTTTCATCGCGATTCGGTACCACGACGTCACCACGAGCAGGACCAGCACCAACAGGGACACCAGCGCCGCGAGCATCGACCACGGCGCCGACAATTTGAGATACTCGATGAGTGTCGGTTCGGCGACGACCAATCCAATCGTGTGTATGAGGGTCAACCCTATCGCAGCGTAGGAAATATCCGCGTGCAGGCTCAGCAACGTTCGCAGCGCGCGCGGGTTGCCGCTATAGCGCAGCCACAACCGGGGGGAAATGAACGGTATGGCGACAAGCAGGCCCGCCGCCAGCATCCCGACCGCCATGAGCGCATCCCAGAGTAGTCCGTTCTGGGGTGCCGCGGGCGCGACAAACAACAGCGCGAGTATCAGCGTGACGCAACCGAGAAATATCACGACGAAGCGCAGCGGCAGGTCTGCGGTCGATGTTACTCGTCCCGGCCCCGACAAGCCGGTTCCGGCATTTGCGCGCGCATGCCCCGGAGCCTCGATCATAGTGCGTTCAATTCAAATCGGTCGCGTATGCCCGCAACATCGCCAATGGCACGATCTCGAGGGCACGTCTGTGCGTGCGGATCAGGTGTACCCGCGGCGCGGCGTCCGCCTCGCAGGCCTCGAGCCAGCGCGCGGCACACAGGCACCAGCGGTCACCCGGATTCAGTCCGGGAAATCCGAATTCCGGTCGCGGTGTCGTCAGATCGTTACCCTGTGCACGGGAGAAGTCGAGAAACTCGCGAGTCAGCTCAACGCAAACCGTGTGCGATCCCCGATCCTCGTCGCTCGTATTGCAGCATCCGTCGCGAAAATATCCCGTCAACGGGTCCGCTCCGCACGCCTCGAGAGGTTCGTCGAACACGTTGACAGAATCATCCATCGGTGCCGCCATATCAGTCACTCCTGGCCCCGGGAAACGGGCTTTACGGCGCCGTAGAACCGGGGAGGCAGCCCGCCCGCCGCGCAGGGCGCCTGAGGGATCTCGCACACTAAACTAATCAACGATCTGCTAGTCTTAACACTATGCGTTGCGCCCATCACACTCTGATTATTTTGCTGCTTTGCAGCATCTGCCCTGTCGTTTCTGCGGCGACAGTGCACCAATGGGTCGATGCCAGCGGAATTACCCACTTCTCGGATTCCCCACCGCCCGAAAACGTCAGCGCGGCGAAAACGCTCGAACTGAGCGACGACTTTCCGCCTGCGGTCGACACAAGGTCCGACTATTATTCTATCGCAAATCAGTGGGACCGAATGCGCCAGGAACGCGACGCGAAGTCCCGATTACGCCTGGAACGCGATAAAATCCGGGCGGAAAGGGCCGCTGCAGTGGCCTATTCGGAACCGCAACAAGATTATGGTTCTGAACGCTATTATCCGTTGTACCTGCCGAACTACGGCTACGGCGGCCCGTACGCGCGACACCGCGGTCCGCACCACCGGGTACCTCGCGGAGCGCATCGCGGTCGTGGCGGCCACGCCCGCGCCGGCGGGATCGGACGGGGCCGACCTGGTCGGGGCTATCGCTCGGCAGGGCATCGGGGCCGCCCGACAATGAGCCTGCGCTAGCAGCCCCCGAGACTCCCCACACTGCCCGGAACGGGCCATAGCCCCCTAAAGGATCTGTCTTTTTCGGCCGCTGAACTGTCGTGGGTAACGGATCGCCAAGGCCAGAAGCTGCCGAACGGAAAAGCGTGGTTCCAGCGAAGATCGACCGGTTCATCATCGAACGGTCGCTCGGTGCGGGATCGCAGGGAACCGTGTTGCTCGCGAAAGACGAAAAACTCTCACGCCGCGTCGCGCTGAAACTGCTGAAACGCCGCGAGCTCGCCGTCGACGACGACCAGCTGGAAAACGAAGCCAAAATCGCGAGCCAGATGCAGCACCCCAACCTTGTGACGCTGCACGAGGTGGGTATCTACCATACCCTTCACTATCTGATTTTCGAACTGGTCGACGGCGAATCGCTGAAGGATCGCCTCGACCGCGAAGGCGCTTTGAGCACTCGCGATGCGGTCATTCTCACCAGCCAGATTCTTGCCGGCGTGGCCTACCTTCACGGAAACGGTATCGTCCACCGTGACCTCAGCCCGGCCAACATCCTGCTCACCGCCGACGGCATACCAAAAGTCACTGATTTTGGTATCTCGACCTGGTACAAACATGAGGATACGACAGCAGAAATTACCGGGACGCTTCCGTACATGTCACCGGAGCCATTCGCGCGAAAACCGCTCGGGCCTTACTCCGATGTGTTTACGCTCGGCGCGATCTTCTTCGAAATGATTACCGGCGGCCGCCTGATGCACTGGTCGAGCCGCGAGGCGATCATCCACAACATCATTCGCGGCGATGCCGCGACCGATACGGCACCACTCGATTGCGATCCGATTCTGAAGACGGTGCTGACGACGTCACTGCAACGCGATGTTGCGCGTCGGTATCCCTCGGCACGGGAAATGAAGGCCGAGCTCGACACCTTCCGGGTGCCGCGCGAAAACGCGGACCTGAGCGAGCCCAGCAGTCATGCGACCGCGGAATTTCTGTTTCGGCGCATGCGGCACAAAAAAGGTTTCTCCGCGCTGTCCGGCCACATCACGAAAGTTCTCGAACTGACGGCTGAAGGCAGTACCGCAACGGCCGAACGCATCGCCAACATACTGGCCAAGGACATTACGTTGTCGCAGCGGGTACTCACCGCGGCGAACTCGGCATTCTATGGCAACGCGGAAATTACGACGCTGCCGCGGGCGATTGTCCTGCTCGGATATGAGCAAGTACGCATGATTGTCACGAAATCGCTCATTGAACAGCAATTCGCGAACGGCACGCCCGAATTGCACGACGCGATGATCCGTTCATTTTTCAGCGCCGTACTCGCGCGCGTGTTCGCACACCGTACGGGATTTCGCCGTTCGGCTGATGCATTCACGTGCGCCATGTTCCACGATCTCGGTCGTACCCTCACGATTCATTACTTCGAAGACGAATATGAAGCGATCAAGGCGTTCGCGTCGAGCAAACCGACCGACGAGTTGACCGCATCCCGTGAAATCCTCGGGATACCGTATTTTCAGCTCGGGGTCGATGTCGCCCACTCGTGGAAGTTTCCGCAAAGCTTCATCGCAGCGATGATGCCCTTGCCGCGCGGACAGCTGGAACCTTCGAGCGACGACGACGCGCATCTCGTCTTCGTCGCTGCGTTTGCCAATGCAATGTGTAATGCCGGATTAAGTCCGGATACCGAGCAGGCCAATGTCCTGATTTCCGGACTCGTCCACCGCTCAAGCGACGTGTGGGATCTCGATCCTGCGATCGTGGCCGAGGCCTTCGCCCAGGGCTCGGAATTGTGCCTAAATTACGCGAAACTGATTAAGGTCAAGCCGGACGGTCAGCCATCGCTCGAACTGCTCAAGCGCGAATTCGAAGTGTTACCGGACAGCGGGGAACCCGCGGATGCACCGCTGGACTCCGTCGCTTCCGGCTGATTCAGATCTTGCCGTCCAGCCCCATCTGAAAATATTTATGGGTAATTCGGTCCTGGTTTTCGAGCAGCCAGTCGATCGAAGGTTCGTGGCTCATTGCTTTGTGAATGGCCCTCGCGGTGGCTTCCCGGTGGATGTCGAATAACGCGCGATGATCGAGATTATCGTCATCAGCGACGCCGGGGTTCAGCCAGACCGAGACAATAATTCCGAGATCATCGACTTTGTCTTTCGGAATATCGCCGGCGCGCACGGCATCAAGCACGCCATTGGCAATAGCGCCCTGAACAGTGCCCATGAGGATGTTCGTATACCGGTTATTTTTGACCGTCACCTTGCTCACCATCAACGTCGGCGGTCGCACCATGATGTCCGTATTCAGTATCGCGAGGACACGCGAATGGCCTTTAACCTGGTCACCAAGAAGATTAGCGAAGGCGGCCCCCATCGGTCCGTCCATCTCCCCGATCGCGACCTCGGGCTCCGCCGCGGTCCCTGCCGGGCCTCCGGCGATGAGACATTCACCGACCCGCATCACAATTTTCTCACTCATTGTCTTACCTCTTTTAATCCAGCCTCCCATATTAGCAAAAGTGGCGAGTTAGCCGGCGTTCGATACCCCCGCGGGAGCTCATTCGATGTTGCGTAAGCTGCGGATCGCGACATTGCTTTACGTTCTGGTGATCGTGGCATTGACGAGCTGGTCAACGCGGGAACGCAATACCGACTGGAACGAACCGCTGTGGGTGGTGGTCTTTCCGATCAATGGCGAGGCGAACGGCAAGACGGACGACTATATCAATGCGTTGACCGAAACCCGGTTCGAGGCAATTGAAACCAGCATGCGTGAACAGGCCGGGACATGGGGCGTGCGGCAGCACAAGCCCGTCGAGATTAAGCTCGCGCCCGTGGTCGAAGCGCTGCCACCGGCACCGCCGCGATCGGTCAACCCGCTCGCGATCGCGTGGTGGAGCCTGCGCCTGCGTTACTGGGCGTGGCGACACGACACGTTTGAAGGTCCGACCGATATTCGTCTTTTCGCGGTCTATTACGACCCCGAGGAGCGTAGCACCCTCGCCCATTCACTCGGATTACAAAAAGGTTTTCTCGGTGTCGTGCATGGTTTCGGCGCCGGCGAGTATGACGGCCGCAATAACGTCGTGCTCATGCACGAGATGTTGCACACCCTCGGCGCGTCGGACAAATACGATCCGCAAACGAACCAGGCGTTGTTCCCATCCGGCTTTGCCGAGCCGGAAAAAACCCCCTTGTACCCCCAGACCCGTGCGGAAATCATGGGGGGGCGTATTCCGATCGGACCAACAGAGATGACCATGCCCCGCGCGCTGGCCGATACCGTGATTGGCCGCGACACTGCGTTGGAGATCGGCTGGATCCGATGAGGTTCAGATCACGTGTCGGGATTTTCGAACAGGACGCCTGACTCGTACAGCGCGGCGACTTGCGCCTCGCTGTAACCCAGCATATCACCGAGTATCTCGCCGTTATGTTCGCCGATGTGTGCCGCTTCGAGAGCCACATTGTGCGGATAGTCAGAAAACCGCAACGGCATCCCCGGCAACTCAACGTTGCCGAATTTCTTGTCTGAAACCGTCCGTATCGTGCCGCGCTCACGTAAATGCGGTTCTGCCACGGTCTCGGCAATACTCAACACCGGCGCGCACGGTACACGCTCCGCTTCCAGTGCCGCCAGAATTTCCTCGTCCGAAGATTTTGTATCGAGCCAGTCCTGGATAATCGCGTTGACCTCATCCTGGTGCTCCAGCCGTAGCTGGTTTGATGCGAATTTCGGATCGTCGAACAATTCGGGTCGCTCAATAGCACGGCAAACCTGTTTCCATTGCGGTTCGAGGGCGATGATAAACAGGTAGTGGTCGCGACCTTTGAACAAACCGAGGGGGCACACCGCGTAATGGTGCGCGCCGGATCGGGTCGGCTCGGTTTCTCCCCCGGTGGCGCTGTACATTTGCACGTTGAGCTCGTGACAGTGGTAGTAGGCGTCGAGCAATGATATGTCGAGGTGCTGGCCAAGGCCGGTACGTTCCCGATGCAACAAGGCAAACCCGATTGCACAAGCGGCATGGACGCCCGTCGAGACATCGCCGATTCCGAGCAACGGGAAGTATGGCGGACCGTCCGGGTCGCCGATCATGCCGGTTACTCCGGCGTAGGCCTGGGCAATATAGTCAAATCCCGGCAGCTTCGAGAGCGGCCCTTCCTGCCCGAGAGCCGAAATGGAGCACATGACCGCCCGCGGATTCACGGCGTGTACGTGTTCCCAGTCAAGTCCCAGGCGGGCGGCGACTCCGGGCGCGAAGTTTTCGATCACGACGTCAACTTCGCCGATGAGCTTGTCTATGATCTCGCGACCCTCGTCGGACTTCGCGTTAAGACAAATCGTTCTTTTGCCGCGATTCTGCTGGATGTAATAACCGCTGCGCCCGTTCCTGATAACCGGCAGCAAGCGGGATACATCCCCGAGCGGCGGAAATTCGACCTTGATAACCTCGGCCCCCATTTCGACCATGAGGCGAGTGGCCGTGGGGCCCGCGAGAACATGGGTGAAATCGAGGACCTTGTAGCCGGTGAGGACGTGCTCGGGTAGCGACATCGAGGGGCTTCGTCAGGCTTCCATGCCGGGCCGAACGAGCGTCCGGCGCCCGGTGCGTTCGTACTTTTGCGCCGGCGTATTGACGATGACGTCGAGATCCGGTGCAGCCAGTCCCGCTCTGCGCCGCTCGGGACTCACCGTACCGTAAGCTGTCGTGCGCTGACGCGGCGTGCGACCGGCCGCTTCAATCATGTCAATCATCATTTCGGGCGACGTTTCCTGCCCGTGTTCGGAACCTGCGGCCCGGGTGATGCTTTCATTCATCAGGGTCCCGCCGAGATCGTTGACCCCGGCTTTAAGACAGGCGCTGACGCCTTCGTGACCCATCTTCACCCACGATGCCTGGATGTTCGCAATATAGGGATGCAAAGCGAGTCGCGCGACTGCATGCACGAGTATCGCTTCGCGAAATGTCGGCCCCTTGCGGGCCCGCCCTTTCAGATACAGCGGCGCTTCCATGTGCACAAACGGAAGCGGCACGAACTCCGTGAATCCACCGGTCTCTTTCTGCAAATCGCGAATATTGATCAAATGCCGCGCCCAGTTGCCGGGACCATCAACATGGCCGTACATAATAGTCGCGGTCGTTTTGAAACCGACGCGGTGGGCGGTGCGCATTACCTGCAGCCACTGCGAGGTGTTAATTTTGTCCGGGCACAGGATGGCACGGACTTCGTCGTCGAGTACTTCGGCGGCGGTTCCAGGCAACGTGTCGAGGCCGGCGGCTTTTAACTCGCGAAGAAATTCCTCGAGCGTGAGTCCGGAAGTTTCCGCGCCCTGCCACACCTCCAGCGGCGAAAACGCGTGAACGTGCATATCCGGTTGCGCGGATTTCACCGTCCTGACGATATCGAGATACGTTTGCCCGGTGTATTGCGGATGAATACCGCCTTGCATACACACCTCGGTAGCGCCCCGGCTCCAGGCTTCATTCACACGCCGTGATATTTCGTCACTGTTGAGATCGTACGGTTTGCCGCGCAGGTTTTCGCTCAGTTTGCCCTTCGAAAATGCGCAGAACTGGCATTTGAAATAGCAGACATTCGTGTAGTTGATATTGCGATTAACGACGTAGCTGACTTCCTGGCCGTTGGCCTGGACGCGCAACGCGTCTGCAGCCTGACATACGGCGGTGAAGTCATCGCCGCGGGCATTGAACAGCCGTTCGATCTGCTGCGCCGACAAGTCGCTGCCCGTAGCAGCGGCCGACAAAATTTTTGCAATATCCGCCGACGGCTGCGCGTCGCGCGCCGTAATCCGGTTCAGTATCGCTGCGGGCGGCGCCTCGGCTTCCCCCGGGCACCACTCATCAACCCGCGGCAGCCCGACCGCGTCGACAGATTGAAGAATCGGTGCGCGGAATCGATCGTCGAGCCACTGTGTACCATCGAGAGCATACTGTGGATAGATCGTGAGACGTTCGTGGAGGTATTTACCGGCATTCGCCGTCTCCGCGGAAAGTTTTTGCAACGCCGGCCAGGGCGCCTCCGGGTTAACGAAATCGGGCGTAACCGGTGAAACGCCACCCCAATCGTTGATGCCCGCCTCGACAAGTTGCGGCAGCACTCCGGGGCTCAGGTTCGGTGGCGCCTGTATGCTCATGTCGGCACCGAACAGGACTCTGGCAATCGCCAGCGTCCAGAGCATTTCGCCCAGATCGGGTTCCGGCGCATTCACCATTTTCGTGCCCGGCTTCGCCCGGAAATTCTGGATGATAAGTTCCTGAATATGACCGTACTCGTCATGGATGTCGCGAATCGCGATCAGCGATTCGATGCGTTCGCGCCGCGTTTCACCGATACCAATCAGGATTCCTGTCGTAAACGGAATCCGCGCCCGCCCCGCATCGGCGAGCGTTTGCAGACGGACTACCGGGTCCTTGTCCGGTGAACCGTAATGCGGCATGCCCTTTTCCGTGAGGCGCGGTGCCGCCGATTCGAGCATCAGACCCATGCTCGGCGATACCCTGCGCAGGCGCTCGAGTTCCGGCTGGCTCAACGTTCCCGGGTTCAGGTGCGGGAGCAGACCCGTCTCCTCGAAGACGGTCTCGGCAACGTCGTGAAGGTAGTCGGTGGTCGATTCATAGCCCATTTCGGCCAATGCGTCGCGCGCGGTTTTGTAGCGCAATTCGGGTTTCTCACCGAGCGTAAACAGCGCTTCCTTGCACCCGAGTGCCGCAGCGCTCCGGGCCGTCCCGAGGACCTCGTCGATCGTCAGATAGGGCGCGACGACTTTTTTCGGCGCCTGTGCGAACGTACAGTAGTGACACACATCGCGGCACAGGTGTGTCAGCGGGATGAAGACCTTTTTCGAATACGTGACCACATTCAAAAAACCCCGGTCGCGCAGGGCTGCCGCGACGGGAAGCATCCGGCCCATATCGTTACAGTCGGCAAGGACGCGCGCATCCTCGGCGGACGGTCGGTCGCCGTTCAGGGCGCGATCCAGGATCGCTTCAGGATTTGTCATGCGTGGGGTGGCCTCAGCCGAGCACTGCCTGTCCGACATTATGCCGAGGCGGCAGACGCGATACCACATCGATTTCATGCAGGTAATCGAGCGTCGCCGTCTGGCGGTCGTAATCCATTAAGACCCGGATATCATCCGGGGTATCAATGTCGAGGGACAACCCTTCGAGTTCGACCGTTTTAACGCTCTCTCCGAGCTCCCGGGCAGTCTCCGCATGGGCCTGGAAACTGTCCATTCCGTACGAAAAAGGCATCAAATCGATCGGTGAGACCGCCAGACCGTTCGTGCCCGCTCGTTCCCGATCGGACACCAGGGTAATACCGCGTCTGTCAGCCTGCACGTCAATCAGCCGGCCGATTTCGGCCGCCGAGACGAGCGGCACGTCGCCCGGCAGCGTCAGCATGACGGATTCGCCGGCCGCAGCCACATGGCGGCCGCCCTGGGTGACGGCCAGGGACAGGTCGTTCCCGTCTTCGACGAGATATCGCGCGCCGAATTCCGCCGCGATTGGGCGCGCCTCGGATTCTTTCGATACCACGACGATTTCGCCCACTCCCGGGCAATCTCTCAGCGCGCTGAGGACATCGCGGAACATGGCCCGGGCGAGCGCGATTCTCTCCGCATCGTTAAGCACCGCGGCGAGTCGCATTTTGGCAATCGAGAACTGCTTGATCGGTACGACAGCCCACATTGGAACACTATTTCCCGGGATTGAGACGGAAGCTGAAATCTACGGCCACGCGGGCCAAATCGATTCGGTCTTCTAAAGTTACCATGACCGTTTGGGCAACGGTAGTCTGCATGCCCAGCGCCGCGACTGCGGCTGCGGAATCGGCGTCAGTTTCATCAATAATGAAGCCATCGAGCAAGGCCCCGTAATGTCCGGCCACCGCGGGAGCGCTCGCCGGCACGGACAGTTCGCGCATCATTTTCGCGGTCGGCCCCTTGATCGCTTCACCGCCGACGATCGGCGACACGGCTATCACCGGTGCCGTCGATTCGGCGAGACCTTCGCGTACTCCCGGAATTGACAGAATCGGGTCGATACTCACGTAAGGGTTCGACGGACAGAGGAATATCGCCGCGAGCGAAGGATCACCCAGACGTGCCTTGAATTCCGGCGCCGGAACCGCGGTGTCGGCGCCGACGAAGTCGAATCCGGTGACTTCGGGTTCGCAACGATCACGGACAAAGTAATGCTGAAATGCAAGGCTGCCTTCGCGCGTATGGACACACGTACGGACGGGATCATTACTCATCGGGACAATCCGATGCCTGATGCCGAGAGCCGCCGCCATGTTCGTCGTCACTTCGTCGAGCGTATGGCCGGAACGAAGCAATTCAGTGCGGCGTACGTGCGTCGCGAGATCAGCGTCGCCCAGGTTGAACCACGCTTCCCCGCCCAGCTTTTTCACGGCATCGATAAATTGCCACGTCTCGCCGTCACGGCCCCAACCCGTATCACGGTTGTTCAATCCGGCCAGCGTATACATCAGGGTGTCGAGATCGGGGGAAATGTGCAGCCCCATGTGCGAAAAGTCGTCGCCGGTGTTGACCACGAACATCACTTCGTCTTCGGACAGAACGTGGGTCAGCCCCAGGCACAATTTTGCGCCTCCCACCCCGCCGGAAATGGCCAGGTATTTTCGCGGCACGTCGTTCATCTGAACAAATCGTCGGCCAGCGGCCGCATCATATCGGCGGTGGTGTGCGTTGTCGTGACCGGGCGGAGCCCACGGATGATCACCGCGGGCGTCCCTTCCGTAGTCTCTCCCATCAGTAACGTCGCGGTCGCTGCGAGGGAATCCGCGCGATTGACCATCGCTACTTTCAGCTCACGACCAAACATGTCCTGGCCGCCGCGGAGGTCCTCGAGTACTTCAACGGACGCAACACCGATAGCGCCGCCGATCGTTCCGAGCCGCCATGGACGATTCATGCTGTCGGTGATCATGACGCCGATGCGCACGCCACAACGTCCGACAAGGTCGTCACGCAGCTGGCGCGCCGAGGCATCCGGATCTGTCGGCAGCAGCAGCGCCGCATCGTCAGCGCCATGCTCTATGTTCGACTGGTCGATGCCGGCATTGGCGCCAATGTGTCCGAGTCGGTGACGTACGATGATCACCCCTGGTTTCTTGCGCAGCACCGTTTCGGATTCATCGAGTATCAGCTGGCAGAGTTCCGGTTCTTTATCCGTCTCCTCGGCTAGTTGCCGCGCGGCCTCACCCGGCACAACGTCTTTGAGCGCGATCTGCCGGCCTTCCGCCTTGGACACGATTTTCTGTGCGATGCAAACGACATCACCGTTGTTCAGGCGAAGACCCCCCGCGGCGAGCGCGCAAGCGATGATCTCCCCGAGATCGTCTCCGGCGGAGATCATCGGGATGCCGGGAATAACCTCGAATTCAAGCTTCGCAAGCGGATTCGCTTTCGCATTCATGCAGCCGTACAACTCGTGCCATTAACAAAGCGCGTAGTGTAGCGGTAATGCGCGGGTACTCGTACCCTGCTTGCGCTTTGCCCGACGATCTTCCGTGCCATCCCGCCACTTTGTTTCACGCCCCACCAATCTGGCGTAAAATTCCGTGCCGGTTCGCCGTGCATCGGACCCAACCCTCGCCCGGTTTCAGGGACAGCACATGAGGAATACAGCGTGCCCGGATGCGCGCACACATCGTGAGCGTCGAACGTAGCGATGCCACCGGGGGTGCTTCGGATCATGCGGCGGCGTCGCGCCTGGCGATGAATACGCACACGACACGCAAAGGATTAAGCCTATGAGCACGGCAGCACCGTACGAAACGACGCCAACCGGATCGGTGGACGACGCCGCGCTCATTGTCGACAACATCGACAAATTGTTCGCCCGCGCGCTCGGCGGATTGAAACGCTCACTCAATGGCGATTTCAGCACCGCGAGTCTCGACCGCATCCAGCTTGTGAGCTACGAGGCGGCGATGCTGTCGGCGGAAATCTATGCCGCGAGAACGATGATCGAGTATCTGCGCAAATGCCTCGCATCGGGCACAGACTCCGGGTTCGAACTTGACCTTGTGTGTTGCAGCATCGCGGAGTTCGTCTGCAAGGCACGTGCCCGGTTCGATAAAATCAGGTTCCCCGCGGACATCGACGAGCGCAGCATTGCTAACGTGTTTGCCGGGGCCGACACGGAGCGCTTTCTCAGGCACTACCTCGATCCCGAGGTGATTGCGCAAACCGGACATCAGGCGCTGGCGCAGCTCGGCTTCGGACAATCGCAGCTCGAACAGGAGAAGGAAATCATTGCGGCGACGTTCGCCCGCTTTGCCGACGAAGTCGTCGCGCCGCTGGCCGAAAAAATCCATCGTCACGACCTCACCGTCCCCGAAGAGATTCTCAATCCGCTGCGCGAAATGGGATGTTTCGGCCTGTCGGTACCGGAGCGCTATGGCGGTACGTCACCTGACTCCGGCGAGGATCATCTCGCCATGGTTGTCGTCACCGAGGAGCTCTCGCGCGCCTCACTGGCCGCGGCCGGTAGTCTGATTACGCGCCCCGAAATCATGGCGAAAGCCATCTGCCACGGCGGCACGGAAGCGCAACGCGAAAAATGGCTGCCGCGAATTGCACTCGGTGATCCGCTGTGCGGCATTGCGGTCACGGAGCCGGACGCGGGGTCCGATGTCGCGGCAATGCGTTTCAAGGCAACCCGGACTGATGGCGGCTGGTTGCTCAACGGGGCGAAGACATGGTCGACGTTTGCCGGCAAATCGGGGCTTCTGCTCGTGCTGGCGCGAACCAACCCGGATCCGGCTCTCGGTCATAAAGGCCTGAGCCTGTTCATCGTCGAGAAGTCGACGACCGAGGATAAGGAATTTTCGCTGCGACAGGATGGCGGCGGCACGTTGTCGGGCTCGGCAATACCGACCATTGGTTACCGGGGCATGCACTCGTTCACGCTGTTCTTCGACGACTGGTTCGTGCCCGAGGAAAACCTGATCGGCGGACCCGACGCCGAAGGCAAGGGTTTCTATTTGACGATGAAAGCATTTGCCGGCGGCCGTCTGCAGACCGCCGCGCGCGCAAACGGTCTGATGCGCGCCGCCTGTGCCGAGGCGATGCGTTACGCAAAAGAGCGCCGGGTTTTTGGCCAGGCCCTGTCGGAGTACCAGCTGACACTGGTTAAAATCGCCCAAATGGCATGGAATCTGCGCGCCTGCCACGAAATGACCTACAACGTCGCCCGCCAGATGGACGGCGGCGGTGGGCACATCGAGGCCAGCCTCGTTAAACTGTACGCGTGCCGGGCCGCCGAAGCCGTGACCCGGGAAGCCGTACAAATCCACGGTGGCATGGGATATTCGGAGGAAACGCCGGTCAGCCGCTACTACGTGGATGCGAGGGTGTTGTCGATATTCGAAGGCGCCGAGGAAACCCTGGCGCTGAAAGTCGTCGCCAAGGAACTGATCATCAACGCACAAACCTGAAACGTTGCTCCTCCCGCCACTCCAACAACGAAGGAACCACGCGTGATTAACCCAGCAGAAATCATCGGCCAGCGCATTGCACGCAGCGAGTCGACCTATCGGACCGAAGACAGCATTCTCTACGCCCTCGGCCTCGGCTTCGGCGCCGACCCGACCGATGAGCAACAACTGCGCTTCGTCTATGAACCCGAAATACGCACGCTGCCGACGATGAGCCTCGTTCTTGGCTACCCGGGGTTCTGGCTGAAAGACCCGAAATACCAGGTCGAGTGGCAAAAAGTCCTGCACGCCGAGGAGAAATTGATCATTCATCGCCCCTTGCCGCCAGCGGGCGCGGTTGTGGGAGAGACGTTTGTCGATGACATCGTCGACCGGGGACCTGACAAGGGTGCGTTTATCTACACGCGCAAAGAGGTTCGGGGCGAAAGCGACGGCGTGTTGTTTGCGACCGTGTTGTCGAACACGCTTGCTCGCGGAGATGGCGGATTCGGTGGCGCGCCGGGCACGCGCGAAAAACCACCGGCGGCACCCGATCGCGATCCGGACGTCGTTTGCGATCTCACAACGATGCCGCAGCAGGCGTTACTTTATCGTTTGTGTGGTGATATGAACCCGCTCCACGCCGATCCCGTGATAGCGCGCAGCGCAGGATTCGAGCGCCCGATACTGCACGGCCGCGCGACCATGGGTGTCGCGCAGCATGCCGTCCTGAAATGCGCCTGCGACTACGACCCCGCTCGCCTCAAGTCATTCAGTGTGCGTTTTTCCGCGCCGTTTCTACCGGGAGAAACGCTTAGAACCGAGATTTGGCGCGAGGCGGGTGAGGTGTATTTTCTCAGTCGGGCGCTGGAACGTGATGTCGTCGTTCTGACGAACGGCCATGCCGAGATTGACGCATGAGACCCTGTACCTTGCGCACGCGACACTTTCGCCGCTGTTTCGACCCGCGCTGATGCAGCAGATTCTCGAAGGTCTCCGGATCGTTGAAGGATCCGCATTCATCGCCGCACCCATGTGCGGCATGACGCTGGCGCAACTCGGTGCGGATGTGATTCGATTTGACAATATTTCCGGCGGCATCGATTACCGGCGCTGGCCGCTCGGACCCAATAACGCGAGTATCTACTGGGCAGAACTGAACAAGGGCAAACGTTCGTTCGCGGTCGATCTTCGCTCACCGCGCGGGCGCGAACTCGTGACTGCTCTGATCACAGCAGACGGCGAGAATGGCGGAATCTTCTCGACGAATCTTCCCGCGAAAGGCTGGCTGTCCTACGAAACACTGGCTGCCTCGAGACCGGATCTCATTTTGCTCGCGATCGTCGGCGATCGGCATGGCGGTACCGCGCTCGACTACACCGTCAACGCGAAAGTCGGTTTTCCGAACATGACGGGCCCGGAAGACGACGAACGCCCGGTCAATCACGTGCTGCCGGCGTGGGACAACATCGCCGCTTATATGGCCGCGGTGAGCCTGCTCGCGGCGGAGCGGCATCGACGGATAACCGGCGAAGGGCAGAAGGTCGATCTCGCGCTGGCCGATTGTGCGCTTGCGACGATGGGTCATCTTGGCTACATCGGCGAGGTGGCCATCAACGACGAGAGCCGGCCCCGGTTCGGAAACGACCTCTACGGCGCACTCGGACGTGATTTCGTGAGCCAGGACGACCGCCGCATGATGATCATCGCGATCACTCCGAAGCAATGGGCGGGCCTGCAGCGTGCCAGCGGTCTGACCGACGCCATGAGCTCGCTGGCGCAGCGACTTGGCCTCGATTTAAACGTCGAAGGCAATCGTTTCATCGCGCGCAAGGAAATTTTTTCCCTGATCGAACAATGGACGAGTACGACACCCTACGCTGCTATCGAATCGGCGTTGACGGATAATGAGTGCTGTTGGGGCCCGTATCAAACCGTACGTGAGTTGGTCGAGACAGACATCGACGTCTCGGAAGACAATCCGATTTTCAGCATGGTTGACCAACCCGATATCGGTCGTTATCTCGTGCCCGGTCAGCCGATGTCGTTCTCGGCGGTGGAGCGGGAGCCGGCGCGCGCCGCACCGCGTCTGGGCGAGCATACCGACGAAATACTCGGCGATCTGCTCGGACTCGGCGATGCGGAAATCGGGAAGCTGCACGATGAAGGGACCGTCGCCGGCCCAGGGTAACGAGAATACCGGGTCATTGTCAGGTGACCGCGAAAACGAAAAAGGTTAGACAACGTTATGAGTTCGAACAGACAAGAACAATTTTCCGGTACGAAAGCAGTCGAGGATCACCTGAAGTTCGACGAGGACCGCCTCGGGCAATACCTTGCCGATAATGTCGAGGGCTTTTCGGGACCGCTCGAGGTCCGGCGTTTCAAGGGCGGACAATCGAACCCGACCTACCAACTCGTTACGCCGCAGCGAAACTACGTGCTGCGGCGCAAGCCACCGGGTGAGCTGCTGCCGTCCGCCCATGCCGTCGACCGGGAATATCGGATCATCTCCGCATTACACAAGGTCGGCTTTCCTGTTCCCCGCGCGTTTGTGCTGTGCGAGGACACGAGCGTCGTCGGCACCATGTTCTACATCATGGAAATGATTGAGGGGCGGGTGTTCTGGGACATGTCGCTGCCGCAGCAAAGCAAGGCCGAACGTGCCGCGATCTACGATGCAAAAATCCAGACGCTCGCAGAGTTCCAGTCCATCGATTTTCGTGACATCGGATTGGAAGGGTTCGGCAAGACCACCGATTATTTCGCGCGGCAAATTCATCGCTGGGGCAAAACATACGTCACCTCGGAAACCGAAAAAATCGACGACATGGACAAGCTGAACGAATGGTTGCCGGAGAACATCCCGGACGACGACGCGGTGAGCCTGATCCACGGCGATTACCGTATGGACAACATGATCTTCCATCCCACCGAACCGCGGGTCGTCGCCGTGCTCGATTGGGAGCTCGCCACGATCGGCCATCCTCTCGGCGATTTCACCTACCACTTGTGTCCGTGGTTGCTGCCACCCGTCGGCGAACGAGTAAGCAGCCTCCGCGGGCTCGATTTGCCGGCGCTCGGCATTCCGACCGAGGAACAGTACATCGCGCGCTATTGCGAACTGACGGGCCGGGATGAAATTCGCAATCTCGATTACTATCGCGCCTACACGGTCTGGCGTATCGCCGCGATCTACCAGGGGATCATCAAACGCGTACAGGAAGGCACGGCCGCGAGCTCCGAAGCGCCGACCGATGCTGCGATGGTCAGGAAATTCGCCGCGACCGCCATAGAGCACGCACGCAAAGCAGGACTGTAACCATGCAGATTGAAGGCTTGCGGTTCGAACCGTATGAAATGCCCGCGCATCTGAACGATATGCGGACCGAAATCCGTGAATTTCTGAGAACACAATGCACGAAATTCAGCCCTGTGCATCGCAGCAACAGCTGGGATGCGTACGATGCCGAATTTTCCAGACAACTCGGCGACCGCGGCTGGCTTGGGCTGACGTTGCCGAAAGCGTACGGCGGGCATGAGCGAGGTGCCCTCGCACGTTACGTGGTGGTTGAAGAACTGCTCGCTGCGGGAGCGCCAACAGGTTTTCACTGGGTCGCCGACCGCCAGAGCGGACCACTGCTGGCGCGCTACGGGACCGAAGAACAAAAGCAAACCATACTGCCGAAGATCGCAGCCGGCGAAGCGTGTTTCTGTATCGGAATGAGTGAACCGAATGCCGGTTCCGACCTCGCGGCGCTGCGTACCCGGGCCGAACGAACCGATGAGGGGTGGCTCGTTAACGGGCAGAAAATCTGGACGTCTCACGCCCACCGCGCGCATTACATGATCGCGTTGTTGCGCACGGAATCGGATACGGATAACCGGCACGGCGGCCTGTCACAGTTCCTGATCGAGTTACCCACCGAGGGCATTACGTGCCGGCCGATCAAGGACCTCAGCGGCCGCGCGCAATTTAACGAAGTGTTTTTCGAAGACGCCCTCCTCCCACACGACGCGCTTGTCGGCGTGGAAGGCGGCGGCTGGAACCAGGTCATCGAGGAACTCTCCTACGAGCGGAGCGGTCCGGAGCGGTACCTCTCGTGTTTCGTCTTGCTGACCCATCTGATCGATGTCGTCAAAGACCACGCCTCGGCCGCGACGTTGCAGAAACTTGGATCACAAATCGCCCTCGTCAGCGCACTGCGGGCGATGTCACTGAGCGTCGCCGGAATGCTGAACGACGGAAAGAACCCCAATCTTCAGGCTTCCGTCGTCAAAGACGTCGGGTGCAGCTTTGAACAGGGATTGCCTGAAATCGCGCAGGAACTCGTCGACCTCGAACCCACGCTGAGCGATCACGGGATCGACTATCAGCAGGTACTCGGCAACCTCGTGCAGTTGGCACCCTCGTTCTCTCTGCGCGGCGGCACGCCGGAAATCATGCGCGGCATCATTGCACGGGGGCTCGGCCTGAGATGAGTGAACTGACAAATATCCTTGAAGAAAGTGTCGGCCGGTTGTTCACCGAGCAGGTCGATAACGACTTTCTGACCCGTACGGAAGAATCCGGATTTCCCGCGGAACTGTGGGCGACCGTGTGCGAACTCGGACTACCCGACGTACTCGTCGCCGAAGACGCCGGCGGCATGGCGGGCAACTGGAGCGACGCGTACGTGGTCGTCCGCCGGTGTGGCTACGCCGGCGTGCCACTGCCCATCCCTGAAGCCATCATCGCGGCATGGCTTGCAAACACGGTCGGAATCGAATTACCGGACGGCGTGGCAGGCATCATCCCGCTGGCGATAACGACCGACGCGATCGACGACGGGCGCTATTCTTCCAGCGTTGCGCGTATCCCCTGGGGTCGCGATGCCGCTTATTACATCGGCATTACCGAGGCGCAGGAGATGGTCGTCATCGGGGCCGAAGGTATTGAAGTCGAGCGCGAGGACAATCTCGGCCATGATCCTCGCGATACCGTGCATTTTCGCTGCAGCCCGGTAACACACACGGCCAAAACCACACTGCCGGCCGACGCCTTGCGATGGCTCTGCGCGATGATGCGCAGTGCGCAAATCGCGGGCGCCGGGGCGAGGTGCCTTGAAATCGGCGTTGAGTTTGCCGGGCAACGTGAACAGTTCGGCCGGCCCTTGTCGCGGTTCCAGGCCATCCAGCACCACCTGGCGGTGATGGCCGGCGCGCTGGCGACGGTCGAAGCCATATCGGCGACCGCGTTCCGGGCGATGGATCTTTACGGAATCGGCAGCGGCGGTCGGGATGCGCGATTTGAGATCGCCGCGGCAAAATGTCGCGCGAGCGAAGCCGTGGAACCCCTGACCCGTATCGGCCACCAGGTCCACGGCGCCATCGGGTTCACCTACGAATACGGACTCCATTTTCTGACCCGTCGCCTATGGTCGTGGCGCGCCGAGTTCGGCGGCAGCGGTGAGTGGGCCGGATACCTCGGCCGCGTCGCCCGGGCCGAAGGCGGCGACAATATCTGGAGTTGCATCACAAACTGAATACCGTGCCCGCACACGGCTTCGACCGGATGCCGTTCGCCAATTGCGATACCACGCAGCGCAAGGATCATCCACGATGACGCGGACCCGGCAGTACACAACACGGTTACGATTAACACCATAACGTCTGGAGACCAAGCATGAACAACGATTTGCTGTTCGAAAAAAACGGACACGTCGTCACCCTCACCATGAACCGCCCGGATGATCGGAATCCGCTCGGCATGCCGGGAGACGGTGATAATTTTTCCGAAGCCGCGGAGTTGATCAACAACGATAACGAGGTTCGCTGCGTCATCCTCACCGGCGCAGGCAAGGCGTTTTCAGCCGGGGGCAATCTGAAAGCCATGCGGGACCGAGAAGGAACGTTTGGCCTGCCGCCGCTCGAGATGCGTGAAGAAGCCTACCGAAAAAACATCCATCGGGTCGTGCGTTCGCTCTGGAACATCGAGGTGCCGACCGTCGGCGCGATCAACGGCCCCGCAATTGGCCTCGGTAACGATGTCGGTTGCACCTGCGACATCCGTATCGCCGCAGACAACGCGAAATTCGGCGCCACGTTCCTGAAGGTCGGCCTCATTCCCGGCGACGGGGGCTCGTGGTTGCTGCCGCGTGTTATCGGCTGGTCGAACGCCTCGCGCCTGTTCTTTACCGGCGATGTTGTCGATGCCGAGACCGCACGCAGTTGGGGTCTGGTCTCGGATGTCGTACCCGGGGCAAACCTGATCGAAGAGGCGAACAAACTCGCCGACCGGATATGCCAGCAACCGCCCCAGGCATTACGCATGACGAAGCGGCTGATGCGCGACGGTATGGGTTCGAGCTTCGATACGATCATGGAGATGTCGGCCAGCATGCAGGTGATCGTCCAGAACACGGAAGATCACCTTGAAGCGGTCAATGCGTTTTTCGATAAACGCACGCCGGAGTTCAAAGGCCGGTAATCGCACCTGGCGCCCCGGTTCAAATGTAACCGGGGCCCGGGATGACCGGGAATTTTTCGAGCAGTCGTTCGTCAACCTCGATACCCAACCCCGGCGCACTCCCCGGTTCCACGGTGCCGTTACCGTGCGTCGTGAATCCGCCGGTGCACAGCGCATTTCGAAACGGATTAAATGCCGACAAATCGGCTTCGAAATAACCCGGCTCCGCCGACGCTGCGAGATAATGGATCGAGGCGGCCATGTTTAGCGACGTCAGCGAAGTGTGCGGATGAATCGACGCACCTGCGCGTTGCGCAAGCATCGCGATACGAATCATTTCGGTCAGCCCGCCCGTTTTCGACAGGTCCGGCTGCCACACCGTGATCGCGCCATCATCGGAGAGGCGCTCGAATTCGAACCGCGTGTAGTGATTTTCCCCGGCTGCGAGCGGCGTGGTGCCGAGCCGGCTCGCAGCAATGTAAGACTTGTAATCGTGTGCCGGAAACGGCTCCTCGAGCCAGCCGACATTCGCCGCCTCAAGCGCCGGGATTAACTGGCGAACTTCCTCGAGGTCATAGGTGGTATTGACGTCGGTCAGGATATCGAACGCGTCTCCGACGTGCGCCCGCGCAGCCTCGACGCGCTCGATGTCACGCCCAGGCGTATCGCCGAGCCGGAGCTTGAATGCACGGTAGCCCCGCTCGATGACCCGGTCGATTTCATCGAGCAGAGCAGGGATCGCCTGATAACCGAGTGCAATCCCGCCAGCGTAGGCGCGCACGGGTCGCGGCTTGCCGCCGAGCAACTCACACACGGAACAGCCGGCAGCCTTGCCCCGGATATCCCACAGCGCAAGATCAATACCGCTCAACCCGATCACGGCAGCCGCGCCAGCCCCGTGGCTGGCGAGTTGCATGCGGTAAACCCGCTCCCAGACCTGTTCAGGTGCGTTGGCGTCGAGACCGACGACAAGTTGTTTCAGGGTCGTATTGATGAGCTCTGCAATCGCGCTCGGCGCCCTTGCTGCGTGGGCCTCGCCCCAGCCAACGATTCCTGCATCGGTCTCCACCCTGACGAGAACCGCATCGCGCTTGATCGTGGTCCCGATACCGAGCCGCACCTGATGTTTCTCAGGGATCGCGAACGAAACGGGGATAGCTCTGACATCCGAAATTTTCATGGCTGATGTAATGTCATGCGAGGGGGGAATGGTCACAGGATTCTCGCGCGCCGGTCGAAGCTCGCCGAATCGGGCACTATTCCTCGGGTTCGAACCGTAGATTATCATGCGGTGCACGGACGACGTCTCTTCGAATCGGCACCCGGAGTGTCCCATGAAAACGCTGCGTTACCTGGCCTACGGTTCTAACCTGCTCCCGGCTCGACTGGGCGCGCGGCTCGGTGGCATCCGCGCGCTCGGCAGGATTGCGCTGCCGGGGTGGGAGCTTCAGTTTCACAAATCGGGCGGCGACGGTTCCGGCAAATGCGATCTCGTCGCATCGCCCGGCGGCCATGCATTTGGCGCAATCTACGAAATCTCCGTCGCCGACCGGGTGCGACTGGATACGATCGAGGGTGTCGGTCACGGCTACCGGGGGACAACCATAGAAATCACGGCGTTCGGGCAGGTCTATGTCTATCTCGCGGAAGACACCCACATCAACCCCGAACTGCAACCATTCGACTGGTATCACGGGTTTGTCGTCGCTGGTGCGCGACACCACGGTTTTCCCGCTGATTACATCGCCGCGATCGAATCGATCACGCCGACCCGCGATAGCGACGACGAGCGGCGCGGGGCGAATCTCGCGATCCTGCATGGAACCCCGCCTCCGTAATTGCGCGTGCCCGGGCGACGCGTTATCTTTTCGCCCCCCAGAAAACCAGATCGAGAGGAATGAACAATGGAAATCATGATGCACGTGAAATTGATCAAACCGGAAGGCGCATCAAACAAGGAATTCTTTGAGGTATGGCGCCAGGAATCCGTGGCCGCCATGGAAGCCGTGAAGGCCGGAGTCATCAAGCACATCTGGAAAGTCGGCGGCAAGTACGAAGTGATCGTGGTGCTCGATGTCGACGACGGTGATCAAATGGACGATGTCGTCCACAGTCTGCCGATATGGAAGCTCGGCTACGCACACATTGCTCCTGAAATCACCTGGACACCGTTGCGCCCCTATGCAAACTGGGCCGAGCACCTGAAAACGCTGTCGAAGGGAGAGTGGTAACGATTCCCCGAGGCAAAAAAAGGGCGGTAAACCGCCCTTTTTTATCGTGCCGTTTTATCGGTTTAACTAAAATGCGGCATGATTTCCTTCGCCACCTGGTCGACGACTGATCGCGTTTCAAGAATCGGCTGAATCGCCACCTGGTCGACCCCGGCATCGCGCATCGCCTCGATCATCCCGATCACTTCCTGCTTCGTCCCGGTCAGCGTGGTCGCCTGGATAATCTTCTTCGTCATCAACGCTTCGTGCTCGTCCTTGAGATGCTGGAGGTAGCCGCTGTAGAGCTTCAGGTGGCGCGTTTCGACCGGGGCATCCGGTTCACGATAAACACCGACGAATTCCATCAGTTCGTCGCGCAAGTCTTCAGGCAGTGCGCTCGGATCCTTATGGCATGACAGTGCAAAAATGTTGCTGCTCGAGGCAACCATGGGACCGACGGCTTCACGCACAGCCCGTGTTTCGATTTGCTCATCGCTGTCGGTCAGGTAGAACGCCGTCATCGAAAGTACGTAGACGTCGTCCGGATTACGCCCGGCCTCTTCTGCTCCCTTGCGAACGTGGCCGACCATCCATTTGACAATCGAAGGGCTGACCGCCCCGAACAGAATAACGCCGTCGGCAACTCGCCCGGCCAACTGTGCGACACGCGGACCGCTCGCGGAAATATAGATCGGAATCCGGTCGGCGATATTAATGAAACCGAGATCGGGGTTGAGGAATTTAATCTTGCGGTGACGGTCGCCTTCGTTGTAATCGGTGATCTCGCCGGCGAAGAGTTCACGGCAAACGCGGACGTGGTCTTCCAGTTCCGCGACGCGGGCCGCGGGCATGCCCATGGTTCGGCGTGTCGTGTTGCCCGTCCCGATCCCCATGATTGCCCGACCGGGAGCAAGCGAGTTGATCGTCGCCATGCCGCACGCGCTCAGCGGTGCGATGCGCGAGGCCGGGTTCGTGACGCCGGGACCCAGTTTGATTTTGCTCGTCCGATCAGCGCACAGCGCGAGCGCGGCATAGACTTCGCTACCGAGCATCTGGGTGTCATACAGCCAGGCATGTGAGAAGCCCTTGTCCTCGGCGTATTTGACCTCCGGGTGGATGTGGCAATCGCCCATAAACACAAAACCAAAATCCATCACTTATTCCTCCGCCCGTTCATTACGAGCCTGCTGAGCTGAAATTCGCGTCGGTCTCACGCCACCGAGGCGGTATCGAGTTTCGGCAACATGCCATGCTTGCGACAGAACGCTGCCGTGAGGTCAGCAATCAGTTGCGGATCCTCAAACATCGGGTAGTGCCCGATTTTCGGCAGATGCATGGCCTCGCCTTGCGGCAGGGCCGCTGCCGATTCGTCAACCAGTTCTTTCGGCACCCAGAAGTCGTCATCTCCGCGGACTACCAGCATCGGCCGATCGACTTCGCCGAGCCTATCGAGAACATCGTGCTTCGACCAGGCTTCCAGATCGCCGACCGCGCTGACCTGCGCATTACGGTGCTGCCAGCGCAATTCCTCAATCTTTTTCGGAGGACAATCCCGGTTCAGCGATTCAATCGCCGCTCGCTCCATCTGGTCCTGCCAGCCGGGGCCCCACGCGGGGTGCATCAACTGGCTCGGCACCGGAAACGTCGGCGATCGGCCCAGTCCTTCCATCGGGATGCCGGCCGCCATCTCGCGCCAGTGATGCACCGCATAATCGAACGTGATATCGCCGCCGATGGAACACCCGGTGACGACCGGGTTGACGAGACCGAGTGCACGTACGAATGCGTGCACGAACTCGGCATGCTCGTGGATGGTCCGATGCGGCGCCCAGTTGACCGGGTAGGAGCGTGAATGTCCCGGCAAATCCAACGCGTAGACATGAAATCCGCTTTCCGCATAAAGCGGCAGGATGTAGTGATACTCCAGTGAACTGGCCCCGGCGGTATGGATACAGACGAGCGGGACGCCGTCGCCGATTTCGTCGTAAAACGTCCGCGTACCGTTGACGTTGATGTAATGTCCGGTAATGTCTTCGGGTGTCGCCATCTCACAGACTCCTCAGTGTTGCACCGCGTCGCGCAGCGTGTAGGCCAGCAGAAACGTCGCCTCGGTTAACCGCGCCGCTTCGAGCAAATTGCCTTCGGTCGCGATTTCGACATGCGGCTCACCGACCGTCGACAATTCCGGATCGTGGTCGAAATACCGTGTCCCCGGAAACGTGAGGTCAGCCCAGCGTCGTTCGCCCGTCAGCAGCAGCTGCCATGACGCTTCCGATCCTGACAGTTTGAACGTATATCCGAAAGCCGATGCGGCGGGTTCGTGGTCAATCACGCGGCCCTTGTAGATCTTGAGCCAGAGCCGATCATTGTCGACTTCAAGCAATATCGATCCGTCGAAGGCGAGCGCCTGGGTGGTGAAGTCTCCGTTCGCGTTGAGTGCGTCGACGAACTTTTGCTGCAATGCGGAATTTGCAATAAACGACATGGGTTTTCGTGTCCTCGTAGTTTGATTGTTGCGGTGCATCACGACTTTTTGTCGACGGTCCCGTCCCCGCCACCTGCGCTCGGGTCCACCACGAGCGGCCGCATTGTCACCGCGCACCCGGCTAATTTCAAGACAACGGCGGAAAGCACAACCGGCCCCGGTCCCGTTGCGCCACTGGCGACGGTATTGACACGGATTCGAGACTCATGGTCTCATCGACGGCCGCCATGTAACGATAGTGACAATTGGGAGATCCCGAGAAATGTTCGACCCCGCGTGGATGAAACGCTGGCAGGAAGCGGTGAATAGCAACGGTCCGATGAGCTGGATCGGCAAACACTTCACGGCCGATCTGTTACTAGGGTTTGGCGACAAACAGTTTGTCGTCAACTTCGTCAAAGGGCAGTTAACGGACTTCACTGACGAGATTGGTCCGGAAACCTGCTACCAACTCGCCGTCAAAGGGCCCGCAGAGAGCTGGGAAAAATTCTGCCAACCTGTTCCGCCGCCGATGTACAACGACATCTGGGCCATGGGCCATCCGCTCCACGGGCGGGTGACGCTGGAAGGCGACCAAATGGTCATGTGGCAGAACATGCGCGCGTTCACGTGGGCGCTCGACCGTATGCGCGAAATCTAGTACGCGCTGACGAAGAACCTGGGAGACAACAGTGGCAAAGATTGAACCAATCGTCGGACGGTATGTATGGGTCCCGTTCGAAGGTGAAGAGTACCGGATTTATTACGAGGAAGCGGGCGAAGGCATTCCCCTGGTGTGCCTGCACACGGCGGGAACGGACGGACGTGAATGGCGGCACCAGTTGTGCGCCCCCGACATCAACAAGGATTTTCGCGTCATCGCCCTCGATTTACCCAGGCACGGCAAATCCATCCCGCCTTATGACTGGTACAAGGAAGACGAAGAGTACAAATTGACCGCAGACCTGTACGCCGGTTTGCTGATGGCGTTTTGCAAAGAACTCGAACTCGACAAGCCCGTCATCATGGGCAGTTCGATGGGTGGCAACATCTGCCTGCATCTCGCGGAACGGTACGAGGACGATTTACGCGCACTGATAGCCATCGAAGCCTGTGAATATTCTCCGGGATGGCACCTCGACTGGTTGCGTCATTCGCATATTCACGGCGGTGAAACCTGTGCGACCTCGGTGTTCGGGTTAATGGCGCCGCAAAGTCCGGATAAATATCGCTGGGAAACCTGGTGGTACTACTCCCAGGGCGGGCCGGGCATATTCAAGGGCGACCTGTATTTCTACAGTGTCGATCACGACTTCCGGGGCAAGACGGAAAAACTCTCCGGCAACGTACCGATGTACTACATGACGGGTGTCTACGATTTCGCCTGCACGCCCGACATGACCGAAGAGGTTGCCAGGAAAACGAAAAACTCGGAATGCATCATCATGGAAGAGATCGGGCATTTTCCGATGAGCGAAAACCCTGATTTGTTCAACAAATACCTGATGCCGGTGCTGGACAAGATCCGCGCCGCGTAGGACCGAATAATAATAATAACAACCACACCACGACAATAATAAGACAGATGGGATTGTACGCCCGCATTACTGCGGGCGTTTTTTTTTACAGGACCGATGAATCATGAGTGACAGTGCTGAACTCGTCTCACAATTACGGGATACCGTAAGAAAAGTCTGTGACGATTTCCCGGGCGAATACTGGCGTGAGAAAGATCGGGAGCGACAGTACCCGACGGAGTTCGTCAACGCACTAACCGAACTCGGGCTACTCGCCTCGTTGATACCGGAAGAATATGGTGGCAGTGGTTTGCCATTGTCCATGGGTGCAGAAATCCTCGTTGCGATTCACGAGTTCGGCGGCAACGCGGGAGCATGTCACGCGCAAATGTACACGATGGGCACCGTACTCAGGCATGGCAGCGATGAACAGAAACAGCGTTATCTGCCGGGAATCGCAGCCGGCAAACTGCGTTTGCAGGCATTCGGCGTAACGGAGCCGACCGCGGGCACCGACACGACCAGTATTTCGACGTTCGCGGCGCGCAGCGGCGATGGCTATATCGTCAACGGCCAAAAAGTCTGGACATCGCGCGCCGAGCATTCGGACCTCATGGTTTTGCTCGCCCGTACAACACCGAAGGACGAGGTAAAAAAACGTTCGGACGGATTGTCGGTCTTCCTCGTCGATATGCGCGAGGCAATAAACCACGGCATGACGATCAAGCCCATCAGAACGATGATCAACCACTCCACCACCGAGATTTTTTACGACGATGTACCGATCCCGGGAGACAGCCTGATCGGCGAAGAAGGGAAAGGTTTCAAATACATTTTGTCCGGAATGAATGCCGAGAGGATTCTCATCGCAGGCGAATGTATTGGGGATGCACGCTGGTTTATCAAAAAGGCGAGCGACTACGCCCGGGAACGCAAGGTCTTCGGGCGTCCGATCGGGCAAAACCAGGGCATTCAGTTCCCCATCGCCCGGGCTTATGCACAGGCCGAGGCGGCGACACTGATGCTGTACAAGGCCAGCGCGTTGTACGACGCCGGAGAACCATGCGGCACGGAAGCGAACATGGCCAAGATGCTGGCTTCCGAAGCATCCTGGGCCGCGGCGGAGGTCTGCATCCAGACGTTCGGGGGCTTTGGTGTCGCCGAAGAATATGACGTCGAGCGCAAGTTCCGCGAAGCGCGGCTGTATCAGATTGCACCGATATCAACGAACCTGATTTTGTCCTATATCGCCGAGCACGAACTCGAATTGCCTCGGTCGTACTAACCCTACGCGCCCGGAGAACGCACATGGCTGACCTCCCCCGCTTCAATCCCTACATCAACGGCGTATCCGTTCCCCCGATCGGCAACGACTATTTCGAGACCATCAATCCCTACACCTCGCGTGCGTGGGCCGAGGTTGCGCGTTGTGGCACGGCCGATGCGGATGCCGCGATCGAGGCAGCAGACAATGCCTTCACCGACGGTGCGTGGGCGACGATGAGTCCGACGGCGCGCGGGGCGTTGTTGCGACGGTTCGGCGATTTACTCGCCGAGCATGCGGAAGAACTCGCGGCTTTTGAAGTTCGCGACAACGGTAAATTAATCAGCGAAATGGGCGTACAGACTGCCTATATTCCGCAGTGGTATTACTACTTCGGCGGGCTTGCGGACAAGATCGAAGGCTCGGTCATCCCGAGCGACAAACCCGAAATATTCAATTACACGCGCCAGGAACCACTCGGTGTCGTCGTCGCGATCACGCCGTGGAACTCACCGTTGCTGCTGCTTTCGTTCAAGCTCGCGCCCGCGCTCGCGGCGGGCAACACGGTCGTCATTAAGCCGTCCGAATTCACCTCCACTTCGACACTCCGCTTCGTCGAGTTGTTCGCCGAAGCCGGATTCCCGCCCGGGGTCGTTAATGTCGTGACGGGATTCGGCGCGGAAGTCGGCGCCGCATTGGTGGACCATCCGAAAACGGCAAAGGTTGCTTTCACGGGCGGGTCTGACAGCGGCGCGCGGGTTTACCAGGCTGCGGCGGCGGGGTTGAAAAAGTGCACGCTCGAACTGGGCGGGAAGTCGCCGAACATTATTTTTGATGACGCGGATCTGGACGACGCTGTCAAAGGCGCGATTTCCGGCATCTTCGCCGCGACCGGCCAGACCTGTATCGCCGGGTCCCGTCTGCTGGTCCAAAACGGCGTCTACGACGAGTTCGTGAAAAAACTCGTTGATTTTGCGGGCACAGCGAAAATGGGTGACCCGATGCTGCCTGAAACGCAGGTTGGTCCTGTCACGACCCCACCGCAATACGAGAAAGTGCTCGAGTACATTAACGTCGCCAAAGGCGAAGGCGCTGAAGTTCTGCTCGGCGGTGGACCAGCGAAAAACCGGCCGGAATGCGGAGACAGCGAATTCTTTATCGAACCGACTATTTTTGGCGGCGTCACGAACGATATGCGTATCGCACAGGAGGAGGTCTTCGGCCCGGTGCTGTCGATCATCCGGTTCGACAAGGACGAGGAAGCCATCGCCATCGCTAACGACATTGCGTTTGGACTGGCTGCAGGGGTGTGGACGCAATCAATTAAACGTGCCATCAAGGTATCGAACGCAATCCGCGCCGGCACGGTCTGGGTCAATACCTATCGCGCCGTCAGCTTCTCCTCCCCGTTCGGCGGATACAAAAAGAGCGGCATTGGCCGCGAGAACGGCATCGAGGCTATTCGCGAATATCTGCAAACAAAAAGCGTCTGGATTTCTACCGCGGAAGACGTCCCGAATCCGTTCATCATGCGTTAGGAGGCCGAAATGGGTGCATTGGACAACACACTCGTTGTCAGTCTCGAACAGGCAGTGGCAGCGCCATACTGCACCCGGCTGCTCGCCGAAGCGGGTGCGAGGGTCATCAAAATAGAGCGCCCGGGTGGCGACTTCGCACGGCACTACGACACCGTCGTCAACGGTGAAAGCGCCTATTTCGTGTGGCTGAACAGCGGCAAGGAGTCGCTGCTGCTCGATGCAAAAGATCCCGCCGACAAGCACTTGCTCGAGACTATCCTCCGGCGCGCCGATGTCTTCGTCCAGAATCTTCGGCCCGGGGCAATCAATGCCCTCGGGTTCGGCTATGAACGACTGCGCGAAGCCAACCCCGGGCTCATCATGTGCAGTATTTCAGGGTACGGCAGTACCGGCGATTTCTCCGGCAAAAAAGCCTACGACTTCCTCGTGCAGGGCGAAACCGGCCTGTGCTCGATCACAGGAGCACCGGGCGAACCGGCGCGTGTCGGCATCTCGGTCTGCGACATCTCGACCGGTCTCACGGCCTACGGCGAAATTCTCCGCGCGCTACTCGAACGCCAGCACTCGGGTGCCGGCTCACATGTCGAAGTCTCACTATTCGAAGTCATGACCGAATGGATGAGCGTGCCGCTCGTTTATTACAAGGACGGCGGCAAACTGTTATCCGGAACGGGTCTCGACCATGCACAAATAGCACCCTATGGCGTGCACGAGGCATCCGACGGGCCATTTATTATCGCCGTTCAGCATGAAGGAGAGTGGCGCGACCTGTGCGAAAAGGTCCTCGGGGATCCCGAACTCGCCGATGACGAGCGCTTTAACAACAACATGCGAAGAGTCGAAAACCGGACCGCTCTGACCGCGGCAATCGAGACGGTCACCCGACAATATACCCGCGCCGAAGTCGGGCGCCGCATGGAAGCCGGCGGTATCGCGTACGGTAATCTGAATGATTGCAGCGATGTCTGGGAACATCCCGCGCTGCAGACGAAAGGTGTGACGTCCGGCGGCAAGACCGCCGTGTTCGTGCGGCGGGTCGGCGACAAGCAGACTTCGCCGCGCGAGATTCCCGCACTCGGGGCGCACAGCGATGCCATTCGAAACGAATTCACGCCGGGCGACACAGCGGAGTCGAAGCCTTGAGCGTCGTTCATATCGACGGACCCTACTTCGAGGACTTCGCGGTCGGGGACGAATTTTCCGCGCCATCGGTGACTCTGACCGAGGGTTATGCGGCGCTGTACCAGGCACTCACGGCCGATCGCATGCGCCTGCCGCTCGATCACGAACTCTCGCGAGCGGTGACGCATCGCGATAAACCGTTCGCCCACCCCCACCTTGTGATCAATGTCGTGAATGGCCAGACGACTTACGCTTCGCAGCACGTCAAAGGAAATTTGTTTTACCGCGGTTTGATCCTGAAACAGGCCGCGTTTATCGGCGACACCCTGACCACAGCTACCCGCGTCGTTGGTCTGCGTCAGAACCGGGCCAAACCCGGCCGCCCGGCGACCGGGATGGTGGCGCTGGAAATGTCGACGACAAACCAGCGCGGCGAAACCGTCATGCAATACTGGCGCTGCCCGATGATTCCGTGCCGCGATCCGGACGCAGTGACCGGCCACGATGACGACCTGTCTTCGGTAGGTCACGACATCGATGCCGAAGCGATCGACGTCGCGTTGCCGGGCGACTGGTCCCTCGAACCGTTTGCGTCAGATGTCGTCGGATTAAAACCGAAGCGTTACGAATCCGGCGATTCTGTCGTGGTCGTCCCGAGCGACACGATTACCTGCGCACCTGAGCTCGTTCGCCTGACCCTCAATATCGCCTACACCCACGTCGACGCCACCAAAAGCTACCTCGGCAAACGTCTGGTGTACGGCGGGCACACGATATCCCTCGTGCTGGGTCAGCTGACACGCGCCATGCCGTCGATGATTTCGGTCGTGGCCTGGGCAGGTTGCGACCACACCGGTCCCGTAATCGAAGAGGACCTGATTCGCACGACGTTCACCGTGAGCGACGTTCGTCCCGCTACGGCGGGTGGCGAACTGCTCGATCTGCACGTCATTGCTTATGCCTCGAGACCCGACCCGGAGTCCGGGGAGTTTGTCGAAAACGACGTGCTGGACTGGCGTCTGACTGTATGGTGCGCCGTGGGATAATGTTCTGAATCCGCCGCATCAAAGCGCGGAGACGAATCCCCCATCGACGGTGACGACCGTCGCGTTCGTATACCGGGACGCATCCGAGGCGAAATAGAGCAACGCGCCATCGAGATCTCCGGGTTGACCGAATCGTCTCGCCGGAATCTTGTTGCGGAGGCGTTCGCCGCCGTCGGTTTTCAGCCACTCGGCATTCATTTCCGTTTCTATGTAGCCTGGCGCGATGGCATTAACGCGAACGCCCTTTGCGGCAAGATCCGTACACAAATCGCGCCCGAGGTTTATCAACCCTGCCTTGGCTGCGGCATAGGGCGCGACATGACCGATACCACGCAGGCCGAGTACCGACGCAATATTGATGATGCTGCATTCACGCCCGTCCGCGAGACGTCGCTTGATCAGCTCCTGCGACAGCACCCACGCCCCGCGCAGGTTCGTTTCGTAGACCGCATCCCAGTCGTCGTCGGTCAGATGTTGGGGCGATTTCACGATCGCGATGCCCGCGTTATTGACGAGCACATCGAGCGGTCCATCCTGTTCGGCTTCGTCGATACACGCCCGGATCGCGTCGCGTGACCGGACGTCGAGTGCTTTCACTTCGCAGCTGCCGCCTGAGTGCGTAATGTCTGCCCCGACTTCCTCCAGCTTATCGACGCTGCGTGAGGCGAGTATCACGTGTGCGCCCGCCCGCGCTAGCGTCGGTGCGAAATGGCGGCCGAGTCCACTGGACGCACCGGTGAGAAAAATACGTTTACCCGTGAGACTGAACAGCTCACCGGCGAATGCGTTCGCTTCGCTCATACTCTATTGCCCGTCGGATTGTCGAAACTGCGTCATCGATCCGGGGAAGACCGACTCCGCTGAGCGCCTCGCGGACACCGGGAGTCGATGTCCGCGAAACGGGTACAGGGCGAGGTCCTAGCCAAGACCCAGTTTCGGCCGGACCCATGCCGCCATCTTCTCGATGGCATCATCGGCTTCCGGCGCAGTACCTGCCATAAACTGAAAGACGTGCTGCATCTCCGGAAACACGTCGACCGTAATGTCGACGCCGGCATCGCGTGCGAGTGTCTCGAAGCGTAGCGAATCGTCCAGCAACGTCTCGTCACCGCCAACCTGGATGTAGGTGGGCGGAAAACCTTTCAATTCGGCGCACAACGGGTTCGCGAGCGGGTCGCGCGGCGATGCCTCACCAAGAAACGTTGCCGCCATGGACTGGGCAATTTCGCGACTGACCAGGCAGTCGACCTTGGCGTTCGTCTCCATCGACTGCCCCGTGAACTCCATGTCGTAATACGGCGACATCGGCATGCAGGCCGCCGCCATCGGCAGACCTTTGTCGCGGATACTCAGCAGCATACTGGTGCACAACCCGCCACCGGCCGAATCGCCCGTCGTCGCAATGTGTTCCGGCTTGATGCCCTGGGCGAGCAGCCACTCGTAGACCGTAACCCCGTCGTCTGTCTGCGCCGGGTGTGTGTGCTCGGGCGCAAGCCGATAGTCGAGGATGAGCGCGCGGCAGCCCGTTGCCTTTGCGAGGTGTCCGAATACCTTTCGGTGTGTATACATCGACCCGACAACATAACCGCCGCCGTGGGTGCAGATGAGCACCTTGTCCTGGTCCGCGCCTTTCGGAACGGCCCACATGCACGGAACGCCGCCGCAGTCCTCTTCGATATAGTCAACCCCGCCCGGCTCGCCGGTAATGTTGCCCCATTGATCGAACAGGGCCCGGGTGTCGTCCAGTGACATCTCCGGGTTGGCACCCATGGCCGTCAACCAGTTGCCGTACAATTCTTTTATCGCATTCGCTTGCTCGCTAGCCATGATGTTCGCTGCCTCGGATTGTCATCTGTAGGATTTCGTATCATCGCCCGTGCGTGCTGCAGACTACACCGGACACGCGGGTAGCGACGATTGCGCAGCACAGTCTATTACAATGCGTCGCGGCTGCGAATGCCCGGCGACAGGCGCGCGGCTATTTTATCGTGCCCCGACGTTAAGTGACGACGGTTCGAAGTCGCGTTGCTTGATGCTCTTCCGGTTCGTCAGGGTGACGAGCTGAATCGCCGTGCAATGCTTGTTCTGGACATCGACAACACTCGAGCTGTCCAACATCGGCACACCCGATCCCTGGTTGTCGGCGAGGTGAGTATCGGGATGCGCAAGGCCGCCGATACCGTATTTCCACAAGACGTCCGCCTTGTCGTAAATCTTCCCGAATATCGGAAACATCGTCTGTGCATCGATATAGAAATACCGACGACCAATCGGGTGATCCGAACGCTTCGGCCGTCCTTCCAGGATGTAAGCTTTTCGCAATTGCCACGTTACGTTCGGGAAACAACCGGAGTGGCCGTGAAAATCGACGAACTGATAGTCGTACTTGCGGGCCTTGCGATCAGACGGCGTAATGTCCTCACGGCTGTACATCGGCAGCAGCGAATACGTCGTTCCCTTGTATTCCCAGTCCATGTCCATGATCCGGCCGCTGTAGCCAAGAAAGTCTTCGATCATGATATCGCTGCCGAGAAACGAATCGGTTCGGGCGGTCGTTGCTACCCGACGCACACGCCGTAACAACGGGACATACATCCACCCCTGCTCGTCCAGCGTATCGTCGCTGTTGTAGAAAATCAGCAGCTTCGTTTTCGCGACATCACCCGGATCAAGCGCCTCGAGCGTGATTGCACTGTAGACGTCGTGGGGATTCTTCTTCAGTTCCGGCGTAGGTGACAGCACGTGGCGATACTTGAAGCGCATTTGCGCGGCGACAAATTCCAGTACGCGCTCCACTTTCTGACTGCGCATATCGATGTAGTACCAGTACATCTCCGGAATTTCCCCGGCGTCCCCCGAATAACCATAGCGCATGTTCCAGGCGAGCTTCTCGCCCCATCGCTCCGGGCCGGTCTCCGGTGTACCGGGGAATGGTCGCCCCGCGGTGTAGTTCAGCAATTCGCCCGGGTTCGCGCCGAGTTCTGTTTGCCCGCCATACTGCGCCGTCGCATTGACGTACGCCTCATGCGGCCTGAACGACAGCGGTTCACCGACGGTGACGGTCAACCACCCCTGTGCGATCAGAGCACCGAGATCGGTGTCGATGACGTCGAGAAAGCTCTGCACGTTGTCGGCGCCAATGATCGTACCGGCGGGTGGCGCGACTTCCTGGATTGCCGCCATATCGATGTCGAATTCATCTGCCACAACGAACGTACTCAGGAGCATCAGCGGCAGGAGCAAAAATTGCGGAACGAAAGTCCGCCGGCGCGGCCGAGCGGCCGCTGTATCAGCATCAATCACAATGAATTTCCCAGATTTGTGGCTAGAGCGCCATCGAAGACAGTGAATAGAATTTTTTTATCGCCGGCAGGGCCAGCGTTAACGAAGCCATCATCAGCGAATGCATCGGGCGTCCCTGCTCTACGGCCTGAATGAAGTCCTGTACCTGGACGGACTCAACCTCGATATCCTCGTAAGTATCAAGCTCCGGCTCGCCGACCCTGACACACCCCGTCGCGAGATAAACATGCATCCGGTTGTTCTGAATACCGGGATTTGGATAGTGGTGCCCGAGGTAATCGAATTCCGCAGCTTCGTAACCCGTTTCTTCCCGCAGTTCGCGTCGCGCGGCATCTTCCGGGGGTTCCTCGGTACCCGGTTCGGTCGTCCCGCCGGGGAACTCGTAAAAGCGACGGGCCGCGGCGTGGCGGTACTGGTTGACGAGAATAATGTGGCCGTCCTCCGTCAGCGGCACCACATTCACCCAATCACCAAGTTCCCACACGTAGTAAGCGGGCATGACCCGTTCGTCGGGCAACGCACAAGTGTCCTTGCGGAAACGAAAGTACGGGGTCGAATACAGCTCGTCCGAGCGAATGATTTCCCACTCGTTCGTCCGGTCATTTTCGTCTTCGGTCGCCATTATTTCGTTATCGATCGGTCACCGGGTCGCTCAAACCTTCGTGCCCGGCGTGTACTGCTCCGGCGCAATATGTACGATCGCCCACGCCGCCATTCCGCGTATACCCGGATCTTCATCTTTCAGATACTTCGCCAGTTCGTCCAGGCGGTCGCGCTCCTGTCGTTGTCCCATCAGCCAGATCGTCTGCATGCGTACATCGATACTTTTATTCGCGAGGCCCCAGGCGTAAATCTCCGAGGCATCCCATTCAATCGCGCGCCACGATTCGAGCAAACGGCTGCCGGGATCGGGACGGAGATTCAGGGCAAAAAGTTCGATCGACAATCGATGCGCCAGTTCCGGCGGCAACCGTCTCATCGCGCTCGCACCCACTTCGGCATTGAGACTCTTGCCGCGCGCAATGACGTTGATGAGTTCCCTGATCGATTGTTCGTCACCGAGTGCCGCCCGGCTCGACATCGCCGCCAGTGAGACCCGCGCGTCCTGCGATCGCTGCAGGCTTTCCAAAGCGTTTTTCGCAGCCTCCGTGTCGAGATAGCGCAATGCGACGGCCGCGACTTCGCGTTGATTCAGATCGCCGGTTGCGACCACGTCCAGCAGTCGCGCTTCCACCTCTTTGCCGTAGCCTTTTTGCGCGAGGTAATAATATCCGTAGGCCTTCGTCGTGGTCAGAACATCCGGTTCGGTGATCACCTCGTTGACGATTTCCACCGCATCTTCGCTGTCTTTCTGATGCACCAGCGCCTGAATAGCATATTGCTGTACCTGGGGTTTGCTGTCGCGCAAGACGCTCAGCAGAAAGTCGGACATGTCATCCCGCGGATTCGTTGCGAGCGACTGGGTCAGAAACTGGGTAATTCCATCATCTTCGGCGGCGAGGCGGTAGATCAGATCGATACCGTTCGGGTGTTGCACGGCGATCAACGTGTCGATTGCCGAGCGCTGGTAGACGTTGTCGGTGCTGCGCGCGAACTCTTCGAGCAGGGCGAGCGCTTCCCGATCACCGATGTCGCTGAGGGTCCCCGCGCCGAGGATCTGGTCAAAACGATTGTCGGAATCAACCAGCGACCGGGCGACGGATACCGCCTCATTGACCACGTTGTCCTGCGCCGGGACGTCGGACGCAACCGCGACCGCCAGGAGCAAACCTGATACGACGATTAACCCGAAATCCGTAATTCGATGGTAAAAACGGTCCATTTGCGCTCCCGTATGGTGAATGAGACCCCCCTTCTCCACTCTCGAGTGACGTTGGGAATGACTCTCAGACAGAATACCACGATCGAAGTTCGGACGAGGTGATCTCCGGGTTGTCCACCATTACCGCCGACAAAAAAAACGGGCCGCAAGCGGCCCGTTTGAATTTAGCGTCCCTCGCACGGACATCAGTCCGTGCGACAGACAATCCGGTTCCTCAGAACTGGTATTTCAGCTGCAAGAACAGCTCGTCGTTATCACGCAGGGCACCAATGCCTTCGCGCGCTACGCCGAATACCGAATTCTGGTACGGATAGGCTGCACCGCCACCCGTTACACGGCCACCGTCGGCGCCCGGTACAACGAAGGACGTGAACGGCCCGGAGTCATGCGTGTAGTTGTTATCGCCGCCCCAGATCGTGTGCATACCGCCCTTGATCGACCAGTGGTTATCCATCAACCATTCGACGTTCAGACCGGCGGTCCACGAGTTGGCCGCTTCTTCCCACACGAGGAAGCCGGTTGGCTTCAGCGTGTCGCGCATGTAGTTGCCGAGGAAGAAGAACGTCCAGATGAAGTTGTGCTCATCCGTGTAGAAGCCCGTGTTCTTGTCGCCTTCGTGATCGATGTACCAGGTATCAAACAGCTGCATCGACAGGAAGAACGTACGGTCCTTGTTCAACCACGGGATGAACGTCGGCCGGTCGAGACCGATCGACCAGCGCATCACGTCGCTTTCGTCGAGCCAGTCCGCTTCGCGTGTGTTGTTCACGAGTTCGTCGAGGGTAATCGACGATTCGATACGGAACACGACGCCGGACCAGGGCTCAAAGTAGTCGATCGCCATACCGGTCGTATGCGCTTGCTTGTACTCGATATGCGTTTGACCGCCGAGTATCGCACCATTGCGATAGAACAGTTCGGCGTTATCCGCCGCAATCGCAAGCTGCGCTTGCGCCGCGTTCGGACCAGTACCGCTAGCAATCGAGTTGAGCGCATCCTGCGGACGCATCACGGTGATTGGAATCGCGCCAATGGCTCCGGCCCGGGTCAGGCTACCGCCAGAAGCGATATTTGCGGCCAGGTCGAAGATCAGGTTGTCATTCGCGGCGATGCCGGTTCCTGCCAAATCAACGCCATTGTTGACATTGACCGAGTGAAAGCCAAACACGGGTACGTCGTTCCAGCCGTAATGGTGCGTAAACGCCATGCGGACTGCTTTGAAACGAAATTCCCAGCGTACTGCCGGTTCCGTGTTTTCGAGCTTCCATTCCGGACGATCCGAGTGCGACAGACCTACTGGTTGACCGAAGCCCGAGGGGAGGCGGTCGTCCTGCGGGCCGAAAGCACCACATCGGGCACCGGGGGTCGCATCAATCGCGGCCTGCACTGCGGCGGGTCCACCGCCGAATGCTGACGCAAGGTCGTTTCCGTCCGGCGCGTAGCCAGGACCGATACACGGCTCAGTCGAGAAGTAATGATTGAACGCCGCAAACGTACTCTGCTGCTTCGCGAACGGGTGCGCCCAGGCCTGAGACGGGTTGCCGAGACCGACACCGGTGTATTCGTCGAAGTTCCACACGAGCTGGAAGGCGTTGTCCGTCAGTGGGCCGATGTTACCGGCCTTGTACTGAATGGACAGCATCCATTGCGGGATACGGATATCTTCGAACGAATCGAAGAAGAAATGCTGGCCGAAATCGACCGGGTTCAGGACGTCCTGTAACCGGAAGAAGTCAGTCTTACCCCAGACGATTTGCTGTTTACCAGCCCGGATCCACCAGTCACCGATAATGCCGTCTGCGTACAGTTCACGGAACGGGTACAGTTTACCGTTCGAATCCGTGTTCTGCATCGCGACGTCGAGCGGATCGTCATCGAGGTTCTGACAGCGTGTGCAGCGTAGTTCCTGTTGCCCGGTTGCCGCCACGAGCGGAAAACCGGAGGCGCCGCCACCAACTGCCTGCGTCAGGCTGAACTTGTTGCCAAGCGTTCCGGTGCGTTGCGTAATGGTCTCGAAGTTGTCATCGAGCCACTGAGGATTTTCCATACCGTGGGTCACGAGCTTCGAAATACCACCGGTCGACAACGCGTTCTCACCGAGCGGTCCATCGCCGAATCCGCGGAAGAATCCGTTGAATCCGTCGAAACCACCGAAACCCACCGGGTCCGTGTTGTGGTTGAACTCGTCGCCGTAGTACGACTCATTGCTGGATTCGCGATGAGTCGATCCGCTCAGCTGATTGTAGTAAGCGGTGTCGTATTCAGGACGGATAACCGTCGTGAAACTCAGCTCGTCAAACACGCCGACATCGGTATAGCCCAGCGTCGCCTCAATCTGCAGTCGTTGTATCCACTGCGTCAGGTAGGGATCGCCGCTGCCTATATTCGAGCGTGCTTCGGATGACAGAAAGCCTTCGATTTCGATGTCGCCACCGAGGCCTTCTATTTGAATTCGCGCTTGTGCCGGCATCGCGAGAACGAACACCAGCAGAAACGCCCCAAGGGTCCATGACAAAGCGCGTATTGAGCTTCTCATCGGGTTATCTCCCATTGTTTCCCCCAAAATTTTCGGCTAAGAGCCAGCCGATTGCTGTGCAGTTGCACCATCTTGCCCCGCCTGGTCGTGGCCTTCAGCATGGCTGACTTCCTCGTCCAGATGAGATTTCATAACGAAACTTGGTTTAAAAACTTTAACGAGCAACGGTAACAGCGTTACCGACCCGATCATGTTGCTGATCATCAGCAGCGACAGCAGCATTGCCATTTCGCTGTTAAAACGAAGCGACGAGCCGGGTATCCAGTAGGCAATACCAGCCACAACGGTCACCGCGGTGAACAGTACCGCCGCACCGGTCGTAGACAACGCCTCGTGAACAGCATCGTTGATATTTCTGTGGCGAACCTCTTCGCGAATTCGGTCGAGCATGTAGATCGCATAGTCGACACCGATGCCGATGCCAACGGCTGTCACCGGCAGCGTGTTGATGTTCAGTCCAATGCCGCGAAATGACATATAGGCGCGGTTGATGAGCACTGCCATGGCGAGGACGACGAAAACGAGCAGTGCCGCGGTCACGGAGCGGTATGTCAGCATGACCGAAATCATGACCACGATCATAATCAGGACGGTCTGCAGTAACTCGGATCGTTCGACTTCCTGGTTACCGGCGGCCGTCGTGCCGATGATGCCGCCCGCCAGCCGCGGTGTCACGCCTTCCATCGGATGTGCTTCGAGGAATTCGTTGGCCGCTTCGATGGCGGCGTGGACCGTCGTACCCGTTGCGTCCTTGAAGAAGATCACGAAATTCGCGGTACGGCCTTCGAGATCCATGTACTCGGTGATAACACCGGGGATGGCAGCGCCGGCCTCGTACATAAACAAAGTGTTGCCGACATCACGTTGCGTCGTCGGGAGTAGCGACCAGCGCGGATCGTCGTAGTGATACAGCCGGTTAATCGAGCGCACGAGATCAGGAATGTCGCGCGTCCCGCCGTAATTCACGACGCTCGCCATGTGGCGGCCGAACTGTTGCATCACGTCGACCACTTCGGGGTCTTTCATCTTGTGCGCTTCGTCGCCTTCGAAGTAAATGCTGAGCTGATTCGCGCCAGCGAATTTGCCTGCGATTCGCGCCGCGGCGATGTTGTATTCCGAATCCTGGAACAGAATAGGGGAACCCGGCTTGTTCTCGCCGACGACGGCGTCCTTTGCGTAGTACATCGATACCGCGATGATGATAAACGCGAAACCGAAGACCGGCATCGACGCGCGGGGCGAGACCAGGAAGTTCGCCCAGCTGGCCATCATGCGCGAGTAAATGTGCTTGTGATCGAGATGGTCGTCAGTGTGCTCGATCTTCGGCGGGGGTATTACGGAAAGAATCAGCGGCACAAGAACCGTCACGGTCACGAGGTTACTCAACGACCAGAAACTGCAGAAAATGCCGAGTTTCGCGATGATCGGAATCGACGACACGGCCAGTACGAGCAGGCCCGCTGCGTCGGTGAAAATCGCGATCGATGCGGGCACAATAAGCTCACCCATACTCGTACGAACCGCCGAGTCGCGTGTATGCCCCTTGCGGATTTCGTCGTGGTAGCGTTCCATCATCTGGACACAATGGCTCGCGGTGCGGGCCGAGATCAGGATTGGCACAACAAGAATGAGTGGGTCGAGGTTGTAGCCGAGCCACCCGACCAGGCCAAGCCCCCAAATCGCGGCGGTCCCCGTACCAATCAGGGGGATCAACACACCGGCGATCGATCGGAAATGCAGGAACAGCAGCAACGCCACGATACTGAGCGTGACGGTGAAGATAAGTTTCAGTTCGGCGGCGTGGTAGTAAATCCACCCTTTCAGCATGGGCTCGCCGGCGATGTAGAGCTTCGTCTTGCCTCCCTCTTCGACTTCGGCTTTCAGCGTCTGTAAGCGGGTCCAGATATCGTTGTAATCGAGTCGTTCCTCGTCAAAGCCCGCAAGTATCAGCGCCGCGGTGCCATCGGCCGAAATATACTTGCCGTATACGATGTCGTTATTGAACGATTCTTCGCGAAGTTTTTTCAGCCCGGCCGCATCGGTCGGCAGTGTCTCCGGCAAGACGGGCTCGGATTTGATCAGACCGCCTGCCGTCGTTCGAATTCGACGAATTTTCGGGTGGGCGATGCTCGCCACCTGGTAGTGATTCACCCCGATGATCTTGTCAACTTCTTCAGTCAGCATTTTGACCTTGTTCAGGGTATCGAGCGTGAACAGGTCTTCGTTTTCGTCAACCACTTCAAGCGACATCGTCACGACGTTCGCGCCGCCGAAGGTCTGCTTCATGCGATTGTAATTCTTGATGTAGTCGTGCTTGGCCGGCAGGAGATCGGCAAAGCGGGAGTACACCTCGATATTCGGCAGCGCGTAGGCGAGCGCGATCGTCGGGACGACGATAAACAGGAACGTGATAGCACGGTGGTCCAGCATCCAGTTGGCCAGCCGTTGTCCTGTTCTGCTTTCTTCACTCGACAAGATCGTGTCTCCCCGCACGTACAAAAAACTTTTTGATCGCTTCGCGAGGGACGATTCTGCCACGGCTTGAGGGAAACGTAAACAACTACCTTGTTGTAAACAACCAACATCTGCCATTCAAACTGCCCGACAAACAGCCATTTGCGGGAAAACACTCGAAATCGTCGTATTTTGCCAACGGACCTGACCCGCCGGGCGGGAACCCGTCGATACGGTGGCGCATACCAAACCGGATCCGCGGTTTTTCTCAGGTCATGAGAGCTGGTCCAGTGTTCCGCGATGCAGCATTTTGTTCACGTGCGCGCTGTTTTGGGTATAACCCGGGTTTGCTGCTAGGCTTCGAGGCCGGGCAAACCTGCCGTTTTGACCAGCTGGCAACCAGGCGATGATCGAGATCGGTGTTTTTCATAACGGGTCGAGCGACCTCCCGCCGGTGCGCACCCCTTCCGGCGTCGCCTGCAATGATGGTTCTCTGCACGATGTGCACCGCAGCGCACAGCGCACCATCCTGAATCAGATTCGTCAGGGGATCCTCGCCGACAAGCTCGGTTTCGATTACTGGTTCCAGACCGAACACCATTTCCAGCCGGAAGGCGCGGAGATGAGCCCTAATCCGCTCGCGAGCGAAATGGCGATCGCTGCGAATACGCGCCGGATTCGTCTCGGTCAGGCGGCGAACATCATCACGTGGCATCACCCCGTGCGCATCGCGGAGATGACGGCGATGCTCGACGTCGTCAGCGGCGGCCGGGTTGAGGTCGGGGTCGGGCGCGGCTATCAGCCGCGCGAAAACGAAGTGCTCGGGAAGCCGTTTGGCTCGACCATCCAGGATCAGGAGCGCAATCGGGTTGCCTTTACGGAAGCCTTCGACCTCATGATCAAATGCTGGACGGAAGAATCATTCAGCCACCGCGACGAATTCTTTTCCGTGCCGCCGCGCTACACGAAGTGGAACCACAAACAAACCATCGCTTATTTCGGGCTCGATCAGGTTCACCAGAGTGTCGATGACATACTCGACATCGGTCCGCCGGATATGTACTCGGCAGGCAATCCGGTGATGGCCACCACAACGACCCTGAAGCAGTTGAGCGTGTTCCCGCAACCGCTACAAAAACCCTATCCGCAGATCTGGGAGCCGTTAACGAGCCCCCGGTCGATCAAGTTTTGCGCCGAGCGCGGAGTCAACGGTTATTTTATCGTCGAGCCGAGTTCGCGCCTGAAACAGAATATCGATCTCTACTACAAACACGCCGAACAATGCGGATGGCCGGACCGGCTCAACCGGGGTGCGTTCAAGTACGGCTGGGACGCGGAAAAACGGCGCGGGATCGTGACCTGCCGTTACATCCACCTCGTATTACCCGGACAGGATCGCGACACCGAGCTGGAACGTTATAAACGCGCACTCGAAGTCCAGTGGGATTACTACGGTCCGTTCGGTTTTGCCGCGATGGTGGCCGAGGCCGGCGAGGCATTTACCAATCTGAGCGCAAAAGTGGAGCCGGACACCCTGTTACGCAAGGATATCGCCTTGTTCGGGACCCCGGATGAAATCGTCGGCAAGATCATGAAATTGAAGGAAGAGGTCGGCTACGAGGATTTCATGTTCCATACCTGGTTCGAACTTGCCGGTTTCGAAGCGGCAGAAACGGAAGCGCAGATGCAGTATTTTGCCGAACAGTGTATGCCCGAACTCTACCGTCTGTGCGGTGGCCGGCCGGATCACAAACCCGAATTCTCCATTCCCGCCTTCGACGACGTCCGCGCGAAAGCAGAACCCGCAGACAACGTCAGCTTCATCAACGACCGCCGGTAACGACGGTTCCCTAATGACCGCACGCCCGTTAAGATGCGACGCCGTATGGCAATAACGAGCAGAATGCGGCATGACCACAACGATATCTCCAGACAATTTTCGCAAGGCTTCCGGTCTGTGGGCGACCGGCGTATCGATCGTCGCCACGGTTGACAACAGCGGGACTCCGTTCGGACTGACCATGAATTCCGTGACCTCGTTGTCACTCAATCCACCGCTTTATCTCGTTAATCTCGACAACGGTTCCGACACGCTGACCGCCCTGCTCGAATCGCGGGCGTTTTCCATCAACGTTCTCGCGCAGGGGCAGCAGGACCTGTCGAACAGGTTCGCGAAAAAGGGCGACGACAAGTTCGTCGATGTGGGCTATTCCGCCGGCGCAACCGGAGCGCCGCGCCTCGACGGTTGCCTCATGAACATAGACTGCCGCATCAATGCCATACACCCCGGGGGCGATCATCGGATCGTCGTTGGCGACGTCGTCGAAATCGCAACCGCCGATCCGGACGCGGGAGTAACACCGTTACTCTATTATGGCGGAGGCTACGCCGCGGTTACGGGCTGAAATTCCGCTCGGCTTGGACGAATCGCCTGCTTATTGGTATTTTATACGGCTTACCTAAGGGGATAAGATAACTGGCTAAGGCAGTTTCTTCGCTCGCGCGACGCGGCAATGAGCCAGGTTCGCGCGGCGGCCAACCCTTCATGCGATCGCTGCGAATGCGAACCATAAAAACCGGATCGCGATATACAACTGAATTCTTATTACGAGACACTACAGAATGATAAACAATCGTTGGACGCGAGCTGTCGCGTTGCTGACCACATCGGTGATTCTTTGCTTATCGGGTCCGGTTGCGGCACAGGATTCAGCGGCCGACAATCGGACGCCGCTCCAGGTCGACTTCATCGGCGCTGATTACGTGAAGGACCTCGACGGCATCGCCGTCGCCGGTCTTTACGGCATGGTCGGGCTGTTGACATACGAACAAGAGGCCTGGCACCTCAAACCGCTCGCAAACGCGCCCAAGGAAGATTTTACCGCGGTCGCCCGTTACTCGGATGGTCTCGCCCTCGTCGGCAGCTCAACCGGCAAAATCTACGCGTACGACGGAAACTCGCTGACGGAACTCGCTCAGCTGTCCGAATACGACGAGCCCGTACTCGACATCGTGGCCGTCGATGGGCGCGCGTGGGCGGTCGGGGCCCGGGGCATGGTCGCGAAAAGTACCGACGGCAAAGAATGGGAAATCGTCGAAATTCGGGATATAACGCAGCCCACCATCGTGTTCCACGATGGCAAACCGGCGGACTGGTATTTCGGCGTTTCCAATCTTGACCTCGACACGATCAAATTCCACGCCACCGTGGGCGGCGAGCCGGCGGTCGAGGAAGAACACTACATCATGTTTCCGGACGAAGGTTTCGTTCAGAACACCGTCGAATTCGACATGGATGTTCCACCGACCATTGAATTTATCTTCAATCCCGGCCCGCCCTTTCGCGCCGGAGACGTCTCCTGGAATGCGGTGCTCTACGATGGCAGCAAGCTGACGCTCGCCGGTGAATTCGGCATGGTGCTGCAGAGTGAAGACGAAGGCGAAACGTGGATACGCCGCGACACGAAACTCGTCGAAGGCGAACCTGAACCGGCTTACTGGCTCACCGGCGTACAGCGCGGAGACACGATGCACCTCGCGGGTGCCGCCGGCGTCAGCTCCGCCAGCTCGGACGGCGGTGTAACCTGGATTCCTCAACCACGGCCGGGTAACGAAGGGATATTCGGAATTACGCTGCTCGAAAATGGCGAACCGGTTATTGCCGGCGCGGTCGGGCTGATCGGGCGTTATGATGGCGACACCTGGTCGCTCGCCGATCGGACAAGGCTGCGGCTGCTGTCGTGGCTGAAAAACCCGGTTTTGCTCGATGACGGTTCCGTGCTCATGCTCGGCGGTCGCTCAACGGCCATCAGCTACAAGGGCGGCGAGTGGACCCGGATACCCGTCGTGGTGCAGTAACGCGAATGCGCGGAACGCAAAAAGGCGCCTGACCAGGCGCCTTTTTTTTGCCTAGTCGGCGTAGCCGTCGATAATTTCCTGGCGGCGAAAACAATCGACCGTGTGATCATTAACGAGACCAGTCGCCTGCATATGTGCATACATGACGGTCGAACCCAGAAACTTGAAGCCGCGTCGTTTGAGATCCTTTGCCACTGCGTCAGAATCGTCCGTTGTCGCCTTGAAGTCCGACAACTGCCGTAGCCGATTCACTATTGGCGTCCCGCCGACAAAATCCCACAGGTAAGTTGAAAACGAGCCAAACTCCTGCTGCACTTCGATGAAGTGCCGGGCGTTGCTGATCGCGGCCTCGACCTTCAGCCGATTACGGATTATCCCCGCGTCACCAAGCAGTCGCGCGACGCTGCGTTTATTGAACCGCGCGACTTTGTTGACATCAAATCGGGCGAATGCACGACGGTAGTTTTCGCGTTTCTTCAACACCGTGTACCAGCTGAGGCCCGCCTGCGCCGCTTCGAGCGTGATGAACTCGAAGAGCACAACATCGTCCCGGACCGGGACGCCCCACTCGGTATCGTGGTAGTCGACGTAATCGGGCTTCGTCAGATCAACCCAGGGACAACGATGGGGCGTCCCGGTCGCAGCCACGCCGGATCAGCCGTCGATTTCGACGGCGACTGCCGTCGCTTCACCGCCGCCGATGCACAAACTCGCGACCCCGCGTCGGGCATCGATATCTTCCATCGCGTGGATCAGGGTCACGAGTATTCGCGCACCGGACGCACCGATCGGATGCCCGAGCGCGCACGCGCCGCCCCGAATGTTCAGTTTTTCGTGCGGTATGTTCAGGTCCTGCATCGCCGCCATCGCAACAACCGCGAACGCCTCGTTTACCTCGAACAGATCCACATCGTCGACCGTCCATCCGATGCGGTCGAACAAACGATTGACCGCACCAACCGGAGCGGTGGTAAACCAGCCGGGCTCTTGCGCGAACGTTGAATGACCCACGATGCGCGCGCGTGGGGTTAACCCGAGCGCCGCGGCCTTGCTGGAAGATGTCAGTACGAGCGCGGCACCGCCATCTGAAATCGAGCTTGCATTGGCGGCCGTGACGCTGCCGTTTTTCGCAAACGCGGGACGTAACTCGGGGATGCGATCGATTTTCGCATTACCGGGTTGCTCGTCAGTATCTACCTGGCTGGATTCTTTTCTCGAAACAACGTCGACGGGTGCGATCTCCCGCGCAAAACTGCCGGCTTCGATCGCGCTGCGCGCGCGCATCAGCGACTCGATGGCATAAGCATCCTGGGCCTCGCGGGAGAACGCGTACTTATTCGCACAGTCTTCGGCAAATGTGCCCATGAGCCGCCCTTTATCGTAGGCATCCTCGAGCCCGTCGTAGAACATGTGATCAAGCATTTCGCCGTGGCCGAGCCGCATCCCGTCACGCACCTTCGGCAACAGGTACGGCGAATTCGTCATGCTCTCCATCCCCCCCGCAACGACGATATCAGCAGACCCGGCGCTAATCGCGTCGTGCCCAATCATGACAGCCTTCATACCCGAACCGCACATCTTGTTCACGGTCGTGCATCCCGTGGCGACCGGAATGCCGGCGCCTATCGAGGCCTGCCGCGCGGGTGCCTGGCCGACGCCGGCCGGCAATACGCAGCCCATGATGGTTTCATCGACCGTTGCCGCGTCAACACCGGCACCGTCGAGCGCGCCCCTGATCGCCGTGGCGCCCAGCATCGGGGCGGTCGCGGAGGACAAAGCGCCCTGCATGCCGCCCATCGGCGTCCGGGCAGCGCCTGCAATTACCACTGAATCTTTCATGTTGCTGTTCTCCGTTCACTGCAAAATTGGACGGATCGTAGCATGCTCACCGGACCCGGGCGGAACCCGGAAAGGGGAGTCAATCAGCGGCAATTTCGTCGATTATGTGATCGGCAATCGGGATCGCTGCAGTCGCGGCAGGAGACGGCGCGTTGCACACATGTACCGATCGTGGCGTGCGTTCGATGAGAAAATCGTTGATCAGATGACCGTTGCGGCTCACGGCCTGGGCCCGGACCCCGCACGCATAACCGCGAAGATCGTCGAGGCCGAGTTCAGGGCAATACTTTTGTACTGCCCGGAGGTAGGCATGCTTGCTCAGCGCATGGAGGCATTCGATGGAACCTGCTTTGAAATAACGCGCGAATAATCGCCACGCTCCCGGAAAACCCGTGATGCTCGCCACATCCCGCCACGAGACTGCAGTTTTCGAATAGCCCTCACGGTGAAGTGCCAGCATTGCGCTCGGCCCGACCGTCATGCTCCCCGACATCGTTGGGGTGAGATGCACGCCGAGAAACGGCAACGCCGGGTCGGGCACCGGGTAAATAAGATGTCGCGTAATTTCCGAACGAGCGGGCGCAAGATGATAGAAATCGCCCCGAAACGGAACGATCGAAAACGTGCGCGGTATCCCGGCGAGTTCAACCATGCGATCGGACTGGAGTCCGGCGCAGACGATCAGACGCCGCGTGGCCAGTTCACCGCTATCGGTACCCACCCGCACCTCGTCACGCGTTTCATCAATCGTGCGAACGCACGAATCAAACCGCAGCGTCACTCCATCGGCTGTGAGCTTCGCCGCCATCTTCCCGGCCACCGAAACGTAGTCCACGATGCCGCTTTCATGCACCTTCAGCGCGGCGAGTCCACGGATCGCCGGTTCCAGCCGGTGCAATTCGGTAGCGCTGATCAAATCGCAATCGACGCCGTTGGTCCGTGCCCGCTCATGGAGACGGCGAAGTCTGTCGTGTTCCAGCGCATCCGTCGCGACGACGAGCTTGCCGCAGCGCCGGAACGGAATATCGTTGTCCTCGCAAAATGCGATCGTCGATGCGAGACCACGACGACACAGAGTGGCTTTCGCGGACCCGGGTTCGTAATAGACGCCAGCGTGAATGACGCCGCTGTTGTGACCGCTCTGATGGCGCGCCGGTCCGCTCTCCTTATCGACAACGGCGATAGTCGATTCGGGGTAGCGCTGAACCAGGCGCAAGGCCGTGGCGAGGCCGACGATACCCGCACCGATCACCGTGTAATCGAAATTTGTCATGTTCCGTTGCCTGCAGGTTTCCGCCCCATTGACCGACACTTCCATTGTCACGGGTGTAACCGCGTGAATTATCACCTGATAGAATGGCCGCGTCTTACATTCTACTGCCCGACTCAGCATCTGATGAATGAAACACAGAACAATTTAACCTGGCACGACCAGTCCGTATCGCGCGCCGAGCGTGCCGCACTGAAAGGGCACCGCGGCGCGCTGTTGTGGTTTACCGGACTGAGCGGCGCCGGCAAGAGCACCATTGCCAATGCGGTCGACACGCGCCTGAATGCGCGGCAGATCCATACCTATATGCTCGACGGAGACAACATCCGACTCGGACTGAACAGCAATCTCGGCTTTTCGGCGGCGGACCGCGAAGAAAATATCCGCCGGATCGGCGAAGTCGGCAAACTGCTCGTCGACGCCGGCCTGATCGTCTGCGCCGCGTTCATTTCACCCTATCGCGGCGACCGTAACCGGATCCGCGCGATTCTCCCGCCGGGGGAATTCATCGAAATCCACGTTGAAGCGTCGCTTGCGACGTGCGAAGCGCGGGACCCGAAGGATCTCTATAAAAAAGCGCGCGCGGGTGAGATAAAGGGGTTCACCGGGATCGACGATCCTTACGAGGCTCCGGATAACCCCGAGCTCACGCTCAATTCCGATCGCGAAGACGCGACGACGCTGGCCGGGACCGTCATCGACTTCCTCGATGCCGCCGGCTTACTCTCGAGCGACTGAATCCCGGAACTCCGGACGGAACTCAGACGACTTTGCCGGGGTTCATGAGACCGCGCGGGTCGAGCGCGTCTTTCAATTGCCGCATCAGCTCGAGCGCAACCGGCGGCGCTGTATCCCGCAACACATCGCGTTTCAGCTGGCCAATCCCGTGTTCGGCGCTGAAGCTGCCGCCGCTTCGAACCGCTGACTCATGCACGAAGGCAGAAATCGCTTCCGCGTGCCCGGCTTTATAGGTTGCGACGTCCTGGCCGGCCGGGGCGAGCACATTGAAGTGCAGGTTACCGTCGCCGACGTGGCCATACACCGACAAACGCACGCCGGCAAAGCGCTCGGATGTCGAACGAGACAGGTCCCGTGCAAACGCCGGGAGCACACCGAGGGCGACCGAAACATCGTGCTTGACCGAACCGCCGGCGCGCTTTTCCGCCGCCGGTATCGATTCTCGCAACGACCAGAACATGCCCCGTTGCGATTCATTTTGCGCAACGGCGACATCGCTTATTCGCCCGCTGTCTATTCCATCGCTCATCACCTGCTCGAATCCGGACGTCACCGATCCGCCGTCGTCAAAGGCAACGAGTTCGATCAGCGCATGGTCACAGTCGGGAGCCGTCACAGGTGGATGCAACTCCGGTATTTCGCGCGTCACGAGGGTCAGTGCATCGCGGGCGATATATTCAAACGATGTAATGCAATCACCCAACCGTTGCCTCAACTGGTCAAGTAAAATCAGCGCATCGTCGACGCCACTGATCGCCAGCCACGCGGTCAGGTGAAAACGCGGCAGGGGTTGCAACCGCAGCACGGCAGCGGTAATCACCCCGAGCGTTCCCTCGGCCCCCATGAAAAGCTGCTTCAGGTCGTAACCGGTATTGTCCTTGCGTAACCCACCGAGGTCAGTGAAAACCCGGCCGTCGGGCAACACCACCTCGAGTCCGCCGACAAGCTCCGCGGCCGTACCGTAACGCAACACGGACAGTCCTCCGGCGTTCGTGGATATGTTGCCGCCGAGTTGGCAACTCCCCTGCGAGCCCATGGCAAGCGGGAGCAAAAGTCCGTGCTCTGTTGCAGCCACCTGTGCGTCCTGGAGTACAACCCCGGCTTCGGCGGTCATCGTGCAGGCGACTCTGTCGATGGCGCGCACGCGATTCATCCGCGACAGGTTAACCACGACGGCGGTTCCGCTTTGGTCCGGCGTTGCGCCTCCGCAGTACCCGGTATTGCCTCCTTGCGGCACCAGCGGGATTCCGGCCCCAACACAAACGCCGACGACATCGGCAACTTCGTCGACCGAACGGGGGAAAACAATCGCCGCGGCGCGGCCGCGGAAATTGCCGCGCTCATCGATTAGCAGCGGGTTATCAGGGTCCGGATCGACGGCGCAGCCGTCCTCGCCGACGATGGCACAAAGTTGTTCGAGTGTCGTTTGCACGCAGCCCTTCAGCTTGCCGGGATCGCTGTGCTCAGGGCATAGCATCGACGGGGCGTCGCCACCCGGGGAGTGTTCAGGCGGCGATTTCCGGGTCTGCTTTCGCGATAAACGCCGCGCAGTCGTCCACGAAATTCCCCGTTGTCGCCGGCATGGGAACACGGGCAAACGCGATCCACTCCATCAGGTTCTTACCCTCACGGATCAACTTGTTGCCATCGCGGACAAGCTCGTCGCTCAGCCCGGAATTTTCCGTGCCGGCCTGAAAACGCCACAGTTCGTTACCTGCCGCAACAAACTCCGGCCACACCTGAAAGATCGCGGGATCGGTTTTCATCGTCTCGATCTCGTGTTTAGCCGCCACGGCATAGGCCCGCAACTGCAATTTCCCCGATTCAAACGCGCGACTCGTGTCGAGCACCTGGGACAGCTTCTTTGCAATCTCGTCGATCGCGGCCATCGTTTGCGCGATCTTGATGTAGCGCGATTCGTAATACTGGGGGATCGGGGTGGAAAACACCTTGAGCGGCTCTCCCCACAACTCGTCGAGCCCTTCCTCGCCGCTGTAATGACGCACCTGCTTGCCGAGATCCAGCGCTTCGAGAAAACAGGATTCGCATTCGAGCAACAGCTCGTTGTTATCCGTGATTTCTATCCCTTTCTGCTTCATCCGGAAGATCATCCCGAATATATCGCTGCCTCGATTGAGCAAGGCGCCGGCAAGCATCGCCGCGTTGACGCGTTTGCGTTCGGGCTCTTCTTCTCTCTCATACGCCGCGCGCGCACTTTCGAGCTTGTGCCCGGGTGTGTTGATCCCGGGTTCGGTATGATGGAAGACGCGCTTCGTCAGACCGTCGATCAATTCGAGACGGGCTGCATCCTGGTCGGCCGGCACTTCGTATTTCCGAATCCAGTATCCATCGAAAAAGACGCATTCCGTACCGCGCACCATGGACACCGTGCCGTTGGAAAGGACCGGAGGCTGCACCTCGGCGCGTGGGATATCCGGTTTCCCGGAGAGGTCATCGTGTTCGGACATTGTCGCGATATTTCCGCCTGGACATCTTGGCTCTGCGGTTTGCGATCCGGCTGCTTTGTCGATTCGGACCGGCCATCAGAAAGTTCACTTAAAGTTCACCGCAACGCTATGAGTTCGGTGAAGTTTTACCCTACCCTCGTTTCGCTATCTCACATTTTAGTCGGCCTGCTACGATATGCCAGTTTTTGTGGGCCCATTACCGAAAATTTCTGCCGATGCATTCCAGCGAGGTAACGCATGACCGAAGCCGCAACCCATCAACATGAAACCCGGGCGGACTTCCGCTATTTCCACCAGGTCGCGCTCCGCTGGAATGATCTGGACGCCTACCGTCACGTCAACAACGTCCGTTTTTACACCTTCTACGACACCGTCATCATGCATTATCTTGTCGTCGAGGGAGGTTTCGACCTGATCGACGGCCCCTTCGTACCCTTCACAGTGGAGAATCTGTGCCGTTTTCACCGACCGCTGCGATATCCCGCCACCGTCGAATGCGCGCTGCGCGCAGCACATATCGGCAACAGCAGCATCCGCTACGAGCTCGGGTTGTTCGTCGAAGGAGAAGAGCCGGTGATCGCGACCGGTTATTTCGTCGACATTTTCGTCGACGAATCCGAGCAACCCTCGCGCATCCCGGATTCGATTCGCGCTCATCTCGAAAAACTCCGCACGGATTGACGCGAGGGGCCGCTTCGCCCTATCCGCCCTCCGCATCCGGAAAGCGGTAATCGACGAACGTCTGGCGCAATTTCAGCTTGCTGATCTTTCCGGTCGCCGTATGCGGCAGTTCGTCGACGAAGGCCACGTCGTCGGGGGTCCACCATTTTGCGATCTTGCCGTCGAAATAACGGATCAACTCGTGCGGTTCAACCGACTCGCCGTCGGCCCTGACCACGACCAGCAGCGGGCGCTCCTGCCACTTCGGATGCTGAATACCGATCACGGCCGCCTCGGCCACGGCCGGGTGCCCGATCGCGACGTTCTCCAGATCGATCGAACTAATCCATTCGCCGCCCGACTTGATCACATCTTTCGTGCGATCGGTAATTCGAATGAATCCTTCCGCATCGATCGTCGCCACATCACCGGTGTTAAACCAGCCGGCCTCGGCATGGGCGTCGCTGGGTTGATCGAGCTTGTAGTATTCCGAGCAAACCCACGGCCCGCGAATTTTGAGCGCCCCGAAGGCCACGCCGTTCCACGGCAGTTCGTTACCGTCTTCGTCCGTGATCTTGATCTCCACTCCGGGGACGGATCGGCCTGCACTCTGCAGGTGATACTGCAATTCCTCGCCCTCGAGTTTGGCCGATTCAACCGTGTGATTGTTCGCCGTGCCGAGCGGACTCGTCTCCGTCATGCCCCACGCGTGTATGACCTGAACGTTATACAGGTCACGAAATTCCTCCATCATCGACAGCGGACAGGCCGAACCGCCGATAGCCGTTTTACGCAACGGTTTGAGATTACGACCATTTTCGCGCAGGTATTTCAACACGGGTAACCAGACCGTGGGCACACCGGCGGAAACCGTCACGCCCTCGTTGTTGATCAGGTCGACGAGCAATTCCGGGTCGCTCAGTTTCGGGCCGGGCATGACGAACTTCGTACCGACCATCGCGCCGGCGAACGGGAACCCCCACGCGCCAACGTGGAACATCGGCACTATTGGCAAGACGCAGTCGAGCGCCGATACACCCATTGTGTCGACGAGCGCCTGACCATAGGTATGCAGCACGGTTGAGCGATGGCTGTACAGTGCGCCTTTCGGGTTGCCGGTCGTGCCGGACGTGTAGCACAGCCCGGCCGCCGTATTTTCATCCAGTTCCGGCCAGGCGTACGCGTCGTCTTCCTGCGCCAGCAGCGTCTCGTAACACATCACGTTCGACAAGCTCGTATCCGGCATATTCGCCGTGTCCGTCATCACGACGTACCCCTTCACGTTCGGGCACTGATCGGCGACTTTCTCCAGCAGCGGCACGAACATCACGTCGACAAAGATAAATTCGTCCTCGGCGTGATTAATGATGTAGACGAGCTGTTCTTCGAACAATCTCGGGTTGATGGTGTGGCATACCCTGCCGCTGCACGAGATGCCGAAATACAGCTCCATGTGACGATAATCGTTCCACGCGAGCGTCGCTATTCGCGCATCAGCACTGGCTCCGAGGCGCTCGAGCGCATTGGCGAGCCGCCTCGTGCGGGCAAAGCAGTCAGTGAACGTATACCGGTGCAGTGGGTTGTCGCCCGTGACAGATACGATTTCACGTTTCCCGTGATTGCGTTCAGCGTGCCGCATGATCGACGTGATCAGCAGCGGAATGTCCATCATCAAACCTTGCATCAAATTCTCCAGCAGCGTTTTGGATCCGGTTGCACGAGACACCCGTCCGTCGAGTGGCCGTCACCGGCACTTCGGTCAGGTCCTGCGTCAGGCGCGGGCTTTTCGGGCAAATGCCTTACTCACTCGACGGTTTCAGGACCTGCCGGGCCATGCTCAAATCCCGCACGTGTTCGCGAAACAGTGCGGATTCTACCGATCGACGACAACAAGTCACGCCCCGGCGCGTCGAACGGCGGTTTCGCCCGGTCGAATGACCCTTTAACCCATCCTGTCGCGTGCCGTGATAAATTCGCGGCCATGGATAAACGAGAGATTACGATTCCCCGCCCGGACGACTGGCACGTGCATTTGCGCGACGGCGCCGTCCTCGCGGCCGTGCTCGCCGACACGGCTTCGGTATTCGGCCGGGCGATCGTCATGCCGAATCTGAGCCCCCCGATTACGACGAGCGAGCTGGCGGCCTCGTACCGCGAACGCATACTCGCCGCACTCGAACCCGGATCGGCATTCGTTCCACTGATGACCTGCTACCTGACCGACACCACGGATCCGGGTGATCTGCGCAAGGGGTTTCGCGACGAGACGATTGTCGCCGCAAAGCTCTACCCGGCCGGCGCGACGACAAATGCTGCAGCCGGCGTGACGGATCTGGGGCTACTCGGCCGCGTATTCGAGACAATGCAGGAACTCGGCATGCCTTTGCTCGTTCACGGAGAAGTGGTCGACCCCGACGTCGATGTGTTCGACCGCGAAGCGGTGTTCATCGACAGGAAACTGCGCACAATAGTCGAGCGCTACCCGGAGCTGCCGGTCGTACTCGAGCATGTCACGACAAGCGACGGCGTTGCCTTCGTCCGCGAGTCGCACGATCGCGTCGCGGCGACGATTACGCCGCATCACTTGTTGATCAATCGAAACGCGATGTTCGTCGGCGGTATCCGCCCGCATTACTACTGCCTTCCGGTCGCGAAACGGGAATCTCATCGACTCGCTTTACGTGCCGCCGCAACATCCGGCGAACCGAAATTTTTTCTCGGCACCGATTCGGCGCCACACCCGAGCAAGGCAAAGGAAAGCGCGTGTGGTTGCGCAGGGGTTTATAATTCCGCGACCGCGATGGCGTGTTACGCGCAGGTATTCGACGAGTGCGGGCAGCTGGACCGCCTGGCCGATTTCGCCGGCGTGTTCGGACCGGGGTACTACGGTCTGCCTGTTAATACCGATCGCATCACGTTACGGCGAGCCGAAGCGCTGGAACCGCGATCGCCGATCGAACTTGACGGCGACCACATCGAGGTCTTTCTGCCGGACACGCCCGTCGGCTGGGCGATCGCAAACGCCCCGAACTGACAATCCGATGCGACCGAACCAACGATTTTCCGGGGCCAACGACCTGATCGAGTTCGACCGCGGTCATCTGTGGCACCCGTACAGCAGCCTGGTCGAACCGCCGCCCGTGTTTGCTGTCGAAAGTGCCGACGGGGTTCGCATTCGACTCGAGGATGGCACGGAACTGATCGATGCGATGGCATCGTGGTGGTCGGCGATCCACGGTTACAACGTGCCGGCTCTCAACGCGGCGCTGCAACGCCAGTCGCAGCACATGTCACACGTGATGTTCGGCGGCCTGACACATCAGCCCGCGGTCGAACTCGCCGCCCGACTGGTCGAACTGACTCCCGCCGCACTTGAACGTGTTTTTCTCGCCGACTCGGGCTCCGTTGCCGTCGAAGTCGCGCTGAAAATGGCTATTCAGTACTGGGCCGCGCGGGGCATGCCGCGCAAGCAGCGGCTCCTCACGATTCGCGGCGGATATCACGGCGATACGTTCGGCGCGATGGCCGTGTGTGATCCGGACACGGGTATGCACGGCCTGTTTCGGGACGTTCTGCCGCAGCATGTATTTGTCGAACGTCCCGCTATCGAATTCGGGCAAACCTGGGACCCCGGCGCATTTGCCGCGATCGAATCCGCGCTGCGTCGCGAACATGATGAACTCGCGGCCTGTATCGTCGAACCGATTGTGCAGGGTGCCGGCGGCATGTGGTTTTATCATCCGCAGTACCTGAACGACCTGCGCGCGCTCTGCGACGAACTCGGGGTGCTGCTGATCTACGATGAAATTGCGACCGGCTTCGGGCGCACGGGGAAAATGTTTGCGCTGGAACACGCTGACGCAGTCCCCGACATTTTATGCCTCGGCAAGGCCATCACCGGGGGTTACATGACGCTTGCCGCGACGATGACGACGGCGCGCGTCGGCGAAACCATCAGCAACGGCGATCCCGGCGTTTTTATGCACGGCCCGACGTTCATGGCCAACCCCCTCGCGTGCGCGGTTGCCGCCGCGAGCATCGACACCCTGCTCGAATCGCCGTGGGAGGATCGGGTGCAGCGGATCGAACAGCAGCTGCGCGCGGAACTCTCGCCGTGTGCGGATTTCGATGTCGTTAAACACGTTCGAACGCTCGGCGCGATCGGCGTCGTCGAACTACACCGGCCCGTCGATATGCGCCGCATGCCGCAACTGTTCGTCGAGCGCGGGGTCTGGGTTCGACCGTTTGGCCGACTCGTGTACGTGATGCCGCCCTACGTGATTACGCAGGACGACCTCACGGTCGTGACGGGCGCGATAACGGACGTGTTGCGCGATCCACCGTTACTCGATTAAGCGGCGCGTAATGCGTTGACCGCAGTTCGGCACTGGAAACCGAACGCCTCAGCGACAGCTGGCTGCGTGACTTCCCCGTGACAAATATTGAGACCATCGCGCAGATGGGTATCCGACTCGAGCGCGCCAGCAAGGCCGGATTCTGCAAGACGCATCACGTACGGCAACGTCGCATTGTTCAGTGCGTACGTCGAGGTACGTGGTACCGCGCCCGGCATGTTCGCGACGCAGTAATGCACGATATCGTCAACGATGTACATCGGGTCGGCGTGCGTCGTCGCGTGGCTCGTCGCGAAACATCCGCCCTGGTCTATCGCGACGTCGACGAGCGCGCTGCCTGCGCGCATGTCGCCAAGCATCGCTTTTGATACGAGCTTCGGCGCCGCGGCGCCCGGGACGAGTACCGCACCAATGACCAGATCGGCATCGGCGACGCAGGATTCGAGGTTTCCGGCGCTCGCGAAGACCGTATTGAGTCTGCCGGCGAACAACGCATCCAGTTCGCGTAGCCGCGGCAGCGACAGGTCGAGCACGGTCACACGGGCCTGCAATCCCAATGCCATTTGAATCGCATTCGTACCCACGACCCCGCCACCAATGACGACGACGTTCGCCGGCGCCACACCGGCCACACCGCCAAGCAGGATACCGGCGCCGCCGGATTCACGTTCGAGCGCGCGCGCGCCCGCCTGCACGGACAACCGCCCCGCCACCTCGCTCATCGGCGCGAGCAACGGCAGACTTCCGTCCGGCGACGACACTGTTTCGTAAGCGAGTGCGCTCACCCCGCTCGCCATGAGCGCTTCGGTTAACGCCTGGTCTGCGGCCAGGTGAAGATAAGTGAACAGAATCTGGTCGGGCCGGAACATCGAGCACTCTGTCGGTTGCGGTTCTTTCACTTTGACAATCAAATCGCTCGTCGCGAAGACTTCGGCGGCACTGTCAACGATCGTCGCGCCGACCTCGCGATAGGCTGCATCGCTGGCAAGTATGCCGTGACCGGCACCCGACTCGACGGTCACCTGATGATCGCGCCGGATCAATTCCCGGGCACTCTGCGGGGTCAGACCGACCCGGTATTCATTGGCCTTGATTTCCGTGGGTACGCCGATACGCATCGTCCCGTCCTCCGATTCAGATTTGTGTTGAAACTGTTCTAACAATAGGCGGAATTGGACAGAATAGTCCGTCTTTTATGCGACCACGAAAACCAATATCACAAGATAATTTTATATATTGGTCTTTTTATGCAATTATCTGCACATGAGTCTCGATCGAACGGACCGCAACATACTCCACGAGCTTCAGCTCGACGGGCGGCTGAGCAATGTGACCCTCGCGGAACGGGTCAATCTGTCCGAGTCCGCGTGCCTGCGCCGGGTGCGGAGTCTCGAAGAGGCAGGCATTATCGACGGCTACGTCATGCTCGTTGATGCGGTAAAAGTCGGCCTCGCCAGCACTGTCTTCGTGCAAATCAGCCTCGACCGCCAGCAACGCGAAGACCTGGACAAATTCGAAGCTGCGGTGGCCGGCGTACCCGAAGTCATGGAGTGCTACCTGATGACCGGTGATGCGGATTTCCTCCTGCGTGTCATCGCTTCGGACGCGGCCGACTACGAGCGCATCCATTCGCAGCACCTGACCCGACTCCCGGGCGTGACCCGCGTGCGTTCGAGTTTCTCGCTGCGCAATATCGTCAAGAAAACCGAGCTGCCAATCCGCTGAAGCCGGTCGCCCGATCTGTCAGAATCGAATACATGACGCAAGGGTTCGATGAAGAGGTCGTCCGCGCAATCGCGAAATGGCCGGATGTTCCGGCCTGCTACGGTTGGCTCGGCCTTGATCGACGGGGAAACTGGCTCATCAAGGGCGCATCAATTTCGCACCGACGGGCAATCGAATTCCTCAACCGGCATTACAACGCGGACGACAGCGGGGCCTGGTACGTTCAAAACGGACCGCAGCGGGCTTATTGCGACCTTGCTTATACGCCGTGGGTAATCGCGCTCGATGGCGAAAACACGCTGCACACGCATACGGGTCTCGTCGTCGAGCATTTGAAGACACTCCTGGTCGACGAAACCGGCGATTTGTTGCTGGAAACCGAACACGGAATCGGTGTTCTCGACGATCGTGACCTCGCCCGGTTTATTGACACGCTCGATACTGAGCCGGGTTCGAGCCGCGCCCCGCCGATCGACGCGGCTGAGGTACTCGCCGCAACCGCGGAGGGTGCGGAACCCCTGCGGCCGATCCTGCGCAACGGCCGGAGCCTGGTCGTAGCCGCGGTTACCGTCGCTGAGGTTGCTGCCCGGTTCGGGTTCGTCGCGGCACCGAGCGGCGCGGAAAAACCCGCGACCTAGTGCGCCGTACGCGACCGGTTACCCGTGGTGTCGCCACCAGATACTCAGCAGGACGGAAGCGATGATAATGGTGATGCCGAACATGGTCCGGCGCCAGTTATCACGCGTCAATCCGGGGCGGACGTGCCTGCGATAAAAGCGAAACAGGAACACCACGAGGATGCTGAGCGCCATCGCACTCGCGACGATAGTCGGATCGCTCATAATGCGCCGGCCTCGTACATTCCTTGCTTGTCTATGAAAGCAACATCGCAGATCGATTTTTCCGTCATCGTCGCCACTTACAACCGCGCCGCCATGCTCCCGCGTGCACTCGATTCGATTCTAGAGCAATCATTCGCAGCTCGCGAGATTATCGTCGTTGACGACGGCTCGAGTGATGGCACAGCGTCTCTGATGCGTTACTGTTATCCGCAGGTCCGTTACCGCTATATCCGGCACAGCGGAGTCAGCGCCGCTCGCAACTGTGGAATTGCCGCGGCGAAAAGTTCGTGGCTCGCCTTCCTCGATTCAGATGACAGCTGGCAATCCGACAAACTCGCACGCCAGGCGGCGTTGATTACCGAAACACCAGGATTGCGCTGGCTACATACGAACGAAACCTGGATCCGCGACGGACGAGTGCTGGGACAAAAGCCGCGCCATCGTAAAACGGGCGGCAATATTTTCGACCGCGCGCTGCAATTGTGTTGTGTATCGCCATCAGCGGTTGCGATCGAGCGGGAGGTCTTTTCAGAGTTTGGCATGTTCGACGAATCCCTGAAGGCGTGCGAAGACTATGATTTGTGGCTTCGCATCGCCGCCAAATTGCCGATCGGCTTTGTAGACGCGCCGCTCGTGGTCAAATACGGGGGTCATGATGACCAGTTGTCGCGTCGGACCCCGACACTCGATTATTACCGCATCGCAGCGCTCGGCAATCTCATCGCGAGCGGGCGCCTCGGTCGACCGCAGGCCGACGCCGCAATGCAGATGCTGCGTCAAAAGGTTCGAATATTTGTGACCGGTGCGCGCAAACGGGGACGCGACGGCGCCGTGGCCGCCGCGTTGAACATCCTGGATAAAACGGTTGACAGGTATGCTGCTGAATATCGTCACTGCTCTGCCGAGTGAGGCTCGGCCGCTCATTGATCACTTCAAACTGCGTCGCGAGGAAGCGTCGCGGCTGCCGGTGTACGCATCGTCCCGCATACGACTCGCGGTATCGGGCATTGGCAAGGCCGCTTGCGCCAATGCGACCGGCTTTCTTGCCGGTTCGACGCCGCCGGGCGTGCATCAGGCGTGGCTCAACATCGGCATCGCCGGACACGCCCACGCACCACCGGGTACCGTGGGCCTCGCACACCAGATTGACGACGCCGCAACCGGCCGCTCGTACTACCCCGGCATCGTGTTTCGATCGCCCTGCCCGAGCTACCGGGTCAAATGTTTCGACAGGCCGACAACCACCTACGACGGCGACGCAATGTGCGACATGGAGTCATCGGCGTATTTCGCGGCGGCGACGCGTTATTCGGATGTCGAAACCGTCCACGCCATCAAGATCGTGTCGGATAACTCCGCGGCCCACATCGCAACCATTGATCGCCAGCGTATCCATGAACTGATCGGCCAGCACGTGGACGTTGTCGACGACATCTGCGAACAGCTGTTGCAGGTTCTCGGCAGCACCGTGCCGGCGGATCCGGGACGCGAAAACATCGACCGGCTAACCCGCCAATGGCGATTCAGCGTCACCCAGATCATCCAGTTACGGGAACTGTCGCGCCGGTGGTCGTTGCTCAGACCCGCTGAGCCGTGGCCCCCGCTACCGCTCGACGGATGCAGGAGTGCACGGGACGTCATTCACACAATCACCTCCGCGGTCGATACCTGCGCACTCGAAATTTCATGACCGCAATCGATACCATATACGTTGAGCGCGCGGCGCGCGATCACCCGCGGAGCGAACAGATCTTGCGCCGGTTCGCCAAAGCCCGCGTGATCGAATGCGAAAATCATGCAGCGATCTTCAACCGCAAGCAGCAGAATTTCCGCTCGCAGAAACTCCGTCCCGCACTGATTCTCGCGCTGAAACATTCACCACGGTTATACGAGGTCCCGGCCGGACAGCACCTCGGCGCGAAACATAATTACTATTTCTCTCACCTGCTGAACTGTCCGTTCGATTGCCGCTATTGCTTTTTGCAAGGCATGTTTGGTTCCGCGAACTACGTGTTGTTTGTCAATTACGAGGATTTTTTTGACGACATTGTGCGCAAGGTCGCAGCCAGCGAGGGATCGGTACATCTGTTTTCAGGTTACGACTGCGACAGCCTCGCGCTCGAGCCGCTGACCGGCTTTGCCGAGCACTTCGTAGCGCCCTTTGCCGGAATTAAAAATGCGGCGCTCGAACTGCGAACGAAAAGCACCCAGATCCGAACGCTGCTGTCACAGCCCGCGCATGACAACTGCATCATGGCGATGAGCCTCGCCCCTGATGTCGTGATTGATAATTTCGAACACGGGACCCCGCGACTGAACGAAAGACTCAAGGCACTGCTGAAGCTGCAGCAGCACGGCTGGCCGGTCGGGCTGCGTTTCGATCCGCTCGTCGATTTCGACGGCAGTGACACGGTATACCGGAATTTCTTCGACCGTGTCTTTAGCACGATCGATCGTGACTGCGTGCATTCCGCGACGCTCGGCGGCCTGCGACTCCCGCGCGGCTACGCGAAACGCATGATCCGCTTGTATCCGGACGAACCATTGTTTGCGACCCGCTTTGATGAGGTCGAGGGTGTACTCGTCGCCGCCGGAAGCAACATCGCCGTCGGTCGCGCCGCAAGTGCGATTGGAAAATTCCTGCCGAGCTCGCGCATCTTCGTGCAGCACACCGCCCCTGCCGACGGCGACGCGCAGACCCCCGCTATCGCCGGACCACCCGAGTGAGTCGCGAGATTCTGATCGCGGGTAGTTTCATCGCCTATCTCCTGGTGGTCGGGGCTATCGGACTCGCGGCATATCGGCGCACGCATGACAGTGCGGACTTTATCCTGGGCCGAAGACGCCTGTCGTACTGGATCTCTGCGCTGAGCGCCGGCGCATCGGACATGAGCGGGTGGTTGTTGCTCGGGTTGCCGGGCCTCGCCTACGTGGCCGGCGGAGAAGCGCTGTTCCTCGCGCTCGGATTGTTCGTGGGTACTTACCTGAACTGGCGATTCATCGCTCGTCCTTTGCGCGTCTACACGGAACGCTACGGCGATGCATTGACGTTGCCGGAATATTTTGAGCATCGATTCGACGACCGAACGCATTCCCTGCGCCGGGTTTCGGCCATCTGTATTCTTGGTTTCTTCGCGTTCTACACCGCGGCCGGTTTCGTCGCCGGGGGCAAACTCTTTTCTGCTTCGTTTGGAGTTCCCTATGAAACCGCTGTTATCGCCGGCGCGTCATTGATCGTGGCGTACACTGCGTTCGGCGGATTTCTCGCGGTATCGTGGACCGATGCGCTGCAAGCGGGGCTGATGTTTTTCGCCCTCGTGATCGTCGCCGTACTCGCGCTGGATTCCCGTCCCGACAGTCCGGTCACGGCCAACGCGATCAGCGTATCCGGTCTGTCTTCGATGACCATCGCATCCGCGCTTGCCTGGGGACTCGGGTACTTCGGCCAGCCGCATATCCTGGCCCGATTCATGGCCATCCGCGATCCGGACAGCGTGGCGTCGGCACGACGACTTGCAACCGCATGGACGGGGATAGCGCTTGTCTGTGCGATCGCGGTGGGGATCGCGGGGCATTGGGTGCTGCCCGCAGAATTGCTCGCTGACGACCGCGAAACGGTGTTCATTCACTTGCTCGAGATATTGCTTCATCCGCTGGTGGCAGGCGTTTGTCTGGCCGGTATTCTTGCCGCGATCATGAGCACGGCCGATTCGCAATTGCTGGTTGCAGCCGCGGCACTGACCCACGATCTCCTCCCCTCCGGACGACGATCGCAAACGGCCTCACTTCGCTGGCACCGCGGCGCCGTCGGGTTGATTTGTCTCGTCGCGCTGTCCGTCGCGTTACGCCCGGACTCCGGCGTACTCGCGCTCGTCGCGTACGCGTGGGCGGGTTTCGGGGCCACCATCGGGCCCGCCGTGGTCATGAGCCTGTACTCGCCGCGGACGTCGAAGCGCAGCGTGCTCGCCGGAATGCTCGCCGGCGCGGCCTGCGTGGTCGGGTGGGAACATCTCGAGGGTGGATTATTCGACCTCTACGGGTTGTTGCCAGGGTTTTGCGTCGGGTTGGGCGTGATGCTCACTTGCAACATCTTCTGTCTGCCACGCAGTTCGCGAACCGTTTTGGGCAGGTGAATCGCGAGGCAATTTATGTTGCGACGCAACAACATTCCGTCACGCGCCGGATCAGCCAAAATCCGGTGGCCGCCGGGTGAATAGGCGGAATTGCATGTGATCGTTATAATGCTTGGCTAAAGTGCTGATTAACTGGTCGAACTACCGGTTCCCGACCAAGGGGCCGGGCGCAACGGAGCGACCGCGGTAGCTAACAATAAAAGCTTATGGATCTTACCGAGACAGCCGTATTCAGAATTGGCGCGAAGCAAGTCGACCGCTTGTTCAAGGCCGCACATCTGGATTTTGCCGTCGGTATGATCGCGGCCGCGGTGTTGGCAGGCTCGGCGTGGGCCGCCGGTGTAACGGGGGTCTCCCTGGGTATTTGCGCCATTCCGGTGCTCGTCGCGATCATTCGCTGGCTCATGGCGCTTGCCTACAACAGCAAACCCCGCTCGAGTTCGGCCGTGAAGCGCTGGGAAATATTTTTTGACGCCGGCAGCGTCATCGCCGGACTCGCCTGGGGCCTCGTCGTCGCCTATCTCATTTACAGCGACCAGTTAACCGCGGCAGCGGCGGCCATGGCAATTGCCTGCGTCGTCAGTCTTGCGGGGGTCGCCCTGTATGCCGGTTCGTTTGTCGTCACTCTGTTGTTCGCCGGGTCGGCGTTGATTCCGGGTGCCGCGACCGCGGCGATACGCGCCAACGCGACCGGGGCAACGTTCGCCGCGATCGCCGTTGCGACGTTCGCTATCACCGTGCTGTGTTCACGCATGGTCAAGCAGCTGAGATGGGAAACCGTCATGGCGCAGCAGGAAACGGAACAGCTCACGGGGCACCTCGACCAGCGGCGGACTCAGGTCGAAAAACTGAATGTCGCACTGAAAACGAATGCAGATAAGCGGGAGCAGGCCGAAATTACGCTGCGCAGAACGTCCGCCGATCTTGGCCTCGTACAAGGCAAGGCAAAAGCCCTCGCCGATACGCTCGAGCGGGTATCGCCGATTTGCCAGGTCACCGGCCTGGCGAACCGGCGACATTTTGATACGGAACTCGACGCGGAATGGCGCCGCGCGACCCGGGAGCAAAAACCGATGTCGCTCGTTATCGTCGAGGTCGATGAAATCGCGGAATACGTTGAGAATTACGGTAGCCAGTCGTCCGATGCGTTACTCAAGCGCGTCGGTCAAACCATGAAAGGCTTCGGCCGCCGCTCCGGTGATCTCGCCGGACGATTCGAAGAGCAAAAACTCGCGCTGATGTTACCCAGCTGCGACGTGCGTAACGCGGCGCGGATGGCTGAGGCGCTGCGAAAACGCATCGAAGGTACAAAAATCGCTCATGCCGGTTCGAAAAACCGGGATACGGTCACCGTGCACCTCGGGGTCGCAACGATCAAACCATCACGTGGGCTCGAAAAAGAAGAACTTTCGAAGCGGGCCGATGCGGCCTTGTACGAGGCACGATTCCAGGGCGGCAACAAGATCGTTGCCTACAAGCCGTTGAGCAAACTGAAACTGGAACGATGGGATCAACCGAACGATGGCCCGCTCAGCGAACAGTCGCTGACTCAGAAGCTTCTGGTGTGGGGTTACGATACAGCAAAAGACCTGTTGCGCCCGGGCGAGAAACCCAGGGCTCACGTCTCTGAGCACGATACCGTCATTGCGATACTGACCGGCGAGCTGCTCATCGATGTCGAAGGACATACGATGGCGATCAAGCCGGGAGATTCCATCTTCGTACCGAGCGGCGTCGCTTTGCGACTTCAGGCCAGCGGAGACAATCCGGTGGTCAAATTCACCGCAACAAAAAGCGCCTGAACGACGACCATCGTGATGCAGGCGAGCTTTCGGGCCGAACGTTGACGCAATCGTGTCCGCGCGCGAAACAGCTGCGGTGGGTCGCCTGGCTGCTTTTGAGTCTCGGCTTAGGCGCTTGTGGCGGCGAACATCCCCAACTGACCCCGCTGCCGCCCGACGCCGTGATTCTTGCATTCGGGGACAGCCTCACGCGAGGAACCGGCGCGGCGGAGGCCTCGACCTACCCGTCTGAACTCGCCCGCCTCACCGGGTTCACCGTCGTCAATGCCGGTATTTCCGGCGAAATTTCCGCCGACGGGCTCCGCCGGCTTCCGGCGGTGCTCGATGCAAACAAGCCCCAGCTGATGATCCTCTGTCACGGCGGTAACGATATGCTGCGCAAGCGCAATCTTGCGGCCGCAGCGGATCATATCGGCCAAATGATCGAACTCGCGCGTGCGCGGGGCACGGAAGTTGTGCTCGTTGGCGTGCCGAAACCGGGTCTATTGCTCGGTACGGCAGATTTCTATGCAGAACTCGCCACGTCGGCCAACGTTCCGCTCGAATCGGATATCGTCGCGGACGTCCTCGGCAACGCCGGTCTCAAGTCCGATCCGATTCATCCAAACGCCGCGGGCTACCGGCAGATTGCCGCTGCCCTGTTCGAACTGCTCGGCGAAACCGGCGCCTTGTAAGCGGTTTGCGAAAACGCGCATCTGTGGGAAGATGCGGCACCCAATTTGAGCCCATTCAACGGAGACTCTCGCCCATGATACGGATGCTGCCCCTCGCCCTCACCTTGTTCGCCGCCACCACGGTGTACGCGGTCGGGGTCTCGCTCGACACCGAGAAGGAAAAGTTCAGTTACGCAATAGGGGTTCAGATCGGTCAGAGCCTGATCCGGCAAGGCGTGGAACTCGATTCGGACGCGTTTAATCTCGCAATCCGCGATGCCATCGACGGATCAAAGCCGCGGCTCACCGCGGAACAATTACAGGCGGCATTGACGAAGGGCGAATCGTCGGTCAACGACGGCCTGCGCGAGCGCGCCGTTGCCAATCTGAAGGCCGGCAAGGCTTTTCTCGCGGAAAACGCGAAAAAAGAAGGCGTCGTGGCGCTGTCGAGCGGTTTGCAATACAAGGTTTTGCGCGCTGGCGCAGGCGAATTTCCGAAATCGAACAGCACCGTTGAGGTGCACTATGTCGGAACCCTGATGGACGGTCGTGAATTCGACAGTTCGAAGCGTCGCGGCGAATCGGCAACGTTTGGTGTGAACGACGTCATCAAGGGCTGGCAGGAAGCCATTCCGCTGATGCGGATCGGCAGCCGCTGGCTCGTTTTCATCCCGCCCAGTCTCGCTTACGGGGTCAAAGGTGCCGGCGCGGTGATCGGGCCGAACGAAACGCTGATCTTCGAAATCGAACTGCTTGATATCGTGGGCTGACCATAACCCGCTACCTTGTCAATCAGACGAATCAGCGTAACATAAGCCGAAATCACGGCAGAATTACAAAGTTGATGATCGAAATCGAGAGAAAGCCCGGTGACGACCCGATGGTATTCAACGTCGTCGTGTCCGATTCTGCTGGCAGTACGAAGCACCGGGTCACGCTGACTGACGCGAGTTACCAGAAGCTCACTGCCGGCAAGATTACGCCCGATGAGTGCGTCGAAGCGGCGTTCAAATTTCTGCTGGAGCGCGAATCAAAATCCGACATCCTGCCGAGTTTCGACATCAACGTGATTAACATGTCGTTCCCGAGTTTCGAACGCGAATTCGCGAATTACATGTAGGACGACCCGCGGCCCGGCCGCTCAGTCGCATAACGTCCCGGGCTCGTGCTCCTCGACAGCCGCACGAACCTCGGCGCCGAAAAATTCTTCGCGCCACCCTTCGTACAGACGGACACCCGGCTGGCGGCCGACGGCCATCTCCAAATCACGCCGCGTCGCGACGAGTGACATTGATATTTCATGCTCACGGGCACGTATTTTCAGCGCCTCCACGAGACGCTGCAGCAGCGCCTTGCCAAACCGGGTGAAGCGGGGCTTGCGCGCCGGCCGATCGATGTCACCGTGCGTCCCCGCATTCATCGCTTCCAGCAGTTCATCTCCATGGCGTCGAATCAATCCGGGCGACAGCCCGTCAATCCTTGCGAGTTCGGCGCGGGTCTCGGGAGCACTACGCGCGAGTACGAATAACCGGTCGTCTTTCACTACCCAGCCCCGTGGCAGGTCACGCGTTTTCGCAGTCGCTTCCCGCCATGCAGCGAGTTGTACCATGCGTGTGAATTCAGCTGCACCCAGCTTGTCGGTGCCCTTCAGCCGACGCCACGCGTCCGCCGGTTCAGATTTGTACAATTCCGGGGCCGTCAGGCGGCCGCATTCCTCGACGAACCACTGCTCCCGACCACGGTTTTTCAGTTCGGTTTCCAGCACATTCATGATCTCGCCGAGATGGCGCACGTCCCCGGCCGCATACTGAACCTGCCGGTCGCTCAACGGACGCCGCGCCCAGTCCGTTCGCGAGGAGCTCTTGTCGAGATCGATGCCGCACAACTCGGAAACGAGGGCCGCGTAGGCGATCTGATCCGGTCGTCCGAGCAAGGCCGCCGCAATCTGGGTATCGAAAATCGGGCCCGGAACAGTTGCCGTCGTATTATAAAATATTTCGAGATCCTGTCGCGCCGCATGAAAGATCTTCACGCGCGCGTCGCTCGCAATCGCAGCACACAATTCTGTTGCGTTCTCGATGGTAAGCGGGTCCAGGCACCAGATATCCTCACCCGCGGCAACCTGAATCAGACAAAGGCGGGAGTAATACGTCCGCTCACGAACGAATTCGGTGTCGACGGCGATAGTCGAGACACCATCGAGTGCGCTAATCACCGCGTCTATCCCCGCGCTGGTGTCGACATAATGTACGCCGCTTTCAATGTTCAATGTCGTGTCCTCATATCATTGCCGCCCTCCGGCGAATTACTGCCTGGCGGAATACAGTCGCCGTACCCATTCGACCATTTGCCCGTCGGGGTCCTCGTTGGAGATGACTTGCGCGCCCGCAATTGCGCGAAAAGACGTTAATTTGTGTTGTTTTTCAAACACGCACGAAAAATGATCGGAAAATGCCGCATTAAGCCCTTGTTTTCTCAAGCGCCGGACCGGCAAATAAGATAAACTTTTTAGTCCTAAAGATTGTCGTAGCGATCAAAGATACCCCTGTATGATATCAGCGCGTTTTGAGCGATCTATGAAAACCTGCCGGACAATATTGACCACGGTGCTGGCGCTGTGCGCCTGCAGCGTATTCGCCGCCGTACCGATCACACCGAAAGACGAACTGTCGCCGCGCGCAGAGCACAAGCGGGCAACCCGGCTGATTACCCATTTCATCGCGAATTACCATTATCAACGACCGCCACTGGACGACGAATTGTCCGCAAAAATCTTCGAACGCTACGTCGAAATGCTCGATTCGACGAAAAGCTACCTGCTGCAGTCCGATATCGACGAGTTTTCGCGACACGCGAAAACCCTGGACGATTACCTGCGGCAGTCCAACCTGCAACCCGTTTTCGATATGTATGTGCGCTATCGGGAGCGCGTGGAAGACCGCATCAATAAATCGATTGCGACCCTCGACGACGATTTTGATTTCTCCCGCGACGAGAAGTTTGTATTCGACCGCGAGGACGCGCCGTGGGCAACGACGCTCGAGGAACTCGACGAACTCTGGCGCAAACGCGTCAAAAACGATGTCCTCTCACTCAGCATCGCCGGCAAGGACCCTGCGGAAATCTCCGACACCCTGCGCAAGCGCTACGAGGGCATACTCCGCCGCACCGGTCAGTTGAACAGCGAAGACGTCTTCCAGATGTTCATTAACGCCTACACGACGTCGATCGACCCGCACACGGCCTATTTCTCGCCGCGCACGTCCGAGAACTTCAAGATTCGCATGAGCCTGTCGCTGGAAGGCATCGGCGCGGTTCTTCAAACCGAAAACGAGCATACGCTCGTACGCGAAATCGTCACTGGCGGGCCCGCTGACAAAGGCGGGAAGCTTCACGCCGACGACCGGATCATCGGCATCGCCCAGGGCGCGGACGGCGACGTGGTAGACGTCGTCGGCTGGCGCCTCGACGACGTGGTCGATTTGATACGCGGGAAAAAGGGCACCATCGTACGTCTCGAGATTCTGCCGAAAAAATCCGGTCCGGACGGCCCGAGCAAGGTCATCAGCATCGAACGCAATACGATCCAGCTCGAGGAACAGGCGGCGAAGAGTTCCGTGCTGGAAGTTGGTGAAGACCCGAAACTGCTCAGGATAGCGGTCATCGAATTACCGACTTTTTACATGGATTTTGATGCCCGATCACGTGGCGATGAAAACTACCGCAGCACCACCCGGGACGTTCGTACCCTGATCAGTGAGCTCGAAGTGGATTCGTTCGACGCGCTGATTATTGATTTGCGCGGCAATGGCGGCGGTTCGCTCAGCGAAGCGACTGACCTGACGGGCCTGTTCATCGATTCCGGACCGGTCGTTCAGGTTCGAAATTCCCAGGGTCGCGTTCAGCTCGAGCGTGATACCGACCGGGGCGTCGCCTACAACGGTCCTCTCGCCGTGCTCGTCGATCGCAACAGCGCATCGGCGTCGGAAATTTTCGCCGGTGCGATTCAGGATTATCACCGCGGCATCGTCCTTGGAGAACCCACTTTTGGCAAAGGCACGGTCCAGAATCTCGTCGATCTGAACCGTTTCGACGACACCATGGACGGGAAACTGGGCCAATTGAAAGCGACGATTGCGCAATTCTTTCGGGTCGCCGGGGGTAGTACGCAGCACAAGGGGGTCGTGCCGGACATTGTATTCCCGACCGCGCTGAGCTCGGATGACCACGGCGAACGTGCATTGAATAACGCACTACCCTGGGCAAAGATAGCCGCCGCGCGCTACAAGCCGGCCGGTAACGATGAATTCGGCGTCGAAACGCTCAGGGAAATGCACCTGTCCCGGGTTGCCGAGGATCCCGCATTTCAGGCATTGCTCGCACAGGAAGCAGCCATCGAGGAAGCGCGGGCTCGTCAGGAAGTTTCGCTACTGAGAACCGCGCGCAAAGCCGAGCACGACAAAAACAAGCGGGAACAACGCGACCGCGAGAATCAGATCCGCATCGCTCATGGCCTTGATCCGTTGCCGCCGGAGAGCGATCTCGAGGACGAAGCGGAGGACGAAGACCTCAGCGACGAAGAAGATTTCGATGTCATACTCGAAGAAGCCACGGAAGTGGTCGCCGACATGCTGCGCACTCCGGTGCTGCCCGCCAGCCGTCTCGTCGACAGCCAGACTAAAGACCCGTTGCTGAATACCCGTAACAACGGCCGGGTGAAAGCCCTCGTCGATTAATTACGGGCTCCCGGCCGCTGCGCTCCGACATACGCCGCAAGCCGATCAAACCATTGTGTAATGTCATCAAGACTATAGGCTGCATTTGCCGCGCTCGGGTTCGGCGTGACGAAAACGCGAGCGCCGGCACAAACCTCCGGTTGCGCGCCCCAGGACACTTCTGCCCGGCGATTGTTGCCGGCGTATCGTAAAAAGTTGCGATAACTCATTTTGCCCTGAAACCAGACAACCCGGGGCTGACACTGTTCGAGCTTGGCGAGCGTAACGGGGACCCAGTGACGATAATCAGCAGCACGGAGTTCGCCCGCACCGGCTGTCGGTCGTTTCACCACATCGGTAAACCCGATGCGGTCTTCAGCCAGTAACCGCCGCATCGATTCAATACCCGGCGGCCTCTCGCTCGAAACGATCTGCGACCCGTTCAGGGCGCGCCAGAATCGGTTTTGCGGGGTCGCGTAAGGATAGCCACAACGAACGGAATTCGGCGAAGGGTTCAATCCAACGGAGATAATCCGGAGATCCGGGGCCAGGTAGTCTGGCAGTGTTTTCATCGTCGGCCGGTCCCGACCCCTGCATTGCAGCGGTTCCCGTGAATTTCACCCATAATGGTTCCCCGTAACGTGTCAATCGAAGTTTGCCTCATGCGTACCGGGTTCGCCTACGATCCGAAATTCCTGGCCCACGATACCGGGCCCGGACACCCCGAGCAGCCGGCGCGTGCGAGCGCGATTATGCAGCACCTCGCGCGGCTCGACTGGTTCGGGCAACTGGTCGAATGCGCGCCGCGCGCCGCAGACCGGCGTTGGCTGGAAACCGTTCACACGAACGACTACATTCGTCGCGCGGCCGCGGCTTGCGCGGACGGTCTGCCCTATCTCGATTCCATGGACGTCGCAATATCCGCGCAGTCCTATGATGTCGCGTTACTCGCGGCAGGCGCACCGCTCGCGCTCGCGGACGCCCTCGTGGCCGGCGATATCGACAATGGATTTGCGCTCGTAAGACCGCCGGGCCACCACGCCGAAAGCGATACGGCCCTCGGTTTTTGCCTGTTCAACAACGTCGCCATCCTGGCCCGTTACCTGCAGCGCGAACACGGCTTCGACAAGATCGCCATCGTCGACTGGGACGTCCACCACGGCAATGGGACACAACATACTTTCGAGTCCGATCCGAGCGTGTTGTACGTCAGCACCCACCAGTACCCCTATTATCCGGGCACGGGTGCGGCGTCCGAACGTGGCGAGGGTGCGGGTAGCGGCAGCGTGGTTAACTGCCCCATGCCTGCCGGGGCTACAGACGAGGCCTACGAGCGGGCTTTTTCCGAGCGGATCATTCCGGCTCTGGATCAGTTCGCACCCGAGGTCGTACTCATCAGTGCAGGATTCGACGCCCACCGCGACGACCCCCTCGCCGAGATCAACCTGTCCACCGGCGCGTTCGCCTGGATGAGCGAACGGCTGATAGAAATCGCCGACCGTCACGCGGACGGGCGAATTATCTCATTGCTCGAGGGCGGCTATAACCTTTCGCGGGTAGGCGAATGCGTTGCCGCCCACCTCGACAAACTACGCCTGGCCGGCGCTTGAACGTCTCATCATGACAAACGCCGCAGGGCTGTACCTGCAAAGCGGCGCGGGCCTGCTCGTGTTTGCAGTAATAGCCTGGCTATTCAGCACGAACCGCAAAGCCACACGCTGGCGGCTTGCTGTAACAGGCATAGCCATACAGGTACTCGTCGCCTTTGCTCTGACCCGTCTGCCCGGAATCAGACGCGGGTTTGATGTCCTCAACGATGCGATCGTCGCGCTTCAGGGCGCCACCGAAAGCGGTGCGAGTTTCGTGTTCGGCTTCCTCGGCGGCGGCGTCCAGCCATTTACCGCAGACCCGCCCGGTTCCGATTACGTCCTCGCATTCCGGGCCCTGCCGCTCATACTCGTGTTGAGTGCACTCACCTCGCTACTGACCTACTGGCGAATACTGCCGTTCATCGTGCGGGGTTTTGCATTTATTCTCGAAAAAACCTTCGGCATCGGAGGCGCGGTCGGTCTCGGCGCGTCGGCAAACGTATTTCTCGGCATGGTCGAAGCGCCACTGTTCGTCCGTCCGTACCTCGCGCGCCTGTCCTCGAGCGAATTGTTTGTCCTGATGTGTACGGGCATGGCGACGATCGCCGGTACGGTACTCGTCCTGTACGCAGCCTTTTTAAGCCCCGTAATTGACGATGCGATTGGGCATTTGCTCGTAGCATCGATTATCAGTGTGCCGGCGGCGATCACGATGGCGCACCTGCTCGTCCCCGAAACGGAGGCGATCACCGAGGGCGATTATGAGCCGGCGAATCACTCGACGAATGCGATCGCCGCGATCGCTGAAGGGACCCAGGAAGGGCTGAATCTGTGCCTGCAGATAGCCGCCATGTTGATCGTACTGATTGCACTAGTCAGCCTCGCGAACATGATTTGCGTCGCACTGCTGCCGGATATGGGTGGCGAACCGGTCACGATCGAGCGAATGCTCGGTTTCCTGATGGCGCCGCTGGCGTGGTTGACCGGCATACCGTGGCGCGAGGCGATACCGGCCGGCCAGTTTCTCGGGGTTAAACTCGTGCTCAACGAGTTCGTCGCGTACCGCGAATTTGCTGACGCGGCGACGGAATTTTCACCGCGATCGCGATTAATCATGCTCTACGCAATGAGCGGGTTTGCGAATATCGGCAGCCTCGGCATCATGATCGGTGGCCTCGGCGCGATGGTGCCCGAACGTCGTACCGAGATCATTCGTCTCGGGCCCATCGCGGTTCTCGGCGGGCTACTGGCAACGCTGAGCACCGGCGCAGTCATCGGACTCGTCGAATTATCGCGGTGACGGTAGCGCTGCGCGGATCAGTCTTTCTCCATACACGCGGTGCACGCGGTCGCAAACGGGACCGCCTCGAGCCGCGGTATTTCGATTTCGGATCCGCAGCCGGCGCAGATACCGAAGTGACCGTTTTCAATGCGCGACAGCGCTGCGTCGATCGCCCCGAGTTCCGCTTTTACGCCGTCGTCGAGCGCAGCGACAACCTCGTCATCGTGGCGTTCCGTGGCCTGTTCTTCGAAATCGGCACTCACCGGGCCGTCGCGATGATGAATGTGTTCGTCCAGCCGTTGGTGACGTTCAAGCAGTTCCGCGCGCAACGCGCGCAGTTTCGTGGCAAATCGATCCGATTTCATTAACTTTCTTCTCCTGTCAGGCGGAAGTTGCGCCGCCCTCTTCACGCCACTGGCGTGCAAGAATGCGAAAAATATCCGACTCCGTAATAAGTCCCACCAAGCGCCGTGAAGCATCGAGCACGGGAATTCCACCGATTTTATGTTCGAGCATCAGCTCCGCCGCATACCCGACTTCGTCGGTTTGATTAACGACAATCGGGTTCTTCGTCATTACGAGATCGACAATGAGGGAATCGAGTTTTTCCGACAGCTCGTTGAACGACAGGTACCTGCCGACTTCTGCTGGTTTGAACCGCAAAATATCTCCGAGCGTGATAATGCCAACGAGTTGATCCTTATCCACGACCGGAATTCGCCGGATGTGGTTTGCGGTCATTTTTTCGTACGCTTCGGCCAACGAGTCGTATTTCCCGAGTGTTATCAGGAACGGGGTCATGCAGTCGATGATCTGCATAACCGCAATCGAGCTTCGCATATGACAATCCCCGAATACTGGCAAACCAAGCGTAGAATGCCGCCCGGCACCGCCATTGATCCAGATCAACGGGTCTGAATGCAACACAACGAAAACATCGGTCCGATTGGGAACCATGAAGTGCTAGAATGGTCGGTTAACCCACCGGCCCCGAATTCACGGAGGACCTTTTGAAAGTTGTCGTCAGAATAGCGCTGATCTGCTGCGTCGTCGGCGGGCTGTGGTTCGCCATGCAGGCGCTAGCGACGAAAAAGCAGCGGGATCTCGAAGCGTTTGCTTCGATGCCGCGCGCGGTGCCCGCCGTGGAGGTGGAATCCGTCCAGCCGCAAAGCTGGCAGGAGTACCTCTACGCCATCGGGTCGTTTGCCGCGGTGCAGGACGTCAGCGTCACGAACGAAATCGAAGGCAAGGTCGTCGGGATTCATTTTTCGTCGGGCGAGCAGGTTAACGAAGGCGACGTACTCGTCACCCTCGATACGAGTGTCGACAACGCGGAACTCGAAGCGCTGAAAGCGGATCAGCGGCTCAACGAATTGCAGTTCGAACGGTCGAAGAAATTACTCCGTGACCAGACCATTTCAAAATCGGAGTTCGACATCGCAGCCGCCAGACGTGATGGCGCGGCGGCGATGACACGAGCAAAAGCCGCCAGCGTGAACAAGAAGACGGTGCGTGCGCCGTTTTCCGGTGTTCTGGGGATTCGTCGTATCGATCTCGGTGAATTCCTCGACGCCGGCGACGAAATCGTAAAGCTGCAGAGCATCGCTCCCATCTATCTCGATTTCGGGACTCCGGAGCGATTCATCGGGAACATCAGCAAGGACCTGCCGATCGAAGCGGAGGTCCACGCATACCCTGACGAGGTATTCCGCGGGCGCCTCGTCGCTGTCGAACCCGGTGTCGACCGGGCAACACGAAATATGTTCATGCGCGCCGCGTTCGACAATCCGGACTCCCGTTTGCGTCCCGGCATGTTCGCCGAAATTCGCGGCATCATCCCGCGGCAAAGTAAAGTTCTCACGGTCCCCGAAACGGCGATCACGTATACGCCTTACGGGAATTCCGTATTCGTTATCGAACAGACGGAAACCGGGACCCGCGCCTCACGGCGAATGATCGAAACCGGCGACATCCGCGACGGAAGAATAGCCGTCACCACGGGGCTCACTGCCGAGGATCGCATCGTCAGCGCCGGACACAACAAACTGCGTAACGGCATGGTCGTCAAAGCCGAACCCGCGAAGCACTTGTCTGCGTCTTCGGCGCCATGAGCCCTGCTCTCGCCGTGACAGCATCGCCACCCTGCCTGTAACTGCGCAATGAAATTTACGGATCTGTTCATACACCGACCGGTCCTCGCCAGCGTCGTCAGCCTGCTGATCCTCGTCCTCGGGGTACGCGCCATCGTGTCCCTGGAGGTACGGCAGTACCCCGACACGAAAAATACAGTGGTGACCGTCACGACAACCTACCCGGGAGCGAGCGGCGAGCTGGTCAAGGGCTTCATCACCACGCCACTGCAACAGGCCGTCGCTGAAGCCGACGGCATCGACTATCTCACTTCCAGCAGTCGCCAGGGCGTATCGAAAATCGAGGTCTACATGAAACTCGATTACGACCCGAAGGACGCGGTTGCCGAGATCCAGGCGAAGGTCGCCAGTCAGCGCAATGTACTGCCCCGCGAAGCCGATGATCCGGTCATCGACTCGCAAACAGGCGACACGAGTTCGCTGATGTACATCGCGTTTTACAGCGCGACGATGGATCCTTCGCAGGTGACGGATTATCTCCTGCGTGTCATACGGCCCAAATTTCAGGCGTTGCCTGGTGTCGCCAAGGCAACTATGTTCGGGCACAAGACTTTCGCGATGAGGATTTGGCTGGACCCGAGAAAAATGGCCGCGTTCGGTGTCAGCGCAAGCGATGTTCGAGAGGTATTGCTGTCGAACAACTATCTCTCCGGCGCGGGAGAGACGAAAGGTGAATATGTCGCGATCGACCTGAGCGCGACAACCGACGTGACCCGCGTTGAAGATTTCGAAGACCTTGTCATCCGGGTTGAAAATGAGAATCTCGTCAGATTATCGGACATCGCCCGAACGGAACTCGGCGCCGAGGATTACGATTCCGGCGGTTGGTATAATGGGCAGACTGCCGTGTATATCGGCATCGACCCCGTACCCGGGAGTAACCCGCTGGAGGTCGCGCAGCTCGTACACAAAGAAATGCCCGAAATCCTCGAGCAAATGCCATCGGGCATGCGCGCAAAAATTCCGTACGACGCGAGCGAGTTCATCGAAGCCTCAATTAAGGAGGTTTTCACGACCCTGGCCGAAGCAGTCGTCATCGTGTTACTCGTGATCTTCCTGTGCCTCGGATCGGTACGTGCGGCGTTCGTCCCGGCGGTCGCTGTACCGCTTTCCATCATCGGCGGTGCCTTCTTCATGCTTGTGATGGGATTCTCGATCAACTTGCTGACGTTGCTTGCCATGGTTCTGTCGATCGGACTCGTCGTCGATGACGCGATCGTAGTTGTGGAAAATGTCCACCGCCACATCGAAAACGGCTTGTCCGCATTCGATGCGGCCATCGTCGGCGCGCGTGAGTTATGGCTGCCGATTATCGCCATGACGACGACACTCGTTGCGGTCTACGCTCCAATCGGATTCATGGGCGGACTGGTCGGCTCGCTCTTCATCGAGTTCGCATTTGCCCTCGCCGGCGCCGTCATCATTTCGGGCATCGTCGCCCTGACGCTGTCGCCTATGCTCTGCGCAAAGGTGTTCAAGACATCACGTCACGGGAGGTTCGAACAGTTTGTCGAAAATTCGTTTGCCGGGCTTGCACGACTCTACGGCGCGGTGCTGCACCGGGTTCTCAATTTTACCTCGGTCGTCGTCATCTTCGGATTCGCGGTGCTCGCGTGTATTTACTACCTGTTCATCATGTCACAGAGCGAGCTCGCGCCGACGGAAGATCAAAGCATCCTCTACGTCTCCGGCCGCGGACCGGAAACGGCAACGATCGACTACACACGCCGTTATGCGCACCAGATCATCGACGTGTACGAGACGATCCCTGAATACAAGGAAAGCTTTTTCATGCTGGGGTACGGGGGCGCCCCGAACACGTTGTTCGGCGGCTTCAAGATGGTCCCGCCCGAGACGCGCGAACGGTCCCAGATGGCCATCGCGCCGGAGCTGCAGAACAAGCTGACGGCCATTCCCGGCATGCAGATTTCGACCTTCCCCCGCCCGAGCCTGCCCGGCGCGGGCCGCGGTTTACCGGTCCAGTTCGTGGTCCTCAGCGCCGAGGACTATGCCGATATGGACCGCGCGGTCGACACGCTGCTTAGCCGGGCACTGGAAAGCGGGAAATTCATATTTCTGCAAAAGGCCGTCGAGTTTACGCGGCCAAAAACGAATATCGTGCTCGATCGCAATCGCGCCGGGGCGCTCGGCATCGACATGGAGGAGATCGGCCGGAGCCTTGCACTGTTCCTGGGCGGTAACTACGTCAACTGGTTCAACTACGAGGGACGCAGTTATAAGGTCATCCCCGAAGTCGCACCACAGTATCGTACCAACCACGACATGCTGCAGGGCTACTATGTTCGCGGCGACGGCGATCGCCTGATACCGCTGGCGACGCTCGTGTCCTTCGAGAAAGTCGTTGAACCAAGTGATCGAACCCAGTTCCAGCAACTCAACTCCCTTATTCTGCAGGGGATGCCTGCCCCCGGGGTGGCGATGGGCGACGCGCTGCAGTTCCTCGAAGAAGAAGCACGGAAACTGTTACCGCGAGAATATTCATGGGATTACGCCGGTATGTCACGGCAATACGCGCAACAGGGCAGCGCATTGATCGTGACGTTTTTCGTCGCCCTGATCATCATCTACCTCGTGCTCGCGGCGCAGTTCGAGAGCTGGAGGGATCCCCTGATCATCCTCATGTCCGTACCGATGTCAATCGCGGGCGCGCTGTCCTTTATTGCGTGGGGATTCGGCACCATCAATATCTATACACAGCTGGGGCTCATCACGCTCATCGGCGTGATTGCGAAAAACGGCATACTCATCGTCGAATTCGCCAATCGCCTGCAGACGACCGAAGGCCTGCCGAAGCGCGAGGCGGTCGAGCGCGCAGCCATGACCCGCCTACGGCCGGTGCTGATGACGACGTTCGCGATGGTCGTGGCAATGGCGCCTTTATTGACCGCGAGTGGACCAGGCGCGGCCAGTCGTTTTCAGATGGGGCTCGTGATTACAACAGGACTCGGGATTGGGACCTTTTTCACGCTGTTCATCGTGCCGGCGTTCTATCTGTTTATCGCGCGTGACCGCCGCCGGGAGGCGATGGACGCGAAAGCGAACGTCGCTTCTGCCGGCGGTGAAATTGACAGGTACCAGCAACGCCCGCAGTAGCGTTCGTCAGTCCGGCGACGATTGCGCTTTTGCCGCGGCTTTGCGGTCGAAAAATTGCTGGCAATAGCGTTTCGGTTCATCCGTTTCGTAAGCCCGGGCGAAAACGGCAAGACTGCCTTCGACAGCCTCGTCGATCCCGAGTCGCTCCCAGTCATGACATAGTTTCTTTTGCAATCGAATCGCGTTCGGAGCGCATTCCAGGATATCGCCAACCGCTTCGGCGATCGCAGCGTCGATATCTTCCTCGCCGATCTGCTGCTCGACGAAGCCTATTTTTTCGGCCTCATTCGCATCGATCAAATGCCCGCGGAACACGAGTTCGCGCGTCTTGCCGAACCCGATCAAATGCGGCAACAACGCCGCCTCCACGACCGAGGGCACGCCGACACGCACTTCCGGCATGCCGAAAACCGCAGACGCGTCACAAATGCGAAAATCGCAGGCTGCCGCGATCTCCATTCCGGCACCGAGACAATGTCCGCGGACCCGCGCCAGGACGGGTACGGGAAACTCCCTGATCGCCTGGCACACCGCGTGTACCGCGCCGACGAACCCCGCGGCATCGTGTGTTTCGAGCGCCTGCAATTCGCGCAGGTCTGCACCGCCGACAAAACTATCCTCGCTCGCGCCCTGCAGTACTGCGCAGCGCACATCAGCGTCGTCGCTTAACGCACGAATGCCGGCCGCGCAATCGTTCAGAATTTCGCCGCCAACAACGTTGAGCCGGGTTCGACCGTGGATAGTGAAGATAATGACATCACCACCGCTGTGTTCAAACTTCTCGTAAGTAAACCCGGTGTCAGGCGCGACGCTCACGATGCAGCACCCGGGATCGCGCCCGCGCGCATGGTCTCAGCGCAGCGACGCGCCGCGTCTTCACTATCAAACAGTCTGTCGTCGAATATTTGTACGGGCGTATTCGGATCGGCACAGAGCTGCCCAACCGCCCAGCGCGTGTCAGCCTCGACACAGATGATGACGTACCAGTTACTCACGGGGCCCGGTTTGAAACCATTGACCTTGTAGAGAAGTTTCGAAAATTCAACGAAATAACCGCTCGGATCCTGCATTAATTTCGGATCGACTTCGTCTTCTTCGGCTGCGTCGAAACTGACCCAGCGGTAGCCGCCGGAGGGCATCGCATCGAGCGTTTCCATGTCGAGTGCCTGCTGCCCGCGATAGGCCGGGTGCATCCACCAGTACGGATCCTTCTTTTGCGGAACCTCTCCGTCACCGCCTTGTGCACCGACGCTCACGGCAACCCTCCGTCTTCGAGGAAACCGTCGATGACATTGCGCATGATCCGCGACACATTATTGTCGTAATCATTGTGTGACAGAGATCCGCACCACGCCATTGATCCGACCGAAAACACCGCACCGTCGTTAGGCGTCTTGTAGTAGACGATGTCTGCGCGCGTTCGGGGATTGTTATCACCGGTTCCGGCTGCGATGTAGCCGCGCGAGTTAAACGTTGATTCTTCGGACACGGTCACGTACATGTCCGAATGTCCTTCGGAATGTGCCAGCAAATATGCGCGGTGCGGGGTGCCAAGCTCGAGATCGTAGCGGTCGAGTTCGAGGCCGGCAGCACCGTCGCCAATCAGCCCGAAATTTCCGATAGGCTCGTCTTCCCCCACCCCTTGCATGATCCACGCACATTCGGGCAACTCGCTGTCCGGCGCACGCCGGTAGTAAGAAGAGTACGTTAATCCGAACGACGTAAACGTCACGCCCAACAGCTTACTCATGACGCGCCCGCGAACCCGCCACAAACCGCCGTGCTTGCCGTCGAACGCGTTACAGTATTCGCCCGGCGCTATCGTCCATGCCCGGCTGCCATTATCGCCCTTGCGCACTTCGATAATGTTCGGGTTGTCGGGATGCGGAACGCACACCCAGTAAAAGCCGTTTGCCGCGAGGTACAGCCAGCGCCCACCTTGTAGCTGGTAGTCGTGGTAGGCGTCCATCATTTCTTCCGTTACGTACTCCGGATGATGGCCGGTCAGGACGACCTGGTACTGGTTGAGGAGGCTGACCCCTTCGCGCTGCAAATCCTCGTCCGTATGGATATCCACGTCGTAGTTCATCGTCTCGAGCCAGTCGACAAGGTGCAAATCGGCGTTCAGTTGCCAGAGCGACGGGGACAGGACGTGGATATATTTTGGACGCATGTTCAGAATCGGGCGCAACCGCGAGGAGACATTGACCCCCCATCCGTCCCGATAACTCGTATACGTGCCAAGCCCGTAGCCGCGCTCCTTGTTCAGCAGCAGGTCGCTCGGCTGCAACAGCGGCACCTGTCCGGTTAGGAGCTGCGCAATGACGGAGTTCACACTGAGGTTGTCGTTCGCGTACGCCATGTAGCTGTTTGTCGACATGATCAGAGCAATTCTGGCCGTCGGCCCTGATGCAGGGGGGCGCACAAAGAACGGGATGTAATCTTCCGTCTCGGCCGACGGATTACCGTCGATGCGCAGGCGGGCCGCGTACACACCGCTTTTCAATCCATCCGGTACGCGCCACTCGAAAGCGGCTTCCCAGCGGGCATCATCCACCGACTCGTCGTGAAAATGGATAGCGCCGTATTCCTGCGGCCCGTGTTTGAAGCTCATGTAATCGGACGACCAGTTAAACCCCGGTACGCCGCGCACGGGAAGGTTCACCCCCTGCCCGTGCAGCAGACGCGGCCCCGCATCGAGAATGGCCGGACTGGCGGCGTTATCAATAATATTCGCGGCAAAATCCCAGGCGCCCACAATCGCGCTGCGCAGGTCATTCGGTGCTTCGCCGCCGGCCAGCGACAACAACACGGCGAGCTCGGCATCGTCCAGCGCACGGTTCAGCAATTTGGGGCGTTCGATTTTGCCGTTGTACTTGTGTGTCTGAACGGGAAGGCCGAGTGGCCGTTCGAGATCTTTGAAATGCCCGCCGAACAACGCGCGTCCGGAATGGGTTTCGGCGCAGCTCGCTGCCATCAGCAACGGACAGTCGTTCGCGACATGCACCCGCGATGCGGTGCCCTCGAATTCAGCGTTCGTATCGTCGTAGGGAAACAGCATGCTCATACCGTGTCCGCCGTTCGTATTCGTGACGTAGGCACGCTGTGACAAACGTACGGTACGGGTCGCAGCGTCAAACGAGGCGGTCACCCGGTACCAGACCTTACGCATCATCGGTTTACCGACCGAGAATTCCTCGAATCCATTGTCGCCGGCGCCGAGCCGCAGCGCCAGTGCCCCGCTCCCGTCGATAAACAAACCGTACCCGGTCGATTCGGTTTCGTTCCATTTCGTAATGATTCCCTGCACACCAACCTCGACCCCTTCCGTATCGACGACAGGCGTCGTCGGGAACACGTAGGCGCAAATGCTGAAACTTTCGACGTTGAGAGCGTCGGCATGCGGCACAACGATATAGCTGCCCGCGTGCAGCGGCTGATGCTTACCTTCGTAAGCACCGCCAATATCCGTTTTGATGACTTCTTCTTTATAACCCGGGCCGGCCGGATTCGTGTCACCGTGAATCAGCCGCACAATCTCCGCCTCGTAGGATTCGTTCTCTTCGGCATTGATATGGAATGTGATGGATTCGTTCGGTCTGACGGAAAAGCGATCCGAATAGCCGGTAATTCTCAGCATGCTTTTTTGCAGGCTCATGGTCAGGTTTTCCTCGTCGCTCTCAGTTATCGATGCCGTAGGCGTCCAGCAGCACGCGTAGACGTTTCAAAAATATCGCGTGCTCCGCATCTTCGCGGGTTGCGTATTTCTCGTCCGTGATCTCGATGACACCGCCTCGCCGGCCGGGCAGTATGCCGATTCGATACTCTTCCCAGGGTTTCGTCTCAACGATCGTGTGCTTCCCGGCTTGTGGCACCATGCGAAGCTTGTCGATCAGTCGCTTCAGCGTCGGGCTGTGCAAAGGCGCCGGCTCGCCCGCTTTCGTTCCCGCGCCCCGGGGGTGCTCGCGGTGCTCGGCAATGAGGGCCTCGAGCTTGGATTTATCCGCCAGGTCCGGAAGGATATACATGCGCGTGTCGTAATCGTCGACTGCGGTAAAACCGTAATCCTGTTGCAACGCGGTGGGCGATGCGCGCCCTTCAACATCCGTCATAGTGTTCTCCGATTGAGTCGTTCACGGCGCGCCGTGAACCGGTACGAAAGAGCCTAACACCCGGGTCGTATTTCCGCACTCGGGGCCCCTGCTACATTGATATGTATGCTGCGATCGGCGCGATCGGTTGGTCGGAGGCAGACCAGCGCGGTCGTCTGACCCGTCCAGCGAATACCGATATTGTGCGAGGTAAACGGCACGCCATCGTTGGCGAGTTTCGTCTCGACAAGTTTCCCTCGCTCCTGGCCCGAAGCCGGTTCAATATACGCACTGACAATATGGCGGGCGTGCGGCAACGCGGGCACCGTAACCGTGACCACGAGTCGATAGCGCCCATCCGGGGATTCAACGGTTTCGAAATCCGATTCGGTGCCGCTGCAGGCGCACAAAACGCTCCCCAACAGTAAAATAATCCATTGCCGCCTGAACATGGCTCGCCAGTGTCCTGATCCGGTTACACCGTCATTCGCGTCGCAACCGCCCTCTGCCCGCCTGGGGACGCGTTCGTGCAAGCACTCGGAGGGCAGTTCCATGGCCTCATAAGTTAACCGAGTCACGTGCGAATTCATACAGGATTGACGCACATCACAATCAGTCCGCACGGCCCGCCAATCGGGTTTTCTTCTGCGGGAAAACGTTGTAAATTGCTTGCCTCGAAATTCGCACGGGGGCTTTGTGTCCACTCGCGTCCAAAACAAAACAGCACCCCTGCGCGTCGCCTGATTCGCCTCGATAATCTCTCCGGTAGTGTCGGGCGGTCGCGGTGCGCCCGAATCATACAAACGCTGTCCAACGACGGTGTGAGGTAACTACCATGAAGCCAGTATCCCGTGCGTGGGGGCAACATCTCGTCCTCGACCTGAACGGGTGCCCGCGTCATTTACTGACCGATCCGAAGCACCTGCGCGCCTGGGTCGCAGAGCTCGTCGAGACAATCAGCATGCGGGCATACGGCGAACCCGTCATCGAACATTTCGCCACGGACACCCATGATTCTGCCGGCTACACCGTGATGCAATTAATCGAAACTTCGAATATCTGTGCGCACTTTGCTGAAAATCTCGGGCAGGTCTACATCGACATTTTCTCGTGCCGGTCGTTCGACAATGCGATTGCCGAAGAAGTCTGTCGTCGATATTTTCGGCCCGCCGCCACGCAACGCACGTGCCTCGAACGCGGCGTGTTCGGGCAAACGTTCGCACAGGCCGGCTGAATGACCACGGCTATGTTCATCGAGAACCTGCACGGCGAATCCGCGTTCCAGGGATTCTCCGTCGAGGAGACCCTGTTCCGGGCAGAGAGCACCTATCAGTCCATAGAAATTTTCACCACACAGGCATTCGGCCGGGTACTCGTGCTCGACGGCATCGTCCAGACGACCGAACGCGACGAGTTCATGTACCACGAAATGCTCGTACACGTACCGATGTTCGCCTGCGCAGTCCCGCGCAGCGTACTGATTATCGGCGGCGGCGACGGCGGCTCATTGCGCGAAGTTCTGCGTCACGACGTCGAACGGGTCGACATGGTCGAAATCGACGAGGCGGTCATCTCGGCCTGCGCAACTCATATGCCGAGCCTCAACAACGGCGGCGCCGTTTTCGACGACCCGCGGGCCAATCTCGTCATTGAGGACGCGTTCGCGTATCTCAAGCGGGAGCAGTGCCATTACGATGTCGTCATCAGTGATTCGACCGATCCCGTCGGCGCGGGAGCGGTCCTGTTTTCGAAAGACTATTATCAATTGTGCGCAAACGCCCTCGCACCCAGGGGTGCGATGTCGTTCCAGGATGGCGTCGCATTCTTACAACCGGAGGAGCCGCGGGAAACCATCCGCGCATTGCGTGCACTGGACCTGATGGCAACGTGTTACCTCACCAACGTGCCGACGTATTACGGCGGGCCAATGACCCTGGCGTTCGCGACACGCGACGCCAGCGTTTTTACCTGCGAGTTGCCGCAGATCGAACAACGATTCGATCGCTATCGCATGCCGCTGCAGCATTATTCACCTGCCCATCATGTCGCGAGCTTCGCCCTGCCGCGCTGGATCCAGTCGCTTACCGAGGACGGCCATGACCATTGAACTTGATCATTTTAAACAAACCGCCGAAGGCGAGCGCTATGCCGGTGATCATCTGCTCGTTGAGTTCTGGGGCGCCGATTCCCTTCGAGACCCCACCGTCGTTCGACAGGCGATTGAGACGAGCGCACACGCAGCAGGCGCAACATTGTTGCACTCTCACTATCATGAATTCGGTGACGGCGGTGGGATCAGCGGTGTTTCAGTGCTCGCGGAAAGTCACATCACCATCCACACGTGGCCGGAGTGCGGGTACGCGGCCATCGATATTTTCATGTGCGGCGTCTGCGATCCCGAGGATTGCCTGCCCGCCCTGCGCGCGGCGTTGAAACCCGAGCGCATCGAGACTCGCAATCTCAAACGCGGCGAGCGCCGCCGGGTGGTTCAGGAAGTCGCCTGAGCGGGCTTACTCGCCACCCGGTGGGCCCCAAAAGACGACCCAGGCGGCGAAATCATCGCTGAAAGATTCGAAGCGATGAGACTCACCGGCCGCGACAAAGAGCGCATCGCCCGGTTCAAATGCCATTTCTTCCGCACCACAGACAAAGACACCGGTTCCTGACTGGACGAAATAGAGTTCGTCCTGCTCGTGCGGTTGCTGCGGATCGTGCCCGCGGGGCGCGTAATACCCAAGCCGCATCGTCCCGTGCGTAAAGGGCTCGGCGTAACGTTTGCCGATCTCGGATTCCGGCGGCAATAAATCCGCCACCGAAGCCGCCGGCCAGCGGTGTCTGGTCATCGCGCGCCGCCCCTCACGACCGGCGCCCCCGGACGCTCATGATTCAACCCCGAGCCGGGTGTGCCAGTCACTAATCGATTCTTCCGGATACTCATCGTACCGTTTGTCCTTCGAGCCCTGACACACGTCGACCCACCCGGCCTTCGATCCGAGCATCAAATGCGTTCTCTCCGGTGCGGCCGGGAGTTCCGTATCTATCGCCGAAGCGAACGGATGAACGAGTTCCGGCCAACGCGGATCCCAGACCCACAAGGTTGACGCGCAGTAACGGCAGAAATGCCGCTCGGCGGGGCTCTCTTCGGGTTCACCGGAGTCGGGGTTCGTAACCCGTGCCCGGTAGACGCCGGTGTGCTCCCGCCCCGTGACGTCGAGCGTATCCGCCTCTCCCCCGAGGTTAATTGCGTATCCACCGCCACCTGCGGTCTTGCGGCATATTGAGCAGTAACACAGATTAAACGGGTACGGGTGCTTCGATACCAGCGAAAAACCGACCCGACCGCATGCACAAGACCCCTGAAGTTTCATTGAAGCAGTTCCCGTAGTGCTGTATCGATAAACGCATCGTCCGCCGGATTCATGCCAAAACCGGCCGCATGTCCCCACGCGCTCGGTATCGGCCGCAACTCCGCACCGGGCATCTGCGCGACTTCGATTTCGTTGTCGGGGATCCGGAAATAGAGATCCGTCTCGGCCGGCATCACGATGGCCCGACAGGTAATTGCTCGAAGCGCCGCGTTAAAATCACCGTTAAAACGTGGGTTCGCACTGATGTCACCGACGTGCCACGTATCAGCCATAGCCAGTAAATCGTTAGCATCATTCTGCAGAAAATAACCCTGAGTCATTCGCACCACGTCTTCCACTGATTCAAGCCCGATATTCCGAAACAGTTCTTCGCGAAAAAAAGTCTGTGAGTACAGCCATCCGGCATACACGCGGCCGAATGCGAGCATGCCTTTTATCGGGATCTCGTGATACCACCCGTCGGCAAAGGCCGCATCGGCGCGCAACGCGCTCGTCGGCCCCTCGATCATCAGTTGATTGTGTTTCGCGGTCTTCGCTGAGGCACAAATCGGGGCGATCGCATCAATCATATCCGAGTGCATCGCGCCCCACTGGTATGCCTGCATACCACCCATCGAAAAACCGACGACGAGGCGCAGCCGTCTGATACCAAGATGCTCAGTGACAAGACGGTGTTGAATTGAAATATTGTCGCCCAGCGTGATCCTCGGAAACGAACCCCTGCCGTTCGGCATCGGTGTATTGCTTGGCGAGGATGACAGTCCATTGCCCATCATGTTCGGAATAATGATGAAGAATTTCGATGGATCCAGCGCCCGGCCCGCGCTCAGAAAATACTCCGTGTCGTTATGGCGTCCACCGTAAAATGTGGGCAGCACGATCGCGTTGTCACGCGCGGCATTGAGTGTCCCGAATGTCTTGTAGGCGAGACGGACATCGAACGTGATCCCGCACTGCGTGGAGAATCCCGACACGACGAATTCTTCGAAATCACTCACTAGTTCAATGCCCATCCGACCGGTGCTCACCGTAACCAGCCGTTGTAACCCGGTCAAGCAACTGCCCATCTCCGCGCGGGCAAGGGCCAGCCCGAGCGCGAATGGATGCCGCGCAGCACAATGCGTGTCAAAATGCCGGGTCCGGCTGAAAATGACTGCCGCATTCGCCATCGCCGAACGGAGTACCCCATACGATGCCTGTCTACAAAGCGCCTGTCGCAGATACCGAATTCATTCTTAATGAAGTCATCGACCTGCCCCGATACAGCGGGTTGCCGGGTTTCAGCGACGCCACCCCGGATCTCGTCAGCGCAATACTGAGTGAGGGCGCGAAGTTCGTTGAGGAAGTCACCCAGCCACTGAACCAGATCGGTGACGAGGCCGGTTGCACGAGGCACGAAGATGGCACAGTGACAACGCCGCCGGGATTCAGCGAGGCATACGATGCGCTCGTCGCAGGCGGGTGGGGTGGACTCGCCGCGGACCCGGCCTATGGCGGGCAGGGTTTGCCGCACGTGATCGCCAACGCCTTCGAGGAGTACATGATATCCGCGAACATGGCCTTCACCATGTATGTCGGTCTCACCCAGGGCGCGATCGCGGCGATCGCGGCGGTCGGAACGGATGAGCAAAAACAGGCCTTCATCCCGCAGCTGGTCGAAGGCAAGTGGGCAGGCACGATGAACCTCACCGAGCCGCATTGCGGAACGGATCTCGGACTGCTGAGGACCCGCGCCGAACCGGAGGCCGATGGCACCTACCGCATCACGGGCACTAAAATTTTCATCTCGTCCGGGGACCACGATCTGACTGAAAATATCGTACACCTCGTACTGGCGAAAATGCCGGACTCGCCCGACTCGGTCCGCGGCATCTCGTTGTTCATCGTGCCTAAATTTTTCGTCAACGAAGACGGCACGCCTGGCGACCGCAATGCTGTATCGTGCGGTTCGCTCGAAAAGAAGATGGGCATCCACGGTAATTCGACGTGCGTCATGAACTATGACGGCGCGACCGGGTATCTGCTCGGCGAGAAGGACAAGGGGATGCGGGCCATGTTCATCATGATGAACGCAGCGCGTCTGGGGGTCGGACTGCAGGGTTTGTCGCAATCGGAAGTGGCCTACCAGAACGCGGTCGCCTACGCGAACGATCGCCTCCAGGGGCGCTCATTGAGCGGCCCGAAAAACAAGGATGGCAAGGCTGATCCGATCATCGTTCACCCGGACGTTCGCCGCATGCTGATGGAAGCGAAGGCATTTAACGAGGGTGCGCGCGCGCTGATGCTGTGGGGTGCGCTGCAGGTCGATTTGACGCATAAGGCGGGCAGCGATGCCGAACGGCAGCATGCCGACGATCTGATTGGCTTGTTGACGCCGGTGATAAAGGGATATTTCACCGACAAGGGATTCGAAAACGCGTCCAATGCGATGCAGTGTCTCGGCGGACACGGCTACATCCATGAGTGGGGACTCGAACAATTCGTACGCGACGCACGCATCGCAATGATTTACGAGGGGACTAACGGTATCCAGGCACTCGACCTGGTCGGACGCAAGCTCGCCCTGAATGGCGGACGCGCGCTCCGAACCTACATGGGTGAATTGCGGGGCTACATCGGCGCACGCGCCGAATCTGAATCAATGGGTGAATTCGTCGAACCGCTCGGCCGCGCGGTGGACGACCTGCAGGGGGCGACGACGTGGCTGATGAAAAACGCAATGACCAACCCGGAAAATGCCGGGGCGGGATCCGTCGCCTATATGCATTTAATGGGCATCGTCTCGCTTGGCTATATGTGGGCGCAGATCGCCGAAGCTGCGCTGTCAGCGCTTGAAGACGGGCGCGACAATGCCGACTTCTACCGCAACAAGCTCAGCACCGCGCGCTATTTTTTCTCACATATGTCGCCCGAAACCTCGATCCACCGAACCCGGGTTGAAGCGGGCGCGGCGAATATCATGGAGCTCGACGCCGCGGCGTTCTGATTTCCCGGGTGCCGCGGTGAACACCTCGCGGCCGTAACCGACGTGCCAATTTAACCTGGACAATGAAACACTTTGACGACATCTATGCGGTCGCGCTAAACCGTAAAGGCGGCGAAAAGGAACTCGCCAAATTGCTCGGCAAACCGAAACGGCCGAGCACCTTGCGCAAAATACCCGATCACCGGTGGCTCAGCGCGATGACGAAAAGCGTATTTCGTGCCGGGTTCGTCTGGCGGGTCGTCGAGCACAAATGGGCCGATTTCGAACGCGCGTTCAACGGGTTCGATGTCCAGGCCGTTGCCTACATGTCCGACGAAGCAATCGACGCATTGCTCGAGGATCCGAGCGTCATCCGTCATCGCAGAAAACTGTTTGCGACCCGCGAAAACGCCAGCTTTTTGATGGAACTGGCTGCAGAGCACGGATCGGCAGCCAGGTTTATTGCCGATTTCCCGAGTCACTCCTATGTCGATTTACTTGACGTACTCAAAAAACAGGCAAGCCGCATGGGCGGCACCTCCGCGCAGTACTGCTTGCGCGAAATGGGCAAGGACTCCTTCATTCTGTCCCGGGACGTCACCGCGGCGCTGATTCGGGAAAAAATCGTCGACCGCGCAACGAGTTCGAAGCGGGATCGCCGGGCAATTCAGGACGCGTTCAATATCTGGTGCGAGCAAAGTGGACGTTCTTTGACCGAGGTAAGCCGTGTTCTCGCCATGAGCATTGAATCGTGATTCAGATCCGGGAAATCGACCACGTCGTCTTAAGGGTGAGTGATGTTGTCAAAATGCGCGCGTTTTATTGCGACGTTCTCGGATGTTCGATTGAAAAAATCCAGGAATCTTTTGGTTTGATTCAGTTACGCGCGGGCAACGCGTTACTCGACCTCGTCGCTATCGACGGCGTTATCGGTTCCCGGGGCGGCGCCGCACCCGGCGGTGAGGGTCGGAACATGGATCACATCTGCTTCCGCGTTGCGCCGTTCGATGCCGACGTTATCGCCCAACACCTCGAACACCACGGCGTTCCACCCGGCGCGGTCGAGTCCCGTTACGGTTCGGAGGGTCAAGGACCTTCGATCTATATCGAGGACCCCGAGGGCAACGTCGTTGAACTCAAAGGTCCGCCGGACCTTGCGGTGAGCGCATGACCTCCGTAATTTCCGGCTGATCCGCTAGCACATGACAGCAACAGAAAAACCCGTGCGTCCGCACAATCGCACGACGGAGGCAACGACGTGCGCTCGCTAGCAACACGAACCCACGCCGGGCGCAAGACCAGGCCGTCGTTCGAATGGGGCGCGCTCGCCAGTCTCATACCTTACTTGTGGCCACCCGGCCTTCTCGACATGAAGATCCGCGTGGTTGCAGCGCTGGTCATGCTGGCTTGCGCAAAATTCGCGACCGTGTACGTACCCCTGGTCTATCGCGACATGGTCGATCTGTTCTCCAACCCCGATCGGGCGACCATTGAACTGCCGATCGCCCTGCTCGTCGGTTACGGTGTTCTGCGGGTGCTGTCGATCGCGTTCGCAGAATTGCGTGACGCGATTTTTGCCAGGGTCGGTCAGCGCGCTATTCGCGATGTCGGCCTCGCCACGTTCAAGCACTTGCACGCGCTCGGCCTGCGTTTCCATCTTGAACGCCAGACCGGCGGGTTATCGCGCTCGATCGAACGCGGGACGAAGGGCATAGACTTTCTGCTCACGTTCATGCTTTTCAACATATTGCCCACGCTCCTCGAAATCACCCTGGTGTGCGGCATTTTGTGGGCGCTGTTCGACTTCTGGTATGCGCTGGTCACATTCGTCACGATCGTCGGCTACATCGGCTATACACTTGTGGTTACGGAATGGCGGCTCAAATACCGGCGCCAGATGAACGACACGGATCAGGAAGCGAATACTCGCGCTATTGACAGCCTGATCAACTACGAAACCGTCAAGTATTTCGGCAATGAGGATTACGAAGCGCAACGTTTCGACCGATCGCTGCAGCGCTACGAATCTGCCGCCGTCGTCAGCAAGACCTCTCTCGCACTGCTCAATATCGGCCAGGCAGCCATCATCGGAATTGGCCTCACCATTGTCATGGCCATGGCCGGCAATGGCGTCATCGACGGCAAACTCACGGTCGGTGATTTCGTCCTCGTCAGCACCTATCTGATCCAGCTTTACATGCCGCTCAACTTTCTCGGCTTTGTCTACCGTGAAATAAAGCAATCGCTCACGGACATGGAAGCAATGTTTCATCTGCTTGATGTCAACGCGGAAATCAAGGACGCGGAAGACGCCCAGCCACTCGGGCCGGGCCCGGGCGACATCGCATTCGACCATGTCACGTTCGCCTACGACGACCGGCGGACGATCCTGCACGACGTCAGTTTTAATGTGCCCGCGGGGCACCGCGTGGCGATCGTCGGATCGAGTGGCGCCGGTAAATCGACGATTTCACGCCTGCTATTCCGTTTCTATGACGTGGACCGGGGCGAGATCCGGATCGACGGACAAAATATTCGCGCCGTGGCGCAAAAGAGTGTGCGCGATGCGATCGGTGTCGTCCCCCAGGACACCGTTCTGTTTAATGACACCATCTACTACAACATCGCCTACGGACGACCCGATGCGACCCCCTCGGAAATCGAGGACGCGGCCCGGCACGCACAAATCCACGAGTTCATTTCGAACTCGCCGGACGGGTATCAGACGATGGTCGGCGAGCGCGGTCTGAAATTATCCGGCGGAGAGAAACAGCGTGTCGCGATTGCCCGCACGATCCTGAAAGATCCGCGCATACTGTTGTTCGACGAGGCGACATCAGCGCTGGACACGCGCACGGAGCGCGAGATTCAGACGTCACTGCGCGAAGTATCGCGTGGTCATTCGACCCTGGTGATCGCCCACCGCCTGTCGACCGTGATTGACGCGGATAATATTATCGTGCTGCACGATGGTCGCATCGCCGAGCAGGGAACCCACACGGGGTTACTTGCGAACGACGGACTCTACGCATCGATGTGGCGTCGCCAACAGGAAGCCGAAGCCGAGGCAGACCTCGACGTTTCACCGCGAAACGACGCCTAAATGCCCCCACCGGGCGTCGCGGGGGATCCCAGCGCCCGTCGGAACGCCGGTCGCACGGCGCAACGTTCGTAGTAACCGTCAAGCGCTGGCATCTGTGGCAACTTCGTCATTTGCCGACCGAGATGAACGCTGTAACACACGGCCGTATCGACCGCAGTGAAACCCGAAGCCAGCAAGTAGTCCCGGTCGCGCAGATGCGCGTCGAGGACTTCGAAGGATTTTTGCAATCGGCGGGATTCCAGTTTCGCCACGACCGCGGAACGTTGCTCCGGGGCGATGAACACCTGTTGCTGCACAAGCGAAGCGCCGTGCACAGCGACGGTCTCGGCATAGTGCAACCACTGCAGCCATTCGTTGCGTTCCGGATCGCCGGGGACACGATATAACGAACCGTCGTCATAGGTTTCGCACAGATACTGGCAAATCGCCCCGGATTCAAACAATGTCACCTCGCCGTCGACCAGGCACGGCACCCGCCCCAAGGGTGAAATAGCGAGATATTCCGGTGTGCGCAACGATTCCATGCTGAAACCGAGTTCGACGACGTCAACCGGCACCCCAAGTTCGTACAGCAGCCAGACGGCGCGGGCAGATCGGGCGCCGTTGCAGTGATAAAGTTTCAGCATATTGCGTGTGGTTTGTTACCGTCCAAGCGTTTAGTCTACGCGCAAACACCGACCGGAGTTCACATGGCGAAAATAGGCGACGGCCTTCAGGGCAAGACGGTGCTCGTGACTCAGAGCGAAAGCTTCATGGGGCCCGTGCTCTGCGAAACGTTCATCGCTCACGGTGCAAACGTGGTCGCGGACCCCGCACCGCTGATTTCGCCCGGTGCAGCGGCCGAACTTGTCGACCGCGCGGGATCCGTCGACGTACTCATCGCGAACCTCGCCGTCGCCGCACCGAATACTCCGGCCGACGAAGTCACCGACGAGGAATGGGACAGCGTGTTCGGACATCTCGTGAGTCCGCTGCCGCGCCTCGTGCGGGCCGTACTGCCGCAGATGATTGAACGCCGCGGGGGGAAAATAGTGGTCATGGGCAGCGCGTCTGCACTGAGAGGAATGAAACGCTATTCCACGTATTGTGCGGCGCGCGGCGCTCAGCTGTCATACGTTCAGGCAGTCGGCGCCGAAGTCGCAAAGCATAACGTGCAGGTCAATCTGATCGCGCAGAATTATGTCGACAACCCGACGTACTTTCCGGCCGAAGTCCAGCAACTTGGTGCGTTCAGGGAACGCCTGGCGCGGGAAGTACCTGCCGGACGCCTCGGAACGCCTGAGGAAAGCGCACTGTTCGCGGTATTTTTAGCATCCAGCGAGGTAAATTTCTTCGTCGGCCAGGGCATTTCCTTTGCCGGCGGGTGGGCGACGTGAGAAATAACCCGGTCTCGCGCAGGCGCCAATGAAAACACTTCAAGTCATCCTCATCAGCGCATTGCTATCGGTCATCGGCACGGTGCTCGCCGAGCGGTCTGAACCAATCGTCATCGACGTACGGACGCCGGAGGAGTTTGCAGCGGGACACCTGCCGGGTGCGCGTAATATTAATTTCGACCGTATAGCCGATCAGATTGGCCTGGTGACCGAAGACCGACAGCGGCAGATCATTGTGTACTGCCAGAGCGGACGGCGGTCCGGGTTTGCAAAACAGACGCTTGAAACGCTCGGTTATACGAATGTGCTCAATGCCGGCGGCGTTCGGGACGTGCTCCGGGCCGCGGGACGTGAACCCGCCCACGGCCCCGACTGCGAAACTCGGGAGTGCTGAACTGGAGACCGCAAAAGAACGGTCCGGTAGTCTACGCAGACGTCGGGCGATGGTACTGCGCCATCAGCGTCGCGTACGCCGCCCCGTCGATATTCACCCGCCGCATATCCCCGTTGGCCCACAATGCCACCCGATGGTCCATCACGCGAAACCACGCGCGCGGGATCATGGCCAGCATAGTGGCGCCGGCATAACCGACGGGCAGTTTAGGGGCATCATCGAGACACCTCAGTTCACCGCACGGGCGCAACGGCTGCGTGTGACTGTTGGCATGGCGTGTCGCATTCAGTAGCAACATCCCGGATACCGCGTGCGCGTCGTCCCACGCATGCGTGGGGCCGACGCGTACGTATTCGCCGTCGCGCCGTTTGTCCCGAAGCAGCCCGTAGTGCTGAATGTAATGGATAGCGGCAACCATGGTCACCGCGGTCAGCCACGCAATAGCGAGCAGGATTGCCATCGATGCCCCGGTGACCACGACCAGTACCGCATAGAACCCGAGCATCAGCGCGCTGCCCGCGACGATCGGGCTCCTCAACGCGTCGAAAACCCGATTTTTCGTGTCCCGATGGTCGTTTTCCACCTGCCACACCTGCTGGATCGCGCCGTACGACCCGCGCAGGAGAAATTTCCAGAAATTCTCACCCATCCGGGCGCTGAGCGGATCACCCGGCGTCGCGCATCCCCGCTGGTGATCGACACAATTAACCCGGCGGTAATGCCCGTAGCCGATCAGCGCCGTAGCGAAGAACGATAACAACGCGCCGCTGCGGTCGTCGGGACCGCCGAACAATCGGGAATTCACCACGACGGTCGCGAAAACGAGCCCCAGGCTGAGCCCGGCCGCGATGACCGCGTGCCACGGGAGCGCCGATTCTGCGACGAGCCAGGCGATCACGAGCACGTCCGCGTAGGCGAGCGGCACCATTAACGACTCCAACGCCTGCGGGCGGCCGGAATCGTTCTGATGACGCTCGCCGGTCCTGTCGGGCGCACTCGACACTGGCCGCATTAATGCGTCTGCCAATGGGACGAAGACAAACCAGATACTCGGAAATATCCATAAATACATGGTGTTACCCGAGGTAACGGAAAGAATGGCGAACACTGCAGGTAATGCCAACCAACTGACGCCAAGAATGGCGGTAACATTATCGGAACGACTATAACTGGACGGCGCCGCGGCCGCGGAATGACTGGACATGCTCCTTGCTCCTGTTGTTATACGGCCCCGACTCCGGAGACCTTCTGGCGAGTATAGTTCGCCGCTCCGGGACTTTGTTCGACCGGTTCACGGTTTGACACAATCACGGTGCGCGCTCCGTAGTCCGGCTTTATTACCCCTCCCCGATCAAACTTCGGACCAACGCGACAATCCCCCGCCGCGACCGCGACCGGGCCGCTCGCAAACTCAAGATCCGCGTGCAAAAACCGCTAAATCGTGAGTAGTCTCCCGGTACCCGAGCGCAATGCCCCTGAGCCCCGATTTCTCGATTGATACCCTGTGCCCCGACGACCCCTCGCGCGCTTTGCTTGATGCGGTCATCCAACGAAGCCAGGATGCATGTGTTGCCGTTGACCAAGCGTTCAATCTGGTCGACGCAAATCCCGCAGCTCGCGAATTGCTGGGCGGTCCGATCCGGGACCTGCACGGCAGTCCGGTGGAAGCATTAACGGGTGTGCCGGAGCTGACCCGCGACGAACTCAGGCCATTCGACGAGTTACGTGAAATGCTGACTGAGGATTCGCAATGGACCGCGGGCGGCAAGCCCGTTCTGGTAACGATCGGCAATACCGTTCTCACTGTCCGTGAGGCATTGCCGCTGCCAAATGCTCGCGGCGCCCTGCTCTTCATTACCAGTGCCGCCACTCGCTCTGCCGGGCTTTCCGATGATACACCCGCAGCGCAACGCCCTCTGATCGCCGCGAGGTGGTCTTGGAACCCGGCAACGGGCGCCTTCACGGAATCCGGACAACAATCAGGATGTTGCGCGACTTCGTTTGACGAATGGCTCGGACGAGTCGCGGCAGCCGACCAGGAACGCGTGTCCCACGCGGTGCAGCAGATCGATGACGGCACGGCCGCCGAATTCGAAATCGAGTACGCGCTTGAAAACAATACGGGGGAAAACCACCGTGCGCATACGATCGGACATGTCGTTAAATGGGGCGATCCCGGCGATGTCCTCGAAGTGGTCGGAATGACAATTGAATTCCCCGACAAGCAATCAGCCGCTGACGGGTTATCGCACGCGACATTCGAAATCGGAGAGGCTCTGGAAAGTGCCCATCAGGGCATCTGGGAGTGGAACGCACGCGACAATACGTTTAAAACTTCCGCGGGTTGGCGGAAAGTTTTCGGCTATACGGTGGACGACGTGCACACAGAGCTTCGCGATATCGCGAAACTCGCGCACCCGGACGATTTGTCGTCGACACACGACGCGTTGATTGCCGCGCTGAAAGGGCATTCCGACGAATACGACACGCAGCAGCGCATTCGCCACAAGAACGGCACCTACCTGCATTGCCTCGCGCGGGGCAAAGTCGTCGAACGTGACAGCGCCGGGCGCGCGTTACGCATGATCGGAACGCACACGGACATTACATCCCTGGTCACAGCACAAGAAGCGCTGGCTGAAACCAACAACATCCTCAGTTTCGCGCTCGAACACGGAAAGCAAGGCATCTGGGAATGGAACTGCATCAACGATGAGTTCACGCATTTCGGTCACGCGGGCGACGACGACCACCCCGCTTCACAACGTGCCATCGCGACCGGCGAAGAGCTGATTCAACTGACGCATCCTGAAGACCGTGCCCGAATACTGCGCACGCTCACCGCCTACCTCCGCGGTGAAACCGATGATTACGCGGTCGAACAGCGCGTTCTGCTTGAGGACGGCACGTATCGAACATACCTCGCAAGGGGCCGCGCTCTTGAGAAGAACGAGACCGGCCAGATCACCCGGATACTCGGCTCGTCGACCGATATCACGCAACTAAAGGCGGACCATCGGCGTCTGCATCTTGCACTCGAAAATGGCCGGCAGGGGATGTGGGAATGGGAGCCGGCGTCGGACCATCTGAATTTCTCTGATAGCTGGTTGGCGCTCTTTCAATTTGAGCTGCACGAAATCGCCCACAGCCCGGGAAGCTTTCACGCGCGCGTCCATCCAGACGACAGGTCCGGGGCAAAAGCCGCCTTAATCGGTCTACTCAAGGGCGAATCTCGCGAGTACACGATCGAATTTCGTTTTCGCACCAGGCAATCCGGGTATATCTGGATAATGGAACGCGCGCGGGTCATTGAGCACGATGCAGCGGGCCGCGCTACGCTCGTGGTCGGCACCCATATCGACATCAGCGAGCAAAAAGCCGTCGAGCGCGAACTGAAACAGTCGCGACGGCTACTCTCCCTCGTCATCGACACGATTCCGTCGGTTGTTTACTGGAAAGATACGCAATGTCGCTACCTCGGTGCTAACCGGACTTTTGCGGCAAACGCCGGGCTTGCGGAGCCTGGAGATATCGTGGGATTGACCGATTTCGATTTGCCGTGGGCGAAGATGGCCGCCGAATTTCAGCACAGCGACTACCAGGCTATCAACAACGGACAAATCGTTCAGCACGTGGACGACGTCCATTTCGAGGCGACCGACGAATTCCGGCAGTTCGAAACGACCAAGACACCGCTGCTCGATGAGCATGGCGAAATAATCGGCGTCCTCGGTGTCTCTGAGGAAATCTCCGCGCAACGGCGATATCAGAAACAACTCGGCAAGCTTGCCGAAAGCATCACCGGTAACGGCGGAGAGCGCCTGCTTGATGCGTTGACCCGAAGCGCGGTCGAGCTATCGGGGGTCGCGAATGCGTTCGTTGCCAGCGTCGATACAACAGGTAAACGCGGTACAATCGTCTCAACCTTCCCTTCGAACGAGCACTTGATCGGGCTCAGCTACGATCTCGCGATATCTCCGTGTTCCGAATTACAAGAGTCGGACTTGTGTCTCTACCCGCGAAATGTTCAGGAAGCCTACCCTGACGACGTGAGTCTGGCGGAACTCGGCATCGACGCTTACATCGGTCGTCGACTCGTCGATCAACAGGGTCGTGTCATCGGGATCATCGCATTGATGAACCGAAAGTCTATCGACAATCCGCCGCATGCCGTATCTGTCATCGACATTATGGCGCCGACGGCCGCAGCGGAGTTGCAGCGCGAATCAAGGGAGTTTGCGCTGCGCGAAAGCGAAGAACGTTACCGCACGACCTACGACAACGTCCCGGTCATGATATGCACCGTTAAAGCCGACGACACGATCATCGACGCCAACAAGGCGTGGGAGCGCGCTACCGGGTACAGAATCGAGGAGACGGTCGGCCGGCCACTCGGCGCGTTTTTTACTGCCGAGTCGCAGACCAACTATGCCCGGCTACACCAAGATTCAACCGCGGACGACGGGCCAACGGCTGAACCACTCGACCTCGTCCGCAGCGACGGGAACACCATACAGGTTTCATACAATGCTACGCGCCCGGCGGGTTCGAATGCCGGCGCCGCAACGATCGCCGTGCTCGAGGATGTCACGGACAAGCTGCAGGCAGAACAGCAACTCCGGCTGGCGGCTACTGCGTTTCAGACGCACGAAGCACTCGTTATACGCGACGCCGACAAACGGGTTCTTCAGGTGAATAATGCCTTTAGACAGATCACTGGCTACACGGAGGCGGACGTTCTCGGCCGACTGCCGGAGCATCTCGAACAAGGCACTGACGACGCGACCGCCGCGGGTATCTGGAGAACGGTTGACGAACGCGGCGAATGGGATGGTGAACGTATGACCTACCGAGCCGACGGCACCGCGGTCGACGTGTGGCAGACAATTACGGCTGTCCGTGACGATGCGGGTCATATCACTCACTATGTCGAAAACTCAACGGACGTGTCGGAGCTGAAAGAAGCGCTCGCGGAAGCGAAAAAGCTGGCGTTATACGATCCGTTAACCGAGCTGCCAAATCGCCGATACCTCGCCGAACAGCTTGAATCAAGCATCGCTCACGCCCGCCGCAACGCGACCAGGGGTGCGCTTTTGTTTATTGATCTCGACCAGTTCAAACACATTAACGATTCTCTGGGCCACAACGTCGGCGATGAACTGCTGATTCAGGTCGCGAAAAGATTACGCCGGTTGATGCGCAAGGAAGACACGATCGCGCGACTCGGAGGTGACGAATTCGTTATCGTATTGCGCGAACTTGGCGGTGATACCGAGCGTTGCGTAGAACAGGCCCGTCGGGTTGCCGACAAGGTCCATCATGAGCTAGGCAAAGCCTACGAGGTCGAGAACCACGAATTCAACGTCACCCCGACTATCGGCGTGACGTTGTTTCCGGAAGACGGCAAAACCGCCGACATGATTCTCCAGGAAGCTGACTCGGCGATGTACAAAGGCAAAGCCGAAGGACGCAACACGACGAAGTTCTTTCATCCGAGCATGCAAAGCGAAGCGCAGATGCGCCACGGACTCGAGCGCGATTTGCGTACGGCCGCGGAACGCGACGAATTGTCATTGCACTTTCAACCGCAGTACGACCGCGAGGGTAAAATTTTCGCCGCGGAAACACTGCTCCGATGGAACCACCCGTCGCGCGGATTCGTCTCACCCGGAGTCTTTATCCCTATTGCCGAAGAATCAGGGCTGATCCTCGATCTGAGCCGCTGGGTATTCACGAACGCGATTGATCACATTCGACGATGGGAGCGCGACGGTTTGCTTTTCATCGATCATCTCGCCATCAATGTCAGTTCGCGGCAATTCCGTTCGTCAAATTTCGTTACCGAAGCCTCCCGCGATCTCGTTGCGGCCGGCGTTCCGGCCGAACGGGTCGTTATCGAGGTCACGGAAGGTACGGTAATCGACAATTTCGAGGAGACTGCGCGCCGCATGTCGAAACTCCGCGAAATCGGCGTGCGCTTTTCCGTCGACGATTTTGGCGTCGGTTATTCGTCGCTGTCCTACCTGTCGCGACTACCGCTCGATCAACTCAAAATCGATCGTTCATTTGTCACCAACGTACTCGACGATCCGAACGACGCCGTCATCGCCGAAACCCTGATTGGAATGGGGAAAAACCTCAAGCTGCAGACGATCGCCGAAGGCGTTGAAACCGACCCCCAGCTGCAGTTTTTACGTGATCACGGCTGTGATGGCTTCCAGGGTTACCTGCTCTCCAAACCCCTGCCCGAACCGGATTTTCTCGAACTCGGACCTCACGTGCCGGAAATGCTGAAGCAAAACGTTTACTGATCGACGTAGAACTTCGTCATGATGCGCCATTCGCCATCGATTTTTGCCAGCTGAAATGCGCCCGTATATCGGCCATCAAAGTCGAACGTCGCCTGCGCGGCAACCGGACTGTAGATATTGACCGAAAGCACGCGGCCGGAAAGCGCGGGGTTTGGGTCCCGCGCAACCCATTCGTCGATGACGTCGTCCATCGGACGCGAAGATTCGACCAGGACACCCTCGGCATTCCTGATATAGCCTTTCATATGTGCGTACGGCACGGCGAACGCGCGTTCCAGACGATCCCTGTCGGCGTGTCGCAAGCCATCAAAATAATGGCTTAAAGTCGCCTTGATCGCATCGTAATCACTTTCGTTGGTATCCCCGTCAGCCATTGTTGCCCCCGTCAGATTGAAAACCAGTACCATCCACGCAATAAAAAACCGCATCGCAGCCCCCTTTCCGCCGTCACGCCGTGACGCACAGTTTACGCCTGACGATTTCGCCGCGACCGCGCCTTCTCGCGATCAAAATCATCGCGCAGGGCAGACAATTCTGACGGCGAAAGCGCCTCGACGCTGCAAAAATCCCGCTTCCAGACATCGGTCGTGTCCCAGGTTTGCGGGTTCAATACCGTCCGTCCCGGATCTGTCGCCGTGCGCAGCAGGTCGATCCCGCCCGCGACCGTTGCGTCCTGCGACCCACGGTCGAACGGTTTGCCGACGGCGTTTCCGAGCGGAAAGTCGCTGAAATAAAACCGCGCCACGCGGCACCGCTCGACGATATCTTTTGCGCACCCGAAAACCACCGTGGGCAGGCCTTCCGCCTCGAGATACCGAGCCACGAGGCTGACGCTCTGGTGGCATACCGGGCAATTCGGCACGAGGATGACGGCGTCGGCTCCGTCTTCGCGACAGATATCGCGCACCATCGGCGCATAAACGTCCGTCGTCTTTTCCCGGGAGCGGTCCGTCGGCAAACCGATCAGTCTTTGCGACAAGGCGCCGATGCGGCCCTCATGGGCGGCGCGGCGCAATGTCGCAATCGGGACATAGGTATTCTGGTCCGCTGCGGTCGTGTGCACACGGTCGTAGGCGATGTGGGATATCCGCAGATCGAGCGGTCCGTCGACCGGCAGGCTGTAGACGCCGTAGAATTTCGCGCCGCCGTTATAGGGCGCACCAGGGTCCTGGTTGCCCAGCCCGGCGCGATAGGGCGCGGCCGTCGTCACAACAGCGATCGTTGCACTTTCGAGCGGTTTCCCGAGGGGACTCATTCCGACTTCGGCAAAAGCCGCCCATCGATACGGTTCGGCGAATCCGAGAGCAGCGTAATAAGCCCGCGTTCGCTCGATATAACGAACGGATCGATCGGCTTTATCCATCGGCGCAACCTACCAGATACCCGGTCCGTGCACACGTCGGCCGGAAACGACGCGCCACGGCGGCAGAAAGTGACAACTTGCGGCACCAATAGCTATCCACGTCGTTCGCGCGGGCGCCGGGGCCTGCCTTGCGACCCGGGCATCGATGACTCCCCGGGTTCTGAACTGCGCACGGGTTCTCATTCCGTACGCTGATGTGGTGACCGCTTTCACACCGCACCGGCGGCTGCGCCCGGCTACTCCGACCGTGGCCCGCTGATTGCACTGATCAGGGCAAACAAGCCCAATCCGGCAGAGATCATGAACCTGAACAAAATCAGCCTCCTCGTCCTCGGCGTCATTATCGTGTGCGGCAGCTCGCTCGCCGAGGCCGCACTGACGAGCGAATCCCGCACCATCAACCAGGACGTCAATGCGGTGTTCCTGTGGGCCGTCGACCCTGACGATATGACGTTTGATGCAGGAATGAGCGACTTCAGCGCGCTCGGTGGCTGGACATTCGATACGAACCCCACGGGAGCTGCTGTCAATGACAACAGTGCCTGGGTACTGACCGCCGCCGGGGTTGCGAGCGGTGCCGGTGTTGTTACCGCGAATACGGCGACGGTAGACATCGGGTTCGATTACGTCGTCGGTGGATTATTCGGTGCGAGCGTGTTCCAGTACCAGTACGCGCTGGTGCTTTTCGATGGCACGTCTGCCGCTGTGCAGGCATCGGGCGCACGCACGCTCGTACGTTCGGCCATCGCGAACACGGGTTTCGGCTTCGGTCCGGGGCTCAACGCTGCACAATTCAGCGCGATCGACAGTTACTTCGCGACCATGCCGGCAGCCGCCGTAGTTCCGATACCGAGTTCCGTCGTGATGATGGCATCGGCGATTGCGCTGATGGGATTCTCGCGCCGCGTTCAGATGCAAAATATCAGCTGACCTGGTGTAACACACCGACCCCACATCGGTCGCCCGGCCCGGCGCACGCAGAAGCGCGGTCGTGCCCGCTTTTTATTTTCCGGCCGATGTGATTTGCTCGCCGTCATGAACCGACGACGATTCACTGTTCTCGCCCTGCTCGTCGGCGCATTGTCCGCTACCGGCCCCGTACGCCAAGCCAAGGCGAACGAGTTGCAGGACAAGCTCGACGACGTCCGCGCGAGCCACGGCATCGCTGCCGCCGCTTACCTCACTGTCAGTGCGGAGACCGTTCTCGAGATCGAAGCACTCGGGTATCGGACGACCGCATCGAACGTCGGGTTTACTGTCGACGATTTAATTCGCATTGGTTCCATCACGAAAACGATGACGGCGCTCGCGACGATGATCCTCGTCGAACACGGTGTGCTGCAGCTATCCGCCCCTGTCACATCGATCGTAGCACCGCCGCCTTACGAGAATCCGTGGGAGAAGACCCACCCGGTGCGGCTCGACCAATTGCTCGAGCACACTGCCGGTCTCGCAGATATGAGCGCTCGCGAATTTGGCTTTAACGAGCCCGTGTCCGTCGAAGATGCGTTTGACGTCGACCCGGCATCGAGGCGGTTACCGTGGCCCTCGGGCATGCACGCCTCGTATTCGAATTCCGGGGCCGGGATTCTCAGTTACGCCATCGAACGCCGCACCGGGCAACCATTTGAGAGTATCGTTGCCGGAGAGGTTTTTGCACCGCTCGGCATGCGCAGCGCAACCTTCCATTTGTCAGCGCTCGAACGGCAAAGGCTCATTCCCGGCTACGACACCGACGGACGGACGCCGATCCCCTACTGGCACACGCTCTATCGCGCTTTTGGTGGCGTCAGTGTCGCGACCCGTGACATGGCGCCGTTAATCCGTCTGTTCCTCAATCGCGGGCGCCACCAGGGACACGCATTTTTAACGCCCGCAGCCATCCGGCGGATCGAAACACCGCGGACGTCGCTAGCCGCCCGCTCGGGGCTTGAATACGGGTACGGACTTGGAGTCTACGCCTACCAGCGTCGGGGGGTCTCCTTTTACGGGCACGGCGGGGACGCGGACGGTTACCTCGCTTTTTTCGCTTATTCGCGCGAACTCGACCGGGGCTACTTTGTCGTGATCAACGCTTTTAACAACACGGCGCTCCGGGAAATGCGGCATTTGATCGAGGACAGTTTTATCGGCGAGTATCGGGCCGAAGCTGCGCCAGTTTATGCGCTGACCAACACCCACCGTCAACGCCTGCTCGGGGAGTACCTACGGGCGACACACCGCTTCAGGTCGTCCGCGGAACCGGCGCGGCTCACGGTAATCGAACTGGGCGATGATCTGGCGACGGTCTCGGCCGAGGGAAAGACCCGGGCACTGATCGCGGTGTCGCCCTGGCACTTTCGACGCCGCGACGAAACGATCGCGACCATCGCGTTCATAGTCTGCGGCGACAGACTGTTTTTGCAAGGTGACTTCGGGAATTACGAGAAGCTATCGGGCAGCGAAACGGACGCGCCGAGGTGCGATCCGTCAACCATTGAACCTGCCGTTACGCGGACACCATACAGCGCACACCGGTCCCACCCATACCGCAATAGCCACCCGGATTTTTTGCGAGATATTGCTGATGGTAGTCCTCGGCAAAGTAAAACTCGGGCCATTCCATAATTTCCGTCGTAATCGACCCGAGACCAGCGGCTTCAAGCGCGCTCTGGTATTCGTTGCGCGACCGACGCGCCAGCGCATCCTGTTCGGCGTCGGCTACGTAGATGCCGGAGCGGTACTGCGTCCCGACGTCGTTACCCTGGCGCATTCCCTGAGTTGGATCGTGCGCTTCCCAGAACACCTGGAGCAGCTCCCGATAGCTGATTTTCGCGGGCTCGAAGACCACACGCACAACTTCGTTGTGCCCGGTCATGCCGCTGCAGACTTCCTGGTAGGTCGGGTTTGGCGTATGCCCACCGGCGTAACCCGCAGCAGTCGTGTAGACGCCATCGAGCTCCCAATACCGGCGCTCAACGCCCCAGAAGCAGCCGAGTCCGAACAGCGCAGACCGTAAGGACTCCGTCTCGGGTGGTTGCATCGGCGTCCCAAGTACAAAGTGAGTCGGTGCGACTGCGATGGCACCTTCTCGTCCCGGTAACGCGTCGTCGGGCGACGGTATCGACTGCACTTTTTCGAGTCCGAACATAGCTGACCTCACTGCAATATAGTGTCCGATGACGGAAGCCTAAGCCGATCGCTGGTGAAATCAAGTCGCCTTGCGTTTTTCACTCTCCGGTCTTCGCAATACGGCGCAGCAGGGCGCGGAGATCGCGCTCGACGCGCTGTGGCGAAGACCCCGATTTCCGGACATAGGCGACGCGGCGGTCCGCATCGACCAGCAGCAGCCCCGGGGTTCCCTTGACGCCGTAATCTGCGGCAACGCCGTCTGCCTCCAGCATCAGGTTAAACCCGTAGCCACCTTCGCGGAGATAGGCGACCGGATCACCGTCCTCCCAGATATTCAGGGCATAGAACAAGACCCCGCGGTCGGAGAATTCCTCGCGTAACTTTTCCAGGTGCGGCATCAGGGCCCGGCAGTAGGGGCACCACGTCGCCCAGAACAACACCACCGCCGGACGCCCGGCGCTGTGTTCATAGAAATTGACCAGGTGTCCTTCGGCGTCATGCAATGTCCAGTCTGGTACGGAGTCCTCCACCGCGCCTGAGCCCGGTGCGAAAACGGCTGCACACAGGAGAATGACACACCCCACTGACGTCAATTTTTCAAAGCATCCCATTGGTACCCCCGAAAGCTGCTGGGTTGTATCATCGCGCCGAGCGGTATCAACCCCCGACCAATACATATTATTGGAACCGAATCGCGTTCACTTAGTTCCAACCCTGACCTGACGGAACTCGTTACCACGGACTGAAACGTTGAACCTCGTTATCCTTTACCTTCCGGCTTCCGTCGCAATCGCGCTGTTTTTCTGTCTTCAGCCGGCCGCCGCAGACGGCAATGAGGACCCGGCAGTCTCCCCCGCAGAATTGTCGACTTTTACCGTGCTTTTCGAAAATGATCTGTTCGTAAACGAAGACCAGCAATATACGAACGGCATCCAGTTGAGCTGGCTGTCACCGGATCTGAAACGCTATGCCGATGCTGATCGGCTGCCCGACTGGCTCCTGCCAATGATCGCGCGGCTGCCACTTATCAACGAACCCGGGCGCCTGCATAACGTCGGTTTCAGCCTCGGGCAGAAAATTTTCACACCCGAAAACACCCAGAGCTCGTCGCTCGTCGAAGACGATCGGCCCTACGCGGGCTGGTTATACGGCGCCCTGAGCTTTACCAGCAAGACGGTCGGGGTGAAGGACATGTTCGAAATGCAATTTGGCGTCATTGGGCCCGCCGCCCAGGGGGAAGAGGCGCAGAATTTCATCCACGATTTGCGCGACCTGCCGAAAACACGTGGTTGGAGTCACCAGCTGCGTAACGAGCCCGGTTTCGTGTTCGTCTACGAACGGAAATGGCGACCGTACCGCAGCGAGAACGCAAGCGGCTTCGGCTACGATGTCATCACCCATGCCGGCGGCGCACTAGGTAATGTACATATCTACGCAAACGCGGGCACGGAATTCCGCGTCGGCCTGAACCTGCCGGGCGACTTCGGTACCTCGGCCATCCGACCCGGCGGCACGTCGAACGCGCCGGCGACGGTGAATGATCCGCGGCTACGCAGTACGCGAACGTATGGATTGTACGTGTTCACCGCGGTGTCCGGACGCGCGGTTGCCCGGGATATCTTTCTCGACGGTAATACGTTTCGCGATAGCCACAACGTCGATAAAGAGCCCCTGGTCGGGGATCTCATCGTCGGCGGCAGCCTCGTGTACAAGCGCTACAAGCTTTCCTACGCACAGTTTTTTCGCACAAAGGAATTCGACATCCAGAAGAAGAACAATAACTTCGGCTCGATAAGCTTGTCCGTGACGTTCTGAGTGTGACTTTCGCGATGCCTGCCGCCGGGTAGTTGGCGCGCCGCGTCTGCGTTATGCTCGACCTACCAGTGCCAGCGGTCTGGCGACGAGGGGACGACCATGACAGACAGGATCGAAGTGTATTGCGACTCACAGGGAGTTTGGTATACGTCCACTAAAGAACGATTGATCAATGCCGGCATCGCCACGGAATTCATGTTCCCGATTGACGAAGAAGCCTGGCGCGGTAACGGCTCGTGCCGCGAACCGCACGAATTATTATGGTCAATCCAGCGAGTCGCTGGTGGCCGCTACAAAGTGATGTGGGGCCTGGCAACGGAACAGGCGGACTAAAGAGTCGCTGCAGCGCTGCGCACGCGGCCGTCCTCGACCCACCCCCGCCCCGCTATCCGGCGCTTTTACCGCTGCCATGCTGCGCCCCGTTTCGCTGTTCATCGCCCTTCGGTATCTCAGAACGAAACGAAAGAATCGGTTCGCGTCGTTTGTATCCATCGCTTCGGTACTGGGCGTCGCGCTAGGCGTCGCGGTCCTGATCATTGTTGTCGCCGTGATGAACGGTTTCGAAAAGGAAGTCAAACGGCACATACTGGGTATGACATCCCACGCCGTCATCTTCTACCCCGGTGGAACAATGACCGCGTGGCAGCAGGTGCGACAACGGCTGCTCGAACGCAACGAGGTGGCTGCAGCAGCTCCTTTCGTCCGGGCCGGAGCGATGCTGAATCACCGCGGAAATGTCCGCGGCGTATCCATCCAGGGCGTCGATACAAATCTGGAGCAGTCGGTTTCCAGTCTGGCCGATTCGATAAGCACCGAGGTGTTTGCGGCGCTCGGCGCGCGACCGAATAATATCCTGCTTGGCGAGTCACTGGCCGAACAGCTCGGGGCTGCACGCGGAGACACGGTAACCCTCGTTGCGCCCCGCTGGAAGCCTCGTGGCGGTCTGGAATTACCGCGCTACTTCCCGCTCAAAGTGATCGGCACGTTCAGTGTCGGTATGCACGACTTTGATTCCGCTTTCGCTCTCGTATCGCTGGATGAAGCGCGTTCGATATTCGAATTAGGCGACGGTGTGTCCGGACTGCGGCTACGCTTTGTCGACGCAGATTCCGCCGCACTTCTGTCCAGCGACATCGCCGGAACTCTCGGAGCCGGAGCCGCGGCGGTTGACTGGACGCAATACCACCGCAATTTTTTCCTGGCCCTGACTTCGCAAAAGCGCATCATGTTCGTGATCCTGTCGATGATAGTTGCGGTCGCCGCATTCAACATCGTCGCCTCTATGGTCATGATCGTGAAGGAAAAGGTTCGCGACATTGCGGTACTGCGAACGCTCGGCCTCAGCCGCCACGCCGTCATGCTGGTGTTCGTCGTACAGGGCGTACTGATCGGTTTGCTCGGCGTGATACTCGGGGTAGTGCTGGGGTTTTTCGGCGCCGAACGAGCGAACAACATCGTCGGCGCGCTGGAGCGAGTGTTTAGCATCGAGTTCATCAAACCCGATGTGTATTACATCGACTACCTGCCGGTCGATCTGCGTTTCGACGACATCACGCTGATTGCGGCGACTGCGTTCACGATTTGCGTCGCCGCGACGTTATACCCGGCTATGCAGGCTGCGCGCACGGCACCAGCGGAAGCGTTGCGCTATGAATGACCGGTGCCAGAATCACAGTAACCAGTTGCGAAACACGGCGAGCGGCCAGTCATCACGTCTCGCAAGTATGAAGCGGGTCAATTCGTCGAGCAGGCTCGCCGACAGCGCATGAATCTCGGCATACGCACCGCTGTGAACGCGGGCGACTTCATCCGGTGAACGCGGACTCTTCGCGATGAGTTCCGCCCGGACCATCGGGTCACTGAGTCGGGCATGGATGCAATCATAAGTTTCAATAAACCGCGCCTGCCCCGGATCGTCGTACTCGGCCAGCACGAACAACAATCGTTCCAGCGGCGTTTTATCCAGGTGCTGCGCGATCCAGCCCGGGTCTCCTGCTGCCTGACGAGAGCCTTCGGCAAGCAGGCACATCATGCCGGCGAACGTTACGATTCGACTCGAACGGAATTTGGCCTGTCGCAATAACCAGCCGTCGTCTTCGGAACGAGACATTTTGAATTGTTGCCACACGGCATAGGCGTGCAAATAACGCGACAAATCATTGTAGAGATGCGTCCATGCCCCCGCCGGCCATTCGCCGGCATACCAGTGAAGTACCCGTTCACGGAGTGTGTCGAAGCTATCGGCGCGGTACAGCGCACGGCCGTCGAGCAACATCTGCATCCGGCTCCCGAACAACGCGGGCGATTCGTCGAGGCTGCCCCGCGCCTGTTGTGCGATCAGCAGGGGAAACGGGATCGGCCGGGTATAAATTCCGTCCGCCTTCGGGGGCGCGAGGCCCGCCCTCTCAAAGGCTCCGTCGAGGCCCGTCAATAATCCGCTAGCTGCTTCCATGTCAGGCGATGCGGTCTCGTCGACGAGAATCATACAATCGACATCGGACACCGACGACGCCTCGAGCCGACCGAGCGACCCGGCCGCGACGATACACAGTACCGACGCATCATTGACCCATGGCGCGGTGCTGATCGCATCGGCGAATCGTTCCATCGCGTCCCGCGAAAAATCCCGTGCGCGCAGTAACGAAGGCGCGTGACGGCTCAGGCGCTCCCCGGTCACAGGAGCCTCATCACCAATCCCGCGCATATCGCCAGCCCCATTGGTGCCCCGGAATCCGGCAGATCGCTTCCACCTTGCCGGCCAGATCACGGACCGAACCCGCATAACGTGCAATTATTGCAGTGCACAAAACAACGTCTATAATGGCGGTTCTTCGAATCAGGCGGCATACCAATCGCATGGACATCAAGGGAAAAATCGGAATCATCACCGGGGCAGCCAGTGGCATCGGTCGAGCAGCGGCAAAAGAACTGAAAAAACACAACGTCGGCGCTCTTGCACTCGTGGACATGTCCGATGCGGTCACCGACATCGCCGACGAGATTAACGAAGAAACGGGCGATGGCAACGTACTGGCTTTCCAGGGCGACACAACCGACGAAATGTTTCGCAAACGGGTGTTTGACACGATGCGTCGCGAGTACGGAGCGGTCAATATCTGCGTCCCGGCAGCGGGAATTACCCGGGACGCGCTCGCTGTTCGGGTCAACCGTGAAAAAGGCAAGGCCAACATCTACCCGATAGAAAACTTTCGCCAGGTACTTGAGGTCAACCTCATTGCGCCAGTGTACTGGGCGCTGGAGCTGGTCGCACAAATGGCGGAAGACCGATTCACGCGCGGTCTGAAACAATGGGAACCCTCCGAAGGTGTGCAGGGTGTCATCGTGTTCATCGGTTCGGTTTCGTCCCAGGGCAACAAGGGCCAGATTTCCTACGCCACCACCAAGGTTGGTCTCGAAGGCGCCGCTGCAACGTTAATGAAAGAGGCGATGTACTACGGCGTTCGCTGTACGGTGATACATCCGGGATTTACCGATACCCCGATGGTCCGCTCACTCGGCGAAGATTACATCAACAATCACGTCATCCCGGCAACCCAGATCGGACGTCTCATACGACCGGAAGAAATTGCCGATGCCATTTGCTTTCTCATCCGCAACTCCGCCGTTAGCGGACAATTGTGGGCCGACGCAGGTTGGCACCCGATGCCAACCTGACGGCAAACGACCGCTCACCGCGCGAAAACTTTCTTCAACAACTCGGATGTTCTGGCCGCCGGGTCGGCGCGAATTTTCTGCTCCTGCGCACCGATCATGGTAAAGACGCCATCGAGCGTCTTGTCCGTCACGTAATTGCCGAGGTCGAGTTTCTCGGTATCGATAAACGAACTCGCAATACCCGCTTTATCGACCATAGACTGATACTGCTGCGTTACGCCCACCTGATCAATCGCGCCGTCGACGACGGGTCTGAACTTTGAGCGCAGGGCGTCGGTACTGGACGCTTTCAGGTACTCGGTCGCTGCGGTGTCGCCGCCATTTAAAATCGCCTTGGCATCGTCGATGGACATGTCACTGATCGCGTCCCCGAAAACGCCGGCCGCTTCCGGCACGGCTCTCTCCGCTGCCCGGTTCATGCTTTCGACGAACTGATCGGCACGCTGATCCTGACCGAGCGCGCGCAACCCCTTTTCGACCATGGAAAGATGTTCAGGCATCGGAATTTTGACTTCCGCGTTTTGCAGGAAGCCATCCGGCCGCCCCAGCTCGCTGACCGCGGTTCCAACGCCATCGGCCAGCGCTTCCTTCAATCCTTTTGCGATTTCATCCTGTGACAGCCCAACCGCGTCCGCCGCCTGTCCAAGCGCCCCGCTGTCGATGCTCTTGTTGCTTTCGGATTTAAAAAAATCTGTAATCGACGACCAGTCGGCGAGTGCCGCAGGCCCGCACAGGGCGAAGCCGGCAATGGCAATAGCACCTAAGATTGGTTTAGTTTTCGGTTTCGCCATCAGCGTTTTCTGAATGTTCTGTTAAATCGTCGCCCGGCCGTCACCGTGACTCATCCGGACCGCGGTAGATGCAACCGAAATCGTGCCCTTCCATTACGACGACTTTACTCAAACCGTCGACCTCGGTCTCGACGCAGCGCCAGATCCAAATCGCGATGTTCTCTGACGTCGGGTTATCGAGCCCGGTCACATCGTTAAGGTAACGATGGTCGAGAGCCTCCTTGACCCGGTTGACGGCCGGATCGAGATCGGCAAAGTCGATGACCCAGCCGGTCACTGGATCGACCGGTCCGTCGACATGAAGTTCAACATCGAATGTGTGGCCATGAAGCCGGCTGCAGATATGGTCTTGCGGCAACTTCGGCAGACGCCTGGCGGCGTTGATCGAAAATTTGAGGAACAATTCCATGGCCGCAGCCATCATAGCATCCGGACTTCGGCGTCGGTTTTGCCGGACACCGCGGCCTTGCCCCGGAGCCCGCAAGGAGGATCGAACCCTGTGAGTATCGAAGCGCTGGTCGGCAAGTGCCGCCGGGAGGTGGAAATGTATCGCGCGATACTGAACGACCCGCGCACCCCGTCGGTTTCGCGCTGGTGTTTGCGCGCGGCCGTGGCGTATCTGGTCAGCCCGATCGACCTGATTCCGGATTTCATTCCCGCGATCGGACAACTCGACGATGTGGTCATCGTGGTCACACTCGTCGCCATTGCGCGCCATTTTGTTCCCGCCGTCGTGCTGGCCGACCATGCCAAACGAAGGGAATTACCGGGAGGACCCGGCGACCCGTCCGCAGAAACGCCCGAATCGCCTTAAATTCGTGACTAAAGTGCCGCTAAAGGCACTGAGTAAATTCAGGATTTAACCGTACCCTGCCGCAGGCAGGCGCCGGGACTATTCGAGGGGCCACCATGAACGAGACCATTGAGCGAATACTCTGTGTCGATGACCAAAGCGACATTGTCGCCTTGCTCGAACGTCAATTGAGTGACAGCTACGACTGTATTTTCGCCAAAAGTGGTGCCGAGGCGCTTCAGATCATTGATTCTCACGGCCCGTTTGCGGTCGTTATCGCGGATTACTCGATGCCGAACATGGACGGTATTACCCTGCTCGCCGAGATCCGAAAACGCAGCGCCGATACGATACCCATCATGCTGACCGCCTACGGCGACATCGACATCGCGATCGCCGCGCTTCACCAGGGCAACATTTTCCGTTTCCTGCGTAAACCCTGGGAAACCAATGAATTGAAGCGGGCAATCTCCGACGCCCTCGATTTGCACCATCTCGTGACCAATGAACGCCGGCTGCGGTCCGAGCTCGCCGACGCGAATGCCGAGCTCGACGCGCGCCTGAAAGAACTCGATGAAACGAACCGGTTGCTCGAGTACTGGGTAGAATTCAGTCCGGCTGTGCTGTACAGCATGACCGTCGAAAACGGGAAAGCCCGTCCGTCCTACGTCAGCAAGAATTTCTCCCGACTGACGGGCCGCGAACGGACCGCAATGATCGTCGAGAATGATTTCTGGATCGAAAACCTCCACCCGGACGACCGGCCGCGCTACGCCCGGACCGTCGAAAGCCTGCTTGCCGGCGGCACGCCGGAACTTCGAATCAATTACCGGATTATCGACGGTGACGGTGCTGAGCGACCGATAGTCGATGCGATGCGGGTGATCCAAAACAGTGACGGGCAAGCGCTCGAAATTGTCGGCGCGTGGCTCGAACTGGGCGACGCGGAGCGCTGAGCCGCACGTCAATTCGCCCCACTTGTCACGATTGACAGACCTATAAATCCATTGGATTTAACGAGTTAGACGATTTGAGAAAAAATCCATCAATTAATTTAAATTATTAGGTAATGAATCTAATTAATTGTATTTAATAAAAAACTTGACCATTCGTACTGAATACGATAAAAATAGTTTCAATAGCTTACTTAAAGTTATTAATAATCTAAATGAAGTATTCGAGGGTCTGGTCTATGGACAACCTCACGAACGGTAAACCTGTCGCCGCGCCCCGCGCGGTTATGCCCAATGTAGTCCCAAATAACGAAACTGAGTCCGGTAATAAGATCCGCAACGGTTTCATTCGCCATCCGCAGCAATTCCCACTGGAAGCGCGACGGATGCGGGCCTGGGGAAGGTCGCAGCGAGTGGAATCGACACCGACGGGCGATATCGGCCTCAGTTTCGTTTCCCGTAAATACGTCCCGACCGGCACGGAAATGGAAATTTCTATTCCCCTGCGCGGTGACGTGCAGAAATTTCACGGCCATGTTGTGCTGGTCCGGGAAATAGTCGGCGGATACGAGATCGGAATTTGGCTCGCCTCGGCCGATGAAGCCAGTCGAGCGCGCCTGGTCGAGCAGATCTGCCAACTCGAATGTTCCCTGCAGGCCGACGCTCCGCCAAAAAGCGGACGCCGGCCACGGAACCCGAACAACGCACCGGGCCGGCCCACCACCGGTCACGGTTTCTTCGGCCGGGCGCTGGCGAACTGATCCCGGATGCGCCCGTCGCGGGCGCGGTTACGCTTACGCTGCGGACGCCGGGCGGGCTTCTTCTCCGGTCTCCCCCGGTTCTGTCGTAGATGACGGCTCGGAGTCTGCCCGGGACTCGCCATCAGTCGCCGCGTGGCTTGCTATCCGCTCAGCGGGCTCATCCGTCGGTGCTTCGGATACCGCCGGTTCCGACTCGCCATGCTCGCCGGATTCATCGCTATCGGACAGTTCTTCTGTCTCACTGTTCCCCGGTCCGATCGGTGCGGACCCCGTCGGGCTGTCGCCGGATTCCGCGAGCGTTTCCGCCGCGCTCTCATCTGACTCATCAGTCCCGACCGGATGGGTCTCCGCAACAACGGTATCGGCCAATTCGTCGTCTCCTGGCCCGGGCGAGCTCGGCAGCAATCCGGCGCGAAGGCTCTCAATCTGTGATTGTGCCGTTTCCTGATCACAGAGATTCTGCGCCCCGGAAGCCATATGCTCGTAGACGGCGCGGTACTGCTCGGTCATGTCCTGCAACAGTCCCGCGGTGGTCTGGAAATGTTCGGTCACACTGTCCTGATAGTCGCCGAGTTCCGTTTTCAGTTCGGCCGCAGACTTGCCGCCACCGGCACGCCGCTGCCGTTCCTGCGCAACGACGTAACCTCCAAACGCCGACACGACGCCGACGATGACGAGAAGTATCACAATAGTTTCGATTCCCAGGGTCAGCATAGGCTCTCCTTTTTAGACCGCGATGCGGGTGAATACCGGTTCGGCACCCGCAACCGGTCGGGTGCCGGGCATCGAGCGGACCGGCCACTAGTACGAATTTCGTTATAATCCGCCACTCTTTGCCCGCGGCAGACAGCCCGGGCTCTCGTTTCCTGAAGGTGGACGGTACATGGAATTCCTGCTCGATTATGGAATATTTGCGGCAAAGTTTCTAACGGTTGTTATCGTCCTCGTTATCGCTGTCGTCGCGATATTCGTCATCGTCGCGAGCCGTTCCCAGGGCGCTCACGGCGATCACATCGAAGTTCGCAGTCTTAACGATAAATTCGACGCAATGAGGTTCGCGCTCGAATCGGCAATCCTGCCACCGAAAGCGCTCAAGGCTGCGGTAAAGAGACGCAAGGCGGAGCACAAGGAACGGGACAAGTCGCCGGCGGACACGAGCCGCGAGCGGGTTTTCGTGTGTCGCTTTGACGGTGATGTCCGCGCCAGCGGGGTCGCATCGTTGCAAGAGGAAGTCACCGCAATATTGTCAGTTGCTAAAGACGAAGACGAGGTTGTTGCCCTCATTACGAGCCCGGGCGGAGTCGTTCACGGCTACGGACTCGCCGCCTCGCAACTGCAACGTATCCGTGACCGTGGCGTTCGTCTCACGGCGGCGGTCGACAAGGTCGCCGCGAGTGGCGGCTACATGATGGCGTGTGTCGCCGACCACATTATCGCCGCACCGTTTGCGATCATCGGTTCGATCGGCGTCGTCGCACAAATGCCCAACTTCAACCGTTTCCTCAAGAAACACGACATCGATTTTGAAGAAGTCACCGCGGGCGAATTCAAAAGAACGCTCACCGTGTTCGGGGAAAACACGGAAGCCGATCGCAATAAATTTCGCGAAGAACTCGAAGACGCCCACGAATTGTTCAAGGAGTTCGTGAGTGAAAACCGACCGGCTGTCGACATTCCGACCATCGCGACGGGCGAGTACTGGTACGGTCGAAGAGCGCTGGAACATCATTTAATCGACGATGTAAAAACGAGCGATGATTACCTCGTGCAGCGCTCGCAAACGGCTGAAATTTTCGAAGTGTCCTATCGACGTAAACGATCGTTCGTCGAAAAAATGATGGGTCAGGCCGCGCGATTCATGTTGCCTGGCTGAGCCAACCGTGTCGCGCCCGGTTGGCGTCCGAACTCCGGTTACCTACCTCCGTCGGGCGTGCGCTGCCGCAAGTGTGACCGTTTGGGCATGTATGTCGACAATATCGTCAACGTTTGCCGCATACCCCCCGGCCATCACGGCCGCGAGCGGGATGTCGTGCATCCGACACCGTTCGAACACTAACGCGTCACGCTCGCAGAGGCCCGCCTTTGTAACGCCCAGCCGGCCCAGTCGATCGTTTTCAAATGGATCCGCACCGGCAACATAAAGAACGAATTGTGGCCGCGCAGCGAGAAACGAACGCCGCAACCCGTCACGAAAATTGCGCAAGTATTCACCATCACGGGTACCGTCAGCGAGACCGAGATCGAGATCACTCGCTGCCTTGCGGCGCGGAAAATTGCTTTGTGAGTGAATGGAAAACGTATACAGATTCTTAAATCCCGAAAGTATTTCTGCCGTCCCGTCACCCTGATGAACGTCAGCGTCGACAATGAGAACACGTTCGACCTCTTTCGAATCGCTGAGCATTCTCGCGGCGATCGCCACATCGTTGAACAGGCAGTAGCCCGCACCCGTCGCTGCTTTCGCGTGATGCGTCCCGCCCGCGAGATTTACCGCCACCCCAACATCGAGCGCGGCGAAACACGCGGCAACCGTGCCGCCAGCCGAACGCCGGGCGCGTTCCACTAATGCAACGGACCAGGGAAATCCGAGCAAACGCTCTTCTTCACGCGACAGCCCGCCGTCGATGACTCGCCGGACATATTCCGCCGTATGGACGGTCTCGAGGTCGTGGACCGCGAGCAGCGGCGATTCAAGGAATTCGATGCCGAGTTCCGGCGTCCGCGACAGGCGCTCACGCAGGCGCGCGTATTTCGCAATCGGAAACCGGCTGCGCGGCGCGATCGGGAGCTCGAAATGGTCACAGTAATAAGCTTTCACGAACTCCCGACACCTTGATGCAAACCCGTCGGATCAATCGACCGAAAAACACGCGCCGCAATTCAGCGGTATGACGCCGCGAAATTATCGCGGGCGCCAGGTCGGCCGGAGATTGATGTCGGGGCCCATCGACAAGCCCCCCTCACCCGCCGCACTCTCGCACTGAACGAACTTTCTGTCGCAGTCGATAGCGCGCATCAGAACCCGGGGAAGCGCGCCGGGGTCCGTTCGCCGTCAATCGGGTAGACGCACCCGAGCCTGCGTTTATTCCGCGAATGCCTTCCTCACCTCCCCGCCGATAATTTCGATTCCGCGCCGAACGGCCTCCGGGTCCTGAGCGTAAGAAATCCGCAGGCATTCGTGTGTGTGGGGCCACGCTTCATCGAGACCGGGAAAGAAATGCCGGCCCGCAAGTACGAGGACGTCCCGCGCTTTCAAACGCTCATACAACACCGTATCGGCAATCGGCAATCCCGGGAACCAGACCCACAGAAAAATAGCTCCCTCGGTTTTATGCAAATAATAATCTATCCCGGCGAATGACTCATGACACCATGCCTGGGCCTGCAGACATTTTTCCGCGTAAAACGGACGAATGTGATCGCGCGCCAGATCCAGGATCCCCTCTGATTCGACGAGGTCTGTGACGAGCGCCGCGCCAAGCGCCCCGTTAGCCAGCATCGTCAAAGCATTCATCCCGGTCACGGTGTGAATAACTTCAGGAGACGCGATGATGATACCAGTGCGCAATCCCGGCAGACCGAGTTTCGAGAGACTCATGCAGAGGATGACATCCTTGCCGTAGACGGGCCTGGCATCGGTAAAGACGATATCCGGAAACGGCAGTCCATAGGCATTATCGACAATCAATGGTGTTCCCGACGCCGCGGTCATTGCGAGTAATCGTTCAAGCTCTGAATCGGTGATGACGTTACCGGTCGGGTTCGTCGGTCGTGACACGCAGACCGCTGCGACGCTATCGTCGAGTGCGAGTTCAGCAAAATCGATGTGGTATTTGAACGTGTGCTCGTCTTCGATTTCGATCGTCGGTTTAATCGAACGCACGCTTCCCGGCTGCAAACCGACATCGGCGTAGCCGATGTATTCCGGGGTCAGCGGCAACAATACATGCGACGTCCCGCCATCCCTGCGTGGGCCGGAAAACATATTGAACAAGGTAAAAAAACTCGCCTGACTGCCGGAAGTGACCGCGATATTGTCTTCCGTGAGGCCCCAACCGTAGTGGCGATTGAGCAATCCGGCGAGCGCTTGCCTAAACGGCTGGTAGCCCTGCGGGCCGTCATACTTGGCCACGACCTCATCGAATCGGCCGTCGTCCAGCAATGTCTGCATCGCATCGTGGAAGATCGTCCGTGCCGTTGGTACCAGGCCTGGATTACCGCCGCCCAGGTTCATGATTTTTCGTCCGGAAGTCAGTATCTCGCCAAGATCATCCATCAATTGGCGGGTGCCGGAATCAGCACGAAAATGTTCACCGAACGCAGAAAATTCTGTCACTGTTTCGCGCCTTTACGTGTTCTGTTTAGTTTGTTGTAACGCCGCGCGTCCGGCGAGGCTTCCAACCTGAATGATTTCGCAGGTTCTGAACCACCGCGCAAAAATTATTCACGCGCCGCGCGCTGACCGTGCGCTGATACAGTATTATGATTTTCCCATCAGGAACACGATCCGTTGGCTCCGCGCATGCTATTTCGCTTATTCGAACGTCTCGGGCCTCTACGCACCGGACTCGCAGTCGTTACTTTCGTTGTCATGGCGGCGGCGCCGTTCGCCGACGGCACCGTTCATATGTATGACTGGCGACTTTTTCCGAGCGTCATCGCGCCGACCATCGTCATGATGCTGGTCTTCACCTTTCCGCTGGACCTCACGATGACGCGTATATTCATGGAAGACGCCGACCCCGAGGAACGTAGCCGGCTCAGAACGGTGATGCGGTTTGAATCCGCGTTGCTCGTCGCCATGCTCCTCACTTGGGCACCATTCATGCTCAAGGTACTCGATTTCTCGCCGTTTACCTGAGAGACGCAAACGCTGGCGGACAAGTCAGTCCGGTCTCAGGGGACCGTGAACCCGCTGTCCCGTTGATAAATTAGCCGTTTGCTACTATTATTTAATATATTATATTAGATATCCGTTGTAACTGGTTGTATTTAAATGCTTTATTCAATTGCCCATGCCCTCGTAGACGCCATTGAACCGGACCTGAAGCAACCAGGTTCGCGATTCGGAAGACGCCTGAAAGCCAGCCGGAAAACCCTGCATATCACGCTCGATGGCCGCGAAATGGAATTTAAATCGGTCGACGATTTCTCGTTTGCCATTGAATGCCGCACCGGTATCACCGCAACGCGCTACCACGCACTTTTCGAGCGGACCCCGAAGGAACTCTGGGACGAGGCACAAAACATCAAGGCGGTTGAGAAAACGCTCGTCGACATTCTCGAAGACGCCTTGTGTGACGGCACACCCTGCGGTCCCGCGATGAGCGGTCTCGGTCTCCATGTCTTTTCAAACGATCACGACTGGCGTGAACTCGTGGAAGTGTTGATTCAACTCGATGACCGGTACGACGGGTACAAACGGCTCGCGTTGATCAAATACATGCAATACCTCGGTGCGCGGCAGGAAGTGATACGAATCATTTTCGCGACGAAAAACCGCGGCAATTCCTCGAAACGCCATGACCGCCAATCGCAAGACGAGGGCTCCGCGGCGATGGAGACGATGCTGTTCGATATGAGCAGTACCGGCGGTTCGCGCTCCGAGGCGGGCCGCCTGCAACGATTACCGCAGGGCGAAGCCGTAAAACTTTATGCGTTGCCCGGACATGCCGTCGATATCAGGCTCGCGAAACACGCGTTTCGCCTCGTCAACGACAATGGTTGGGCGCTGTGTGCGTCGAACGGGGAACGTTATCCACTCGGACCGAAGCAGACGATGATCGGTCGCGGGCGCGAAAACGATATCCGCCTCGACGCCGAATTCGGCTATGTCTCCCGCCGCCACCTGATCGCCGAGCCAATCGACGACCATGTAATCATGGTCACCGATCTCTCGTCCCACGGTACCTTCGCGCCCGCGATGCAAACGGAACGAACGGTCGTGTAACCATCTGTACGCTAATCGCCCGAGGGCGTGGCCGATGGCTCATCGTCGGCATTCATGGCGGCGAGTTTCAGTCGCAACAGTTCAATTGCCATATCGGGCACTTCCGCGTGCCGGGCAGACTCGGGTGGTGCCAGCCATCCGTCGACAACCTGTCGGTCTGCGAGGACGATTTCTGCGATATCCCGACGCTCGAGTGAATGCGCGTACATCATGTCGATCAGTTTTTCGCGATTGTTCATACCTTTCCGCCCTTCCCGAATCCGCCGGCAGCCGATCGACGACCACCCGACATGCGTATCATGGGTGCACTTTATCACTTGCATGACGGTACACGACACGCGACTTACACGAGTTCCGCCTCCAGTGACACGATGACCTGTCGCGCACGTTGCTCGACCAGTCGACGGATATCCCGGATCACCGTGGCGAAACCGTTGAGGCGCTGGAACTGCTCCGCAACCCGTTGTGCTTCTGTCGGAATTTCCACCGCCATATCACGCAGCAGATTCGTCGCGTAGGCCGCGCGAATTCCGCCCGCCTGTGCCGCTTCGCGCCATCGCGCCGGTATTATCCAGTCGGGACGATCCTCACCCCCGATACTCATGGCCAGCTTGCGGTTCATTTCCGGGTAAACATGCGTCGACATTAATCCGAAAAATGGTGCCAGGACCGGGCCATCATCGCCATGGAGCATTGCCAGTTGCTTGCCATGCCCGCCGCCGTTGCCGATCAAATAATTGAACATCGTCCAGCGTAGAAATGCGCGCATGTCGACCGCCGGCCGGATACTGTTACTCCGGATGCAATCGAGACAACCCGGGAACGTTAGCCCACCCTCGCGCTCAAACTTGCGCTCGGGCGGTAAACCCGACAACTGGCAAAAGTCCTCCATATGAACGGCGTGCCATTCGCCATCGCGGACTTCGCGATCGATTCGTTCCACGAGCAGTACCGTGACCGCACCGTGACGGACCTCGGCGCGCACCGTTTCCAATCCGAGCGCTGAGGCCAACGCCAGGCAGAACGCCTCGTTCATGACCGATTCCCTGAGACCGGTTCGGGCGGGTTTGATGATATGCGAACTGAGCGCATCGCCCAGTGCGACCCCGATCTGGTCGCCGCTGAGCCGTACCGCGATCTTCGGCCTTTCTCCCGGCAACGAGAGGCGTGCACCCTCAACGTCGCTCAGAAGCGGATTTGTCGGCAGCGCGGCGACAAGGTGACGTAATTCCTGTTCGCTCAACAGACGGATCGCGCTTTCGCGCGGTCGTACCTCATCCGGCGGTACCACCAGCGTCAATGCCCCGGGACAATCCCCGGCAATATCGGCGAGCAACCCGAAATCATTTCCTTCGGACAGCCCCAGCCGATGGAACAATTGGCGCCGGATCTCTCCATCCGGGAGCAGATTACGGAAAACTGCCGCAACCTCCGGTCCGCGATACGGTGCGTCCCGCGGCGGACAACCGAGTGCTATCAGGCGTCCCGGGACGGCAGCATGGCGTGCTTCCGGGGCGTAGACATAGGCCCAACTGCCCCGCCCCTCCTCAACGAGGTGTCCGATAATGTCACCGTCGTAAGCAACGGCCAGTTCAGAGTTCATCACGTCGAAGAACGCTCGACCACGATTTTTTTACAACCCCTATTTCCAACCCCACTACCGCAGCGACGTGGAAAGCCCGTCCGATTTCTATAGTGGGTTTCCCGTTTTCGAGTTCCGAGACAAATCGCGTACCAACACCAGCCAGTGCGGCGAGCTCGGATTGGCGTAATCCGTACTGCTTGCGTTGACGACGAATGCGCCGCCCGAACGTTGATAAGTCCATAATCGTTTTAGTATAGGATAAAACTCGATTTAAATTACGAATTACGCGGAAATATTCCTGAATGACACTATTTAATAATTTTAATCATATATCTATAAATTATTCCTGTTCGAGTATATTTTATAATTCAATATAATATATTATTATATATAACATTTTATTAATAACTATAAAATCGCCGTCGATAACCGACAGGATAAATGAAGGCCACCTTGACCGGCGGTTGGATATTACGCGGCGCCGAATCGGCCTAGATCTGAAGCATCACCTGCGTGGTTATATGCCCTGGGTCGAAGCGGTCGGTCGGTCGGCTTACAGACGCCGGGCGAGGAGCAACCACCGACCGATGCGTTCCCCGGCCCGGACAAGGTTAGGCCGGGCATCGCGTAGTGCGTCGGCGAGACTCATATCCCGTGCGACGGCGCTCTCGAGAGCATCAATCCCGCTGGAAAATACGTGCGCAGCACCGTCGGCGAGTGCGCCACCGACGGCAATAACCGGTACACCATGGCTGTCCGCAAGCGCGGCTACCGCCGCGGGCGCCTTACCAAAGGCCGTTTGGGCATCAATGCGCCCTTCTCCCGTTATCACGACATCCGCATCCTGCAGATGTCGTTCCAGTCCCACGGCCTCGAGAACGATACCGGCACCGCCCCGAAGCTCACCACCGGCGAAAGCGATCAGTCCGGCACCAAGCCCGCCTGCCGCGCCGCCGCCGCGCACAGATGTCACCGGAATGCCGACGTCGCGCCTGATCAGCTTCGCCAGATGTTTCAGGTTTTTCTCCAGAGTACGGATCTGGCTGGCACTCGCTCCCTTCTGCGGTCCATAGATTGCGGCCGCCCCCAGCGGTCCCAACAGGCGATTGTTCACGTCACAGGCGACAACGACAGACACCGCTGCGATTTCGGGGACGACCGGTTCGACGTCAATCCTGTGAACCTTGCCGAGTTCGCCGCCACTGAGGCCCTGCGGCAGAACGCGTCCGCGCCCGTCGAGGAAGCGGCAACCGAGCGCCTGCGCCATCCCGGCACCACCATCACATGTCGCCGATCCCCCAATTCCGATAATAATTTTCCGCGCGCCCGTGGCGCTTGCGGCGCGCAGCAATTGCCCGGTTCCGTAGCTCGTTGTACGCAGTGGATTACGGCGCGCCGGCGGGACCAGTTCGAGGCCGGACGCTGCGGCCATTTCGATCGCAGCGGTATCCCCGTTTCCAAGGAGACCGTAGGTCGCCACGACCGGATCTCCTAACGGTCCGGTGACCGTTTTACGGCGGGTCTTCCCGCCCGTCGCTTCCACGAGCGCCCGAACCGTGCCCTCACCGCCGTCCGCGACAGGAACGAGAACGCACTCTGCATCGGGGATCGCTCTGCGTAGTCCGAGGGCCAGTGACCGCGCGACCGCACCAGCGGACAAACTCTCTTTGAACGAGTCGGGCGCTATGACGATTTTCACGGACGGCTCCGGGGGACGAAACGGGCATTGATACCACGCGGGCAATAGCGGCGCGAGCGGCGCCGCACGCGTTTCCCAGCAGGGTTAAAAGCTAGCCCGGTTTCCTGAAGACGAATTCGTTACAGCCGATGCCGCCCGCGCAAGTTTTCAGATAGACGAGCTCAAAGTCACGCGCGCGATAGAAATCGAGCAGTTCTTCGGGTTTTGCGACTTCAAAAGGCAGCCCTCCGACCCAGTCGATGAGGTCATACCACGGCGACATCCCACGAATGCTGTCGTCGGCGTAGTGCCGCCAGCTGTTGAAGGGCTTACCCCGCACACAATCGCGCACCATCGTCGGGCCCCAAAGACGGATGAAACATGGCAGCAACACGATCCAGCGGAGCATGCCCGGCAATCGGTTGTACCACCTCTTTATGCGCAGCCAGGTCCGGCTGCCGCGCCCCTGGTCGTTGTACAGCGCGACGGCCAGCAAACCGTGATCATCGACCAGATTCCCGACGTGACCGAGAGCCGGCCACATACCCCCGGTATGGTGGAGGACGCCCCAGGAATAGACGATATCGAATCGCCCCAGTGTCGCCAGGAACTGCTCATCGAGCACGGAGCCGCTCACGATTGTCCAGTCGGGATCGTCGGGAGCAAATCGGCGCTGCATTTCCCGCGTACACGCGACGGAAGCCGGATCGAAATCGAACGAAGTGACATTGGCGCCAAGCCGCCGTGCAGCGAGACTGAATAATCCACTGCCGGAGCCTGCATCGAGAAAACGACGTCCCTCCAACGAGGCACCGTCGAGCAGTTCCTCTAACGATTTTACCGCGAGCGCGATGCGGCGTTCGTCCACCTCGTGCAGAAAACGCTGCCAGTTGCGGCCAAATTCGAATCGGGCGCCCGCATCGACCTCGGCTTCGTGATCTGATTTCATGTTTTATTGTTGCGCATCGCGGCACACATCGTGCCGATGCCTGCTCACCAGCGACATCAGGGAGACTCGATCATAACCGCGAGCTTCCCGCCATCCAGTATCTCGTAGCGCGGCGAACGCAGGGCACGCGTCTGTTCGACGTAACCGCCAAACGCGTAGCGCCGCGTTTTGATCGCACGGCCGGCGTAATCATAACTCGCATCGCAGCCGGCGGCCCAGTAACCCCCCTTCCACGTCGAGCCCGATCTGCTGGCTTCGGTCGCGGCGCTTGTCGCGGGTTGATGTGCAAGACGACAGCCTCCGAACTTCCCGGTGCTCAACCCCCAGTGCACGTAAAGACCGTCTGCGTCGTCATCCAACGACGGTCCCCAGACGTGTTGTGTCAAAGCCGCGAGTTCCTGTCGCTGCTGCTGTCCGGGGCGCATAACGATCAGCGGCCGCGTCGGGGTCAGCTCGATGAAATGTGGCCTGCCCGGCTTGATTGCGGCGATATCGACGATTACCCGCGTCGCCGTATCATCCACCGCAGAAGTGAACAATGTTCCGAGGAAGGGGATCGAAAAACCGACAATGGCAAGCAGCGCAAACGTCCGTACGACAACGACGAGCGCCCGGCGTTGATCCACTAATACCGACCGGGCACGAGCAACCGACGAATCAGCGCCGACCGCGTCGTCGCACAGGACGCACCGCCCGAGGTTTGATCAGCGCCGTACGGATGCGGCATTCGACGGCGCTTTCGCACGGTTGCAACATCCGCAGCTCTTCTCCAATCCGTACGGCCACGATGTCGCCGTCGATGCAGGCAATTTCGTTGCCGGGCGTCGCGGGGATCCGGAGTCCCGGCGTGATGATACCTGCCAGATTGAGTGGATCGGTCGCGTTCACGATGATGATTTCGCCGTTCGTGCTGGTCTTTCGCATTTTTCGCAGTGCATCGACCGCTTCGGGTAACGCAAACTGCTCACCCGAGAATCCCGCGACGAACCGGCCCCCGCGAATTTCACCACGGGCTTCGAGCCGCCTCAACGCCCACAACAGGTAGCGCCAGGGCGGAAGTACGGATTCTCTTTCGAGAACACGCTTGAACACGACACCGTAGCGGTTGAGCAGCGCGCGCACGACCGTTTCGATCTCCGCGCTGTCGCTGTCGGTGCTGGCACTCGCGTCGACCCGGTTACGCGGGACGACATCCCAGCGCCCCGCACTGTCGAGTCCTTCGACCTGCGTTCCCCGACGACGCGTGCCATTGAGTGGTCGCCGCCGCTGCAGCGGCGCGACGAGAACCCGCAGGCCGGTGAAACTGTCTGCGGTTATAAGGCCCGCGGCGGCCAGCTCCCCGAGAGCCTGCTCGGTTTGCGACTTCAACAAACCGCACCGCTCCACGATGTCGTCGAAGAATGCCGCGCCGCGAGCGTTCAGCACTCCGAGCACGTGCTTTGCGGTCGCGCTGAGACCGGCGTCACCGGCCTCCGTGGAATTCGGCACCATCGACAACCAGGTCGTCAAATCCGTACGCGGAATGACTGCGATCGGGGTCGACTTTAATGGCCCGGTTGCGCGGCTCGCACCCGTTTGTTTGCCTCGCAGGCGCAGCCAGACTGCGCGTCCCGTCGCATGCAGGTGGTCCAGATACGCCGGTGTGTAATCGCGTATCCGCGCGGGCAACACGGCGCTTTCCCAACTGCCCGCTGCCGCCTCGAAACCGGCGAGTTGTTCGACCACGGCCAGCGTCGCCTGCGGTCCCTCGACCCGTGCGTCCGACGCAACACGTTGCCATTCGCATAGAAAACGCAAATAGACCGAAGCCGGGACCGCTTCAATCTCGGCACGCAAGCGGCGCATGGTATAGCGATGGATGCGGGCCAGTACGCGCCGATCGCACCACTGTTCTACCGTCGTCCCGGGCGTGTAGCGTCCGTGGAATACGATGCCCCGGTTCTCCAGCGTTCTGAGCGCCACATGTACCCGTGGCTCGGCCAGACCGAACATCAAGGCGATTTCCGCTGCCGTCTGCGGTCCCGAGCAATCGAGACGCGCGCGGACGAGCGCGACCAGCGCTTCGGATTCTTCGAGTGCGGTGACCGCCGGGTCGATTGCGGTTGTGACCACCGGAGTTACTGTGGCTCCCGGCCACAGGTTTCTCAGTTCAACGTAGCGTTCACTCGCGAGCCACAGTTGAGCGCCGCCGTCGTCTGATTCAAGCAGGACTGCCCGTCCCCGGTCACGTAACTCATCGAACCACTTCGCCCACAGTCCGGCACCCGTCTCCGTGGCCTCCGCGAGGCTGAATGCGCCCGTCAACATGAGCGTCTCATGTAGCTCATCGATGTTCGCGGCCGCCGCACGAAGTTCGTCAACAACCCGATCGATTGCACCCTGATCGAGTTGCCCAAGGTCGTCTGCGGTCTCAGGGTCCAGCCATCGCCGACTTTGTACCGCGGCGGTCCTTCTTTCCTCTAGCGGCGCATCATCGAGAAAGGCATAGGGGTTCGCGTTGAGAATTTCGTGCGCGAACGGCGAAGGTTCCGTCAAGTCCGCTTCGACGAGACGACGTCGACCGGCGACCACGTCACGCAGAACGCTTTCGAGCGTATCGATGTCCATGGCCTCAGTCAGACAATCGCTCAGCGTCTGTTCGACGAGCGGGTGATCGGGAATTTCCCGAGTGCCCTGGATGTTTTCGGCGCAGGCAAGCTGGTCCGGAAACACTGATGCCACGAGATCCTCGGCGTTCATTCGCTGCAAGCGCGGTGGAATCTTCTTTCCCGCACGAAAGCGTGGCAGCGCGAGCGACAGATTCGCGACCCACCGCCAGCGCACGTTGAACATGGGGACGTCGAGCACCGCCTGCGTGAGAACATCGCGCACTGTATCCGGATGCAGGTAGCGCCAGACTTCGTCGAGCGCAAAGCTGTGCACTGCACCGAGCGATATGACAATGGCGTCTTCGATCGCCGCGGCCTGCAACTCGAAGTTAAACGTGCGACAGAATCGTTTGCGCAGCGCGAGTCCCCACGCCCGGTTGACGGCCGAACCGAACGGCGAGTGAATCACCAGCTGCATGCCTCCCGATTCGTCAAAAAACCGTTCGATCACGAGTGTATTCTGACTCGGCATTGCGCCGAGTGCCCGGTAACCGCTCATGAGGTAGTCGTAGAGTTGCTCCGCCGCGGCGCCCTCGACACCGACCACGTCAGTGAGCCATGTCATCACCCCGCCTTTCGGGTCGTCCGTACGACCGTCGACCAATTCAAGAAAGGTTTCTCGCAGCCGCGATACGGCAAATGAGAACTCGGCAGTGCGCGCCGGTGCTTCCCCGAGCCAGAACGGCATATTCGGCGGCTCACCGGCAGCGTCCGCCACCCGCAACGCCGCGGGATCGACTTTGAGCACGCGCCATGACGTATTGCCCAGCTGGAAGACGTTTCCGGGCAGGCTTTCAATCGCAAAATCCTCATTGACGGTCCCGACAAACTGTCCGCCGGGTTCGACGATCACATCGTAATCGGCATTGTCCGGAATCGCGCCGCCGCAGGTCACGGCAGTCAGGCGCGCGCCGCGCCGTCCGCGTACGACACCATTGATGATGTCGAGGTGCAGATAGGCACCACGGCGACCGCGCGAAAAGCTGTAACCCTCTGCAAGCATGCGGATAATCTGGTCGAACTTTGCCCGTTGGAGATCGCGAAAGCCGTAGGCGCGCGTGCACAGTGCGAACAGTGCGTCCAGCGACCATTCCTGCGCGCTGACTTCTGCGACAATTTGCTGCGCCAACACGTCGAGCGGATTGCGGCAGACCGAAACCTGGTCGAGTTCGCCACGTCGTGTCATATCAAGCAGCGCTGCGCACTCAACGAGCTGGTCACGCGTCTGCGGAAACAACCGCCCTTTTGCGACAGCGCCGACGGCATGGCCGGAACGACCTACCCGCTGCAGCAGCATGGACAGGCTCCGGGTTGAACCAATCTGACAAACCAGATCGATATCGCCGATATCAATGCCAAGCTCGAGCGAGGCGGTCGCAACGAGGGCCTTCAAATGACCGCTTTTCAGGCGTTGCTCCGCGTCGTGCCGGCGCTCTTTCGCCATACTGCCGTGGTGCGATGTCACCACGTCCTCGCCAACTCGCTCACTGAGCGCACGTGCGACTCGTTCGGCGAGTCGCCGGGTGTTGACGAATACAAGTGTCGTGCGGTGCGCTTTGATCAATTCTGCAATGCGATCGTAATTTTCCTGGGCGGCGTCGGCGCTCAACACCGCTTCGAGTGGAATCGAAGGTAATTCGAGCCCGAGATCGCGTTCGCGCACGTGTCCCTCATCGACGATCTCGCAATTCGCGCTTCCGTCGGCACCGATATCGCGCGCGCCGACCAGGAAGCGGGCCACTTCGTCGATCGGTTGTTGCGTTGCCGAGAGACCAATGCGTAACGGCGGTTTATCGGTTAACAACGATAACCGTTCGAGACTAAGGCTCAGGTGTGCGCCACGCTTGTTGCCGGCCAGCGCATGTATCTCGTCGACGATGACGCTGCGCACGCCACGGAGCATGTCCCGCCCGCTGTCGCTGGTGAGCAGGATATACAACGACTCAGGCGTTGTGACGAGGATGTGTGGTGAACGTCGCCGCATCGCGGCACGTGCGGATTGCGAGGTATCACCGGTGCGTACGGCCGCACGGATCGGCGTATGCGCGATCCCGTCCCGTTCGAGCGCAGCCTGTATTTCGACGAGCGGGACGTTCAGATTCCGCTCTATATCGTTGCTCAGTGCCTTCAGCGGCGACACGTAGACGACTGACGTCGTGTCCTCGAGAGTCCCGGCGCACGAGGCCACCACGAGGTCGTCGATCGCACAGAGGAATGCGGCGAACGTCTTACCCGAACCCGTCGGCGCCGCTACGAGTGTGTGGTGGTGACGGCGAATGGCAGGCCATGCCCGTGCCTGACACGGGGTCGGGGTCAAAAAGCGGCGTTCGAACCAATCGGCAACCGCGGGATGAAAACCGGTATGCATCTGCCCGCAGACTACTATTTTGTGCTCGGAACTGCTATCTCCGCCGAGACTGACGGACGGCCTTTCGATTATGCTGGGACGGACGGCGAACAGGCCTGCCGTCGCGGGGTCGCATTTTGGAAAATTCACGAAAAATTGAACTCGAACCGATCGGAACGGTCGAGTGTTCAGTACCGGACGAAGAAATTTCGCGGCAACGCCGTGCGATTATCTCCACCATTGTGATCGATGCGCAATATGAGGACGCACTGACAGGCATCGCGGACTACTCGCACCTGGTCGTTTTATTCTGGATGCACCGTATCGCCGAACCGCCGCCGTTACTCGTACACCCGCGCGGTGACGACGCGCTGCCGCTCACGGGGGTACTGGCAAGTCGCGGCCGGGGGCACCCGAATCCGATCGGGCTCGCGGTCGTCGACCTGTGCAAAGTCGACCGGCTACGTCTCACCGTTCGCCGACTCGATGCCTACGACGGCACCCCCGTACTCGATATCAAACCTTATGATCGTTACGACGCCTATACCGACATCCGGGTCCCTGAATGGCTGCGGCTGCGCCAGTCCGACGTCCCGCGTAAATCCTGACATTGGCGCTTCGCGGCGACGTCAGGTAACCTCTGCGAGGTGTCTTTTGTCTTCTCTGTCCTGTACCGATGCGCCATCGTAGCCGTCTGATTTGTCTGCCATTAATCGTGGCTGCGATCACTGGCGCATTGACGGCAACTGCCGCGCCGCCCGAAGAAGGAAAGACGTTTGGCGGCTGGAAAGTCAGTTGCGAAACCGATGCCGACAGCAACAGGCGGGGTTGTTTTATCGTTCAGAACCTCGTGCTGCGCGAGGGCGGCCAACGGGTGCTGCAGGTCGCAATCGGTTACGTTGACGAAGCCCCTGCTCCGATTTCCCTGTTCAGTTTGCCCCTCGGAATATCGCTGCCACCGGGGGCTAGCGTTCGCATTGACGAACAGGACCCGCATCGCATTCCAATAGAACGGTGTGAACCAAACGGGTGCCGCGCGGGCCTGATGCTGTCACAGGAATTGCTCGAATCATTCAAATCGGGACAACAGCTATCGGTTACGTTTTACGACGCAAAACGCGAACCCATTGTCGTCCCGTTGACGCTGGACGGATTCAGCGAGGGCCTCGCGGCGCTTGCGCCGGAGGATCAGTAGCAGGTTCGGACCGTCTCAACGATCGGCGATCACAAGCTTCGCCCCCGGCCGGATGTTCAAACGCTCCGCCTCCCCCCCATTTATTTCAAACACGTAACGGGCGACCATCGGCGATTCAATCAGCGCCTCGGAATGCGGCGTCGCATCGCGGGCAATATGCACGATGCGCCCGCTGTGCGACGCAAACAGCATGTCGAGCGGTATCAGCGTGTTCTTCATCCACATCCTGATCCGGACCGGGCTGCCAAAATCGAACAGCATACCGGACTGACTCGCGAGAAATTCGCGATGCATCAAACCCGTCTCGCGGGCTTTTTCCGTGTCGGCGATTTCCAGCGCATACCGAAGCACGACACCATCGTCCCGGATAATGAGCAGCTCGTTGGCACCTGCCCCGTAACTCGCCAGAATAATCAACCCAGCAAGGGCGAGTTGACGCCACAATAGTTCCGTTTTCTTAACCAACTCCGCAGTCACTCCTTTGTATCATCACCGCTGGCAAAAAAGCGCGACGCTTTCCGGGCGTCGGACGCCGGCGGTATGCCGCCGCTGACGGGACCGTTCCACATCGAAACCGAACGAATGACCGCGACGAGGCTCTCACCCGGAGAGCACCATAAACTGCATCATTTCCGGCTCAGTATACTGCGCGTTCGTGCCAGAGCGATTAACATGGCCAATCGACGGCACCCGGATTCCGGACTTCGGGCTTGCGGCACCGTCACCGGGAAACAAAAACACGGAGATTTCGTCTATGTATCGCAAGACCTGCCTCATGCTATTACTTTTCACGTTACCCATGACCGGTTTCGCTCACGGGCCGTCTCGCCAGAAGGTGACGCGGGAGGTGACCGTTAATGCCCCTGCGGCAAAAACATGGCAGGCCATCGCCGATTTCTGTTCTATCGAAACCTGGCACCCTGCCGTCGTTGCGTGCGAAGGAACGGGCGGCAACGAACCCGGGGCAACGAGAATTTTGCGGATTGGATCCGCGGACGGGCCGCAGATCCATGAAGAGCTGCAAAAATATGATCCCGACAAGATGATGATGAAATACAAGATCACCAAAACCGACAACGCCGTTATCCCCGTCACGACGTATTCTGCATTCCTGTCAGTGAAGGCGAACGATGATGGCACTGCCACCGTACAGTGGCGCGGCGGTTTTTACCGTGCCTATCCGAACAACAATCCGCCGCCGGAACTGAATGACGAGGCCGCCGTTACCGCCGTCACCGGCGTCTATGATGCCGGTCTCGAAGGAATCAGGACACTCGTCGAAAATTGAGAACGGCATTCCGATCAATGCGCAGCCTCATCGTCACGCTCGGACTGACAATCGCTGTATCGGCCGGTACCGCAGCGGCGGCCCCGTTTGCATTCATCACGAACCAGGGCGCGAACTCGGTCAGCGTAATCGACGTCGCGTCACGAGCACCGGTAAAGACCATTCCTGTCGGCGAAGACCCGGCCGGCGTCGCGATCGACCGCGACCACAGATATGTGTTCGTGACGAATCCGAAAAGCCGCAACGTGTCAGTCATTGATACCGACACCCTGGAAGTCAGCCATACGCTTTCCGTCGGAGAAGGACCTCTCGGGATCGTCGCGGACCCGGTTCGTGATCGAATCTATGTTTGCGACTGGTATCGAAAACGCGTCGTGACGGTCGATACGGAAAAAATGACCGTCGCATTCGAGATTCCGGTCGGCAATGTCCCGTCCGGCATCGCCATCAACCCGACCGGCACCCGGCTGGTGGTGGCGAATCGCGACGACAACAGTATCACTGTGATCGACCTGACAACCCGAATACCGATGGTCACCCTCGGGGTCGGCACAGCGCCGTTCGGCGTGACGATTTCCAACGATGGCAAATATGCTTTCGTGGCTAACGTACAGAGTAACAACGTCTCGATCGTGAACCTGAAAAAACTTTTGCCGGAGTTCCGGGTGGATGTTGGCGAGTCGCCCTACGCGATAGCCCACGACGAAGAGCGCGAGAGGATTTTTGTCACGAATCAACACGAAAGCACGGTGTCGGTCGTCGACCTGAAAAAGCGCCGGGAAATCGAGCGTATTGAAGTCGGAGACTACCCGGAAGGCATCGCGCTTGCGCGCGACCACGAGCAGCTATACGTGGCGAACTGGTTCAGCAACTCCGTTAGCGTCATCGATCTGAAATCGCTTACAGTGACAGGGGAAATACCGAGCGGTGACGGCAGCCGGGCATTCGGCGATTTTATCCTGCAGTAGCGCTCACGATGCGATGCCGAGGGCCGCGGACAGACCCGCGGTAAAATCGGGGTATTGTGGTTTCCACTTGAGCCGACGCATCGTCGAATCCGGATTGCACCGCTTCGAAGCGGAACGCGAGGCGGCCGAGGTATCGAACCGGGGCTCGGGCACTTCCAGCATTCGCGCCAGATGCGCGTAATATTCCCGCCGCGTTACCGGGCACCCGTCGCAGCCGAGTTCGACTGGGGCGGCGTTTTCCGCCGTTGCGCAGAGCATCACCAGCGCCGCCGCGTCGTTGACGTGAATCAGGTTTAACCACGCATTCGGGTCACCGGCGATCGGATCTCCCGCAACAACCTGGCGCCGGCCGATCACTCGCCCCGGACCATAGATTCCCGCGAGGCGGCAAACCCTGAACGCATCTCCACAGTCCCGCCACCGTTGCTCAATGTTAAACAGGCGTGCCTGTCTTTCATCGCTTATCGTCACGGCCGACTCCGCAGAAACAACGTCGCTGCCGGAGTAGACGCCCGTACTGGACACGAGGACCGCCCGTCTTACGACCGAGCACGACAAGGCGGCGAGAAGCCGGTCGTATCCGCCTCCGGGTTCCAGCGCACCCGCCACGGCACTCGGCGTCAGCATGAAGAACACATCGATGCCGTGCCCGCCTCCTCCTGCGGACCCTGGCACATCGATATCCGATCCTTTCGCACCGATGTCAAACAAGATTGGTTGCACACCGATTTTGCGCAGGTTCGGCCAACGCACGCCGGTTCGCGTCGTTGCCGTCACGCGTTGCCCCACGCCGACGGCGTTCGCGGCGACAATGCCGCCGAGATAGCCGCAACCAATGATGAGCGCACCGACGCGCCGTTCACTCACCCGATCGTTCCGGGATCTCCGACCCGCCCTCCGGTAATCGAGTTGCGCCATGCGCCGCGGCTCGGCTATCCACGGGCAGCATGAGAAGGTGAGTCACCAACATCGACAGGAGGCAATAACCGGCAAAGAAATACAGCCCGATGCCGAGATGAGCTTCGCTGAATTCGTCTGCGCCCGCCGCAAAATAAGCGACCAGCACAGCAACCACGAACACATCCGCCATCGACCACTTGCCGATCGTTTTGATGAATTTCAGACCGCTCGTGTGCCACGCGGACCAGCGGTGCTGAAGCACCGCCACCGCTACAACGAGTTTTACCAGCGGCGTCACCACGCTAAACGCAGCGACAAGTAGCGCGATAAAATAATTACCCGCTTTTGCCAGCGCGCCGATAGTGGTGAGGATGCTCTTTACTTCAAATTTGAGAATGACTTCGCCGACAACCGGAACCGTCGTGTAAGCTTTCAGGATAAGGATCGGGGCGACGAGACCCACGCCCAGGCAGATCATCGCAATTGCGATCAGATCGGCCACAATCACCTCGAGCGTTAAATACCCGCGCCGCCGCAGCGCTTCGCCAACCCCAAGCATTAACATCGAAACGGCCAGTAGGACAAAAGAATAGCCTCGCGCGAGACTCTCCCGGCGGTTCGCTTCGCGGAACAGCGCCTCCGCATCGGCCTTGATGTCACTCGCACCTGAATACATCGAAAAACTCAGATTCTCGAGCAGCGACTTCCAGGCTATTTCCGTACTCTGGTCGACCCCGAGTTGCGCGTTGGCCAGTCGATTAATGCGTGATGCGTCGAGCGACAACGAAGCCGCCGCTATCGCGAGCGCCAGGACGACCGGGTAGAAAACGAACCGGATTATCGGCATCGGCTCCGGATACCGGGGGACACGCGTCCCGATTCGACGTGACTATCATTCATAATTATGGCCGCGGATTACATCAGTCCAGGGCTCTGGGCCCGCACGGCATGCGGGAAGCGTGTCAGTGTGCTTCGCCGCGAGCGATTGGCCTGCCGTCCGATTGCAGCAAATCGTTCACGGCATCGTGATGCATCGGTCGGGAGAACCAGAAGCCCTGTGCTTCCGGGCATTTCATTGCGCGCAGGCGATTCACTTGATCGTGCGTCTCGACCCCTTCTGCGATCACTTTCATGCCCAGCGTCGAACCGAGCTTGATGATGGCTTCCACAATCGCGCTGCTGTCGACTTTCTCGCTCATTGTCGAAACGAACGAGCGATCGATCTTCAGCGAGTCGTAACGGAATCGTTGTAAATAGCTCAGCGACGAGTAGCCGGTACCGAAGTCGTCGATATGCAGTTCAACCCCGAGGTCGCGCAGATCCGCCAGTGCGCTCAGGACGAGATCCTCGTGATCCATCACGACGCGTTCCGTAATTTCCAGCCTGAAGCTATTGCGCGGAATATTGCAATCCTCGAGTAATGCGGCAAGGCGTTTCGCCATGTCGTCGGTAAAAAACAACTTACCGGAGACATTGACACTCATGGCTAGCGGTGGATCGAGCGGAAACAGTTTTTGCCACGTAGCCAATTGCTGGCACGCGCGCTCGATGACCCACCACCCGATCGGCACGACCAAAGTCGTTTCTTCCACGATTCCGATAAACTCTTCCGGCAGAATCAGTCCGCGCGACGGGTGCTGCCAGCGCAATAGTGCTTCAAAGCCCTGGATTCGTTCAGAGCCCATGTCAATGATTGGCTGGTAAAACACATCGAATTCGCCGCGCTCCAGCGCCCGACGCAGATCGGTTTCCATCCGGTGCTGCAACATCGCCTGGTCGTGCATCGAGGTGTCAAACACCGCGTAGGTCGCATGTCCTGAATTTTTTGCCCGATACATCGCGATATCGGCGTCGCGGACTATTTCATCGGACGTGCGATACATATCCGAACTGATGGCAATACCAATACTCGCGGAGGTGTACACAGTATGTGTTTCGATTTCGACTTCGATCGATAACGCTTCCTGCAACCGCTCAACGACATATATCGCATCGGTCGGTCCTTCAATGTCGTTCAACACGATGCCAAATTCGTCGCCGCCAAGCCGCGCGAGCGTGTCGCCCGGGCGCAAACAATTGTTCAGGCGCCCTGCTATCTGGGCGAGCAACTCATCTCCGACCGCGTGCCCGAGGCTGTCGTTGACGTGTTTGAATCGATCCAGATCAAAAAACAGCACGGCAAACATTCGCGACGGGTCGCGACGGAACCGGCGCAGCGCAAGGTCGAGGCGATCGATGAAAAGGTTGCGGTTTGGTAACCCCGTAAGCGCGTCGTGCATTGCTTCGTGTAGCAGACGTGCCTCGGTTTGTTTTCGGCGGGTAATGTCGGTCATCGAACCCGCGATCCGCAAAGGCTGCCCGTGCTCGTCGCGGACGGCAAGGCCGCGACTCAAAACCCAGCGGGTCTCATCACCACGCGCATTCAGTCGGTACTCACATTCGAAATGCGTTGTCTCCCGTTCCGCGTGTTGGTTCAGCACATCATCGAAGTGTTCACGATCACGGGGGTCAATTCGATCGAACCACTCTTCGATCCGATCGGCAATTTCACGCTCGGAATATCCGAGTATCGCTTTCCAGCGCGCCGAAAAATGCACGGAATTATCGGTCAGATCCCAGTCCCAGATTCCATCGTTGGCGCCGGCAACTGCAAGTGTATAGCGCTGTTCACTCTCTCGAAGCGCGTGTTCAGTCCGTTCCCGTTCAATGGCGTAGCGAATTGCGCGGCCCAACAACGGTCCGTCGACTTCGCGTTTTATCAGATAATCCTGGGCACCCTCGCGCATCGCCTTCGTGCCGAGTTCGTCACTCGTCTGGTTTGTCAGCACAATCACCGGGACGTGGCCGGCGGCGGCAAGCATCTTTTCACATACCTCGATGCCCGCGCAATCCGGCAAATTAAGATCGAGAAGGACGACGTCAAAGCGTTGCTCGGATACGCGCTGGAGTGCCGGGGTGAGACGATCGAAGTGCTCGACCGAAAACCTCCAGCCACTGACGCGTTTCAGATTTTTCATTACCAGCTTGGCTTCGGAATCGATATCTTCGACCAGCAGGACCTTGCAGTTTGTCATTAATGTCACCCGGCCGATTCACTCGACGTCGTATTGCCACCCAGATTGCGCACGGCGGCGCTGCGAAACTCGAGTATAAAGCACGAGCCGCGCCCGGGAGTGGATTCCACCCGAATTTCTCCGCCGTGGCTACGAACGATACGGCGACAAATCGCGAGACCCGCACCGACACCGGGATAAGTCTGGTCGTTGCCGACGCGGCCAAACATGTTGAAGATACGATCCTGCTCGGCGACATCGATACCGATACCGTTGTCTTCGAAGCGTATCTGCAGGAAGTCGGGCGTTTCTTCCGACGTAATCCGAACCCGCGGAATACGATCACCACGGAATTTGATGGCGTTACTGATCAGGTTCTGGAACACCTGGGTCATTTGCGGCACGGCGACTGCCAACGCAGGCAAGGGGTCATGTTCAACGGTCGCCGCCGTTTCGTCGATCACGGAACTCAGATTCGCCAGCGCACCGTCGAGTATGGCGTCCAGGCTGACGATTTCGCGCGGGAGCGATTCAACGTCAGGCATCGCATATTCGACGATACCGTTCAGCATCTGCTGCATACGTTTCGTCAACCCGTCGACTTCGTTGATGGCATTCACGACATCCTCGGATTGATATTGCTGATCGAGGCTCGATTTCAACATTTCAGCGTGGCTGTTCAGTGAATTCAACGGTGCCTGCAGATCGTGGGTCAGTGAAAATATGATGTGCTCAGCAGCGCCGTCGGCAGCGTTTTCGGAAGCGTCAGAGCGGATTGTCCCCGCGAGCGCCGTCACGTCGGACATCGTCGCCGCCCACAGTTTCTGACCGGTGGGCTCCGACCCGAGCATTTTCAGACTGATTGCCATCACCGGCTTATCGGCCCGCGAGCAACGGAACCGCCCCACGAAGTCCCAGGTGCGCGGCGGCCGGGCGAACCGTCGCTGCCACTCTTCACGCGCATCGCTGTCGAGCCAGAATTGCGTGAACTGTTGGCCAACGAGCGCGAACCGCGGCTCCTCGACGAGTCGCTCGAATTCTTCGCTGACCATGAGAATGCTGCCGTCATCGGATAGCAGGCACGTCGCACCCGGAAAGACCGATGAAAAAACCATGGCGCTGTCTACGGGTACCCTTGTTGCAAGCTCCCGGAACCAGCGCAGCCGGTCGAACAAAGCGTTCGGCAACTCGAGAAACCCCGAACTCGTCTTTGCAAAGCGCCCGTCAATACCGCGGCCGACGCAATCCCGTAACGGGGGCAGCGAACCTTCTCCGCTGAACAACCAGCACAGACTCGAAGGATAGCGCCGCCGTATGTCGAGCGTCAGCGAAATGATTTCGCCGAACCGTCCGACCGGGTCGGCGACGAGCGCATCCACCGGACCTGCGCTGATGTGATGCGCTACTTCGACGGACGATGACGCTTCGAGGACTTCGGCGTTTGGAAATGCACTTCTGAGGGCGAGAGCAAGCAGTGCACGATCGTGCTTGTCGCCATCAAACAATATTATTCTGTAGTTATAATTCAATGGCTTAGCGAAAGCATTGCTGATCACCCATGCGCAGAGACGAGCATATGTCATGGCTCACGAATTCTCAATTAAAAAGATCGCCGCCTACCCCAAACGGACTACTCTTTGATTCGAATTCGCTCACCCGGCCTCGGCTGGAAATCCACGCGCTGAGTCGGCACGCAATGACCATTTCGTCCGCGACACTCGGGGCGGATGCCGCGTTGAGTCGTTTATAATGTGAAAACAGCTCATATCCGTAGTTTTTCGCCAGAGAGGTAGTGCAATTGGCCGCAAAAATGGAAACGCCCGCGAACGGCAGCCGTATCACCATCGATAACGGTCGTCTGAACGTACCGGACAACCCGATAATTCCTTTCATCGAAGGCGACGGAATAGGACCGGATGTGTGGGCAGCGAGCAGCCGCGTGCTCGACGCCGCAGTCGCGAAGGCCTACGCCGGACGGCGAACCATCAACTGGATGGAAGTCTATGCCGGCGAGAAGGCAAACGAACTCACCGGCTCCTGGCTACCAGACGCCACGCTCGATGCGTGCCGCGAGTACCTCGTCGCCATCAAAGGACCACTGACGACCCCGATCGGCGGCGGCATCCGCTCGTTGAACGTCGCCCTGCGTCAGATCCTGGACCTGTACGTCTGTCTCCGGCCAGTCCGTTGGTTCAAAGGCGTGCCGTCACCCGTCCGCCGGCCGGAACTTGTGGACATGGTTATTTTTCGCGAGAACACCGAGGATATTTACGCCGGAATCGAATTTGAACACGGCAGCGAAGATAACGCGCGGTTCAAGCAATTGTTCGCTGAAAATTTTCCGGACATGTATAAAAAAATTCGCTTCCCGGATACGGCAGGAATCGGCATCAAGCCCGTCTCTCAGGAAGGCACCGCGCGCCTCGTGCGCGGCGCGATCCACTACGCGATCGACAATAATCGGAAAAGCGTCACGATGGTGCACAAGGGGAACATCATGAAGTTCACCGAGGGCGCGTTCCGGAACTGGGCCTACGAACTCGCGGAAACGGAGTTTGCGGACCACACCTACACATGGGATCAGTGGGAGCGCACACGCGCAGAACGCGGCAGCGAAGCCGCCAACGAAGAACAGGACGCTGCGTTGAAGTCCGGCAAAATCCTGATTAAGGATGCGATTGCCGATATCACGCTGCAGCAGGTTCTGACCCGACCGGGTGAATTTGATGTCATTGCCACGATGAACCTGAACGGGGATTACCTGTCGGATGCGCTTGCTGCCCAGGTCGGCGGTATCGGAATCGCTCCTGGCGGCAACATCAACTACATAACCGGGCATGCCATATTCGAGGCCACGCACGGTACAGCGCCGAAGTATGCGGGGCTGGACAAGGTCAATCCTGGCTCCGTGCTGCTGTCCGGCGAAATGATGCTGCGTTATCTCGGCTGGACGGAAGCTGCGGACATGGTGATTTCGGCGGTCGACAAAACGATCGCAGACAAGATCGTCACCTACGATTTCGCGCGGTTGATGGAAGGCGCGAACGAAGTGAAATGCAGTGAGTTTGGTGACGCACTTATCGCGCGACTCTGATCAATGCGCTGACGAGGAACGGTGTACGATGGCGCGACACGAACTCGTCAGCGAGGCGGCAAACGCCATCTTTCAGGCGTTCGTTAATTACAATAACAATTTTCGCCGCATCACCAGCCGCGCGCAACAGCGCTTTGAAACGCGCAACTGGGATGGCGCGGAACGAGACCTCGGCGAACGTATCGAGTTATATACGAAGTCCGTTGAGCGGAGCATCGCCAATCTCGATCGCTTGCTCGGCGATCAAAAAACCGGGCGCGACCTATGGCGTACCCTGAAGCACTACTTCGGCGAACGGGTTAACGATATTCCCGATGGTGAGTTTTCCAAGACCTACTTCAACTCGATCAATCGACGCATTTTCAATACTGTCGGCATCGATCCGGAAATCGAATTTGTCACGCTCCGACTCGAATCCGAAGAACACCACCGGCATCTCGTAAAACATCGACGGTATATTAACTGGACGAGCTTCAGCGACGTTGTCACGCGATTGATCACGGACTTTGCCTTTGACGCTGCGTTCGCGGACGAGTCGGCGGATCACGCTTTTATCCTGCGCGAAATACAGGCGTATGCATTAGCGAACGAGTTTCCGCTGACAGATGTCCTGCGGGTCGAATTCGTGCAGCCCGTCTTTTATCAATCTTCGCGCGCCTATCTCGTCGGAAAAATTTTCTGGCCGGGCGGTTCCGCCCCACTGATCATTGCACTTAAACATACGACAGACGGAATTTCCGTCGATGCGGTTCTGATGACGACCGGCGAAGTCAGCATTCTTTTCGGATTTACACGATCCTATTTTTTCGTCGACGTTGAACCCGTAGAAGGAGCGGTCTATTTTCTGAAATCGATCCTGCCGCAGAAACCCCTGGACGAACTTTATACGGTTCTGGGTCGGGTGCGTCAGGGAAAAACCGAACGCTACCGAACACTCACCCGCCACCTCAAACGCACCGAGGACCAGTTTGTCCGCGCGCGCGGGGCGGCCGGTCTCGTGATGCTCGTATTCACCTTGCCCAGTTACGACATCGTGTTCAAGATCATCCGCGACAACTTCGGTTACCCGAAAACGATCAGTCATGATCAGGTCATGAACAAATACCAGTTCGTGTTCAAGCATGACCGCGCCGGACGCCTGATAGACACCCAGGAATTTCGCGACATCGAGTTCCCGCTGGCCAGGTTTTCAGACGACATCCTTGAAGAACTACTGGAATCCACGGCGGGATCGGTGCGTGTTATCGACAACAATGTCGTCATCGATCATCTCTACGTCGAACGCCGGATTACGCCGCTCAATCTTTTCATCAACGAGCAACCCCGCAGCGACGTCGAAGCCGCAATTATCGATTACGGCCAGGCGATCAAGGATCTCGCGATGACGAATATCTTTCCGGGAGACTTGTTGCTGAAAAATTTCGGGGTGACGCGACATGGTCGGGTCATCTTTTATGATTACGATGAGCTGTGCCTCGTGACGGACTGTAACTTCAGAGATCTCCCCGAACCGTCATTCGAAGAAGACGAAATGCGACCGGATAGCTGGTACTACGTTGGTGACAACGATATTTTCCCTGCGGAATTCATCAAGTTCCTGTCCATGGACAACGATTTGAAAGCCCTGTTTCTCGAAATTCACGGTGACCTGCTCACGGCCGGGTACTGGCGCGAAATCAAACACGCGCACCTCGAAGGGCAGGTCCTTGAAGTCGTGCCCTACTACCGCCCTGTCCCGCCGCGGGGAACGGGATCAGAATTAGGTCAATCGGCGGTGACAAAGGCGGAGTAAAACAGTAGGATTGCACTGTAGTTGAGAATGTTTTTCATTTAGGTCCCCCACCCACCGCCAGCAGTCCCGATGACGACCGAAACGGCAACACCGACGACCTCCCTGGCCTCGCTTGCGCGCGGCGAGCGGGCGCTCGTGATTGAAATCGGGCCCGGTGATCCGAAGCTCGGCGCGAAACTGGCCGCCCGCGGGGTCGTACCCGGCGTCGAAGTCGGGATTTTACGGGCCGGTGACCCGATCCTCCTTGCCGTCGACGAAGCCCGCTGGGCCCTGACCCGGCTCGACGCCGGTCGGGTTCACGTCGACCCGATCGAACAACCGCGGATACCCCTGCTAAAGCGCCTTTTCGGCCGATGAGCCTGTCGCTCGCGGACCTGAAAGCCGGTCAGTCCGGCATCGTGACCGGCTTTACCGCCGATGACCCGATGACCCAGCGGCTCATGCAACTGGGCGTCCTTGAAGGCGAGCAGGTGGACATACTCCGCCGCGCTCCCGCTGGTGATCCCATCGAAATCAGGGTCCTCGGATATTCCCTGTCGTTGCGCGGGGCCGAAGCAAGAACGATCCTCGTCGAAACCCGATGAGCAAATCCCCGCACCACGCGGCACGCCGTCCGGTTCTCGTCACGGTCGGAAACCCGAACACCGGCAAGAGCACGTTATTTAACGCACTGACGGGCATGCGGCAGAAAGTCGGCAACTTTCCCGGCGTTACCGTTGAACACTTGCGCGGCGAGGCCACGATCGAAGGCCGCAGCGTCACGATCGTCGATTTACCCGGTACCTATTCACTCGCGGCGCAGTCACCGGATGAAATGGTCGCCATCGACGTACTCCTCGGGCGTATCGGGGAAGTGGGCCACCCGGACGCCGTGATCGTCGTCGTCGATGCGAATAATCTGCGGCGTAATTTGTTTCTGGCCTCTCAGGTTCTGGATACGGGATTGCGGGTTGTCGTCGTTTTGAATATGACCGACATCGCAGAAAGCCAGGGCACGACCATTGATGTCCCGGCGTTGCAGAACGCCCTCGGTGCTCCCGTGATTCCAATGTGCGCCAGTCGTGGCACCGGCCTTGATGCACTCAGTCAATCTCTCGACCGAATACTTGAATCCGAACCGCCGCTGCGAAAGCCTGTTGACGAAGAACTGCGTGCGGCAGCGGTCGCGTTCACCGAAGATAACCTCGACGATCGACCGCTCGCCGTGCTCGAGGTCGAACGGGCACTCATCGACGCCGGCGGCTACGCGGAGTCCCGGTTGTTCGAACAGCATCCCGGAACGCAGGAACGCATCGAGGCAATTCGCGCTGCACTGGGACACGGGCGCAGTCTTGCTACGCTCGAAGCGCGCAAACGCTATGCCTGGATCAACGACACCGTCAACGAGGTAGAACGGCGCAGCAGCGATGGCACCCGACGTACCGATGCGATTGATCGGATCGTGAACCATCCGGTCGTCGGCAGCGCATTGTTCGTACTGACCATGGCTGCGGTTTTCCAGTCGGTTTTCGCGTGGGCTGCCCCGCTGATGGATGCGATCGACGGAGTGTCGGGGACCCTGGGCAACATGATTGCGGCGCACGTCGGATCGCCATTACTGGAGAGTTTCCTCACCGACGGAGTCCTGGCCGGCGTTGGCAGCGTGCTCGTGTTTCTCCCGCAAATCATCATACTCTTCGCGTTCATCATCGTGCTCGAAGACACCGGCTACATGTCTCGGGCCGCGTTCCTCATGGACCGCCTCATGCGCTGGTGCGGTTTGAGTGGTCAGTCCTTCATACCCATGTTGTCGAGTTTCGCCTGTGCGGTTCCGGGTATTATGGGGACGCGGGTTATCCCGGGTCCACGGGACCGAATCGCGACAATCATCGCGGCGCCGTTCATGACGTGCTCAGCCCGTCTGCCGGTATACGCCCTGCTCATTGCTGCGTTCGTTCCGCCACACAGCTACCTCGGGGGCTGGGTTAACCTTCAGGGACTCGTACTGCTCGCGTTTTATCTCCTCGGTATGGTCGCCGGCGTCCTCACTGCCTGGGTGCTCAATCGTACGCTGCTGCGGGGCCCGACCCCGTCGTTTTTGCTCGAAATGCCGCCATACCGGATGCCGAACCTGCGCTCTGTGCTGATCAAACTGTACGGTCGCGCCGTGATATTTCTGAAGCGAGCCGGCACAGTCATCTTCAGCGTCGCGATCCTCATCTGGTTTCTTGCGACGTTCCCGCAGACGGCTGAGTTGGATGAACGAGCGCCACCGCAGGAGCAGGCTATCGCGGCCCGCGTCGCCCTCGAACAAAGCTATTTGGGTACCGCGAGCCAATCGATTGCGCCGTTTTTCGCCCCGCTCGGCTGGGACTGGAAAATTACCGCCGCGGTCATTGCGTCGTTCCCGGCACGCGAGGTCGTCATCGCCGTTCTCGGTACGATATACGCCATAGACGCACAGGACGAAGGCTCGCTTATCGACCGGATCAAACAATCACGCTGGCCCGACGGGAGACTCGTGTACTCCCTGCCGATGGCGCTGGGCCTCATGATGTTCTATGCGTTATGCCTGCAATGTGTCGCGACGATTGCCGTCATGAGACGCGAGACAAATACGTGGCGCTGGCCGATTTTCGCATGGGTCTACATGACAACGCTCGGTTACATCGGCGCGTTCCTGTGCTACCGGGTTGGTACGGCCGTGATTGCCGCCTGAGACAGCAGCGAGTGAACCCGGGCGCCCCGCCGGGTTTAATTAACCGTTATAATGCGCGGTTACCATGCGCGAGGAGCCCAAAGAAATGTTTCAGGTGACGGACGACGTCCGGATCGACGATCTCAAACCGCTCATACCGCCGGCCATACTCATGGAAGAGATGCCGGTCACGGAACACGCCTCGAACACCATCGCCGCCGCGCGCAAGGTGGCGAGCGACATCGTACGCGGCCGCGATGACCGCCTGCTTGTCGTTGTCGGTCCCTGTTCGATTCATGATCCGAAGGCGGCCCTCGAATACGCGGACAAGCTGCAAACCGTCGCCGATTCGCTGCGCGACGATTTACTCATCGTGATGCGTGTCTATTTCGAAAAACCGCGTACAACCGTCGGCTGGAAGGGGCTGATCAACGATCCCCATCTCGATGGCAGCTTCGATATCAATAACGGCCTGCGGGCGGCACGCGGACTACTGCTCGAACTCGCTCAGCGCGGATTGCCGGCAGGCTCCGAGTTTCTGGATGTCATTACCCCGCAGTTCATCGCGGATCTCATCGCGTGGGGGGCAATTGGGGCGCGAACCACGGAAAGTCAAATACACCGGGAACTCGCTTCGGGTTTGTCGATGCCGGTAGGATTCAAAAATGGCACCGACGGCAATGTCCAAATCGCCATCGATGCGATTGGCGCAGCGCGCCACCCGCACCATTTTCTCTCGGTCACGAAGCAGGGCATCTCGGCGATCGTGAACACGACGGGTAATGATACGTGCCATCTGATCCTGCGCGGATCAAACGCGGGACCAAACTGTGACGTGGCTTCAGTCGACGATGCGACGACGAAACTATCCAAAGCGAACGTTAACGCACACGTCATGATCGACTGCAGTCACGGCAACAGCCGCAAGGATCATACGCGACAACCGGCCGTCGCGGCGGAAGTCGGAGCGCAAGTAGCGAGCGGTTCGCAGTCCGTCATCGGCGTCATGATTGAAAGCCATCTGAAAGCCGGAAAGCAGAATCATCACGATGAAACCCCGCTTGTCTATGGGCAAAGCATTACTGATGCCTGCCTCGATTGGGAATCGACAAAACCCGTCCTCGATGAACTCGCGGCCGCGGTCCGCGAAAGACGTAGTTCACCCAAATAGGTGGCAACATCGTCGGGCGCCCGATAATCGCGCTCACCCCGCTTCCCCGGGGCGCGCCAGGCTGGTACCTGCACAAACGACAGTCGAATCAGCCTCGCGGCATTTGACCCCGGGTTCGATGACGTTGAATCCGATATTTCTCGCTTGAATCGGGAGGACATCAACGCATGCGCATCGTCAGTTTGTTACCGAGCGCGACGGAGTTTATCTGTGCGCTTGGCCTGCGTGACCAACTCGTCGGTGTCTCCCACGAATGCGACTATCCTGCGTCCGTCGTCGGCCTGCCGGTTGTTACTTCGACCCGAATCGACCACACAGCACCGAGCCGGAACATTGACGACCAGGTGCGCCGGGAGCTTGAGTTAAAACAAGGGCTTTACGCTTTGCGTCGGCAGGTCCTCGAAGACCTCACACCGGATCTGATCGTAACGCAGTCGCTGTGTGACGTGTGCGCGGTGGCGGAAGCCGAAGTGAACGCTGTGTGTCATACGCTCTCGCCCGCCCCGCAGGTTTTTAACCTGCAGCCGATGAACCTCGGTGACATCCTCGAAACACCCCTCAAGCTCGGCGACGCCGCGTTGGCTCCAGCTGCGGGCACCCGCCTCCAGCGTTCGATGAACGATCGAATAGAGGCGGTACGGGCGCGCTCGGCGAGGATTGCGCCATCCGCGCGTCCCCGCGTCATTTTTCTCGAGTGGCTGGATCCACCATTTAACGCTGGTCACTGGACCCCCGAACTGATTGATATCGCCGGTGGCGAGCCGATCCTGGCCGCCGCAGGTCAGCCGTCAACGACGATCAGCTGGCCGAGGGTCTGCGAAAGTCGGGCCGACCACCTCATCGTGGGTTGTTGCGGGTTCGACGTCGGCCGGTCTCGCCGGGAACTGGAACGACTGCTCGCGGACCCCACGCATCCGGCAAGAACATGGCTTGAAGGTGCCACCATCAGTCTTGTTAATGGCAACGCCTACTTCAACCGGCCCGGCCCGCGCCTGGTAGACAGCCTCGAAGTTGTCGCACATGCGCTGCATCCCGACGTCCATCCGCTGCCTGGTGAAGCAGAACGGGCGACAACATTCAGGCTCCCGCCGGACAAGTAAAACCCGTCTATCGATATTCAAAATTCGACTACGACACGTCGGAAATGATCGACGATAATTACATTTAGTTATATATAACTGTAATTTATATCGATATGAGCATAAAAACAGCGAAGACTACCGCGACAGGGCTCGATCCGGATCTCGCCGCAACAAACCGGGCCTTCGCGTCGGCCGGTCCCGGCGAAGTTCTCGAATGGACGGCCGGCCGTGCTCAGCGACCGGTCATCACGACAAATTTTCGACCGATGTCCATCGCGCTGATACATCTCGCGAACGCCATCATTCCCGGCATACCGGTGATCTGGATCGATCATGGATTCAATACAGCCGAAACGCATACCTTTGTCCGGCAGGTGACGACGCGCTTTGAGTTGAATCTTCGGATTTACCGGCCGCAATTACACGAAGCAACGGACCCGGGGAGCACTGCATCCATTCCGCCCCTGGATACGCCGGCTCATCGGCGTTTTACCGAACGGGTCAAGCTCGAACCGTTTTCGCGAGCGCTCGACGAGTGGCAGCCGGACGTGTGGATCACCGGGATCCGCGCGGACCAGACGTCATTTCGCCAGACACTCGATGTGTTGTCCGCAGGCCCCCAGGGCGTACTCCGGGTCGCTCCTTTCTTTCACTGGACCGAAGTCGACGTCGAAGGTCATATCTATGACCACGGGTTGCCCGATTACACGCGGTACACAGACCCGACAAAAGGGACACAAGAGCGTGAATGCGGTCTGCAAACCCTGCGATAACGTGCAGCGTTAACGCAGATTTTCAGGCCTCGACCGTCACCGGAATTTTGCCAATCCGTGAGCGCCACTCTCGCGGCCCGGTCACATGGACGGATTCGCCGCGTGCATCCACCGCCACCGTCACTGGCATATCCTCGACGACAAATTCGCGGATCGCTTCCATGCCGAGATCTTCGAACGCAATCATGCGTGACTCGCGAATCGCTTTTGAAACGAGATACGCGGCGCCACCGACCGCCATGAGATAAACTGCCTCGTGCCGCGCGATGGCTTCCACCGCAGCGGGTCCGCGCTCCGCTTTGCCGATCATACCCAGCAATCCCGTCTCGGCCAGCATCATTTCCGTATATTTATCCATCCGGGTCGCCGTCGTCGGGCCGGCCGGGCCGACGACCTCGTCGCGCACCGCGTCGACCGGGCCGACGTAGTAAATAAATCGGTTCCTGAAATCCACACCGTCGGGCAACGGTTCTCCGCGCCCCAGCATTTCCTCGATACGTTTATGCGCGGCGTCGCGTCCGGTCAGCATCGCGCCGCTCAGGAGCAGCGTCTCGCCAGGCTGCCAGCTTGCGACGTCCTCGGGTGTGACGGTGTCGAGGTTGACCCGGCGCGCGCTCTCCCCGGCCGACCAGCTGATTTCCGGCCAGTCCGTCAGCTTCGGTACCGGAAGATGCGCGACCCCGGAACCGTCGAGCTGAAAATGCACGTGACGCGTCGCCGCGCAGTTCGGAATCATCGCCACGGGCTTCGATGCCGCGTGTGTCGGATAGTCCTTGATCTTGACGTCGAGGACCGTGGTCAGCCCGCCGAGGCCCTGCGCACCAATTCCCAGCGCATTCACTTTCTCGTATAACTCGATTCGGAGCTCTTCGATATTATCCGACGGTCCCCTGGCAATCAGCTCGGGCATATCTATCGGATCCATCAACGAATCTTTCGCCATCACCATCGCTTTCTCGGCCGTACCCCCAATCCCGATACCAAGCATGCCGGGGGGACACCATCCCGCGCCCATTGTCGGTACCGTCTTGAGTACCCAATCGACGATCGAGTCGGATGGATTCAACATGATGAATTTCGACTTGTTTTCAGACCCACCGCCTTTCGCCGCCACGGTGATGTCGAGTTTGTCGCCCGGCACGAGCGCGACATGAATCACAGCGGGCGTATTGTCTTTCGTATTCGTGCGCGCACCTGCCGGGTCAGACAATATCGAGGCACGCAGTTTATTGTCGGGGTGCAGGTATGCCCGACGGACGCCCTCGTTGATCATGTCTTCGAAGCCCATCCCGGCATCCCAGCCAATGTCCATACCGACGTTGCAGAATACGGTAACGATACCGGTGTCCTGACAAATCGGTCGTTTTCCCTCCGCACACATCCGGGAGTTAATCAGTATTTGAGCCATCGCATCTTTCGCGGCCTGCGACTCTTCAATGTCGTAGGCGTGAGCAAGATTCGCGATGTAATCCGGCGGATGGTAGTACGAGATGTACTGGAGTGCGTCGGCGACGCTTTGAATGACATCGTCCTGCTTAATGGTGGTCACGCAGCGGTCTCCGTGGTGGCGTTGGAAGAAGAATAAACCACCCGGGTGAGTGAAAGAAGTACGGGATCCGGCCACGGCGATACAGGCGGACCCACGGCTTGAGCTCCCGCACGTCAGAGGTTCTTGAGGATTTCGTCCTGTTCGCGCTTTTGCGCTTCGGGCACGATCTGGCCGAGGGTATCTTCGCGTCTCAGTTCGCTGTCGACGTAGGCGATCCACTGTTGCGCGACTTTGGCACTGCGTCGGTCTTTAGCGGCGTTGACGAATGCATTTCGGGCGGAGCTGAGTTTCCGTTGGTTAAACAACGCCATCCCGAGCATGATGTTCGCCACGTCGTTGCGCTTTACCCCACCCTTGTCGAGCCCTTTCTGAACCGCGTCGGAGGCCTCTTGCCAGCGGTCCAGGTTAATGTAGGACTGCGCCAGACGAACGAACAGCTCGCCGTCGCCGGACAGCGCCGCGGCACCGGCAAGTGGCGGGATAGCCTTCTCGTCCTCACGCGCCTGATACCACGACTGCGACAGCAACCTGAGGTTCCTCGCGTCGGCCTTGACGTTTTTTGTATCTATCTCCTTCTGAAGGACCTTCGCCGCTTTGTACGGTACGCCATGAAGCAAATACAAATTCGCGAGATTTACGACGTGATGCGGTTGGGTAACATAGCCGCTTTCATAGAGCGCCTCGGTCAATGCCAGTTGTTTGCGCGTGTCGCCGAGTTCGCTGTACACCCCGGCGAGGGTCAGTAGATATTGCTCTTTCGGGTACAGTGCGATCAACTGTTTCAGCACGCCGATCATGTTCTTGTAATCTTTCAGTTCGTAGTAACAAACCCGCAACAGCAACAACCAGTTTTCACGGGGTTTTTTGCCTTGTCCGCGGTACTTCTCGATGGCTGTCGAAATCGGCTTAACGGCCTGTTTGTATTGATTCAGCTGGAAGTGCGCCTGACCAAGCAGCATATAGACGTCGGCGGCCGGATCCGGAACCGCCGCCATGAGGCGTTTCACGGTCGACAACGCCTTTGCGTAATCTTCAACCGTGAAATACAGCTGACTCAGCGTTTTCAGTGTGCTCAGGATGATCGCTTCCGGGATGTCGCCCTGCGCCAGGACCTTTTCATACGCCTTGATCGAATCCGTGTAACGTTCCTGCAGGTAGTAGGCGTAGGCCGTCAGATTCCAGATCTGCGCCGATTCGTAAACCGACAATTCCGGCTTTGCGCGCAGGGTTTTCAGAATCGCCAGTCCGTTGGAATATTGTTTTGACTCGATCATTTGTTGCGATTCCTGCAACTTCTCGAAGACATCCTGGCTCATCGCAACGGTTTTTTTCGTCGCCTCACCACCTTCTTCGGCGCCGTATACCCATGCGCCGTTAGCGAACAGGGTAAGCCCACAGAGCAACAGTACTTTGAGAGCGACCGGCCGCATCGGCTATTTCTCGAGCTCGTAGGTGAATTTGTTCCGCACGCCGGGAACTTCGACAGCCTGTCCGTCAATGACGCGGGGCTTGTATTTGAACTTCAACGCGGCGGCGACGGAGGCTTTCTTGAAAAGTGAACTCGTACATTCGTCCGCGACCACCGTCGCGTCGCGCGTCGTGCCGGCACGGGTAACCGTATACTCGACGATACAATGACCTTCGACACCGCGGGATACGGCCCGCCGCGGATAAATGGGGGCCACTTTTACGATGGGAAGATAATCGCCCTCTCCGACACCGAGGCTGAAACCACCTGAGGTCAAATCGATATCGGTATCGACGGGGACCGCGGAAATTGCGATTTTATCCGCCGACGGCGTCAACTCATCAAGCTTGGGGGTTGGCGGTTCGGGCGGCGGCGCTTCCGGCGGCGGCGGTTTACGCGGCTTTATCTGCTTGCGCTCAATCACTTCGTTTTTCTTAACCCGGACGAAATCTACAAGCGCGCCCCGCTTGGCGTCGTCGAGCGATCGATCAGCCGTCGCGATGAGGTATTGCATGATCCAGAACAGCCCGAGCGTCACCGCTGCGCCGAGCAACAGACCGATGACGAGACGGACAAGCATCATCGAATCTCTCGAACTCGTTACTGTCAGCGCGGCGCCCGTCACGGCACTTACTGCTCCTGCGCCGCGATCGCCACGTTAAACACACCGGCGGAACGCGATGCGTCCATCACTTTAATCAGTGTTTCGGTCTTCGACTCCTTATCGGCCTGGATCACGACCGACCCTTGCGGATTCTCCGCGTGAAGTCGTTCAATATTCGGACGCACCGATCGAATATCGACGCGACGGCGGTCGATCCAGATTTCGTTCTCCGCATTAATGGCGATCAGGATGTTTGCTTTTTCCTGTTTGATCGCGGTCGCGGCATCCGGTCGGTTCACGTCGATACCGGCTTCCTTGACAAACGTCGCCGTGACGATAAAAAAAATCAGCATGATAAAGACCACGTCCAGCATCGGCGTAATATCGATAGCTGACTCGTCCTCGTCTGCTGTTGCTCTTGCCATCATACGTCGCATTTCGTTGTCCTCTCGCGGCCTGTGCCTTTCGTGCGCTCGATCGGATCCACTAATGATCCATCGTCATATGTTCGCCCAGCAGGGCGCGTTCACGCCCGACCTTCCCTTGCAAATAAGCGCTCATGGCGACACCCGATAATGCAGCGACCATGCCGGCCATCGTTGGCACCGTCGCCTTGGATACGCCGGCCGCCATTGAACGAGGGTTCCCGGATCCTGAAATCGCCATCACTTCGAACACTTCGATCATGCCGGTGACCGTGCCGAGCAGACCCATCAGCGGACACAGGGCAACACACGTTTTGATTAACGCCATGTTGCGTTCGAGGCCCTGGGATACGGTCGAAATAAGAAACAGACGGACCTGGTGGGCATGCCAGGACGTTCGCTCGGTCCTGCCCTCCCAGTCAGCGATGGCCTTCCGGGTCGCGGCCGGATGCATCGAAAACATGTACAGCAGGCGTTCGAAGATCAATCCCCACATGACCAGGGTCAGTATCCCGATGAGCAGCAGCACATCCCCGCCGAGTTCGAAGAAATCACGAACCGATTCGAGCGCCGGAAAATTGTAGAACAGGGTTTCCATCACGCGGTGTCAGGCTGCCTGATGCCGCTCCGCGTGTTCGGCGACCATCCCGGTCGCCTGCTCTTCGAGCACCTGGTTTACCCGCCGTGCGCGGCTCGAGACAAGCGTGTGCAGCAACACCGTTGGAATGGCGACGCATAAACCGAGTACGGTCGTGACGAGAGCCTGCGAAATACCGCCGGCCATCAGTTTCGGGTCGCCGGTTCCGAACAGCGTAATCGCCTGAAAAGTAATGATCATTCCGGTCACGGTACCGAGCAGACCGAGCAACGGCGCGACGACTGCAATAATCTTCAGAAACATGAGCATCCGGTTGATCTTCGGCGTTTCCTTCAGGATCGCTTCAGATAATTTCAACTCGAGCGTCTCCACGTCCGTTTTGGGATTGTCGTGATAGACCTGCAGTATCCGCCCGAGCGGGTTCTTCCCGGGCTGATCGGTTTTCTTCGCTTGTGCCTTCACGCGCATGCCCGTAAATATCAGCACGAGCAGGCGTTCAAGCGCGATCAGCAGCGCCAGCAGGCCGAGACCTATGATGACGTAGCCGACGACCCCGCCCTGATCGATTCGCTCGCGCAGATCGGGGGCCTGCACGAGTAATGACAGGATCTGCCCGCGCGATGGATCGAGCCCGAACGGGGCCGCGCCGCCGCCGGCGCTTTCAAGTGCGCTCACCTTATCGAGATAGCGTTGCTGCGGTTGTCGTCCCAACTCGACCAGCCGGCCTGTTTCCGCGACGTACTGGAGGTATTTTCCGTTCGAAATTACGTTGAATGCACCGACGCGGATGACTTCCTGCTCGGCTTCATCGCCGCTTGCGGTCACGACCGTTGCCGGAAAACGCACAACCTTGCCGGATTCGGTCATTTCGCGCTGCAATTCGTACCAAAGCCGCTCAATTTCCTCGAGTGATGCGAGCCGGCTCGTCTGGCCCATTTTCTGCGCGAGTTCCGTGAGGAACGCGCCGCGATCCGGAAACTGAACCTGCGTCAGTGAATTTTCAAACTGGCCTCTCGCGTCACCGGACGCCTGTTGCAATACGCCGAAAAGTTCCTTCAGTGATCCGAGCCGCTCTTTCAGCGCTGCTTCGAGTTCAACGATCCTGAAGTCGTTTTCCTCGAACGCGGTTTCGAGAGTCTGCGAGCGCTCTTCTTCGCGGGTCCGCTCGCCGATCGCGCCGGCAAGTTTTTGTTGCTGCTGCGCTTTGTCCGCCTTGAACGCCGCAATGCGGGCGGCATTTTCTTTCGAATCCTGTACCCGCCCGGTCTTCACCTTTTTCAGCAGGTCGTCCAGGGAAAGACTGTCTGCCGCAAAAACCGCCGGGCCGATGAACAGAGCGAAACACGCAAACACCAGGGTGAAAAATCTGGACGCGTTCATGGTGCTTCTCCCGTGGCTGCCGCGATGGGAAGCACGAGGAGATCCGGCGCGACCTGCTTGCGGGCGACCCGCAGACCTTTCGCCACATCCTGTTTGTACTGCTCCGGCGCGAGTTCATCCCACGCACCGCTCGCCTGGTTCCATGCGCCCGTATTTTCTCCGCCAACGGTCTGGTACAGCAGCGCCACGCGTCCGACACGGAGGAAATCAACTTCCCGGTTCTTACCGGCAACTTCGAGCGTCCCCTTGTAGGCTTCGATGGTACGACCGTATTCGTTCTCAATTTCGTACGCTTCGAGGATTCGTCGAAACTTCTCCGCCGCAGTGACGTCCGAGCGTTCCATCATCGCGCGTAACCGCACGAGCCGCTCGGCGCGCTCGTCCGTCAGGAAAGGCACGTCGAGGCGAATAAATTCTTCGAGTGAATCAAGCATCCGCACCATCAGGGGCACGATCTGGCGCTCGATTAACGACACCTTGTCGATCGACTCTGCCAGCGCGGTCATTTCCTCGTTCTGATTATCGACCTGTTTCTGCAGCAACCCGTTGTAGACTTTCAGACCATCGACGACCTTGATGACCTGTTTGTATTTACTTTCGATGTCGCCGGCTTGATCGCCTATCTTGTCGATCTCGGCCTGGGCTTTCTTGCCTTCTGCTGCCCGCTGTTCGCCGACAGCCGTGACCTGGTCGACCTCTGCCGCCGTAACAGCACCGACCAACCATACTGTCGCTGTCAGGCACAGCAATCCGCTAAGTGTTCTCAACTGAGGCTCCCCCTTCGTGGGTAGTGTTCGGGGTGTTTCGCTGCTGCGCGTCCCCGATTATCGCAGTTTGCCGTTCCGGCACACCGGTTTCCCGCATCCGAACGCGGGAAGCTTCAAGCTTAAAGCAATTACCTTGAAACATCGACATCGTTACGCCCGCCGTCGCCATCCGCGCATCGGCGAATCATACCCGATGCGGGATACGTACGGGTCCGGTCGTTCGCCTGAACGGAGACGATGCGCGTGCGCCGCGCCACTCCTGCGGCGGCGTTTCAGCGCGCCGGATGGGTCCGGCGTTCGATCCATTCCGGGAGATTGTTGTACTTGAAGCTCGTGTCGGGATCGATTTCGTGCATATCGAAGGAAATGGCCAACGGATTGCTCTCGAAATGAGGACGCAAGTATTCGCAGACGACGTCGAACACCGCTTCTCCCGCACTCTGACGCATTGCGACGCTGCGGCCATGGCCGATATAAGCCGTGACATGAACGAATGCATTATCGTCGTGACGATCGGCGATGCGATATTCATCGCGCCGGCACGCCCGCGTTCGCAACCCTTTAAGCGGAAATACCCCGGTTGCCGCCGCGGCTTCGTGAACCGCATCGACGAGCCCGCCAATATCGACAGCGCTGTCCAGATTCGCTGAATACTCGATCGTAAAATGCGGCAACGTTAAATCCTTTTGCTATGGATCCGGGGGCCTGAACGCCGCGGATTCGAGGCAGGCAGCCTCGACCTCGCACAATCGCGGAAAATCGTCGAGTGGTAATTTAAAACGACGCGCCTGATAGAGTTGCGGGACAAGACAAATATCCGCCAGCGATACGGAATCGCCGACACAATATCGGCTCATGCCGCGCTCAGCGGTGAGCCACAATTCAAGCGCGTCGAGGCCTTCGAGCAACCACTGTCGAAACCACTGGCTCCGCGCGTTTTGATCCGCTTTGAACACGTTGCGCAGATAGGCGAGTACGCGCAGATTGGTGAGCGGGTGGATATCGCAGACGATAATCTGCGCTATCTGGCGCGCCCGCGCGCGTTGCAACGCGTCATCCGGCAGAAACCCCGGTTCCGGATAACGTTCGTTCAGATACTCGAGAATCGCGAGAGACTGGCTCAGGCTGATGTCGTGGTCGCAATACGTCGGCACGAGACCCTGCGGATTGAGTGCCCTGTATTCCGGGTCGTGTTGCTCGCCGCCACCCTTCACAAGCGATACGGGAATCGACTCGAATTCGACGCCTTTGAGGTTCAGACCGATGCGCACCCGGTACGAGGCGGTCGACAGATTGAATTCATGCAGTTCGAACATGTCGGTCGGCTCGGGTTAGTCTCGGACACGGCCGCAAGGCGACCAGCGTTTCATCACGGCGTCGCGGCCGCCATTGGCCGTCCGCAATACGCCGCCAACAGACTGACGCGTTCATGCGGGGACCGGTCAATCCCGGAACATGTTAACGAATCGCACGGGTGAAATCGAACGCCAGGACGGTAATAAATCCGGCTCAACGTGGTCGCTGCCTATTCGGGCGACCGCGCGGCCCGGAATAATACGGTAACGTTATCCCGTGCTAGTCTACCGCTTTGGGCGATCACTGAAACGGACAGGTTCTTGGCTGCAAAAGACCGGAAAACAGCGCGTTACGCGCGCCAGCTCGACGTCAACGTCGCCGGCCTGGAAATCGTCACGACGAATGTCGCAGCCGGCGGCGTGCAGCTATGTTGTCCGGACATGCGCTACCGGGGATTTCAGAACTCGGCCAAAGACGGCGCCCTGGCGTTTACAATTCGGGTCCCGGGCAGCCGGGAATGGATAGGCGTCGAAGGACGGGTTCGCTACGCGGACTTGTGCGACGATGAAGTCCTGATCGGGTTCCAGTTCACCGAGTGGTCGGCCGATGGCGCGGATCGCTGGCTCGCCTATATCGAAACGCTCGCAGACAGCAAGCCGCTCGCCTGACGCTTTATCAACCGTCGTTATCGGCGATCTGAAGTACCAGGCCGTCAAGTTCCTCCCGCATTACGATTTGACACGTGAGCCGGCTGCCGGCCCGTCGGTCCGTCGCGAGTTCGAGGGTCGAATCTTCAATGTCATTCGGTTTGCCGACGGCTTCGATCCATGCCTCATCGACGTATGCATGACACGTACTGCACGCGCAGCTGCCACCACATATCGCGAGTATCCCCGAGACCCCGGCTCCCACCGCTCCTTCCATCACTGACAAGCCATTCGCGACATCAGCCTCTGTGCGTGCACCGTCAGTGTCGATAAATGTGACCTTTGGCATCCTCTGTCTGTTCCCCCTGAAAGTTTTTCCTGCGGTCCGCGACGTCCGTTAAAATTTGCCCGGCACAAGACCGGCCGGCGTCTGCTGGCCCGTTACAACAATGTTTTCAAATTTTGTTCAGTGTCGGCAATCATGTCATCCGGAACGGGCACACCGCTTGCGAGCAATTTTCGGCTGACAAGATGGTCAGCCGGACGATTCACCGAATCGACTCCCACAAGCTTGTCGCCACTAAAATAGAACGCCGAAAAAGCGCCCGCAGCCGGGTCTCCTCTCACGACGTGTCGGTCGTGGTGAACCGAAGACCCCGCCATTTGAAGTTTCGCGTCAAATTGATCCGACCAGAACCACGGCACCTGGTCGTACGCCTTTACCTGCCCAAGCAGCGTTGCCGCCGCGACCTTCGCCTGGTCTACAGCGTTCTGTACCGACTCGAGACGGTGTGGCGCGTCATAGCGGATGTTCCTATGGAACGTGCAGTCCCCGGCGGATACGACGTCAGGATCCGAAGTTTGCGCGAATTCGTCGACCACAATGCCGTTATTGCAAACAAGTCCGGCCGACTCGGCGAGTTCCGTATGCGGTACAGAACCGATCCCGACGATCACCAAATCCGCGGGCAATCGCTGTTCGTCTGCAAGCACAAGTTCGACGCCTGTGTCTGTGCCTTGTTCAATCCGGGCAACGGCCGCATTGAGGCGGACGTCGACACCGCGATTTCGATGCAGATCCGCATAGTATCCGGAAACAAACGGAGACACGGCGCGAGCCATCAAACGATCGAGCGCCTCGACGACCGTGACCGCGTGACCCAGTCCGCGAGCCGAGGCGGCTATTTCGAGGCCGATAAACCCGCCCCCGACCGCGACCACCCGACAGGCGCCGGAATGCAGACGCGTTCGGATCCGTTCGGCATCCTCGAGCGAGCGCAGATAGTGAACCGCCGGCAGGTCCGAACCCGGCACGGGTAGTTCGCGTACCGCGGCACCGGTCGTTAACGCAAGCTTGCTGTAGCCTTCCCGTGTGCCGTTGCTCAGCGCGACCGTCTTTTGCGCCAGGTCGATGGACTCGACATGCAGCTCGGTGATGACTTCAATATTCTGCTTGGTGTAGTAATCGACGGGTCTGAACAGGAGACGCTCGGGCGCCATGTCCGCACTGATATATTGCTTCGACAGCGGGGGTCGTTGGTAGGGTAGCGTGCGCTCGTCGCCAATCAGGGTCAGCCCGCCTTCGTAACCACCGCGGCGCAGCGAATCGGCAACCTGCAAACCGGCCTGACCGGCGCCAACGATAATGATCGGCTGATCAGACACGCAGCGCTCCCCACCGGGGTACCGGCTTCGACAAATGGGTATCGCCCTGGGGCGGGTTCGCCGTGATCATGCTGACGACACTCCGGCTCAGGTCTGGGTGTCGGGAAGATGGACGACGAGCCCGTCGCACTCGTCTGTCACGCGCATCTGGCAACTCAGTCGTGAGCGATCGGTTGCGTCCGCAGCAGTACATTCGAGCATGTCCTGTTCCATGCTCGCCGGGCCTTCGAATTTACCCACCCAGGCTTCATCGACGTAGACGTGGCAGGTCGCACACGCACAACCGCCGCCGCACTCGGCGACAACGCCTTCGATGTTGTTCTGAACGGCACCTTCCATGACGGTCCATCCCGCGGGAACATCGAAAGTCCGGGCATCTCCGTCATGAGTGATATAAGTAATTTTCGGCATGGTCGTATGCAACCGTCTGTTTACATGTTGGGGTAATTCGGACCGCCGCTACCTTCCGGGGTTACCCAGTTGATATTTTGCGTCGGGTCCTTGATATCGCACGTTTTGCAGTGAACGCAGTTCTGCGAATTAATCTGCAATTCGGTGTTTCCGTCGACCTCGACGAACTCATAGACGCCGGCCGGACAGTATCGCTCTTCGGGACCGGCGAATTTCGCGAAATTAACGCTCGTCGGTATGGCGTCATCTTTCAGGGTCAAATGGCAGGGTTGCTCTTCCTCGTGATTCGTATTCGACAGAAACACGGAAGACAACTTGTCGAAAGTAATTTCCCCGTCGGGTTTCGGATAGTCGATGGGCTTGCAGTCCGCCGCCGCTTTCAACTGCTCGTGGTCCGGACGATGGCGCAATGTCCACGGTGCCTTGCCGCGCAGCAACATCGAATCGATACCCGAGTAAGCCATCGCCGGCAGCAGCCCCCAATGAAAGGACGGCTTGATGTTGCGCTCCCGGTAAAGCTCGTCCCACACCCAGCTTTGCTCGAGCTTCTCCGGATACGCGGTCGCTTCACCCGGCCCCGACTCGCTTTGCAGCAATTCATAGACAGCTTCCGCCGCCAGCATGCCCGACTTCATCCCGGTGTGCGTTCCCTTGATCTTCGGAACATTGAGAAAACCCGCCGCATCACCAACGATGACGCCACCCGGAAACGTCAGCTTCGGAATGGACTGGAATCCGCCGGCGCTGATTGCACGGGCACCATAGGCGATGCGCTTGCCGCCGACGAATGTATCGCGGATCGCCGGATGCGCTTTGAACCGCTGCATTTCCTCGAACGGGCTGAGGTATGGATTCGCATAATCGAGTCCGATGACGAAACCAACCGAAACGAGATTATCTTCGAAATGATATTGCCAGGAGCCGCCATAGGTTTTCATATCCATGGGCCAGCCAACGGTATGCGTCACCAGGCCGGGTTCGTGCTTCGCGGGGTCAATTTCCCAGAGTTCCTTGATGCCGAGGCCGTAAACCTGTGGATCGACGCCGTCACGCAGCTCGAAGCGCTCGAACAGGGTCTTCGTCAGCGAACCGCGACAGCCTTCCGCAAATATCGTCTGGCGCGCGTGCAGTTCCATACCGACTTCGAAATTCGGACCTTCGCTGCCGTCCTTCTGCCGACCCATGTCGCCGGTCGCGACCCCTTTGACGGAACCGTCGTCGTGATAGAGCACTTCCGCAGCGGCGAAGCCGGGATAAATTTCCACCTCGAGCGCTTCCGCCTGCTCGGCGAGCCAGCGGCACAGGTTGCCGAGACTGATAATGTAGTTTCCATCGTTGTGCATCTGCGGCGGCGTAATAAACGGGAAGGCACGCTTTGCCGTCATGAACAGGAATCGGTCACGGTTGACGGACGTGTTCAGCGGGGCTCCGTTGTCCTTCCAGTCGGGCAGCAGTTCGTCGAGCGAACGCGGTTCGATGACGGCACCCGATAAAATATGAGCACCAATTTCCGAGCCTTTTTCCAGCACGCAAACGGTCAGATCGGTGCCCTTTTCGATTGCCATCTGACGCAGCCGTATCGCGGTCGACAGGCCTGACGGCCCGCCTCCGACGACAACGACGTCGAATTCCATTGATTCACGTTCCACGCTCATCTCCGCCCCCACGTGTTTTTCTTAACAGTGCCCCGGTCTCGTCAGGCTCACACGGCACGCGCCTCAGTCGAGCGCGTTGACCATGTTGGGTACTTCCTTGAACAAGTCGCCGACGAGGCCATAATCGGCGACCCCGAAAATCGGCGCTTCTTCGTCCTTGTTGATCGCAACAATAACTTTACTGTCCTTCATGCCGGCCAGATGCTGAATCGCGCCTGATATACCGATTGCGATATACAGTTGCGGCGCGACAACCTTGCCCGTCTGACCGACCTGGTAGTCGTTCGGAACGTAACCGGCGTCGACCGCGGCACGCGAGGCGCCGACCGCGGCCCCGAGTTTATCCGCGAGTTCCTCGATAATCGCAAAATTCTCCGAGCTGCCAACCCCACGGCCGCCGGAAACAATGATGTCTGCCGCGGCGAGTTCCGGGCGGTCCGATTTCGTGAGGTCTTCGCCGACGAATTGTGACAATCCACTGTCCGCGCTGCCGTCGATGTTTTCGACCGACGCGCTGCCGCCCTCGGCTGCGACCGGATCGAAAGCCGTCGTGCGCACCGTAATGACCTTCTTTTCATCCGACGACTCGACGGTCGCGATGATATTACCGGCGTATATCGGACGTTGGAAAACGGATTCCGACTCCACCGCAAGGATGTCCGAAATTTGCGCGACATCCATCAACGCTGCGGCTCTCGGCATGACGTTCTTCCCGCTTGTCGTCGCTGGCGCGAGAAGGTGACTGTAGCCGGCCGACAAGTCGACGAGCAGCGGAGCGACGTTTTCGGCCACTGCGTGGTCGTAATGTGGCGCATCGGCGACGAGCACTTTGCCGACACCTGCTACTTTCGACGCGGCGTCTGCAGCGCCGGCGCATCCGGCGCCCGCAACGAGAATGTCGACGCTGTCGGAAATTTGCGCCGCTGCCGCGACGGCGTTCAGCGTTGCCGGGTTTAATGAATTGTTGTCGTGTTCAGCGAGGACCAGTACGGACATGTTCAGATTACCTTTGCTTCGTTGCGGAGCTTGTCCACGAGTTCTTCGACGTCGGCGACCTTGACGCCACCTTGTCGAACCGGGGGTTCCTCGGCTTTGATCAATTTGAGGCGTGGCGTCATATCGACTCCGAGGTCTTCCGGCGAATAGATATCAAGCTGTTTTTTCTTCGCTTTCATGATGTTCGGCAATTTGACGTAACGCGGTTCGTTCAGGCGCAAGTCTGTCGTGACGACCGCCGGCATTTTCAGGGCAACGGATTGCGTACCGCCATCGATCTCGCGGTTCACCTTGAGCCCGTCACCCTCGAGTTCGACGTCGCATGCGAAGGTTCCCTGACCCCATCCGAGTAATGCCGCGAGCATCTGCCCGGTCTGATTGGAATCGTCGTCGATCGCCTGCTTGCCAAGAATCACGAGCCCGGGCTCTTCCTTCTCGACGAGTGCCTTCAGCACCTTGGCGACGGCCAGCGGCTGCACATCGGCGTCCGATTCGACCAGGATTCCGCGATCGGCACCCATCGCCATTGCTGTTCTCAACGTTTCCTGGCATTGCGTCGGTCCGACAGAAACGGCGATGATTTCCTCCGCCTTGCCCGCCTCCTGCAACCGGATGGCTTCCTCGACGGCTATTTCGTCAAAAGGATTCATCGACATTTTCACGTTCGCGAGTTCGACCCCGCTCCCATCGGACTTGGGTCGGGCTTTGACGTTGTAGTCTATGGCGCGTTTCACGGCCACGAGGATTTTCATGTGTGCCTCCAAACGGCGCCGCGCATGCGGCGCTGGTAGGTGAGTGTCGTAATAATTTGCCGTTGCCGTACGCTCACCGCCGCACGCAAACATCGCCGCGCCTGAGCACCGCGTCCAGTTTTAATTCCTTATCCGTCCCATCCGCCGAAATTACGCACCGCGCGGCATCTAGCCGCTTCCGTCGCTCGCGACCGGGTCAATCCCGTCAGCGTGTTCTGTTACCCGCTGTTCACGCAGGCCGCCCGGCAATGCCGGCCGGCTTCGAGGATCAAAATTCAGTTTGGGGGCCTTGCCGCACGTGCCGATTGCAGGCCCGACGGCTGTTCCGCGGACCGCTTACTCTAGCAGTAAACGCTTGTTTACAAAAGGTCGCCACTCGGTGGCGAACGCTGTCCGCGCTCGCGTTAGAGGGTCATTTCGGGGATATCCCCTTCGATGACGAGACGGCCGGCGGTTGCCTCGGCGATCGCTTCGACACTGACCCCGGGCGCTCTCTCTACGAGCCTGAATCCGTCCGCGGTAACGTCCATCACTGCGAGGTTTGAAACGACGCGACTGACACAACCCACCCCGGTCAACGGGAGGGTGCATTCAGGCAGCAATTTTGACTCACCCTTCTTGTTCGTATGCATCATCGCCACGATGATGTTTTTTGCCGAAGCGACCAGGTCCATGGCGCCCCCCATCCCCTTGACCATCGCGCCCGGAATCTTCCAGTTCGCGATATCGCCGGTATCGGATACCTCCATACCGCCGAGCACGGTCAGCTGTACGTGCTGTCCCCGAATCATCGCGAAACTCATTGAAGAATCAAACAGTGACGCACCGGGTAGCAGTGTCACTGTTTGCTTACCCGCGTTGATCAGATCCGGGTCTTCATCACCCTCGAACGGGAACGGTCCCATGCCGAGAATGCCGTTTTCCGACTGAAACTCGACGCTGATGCCGTCGGGGACGTAATTGGCAACCAGCGTCGGAATGCCGATTCCGAGATTGACGTACCAGCGATCCTCGAGGTCCTGAGCGATTCGTTGGGCAATACCTTCTTTGTTCAGTGACATGGTTCAGTTCCGGGGCTATTTTGCGGGCAGGTTTAAAAAATGCGTCCGTCCGGGTCGATGCCGCTAGGGCCGCGGCCGCACCGTCCGTTGTTCTATCGGTTTGACGTAGCGTTCGCCCTGAAAAATCCGCTGCACGAAAATCCCCGGGGTATGCACTTCGTTGGGGTCGAGTTCCCCGTTGTCGACGAGTTCCTCGACCTCGGCCACCGTGACGGTACCCGCCATGGCCATGACCGGATTGAAATTGCGGGCACTGCCTTTGAATATCAGGTTTCCGGCGCGATCACCCTTCCACGCCTTGACGAGCGCGAAATCGGCAGAAAACGCCTCTTCGAGAATATGCGGTTTGCCGTTAAACACGCGCACTTCCTTACCTTCGGCGATCTCGGTTCCGTAGCCGGCCGGTGTGAAAAACGCCGGGATCCCCGCACCGCCCGCGCGGCAACGTTCGGCCAGCGTACCCTGAGGAATCAAATCGACTTCGAGTTCGCCACTCAACATCTGCCGTTCGAATTCGTCGTTCTCGCCAACGTAAGAGGCGATCATTTTCCTGATCCGGTGGTCCCGGAGCAGTATTCCGAGGCCGAAATCTCCGACCCCGGCATTGTTCGAAATGCAGGTGATGTCACGAACTGCCGTGCCAGCCAAAGCCGAAATACAGTTTTCGGGAATGCCGCAGACGCCGAATCCGCCGATCATCAGCGTCATACCGCTTTCTATGCCTTCGATTGCCGCCTCGGCGCTTGCTACGACTTTATCCATGATTTGTTCAATTGATGCGTTATTTGAGGAATGCCCGCTTGGCGTTGCTGCGCAGGCGCGGGCTAATATACCGGAACCGCTACTCGTCGTCTGCGGCGATCGTGGGGCGCGAAAGAATCTGTATTGACACACGGTACGGCGCCGATAGAGTAGCCGCCGAACATCCTGCCTGAGCCCTCCGGCAGGAGCCCACGTGATTGAAGCGTAGAGCCAGGCAGGAGTACCCACACCATGAGCGTCACCGCCGCCGATAATATCGAATCAGCACAGCCCACCGCAGAAGGGCCGTTTGACTGGCGTGACCCACTCGGTCTGGATGACCAGCTGACCGAGGAAGAGCGCCTGATCGCGGCATCTGCACGCGAGTTTTGCCAGGGCCGGTTGTTCCCGCGGGTGCTCGAGATTCACCGTCACGAGTGCTTTGAGCGCAGCATCATGTCCGAGTTCGGCGAACTCGGATTGCTCGGGCCGACCATTCCGCAGGTCTACGGCGGCGCCGGCACGAGCTACGTCGCCTACGGCCTCATCGCCCGCGAGGTCGAGCGGGTGGATTCGGGTTTCCGCTCCGCGATGAGCGTGCAGTCGAGCCTGGTGATGCATCCGATTTATGCATACGGGACGGACGCGCAGCGCGAGAAATACCTGCCAAAACTCGCGAGTGGCGACTGGGTCGGATGCTTCGGGCTGACCGAGCCGGATCATGGCTCGGATCCGGGCGGAATGAAAACCCGTGCGAAGTCGGTTGACGGCGGTTATTGCCTGAGCGGCAGCAAAATGTGGATCACGAATTCGCCGATCGCTGATGTTTTCGTCGTATGGGCAAAAACGGACGACGGAGTCATTCGCGGATTTGTTCTCGAAAAAGATATGCCAGGCCTGTCGGCGCCGAAAATCGAGGGCAAATTTTCGCTCCGGGCGTCGGTCACGGGAGAAATCGTGATGGATGACGTGTTCGTTGACGAAACGCAGTTGCTACCCGGCGTGAAAGGTTTGCGCGGACCGTTCGGCTGTCTCAACCGCGCTCGCTACGGCATCAGCTGGGGTGCGATGGGCGCGGCGGAATTCTGCTGGCATGCGGCGCGGGAATATACCCTGGAACGCGAGCAATTCGGCCGGCCGTTGGCGGCAAATCAGCTCGTTCAGAAAAAGCTCGCCGATATGCAGACCGAGATCACCCTTGGGCTCCAGTCGGCGTTACAGCTCGGCCGCATGATCGACGCCGGGCGGGGTGCGCCGGAAGCGATATCACTGTTGAAGCGAAATAATTGCGGCAAGGCGCTCGATATCGCCCGGACCGCGCGCGATATGCACGGCGGCAATGGCATCTCCGACGAATATCATGTCATTCGTCACCTGATGAATCTCGAGGCCGTTAACACCTACGAAGGCACGCACGATGTTCACGCGCTCATACTCGGGCGCGCACAGACAGGAATCCAGGCATTCATGTGATCACGGGGCCCCGCCCCGGGGCGACATCGTTGCGTGTCCCCAGCGAATATGCTTGAATGCCGCGGCGCTCCGGGGCGCCGCCGGTATCACACGGCTTTTTTCGTCTCCAACTGTTGCCGTCGGGACCCGGTCCGTCGGAATTCCGACCCGAGCATCGTATCGATCTGACCGTCAGTATCGTGCCCGTCGGGTAATTACTAGCTAACGAAAATTTGAGTCACAGCATGAATATTTACGTCGGTAACCTGCCCTATAGCGTGCAGGATGAAGAATTGCGCGAGGCCTTCGAAGCATTTGGTGAAGTCCTCTCGGCAGAAGTTATTTTCGATCGTCGGACCCAGCGTTCGCGCGGTTACGGGTTCGTCGAGATGGAAAGTGACGATGACGCCCGCGAGGCCATCTCGTCACTCAACGGCAGCGATTTCCAGGGCCGGGAACTACGCGTCGACGAATCAAAACCGAAAGAAGAAAAGGACGCATCACGTCCCCGGGGGGATCAGGGTCGCCGCAATCAGGGCGAGGGTCGCCGCGAAGCGAACGCGAATCCGGCCGCGGCAGCGAACGACCAGGGTGGTGGTTTTGTCGGGTTCATCAAACGCATTTTCGGTTGAGCGACGAACACAGCGCACTACCGACCGCCGCGCGGGGTGCCTGGGCGGCGTACAAGCGTATGGTCACGAGTAAGGCGGCGCACTACGGCTACCTGGAAACACTCGAGACGAAGGTTCAAAACGGTGGCATGCGGTCCCTCGCCGAAAGCGCTCGACTTGAAACGCTTCTCGCTGATCACGATCGCTGCGTCGCAACGTTCGCCGCGGCGATCAAACAACTCGGCAACGACTCGCCCGAGGCCCGGGATGCCTTAATCGATTTGATGAAGGACAATCCACCCGCGGACGCGGGCACGACGCACTGACTCAACCGTTAGTGTCGTCATCCCACAAGCGGGTGGCCGCAGCGAAATATTCGGGTTTGCCGGTCGTCCAGATTTCGCCCCAGTGCTGCCCGCCCCCGTCGACCGTCAACACTTCGCCATTAACAAACCCGCCGGCACTGCTGAGCAGAAAAACACACGACTCGGCGATTTCCCACGCACTGCCGGCGCGCATCATCGGGTTCGTCCGTGGGTATTTCTCGCGCGCCGAAGCGGAATACACGGCCCAGCCTTCGGTCTCAATGGCACCGGGCGCAATACAGTTCACCCGGATCCGGTGAGGCGCCCATTCCACCGCGACCGCACGCGACATGTCCATGACGCCTGACCGCGCTGCACGGGTATGCGCAACCCCGTGCAGCCCCTGCGGAACGACCACGATATTGACGATCGCACCCCCGTTGTCCGCGTCGCGCCAACGCGTTGCGGCGGCTTGCATCATGTACCACGTCCCGTTCAGGTTCGTGTTGATCACCGTGTTCCAGCCCTTCCCGCTGTAGTCCATCGCGGGCTGCGGAAACTGGCCGCCCGCGCTGTTGATCAATGCGTCGATTCGTCCATGGTCCCGGTCGAGCGCGCTAAACAGCGCAGCGACCGAGTCGGAATCGCGAATATCGACGACGCTGTAATCCGCGTCGTGGCCGCGGGCGCGAATAGCGTCAACAACGCCGGCGAGTTTCTCCTCTGTTCGACCACAAATAACCGGCCGCGCACCCAGCCGCGCAGTAAGCCACGCGGCGGCACGTCCCATCCCGCTACCGCCGCCGGATATGAGGATGCGGTGGCCTTCGAGCAGACCTTCCCGATACGCCGTGGGTTCGACTGCCCAGCGATCGTTAATATCGATATTGGCCATGGTGTCTGACATGCCGCAACTCACTTCTTATTGATCAGAAAAACCCGGTTAAAGCCGCCCCAGGGGCGATCCGAACACGCCGCGATGAGCCCGTCGCGCTGGCCACTTATTTTCCACGTTGCTAACATCGGCTATGGATTGGGCGTCGCGTGATTAGCGCCAAAGTATAACGCGTCAAAGCACGCATAAAGGGAGTGGAAACGATGGGTATGATGTCAGAATTCAAAGAATTCGCAGTCAAGGGCAATGTCGTTGACATGGCCGTGGGTATCGTAATCGGGGCCGCATTCGGCAAAATTGTTGCCTCACTGGTCAAGGACATCATCATGCCGCCCGTAGGGCTTGCGCTCGGTGGGGTCAATTTTGGCGACCTCGCTACCGTACTCCAGGAGGCACAGGGAGAAGTCGCCGCCATCACGATCAATTACGGCAACTTCATTATGACCATCCTCGATTTCATCATCATCGCATTCGCGATTTTCATCGCCGTGAAAGCGATGAACGCGGCCCAGGCCGCCCGTGAAGGAACAGAGGAGGAAGAAGCCGAACCCGAGGCACCGCCGGAACCGTCCGCTGAAGAAAAGCTGCTGACGGAAATTCGCGACCTGCTTGCGACGAAGAATTGAGATTGACCCCGAGGCCGTGTGGCCGGTTCGGCCGCGATCGTTTCAGGGCCCTCGGAGCCACGTCAATGCCGCCAGTTCGGCGATTGACGTGGCCTGAGGCTCGAACTGCTGTTCGAGTGACATCGTCGGCAGCGGGCACAACCATCGACTCGGTCACGCCAACGTCACGGATGCAAGCCGCGGTCGCCATTCGACGATACGCGCCATCCATCCGTTGTGCCCGCGCCGGGCCGCCACTGCCTCATGGGCGCGACCCGCGCCGGGCCACATCGTAAATATTTGTGTCACCCCCGGTCGCGTTCCGGCACCAGTTTCCGAACGTCTTGTACTATACGCAGGTCGTCGGCAAAGCCTGGTTTGCTGCTAACCGATGACCCCGAAACATCCGGTTCAATACCGGCAGCGACGGCGCGTTGAACGCGTTTTAAGAACTGCCCGGGTTGGCCGACACGCACGACGTGGGCTGGTGGTCTGATGTGACGCCTGCCGATCGTGCAGGACATTGGAAGGGACCATGAAAATGCTACTCAATGTTGATCGCAAATCGGACCATCCCGACATGCTCGACGGCGTTTCGAACGTCTACGAGCAACTCGTCATCGAGCACTTACGACAAGTGGGTGCGGATCTGTCGACGGAGGCCAAGGCCGATGTCGCGTGTCTCGCGCTGAATCGACTGCCATCGAAGTACGTGCGTAATGCGGTGGACTGGATGTTTTTCATCACGCCAGGCGACGTGGAACGGATCAACCGGGCCGTCGACATGGCGGTGACAAACGCCATTGCGCGCGTACTGGATAACCCGCCGTTGCAGGAAACCGGCTAGCTAACCGTCCGCAACCGGACCTGCCGTGGCGTCGTGTTGACGCTGACTGGCGCAGGCAATACGCTCGCCTCGTATTCGACAACGACGGGGAGACGATATGCGTTTTGGTTTTATGGAGGATTTTCGGAATCCTGTTAAGTGGCGCCGACCGTTTCCGGCTTTCTACAATGCAATTCTCGACCAAATCGTCAGAGGCGAAGAACTCGGTTACGACAACGTCTGGTTAACCGAACATCACTTCACCGAAGATGGCTACAACCCCTCACTGCTCCCGACCGCGGCAGCGATCGCAACCCGCACCCGACAAATTCGAATCGGCAGTTTCATTTTACTGTTGCCGTATCAGCATCCCGTGCGCGCGGCGGAAGACGTCGCCTGCATCGACATCTTCTCAAATGGACGGTTTGATTTTGGCATCGGCCAGGGATATTCGTATCACGAATGGAATGCCTTGTGCATGGACCGCAGTACGCGCGGCGAACGTATGCGCGAAGGTATCGATATCGTCAAAAAACTGTTCACCGAAGAACGCGTGTCATACGACGGCAAATATACCCGGATAAAGGACATGACCCTGTCGCCGAAGCCGGTACAGGATCCTTACCCGCCCATCTGGGTCGGCGCGCGCGGACCGAAAGCGATACGCAATGCGGCGAAGCTCGGCTACCACCTGATGGCCACGATCGGCCCCGATCCCGCGCCGCTGTACCTCGAGACCCTCGCCGAAGCCGGATACGATCCCGCAGCGTTCAACGTTGCCCAGCTTCGCATGGTCTACGTTGCGCCCACGCGCGAGCAGGCGTGGGATGAATGCGAAGAGCATCTCTGGCATCTGCTGACGTTTTATCAGGACATTCTGTCCGAAGCGAAGGATGCTGCGGGCGATGAACAACCATTACCGGCCGCCAACGCGCGCGAGTTGCGCAACTCGCCAATGGCGAAGGATATGTTTATCGGCACTCCGGATGAGGTCGGGAAACAACTCGAACAATTCTGCGCCGATTATCACTGCACGGATTTCATCATGGACATGCAGTTCCCCGGTATCGAGCCGGCGAAGGCCACCCGGTCCATGGAACTGTTCGCGAAAGAGGTAATGCCCGGCTTCAGGGACGCATGAATCGCAACCCATGAAAACGGTTATCGTGGGTGCCGGGGCACTCGGCACGATACTCGCCGCCCATCTCGTGCGCGCGCGCCACGATGTCTGTGTCGTCGCTCGCGGACGACGCGCGGAACAGTTGCAACAGCGCGGACTCGAGGTTTGCGGCCTGTCCGACCTCCACGCAGCGTGTCCGATAATCACCGATCCGGCTTCGGTTCCCGAGGCCGGGTTACTGATCGTAACGGTAAAGACCTACGACAACGAAGCGGCCGTCGCGCCGCTGGCGGGCGACGCTTATGGCGCCGTCTTTTCGGTTGCCAACGGCGTTCTTAAAAACGACGAACTGGCACAAAAATTTGGCACCCGATCAATACTCGGCTGCATGGCCGATACGAGCGGAGAGTTGTTGGCTGACGGCCGGTCGAAATTTACCCGCAACGTGATGTTGCATCTCGGTAGTCCGGGCGGCGGCGCCGGTGAACGTGCGTCCGAAGTTGCCGCGGCCATCAACGACGCCGGCATTAACGCGCAGGCCGTCGATCACATCGACACCGTCGAATGGTCGAAGTTCGTCGGCTGGACCGCATTACTCGCGCTATCGGTCATTACCCGCTTTCGAACGGCTCAGTTTCTCGCCGATCCGAAGTGCGCCGGAATCGCGGCGCGCATGATTAAGGAAATGGGCGCCATAGCCCAGGCGCGCAACATCGCGGTGATCGACCAATCACCCTTGCCCGTCGCGAGCGTTATCGCCGCGCCTCCTGAAACCGCCCGCGAGGTGTTGCAGGCGGTTGGGCAGGAGTGGTTGGTATCGGCTCCTGAGCACCGCATGTCCTCGCTGCAGGATCTGGAGCGGGGGAAACGGCTCGAAGTCGATGAGACGCTCGGCTATGCCGTCGGCCTGGCCGAAAACCTCGGCCTGCAAGCACCGACGCTCGCAATGGCTTACGAACTCGTCGCGGGCATCAACAGCGCACAGGGCTAGCCTGCGGTTTTCAGACGCCTACCCCGCTGAGTGCAACAAAGCATCTGCGTATTCGACCGGCTCGCTCCATTCGGGAAGGTAGTGAGCGTCCCAATAGGTTTCACGCAACGACAGCGCCACCGGGCCCGGCGATCCGGAGCCGACCGGGTGGTTATCAATCCGTGCGACCGGCATCACCCCGCCCGCCGTACTCGTCAGAAAAACCTCCTCGCAGCGGCGCAGTCGCTGCGCCTCGATTCGTTCCACGGTGACTTCCAGTCCGGCACGACGCGCGAGTTGCATCACTGTATCCCGCGTTACGCCTTCGAGCACACCGTTGGGTGGCGTTATCAGGCGGCCCGATTCGCACCCGAAGATGTTGAATCCGGGTCCCTCGGTGATCCAACCGCCCGCGTCGGCGAGCACGGCGGTGTAGGCATCACGGTCGTAGGCTTCGAACAGCGCTTTGGTCAGATCTCCCCACTGGAAGTTCTTCACCGTCGGGTCTATGGATTCATCCGGAATTCGCCGGGTCGACGTTGCAATGACGATATTGAGACCTTTGAGCTGATGATCGGGTTGTGCGATCCAGACGTAGGGAATTGCGAACGCATAAAAACGGTTTGCGAAATTACGCGGATCGCGATCGCCACCGCGCGGAACGCCGCGGGTCATGATCATTTCGACGTAAGACTCGCGCAATCCCGAACGCGCGACGCACTCATGAACAATATCCCGCACCTCCGCACGGCTAACGGGCGGGCGCATTCTGAGGCGTTGCCAACCGCGTTCGAAACGTGCGAGGTGATCATCGAGGCGAAAAAATCGACCGTGCCACACGCCCGCCACGTCGTAGGTTGCATCCGATCGGGTAAAACCGGTGTCCGTGATTGGGATAGCGGCCTGGTCTATGGGCACGAACTCGCCGCCAACCCAGGCACAGCCATTGCTGTAATCGACTTCACTCATGATGCTCACCTCCGCTGTTCAGGTGTCCAGGGGCAGCAACGGAACGCTATTGTCGCGACGTCCCTGTAACGGCGTCATCGTACGTCGCAATCGGGGCACGATTGTGGCTTCGCCGAGGCTATCCGCTGACGACCGAGTCCTGTGCATCAGCCGCGATCGAAACCGCCCGGGTCCAGGCGTAAGGATCCTCGCGGCGGCCGTACTGAATTCCGGTCAGTTCGTCATAGAGTCGCCGCGCGACGGGGCCGGTAACGCCATCATTCAAACTGGCAGCGCGATCCTGATACACGAGCCGCCCTACCGGCGCAATAACGGCCGCAGTGCCCATACCAAATGCTTCGGTGATGACACCGTTCTCAATGTCACGCCATACCTCGTCAATCGTCATCGCTGTCTCGTTCATCGTATAGCCGAGATCAGGCGCGAGGGTGAGCACGGATTCCCGCGTCACGCCGTGCAGAATCGCCCCGGACAGCGGCGGGGTACGAATTTCCCTGCCCTCGTACACGAACGCGATGTTCATTGCTCCGACTTCGTCGATATACCGGCGCTCGACCGCATCGAGCCACAGCACTTGTTGACAACCCCGCTCGCGCGCCGCTTCCGACACGGCGATACTCGCAGCGTAATTGCCGGGCGTTTTCGCTTCACCCGTGCCCCCGCGCACCGCGCGGACGTGGTCGTGCGACACATAGACCGAAACCGGGTTGAATCCGTCTGCAAAATACGGCCCCACCGGCGAGACGATGATGTAATGCAGGTACTCGCGCGATGCGCGGACTTCGAGCACCGGCTCGGTCGCGATCATCACTGGCCGGATGTACAGCGACGCCTCTTCGATATCCGGTACCCAGCGATGCTCCAGCGCCACGAGCGTTTCGATCGCCTCGATATGCAATGATTCGTCCACCGGCGGCATGCCCATGCGTTCGGCCGACCGATTGAACCGTTTGACGTTGCGTTCTACCCGAAAAAGATTCAGATCCCCATCCGGGCGGCGGTAGGCTTTCGTGCCATCAAAGACCATCTGCCCGCAGTGCAATGCCGCTGCTGCCGGATCCATGACGAGGTCCCGGTAGGGTCCGATGGCGGGCTGACGCCAGCCCTCGCCCTCGGTGTAGGTGCAGGTAAACATGCGGTCGGTGAAATGCCGGCCAAAACCGACCAGGTCCGGAATATTCGGGGTGGCATTTCCCGCCATCGGTTCAATTCGTATTGGTTGCATGCGGGTTATGATCGGAAGCTCGTTGCGTTCGACCCCCGATTATAGATCACCGGCCCTGAAATCCCGGCATCCACCGCGGCCGGCCGGAAAACACCCGGATTCGCGCTTCGCTTGACACCCCGGCCTCGCTGCACTTAATTTCACGTCCCCGCTTTGAAGGAGTCACCGATGTCCTATTTCCTGTCCGAAGACCAACTGGCAATCCGCGACGCCGTTGACCGGCTCTGCGCAGACTTCGATGCGGAATACTGGCTGGAACGAGACACCGACGGTTCGTTTCCGCAGGCGTTCGTCGATGCGATTGCCGAAGGCGGATGGCTCGGCGTCGCCATGCCGGAGGAATACGGCGGATCGGGCCTCGGCATCACCGAAGCGTGCCTGATGATGCAGTCGATCGCCCAATCGGGTGCCGGTTTTACCGGTGCCTCGGCGATACACCTGAACGTCTTTGGATTAAATCCCGTCGTCGTCTTCGGCACCGAGGAGCAGAAACAGCGCATGCTGCCGGAGCTCATCAGGGGTGAAAAGAAGGCCTGTTTCGGCGTGACCGAACCGAACGCGGGTCTGGACACACTGAGCCTCGATGTTCGGGCCGAACGCACCGGCGACGGCTACTTGATCAGCGGGCAAAAACACTGGACTTCCATGGCTCAGCGTGCGGAGAAGGTTTTGCTGCTGGCGCGCACCACTCCGAAAGACGAGGTGAAGAAGAGAACGCACGGGCTTAGTCTCTTTTTTACCGATTTGAACCGCGACTACGCCGAAGTCCGCGAAATTCCAAAAATGGGCCGCAAAGCGATCGATTCAAATGCCGTGTTCTACGACAACATGCCGGTCCCCTACGACGATTTGATCGGCGAAGAAGGCAAAGGGTTTCATTACATCCTTCATGGCCTCAATCCGGAGCGCATCCTCCTTGGGGCAGAATCCGTCGGCCTCGGTCGGGCGGCGCTGAAGCGTGCTGCCGAGTACGCCGGCGAACGCGTCGTATTCGGCCGCCCGATCGGTCAGAACCAGGGGATCCAGCACCCGTTGGCAAAATGCTGGATCGAACTCGAAGCCGCCGAATTGCTCGCCTACAACGCAGCCATGCTCTACGACGCGGGCCGCGAATGCGGCGCCCAGGCTAACGCCGCGAAATACCTCGCCGCCGAAGCCGGTTTTAACGCCTGCGAACAGGCGATTTTGACTCACGGCGGCATGGGATACGCGAAGGAGTACCACGTCGAACGATACATGCGGGAAATGATGATTCCCCGCATCGCGCCGGTGAGTCGCGAGATGATTTTCAACTATATCGCCGAGCGCGAGCTCGGCCTGCCCCGTTCCTATTGAATCGGGCTGCCCGGAACGGCAGCCTCGGCCGGAACGACCGGCTAGGCTGCTTCGTACAGACCGGCCTGCGCCTTGGCGTAAGTCAGCTTGCGGGCGATCTTGTCGCCTTCGAAATACAGCAGGTCGAGGCCGGACAGCACAACAGGCTTCCCGTCCATATTCAGATGCAGCAACCAGCTGCTCATGACCTTACCGGCGGCGGCATCGATAAACGTGTCGGTCTCAACAAACCGGATCTCGCCGAATGTACCGTTGAACAAACGTTCGAATGACGTCCTGATCTCGGCTTTGCCCGAGTTATTACGGCCATGAAACTCTTCGTAGACGGCATCGTCGGTAAAAAACGCCATGATGCCGTCGACATCGCCTCTGTTAAATCGTGCCAGGAACTCGTCGCCGAGACGCTGAAGTTCTTCGTAGCGCTCATTCATTGCGGGCAATCCTCTCGTTGAAACCGTTTGTCCCATTATGCACGGCATCAACAAAAGCATCGACTCGCCGCGCCCCGATCGTATCGACGCAGGGCAGCGGACCGGCTGGCGCCATCCGGCCAAAGGACGCGGCATCGCGCGACGTATTACAATAGCGGCCATGACATATTTCCATCGACTCACAACGCGTGTTCTCGGCTTTGTTGTGTTGGCCGTGCTGCTGACGCCCCGGCTCTCGCACGCCGATTTGGCGCAACTCACCGGGACGTGGCTCCTTGATGAAGATGCATCCGGCACGCTGGAGTCCGAGGTCAACCAATTGAAGCAGGAAACCCGCGATTACGCGGTAGAGCATGGTGGCATTAACGATCCCGACAAACCCGACCCGTTCGGAAAGCGCCGCTATGGCGACCAGGACTGGGAGAGGCGTCGCACCGGGCTCGTCACGAGCGCGAGTATCGCGGCTCGGCAAATGCTGCAAACCGAATCTTTGAAACTGTACATCGGCGATCGCATTATTCTGTCCTACGATGGCAAGCTGAAGCGCCGGGTCAGTCCGAACCCGTCCGGACGCGTGTACTCGGCCACCGGCAAGGGGATATCGCAGGACACCGTCGGGCAAACGCTCGCCTATCTCGAAGAGGACGCATTGGTCATTGAAACACGCACGAACAGTGCGGAGTTTCTCGTCGAACGCTTCGAACCAACGGACACCGGGGAGTTAAAAGTCACGGCGAAAGTAAAGAACCCGGAGTGGCGACGCGAAGTCGAATTCGTGCGTTACTTTTTGCGTCAGCAGTAGTCGCGGCGCACCGGCCCGCGCAGGCAGGCCCGCGTAGCCGTTTGCGGCCGAACCGTTCGAACACAATACGCCGCATCCCGTCGACGACGGGAGCAAAGGCAACGTAATCCCCGCCGGCATGTTGATGTGCACGAATGTTTGTTTTGGACAACCGCATGCCATCGTGATCAATAAAATATCAGGAGACCGCCGATGCTGGAGAAACTCGTACCCGACAATATCATGGCCCCGTTCAATAACGCTTACAGCCACGGCGTCGTGATACCACCGAACGCACGTATCCTGCATCTTTCCGGACAAATAGGCGCGCTGCCGGACGGCACTGTTCCGGAAGACGGGGATGCGCAGGCAGAAAATGTCTGGCGTAACATCGTGACTATTGTCCGCGCAGCCGACATGGATGTCGGCGACATCGTCAAACTCACAGCGTTTATCGTCGACGCAAGCGTCTATCCGGCGTATGCGGCGGCACGAAATCGCGACCTCGCCGGTCTGGAACCACCGGCTTCAACGGCGATTATCGTTCCTGCCCTGGTGCTGCCCGAATGGAAAATTGAAGTCGAAGCGATCGCGGCGAAATCCGAGTAAGTTCGACGGGCCGTACAGTGCCCGGTTCAGGAAAGGTCAGCTCCGGTTCGAGCGGATGAAGTCGCGTATTCTTGGCGCGATCTCGGAACGCCAGCGTGACCCATTGAAAACGCCATAGTGCCCGACGCCCGCCTGGATGTAATCGAATTGCTTGTCGTCGGGGACGTGTCGGAATAGCTCATGTGCCGCCTGTGTCTGACCGATCCCGGAAATGTCATCGAGTTCCCCCTCGACGGTCATCAGGGCCGTGTCACGAATTGCATCGGTATCAATTTTGCGACCACGGTGAATCATGCGCCGCTCGGGCAGTGCATGCTGTTGAAAAACAACGTCTATCGTTTGCAGGTAGTACTCCGCCGTTAAATCCATCACCGCGAGATACTCGTCGTAAAAGCGACGGTGCCCAGCCGCCGAATCCCCGTCGCCTGTGATGAGATCGGAAAAAAGCTTTTGGTGGGCGTTGAGATGGCGGTCGAGATTCATCGTCATGAATCCCGTCAGCTGGAGGAATCCGGGATAAACGCGTCGCATGAACCCCTTGTTCGGGAAAGGTACATTCATGATCACGTTTCTCTCGAACCATTCGAGCGGTCTGCTCGACGCCAGATCGTTAGGCTTGGTGGGACTCATTCGGGTATCAATCGGACTGCCCATCAGGGTCACACTTGACGGCGCGCAGGGATCGCTGACTTCCGACATGAGTGCCGTCGCCGCAACAACCGCGGGACCCGGCTGACACACGGCGATAACGTGCACGTCCTCGCCGAGGTGTTGAGTAAACTCGACGATGTAATCGATGTAGTCGTCCAGATCAAAACGGCCGACGCCAATCGGGACATCGCGGGCATCGGACCAATCCGTTATATAAACATCGTGATCCGGCAAGAGCGCGCGCACCGTGCCGCGCAGCAAGGTCGCGTAGTGTCCCGACAATGGCGCAACGACAAGCACCGTCGGGTCGTCACCGCGTTTCGCATCGTCCTCTTCCAAGGCACGTTCGAAATGCAGCAAATCGCAAAACGGCAGCGAGTGGACGACCGACTCCGACACCCCGACGCTGCGACCCGCGATGTCTGTCGTGTCGATACCGAACGTTGGTTTCACGTAATGTTTCGTGACGCGGTCGAACACCTCGAGCGCCGCGGCAGCGACTTTCATCGGATACATTTCTGCAAACGGATTGCGTGACGGCTCAAGCAGAAAACGATTCATGTTGACCGCCGCCCGCAATGGGGAAAGGACCGCGTGATTCATTTCGTAGAGGTGATACAGCATAACGTCGACAGGTCCGATTGATGCACCGCAACAGTCTACACGAATCGGCGCAGCGGGCACCGGGCAATCGCAAAAATGTATGTATTCCCGGAACTTAACGACCATTCCGTGACCCGATCGCGTTCGACAGGACGCGCCATAATTCGTATCATTTTGTGATCGAAAAGGACTCAGGAGCACACTGTCATGCACGTCGGAATGGCCGCCATATTTCAGAACCCCGGGCAGCACACCACGGATTACGATGTCTATAAAAATGACGTCAGACTCGCCGAACTCGCCGAACCACTCGGGTTTGAATCGATCTGGGCGGTCGAACATCACTTTACCGATTACACGATGTGCCCCGATCCGTTGCAGTTCCTCACCTACATGGCGGCGAAGACCGAACGAGCAAAGCTCGGCTCTATGGTGGTCGTGCTGCCCTGGCACGATCCGATGCGGGTCGCCGAACAAGTCGCCATGCTCGACCATCTGTCTGATGGCCGCCTGATACTCGGCCTCGGCCGGGGCGCCGGCCGGGTCGAGTTCGACCGATTCCGACAGGACATGGAAGACTCGCGGCCGAGGTTCGTCGAGTCGGCGGAATGTGTGCTCGAGGGACTCGAGAACGGTTTTTGCGAATACGACGGGGAGTTTGTTCAGCAACCCAAAGCCAACATACGACCGGCACCGTTCAAGACATTTCGTGGCCGCACCTACGCGGCCGCCGTGTCACCTGAGTCCATCGAAATCATGGCAAGGCTCGGAGTGGGCGTCCTCGTTGTCCCGCAAAAGCCCTGGGACCAGGTGGAATCCGAACTCGCAAATTACAATGATATTTACCGTAAGCTGCACGCAAGCGATCCGCCGGCGCCGATCATCGCGGGGTGGACATTCTGCGACACGGACCGTGGTCGCGCTTACGACATGGCGGTGCGCTACATCGGCGGATACTGGCAAACGGTGCTCGATCACTACAAGTTTCATGAGGATCACCTCAAAGGCCAGAAGGGTTACGAGTACTACGGGCAGTTCGCCGAGAAGATACAAAAAGGCGGCGTCGATGCGGCGATCGAATACTTCATGAGCCTGCAGACCTGGGGTACGCCGGAAATGTGCCTCGAGACAATCGTCTCGAACGCGGAGCGCATTGGCGCGGAAGGCTACGTCGGCATTTTCAGTTACGCGGGGATGCCGTGGGATGAAGCGGAACGGAACCTTCGCCTGTTCGCCAGCGACGTGACGCCCGAGCTTCAGAAGCGCCAGATCGCCGGCAAGGTGGACTGGGCCGCCTGATCATCGGAAATATCGACCGGCTGCAGTGATGCGGACGCGCCACACCGCAATCCGCGCCCCTCGCATTGCGGGTCTGGTGGTTCTGACGATGTTCGTGGCCGGCCTCCCCGCCACCGTCGCCGGCTTCGACGTCGACTTCGGACAACTCGTCGAGTTAACACCGCCGGCACAGACCCTGATTTCGCGCGCGAATGTTGATTCGTTGAGCTACCTGCTCGACCGCGACGTCGCCGCGATGATTCGTCGGGGTTGGTTTACGATGATCGTTGGCGAGCCGACCTCGTTCAGACCGCACTCCGCCTACGTGCAGGCAACGCGTGCCGGCGAAGCCCGACTCGGAGGGCCCGGAACCCTCGAGAATTACCGCGGCGGGCGTCCATTTCCTAATGATCCGGCACCGTCGGATACGCGTGCGGGAGAGAAGATCGCGTGGAATATGCGCCTGATGTACAGCGGCGACAGCGGACTGATCCCCGAGATGTACCTGCAACTCCGGGATTTGAACAGCGAAACCCTCATTCGTAGCCTGACCCTCGAAGCGCGCAGTATGCGGTTTATGTATCGGCACGTTGTCGCGCCGATCCCATCGGTGAACAAGAATCTTCAAAACGCTCTCGGCGCATTCTATATGCGCGCCGTCGAGGCGGGTGATTTGACCGGCGCCGAGGTACTCGCATTTTTCAATCGCGACGACAGCGAACCGCGCAATGGCTGGGTTTACATTCCACAACTTCGCCGAAGCCAAAGCCTCGCGTCGTTTCCGCCACGCGAAACGGTATTCGGCAGCGATATATTACCCGACGATTTCCTCGGCTACGCTGGCCGGATCGTCGATATGACCTGGAAATATATCGGTTCGTCGTACCTGTTGATGCCGATGTACCGCCACGATCAGATCGTGGTAACGGAAAAGATCGCACACGGTTCCACCTATCGCTTTGCCCACTTCGCCGGCCGGGCCGCGTGCTTTCCGGCGATCACCTGGCAAGTGCGCCGGGTGCACCTCGTCGAGGGAACACCGGTTTCGAGCGACGGTCCGGTGACGAAACGGTTGCTGTATATCGACGCGCAAACGGCCTACGCGGGTCTCGTGAAACTGTATGACGAAGACGGGAACTTCTGGAAACTCGTGATCAACGGGGTCGCACACCCGAATTCGCACGTACCGGTGAACCACGAGACGGCCGCCCCGGTCATCGACAGCGCGAGTACCATCGATGTCATCAACGGCCGCTGCACGACCGTGCAGCTGTACCTTACAATTAACGTCGACGGCGTTAATGTCAGGGATTTCGACCCCGCCGACCTTGGTGCGGGCAGGCGGGCTCGTCGGTGAATATCCGCATCCGGAATTAACCCGGCAACCCCGAATAAACACAATGCAGAAGGAGTAGAACCGTGCAGTACAGCCTCCATATTCAAACCAGAATCAGTGACTGGCCAATAGTCAAAGAACTCGAAGACATGGGCTACGACGCCTGTTGGTTCCCCGATACGCAGATGATGTGGTCGGACTGCTACGCGACCATGGCTGCCGCCGCGCTGAACACATCAAAAATTCGCCTCGGCACCGGGGTTGCCATACCCGGGACACGGATCGCCCCGACGACCGCGCACTCCATCTCATCAATTAATGTGCTCGCCCCGGGTCGTGTCTTTCTCGGCATTGGCACCGGACACACGGCGATGCGGGTGATGGGACAGGACCCGATGCCGATCAAGGAGTTTCGCGAGTACCTTCGGGTCGTGCGTGCAATGCTGAACGGGGAAGAGGTTGATTATGAATACCGGGGGAAAACTACGGCCATCAAATGGCAGGAGCACGGCGAGGGGTTTCGCAATATCACTGACCCGATTCCGATTTACGTTGCCGGTAACGGACCGCTGGCGCTGAAAACAGCCGGCCGCTATGGGGACGGTCTCATTTCGATTTTTAACGAGCAAAAAGACGTGCTCGAATTCAATCTGGGCAAGGTTCGCGAAGGTGCGGAGAATGCCGGACGCGAACTCAACGACTTCCATACGACAACGCTGACGACCGCTGTTGTCCTCGGACCCGGTGAGAAGCTGACCGATGATCGCGTCATCGAACTCGCCGGCTCCTGGGTCGCCGTGGCTGTCCATTTCGTCTACGAAGTCTGGCGTTACACGAATGACGATAGCGTCGTTCCCGATTACATGAAAAACATCTGGGAAGAATACGTGGACCATCTTGACGGACTGGACCTGCCGGCGGAAAAACTGCACCAGGTACTGCATGAAGGTCATTGCAGCTATCACCCGCCGGGAGAGCGGAAGTTCGTCACGCCGGAAATGATAGAAGGCGCTTGCATGGTTGGCGGGCCGTCGGAAATCGCCGAACAAATCCGCGAAGCCGAAAAAATCGGTCTCAATGAAGTGAGTCTGCTACCGCCACTGGCTCATATCCGTGATGTGGCGAAGGATTTCGCCGAGCAGGTCATCCCGCTCGTGTGACGCTGCCCCGCGCTCCGCGTCGCCAACCCGGTGGCGCGGAGAGCTCGGCTCACGAATCAAATCCGTCGCTGAAAGTCCGTACCGCCCGCTCGCGGGGACTGTTGCCTGCTTCGGTTTCATTCGCGACGGTTACGTCTCTCAGTACTTCCAGGTAGCCATGGCTGTTGTCCATTTTCGGACCATGGCCGTTCTCGATGAGGTATCCGTGCAGCCGGCGCAACCGATAGCACGGTGCCCACATCATCAGGTGATGCTCGAGATGGTAGTTGACCCAGTAAGGCGCAACGAACAGGCGTTCGATGGGGTTCGCAAGGGTCGTTCTCGAATTCCTGAACGGATCGTCGCGATCGTCGACCGCTGCGTGCTCGGCGATATTCCTGATGCGAAGCACCAGCTGCTGCCATGTCAGCAGGGGCACCACCCATAACAGCGGATAAAGGTACCAGTAACCGGCAACCGAACAGGCTACCAGCAGCGCTGCATTCGCCAGCAGATGCGGGCCCAGCTGCTTCGCAAAACGCTGCACGCGTTGGCCCGCACCGTCAGATGCGGAACCTGCGGCGGCAGCAAATTGAGCGCGGCGCTGGGCGAACCCGGTTCGGCCGATCAGATCACGCAACAGCTTTCGACGCAGGCTCGCACGGGTGATCGGATAATGGCCGGTGAGAATGATATCCGGGTCATCATCCTGCAAAGTCCGTGCGTGGTGCTTCAGATGATAACGGCGATAGACGAACGTGTCGGCAAATGTGGGGAACGCGCACCCGAGCTGGCTTAGCCAATCGTTAAGTCCGCGATGCCGGCACAACATTCCGTGGGCGCCATCGTGCATCAATATCAACAGGCCAAGCTGGCGGCTACCGATCACCATCACCGCAAGCACGTAGGTCGCCGGATTAGGGATCCACACGAATAGTGTGGCTGCGAGCACCATCGTCAACCAGGCGTGGGCGACGAGGTAAAGACCACGGCGGTTGGAGCGCGCCCGCACTCGCTCCAGTTGTTTCGGGGAGAGTAATTCCGTAGCGGGCGGCGTCATTCGCATGGGGGCGGGCTCAAGTGCAGGTCGAACCGCAGTTTATCAAAGTGCCGGTATCGCGCGAAATCGCCTCACAGTCCGAATTGACCCGCGATCGCAGCATCACCGGCGGCAGACCAGGATTTCCAGCGCGAGATATCGATTCGAATCATCGTCGGGACTCCCGTGAACATCGGAATCTCGTTGTATTGTGGGTATTTCTGGCCCAGCCCTTCGACCGCCAGTTCCCACCCGGTCACCGATTCCCCGACCACGTCCGCCTCGCCGAACAGTTTCACCCACCACAAGCGTGACCAGTCACCGTCGTAATGGTCGATTAACACCAGGACATCCGGTCGCTTCCGGATCCATTCAATCCGGTCCAGCCGTGCATTTTTCTTCGGTTTTCCGTCGATCGGCGACCACAACGCATTCCCGCTGCGGAAAAAGACGAATGGCAATGCCTGTGGCCCGCCGTGTTCGTCAATCTGGGCCAGCCTGGCGACCGGCGATGCGTCCAGAATCCGGTGAACAAGTTGCGTGCTGAACAAGTGGAAACCGAGCCTGACGGCCTAGCCGATGATGACGTGTTCTGTCGTGATCACGAAGTCGAGAGGGACGCTCAGGAAATTGTCTTCATCCGCGCGCGTGTCCGCATACTGCGGCGTATCGGCAGCCGCGCGCATCGCATCCGTATCGTCGAACCACGTCAACGCGACACCATCGAGAGCGGGACTTTGTCCGTTACGGTATGCGCCGCTGCGGGTATGGCATTGCACGTAGCGCTGAACCTGCGGAATCGATCCCCCGAGAGGACCGTGGACATCGATCCAGTAGCGATGAAAGGCCCCGGACTCCATCGTTCCCTTCTTTGTCACGAGTTCGATGTTCTTGACCCCGTCCGCCGGGACTTCGCCATCCTTGATGACAACATTCTCGGTCATGATCTCGATGTAGGAGTCCGGATCCGTGAATTCGGCATGGTCTTCCCGGGTCGCCAAAACCTCCGGAGCTCCGGTCAGCGCGCGCAATGCATCCGTATCGTCGAACCACAACTCCGCCATCCCGTCACATACGGGGGTCCGATTCCGGTATCCCGAGAGTAACGTATGCGACTGAACGTAGCGCCGCACACCCGGCATGCGACAAACAATCGGTGCGTGCACGTTCAACCAGTACGATTGAAAATCCTCGACCGACTGCCCGGGCTTCCGCCGGAACAACGTAATAATGTTAATCACTGCAACGCTCCTGCAAGGTCGTTCCGAAAATCCGGATGCGCGATCGCGATCAAAGCCTCCGCCCGTTGCCAAAGATCTTTCCCGCGCAGACGCGCGATACCGTACTCGGTGACGACAGTGTCGGTACAGTACCGTGGCGCAGTGACAACCCCGCCGGCCGGGAAGCGCGGCACGATTTTCGATCGCTTGCCATCCGCAGTCGTCGCCGGCATCGCAATAACAGACACGCCACCCGGAGACAAATTCGCCGCCTCCATATAATCCAGAGCGCCGCCGACCCCGCTGATCTGCAGATCTCCGATAGCCTCGCCGTTCGTCTGCCCCTGCAGGTCGATTTCGAGCACGGAATTGATCGACACAAATTTTGGCAGCGCGGCAACTTTCGCAAGGTCGTGAGTCACGGAAGTCGGCGCCATGGTGATCGCGGAGTTCTTGTCGCAAAACGCGTAAAAATCGCCGTCACCGGCGAGCTCCCCGGCAATAACCTGCGGCTGCCCGGGTACCCGCTCAAGAAAATCGCGCAACCCGCCGGTCAGCAACCCCGACCAGAGGTTGATACCTGTTACTTCATTCAGCCTTTGCATGATCCGATCCGGGACGGACCCGATGCCGAGTTGCACCCAGGCCTCGTCCGGGATCAACGACATGACGTGGTCGACAATTTGCGCGTCAGCGCTTTGCTCAGGCGGTGTTCGATACTCGATTATCGGGTCGTCGGACTCATAGGCAAGATCGATCGCATCGAGCGAGATCCGGCTTTCACCGCTGGTCACGGGCATGTTTTCGTTAAATTCAGCGATCACGAGTTGGGCGCCGCGAATAAAATCCAGCGTCGGCCCGACGGAAATACCAAGACTGACTTCGTTGTTAGACTGGGGTGGCGATGTTTGTACGACCACTGTGTGCGGGCGGATCTCTCCGGTCGCGCCGACGACACGATGGACATCGGCGAGACGGATCGGCACGAACCCGATTTTTTTTCGATCCCGTTCCTTGAACAGCGATTTTACCCGCGGAGACGCCTGCCAGGTGACATAACGCGTATGCACGCCCAACCCTTTTTCGAGAAAAGCATAAGGCCCGAACGAAAACCCCGAACACAGCGTGAGCGCGTCGAATCGTTCTACGGAGTCCATCAGCGCGTAATTGAACGCACCGGCATTCGCGCACCCCCCGGGCATTATTGCGATACTATTGTCGGGAATCGCGTCGACCGCCGCTTCGGGTTTAACTATTCTCATTTTCTGTCTGACCATCGATGAAAGCTAAAGAAAACCGCCCGACAGTTTCCGCACGTGCCGCAGAACAACAATCGTCCGGTGTACCCCGACTCCCGGCAGACTTCGGCGGGCTGAAACCGGCGATGACCAGCGGGACTCCCCGGTATAGTCGCACCGGATCCGTGCATTGCCAAATATTCGGCTGGTTTGCAGCCGTTGTATTCAGTCTCGGCCTGGGAACACCGGTATGGGGTGAACCCACCGGAATCGAGGGGCGGTGGCGACTCGACGCCGACACGAGCACGGATGCAGCGAAGGAATTGAAGGGTATACGTGCTTCCAAAAAAAAATCGAAATCCGGCCCCGGTCCATCGCCGGCCCGGGAAGCAGGTCGCAGTACGGAACAGCGCTACTGGCAGGAAGCCAACGCGGGTAAGGAGTGGCGGCACAGCAACGAACTCGTCCACGCCGGTCCATTACAGCGGTTACTGGAATCTGACAACCTCGAGATTGTTGCACGGGACAACGGCTATCTTTTTATTTACGCCGACGGTTACGAACGCAGTATCGTCCCCAACCCCGGCGGGCGCGTTTTTACCGCCAGCGGCGATGAGATGGTAAAAACTGACGTTGGTACGACGCTCGCCTACTGGGATGCTGGGACGCTTGTCCTCGAGACGCGTTTACGGTCCGGCAAACTCATAGAGCGGATTGAGACAAACGGCGACGAATTGTCGCTCACCATCGAAATCGACCGGCGCGACTGGAAGTGGATCGCCCGGCTCGACCGGAACTTCAGGCGCTCCGCGACGGCATCCTCGCCGCAGTAGCGTCTTTCACGCCTCTCTCAGGCGCTACCGCCCGACTGCTTTTCCCGGTCGCGCAGCTCGCGACGCATAATTTTCCCGGTCGTCGTCATCGGCAGGCTATCGACAAATTCAATCATTTTCGGGACTTCGTGTTTCGCGAGCCGGGTCCGCACCGAATCGCGCAGCTCTTCGGCGAGCGCATCATTGGCGTCCACCCCGGGAGCGGGGATAACAAAGGCTTTGACAATTTCCGTTCGCACCGCGTCCGGCACGCCAATGGCGGCGGCCATTTGTACCGCGTCGTGTTTTAACAAAGCATCCTCGATTTCTCCTGGTCCAATCCGGTAGCCGGAACTCGTTATCACGTCGTCGGCGCGGCCGTGAAACCAGAAGTAACCATCCTCGTCCATGTGTCCGGCATCGCCGGTGATCAGCCAGTCACCGATAAACTTGTCGCGGGTCGCATCGGGTTTGTTCAGGTATTCCAGCAGCATCACGGGGTGGGGTCGCTTGCACGCAATGTGCCCCTCCTCGCCCGGCGGTAACTCGTTCCCGTCGTCGTCGACGATCGCGCATATCGTGCCGGGCGTGGGCCGCCCTATCGATCCGGGTTTGATGGGAAACACGTTGCCGTTATTGCCGAGTATGACGTTACATTCCGTCTGCCCGAAGCCTTCGTTGATTTTTATGTGCAGTTCACGGTCTGCCCATTCAAGCAGTTCCTTGCCGACGGCTTCACCGCCGGACAAGGCTGCGCGCAACTTCAGTTCGTAACGGGACAACGGATCGGGCACCTGGCGCATCAGTTTCAGCATCGTCGGTGTCAACAAGGCAAGTGTCACCTTGTGCTGATCGAGAACGCGATAGGCTTCCTCGACGTCGAAGCCTTTCATTGCTGTGGCGACGACCGTGCAACCGTGAAACCACCCGGGCAGCAGTATATCTGCCAGGCCCGCCATCCAGGCCCAGTCGGCCGGAGACCATAGAACATCGTTATCCTGCGGAAAAAAATCATAAATGAACTCGAGACTGGGCATATGCCCCAGCAGCATCCGGTGCGGTTGCACTGAGCCTTTCGGCATGCCCGTCGTACCCGACGTGTAACTGATCCAGGCGATGTCCTCGGCCGCGGTGTCGACGTTTTCGAACGTCTCGCTCGCGCCTTCTATGGCCGACCAGAAATTCTCGGCACCGTCCGGCGCGCCGTCGGTTACGAAGACATGTTTAAGATTCGGACATTGGTCGCGAACCTCGGCCACCTTCGGATAATTCACACTGTCGGTGACGAGGACTTTCGCGCCGCTGTCGTTGAGGCGGTAAATAATCGCGTCCGGCCCGAACAGGACCGATGTCGGACTCGACACGATGCCCGCTTTAAAGCAGCCAACGTGGGCAATTGCGCACTCGGGATCCTGTGCCAGCAGCAGGGTAACGCGGTCACCTCGCCGACACCCGTTTGCAAGCAGCGTGTTCGCAAACTGGTTCGCGAACTTGCGGACATCGGCAAAGCTGTATTGATGAACCTTTTTGTTCCCGTCTTCATAGACAAGGGCGATGCGGCCCGGATCGTCCGCCCATCGATCGCACACATCGTTCGCGATGTTGTAACGCTCAGGAATATTCCAGCTGAAAGAATTGTAGACCTCGTCATAGGTCTTACCGGGCTTAAGCATCCTCATTATTCGAATCCCCTGGGCTCGTAAAGTGGCGAGCCCAAAAGCGTAACCAAAATCGCTGCAAGCGTACATACAAACGCGCATGTTGTAGCTTCGCGGGATTGCAAATGCTATAAACGCGCCTCGAATTTCGCGGTCCGCAACCGGCGTAGCAGCACAAATGTGCAAGTGCAGCAACCGCCCCGACCGCAGGCAACACGGCACAGAAGCGCTCAATCGGGGAAACAAGCATGGCGGGTTCGTTGGAAGGCAAAAGCATCATCATCACGGGCGGGAGCACGGGCATCGGTCGCGCCGCCGCCGAGAAGTGCGCGGAGGAAGGCGCAGCGGTTGTCATCGCCGACATCAATAAAGCCGCAGCGCAGGCAGTTTGTGATGGCATCAAGGCGAACGGTGGCAACGTGATGTTCGTGGAAACCGATGTGACGGATTCCGCTCAGGTACAGGCAATGGTCGAGGCAACGGTCGATACACACGGTTCACTCGATGGCGCATTCAATAATGCAGGCATTGAAGGCGCATTCACGAACATCGCCAAAATGACCGAGGAAGAATTTGACCGCACCGTCAACGTTGATTTGAAGGGCGTCTGGCTGTGTGTCAAATACGAAATCGAACAGTTGATGAGCCAGGGCAGCGGCGGTTCCATCGTCAGTACGGCCTCGGTCGCCGGTCTTGTCGGATCGCGCGGCGGCACCGCGTACTGCGCGGCAAAGCACGGTGTCGTGGGCCTGACGAAAAGCGCCGCACTCGAATATGCGCGAAAGAAAATCCGCGTCAATGCTGTTTGCCCGGGCGTAATCGACACGCCAATGCTCGATCGCCTCATCGGTGAAACGGGCCTCGACCGGGAATCATTCGAAAGCCAGGAACCCATGGCCCGGTTCGGTAATGCACGCGAAATTGGCGAGGCTGTCGCGTGGCTGCTGTCCGACCAATCCTCTTTTGTGACCGGAATCGCAATGCCGGTAGATGGTGGCTACACCGCCATTTGAGCCGCAACACAGGTGCGAACGCTCGCACCGCGTCCCTGCCCGATGTTCGCGAGATCGCCGCACCGTGTGCTCTGAGTGCACGGGTCGGCAAGCTAACGAGTGACGCTTTAACCGACGAATTCCATGCAGCAGTTTGAAATCGCCTTCGCGCAGTGGGTCATCGATCGACGGTGGGTAATCATCGTTGTAAGTGCCCTACTCGTCGCGCTGGCTGCGTCCGGCAGCCGGCATCTCTATTTCAACAGCAGCTACCGGGTTTTCTTCGGCCCGGAAAACCCGCAGCGTATCGCGTTCGAGGAACTCGAAAATACCTACGTAAAAAACGACTCGCTGATGATTGTTATCGCCCCGCCGGGCGGCAACGTCTTTACCCCCGGGAGTCTCGCCATCACCGAAGATGTAACCCGCCGGGCATGGCAGATTCCGTACTCGAACCGGGTGGATTCGATAACAAATTTCCAGTTCACGGAAGCGGACGGCGACGATCTGATAGTCAGGGACCTGGTGAAAAACGCCACGACGTTTACGCCGGCACAGTTGGCGCACACGCGCAAAGTCGCACTCGCCGAGCCGTTCCTGAAAGACTCGCTCATCCGTGAAGACACGCTGGTTACCGGGGTCTTCGTCAATGTCCAGCTTCCGGGGGTTAACGAGACGGCGGAAAACGCCGAAATCATCGCCGCCGCGCGCAGCCTCGCCGCCGACATCGAAGCAGCGTACCCGGGTACGGAAATATACCTGACCGGCATGGTGATGATGAATAACGCGTTTCCCGAAGCGACCACCGCGGATGTCAAAACCCTGATTCCGCTGAGTGCGGGCGCGATGATTGTGCTGCTCGCGCTCTTCGTCGGCGGTTTCATCGGTACCGTCGGTGCCGTACTCGTTTTCACGTTCGCCATTGTCGGCGCGATAGGACTGTCCGGGTACGCCGGATACCCCATCACCCCGGTGTCGGCTTCAGCACCGACTATCATTCTGACCGTCGCGATCGCGAATTGCGTTCACATACTCGCGAACTTCATGTTCGGAATGCGCCACGGCATGGAGCGACTGGAGGCGCTGAAAGAAAGCCTGAGGGTGAACCTGCAACCGATACTGATAGCGAGTGTCACGACAGCGATCGGCTTTCTCACCCTGAACTTTTCCGAGGTTCCGCCGTTTCAGCATCTCGGGAATATTGTCGCCGTCGGCGTCCTGATTTCGCTCGCGTTGTCAGTGACATTTCTGCCGGCTTTCATCGCCGTGCTGCCGGGCCGCACCCCACCACCACGCGCGGACGACAGCAGCCTCATCGTTAAACTTGGCGAATTCGTCATTCGTCAGAGACGGTCACTGTTATGGGGAACCGGCATCGTCATTGTACTGCTGGTCGCCAACGTACCGAGAAACGAACTGAACGATGTGTTCGTGCACTGGTTCGATGAATCAATTCAATTTCGCGCCGACACCGATTTCACCATCGAGCACCTGACCGGACTATACACCACGGAATACTCGCTCCGCTCCGGCGAGCCGGGCGCTATTAATAATCCTGAATTTCTCAAAGACGTCGAAGCTTTTTCGCAATGGATGCGAGCGCAGCCCGGCGTACGACACGTCCGGACTTACACGGACATTATGAAAAGACTGAACCGAAGCCTGCATGAAGACGCACCGGGCCAGTACCGCCTGCCGGATAATCGTGAACTCGCGGCACAGTATTTATTGCTCTACGAAATGTCCTTGCCCTACGGTCTGGATCTGAATAATCAGATCAACGTTGACAAGTCATCCGTTCGGGTTACGGTAACAACCGATACGCTGTCGACGCAGCAAATACTCGCTCTGAACGAAACCTCCGCGCAATGGCTCGCGGCGAATGCGCCACGTATCGATGCGTTGCCGGCCAGCGGAACCGTCGTTATGTTCGCAAACATTGCCGCGCGCAACATTCGGGCGATGATATTCGGCACAACGCTCGCGCTGATTCTTATCTCGATTATCCTCGTTGCCGCACTGCGGTCAGTCAAAATAGGCCTGGTAAGCCTCATCCCGAACCTCGCGCCGGCAGCAATGGGGTTCGGATTGTGGGGGATTTTCGTCGGCGAGGTCGGGCTGTCCCTGTCCATCGTCATGAGCATGACGCTCGGGATAGTCATCGACGATACGGTCCATTTTCTGAGCAAATACCTGCGCGCGCGACGCGAGCAGGGTCTCGATTCCGCGGACGCCGTACGCTATGCGTTCCGCACCGTCGGTAAGGCGCTCGCCGTCACGTCCGTCGTACTCGTCGTCGGGTTTTCGATCCTTGCGCTGTCGAAGTTCGCGAACAATGCCGACGTCGGCCTGCTTACTGCCGTCATCATCGGACTCGCGCTACTGGCTGATTTTCTTTTTCTGCCCCCCCTGCTGATGAAACTGGACGGCGATACGGGGAATAAAGCATCGGCATGAACTGCCAATTTTGGCAATTTACTCCGACTCAGCGAGGATTTTACGCCGGATTCCGCTGACGTCGGTGATGGCTACGGCGCGATAACGGCGAACCTCCGCCTCGGTAAAGCGCGTGAAATTCGCGTCGACCCGCCCGGGGTCAAACGCCGGCAGCATCCAGTTGAGAACTTCCGCAAGCTCCGCGTCGTCGAGGCTGGACTGGGCAGCCCCCGGGACCTGAACGAGATAGGCGCGTCCTGCGGCACTATCCAGAAAAAGTCCAATCTCGCCCTGCATTTTCGGGACGATACCGGGATGCCCGACGCCGCCGGGCAGATGGCAGCCCTGGCAATGGAGCATATAGTTTATTTCCGGCGGATTGCCGGCTGCGGGAACGTTCGCGAGCCCGATCAGACAGATAGCTCCCGCGATGACGCCGGCACCGAGGCCGCGCTTCACAGCGCGTCGCCAACGCACCTTATCAGCGCATCGGTTCCGTGGCGACACCGATGACGACACCCGTCGAACAATGATAGGCATTGCTCTTCGTTCCGAGGCACCAGTTGATATCATTGTCGAGCGTCGGTCGATGAACCGGGGTATCCCCTTCATTCGTATTACAGAAGCACCGTCCGCACCCACTCTTGCCGCAACAGTCGTTATAAGAGATGACGTAGTCCTTGCCATCCGCGGGATTCCGGCAGGTACCGATCCAGGTCACCGGTGATGGCTCGGTGCCGGGCGGGCACGAGTTTTGCGAGCCACCGCAGCACGAGCACAGGAATCCATCAATACTGCAGTAGCGCCAGTAATCACACGATTGCGGATCTCCCGGATCACCGGGAATTCCGCTTTCGTCGGGTGCCGGTTCACGGCTCGACGCGGCGCGCGCGACCGGCAACGCGGGAATCGCGGCAGCACCAACCAGGGTGGCCCCGAAACGCGACAGGAAACTCCGTCGTGCTGTATGCCGCGCGACTGATCGCACGCCCCGTTCGGACAAATAATCAAACCAGCCCATAGTCATCACCTTTTTCGCGATTCTTCATCACGCCGCACCTTGCTGACGCTTGTTCATGAATTCCTGAATCGAAGCAACCCCCTGTTCCATCGCCTCGAACAGGCTTTCCAGGTGTTCCCGGTTATTCGTCAGGCCTTTGGCGCGAAGCACACCCTGGTCATCCAGCAGCACCGCAAACGGCAGTTTGGCGACCTGATAGGTGACGCCGAGTTGCGTCGACAAAACATAGGGAAACTCTTCGAGTTCCTTCTTGTTAACGAAGGCGCGTTGCGCCTCCGGCTCGCCGTCGCTTGCCAGGACAACGTCAAGCCACTCCGATTCGTTGCGACGAATCGACTTCAGTACGGGAATCAGCGTGTTGCACACGGGACAGGTCGGCGACAGAAAAAACAGCAACGTGCTTCTGCCTGACGCCGGTACGCCGCCGACACTCTGCATCGCGCCATCGAGCGTTTGCAAATTGAATTCCGGTGCAACTTCGCCCACATCGGGTCCCTGGCTAATCATCAATGCCCCCGCCGGCGCGATACGTTCGTAGAGCACGCCAATCTGTCGTGCCAACGCCAGGACCGTGAGCCCGAGGCCGATGACAAGCACCCACAGGATCAGGTTTGAAACAACCAGTGCGTTTTCCATCAGGCGCTGTCCATTATCGAATCAAGGGCATCGAGGCGGGGCGCGTTCGCCATCAGTTGGTTAATTGCAGCGTACAGTGCGACCGCACCCGTCAGCGCAAGACCGACGACCACCCAGTCCGCCGCCGCAACAACACGCCCGCTCGAGGTCGCCGCACCGACCAGCGCCAGCGCAACGAGCGCGCCATTGCGCAGCAGCAACCACCCGCTCAACAGCTGACGGGTCGCCGGGCCGGTGCACCCGCAATCGATATCACGCCGCCCCCGCGCGAGGTTTATTCCGATGGCCAACGCGTAGAGAGCGAGCAAAGCGGCCGCCGCGTACATTGCCGGTTGCGCCGTTGCAGGCAACAGCGCAGCGGCACCGATTGAAAGTTCTGCCACCACGAAGATTGCGGCGGCGCCCGTGGACAGCGACTCGGGCAGAAGCTCGTATTCCGCCAGCGTCGCGCGGAACACGGCAAAGTTCGTCACCTTCCCGTACGCCGCTGACAAAAATAACAGCGCGACGCAGTAATTGGCTGCGAGGATCAGAATCGGATCGAGAACCGGCATATGCTGGGGCTGAGCCGCCGTCAGGGTCGCACCGGCCAGAACAAGGTCGGGTTGACGGCCAGCTCTTCAACATGATGTTTATGCTTGCCAGTCGCCGCGTCGTACACATGAACGCCCGGGTGCTCGAGATCGGCGGTAAACAGCAGCGGCTTGTCGTCTGGTGTCACCTGAATTGACAGTGCCGGGGCACTCAGCGATATCTGACGCGTGCGCTTTTTCGACTTCAGGTCGTAAACCCAGACATCCATACCCGGATACTTATGGGTGAATTTATTGCCGCGGTGGACGAGTACGTACAGCTCGCCGGTCGGCTCGTTGATCGTTGCGTATTGATAGCCGCCCGTCATCCACTGATCGGCCAGTTGTTCATCGCTGAACAGGGACCAAAGCGGCATGAATTTCGGCTTTCCCGCCGACATATCGATCATCTGGACTTTGCCGGAGCGCGTAAAAAACGCCCAGGAGTCGCCGTGAGGCGCCATCTTGTCGTCGATAATGTCTGTTTTCGGGTCGAAGAATTTATCGCTGCGGGCAGTCTCGACATTGCCCGCGTCGTCGAGCATCAATGTCAACATGGAACCGTCGCCACAAATCATGTTGAACGCACGTGGTCCGGCCGCAAACACCTCGGCGCAACCCGGGGTCTCGATTTCGCGGACGAATTTCCGCGCTTTTGCATCGACGATACTGACCGACTGGGCGGGTGTGAAATTGAACACAGCGATGAACTGGTCATCGTTCGAAATGGCGGAGTGGCCGATCATCGGAACGCCGCTGAAATGCTTGGCCGGAATGATAATCTCATCGACCGGTTCGAGCGTTAACGGATCGTATACGGCGATGATATCGGTGCGCTCACCGCGCGTACCGCGGCTGAGATAGACTTCAGGCGAGTAGATATTTTTGTATCCGCTGTCCTGGAGCGCCGAGGCAAAGAAATACCCGGTGCTGAGCATGCCCTTCATCTGGCCGCTGTCTCCGTCAACCAGAAACGCCTTGCCGCCCTCCATCGCCGCGAACATGAGGTCGCTGACCCACATCCAGTGCGGACCCGGGTTCGACAGTTTCTCCGTCGATGTCGATTCAACCTGGAGTTCGGCAGACGCTGCGCCGTGCAGCAGACACAGAGCGAGCACAATTTCGAGACGATTTTTCATAAGGCTTTCTCGACAGTAGTTGAGGTAGCGCGGCTACCGCGCCCTGAAATCGGGCCGCCAGGCCGAACGGTCCGGTTAGTCCCGCCAACCGGAACGACGGGGCGTCGCCGCCGCGTGTAGGTCAAGCGTCCTAATTGCAGCCGAGTATAGCTAAATTGCCTGATTCGTCCAACGGGCCTCAGGTGTCACCCAGCGTCTTGAACCATACGACACTGCGCGCATCGATGCCAACCACAACCCAGCGATCGATACCATATTTGAAGTACAGGAACTTTCCGCCCGGCGGCGATTCCGGGCAATCGCCGCTCCAGGGAATATTCGGGTGACAAAAAATCAGTTCCGGGGTCTCCCGGCGCGGGCTGCCGAGGCGTTCGACGACCTCCGTGCGGGTCATTCCCGTCTCAATTCGGGAATACTGAATTTGGGCCCGAACGTGGACATAAACGAACGCGGCGAGCACGACGAACACCAACACACCGGGGAGATACTTGCCGAGTCGGAGATCTGACAATTGCCGCACCTTCGATTAAAGCTGCCCGTACGGGCCGAGGCCTGCAGACCGCGCGGGCGCTGCCGGGTACCTAGCCTCGTTCGAGCAGCGCTTTTAAATCGATAATCCCGGCATTCGCGCGGGAGATGTACGACGCCATGACGAGCGAGTGGTTTGCGACGAGCCCAAAGCCCATGCCGTTCAGAATAACCGGACTCCAGATCGCATCCTGGCAGCCCTCGAGTTCGCGAATGATCTGACGAAGGCTGACGAGTGCATTCTTTTTCTCCAGCACCGACGCGAAATCGTACTCCACGGCGCGCAGCAATTGCGCCAATGCCCAGGTCCCGCCGCGCGCTTCGTAGAAAACGTCGTCAATTTGGAGTCTCGGCGTTTTCACGACGAGGACCGAGGGTTTGTCGGTCGATTGCTCAGCGTCCGCATCGCCGGCCAGGTCCGTGTTCACCCGCACCTGGCCGACACTCGCACTGAGTCGCTGGGACAAATCGCCGAGACGCTTTTCGACGATCGCGAGCCACGCCGAGAGATTGTCGGCGCGGGCAAAAAACTGCGTGTCGGATTCGCTGGCGAGACTCAGGCCGTCGAGATAGCGATCCAGCGCTGCCGCGGCCCCACGATATTCTGATTCTGCCGCCGGGAACATCCATTTTTCGCTGTCGATTCTGATCCGGTTATCTGCCTCGATCAGGTCGGCGTCTTCGGTCGACTGTGACTGCGAACGGCTGTGATCATTACGAAACGCCGAGACCATGTCGCGAATCTGTACGAGCGCCCCGAATTCCCAATTGGGTACATTATCCATCAGCACCCCGGGGGGTCCGACATCGTTGGACAAGTAGCCACCCCGTTTCGTGAGCAACACATCGATGAGTTCGATCAGCGTCGACGTCAACACGTAACCCGTCACGCGGGCCTGCTGCGCATTGTTCGCCCGCTCGACGGAACGATCCACGACGGAAAACAGGTCCGGTTCGTGATCAAAGACGAGCATCGCGAGAATAATGAGGGCCACAATCGCGCCGCCAACCGTCGCAACCGTACGGCGCGCACGGCGCGGGAAATCCGGGTGGTAAATGATATTCGAAAGGAAATTAGCCATCGTCCGCCGTGCTCGCGCGTTTGTGGGATCCGGGAGGCTATTTTGCCTCAGAAACCGATCTGAAGTGTCTTCTCGATCGCATCGACTTCCGCGAGGGCCTTCATTGTCTCCGATGACAGCTCGTTGGATACACCGAACAACGCTATGGCCTTCGTTTTGTCTTCGCTCGCGATGCCTACCTGCATGCGCGTAATGTTGATGCCTTCACGCCCGAGCAGGTCTCCAATCGCGCCGATGACGCCCGGACGATCGGCATGACGTGTCATCACGATCTGGCCCTCGAGTTCAGTCTCGATTATGTAATCATTGATGCGAACGAGACGCGGGTGCCGTTCGTCGAAGAGCGTTCCTTCGAGACACAACTCTCCGGCAGCGGATTTACCGGACACCCGGAGTACGGTTTGAAAATCGCGAACATCGGCAGACGTGACTTCCGTAACATGGATTCCCTGGCGTCGCGCCAGGTGCGCCGCGTTAACCTGGTTAATCGGAACCGAAAGATGATCCTGTAACAAGCCTGTGAGGGCTTCGTTCGCGATCGGATGCGGATCCAGTTCGGCGGCGCGTCCGTACAACCCGATCGACAGTTCGGTCAGCGCCCCCTCGGTCATCCGGCACAGCAGTTTGCCGAGTTTATTCGCGAGCTGCAGATACGGATCAAGTTGTTCCAGCTTGTCCGGCGCAATGCTCGGCAGGTTGATTGAGTTCGATACCTCACCGCGAATCAGGTAGGCAGCAATCTGGTGCGCTATCTGCACCCCGACCGCGGTCTGCGCTTCATGGGTCGACGCACCAAGGTGCGGCGTAAAGTAAACATTGGGCGCATCGAACAACGGCGAATCGACCGGGGGTTCGTTTTCAAATACATCCAGTGCTGCACCCGCGATCGCGCCGGCGCCGAGGGCGTCGGCGAGTGCCGCCTCATCGATCAATCCGCCACGCGCACAGTTAATCAGCCGGGCGTCTGCTTTCATCAGAGCGAGACGCTCGCGACTGAGCAAGCCCCTTGTATCGTCGGTCACCGGGCAGTGCAGCGTTATGTAATCCGCCCGAGCCAGCATCGCGTCGAGTTCACACACTTCGACCCCGTGCTCTGCAAACGTTTCCTCGGTAACAAACGGATCGTAACCGAGGACATTCATTTTAAGCCCCCGGCATCGTTCAGCGAGCAGACGTCCGATCGTGCCGAAACCCACCACCCCGACCGTCTTTCCCGACATCTCCGCGCCGAGGAACCTGGCCGGCGTCCATTCGCCGGCCCGCACCGACCGATCGGCGTCGGGCAGATTGCGACTGAGTGAGAACATATGCGATATCGCGAGCTCGGCGGTGGTCGTCGCGTTCGCGTCCGGGGTATTCAGGATCACAATACCGCGCTCGGTAGCGCTTGCGATATCGATGTTATCCACGCCAATGCCGGCGCGGCCGACGACTTTCAGGTGCTCACAGGCATCGAGCAGTTCGCCGCGAATTTTCGTCGCACTCCGGACAATAATCGCATCCGCGTTGCGCGCATGCGCAATCGCTTCGGGAACGCTGAGCCCGGGCGTGAAATCGACGTCCAGTTCGTCATACTGTTCCAGCGCTGCGACGCCTTCGGGCGCCAGTTTGTCGGCGACAAATACTTTGTACATGGCGCGAATCCTGTCTCAATATAAATTGTTGGCGGCAGTCACGATGCGGTCTCCGTGCTTGCCAGTGCGTAGGCCCAGTCAATCCAGGGAAGCAAGGCTTCGATATCATCGGTTTCGACGGTCGCGCCGCCCCAGATACGAAGTCCGGGCGGTGCGCTGCGATACGCGTTGATGTCGTAGGCGACCCGTTCTTCTTCGAGCAGCGTCGAGATTCTTTTTGCGAACGCGGCCTGTCCGTCGGAATCGAGCGCATCGACGACATTGCCCACGAATTTCAAGCACACCGAAGTGTTCGATCGTGCTTGTTCGTTGTTCGACAGGAACTCGATCCAGCTCCGCTCATCGACCCAGCGGCTGATCGCGTCGAGGTTCCCGGCCGAGCGTTTGATCATCCCGTCGAGGCCACCGACATTGCGTGCCCAGCCGAGCGCATCGAGGTAATCTTCAACGCAAAGCAACGATGGCGTATTGATCGTCGCCCCGGTGAAGATCGCTGCATCGAGCTTGCCTTTTTTTGTCAACCGGAACAATTTTGGCAGCGGTCGGGGCGGCGTGAATGATTCCAGCCGTTCTACGGCGCGCGGACCCAGAATCAGCATGCCATGAGCGCCTTCCCCACCCAGTACTTTTTGCCACGAGAACGTTACGACATCGAGCTTGTCCCAGGGCAGCGTCATCGCAAAGGCGGCGGATGTCGCATCACAAATCGTCAGGCCGCCGCGGTCGTCGGGGATCCAGTCAGAACGCGGAACCTTGACCCCGGATGTCGTGCCATTCCAGACAAAAACGACGTCGTTACCGAAATCAACAGAATCAAGGTCTGGCAGATCGCCGTAATCGGCGAGGATTTGACGCACAGTTTCAATGGCGAGTTGATCGACAATGTCGGTGACCCAATCCCGACCAAAACTTTCCCACGCAAGTACGTCGACACCGCGCGCGCCGAGCAGATTCCACAACGCCATTTCGACGGCGCCGGTGTCGGAGCCGGCGACGATGCCGATTTGGTAGCTATCCGGAACGCCGAGTAATTCACGCGTTTCGTCGATCGCCGCTTTCAGTTTCGCCTTGCCCGGCTTCGAACGATGGGATCGTCCGAGCAGCGCATTATCGAGTGCCCGCAGCGTCCAGCCGGGACGTTTCGGGCAAGGCCCGGATGAAAAACTGGGTTCGCGTGGTTTGCGGTCGGGTTTGTGCAGATCCCGGGACATGCTGGTGTCCCCCTCATATCAGCGAGCAGTGAAACGAGCGCGGGATTGTACTTTGCACCGCAACAATTGCAATGGGCCGCGGTCCGGAACGGCGAGGGGCGTCGCCCGCCAGGAAAGTTGCGGAGGAGCCGGGCGAACAAAAACCCGGGAGTGCCCGGGTTCAGGCCGACTCGCGGTCGCCCTCACCCGCCGCGGTCGTTGCTGACTCCGGCAATCCGCCAATGTGCTGTCTCAGGGCGCGACGCATATCTTCGACCTGGCGGTAAACCGCATTAGCCGCGGACAACTTTTCTTCAAACTGCACTTTCGCCTGTTGCAGCTGCGCTTTTTGCGAACTGATCTTGTTTGCCAACGCCATCAGCTTCTTGTAGTGGGCCCGCAGTTGCAGTTCCTTTTTCTTGTATTGGCCTTCGTAACGGCGTCGCGCCAGTTCCTGGCGCTTGCGCACCTCGACTACGGCCGCCTTGCGCAATCGTTCGATTTTATCCTTGTGGCGCCGCTCCGCTTCGCTGAGTCGCTTGTGCGCGGCGGCCTCGACGTAGTCGCGAACGCGATACTCGAAGTCCTGAACGATCTGGGTCAGGTCGTCACTGTCATCGAACAGACTGTCATCGAGTATTTCATCATTAGACACAGGCAGAGGAGCGCGGGTGTCGACCAACATGACTTCGGAACTGTGCGTGTTCGACAGGGTGTCACCACCAGGGGCGACATCGAACACATCCGTGGGATTCAGTGCGGCCGTTCCGGACGTTGCCTCAATCCCGCCAACGGGCTCGGCTTCGGGCAGGCGCTCGTTATTTTCGTTCATCTCGTCGATCAGGTCGGCGAGATGCTGACCGGTCGATGTTTGCGCGTACTTGTCTACCGGCACGCGGCCGGCGACCTCGGCCTCCCATTCTTTCTGTGAATAGAGGCGATCGATCTTGTCGATCGTATTGTCGAGACCAGCGTCTTCGGGCTGTTGTTCGTCCATCTCGGACTCCTCTTTTCGGACGCCTGTATGCGCCTTTTTTTGCGCAGCGAGTCCCGGGAACTCTACCACGCGGTTATCATCGTATTCGCGCCTTCGGCTTTCCGGCGGCGCGAGCATGCTCGGATGTTCCTGGACCAGCGCAGATACCATCCCGTCGAGGTACTCGACGGTGTAGCCGCGCTCGATGAGCAGAAACGCGCCGACCGCGCTTTCTTTCGGCATGTCGCAACACACGATATAGCGTTTAGCCCGGTCCAGCTTACCCGCCTGTAGCCGCAACACGTTAAAAGGTACGTTGCGCGACTGCTTCAACACGTGTCTCGAATAATCTTCAGGGTAGCTCAAATCGAGCCACTCGGCGCCGTCATCGATAGCGGCAATGGCGCTTTTGGCGCTGATACCGCGCAGCAGGGGGTCCCGGATCAGCTCGTCGAAATCGTCCGCCGCAAGGCGCATCAGGGTGCCGTCGGAGAGCATGGTGACGGATGCGTTCCGGGCATCCCGGGCGATGACCGCCGCTTCGCCAAAAGCCTCGCCGGCACCGAGATCGGCCAGGTGAATTTCCTTGCCGCCGTGGATTTCCCGGCTGACCTCACAGTAACCCCGTTCGATAACGTAATAGTAATCGCCGGGTTCACCCTGGCGTACGACCGTTTCGTCGGCCGCCACTGTGATTCGTTCCATACGGCCGAAAACTTTCTGGATATTGATTGCCGGCAAGCGCTCGAACAACTCCGACTGGAGCATTTTTATCATCCAGTTCGAGGACTTCTCCGCCGCGATCTCACTGACTTCGACTTGTCTTGGGCCGGTCAGCAGGTTTCCCTCTTCGAGCTGGGCGTCGTAGATCGTGCGCGGGAATCGGATAACTGTGCAATGAGAAGCTGCTCGAACGGTATGCCGCTTGCGACCCGGCTTGTCGAGTGGTCGACGCGCCGCTTTCGTTCCGGCCGGCAGACGTTTAACCGTGTTGTCGTTCCAGAGCAATTCGACCGTGCCGTCGACCAGGTAATGCACGTATTCGTCCTGATGCCCCTGGACATAGACGACCTGGCCCTCGGCGAGGAACTGGAATTCCCCGGCGTCAAGCAACGCCTCGAGATTCTCCGGCGGCAACCGGTTGATCGGTACCAGAAGCCGGACGGCGGCGGCGTGGTCGATATTTGTGTTCATGCCCTGTGGCGATCACATCCTTGCGTCGAAACCCGCGGAACGCCAAAGGCTGGAATTGTGTTGTCACGGCGCTCCGGTCGAAGGTAACTATAGTGCCGCAACGGGAGTGGGACAAGCGAAAACCCGGTACGTTTTTCGGCACCCGACGGAGCGCGACCGGCTAATGAAAATCACGCGACGCGACAGACAACCGGCCGAGTAACGCGCTGTGATCATGCAGTCGCTTTGCGATCACGTGCACGACATCGCCCTCGCGCTGCACCTCACCCATCACCCCGAGCAGGCGCGCGCCCAGCACTTCGCGCCGTTGCGCTTCGACCAGGCTCGACCACACGATCAGATTGATGACGCCGGTTTCATCTTCCAGCGTCATAAATACGACCCCGGTTGCGGTTCCCGGCCGCTGACGTGTCACAACGAGGCCGGCGGTCCTGACGGCACTGCCATGTTCGCACTGGAGGATCTCTGCCGCGCTTGCATAGGACTTACGCTCGAATGCTCCCCGCAGCAAAGCCAGCGGGTGACGTTCGAGGGTCAGTCCGAGGTTCGCGTAATCGGCGACGATATTCTCCCCTTCTCCCGGCACGCGCAGCATCGGTACCGCTTCGCGTACAGTGGCATCGCCGAACACCGGCAGGGATTGTTCAACCCCCAGCGCCGCCCAGTTTGCCTGATGTCGATTTCCGGAAAGGCCGGCGAGTGCACCCGCTCGGGACAACGCATGGAGTGCACCACGATCCAGCGCACCCCGTCGTGCCATGTCGTCAACGTGTTTGAAATTTCGCTCGTGCCGGGCTGCGACAAGCCGGGATCCCGCGACCTCCTGCAGCCCTTTGACCAGGCGCAGTCCCAGTCGCAATGCCGGACAGGAAGGATCTCCCGCCCCTGCCTCCAGCGTACTCTCCCAATCGCTCCGACGAACATCCACGGGTCGCACTTCCACCCCCACCCGGCGTGCTTCCTGAACGAGTTGGGAAGGCGCATAAAACCCCATCGGTTGACTGTTCAGCAGCGCCGCGGTGAACGCGGCGGGGTGATGGCATTTCAACCAGGCCGAGACGTAAGCCAGCAATGCAAAACTCGCCGCATGGGATTCCGGGAACCCGTATTCGCCGAATCCCTGGATCTGGTTGAAAATGCGTTCGGCGAATTCCTCTTTATAACCACGACGACGCATACCTTCGATCAACTTGTCCCGGAACCCGCCGATCCCGCCGTTTCGTTTCCATGTCGCCATCGAGCGCCGCAACTGATCGGCTTCACCGGGAGAAAAACCGGCAGCGACCATTGCAATTTTTATCACCTGCTCCTGAAACAGGGGCACGCCGAGTGTGCGCTCAAGTACGCCGCGCACTTCCTCACTCGGGTAACTCACCGGCTCTTCGCCATTACGACGGCGCAGATAGGGGTGCACCATTTCCCCCTGAATCGGACCCGGGCGAATGATTGCCACCTCTATCACGAGGTCGTAATAGCATGCGGGCTTCAGACGCGGCAGCATCGCCATCTGCGCACGTGACTCGATCTGGAATACGCCGACGGTTTCCGCACGCTGAATCATGGCGTAGGTTTCAGGGTCTTCGGCAGGCACGCTGTCCAGTCCGATCCGCTCTCCGCCGAAGCCTTCAATAAGGTGAAATGTACGCCTGATCGCGCTGAGCATGCCGAGGCACAGACAATCAACCTTGAGCAGGCCGAGCGCGTGGAGATCATCCTTGTCCCACTGAATAACCGTCCGCTCGGGCATTGCCGCGTTTTCAATGGGCACGAGGTTATGCAGCGGCTGGTCGGAAATCACAAAACCCCCGACATGCTGGGACAGGTGCCGCGGAAACCCGATCAGTGTCGCGACAATACCAACCAGACGTCGTATGACCGGATTCTCCGGATCGAAACCCACCTCGCGCAGTCGTTCGGGAATATGCTGTTTACCATCCCACCAGAAAACATTCTTCGCCAACCGGTCGACCTGCTCGAGACTCATGCCAAGCGCCTTGCCAACATCGCGCACCGCACTGCGTGCTTTGTAGGTAATAACGGTCGCGGCCAGCGCCGCCCGCTCACGTCCATATTTACGATAGACGTATTGCACGACTTCTTCCCTGCGCTCATGTTCAAAATCGACGTCGATATCCGGCGGTTCATTGCGTTCCTTCGACAGGAAGCGTTCGAAGAGCATCTCCATGCGCGAGGGATCAACCTCGGTGATGCCGAGACTGAAACAAACCGCCGAATTCGCCGCCGATCCTCGTCCCTGGCACAGTATTCCGCGTGAGCGCGCGAATTTGACAATATCGTAGACCGTGAGGAAAAACGCCTCGTAGCGCAGTTCACCGATCAGGGCCAGTTCATGCTCAACGAGATCGATAACCTTGCGCGGCACCCCTCCCGGCCAGCGCTGCGCCATTCCCTGCCGGGTCAGTTCCCGTAAATGGTCGCTCGGAGTCGAACCCGGCGGGACGAGTTCGTGTGGATATTCATAATGCAGTTCATCGAGAGAAAAATGACAACGCGCGGCGATATCGACGCTGTTTGCGATCGGTCCGGGCGCATAAATCCGTCCGAGCCGGAGCCGCGAGCGCAGGTAACGTTCATGGTTCTGAAATAATTCACCGGCGATGCACTTCAGGGTGGCGCCGGCACGAATCGCATGCAGCGTATCCGCGATCCGGTGACGCTCACGGTCGTGCATGTGAACGTCACCACAGGCGACAAGCGGCAGGTCAAACCTGGCAGAAATGCTGCCCAGGCGTTCACGGGTGACGCCGGCGTCTGGTTCATAGAACTGTTCCAGTGCGATCCACACACGCGCATGAAACGTGTCATTGAGCCAGCGCGCAGCAGCCGGATCAGTTTCGGGTTGCCCCGGTAACCAAATCACCAGAACGCCACGGGGGGTCGCTTCGAGGTCGGCCCGACGCAATTCGTAATGGCCTTTTTCGCAACGCCGACGACCCAGCGTGATCAGGCGGGCAATCTCCCGGTAGCCCTCGATGTCGGCCGCCAGCATGACCAGTCGCGGGCCATCGCTCAGGTGTATTTCCGTGCCGATGATCAGCTTCATGCCGGCATTTTTTGCGGCGACATGGGCCCTCACTACACCCGCCAGTGAGCATTCGTCCGTCAATGCAAACGCGGTATAGCCGAGAACCTGCGCCTGATGCACGAGTTCTTCCGGATGGGAAGCGCCACGCAGGAAACTGAAGTTACTGACACAATGGAGTTCCGCGTAGGCGGGGGCACTTTCTGCAGCTCGGGGCATATTCGGAATACTGTTTATTTATACAGTATTCTGAGCGAAGTTCCGTCATCCGATCAAGCCCGGGATAGCTCGACATGTTCCGTCTAACTTGCCAAGATCACTTCGAACGAGCCTCCACCGGGATCGGTGCCGGCCCCAATCGCCTCCAGCCAACGTAAGGAATGACGACTATGAAACCAGGATTACTGCTCACCTTGATCATCGCGGCTTTCGGACTCCTGCTGCATGCCGGCAACGCTGCCGCCGCGGGCGGCATCGAAGCCGGGGTACTCAGCTGTCACGTCGTTCCGGGTTCGAGGGTCAATTTGCTCATTCGCTCCACGGCCGATGTCGCGTGCACGTTCGAAAATGGCGGAGTCACCGAGGAATATGAGGGCGAGACGGGAATCGCACTCGGTCTCGACCTGAGCATTCGCAACAACGAGAAAATGGTATTTACCGTATTTGCCGCAACCGACGACGTGACGCCCGGAGCCAAAGCACTCGGTGGTAAATATGTGGGTGGCCAGGTTTCTGCTGCTGCGGGTCTCGGTCTCGGCGCCAAGGCGCTCATCGGCGGCGGCGCCAAGAATATCGGCCTCCAGCCCATTGCACTCGAAAGCAGTACAGGTATCGGCATCGCGGGCGGACTCGGCTTTCTCTATATCGAGCCGAAATAACCTCGTCGGCCGGCAACCCGCCGCACCGAAGAACTAAAGCGAGCCGCGGCGCGGTCGATAGGCTCATTGAAGCTTCCATCGAGGACCGCGCCATGCGTCCCATCCTGTACCTGAGTCTTGCGGGCTGCCTGTGCTGGTTGACCACCGCGCCGGCGGCCGAACCCGGTTTTGACGATCGCGCACGCGATTTTGCCAACGACCGGGTGCGCGACGTGCGCTCGCTCGTTAACGGTCCGGAACTCCCGCCCTCCCCGGCGATAGACGGGAACATCGGGTGCATCGAACTCTACCAGCGTCGCGTTCAGCTTGAACGCGAACGTTACGACCGTAATCCGCCTTACTGGGACGATCCGCGCAACCAGGCCTCCGTCTTTCTGGGCACCATCTGGACACCGGCGTTCTATTTTCTCGGCTACAGTGCCGTCACTGACCAGCTGGAAGCCAACACCGCAGGCGAACCGCAAGGAGAGATCGACGCGCTCCGTCAGGCGTCTGCTGCGTTGCGTTGTTTCGAGAAGTAACTGCCTCGGGCGATCGCCGCAAAAGCGCCGCCGGGTGCGCGGATAGTGCGCCGCAGCGTGTTCTCCGGGATTGAAAAAGCCGGTATGATTCGCCTCCGAATCCGTCCCGGCGCACGGCGCCCGCTATCATCATGTTTGAATCGTTATCCGCACTGCCATCGGACCCGATCCTTGGCCTTATGGCCGCCTACCGGGAGGACCGCAGCGAGTTGAAGGTGGACCTCGGCGTCGGCGTGTACCGCAATGACGACGGCGACACACCGATACTGACGGCGGTGACGAAAGCGCAGAGCCTGCACAACGCCGCGGAAACGACGAAGAGTTACATCGCACCGCCCGGCGAAGCGGAATTCAATATTGCGATGCAACGTTTGCTGTTCGGCGAGCAACATCCGGCGTTAGCCAACGACCGGGTCGGATCTGCGCAGACGCCCGGCGGCTGTGGCGCACTCAGAGTCGCCGCGGACCTCATCAACCGGGCACGCCCGGGGGCGCGCATCTGGGTCAGCGATCCAACCTGGGCGAATCACGTACCGTTGCTCGGCGATGCCGGTCTCAGTATTGACACCTATCCGTACTTCGAACGCGACACGAGCAGTCTGCGCTTTGACGATATGATGACGACGCTCGGTGGCGTCGATGCCGGCGATCTCGTGCTTCTGCATGGCTGTTGCCACAACCCTTCCGGTGTCGATTTGCAACCGGCGCAGTGGGACGCGATCGCGGAACTCGCTGCGCAGCGAGGGTTTACCCCGTTCATCGATATTGCCTACCAGGGGCTCAGCCGCGGGGTCGACGAAGACGCGTACGGCGTACGCAAAATGGCCGAGGCCGTACCTGAACTGATCGTCGCGAGTTCGTGTTCCAAGAATTTCGGGCTCTATCGCGAGCGGGTCGGTTGCGTCGCCATCGTGTCACCGGATAGTGCGTCCCGCGCAACGATCCAGAGCCAGTTGCTCAACGTGATCCGGGGTATCTATTCCATGCCGCCGAATCACGGCGGGGCCATTGTCAGGACGATCCTCGGGGACGCTGCCCTGACGCAGGAATGGCTCGACGAGCTTGCGGCGATGCGCGAGCGGATCAACGGTTTGCGCGATGAAGTCGCGACGAAACTCGCACAACGCGTCGGCGGGCCCCGATTCGATTTCATCCGTGAGCAGCGTGGCATGTTTTCGTTTCTGGGGATCGATAAAGCGCAAATCGAGCGGCTCCGCGATGAATATTCGATCTACATGGTCGATTCGAGCCGTATCAACGTCGCCGGTCTCAATTCCGCGAATATCGATTACGTCTGCGACGCCGTCGCCCAGGTCCTGTAAGCAGAGATCGATTGAGTACACCCGTCGCGCCACGCCACGCAGCGAGCCTGATTATCCATCGCCAGGGTCGCAGCGGCACGGAAGTACTGATGGGTCGCCGCCACGCCGCGGCGCGTTTCCAACCCGGCGTTTACGTTTTTCCGGGCGGCATGATCGAACGAGCAGATTACCGCGCGAAGCCGGTTTCCGAACTCGATCCGGCCATTACCGGGAAACTCGCCGTTGCCGGCGCGCATTCGCGCGCGCGGGCACTGGCAATGGCGGCAATTCGTGAAACATTCGAAGAAACCGGTTTGCTCGCCGCGTCCGACGGTGATATCGGTCACAGCGACGACCCGAGTTGGGGCCAGTTCCGGTCGCGCGGCGTCGCGCCCGATCTGCGCCACCTCGCGTATCTCGGCCGCGCTATCACACCGGCGCACCAGCCGATCCGGTTTCACGCACGGTTCTTTTTTATCGACGCAACGCACGTCGATGGCGAAATCGCACCGAGCGAAGAACTCGAAGACCTGCAATGGGTACCCGCGGCGGAGACCGCCGCGCTTGATATGATGAAAATCACCCAGTTTATGCTCGACACACTCGAGCGGCGTCTGAGCGGTGAACTGGCTACCGCGCCATTTATCACTTTCCGCCAGAATCGACCCCGTATTATCTGGCAGTAATATCGCTTGCCGGGCGCAGTCGACCGCGAACGAGCGACAGGTAAATTCCCGGCAGACACATCGTCGCTGCAATCGCAAAACTGAGCGCGAGTGCGAATTCCAGCTGCGGATAGACGGCCGGCGTGATTTGAACGGGTCCAAGCGTCAGCGAAAATGCCATCGCAACAATGCCCATGCTGGCCATCTGGCCAATCACGCGCATCGTCGCAACGGAGCTGCCTGCAATACCGTACTGGTGCTTCTCGACGGCGCCCATGATTGCGTTCGCATTCGGCGAAGAAAACAGGCTGAAACCGAACCCGGTCGTCATCAGGTAAGCAACCACGAGCACCATTGGCGTATCCGGCCCGACGGTCGCGAGCAGATACAACCCGGTTGCGGTAATCGTCATCCCCAGCGATGCGATGACGCGGGGCTCGATTCGATCGGACAGGTTTCCCGCCCACGGCGAAACGATAGCCATTACCGCCGGTTGCGCCATCAGGATGAGACCGGCTTCGCTTGGAGAAAGACCACGCAGATACTGCAGATACAAACTCACGAGCACGATATTCGCGAACGTCGCGGTATACATAATGACCGACGCGATACACGACAACGTAAAAACGCGGCTCGTGTAGAACAGACTGACGTCGAACAGGGGATCCGGTCGCTGATGCTGATGATGGAAAAATAGCCAGAAGCCGAAAATTCCGGCCCCCAGCATCGCGATGCTGTCGATATCAGGCAACGAGGACATGCCGTACATCAACGAGATGATGGCCGCCGTATACAACGCGGAGCCGACGAAATCAAAACGTCCCGGATGTTCCGCGCGCCATTCATCATCAACGAACCAGATGCCGACGATAATCGAGGCGATGCACATGGGCACGTGCACGAGGAATGACGCCTGCCAGCCAAAATGTTCGACCAGCCAGCCGCCAACGAACGGCCCGCACGTCAGGCCGATATAGATCACCGCAACCGTCATGCCGATCATTCGACCGCGTTCCTGCGGGGGATACACGGAAGAGACGATCGCGATGTGGGTTCCGTAGATCATCGCCGCGGTCATGCCCTGCAGCAGCCGAAACCCGATGATCATTTCACCACTGGTCGCCAGGGTCGCCAGAACCGATGTCGCCACGAGCCCGGCCGTCCCGATCAGGTACATCCTTTTGCGGCCGAACATATCGGCGAGGCGCCCAAACGACAGCACCAGTGCCGCGCTCGTCATCAGGAACGCCATCGGTATCCAGCTCAACTGCACGGCCGTCATCGACAAATCTGCCGCAATGGCAGGCAGCGCGACGTTCACAGCCGAGAGCATCATAGGCATCGAAATGCCGTTCAGCAGGACCATGGTCATGACCGCGCGCTGGCCACGCCGCCCGCTCATTTGCGAAACGCTCATGTCGTCTTTCGATGCTCCAAGTTCAATCAGGCGGCGGCGCTGACGGGCGCAGGCTCCAGCTCGGCAGAAACCCGACCTGGAAACGGCAGGCGCGGCCGTAGCGCGACCGCGTTTTGCGTATTGTAACGGGAACCGCGACGCCGCTCAGCCGACGCGTCGCGACAACTCAGGAAGAGATGTAATGCTCGAGCTGGTCAATAATGAACTGTTGTTCGTGGATGATCGCCTTGACGAGATCCCCGATCGAGACGATACCGTCAACCTTTTTATGATTGATTACCGGCAGGTGACGCACACGCTTTTCAGTCATCACCGCCATGCATTCTTCAATCGTCCTTTGCGGACTCGTGCAGACGAAGCGACTCGTCATGATGTCGCTCACCGGAGTTTCTTTCGACGCGCGACCGGCAAGGATGACTTTCCGTGCATAGTCACGTTCCGACATGATTCCGACCGGTTTACCATCGCGGGACACCATCAAGGCACCAACCTCTTTGTCCGCCATCAGGCTCAATGCATCATAAACAGAGGTGTCCGGCGCCACCGACCACACATCGTGTCCTTTTGCATCGAGTAGTTGTTGAATGGTTTTCATGTCTCTCTCCCCGTACCGATCGCGCCGGCCCGCTTCTACTAGTCTAGTACAAGCGGCGCCGATATCCCCGGCTGCCTGCCCCGTTCGCTGGTAGATTATAATGTCCGGTCAGTTCCCAACTGCCCGAACAATGCAATGAAGTGTACCAAACCCCTCGCGCGGCTCGTCGTCATTGTCGCGTGTGCGATTTCATCCGGCCCGAGCGGCGCCGAACCAAAATCGTTTATCGACGGATACGAACTGTTGCGATTGTGCGAAGGCGCGGCGGATTCGGGCTTTGCCCGGGCAACCGACTGTCTTGGCTACATCAGTGGCCTGTCGGATTCGCACGAGGCCTACACCGATCTGAAACTTTTCGACAAGCAATGGTGCTGGCCGCCTGATGGTATTTCAAACCGCCAGATGGCGCGTGTTGTCTATGACTACCTGAAGGCCAATTCAGCCCTGCTGGATAAAAGTGCTGCGCTCCTGGGGTCGTTTGCGTTTCTCGAAGCTTACCCCTGCCGTTGATCGCTACCGTTCAGTCAGCCGCTTGCAACAGCTGTCGGAGCGATTCGACCCGGTTTCGATTAACGTCGAGATCACTGTAGCCTACCCGCGCGCCTGATCGCACCTGCAATTTGCCGGATTGATTATTTATCAGGCATTCGAAATCGTCGACAAACCCGAACAGATTCGACGTAAACGTCGCCGCCAGATATGGCGGCGCGTTCTCATTGAGTACGCCGCCGAGTTCCACGATCGCGTTAGTCATTTCCGCCCAGAACTGATCGGCCTCACCGGGCGGGAATTCGAACCCGGCAACATAATGGCTGTCCGACGCTGGCATCATGGAAGAGACGCAATTTGGTTTATCTGCGCATGGCGTGAGCTTACCGTCGACCAGTCCCGGCACCTTTCCGGCGCGCGATTGTATGCCCATGACTACGAATGCGGCGGCGACGGCGATCGCGACGACCATAACGCTGATAAATAAACTTTTCATCCTGGCTTACTCCCGTTGCCCAGGCAGTGGCACATTGCCCCCTGATCGCATGAGCGCCTCAGGTTTCGACATCGGATACCCCCTGGGAGCGTACCCGATTCATACATGCTTCATATTCCAACAGTTTGAACGATTCCCACCGTTTGCGCCCAAACGTAAAAATCATTGACTCGTAGGCAAGTTCGAAACAATCGTCGTGGTGGGTCGAGACCCTGTCCAGACAGGCCATTGTCGTCATCGATTCATCGCAGGCAGCAACCCAGGCCTCGCTCACTTTTGTGCTGATGTCACGTTTGAGCAGGTAATCAATACTGAACGCGCAGGCGACGATCAAGGCGAGCACGAGCCAGCGCAAGCGGGAGGTCCGCGACGCAAAAAAGATGCTGTTCGGTTTTGTCATACCCATAGAATTCCGACTACTGCCGGCGGCCCCCACACACCGGGACAGGGTATTCGATCACCCGTGAACCCGAAAGCACCGACGCAATCTCCCGTTCAACCGAAGCTCATCATATCGATCAGAAAATGCGCGCCAATCAGGGGCCACAGCGTCCGGGTTTTGAGATACATCGCGCAGGCGACCACGCCGAGGGTGGCCGTCCCGATGACCTCATGGACGCCATTTTCCCAATGGGCCAGCCCGAACAGTATCGCGCTGACGAACGTATACGAGACCGCGACTCGCGTTCGGGGCAACACCCGGGTCGCGTAGAGCAGCGGCAACCCGCGGTACATGATTTCTTCGAACACGGCGGCACTCGACGAAAAGTACAATGCCACGGCCATTTTCGCTAACGGCTGCTCCGGAATCACGTCGACGTAGGTCAGGGGCGATGGTTCGGACAACAGCAGATGGCCGAAAAATGCGGCTACGGGTTTGTAGGATATCCAGTACAGCCCGGTTGCGAACACCACGAGACCGAGCATCTCACCGAGGCCGTTGTGCGGTGCCGCCAACCCGTAATCCGCGGGCGTGATGCGGCAATACTTCATCAGGATTATCAGCATCACCGCGGGTATCACGACATGGGTGACGACGTCAGCGATCCAGAAAATTCCCGGCGATGCGCGATACAACGGGCCGTTCCAGAGTCCGTTGAGCAGCAACAATCCGATCGTCGGAAACATCGCAAGCAACAGCATGCTCCGTGTATCCGGTTTCATCGCAATACTACGAGCGACTCACAAGATTATTCACCCACACGGTCGGCGACGTTCTCAGCCGCGACGTTCGAGTCTGAGCGATCGTCGGTGGGATGCGAGCACTTCCTTGATTCGATGTTCAAGCAGCGTGTCTTCACCGACGGCGTCGAGATAAAACCGGATCAGGGCGCGAATGGTGTTATCGACCTCGCGCGGCGAGGTCGATACAACGGTTTTCTTATGCACCCGCCGGAGGTACCTGAGCAGGTACCATTCAGTGGTCTGCGATTCCGGACGCGCCGCGTTGAGTTCGCGTATGTGGCGAACCACGACCACGCGGAACTCGTCGAAATGCGCTTGCAATTCCGGCATCGGGCGCGAAGTGGCGACAAAGGCATCGTGACCGGCGTATCCATTCGCCGGCCGCGTGCGCATTGGCGTGGGCTAGTCGGTGCGCTCGGTGATTTCGAGCAGGTGGTAACCGAATTGCGTCTGAACCGGACCGTGCACCGTGTTCAGATCTCCGCTGAAAACGACTTCGTCGAACTCTTTTACCATTTGCCCCGGGCCGAATTCGCCGAGATCCCCCCCCTGCTGTCCGGACGGACAGGTCGAATGTGTCCGCGCAACTTCCGCAAAGTCGCCTCCGGCGCTGATTTCATTCTTGAGTGCTTCACATTTTTCCTGGCTGTCCACCAGGATGTGTCGTGCCTTCGCTTTCGCCACTGTAGTTCTCCAGTCGTTTGTGGTTTTTCATTGTATCCGCAGTTCGGGATCGTCCGCGAGGGTCGATCCGGCCCGAAGGTGTCTTTATCCTTTCCAGCCGCAACCCCTGCCCTTGCGACGACGTGCGCCGGAGCACTCAGGCAAACACTTCGGCCGCGAGAGATTCAAGTTCGTCCGCGATCGCAGCCTCGCTCTGGCCCTGCAACCACAACACCACGTTGTCCGCGCCCGAGCTCGCGAGCTCCTCGATGTCCGATGCCGTGCGGAACAATCCGTCAGGCGCAAAGACCGTGATATCGATGGATGCGGGGTCCCGGCCAATCGCCGCCGCATGCTTATCGATTTCTGCCTTGCCGTCGGCGATCTCCTTCGGATCGATGCTGAACGGTAACCAGCCGTCTCCCCATTCGGCGACGCGTTTGTAGACGCGCGGCGAACCAATACTGCCGAGCAGTACTGGCGGGTGCGGGCGTTGTACCGGCACCGGTTGGCAAGTCACCTTCGGGAAGTCGACGTACTGGCCGTGATACTCGACGTATTCGCCCGTCCACAGCGCCTTCATGGCGAGTATGTAATCTTTCGTCTGCCCCCAGCGATGCGGAAAATCGCCGCCCATCATCGTGCATTCGGGTTCGTTCCAGCCGGCGCCGATGCCGTACAACATGCGCCCGCGGCTGTAGTGATCAACCGACGCGATTTCTTTTGCCGCCAGGATCGGATTCCGTTCAGGTACGAGCGCGATCCCGGTACCGAGTCGAATCTCGCTCGTGAGCGAAGCTGCACGGGTCAGGGCGATAAACGGATCCGGCATTTGGAACAGATAGGCCGGCGGCGGCTCGTCGGCCTGTTTACCGGGATAGCTGTCTGCAGATCCTTGCGGAATCGATGCGTGCTCGGGCACCCAGTACGACGCAAACCCCATGTCTTCGGCTTTCTTCGCGACGACTGCCGGGTCCCCAATGCTGCAATCGGTCAGGACCTGAAATACCCCGACCCCCAATCCACTCGCCGTTTTCTTTGCCACGCGCATCTCCCGCTGCTTTTTTGAAATCAATGCCGTCGCCAATCGCGCTTCGTGCCATCGTGAAATTGGCAGAGGCAGATCCCCCGGCAGCTGCGCCGGGCATGGTCAGGACGCTAAAGGCGAACAATGTTAACCTGACCCGTCCGAAGAAAAAAACTCCGAGAAGCGAATGAGCGCAGGCGCCAGACTACCGGGCACTCCCGACCCGATGCACCGCTGGCCTGCCAGCGACGGCGTGACGCTGGCGGGCGATTCGTGGGGAGACCCGGCGGGGCCGCTCGTGCTGCTGCAACACGGCGGCGGACAAACGCGACATGCGTGGAAAAACGCCGGCGAGGCGCTCGGCCGGGCCGGCTATTACGCGATCGCGTTCGACGCACGCGGGCATGGCGACTCGGACTGGTCGGATGACGGCACCTATGGACAGGATGCGATGGTCGACGACCTCGTGCGGCTGCTCGAAGTGCTCGACAATCAACGTCCGGTGCTGGTCGGTGCTTCAATGGGTGGTGGCACTTCGCTGGTCGCGGTCGGGGAAGATCGCGTCGACGCGACGGCGCTCGTACTGGTCGATATCGCACCCAAAATTGAACCCGAAGGCGTACAGAAAATCGGCGATTTCATGCGCCACCGGCCGGAGGGTTACGATTCACTGGCGGAAGTCGCCGAAGCCATCGGCGCTTACCAACCCCATCGCAAACCGCCAAAGGACCTTGCCGGTCTGGCGAAAAACCTGCGGCTCGACGACAACGGCAAGTACCGCTGGCACTGGGATCCGCGCTTCCTCGTTGGCCCCCGCGACCTGGCCAAGCGCAGCGAACGCCTCGAAGCCTGTGCGCGTACGTTAAACCTGCCGGCGCTGCTCGTGCGCGGCGGGTTATCCGACGTACTCAGCGAGGAAGGCGCTGCCGCGTTTCAGGCGATGTGCCCGCACAGCGAATATGTGAATATCACGGGCGCGGGGCACATGGTCGCCGGCGACCGGAACGACGTATTCGGCAACGCCGTGATCGACTTCCTGGCGCGCACGGTACCGATCGACGGTAGCCCGGTGCAGAACCCGCATGCAACCGCACCACATCACGCGGGCCCGCCCGGAGACGTCAACGACGTTCCCTGATCCGACAGCTATCCCGCTATGCGCTGACCAAGAACACGCATATCAATTTCCGTCGCGCTGACATGCCCTGACCGCACAACGCAGTCGTCACTGTTCGGATCCTCGTCGATCAGTGCGGACTGCAGGTTGTGGTGGAACTGATCGCCCTTGCGGGTAAAACACTGGTCATAGTAGGTGTGACCAATACGCGAATGCACGATGGCAAGATCATCGCTCGCGGTCGAAGGAAAATTAACGTTCCACGTTGTCGCGGGCGTGTCGCCTTCAGAATAAAATTCGTTCCACACGAGCGGAATGAGTCGCGCTAGCAGGTTGCTCATCGTGGAAGCTGTTTGCGGAAGAAATTCGCGGTTCTCCATCCACTGCTGAAAGTGTTCCGGCGCGAGTTCCTGCGATAGCGCCAGCGCCGGGATCCGTGCAATGTTCGCTTCGAAGCACGCCCCGACGGTCCCGGAAGCGAAAATAAAACCGATGCCGACGTTCTTGCCGATATTCGTACCCGACACCACGATGTCCGGCCGTTCATCCAGCAGATTGTGGATCGCAAGGTTCACACAATCCGCAGGGGTCCCGGTGACGGACCACGCCTTGCGGCCATGCAGATCGATATGGTCGGCGTAAAGCGCGCCAACCCGGGTCATTGCCTTGCCCTTCCAGCTTTGCTCTTCGGCCGGCACGACGACATCGAGGTGCCCGAGTTGTTCGAGCGCCGATATCGTGTAATGGAACAGCGGGGAATCGTGGCTGTCGTCGTTCGTCAGCAGGATTCTGGGTTTTCTGTCCAATCGGAAGTTCCTGTTTCGTTCGTTGCTGTGAATCGGCAGCGTCGTGTTGCCGTCGCGCGCGCTATTTCGGCTTGTCGAGACCGAGTCTTTCGTAGTACTTGTCCGGTACGTTGTCCGGGTCCTTGTAGACGATCATCGAGCAGTATTCCTTGCCGATCCGTGCCGCCGGTTCCACGACGACGAACGGCTTTCCGTTTTCTTCAATATCAACTTTTTCCATCGCATATTCGTGCGCGCAATACACCGGGAAATTCTTGCGACCGTAAGTCAGCGGTTGCGCATCCTTTATTGTCAAAAATGCGTCCTTACCCTCGTACTTGCCCTCGGACACGAGGCGTCCCCCGCTACCACACGGGCACAGTTTGATCTCGAATTTCTCATCGTCTTCACGGATCTCCAGCGGCTGCAGATGACCGTGCAATCCGGACACGAACATTTTCACCCTCGCCGGCAATGATTCCGGTCCGGTCGGGAGATTGTTGACGATAGGCTTCCACCAGGCCCGCACGCCTTCGACCATCACTTCCTCGAGCGCGTCATCTCCGAAACGTTCCCCAACCTCGCTGAGCGTCGCCGTGATCCAGTTGCGATAGAGGTCATGCATCGAGAGGAATTCGTTGTACATACGTTGCGCGATCTTCTTCGCCTTTTCCGGGTCGCCTGCATCGATTGCATCGTTGAGGCGATCGAGCGTACGGCGCTCCATGTCACGCAGCTGTTCTTCGGTAAAAAACCGCTCTTCCATCTCGTATACCCCGCTGTGACGACTGGTCGGGCGCGGTCGGTGCCGCGCGGTTTAACTCCTGGTACGCGGCAGTATATCCTAGCGGCGGTCGTGACAATCCGCCCGCAGCGTCCAGGGGAGCCCGCTTCAAGTGAAACGTTACAAAGCCGTGATATTCGATCTGTTCAGCACGGTCGCGCTATGGCGGCCGGATCGCATGCCGTTGTTCGAGTGGCGGGGTAAAACCTCGCATTCGACGATGGGCATGCTGCGCGAGACCATCGCCTCGGAACTGGGTGAAGATTCTTTTCCCCGATTCGTCGACGGGCTCGCCGAGGCCAACGAGGAGCTTGCCGCGCGACGCGAACGCGAACACCGGGAGTTCCCGTCGCTTGAACGATTTACGCTGGCACTCGTCAAGGCGGGATTCGCCGATGGTGAAGAAACACGCAGGGTCGCGGGCATGCTGTCGCTGAAGCACATGGACATGCTTGCCGCCGCGGTCGACATACCCGAACCGCACACGGAATTTCTCGGACGCATGGCCGAGGCCTACCCGCTTGCGCTCGTGTCAAATTTCGATCACGGGCAGACAGCGCGCGCGATTTTGCATCGCGACGGCGCCGCCGCCTTTTTCGATCCGATTGTCATTTCTGACGAACACGGCTGGCGCAAACCGCATCCGAGTATCTTTACCGATACGCTCGCAGTGCTCGGGGTCGCGGCCGGCGAAGCGCTCTACGTCGGCGACTCGGTCGAAGACGACATCATCGGCGCCAAGGGCGCGGGCCTCGACATCGCCTGGGTCAACGCCCGCGACACAGAACTCCCGGATACGGCGCCGCGGGCAGACTACACCGTGCGCGCAATCCCTGAGCTTGCCGCGCTGCTGCTGGCGTGAATCGCGAGATCCGGCATCAACCGCCGGACCTCGTCCTCGTTCACTGGCTTTTAAGGAAGTTAACCAGTCCGCAGACGTCCGCTGCGTCAATCCGGCCGAGCGGCCCGTCTGAATACGTCGACTGAATGACGCTGCCGTCGCGCCTGATCAGGAACTGGCTTGGTTGAATAATACCGCGGCGATCCTCCCACCAGGCACCAATCGCTTCGGCGACGTCCTGCCCGATTCCCTCCCCGACGGGAAACGACACCTCGCCCGCGACTTCGGCCGCATTATCACCGGTGTCGACACTGGCCGCATAGACGGAAACCCCGAGCCCTTTCAGCTCGTCCATTTTTTCTTCGAAGCCGACTAACTGTCGGCGGCAAAAAGGTCACCAGTGGCCGCGATAGAACAGAACGACCGCGAAGTCGGTTTCAATGTCGCCCGGGAGATTCACGGTTCCCCCGCCGACAGGATTGAGCGACAACGCGGGCAGCGTGTCACCACTTCTCAGTTTGTCTCCCATGTACAGCCTCCGCAGCTGAATTCGAGCCGTATTATGGTCACTTCACGGCACCGATGGAAACACGCGGCCGCCAGGCCCGCTCACGCGCCGCGGCGGCGGGGAAAAATCAGTGCGGCGTCGGCCGCCGCCGGCGGCCAGACCACCCGTCGGATTCCGTCCTGCCACTGTGTCGCCAGCACACTGTGGCCTATCTGCCTGCCGCTACCGGGTTCGATGCGAAATTGTCCGTAGAACGTCGTCAGCTGCACGCGATCGGCGCTCGCCCGTAACTTCGCCTGGTCCAGGCTGCCCGCGACTTCGACACAGTGTCCGGCGATCAGGCCGCCGACGTAACCCTGCGCGGCGGGGTAATCGGCAGGTTCGGGTTGATAGGCACGCAGACGTTCTATGAACGTCCCCGCACTCGGTCCGCAGTCGGGTTCGTAACGCACACCCGCTTCCCATTGGCTCGGCCCGAGTACACCCTCTGCGTCGGTACCAACGCGGCGGTAAAACTCATCGATCCCGGCCACGACGAACCCGACCGCATCGGGACACATCCCGGAGCGTTCGAGTGCGGACGCGAACACGAGGTCATCCTCGATCCGGCCAACCGCGAGTACACAATCGGGAACGGAATCGATGAATGGCGCGAGCACCGCCTGAAAATCGCTGGCGCCTGAATCGTAGCGGATGTGCGTGAGCCGCCCGCAGCCGCTCTGGCCCGTCCGTTCAACGACCCCCGCGGCGACGTCTTCCGCGAACCCGGTACGGGCGCTGAACAAAGCCACCCGGAGCGGATGCGCCGTCGCTGCCTGAACGACTTCGATAATACCGAGCAGGTAATCGGACGCCGGGCTGATTATCGTCACGAGCCAGTGATTACCGGCTCCCGCGATCCGATCGGCGGACCCGCTGTGGTTCCACAGCACCACGTTTGATTCGGCAGCAACGGCGGCCGCGGCGGCGCTCGGACCGCTGCCGTACGGCCCGAGCAGCAGGTCCACCTTCACTTCGTTGATTAGAGACTGAACCTGCTCCGCACACACTGACGGCTCACTGCGATCATCGCGCACATGTAATTCCACCGGGCGCCGCGGCCGGTTTCTTTCGACCCGCAGACCCCCGGCAAGATTGACGTCGTCGCAGTAACAGCGTGCGCCGGCGAGCACCTGCCGGCCAAGTAACGCATACGGCCCGTTCAGTGCAACAGCGATACCAACCCGGATCGGCTCAGTCATGGAATCCGACCCGCACGATACAGCCGACTCGCACCCACGTTAACAACGCATTTTCGTGCAGGATAAAGGTCTCACAGCGGTGAAAATCCGCGCTATAGTACCGGGTCCAACAGAACATCGGAGTAGCGTGACCATGGGAGACCCCATTAAGGAAGCCAGCGATAGCGGCTGGATAGCACAACATCGCGAACAGTACCTGAAAGACCCCGAAAACGGACATATGTGGGACTCCACGATCGGCGGCGGCCCCGGGCCCTTGCCGACCTTGCTCCTTTTCACGACCGGCCGTAAATCCGGTAATGAATCGATCATGCCGTTGCTCTACGGCAAGATCGATGGTGGTTATGCAATCATCGCCTCGAAAGGCGGACACCCGAAGCACCCGGCCTGGTACCTCAATATCAAGGCACAGGGTGAAGTGAAAGTACAGGTGGCTGCGGATGTATTCCAGGCGAACACCCGTGATGCCAGTGGCGCAGAGCGTGACGCCATCTGGGATCAAATGGTTGCGATGTACCCGCCGTTCGGGGATTACAAGGTTGCTGCCGGCGATCGCGAAATTCCCGTCGTCGTGCTCGAACCCATTCGTTAAACCCACGCCCGCGGCCGACCGTGCTTCGGCGCGGCCCGCCGCGGGTGCGATCCGGCCGCACGGCCGGGGAGTTAAAGCGCGATGATCCATGGCATCCATCACACCGCAATTTCAACCGCCGACATCGAGCGTTCAGCGGCATTCTACCGCGACCTCCTCGGATTCGAGGAAGTGTTCAAGCTGAACTGGGACGTTGGCACGCAGGTGCTCGACGACATTACCGGATTACGGGATTCCGCGGCGCGGGTCATCATGCTGAAAGCGGGAAACGCCTGTATTGAATTATTCGAGTACGCGAGCCCGTCGCCGAAAGCCGCCGAGCAACGACGTCCGGTTTGCGACCACGGCATCACCCACCTGTGCCTGCAGGTGAGCGACATTGACAGCGAGTACGATCGCCTGGCGGCCGCCGGCATGGAATTTCACTGCCCACCGCAGCAGGTAGGCGACACGTTGCGCGCCACCTACGGCCGCGATCCGGACGGTAACGTGGTCGAATTGCTCGAGGTCATCGGCGACAGCGACATGTCCATCATCGCCGCCTGATTGTCAGCGGCAGGGGTCGCGGCGCGGCGTATCGCCACCCGCACACGGCATGGAGGGCTCAGTGTCGTCGCGTGCCGTTGCGTCATTGGTCACCATGGCGAGCAACGCCCGGAAACTGTCGGCGCCCGTATCCCGCATGGTGCGATAGCCGACGTGTGCGGAGCGGCTCGCATCCGGCGACAGTACGATCCCCCAAAGGCCATCGGCACGATTCGGTAACGCCGAGTAACGCATGTCGACGATCATGTCGTTTTCCGTGCTCGATTTCGCGAGAAATCCGCCGGAAAACCAGCGAAATCGCTCGACGTCCCGCGCCTGCTGACTGTTCGGGTCGAGCCACGCAAAATCGCGCGAGAGATCAAGTTTCGCCACCCGCTCACCGGGAAACGGGTCGATGCGCGTGGCGGCACGTATCGCGTCGACGTAGTAGTAACCGTCGAACTCGTAAATCGTTTTCCAGAGCACGAGATTACCGAAACTCGGCTTACCCTCGACGCTGACCGGGGCATGTCCCCGCGATACGGCCAGCGACTGGCCGGCCGCCTCCACGCGCTCGCGCTGTACGACACCGAAGCCGAGATACACCGCGGCCCACACGAGTGCAAGCCGGCTCCAGCGCGAGCGCCCCGACACAGCGGCTGTTACCACGAGCACGGCCAACGGCAACGTAAACAACGGATCGATGATTGAAATGTTGTGCCACGCGACGCGGGCTGTACTGAACGGCCAGAATAATTGCGTGCCATAGGACGTGCACGCATCGAGCAACCCGTGCGTCGCGTAGCCGAGCGTGCAATACGCAACGGTTTGCCAAAAGCGCAGGTGTCGACGCGCGAAGAGGTAATGGAGGATGACGCCGCAGAGCAGCCCGCCGATCGGAATGAAAATTAACGAATGCGTAAACTGGCGGTGATACTCGAGAAACAGGATCGGATCCGATTCCGATCGGATCAGCACGTCGAGATCCGGCGTCATCCCTGCAACGAACCCGAGTAACCCGGCAATCAGGACATGGCTCCGCGATAGTGCCTGCGGCGCCACCGCGCCGACTACGCCCTGACTCAATGGGTCCATCAATGATTCCTTTCGCTGCGCCGGTCACCGGCACACCTGCAGAGGGGGTCAGCCTTCGCCTTTATGCAACAGCTCTACCCAGTCTTCCATCGTAATAACACCCCCGGCGCGTTCCGGCCGGCCGGCATCTTTAACCGGCAACGCATCCTGCACCGCATCAATTCGCTTCCAGGGCGCCAGTGGCGTTTCGCTCTCCGGTTTCGGCACGAAACGGGACGACGCCACTTTTTGGTAGCGGGGTATGTAGCGCGGGCAATTGATCCACATCTTCGACAGTTCAACGCGGACCACAAGCTCGGCTTCATGGTAATCCGACAGCAATGGGTCGTTGTCCGTGATCGACGCTTTGCCATGGAAACGGATCCGGTGAGGATTCTGAAAATCGATAAACAGGATTCCAATTTCCGGTTTAGCCTTCAGATTTCCCATCGAATAGAACATACCGTTCCCGTCGAAACTCGGAAACGCGATCGTTTTCTCATCGACGACCTTGACGAAACCGACCGGTCCGCCCTTGAACGACACCGTGGGTTGGCCATTCGGATCCACGGTGGACAGAAAAAAGAATTCGCGTGACTCGATAAACGGGCGATCCTGCTCGCCGATTTCCTCGGCAATGATCATTTCTTCGAGCCTGTCGGCGAGACGCCGGGTATCGAATTGATCCTGCAAGGTCCGATGGCTGTCCCGGTATAAATCACTCATAAAGCCTGCTCCTGATTACATTAACGCCGATGCCGCCAGCGGGCACTACAAAGTCCGGGCGACCGTCACTCACCACTCGCCGCTGACAGCGCGTGAGGGTAACAAGCGCCGTCCCCGGACGAAAGCCGGCAGAGACGGACAGCGCCGGTTCCTCGTTCAGCGATCGCGCGCTAGACTTTACCCGTTGCGCATCTTGAGTACACTGGTGCAGGGAGCAATCGGAACACTGGCATGGCAGACGGGCGATACTCTGTAGTTTTTACCGGCCGCATCATCGAAGGGGCGGACCCTGCGACTGTGCGGGGCAACCTTGGCAGAATGTTCAAGGTCGACGAGAGCAAGGTCGAGGCGATGTTTTCCGGCCGACCGGTGCTGATAAAGAAGAACCTCGACGAAGAAAAAGCGAACAGCTACAAGGCGGCGCTCGCCAAAGCCGGCGCGGTCGTCGATGTCGTCGCCGACGGCGCACCGCCGCCGAAACCGGCTCCCGCCCCGACCGCCGGAGAAGCGGTTACGACGCCGGCCGCCGCACAAAACCCTCCGCAAGCGCCGGATCTGACCGTCGCCGACGTCGGCGTTACCCTCGTCGAACCGGTTCCGGTGCCGCCCGCGGATTTCGATACGACACAATTCGATCTCGCCGAAGTCGGCGTCACCCTGGTCGAAGCTGACCCGGTGCCGCCCGCGAACTTCGATACCTCCGGCATGACACTCGACCCGCCGGGGACGCAACTGACGGATCCCGTCCCGGTCCCGCCGGCGGAATTTGACACGAGCGGCCTGTCGCTCACCGAACAGGACAGCGAGTGATCCGGCCCACGGGACGGATAACGCCCAGGAGTTAAACATCGTAATGCCAATCGAAGACGGACTCATCGCCGTCGTAAAACGCGATTGCCCGACCTGCCTGCTTGTTGAGCCGGTGCTGCAGGAAATCGAAAAGAGCGGGCGGAGTCTGACCGTATACACCCAGGACGATCCGGCTTTTCCGGATGTCGGGCGCCGGCTCGACGATACGACGCTCGAGCAGTCCTGGCGACTCGACATCGAGACCGTACCGACGTTAATCCGGGTCGAGAACGGCGCGGAGCAGTCACGTACCGTCGGCTGGGCCCGCAACGAGTGGGAAGCGATCACCGGTCTCGATGAACTCGGATCGCAATTGCCGCAACAAAGACCCGGTTGCGGCTCGTTATCCGTGGAACCGCACATCGCCGAACGGCTGGCATTGCGTTACGGCGATTTCACCGTCGCTTCGCGGCGCATCGAGGTTTCGGTACTCGAAGACGACATTGAATACTGTTTCGAGCGCGGCTGGAGCGACGGGCTGCCGCTCGTGCCGCCGACCGAAGCCCGGTTGTACCGCATGCTCAACGGCACCTCGCGGGATCCGGCCGAAGTGCTCGGCGACGTACCGCCCAATCTCGTGCCGCTGACGGTCGAGAAAGTCGCAATCAATGCGGTCATGGCTGGTTGTAAACCCGAGTATCTTCCGGTCGTTATCGCTGCCGTCGAAGCCGCGCTTGACCCGGCTTTCTGCCTGCACGGGCTGCTTGCAACGACGTGGTTCTCCGGCCCCATGGTCGTCGTGAATGGTCCTGCCCGCGAAGCGACAGGCATGAACTGGCGCGGGAACGTGTTCGGGCAGGGCAACCGCGCCAATGCAACCATCGGCCGCGCGCTGCAGCTCGTCGTGCGTAACGTCGGCGGTGGGCGGCCGCAGGAGGCCGACCAGTCGACCTTCGGCCACCCGGGCAAGTACACGTTCTGTTTCGCCGAAGACGAATCGACGCCGTGGCAGACACTGGGGGAAGAGCACGGCGTCGCCGCCGGTCAATCCAGTGTGACGGTATTCAGCGGAGACGGCGTTCAGGGCGTGGTCGACCAGTCATCGCGCGATCCTGACGGCGTGATCGAATCGATTGCCGGCACGCTGCGCGCCGTGAATCACACCGAAATCGCGAACGCGGCCGACGTCGTCGTCGTCGTCGGGCCGGAGCACGGACGCGTTTTCGATACGGCCGGTTGGACGAAAGCGGACACGACCGCAGCCCTGCATGCAAGGACGACCATACCCGGCAAGGATCTCGGCATGGGCGGCGACTCGAATGATGCGGGCACATCGTCGCAACAACTCGTCGCCAAATTCCGTCCCGGCGGCATCCAACTCATTCGTGCCGGCGGTGACGCCGGCCTGTTTACGGCAATTATTCCCGGCTGGCTGATGAAAGGCCCGCTCGGCACCAACCCTGTGACCAAGGAGATTCGCTCATGAATCAGGTATTACTCGACCCCACGGCCGAACTCGGCAGCGCCGCGCGGGAGCCCCTCGCCCTGCCCGCGGCGCTCGACGGTCTGACCATCGGACTGCTGGATATTTCAAAAGCCAAGGGCGATGTGTTTCTCGATCGCATCGATGCGCACTTGAGCGAGCGCGGGCACAAGACCCTGCGGTTTTCCAAGCCGACGTTTACCCGACCTGCACCGGTCGAACTGTTGCAGGAAATCGCCCAGCAGTGCGACGTCGTCGTTGAAGGGCTGGCTGACTGAGGATCCTGTACGTCGTGCAGTTTGCAGGACATTAAAAATCTGGATTCCCGAGGTATCCCGGGCGGCTTCATCGCTTCGGAAGTTTTCATCACCGCGGCCGAATCGCAGGCCGGCGCACTCGGGTTCAGCCCGCGTAGCCTGTTCGTCGCGCATCCGATTCAGGACCGCACCCGCGACGAACTCGTTGCACTCGCCGACGATGCCTTTGCGGACGTCTGCGCATTAATCTGCTCTACACCGGCCTGACGGCCGGTCCCCGGCGCACGGACGCGCCGATTACGGATTGAGCTTGTAGGTCACTACCGCAATCGCGATCTCGTCATCATCCGCGTTGCGCACGCTCACATCACCAACGCAAATACTGCCCCCGCGCCGACGCACTGTCGCGTGTGCCCAGAGATCCTCACGCACCGCCAGCTTGAGATAGTTGATTGAGAATCCGACCGTCGCGCCGCGCGACTGCTCACCCGCGTCGTCGTGAGACCAGAATGCGCACGTTGCCGCCGTATCCACCAGCGAGCTGATGGCGCCGCCGTTCACGCGACCAATGCCGAGGTGCTCAGCATAAGGCAGTCGCAGCACGGCACGATTTGTGCCGGCTTCGACGAGTTCAAATCCGAGATGACGCGAGTAGCGCAAACCCTGCGCGATCTCTTTCACCTGTTCAAGCATGAATCAATTTCCCGGCCGATAAAAAAATGGGCCGCCTCGAAAGGCGGCCCATTGAAACGTCGTGCTTACCTGCAGGAGTGTCGTGATTAACGACCCTCAGTGAGGTAGTTTACGTCGTGCGTACGTTTGACCCGCTTGAACGGCGTGTTCGGGAAGCTGTTACCGCGGCACGGCACCAGGGTTCCACGATTGTTCTGCAGGTCGATCACGTTGATGCTCTGGAAAGAAGCTTTACGCGTGCCCGGCTCGGTGGGTGGCGCGCCAAATTTCTCCTGGTGACCCTGGTACTGCGGATCTTCCGTCCACACTTTCTGGATCTGCCAGACTTTCCATACCTGTCCGCTCTTGTCGAACGAGTTCGCATAGCACGCTTCGCCGGAATCACGATCGACGTAGATGAACTTCGTCGAGTACGGGTGGGCGGAGCTCTTCGGGGTCTGACGCATCACGTCGACTAAACGCAGTGCGTGATCGTCGAGCGGTGCCCAGCCATTCGGGCCGTAGAACACGGTATCGGTGTAACGCGAACGCATTACGCACAGGATGCGCGCGGTGCCGACGTACTGCCAGTCATGTTCCATGACGCGGCCGTTGAAGCCGTAGAAATCCTCGAGCGTATGGTCCGTACCCAGCAAGGAATCGGACTTGACCTCGACGGAAATACGGCGCACCCGACGCAGACTGGGAATATACGCCCAGGAGTCGTCGGTTTTACGCGGGTCGTTGTAACGCAGAATGAGGAACGCGGTACCGGCGATGTCGAACGGGGAAGTAAATCCCGTGTATTCGCGGAACGCCGTGTTCTTCGCAAAACCTTTACCGCCGTTGAGCATGTAGCCCTGGTCCGGCAGGTCGACTCGCGCTGACATCATGACGCGCTGGTAAGGACCAGCGAGAACACGTTCGAACGTGCCGCCACCCTGGTAGTACTCGGCGTACTTGCCGCCACCTTCACCCATCACTTCGTGGCCGCTGTGTTCGCCGCCTTCACGCACCCAGACCCAGTGCACTTCCTCGATCTTCAGGCCTTCGTTTTCCCAGCGCCAGGTCCAGTTCCAGGCCATTTTCGAACCGTCTTCGGTGCTGCCGGCGGTGAACGCCGCAGGATCGAACGGGCGACCTGCCGTGTAGTTCTCCAGCGCGCCGTCAGATGCAATCGTCGACTGGCCGGCAAACTGTTCCGTCGCAGTTTTGTAGGCGTCCGACGGGGTGAGGTCACCGGCATCCTTGATCTTCATTTCCATGCCTTCGAACAACAACGTCGGTTGCTGTTCGACGGGGATGAATGCGCGGACGAGATCCGCCTTGTCGTAGGTGATCGTGTCGCCATCGACAAACTGCGGTTCTGCAGCCTGGTTTGCCTTGATCCACGCCAGATGATCATCGGGCGTAATCGCCTGCGCGACGAGCGCCTGCGTGGCAAACGCGGCCGTCAGGGCGTAACAAAGTGGTTTAAACATAGGTAAATTTCCTCAAAACACTGAGCACTCGGGACAGGGTTCAGCTGCCCGAACAACTCATTGAAGTGGCCTTATTATGTGGTTGGTTCAAACGCAACCGAATGCATCGCTCCTCCACGGGTTTCACCGGCGACGATACCGTTGGCCTTGGGTACCGCAGCGTGCGACGGATACTACGCATAATGAGGTGAAAATAAAGTGAAAATTTCAGCCCGGAATTTCACCGTCGATGCCGCCGGTTCAGGCCCGAGAGTGCCCACCGGGCGAAACGTCCCGAATCCGGGCCGAAACGTCAATTATCCGATGTTTCCGGCCGATCCTGGACCAGTACCCATGGTTTCACCACCACCGCCCATAACCAGGCCGTGCGCGCGTGCCAGTCGCGGGCCTCTTCGTCGCTGACTGGCCCCAGTTTCGCGTCCTTGAGCCATTGCTCCAGCGCCCCGGTGTTATCGGCGGCGAACGCCTGCGCGACATCAACAAGATCAAGCGCCGGATCGACAGAAATGAGGCGGCCGCTCGCAAAATGCCGCTCGAGTTCCGTCCAGGCAATGGTCCCGGTTTCCAGGTTGATTTCATGCCGTTCCAGCGCGGCCCCACTGTCATCGCCGGCGCCCGACTTTTCGTTGGTCATGCCGTCCCGTACCGCTCGCTCAGTGATAACGCCGCATCACGGTTTCGGCAAACATCTGCATTTGCCCCGTCGGGTCGTCCGTCACCTGAAACGCAAAATGCTTCAGCCCGGCCGCCTCGAGTTCGCGTATTCGCTCGATCATCTCATCGGGCTCCGCCACCATGGCGACGGATTCGGCGAGTTCCGGCCGAATGAATTCGAGCTCCTGTGCACGGGGATATACGAGGTGCCCCTCGTGCAGCACCCGGTGTCTGTCGGCCGGGGGTATCGTCGCGACGTAATCGCGGAAACGGTCGATGACGGCCGTGATTTCCGGGGTCGGCGGGAGCAAGCCGCCACCCCATTCCACCTGGACGTGCAGCAGGTTGGTGATGAACGGCGCGAGCGCACTGAGTACCCGCGGACTCGCGGCCGTCTCGCCCGGCCGCAGGACGGACAAAGGAAACATACCTTTCGTCGGAATATCGTCCGGATTGCGCCCGGCGGCCGTCGCTGCAGCGCTGATCCGCGCACGCGCGTTCGCTATTGTTTCCGGGCTCGCACCCCAGGTCAGGTGCCCGTTGCACTCGGCGCCACAGTAATCCAGCGTTTTCGGGCCGAATGCCGATAACGTGATCGGTATCGGATGGTCGAGATTGACGAAACCGTGGTCCCTGTGGATCAACTGGATGCCATGCGTCTCACCTTCGGCTTCGTGCGTCGCGACCTCGCCCGCCAGGAGCTGCCGAATAACCCCGAGCTCGCGTTTCATTGTTTTAAGCGGGACCGGTTTCAGCCCCATCGTGAGCCGGGCCGTATTGCCATTGCCGACCCCGAGTTCGACCCGACCCGGCGCAAGTTGCGCCACCGAGGCGATCGAGTGGGCGATTACCGGCGCAATTCGCGTCGTCGGCACGGCGACCCCGGTCGCGAGCCGGATTCGACGCGTTTCCCGCGCGGCGACCGCCATCGTCGCGTAGACATCGGAATAAATCATCTGGGAATCGAAAAACCACGCCTGGTCGTAACCCAGCGACTCGGCCAGCGCGACGAGATCGTAATCGCCGATGCGCGACGTGAAAACAACACCGAATTCCATGCCGAAGCTCCTTAGCGACGGGCGCCGAGGCAGCCCGAATAGTATTCCGAATTCACAAGGGCGCCGCCGAGCGCGCCATGAAAGCCCATCCGGCGGCAAGATTCGGCGGCAACTGTTATTGCGCCACTGACGGTGCGGTAATCAGCTGTCACCGCCGGCCGTCGCGGCGGTCGGCATCAGATCGTCGAGATCATCCAATTGGTTATTCAACTGACTACCGAGTTGCGACAGTTCTGTGTGAATCTGTTCGACCATCCGGAGCTTTTCCGAAATCTGGCGCCGCGCGACATAGATAGCAGCCTTTTGCCGTGCGATTTTGTTTGCGAAATCGCGAAGATTCCGATAGCGCTCGCGCAGACGCCGGTCCTTCTCGGCGTGAGCGTCCTGATATCGCTCGCGCAACGCGTTCACCCGGGTAGCGAGTTGCTGTTCCGCGAGTGCCTGCAACTGCACCGAGTGCGCCTGCAGGCGTGCTTCATATCGCGCCCGTTCGTCCGCTTTGACCTTGTCGACGTAGCGTCTGAAGCGGCTTTCGAGTTCGCGCGCGAAGGCGCCGATCTCATCGTCGACTTTCGGCACGTAACTGCCCTGATCGTCGATGAGTAACGATTCATCGCCCGGGAAATCGAACACGCTGTCAACATCGTCAGCCGATGTGGATAATTCGAAAAACGGTTCCTGTTCTTTCACATCCCGCGGCCGATGCGGGTCCGCCGCGGCGGATTGCGGTTCGTTCAGCGTGGCATGCTCGGCATTGATTTCTTCGACGAGCTCCGCGAGTTGCTGGCCGGAAAACGTTTCGGTGTACTCGGAAGTCGGAATTGCGCTCGCCCCCTCATCCGCGCCCCGGCGGCCGGGCACCGAATGCCCGGGAACGCGAAGCACTTCGGAATCGACGGTCGCGGTAATCGAGTGGGTTTTAATACCTGCGTGATCGAGCGGCTGTTCGGCTGCCGACATGTCAGCAGATACCGGGGTCGATTCGTTATCACCCTCCAGTACTACCGCACCCGACAGCAGGTAGTGTACGTAAGCGTCGCGGTCGCCGGCGAACTGAAACGTATCGCCGCCGTTGATATCGAGTACCCGGGCCGCTTCGAGCAACCGACTCTGTTCACTCTCGGAATATTGCCGAAAAGGTTCTCGAGCGAGGATCCTGTCTGTACCGAGTCTCGATCCCGCGTCGGCGGCGAGTTCATTGTTCACGTCGTTCGTCACCCCGACCCCGGTCTGCTGACGTTGTTCCCGCGCCTTCTTGAGCGCTTCTTTAATGCGTTCCGTCACTTTTCCACCCATTTGTAAAAGGGGAAACGAGATTCCGTTCCTGGGGGCGCCAATCACTGCTTCCGCACCGCTGACCCCGGTGCCGGAACGTCGATGAAGCCCGTTTTATAGTGCGAAAAATTGTACCCCATTTGTCGGCGACCGGATCGCGTGTCGGACGTTACGTTCGCTTTTTTCGCCAACCCGCGGGCCTCGGTTAGTGTTTTGTCCCCGGTAGCATTATATTTTGTGTGACAAAATGGCCGTATCGAAACCGGCACATCCAGAAGCAGAGGAATCCCGATGATAAAAAAAGGCATCAAGGCGCTGTGCGAAGAAGCGGAAACAGAAATCGAAACGATGACGGTCGCTGAAGTGATCACGGCGCGGGACGACCCTGACGTTCAACTCGTTGATATCCGTGACATTCGTGAACTCTGGCGTGACGGCACGATACCCGGGGCAACCCACGCACCACGCGGGATGCTCGAATTCTGGGTAGACCCGGACAGCCCGTACTATCGCGAGGAATTCGGCTCCGGCCGAAAATTTATTTTCTACTGTGCCGGCGGACTGCGCTCGGCGCTGGCGGCACAGACCGTGCATCGCATGGGGCTCGCACCGGTCGCCCACATGGCCGGCGGCTATGCCGCATGGCTCGAGGCGAAAGGGCCCACCGAGCCGAAAGAGGCGAAGCTGCCGAAACCAAAAAACTAGAGCCGATCACGCTGTAATGACGAATGCAGCCCCGGGACCGGCCAGGCCCCGCCGCAGTTTCCTGTTTGTTCCCGGTACCGGGCTCGAGATGCTGCCGAAAGCGCTTGCGGCCGGGCCGGATATCATTTGTGTCGATCTCGAAGACGCGATCGCGCCGCCGCAAAAGGCCGCCGCCCGTCGCGACACGATGGCGGCTTTTGCGAACCTGCCCGAGAATCCGAATGACTGTGAATTGCTCGTCCGGATCAATTCGCTGCGCACCCCGGACGGTCTCGCGGACGTCCTCGCGGTCATCTCATCAGCGACCCCGCCGTCGTCACTGATGCTGCCGAAAATTAAATCCGCCGACGAGGTGCGCATGCTCGATGAACTGCTGGATAGCGCAGCGACGCCGGTACGCCTGCAACTCATCATCGAAACGAACGAAGGACTTGAAGCGTGTCACGACATCGCGCGCGCGAGTTCACGCGTGGATGCGCTGTTGTTCGGCGGCGCCGACATGGCCGCGGAATTGCGGGTAGAACCGGCCTGGGAGGCCCTGCTCTACGCGCGTTCACGCCTCGTACATGCCGCCGCAAGCGCGCAGATCGATCTGATCGACGTGCCCTACCTCGATCTCGAAGACATGCCCGGCCTCGAACGCGAAGCCGCGTTGTGTGCGGAACTCGGCATGACCGGCAAGGGCGCCATACACCCGAAGCAACTTCCGGTTATCGAGCATCATTTCAGTCCGAGCGAGCAACAGGTCGCCCACGCCCGGCGCATCACCGAAGCATTCGAAAAGGCCAACACCGGCTTACTCGTCGTGGACGGGAAATTGATCGAGAAACCCGTATTGCGATCGCAATACCGTATCCTCGCGATCGCGGAGCGGCTGCAACAGCGCGCAAGCTGATTTCGGCGAGCCGATCAGAGCGATTTTATTTTTTTTGCTCCGCCCGACTCGGCGGGTACGTTCAGATCGACGCAAAATCTCGCCGGCAGAAGATCGACATCGCACACGGCAAACGTTCCCGCGATCGGGGTCGTCGGTTCCAGTGCGGGCTCTCCCATTGCCGCCGCGTCGTAGACCGCGGCACGTACTTCACCGCGCAAGACCCGCTTGAAATCGTAGGCAGCCTCGAACTGAATCATCTTCGGTTCCTCGTGCAGGCTCGCAAGACCGAGCGCCGGCGAATATTTCACCATCGCGCCCGTTCCCGCCAGCGCGACCATGTCGGTGGTCACGACCTCGAGGATCGTCCGTTCGTCGATCCGCACCACGCCGTGAATACGGTCGTAGGATTCACGACTCACAATAGCGGCCGAATCGCATTGAAGGCCATAGCGATCGCCGAACAACAATCCGGCGTCCGGATTGTCGCACCATGCGCGAACGACGAAATGACGCGGCTTGATACCGGTACGGCAAGCGATCCCGGTGTAAGCGAACGAGAAAGGCCCGCACGCGCTGTCAGGCACACGCCACAAACACGTCGCCAGAACTGCCGGTATGCTCGGATGCAGACTCGCCGGCAAACGTGGCAGAACGGCAGCCATCGGCAATTCGAACAAGGCATAGTGAATTTCGACGTCGTGTAACCGGATGGTGTCCGGCACCACGGGCGCGAGCGCAGCAGGCATCGCAAAATCCGCCGCCCCGCGCGCACCATAAAGCAACTGCGGGGCACTCATGCGCCAACCGCCAGTCTGGATTCGTCGGTGGCGAAATGCGGCATGACTTCCTCACCGAACAAACGCAGGCTGTTCAGCACATCGGCCTGGGATAAATGCTCACGCGCCTGAACCATGAAGATAATCTGGTCGACGCCAGCCTCCTCCCAACGCCTGATAGTGCGCACAAGATGCGCCGGGTCGCCGAACAACAGGCCACTGGCGGGTGGCTCCTTACCGTCGCCGGGTGCATTCGGATCGGGGCGCAACGAACCCAGCAAGCCGATCGCCGAATAATTGTTCGCGGGATAAGCTTCTGAAATTTCAACCGTCTGGCCGGCCATATAACCGAAGGTCGCGATCAACTCGTTACCCTTCTCCGCAGCGACTGCCTGATCTTCGTGACAGTACATCCAGTTTGCGATGGCAATCTGGTCGTTGACAAAACTGCCCACCGGTTCACAGGATTTGATCCGCTTCCGGTACTCGGCCACACGCGGCACGACGCGTTCCACGTCGGCAATGCTGAGGATGATGGCACCCATCCCGCGGTCCGCCGCGTCCAGTTCCGTACCGGGCGCCGTCACGGCCACCCACAGCGGCGGGTGCGGATCCTGCACCGGCTTCGGCAGGACGCAACGCTCCGGCATCGAGAAATACGTGCCGTCCCAGGCGAAGCGGTCCTCCGTCCACATCCGCGGGATGACCCGGCAGTATTCATCCCAGCTCCGTTTCGTGTCGTCGACATTGGCTTCGAAGCCGCCGAGTTCGTTCCACGTCGACGAACGCCCGGTACCGAAATCGACCCTCCCGTTCGACAGCATGTCGAGGAATGCCGCTTTCTCGGCCCAGCGGATCGGCGAGTGCATCGCCGGGACGCAGGTGCCAATGCCAAACCCGAGCCGAATCCGGCTCGTTTCGCGCGCCAGTGCGGTCAGAAACATATCGGGGCAGCTCGAGTGGCTGTACTCCTCGAGGAAGTGATGTTCGACACACCACGCGCTCGCGAACCCGAGTTCGTCGGCGAGCACGGCTTGCTCGATGGCATTTTCTATCACCGCGCGCTGATTCTCCGTCGTAAACGGGCGCGGCGTTGAGAGTTCAAAAAAAAGACCAAATTTCATGCTGCTCAACTCACTGGGGACACGTCCCGCTCATTCTAGACTTTGCCTCCGATACCGACAAACCATCCGTAGCGGCGCCACGGCGAACGTACCCCGCGCATCCGTGGTAGATTCGGGTCCGGTCAGGGCACGGCAGAGCAACTATGAAGATCGAGCGGGACGCGGTTGTGTACTTCCATTACACATTACGGCAGGTGGGTGGCGACGAACTCGAGGCATCCGATGCGAGCGAGCCCATGACCTATCTTCACGGACACAACAATATTCTGAGTGCACTCGAACGTGCGCTAACGGGAAAAGAACCGGGTGATGCGCTCGAGGTGACACTCGCGCCGCACGAGGCTTACGGCGAAAGGCGCGACGATGCTGAGCAACGCGTGCCAATCAAGCATCTTCAGCACAAGGGCCCGCTCAAGAAAGGCATGACCGTGCGCCTCAACACCGAGAAAGGCCCGCGCCCGGTCCGGGTCGTCAAAGTCGGGCGCTTCAATGTCGATGTCGACACGAATCACCCGCTGGCTGGCCTGAGCCTCAGTTTCGATATCAGCATTGTCGACGTCCGGGCGGCGACCGGAGAAGAACTCGCTCATGGTCACGTCCATGGGCCGGGCGGCCACGCACACTGAGCGCGTACCGGCGTCAGTGTTTCAGCGAGATTCTGGCACGGGCGTCCCGGGGCGCCACGGACCGGACTGCCGCGCGCGCAGGACCATCACGAGACAACCACTGATGACGAACCCGGCACCGATGACCGACAGCACGTCCGGGCGCTCGTTCCATACGACCCAACCGAGCGCCCCGCCCAGCATGACCGTCACGTAGCTGAACGGCGCGACACTCGCCGCGGTGTTGTGCGTAAAAGCCTGAGTCAGCGCGGTCTGGCCTACCGTGGCAAACAGCGCCGCAAGCACCATGCAACCCACCGCGAAAGCTGATGGCGTCTGCCACAACCAGAGCAACGGTAACGCACTCAGCACGGTCGAGAAAACGCCGAAATAGAACACCGTCCTCAGCACCGGTTCGGTATCGGCCATCCGGCGGATGAAAATTTTTGCGAACGCGACAAACAATGCCGAGGACGCACCGATCATCGCGCCGAAATCAAACAGGGAAGTACCGGGTTTCAGCAGCATGACGACACCCACAAACCCAAGCGCCAGGGCGATGATCGCACGTGATTCCAGCCGCTCGCCCAGCATGAAAATAGCCAGGACGCCAATGAACAATGGCGAACTCGCGTTGAGGAGAATGGCTTCACCGAGTCCGATTTGCGACACGGCGTAATAGAAGCACGAAAGTGCTCCGATGCTGAACGCCGCTCGGGTTACGTGCAGGCCGAGTCGGGGCGTACGCAGAAATTCGCCGCCCCGTCGCAGGGCAAACGGCGTAATGACAATGAGTCCGAAGGCTGATCGCAGGAATACCAGCACCTGGGAACTCGCCTCCGTCGCTGCCACCTTGACCAGTGCGGCCATACAGGCAAAACAACACGCAGCGCCGAACGCGGGGAGCGCGCCCGTGACGAGATAACGACGGTCCAATGCCTCAGGTGCTCCCGGGGGCGCCCCGCTTCAGTCGCGCCGCGCTAGTGCGCGCGATTATCTTTCGGTGCATAGAGCGCGCCGCGCAGTTCACCAAAAAACTCACCCACCTGCGGGTGGCGTACGGGTTCTCCACTCTCGTCCGGCAGCAGGTTCTGCTCGGATACGTAGGCTTCGTAGGTTGTCTCGGCGTTTTCCGCGAGCAAATGGTAGTAAGGCTGGTCTTTGCGCGGCCGCATGTCCTCCGGGATCGACAACCACCATTCCTCGGTGTTGTTGAATGTCGGGTCGACATCAAAAATCACCCCGCGAAACGGGAACAGGCGGTGTCGCACAACCTGCCCGATGCGGAATTTAGCGGTGCGGTTAATCTGGACCATCCGGGTATGGTGCGCCTTTTCGTAAAAAACTTACGCTATGATAGTCTCATTTCGAACAGAAAAACTGTTTCACACACTGCGCTACCCGTTCGCGATCCGAGTGCTTGCGGCAATCGGGCGGGCCGTCTATCCCCGGGGAGAATGAACCATGTCGCAACCGCTTTATACCGTCCGCCAACTCGCCTACGTCGTCCGCGATCTCGACGCCGCGCTGAAGTACTGGACCGAAACCCTCAAGGTCGGGCCGTTTTTCATGTTCGAGCATTGCCCGCTGGATAATCAGATGCACCGGGGGAAACCTGCGAATGTCGATGTAAACCTGGCGCTCGGCAATAGCGGGGCATTGCAGATCGAACTCATCTATCAGAATAATGACGAGCCATCGGTGTACAAGGAATTTCTCGACGCCGGCCGCGAAGGCGTCCACCATTTCGGCATGATGCCGGTCGACTACGCCGCCACCTGCGCCCAATACAGAGCGCTCGGCCACGAGGCCGCATTCGTGTGCGACATTGGCGGGGCCGAATTAACCTACTTTGATACCGTCGACACCGTCGGACATTTTGTCGAATTGTGGGACAACAATGACATCTACAAAGACTTGTTCACACTCGTCGAAGATGCCGCGGTCGGCTGGGACGGCAGCGACCCCGTTCGCCCGGGACCACTGTAGCGGCAGGTCCGTGCGGCGGCGCTATTGCGCTGGCCCGAATCGGTCTATCGGACTCATCGCATTGATCTGATCGATCACGCCATCGAGCCCGTGCTTGCGCACGTCCGCATCGATAGTCAGATGGTATGTCTTGACGATGCTGATACCGAATATCGCAACGTCGTAGACTTTCCACGCGTTGTCGTTGCGGCGCAGCCGGTAATCGACCGTCACGGTCGGTGAGCCACCGCGCGACACCTCGGTACGCACCCGCGCCCGTTGTTGTTGCCGCCCGGTGTACACCGTCGGTCCGAAACTGACCTCGGCATCCGTGTAAGTGCTGACGTGCAGGGCAAATATCCGCAACAACAAATGCCTCAGCGCATCGATAAAAGCTTCGCGCTGGGCAGTGCTCGCGCCGGCCCAGTGCCGTCCGAGTACGAGTCGCCCGGCGAGTTGAACATCGATATGCGGCGCAATGATCTCCTGCATGATACCGATAGCGTGACCCGGATCACGCTGAATTCGGGTTTCTTCCCTGATGACACGTTCGCGCAATGTCTCGATCGTATCGTCGACGAGTTTGCGCGGGTCCGTCACGTCGGCGGCGCCGGCTGCGGTCGCGATCAGGAACACCAGTGCCGTAAGCACAACAGGGCGCAGGCCGACGGCGCGCCGGCCGCACGACCTGCACGCATTACGGCATTTCGATGTCAAAACGAGAGTCCGGTGCCTTCACTGAACTGCTTCATGCAAAAGTAGTCGCGCCAGGCGACGATCTTGTCGCCTGCGACTTCGAACGCTCCGGCAACGGGCAAGCCAAAAGCCTTGCCGGCCGGCGGCGCGAAATGATCGATCCGCTCATTCATCACGAGATTACCGCTCGCACACTGCTTCACGGTCTCGATTCTGACCGGACCCGTCACTTCGAAAAATCCCGCGAGGGTTGTACGCACGCCGTCCGGGCCGTGCACCGGCGAAAAAGGCATATTCTGATACACGCAATCGTCCGCGATATAGACGAGCGACGCCTCCAGATCCCGGTTAAGTGCCTCACAAAACGCGTTGACGACTTCTTCAGGTGACATTTTGACTCTCCTTTGTATTGATACCAGTAGCCGGATGATGCTCCGCGGGCGGTATTCTAACGTCGCATGGGGGAATCGTTCGACCCGTGACGGCCGCGGGGGCCCCGAGTCGACTTGCTGATAGCGGCGCCCTTCCCATAGACTCGCGGCCTTGTCGTTGGGAATCACACTATGCAAGGCACGCTCAGCAAAATGGCGACCGAACACTCTGACCCGGTCAACTACGCGCTGCCCCTCGGTGACGACCGTCTGCCGTTGAACTCGATCATCGGCGCGTCGCTGTCGCTTCGCCACACCGGCAATATCATCTGCGATAACTGCGGCCGCAAGACAAAACGAAGCTTCGCGCAGGGGCATTGCTATCCGTGTATGCAGAAACTCGCGGCCTGCGACATGTGCATTATGAAACCGGAGACCTGCCACTACCACCTGGGCACTTGCCGGGAACCCGAATGGGGTGATACCCACTGCATGATCCCGCATATCGTCTACCTCGCGAATACGTCCGGGATCAAAGTCGGAATCACGCGCGAGTCGCAGGTGCCGACCCGCTGGATGGACCAGGGCGCCAGCCAGGCACTGCCAATATTCCGGGTCGCGACCCGACAAATTTCAGGGCTTGTCGAAATCGAACTGGCCAAGGTCATGGCGGACAAAACGAACTGGCGGGCTTTACTGAAAGGCGACGGCGAGCCGGTCGATCTGAAAGCACGTGCAGCGACCGAGATTCCCGCCATCGAGAGCGCACTCGTCGACATCAAAAACCGCTTTGGACCAGACGCGATCGAACCGCTGGATGAGAACATTGTCGATATCAACTATCCGGTGACCGTCTACCCTGAAAAGATCAAATCGTTTAATTTCGACAAGCAGCCGGTCGCCGAAGGCATCCTCACCGGCATCAAGGGTCAGTACCTGCTGTTCGATACCGGGGTGATCAATATCCGCAAATTCACCGGCTATGAAATCGCCGCGACGACGTAACAAAACGACAACACCAACGGGACGACATCAATGACCGCACGCCAGAATCATCAATGGATCCTGACATCCCGCCCGACCGGCATGGTGTCTGCGGACCAGTTCGAAAAACGGGTCGTGGACGTTCCCGCTCTCGGTGACGGACAGGTACTCGCGCAAACACTGTACCTGTCGTTCGACCCGACACAACGTGCCTGGATGGCGATGGATACCTATGTACCCATTGTCGAACTCGGCGAGCCCATGCGAGCCGGCGGCATCGCCCAGGTCGTCGAATCGAAACATCCGAAATTCAAGCCGGGCGACATGATTAATTACCTGTGCGGCTGGCAGGAATTCGTGATCTTCGAACCGGACAAGCCCGGTTTCGTCCCCGCGACGAAGTTACCGGCGCATCTCGACCCGGCGATGCTGCTGGCGCTGTCACTGACCGGGCTGACTGCGTATTTCGGTCTTCTCGACATCGGCCGTCCGCAGTCCGGCGATACAGTTCTCGTCAGTGGCGCCGCCGGTGCCACGGGTTCCATTGTCGGGCAGATCGCAAAAATCAAGGGCTGCCGGGTTATCGGTATTGCGGGCGGGCCTGAGAAGTGCGGCTGGCTCACGGAGAAAGGCGGATTCGATGCCGCGATCGATTACAAGCACGACGATATCGGCGCCCGCCTCGACGAATTGTGTCCGCACGGGGTGAATGTGTATTTCGATAACGTCGGCGGCGAAATCACCGACGAGGTCCTGCTACACATTGCGCAAAACGCGCGGGTCGTGTTGTGTGGAGCCATTTCCCAGTACAACGTGGAACCCGAGGAGATGTACGGCCTGAGAAACTATCTCTCGTTGATCATTAACCGCGGCACCGCCCAGGGATTCATCATCCTCGATTATCTCGACCGCGCGGTCGAAGGACTGCTGTGCCTGAACAAGTGGCTCGAAGACGGTCGTATCACCCAGGAAATAGACATGCAGGAAGGCTTCGACAACATCCCCGCAACCCTGCAGCGGATATTTACGGGTGACAACCTCGGTAAGCAACTGCTCAAGGTGGCGGAACCACCGCTGCCGCTGAACACGAGCGCCGTCGAGAAAACCCTCTTCGGTCTGATGAGCCGCTACGTGGCCTGGCGTAAAACCTGACCGGTCAGAGTTCTTCCAGCGGGAGCATGCCGAGTTCCGCCCTGAACGTATTATGGAAATGATGCAGCGCCGGCTCGTTGCGCCCGAACACGATATGGTCGAGTAAACCGCTTTCGATGTTCCGCTGCGTGCTCTCCCCCATCCGGTAATCTTCGTCTTCGACCGTACTGTAGAGAATCTCCATCGCCGCCTCCGGCGCGATGATGGCATTACCGTCGCGTGCAGAAGCATCGTAGACGTTTTCCGCGCCGATAACGGTTTTCTCACCGCCATCGATCAGGCCAATCGCCGCCTCGCTGAAATAATGACTCACGCGAGTTCGCGACCAGCCCGGTTTACCCGGCAGCGGGTAGATGCGGAATAACGTGATTTGCCGGTCCGACATCGTTATCTGGATATTGGGAAACAGGTAGTAGAGCACGGTCGTTACGTTTTCCGTACGCCATTGTGACTCCGGTTTTCGTTTCAGCGAATCGAGTCCTTTCGATGGAAAAACGAAGCGGTGGTTACGGCCGAATGCGTCGTAACACAGCGCATCGCCGTGAAACAACTGCCCGAGCGTGTCCTTGTGCAGTCGTTTGAAATGATACGTCTCGCCAAACGTATCGTTCGCGAGTTTCCAGTTCAGCGGCTTGTCGAGGACGCGCTCACCGCAAAAAATCCGGTTACCCGCTTCGACCGCCACGACCTCTTCGTCGATATCCCCGAGCAAAGCGGTCGCATCGATCGTTCCACCCGGCTGTGGATGAACCCAGAGCATGCCCCCATATTCAACGGCAGGGAGTTCGAGGAGAGAAAAGCACTGCTTGTCGATAGCGCCGAAATCGGCCGCTTCGGTCACCGCCTGCAACGTACCGCGGTCGGTATAGGTCCAACCATGGAACGGGCATACGAAACGTCGCGCTTCGCCCCGGCGATCGTCGACGAGTCGCGTCCCGCGATGGCGGCAGGCGTTCAGAAACGCGCGGAATTGTCCGTCGGCGTCGCGTGTCGCGAGGATCGGTGCACCGAAATCATCAAGGCTGAGATAGCTCCCCGGGGTCGGTAAATCACCGCTCAACCCGATCATCTGCGGATGCTCACGAAAAAACAGGGTCCACTCCCGTTCGGCCTGCTGCGGGTCGACGTAGCCGGCGGTCGGGTTTTTCAGCTGCACCCCGGCATCGACATTAAAGCCGCCATCGACCTGCCGCATCAGTTCTTTCACGATGCGGACCTGTTCCTCATGTCGCATAGACAGTGCCTCTGGTATTCGACGGCAACGATTGCCCGGTAGCGGTTGATTCTAATCGATGTCGGGCGTCAGCTGAATTGTCGCAGCGCGGCAAACGGGCCGGATTCAAAACCGGCGCGCAAACGATTAAGCTTTTACAGGTTCGCAACCACAATCGGGGAGTTATTTGTCGCCATGGCCCATGAACACCACCATATTCTCATTATCGGATCCGGCTCGGCCGGGTTATGCACCGCGGCAAACCTCAACAAGGCCGGTTTCGATGACTACGTGATCCTCGAAAAAGGCGACGGTATCGGCGGAACCTGGTTCTGGAACCAGTATCCGGGTGCGGAATGCGACGTGCAGTCACACCTGTATTCCTTTTCCTTCGAGCCAAAGGTCGACTGGTCGCAGCCATTCGCCGGCCAGGCGGAAATTCTCGAATACCTGAACATGATCGCCGACAAGTACGGGATCCGCTCCCACATTCGCTACAACACGATGGTCGAATCCCTGCACTGGCGCGACGAACGCGCGTTGTGGGAAGTCACCACAAAAACCGGCGAGACCATGACCGCACAGATCGTCGTCAGCGCGATCGGCATGTTCAACAATATCGTGTGGCCGGATATTCCCGGAATCGAAGACTTCAAGGGCAATTACTGGCACTCGGCGCGTTGGGATCACTCGCATGACGTGGCGGGCGAGCGGGTTGGCGTTATCGGCATCGCGGCAAGCGCCATTCAGTTTACGCCCCGGCTCGCACCCATTGTTGAGGATCTCCAGTTGTATCAGCGGACGGCGAACTGGGTCGTGCCAAAAGAAAACACGCCCTACACCGAGGCACAGCTCGATGAATTCCGACGACACCCGGAACTCGTGCAGAAAAGCCGCGAGGAAATTTACAACGTCTGGAACACCCTGGCGACGTTCGGGGACAAGGAAGTGCTGGCGGGCATCGAGCGTGCGGGACTTGAACGTATCGCCGAAGTAAACGACCCGGAGACGCGAAAGGCACTGACGCCTGATCATCCGTTCGGCTGCAAACGCCCGTTATTCTCGGATCTCTACTACCCGATATTCAACCGCGATAATGTCAACCTGATCACCGATGACATCGAACGGGTCACGGAAAAAGGCATTCTTACCACTGATGGAAAGGAGCACGAACTCGACACGATCATCTATTCGACGGGTTTCTACACAACGTCTTATCTGACAGCGCTCGACGTCACCGGTCGCAACGGAATCCACATCTCCGATGCCTGGCGCGATGGTGCCCAGGCGTATTTCGGTATCAACACGACCGGGTTCCCGAACCTCTTCATGCTCTACGGACCGAATACGAACCAGGGATCGATCCTGTTCATGCTCGAGCGGCAGGTCGACTACATGATGCGGCAGATCAAACGGATGGACGAGGAGAATCTCGCCTGGGTCGATATACGCCGGGATGTGATGGAAGCGTTCAATGACAAGCTGCAGAAAGACATTGCGAACGTCGACGTGTGGGCTGCCGATTGCGGCAACGATTTTTACTATCGCGCAAAATCCGGCCGTTTCGTCACGCAATGGCCGCATTCGATGGACGATTTCACGGAACGTACGAGCCGGCCGAACCCGGAAGAATACGAAGTCCAGTCCGCCTGACCCGCATCGCGGCGCGCGAGCGGGCGCCGCCCGAACGAGGAGAACCCCGTGTCGTCACCCGACGTGCGCCAGATCGATTTTTTCTACGACTATATCTCGCACAATGCCTACCTCGCGTGGCACCGCTTGCCGGCGCTCGCGGCAGACAACGGCTATACCGTACGTTGCGTGCCGGTCCTGTTCGCGGGATTTCTGAAAACTTATGGCCAGCTCGGCCCGGCCGAGATTGCGCCAAAGCTCGACTGGATGAATCGCAACAATCTGCGCAAGGCCGCGACCCTCGGGATTCCGCTGAACGCACCCGTGCAGCACCCGTTTCATCCGCTGTTTCCGCTGCGCCTGACCTGCCAACCAATGACGGAGGAGACGCGGAACCGGATCACGGGCCTGGTGCTGCAGGCAATCTGGGTCGATCGGGTCGATCCGAATGATCGTCCCGCAATCGCGGCGCTGTTGAGCGCAGCGGGTCTCGATGGCGATGTGCTCGTCGCCGGTGCGGACAGCGAGGATGCCAAGGCCGTCCTGAAGTCCAACACGGACGAAGCGATCGCCCGGGGTGCATTCGGCGTACCCACGATGATCGTGCACGACGAGGTGTTCTGGGGCTACGACGATATCGATTATCTCGAGCCCGTGCTGAGCGGGCGCGACCCGCTCGCCGGCATTAACGTCGAGGCCTATTCAGCGGACTGGGAAGCGGCCCGCAGCGACGGTCAGCATCGCTAGTCGCGAATATATTCCCACGCTGATTTCCGCATGATGAGACGGTGCCGGCTTCCGGGTACCGCCATATCGACAGCCTCGTAGCCGGCATCATCCTGGTAGAGCGCACAACGTCCATCGTCGAGTTTGACGACTCGCGGGGCGAAGCGTTCGACCGTGCGCCGGTGCATACCCTCGATAATAGCCCCGGCGCTCGCGAACGTACTCAGCTTCGTCAACGATACGAAAGCCGGAGCCGGCAGCTCGATTTCATCCCTCGCCCGCTGTTCCAGCGCATCGCTCATCGAAACCCAGCGGTAGTCGACGATTTCCGATTCGTCGATGGTCACCGGGGTATCCGCGGGTACGACGGTGATGAAAAACCACGTTGCGAAGCGCTTCGGCATTTGGGTCGGGGTCGTCCAGTGAGAGAACTCCCGTAACGTGTCGTGTCCTACCCGCACGCCGGTTTCCTCGTGCACCTCGCGCGCAGCGGCGCGCCGGGCGAGCGCCAGCTCGTCATTCGCGTCGGCCTCGTGGGCGTCAGCGGGATCGACCTTACCGCCGGGGAACACCCAGGAGCCGCCGTGAAACGCGATATTGCTGTTACGCCGCACGAGCAGCACTTCGGGCGGACCGTCATGGTCGCGCAACAACAGCACGGAAGCAGCCGGTCTTGCAGGGATAATCGACATAATTTACGGCTTTCCGCGTTCGACTCGGGGACCTGATCGTAACATCCGAACACCGTTCGCCGCTTCCCGTCCGCCGGCGATGACTGTCGCTTGCGGTGGGCAATCAGCGGCGGCATCATTTCAGGAATGCAGCTACTCCCGCGCGTGCGAGACGGATTAACTGCCGGTGGACGGACCCTGCCGGGCGCACGTACACACGTTTCGCGCAGCCTTGCGCTGCGGATCCGTTGTGCGGTCACCCTTTTGATACTAGTGCTGACGCTTGCGTGCACGGAGCAGCTGTCCTACCCGGCCGCGCCCGAAGATTCATGGTACCGCGATGCCGGCATCGAACAGCACGAATTCTTCCCGCTGCCGCTGTTCCTGTTTACCCCGGTCGCAGAAGAGCTGGTCGCGGAGGCGACGACCGCGATGGGAGATGGCCCATTGCTGCAACTCAGTACCAGTGAGGCCCGACGCTACGCCACGAACCCCCTGCGCACCATGCGCGAACTTCGCCCGTTTCTGATTCACGGCCTGTATCGTAATGCGCGGGTATTCAACGTTGCTATCGCCGACCGGGCGCTGTGGGTCGACAGTGCGGACGACCCCTACGATGCGAGTCCGGTCCGGCGCCAACCCCTGGTGATTTATATCGACGAAGTGCCGCCGGACGTCTACGTGACCGTGGGATGGGCCGCGCGGCGGAAAAACGAAGCGGCCAGGCGATCTGCGGCGGACTGAATCGCACGAGTCATGCGAGCACGGTCCGACCCTGCGCCCAGCTGCGCAATCGCGCCACGTCTTCGTAACGTACCACCGACAATGGCTTCGTATTGGTCAGTTCGTCGACTATCAACGCCGTATCGGGCTCTGTCTCCCGGGCATTGGCGGCGTAGCGAGCGGCAACCACGGCCTGTTCGATTTCCGCGCCGGTAAATCCTTCGCTGGCGCGGGCGAGTGCGTCCAGATCGAATTCAGCCGGGTCCAGGTCTCGCTTGCTCAAGTGAATTGTGAAAATCTGGCGCCTGACCGATGCGTTCGGGAGATCAATGAAAAATATCTCATCGAGCCGTCCCTTGCGCATCAGCTCCGGAGGCAGGGCTGAAACATCGTTCGCCGTCGCGACGATAAACACGCGCTTATCGTTTTCCGCCATCCATGTCAGCAGGGTTCCGAGCAGGCGTTTCGACGTGCCGCTGTCGTAATCGCCGGTGGAAATCCCTTTTTCGATCTCGTCACACCACAGGACACACGGCGCCATCACTTCAGCGCTGTGCAGCGCCTCGCGCATATTCCGCTCGGTTTCCCCGAAAAACTTGTTGTAGAGAACCCCGAAATCAAGCCGCAGTAACGGAATTTTCCAGATTCCCGCGATCGCTTTGGCCGCGAGGCTCTTGCCCCCGCCCTGCACCCCGAGCAACAGCAACCCTTTCGGCCGATCATCATCAGTTGCCGCACCGGCGGTAAAGTAGGCGCGACGGCGCTCGAGCCACTGCTTCAGATTGTCGAATCCGCCCACATCGGACAGGTGGGCCGTATCGTATTCGAACGACAATAATCCGCCCTGCCCGATTAATTCGCGCTTGGCCGCAACAATCTCGGGCACATCCTCGGCCGTAATGGCGCCATCATCGTAAATCGCGTTGCGTACGAGGCGGCGGGCGTCGGTATCAGTCAGACCGGCCAGGTTGGACATCAGTGCGGTCACCGCTTTGCGGTCAACGCGAAGGTTTTCTCCGGCGTAACGGCTTTCCCAGATTGCCGATTCTTCGGTGACGATCCGACCGATCTGATTGGTGCTCGGCAGTCGCAACGAAAACCCGACCGCAAACCGCGACAACTCACCGGGAAGACTCACGGCATGACTGACAAAAACCAGTTTTTGTTCGTGCCGGTCATGTTCCTGCGCGATTTCCTTGATCAGGCGGACGTGGAGCGGATCGCTCAGAAACGGGTGAAAATCGAGCAGCAGGTAGATCCCGGGTTTTCGAGCGTTGCGTATCACGCGCAAGGCGTAATCGGGTTCCGTCGTCGAACGCGTATTCGTATCGACGGGATTCTCGCCGACGAGCCGCAATTCCTGGGGATTGAACGTTGCGTCGCCGTGCACTGAATCGAGTCCGTCGGTGACCGTCCACACACCGAGCGGTAAGTCGATTCGCTCGGCTATCTGGCGGACGAGAGCGACCAGGCGCCGTTCCTCGAACGTATTCACCGTGATCAGCGGTGCGTGCGAACGCAGCATCATCTCGAGGTCGTCACGATCGGACATAGTGGGGTTTCCGGTTCCTGCGGTGGTTGTAGTTTGTTGTGACGGCCGGACGCAATGTTTCCTGAGAATAAACTTTAACTATTATTAAATAATATATAATAATTAATTAGTTATATAATTTACTTAATCTTAATTCTAGATATTGCCGAATGCCGCCTGATGCATCCCGCATGGTTTAAACGACCATGAACAACCCGCCGTTACAATTGTCGCAGCAGCCCCTCAGGATCGACCCGGGTACGCAACACGAACAATTCCTCGGCGGTCGGTAGTGGCGTCGCCGCGACATCCCCGGCAAGAACGAGTTCGAAGCCGGTATTTTGGCGGACTTCTTCGACGCTGTGTCCCGGATGGACATAGCGCAACCGCAGGCGCTTCTCGTCCGGGGTGAAATCCATGACACACAGCGGCGTGACACAGTAGCGCGGGCCGCCGCCCGGCAGCCCCAGGCGGGTCCGTGCGTCCGCGCCGCCCTCACCCCATCCGAACGTGCTGACGAAGTCGCATCGCGGTACGAAAATCCGTTCCGTGTGTGAGTTCAATACGATGTGGTAGCGACCGACATGCGTTGTCAGCGTCGGCGTACCGACCGAACCGGGCCCTCTGAATTTGAGGCGACGATAATCATCACCGATTCCAATGAGGTTCGTATTCCCGAACGGATCAACCTGGATTCCGCCGACGAAAAATACGCGCCGGCCCCAGTCGCTCGTCCGATCGAATCGGTGTCCGCGATCGCTGAATGATTCCGACCAGCGCACAACCCGGTTGTCCCACCCGAACGCCGGTAAGGGGATCGATTCGAGATGGGCTACGTTCATTCGCGCACCGAGAAACACGAGCTCCATATTCGGGCCGTGCAGCAAATGTGCGAGCCGAACCGCCGCCTCCGGTACGGGCAGGCCGATGCCGACCTGTAGTTGTTCTCCGTCCTCGAGATCGCGGGCGAGAAACACCGCCATGATTTCCGCCGTCGCCGGCGGTGCGGCCAACGCAGCGCTGCGCTCAGTATTCATGTAGTCCCAGCAAGCGTTTGAGTCCGATACGCTCGAGGTAATCGAGGTGGGTTGCCGGCTCCCGGCAATATTCGTCCAGAAACGCCTCGAGTACCGCCCCACCGGCTTTCGAGGCCGCGAAATACCCACTGACCAGGGCCTGATCCTGAACGTAGGCGCCGCGACTGAAAAACGGGTGCGCACCGTACGGCATACGCACGATGGACACACCGCCGCCAATCGTAGTCGCCCATGGATCTGCACGGATTTCCTCGTTCGATATGACCTTTTCCACCTGGACCAGGGTGCGCGCAGCGGCGCGATGGTAGAACAGGTCGATCCAGCCGGGCCCGCCACGGTGACGCACGTTGCCAAACGCGTCCGCCGCGTCGGCATGGAGTATTGCGACGTCCGGGCGAACCGCCGGGACACTGATGAGCGGCTCGCCCGTATGCGGATCCTCGATGAGTTTCAAATCGGGGTTGATCGCCGGCAGTGACGTCCCCACGCCGCCGCGACAGGTCATCGACGGCAGCCCCTTCGCGGCCGCTTCGAGCGCCGTCGTCAAAATTCCCTCTTCACACTCCCAGACCTCGATGTCCCCGCGTTCGGCCGCGCGCCGGAATGCCGGCGCTACCGGAACGCCATAGCCGCCGCCCGCATAATAACTCACGACCTTGCGCACACAGCCGGCGGCGATCAGCATGTCGAGCGCCAGACCGCTGGCGATCACCGTCAGATCCCGCAACCGGCGACGGACAATGTGACGAACCAGTGCCATCGGATGGGGTTCGCCAATCGCTATGGTCATCCCGTGCGTGAATGACTCAGCCGCATCGACCTCCGAAATGACGTGTTCGGTTCGTCCCGGTGTCGTCATCGGGACGTGAAACGACCGGAAACGGAATCAGTTGAGCAGGCACGGCGGATCCGCATCGTTAACAGTCCTGTGAAGATAATTCGCGATACGCCAAGCGGGGAACTGATTGCCCTGCTGCCCCCGGCCGGCACGGCCGCAAAGTGTCGCTCTGCGCAGGTGCGGTTCCACGCGCGGGGACCGGGCACCCCGTTTCGGTCAGACGACGTGTCCGATGGCCGATCGGGCGGCGCGCGGGACGAAACAGATTTGCCTGAAGTTCTGCTGGCTCGTGCGTCATGATTCTTTGCCTGCGCCTGCGGCTCCGGGGGACAGTTTAGCCAAACCGACCCGGGCAAGCCACGCCATGGCCTGCCCGCATTATTCCGACTGGCAATCAGCGAGCAGTTGCGTCATTCCCGGCCAGGTTCCGCGTTCAATGACGTAGCGCCGCGAGCAACCGCGCAGGCCGCGACCGCCGCGTTGCGCCAACATCGCGGCACCGGCGTCGTCAATGGCTGTGCCTCCGACGAGGGCCACGCCCCGGGCAAACAGCGGCTCGGGAATAAAACTCGCGCTCGGGCCAATCATGGCGACAACGTCAGCATGACGACAATAGCCGAGCATCTCGTCGACGGAGTCGTTGATCAGCGTCGCGGCGGTGCAAATCACCTTATTGCACGCCGACAGCCGGCCGGGGTCGAGTGTGATGCTGAGTCCATCGGCTTCTTGCAGCATATGCCGCTTGCGTTCGATAACGGTGACCGGAATCCCCAGCGATTGTGCGCGGCGCACGAGGGACGGAAAATTCCCGACCATACCCAGGTGATCGCCCGGTTCGAAGCGCAGACCCGCCATGGAGTCGACCGCCTGCGTCGGCGCAAATTCCGCACGGGCAAACAAACTCTGCGTGATCGCATTGATTGCGGCGAGACCGACAGAGCGCGCCATGTCGTCGTTCTCGGAGAAATACCGGGCAAGTTCTATCACGGGCCGGCCGCTGAACGACCCCGGCGCGTAACGGGAGGAAATACCGGCCTGCGATTCGCCGAGCCACGCGTAGAACAAACCCGCGGCACCATCTTCGAGTTCGACGATACCGAATTCCGCGTCCTTGTCCTCGGTGATATGCGGTTCGGGCACGTAGACGCTGCGTACCGCGGGTAATTCAACGGCACGATCAACCCGTTCTGTCAGTGCCAATAACTCCTGCCCGATTCCCATCCGCCCGACACCCTGACGCCGCCATACTTCGTTGATCGGATAGAATACCGCGTTTCGCGCGCGCCACCCCGGGGGAACCTGCCGGGACGGCGAGCACCCTGCCCTCGCGCCATTCGCCGGAACCCGACATTTATGAATCCTGGCTTCCTGATCGGTCTGCTCGCCGTCGCGGCGGCCGTATCCATGTGGGGCATCCAGCTTCCGGTCGCGAAGGACGCGTTCGCCGTGCTCGACCTGTTCCACATGACAACCATACGGTTCGTGATTCCGGCCGCCGTGATCCTGACGGGATTAGTGGTGCTGGAAGGTCGCGACGCGGCCCGTTACGACGGCGCGCTGCTGCGTGCATCAGTTCTTGGCGTTATCGGTATGTCGGGTTCCCCGCTGCTCGTTTTCATCGGCATGTCGATGTCGGGCGCCGAACACGCGGCGGTTATCGTTGCGCTGCAGCCATCGATCGCGGCGATTGCATTGTGGCTGCTGCGCGGCGTACGGCCCGCGGGATTTACCATCGCCTGCATTCTCGTCGCCTTTTCCGGGGTCGTGCTCGTCGTCACGCGAGGGCAACTCACATTCGCCGAAAACCGGACCGAACTACTCGGCGATATGATCGTCTTTCTCGGTGCCGGATGCTGGGTCATCTATACGTTCGGGGTAACACAACTCGGCGGCTGGTCCACCGGGCGGATGACGGCCCTGACCATGATCCCGGGCGCGCTGGCGACGCTCGCGCTCACCGAAGTTCTGGTCCTGGCCGGTTACATTACCCACCCGACCCTCGCTCAACTGGGCGCCGTCGGCTGGGAACTCGCATACCTGTCGTTCATCGGGGTAGTCGCCGCGATGCTGCTCTGGAATTTCGGCAACCGCAGAATTGGTCCGCAGAACGCGACGCTCCTGATCAACCTGCTGCCGGTCTCGACATTTGTCTACCGGGCGAGCCAGGGACATCGCTTCGAGCCGGTGGAAATCGCCGGCGCCGCACTCGTCGTCGCGGCGCTCATCGCGAATAATCTCTATGTTCGCGGCCACCCGATCGTGCGCTGACCGCCTAGCGAAGCTCTGAACACGTCATGACTCGGTATCTTGCACGCGGAATGCACGGACCCGGCGTTGCGAAGCCTCGCAATAGCCGGCTATTACGTGCGCTTCGCGCCTTGATTCCGCCCATTTCGCACACAAGTTGCTCGACCCGGACTTATTCAGAGCTTCCCTGGCTGCCGTTTTCGCCGTCACCGCGCGGTAGCTTCGGATCCCGTAGTTCGCGCCGAAGGATGATATCGGCGCTGCCCGATACCGGACTAAAAACAATCACCGCATCCCCGCGGGCCAGCTGGTCGAGTACGTGTTCGACCTTGTGTTCGAGTTCATAAGTCCGTTCGCCGTAGTCCGTCCCTTCGCGCAACACGAACGACTCGGCGAGACCGCGCAATGCCTCGGCAGATAATTCACGATAGGGAACTTCCACGACGTCACGGTCGCCGGATTCATCCTCGGGTCCGCTCATCGAAAATTCCGGGCGCGGGCCCGAAACACCGCCCGATGCAGACAGGTGACTCGTCCCCGCACCTCGCCACGACACCCGACCCTACGCACTAACATCTCGCTCATCCTCCCGGGATCTCTATTCGCCGAGCGCCGCAGACCTGAGGCATTCGCTGCGCAGAGTAATGCCGCATCATACCGTCGTTCCTTTCGGTAGCGACGCACACCCTGCTCTTCGGCGCACCTCTATAGCCGCAAAGCGCCCACTGTAGCCAAAGCGTTCGAATTAACGCGGTCCCTCAGAATTTCGACAAGCCGCTAAACCGCGCACACCTGGGGCCTCTTGCATTCGAACGCGACGAGCGCACGCCGATGGTGGCGCAGTTTCTGCTACTACCCGGAGGCGATTCGCGCGCCAAAGCAAAACTTCGGCGATCGTCGCGCCGGCTGAAACTCGTCACGACGTGCTTTGTTATTCTGATACTCTGTGCACTGTTCCCGCTGCCATACTGATTCAAAACCCGGAAACCCGCCCCGCGCGGCCGACCGGAACCGACAGACGCCCTCATGAAAACGCCACCGCCACCACTCGTGCACCCCTTACGCGCGCTGCGCCCCGCACCGGGCCGTGCTGACGAGGTGGCCGCACCGCCATATGACGTCGTTAATACGGACGAAGCCCGCGCCCTCGCTACCGCAAAACCGTATTCATTTTTTCACATCTCGCGAGCCGAAATCGACCTGCCGGCAGACGCCGATCCGTATAGCGATCCCGTTTATGCGGCGGCGAAAAACAACCTCGACCGGTTTGAGCGAGACGGCGTACTCGTGCGCGACACCAGCGCGGGTTTTTATGTCTACCGAATGACCCGCGGCGACCATCGGCAAACGGGAATCGCGGTCGCCGCGTCGGTCGAGGCCTATCTCGACAATCGAATTCGTAAACATGAACTGACCCGACCGGCCAAGGAAACCGACCGTGTCCGCCAGATTGATACCATTGGTGCGATCACAGGGCCGGTATTCGTTATCCACCGGTCGAACGAGACGCTCAGCGCACTCATAGCGACGTTAAGCGACCGTGAACCGGACTCGACGGTCGCGGACCTCGACGGGGTCCGGCATGAGGTCTGGGCCGTGTTCGATGAGGCAGCCGTGGCGGCGATCTCCGATTGCTTCAACGGCATGGAGGCACTGTACATCGCCGACGGCCATCATCGCTCGGCCGCGGGCGCCCGCGTTGCCGCGGCGCGACGCAACGCTAATCCGGGACACACCGGCGCGGAAGCGTACAACGGCTTTCTCGCCGTGAGCTTCCCGGACGACGAGGTCAGTATTCTCGACTACAACCGGGTCGTCCGCGACCTGAACGGCCATGCCCCCGAGGCACTGTTAACGGCACTGGCAGACGAATTCGAACTGACGTCTTCTGCGCACGCGGTGCGGCCGCGACAATCGCATCACTTCGGGATGTACCTGGGCGGAGCGTGGTACGAGCTCGCGCTGAAATCCCCGCTCGAGACCTCCGATGCCGTCGAACGTCTCGACGTGCGCGTACTTGATCAGCTGATTCTCGAACCTCTGCTCGGCATCGATGATCCGCGCACGGATTCCCGCATCGACTTCATCGGCGGTTCCCGCGGACCGGAAGCGGTAGCCCGCCGGGTTGATTCCGGAGAAATGGCGATCGGATTCACGCTGAATCCAACGGCGCTGCAGGAACTCATGGCTGTCGCGGACGCAGGTCGTATCATGCCGCCGAAATCAACGTGGTTTGATCCCAAACTCGCCGACGGCCTGATCTCCCTGCCGCTCGACGATTAACGGCGGACCGCGCTGCGATCAGCGTTTATCTTCTGCCGCTGTAAAATTCACGCACAATTGGCCGATTTCTTCCGCGCCGAGGGATTCGTCCAGGTGCGCGCACCGGTTCCCCGAAGACGCACCGCCGGCCCGGCGCAGGCGCTGCAGAAAGCGGCAATCCTGGCAGTAGCCGAATGCGGTACCGCCCTGCTGCGCCATCAGGTGACGCAGCATTCGCTCCAGCGTCGCCGATAATTCGGCCTGTTCGCTGTGATCGAGCATGTCGGCAGCGGCGGCGAGCGTGCGCAGCGGATCCGAGGCCAGCAGCGTCCGGGCTTTCGCCGTGACCGAAAGAAGGTGTTTGCGTCCGTCGTGCTCGTCGTGGGTGCGTACGAGCAGTCCCCGTTCGACCAGCGCCGTTATCGTTTGCGAAGCAGCAGCCGTCGTCGTGCCCTGAAACCGCGCAAACGCGGTCGTCGTCCGCGAAAACCGGTTCGCCTGCGAGAAGTATCGCAAAGCCGACCACTGGGTCGGCTTGAGACCATCGCGGTAAGCTTCGCCGCACGCGCAATGGCTCAGGCGTTCGACCAGCCCGGCGACGTGAAATGACTCAGCCATGGCGGGCCCCGACACAGCATTGTCCATGCGCCCGGGCAACGGACCGCCGGACGAGGTCCGGAGATTTTGGGCAACGCGACGGCATGTTGAGGACTATACGTCAATCTGATAGTTTAGACACTTAATTAATTGCCTGCTGAGGAAAACCCCCTATGTCTCTCGACGACCAGGTCCGTTCGCGGATTGAATCAATGATCGCCGGCAACGACGTCGTGCTGTTCATGAAAGGCACGCCGCAGCAGCCACAATGCGGATTTTCCGCGACCGTCACCGGAATTCTCGGTGGGCTGGTGTCGGATTACGCGACCTGTAACGTGCTGGAAGACGCTGAGATCCGTGAGGGTATCAAGGCATTTTCGCAGTGGCCGACGATACCGCAGCTGTACATTAATCAGGAGTTCGTCGGCGGTTGCGACGTGATCCAGCAAATGTACGCGAGCGGCGACCTCCACGCGACACTCGGCCTCGAAGCTGAGGAAGTCGTGGCGCCGGAAATCACCATCAGCGATGCGGCAGCCAAAGCGATAGAATCCGTTCGTGCGCAAAACCCGTTGGCGGCCGTGCATCTCAAAATTGACGCGAACTGGAACCACGAATTCAGTCTCAACCCGGCCTCGGGTTTTGAACTCGTCGCATCATCGAACGGTGTTGACGTGCATTTCGACCGCGATTCCGCGGCCCGGGCAAACGGTCTCGAGGTCGATATGGTCGAAGGCTCTCAAGGTGGCGGCTTCTCGGTCAGCAACCCGAATGCACCGCCGCCGGTCGCACAAATGGAAGTGGAAGCCCTGAAAGAGAAGCTCGACCGGAACGAGCCGCTCGAATTGTTCGACGTGCGTGAAATTCATGAACGCGAGCGCGCAAGCATCGAAGGTTCGAAGCTGCTTGATCAGTCAATGGCGGACTACATCGACAGCTTACCGAAAGATACCTGCCTTGTGTTTCACTGCCATACTGGCGTTCGCAGCCAACAAGCGGCCGACTATTTCCGCGTCCGCGGATTCACGAATACGCACAATCTCGTCGGCGGAATAGATGCCTGGTCGGACCGGGTTGATTCCGGCGTGCCGAAATACTGACCCCGCTATTGAACACGCTGCGGCCGGTCGCATCGCGTACCGGCCGCAGGGTTCCTGTTACCTAGCCGAGCAGGACGCTCGCATACTCGTCCTCGTTGAATCCAACGACGATGGTTTTTCCACTCACAAACGTCGGCGCGCGTAAATTCCCGGTGGGCCCGAGCATCGCGTCGACCGCTTCATCGCTTGCGCCACCCCGGGTCGCAAACGACGTCACTTTTTTCCCTTTTGCAACGATCAGTTTGCTGGCTGAATCAGCCAGCGCCTGTGCATCGTCGCGACCCAGCTTACGGGACGCCGGGATCGTTTCTTTGGGCTCCAGCCCGTTGGCCTCCAAAAACTTGGCGGCTTTGGTACAGCTGGTTCATCCCTTGCGGAAGTAATACCAGTTAATTGTCTTGCTCAACGTCTTCACTCCTCTGATCACATTGTCGACGACGCGACTCCCGGAAGAGCCGGCCGATGGCGCGCTGACTTACAACGCCTCTATATCCGCGGCGATTTCCTCCGGAGTCGTTTTCGGGTCGTAACGCCTGATCACATGACCGGATTTGTCGACGAGAAATTTCGCAAAATTCCAGGTGATATCCTCGCTACCATCCGAATTCGGCTGTGCCGCTTTCAGATGCTGGTAGAGCTCGCAGGCACCCGCCCCGTTGACCTCGATTTTCGCGAACATCGGGAAATTCACCCTGTATTTCGATTGCGCAAACGCGAGTATCTCTTCATTCGTTCCCGGTTCCTGCGCGCCAAACTGGTTACACGGGAACCCCAGAACTTTAAACGGCTTGTCGCCGAATTTCTCCTGCAGTGTACGCAGACCTGCGTACTGACCGGTGAGTCCTCACTGGCTCGCGAGATTGACGACGAGCAGCGCTTCGTCGCGATAGCGTGACAACGATACGGAGTCACCGCCAATATCGTTCATCGTCAGGTCGTATAGGGTCGACATAATGTCCTCCTCGTTTAGCCCATCGCAGCTTCCGCAGCCCGAATGCCGCGGCTGTGCATTATACGACGCTGCGGATTGCGGTACCGCCATTTAACGTTCTCGCAACCTCATTCGTCGCCACGACGCCCCTCGGCGGAGTCCGGGACCGTCGTCATGAACGCGTTCTGCCAGCCGGCGAGGTACACAGCCAGTGATTCCAGACTCTCCCGGTGTGTCGCGACCAGCAGGCGGTGAATGATGACGGTGCCGGTGATAAACAATGCGCCGCGCCGCATGGGTGAACCCTCCGTTGTCCTGCCCGTCCTTTACCTTATCGACCGGGGAAAGCATTGCGGGAACGGGTTCAGAGATTAACGCCCCCGCCGACAGATCGATCCCGCAATATGCACTGCGTCACAGTATGCCGTCGCAAGCGCTGGCAACAGCGCCCGCGAAACCCGTGACGACCAGGGATCGCTAGCGATGAGTGCGCGTTTCAACAAGACGCACTCGGGGTACGAATACTAGCTGCAGCCGATTATCCGGTATTCCCGGGAAGCCTTGCGCGGCTGCCGGCAATCACATCAGGTGTAAATCACGATCAACCCGAAACCCTGCTCCGCCGTTGCATAGAGAAACGATTGCAGCGCGGCGAAGTGTTCCGTCAGGTATTCCCGGGTATCCTCGTCATCCCGCTCCCACAATGCTTCGGGATAAGTATTGCGCATCGCGGTCGGTTCGAACGCGGCCAGCAGGCGTTCGCTGTCGACCGGCGCAATGGCTGCTGCGAGATTGGCAACGTCGTTCGCGGAAAAACTCGACGCCGGACCATAACCCACTTCGACGTTGCCAATGGCTGCGCCATCGTCGAACAGACTCTTCGACCGATCAGCGGCGATCCGCTTCAGGCAAAAATTGATCCCGTCCCACGATTTGTCCAGATCCACCTCGAGGCGACCGTCCCCGGCTCCCGGGAGTACCGGCAGGGGATCCGGGACGGGCGTTTCCACCGCACCGAACAGTCGCGCGAGCATTCCGGGTTTGCGTCCCGCGCCGATTTCCGCAAGATACGGATCGGGTTCGTCCGGCAGGTACCACCGCCAGATCAGTGCGGGTTCGGCATGGAGACGTTCGATCGTGTCGTCACTGGTTGAAATCAGAACGCAGCAGATGCCCATGTTTCCTCCCCGGTGTCACACCTGAAGCACCGGCGGCGCAGCCGACCGCCGTTGTTCGTAACACGGCGCCCCGCGCGAAACGGCTTTCTCAAACGTCGCGTGACACATGCCCGGCGACTCGTTACCGGGAGCGTTGCAGTTCCGCTCCCATGAGTCCGTGAACCAGATTGATCGCTTTCAGCGGCCGCAACATAACTTTGAATTCACAGATTTCGTCACGGTGATTCCAGGTCACCAAATCGACGCCGTTGATGGCGACGCCATCGATCGTCACGGTAAACTCCATCACCGCGTGGTCACCCTCCGCAATCGTTCGCACATATTCAAACGAAGGGTTGAATAGCACCGCAAATGCCGCGGCAAGATATTGCGCGGTCAAATCGTTGCCCGATTGCGGCGTATGTACGACCGGCGAATGAAATACGACATCGTCGGCGAGCAGGTTCGTCATCGCCGCGACATCCTGTGCGTGAGCGATACGCTGCCATTGCGCCGCCCGCCGTTGTGCTGTGGTGCTCACCCCCGCCATCCGTACGGGATAGTTGCGGTTCGCAGTTCCCGGCCCGACGTTGCGACGCATGCGATCCCGGTACTACTCACCGAATTCGCGTCCGCGGAGCTCGACCCGTCGTATTTTACCGCTGACGGTTTTTGGCAACGCATCGAGGAACTCGATTTTTCGCGGATACTTGTACGGCGCAGTCACGTTCTTCACGTGGTCCTGGATTTCCTGGACGAGCGCGTCACCCGGCTGATGGCCCGGGGCCAGCACAACGAACGCTTTAACCACCGCGCCGCGGGTCTCGTCGGGGCTCGCGACGACCGCGGATTCGGCGACGGCCGGATGTTCGATCAAGGCGCTTTCAACTTCAAACGGACCGATGCGGTAACCCGCCGACAGAATCACGTCATCGGCGCGGCTCATGAACCAGAAATAACCGTCTTCGTCGGTTTTTGCCCGGTCTCCCGTCAGGTACCAGTCGCCGTTAAAGCACGCTTTCGTACGTTCCTCGTCACCCTGATATTCTTTAAACAGGCCCGGCGGCCATTCCGGCTTCACCCGCACCGCGATATCGCCCTCCTGATCCGGCCCGAGTACGTTGCCGGCATCATCGATCACCGCCAGGTCGATACCCGGTGATGGCTTGCCCATTGAGCCGAAGCGCGGCTCGATGCACGGAAAGCTGCCGCACAACAATACGGATTCGGTCTGACCGTAACCGTCGCGGATCGTCATTCCGGTGGCTTTCCGCCAGGTTTCTATTACTTCCGGATTTAGCGGTTCACCGGCGCCGACGCAGTGACGCAAATGGGGATACTGATACTGCGTCAAATCCTGCAGAACGAACATGCGGTAGATAGTCGGCGCGCCGCACAAGGTCGTAATCGGGTATTGGCCGAGCAGGGCCAGAGATTTATTCGGGTCGAACACATCGGTGTGATGAACGAACAACGTGGCACCGCAGTTCCATGGACCGAAAAAACTGCTCCACGCAGCCTTTGCCCAGCCCGTATCGCTGATATTCCAATGCAAATCGTCCGGGGTCAGATCGAGCCAGTAACGGCCGGTGATTTCATGCGCGAGGCCATAACTGTGCGGCTGGATTGCCATCTTGGGGTAGCCGGTCGTTCCCGATGTGAAATAACACAAGGCATCGTCGTCCCCGTTCGTATCGACGGTATCAAAGTCGTCGCTGGCGGCGGCGAGCGCGCTGTCGTAACCAGTCCAGCCATCACGTTCGCCACCGACAACGATGCGCCCGCGCAACCTGGCCGCCGCTTCGGCTTCTTCGAGTTTCGGCGCGTTCGCTTCATCCGTGATGAAACAAACCGCGGCTGCCGCTTCAATACGGTAGCCAATGTCTTTCGGCGAAAGTTGCGTCGTGCCCGGCGAACACACGGCGCCCATGCGCAGACATGCGGTCAGGATCTCCCACCACTCGATATTACGGCCGAGCATGCAAATGACCGTGTCCCCGCGACCGACTCCGGCATCGGCGAGAACGTTGCACAGGCGGCGCGAACGTTCGGCGAGTTCCGCGAATGTGCGCTTGATTTCCGTTCCGTGGTCGTCGATCCACCACAGGGCGAGATGCTCTGCATTTTTTGCGCCCCACACGTCAATCACGTCCCGCGCGAAGTTGAATTTGGCCGGCGCTTCCCAGGTGTAACTTTCGCGCTCGGCTTCGTAATCGGTCATGTTGGGCATCGAGTGGGTCTCCAGTAATCTCGGTTAACTATCCGGTGCAGGAAAAATGACGGGCGGTTCCTAGAACCAGTCTTCTGCCATGGCCAGACAGGTATCGTCCGCCTGCGTCAGCAACGACAAACGCTCCGGCACCTTGTTCAGCTCGTAGCGGTAAAAATACCGGCACGCCTGCAGTTTTCCCTGGTAGAAATCTTTATCCGTTCCCGTCGCCTGCTCGATTCGTTCAGCTCCGGCGGTCGCCTGCTTGAGCCACATCCACGCTATCACGATGTGCCCGAACGTATCGAGGTAGATGCTCGCGTTCGCGAGGAACAATGTGACGTCACCGCCATCGCGCACCTTAATCAATTCCTCGGTTGTCGCTTCGAGCTCCCTGAGCGTCTCGGCGAGTTCGTCCGCATACTCCACGAGCAACGACAGACCGCGCGCCGCGGTGATAGTTTTTTCCACCTCGGCGGTAAATGCGAGAAACGCGGCGCTCTCACCCATCGTGACCTTACGACCCAGCAGGTCAATACCGTGAATGCCATGCGCGCCCTCGTGAATCGGATTCAACCGGTTATCGCGATAGAAGCGTTCGACCGGGTAATCCGAGGTGTACCCGGCGCCGCCGAGGATCTGGATAGCGTGCTTGTTCGCTTCAAGGCAAAACTCACCGGGCCAGCTTTTGACAATCGGGGTGAGCAGGTCGAGCAGTAATCCGAGCCGGGTCAATTCCGCCGGGTCCGTTTCGGTACACTGCAGGTCGAGCAATCGGGCACAGTAAAGCACGAGCGACAAGGCGCCTTCCGCTGCCGCTTTCTGCGCAAGCAGCAACCGCTTGATGTCCGCATGCTCGACGATCCGAACCTGCGGGCTGGCCGGATTCTTGTCCTGTGGATGCCGCCCCTGGGGGCGCTCGCGTGCGTAGGCAAGAGAATGCAGGTAACCGGTATAGCCGAGCGCCGCGCCGCCGAGACCGACCCCGACCCGCGCCTCGTTCATCATGTTGAACATGTAAGGCAGACCCTGATTCTCCTGACCGACGAGATAACCGTGACATTCGCCCTGCTCGCCAAAACTCAACACCGTGTTGACCGTTCCGCGGTAACCCATTTTGTGGTTGAGTCCCATGCACGTCACGTTGTTCAGCTCACCCGGGCTACCGTCCGGGTTGAGACGGAATTTGGGCACGAGCATCAGCGAGATACCCTTAACCCCAGGGGGGCCGCCGGGTACTTTCGTGAGTACGAGGTGAATGATGTTCTCGGACATTTCATGTTCGGCGGCCGAGATCCACATCTTGCTGCCCGTGACGAGGTAATGTCCGGCCTCGGTCGGCGTAGCCTTCGTGCGTATGTCCGACAATGACGATCCTGCCTGCGGTTCCGACAAGGCCATCGTGCCGAAAAAACGGCCCTCGACCAGTGGCCGCAGGTAACGCTCCTTCTGTTCACCGGACCCGTAGGCGGCGAGCAGGTTCGAAGCGGCAACCGTGATAAACGGATACGCCGTGGTCGAGATATTGGCCGCGTTGAAATACGCATTGCACGCCTGCACGACTATCGAGGGAAGCTGCATACCGCCGTACTCATGCGTCATACCGGCTCCCATGAAGCCCGCGTCACAATAGGCATCGAGCGCTTCTTTCACCGCCCCGAGAATGCGGACTTTGCCGTTGTCGTATTCCGGTTCGCTTTTGTCGAGATCCGCCGCATGCGGCTCGAAGTGCTCGACGGCGAGCTTTTGCGCCGCGTCGATCACCGCGTCGAAGGTCTCCCGGTCGTGTTCGGCGTAGCGTTCGCGGGACGTCAGCGCTTCGGCATCGAGAACTTCATAGAGCAAAAACTCGAGGTCGCGACGGTTTATCAGATTGTCCATGGGGCGGCTTCAGGTCTGAAGAACAGCCCGGGATCTTACCCGATCGCAACGCCGCAGCCATCACCGGGTTCTGCCGGGACGACCGCAGCCGCCGCAACTCAGGGCGGCGCTCAATCGACCGGGGAGATGTTGTCAATGACACCGTCGTCGCCGGTCCGCCCGACACCTGTCGCAGCTATTTCGGACCGGATACGGGTCATGTCAGGCTGAAGCGGCCGTTTCGAGTTCGCCGCGCAGGTGGCGCGCCGCGAAGTAGTAATGCAGCGCGCTCCACAGGTTGACGCCAAACGTGGCGGCGATGGCATAGCGCAGGGAATCGGACCCGTAGGCGGGCGCGAGATGATCACTGATGACGCCGACGAGGGTCGGACCGAGGCCAAGACCAATAAGATTGACGATAAAAAAAAGTACCGCCGATGCAAGCGCGCGCATCCGTGGACGCACGAGGGCGTGGGTCGTCGCGAGCGTGGGTCCGAGGTACATATACCCAAACGCGAGCGGCAACGTATAGAGCGCCAACGAAATTTCGAAATCGCGGCTCAGGATCGCTGCGGCGCCAAATGGCGCGGCAATCAGCGTGGCCGCGCCGGGTACCCACAACGCCCAGCGTGCGTCGCGTACGCTTAGCCGATCGGCGAGATAGCCACCGGCAAAAGCACCGATGGCGCCGCCGAAACCGATAATGAATCCGAGCGGCAGCGCAACGATGGAGATTTGATCGACCGGGATGGCATAGGCCCGTATGTAAAACGACACGAGAAATGCAGCAACCCCGTATCCGACGAAGGCATGCAGTGCGGCCGCCATGGACAGGTGCACGAACGTACGGCTACTGAACAGAATTCTGATGACGTCGGCCACGGCCGGCGGGTGGCCGTCTGCGCCGGGGGGGTCGTATTGGCCGCGCCGTGGTTCTGTCACGGTAAAGCGTACAAGCAATGCGAGCACAACGCCGGGTAGGCCAAGGGCGATAAAAACCGAACGCCAGCCGAACTGATCGCTGACCCAGGCACCGAAGACGTACGCAAGAAACACACCGAACGTGATGCCGCTCGAATAAATGGCGAGCGGTAAAGCGCGCTTCCCGGGCGGAAACAGGTCGGAAATGATCGAATGCGACGGCGGACTGCCGCCGGCTTCCCCGATGCCGACCCCGATACGCGCGAGTAGTAGTTGCGTGAAGTTTTGCGCGACTCCGCACGCGGCCGTCATGACGCTCCACACGCCGACCGCAAGCGCGACAACGTCCCTTCTCACCCCGATATCTGCCCAACGGGCCAACGGAATACCCATCGTCACGTAGAACAGGGCAAACGTCAGACCCTGCAGCAATCCGAGTTGCGTGTCGCTGAGGCCGAGTTCCAGCCGCATGGGTTCCTGCAGGACCGAAATGATCTGGCGATCGACGAAATTAAACACGTACACGAGCGTCAGGACCGCGACGATGTACCATTTCCTGACCAGACCCGGAGCGCCTGCCGTATCCTGCATCATCGATTGTTTACCCTCGATTTTCGCCGCGTCCCGCAACAACGGCACGCGTATCATTATTCGCGGCATGATCGTCAAGAATCATCTGCGCCGCTTTCTCGCCAATCATGATGCAGGCCGCATTCGTGTTACCCGAAACGAGGGTCGGCATGATTGATGCGTCGGCGACGCGTAACCCCTCGAATCCGTGCACGCGCAGACGCGGGTCGACCACGGCATCCGTATCCTGACCCATTTTGCACGTTCCGATCGGATGATAGGCTGATTCGGCACTGCGGCGTACCCAGTCGAGAACCTCCTCGTCTGTATCCACATCGATCCCGGGTTTAAATTCCATACCACACAATGAGTCGAGTGGCGCTCTTCCGAGCAATTCCCGTGTCACGCGTACCGCATCGAGGGTGACCCGCTGATCAAGCGGGTGCCTGAGGAAATTGAAACGTATCGACGGCGATTCAGAAGGGCGGGACGAGCGGACATGGACCGAGCCCTGGCTTTCGGGTCGCATTTGATTCGCCATGACCGTCATGCCGGGCCGTGCGTGCAGGCGCCGATCGGCCGTATAGCTGTAAGGCAGAAAATGAATTTGAATATCCGGCGCCTTGAGCTCCGGGCGCGAACGCAGAAACGCGAGGATCGGTGCGACAGGTTGCGCGAGAAAACCGTTGCCGCGCAACACATAGCGAAGCGCTTCGCGAACGAACCCCGCACCGCGCGCCCGGTCGTTGTACGAGACCCCGGGCCGCTCGATGCTCCAGCCCATGCGCACTGCAAAATGATCACGGAGATTTTCCCCGACCCCGGTGAGTCCGTGGCGCAGCGGAATGCCGTGAGCGCGCAATACCTCGGGCCGACCAATCCCGGACAGTTCCAGCAGCTGCGGCGACTTGACGGCGCCCGCTGAACAGATGACCTCGCGCGCGGCGAACACAAGCGTGTCGGCACCCTTGTGCCGATAGCGCACCCCCAGACACCGGGGCCCGTCAAACAACAACACTTCAGCCGAAGCGTTCGTTAACACGGTCAGGTTCGTGCGCCGTCGCGCCGGATTGATGTAGCAGTTCGCGACGCTCATCCGCCGGCCGCGCGAAATCGTGCATTGGGTCCGCGCTATACCGTACTGATCGGCGCCGTTGTAGTCGGGGTTTCGAGCGATGCCGAGTGTTTCGCCCGTCGCAAACAAGGCTTCATACAGCGGGTTGTCGTCATCGACTTCGCTCACCATCAGGGGGCCGCCCTGTCCCCGCCACCGATTAGCACCCGGCACGTAATGCTCCATATGCCGAAACCAGGGCAGAACATCGGCATACGACCAGCCAGTGTTACCCAGCGCCGCCCATCTGTCGTAGTCACCCGGATGTCCCCGGACAAAGACCGAACCGTTCATCGCGCTCGACCCGCCGAGCAGGCGCCCGCGCGGCACGGCAAGGCGACGGTCGTCCAGGTCCGGATCCGGTTCCGCTTCAAAGCACCAGTTCGCTGCCGGGTCGTCGATCAATTTCGCCGCACCGGCCGGAATGGATGTAAGCCAGTGCCCTGCATCGCCGGCTTCGAGCAGCAATACGGTGTACCGGCCGTCCGCACTCAGCCGGTTCGCGATCACGCCGCCGGAAGACCCGGCCCCGACGACTATAAAATCGAACGTCGACACCGGGTTAGTCGGGCGGGCCGCCGCGACTCGACTGTTGCAAAGACACGACCGGCCGATGCAGAGACTCAGGCCGTGTAGCCGCCGTCGACCGTGATCGTACTGCCGGTCGTATAAGACGAAGCATCCGAAGCGAGATACAACACGGCAGCAGCCATTTCATCCGGGTCGGCCGAGCGCTTCAACGGCGTGCGCATCATCGCCGGCGTGTAGAACTCGTCGTCGTCGTGCAGCGCCTGCGCGAATTTCGTTTGTGTAAGACCCGGCACCAGCGTGTTAATGCGCATGTTGAACTGCCCGCACTCATTCGCAAATGCCCGGGACATATTGATGACAGCGGCCTTGCTCATCGAGTACACCGCCTGCTTGTCGCCGGGAGTGACGCCGTTGATCGACGCGACGTTGATGATGCTGCCGCCACGCTGGTCCCGCATCCGTTTGCCCGCTTCAACACACATGTAGAAATACCCGCGCATGTTAACTTCGAGCGTCTTCTCGAACGCGGCGACCGGTGTATCGAGAATGTGACCGTAATAGGGATTCGCTGCCGCGTTGTTCACGAGGACGTCGATACGACCGTGTTTCGCATCGATCGCGTGGAACAATTGTTCGATTTGCTCTACCCGTCCCATATGGCACTCAACGGCCTCCGCACTGCCACCGGCGGCTTTAATCGAATCGGCGACGGCAGCGCAGCCGTCGAGCCGACGGCTTGCGCAAATAACGTGCGCGCCGTATTCGGCAAGAATACTTGCAATCGATGCGCCGATACCGCGGCTTGCACCGCCGACGACGGCTATTTTCCCGTCGAGATCAAATTGATTCTTGCTCATGGATCAAGCCCTCGTCTGCAGCGCGCGGCGTGCGACGGCAAGTTTGTGCACTTCATCCGGGCCGTCGTAGATTCGCGAGCCCCGATCTTCGCGATAGAAATGACTCAGCACTGTATAGTCCGTCATACCGTAAGAGCCGTGAACCTGCATCGACAGATCGACGACCTTCCGCAGCACCTCCGCCCCGTGATACTTGATCATCGAAATGTCGTTGCGCGCTGCTTTCGCGCCGACCTGCTCGATACGCCACGCACAATGCAGTGTCAGCAGTCGCGTTGCAGCGATCTCGGCCTCACACTCCGCGATCCACACACGTATGAGATCGCTGTCGGCGAGGCGCCGATCGTCGGCGCCGATTACCCTGTTCGAAGCGCGCTCGACCATCATGTCGAGCGCACGGTTGCAGATTCCGATCCATCGCATACAGTGGTGAATTCGTCCGGGACCGAGACGCGCCTGGGCCATGCGGAATCCCTGGTCCTGTTCCCCCAGCAGGTGATCGGCCGGTACGCGGCAGTCACTGAAGCTGACTTCGCAGTGTCCGAACAGGTCCTGCTGCGCGTGACCCATAATGGGTGTCACCTTGTCGATCGACAGCCCGGGCGTGCCGGCCGGGACGATGATAATGCTTTGCCGGTCGTGCGGCGCCGCGTCAGGGCTCGTCGTCGCCATAACGAGAAACATCATCGCGCCTTCGGCGCCCGTGATGAACCATTTTTCACCGTTCAGTACCCATTCGTCACCGTCGCGTCGGGCCGAGGTCTGCAGAAAAATCGGGTTCGCCCCGGAATTGTTCCGCTCGGTCATGACGAAAGCGGTGCGTTCGCCCCCGACCATGCGCCCAAGCCACGCAGATTTTTGCTCGGGTGTTCCGAACAAATGCATCGTCTCAATGTTGCCTGCATCCGGAGCGTTGCACCCGAAAACCGGGTGGCCGAGCGGCGAACGGCCAAGGACTTCGGACACGAGGCCGTGATCGACGAGGTCGAGGCCCAGTCCACCGTATTCCGTCGGATGATTCGGAGCCCACATTCCGAGTTCCTTGACGCGTTGCTGCTTGCTCTTGATCTCGGCAAGTACCGCACCGTAGCCGTGTTCGAGAAATTCGGATTCGAGGGGCACGACTTCGTTGTCGAGGAATTCACGGACCCGGGCGGTGAATTCAAGTATTTCCGAGGATGGCTGGAAGTCCAAGTGGCGCTCTCCCTGATCGTGCGATGTCATTGGCGAACCGCGGATGCTACGGCGTGCCGACCGGTTCGTCCAGAGATGCGCTATGCTCGCGAAGCGAGAAACAGGCGGAGTAATACGTCGATGAAATTTTATGATTGCCAGACAGCCCCGAGCCCCCGACGCGCGCGAATATTCATCGCTGAGAAAGCGCTGGATATTGAAACTGTCGAAATCGATCTCCGTAACGCGGAGCAGCTCAGCGAATCGTTCCGGCGCATTAATCCGCGCTGCACCGTGCCGGTGCTCGAGCTCGACGACGGTACCCGGTTGACGGAAAACATCGGCATCGCAAGCTATCTCGAGGCCGCGTTCCCCGACCCACCGCTGATGGGTTCAACGCCACGCGAAAAGGGACTCGTCTCAATGTGGAATGCGCGGGTCGAACTCGAAGGGTTGTGGCCGGCCGCCGACGCATTGCGAAACAGCACGGCGCGCATGAAAGACCGCGCCGTTACCGGCCCGACCAACCACGCCCAGATTCCCGAACTCGCAGCGCGCGGGCTCGAACGCTGTGCAGAATTCTTCGTTACCCTGAATGAGCGCCTGGCCGACTCGGAATATCTCGCCGGGGACGTCTATTCCCTTGCTGACATTACCGCTTTATGTGTCGTTGATTTCGCCGCCTGGGTCAAGGTAAAAATCGGCGACGATCAGCCCCACCTTCAGCGCTGGCACTCGACCGTGAGTGCGCGCCCGAGTGCCGCGTTGTAGCCGCCGCTTCGGCGACGGTCACCGCCCACCAGGGTCCCGCCGTCCTTTGCAGGAGCGCAGACCAGTACCACGCCGACACGTCGGTCCACCCATTGCCCGATTCATCGACAATACGCTCGGAGACCCGCACCCGGTACGCCTGTCTCGTCGCGGTAAACCCCGACCATCGGCGCTGATCCCCATCAATGCGTAACGGAGCCGGATCGACTGCGTACCCCAATGCGCGGTAACAATCCGAAGCGGGATGCAGCTTCCGCGTCGGCCGCGCGACCCAGCGGATAATGAATTCGCGCGTCCCGTCGGTAAAGCGTCCGATTCGACCCGGAAACGCCGCGGCGAAAACCCGCTCTCCCTCGTCGAGAGACAACGTGGTAAGCGGCCGGCCGTCAAACGTCCGTGGCCAGCCCGGAAACGGATATCGAGTGGATTTCGCTGCCGGGTCGGACGTGGTTATGAGAAGCGGCTGTACCGCCCCGATTGCAAGCAATACCAGGAAGCCGACCATCGGGTTCATGATGGATGCCCGTCGAGCCGGTACGCCAGTGCGAGCAGCCCGGCGGATCCGATGCTGAAACAGACAATGCCGATCGCTGCGTGGGTGAAAGCCGGCGCATCGACGATGCCCGTTTCCGTGTAAAACAACGCGCTGACGCGCAGCACGTTGACGAGGATCACGATGATAATAGTCGCGAACAGCAGCCTGATGCTCGCCCCCGGCTTCATGTTCGTCAATGCGATCATCGAAAATGATAACAACGCACCCGCCCACAGCATCTTGATACCACTGCATGGCGCGTCAATGACAACCTGCGTCGCCCCCCACAGCAGCACGGCGCCTTCGGCCCGTACATTCAGTCCGGCGAGTTGCAGCAGCGGCGCGGCTATTTCTCCGACCGCGACTCGCAGCGGAAAAGCGAACAGGAACTGAAATGTAGAGACGACGGGCAACGCCAGCATGAACAAGCCCCAGACGCCAATGTCCGGCGAACGTTCGGCACGGGTGGCACTCACCAGCATTGCAAGCACGCTGAAAGCGACGACCCCGCGCAGCAGCGGTGGCAACGACCCGTAGCCGACAATGTAGACGGCAGCGAGCAATCCCGGCCCGATCAAGCTGCGTGGCACAACGACGCCGGGAGTTCCGCGCAGAGCGACGATCGAGACCGCCACGATTAAGGCGAACAGGCCCCAGGGCTCGCCGCCGCCGTCATCGAGTCGGCGAGCGTACCAGTCCCATACCGGCCAGAATGCGACGAGCGCGGCGGCCAGCAGCCAAGTGACCGGCCACGCCCGAACGTGACTCACGAACGCCACAACGGGTGGCGCGTCCGGCGGGCAAAATAGCCCAGGACGAGCACGACGATGAACAGCAGCCCCATGACTTCCGGTTCCGGGACGGTCGGAACATTCGCCGCATCGGCGGGTTGCAGACCCGCTTCATCGTATTGCGACGCTGCTTCCAGTACGACCGCGCCCGTGACCGCTGTCACGAGTTGATAACGAATGCCGAGTGCCGCGGCGGCGGCATCGCCTGAGCGATCGATCGCCGATGCCAGATCACGAACGCTGTCGTAGGCCCACAGCCGTGCGACGTGTGACCCCGCCTCGCGGGCCAATGGTTTCGATGCCGGCGGCGCTACCGTCTCGTGCGTACGTTCGAATCGATAGCCGGAACGTTTGCCGGACCACGTCGAAAACAAGCGGTCGAGTGTCGTCGACAAATCTCCGGTGACCGCCACAGGACGAATCTCCGGATAGCGGGCCAACGCGCGCTTCAGTTCGTTCTGACCCGGACTGACCTGGACGCTGTAAAGCGGCACGATGGACCCGTCGGCGCTCGCGAACGCGGCCGGGTCGGGCACGGTCCGGCTCGGGATCGCCTGCGCGCCGTGGATCCAGAGCACCGCCACGCCGCCGCGGCCGGCTGCGAACGTCATTGCGCGTTGCAACGCGTCACCGTTGTCCATGCCACCCGCGAATGCCTCTCCGGCGATGGACAGGGCGAATTCCCGTTGCGAGGACGCATTCTCGACACGCGATTGTCTGACGCTGTCGCCGGCGAAGAATACGGTCAGCGGCAGCTCCGCCGGAACGTTGTCGACGGCCTCGACGATCGCATCGACGTGCTCCCGCATCGATCGTGACCCATCGATCACGACGACGACTTCGCGATAGCGCTCGTCTACTGGTACCACGCGCTGGACGACGACGCCCGGGGATTCCGACAGGTCGTCCCGCGCCAATGTCGCCCGGACACCCGAATCTCTCGATGCAGCGATCACGACGGACGCGGGTTCTTCCACCGTGCCGGCGACAACATGGACACCGTCCGCCGTTACCGTTGTTCCAAGCCCGGCACCGTTCACCGACAATGCCGAGGTCGATGTAACGTTCAACCCGTGTCCGAAGGCATCCGGGATGGCTATGTTCCTTTCTTCGATGCGCGGCAAGGTCAGCTCAGCTCCACCCCGCGACACGAGGTTTAGTGGCACCGTCATGCCCAGGCGGAACCGCATCGACCCACCGCGTGGCGGCACCGGAAACAATTGCGCAAGGACCGAATCCGGCCCGGCCAGAGTAACGAGCAGCGGATCGCGTTGGCGCGAGACAACTTTTTCGTACGCTTCGCGCACCACCGCGCTCGTGCCGAATGCCGCTTCGCGCTCCTCGCCGTTGATCCAGAGCGTAACTCGACTGACCACGGCGCCCGGTGGTAACGTCATTTGCAGGCGCCCCTCACCGATTCGCTCGGATGTGTTTTCGACCTCGATCGTCCACTCGAGATAAGCCAATGCCGCATCGGGATGAACGCGCGCTCGCATAGCCGAATTTCGGAGTACCAGGCCGCCGCTTCGCTGTCCGACGACCGCTCCTCCGATATCTCGGTCGCTATTGAACTCGCCAATAAACGCCGGCGGCGCAACCGAGTTAAAAGGCTTTCCGGTCACGCGGTAGAAAATATTCCGCGCCTCGTCAGTCGATACGTTGCGATGTCCGGACATCACGACGCTGAAAACGTCGGCCATTTGTCCCCGACGAACGTAACAGGCACGCAGCAGGGCGGTTTCATCACCGGCGAATCGCAGGATCCGGATGCCGCGCCCATGCTCAACCGGGTCCGTCGATGTTGCCATCTGCAAACCAATTTGTGTCACAACGGCGGGAAGCTGCAGGCCGATCAAGAGCGCAATGGCGCACGCAATACCGATTCGGCCTCGAACCCGGGGCAAGCCACCCGCGCGGCCGGCACGCGAGAGCGCTCTGCGCAGAAACAAGGCGACAGTCAATGCGGCGAGCGGCGCAAGCGGTAACAGGCCGATGAGCACAATGACACCCACGACACCGATCGGCACGAGCGGTATGAAAAGAACGCTGTAGAACAGGGCGATCCCGATGACCACCGCATTCAGTTGCGAGAGCCGCCAATAGCGTTCCTCTTGTCCACGCCGCAGTCCCCACCAAACAGACAAATTGACCAGCGGTACTGCGGCAACCAGTCCAACGTGAGCGAACGTCGGCAACGGATCGAAAAAAATCATCGCGCACTGTCGGGTCAACAGTTCGTAGACTAATGCCGCAACCGGTAAGGCAACGCCGAATGCGAGCATCGAGAACGTCTTCACAAACCCTTTCATCGATCCGGCCTGGCCGTATGGGTCAGCAACGCATCGGCCCGGGCGCGCGACCAGTTCCATCCGCGCCATCCTTCAGAGTCGTACCAGCGTTCGTTAAACCGCATCTCGCGAACAACGGACGAACCCGTTTGGCTCCGGTCCGTCGCGAATGCTTCCAGCAATTCCGGCACCGCATCGGCGCTCAGGTTCAGAAGGTAGCGGGTATCGAGTCGGCCCGTGTCGGCCAGACGGTCGACGTTCGTTCTGGCGATGACCGCGTCCGGGTTCACAACGTACAACACGACCGTGGTCAGTAATGCGGAAGCGATAACGCCCTGGACGAAACGCCCCGGTCGCCCCAGCAGTGTCGTGGCACAGAACCAGGCATAGATAATGCTCAACCACACCATAAATGCGCTCGAGTAGAAACGGAGCTCGGTGAGTCCGTACGCATCCACGTACAAATGCATCCGGTGCATTGCCGAGGCCACGATTACGATAACGAAAAAGACCAGCCCGCCGCCAAGGATAGTGAACGCGCGTGATGCGAACCCGCCCTCTTCGCGCATCAACCAGCGGGCACAAAATAGCGTCGGCAGCAGCAGTACCGAGATCCAGACCAACTCGAAGAACCCGCGACGCGCGTAGGCCGAATAACTCAGCACGTTGCGTCCGCGCACGAGTGCATCGTCGCCGAAAAAGTAGCTTGACTGGATCACAACATAACTCAGGAACAGGGCATTCAGCGCCGCCAGTACCATCGCGACCTCAATGGCGCCACAGTGCCAGGGAGGCGGTTGAACACTCTCGCCCGTGTTCCCCGGAGACGCGCAACACAGCCTGATGAGCGCGACGGACACCCACAGACAGATGCTGAATATCAACAGGCGCTGAATCAACACCGCGACGTCCCAGTCGAGGAGATTGGCACTGAAGGCCTCGAATCGAGCGTCCGCGCTCGCAAACAGCGAACCGAACAGCAGCAGTACCGGGACAACCCCAATCATGCCGCGCCCCATCGCACGTACCTGTACGGCGCGCGCGGTGCGATATTCACCCCACGGAATTTCGTGACGGACCAGGTCGGGGGTCGAACGAAATAGTCCGGCGACGGCCCGTCCGAACTCTTTGCCGGCTGCATAAGGGCCACAATCGGCTAGCGTTTTGCCATGCGCTCTTATACTCAGATCCAAAACGACGAGCAGCGCCGCGCCGCATCCGAGGGTGTGCAGCATCAACGAGTCCCGCCAGGCGAAACCGAGGGCGAAAAATAGCAGGATGCCGAGTAATGACCAGTCGTTCCCGGACACAAGGCCACGGTCGATGAACCGAACCAGCGCGATGCCGCCGAGCGTGAGCACGACGAACAACGGCACGTTGACCCCCGCCGCGGCGCCGCTGAACAGGACGATCCCGAACAGACCCAGCGCGGTGCCGACACCGAGAATGACGACGCTCAATGGTATAGTCTTTTTCATCGCAATAACTCCCGAAACAAAGGTTGACCGGCAAGTGCCGTTAAACCCAGTGTCGTAAACAAGGGTGCAATTCAGATGGAAAAGTCGTGGCGATACAGAGGCAATTTTGTGCAATTTCTGCACAATTGCCCCGCACTTGCCCCGCGCCCGGGCTGCGCCGATGTCTCCGACAACGCCCGGGAGGGTCGATGACACGCGTCCTGATCGTCGATGATGACGCGCATATTCGCGAGGTTGTCCGGTTTGCGCTCGAATCCGCGGGCATGGACACCGTTGAAGCAGCCGACGGTCCCGAAGCTGTTCGCTGTTTTTCCGACCGCCCCTGCGATTTGGTGGTACTCGATGTGATGCTACCGGGTATGGATGGTACGGACGTTTGCCGTGTCATCCGACAGGACTCTCCCGCGCCCATCATTTTTTTGTCAGCCCGGGATGACGAAATCGATCGCATCATCGGACTCGAAATCGGCGGCGACGATTACCTGACAAAACCGTTCAGTCCGCGAGAACTCGTTGCGCGCGTCCGTGCGGTGTTGCGACGTATCGACAGCGCAACGGAGCCGGCAAAACAACACAATCTGTCCCACGGCCGCCTTCACCTCGACCTGGCCCGCTGCGAAGCGAGCTGGGACGCCCACCGGGTCGTGCTAACCGCGACGGAGCTGGGACTATTGCGAACCCTGATAGCCCACCCGGGCAACGTGTACAGCCGTGAAGAGCTGATGACCGGCGGATACGATTATCAGCGGGTCGTATCTGATCGCACGATCGACTCCCACGTACGCCGCGTGCGCGGTAAATTCGCCGAATTCGATGCCCACCCGATAGAAACCGTTCACGGCATTGGCTACCGGCTCGGGGCGTGCTGACGCGGGTTGTAACGCTATGAAACGACCGAGCCTCCGCAGCATCCTCCTGGTCGTCAACCTGACCGTGTTGCTGTTGCCCGTTGCCGGTATCTGGGCGTTACGCGTGTACGAAAGTACGCTCGTGCGCCAGACGGAATCCTCGCTCATCGCCCAATCCGCGTTTATCGCCGCTGCTTTCAGGAATTCATTGCTGGCCGCCTATCAGGACGATGCGCCCGGTTTACAACATTTCCTCGCCGACACCGGGTCCCACATCGGCGACGTGTCGGGCGGCGACACCGGCGAACCGGCATGGGCGTTTCGCGCTGCCACGCTCGATCTCGCGGTCGACCCGGTCCTGTCACGACCGGTCGATGCCGTCAGCAGCGCGCAAGCGCCGGACCCGATAGCCGCGGACGTCGGGCGCGAACTCGAAAGAACCATGAACGAAGCGCAACGCACCACACTCGCCGCGATGCGCATTGTCGACCCCAACGGTATCGTGATCGGATCGACAGGCGACGACACCGGTCTCTCGCTTGGACATCTCACAGAGATCGAGCGCGCTTTATCCGGAGAGGTCGTGAGCACGCTGCGTCTGCGAGTGTCGGATGAGCCGACCCCTGCGCTCGGTTCGATGAGTCGGGGTGCCAACATTCGCGTATTTGTCGGAACGCCGATAGTGCACGACGGCCACGTAATTGGTGCCGTCATGTTGTCACGAACCCCGGTAAACATCGCCAAGGCCGTGTACGAGCAACGCACCATGCTCATCGCAGCAGCGCTCGTACTGATCGCGATAGCCGGCTCGATGTCGCTATTCACGGCATTTACGATCCGTCGGCCAATCGAGGCGCTCGTCCGCCAGACACGAAGAGCGATACTGGGGGAGCCCGGGGCTGTCACACCGCTCGAAGCCCCCGTCACCGAAGAGATTGCGATGTTGTCAGGTGCGGTCGCACAAATGGCGGATAACCTGGAAGAACGGGCGAACTACATTCGTGACAGCATGCATCATATTTCTCACGAGTTTAAAACACCGTTAACGGCGATCGTCGGCAGCATCGAACTCCTGCGCGACCACGCCGATACGATGAGTGACGCACAAAGACAGCGATTTCTGGATAACCTGGAAAGTGATGCGCACCGCCTGGACAATTTGCTGCGGCGTTACCTGGAGCTTGCCCGGGCAGATGCCGTTCGCGAGGCATCCGGGCGGTCGCATTTAAGCGAATCGATCGAGGCGTTCGCCGAAGAATATCGCAAGCACGGTCTCGACATTACCGTCAGCGGCGATCCTGAATCAGATCTCGTCGCAGCGAACCAGGAAACCTGCGACGGTATTCTCGGTAACCTGTTCGAGAACGCCCGGCAACACGCCGGCGCGAGTTGCAAAATCGCGATCGAACTGACCAAGGTGGCAACGCCTGAAGGGTCATTCCTGCGGATCCGCTTTGCCGATGACGGTCCCGGGATTGCCCGCGATCAACGCGACACAATTTTCGAACCGTTTGTAACATCCCGACGAGACGCAGGCGGGACCGGTCTCGGTCTGGCTCTCGCCCGTGCGCTCGCCCGCGCAAGCAACGGCACCATTGACCTCGAAAGCGCGGCGTCCGGGTCGGTTTTTCTTGTTGATTTGCCGGTGGCTGACAGCTAGCCGGCGTCTGCGGTACCCGCGATCAGGGATAGATGCGGTGAGTCCGCCATCGATCGCCGTCACGGACATAGCACGCGCGGTCGTGCAACCGGGCCGGGCGTTCATCCCAGAATTCGAAATGGGTCGGTACGAGCCGATAGCCCGACCAGAACGCCGGACGCGGGATCGGGCCGTCGCCGAATTTTTCTGTGTACCCGGCCACGCGACGTTCGAGTTCGTCGCGAGACGCGAGCAATTCCGACTGCCTGGATGCCCATGCGCCGATCTGCGATTCACGCGGACGCGAATCAAAGTAACTATCCGCCTCCTCGTCCGAGACGAGTTCGACCGTCCCGTCAATGCGCACCTGCCGTGCCGTTGATTTCCAGTGAAAACACATCGCGGCATAAGGGTTTTCGGTGAAATCGTGGCATTTCCGGCTGCCGAGGTTCGTATAGAACACGAACCCGCGTTCGTCATAGGCCCGCATCAGCACGATACGGACCGACGGGCGTCCGTCCGCATCGGCGCTGGCAACGGCGACGGCGTCGCGTTCGGCCGTTTCCGTGGCCCTGGCCTCGTCAAACCAGACGGTAAATTCTTCGAATGGATCCGTATTCACAGTGCGCGCAACCCGCTGTGCCTAAACCCCGAACGGGTGGCGCACGACGATAGTGTCCGCGCGGTCCGGGCCGGTGGATATCATATCGACCGGTGTATCCGTAATTTCGGCGATGCGTTCGAGGTATCGTCGGGCGTTCGCCGGCAGCGCATCGTATTCGCGCACACCGACGGTCGATTCGCTCCATCCGTCAAGCTCTTCATAGATGGGTTCGACTTCGTCGAGCGCGTCCGCCCCGGGCGGCGCCAGGGTGGTCGTGCCATCCGGCGTGCGATAGCCCACGCAGATGCGAATTTCATCAAGGCCGTCAAGGACGTCGAGTTTCGTGACGCACAAGCCCGAGAGGCTGTTCACAATGCGCGCGCGCCGTAACGCGACAGCATCGAACCACCCGCAACGGCGGGGGCGGCCCGTGGTCGCGCCAAATTCATGCCCCTTACTTGCAAGATGCTCACCCATTTCATCAAACAACTCGGTCGGGAAAGGGCCGGAACCTACACGGGTCGTGTACGCCTTCGTAATACCGAGTACGTAGTCCATCCAGCGCGGACCACTGCCCGTGCCGGTGCTGCCAAAGCCGGCAGTGGTGTTCGAGGAGGTCACGTAGGGATAGGTGCCGTGGTCGATATCGAGCAGAGTACCCTGGGCGCCTTCGAACAACATGTTCGAGTCGGCTTCGTGCATCCCGTAGATAATTTCTGCGACGTCGGCGACCATCGGTCGTATCGTATCGGCGTAGACCATTTGCTCGTCGAGGATACGCTGAAAGTCGAGCGCCTCCCCGCGGTAGTAATTTGTCAGGACGAAATTATGATAGTCGAGAACTTCGCCGAGTTTCGCCGCAAACCGTTCACGGTGCAGCAAATCGCCGACCCGTAACGCACGCCGCGCAGCCTTGTCTTCATAAGCCGGTCCAATCCCGCGACCGGTCGTGCCGATTGCCTTGGCGCCGCGCGCTTTTTCCCGCGCGAGATCCAGTGATACGTGATACGGCAATATCAGGGGGCACGCGGCACTGATCAGTAATCGTTCGCGCGCCGGGACCCCGTTTCCCTCGAGCATCCCGAGTTCTTCAATCAGAGCCTCGGGAGAGACGACAACGCCGTTACCGATAAGACAACGGACATTGTCACGCAGGATCCCGGAGGGAATCAGATGCAGTACAGTCTTCTCGCCGTCGATCACGACCGTGTGTCCGGCATTATGCCCACCCTGAAAGCGGACAACGGCATCCACCCGGTCGGTCAGCATATCGACGACCTTGCCCTTGCCTTCGTCACCCCATTGGGTGCCGATAATGATCACTGACCTGCCCACCGATTTGTCCTCGACTATTCGTCCAGCCCGACACTGGCCCACTCGCCAGCCGTCTCGACCAGCGTGTGTGTACAATCCATGGCTCGCGCGTCACCCGTCTGCCCAGGTAATTCCTGCACGACCAGGGTGCCCGCGGCACGCAGGTCCGCGATCGTCCGGAGTAAACCGGCGTCGTTACCAGCCGGTGCAAAAACCCTGCGACGGTTGACCCGCTCGTGCGGGCGAACCCCAATCAGATTTTTTAAATCAGTGCTGAAACCCGTAGCGGCACGGTGCCGCCCGAACTGTCGCCCGATATTATCGTAGCGACCGCCCCACGCTACTTCGCGTCCGGCGCCGGGTAAATACGCGGCGAAAATCACGCCGGTGTGATAGCGGTATCCGCGCAACTCGGCAAGATCGACATGCAAATCAACCGCCGGAATTCGTACCGCGAGCAATTGCGTGAGGTCCGACAAGGCGTCGACCGCACGGCCCACGCTCTCCGGTGCGCCGGCCAGGAGACCGCGTGCGTCTTCGATGACTTCAACCCCACCGTTGAGTTCAAGCAAGGCCGTGATATGCCCCCGTGTCGCGTCATTGACGGCGTTTTCCTCGAGGCAGTCCTGGACTTCCGCGCCGTCTTTGCGCAACAGGGCATCGAGCAGTTTGTCGGCTGCGAAATGGTCGAGCGCCGCGGCGTCGATCAGTGCCTTGAACAGGCCCATGTGGCCAAGTTCGATCGTTACCTGTTCGAGCCCTGCCATGTGCAGTACATCCGCCATGAGACACACGATCTCGGCATCACTCTCGATACCCTCATGGCCATACAGTTCTGCTCCGACCTGCAGCGGATTCCGCGAACCGGCGAATTTATCCGGTCGCGTATGCAGGACCGGGCCGAGATAACACAACCGCTGAGGCAAATCAGTCGGCAGTCGATGCGCGTCGATGCGGGCAATCTGCGGTGTGATATCTGCCCTCACGCCCATCAGGCGACCGCTAACCTGGTCGGTGATTTTAAACGTCTGCAAATCAAGGTCTTCACCGTTTCCGGATTGCAACGATTCGATGAATTCAACGAGCGGCGGTACCACGAGGTCGTAGCCCCAGCTGTCGAACAAGTCGAGTATGTCGCGACGGAGTTGCTCGAGCGGCTGCGCATCAGGCGGCAGTACCTCGTCCACCCCGTCGGGCAGCAGCCATCGTTCTCCGCGTCGCATAAGTTATCTCACGAGGTACAGCACGATGAGACCGATCGACATACTGGCCAGACCAACCGTGCGTAATGTTTTGTTATTCATCTGCGAGGCAAGCAGCAGCGTTCGCCGATACTGTGCCGGACTCAGGAACGGCATGATACCCTCGAACACGAGCACGAGCGCAATGCCCACAAACAGATCCTGCCACATCGGCACCGTACCTCACGCTGTTCGGTCGATTGCGGCGGTGGCGCCGGCTCAGTTTCCAGCCGGATTCGCGAAGTACTTGAAGAACTCCGAATCCGGGTCGAGCAGGAATACGTCGCCACGATTGCGGAAGCTCGCCTTGTACGCCGTCAGACTGCGATAAAAATCGTAGAATTCCGGGTTGCGATTGAAAGCATTGGCATAAATTTCCGCCGCTTTGGCATCGCCCGCGCCGCGCATGGTTTCGGCATCCCGATAGGCGTTCGCCCCGACAACGGTCCGCGAACGATCCGCGTCGGCGCGTATCATGATCGCTTCCTTCTCGCCGCGGGCGCGGAACTCGCGCGCAACCCGGGCGCGTTCGGAACGCATTCTTTCGTACACGTTGGAACTTACTTCCGCCGGCAGGTCGATGCGTTTCAGTCGCACGTCGAGGACGTCCAGACCCAGCTCTTCGCCGCGCTCATTGGCAGTACGCGTGACGATAGCCATGATCGCTCCGCGTTCGCCTGACACCACTTCCTGCACCGTCCGTTTACCGAACTCGCTGCGCAGTCCGTCGTTTATTTTCTGGTACAACAAAACGCCCGCACGACGCGCGTCCCCGCCGGTGGAGATGTAATACTTCACGACATCGTTGACCCGGTAGCGCACGAAAGAATCGACGATAACGTCCTTTTTCTCGCCGGTAAGAAACCGTTGCGGTTCCGAATCCAGCGTCTGCAGACGGATGTCGAATTTCTTCACGTTCTGATAGATCGGAATCTTGAAGTAGAGTCCCGGTTCGAAATCGAAACGCTGAATCTTTCCGAGCTGAAAAAGTATCGCGCGTTCCTGTTCGTACACCCGGAACATACACACGGACGCTAATCCAATTATCAGGGCAAGTGTAATAACGATTCTTGGCAACATATCAGCGTTCTCCCCGCATACGGCTATCCGTCCGGTCGCGACTCGCGGACCCCGATGTGCGCGGCAGATCTTGCGTATCCGGGAGCAGATCGCGCAACGTCGACTGCGATTTAGCGTCGTTTCCGCTTTCGAGCAACTTGTCGATCGGCAGATACATCAGGCTGTTGCCGCCCTTGTTATCAAGTACGATTTTCGGGTTGTCGGCGAGAACCTCTTCGATCGTATCGAGGTACAGCCGCTTGCGCGTAACACCCGGTGCTTTTTCGTATTCCACGAGCAGTTGTTCGAATCGCCGGGCTTCACCCTGAGCTTCCGCGACGACCTGCTCTTCGTAGGCTTCTGCCTGGAGCAGGATCCGGGCCGCCTCGCCCAGCGCTTTTTCGTCGATCTCATTGCGATAGGCTTCAGCCTCGTTGATGCGCCGCTGTTCATCCTCGCGCGCCTTGATCGCGTCATCGAAAGACGCCTTCACTTCTTCCGGCGGTTTCGCCGGCTGCATATTCACACTCGTGACCTCGATACCCGAATCATAGGTATCGAGTATTTCCTGGATCAGTTCGATGGCACCGGCGCCGATTTGTGCGCGGCCTTCGGTAATGACGAAATCGAGCGTACTTTGTCCGATGATGTCGCGAATTGCGCTCTCGGTGACGCGCTGCACGGTCACATCGGGATCGGCAATCTTGAACAGGTAATTCCTGACGTCCTTGATCCGATACTGAACCGCCATTTCGACGTCGACAATATTTTCGTCCTGCGTCAGCATCGTCGCGTTAACCGTGAACGGTCTGATCTGCTCGACGTTGACGGTAATGACTTCGTCGATCGGGCGCGGCAGCTGGAAATTTGGTCCGGGTAGCAATGTGTCGACGTATTTGCCGAAGCGCAGCACAACCCCGCGTTCCGCCGGTTCTATTCGCCAGAATGTCGCCATGAACAGTACGACGCCGAGGCCGATCACAACGAACACCCACATCAGGGGCGAGAGGCCGCCGCCGCTCGCGCCCGGGGTCGAAGGTCGGCGGCCACCGCCGCCAAACAAGCCGCCAAGCTTGTCCTGCATTTTGCGTACCACCTCGTCAAGATCGGGCGGGCCGTCGTCGCTTTTGCGTCCGCCCCAGGGGTCGCGGTCGTTGCCGTCAGGATCGTTCCAAGCCATTAAATGTTCTCAATTATTTCCGGCATGCGCCGGGCGTGTGATTGTACGGGGCGCCGCCCCCTTGTTCAATGAAACACCGCGACGGGCAAGGGACCACGCTCGCGGCACGCGATTGGACGAAGGCCCGGACGAAAGCGGCTTTACACCACCACCTCAGTATTCCCGGAATCGACATCGAGGACCGGGTCGTCGAGCACGATATCAAACTGCCGCAATTCCGCACCGAGACTCTCGATCAACGCATCCCAGCGACCCGCGGCGAGTGTAATCTCGACCGCCCAGCCGCCGGTCTCCAGGGGGATGTCGTCGATCACGGCGCCGAACGAGTACAGCTTCGCGCGCAATCGACCGGCAGTCGGCGGCAGTACAATGCGTTTCTGGATCTTTGTGCTGTTGAGGCACTCGGCGATCGACTGGAGCAGCAAATCGAGCCCCCGACCGTCGTGCGCGGACACCCAGACCCGGCGCGGCAGCCCGGCTTCGGTGCGTTCGATATGCGGTTCCGTGCCGTCAACGAGATCGATTTTGTTAAACACCTCGATCATCCGGGTCGCGCCGGCACCAATCCGGTCGAGAACATCATTGACCTCGTCGATGTGTTCGAGCCGTTCTTCGGCACTGCAATCGACCACGTGCAGCAGCAGCGCCGCGTCGTTCGTTTCCTCCAGCGTCGCCTGGAACGCCGCCACAAGCTCGGGCGGCAGATCCCGAATGAAGCCAACGGTGTCGCTCAGCAATGCCGGATGTTCGCCATCGACGTCGAAGCGCCGCAGCGTCGTGTCGAGGGTGGCGAATAACTGGTCGGCCGCATAACTGTCACTGCCCGTGAGGCGATTGAACAGCGTTGATTTGCCCGCGTTCGTGTAGCCGACGATTGATACCGTTGATAACAGGGCGCGTTTCCGTGAGCGTGCACCCTGTCGTCGCTGACGGCGAACACGCACAAGCTTTTCGTTAATCTGCTTGATCCGTTGCCCGATAATACGCCGGTCCGATTCAAGCTGGGTTTCGCCCGGCCCGCGCAGACCGATACCGCCCTTTTGGCGTTCGAGATGTGTCCATCCCCGAACCAGCCGGGTGGACAGGTGCTTCAACTGGGCCAGCTCGACCTGCAGCTTGCCTTCGAACGAACGCGCCCGCTGCGCGAAAATGTCGAGTATGAGGCGGGTTCGATCAATGACCCGACAATGCAGCAGGCGTTCGAGGTTGCGTTCCTGGCCCGGCGACAACTCGTTGTTGACGAGGACAACATCGGCCTGCTGTTCGGCGACGAGCGCGCGCAGTTCCTCCGCCTTGCCGCTGCCGATGAAATATTTCGGGTCCGGACGATCGCGCTGACTCTCGAGCAGCGCGATCGCATCGGCGCCGGCAGAGGCGGCGAGTTCACGGAACTCGTCTAACGCCGGGGTCGAAAACCCGTGTTTGAATGCGACGTGAACGAGGATCGCCCGCTCGCCCGCTTCCGGACGCTCAAACAATCACGTTCACCGGTACTAGTCTTCGGATGATTCGTCCTCGCCGTCTCCGTCCGCGCGCGGAAGCTTCACATTTCTGCTCGGCACGACGGTGGATATCGCGTGTTTGTAGACCATCTGGCTGACCGAGTTTTTCAACAAAATCACAAACTGGTCGAATGATTCAACTTGTCCCTGGAGCTTGATCCCGTTAACCAGATAAATAGATACAGGGATGCGCTCTTTCCGCAGCGCATTGAGATAGGGTTCCTGGAGAGATTGCCCTTTGCTCATTGATTGTTCTCCTTATTGTTTATTGTTGTTCTTAGTGGATGGCGCCTGAACAAGTCTGTCCGCGCGACCGCAGCCGTCACGGCATCTTCCCTGCCCTGTTATTTTACCTCGATATGTCTTTTTACCGCCACATTGAGGATTTCGGCCGCACCGGACGCGAGCGGGTCAACCCATTGCGCTTCCGGAACCCGGCGAAACCACGTGAATTGGCGCTTGGCGAGCTGACGCGTCGCCACGATTCCCTGCTCGCGCATGGTCGCAAAATCGCACTGCGAATCCAGGTACTGCCAGGCCGCACGATAGCCCACAGCGCGTAGCGCAGGGTCGTCGGGGCCGAGATCCCCGCGCGCGCGTAAAGCACGCACTTCATTGATAAATCCCGCTCGCAGCATGGCATCGAAGCGACGTTCTATACGGCGGTGTAACCAACTCCGGTCGGTCGGCGCGTAGACCAGTTGCAGCGGAATGAACGGCTGCCCCGCACCGGTGTCGTTGGCGATCAACGCCGACATCGCAGCGCCGGTGATGTCACAAACCTCCAGCGCGCGCAGTGTTCGTTGCTGATCGTTCGGATGAATGCGCGCGGCGCTCACCGGATCGACCAGGGCAAGCCGGCGATGCATTTCGCGCACATCGCTGCGAGCAAGTTCGCCGGCGAGGCGCTCGCGAACCGCCGCATCACCACTCGGCAGTGCCGCAATACCGCCGGCGAGCACCTTGAAATAAAGACCCGTACCTCCGACAAGCAGCGGCACTCGCCCGCGGCCGTGAATTTCGTCAATGGCGCGCAACGCGTCCTCGCGAAAACGTGCCGCGGAATAGCGCTCGGTCGGGTCGCAAACGTCGATCAGGCGGTGAGGGTAGCGTGCAAGCGTTGCGGGTCCGGGCTTTGCGGTGCCGATATCAAGCCCCCGGTAAACCAGCGCCGAGTCGACGCTGACAATATCGCAGGGAAAACGATCGACGAGCCGGCAGGCGGCTTCCGTCTTCCCGCTCGCCGTTGGACCCATCAGAAATATAACGGGACCCATATTCAAACCGAGCCGCGGGACACGGGCGACATTAACGAGGCGAGCGCTGCCGCGTCGAGATTCGCCCGCCCGGGCCTCAGAGACATGTCTTCCAGATAATGTTCGACTCCGGCAAACCAGTCGCGGCGCTCGGCGAGCGCGGCAGGCGCGCGAAACGCAGCCGCCGCGCTGCCGGCGACCGCCGCGATCGGAGATACACCCTCCCCGAGCAGGCGCAATAACTCCTCGACGAATCGCTCGTTCTCAATCTCACTCGTCACGACGGGAAGCGTGCGCAGTACCGAGCGCGCCTCGCCGAAAGGTCGTATTTCCACGCCCAGCGCATCGAGCGCGGAGACCGTCGACTCCGGCAGCGTCGCCGGGACCGACTCCGGAAAGATCAAGGGTCGCGCCGAACATTCGCCGCGCTCGAGGCGGCCGGAGACAATCTGTCGAATAGCCTCCCGAACATCGAGTACATGCACGGTTGCGCCGGCGTCGACGATGGCAAACCGGTCGTCAACCAGGGCGAGCAAACCGCTTCGCCGGGTCGACAGTGCGGATGTCACCATCCGCGCCGATGATGTCGGGACCGCTGTTCCCGGCAACGCACTTCGCTCGGCCACCCCGGGCGCCGGACCCGTCGTCACGGCGGCATAGCCTGCCGGTCCCGCCGACGGCGATTCCCCGGCCAACGCCCGTCGCACCGTACTCGTCACAAAATCGTGGAGCATGCGCGGCTCACGGAAACGAACCTCGGCTTTACCCGGGTGGACGTTGACGTCGAGCGCCCCCGGCGGCATCTCGACGTGTAACGCGTACGCAGCGTGCCGACCGGCGGGGATGGCGTCGTCATAGGCCATACGAATCGCGTGCGCAACATTGCGGTCGCGCACAATCCGGTGATTAATCGCAAGATACTGCAGGTCTGCGTTCTGACGACTAAAGTCCAACCGCCCGATCCAGCCAGACACGCGATTACCGTCGGATTTCGCGTCAACCGCAACCGTGTTATCGACAAATTCCACACCGAACAACGACCGCCACCGGCGGGTCGCCGCAGCGTCGTCACGCGCTGCCGTCAGCGACAGATTCTGACGACCATCGTGAATGAGTCGAAAAGCGATCGCCGGGTAGCAAAAAGCCGCTCTGCGAACGAGTTGCTGAATCTGGAGGAACTCGGTGCGCGGACGTTTCAGAAATCGCCGTCGCGCGGGTATCGCATCAAACAGGCGGCGCACGTCAACGGTCGTACCCGGCGGGTGCGCTTCCGGTACAGGGACTGGTGCCGCTTCACCGGGCCGGGTCGCGAGGCGCCAGCCGTGGGGCGCGTCCGCCGTGCGGGAAATGACGGCAAATTCAGCAACCGCGGCAATACTCGCGAGCGCTTCTCCGCGAAAGCCGAGCGTTGCGATTGCCGCAAGTTCGTCGGCGTTCCGGAGCTTGCTCGTGTAGTGTCGCAGTACGGCGGATGACAACTGCGCGGAATCGATGCCCGATCCGTCATCGCGTACGCTGATGCGTTCAATGCCGCCGCCCTCGAGTTCTATCGTTATGCGGGTCGCACCGGCGTCGATGCTGTTTTCGATGAGTTCCTTGACGATCGATGCGGGTCGTTCGATAACCTCGCCCGCCGCAATCTGATCGATCACGTGATCGGCTAGGGGGCGAATCTGCACAGACTCCGGCATCCGGACAGTCTAGCAAGTCCGACAGGGCCCGCCGGACATCAATCGTGAGAACGAATCCGGGACAGACCGGCTCAGGGAATCCTGAGCACCTCGCCAAGTTGCACGCCGTTGCCGCGGAGGTTATTCGCGAGCTTGATGCTCTCCATGGAGACATCGTAGCGTTCGGCGATGACGGACAACGTATCGCCCCGGGTAACGCGATGCCGGCGCGTCTCGGCGAGCCGCGTGCCGGGCGGCGTGTTGTCCTCGAAGTAGCCGCGAATTCCCGCGGAAATCGACCCGGCCAGCTTGCGCTGGAACGCCTTGCTACGCAGGCGCCGTTCTTCGGCAGGATTCGAAATAAACGCGGTTTCGATCAGCAGCGACGGTATGTCCGGCGATTTCAGGACCATGAAACCGGCGTGTTGCACGTCGCGCTTGTGGACTTTCCCGAGACCTTTGAGCCCGCCGAGAATGGCGTTTGCGGCATCGATACTCGAGTCGAGCGAAGCGGTCTGGGACAGATCGAGCAACACGGACTTGAGCACGTCATCCTTGTCATCGAGCGTCACGCCGCCGATCAAATCCGAAGCGTTCTCGTTTTCCGCCAGCCAGTGTGCCGCTTCACTGCTCGCGCCGCGCTGCGACAGTACATACACCGATGAGCCGCGCACCCGGCGATCCTTGAACGCATCGGCATGGATAGAAACGAACAGATCGGCTTCTGATGCGCGTGCCTTCAACATGCGCTCACGCAGTCCAACGTAATAATCCCCGGACCGGACGAGAACGCCGCGCATGCCTTCGTTACGGTTGATCGCAGCGACGAGTTCGCGCGATATGGCCATCACAATATCTTTTTCGTAGACACCGCTTGGTCCGATCGCACCGACGTCCTCGCCACCGTGACCGGCGTCTACCGCGACGATGATATCGCGCCCCCGTTGTTGATCAGACGGGCTCGGCGGCGTTCGCTCCGGCCGGGTCGCGACCGCCCCTGTCCCGCCGGACAAATTCAGCACCAGCCGGTGACCGTATTGTTTTCGCGGGGGTAACAGCGAAGCATCGACATCGAGCGTTTGTTTCAAATCGAGGACGACGCGGAGATCCCGGTCCTCGCGACGCGCGTAGCGCAATCCGGCCACCGGGACGCCCTCGTTTTGCGGCAGGCGCAAGCCGGACGGCGCGCCCGCACCGAAAAAATCGATGACGATGCGATCGGGGTTCTTGAACTGGAGCAGGCGGTAGTTCGGCGCCTCGCTCACATCGAAGACTATCGTCGTCCGATCGGGCCCGGCCCACATACGGACACTTTCTACCTCAGCGGCAGAAACCGCGGTGAATAGTATCGCCAGCGCTGAAAAGACGAGGCCTCGCATACAGATACGGATTGTTTCTCATCGTAGTTCTGTATTATGTAGCGCGTTATCCACGTTAATTCAAGTAAAACATCGATTTCGGCTATAAATAGATGAAATTTATGACGAATGATCGATTTTCGACAAGATACTGCGACCGCCCGACGAGGTCGCCGAAACAACGACTTCGCGGCTCGGGCCATCGACGCTCAGCGTGAGCGTCACGTCCGCTGCCGGCAACGCGGAGAGACCACGTTCAGGCCATTCGACGATACAAACCGCCTCACCGTCGAAATAGTCCTCGAGACCAATGTACTCGAGCTCTTCCGGATCCGCGATCCGGTACAGGTCGAAATGGTGTACGCGCCGGTCCGCAACCGAGTAACTTTCAACCAGCGTGAATGTTGGACTCTTTACCGCGCCGAGGTGGCCAAGGGCGCGCATGAATCCGCGGGTGAGCGTCGTTTTGCCGGCGGCGAGTTGCCCGGACAGGAAAATGACACTACCGGGCGGCGCCGCCGCGGCGAGTTCGGCGCCGAGCGCTTCGGTGGCTTGCTCGCCATCGAGCCTCAGGGTCAGTGCGCTCAGTTGACCAGCGCCCGCAAATGCACCATTAAGTCGCCCGCGAGCAACCCGCGCTCACCGCCCTCTGCGGCTCGGTCGGCGGCGACAGCGTGCACACCGGCGCCGAAACTCGCCGCGTCCGCCAGGCTCTCCCCCTGTGCGACGAACCCGGCGATCACCCCGGTGAGGACGTCACCCATCCCGCCACTCGCCATGCCCGGGTTGCCTGCGCCGATGACCGTCGGCACACCGCCGTCCGCGATCACGGTACCCGCCCCTTTGAGCACAACGACGCCGCCGAACTTCTCATGAATCGCGGCTGCGGCGCTCAGGCGGTCAGCGTTAATGTCACCGGTCGATACGCCGAGCAGACGCGCGGCTTCGCCGGGATGCGGCGTCAGGATCCAGCGATCGCTACGGACCGGTTCGCGAGACAGTAAATTCAACGCGTCTGCGTCGACCACCAGTGGACACGAACCGTCGAGCACGGAACCGAGCAAAGCACTCGCCCAGGCCGACTGGCCAAGGCCGGGGCCTATCGCGATTACGCTGGCGCGTTTGACGAGCGGTCCGAGTTCCCCGGTTCGGCCGACGGCGTGCACCATCAATTCCGGACGCAGCGCATTCGCACCGGCGGCCGTATCGGGATGCGTCGCGACGCTAACGAGGCCGGCACCCGTTCTTGCCGCGGCTTCGCCGGCCAGTCGAATCGCGCCGCTGAACCCGGGTGCCCCGCCGACCACGAGGACATGGCCGTGACTGCCCTTGTGCGCCGTCCGCGGACGCGGCGTAAACCGGCCCTCGAGGTCCCGGGCCTGAAGCAGGTTCGCGCTCGGCGGTACCTGTTCGTAGACCGATGGCGGTACGCCGAGATCGTCGAACAGGATCTCGCCGCAGTGCGCCGGCCCGTCGCCGGTGTACAAACCCGGTTTTCTGCCGATGAACGTGACGGTCAGGCTGGCACTGACCGCGGTACCCATGCGCACGCCGGTGTTCGCATCGATACCCGAGGGACTATCAATACTGATGACCGGCGCCGCGAGAGCATTAATACGCTCGACAACGGCGGCATACTCACCTTCGACAGGCCGCGACAGCCCGATGCCGAACAGCCCGTCGACAACGACGTCAGCCAGCTCTAAAGCGTCCAGTTCCGATTCGGTTTCGATCCCGTCCGCCAGCAGTCGCTCGTAACACGTGCGGGCGTCGGCGCCGAGGTTCTCCGGATTACCGAGCTGAACAACACGTACCGCGTGCCCGAGTCGCGCTGCCGCACGCGCCACGACGTAACCGTCTCCCGCGTTGTTACCGACGCCACAAACGACCACGACGCATTGCGTTCCCGGAAATCGGTGCGACAGCGCGCGACAAACGGCGTGTCCTGCACGCGTCATTAATTCGAGCCCCGGGATCCCGGCCGTGTCGATTGTCGTCGCGTCGAGGCGACGTACTGCTGTTTCGTTGTACAGCGCTGTCACGGGGCGCCGCTCAATCATCGGCTTTCAGGAAATGCTGACGGTAATGACGCAATTCCTGGATCGATTCGCGGATGTCGTCCATCGCGAGGTGCGCAGCCTGTTTGCGAAAAACCGGCAACGACGGTGCCCAGCGTTTAGCGAGTTCCTTCAGCGTGCTCACATCGAGATTGCGATAGTGGAAGAACCCGGCCAGTTCCGGCATGTAGAGATAAAGAAAACGCCGGTCCTGGCACACGCTGTTGCCGCACATTGGCGATACCCCGGCAGGAATCCACGCGCGCAGGAAATCGAGCGTGTCGCGCTCCGCCTGCGCTTCACTGCAAGCACTCTTGCGGACACGTTCCGTCAAGCCCGAGTTGCCATGATGCGACGTGTTCCATTCGTCCATCGCCGCGAGTCGTGCATCGGACTGGTGTACCGCGATCGTCGGTCCTTCGATCGCTTCAACGGCATGTTGATCGGTCACGATCGTCGCTATTTCGATGATGCGATCCGTATCCGGTTCGAGACCTGTCATCTCGAGGTCGATCCAGACCAGGTTCGTATCGGAGAAATCCATCTGTGCAGTCCTCAAAGTTGTCGGCGCGGCCCGTCAGGGGCCCTGCAACCGGACAAGGTTCAGTATTCCCGGCGACTCGCAATGGCATGTGACAATGTGGAGCCGTCGACAAACTCAAGCTCGCCGCCCATGGGCACACCATAGGCAATCCTGCTCGCGCGAACCCCGGCACGCTCCGCCAAATCTTTCAGGTAATGCGCCGTCGCTTCACCTTCCATCGTCGTTCCCGTCGCCACGATCAATTCGTTGATTTCGCCGGTTTGTAACCGTTGCTCTAGAAGGTGCAGTCCCAAAACTTCCGGTGTAATGCCGTCAATCGGTGACAGATGCCCCATCAGAACAAAATATTTGCCGTGATAACCCGCAGCAATCTCGATCGATGCGACGTCCATCGGGTTTTCGACGACACACAAGGTCGACACATCACGTTGCGAGGACGTGCAAATGGCGCACAAATCCGACTCGGTAAACGTTCGGCATGCACCGCACTGGCCGATACGCTGCAACCCTTCCGCCAGGACGCGTGCGAGTTTGAGACCGCGGTCGCGATCCCGTTCGAGCAATTGAAACGCAATGCGCTGGGCGGATTTCGGTCCGACGCCGGGTTGGCATTGCAGCGCTTCGATAAGTTGATCGAGCAGTGGTTGATTCGACACGATGCCTGTTCCTGGCGCTTATGGCCGCCTTGCAGCGGTGGCGCGAGATGCTAAAACGGAAGCTTGAATCCCGGCGGCAGATTAAGCCCGGCGGTCAGACCCGACATTTTCTCCTTCGTCAACGCCTCGACTTTTCGCGACGCGTCATTCATCGCGGCGGCCGCGAGATCTTCGATCATCGTTAAATCATCGCCCACCAGCGTCGGATCAATCTTGACCCCCTTGACGTCGCGATTGCCGAGCATCGTGACCTTGACCATCCCGCCTCCGGCCTCGCCGACGACTTCCATTGCAGCGAGTTCCGCCTGCGCACGCTCCATGTCTTCCTGCATGCGCTGCGCCTGCTTCATGATATTTCCGAGCGGACCCTTCATGACATTCTCTTTCCTGTGGCTGTGACTAAGCAAAGTCCGGTTGCCACACCGGCCTACTTGGGTTGCACCTGTTCGATGGTCGCACCAAATTCATTCTGCAACGTGCGAACCGTCGGATCTTCACCAATGTTCTGCTCCGCCTGTCGCTGACGTTCCTGCTCCGCTGCCGTCATGCGCTTCGATGGTGTATCGAGTTCCTCGTCGGCCGCGATACTGAGGCGAATACGCACATCGACTTTCAGCTGATCCCGCAACGCGGACTCGAGCCCGGCAACGGCACCACCGGCTTTGAGGTTTTCATGTTGCCGCGCGACGACAAGTTCGACAATGCTGCCGTTGTAGGTTTTCAGTGCGGCATTGCGGGCGAGTTCACGGGTAAAGCCGTGCAGCTGAAGCTTTCCGACAAGTTCGTTCCAGTCGAAGTGCTCCCCGCCGTCACGATCGGACGCAGTCGCTGCCGCAACGGGCGCGGGTTTTCCCTCTGGCTCCCCGGGTTGGGCGGGCTGCGTCACTGCCGGTTCTTTGCGCTCACCGACGGGCGCAGGAGCGCTCGGTGCCGGTGCCGGTGCGGATGCCGGTGGCGGCTCGGAGGCGGGCGGGGCCGGGGCGGTAACAACCGGTTGTTTCCCCGCAGTCGGCGCTTTCTTCGCGGCCTCGCGCAATGGCGTATCGGCGGCATCCGCGGGTCGAAAGGCGACCATGCGCAGTAATACCATTTCGAAGCCGGATTGCGGGTCCGGCGCGAGCGCGAGATCGCGGCGACCTATCAGGCCAATCTGGTAAAACAGCTGGCAGTCCTCCGGGCTCATCTGCCCGGCGAGCCTGACAACGGCATCATCCTCGGCGAGATCGGCAGATTCCCCGCCAACCGCCTGCCAGACGGCAATTCGCCGGAGCAGTGAGAGGATTTCGCCCAGTACATGGTGGTAATCCGGAGCGCTCTCAGCCAGCGCGCGAGCGTATTCGATGAGCTGGCCGCCGTCGCTGCGGCTCATCGCATCGACCATCTGTTCGACTTCAGCCGCACCGATGGTGCCGAGCATCGTCGCGACGTCCGGCTGGGTCAGTGTACCGGCGCCATAGGCAATAGCCTGGTCGAGCAGGCTCAGCGAGTCACGCACGCTGCCATCCGCTGCGTGCGCCAGTAATGCCAACGATGCATCGTCCGTACCCACCCCCTCGGCATCGACAATCATGCGTAAATGCTCGCGTAACTGTTCCACACCAACCCGTTTCAAATTGAACTGCAGACAACGCGACAAAATCGTGACCGGGAGTTTTTTCGGATCGGTCGTAGCGAGCAAAAACTTTACGTGCGGCGGCGGTTCTTCCAGGGTTTTCAACAGCGCGTTAAACGAATGCGTCGAAAACATGTGGACTTCGTCGATCAGGTATATTTTGTAGCGGCCACGCGTGGGGGCGTACTGGACGTTGTCGAGTAAATCGCGCGTCTCGTCGACCTTCGTCCGCGACGCCGCGTCGACTTCGATCAGATCGACAAACCGGCCCTCATCGACCTCAACGCAGCTCGAACACTCGCCGCACGGCGTGCTGCTGACCCCTTGTTCGCAATTCAGTGCCTTGGCGAACACCCGGGCCAGCGAGGTTTTACCAACCCCGCGGGTCCCGGTAAACAGGTAGGCGTGATGCAGCCTGTCCGAATCGAGCGCGTTAACGAGCGCACGCAGCACATGGCCCTGACCGACGACGCGATCAAAACCGTGGGGGCGCCATTTACGGGCAAGAACCTGATAACTCATTATTCCGCTGAATAGTGCAGCGCCCGATGGTTTGGACGCGGAGTAGAAAACGAAGGCGGCGGCAGTGCCAGCCACACCTCGGCGCCCGCGCCACCACTACCGTTGCTCCCTTCCGGGCCTGGCGGGGTTTGCAGTTTAACGTCGCGAGGGGACCGACACGGCCACCATTGATGACTCTATTGTAATGTGTTCGGCCGGCGGTAGATATATGCGAAAATCACATTCCGGATGATTCTTCGTCCCCGACGCATGATTTCAAAAATGAATGAAACAACACACGCTGCCAAGTCCCGCAGTATTGAATTCGACGGAACCCGGAATTTTCGCGACATGGGCGGCATTCCGACCCTGTCCGGTGTCACCCGCTTCGGTATTGCCTATCGCTCTGACCGGCTGTCAAACCTGACCGAGGCGGACGGCACCGCGCTGCTGGCGATGGGTATTGTCACCATTATCGATATGCGCAACGAAGACGAGCGCGAGCGCGCGCCGAATCGTTTGCCGGCGTCGCTGCATGCGCAGCAAATTTCCCGGGACTTTCTGCCCCGTCACACGCTCGGTATGTTCGATGCAATCAATTCCGGCGCGTTTGACAGCCGGCGCGCCTACGAAACCATGCTGCTGCAATATGAAGCGCTCGCGCTCGAGCATACCGACGATTACCGCCGTATCATCGACGACCTGCTCGCGCCCGAGGCCGTTCCGGCTATTTTCCACTGCACGAGCGGCAAGGATCGTACGGGGATGATTGCCGCCATCGTGCTCCTCGCGCTCGGCGCGTCTTGTGAGGCCATCACTGCAGACTACGTGATGACCCACGACCGGATAGAAAAAGTCGATTACTTCCAGGAGACCGCCGACCCGGGCGCTATCGCTGTCGTGATGGCAGCGGACGCCGACTACATGGAAACCGCGCTGGCGTCGATGCGCGACCGCTACGGCAGCACCGACCGTTACCTCAGCGAAGGCGTCGGGGTCACCCCGGAAAAGCGGCGGCGCCTCGCGCAGTTGTTCATCGACGCGTGAGCTGGCGTCGGGGCTGAAAATTCGCCGCCACCGTCAATCGGGCAGTGCTATTGACCTGACCCGAAATATTCCTATACTCACCCGCGACACAACGCCGTCCGCTCGCCGGACGACTACATTCGATACTGCTGACATGATGGAGGATGCTCATATGCTGGCGGCAAACCAACCCGGGGTACTACCGCGCCCCGCGGCATGCACGAACGAACGTTCACAACCTGATAGTTCTCCGACGGGAGAGGTCGTGGCCACGACACTGTCGTGCTGACACGCTGCTCACAATCCGTGGGCCGAGCCCGCGCAACGTTACCCTGACACCTGCCTGCTCGCACGAACGAGCAGCTACCGGAGAACATGCCATGGCCAAATATCAGGAACATTTTCGCCTGTCACCCGCCGATATCGATATCATAGAAGAAGCACTTCGCGTCGAAATTTCCATCCGTACGCGCATCGATCGCCATCACGCGGACTTCGAACCGGCACGTCGGCGAGCGCGGGCCCTCAACGAAGTGCTCGGCAAACTGCACAATCAGAAGGTGTTTTTCGCCCAGGTCAACGAGACGGACGTGCCGGCGGCTTAACCCCGGGTTGCACACGCCAGACTCGTTTATTTCCGCGTCAAATCCTACAATGGCGGCCGGCGGAGCGACGGTGACGGGCGCAATACGCCGGCAATGTCAGACTTGCGCGGAGGTAAACGATGTCGTTGTCCGAAAAGGATGCGGAATTCATTGCACGACGACGACAACTCATCGGCAACTGGCGCTATGTCGGCGGCGTGCTCGTCCTGCTGATCGGCGCACTCGGCGTTTATCTCTGGTTCCGCGCCCCGCTGCTCGCGAACCCGTTTTTCGTCATCGCCAGGATTGAGGCCGCTACCATCGCGGAAACCACGCTGCTCCTCTCAGCCGTGATGCTGCCGCTCGTGACGCTCGCCCTCATTGGCATGCTCGGCGTGTGCGTCCTGATAATCTACCGTGCACTCGCGCATGAACGACGTCTCATTGTCATCATTGAGCGCGTGCTGCGGACAACGCGGTAAAGCGGAACCGAACGCCAGGATCGTGCAGAGATACGAAACTCCGGAGTCAATTCTGCGTTAGAATCCGCGGCCCCGCGGTCGCATGGTTCCCGACGAAACGGACCAGCGGGCGATGATGGTATTACGAGAATGAAATACAAAACGATATCAGTCAAAAAGCTGACCCCCGCGATCGGAGCCGAGATTTCAGGCGTCGATCTCGGCGAAACCCTCGCGCCCGCGACCGTCGCGGAAATCCGCCATGCCTACCTCGACAATCTCGTCGTGTTCTTTCGCGATCAGTCGCTCTCGCCCGGTAGCCTGGTCGACTTCGCCAGGAATTTTGGCGAGATCGGCTACTACCCCTTCGTCTCGGGTATGGATGGTCATCCCGAGGTCGTCGAGGTCGCCAAGAAGCCCGGCGAGACGATTAATTTCGGTGGCCTGTGGCACACCGACACCAGCTATCTGGAATTTCCGCCGCTCGGTTCAGTGTTGTACGCAAAAGAGGTCCCCACGGTAGGCGGCGACACCCTGTTTGCAAATATGTATCTTGCCTACGAATCGCTCTCGGATGGCCTGAAGAAATTGCTCAAGGATTTGCGCGGATTTAACAGCGCCGAGAAACCGGATGCGGCGGTCACCCGCGTCCACCGCATCGCCGACAGTCCGAAGGACGCCGGCGACATCGTGACCAGCGCCTCGCACCCTATTGTTCGCACGCACCCCGAGACCGGGCTCAAGGCGCTGTACTGCAGTAATGCGCATACGATGACCATCGACGGTCTGCGACCGGATGAAAGCCGGCCACTGCTCGACTACCTTTACGCCGTGCAGCAACGCGAGGACCTGCAGTGCCGGTTTCACTGGGAGCCGGGATCCGTCGCTTTCTGGGATAACCGGTGTGCCCAGCATAATGCGCTGAATGATTACCACGGACAGCAACGAACGATGTACCGGGTGACCCTCAAAGGCGAACGCCCGGCCTGAGCCGGCGCGCTTGTACGGCACTGTTATGATCAGCTGCGACTCCGGGCGTCTGGCCGGATCGGAATATCAGGAGACATCGCGGATGCGGATTGGTGTGATGATCGGCATCACCGGTTTTATGGGGGCGATTTTCGACGCCGAAGAAGGCGCCGCCGCGCGCACCCTGGAATTTCTGTCGAACGTCGAGAGCTGACGCTGTTACTGGCACTGACTTATGTTTACCTACCTCAATCCGAAAGTGCGCCAACGCCTCATAGAGGAACGCAAGCTGATCCGGATCAACGCACACGGCTCCGAAATATCGCTGAACGAAACGCCCGCGGACGGCGAGCTGGCCATCAACGTCCTTGGACCGATACCGCTGCCGATCGAACTCGGGGATGTACATATTACGACGCAGTGGTACGCGACCGTGCGCAGCACCGAACTCGCAACGGTGGAGAACCTTGCGCGCGATTTAACGAAGCAGGGTGGACAGCAACTTTTTGCGACGCTGGCGTCATCGATGGCCGTCAACAGCGTTCTTGTCATCGGCGATCCTTCCGCCTCCGACAACCCGCTCGTGCGGGTGCATTCGAGCTGTCTTACCGGCGACGTGTTCGGCTCGCAACGTTGTGAATGCGGACCTCAGTTCGTCTCCGCGCTCGATCGCATCGACAAGGACAACGAGGGTGGCCTGGTCATTTACATGTCGGGTCACGAAGGCCGTGGCATCGGCCTGTGGGCGAAAGCCGCAACGTACCTGCTGCAGGACGCGGGAGAAAACACCTACGAAGCAAATCGTTCGCTCGGTTTACCCGACGATTCGCGCGATTTTTCGGATGCGGCAGCGCTGTTGCACTACTTCATCGGGAAGCGTCCGTTTCGATTGATGACGAACAATCCGAAGAAAGTCACCGACCTCGCCGAGTACGGCCTCACCGAGGCAACGCCCGTAAAGCACGTCATCGGTGTAAACCCGTGGAATCAGCGTTATCTCACCGCGAAACGCGACTGGGGGCACGAACTTTCCGAACGCGACATCTCGAAACCCTGACCCGGGTGGCCATCCGCAACCGATGACGCCGCGTCCGAGCAAATCGCAGCGCAAGCGCGACCGCCAGGCCCTGCATGAACTCGGTCGCGAACTCGCTGCCCTGGCAGACAAACATCTTGATGAACTCGATCTGCCCGAACGCGTTGCGAACGCGATCCGTGACGCGCGGGGCCTTGCCCGGGCCGCGCTGCAACGACAACTGCGCTATATCAGCGCGTGTCTCGAAACAGTGGATGCCGAGGAAGTGCGGGCGCACGTGCAAAAGCTGTTGCAACCAAGCCGTGACGAGGTAGCCCGTTTTCATGATATCGAACGCTGGCGCGACGCTTTACTGAGCGATGGCGAGGCCGCAATGACGGCGCTGCTCGCCGAACGCCCGCTGGCAAATGAGCAGCACATACGACATCTGCTGCGCAACGCCACACACGAACTGGCCGCCGGGAAGCCGCCTAAATCCTCGCGCGAATTGTTCCGCGAGTTACGGGAGCTCTTCGATTCCGGTGACTAGTCGTCCGATCGATTCGATGGTGATTTCGACGGTGTCGCCGCCACGCAAAAACGTTGGTGGCTCCATCGCGTAACCAACGCCCTGCGGTGTTCCGGTCGCGATGATATCTCCCGGCTCCAGAGTCATACCCAGCGACAGGTCGCAAACAATCCGGGCAAGCGAAAAGATCATCTGGCTGGTGCGGCTCGATTGTCGGACTTCCCCATTGACCGTGAGGCTGATGGCAAGATCCTGCGGGTTCGGAATCGCCGAGGCGTGCACTATCCACGGCCCTGTCGCACAGGACCGATCGAGACTCTTGCCTTTGAACCATTGATCGTGGCGCCGCTGCAGGTCGCGCGCGGTGAAATCGTTGACTATCGTGTAACCGAAAATGGCCTCGGCCGCGGCACCTTCCGGGATATTCCTGCCACCGCGGCCGATCACGATCCCGAGTTCCGCTTCGTAATCGAACTTGCTCGTCACCGACGGATCGACGAGTGCCGTGTCGCGCGGCCCGATCACGGACGTCGGCGCTTTGGTAAAAAACTGCGGCGCGTCAGGGTAACTCACGTCGTTTCCGCGGGCGCGGTAGCCTTCCTCGACATGCGCGCGATAATTCCGCCCGACACAAAAAACATTCTTGGCCGGACGCGGAATCGGCGCGAGCAGGTTCACTGCGCCGAGGTCCATTCGTACTTCGGGCGGCGCTTCGGCGAGGAGCGTTCGCGCGGCATCGACCATCGGGTCCCCGGCGCGAATGACATCGAGCATGGTCTGCGGCGCTTCGTCCCCGATCGCGGCCAAATCGACGACCCGAAGCTGATCGTCGACAACCCCGACCCTGACCCCGGAATTGGCGTGCGTATAACTGACAAATTTCATGCGTTTCAGCCGACGGATAGTTCCACTGCCAAACGATAGCAGCACTTGCGCGTGCACACACGACCGTATCGATACCGCGATCGCATCCACATCGTCGCCAATACCGGTTACGCTTGAGCCGGTTTGGCGCGCCGGCGCGTGCGTCCGACAACGGTCGGGTCGAGGGAGAAGCGGATTTGGCAACAGACGAAGTCACGATAATCGGGGCCGGCATCGGCGGTCTCACCGCCGCGCTGGCGCTCCAGCGACTTGATATCCCGGTACGAATTTACGAGCAGGCGCGCGAGCTCGGAGAAATCGGCGCGGGCTTACATTTGAGCCCGAATGGCATGAAAGTACTCAGCAAGCTCGGTCTCGACGCAGCGATTGAAGCGATCCGGTTTCAGCCGGAAGGGATCGCCATTCGCCACTACGAAACCGGCGATGCTTTTTACGAGAATGCGTTTGATGACGCTTTCCGCGAACAATTCGACGCACCCTTTTACGGCTTTCATCGAGCGGATTTGCACGCCATGCTGCTCGAAGCCGTACTCGCGAATAACCCTGCTTGTGTGTCCGTCGATAAACGCCTGATGGCGCTCGACGAGTCAACGGAGTGCGTGACGCTCGAGTTTGGTGATGGCGAACGGGTTGACGCGGCCGTCGTCGTCGGCGCCGATGGCGTGCACTCCACCGTTCGTACGCTGCGACACAAGGATCTCAAGGCAACGTTCACCGGCCATGTCGCCTATCGGGGCATGGTGAGTAGCGATGCCGTGGAACCGGGCCTGGTCGAACCGAAAATGAACCTGTGGGCGGGTCCGGGCGCGCACGTCGTCGCCTACTATGTTCGGCGTGGCGAATTGCTCAACTACGTGGCGCTGGCGGAGGAAGACGGTTGGGAAACAGAAAACTGGACGACCCCTGCAGACAAGACTGCGCTGGCCGCGCGTTTCAGCGCATGGCATCCAACCGTGCGGGCCTTGATTGATCACACTGAGGAAGGGCAATGCTACAAATGGGCACTGCTCGTTCGCGATCCGCTGACGTCGTGGTCGTCTGCACGCACTACGCTACTCGGCGACGCCGCACACCCGATGGTCCCGTACCTCGCCCAGGGTTCGGTCATGGCGATCGAGGATGCGTGGGTTCTCGCTCACTGCATTGACAACAATCCCGAATCGCGCGAAGCCTTGGCCGCCTACGAGCGAGCCCGGCTCGAGCGTACCGCCAATGTGCAACGTGCAGCGTGGGAGCAGGGACAATTAAACCATGCGGTTGGCAGTGGCGACGATATCGCCTCGCGGCGTGAGGGCGGCGGATTCGCCGATTCACAATGGCTCTACGGCTATGACCCGTGCACATTGTTTCCTGGTTGAACGGACCGACAGCCCCCGCGTCGCGTTACCGGAACCGGCATCTCGCCGGCGAACGCAACATCAGAGCGACGCACTCGCCGGTGTTCGGTTTGTGGTCGCATCCGGGTGCGACGGATCGGCGACGTAGGTCACCGCTCGCGTGACCGGCGTACTGTAGAGACAAACATCAGTGATACTCTCGGCCTCACACGCCGAGGTGAGACCACGGGTCAGCGCGTCCAACCGATCGGCACTGACGATGAAGCGCACGATTCCGCGCTCGCGGTGGTAGCGCACGCCGCCGGCAGTCGCCCGGTCATCGGATTCAAAGATCTTCGCAATACTGAAATTCGCGCCCGGCGCACCGACGGCCAGTCCCGCGTCAACGAGCGTATCGATGTAACGGCGACCGACGATACAGTTCAGCGCCACCTGGTTCTTCAGGTAGACGCGCTCGCGAACCTTGCCGAACAGGTTGAGGCCGGCGCTCTGGCCTGTGCCGACTAATTCGTTGACCTGTTGGTCCCGCCAGCCGGAACTACCCTGCAGTTCATCGATGGCGCTGATGACCTGTTGCATCGTGGCGGCGTAGCGATGCCGGCCGATCGTGCTGCCTATATTGACGATCCCTTTATGGATGGGTACGCGGTACAAGAACCCGCGTCCCGGCAGATCGATATCGCCCGCGTCGACCATGGCCTCGGTCACGGCGATGGCGTCAGCGTTGTCGACTACAACGACGAGCACTTCCTTTTCGTTGTCCTTGGTGATCCTGAGCCAGCCGAGTCGATCGCGAAGCCCACTACCCTCGCAATAGAATACAATGGGACCGTGCGCGCCGGCCAGCATTGCGGCCCGCGACACGGTTTCCGTGTCGCCTTTTTGCAGGATGCAGAAAATCGCTGTCAGGTTTTCCTTGAGCACTTCGCTCGCATCGAAAGTATCCGTTTCCCAGGCATTGCCGGACCAAAGCTCATAGTCTTCCGTATGGATGACGTCGTCGCACGGCACCGCGAATACCGCACCGGATCCGGGCAGGTGCAGATTTCCGCTCGCCACGATGCTTTCCATCAAGTGGTCGACTTCGACATCGGGCACGAGAAACTGGACGTATTCGCGCTCCGGGGACACCATCGGGATCAGCGCCTGGTACCAGCGATTGCGCATAAGCGTACCGCGGGAATCGATAATCAGCGCCTTGCGCTCGCCCTTCTGAAAGACATCTTCGACCACCCGGTTCGCAATCTCCTGCGGCAGAAAGGCCGACACGAGCGAGACGTTTTTGTTGGATACGAAACTCACGATTTAACGCTCCATATTTGCAACGGCCGGAGACGCACGCCGGGACGTTCGCGCGACGATAAACCCGACCGTCAATACCGTGATGATCGGGCCGACGGATGCGAGCGCGAGGATGCCGAAACCGTCGGTTGCACCCGGGACGTTTGCGCCTATACCGAGGCCCATCGCCAGCACCAGCGGCACCGTGATCGGTCCGGTTGTGACGCCGGCGCTGTCCCAACCGAAGTTAACGAACTCTTCGGACGACAACCAGGTCAAGACGAGAAGAACCAGATACGGCGGCACGAGCAGGTAGGCGAGCGGAATGCCATAGGCAATCTTGCACACACCGGTTGCGATGCCGAGTCCGACGCCAACAGCGACGGATTGCATCAGCAAGCCCTTGCGAAATGCGCCGACGGTGATTTTTTCTACCGAATTACCGAGCGCGTTCAGCGCAGGCTCTGCCAGCGTGGCGCCATAGCCAAGAAAAAATCCGAACACGATCGCGAGCGCCTTGCCGTAAAACGCGGCCTCGAAAATCGGGCCTTCGCGGCCATGCATGCCCCACGGGGTCAGTTCTGCGAACGCCGCCGGCACGTTACTGCCCAACTGCGCTCCAAGCGGACTCAAACCGAGATCGATACCGAGGATAAACAATCCCATCCCGACCACCGCGAAACCGATACCGATGGTGATTTCGCTCGACCATTTCAAGCCTTCCGGCAGTACGAGTTTCAACGTCAGAATGAGAAACAGGCACAACGGAATAATCGCGCGAACGGCCGCAATCGCACCGTCACGCATGCGCTCGAGTATTGACTGCTCCGGGTCCCACGAACTTCCGGCGATCAACGTGGGCCGCTGTTCCGGCACTTTTTCGAGAATAATCACGGAGTCCTGCAGCACAATCCGCCCGTCTTCGAGTGTCTTGTGACCGCCGTCGTAGCGCACGCGATAGTCGTCACCAATCTGACCACGCTCGACGAAGCTGGCAAATTCTTCTTCGGAAAACGCGACGGTAAGTTCCTCGGCTTCCGCGGCAGCGTCATCTTTCGCTGCGACAGTTTGCGCCTGGATCGGACCCGTGTAATTCGGGCGCCCGTAGAAGTCATCGGCGGCATAATGAAACAGGCCGAGGGTCAGCACGGCGAGGATCGGGAACAGTGAAGCGAGCGTGACAATACCGAACCCGGCATTGCTGGAGTCCGCGTCGCCGACGATGCGACACACGCCAATGCCAAGGGCCAGAACGAGCGGCACCGTGACCGGACCGGTCGTAACCGCGCCGCAATCCCAGGCGAGTCCGAGTATCGGCTGCAGAATGTCGTTGTTGTGCGCAAACAGCGTGAGGCCGAGGAGCAGGAGAACACCGGGGATGATCAGCAGCTTCATCGACAAACCGTAGAAAAACCGCAACACCCCGAGCATGACTGCGAGGCCGACGCCGATGCCGACAGAGGTCACCAGCTGCGAGGCGAAATCATTCAATAAACTGAAAAGCAACGGTGCCTCGTGCGGCGAGACCCCAGAACCGGCCTGGCGCAGCACCGCAATGGCCGGCTCGGCGAACGTCGCTCCGATACCCAGCAGAAACGCGAACAGCAAAATAACGGGCAACGTCGAGTTGCGCGGCAGGACCGCGCCGATGGTTTCACCGAGCGGCATCAGGCCGAGGCGCAGTCCCTCCATGAAAAACATGAGACCGACGGCAACGACAGCGATGCCAAACGCGATCATCGCGGCGTATACGATAGGCAAACCCAGGACGATGATCTGGAAAAACGCGAGGTAGGCGACGATAAACCACACGCTGCGGATTTGTTCGGTCAATTTGGCGGAAATATAGGGCCAGAGTATCGCCAGCGTCCCCCGGATTCCCAGTCTGACGGCTTTTGGTTCCATACTTTCCCTTAAATGCGCGACTGAACTCATATGCCATACCTGCCGGAACGTAGCAATCCTTCATCCGCACGACCTCGCGGTCCTCGGCGTGTTGTTAGGTCTCCGATTAACAATTATCGTTACGATCCGCCAAACGCTTGAATTTAAATTGATGATCGATGCCGGAAACGGGTCCCGCGTGGTAGTCATCGGTGGTTCGATGGCCGGTTTGTTCGCCGCGGTATCGCTGCGGCGCTACGGCTTTATCGTCGATATCTACGAACGTGCCGGGGACGCGCTGGAAAACCGGGGCGCGGGTATCGCGACCCACGACGAACTCTACGCGGCAGTCCGTGCTGCGGGGGTCGAACTGCGCGACGAAATGGGCGTTCGCAGCGACGGGCGCATGATGTACGCGCGCGACGGCACTCTCATCGGAACCCACGACATGCCCCAGATCATGACGTCGTGGGGCCTGCTGTACCGGTTCCTCCGCAGCCAGATTCCGGATCAGCACTACCATAACGGCTGCACCCTGATTGACCTCGATAGCACACCTGACGGCGTTCGGGCCCGGTTCGACAACGGCGAAAGCGTCGCCGGTGACTGGCTCATCGCCGCCGACGGCGCCCGCTCCACGGTTCGCGGGATTGTTGCACCCGAATGTGAGCTGAATTACTGCGGCTACTACGGCTGGCGCGGATTGATCGACGAAAACCGGGTGCCGGAACAAGTCCTTGCCGGGGTCGCACATCGAATCTGTTTCGGTATGGCACCCGGCGGCCACTGGCTCGGCTACCTCGTGGCCGGGCCGAACGATGAGCTGACCGAGGGCGAACGCTGGTACAACTGGGGCTGGTACCGGACCGGCGATGCCGCCGTACTCGCGGATCTCCTCACCGACGACGTCGGCCGGCATTACCCGCAGGGGATCCCGCATGATCGATTGCGCACCGAGGTGATCGACGCCCTGCGCGCCGAGGCTGCGGCGTACCTGGCGCCGCAAATCCAGGACATCATCGCGGCAACCGAACAGCCTTTCATCCAGGGTATGTACGATATCGCGAGCACACGAATGCGCTACGATCGCGTGTGCATCATCGGGGACGCGGCCTATACGGCGCGTCCGCACGTGGGGCTCGGCGTTTCAAAGGCCGCTGACGATGCTTCGAAGCTCGCCCGGGCGATGGCCGCTCCGGATCAGATGGAAGCACTGAACGCGTGGGAGACCGAGCGCACCCGCTTCGGCAGCGCCGTCGTCGACTGGGGCCGCGACCTCGGCAGCTACATCGGACCGCCACCGGCCGACGACGACGCGCGGGCGAAAGCCGCGCACTACCAACAACCGGAGATTCTCATGTCGGTCACCGCGACAACCGACCCGTATGCCGAACTGAAACTGGACGAGCGCCCCTCGACATGATCGACGCGACGACACCAACGATGCCCGCCTGGGTGATCCACGCCGCCGGCGGTGCCGGTCAGTTCGTCGCCAGCGAGCTGCCGGTACCGAATCCGCCACCAGGACACGTACTGATCCGGGTCCGCGCGTTCGGCCTCAACCGGTCGGAATGGTTTACCCGCCGGGGCGACTCCCCTTCGGTGAAGTTTCCGCGCGTCCTCGGCATTGAATGCGTCGGCGAAATTGCGGCGGGCAACGAAGACGCTTTGCCCCTCGGGCAGACCGTGTGCGCGATGATGGGAGGAATGGGCCGCGAGTTCGACGGTTCCTACGCACACTACACCTGTGTGCCGGTTGAATGCGTTTTCGCGCTCGATACGGACCTCGACTGGCCCCTGCTCGGGGCGCTGCCCGAAATGCTGCAAACGACCCACGGATCGCTGCATACCGGTTTGGAAATCGAGCGCGCCAACAACCTCCTCGTTCGCGGCGGCACATCGTCGATCGGATTCGCGGCCATCGCGCTCGCCGGCGCGGCGGGCATCAAAGTGACCGCGACATCGCGCAGCGCGGCCAAAAAGGACGAATTGATGGCCGCCGGCGCGCACCACGTGTTGATCGATGACGGCCTGCTCGCCGACCAGGCGCGACGGCTCGAACCGGCAGGATTCGACCGTGTCCTTGAACTCGTCGGAGCATCGACATTGCGTGATTCACTCCGCGCAACCCGCCCGGGCGGCATTGTTTGCATGACCGGGATCCTCGGCGGCGAGTGGCGTCTGAACCCGTTTTTACCGATGGACGACATTCCCACCGGCGTCAAATTAACCGCCTATTCGGGCAACGCGTCGGACATTACGGCCAGCGAACTGCAGCATTACGTCGACCTTGTTGGTGCCGGTGAACTCGCGGTTAAAACGGGGCCGGTGTTGCCGTTCGAGAAACTGCCCGACGCCCACCGATTGATGGACGACAACCGGGCGAGCGGCAAGATCGTCATCACCATCGACTGAACAGGATCCGTGTCCTCGAAGCCATGCCATTGCGGCTCCGGCCGCAGCCGCGGTGATTGCTGCGGCCCCTGCCTCGACGGCGAAGCATTCGCCGCAACCGCGCTCGCCTGCATGCGGTCACGCTACAGCGCGTACTGCGAAGCCGCGGTCACTTACCTCCTCGCCACGTGGCATCCCGATACCCGGCCCGCGCAACTGGTGCTCGATGAAAAAATCCGCTGGATCGGACTCCGAATCGATCGCGTCGAGGACGGCGGCATGCGCGATCAAACCGGACTCGTCGAGTTCACCGCCCGCTACCGCCGCGACGGGCGGGGTGCGCGTCTGCACGAAGTCAGCCGTTTCGTCGCAGACGCCGGCCACTGGTTCTACCTCGGTCCGACGGAACCCTGACGAGCGCCCCGCTACGCGGCCCGTTCGATCCCGAGATACGTCTCGAGTTCGTCGGCGCCGCCGATGAGTTCGCCGGTGATAAAAATCTGCGGTGTCGTGCGGGCGCCCGTCAGCGCGAATAACTCACTCGCCCCGACAATCCCGATCTCGTCCGCCGGCATGCCGCGAGCATCGGGTAACGCCCTGGCGCGCACGCAATGCGGGAATCCGGAACGGGTGAGTAGCGCGATCGCATCGGGGATCTTAGCTCGCGCATTAATGTAATGTCGGGAACGCGCGCTCGCCGATGGTCTTGTGCTGCAGGGTCTGTCACCTTCTGTCTCCATTGGGAGCAAGAACAGTGTGGCTGACGAAGGGCGGTAGGACTACTTGATAATATCTTTGTTTCTTATTAACGATTTCTATGAAGAAGGCGCCGCGTTCCGAAGGAGGCGGCGCCAAACGGGCCCGTTCAGGGTAACCGGTGATCCTCGATTCAGGCGGCGGCCTGGGCCTGATGACGACGCGCCGTCACACCGACGAGACCGAGCGCAGAGAGCATCAGTACCGAAGAACCCGGCAGCGGTACGACGGCGCCTGCGGACGGGTTGAAATACGCCTTGATGTCGGCGCCCTGAGCCGCTGACAACGGATTCGCCGTCGGCTTGTCGAGTTTTCCTTTCGTGTTGTACTGAATCATGCCGGTCGCCTCGATCGCGATGTCATTGCCGACAGAGTCGTACAGCACTTCGGCGAACTGGAAGGTAAACGGCGCCACGGTGAAATTGAAATCGATGTTGATTTTCGATTTGCTCTTGCTGATTTCCGGGCCTTCGAGCACGAGGTAAGCACCATCGTTATGCATCACCGACCAGCCGGTGAGTTTCGCATCGGTCAAATCGATGCTGCCGAATGTCATGTTCGACGGGTCGGTCGACCACAGGAAGAGGTTCGTCATGTCGGCATCGTTTTTGTAGCGTTCCGTATCCGTGGCGGCATTGGCCGCGAAGGCGCTCAGTACCAGCAGCGCGGCGAGCAGGGTTTTCGTTTTAAGTTGTTTTCCAAATCGCATGTCGTGTTCCCTTTGATGGCGGCCATCGGCGCGCCGGTTTTGTCTACCGGGAATAGAGCAAGTGGCGCGCCAGGAAGGGGCGAACCGAGGGGAAGCGACGGCAGAACGTGAAGCGGGTCACGCGCTCACGGCAAACTGCGAACCGGTCGATGTTGCGGGGCAGCAACCTTGTGAAGCGAGTCACAACGCCGCTCGCCGCCCTCACGGGCTGCCCGATTGAGGTGAAGTCGCGTACAACAGAAAAAGTGACGCGCTGCGTCACTTGTTGCCGCAAGGGGTCCGCGCGGCGCGTCAGTCCCTCGAAAACGTGGCTGACGGCGGGTTTCGGACTATTTGACGAATTTCAGGGTCATGCGATCGCTTTCCCCGATCGCGAGGTATTTGTCGCGATCCTCATCGCCGAGACGCAAACGCGGCGGCAGGGTCCACACCCCGTCGGCATAGTCTTTCGTGTCAGCTGGATTCGCGTTGATCTCGCTGTTATCGACCAGGCTGAATCCCGCCGCCTCGGCGAGCGCTATCGCCGCGGCTTCGGTGACGTACCCTTTGGCCGCCCACTCCGTACCGGTCATTTCCGGATTGCCCCGGTGTGCCACGAGTCCGAGCACGCCGCCCGGCTTCAGCAGTTTGTACATTTCGGCGAACATCGCTCCGGCACGACCGTCGCGCACCCAGTTGTGCAGATTGCGGAACGTCAACACCATGTCGGCGCTGCCGGGGGGCGCCGGGTCGAGCGTCGCCGGCGGCATGAGGTTCGCAATGACGACCTTATCGTAGACCGTCGGATCAGCTGCCATTTTCTCGCGAAATTTCTTGTCGTTACGTGCGAAATAGTCCCGACCTGTCGAGCCGTCGTAATTGGCCGCGACGAGCGTGCCGCTGTCGCGCAGGTAAGGAGCGAGGATTTCCGTGTACCAGGCGCCGCCGCCGGGCCAGATCTCGACGACGGTCATGTCGTCGCGAATGCCGAAGAACGAAAGCGTTTCGACCGGATGCCGCGAGGTGTTGCGCGCGACATTATCGACCGACCGGTTTGCACCCCGGGCCGCCGCCTCGAGCTTTAATGCGTCGTCGGCAGACGCGTTCAGACAAACGGCGAGGCTCAACCCGACGCAGGCGCTGCGCATCCATCCCATGCTCAATCTCCGATTCAATGGCGAGCGCACGATCATACACTGTCCGCTCGTCGTGCCGGGTGTGCATCGCCGGAAATCCCCGAAGCGTACGGGTAAGAACTGCTTTACACTAGGCGGCGCCCGCGGGCACAGACCCGTCAACACTGCAGCGGAGGAACACGCACAATGATCAAGTTAAACGGTATACCGGTCAGCAATTACTACAACATGGTGAAGCTGACGATGATGGAAAAAGGCATCGATTTCGAGGAAGTCACGAATCCCGCCAGCCAGGAATCCGCTTACAAGCAAAAAAGCCCGATGGGAAAAATGCCGTTTATCGAAACCGATGCCGGCTGCCTGTCGGAAACCTCGGCCATCCTCGACTATCTCGAAGCGATCAAACCGTCCCCGTCCCTGTATCCGGCGGACCCGTTCGCGAAGGCCAAAACCCAGGAAGTCATGCGCATTCTGGAGCATTACATCGAGCTCGCCGGACGGCGTCACTACGGGCATGTCTTTTTCAAAGGACCGAAATCAGACGCCGCGGTCGAGGAAGTACGACCTGTCATTGAAAACGGCCTCGCCGCGCTGAAGCAACTGTGCAGTTTCGGTCCGTACCTGATGGGTTCCGAATTTTCCTATGCAGACATCGTCGCCCACAACACATTCGGCTACGCCAACGCGACAACCCAGGCGGTCTACGGCTGGGACATCGTCGCCGAGGTTCCGGGGCTCGGTGATGCGCTGGCCGCGACCGCGGCAAGAGAAACAACGCAAAAAGTCGACGCCGATCAGCAAGCTGCCCTGCAGGCTTTCCTCGCCGCCTAGTCGCCGATCACTCCTGCCGCCGCGCGTGCGCCGGCGGCAGGAAATTCCCCACCGTCATCCGGTTCAGGCGAATACCGGGAACGTGTCGAAGTTTCCGTTCAATACCTGCTCGCTCGCACCGAGTCCGAGCCACCCGTCTATCGCGGTCGCATAGACGCTGCGAAAGTCCGTCGTGTAAACCAGGTTGTCGCCCTCGTCGAGTTCCGTGAGGCTCGACGGCGTACCGTAGTGTCCGCCCTGCACGCCCTTACCCGCCATGAACATGAGGTTGGCTGCACCATGATCCGTACCGAGGCTCGTGTTTTCCGGAACCCGGCGGCCGAATTCCGAAAATGCGAGAACGGCAACCCGGTCGGCATGGCCGAGACGCTCGAGATCGCGAATGAAACCGTGGAGTGCATCCGCGGCATAGGTGAGCAGCCGCTGGTGCAGGGGTCCCTGCTGCACGTGCGTGTCGAACGCGTTGTTGCGGAAGGCGACGTAATACAGCCGGGTTGGTAGCCCGGCATCGATACATGCCGCAACTTTCGGCAACTGCAAATCCGCAATGCCGTAATCGACCGACGGCCGATAATCAGACCAGGCACGGCGCACCAGGCTCGAGGCATCCCGCGCGCTGACAGCCACATCATTGAGGTAGCGTTGCGACGGGTTTACCGGATCGGTGTTGCTGACTTCGTCGAGTAACCCGCGCTCGGCATATACCTTATTGCGGCGAAAACGCGCCGGCTCATCGAATACCACGGGGTTATGCACGGCACTGCGCACCGCGAGCGACTGCGTCGTGTCGATGTTAATCAGAAAATTCGGCTGCGGCTGTGGCGACATGTGATCCGCGAGCCGACCGAACCAGCCGTAGTCGTTACCACTGTTCGGTGCTGCCGTATGCCAGTAGGCCATCGAGGTGAAATGCGAAAACGAGGGCCTGTCGTAGCCGCAGCCATGAACGATGGCGAGTTCGCCGTTCTTCCACAGGCGCTCGAATCCGACCACACCGGGGTTGAACCCGTAGTGATCGTCGATGCGGATCATCTGCTCGGGACGAATACCGATGGTTGGGCGATGTCGATAATACGCATCGTCCGCATACGGGATGACGGTATTCAGACCATCGTTACCGCCTGACAATTCCAGCACCACGAGGATGCGTTCGTCCTCGCTGTGCGGCAACGCGAGCGCGCCAGGCAGGGCGAACGACGCACACCCGGCACCCAGTAACTCGCTGCCGGTCCGAAGAAAGCGACGCCTGCTGTCATTGATCGGTTTCATTATGGTTTCTCCGCAAGCCTATCCGAGCTGGTACTCGGGACGACTTAATATGAGATGCAACAGGACACGAAGCGGGTCTTCCATGTAGGTCTCCGCTGCCGGGATGTCTTTCGTACCGAGCTCATTTTGCAGGAATTCCGCGAACCGCGCGTGCATGACTTCGTCGAGCGGTACGGAAAGGAAACGCCCGGCAAAGTAATCGACAACGGCATCCGGCGTCTTCAGGCCGGCCGCCATAACCATGCCCGTCAGGTCGACCGCGGCAATGTGTCTGTCGATCGGTTTGACCTTTTCGATTGCCATCTGCCAGCCGCGATAACTCGCAAACCGGGTATTGAAATCCTCGTCGCGATCGGCCATCGCATTCGACATCGCCATCATGTCGCCGCCTTCCATACCTGCCGGCTTCGTTGCCGTGGTCATGTCGTACCCCGAGCGAATCCGCTCGTCGACAAGCAGGATCTCACTGCCGCCCGCGTAGACGGGGTAGCGATCCTCCGGTACGAACGAGAGATCCGCGAACATCACGTCGAGTGCGAAATTCCCGCGTTCGAGCAGCAGGCCCGGCGTTATCCAGCTCCGTCCCTGCGCCCAACCGGCCACCGTTGGCGGGTGCATGAGCCGTTGTCCGAGGGCTTCGGTGGCAAGATTGAAATCGGGAGCGCCCGGAACGCGCTCGAGCCCGAGCTTGCGATACGTCGAGACCAGCAATTCAACCGGACTCTTGATGCGCGAGGCGAGCGATTCGTGGGCGTAGAAATCTTTCGACAAAAATACCGTTTCGAGGAACGGGGAAATCGCATAGCCGTCGGACTTCAACTGCTCGCCAAGCACGACCAGGTGGGCAGGCCCGATGTCTTCGCGAACAAAGAAACGATAAAATTTCGCCGCCATGAAAGCCTGCGTCGCAGGCTGATCGAGGATGATGTCGATCACGGCAACGCCGTCGAAATTTCCCTTTCGGCCGAGAAAGGATTTTTCTCCGTCGTCGTGCCTGTCTCCGCGAATCACGAATTCAAGCCCGTCGTAATCCCATCCCGTGAAGGCGCGGGCCGCCTCACGGATATCCTCCTCGCTGTAATTCCCGACGCCCATCGTGAACAGTTCCATGATTTCCCGGGCAAAGTTTTCGTTTGGTGCGCCCTTCACGTTGACCCCCGCGTCGAGGAACTGAAGCATGGCCGGATCCTGCGCCACGCCAACGAGCAGCGTGCGAAAATCGCCGAGTCCCTCACGCTGAAACAACTCGAGCTGTTTCAGCATTTTTCGGTAGTCGCGAACCTTGTCCTCGTTCGTGGCGAAATGGCCGTGCCAGAACAGCGCCATTTTTTCCTGCAACGGCCGCGGCGAGTTAAGCATGCGGTTCGCCCACCAGTAAGCGACCCGGTCGGTTTCGAGCCGGCTTGCTCTCAGCCAGTAAAAAAATTCGTTGACGACCGCTTGCGCAGGTCTGTTGCCTGCCGGTTTGACTTTGACCCCGAGCGCTTCGCCGTTTTCCTTCGCAAGTTTCGTCGTCGCCGGACGGCTCGGCGGAAACGGGTCGAGACCGGGCTTGAACACGCCGGAATGCTCGAACGGGGCCAGCGGCGCATCCTCGACGCCTTCAAAGTAGACGAGCCGACGGACCGCTTCCCTCGGGGTCATGCGCGCGAACGCGTCGATTTCTTCCGGGGTCGCGCCAAAACCGGCCCGTTCCAGCAGATGTGCCGCGTAGCGCGCGTTCCAGTCAGCCGGTTCTATCGGCGACATGTCTCCCGCCCATGCGGTGAGCGCGCCGGCCGGTGCCGATACGACCGCGAGGATCGCGGCGACGCCAAGGCCGAGGAATCTGTGTCGCAGCATGATCGTGACATCCCGTTGAGTGCGAAGGGCCGATTATAGGTAAGTCTGATGAACAGGTCTCGCGCAGCACCCGCAACGCTCAGTCGATCTCAAGGCTTCCGTGGCGCAGCAAATCGAGCACGATCGGCCGGAACCTGCCAACGTCTTCACGGCCGATATCCCGCCCGTCGCACAAATTCTCAATCAGGGTGCGCGCCGCAACAGGACAGGGAATCCCGTGACCGTCGGCAAACAAGTGCAGTGTGTCGCCCTGATCGACGAACGCGTAGCGCGAATCGGTCCGCGGTCGACACTGCCCGCCCGCGTCGATCGCCTCAATTGCGGCACTTTCGTCGAATTCGTGCGCCGGCTCGGGGTATTTTTTTGCCGTCGCGAATGCGCCAAACCATTGCGCGAACGCATCCGGGGTCAGTTCCCTTCTAATCGCATCGAGCAAGGCATCGAGTACGGCCGGGGTGATTTCGCCCGGGTGCGGGGCGTCGGGGCCCGTCACGGGTGGGGCATCGCAGCGACGGTCGGGCGGTAAACTTTCGGCAACCTGTGCACCAAATGCATCGATCATTTCATCGACGGCCGGAGAACGGAAGCCGATCGACAACGTCACGCACTCTCCCTCGGCAATACCCCAGTGAGCAAACCCGGGGGGCAGGTAGAGTGCATCTCCCGGTTCGAGGACTGCCGTCGAGGCGGCGGTAAAATCCTGTAAAAGATTAAGCTCGGTATCCTCACGGACCGGACCGTGGTCGGTCGGAGAACTGCCTATTTGCCAGTGCCTTCGGCCGAGCCCCTGCAGCAGGAACACATCATACTGATCGACGTGCGGCCCGACGCTGCCGCCGTCGCTTGCGTAACTCACCATAACGTCATCGAGACGCCAGTTCGGAATGGCCGGAAACTGGCGCCGCAGTTCCGCGACCCGGGGCTCCCAGTGATCGACGGCCTGTACGAGCAAGGTCCAGTGGGAATCGGGAAGCTGCCGAAACGCCGATTCATCGAACGGTCCGTGACGAACTTCCCACGGCGTTCTACCACCGCGCTCGAGAACAATCCGCGATTCGACGGCTTCCATACAGGCCAGTCCGGCCAGTTCATCGGGCGAAATCGGTGACACGTAATCGGCCAGCGCCGAACGGATCACGAGCGGCTCCCGCTGCCAATAGCGGGTATAGAAATTCTCGGGTAACTTGAACTGCAGATCAGGCACGTGCTCGCCCGGTGCGGATATTAATCGGGAGCGGCAATCTACCACACGCATTGTGCAACGGCGCAGCGGCAGTCCGCTATCATCGGGTTTGTCCTGAACGGAGTGACCCGATGCCCGTCGACCCGCAATGCCAGGCCCTGCTCGATGCCGCCGCGGCTGCAGGTGCCCCCTTCGCGCATGATGACTATCGTGCCATCCGCGCCGCTTATGCGGCGACGACACCATCGTACCGGCACGCGACAGAACCACTCGCTGCCGTCGATGACCGCACGTTCGCAGGACCGGCCTGCGCGGTCCCGGTACGCATTTACCGCCCGACCACGGCCAGCAGCAGCCCTGCCCCGTGTGTCGTGTATTTTCATGGCGGGGGCTGGGTGGTCGGCGACCTCGACAGCCACGACCATTTATGCCGTTATCTCGCGCACGGCGCCGGCGCGGTCGTGGTCGCCGTCGATTACCGGCTCGCCCCGGAACATCCTTTCCCCGCGCCGCTCGACGATTGCATCGCCGCCGTGCACTGGGTCGCTGACAACGCGGTCGAACTGGACATCGATCCACAGCGGCTCGCGCTCGGCGGCGACTCCGCCGGCGGCAACCTCGCGGCGGCAACGGCGATAGCACTGCGCGACGGCAAGGGACCGCGCGCGCTTGTACAGCTGCTGATTTACCCGGCGGTAGACTTCACCGCAAATAATGACTCGCTGCGCGACAACGCGGAAGGTTACCTGCTGACGCGTTCCGCGCTGGACCTGTTCACGAGACTGTATTTGCCGGACGAGGCCACGCGGTCGGATCCACGCGCTTCACCGCAATTACGCAACCGGCACACCGATCTGCCACGCGCGTTCATTCAGACGGCCGAATACGATCCGCTGCGCGACGAAGCGAGGGATTACGCACAAACACTCGCGGCAGCCGGTTGTCCGGTTGAATACAAGTACTATCCCGGCATGGTGCACGGCTTCGCGCGCATGGGCGGCAAGGTGGATATGGCACTGACCGCGCTCGACGACGCGTGCGGCGTCATGCGTGAAGCTTTCAACCGGAAAGAACACCCGGGGCCCGTCTGAGCCCCGGTCGCGGTCGCGAACCGCCGGATCAGGCCCGCTGCACGAACTCGACGACGTTGCCGTCCGGGTCGTGCACCATCGCGATGGTGACCCCGGGCATCAGTTCCTGTTTTTCGATTTCAAAAGGGACGCCGGCCTGCTCGCAGTCACGACACATCTCGTCGATGTTATTTACCTGAAACGTAAGGTAGCGAAACCCGAGGGCGTTCTGCAGCCCCTGCGGACCTTTCGGCGGCACTTCCTTCGGGTCGATCAGCTTGACGAAACTGTCGCCGAATCCCATGCGATGCATGGTTCCAAACCACAGCGGCGTTTCACCGATCTTTTCGAGTCCCAGAAGTCCTTCGTAAAATGCAAGACTCTTGTCGATGTCCGCGACGACGATACCGATGTCGATACACGGCTTACCCGGTTGCATTCCCATGACGAGCTCCTAGAGGTGTTTCACGAACCAGTCGCGTGCCGCCGAACTCGTTTCGTCGAACGCGTCGGTGTAGGCCGCATAGTGCGTTGAATTAACCATAACGAGTTCTTTCGGGCCGGCGACCTTGTTATAACAATCGAGCGCAATGTCTCCCGGGGTCGTCGTATCGTTACGCGCGAGGATCATCATCAACGGGGTCGGACTGAGGATGTCCATAAACGCCGACGCGTCATATTCGATCATGTAATCGATGGACGACAGCGTGACCCGATTCTCCCAGGTAAGATTCTCGACCGTATCGTAGAACGAATGAACGTAGTTATAGGTTTCTTCACCCGGAAAGACGTGCGGTTCGTTCGGGTCGAGTGAGCACATTTTCATGTACTGCGAGGGTTCGCCGCGAATGCGCCGGGCGCGATCTTCATCAAGCATGTCGCGAAACGCCTGCACCCCGGAGATCGGGAGGAATTGCTGCAGGTTCCGGTGCCCGTTCATAAACGGGACCTGACTGACGACCGCCTTGACCCGACGATCGATGGCCGCGACGACGCACACCGTTCCGCCGGTGTAACTCGTGCCCCAAATCCCGATGCGGTCGTTGTCCACCTCGTCGAGCGTCTCGGCATAGCTGATAGCCGTCCGGTAATCGCGCCGCTGCCACGTCGGGTCGATCTCCTGGCGTGGTTCACCATCGCTCGTACCGAGGCAGCGGTTGTCGTAGACGAGCACCGCAAGTCCGCCGGCGCAAAAAACGTCGGCGTACTTGTCGAGATCCATTTCCTTGACTCCGGAAAACCCATGAGACATCACGACCGTCGCAAACGGGCCGTTGCCGCTGTCGGGGGTATACAGCCATCCGCGCAGGGTCACGCCGTCGGCATTGAATTCAATATCTCTTCGCATGTTCTCCTCCAGGCATCATTTTTGTTTTCAGACGTTACGATAACGCTGGCCCGGGCTTGGCGCCAGCATAAACACCGCCTATTTCAGTGCATTCACGAACTGCACGAGAGCATGGAACAACCCGCCCGCTGTCGCGCCCAGTCGGGGCGGCGGGCGGCGTGCCGTTCAAATTCGGGTTGTTCGTCGTACGGGCGGCGCAATACGTCAAGAAGTTCGTTAACGAGCACGTAGTCACCATTATGGGCATCATCGATGGCGAGCTGCGCGAGATAGTTGCGCAAGACGTACTTCGGGTTTACGCGGTTCATCGCGCTCTTGCGGTCAGCGGCGCTTCGTTGATCGCTACCGAGGCGCGCGAAATATTTTTGCACCCACGCATCGAACCGGGAATGATAATCGTCGGTGAGTTGTTCCGGCACGTAGTACGCCCGAACGAAGTGATCGGCGGCATGGCCGGCGGAAACCTCATCGGGATCGAGGTCAGCCAGCGCCCGATAGAAAAGGGTCATATCCGTTTCGACGAGCTGCAGGATCTCGAGCAACTCGGTCACGAGGGCGATATCGTCATCGCCGCCGATCATGTCGAGCCCCAGCTTCCCGGCCATCATCACCCGCCATTGCTCATCGTAGGTCCGACCGTATTCCTCCAGCGCTTTTTCGAGCGGCGCCGTTTCCTCGATGAGCGGGACGAGTGCGTTCGCAAGCTGTACGAGATTCCACAGCGCGATCTCCGGTTGCTGCCCGAAGCGGTAACGTTTTCCGTGCGCGTCCGTCGTATTCGGGGTCCAGTCGGGATCGTAGTTTTCGAGCCAACCGTAAGGGCCGTAATCGATCGTCAGCCCGAGTATCGACATGTTGTCCGTATTCATGACGCCGTGGACGAAACCCACCCGCATCCATTCGACGATCATGATGGCGGTACGGCGGCAGACTTCGGCCAGCCACTCGACGATAACCGCATTATCGGGTTTGCCAAGCGTCGGGAAGTCCGTCGTGATCGTGTACTCGACGAGTTGTCTCAGCACATCCGTTTCGCCGCGCGCGGCAAATAACTGAAAGTTGCCGAAGCGGGTAAACGAGGGCGCAACCCGGCACACGACCGCGCCGGGTTCAGCCTCCGGCCGGCCGTCGTAGAACATGTCCCGGACCACATCCTCACCCGTTCGTATGAGGCTGAGCGCACGGGTCGTGGGAACGCCGAGGTGATACATGGCCTCGCTACACAGAAATTCCCGCAGCGACGAACGCAGTACCGCCAGTCCGTCGGCCGTACGCGAGTACGGGGTCGGACCCGCGCCCTTGAGTTGCAGCGCCCAGCGTTCCCCCGTCCGATTCACGATCTCGCCGAGATTAATGGCACGCCCGTCACCGAGTTGACCGGCCCAATTCCCGAACTGGTGGCCGCCGTAGCACATCGCATACGGGTCCATGCCATCGAGCGTTGCATTACCGGCGAAAACCTCCGCAAAGGTCGGCGTCGCGCAGTCTTCAGCGGACAGGTCAAGCAATGCCGCCACTTCGCGGGCACTCGCGACGAGCTCCGGACGCCGCACCGGCTGCGGCATTACACGGGAAAAGCACGCGGCGCTGACCTGCCGGCGATGGTTGTCGTCGATCGGGTCGGCCGGGAGTTCGCCGACAAAACGGTTGTCGAATTTCAATCCTGCGAGAACGCCGGACCCGGCGTGTCGATCCATAGGGGCTCCGATACAGGTGTGAGACCAGCGCGGATAGTAGCAGGTAGCGGCCCGTCGCCCCACGCCGCGAGACAATGAGGGTTTTGCGCAGCGCGTAGTTTTCGCGCATGCTGCCGCACCCCTCGTTGAACCCGACACGCCGACATGATTGCGGACTTACACACCCATACGAGCGCGTCGGATGGCTCGCTGGATCCCGCGGCATTACTCGCGCGTGCCGGTACCGCGGGTATCGAACTGCTGTCGATCACCGATCACGATACGCTCGCCGGTTACACCGAACTCGCCGGCAAACCGTCAGACAGTCTTCGGATCGTTGCGGGTATCGAGTTATCGAGCGAATGGGAAGGTTGCGGCATCCATGTCGTAGGTCTCAATGTCGGGCTGTCGAGCGATGCGATGCGATCCGCCACGACATTTCAACGCGACGCCCGTACACGTCGCGCACAGCAGATCGCCGACAAACTGGAACGCGCCGGGGTCAGCGGCGCGCTCGAGGGTGCACAAGCCTACGCCGGGGACGGCCTTATCGGCCGTCCTGATTTCGCGCGCTATCTCGTCGCGCAAGGCACCGTGAAGAACTTCGGTCAGGCGTTTCGGAAATATCTCGGCGCCGGGAAAATCGGGGACGTGAAACAACACTGGGAGTCAATGGCTACGGTCATCGGCTGGGTTCGCGATGCAGGCGGAACCGCGGTTCTCGCACATCCGGCCCGCTACGGATTTACCGCGAGCAAACGCAATCACCTGATCGCGGCGTTTGCGGCAGCCGGCGGCCAGGCGCTAGAAGTGGTCTCGGGGCGCCAGGATCGTGAACTCACTGCAACCCTGGCCAAGGCGGCGACAGCCGCCGGTTTGCTCACGAGTTGCGGCTCGGACTTTCACCACGACAATCAGCCGTGGTCACGACTCGGTATGCCGTTGACCTTGCCGGGCCAATGCCGACCGGTGTGGGAATCCTGGTAACAGCATAGATCCGCCGCCACAGAACCTTCCGTCGCGGCTTTTCTATAGCCCGAGATCGATCACGACCCGACCGATGGCCTGGCGGGACGATAATACCGAAAACGCCTGTCCGAGCGATTCAAACGGCAACCTTGTATGAACCCGGGGGTGCAACCGACCTGCTTCGGCCAGTTGCAGTAACTTTGCGGTCACCCGCCGGCCGGCGGCCGGATCGACCCGGCCAAATTCGCCGGCCCTGACCCCCACGACCGAAATTTGCTTGAGCAACACGTAATTCACCGCGACCGCCGGTATGCGCCCACCGGCAAAACCAATCACGAGCATACGACCGAAGGGGGCGAGGCAACGCAAGGCTTCGTCGAAGCAGTCCCCACCAACGGGTTCGTAGACAACGTCGACCCCGCGGCCGTCGGTAATCTGCTTTACCTCGCTTCGAAGTGCGTCGTACCCGATCACCGCGTTCGCCCCCGCTGCGAGCGCCGCGGCGCGCTTCGCCTCCGTCGACGCACAGGCGATGACCGTGGCGCCGAGAATCCGGCCGAGTTCAACGGCGGCCAACCCTACCCCGCCGGCGGCACCCGTCACGAGCAACGTGTCACCGGCACCAAGCCCGCCGCGTTCGACGAGCCCGACATAAGCTGTTTTGTAGGCCGTGAGAAAAGCAGCGCCCGAGGGGAAATCGAACGCAGCCGGCAGCGGAAAGCACGACGCTGCCGGGGCAAGAACGTTTTCGGCAAACGCACCGAAGAGCACCGAGCCTATGACCGCGTCACCGCTCCCGATACCGCGCACATTCGCGCCCGCTTCAAGCACGCGACCGGCGAACTCGCTCCCCGGTACAAACGGGCAGTCGGGCTTGCGCTGATATTCACCGCGTACGGTCAGTAAATCCGGAAACCCCACGGTAAACGCTTCGTTGCTTATGATCAGCTCGTCATCCCCGACCACCAACGGTGGACGGGTTTCAATCGTCAGTGCATTTTCGTCGCCGTAGCGGGAGCACACATGGGCGCGGTACGTCGAAGCCACGCTCACTGCTCACCGTTTATTTCGACGGACGGGGTCCGGGATCGCTTGTATTGTGCTTTCAAATTCACTTAACCTGCCGCGTTTAGCGAGGTGAATCGCCCGTGCCGGACCTGGTCGACTTAACCGCGGATATCGCGGATTCTCTCAAGCAGCGCAATGAAACTATCGCCGTCGCGGAATCATCGACCGGGGGATTACTGTCAGCGTCGTTGCTCGCGGTGCCCGGCGCTTCGGCCTACTACCTCGGCGGGACCGTGGTTTACACCATCGAAGCACGCAGAGCCCTGCTCAATATAGCCGATGACGTACTGAAAGGCATGACGCCGCTGAGTGAAGATTACGTCCGTCTGTGTGCGCGTTCGATGCGCGAATCCATGAACGCCACCTGGGGCATCGCTGAACTCGGCGCGACCGGGCCCGCCGGCACGCGTTACGGACATCCGCCCGGAATCTGTGTACTCGCAGTCGACGGACCCGTGACATTGACTAGAAGTCTCGAGACCGGTCACGGCAATCGCGAGCAGAACATGTGGGAATTCGCCCGCACCGGCTTCGATCTGCTCAGACAGGCGATCGCGCAAGCAGCCTGAACTGCAGGTACGGCAGCTCTCCTAAACAGCCAAGGAACCCTATAATGAAAATCGACACGTTAATGCCGGCCACGGCACCCGATGTCGCCCAGCAAACCGCCCGCGACATCGAAGCGGCGGGCTACGACTGCGCGTGGACCTTCGAAGCGACGAACGACGCTTTTTTCCCGCTCGCCTTTGCCGCGGCGGCGACGACCGAGCTCGAAATCGGGACGAACATCGCGGTCGCGTTTGCACGCACCCCGTTTTCGATGGCGCAAACGGCGTGGGACCTGCAAAAATATTCCAACGGCCGACTGCGACTTGGCCTCGGCACGCAGGTACGAGCGCACATCGAACGTCGGTTCTCCGCGGAGTTCGATCACCCGGCGGCGCGAGTCACGGATTATATTCGTTGCATGCGTGCCATCTGGGACACGTTCCAAAACGACACGCGACCGGACTATGCCGGTCCGTTTTATCGCTTTCAGTTGATCAATCCGTTCTTCAATGGCGGTCCGATCGATCACCCCGATATTCCCGTCTACCTCGCCGGCGTCAATCCACGGATGTGCCGGGCCGCCGGCGAAGTCGCCGACGGATTTCACGTTCATCCGATGAATTCGGCGAGTTACCTGCGCGAAGTCGTCCGTCCCGCGATCGACGAAGGGGCGAAGACACGCGGACTTTCCGTCGAGGATATTGAGTTGTATGCACCGGTCTTCGTGATCACCGGAGAAACCCAGAACGACACCGATGCGATGGAACAAAGCGTCCGCCAGCAAATCGCATTTTACGGGTCGACCCCGAGCTACGGCGCGCTGCTCGAACACCACGGATTCAACGAACTGGGACGCGAGCTGAACGGTTTAATGCGCAACGGTGACGTCGCCGCAATGGCAAAAGCGGTGCCCGACGCATTGATCGAAGAGGTCGCGATCATCTGCAAGCCCGGCGACGTCGGCCGTGAACTTCGCAACCGGTATGACGGCTTGCTCGACCGCGTATCGCTGTATATGGCGATGTCGGGCGGCCACGGGTTTAATCGCTGGGACGAAGTCATCGCCGCAATCCACGCCGCCTGAACCAGGGAGTAAGTCGATGGAAGAAATCACGCTCGTCAAAGAAGCTGTTCACCGCCCGGACGAACCCAGGCATTTCATGGAATATACCTATCCGGAAGGACGTTACGTCGCCCGCGTCGACGGCGTCGTGATCGCGGACACGACCAGGATCATGAAATTGTCGGAAGTCGGCTATCACATTTACGACCCGGTGCTGTATTTTCCGCTCGACGACGCCGTGATGGGGCACCTCGACGCGACCGCTAAAAGCTCGCATTGTCCGCTGAAAGGCGACACGCATTACTTCGACTTCGTCGACGGCGGATCGCGTCGGGCAGACATCGGCTGGTGCTATTCGCGCCCGCTCGATTTCGCGCAAACGCTGAGCAACTATGTCGCTTTCGATCGGTCGCAGGTTGACATCACGTCTGAATAAACACAGATCGATGCAACCGGGCCGCGGTTTTGCGGTCCGAATCTTCGACCGCACGCAAAATTTCTATAAAATGCGCGCACGATAATGGCGTGTTCGCCCCGCAAACGGAACGGATCACTCATGACAAGAAGCGCTCTCAACCCTTTCACCGTGGTGTTACGGTGGGCGGCGATCGTGATTGCCTGTTCGATCGCGGCGATGGTCCAGTGTGCGGCCGCCGATACGCCGGCGAAACCGGACGATGCACGCGCCGCACTTGAGTCGATTGCCGAGCACATGGTTAACGCGTTGCAGGATCCTGCCGTGCGTCAGAATGAAAAGCGCTTGCGCGAGTTAGTGGAAGCCGAACTCGTACCGCATATCGACTTTCGGGTCTCGTCCAATCTCGTGCTCGGGGAATACTGGGAGGGCGCGACCGAATCTCAACGCGATGCATTTATCGGGGAGTTCCGATCGTTCCTCGTACGGTTTTATACGAGTGCGCTCGCCAGTCACGTGAACAGCGAGGCGATCGCGGTCGACATCATGTCGTTCCGTGATGAGCCCAGGGTCAAAGGCCCGCGCCAGGTTTTCGTCCGATCCTACGTCGCCCAGGCCGACGGCGAGGAAGTCGCGGTCGAGTACCGCATGTTTTTCCGGGAAGGCTGGAAAGTTATCGACGTGAGTGTGGCAGGGATCAGTATGGTTCAGACTTACCGCGGTAATTTCACGTCGGTCGTGCGGCAACAAGGCATCGATACACTGATCGCCCAGCTGTACGAGCGTAACCAGTCGTTCCTTCACAACTGACCGTGGCGAGAATTCCGTATGTCGACGGATCCGTCGAACATCCCGCCGACCTCGTCAATGCAATCCGCCGCCGTCGAGGTGGAACGTTGGCCCATCTCGACCGCATTTTGTTGCACAGTCCGCCGCTGGCGGCGGGCTGGAATACATTTATGGGTTCTGTCCGTTCCGATCTGACGATCGATTCGCGGCTCGCCGAGCTCGCCATCTGTCTGATCGCCGTGCTGAACGAAGCACCCTACGAACTGGCGCACCACCGGCCGGAGTACGCCGCGGCCGGCGCGACCGACGGGCAACTCGATGCGTTGCCGCACCTGCTCAGTCCGGATGCCGATCTCGATATGTTTGATCCGACTGAACAGACGGTCATTGCACTGACCCGGGAACTGACCGCGAACGGCCGTCTCACCGATGCAATGTTTGAACAAGCCAACCGGTATTTTCCTGAGCCCCGGCAGATCGTGGAGCTCGTCGGGGTAGTCGCCTCCTATAACATGGTGTCGCGGTTTCTCAATGCATTCGACATCGAGCCCGAGTAGCACAATCGGGCGACCACCCGCGCGCAGACAGACGGTACTAACTCCGGGACTGAAACCCGCGGCCGGTTGAACTTTCAGCCCGTAACCGTTCTCCAAACAGTGTCCAAGGCTTTCACCCACTTGCGTTCCTGTATTACCCTTCCTGTTATGTTTCAGCTTCGACTTCTCCTGCTTCTCTCGTTCCTTGCACCAGCGGCGGCCGCAGCGGACAACCTCGAGTCCCTCGACGGTAACTCCTATGCGCTCGGTGACATCGTGGGCCACGGCAATTGGGTCATGGTTAACGTATGGAGTGTCGGTTGTTCGCATTGCATCACGGAAGTTCCCACCCTGATTCGTTTTCATGATGGCAACCCCTCCGGCGCAACGATCGTCGGGGTCGCGGTCGACTACCCGGGATTCGGGCTGGCGGTGACGGATGACCTGGTCGCGTTCAAGGCAGCGCACGGCATCAACTTTCCGGTGCTCATTGCAGACGGCGAGTCGGCCAGCCGGTTCCTCGGCGAGACAGTGGATATTGTACCGATTACGTTTGCCTATCATCCGGACGGTCGCCTCGTGGCGCGCTGGCATGGCGTCATCTCCGAGTCCGACCTCAACGAAATTATTCGCGATTTCAGCGCACCCGGGCCATGACGGAAGAGATTGAAATATCGGCATCAATTGCGCCGGACATGCAACCGGACACGAAGGAGCTCGGTTACGATCTCGACACGGCGTTGTCCGCGATCGTTACGGTCAGGACCCGCATTCCCGACGATGCATTTACGGCACAGATACTGGGCACCGAACGCGCCGGGCACGCGGTGCGAATCAATGACAGCGGATTACTGGTAACGATTGGGTATGTCGTTGCCGAGGCAGAAGAAATCTGGCTCATCGGTGGTAATCAGCAAGCCGTACCCGGGCACGTCGTCGGCTACGATTACGAAACCGGTTTCGGGTTGGTCCAGACGCTCGGACGCATGGACCTGCCGTGGCTCGAACTCGGCGATTCCGATGAAATCGGTGCGGGCGATGCGGTCGTTGTCGCGGGGTGCGGTGGCCGCGATCAAGCGCTCGGGGCCGCGGTCGTCGACAAGCGGGAGTTTGCCGGCTACTGGGAATACGTTCTCGACGAAGCGATTTTTACCGCACCGCCGCACCCGAACTGGGGTGGCGCCGCGTTACTGGCCGGCGACGGGACGCTCGCCGGAATTGGTTCGCTTTACGTCGAAAACGTGTCGCCCGATGTGGCCTCCGGCAACATGATCGTGCCTATCAACATCCTCAGGCCGGTGATGGACGAAATGCTGAAATACGGTACGACACTGAAGCCGCCCCGCCCGTGGCTGGGGATTTTCGTGACCGAAGCGCAGGACAACCTCGTCGTCGCAGGCGTACTCGACGGCGGTCCGGCCGAGCGTGCCGACATCCAGACCGGCGATGTCGTCATCGGGGTCGATGGTGAACGAACCCGCAACCTCGCAGACTTTTTTCGCCACATATGGTCCTATGGCAACGCCGGTTGCGAAGTGCCTCTTGTGCTCTATCGCGATGGTGCCGCGTTTGATGTGCATGTCCGGTCGATCGATCGGCGCGATCAGTTCAAATCCCCGGAACTGCATTAGTCGCGGCACCCCATGACCGCGCCCCTGTTTTTTGCAAGCGATAATGGCTCGGGTATTCACCCTGAAGTACTGGACGCGATAGGCCGGGCCAATACCGGTTTCGCTACCGCCTACGGCGACGATTCGTACACCGCGAGCGCCGTCAACGCGCTGCGGGAGGAATTCGGTGTTGGCGCAGAAATTTACTTTACGTTCGGCGGCACCGGGGCGAACGTCGTCGGCCTGGCTTCGATTGCGCGGTCGTTCCACGCGATCTACTGCGCCGATTGCTCGCACATCTGGTCAGACGAATGTGGCGCGCCCGAGAAATTTTTCGGCGGCAAGCTGATTCCGGTCCCATCGAACTTCGGCAAGATCACACCGCAATCCGTTCGCGAGAACATGGGCGATAGTCGTGGGGTACATCATGCGGTTCCGCGAGTCCTTTCGATCACTCAGCCGACCGAGTGGGGTACGCTGTATCAACCGGAGGAAATCCAGGCGCTCGCGCGATTCGCGCACGAACACGACATGCTGTTACATGTTGACGGTGCACGGCTCGCGAACGCAGCCGCGGCACTCGGGACCTCGCTCGGCGACATTACGTTCGAACTCGGGGTCGACGTCCTCAGCTTCGGCGGCACAAAAAACGGCTTGATGGTGGGTGAAGCCATCATTTACCGGAACGCGACGCTAACAGCCGACACCGGCTTTTTGCGCAAACAGGCGACACAGCTCGCCTCGAAGATGCGATTCCTATCGACCCAGTTCGAAGCGTTAATGCACAACGAGTTGTGGCGACGCAACGCGACCCACGCGAACGCCATGGCGCGACGCCTGGCCGCCGGCCTCGAAGGCATTGACGGGGTCAGCCTGGTCTGCCCGAGCGAGATCAACGCGCTGTTCGTTCGCCTCGACCCGCGCTACGTTGTGCCGTTGCTCGAACGCAGCCAGTTTTATCTGTGGGACGAACGCGCTTCGATCGCCCGCTGGATGACGTCGTTTAACACCCGGGAAGCAGAGGTCGACGCGTTCATGGCGCTGATCACCGAGGTCGCCGCCCGATACAGTCAAACGCCGGATCCGCTCCGGACAACAACCGAAGAGCCACGCTCATGACAGTGACAATTCCCGATCTTGCTCAATACGGGTTCGACACAGATTACCAGGCGATCTACGACATGTCCTTTCGCTACGCGCGCGAAGAACTCTACGCATTGTGCGAGCGCATGGACACCGAGGACTGGTTTCCCGAGGACGAATACCGGGCCATGCATGAACACGGCCTGCTCGGAACGACGATTGCGCCGGAATACGGCGGCCCCGGACTCGATATTCTCGCGCAGTGTCTGATCTGTGAAGCGTTGTCTTACTGGAACCACAGCGTGTCCGCGTCGTTTTTAGCCAGCGACAATCTTTGCATTAACAACCTCACACATAACGCGAACGAATCGCAGAAGCAGCAATACTTCCCTGGCTTTTGTAACGGCCGGGCCATCGGCGCACTGGGCATGACCGAGCCCGGTGCGGGGTCGGATGCCCTCGGATCCATGGCGACGACGGCACGGCGCGACGGCGACGACTACGTGCTCAACGGACGCAAGTTGTTCATCACGAATGGTCCGGTTGCGGACGTACTACTCGTCTACGCGAAAACGGCACCGGAACGAGGCAACAAGGGGATCTCGGCGTTTATCGTCGAGAAGCAATTCGAAGGTTTTTCCGTGGCGCAGAAACTCGACAAAATGGGCTGGCGCGGAAGTCCGACGGGCGAGCTGGTCTTCGACGACTGCCGCGTTCCCGCCGGCAACCTGCTCGGCGCAGAGAACGGCGGCGCCGGCATCATGATGAGCGGCCTCGATATCGAGCGCACGATCGGCGCGTTTTATTGCCTGGGCATGACCCAGCGTGCCCTCGATTTGACCGTCGAATACGCCTGCACCCGCGAGCAGTTCGGGCGCAACATTGGCCAGTTCCAGATGGTCCAGGCGATCATCGCCGACATGTATACCGACGTCGAAACGATGCGCGCCATCACCTACCAGCTCGGGCGCGAGATACTGCAAATCGCGCCCGGCGAGGGCGGCCGGGGGGAAATCCACAAACGCAGTGCGGCAGCCATTCTGCACGCCGGCCGCGCGAGCATGCGCGTCCTCGACAACGCCGTGCAATTGCACGGCGGCATGGGCTTCATGCGCGAAAGCGAAGTCAACCGACTCTACCGCAGCGGCAAGGTGATGGAGATTGGTGCCGGTACGAATCAGGTACGCCAGATCATTATCGCTGGCGAGTTACTCAAGGCCGGCTAGTCCGCGATCCCGTGGCGCGAACCGGATCGGTTTCGTGTATACGCACCGCCCTTCCGGCCGAACCGCCCTGTTCTGCCACACAGACATCGCCCGCCACCTGACCTGGTAGCATCGAACGCAAATGAATCAATACGTTCACTGACATGGAATTCGGATTTTCCGTGATCGTTCGGGGCGATGCCGCCGGCCCCGACACATTTGCCGCGATGGCTGACGCCGCGGAGTCGCTTGCAATCGACTGCCTGTGGGTGAGCGACCACCTGATCATGCCTGCGATGCGCGTCTCCCGTTACCCCGGCGCGGCCGACGGCCAGTTGCCCGACGCGTGGAAACGGCGTTATTACCAGCCGTTCAGCGTGCTCAACTACCTTGCCGCCCGTACGCAACGGGTGCGGCTTGGCATCAGCGTCCTGATCCTGCCGATGCGGAATCCTGTCGAAGTTGCGGCCCAGGTAGCGGAACTCGACCAGTTAAGCCGTGGCCGGATGAATCTCGGCGTCGGTGTCGGCTGGTATCGTGAAGAATTCGAGGCGCTCGGTTACGATTTTGACGATCGCGGTGCGCGTACGAACGACAGCCTCTCGATCATGCAAACACTGTGGCGCGAGGAATCCGCATCGGTAAACGGCCCGTACTACCGATTTGATGAGGCATCGATGGGGCCGAAGCCGGCGCAATCTCCCCACCCGCCCATCTATATCGGCGGCCACACGCCGGCCGCGTTGCGCCGCGTCGCTCAATTCGGCGACGTCTGGCATCCGTTCAAACTCGACCCTGCGGGCGTGGCTGAGGGACGCCGGGCTTTGCAGCGTGCACTGGTTGCACAGGACCGCGCCATCTCCGAACTGCGGATTGCACCGAAGATACCACTCACCTTCCAGAATGCGGCAGCGGCGCCCGGCCAGTTTCCCAGCGAGGGCCGGTCGGGGGATATCGTCGAAGGCCTGAACGCATACATCGACGCAGGGGCCCAGGAGTTCTGCTTCGATATCATGACCGAAACACTGCCGGTCGCACTCGATACGATGAAACGGTTTACCGAAGAGGTTCGGCCGCGACTCGAAGACTAACGAGTCGACAGCTAATTGCCGAAGTGTTCCGACGAGTCGGGCGCGTGCGGCACGATGCGCACCGACACCTCAACCCGGGTCGGGAAAACGCCCCGCAATTTGCGCTTTCATCGTGCTGTCGCCGTGCGTCATGACGACGGCGCGGACGTTTTCAATCAAACCCGCAGCTGCGGTCTCATCGATGTCGGCGAGCGCGAGTGCGTAGTAGCCGGTGCACACGCCGAGGCTCGTCCAGACCGGCGGCATGTCAGCGAATTCAAGCAGACCTGTGACCGCGTCGCGCAAATACGGCAACGGGTCCCCGTCCCCGGTGCGAAGTATCACGAGGCCCTTTATCCAGACGACAAACGGCATTCCGAATGCGGGCAATTCGTCAATTACAATTCGATCGACCAGCGCTGCGGCCGTCGCCACGTCGCCGAAACGCGCATGGGCGAGCGCGAGGTCTACTAGCGCTGTGGGACTTTCACCCGATTTCTCGCACGCATCGCGCATGTACGCGATGACATCATCGTAACGGCCGGCCGCATGACACACCGCCGCGACCCGGGCTTCGAACAAACCGGGGTTCGATGTTGCGAGCACGTCGCGGTGTTCGGCGACAATGGCGAACGCATCGTCGTAGCTGCCGCTTTGCGCGGTAAAACAGGCTTCTCTCACGGCGAGATCGAAAGCCATCTCCGGTTGGACCATCGCGGGCCGCAGCGCGTTGATCAGGCCACGGGCCCGGTCCCCGTCGCCAAGCGCCTCGCAACGCAACAGGTCGTCGTAGCGCATCAGGACCCGGTAGTTCCACAACGCAATGACAAAAATGGCACTCGTGATGACCGATCCGGCGGCGAGGCCAATTACACTGTCGGCCCGCCAGCCCCACAGCGCGATCAGCAACCCGGTCGCGACAACAAACCAGCCTTTGCGCAGGACCTCGAGCAGGAACCCGAAGAGACCGGCGCCTGCACGGATCGTCGCTTCGAACTCACCGACACTGGCAAGATCCTTTTCCGACAACCCGTCGAGGTCCGGACGCGCCATCGCCGTTAACCCATCGCCGGCAAGCACAATCTCCGTATATCCCCGCGCCCGCAATTCGCTCATCGCTGCGCTGGAAGATTCCGCCTCGACAAAACTGCTGATCGGCTTGCCACGGGAATCAACTGCGTTGTAGGGGATTTTTCTCATGGATACGCGAACACGATACCAAGGCGCCTCGTCCGTGCGGTATTCCAAGGGTAACGCCCGATCGCGCTATGCGCGACAGTCGCCCGAAACTACGCCGCGTTGACGTCGAGTTGATCGACCTGCAGGCCCGCACGCGCCGCGGTACGCATGATCCGCATCTGCTCGGGGTGAGCAGTCTGATTAAAATCAGCGACGCTGAGCACGTGGGTCGCATACCACACGGCCTGATACTCGGCCGCGACCGCTGCGCTATTACCGTACAGCGCCTCATCCGGCCCGAACACGCGGTGCTTTAATTCAAGCTGCCTTGCAATTTTGTCGTTTGCGACAATGGCTCGCGCGTTCCCGACGCTTACGACCTCTACACCAGGCACGTCCCACAGCGGCGTGTTGAGTGCGAGATATTGTTCGAACTGTTCCAGCCACAGTTCCTGGTTGCTTTGCGCGCTGGGGTCAAACACGAGCAGTCGCGCCGGTTGGGAGCGGTCGTAGAAAAACGCCCACAATCCGGGGAGACGACAATTCTGCGGGGCGTTTGCAAATAACCGCGCCATATCTTCGTCGCTGTGAGACGCCCGGCCTGAACCAAATCGCGCGATCTGGAAGACCGTTCCAGGGTGTTCTTTCGCATAATCGAAAAACGGCTCGACATAATTTTTAATCACATCGAGCGGCAGCACGTTCGCATCGGATGCGACACAGGGGATTGCGTAGGCGGTTCCGGTCGGGCCACTCCAGGTACCGATTTTGGCATCGTGAAAGCGTACCGCCATTTGTGCGGATTCCGATTCGTGCTTGCCTTCGATGTCGGAGCCAAACACGAAAACCGGCGCGTTGCTTTTGCTGTCGTTCGTCATCCGGGCCCCTGTGAAATGCGTACCTGTCCGGTTGCGGAACGTCGGGTTCCACCGCTACTTTAGCGGCGTCGGCGGCGTCATGCTTGAACGGGTCAGCGCGCCGTGCGCGACAAATGCTGCATCGCAGCATTCGAATTTCCGTGGCGTGACGTTGAGCGATGTCCCGATCGGCCTATAATCTCCCGGTCCGATCAGAATAATCAACGCGAAGAGCAACGCTATGACACGTGAAGTACTGGGCCTGGCGATGGATGCGGGCGGCACGATGACCGATACGTTCATCGTCGACACCGAGGGAAATTTCGTCATCGGCAAAGCGCCGACGACGCCATGGGACGAATCCGAGGGTTTTATCGAATCGGCCCAGGACGCATTCGAACAATGGGAGCTCGACGAAAAAACCGCGTTCTCGCAATTCGAGGTTTCGGTTTATGCCGGTACAACGATGCTCAACACCCTGCTTACGCGCACCGGGCGCCGCATCGCTCTGGTCACCTCGAAAGGTTTCGAAGATATCCTCCTGATGGAACAGGGCCGCCAGGTCTGGTCCGGTTATTCACACGCCGACCGGCTGCACTCGGCAACGCACGTTCATAACGATCCGCTTGTGCCCCGGCGACGAACCCGGGGCGTCTCCGAACGCACCGATATGTTCGGCGATGTCGTGATACCGCTGTACGAAAATGATGCACGCGTAGCTGCCGAGGAACTGCTCGGTATGGACATCGAAGCCATCGCGGTGTGTTTCCTGCATTCCTATGCCAACCCGCAGAACGAGCAACGCATGGAAGCGATTCTGCGCGAAGCAATGCGGGCGAAAGGCATCGACCTGCCGATTTACCTGTCTTCTCACATCCGTCCGGTTATTCGCGAAAACCAGCGCGTTAACGCGACGACCATCGAAGCCTACGCGGCCGATCCGGTACGACAGCAACTGCATAACGTGGAGGAGAGCGCGAGTCGACGCGGATACCGTAAACAGATGACGACAATGCTGTCCTACGGCGGTCTCGCGAACATCCGCCACCCGCGGCTGCACGAAACGCTGATCTCCGGCCCCATCGGCGGCATGCTCGGGGCGCAGTACGTCTCGAAACTGATTGGCGCGGATAACGTACTCGCCGTCGATATGGGTGGCACGAGTTATGATTTCGGGCTTATCACGAACGGTACGCTGAATCTGAACAACGAACCGGAACTCGCGCGCTTCCGGCTCGCGTTGCCGAGTATCGAACTCGACAGTATTCGTGGCGGCGCTGGCTTGTATGTTTCGGTCGACCCGATTACAAACCGTATCGTAATGGGTCCGGAAGGCGCCGGCGCCAGCCCCGGCCCGGTGTGTTTCGATAAAGGTAACCTGCAACCGACCGTCACCGATTGTCTGGCAATCAACGGCTACCTCAACAAGGACAATTTCCTCGGCGGCAAGGTGAAGCTGAATCTGCCACTGGCCGAACGGGAACTGACGACGCAAATCGCGGAGAAAATCGGGCTGCCCGTTCATGACGCGGCCGACGGCATCCTCAAGTTATGGCTCCAACAGGCGCTGGAGGCGACGAAGCGTGCGATCCATGTTCGCGGTGGCGACGTCGCCGATTACGTGATCATGGGATACGGCGGCGCCGGGCCCATGGTTCTCGCCGGTGTCAGCGAAAATCAGCCCTTTAAGGGCGTGGTGACGTTCCCGTTTGCGGGCGCGTTTTCCGCATTCGGCTGCACCACCACTGATTATTCGCACCGCTACACTCGCTCGAGCCTGTTCGCGCTCGCACATGACGCGGACACCGCCTCGAAACAGGCCGCGGCGGAGGGTCTCACGAAACTGTGGAACGACCTCGAAGCGGAAGCGCATGCAAGCTTTGAAAGCGAGGGCATGGACCTCGCCAAGGTTGAATACAAGCGCATTGCGTTCGTGCGCTACGGCGGTCAGCTCGATGACGTCGAAGTACCGTTCGAAGGGCAATGGGACGGAACCGCAGATAATGTCGACACGTTGTTCGACAGTTTTGAAGACTTGTATACGAAGATGTACGTCAAGGCGGCGCGCTATCCGAAAGCCGGATACGCGATATTGCAGGTTGCCCTCGTGGCGTCCATTGAGACACGTAAACCGGAATTTCCGGTGCTGGAAGACAAGGGCCCGACGCCGCCACCTGCCGCCCACAAGGGGCAACGGGACGTCTACGTAGAAGGCAGCTGGCAGACGGCCGGCATCTACGACATGGACGAGATGGAACCGGGCAACGTCATTGACGGACTCGCCATACTCGAACATCCCGCAACCACCTTACTCGTACCCGCCACGCGCCGCGCGCGCATGGACGAACGCAAGTTCGTCTGGCTGGAAACCATTTAATCGAAGGAATCATGCCATGAGTGCAACTGTCCCCCTGGAAGAATCCGCCATTCAAATGTCGCTGCGTGCGCGCGCCGAAAATTCCAAGCAGATGCTGAAGAATACCGGCCACTACAACGGCGTCGCCGATCTTAAACTGGCCCGCGAAGACATCATTCGCTATGAGCTTCTGTACTCGCGGCTGCAGTCTATCGTGATCGGATCGCAACAGGTCGGATCAAAGGTCGCCTGTTCACCCGGAACGCGCGAGGTGGGCGAGTCGGTCGTCGGTCTGTACACACCCGAAGGCGATTCAATCGTCTTTTCGGGCGGCATCATGGTCCACGTGCACACGATGAGCCGGTTCATCAAGTGGATGCTCGCGCACGATTACGAAGTCGACCCCGGATTCAAACCCGGCGATATCTTTGAAAACAACGATACGTACATCGGCGGCGTACATATACCGGACATCATGGACGTCACGCCGATTTTTCACGAAGAGGAACTCATCGGCTGGGCCGGCATGGTCACCCACGTCCTCGAGGTCGGCGGTATTACACCGGGCAGTATGCCCGTGCTCTCTTCCGAGCGTTTCACCGAAGGCCTGATCATCTGCGCGGAAAGAATCGGCGAGAACGATCAGATCTACAAGCACTACGAAGTGCGTGCCGAACGCAGCGTCCGCTCACCCGATTTGTGGATCCTCGATGCCAAGGCGCGGGTTACCGGCGCGTTGTCCGCACGCGACCAAATCCTCTCCACGATCGAGGAGTTCGGCATCGATTATTACAAGCAGGCCACGAACGAATACATCGAAGGCGCCCGCCGTGCTCAACTCGAGCGCGTGAAAACGATGCTGATCCCCGGCACGTACAAGGAAGTGACGACGTGCGATCAGAATATGGAAGGGTCTCCGGGGCTCTCTCCGCTCGCCGATGGCGACGTCACCATCATCGAGCCGCTGGAAATGGTCATCGATGGCAAGGGCAAGATGAAGATCGATTTCGACGGCTTCGGGTCATGGCGCTACTGGTCCGGTAACGCCACCCCGGCTGCGCTCGAAGGCGGCCTGTTCGTATCGATGTCGCAGGCGCTCAATTTCGATGGACGTATCAACCATGGCAGTTACCTCGCCTGCGAGCTGAAATTTCCGAAAGGCACGACGGTATGGCCTGACAACAAGTACGCCTCAACGTCGCTCGGCTGGAACCTCGTCATGCCGAGTTGGGCAAACTGGTATCGCATGATGGGACGCGCGACCTATATGCGCGGCTTTGTCGAAGAAACGTTCCTGTTTGGTGCCCTCACGCCGTGCTATGACGCCGGCGGTATCGACCAGAACGGCAAGGTATTTGGCGGTACGAATTTTGAACTCGCCGCTCAGGGGTCCGGTGCACGCGGCATCAAGGACGGTATCGATTTTGGCTACGTGCTGTGGAATCCGGAATCGGACATGGGCAATGCGGAGATCTGGGAACAGTTGTTTCCGCAGCTCTACCTGTCGCGGAAAATCCTGCCAAACGCACACGGGTTCGGCAAATACCGCGGCGGTAACGGCTGGCAATCGTGCCTCATGACGCACAAATCCGACCAACTCGTGTTAACGACGGAGTTGTGCCAGGCCCGTGCGTTCGACCACCAGGGTCTTTACGGTGGTTACCCCGGAAAGATCCACTATGTGTACCTGCTGACGGATACCGATATGCGCGAGCGCATCGCCCAGGGACTCGAATTGCCGACCGGCGAAGGTGATGACCCGACCGACCCGGACATTACAAAACTCGTGTCGGGCAAGCTCAAGATCACGCACGGCAACATGACGGCCGACAAACCGATGAAAGACGGCGACGTGTTCCTCATGCAGTATCGCGGCATGGGCGGCTTCGGTGACCCCATCGACCGCGATCCTGCGCTGATCGAAAGCGATCTCGAAAATGGCATCGTGACCCCGGTTATGGTTGAAGGCATCTGCGGCGTCGTGATCGAACGCGACGAAGCGGAAGATCGCTACATCGTTAATCGGGACAAGACGGCAGCACGGCGCGAGGAAATCCGCGCCGAACGAAAAGCACGGGCGCAACCAACCCGGGAGTGGATGGCGACGCAAAAACAACGCATCGAAAATTATGACCTGCCGCAGGTCGCGCTCGAAATTTTCCGCGACGTCAGTTCACACTCCGTAAAGTGGATGAGCGAGTTTCGCGAATTCTGGGGCATCGATGAATCATTTACCTTCCAGGTCGACAGCATACGCGACGTTAACCCGATCGCTTTGCGTTCGGGTGAGTCACGGGTCGCAGATAATCCACTGGAGTTCTGAGCATGACTGGCCAAATTGTAGAACTTGACGAGGCCACTCTCGGCCAGATGATCGACGGCGATCTGCCGTGGGACGATGTCCATCACGTGCAGTCATCGTATAAGGATCCGAATCGCTTCGACACGTATGTGAAAGTATTGCAGTCGCGGGTCGAGTGGGATGACCCGATCGTACTTCCACTCGGTCCGTACCTGTCCATCGTAAAAAACAAGGACAGCGTTTACGCGGTTAAATGTCGCTGTGGCCACGACTTCGGCGACTACAAGGACAACTGGAAACTCTCCGCCCTCGTCAACGTGCGCGCGGACGAGGAGAGTATGTCGGAAATCTGGCCCGGGCCGCGTTGCCCGGACCCTGAAAAAAATGAAATTCGCGAATTTTTCTGCCCGGATTGCGGGACGCAGCTCGAAGTCGACGCGGTCCCCCCGGGTTACCCGATACTCGCGAACTTCACACCGAACCTCGAGGCGTTCTATCAGGAATGGCTGGGTCGCGATTTACCCTGACACCGCACGTCAACGGGCATCGGGTGCCGCAGGCACGGCGGCGATGCCCTACCCCCTTAAACGAACAATTGCCGGGGGGATAGTCCTCACCAGCGCGCTGCTCGCCTGTGTATTTGCTTACGCAGACGATGCCGTGCCTGTCGTCACGACTCCCGTCGCTGACGGCATTCATCTGCTCGTTGGCCGGGGTGGCAACGTTGCGATTTCTAGCGGCAAGGACGGTGTGCTGGTCATCGACGATCAGTACGCCTCCCAGTCAGATGTGATCCATGCCGCGATTGAAGCGATCAGCACATCCCCAATCCGGTTTCTGCTCAATACGCACTGGCATAGCGACCATAGCGGCGGTAATGCGCGAATGAACGAGGTCGGTGCAACGCTCATAGCGCACGACAACGTTCGCACCCGCCTGAGCACCGATCAAATCATCGAATTTTTCGATTCGCCGCGTCCGGCCGCGCCGAATAACGCCTTGCCGACGATCACGTTCGAGCGCGAGATTACGTTTCACTTCAACGACGACCGCATCCGCGCCTTCCACGTCGAAACCGCACATACCGACGGCGACACCGTCGTCCACTTCGAATCTGCCAACGTCATCCACACGGGCGATGTTTTTTTCAATGAACGCTACCCGTTCATCGACACCGGCAGCGGCGGTTCGACGGGTGGTGTCATTCGCGCTGTGGATGCAATTCTCCAAATCGCGGATGCCGAGACCAAAATTATACCCGGACACGGGCCGATCACGGACAAGGATGGGCTGTTGACATACCGAACTATGCTGAAGCGGGTGCACAGCGCAGTCGCCGACCTCATCGTCGCGGGCATGACGGAAGAACAGGTAGTGTTGGCAAAGCCAACCGCCGGGTTCGATTCCGCGTGGGGCGGTGGCTTTCTCGATCCGGATACTTTTGTGCGTATGGTTTATCACGACATCAAACGCAATACGCTGCGCTGACCCCGACCTGCCCGTGGACACCAATAACGCTGCCGCGAAGCGTGGAGATTCCGACTTCGCCTCGTTCGGGCTCGTCGCCCTGCTCTCGCTTATCTTCGGGATTGCGGCGTTTGCCACCGATATGTACCTGCCGGCGTTTCCCGCGATCCGCGCAACATTTTCGGTCGAGCCACAGCGCGTACAAATGAGCATGTCCCTGTTTCTTTACGGCAACGCCATGGGGCATCTGTTCTTCGGACCGTTGTCGGACCGCCTCGGGCGCAAACCCGTGATGCTCGCGGGGCTCATTGCTTACGCGTTTGCCAGCCTCGGTTGTGCATGGGTTACGACGATGGATGCTTTTCTCGGAATGCGGGCGCTGCAGGGTGCGGCGGCAGCCAGCGGACCCGTCCTCGTGCGCGCCCTGATCAACGATCGTCTGTCGCGCGAACAAGCGGCCCAGACACTTGCGTTGCTGACAGGAACCATGGCGTTCGCGGCCATGCTTACCCCGAGTATCGGCGGATGGCTGGTGCAGCATCATCCATGGCAGTGGATTTTTACGGGCCTGGGGGTCGGCGCCATATTCCTGACGCTCGTTTGTGCCATTCAGATTCACGAGACACTACCGATCAGCCGACGGCTGGGCTCATTCGGACCGAAAGAAGTACTCCGCGGTTACGTCGAAATCGGCGGCGACAAACGCTTCTGGTGCTACGTGTTGCCGCCGTCGTTTATGTTCGCGGGCGTATTCGCCTATGCCGCGGTCAACAGCTTTCTGCTGATCGACGAGCTCGGGGTACAGGAGCAGCATTACGGGATGACCTACTCGGTTGCCGCAAGCGCCTACGTCGCCGGCTCGCTGGCCGGCCGTACGGTGGTCCGCACGACAGGCATCGACCGTGCGATCGCGATCGGGATCGGGGTCGGGCTGACCGCCGCGGCAGTCGCGACGGCCGCAAGCCTGCTCATGCCCATGTCGGTTGCACTCGTCCTGCTGCCGGGTCTGTTTATGTTTTTCACCGCGGCGCTGATTCTGCCGATAGGCTTTTCCACTGCGGTCAGCCTGTTTCCTGCGCGCGGCGGCAGCGCCAGTGCACTGGCGGGATTCACGCAACTCACGTTTGCGGCGATCAGTTCGGGAATCGCTGCCGGCCTCTATGACGGAACGACGCTTCCGTTGCACGTGTTCACGCTCGGCTGTTGTGTGACCGCTCTCGCTGCCTGGCTCGGTGGACGTGGTATCAGGCACACAACGATAGCGACGCATTAAGTTTCGACCCGGATAAAAACGTGCTGCCCCAGCGTAAAGAGACCGGTTCCTCGGGCACCGTGCACGCACGGAATCGACAGGACACGGGGTCCTGCAGGCCGGTCAAAGTTGCCCGGCGCCGGTCGTCGACGTTCCGGGCTTAAACGTTCACCAGGGCAGCAGGGTTCCGTCCGTGTGACGAAACTCCGGTGGCGTCTCCGGATGCAGCTCGTCGAGACGTTCAATCAGTCCGGCGGCGGATATTTCCGGCGTGATGAACTCGCCCACGTCGCTGAGCCCGCGGGTCATATCCGTGGCAACCTGCCCGGGATGGAGCAACATGACGGCGATGCCCTGCGGACGCAGTTCGTGATACAGGTTCATCCCCAGCATATTCGCCGCGCATTTCGACATGCGGTACCCGTACAGGTTGCCGCTGCTGTTGTCCGCAAGCGATCCGACCCTGCTCGTGATAATGCCTATTTTGCTGCCGGCATCGAGCAGCGGGGCCAGTGCATCGACGGCACGCAAGGGACCGAGCGCGTTGATGTTATACAGTTCCAGCATCGCATCGTAGTTAAAATCGCGCCAACCATCGGGCGCGAACGCCCCGGCGTTACTGATCAATATCGTAATTTTTGTGTCGCCGAGTCGTGTCGCCAGATCGACGAGACTCGCCATCTTTGTCACATCCACATTTGGCGCCACTTCGAGCCCTTCAGGGACGAGATGCGCACCGTCACCGAGGCACGCGGCGATGACGCGATCGCCCCTCGCGTGATATTGCCGGGCCAACGCGGCACCGATACCGCGATCGGCTCCCGTGACTAATACCGTCTCCATCGCCACCTCCTGCTATTTAACCGGCGTGTCATTCGCGACACAGGGTAACCCGGCGTGGTCATTATTCCATCGAATTGCGCCGCCGGCCCACGCCCCGTCGCTACGCCGTATTTCCGATCGATCGCGGCGAGCGCCGTGAAGCGCACGAGAGGCGGTCGCGGCTTCAGGGCCTGACGTGCAGAATTCTCACCGGTCGATTACGGTGGACCCGCGACCGTTGTTCCGGGTTTGAACAAACTCCACGCGAACCAGAACAATTTGTTGAAATGAGGCGCCGGCACGAGTGCACTGCCCTGCATTTTGCCTTCGACCGCTTCCCCGGCAAGATTCCATATCGTGCCCGTTTGTCGGTCCGCAAAAACATCGCCGAAACGTTCGTCGTGCCCGGCAGAGAACTCGAGCAAATTCCCGTCGACACTGCGTTCGAAAACGTGGCCGGAGGTTGCGGTCGTCGAATAAAACACGACAATAGCCTTGCCGCCGACGACGTCGTTATAACAGGGCTGTTGTTCGAGCAGTGTTTCCGGATAGGCGCGCCGCTCGTTGCCGAACTCGACACCGTAGACATAGGCCATTGCGGGCAGGCGCTCGTCGATATTGCCGCGAACACGATGCCACGGTTTGTCGCGTCGCGATAATTTCCGAATCGGAATCAGTACGCTGAGCATCCAGGCGACCATCTTGTCGCGCACGGTAGTCGGCGGCGCAAACACCATCTGCGTTCCGGGATGCAGTTTCCGCCATTCGCCCCACGTGGTGACCGTGAGCGGCAGCGTATCGAGCCGTAACCCGGCATCCGGACCCTCGATGATTTCTGCATCGAGCTGTTGAATGATGTTGCCGCTCGGCACGTCGCGATAAATGATGTTGTTATTGAAGGCGGTGACACAGTCGAGTGAGAGCGGCTGTCCGCTAATCTCGGAGACAAACGCCGTACCGCTGTTGCACAAAATACAATAGGAAACCGTAACGGAGCTGCCACCCACCTCGTCCGGCATAAAATGCGGCCGCGCGATCAGGTCACGCGGGTACGCGCGCGCTTCGCCGCCGTGAAATAATCCGAGAACTGCATCATCGGGCCCGAGTATCCGGTCGCCCGCAGCCGCGTCGACGACTTCTCGCGTGGCCGGAGCGCTCATCACCCACGGCACATAGCCGCTCCAGTACATGAACAACAGGAGCGCCGATATCGCGCTCACCCCCCACAGCCATTCGAGCCCGACAACCCCGGACAGCGCCGCAGCGGCCACGATGAGAAACGCAACGGCACCCGCGGCCCAAATCGTTCTGCGCCAGTGAAATATTCGTAACTGCGCGGAGCGCGTGAGATTCACGATGTCGATCGTCATCGGCGAGAACGGCAGGTAGGTCGTCAGAAATGCGCCGGTCCCGAATATCACAAGACCCGACAAGACCAGGGAATAACCGCTCATTGCAAACTCCCGACAAATATCAACGTGAAATGATGCGCCGTCTTCACGGGCTCCTGTGCTATTGACCCGCCTGGCACACCGATACTTTCAATGTGCCTCAGGGCTTGTCGCGCCGGACGACCTCTACCAGTCTGCCGTGCTTCATCGATGCAAGCACGATGCGCGAGATCCGGCGTGTCCGGGAGAGCGCTGCGTTCGCGATGCCGCGTGCGAGGCGACATATTTCGTCGTCATCAACCATGTTGATCAACGGCACGATGTCGGCGTCCCCGGCACCTTTCAGCGCGCCGTCCGGGTGTGACAGCAGTGCGGACAGGTGCTCCGCTTCGATAACCTCGCCCGATTCAACCCCGAGCAACGCGGTCAGGCGCTCCGGGCGGTGTGCGATACGATCGTCGAGCGGACGCCCCACGACGCGGGCGGACACAACGGGTATCACCGTCGTGGCGAATTCAGGAATCACGGGCTCGTGTGTGCCGGGCGTCTTAATCCAGCGTGCGCGGGCGCCATCGGCCTTGATCAGACACACGTCGAACCCGCCTTCGGTATAGATTTCGCGGATTCGTTCCGCGGGAACGGAACCAACGCGTTTGGGCGTGCCTATATCGGTGGCGACGGCGACGACCCGGTGTGAACTCGTATCCGGGAATCTCGCGTGCGGATCGGCGAGTGTTACGACGCAGCCAACCCGATCGGATTCGTAAGGGTACATGTGCGACGTGGACGACAACAGCACGCGCCCCGGGTGTGCGGCTGCCAGTGCATACATCGTCGACTTTTTGCCGCCCGCGCCGACAAGACAGACGAACCCTGTGTTTGCGCCAAGCGCCGTCAGTAATGCATCGCTCATCCGGCGAATCGCGGTTCCTCGATCCCCCGGATCCCGAGGCCCCGGATCCTGAACAGGGCGCCGGCCCCGAACTGGGGTCTGACCTGCTGCGTAAAATGGTCGTGGGTCGCCGGATGGCTCACCCGCGCCATCGACGTCACATAAATTTCATCGAGATCAGTACCACCGAAATTGATACTGGTGACATTGCGCACGGGCATGCCGATTCGACGTTCCACCGTCCCGTCCGGCGCATACCGGATCAGGTCACCGCCAATGACCATTGCGTTCCAGATGTAGCCTTCTGCATCGACGGTCGATCCGTCATAGAACCCTGCTTCCGCTTCCGATGATGCAAAATCGCGCTTGTTGGCGACGGTCCCGCTGTCGGGATCATAATCGTAAGCCCACATGATTTGCTGGAACGTATCGGCGAAATAGAATGTTTTGTCATCAGGGCTCCAACACGGCCCGTTCGAACAGATGATCCCGTCATCGACCCGGGTCGTCGTGAAATCGGGGTCGAGGCGCCACAACCCGCAAATCTTGAGTTCTTCCTTGTCGTCCATGCCGCCGGCAAAAAAACGCCCGCGACGATCGACCTTCCCGTCATTGAGCCGTGTCCGTGGTTGTTCGGATTCAATCTTCTCGATGAGATCAAGCTCGCCCGATTTAAAATCAAATCGGTAGAAACCGTCATCGAGCGCGAGCACTGCCCCGCCTCCGCGACGCAGCGCCATCGCGCCGACGTCATGGTCGAGCGACCATGATCGCTTGTCTCCGGTACGCGGATCCAACCGCCAGATTGAGGGGTTACCGACGCGGCGACCGGTACCGTCCACCCAATACAGAACGCCTTCTTCCACATCCCAGATCGGTCCTTCTCCGAGATGATTGCCGTCGCTTGCGACGCACTCTATCGTGTAACTCATGATCTCGATTTAACCTCGCATGGGGTGGCCGGTGGTCCACTGAGTCAGATTCGGATTACGCCCTGACGAAAGATATCTGCAGGGGCAAGACTATCATCCCGGTGAACCGCGAACGAATTGAACATTTGTTCAAATTCACATAGCATTAACCTGCGCGCGGCCGGTTGTGGCCTGCGCGGATCAGTCGTTGCAGAACCGTTGCTTGCGAGGTCGCCCCGCCATGGAAATGTCTGAGGAAATTCGCATTAACGCGCCGCGCGAACGCGTTTTCGCCGCGCTCAACGACGTCGAGATTCTCAAGGCGTCGATACCCGGATGCGAAGAACTCGAAGCACTGTCAGACACTGAATTTACCGCCACCGTCGTGTCGAAAGTCGGGCCGCTGAAAGCCCGCTTCAAGGGTGGCGTGACACTAACCGATGTCGTCGCCCCTGAAAGCTACACGATGATCGGCGAGGGCAAGGGCGGGCCGGCCGGATTTGCAAAAATGCGCACCTACGTCCATTTGTCCGATGAGGGCGACGAAACCGTCATGCGCTACGAGGTCAAAGCAGATATCGGCGGCAAGCTGGCACAACTCGGTGGTGCCCTGATCACGAAAACATCGAAAAAACTCGCCGGGATATTTTTCAAAAACTTCGAAGCGATCGTCAGCGAAACAGAGGCCGGCGGCAGCACCGCCTGATCGGTATCCGGGCCGCACCACACTGGCGAATCTCTGAGTAAAACTCTGGAGGCGGTATGTCAAAGTCGCGAAAAGTCATCATTACCTGTGCGCCAACCGGCGCCATCCATACACCGACAATGTCGCCGTACCTGCCGGTCACGCCCGATGAGATTGCCCAGGCGAGTATCGATGCTTATGCCGCCGGCGCGGCCATTATTCACCTGCATGCGCGCGACCCCGAAAACGGGAAGCCCACCCAGGATCCCGCGGTTTTCCGTGAATTTTTGCCGCGAATCAAGAATGAGACAAATGCGGTGATCAATATCACGACCGGCGGCTCCCCTCATATGACCGTCGATGAGCGGCTGCGTCCCGCCGCGGAATTTGCGCCCGAGGTCGCGTCGCTGAACATGGGCTCGATGAACATGGGGCTGTTCCCGATGCTGCAGCGCTACGACAAGTTCCAGCATGACTGGGAAGTCGAGCACCTGGAGAAAAGCCGGGACATGGTGTTCAAGAATACCTACCAGGATATCGAGCGCATTCTCACCGTGTGCGCCGGTAACGAAACGCGATTTGAATTCGAATGCTACGACACCGCGCATCTGTACAACCTGGCCTACTTTCGCGATGCCGGCATCGTCAAACCGCCATTGTTTATTCAAACCGTGTTCGGTCTGCTCGGCGGTATCGGTGCCCATCCGGAGGATGTCTTGCATATGAAACGGACAGCCGATCGCCTGTTTGGAGATGATTACGTCTGGTCCGTGCTGGGCGCGGGACGTAACCAATTGCCGGTGGCCTCGATGTCGGCGGCGATGGGCGGCAACATCCGCGTCGGTCTCGAGGATTCGCTGTGGGGCGGCCCGGGACGCCTGGCCGAAGGATCGGCCGAACAGGTCGGCCTTGCGCGCGAAATTCTCATGGGCTTGTCGCTGGAAGTCGCGACCCCGGACGAGGCACGCGAAATGCTCCGGCTGAAAGGCGGCGACAACATCAACGTATGAAGCCGGAACGACGGCAGGCCACCGCGTTGTCGCGGCTCTGCTATGCTAACGGAACCGGGTCGGCCTGAGCGGCTCCCGGCAGCTACATCGAACAAAAACAAGAGGTCACTGCATGATTTGCGCTGCAACAATCCGACAAAGCGCCTTGTTTCCAGGGTTAATGGGAATACTCCTGCTCATCGCCACCGGCGCGCCGACAGGAGCACTGGCAGAGGCCGAGAGCCCGGACGTCATCGTCAGCGAAATATTCGCCGAATTGCTTGCGGAACTCGATGCCCTGCGCGCCGACAACTCTCTGGATGCGAACAGCGCTCGTGCCGTATTCGGTCGGTTGCTGAACCCGCGGATCGATTACGATTCCCTGGCCCGCTGGATCCTGCGCGATCACTGGAAGAATGCCAGCGAAGAGCAGCGCAGCAAGTTTCTCGCCGCATTCAAGGCGTACATCATCAACACCTATTCGCTGGCGCTGTCGAGCGAACAGGAAATCGCACTCGATGTCGAACCGAATCCAACGATAAAGAAGAACACGGCGGTCGTCGATGCTAAATTTGCCGCGGAGGATGGCGATCGCATTCCGCTCCAGTTTCGAATGATTCAGCGGAACGGATCGTGGCTTCTGTTCGATGTCTCGTTCGCCGGGGTCAGTCTAGCCCTGACCTTCCGTTCAGATTTCAACTACGTCGCGGGCGACGGCGGCATCGACGCGGTCACCTCGCACCTCGTGCAACGCGCCGGCGGCGGAACCTAACGACCGTCTTTCGCGGTCTAAAGGCCAGAGGCAGCGTCGAAAGCCCACTCGATGCTGTCAAGATACACCTTGCCGATAGCCTCGCGATCAAGAGACTCGAACTGCACCTGCGACCAGTCGCAGGTTTCATAAGCCTTCACACAGCGCAACGCTGCTCCGTAGGTACCGTTGCCGTGCAACAGGGCATCGATGATCGCGGGCGACAACGGCAGCGGCTCGAGAATCGTATCCATCGGTGCATCGAGCAAACCGTCGAGTATGGAGAACAATCCGACGGTGAAAAACGTCTCCGAATCAGGCAATCCGGCCTCGCCGGCGAGCCGTTCACACATACGGGCCCGCACGAGCGCATTTTCCATCAGGACCTTGGGTTTTCCGTCGACGCCCGCCATGGCGAGCAGACTCGCCCAGTGGCGCAGCATGTCCATGCCGAAATAAACGACCGCGCGGCGGATAGAATCAATCTTCCGCGGTAACGCGATGAACGCGGAATTGATGTACCGCAACAACCGGTAACTCAGTGCAACGTCTTCGGAAACAAGTTTTTCGATGTCCTCTATCGTCGCCGATTTCTGGTTCAGCGCTGCGAGCAAGCGAACGACCGCAACGTGGTTTTGCGGAATTCGGTCGCGCGACACGATATTCGGCTTCGCGTAGTAATAGCCCTGGAACAGGTCGAAGCCGAGATCCATCAACCACGCATGCTGCTCGGCGTCCTCGACCTTCTCCGCCAGCAGGCGAACGTCGTAACGGCGCAGACGCTTCACGTGCTCCTCGAGTTCGGCGGCGGAAAGCGCCAGAACATCGAGCTTCACCGTGCCCGCGATGACGATCAGCGGCTCCCACTGGGGTTCAAAGATGAAATCGTCGAGCGCGAGATGATATCCCTGCTGCGCGAGTTCGGCTGCCGCTTTCACGAGTGGTTTCGTGACCTGGACGTTCTCGAGAATTTCGATCACGACCCGGTCTTTCGGTAACAGCAGCGCGGTCTGGTTCTGTAGCAGGTCTTCGGTAAAGTTGATAAAAGCCTGGTGCGGGCCGACAACGTCCTCGAATTCGAATTCAGTGAGGGCGTTCGCGATGACATTCGCGGTCGCGTAATTGCCGTCGACCCCGTCCTCCAGGGTCATGGTTTCATCGCGGAACAGTAATTCGTACGCCCTGACCCGACCATGGCGGTCAAGAATAGGTTGGCGTCCGATGAGCGATTTCGCCAGGTTCGATTTATCCGCCTCTTCGTCCGGGCTATCGATACTGTTGTTGACTACGACACTCAATGCAACGGGCCTTCTCATCCGACGGACTTTCGGTGTCCGACATCACAGGTTAGCGGCCTTCGTGCCCACAAATTGAGTAAAACATACGCTCGCGTATGTTACTGATCCTTAAAACGTCTCAACGCAATATTGAATTCATCGCCGGCGAGGTACATCTCTTCGACCATCGCGTTGTAGCGCATAACGACTTCGTGCCCGTCGACCTCGGTAATCGCCTCGCCGAGGCGTTTTTCAAAGGCCCGCAGGCAGGTGAGAAACTCATCGGCGCGCACGAGATATGCCTCGAGCGCGGTCCGCGCCCCAAGCAACGCCTCGCGGGATGTCGAACTCCCGTCGGGAATCAGCGGACGTTGCGGCTGCGGGCACTCCGGGGCCAGGTCGGCTGCATGGGTGGCGGCCGCGAAACACACCGGCAGCCAGACGGCGATAATGAAGCGTTTCATTCACAATCCTTTACACACCGGGGAGATCCCGTGTCGGCTATCATACGCAATCCGGTCAGAACGGGCGTGCGAACCGGCACCGATCCTGAGGGTGTCGCGTAGCGGGACGTCTGGTTCGGCGGGATCGGTCGGGCCCGCGACTGTCGAATAAATGACATCGGCGAAATATCCGGCAACGCGTTCCCGACGCGATTTAGCGAACCGGTTGCCGGGATTCTCCGACGCCGGGGCGAAATCGGGAACTTTGCTCGCGCCACGGTTTCTCATAGTTCTCCGTTTGTCGCGCCACACGACCGACAACATCGCTTATTGGCCACGGCGCACGAACTGTCCAAAACGTTCAATCGAGAATGAACATGGAATCTGCACACGAGTTATACATCATCGCCCAACCGCCGCAAAAGCCACGGGCTGCGCATCCCCTCGGGCGCTACCGGCCAGGTGCGAACCGCGCGCGGATCCCCCGCGAACGAACAGAAACACAGCGCGCGGACGGGGGGCGCCAGTCTGTCGACCATGTCGCCGTACTCGGCGATAACTGACGTCCACGGCGGGTAATCCCCCTCCCGCCCCGAGCGAATTCGCAGCCCCGGATCAGTGGCGACCCTGCACAGAGTTTTCGGCACCTGAGGGTCGGGCGCCGTTCCTCATCGCTGTGGCGGCAATCTCGAAATCTGCGACAATAGGCCGGTTCGACGACAGAAACTGAGGAATCATTGGTGGAACATAATCTCGGCCTATTTTTGACTAAACGAGCGTCTCTCAACCCGAATCGCGAAGCGTACGTCGATGGCAACGGCCAAATCCGGCTGAGTTACGACGAATTGAATACACGCTGCAACCGTCTCGCGAACGCGTTCCGGGACGCCGGGCTGAAAAAAGGCGAACGCATCGCATTTTTGCTTATGAACAGCGTGGAGTTCATGGAAGCCTACTTCGCCGCGGCAAAAATCGGCGCCGTCGTGGTACCGCTTAACTGGCGCCTCGTCCCGGACGAACTCGAATTCATCCTCAAGGACAGCGGTTCGAAATACCTGATATTCGGCGACGAATTCATCGAGACGGTGACCGAGCTACACGCGCGCGGGGACAAGACCGAACTGAAACACTGGTTGCAGGTTGAAACGGAACAACCGCTGACACCTTTCGCCGAAAGCTACCAGGCATTCGAGGACGGGGGCGCGCCGGACGAGCCCGAGATCGGGGCGAGCGGCGACGATGTGCTGTACATCATGTACACCTCCGGCACGACGGGTCTGCCAAAAGGTGTCGTGCATAGTCATAACACCTCGATTTGGGCCGTCGTCACCGTATCGGCGACAACTTATTTCCACGAATCCGATCGATTTCTCGGCGCACTGCCGATGTTTCACGTCGGCGCATTGATGCCACTGACCCTGAACGTCTATCGGGGCGCAACGAGCGTTGTCATGCGCAGCTTCGATCCCAAACTCGCGTGGGAGTTGATCGAAAAGGAAAAACTGACGAGCGGACTCGCTGTCCCGGCAATGCTGAACTTTATGCTGCAGGTCCCGGGGTTCGAAAAATACGACATTTCAGCGCTACGCTGGATATTGTCCGGTGCCGCCCCTGTTCCCGTCGCGCTGATGGAGCGGTATGCGGAACTCGGCATCGAAATTCACCAGATCTACGGTCTGACCGAAACCTGCGGACCGGCATGCGTCATCGATGCAGAAAATGCGCTCGCAAAAGTCGGTTCAACCGGCAAGGCTTTTTTTCACACCGACGTCCGCCTCGCCAAAGCCGATGGGTCGACGTGCGCACCCGGTGAGCCGGGCGAAATTCTCATCCGCGCCCCCCACGTGATGCTCGAATACTGGAATCGTCCCGATGCGACGGCCGAGACCATCAGGGACGGCTGGCTGCACACCGGCGATGTCGCCGTCACCGACGAGGACGGATTCATCTACATCCAGGACCGGATCAAGGACATGATTATCTCGGGCGGGGAAAACGTGTACCCGGCAGAGATTGAAGGTGTGCTCGTCACCCATCCTGACATTATCGAAGCGGCCGTTATTGGCCAGCCGAGTGATAAATGGGGGGAGTCACCGTTCGCCATTGTGGTGCGCGACGGCGAAGCCCTCTCGGCTGACGACGTACTCGGGTTTTGCAACGAAAAACTCGCCCGCTTCAAACAACCGACGCGAGTCGAATTCATCGACCAAATCCCGCGTAATCCCAGCGGCAAGATACTGAAAAGAATTCTGCGCGAACAGTTTGACCTGTAGCGCGTCGAACGGACCCGCCCCGCGGGTCAACGCGACGGATAACGATCCGGGTTGCGCGGTGCCGAAATTCCCGGAATGCTCGGCAGGTCGCCACTGCCGGCGCCAACGACAATCTGGGCTTTCAGTCCCTGCTCCATGTGTTTGGACAGGTCGCAATGGGCAAGATAGGTTCGATCGTCACTGGGCACGATGAACGTGCCCGTCTTCGTCTTGCCCCCGTTCACTTCAAGATGAAACATGCCTTGCGGATACAGGTACCGCGGCAACCCGTGCACCATCCACTGATGACGTACCGCATCTTCGTTAACGAGCGTGACCTGCAGACGTGCGCACGGCGGCACCCGCCACTCGTGCGCTGAAAAACCAAACGTCAGACCCCGCCTCGCATAGTCCCGTCCAACCCGTACCTCGATCGCGACATCGCTCGAAATCGCCGCGCAATCCTCGGGCAGCGTATCAACATTTTCGTGCATCACCATACCGTCGCGGTCGAGGGTCATCGCGTGATCGTGGTGATGGTGGTGGTGATCTTCCTGGGCGTGTATCGGTGCACTCGACGCGGCGCCAATGAACAGCACACGAGCGAAGATGAGTCGCAGCGATGTCACCGCGACTGCCAAACCCGCGCGAACCGGCGCCACCCGACGAGCAACGCAAGCAGCAGGACCACGCCGAGCCAGAATAGTACCCGGCGTCCCGAATCGGCGGCGCGTGGCAGCGGATCGAACAATCCATGTCCTCCCATTGCGCTGAAAACCGGAATCCGGCCAGCATAGTAATCCGGCGAAAAATAGGCCGCGAGATTCTGCAGGTTACGCACGGTCCGCGGCAGGCCACGCTCACCGAGGTAATTCTCGTAGATCACCATGGAAATATCGCCGCCCGGATTGATCCCGTTTGACGTGACGGCCTGTTCCCTGTGGTCGTGCATCAGCCATGCGCCATCGCCGTAAGCATGCAGCCCGTCGTCGGTCGTATTCAGATCAAAATCGAGACGCTGTGCGCTCGCGATCCAGAATACGTCCCGCTGGACTCGCTCGCCCTCACCGAGCGGGACTCCGTCACGATGTGTCAGCACAGGCTTGTGCCCGTGCAGATGCAGCGCCAGCCCCTCACCGCCGCCATTCAGTACGCGCAGCCGATTCCGCTGGTTCGGCCGGACCACGAGCATCGATTCGCGTAACGTGTATGGGAACGCGCGCCCGTTCAATACGTAGTAATCCGCATTTCGTTCGGTAATGTTGTAACCCCGGTGAACAGCCCGGGATACAAGCCTTGGATCATTGAAGCGCTGGATTTGATTATTCAGTCGCGAATCGATTTCCAGATAATGCAGGTCGTATTCCCGATCATAGGCAGCACTGACCGCGGCCGATGGCACGCGAACTCGACCGGCACCGATATTCAGTGTTTGCAGCCAGTTCTGCGGTCGGTTTTCCTCGACCACCAACATACCCTGCAGCCCCATCAATATGTGAGATTGCGGCTGAACATGGCAATGGTAGAACGTCGTGCCGGGTTGTCGCGGTTTGAGCCAGTATGATTTTGCTTCTCCAGGCATCGTAGGGTGTTCGCTGAACAGGGGTACGCCATCGTTGCCCTGTCCGTCGGGATTTTTAAACGGATGATCGAGTCCATGAAAATGAATCGTATGCGGCAAATAGTGCGAATTCTCCAGCGTGATCGTTACCTCGTCGCCCTGTTCGACACGAATGACGGGTGCCGGCAGGCGAACGATCCGATTGGCGACGAGTGACTCGAAATCGACCGTTGTCATCCCCCGCGTCTTCGGTGCGAAAACCCAGAACCCGGGGGTGATGCCCGGACCGATTTCAAACTGCGGCAGCACTTCGGGTCCGTCCGGCGACTTGCCGTTCAATTCCATCACTTCAAGGCGGATATGGATCACGTCCGGATCGCCGTCGCCATCACGATCGTCGCTCTTCTCGACGGTATCCGGGGCATACAGCGATTGCATCATCGTGGCGGGCGACACATTATTCGCGCCGCGCACGGCCACGGCGATGTCCCATGGGTTGTCAGGCGCACAATCACTGACCGCCGTGATTGCTACCCCGTCGATAGTTTGCGCCCTGCGCCAAGCGTCGTATTCAGGCGGGCAGATGACATCGATATCGAGCGGCGCCACCGTCACATCGGCGTTGCCGGGCGGTTCTACGTACGTCCCGGTCCCGAACCACGCAAGGTGACGGATCCGCCAGCTGTCCGGCAGGTAGGATGATGGAAAAAAAACGATGACGAGACCGAGCGCGGCGGTCCAGCACAAGAAATGAACGAACCTCACGAAACGGTCTTGCTGGAATCCCGCGATCGCGCCGACCACAACAACAGCGCGCCGCCGAGTAACACGGACGCCAGAATCCATTTCGAACGCGCCCACCAGTTCGTCACCCCAACTGAAAACGGGAACACGGAAATATACTCCCGGCGCGCGTCCGTATTATCGTCAACCGCCGTCATGATTCCGATGTATTGACCCGGCTGATCAAATTCAATATCGACATCGAGACTGCCACGCGCGAATTTCTGCGGCGCCTGATAAAACATCGTTGCCCGTTCGATGTCCGCCGCCGTACCGAGATCCTCGTAGGTGGCCGTTACGCCTATGTCGTTGACGTCGCGAACGACGCGAAAATCAATGGCCATCTCGCGCAGCGGGCGGCTGATGAAGTCGAGCACGATGATCGACTTCGCCACGGCCGGAATGTCCTCACAAAATTCCTGGGAAGCGCGAACCTGCGGCTGGTAGCCGGTGAAATGCGCTGTATAGGTCCCGATGGTCATGATGCAGGTGTCATCTTCGACAGACACACCGCCGTGCGCGAGCGCAAGCGGCATCATCAGGGCGACTATCAATCCGGCGAATGCCGCCGGCAGCAGGGTTGCGCTGATACGTTGCGTACGCAAGGCGGGCAGTCCGCAGCCGTCAAAGGCTGCTTAGTTGAACACCGGCAACATCGAGCCGCCAATCTCGACGATCTCGCGCGAACCGTCGTCTCCGTGAAAAAACAAAAGTCCCGCGATGATGCTGTCAGGATCGTTGATCATCATCGTGAGTCGCTGCGTCTCCCACAATGCGTCTTCCGCGAAAACCTTCAGCGTTTGAACCGCGCCCGGCGGGATCGGCCCGCCCTCTACTCGCAGCCCTTCGCTCGCAATCAGATCATGACTGTCCACCGGTTCCAGCGAATGGACGGCGGGATTCAGAAAGCGAAGGTTCGCCGTCGAAAACTCTCCGACCTGGACTGGCGTGTCGGAATTGTTTTCTACCGTCAACGACATTTGAAAACTGCGCCCCGGTATCCGGTACTGCGCTTCGTTCAGGGTGACAGCAATATTTGATTCCGCCTCGTCTTTCTTGGGCACGATAACTTTCGCGGTCCGTAAGGGCGTGGTCACCGGGTGGCGCGACTCCGCCCATTGATACCCGGCTGCGACGAGCGCAAACGTAACGACCACGAATCCGATGGCCACGTTCCGGTCGCGAGGCGTCAGAATTTCGTCTCCGCTGCGGCCCTCTTCCTGCGCGGTTTCGATCACACGCGAACGGGCGATCAACAGTGGACGTTTTCTCAACCAGTAATACAGCCACGCGCCGCCGATCACGAACCACAACGCATGCCACGTGTAAATCACGTTGAGGTTAAACGTTTCGAGGTTCACCTTGCGACCAAACATCGTTTCCACTTCGTTCACGAAATCGGCGCTCGACCCGCCGATTTCCACCCAACGCCCCGGCCCCACCATCGTGCCGGCCCCCTCGACGCTCAGGATCGGATGGACGTGGAAACGACCGGGATTTCGCGCGCCCAGCGTTAATTCGAAGGAATAGTCACGTCCGAGTTCGAGCGCGGTCGACTGCACCATCGATATGCCGTCGATGTGCGACGACTTGCGGATAAAGTTCGGGCCGGACGTGCCAACGTTGAGAAACACGCGGCCGTCGACGCCGGGAATGTGTTCCGGCCAGTATTTCGATGGCCGGAGTCGGCCACTGATAACCACCTCATCACCGACCGAAGCGTTGACCGGTGAGACCTGGATGTCGTACCAGTTCACGGTGCGCATGCGCAGGTTTGCCTGCTGGGCCCGTTCGCCATGCGCGAATGCGGCACCGGCGAACATGAGAAGAGACAAGGCGACGCACGGGATGAGTCCCCGCCGAGGGGTGATATTCGTTGCCGTCATGTGTTGCGCCGTTGGGCCTCCGGGTCGCGACGTCGGGTGGTCAGGGGTTCAGGATTTCCTGGCCCAATTTTGCCGGTTCAGCAGCGAACCGATCATCCACCAGAGGTAATACATCAATACGCACAAGAAACCGGCAAATACGGCTGTCAATGGTGTGACCGCGTCACCGAACGTCCTCAGAACGGAGCGCTCCACGATGCGTACGTATTCGGGTAATCCGGTGCGGATGTACTCGAACCCGAGCAGATCGGCGGTCGTCAGCATTTCACCTGCGTAATTAATTGGCTCGTGGAAACCGGCGAGCATCGGCCAGTTCGCGGGGTAGATGAGGATGCCCCACATGAACGCACCGCAAAACCCGGTCACGAACACGTTCCGTGTGATTAGCAGCGAGCAGTCGAGAATGATTGCCATCGGGATAAACACCGACGGCCAGACAAAGCTGAGCGGGTAGCCGGCGAATACGTGGAAATTCAGGTAGGCACTAACCCACCTCATCAGTGAGTAGGAGACGATTACGGTGGTGCACGCGATCGGCAGGCGGAAACGGTTCCAGAACACCGCCGACAGTCCGGCCGGGAATATGATCAACAGCACGATCGGGACGAGCGGCCAGTAACGCCGATCTTTCCAGTCGACCCAATATTCCCAGTCCCCCATGGTGACCGCCATGACGAACGGTGTCGCACCGGCGACGGCGAAGACGACTGCTGTCAGGATGAAAATGTCCGTCGTGCGCTCGAGTTTATTTTTTAACTCGACTTTTTCTGCGGCGGTCTTCATGAATCTGTCCGCAGTAACGGATTAACGCGCACGATTATTCAGGCGCGAGCGGTGACTTCGTCGATGAGTTCCCTCATTCGAATAATCAAATGGACCACCACCCCGCCGAGCGCGAGCAGGGCAAGACCCAGCGCCGCAAAACCCCAGTGGATCGGTGCGCCGAAAATTTCCTCGGCATAGAAAAACGTGTGCCCCCATTCGTTCAGGCCGACGGTGGGTAACACGAGTACCGGGCCGCCAATCGCAATGCCGAGCGGGATCAGCGTTTTTTTCGCGTGCATCGGCAAGCGCGTTTTCGCGTAGAAGAACGCGCCGGCACCGAAAATCAGTAACGCGGGGAAACCGAGATAGAACAAGCCAATGTGCGTTGGGGTGAAATCCGTATCGCGAATCACCACCTGGTGCCAGGCCGCGTCACTTTCACCCGCGATCGGCCCGAGGATAAACACAACCAGCGTATAGCCGACAAGCCAGGTGATGAATTTGAAATAGCGGGACAACTCGACTTCGGGAGTGACGGTTTCCGGCGAGCGTTCACGGGTAAACCACAGATAGCCGACGACACCGACGAAGATGGAACTGCAGAATATCGCCTGCGCCCAGAACATCGACATCCAGTACGCCGCGAACTCCGGTTCAAAATAATCGAGTCCCTTGGTGAACGCGTAAGAATGGAGGTAGATGCGGCTCGCAATGTAGACCAATGCGATGCCGCCGATGATCTTGTAGAACGCGCTCCAGCAGATGCCGACAGGGTCGTCCTTTTCCTGGGTCTCGCTCCGGGTGCTCTGGATTGCGGCAGCGGTTGAACTCATCTGCGATCTCCTCGGGTCACGGTAAGGCAAGTCGATTAATGATAGAGTGGTCATTAACCGATTACAAGCTTGTGTCATGTGCTGTGATGCAGCATTTATACGGTAACACCGATTGAATCTTTGCTAACCTGACGGTGCGGTCGCGCACCACGACGAATCCTTGCAGAACTGCCGAACGACAACGCATGCCGGACAACAAAATAAACGGAGCACCCCCTAAAGAGCGAGCAACCCGCCTCCCGCCCGCAGAACGGCGACGACAGCTCACGCAATGCGCTGTGCGGGTGTTCGCAAGCCACGGACTCGGTAATGCCGGACATGCCCAGGTCGCCGACGAGGCCGCCGTCTCGACCCCGACTGTGTTTCTCTATATGCCCAATCGCCAGGCATTGATTGACAGCGTACTCGGTGCGGTCAGCGATTATTTGATCGAGATGGTCGATACGGCCGCGTCCGGGGAAACCGGCGCCGCGGCAAAACTGCTCGCGGTCATGCGCGCCTTCGCCGACGCGATCGACAGCGACCCGGACCACGTGAAGATCTTTCTGAACTGGAGCACCGTCGTGCGCGACGACACGTGGCCCGAGTACATCGAGTTTCAGGATCGCATCCTCGACCGACTGGAAACGATTATTACGGACGGTACCGATACCGGCGAATTACCGTCGTCGGTCGACCCCATCTCCGGTGCCCACCTCGTCATGGGGTCGGCGCACATGATTGCGCAAATGAAATTTCGCGGGCGCAGCGCTCGCGATATCGACGAATTCCTCACCACATTGCTGCGCGGCGCCGTATCGGGCCGCGGTTAAATCGGTTGTGGGTCACGACCACCACCATCACACCGTAGCGCCTGACGACGCCGGCGGCGAACGCCGGCTGTTTATCGCAATGGTCATCACCGGCAGTTTCATGCTGGCCGAAGTCATCGGCGGAATAATGTCCGGTTCGCTGGCGCTGTTGGCGGACGCCGGCCACATGCTGGGAGACTTTGTCGCACTTGCGCTCGCCTGGACCGCATTTCGGATCAGCAAAAAATCGCCGGATCTCCGCCGCAGTTTCGGCTATCACCGGTTTCAGGTCCTCGCGGCATTCGTCAACGGAATCGCGCTGCTCGCGATGGCGGCCTGGATCGTCACTGCCGCCGCGTTTCGCCTGCTCGAACCTCATGACGTACTCGCGGGACCGATGCTCGTGATCGCAACACTCGGCCTCCTCGTCAACATCGCAGTTTTCGCGATGCTGACGGGCGGACACGGGAATCTGAATACGCGCAGCGCGGCGCTTCACGTACTCGGCGATTTGCTCGGCTCCGTTGCCGCGATCGGAGCTTCGCTCATCATTATGACGACGGGATGGATGCAGGCCGATCCGTTGCTGTCCGTCGTCGCTGCCGGCCTGATCCTCCGCGGCGGGTATAGCATCGTCAGACATTCAGGTCACATCCTGCTCGAAGGCACGCCGGAGGAAGTCGATCCAAGCGAGGTCGGAACACAGTTAATGTCACTGATACCCGCCGTTGTCGATGTCCATCACGTACACATCTGGTCACTGACCGACGAACGGCCCGTGCTGACACTGCATGCCCGCGTAGCCGATGGCGTCGACCACGACACTACAATGCTCGACATTCATAATGCGCTCGAGTCGTTGTACGGCGTTTCTCACGCCACTGTTCAGCTCGAATACGGACCCTGTACCGACAACCACGACGGCGCGGTGGCGCGCTAGTGGTGAGGTTCGACGTGTATGGAGATATCGCTCACCTCAAACTCCTGCTCGAGAGTGTGCTCGACCCGGTCGGCTATCGCGTGCGATTCCGAAATCATGAGCGTGGCGTCAACGGTGATAACCATGTCAACGGCGCGATGCGAACCGAGCCACCGTGAACGCACCTGTTTCACCGATCTGACGCCGTCGATATTTCGCACCGCACCAGTGAGTTCCCGGGGATCGATCGCGAACTCGTCAACGAGACCCGGCAACGCGCGTTTGAACAGGCCGTAGGCGAGATACAGCACGAGACAGCCGACCCCGATCGCGCAGAGCGTATCGAGCCATACATATCCGGCGCTTGAAAGCTGCCAGCCGATAATGACTACGAGCGTCGTCAACACGTCCGAAAATGTGTGACTCGCATCGGCGAGCAGTATGTCCGAATCGAGCCGGCGTGCTTGCCGGTTTTCCCACCATGCGAGCGCGATATTCGCGCCGAGCACGACGATCATCAACGCGAGGCCCCAGTTCGTGCTGACGATGTCCGGCGACTCGCGCTGCAGTGCGCGCAGCATAATTTCAAACCCGAGCACGGTCAGCAGTCCGGCGAGTCCGAATACGGCGAGGGTTTCGAATTTACGGTGTCCGTAAGGGTGTTCGCGATCGGCGGGTTCGTTCGACAACCGGATCACGAACCAGGCGACGACGTTGTTGGCAACGTCACTGAGTGAATGAATTGCATCGCCGAGCACGGCGAGGGATCCGGCACTGACCCCCACGACCAGTTTAATGACAAGGACTAGAAGATTTGCCAGTCCTTCGACCAGAATTACGCGCTGAACCGCGTGCGCGTGCTGCGCCCGGCTGTGACTCGACTCGTTTCTATTCAATACCATCGAGATCCTGCAACAGGGCCACCGCCTCCGCGCGACTCGGAAAATCGCGGGCATTGGCAATGGCAGCGGTCAATTCGCGCCGCGCGGCGCCCCACCGATTCAGGCGTACGAGCGCCAACGCTATGTGATAGCGAATCTCCTGATTGGTCGATTCGCGGGTAAATGCGTCACGCAAAACTTCAAGGCCGCGCTCGGGTTCGCCCGTTTCGACGAGGACCCAGCCATAAGTATCGAGAAATCCGGCATGTGAAGGTGCCGCAGCGACGGCCCGTTCGGCGTAGCCGAGCGCGGCCGCGTCGCCGAGCTGCAGCAGCACGAATGCGAGATTATTCATACTCACAGGGTTGTCCGGCTCATCTTTCAGCAACGATTCGTAGACGAGTTTCGCCGAGCGGTACGCACCCGCTTCAAGCAGGCTTTCCCCGAGGCGGTGACGTGATCCCAGATCGCCGGGATGTAGCAGGATCCAGATTCGAATCGTTTTGAGCGCACCATCATAATCGCCGGTGCCCACCTGAGCTTCGAACAATTTCCCGAGCGTGACTCGGTTCGGACCTCGTCGATGAGCTTCATCGTAAGCGACGACGGCGCTCGCAAGATCGCCCTTAGCTGCCATCAGGGTTCCTTCGGCGACAAATGTATCCGCCCGTTCCGGATAGGCCTTCTGCAATACTGCCAGGGCCGAACCCGCTTCCAGTATTTTCTCCTGGTCGATTAATGCCTGCACCCGCAAGGCGAGCGCGCGAAGATAGCGCGGGTTCCCGTCCAGTGCTTTGGTTAGCGCCCACTGAGCCGCACGGGCATCGCCGAGCCCGAGTTGATGCGACGCGATTTCGGTCTGAAGCTCCGCCCGAAACCCTGCGTGTTCCGTCGCGCGGCGTAGCATCAGCTTCGCGTTGGGATCGTCACCCAGGGTCCGGTAAATCCGGGCAAGGGCAATTTCCGCTGCGGGATCGTCCGGGAAGTCGCTGGCAAACCGGAACGCCGATTCCGCAATCGCGGCCCGGTCGCCCCTCGCAACGATCAGCCAAAGCTGCACCGTGCGCGCTCTCAAGTGGCGAGGCTCGCTCTGCAACAATGGATCAATCAGTTCCGCGGCGGTCCGCGCCTCGCCTGCTGCCAGAAGAATTTCGGCGAGTTCGAGGGCTGCATCCGGATATTGCGGATTGCGTTCCAGAACTTCGGAGTAGTGAATTTTCGCGGTCTCTAGTTTGTCGCTAAGACGCGCGAGCCGCGCCTGATTCATCGATACCAACGGGTCATCCGGTTCAATTTCACGCGCGGCGACGAAATTCTCTTGCGCCTGGGCGAGGCGGCCGCGCGACATCATCACCACGCCGAGCAGATTTCGCGCCGAGACGTCTTGCGGATAGTCGGCCAGGATTGCGTTGGCAGCGGCAAGAGCGGCCTCTTCCCGTCCCGAGTCTACGTACATACCGACAAGCTCAACTCGGGCGGCAACAAATTCCGGGGTTTCGCCTGTTAGCCTTTCCAGCGACGCGATGGCCTTGTCTATATCGCCCGCTGCGAACCGGCTTGAGGCCAGCCCCAGAACAAATCCAACCTGATCCGGCGCCAGTTCCAATGCGCGCGAATAATATCGGGACGCCTGTTCGTGATCGCCCCTTGCTCGCAGGGCTTCCGCCAGTAGAGCGAGGCTGGCGGGATGTTCGAGCCGGCGGCCTCCTGGTTGCTGTTCCAGCGTTTTAATAACCTTATCCCAGTCCCCCGCCGCGAGGTAAGTCGCGGCCAGGTAGCGCTGAGCACCCGCGTGATCGGGAAAGCGCCCGAGGAATGACTTCAGGTGCTCCACCGCCTGCTCTGTTTCGCCGTTGAGAAAGCTCACTATCCCAAATAGCAACCGCACCTGTGGCATATTTTCGACCCGGGAGTCGTCGATCGTGCTCAGTAACGCCGCCGTCTCGCTAAGCAGCGTGTGCGCGGCGTCCGAATCGCCGCGACTGACATGAATCCAGCTCTGCAGATAAACCCCTTCCAGATCGCGGGGATTCAAAGCCCTCAATAGATCGATGTCGGCGCTCGCCGCTGCTTCATCGCCAGCATCCAGCAACAACGCCGCGCGCGCTCCGAGCGCCTTCGCGGATTGCGGCGCGACGGACAGCGCACGGTCGAAAACTTCCAACGCGCCGTCAAAATCGCCCGCATCGCGCAGTTGCAGACCTTGCAGGGTCAACGCATCGGCCGAATTCGGATCAATCGCCAACGCTTTCGCGAGCAGTTCCGTGGCGCGCTCAGGACGTCTCCGGGCGCCCGCGATCCGCGCCGCTCCGATGAGGGGCCGAGCGTCGCCCGGCAGCATCCCGCGCGCTTCCTCATAACTCTGAGCCGCATAGTTCAGATTACCGAGCAGCATGGCGGCGTCTCCCTGAAGGATCAGAATCTCCCCGTCAACTGCCGGGTCCGTGCCGGGCGGGGCAATCCCGGTCAGTACTTTTTCCGGTTCGAGCAATTGAAGGTAAACTTCGGCGAGCGGTACGAGAATCAGGTTTCGATCCCCGCCGAGTGCCAGTCCCCGCTCAAATTCCTCAGCGGCGGCCCGAGGATTATCACGTCGAAGTAATACCCGTCCGAGCAACACCCGAGCCGGCACGTTATCTGCCGATTCCTGTAATGCGTTACGCAGGTCGATCTCGGCACCGGTAAAATTACCGTTTGCGTAAAAATCGAGCGCCGATTCGTAGTAGGTGCTTGCGTGCAGCGATGCGGCGAAAAACCACGAAAACGCCGCCACCGCTACGCCGGAGACACTATATTTCATGAAGCGTGCTGTCCTGGCATGTTATTTACGAGCAATATCCCTCAACCACGGCAATCCTGCCCGGAGCGGAAATCGCTTGCAATAGCCCTTGCTCGGCATGTCCTGCGGAGCGAACTGAATGCAAGCAAACCGTGTAAATGATTGTGTCGGATAATTCCAACGTGAAGACGTTAACGTTGTAAAACAACTATACTAACGACCAGTTAAACGGCCAATTGTCGATCCAACGCCGGGTACAGCGCATATGATGATGACTCGAAATCAATTCGAACCAATCCGGCGAGCCGCCGCCGCACTGTGCGCGCTGACCATGTTCGGAGTGATGTCGATTGCGAGCGCCGGCGTCGTTTCGCAAAACGATTTCGTGCAGGCCGCACTCGTAAACACCTCGCCGGGACAACGAGCCCTGCAGCAACAGAGCCACATCGAAGTACTCCTCGATCTGAGCGGTTACCGCGACGCAGCCGTGTCGTTTGACTTTGCGACGCTGATGGGCGGCAATGCCGGTTTCGTGGTCTCGTCTGCCGCCGCCACGACTTTCCGCAATGATTTCCGACTCGTATCACCGATTCGCGCCCGGTTTACCCAGGCTGCAAACGGCCGCTTCTCCCGCGGTGGCAACGGCGGTTTTACCTGGGGTCGCAGCAACCGGCGCTACGAAACGGCGATGTTCAATCTTGCCGCATATGACGGTCAGACCGTTCTGCTGGCGCTGGATTTTAATGCGCCGACGGCATCACGGCGCGGCTTTATCAATATCGATAATCTCAGCGTCACCGTCTCGGAAGCAGACTCGAATCCGGCAGCCGCCGTGGTTCCCGAACCCGGCACCGGCGTGTTGATGCTGGCCGCGGCATTCGGATTCCTGCTGCATCCCGCAAGCCGACGCAAGGCCCGCGCTCTGGTCTAGTGACGATAGAGCGGCGTTAACGCGATGCGCTGCTCTATATCTGCAACGACTTCCGTATAGCGACTACCGCCGACACCGCCAAAGGCGGAGACGAACTGCTCATCATTCAGGTTCTCTTCGAGACCTTCTACCGACGGCATGATCGCCGCGTCGTCAATCCCGGCTGCGACACGCTGCTGTAATAGCCGGGCACTCGGCGAATCGGCGACAGCATACTTGCCGAATTCCGTCCCCGCCATATCGGCAGCCAGGTCTCTGAAACTGAATCCGCTGCCGCCGTCTGCATCGTCGACTTCCTTGAACAAACCGATCGCGTTAGCAACCGCGTCGCCACCGGCGACCGCGAGTGCAGCCGACGTCATGAAATGCTGTACGAAGTCACGCCGACCACGCAGACGCAACCGACGCCGATCCGGTTTTACCCATGCGGCAGCTTCAGGCACCAGGGCAGTCAATCCGCGGCCGTTAATATAGGCGGCCATGACGGTGACGGCCGCGCGGTTTTCCGCCACCGGATCTGACGTTGCGGCCCGCTCACCGGCGATGCGGAATATCGCCTCGAGCAGGCTTGCAAACGTCAGCGCGTCGGCCTGTTGTTTGACTTCCGCGGCGAGCGCCGCGTTGTAGAACCGCAATTTCTCGCGATCGTCCGGCGAAATAATCCGATCCCGAAACGCATCGACGATGCCCGCTTTCCACTCGTAGGTAATCGCGAGATGTTGTGGTTGTATCTCGACGGCCTGAATAATGTCCCCCGCGTTGTGCACACCCGAAGCCCGGTAGATGTGCTCGGCCGCAAATGCAGCAACCGCGCCAACGACACCCGGCGGAACCGAAACATCACCGATTTTCAGGTTTTCAATGCGTGATTGACCATCGACCTCATTCACGAGCGCGTCGATGTTGAGAAAACGACCGGGCAACCAGGTGGAAAGGTCAAGCGTGGCAATAAAATTCAACGACCCGTTTTGAATGTCGAGCGCCGCCCCCCCGTTACCAGCACGCTTGATCAGATGATTCAGTACGAGGCTGAGTTCTTCTTCATTCATGCGCACCGTTTTTGTCTCGCCCGACCGCAGCTTCCGCGGGTCGTGTTCGTGCAACAATTTTTTTGCGCGTTCGACGTTCGCGCCGCTCAGAATGGCGTCGCCCTCAACCCGCGCGTCGGACTGCGTACAAAAGACTGCGAGCGCACCGAGCCCGACGGGAATTGCGAGAACGGCCAGGGTGAACAGAATCAGAAACCAGCGCACAACGGGACCTCCGAAGTATCAACCGTCTCATCTAATCATGATCGTAGCAGTGATGCGAGCTTGCTTCGCAATAACCCTAAGGTCTGTTGAATGCATCTCGAACGGCGCTCAGCGGCCGAGCAAATCACTCAACTGACGGTCGATAAAGTCTGTGTCGGCCATATTTCGTCCGGAACCCGCCCAGTGCCCCCACCCGGATTCGATCGTACGTAAACGACCGTGGCGCAGGTGGCGAACTTCAATTTCGCTGTCTTCCGGCGGGAAATAGGCGTCCGTCCGACTCGGCATCACCACGACGCGCGCGCTAATCGCATTTAGCGCGGCGGCAAAATCTCCACCGTAATTTCCGAGCGCGCCAATGTCTGCAGTCCGCCACGTCGCTATCTGGGTGAGCACATTATTCGCATCCATGGCGGTATACGTGTCTTCCCAGTACCGCTTGATGAAATCGGCGAGCGACGTGTAGCCAAGCTGTTTGTAACAGGCGTGGCGATAAAAGTGAGCGGATGGCGGCCACGCGCTCCACGCGCGGGCGAGTGTTCGCAGCCCAAGCACGGGCTGTTCCGCGTAGCGGCCACCCTGCCAGGCCGGATCCGCGGTCAGAATGCTGTGCAGGCCGGCAAGAAACACATCGTTGTGATCCGATATTCGTGCCGCGCCGCAAATGGCACCAACCCGCTCCACGGCATCGGGAAACAGCGCGGCCCAGTGATAGGCCTGAATGGCCCCCATCGAATGACCGACCGCGAGCGCCACCCGATCCACGCCAAAGGCGTCCCGGAGCATTCGCCGCTGCAGTCGCACGTTGTCGGCGACAGAGACGACCGGGAAGTCGGCTCCCGAGGAATTGCTTGGCGATACCGACACGCCGTTGCCGATCAGGTTGATGATGACGATGAAGTAACGCGACGGGTCGAGCGCGCGGCCCGGCCCGATGAGGTAGCGACTATGCTCATGCGTGCCGCCGAAGTGCGTCGGCATGATAATGGCATTGTCGCCGGCGGCGTTCAGTTCACCGACGGTTTCGCAGGTAATGTACGCCCCCGGGAGAGTCTCCCCGGAACCGAGTACGACATCACCGAGTGGAAACGTCGCGAGTCCGGGATCCGTCACAGTGTTCGGCGGGCACTCAGCCGTAGACCGGCTGCAAATCTGCGGCGAGGCCTGCCAGGTCCGGCGGGGACACAATCCGGCCCTGATCAATGATTAATTCGTCGTCAATCCAGAACGACTGCTCCGTCATGACGCAATCAGGGTGATTTTCCCCACCGCCGTCGACCCACTGAGGCAGACCCAGACCAACCGCGTTGCAGCCGATAGCCCGTTGGTCTTCGATGAACGACTTCCCGGTGACCCTCGCGGCAGGGTGATAGCCGCAGGTGAAATGCACGATGTTGCCGTACTCACCGTTTCCTGCCCGCTTCAGTGCCCGATCGATGACTTTAAGTTCGGTACCGCCGCCGGTCACAGACCGGATCGTGCCGTCGATCTCGAAGACAAACGGATCAGCGAGCGGCGTGTAGTACTCGTGAAATGTCGATTCGCAGACCACGCGGCCTTTCACCGATTCGAGTTCCGGTATCACCATCACCGTGCCGGGTACGAAATAACCGCCGGGCTTCGTCGCGCGCTCGATCGCAAGGCCCTCCGGGTCAGCGAGTTGAAACCTCACATCGGTTCCGAGCGGTGTCGTGAAACGGCAATGCTTCCCGGCGGACTCCGCAAGCAGCGCGTTGAACATATCGGATACAGCGAAAACGCCGTCGAGATCGGCACGTGCAAAAATGCGGATTATGCCTTCCGAGCCGATGTCGGCCGCAAGAAAGTACCGCGTGCGCCCGTTTTTCATCGCCGTGTCGTAGACGGCCGCGCCGGCCATGTACGGCATGCAGAGATCGATCCAGGCGTCGCAATTCTGCGCCGCCGCCACAACCGGATCCGGCAGGTACGGATTTGCCAGCCCGCCCTGGAACGGTAATGGTGGCGACAGGGTCATCGACGCGACCTTCGCTCCCAACGCATAAGCCGCGTCGACGATCGCGGCGACCGCGTCGTTGTCTGACCGGGAATCCGCGGTAACGAGCACATGCTCGCCCGGCACAATGCACATCATGTCGCGGGCGAGTATCAGTGCGGCTCGGGCGAGATCGGGCCCGTGTCGTGAACTTGTCATGCTCTCGTTACTCCTCGTCGGCAGCGCGCGCCGGGCTTACTTGTGGCCGAGATCGTCAACGGCATGTTTAATCGTCCCCATCACACCCGCTTCGAAAGGCGATACCGGCCCGGGTTCGTAGAAACGCGACTTCATGCCTTTTTGCAGCGCGTCGATCATTTCCGTGTCTTCTTCCATGAATGCCTTGTAGAAGTCGACATACTGCTGTGCCTTTTCCTTGAAATCGGGTTGTGAAAAATGCTCTTCAGGGAACAATTGATACGTGATCGACAAACTCCTGTCCGCGCCGATCGGCCAGTTCGTGTTGACGGACACGTAATCGAATCGCGGAAACCAGGCGTTGTTAGGCGGCAGGTGGGACGAAAATCCGCCGCTATGCAGTGATTCAGGCAGCCACGGGATCGGTCCGAACAGGGATTTACCCTCGGGCGCAAGCGTGCCGCCGATAAACCGCCCGTGATAGCCGCCATCGAATGTTTTGTAGCGGTATCCCTCGAGCGGTTGATAAGGACCGAAGGTGCCGGAGTGCAGCACGGCAATATGATAAATGTCGGTCAGGTTCTCGTTCAAAAACTTCCAGTTACAACCAATTTCCATCGTGAATTTGTTCGCGAGACGCAGGCGGCCCATCTGGTAGGGTCCATAGATTTTCGGGAAATCCCATTTCTCGAGGCTGTCCATGAGCGGGGCTGCGTCGGGATCAAAATTAATAAATACAAATCCCTCCCACAGTTCTGTCTTGATCCGCGGCAAACTGCAGTTTTCCCGTTTGAACGTTTTTGATTTTTCGAGGTATTGCGCATCGACGAGGCGACCGCTCGTGTCGTACACCCAGCCGTGATAGGGACAACTGAAGTATTTCGTATTGCCCTCGTTCCACGCGACCTGGACGCCGCGATGCCGACACACGTTCGCGAACGTCTGAATGTTACCGTCCTTCTCCTTGACGACGACGATCGGTTCGTCGCCGATCTTGTGCGTGAAATAATCTCCGGGTTTCTCGCACTCCTCTGCCCGTCCGACCAGCAGCCATTCCTTCATGAATATCTCTTCGAGTTCGCGCTGAAGGATGTCGTCGGAATAATAGACCTCGCCGCGGCGATGATTCTCCGCCACTTCGGGCGCTTCATTGACCACGCTATAGCCGAATGTCTCGGGGTCGTAACTGATGTTCGCTTCGTCTTTCGGTAATTTGGCGGCCATTACGCGCTCCTGTCAGTGGCGAGGGAATAGACGGATCATAGTGTCGTGCTAGCAAACGTCAAACATCCCGCAGCGGGCGACATCGGTCGCCGAGGCGCACAGTCGTCACGACCCTGCCGGTGAAAGGAATTTGCTATTTGATGGAAACGCCACGGTCGCGAAACGCTCACGGTGGATTGTGCGGCGCCGCAATTCATCCCGCACCGAGCGACAGGATCGTGAACCATCGGGCGCTGCAGCGGTCGGGAAAAGCGGCTCTCTGTCAGAGTCTCATCACGACGGCGCGGAAACACAGTGGCGCGTAGCACAGCACGAACGGCGCGTGCGAAACGAAGCGCTGGCACCCGGCGCTGTCTTTGCGAACCGGACCGCGACAACGTCGCAATGGTCCGACCCGACTGCAACGTTACTCGAGCATCGCTCTCGCTTTTTCTTTCGCGGCCTCGGTTTGCTCGCTGATCGTCTGGTCTGCGTCTTCTATCATATCGTCCGCCGCTTCGCCGAGTTTCTCGCGCGCGTCGGCGACCGCTTCGTTTGCACTGTCACCCAATTCGCGGGCTTTCTCCGTCGTGTGCTCGACCGCATCACCGGCTACCTCCGCCGCCTCGCTGGCCATATCGGCCGCGGCCGCGGCCGCATCCTCGGTCGCAACGGCGGCGGCGGCTGCCACATCACGACCGGCGGCCCCCGCGGCCCTCGCGGCTTCACCGACACTCGTCTCTGCACGTTCCACCGCGGCCCGGGTCTCGGGATCTGCGCTGTCGCCACAACCGGAAAGCAAAAGCAGACTGCCCGTAATTATCCCGACATGTTTCCCGTTCATTGTTATCTCCCTGTTTGATTCATTTGAATGCGAAGCTTCCGGCGGCCTGCTCATTTGCCAATGCAACGCCGCCGACTTGTATCGTATGTTGCGGAGCGTACCCCGGCCCCGGTAAATGCTCCGGGGACAATGGAAACCGTACATTGTCGCGACGCTCTCCCGTGCCGGGGCGTTCGGCGTCGGGTCCTGGACTCAGCCAAGCCGGTTCCGCGTGTGAGGTTCGCGAAAATCAAGCTTCGGTCCTTTCGGAACGATGCCGCCGCGTTGCGCGATACCATAATATCCCGCCTTGATTCTCGGCAGGTCCACCGTGTTCGCGACCCCGGGAAGTTGGTAGAGGTCGCGCGTGTAGTCCCATAGATTCGGATAGTCGACGATCCGCATCAGGTTACATTTGTACAGGGGGTAGTACACGCTGTCGAATCGGCTGAGGCACGCAAACAGGCGCCAGTCCGGTTCCGTGGGCTTGGCGCCGAGCAGGTACCGTTGCCCGGCCAGGCGTTCGTCGAGTTCATCAAGCGCCGTAAACAGGCGATCGAACGCAACCTCATAATCTCCCTGACTCGCCGCAAGGAGGCAGCGGTACACACCGTCATTGAGGCGGTCACCGACAAACTCGTTCAGATCATCGATGGCGGTACGTAACGGCGACGGATAAAAATCGATGTCGGGGTTCGCGGCAATTGCGTTGAACTCGTCGTTGAGCATCCGCGCGATCTCGCCGGAATTGTTATTCACGATCGTGGCGTTCTGCTTGTCCCACAATACCGGCACGCTGACCCTGCCGGTGAACGTCGGATCGGCTGCACTGTAAATCTCGTGCAAGTGTGTCGCGTCGATAGCCGGATCACGATATTCGCCTGAGTCGCCGAACCACCAGGACTCGGATCCCATTGCCGGTTCGAGCAGGACTTCCTCGACAGCCTGTGTCAGCCCCTTGAGTTCGCGGGTGAGCGCGGCGCGATGAGACCACGGACAGGTGCGATTCAGATAGAGCGTGTAACGCCCGGCTTCGGGCCGAAACCCGGTGGAACCGTCGGCGCGGATCCAACCGGAAAAGCCCGCGTTAAACCGGACCTGCTTTCCGTCACGTTTAAACCCGGCCGCGTCCTCGCCTTGCCACCGGCCATCGATGAGCATTCCCATGTGCGCTCCTCCCGTGAACCCGTGCTGCGTATTCATGGCGCCACGGGCGTTTGCCACCAACGCGGCCGTATTTCAGGCACCCGGCCTCCAAAAGCAACAAGCCCGAATTTACACTTTCGGTTTCTTGCGCTTCTTTTTCTCGCCCTTGCGTTTCGGCGGTTTCGCTTTCTTGGGTCGCCGGTGCTCTTTCCCGTCATCCGTTTCGGAGAACCCGTCGGCCGCCGCAATGCGCAGGCGCTCCCCGCGGACGCGCACGTTGCGCAAATGCTGGAACACGTCCTTGGGCATGCCGTCGGGCAACTCGACCGTGCTGTAACGATCGAACAACTCAATCCGGCCGATGTTCTCGCTGTCGAGACCGGCTTCGTTCGCGATTGCCCCCACGATGTGCTTGGGTTCTACATCGTGCTGACGACCGACGGCGAGACGGTAGCGCACCATACCGGCCTCGATGCCGCGCTCTCGGCGAGGGGGCCGCTTGTCGTTCGAACGGTCCTCGCGGTTGGGCCTGTCCCGACTCTTGCGATCCTTTCCGGCGCCCGCCCCTTTGCGCGCGTGGGGTTCCGGAATTGGCGGCAGCCGCGGCGCGAGCGGGCGATCACGCTGAACGAGATAGGCAAGCGCTGCGGCAATTTCGCCAAGGTCGGCATCGTGTTGCTGCTGATAACCGGCAATCACGGTTTCGAAAGGATCGAGGTCCTGCGCCTCGATCGTGCGGCTGATCAATTCCTTGAACTCGCCCGTCCGCCGGTCGGCAATGTCCGCTTCGCTGGGCAATGCCATCGCTTCGATAGTCTGCCCGGTCGCCTTTTCTATGGAGCGGAGCAATCGGGACTCGCGGGGCGCTACGAAAATGATGGCTTCGCCGCTGCGGCCGGCGCGCGCGGTGCGCCCGATCCGGTGAATGTAGGATTCCGTATCGTGCGGGATGTCGTAGTTGACCACGTGACTGATTCGACCCACGTCGAGTCCGCGGGCCGCGACATCGGTCGCAACGAGAATATCGACGCTGCCGCTTTTCAGCCGCGCTATCGTGCGCTCGCGTATTGCCTGGTTCATGTCACCGTTGAGCGGCGCGCTGGAAAATCCGCGTGCCTCGAGTTTCTCGGCAAGCTCAACGGTCGCTGTTTTCGTGCGTACGAATAAGACCATCGCATCAAAATTCTCGACTTCGAGAACCCGGGTCAATGCATCGAGCTTGTGTCGCGCCGTCACCTGGCAGTAGCGTTGGCGAACCGTGGAAACGGTGACTGCTTTTGCCTTGATATTGATTTCAACCGGATCCGACAAGTGACGCTCGGCGATTTTTCGGATCGGTTTCGGCATCGTCGCGGAGAACAGTGCGACCTGCTTGCTGTCGGGGGTATGGGAAAGAATATTTTCAACGTCTTCGACAAAACCCATGCGCAACATTTCATCGGCCTCGTCGAGTACAACGCTCCTCACCCGATCGAGCTTCAGCGTTGCTCGCCTGATGTGATCCTGGATGCGGCCCGGGGTACCGACGACGGCGTGAACACCGCGGCGCAGATGCCGTAACTGGGAATCCATACCCTGCCCGCCGTACACCGGCAGCACGTGAAATCCGGGCAAATGTCGCGCGTAAGTTTGCATCGCTTCGGCAACCTGTATCGCCAGTTCGCGGGTCGGTGTCAGTACGAGTATCTGGGGCATTCTCAGCCCAAGGTCGAGACGCTGTAGCGCGGGCAGTGCAAACGCCGCGGTTTTACCCGTCCCCGTTTGCGCCTGACCGACCACATCGCGTCCCGCGAGTAATGGTGCGATCGCCGCACTCTGAATCGGTGACGGGGTTTCGTAGCCAGTCCCCGCAATCGCCTGCAATAGCGGCTCGCTGAGCCCGAGTGCCGCGAACGTGGCATCGGCGGCCGGTTTTGTCGGTTCGTTATTCACGGAATTATCTGCGGGGTTACGGCGGGGAGCGCATCATACGCTAAACCGGGGAGAAACTGTGATTCGCTTGCATTTCGCGTTGGCGGAACTTCCTGGCGTCGGCTCCGACCCGAATTATGGCGTCGCTGATGTCGCCCGGAGACGCAGGTTGTAACCGGTTTCTCGGCACGCTATGTTCGGTCGACCCGACGGAGCCCAATGATGCCCTTACCTCACAATATCGAACGCGTGCTCGAGTCTGTACTCGGAGCGGACGGCCATCTGGACCGGGCAATCCGGGTCGCGGCGGCAGACAGAGCCGCGGCCGCCGGCGGCGGGACGCGCGACACGACGGACATCCCCGACCCGCTGCGCCCTTATGTCGACAAGATCACCGAGACCCCGTACAAGGTTGTCGACGCGGATGTCGCGTCGCTTAAAAACGGCGGGTTAAGCGAAGACCAGATATTTGAACTGACGGTCGCTACCGCACTCGGCGCGGCCAGCGGCCGCCTGGAGAAGGTTCTCGGCCTGCTCGATGAGAAATCGTCATGCGACTGAACGTACTCGACCACGGGCACCGGTGGTCACAGAAGCTGATCATGGAGATCGTACGCCGGCTAAACGGCCACGTCTCGGATCCGATGAAAGTCTTCAGTTACCGGAGAAACTGGTTCGGAGCGCTGTTTTGCGACTGCCTTGAAGAAGGCATGCGTGAGACCCGGGAGTGGACGAAAGGCGAAGCTGAGTTATTCGCCGCGTTTGTTTCAAAACTGAATCGCTGTGAATACTGACTGGGCGATCACGCCGCGGTCGCGGTGCTCGGGATGGATGAAGCGCTTGTCGAAGCGGTACTCGATGACTGGCGGACCGCGCCGGTGGAACCACGGTTGAAGGCCATGCTTGGCTTTATTGAACAGCTTGTCCGCGACCCCGGCGCGGTCGACAAGTCGGATATCGACGTTCTGACGGACGCCGGCTTATCGGCGGACGCGATTCGCGAAGCGGCCTACGTCGCCTTTCTGTTCAGTGTCATGGACCGACTCGCCGATGCCTTCGATTTTCACATCCCGGCGGCCGAACAGGTTCGCGCAAACGGCCGTCTTCTCAACGACCGCGGCTACACAACGTCTAAACTCGTGCGTTAGCACGCCTTGACCGGAGTCACTCATGCGTAACGCTGGCGAAATATTTGCCCATCACCTCGAAGCGTTCGGTGCGGGCGATCTCGACGAAATCCTCGTTGACTACACCCCCGATACGTTAATGATTTACGGCGACCGGATCTGGCGCGGTCTCGACGGGGCACGCGATTTCTTCTCCTTATGGCTCAGTGAATGGATCCCGGCGGGATCACGCTTTGACGTGATCGACCAGCAAATAGTGGATAGCGTCGTCTACCTGACGTGGACCGCCGAATCGGAGAAGTATGTTTTCGATTTCGGCACCGATACATTCGTCATGCGCGACGGGAAAGTGCTACAACAAACCGTCGCGACGAAACATCGGTTGAAATAACACGAACAGACCGCGGGGAGCATGCATATGCAATTCGGCATTACGATAACGCCGCACATCGAACGCTGGGACCTGATCCGCTACGCCGAGGAGCTTGGTTACGACAGGGCGTGGGTTCCCGACTCGCAAATGATCTGGTCGGATTGTTACGCGACGCTCGCGCTCGCCGCGGTCAATACCAGCCGGATCAACATTGGCACGGGCGTCTCGATTGCAGGAACGCGCATCGCGCCCGTTACCGCCCACTCGATAGGCACCATCAACCAGCTCGCACCGGGACGAACGTTTCTTGGCCTCGGCACCGGGCACACCGCGATGCGCGTGATGGGTCAGGATCCAATGCCGGTCAGCGAATTTCGCGAGTATCTACGGGTCGTCCGTGGATTACTCGATGGCGACGCGGTCGACTATACGTATCGCAAAAAAACACGTGAAATTCAGCTGATGCACCGCGATCGGTATTTCGTGAACCTGGATAACCGGATTCCGATTTACGTCGCGGGTAACGGCCCGAAAGCCTGCGCCGCGGCCGGTGCCTACGGAGATGGCTGGACCACGATCGGGCGGGACCCGACCCAGCTCAACACGGCGATGGGTCACATCGTCGATGGAGCGTCCGCGGCGGGCCGGACCCTCGACAACAATTTCCATACGACCCTGTTTTCCTCCACCTCGGTGCTGCAGCCCGGAGAGGATTTAACGAGCGAACGTGTGATCAACCAGGTCGGCAGCTGGGTCACGACGGAATTACATTTCTTCTACGAAATTTGGAACAAGCTCGGGCGCAAGGACGAGATGATCCCGCCGCATTTCCTCAATATGTGGGATGAGTACCTCGCCCGGGTCGACGGTTTCAGTCTTCCTGAAAACGCGCGCTTCCGACAAATACACGAGGGGCACGCGATTTACCTGATGCCGGAAGAACGTCGTTTCGTAACTCCCGAAGCAATCAGTGCGATTTGCATGGTGGGCTCGGCGGAAGACATTATCGATCAGATTCGGGAAGTCGAAAAAACCGGTATTCGCGAAATCAACATCATGCCGGCCGACGATTATGCACGTGATGCCGTGCGCGACTTCGCCGAACAGGTGATGCCGGCCTTCCGTTGATTCCGTCGGTCAGCGCCGCACGATTCGGTCACCGGCAAACGACCCGAGGTAATAATGCCCGTCCACTTCGACCGCAACCGTCGCGCCGCCAAACGGGGCGCCACCACCGGTCATCAGTGTTTCGTGCGCTCCGGTATCGCGATCGATAGCGACCACCGCATAGGCGAGCGGGCAAAAGTCGCCGCCATGTTCCGAGCAATGCATAACGTCTTCGAGGCGAGCCTCATGCGATGCGACAAGCAGCCGGCCGTCCGCGGCCCAGCTTGAATTATCCGGTCCATTGACGCTCGCTCGCCATAATCGCTCCCCGCTCGACCGATCGAATGCGACGACTTCATCGCCAAAATAGTAGTTCACAAACAACCGGGAACCGTCGTCCGAAACCTCGATGCCGTTGGGCAGCGCGCCCGCCGTCCCCCGCACCTCGTTCCAGCCGCCGCTTTCCGACCAGGCAAGAACGTAGCCGGTAGCAGCCTTCGATGCCTCCGCAGCATAAATCGCCTCGCTCGTGCTACCCCGGGTCATCATATGTGTAACGACAAATTCGCCGTCGGGCAGACCGGCAACATCGTTCAGCCAGGCGCCTTGCGGCGCTATCACACACCCACGCCAGATCAACGCGACATCGCCCCCGGCATCGCGCTCGATCTCGAACAGTTCGACCGATTCGCGACCGCCATGATTGACCACGAGTAACCGGGTATCGCCCGCGATCTTGCCGTGAAAAATACCGTGCGGGTCGAATGCATCGGATGGCGGCCCGGGGCACGCCGGATCACCCCAGCCCGCGCGTTTTTCGCTACGCGCCGTTGCCGCGGGAAATACGCGCGCATGCGTTGCATCTCGCAGGGAAAAAACCGCCAGGGCACCGGCCTTGCTGCCGTCAAGCGAACCGTACTCACTGACGATCATCCGGTCGCCGCCACCCAGCACTTCGAGATCTTCGGGATGCATAAATCCACAGTAAGGAACAATCCCGTCAATCCCGTCAATCCCGTCACAGCCGCCGACATCGTCAGCGGACGCGGTCCCGCCCACGCCGCTCGTCACGATGGCTAACACGATAATCCGGATTCCGCGCACAACGTGTCGGGTTATCAGGTTGTCATTTCTCATTAGACTATTCCTTTATATAAACACGCGATTCTGACAAATCCCGGATTGCGATCCGCGCGGAAACGCTGCAACGACGCTGCGGATCGATCAGACGCCGGGTGCGCGCGAGCCGCCTAATTCCTCCGGGACTGTTACTGCCGCCCCATTATTCCATGATGGAATTTACAGCACTTCGCAGGGACTATCATTAGAGCAAAGCGAATGGTTAAGGAGGTACACCATGTCGATAGCGAACACCGTGGCCGACTACCTGATCGACTGCCATATCGACTACCACGTTTATCCGCACGACTACGCCGAAAGCGCCCGCGAAGCGGCGCGAGCCGCGCATGTGGAACCGGCGCGGGTTGCCAAAGCCGTCGTGCTCGCGACAACGCGTGACAAGCGCAGAAAATACCGGCTTGCCGTTGTACCGGCGACGCGCGATGTTGACGTCGACGAACTCGGCCGCCTGACCCGCGAGCGGATGGAACTCGCAAAGGAGTACGAACTCGCGTTGCTGTTCCCGGATTGCGCGGTCGGCGCGGTGCCGGCGCTTGGCAGCGCCTACGGCCTGCAAACGATCGTCGACGAGTCGATTAAATCGCGCGCGGAAGATGTCTTCTTCGAAGCCGGCGACCACGAGGAGCTGATCCGGGTCAGCGCCGATCAATTCCGGCGGTTGATGGCCGATGCGAGATGCGCGCCAATCAGCCTGACGGGCTACGGCCAGATGGCCGCCTCGTAGACAGCGCTCAAACGTTATCCGGATCGCGGAGTCCGAGTTTGTCGATAACGCGCTCGCGGCGTTGCAGCCACCAACCGAACTGTGGCCGCCACGTTCGATAGTCGGGATCAAAGCCGAGTTCCCGCGCCGCGTGCAGCGGCCAGTTCGGGTTGTTCAGCAATTCCCGCGCGAGCGCGACGAGATCGGCGCGCCCTTCGGTGATCACCGCATTCGCCACCGTCGCGTCCCAGATGAATCCGACCGCCATTGTGGCAATCGAAGCTTCACGCCGGACCTGCTCGGCATACGGCACCTGAAAACCCTGCGCCAACGGCATGCGCTGCGGTTTGTCCGGCCCGCCGATACCGCCGGTCGTGCAGTCGATAACATCAACACCGCGTTGTTTCAGCGCGCGCGCTAATACAACCGTGTCTTCAACCGTCCAGCCGCCTTCTATCCAGTCGGTCGCCGAAGCGCGATACATGAGCGCCAGATCACGCGGCCACTCGCGACGGATTGCGTCGACAACCTCGAGCGACAAGCGCATGCGGTTTTCCAGACTGCCGCCGTAGCCATCGGTGCGCTCGTTACTCAACGGTGAACAATATTGATGCAGCAGGAATCCGTGACCCGCATAGATGTCGATCACCTTGAAACCCGCTTGCCGCGCGCGCGCCGCCGACGCGCCGAACGCCTCGATAACGCCTTCGATATCGCCGGCCGTCATTTCCACCGGGAGCGGCCAGCCGTCACCGTAAGCCTGTGCGCTCGGCGCGATTGCTGCCCACGGGGCTTCGTCCCGTTCGTCCTCGTCCGTCGAGTCGACGGGGGTTTCCCCGTCCCAGGGCCGGCGCTCCGATGCCTTTCGGCCCGCATGGGCAAGTTGAATACCCGGGACCGATCCCTCTCCCTCGATAAACTTCGTAATCCTCGCGAGCGACTCGATCTGATTGTCGTCCCACAGACCGAGGTCGCCATGGGTTCTTCGTCCGCGCGCTTCAACGGCGGTCGCTTCGGTAAATACGAGTCCGGCACCACCGAGCGCAAAACGTGAAAGATGCGCGAAATGCCAGTCGTTCGCGACGCCGTCGCGCGCGATGTACTGGCTCATCGGTGATACGACGATTCGATTCGGTAGTGTTACCGAACCGATCGTATAAGGACTGAAAAGATTCGGCGCCGATTCGCTCACTGGCTTCACCCCGCTGTCCACCCGCCATCGATCATGAGCGAACTCCCGGTCACGAGCGCCGCCGCGTCCGAGGCGAGGAACACGATCGCCCCCATAATGTCCTCGATTTCGCCGATGCGCCCAAGTTTGATTTTCGACTCGATCCAATCCACCAGGTCGGGGTCGGCGAACGTTTTCTCGGTTAAAGGCGTTCGTATAAATGTCGGGCAAATCGTATTGACACGAATCTGGTGCGGTCCGAGTTCGATAGCCAGCGCGCGGGTCATGCCTTCGACGGCATGCTTGGAGGCACAGTACACCGTGCGATCGATGCCCCCGACGCGGCCCATCTGCGAGGATACATTGATGATCGTACCGGGCTGCTCGTCGGCGAGCATTTTCGCAACGACGGCCTGGGTCAGGAAGTAGATCGCGCGCACGTTCAGGTCCATCACGGAATCGAAATCTGCGGTGCTCATCGCCTGCATCGGTCCCGGTCGATTCATGCCGGCGTTGTTCACGAGAATATCGAAGCGCGGCTCGGCATCGATGACGTCTCTGACCCTCGACTGGCAGGTGACGTCGAGCTCTACCGTATCGACCGCCCCCCCGCGTTCGCTAATCGCTGCCGCTACCGCGTCGAGATCAGACTGTGAACGCGACGCGAGCAGCACATGCGCACCGGCCTCGCTCAGCGCAACCGCGGCACCGAGGCCGATGCCGCGACTCGCGCCGGTGACCAGCGCGCGGCGGCCGTCGAGGCGAAACGACGGCGTGCGTGGTAAGTCCGTCATTCGACTGCGGTACCGTAAGGAATATCGCGTCCACCATACCGGCGCACCCGAATATTTGCCTGTTCCGCATGTCCGACGAAACCTTCGAGCATACAAAGCCTGGAACAGTATTCGCCGATTTCCGCGGACGCTTCGTCAGTCAGGATCCGCTGATAAGTATGCGTTTTGATAAATTTTCCGACCCACAAACCGCCGGTATAGCGTCCGGCGCGCTTCGTCGGTAACGTGTGGTTCGTACCGATAACTTTATCGCCGTAACTCACGTTCGTCCGGGCACCGAGAAACAGCGCGCCGTAATTCGTCATGTGCTCGAGGAAATAATCCGGCTCGCGCGTCATCACCTGGACGTGCTCCGAGGCGATCCGGTCGGCTTCGACGACCATTTCTTCAAGCGTGTCGCAAACGATCACTTCGCCGTAGTCATCCCAGGCGGCGCGCGCGATCGGCGCCGTCGGCAACACCGTGAGCAGCCGTTCGACTTCACCGATCGTCGCTTCGGCGAGGGCATGAGAATTTGTCAGCAACACCGCCGGTGATGTCGGACCGTGCTCGGCCTGCCCGAGCAGGTCGGTCGCACACAATTCACCATCGACACTGTCGTCGGCGATGACGAGGGTTTCCGTCGGCCCGGCAAACAGGTCGATCCCGACCCGGCCGTAGAGCTGGCGTTTCGCCTCGGCGACGAACGCATTGCCCGGTCCGACAAGCATGTCGACCGGCGCAATCGTTTCCGTGCCGAGTGCCATTGCGCCGACGGCCTGGGTGCCACCGAGCACGAGAATCTCATCGGCACCGGCAAGATGCATGGCCGCTACGATCGCCGGATGGGCGCCCCCTTCGAAGGGTGGTGCGGCGGCGATGATCCGCTTGACCCCGGCGACCCGCGCCGTCACGACACTCATATGCGCGGACGCAACCATCGGGTATTTGCCGCCCGGTACATAGCACCCGACGGAATTCACCGGAATGTTCCGGTGGCCGAGGATGATCCCGGGCAACGTTTCGACTTCGACGTCGCGCAGCGCCGCGCGCTGGTGCTCGGCGAATCCTCGAACCTGCTCCTGCGCGAAGCGTATGTCGTCGAGCGAGCGTGCCGACACTTTCGACATGGCCCGGTCTATGTCCTGTTCAGACAGCAAGAACGACTCGGGCGACCAGTTATCGAAGCGCGCAGAAAGGTCCCGGACCGCGGCGTCGCCCCGTTGTTGTATATCACCAAGCAGGGACTCGACAGTCTCGCGGACTTTAGCGTCGTCGAGGTCGCGTTCGCTTTGCGGTTTTCCCCGCTTCAGATACACAGGCATGGCAGGTTTCCATTTGTTTTCGTCGGGTCATCGCGCTTGCCGAACCGATTCTACCCGGATTGAACGGTCGTTCAATTACGGGCCGGCGCGCCGTGCTGCGATTCGGGCAATGCGCCTACTGTCCCGAAGTCAGGCTCGACACGCTGAATATCCGCTTGATCGCAGACTTGCTCATCGTGGGGTGTTCTGTCGGGGTCAGTGAACGCACGACGGTCGTCGTACCGGTAATCCGATCAACGTTGACCTGGCCGCGCCAGCTCGGAACCGACGTCTCGAGCGCACGGTCGCCATCGCCCTCGAAGCGCGGCGCTCTGTAACTTGTCTGAAACGTTTTCCACAAGACGTTGTCGTGATTGAACACGAGTGACAGCGTGACCCCGTAGGTCTGTGCATCAAGAAACAGAATGCGACTGCGATAAGGGTGGCCGTCCCAGGTCGAGATCACTTCGACAACGTAGCAATCACGGATCTGCCAGCGATCATCCGGAAATCGGCTATACGGTCCGATCATCAGCTGCAGATCATCTGCGGAATCGGCGATCGTGAGCAATCGCTTCGTCCCGAGGTAATTCCAGCGATAATCGAGAACCCTGCCGGAAAACCCCTCAAAGTCATCGAGCGTCGATGTCGAACCCATAAAACTGTCCGCACGTTCCTGCGCCGATACGCGGCGTACACGCCGCTCCGTTGGCAGATACGTGTTGACCTGATCGTCTTCCGTCGGATCCATCATGCGTTCCACGACGAATTTCGTGCCCTTGATATTGAACGGCTCGACGAACTCGATGTAATCCTTGAAGAAGCGGCTATCGCTGTCCGGAACAGCCACCTGGTAATCCTCGGCCGGAAGCATGGCCAGATTGTTCAGGTAAACACGGTGATAGACCTGATGCAGCGTCCGCTCGAGGCTACCGCCGCCGAGTAGTCCCGCTTTCGCGTCGAGCGGCACCCGGCCGCCATCAGGAAGCAGGTAGGTCATGGTGAGTTCCTCTACCTTGTAGCCGTAATACTGCCACCGATGAATCTGGTTCCACGCGACCATGTAACCGGCCGTAGCCGGATCGGCAGCGTCGATCTGCCGGGGCGAAAACGGCCGACCCGCGGTGTAATTCTCGAGCCGGCCGTCGCTCCCGATCGTCGCCTGCCCCGCGAATCGCTCCGTCGCTTCCAAATACGACGCATGGGCGGGATAGTCACCCGTCGCTTCGATCGCTACGGTAACTTCGGGAAACTCGAATTCCTCCGCATAACCCGGGGCGAGCCAGGGACGTAACGCGTCGATACCGTCGCGATCGATAACGGTGCCCGCCACGGGCGGGTCGATCGCGCTGATTTCGCCGAGCCATTGATCGACGTCAGCGCGTGTCGCTTCGGCACCAGCCGGCAGAGCAATAATAATGAAAGCGACCGTTGCGGCGGCGGCGAATAAACTGCGTAATGTCATTCGTGGTCCCTCGGGGTCAACAGGATCCGGATCATAGTGCATGTGACAATTCGATACAGGTACGTTGCCCATCGCGGGCGGGGCGAATCACATCAGGATCAGATGGCGCCTTCGTGTTCGAGTAACCACCGCTTGCGCCACAACCCGCCGCCGTAGCCCGTCAGATGCCCGTCAGCACCGATGAGTCGATGGCACGGGACGATCACGGCGATGGGATTGCTGCCATTCGCGCGACCCACGGCGCGGACCGCTGTGGGCCGTTCGATACGACGCGCGAATTCACCGTAACTCAACGTCGTTCCCGCCGTGATATCGCGCAAGTTCTGCCACACGCTGCGCTGGAAAGGCGTTCCCCGCCAGGCGACATCGAGCCCGTTCAACGCGTCCAACTTCCCGGCGAAATACTGCTTCAGTGTACTGCGCACCCCGGCGGCATTACGCACGCGAGCGTAGCGTGTTTGCCCATAGGACCGCTCGACGACAGCGCGAAGTCGCGATTCGAAATCTGCAAAATCCAGCGCGTACACGCGTTCGCCCTCGCTCACGACGAGAATTTCACCGATCGGTGAGTCAAAGCGATCGAACGATAGCCGGACGTCCAGTCTGGTCACCCGCCCGACAGCGACATCCACAGGTAAATGGCCCCGTACGCACGCCACGGGCGCCACGCTTCGGTGCGCTCGAGAATGTCGGCAGCGCGGGTCATACCAAGGGCTTTCTTTATACCGAGGTCGCCGAGTGGAAGTGCATCCGGCCAGGCCAGAGCGCGCATCGCAACGTATGACGCCGTCCATTCGCCGATGCCGGAAACCGTGATCAGCCGGTCGCGAACGACGTCAGGATCGGACCCCGGCTCAAGACCGAGTTCTCCGTCAGCAAACGCGCGAGCAACCGTCTTAATTGTCTGCGCCCGTTTTCCCGGCATGCCTAATTTTGCGATCTGGTCGATCGACGCGTCCGCGATGTGTTCCGGCTCCGGCGTCGCGTGCGTCAACATCGACAAAGGCGTCGCCAGCGGCTCGCCAAACGCTGCGGCTGCTCTCCCGGCCAACGTTGTCGCACCTTTAACGCTGACCTGTTGCCCGAGGATTGCGCGCAGGAGTAACTCGAATCCGTCGAATGCTCCCGGCAGTCGCATACCCCCGTGTCTGGCGATGGCTTCGCCGAGCAGCGGATCGCGAGCGAGCTGACCATCGATGTCCGCGGCATTCGCGCGCGTATCGAACACGGTTTTCACTTTCTGCAGGACCTGCGCGCAGACCGGTGACAGCGCCGGCGACATCGACACGGTTAACGCGTGAACCGGCTTCACCCGCTTACGCGTCCGGAGCGGAGTCACGCTGACCCACCCCCGATGTTCTCCGATCCGAACAGTGCGGCAGTACGCGTTGTGCTCCGACCCTTCAACGCCGGGAATCGCGCGCGCGGCGAGGAACTCGAGCAGCGCGTTCCAGTTGAGCGGCGGGCGATAATCAATCCGGAAATCGAGCGTGTCACGATCCGCGTACCCGCCGCGCTTCACGGCGGCGCGCGTTGATTGGCGACGAACCGCCGTCGGCGCGAGGCGATAACGTGACTTAAACAAGGCATTGAACCGGCGCAGACTGTCAAAGCCCGCGGCGAATGCAACGTCGGTAACGGACAGATCCGTCTCGCTCAATAATTGTTTTGCCTGGAGCAGGCGTTGCGTTTGCGCGAGTTCGATCGGAGTAACCCCGAATTCCGCAACGAGGGCGCGACGCAAATGACGCGCGCTGACGTCAAATTCAGCTCCGAGTTCGTCGATCGTGGACGCGTTCAATGCGCCGTCTTCGATCCGCCGCAGCGCCAGCCGCGCGAGCTTCGATACAGCATCGACTTTTGCGTCCCCCGGCGCGATCTCCGGCCGGCACACGAGGCACGGGCGGAATCCGGACTTTTCAGCCGCCGCGGCATGACGGAAAAACGTGCAATTCGCAAATTTCGGCATCTTCACGGTGCAAACCGGGCGGCAATAAATGCCGGTGCTCGTGACACCAATATAAATACGGCCATCAAAGCGGACGTCGTGAGAACGCGCAGCCTCGAACAGCACGCGTCGTTCGCGCTCGTTGGCGGGATCGTCGGTTTCGGGTTCCATCACAATCACATTGTGGCCGACATCGTGCTGCCGAACTAGCCATTTTCGGACCTGTTCGTGACGAAGGAGGCCGGGCAGGAAATGCTGTCGGGGCTCGCACAATCAAAAGAAAACGCACACTTGTTCAAGTACTGTGTTAAGGTGCGCCCACCTGACGGGGCGAATGTAGCTCCGACAGCGCGTCATCATTAGTTGTGAGTTTGTCTCCGTTCAGCACCACCGCGATATTCGCGGCGCTCGATTCCAAGGCCGACCGTCCCTCCCGTTGAGACCAATTACTGCATGCCGCACGTGCAATCTGCACGCTTACGGCTGAGCGTGATACGCGGACAACGGGTCAGTCCCCGCCGCAGCGTCACACCACTTCGCCATGGAAATTACTGTCGCACGATGGCGCAGGTGCGCCCGTGCGACGATGAATGAACAGGAACACCACATGACATTTGAAGAACTCGGTCTCGCCGATGCGCTGTTGCGCGCCGTTCGTGACACCGGATACACCACCCCCACCCCAATCCAGGCGCAAGCGATTCCCCCGATCCTGAAAGGTATCGACGTAATGGGCGCAGCTCAGACGGGTACAGGAAAAACAGCGGGATTTACGCTGCCACTGTTGCAACGCCTCGAATCGAAGCCACCGGTAAAAAGTAATCGCGCCCGCGCGCTCGTACTCACCCCGACCCGTGAACTCGCCGCACAAATCGAAGACAGCGTCACGACGTACGGTAAATATGTGAAACTGCGTTCCGCCGTCGTTTTCGGCGGCGTACCGATTAATCCGCAGATGATGCGGCTGCGCAAAGGGGTCGACGTTCTCGTTGCGACGCCGGGACGCCTGCTTGATCTGTACTCACAAAATGCCGTGCGCTTTGACGATCTCGAAATCCTCGTGCTTGACGAAGCGGACCGGATGCTCGACATGGGGTTCATTCACGACATCCGGAAGATTATCGCGCTGCTGCCCCGTCGGCGACAGAACCTCATGTTCTCGGCGACATTTTCCGACGAGATCCGAAAGCTCGCAAAAACGATCACCCACAAACCCGTCGAAATCGACGTCGCGCCGCGAAATTCGACGGTCGACGTCATTGAGCAGGTCGTCCATCCGGTCGACAAGAGTCGCAAGGTTCAGTTGCTGAGCCATCTCATTCGAAGCGGCGACTGGTATCAGGTACTCGTGTTCAGTCGCACCAAGCATGGCGCGGACAAACTCGTACGCCGACTCGGACGCGACGGCATCGAAGCAGCGGCCATCCATGGCAATAAAAGCCAGTCTCAGCGCACGAAAGCGCTCGGAGCGTTCAAAAACAACAAGGTCCAGATCCTCGTTGCGACCGATATCGCGGCGCGTGGTATCGATATCGATCAGTTGTCGCATGTCGTGAATTTTGACCTGCCGAACGTACCGGAAGATTACGTGCACAGGATCGGACGTACCGGTCGCGCAGGTGCCGGCGGGAACGCAATCTCGCTCGTGTGCGCGGACGAAATCAAGCAGTTGCGCGATATCGAGCGTCTGATCAAACGTGAACTGCCGCGCGAGGAAATCGAAGGTTACGAACCGGACCACGCGCTGCCAACAGGCCACGTCCGCGCGAACGCCCCGCACCCTCGCGGCGGCGAAGCGCCATCGGGATCGCGCAAGCGTCGTCGCCCGGGCGGCGATGCGCAACGCCGACGCTCAGGCGGCGGATCCGGTGCAGATCGCAAAAACGGGGGCCGCACCGGTGGCCGGTCGGGGAACGGCACACCGGCGAAAAAACGAACCGGCTAGCGCGATCGCAGGTTCGGGGGCGTACGTCCGTATCGGTCTTCCTCAGGGCCGTCGTGGAATTTTGTGTATCCCGAGTGCGTCCGCAATCACGGCGGCCGTGACGGCGTAGCCCGCACTGCCCATATGGTGGTCGTTCGGTAAGTACACGTCGACGACACGGTCCGTCACCGCGCGCCGCAGCGCCGGTCTCAGATCGATGAAACCGACGTCAGCGGGACCCAGTCGATCACCGATGAGGTCATGCTGCCCGGAAAGCCGTACATAGGCGGAGTAAACGTTCAACTTCGACGGAAAAACGATCGTGTAGAACGCAGTTTCACCGTTCTCCTCAACCGCGCGTCGAAATGACCGCAAACCGGCGATGGCGCGTTCGACGAACGCTGCCGGATAAGGTCGCGGGGCAATCGTCGAGCGCATGAACAGCGCGCGGGAAGGCTCGGCGTTCGAAAAGCACTCGGCACAATCGACGGGCAGCGCGACAATTTCGGTCACCCTGTCACCGAACACGGCACGCAGCGCGGTCTTTTTTACATAATCACCGGTCGCCGCCAGGCGTCCGTGCAACGACACGTGCGTATCCCGCGTCTGCAGACGTAATTCCGCGACCGCCGGCAAGACCTCGTGATGCGTTGGAGAGCGGTGGCCTTTCGCGCTTCGCTGCTCCTTGATCGGTGTCATTTCCAGATCTGCCAGTCGCTCGAAACGCAGCAATGACAAACCTTCGTTCGAGGTCAGAAAAAAGTACTTCGGCGGGTTGTCGACAAATGTCGGGTGTTGCAGCAGTGCGCCGGGGTCAATCCTGTCGATGTGAAAAAATACCGCCGAAAGATCGGATTCGAACGCGAAGTAATTCAGCCAGCCTGATTTCCGATCCTCGGAAAACGAGTCGCCGACGACGACGATATCGACCGGCTCGACATAGTCGTCAAGCGCGGCGAGACGCCGAAATGCCGGCTTCGCGAATACTTCCTGCGGCTGGCGCCAGCCATAATCCGCTTCGAGGTAGCCCCCGAGCCGGGTGGCGCTGCCGCTGAATGCTTCCATCTTCATTGCAATTGCCAGGAAAAACGCGAGAAATGCGCTGCAACTGCAAGCGAGGAGGATCAGGTAACGGGTTGCCGACACACGAAACCTCAGAAATTGAAATAAAGAAACGGGCTGACCCGAAACAGATTGACGACGACGAGCATGAACATGACGAATATGATTGCCAGGCTCGCGCTACCGGGACGCCACGCGAGAACGCGATCCCGCCGTCGCGGATCGAACAATTCGTTCGAATTCGGTAACGCCAGTGCGATCAATGTTCCGAGCACGATTGTCGGAATACCGATAAGCCACACGCGTGGTTCGATCACCAGGCGCGCATCGAAACTGACCCCATTCGCCATCAGATAACCCTCAAAAGCGCCGATGCGCCCCGCCAACACGTCGGGCAGATTGCCGAATCCGTGTCCGACCATGGAACCGACGAGCCCCCATGCACCGGCGAACGATTCCGCACGAAAGAAAACCCAGGCGATAACGACCACGACAAATGTCAGCGCCCACGACGCGCCCGCGCTCACTGATGGCGGTACGTTCGGGAGTCGCACGCGCCTCACGACGTATCGCCAACCGTGATTCACGACGAGGTAAAGCCCGTGCAGAAACCCCCAGAATACGAACGTCCATCCGGCACCGTGCCAAAGGCCACCGAGCAGCATCACGATCATCAGATTGATGTAGCGACGTGTTCCCCCAGCCCGATTTCCTCCGAGCGGGATGTACAGATAATCGCGCAAAAACCGCGACAGGGTCATGTGCCATCGGCGCCAGAATTCACTGATCGAGCGAGCCTTGTAAGGCGAATTGAAGTTCATCGGCAGGTCGATGCCGAACAACCGGGCGGCGCCGATGGCGATATCGACATAACCCGAAAAATCAAAGTAAATCTGCAGCGTATACGCGAGAGCGGCACCCCACGACTCAAAAAATGTAACGCTTGCGCCGGCTTCGGCGGCTGCAAAAACCGGGTCGACGAACAGTGCACAGCTGTCGGCGATCACGACTTTTTTAAACAGCCCAACGACGATCAGACTGACCCCTGCGGCGATTCTGGCGACATCCGGGCGATACGTCGCATCCCGCACGAATTGCGGCATCATTTCCTTATGGTGAACAATCGGGCCCGCAATCAATTGTGGAAAAAACGTGACGAAAAGACAGTAGTGGAGAAAGCTGTATTCGTGCGCCTCTCCACGGCGGGCGTCGACGAGAAAAGCAATCTGCTGAAACGTGAAGAACGAAATCGCTAACGGCAGCACCACAGGGGCGAAATTGATCGCGTGTCCAAACACGAGGCCGGCGTTATCGATCGCAAAATTCGCATATTTGAAATAGCCCAACAGCAGCAGGTTTCCGGCGATGCCTGCGGTCAGCATCGGAGTCGCTGCGCGCGGCCCGCCGGCTCGCGCCGCCAACGCCCGGCCGATGATAAAATTGAAACCGATCGACGCTCCTATCAATACGAGGTAACGCGGGTTCCACCAGGCGTAAAAGAACAGCGACGCCACGACGAGCCAGACGACCGCACCCCGGCGATAACCGCGGGAGGCAATAAGGAAGAATCCCGCCACCGTGACCGGCAGAAAACAAAACAGAAATTCGAACGAATTAAATAGCATGGAAGTTTCGGTGTTCCGGCCCAATCACCGGCGCACGACCGTTACAACGTACGCCCGCGCCGCAGTATAGACGCAAACGAGCCTCAGGCTCGCGCGTCGCCGTCGAGACATGCGATGATCCGGAACCGGTTTACGAGTACTTCACGCCGCGACGGAACCGGTGACATAACCATTACCGATAACGGGGGACCCATGAGCATTGCACGACCCACTGCGAATCAGATTCAGGCCACCGGCGCCGATCTCCACATCGACATCGCCAGCGAGGAAGCGCAAGAGTTTGCACGACTGATCGATGGCAACCTCGCGATTTATGAAGTGCTCGACTCGTTACCGGACGATCTGCCCCCCGTGAAATACCCGCGTTCGCCGGGAACGCGACCATCACCGGCAGACAATCCGTTCAACGCGTGGTACTGGCAAACGGATATTGCGGGAGCAGAAAGCGGGCCACTGGCGGGAAAGCGTGTCGTGTTCAAGGACAACATCATGGTCGCCGGGGTCCCGATGATGAACGGTTCCGCAACGCTGGAAGGTTATGTCCCGGATACGGACGCCACCGCGGTCACACGGGTGCTCGATGCCGGCGGCATTGTCGCGGGCAAGGCGCACAGCGAATATTTCTGCACGTCCGGCGGCAGCCATACGAATGCCGTCGGGCCAATACACAATCCCTATCGCATGGGCCACACGGCCGGTGGGTCCTCGAGCGGTTGCGGCGCCCTCGTTGCGGCCGGCGAGGTCGACATGGCGGTAGGCACGGATCACGGCGGCTCGTGCCGGATCCCGGCCGCGTTCTGCGGCATCGTCGGCATGAAAGCGACGTACGGACTCGTGCCCTACACCGGCGCAATGCCGATCGACATGACCATCGATTACATCGGGCCGATGACCCGCGACGTCGCTGACAATGCGCAACTGCTGCAGGTGCTCGCCGGTGATGACGGACTGGATCCGGTCCAGCGCGGCGCCGTGGCGGACGACTACGCCGCCGCGCTCACGGGTGACGTATCAAACCTGCGCATCGCAGTCGTCGAAGAAGGGTTCGGCCATGCCAACTCCGACCCGGCGGTCGATCAGCGGGTGCGCGAAGCCGCCGAAACCCTGGCGCGCCTCGGCGCGCAGGTCGACAGCGTCTCGATCCCGATGCATCTCGTCAGCGCCGCGATCTGGACGCCGATTTACATCGAAGGTCTCGTCGTGTCGATGATGCACGATAATGGTTTCGGCAAGAATCGTGCGGGCGGCTACGTACCGGGACTGATGCGCTACCACGCCGGCTGGCGCAACCAGACTCACAAGTTCGGCCCGCAGACAAAACTGGTCATGCTCACCGGCGAATACATGACGAAAGCCTACGGCGGTTTGTATTATGCCAAGGCACAAAACCTGCGGCCGCGACTGACCGCGGCCTACGACGCGGTATTCGCCGATTACGACGTGCTGCTGATGCCGACCCTGCCGATGACGGCCCCCGAGTTGCCGGCGGCCGACGCCGGTGCAGCCGACATCGTCGCGCGGGCACTCGAAATGGTGCCGAATACGCCGGCTTTCGATGTGACCGGCCACCCGTCCATCACGGTCCCCTGCGGTGACGTCGACGGTCTGCCGGTCGGCATGATGCTGTGCGGCCGGCACCTCGAAGAAGCGACGTTGTACCGCGCCGCCCATGCCTTTGAACAGGCATCAATGTGACAGGAGAACGAAACGTGATACTGGGACATGAACTTTACGGCGATGGCGACGAAGGTGTGATCGTCATGCACGACTTCTACGGCTGCCGTGACACATGGGCATTTGCGCGAAATTTTTTCGATACCCGCGCGTTTACGTACGTGTTCACCGAAGTGCGCGGTTACGGGGAGTCGCGCAACCTGCCCGGAGAATACACACCGGTCGAGGTTGCCGCCGATATCATGGCGCTCGCGGACAATCTCGGCTGGGAGCGGTTCCATATCGTCGGTCATTCGATGAGCGGCATGCTCGCCCAACGCGTCGTCCTCGACGGCGGCGACCGCATCAAATCCGCGGTACTGAATACGCCGGTCGCCGCATCCGGTCTCAGCTTCACTCCCGAAGGCTTTGCCATTATCGCAGGCTCCATCGAGAGCAACGAATTGCTCGCCGAAGCGTTCGACGCGCTGACCGGCAACCGACTGTGTCGCGAATGGATCGACTTCAAGATCCGGCAGACGCGGTCAACCCGCAGCGTCGCCGGTCAGTCGGGGTATCTAAAAAATCTGACCGAGCAGGGGTTCCTCGAAGAAATCGAAGGCAATACCACGCCGATGCTCGTGATCATCGGTGAATACGACATGGAACCGTTCACGGAATCGACCGCTCGGGAAACGTTCGCAAAGTGGTATCCGAACGCCGAGATCGCCGTGTGTCGCAACGCAGGACATTACCCGCAGCAGGAAGCCCCGGTCTATGTTGCGACGGTTATGAACGAATTCCTCAAGCGCCAGCGCGGCCAGGGTCAATCATAATCCGGTCGCTTCATCGACACCGAGCAACACGTTAATCGTCTGCACGACCTGGCCCGAGGCGCCTTTGCCGAGATTGTCGAGCTGCGCCGCCACGACGACGCGCTCGGCGTCGGTGTCGTGGAGGATATGCAGCCGCAACTGGTTGGTGCCGTTCAGTGATTCCGGATTGAGCGCCGCCAGCGCCGCTGTCTCGTCGGCGTCCGCAACTTCGACCCCGGCCTCGTTGGCATAGTGCGCTGTATAGGCCTCCCGCACGTCTTGCACTGACGGTCGCTTTGGCAACGCCCACAATGGCACCGGTACATGCACGAGCATCCCCTTGTAGTAGCGGGCGACGGTCGGCAAAAAAATCGGGGCATGTTCGAGACCGCCCCAGCGCACAATTTCGGGCACGTGCTTGTGCTCGAGACCGAGCGCGTAATCGTAGGCAACGGCATCGGTAGCACCGTCGTCATCCGGATTTTCGAACGCTGCGATCAACGCCTTGCCGCCCCCCGAGTAACCCGACATGCCGTGGATCGACACAGGCCACTGCGCCGGCAGCAGCCCGATGTCGATCAGCGGATGCAGTATCGCCACGGCCGCGATGGCGTAGCAGCCCGGATTGGCAATTCGTTTCGCGGCGGCGATCGCCTCGCGCTGATCCGGCGTGTACTCGGGAAACCCGTATACCCAGCCTGGTTCGGTTCGATGCGCCGTGGACGCGTCGATGATGCAGGTCTTCGGATTCTCGACCAGCGCCACCGATTCACGCGCGGCATCGTCGGGCAGGCACAGGATGGCGATATCGCTTGCATTGAGCGCCTCGCGCCGCGCGCCAACGTCCTTGCGACGAGCCGGGTCGATCGCGAGCAATTGCAGATCGTCGCGACGCGACAGCCGCTCCGCTATCTGTAATCCCGTCGTGCCGGCCTCGCCGTCTATGAATATCGCCGTCTTGTGCGCCATGTCGGTCTCCTTCGGCGCGCGATTCTACACGTCCCGTCGATGCGGGGTAAGACACGGCGGCAGCGGAGGGTCGACGACGCGCAAACCGGCGCTCCCGTACAGCCATTGACCGGCCCCCGTTCGCAAACTGGCAGTCTCTGGCCGACGATCGCGCGAAAGAGTACCGTATAGCGCGGAAAAGCAATGGGGGGCTGAGCGATGGTACGACTTGGAATGATTTTTACCGGCGGCGACCTCAAGGTGCGGCAGCTCGCAACACTGGCTGCAAGCGCCGAACAGAGCGGGTTCTCGTTGTTATGCATGGCCGAGGCCTGGCGCAGCGGTTGGGTACCGCTCACGGCGATGGCGGCGGCGACCGGGCAGATCCGGCTTGGCCCGTATGTGCTGAATGCGTATGGCCGCAGCCCGCTCCTCGCGGGGATGTCGGCGGTCGACTTCAATGAGTTCAGCGACGGCCGGCTCGTTCTCGGGGTTGGCGGTGGTAACCGGATCATCAACGAAGTCTGGCAGGGGACGCCGCACGAGCGTGTACTGACGAAGATGCGCGAATACGTCACGTTGATGAAACAGATCGCACGCACCGAGGCGGGTTCGTCCCTGCAGTTCGAAGGCGCCATCCACCGGATGGACTGGCAACCGGCGGTATCGCCGGGCCCCGCGCCCTACCCGGTTTATCTGGCCGCCGTGTTCCCGAAAATGATGCGCGTTGCCGCGCAGGTCGCAGACGGCATCGGCGGCGGCGCGACGTTGTCCGGCGACTATATCGTCGACGTGCTGAAACCCCGCGCGGCGGCGGCCGCCGCGGAAGTCGATCGCGATCCGGCAACACTGCCGTGGATCGGGGTCGCGATTGCCGCCGTCGACACGGATAGCGAGCGTGCCCGGCGCGCCGCACGCGAAGCGCTGTGTCATCTCTACGCACCGCTGCCGCACCCTTATTATGAATATACGATGCGTGAACAGGGTTTTGGCACCGTTGCGGACGCGTTACTGAAACACATGCCCGCCGGCGATCTCGAAAAGGCTGTCACCGCCATCCCCGATGAGTGCATCGACCGGCTCACGGTCACCGGCACCGTCGAGGAATGCCGCGTAAAAATTTCCGCTTATGAAGGCGTACTCGATACTCTGTTGCTGCTCAATGCCGTCGGCGTGGTCAATGACGACGTCGACAGCGCTTACGGAGAGATGCTGCGACTGCCGGCCTGAGGCATAAAACGGACGGCGTTCATTAATGCGCCCGGATACGAAATGCGAGAAACTGCGTAAATTGCGGGCCGAAAATACCGAAGTTATTGTCGGAGACGAACACGATCGTGCGCTCACCGCCGACAGTTGGTCCGAACGTCATGCCTTCGAGGTTATCGACGACCTTCGTCTCGTGCGCAAAAGCCGACCCGGCGCGCGCATCGAGTATCTCCGAACGAAAGCTGTGCAAATCGGCGATCCGATGCTTCTTTACCGGCCGCCAGTCGCCGTCCGCGTTCAGCGATACCACGTTGCTGACATCACTCGCGCCGGCCAGATCCACCTCGAACAGGGTGACGAAATTTCCGCTGCCGGCGACATAGGCGCGCTCCAGGGCCAGCAGCCGATCCGGGCCGAGCGCGAGTAATTCGACGAGCCCGTTGGCGCGGGTTCCGCTGTGACCCCGCGGCACGCGGGGGACCGGTTCGACATAGTACGCGTACTCGGCGTCAACGGACGCCGTGTGTTTGTCGAGCGCCACTATGCGCACGAATGATCCGTCGACCCGGTTCGCGGCGGGGCCGTCCTGAAGCAATGCATTTTCGTTCGCGACGAACAGGGTTGCACCGTCGCCATTAATGGCGAGACTTTCAAACCCCTGGTTGTCGCGCACGCCGGTTCCGGGGGTGGTTCGGCGGAATTTGACCGGGGTCGTGATTTCTCGCCGGAACGCGCCATCACGGCCGGCCTCCCTGATCCAGGGATCCAACGACGCCGTCCCGTCGCCCTCGCTCGACCAATACAATGTACCGCTTCCCGGATCGAAACGAATGCTTTCCGGATCGGGCCTCGGACCGGAACCCGGTAACCGCGCGAAGTTGCGCCCGCCCACATCGCGCAGCGCCGTCACCCGTCCGAACCTGACGCTAGCGATCCGCGTCGGTTCGAGGTCGATATCGAGTGCATAAAACCGCGCGCCCGCGCCGCGGGCATCGGAAATCGCGTAGTAGACACCGCTGTCAGGGTCGAAATCGATCCCTGAAAGGCCCCCGATCGTCGTCCCCTCAAAGCGGGCGCCGGTCTGGATAATGTGTTCGCCGATGAACTCGAGCGACAACGATGACGTTGCGCTGGCGCCCGCGCCTCCGCACAACAACAGCGCCAGGGTGACGGTACGGGCGCTTCCGCCGGCGCCGCCGTTGCGATCGCGGCGCGGCAAATCGCGCGGGCAGCCGTCCCGGCGTATTCGTTCAGGCGTAATGTTCGGGCCTGCGCGTCGCCCACGGTAATGCCTGCTCGAGTTGACCGGCAAGGCTGTACAGCGTTTCTTCGTCGCCCAGTCGACCCACGAACTGCATCGCGAGCGGCAACCCGGCTTTCGACTGCCACAATGGCAACATGACTGCCGGCTGGCCGGTCGAATTAAACAGCGGTGTGTATGGCGTATAGCCATGCATCATTTGATCCCACCACGCATGCGCATCAACGCCTTTCGCGTTCTGGTTCAGTTCGCCGAGCCGCGCCACGTCGCGCGCGAGCCCCGGGGTCAGCAGTACGTCGTAATTACGCATGATCTTGCCGACATGGCGGGACACCTCGTTCTGCACACTCATCACCCATTCCATGTCGATGGCTTTCAGCTTTTTCGCGTAGCGGTACACTTCAAGGGTTACCGCCTCCACGTTGCGCGCGTTGATCGGACGGCCGGTCATCTTCGAGAACTGCTCCATGTAGTAACCGAGTGTGACCCCCCAGATACGAATGCTCGATTCGTTGAATGCCTCGACGTCATATTTCAGTTTGACGGGTTCGCAGGTGTGTCCGAGATCCTCGAGCAGTGTGCGTGTGTCATTGAGCCGGGATTTGATTTCCCGCGAGGGTCTTCCGCATCCCGGCATTTGTTCGATCACACCAACGCGTAACTGGCCCGGCGGTGACATCGCGGCCGTCAGAAAACCGCGTTTCGGCGGCTCCGCAGTGTAGAAGTAACCGTCATCGGGCCCCGCGAGTGCGTCGAGCATCGCGGCGGAATCGCGCACGCTCCGCGTTTCGACGAATTCGATCGCAAGTCCCCACAGGAATATGCCGGAATCGGGACCCGTTGGTGTCCGCCCGCGCGTCGGTTTCATTCCAACGACACCGTTGCATGCCGCGGGGATGCGTATCGACCCACCACCGTCGTTCGCGTGTGCGATCGGTACCATGCCCGAGGCGACGGCCGCGCCTGCGCCACCCGAAGATCCACCGACGGAATGGCCGAGATTCCACGGGTTGCACGTCGAACCGTAAACGAGTGCTTCGCTGTTTGCATTGAAAGCCATTTCCGGCGTGGTGGACGTGCCCACGGTAACGAGTCCCGCCTGTTTACAGCGGGTCATCAACTCCGTGTCCGCATCGTACTGAATTCCGGCGGCAAGACGGGAACCGGCAGTCGTCTTCATACCCTTGAAGTGCATACCGAATTCCTTGACGAGAAACGGCACCCCATGAAACGGGCCCTGCGGCAGCCCGGACTTTATCGACCGCATTGCCTCGTCGCGCAACTGCTGGACAACGCAATTGATATCCGGGTTGAGGCGCTCGATCGCGTCAATCGCGCTATCGACGAGTTCGGCCGGCGATACTTCGCGACGCCGCACGAGTTCCGCGAGCCCGAGCCCGTCGTAATCAGCGTAATTATCAAATGCCATATTCCTCTCTCCCCCTGTTGTTTCAGTTGCCGGCGGCCGCCAACGGCCGCATGCTTTGTCGCTACTCTAGCATTCGCCGACTCGGCTCGCCGTGCCTTAGAAACCGACAGCACCCGCGATTCGCGGCCCATTGCAGTGCGCCGTTGTATTTGTTATAAACCAGATAATATTATTCCTATAACTATTTGTTTTAATTGCGATTATTTCGGTTTTTCCTCATCGCAGTGTTGATTGTGAAAAGCGCCTCGGCTGGCGCTTTTGAATCGATCGAAGTTGACGGGTGGACCCTGACCCCCGGGATTGAAGCGCGCCTCCGCCTGCGATTCGGCGAAGACATCAATTACGGGCTCGGTGCGATCGACGACCTCGATGAGACGGAACGGACGAATTTGAGTCTGTCGCTCGAACCCCGACTCGGCGCGGAACATGCCGCGTTCGGCGGCACGTTCTACAGCGCAGTTTCCGTCGTCGGTGCGGCGAATGTTCTCAATGGCGAATTATCCGGCCAGTTCGCCCGCGGGGGCGATTCGCGTATCGATGTCGACGAAGCTCATGTCGGATGGCGCAACGACCAGTTCAGTATCTCCGTAGGCCCGCAGGAATTCGTCGTCTGAGACGGCCTCGTACTCGGCGACGGAAATTTCGATATTGGTTCGGAGCAGGGGAATTTCTGGGTCGGCCCGTTTAATGCGTGGAAAAACTCTGCCATCGGAAAAGCCGAAGGCGACATGCTCCGAGCCGACGCGTTCTGGCTCCGTAGTGACGGGGGTTTCGGCGATTCCCGATTATACGGTTTCAACGTCGAGAACGTGGCCACCGAATCGGGACGCTTCGGCGCGATGTACATCGACGTCTACGATGGCAACGTGTTGCAATACGACGGCGTCAAAGCGTGGAATCTGCGCGCACTCGGGGTCCCTGTTCCGGGCGTGCCACAGCTGAAACTGTACGCCGAGGTCGTGTGGCAACTCGGCGAAGACGATGACGGCGGCGGGTTTGATAACAACGGACTAGGCTGGTATCTGGAAAGCGCCTATACGCTGCCGCGCGTGCCCTGGACGACGATCCTGACGTACCGCTACGCGTTTTTTCCGGCGCCGATCTCGACACCCGTGACAATGAGACCTATCGCTCGATGTTTTACGGGTTCTACGCGCGTGAATGGGACACGTTTTACATGGGTGAAATCGCCGGTGAATACAACCTGTTCAACAGCAACCAGGTGACCCAGTTCGTCAAGGTAAGGACTTTCCCGAGCGACGCCTTCGCGCTCACGTTTTACTATTTCCGGCACGACTTCGAAGAGCGTAATTACTACGGCACCCCGGTTTCGAGCAGCGACTGGGCTGACGAAATCAACGCGGGGGTCGAGTACTTCCACGATCACGACATCTACATCTATGCAGGGATCGCGTGGTCGACGCCGAACGCGGCGGCCCGTGAAGTCTATGGCAACGACGACTTCACAGTGATCCAGACATGGATGTCATTCAAGTTCTGACTTCGGACTCGATGCCATCGCTCACGTCGCGACAGCGCACGGGACACAACCCGCCGCGGTTCGAAGATCGCAGTATTACAGTATCGCCATGTCGCGCAGGCGCGGTGCGATATCTTCACCGAAGCGCACGGTGTCCTCGACGAAATTCATGAAACTCATCAAAACGCCGTCGACGCCGCGGCGGTGGAATTCCGCTATCTGGTCGGCGACATCGCCGGCGGTTCCGAGCAGCGGCATCGCGCCGGAACCAAAACAAAATGTTTCCAGTGTTTGCTGGTTGAACGATTCGCTCTCGAGGTTCGCGCCAGCGGCCCATTGATGCAGCGCCTCAACGTCCATTTCCTCGATAACACGGTCGCGTTCGGCGACCGCCTGCGCGGCGCTCGCCGCCCAAATCGGCTGAGCCATCGACACGACGCGTACCTCCCGTCCGTGAGCAGCCGCACGCGTTTTGAAATCTCGCGCCAGGTCCTCCGCGTCGTCGTAGCTCATCGGGCAGATGAATGCCCAGTCACACAACCGAGCAACCATGTCTCTCGCGTTGTCCGACGATCCGGCATTGACGATCGGCGGATGCGGCCTGGCTACCGGTTGCGGCGCTACGTACCCGCCACGCACGGTGTAATACTCCGATTCGAAATCGAATGTGCCCGGCGGTTCCGTCCACAAGCCTTTCAGGATCTGAATGAAGTGGTCGGACCGGCGATAACGATCTTCGTGTTCGAGCATCTCGATGCCCATCATGTCGAACTCGGCGCGATTCCATCCGCTGACGATGTTGATCCCCCATCGCCCACCGCTGATGTGATCGAGGGTCGCGCCCATTTTGGCCGCGACTACCGGGTTGAACACCGGTACGTGCACGGTCGAAAAAATCTGTATGTGCTGCGTCGACGCGAGCAGCGCGGATGCCCAGGTCATCGTTTCCAGCGATTTACCGTGAAAATCGATTTCTCCGCCTATTGTCCGCCAGCGACTGATCGGGAACAGAAAATCGAACCCCGCAGCTTCGGCGGACAGTGCAATTTGCCGGTTCTTTGCAAACATCCAGTCGTCCGGATCGGGCTTGTAGCGACTCATGTTCGGACTGTGGCTGACGGACGGCATGAATATGCCGATGCGCAAACGCTCCCGGAGTTCGTCGTCCCGATGGTTCATAGCTGCTTACCAGGCCGCGTGTAAAACGTCGATCACGTCTTCGACACTGCCGACGGGACGCGGGTTGGTCGCAACCACGAGATCGTCTAGCGCGTCTTTTGCAATGGCCGGAAAATCATCGACCGTTACACCGACGTCGCGCAGACGATTCGGCAATTCGAGATCGGCGATCAACGCACGGACCGCGTCGCATCCGGCCGCCGATGCGGCTTCGTCGTCGAGACCGCGAATATCGCAACCCATGGCCTCGGCGATCCAGACCTGCCGTCGACCCACGTACTCGCGGTTGAACGCCATCGTTGCCGGCATCATCACGCACGAGGTCACGCCGTGCGGCACATCGTTGCGCGCGCCAAGTTGATGTCCGATGCCATGGCTGAGACCCACATTGACATTGGCGAGTCCACAAACCGACATCCACGCGGCAATATGCGCCTCGGTGCGCGCAACGAGGTCGGTCGGGTCTGCCTTACATTCGCGCAGGTAACGATTGAGCATCGCCAGCGACTCGCTCGCGAGAGCATCGGTAAACGGATGCGCGTTGATCGAACACAGCGCTTCAATACAGTGGTCGACTGAACGCATACCCGTCGACAGCCATAACCACGCCGGCGTGTCGAGTGTCAGTTCCGGATCGAGAAACACGGCGCGCGCGGCGAGCTTCTTGTCGATGTACAAATCCTTCACCTGCCGATCGCTGTCCGTGATACCGGCAAAGTGCGTGAATTCGCCGCCAGAAAGCGTGGTGGAAATTGCGATCATCGGCAATGCCGTGCCGCGTACCGGCGGTATCTCTACCGTCGATGGATATTCGAATCGAATGCGGTGGCGATCGAAATCCACGGGTTCCCCGACGTCTTCGGCAAGACCGAGTACCGCCGCCTTGCCGGTGTCATTCGGTGTGCCGCCGCCGAAACTGATGATGCCATCCGCATTGGCCGCACGCGCCGCTTCTATCGCGCGAACGACCGATCCGCGATGGACGTGCTGCGTCGTGTCATCAAACACCGCGGAAATTCGGCCACCGGCGGCAGCGAGCACGCGGTCGACCAGGTTTGTTTTTGTTGCCAGCGTTTTACCGGTGATCAACAGCCCACGATCGATACCATGCTGTTCGAGCGAGGCTTCGAGGCCCGCGATAGCGGCGGGGCCGTAATGAACGTCTTCGATGGGCAGGAACGTAAACACGCCTGCGAGTTCGCGTTTTTCCGTCGCGTACATATGTAGTCCCCTGTTTATTCAGCGATGCTGATCCGTGCTGTCCGGCCGCCGCTGAGGGGAGAGCTTAAACACGGCTGACGGCACGGCGCGATGCGGCGCCGTAAGCAAACCCGGCGCTCATCCGCGCGTACGTTCGCTCTTCGGATCGTACATCGGGCTCAGCGACGCCACGGCGTCGTAAGTCCTGTCCGCCTGTTCGAGCCGATAGGTGCCCGCGTCGATCCAGGCCTTGTCGACCCCTTCTTCGCACTTCACGTAACCGAGTGCACAGCAACCACCCAGCGTATGGGCGTAACCCGACGAGAGCGTGTAACCGACGCGCTCGCCGTCCCGCAGTATCGGTTCATTGTGCGTGAGTATCGGCTCGGGATCATTGAGTAAAAACTGCACGAGGCGCGATTTCAGCGGACCCGCTTCACGTTGTGTGAGGAGTGCTTCGCAGCCAATGAACCCGCCCGGTTTGTCCCAGTCTGCGGTGAAACCAAGGCCGGCTTCGAGTAACGTTTCCAGCGGCCCCATGTCGTGCGCCCACTCGCGATACGCCTTTTCGATCCGAAGCGTATTGAGTGTGTGATAGCCGCAGTGGCGCAGGCCGTGGTCGGTCCCGGCGGCAACGAGTTGATCGTAGACCGGCAATGCCATCTCCGTCGGGATATACAGCTCCCATCCCAGCTCACCGGCATAGGAAATGCGCACCGCGAGCGCGTGCTGATAACCGATTTCAACCGGCTGCATCGTACCGAAAGGAAATGCATCGCTCGAAAAATCCGAGCTTGAAATAGCCGATAACAATGCCCGCGACGCAGGACCCTGCACGTTCAGCATCGCGTAGCCGCCGGTCACGTCGGTAATGATACAGAACGCATCGTCCGGGATGTTTTCATGAATCCACGCGTGAACATGGGTCTGGGTAAATGCCGCCGTGACGACGAGAAATTGTTCGTCGGCAAGCCGGGTTATCGTGAGATCGGCTTCGATCCCGCCGCGCGCGTTGAGAAACTGGGTATAGACCACTTTTCCGATCGGAACCGCGATGTTCGCCGTCGCGACCCGGTTCAGCACGCGTTCCGCGTCGCGTCCCTGGACCAGCAGCTTCGCGAACGAGGATTGCTCGAACACGCCGACCGCTTCGCGAACGGCAAGGTGCTCACGGCGATTGTTTTCGAACCAGTTCTGGCGCCCGAAATCATAGTCGTAAGCCGGCGCCTGTCCCGGCTCGGCATACCAGTTCGGCCGCTCCCACCCGGCCGACTCGCCAAAACACGCGCCCGCGGCCGCGAGCCTGTCGTGCAGCACGGACTTCTTCACGTCGCGCGCGGTTTCCCACTGGCGATTCGGCCAGTGCATCTTGTAGGCAATGCCGAGCGACTCGACGGTCCGGTCGACAACATAGGATTTGTTGTTATGGCACGGTTGAATCCGACGGATATCGACGTCCCAGATATCCATCGGTTGAATACCGTCGTTAATCCATTGCGCCATCACGGAACCGGCACCGCCACCGGAGAGTATGCCGAGCGAATTGAAACCGCAGGCGACGAACAGATTGCGCTTGAAGGGTGCGCGGCCCATCAGGTAGTTGTGATCAGGCGTAAACGACTCCGGCCCGCAAAAGAATTGTCGAATCCCGGTTTCGAGCAGGATCGGCAAACGGTCCATACCCTTTTCGATGTAGGGCTCCATCCGCTCCCAGTCGGGTTGAATCTCGTCGAAACAGAAATTTTCCGGGATGCCGTCGACGCCCCACGGTGCCGCGACGGGCTCAAAGAACCCGAGCATGATTTTGCCCGCTTCTTCCCGCGCGTACACGGCGCGGCCGGGGTCACGCAGGATCGGGAGTTCTTTATGCACCCCTTCGATCGGTTCCGAGATCAGGTAATAGTGCTCGGCCGCCTGCAGCGGAATATCGACACCGGCCATAAGCCCGACTTCGCGACCCCACATACCCGGACACAGGACGACGACATCGGCCGCAATGTCGCCGCGCTCGGTGACCACACCCGCAGCCCGGTTTCCGTCGTAAATAATGTCGGTCACGAGCGTATCTTCGATGATGCGTACGCCGCGTTGACGCGCGCCCTTCGCCAACGCTTGCGCGACATCGGCGGGATTGACCCGGCCGTCGTCGGGAAAGTAGAAGCCGGCGACGAGGTCGTCGACGTTCGTGAGCGGGAACAGCTCTTTCACTTCGGCCGGTGAAATTTCGCGGTTTTCCACGCCGAAGGTGCGCGCCATGGCACACCCTCTGCGCATTTCCTCCGCCTTGTCGTCGGACATGGCCAGCTGTATCGATCCGCAGCGGTTAAAGCCCGTTGCCTGCCCGGTTTCAGCCTCGAGGTCCTGGTAGAGCTGCAACGAATACTGTGCGAGCCGGGTCTGCGCCTCCGTGTCTCTCAGCGTGGTAACGAGCCCGGCCGCATGCCACGTCGTGCCACAGCTGACCTGCTTGCGCTCGAGCAATACCACGTCGTCCCAACCGAGTTTGGCCAGGTGATAGGCGGTCGAGCAGCCGATAACGCCCCCGCCGACGACGACGGCGCGGGCGCGCTCGGGAAATGCTGATTCATTCATGACTCATTCAACTGTGCGATTCTTGCAGGGACACCACCGCGCAGTCCGTTCCGGCGGGCTGCGCAGGAGTCTCCCCGTCATTGACAGGGTGTTTCGTGAGGACGCGAATTTCCGTCACACACCGATTCGGTAAACCGCAGTATTGGCCTGGCGTGTCGTACCCATAATGTTTGCCGGGTCGATGCAATTACCGACCAGGTACACTTCGTCGGCGCACGATTGCCATTTCGTCATCGTATCGAGATCAACCTTGAATCCGCTCGCGATGACGACACAGTTGCCGGGAATGAGTTCCTGTTTGCCAGCGGCGGTCTCGACGATGACACCATCGTCCGTGACCTCGCGGTATTTCACGCTGTCGCGAATCTCGACGTTCATTTTCTCCAGCAATTCGAACAGGGAATTGCGGGTAAAAAATCCGACCGTCCCGCCGATATGCTCCCGGTCATACCGGGTGAGTATCGTGACTTTCTTGTCGGCGCCGGCAATATGCTGCGCGATATCGCAACCCATGAAACCGCCGCCGATAACAATACTGTCCTTCACCTCGGCACGGTGTTCGAGCAGGTCCATCGTGGTAATGACGTTCGGGTGGTCGAGCCCCTTGAGTCCGCGCGGCACATTACTTTCATCGCCATGTCCGCTCGCGACGACAACCGCTTCGGCGCCGAGTTCACGAATCAGTTCAGGAGTCGCCTCGGTGCCGGTCATGACCTTGATCGGCAGCCGGCGGACTTCACTCACGTACCACTTGAACAGTTTGTCGAGGTCGTGCTTCGCAGGAATAACACAAGCCGGGATCAGCAGACCGCCAAGCTCGTCGTTCTTCTCGATCAGCGTGACATCGTGACCGCGGTAATAAGCCGTCCGCGCGGCCTCCATCCCGGCCGCGCCGCCGCCAACGACGACGACCTTTTTCGATACGCGCGCGGGTTTCAGTTCGTAGCGCGATTCGCGGCCCTCGAGGAAATTCACCCGGCAGCGCATTGGTGTGCCCGGCAGGATACTGTCGAGGCAGTCATTACAACGGATACACGGACGAATCTGCTCGGGCACCCCGGCCGCGGCCTTGTTCGGCCAGTCGGGGTCGGCCGTGATTGCCCGGCACAGCGCGACAAGGTCGGCTTTGCCGTCTTCGAGTATCTGCTCCGCGAATGCGGGCTCGTTGATGGCACCGACCGCAATGACCGGTACGCTCACCTCACCCTTGATGGCATCGGCGAGATGGACCAGGTTGCCGTACGGAAAATGCGTCGGCGCGCAGGTATGCTCCCACACTTCACCCGTACCACCGGACACTTCGATCGCATCGATGCCGGCGTCTTCGAGCCAGCGACAGAACTGAATAGACTCTTCGAGCGTCACCCCGTCTTCGACGTAATCCTCGGCGCTGATTTTATAAATGAGCGGGTAACGCGGTCCGACTTTCTTGCGCGTTCGACGAACGATTTCGAGTCCGAAGCGTGCGCGGTTTTCGAGCGACCCGCCCCATTTGTCCGTGCGGTGATTCGCTTCACGCGAGAGAAATTCCGCCGGCAGATAGCCGTGAGCACCATGGTATTCGACACAATCAAAACCGGCGCGTTGCGCACGGTCGACGGCATCGGCAAAGGCATCGAGTATCACTTCGATTTCCTCTTCGTCGACCGCTTTCGGCTGCACACGAAAATAACCGTCCTGGCGCGGCGACGGCGCCACGGGCATTTTTTCCTGGACGAGGCATTGCCGGCCGGCATGAATGAGCTGAATACCAGCCTTCGCGCCATGCATCTTGATCGTCTCGGCGAGATTCCATAAACCGCCAAGCGCATATTCGGAGTCCAGGGTCGGCTCGCCGTATTGCAAACGGGAATTCACCTCGACCGAGGAGGCCTCGACGAGGCACAAGCCCACGCCGCCTGCCGCTTCCACGGCATAATGGTCGAGCAGGAGTTGGGTGACCACGCCGTCCTTTGGCGAAGCGTAAAGCGTGGTGTTGGCGGCTCGCACGATGCGGTTTTTCAGATGCATGCTGCCGATACGGGTCGGCGTAAACAGTCTCTCGAACACAGGGCTCCCCTCTATAATCTGTCGTTACGGCACCGCCGGGGCCGTCGTGCACCACGGGGAAACCTTTGTTGCGAGCGACACATTGCGCGGCGCCCGTCGGGCCAGTATAGTCCAAAAGTGAAAATTGCAGGCCATTTTTTCACTTTCTGAATGTCGAACCGCCGTGGCCGCGGACAATAACGAGGGTTACCCATGCAATACGTACTCGGTGTCGATATCGGCGGCACGTTCACGGATTTCTCACTGCTGGACGAGACCGGCCGGATATCCCTGTGGAAGGAGTCATCAACCCCGCGCGACCCGGCGCAGGCCATCCAGCAGGGGATCCGCGCGCTCGCGGAACAATCCGGTGGCACCCTCGAGGAATTTCTTGGCAAGCTCGATCTGTTCGTGCACGGCCAGACCATTGCGACAAATACCGTGATCCAGCGCAACGGTCCGAAAACCGCGCTGCTGTGTACCGAGGGATTTCGGGACGTGATTCATTTTCGCGACGGGTTCAAACCGGAGCGCTACAACATTCAACTCCAGCCCCCCGAAGACTTCGTGCCCCGCTACCTGCGACTGCCGATTACCGAACGGGTGAATTACTGCGGCGAAATCGTGAAACCGCTCGACGAAGACTCCGTGCGTGCGGCGGCGCAGAAGCTGAAGGAAGAGAACGTGGAATCCGTTGCCGTCGCCTTCCTGTGGTCGATCATGAACGCTGACCACGAGCAACGGGTCAAAGCGATCCTCGAACAGGAATTACCGGGTGTACCGGTTGTGCTCAGTTCCGACGTGCTGCCGATGATCCGCGAGTGGGAACGCACCACCTGCACGATACTGAGCGCCTACGTGCTGCCGGGAATTTCCCGTTACATGGTCGAACTCGAAGAATTCCTGCACGGCAACGCGTTCAAGCATCCGCTGCTCATCATGCAGTTAAACGGCGGCTGTTCCACCGTGAATAAGGTCCTGAGCCGTCCGATCAATTCGCTCGCTTCGGGTCCGGCCGCCGCGCCGGTCGCGGGTTTGCATTGCTCCGAGCGGATTGGCATGGAGAATGTGATCACGATCGACATGGGCGGTACGAGTTTCGACGTGTCGATGGTGAGCAACGGCTCGCCGGAGTTGACGCGCGAACTGCGGGTGCACGACATGCCCGTCGGGGTGGCCGCGGTCGACGTCCATTCGATCGGCGCCGGCGGCGGCAGTATCGCCTGGATCGACAAGGGCGGGGCCCTGCAGGTCGGCCCGCAAAGTGCGGGCGCGGAACCCGGCCCGGCCTGTTACGGTCAGGGTGGTGAACAACCGACGTGTACGGATGCGAATGTCGTGCTCGGTTACATCAACCCGGATTATTTTCTCGGCGGCCGTCGTGAAATCGACACGGGCCTGTCCACCCGCGCAGTGGAAACACATGTCGCGAAACCACTCGGCCTCAGTGTGCCGGAAGCAGCACACGGGATTTTCCGTATCATCAACAACAACATGGTCGACGCAATCCGGGTCGTGTCGATCGAGCGCGGCATCGACCCGCGCAATTACGCGCTCGTCGTCGGTGGCGGCGCGGGTTCGATTCACGCCGGCATGCTCGGACGGACGCTCGGCATGAAAAAGGCCATCATTCCGCGCTACAGCGGCGTGTTCTGTTCATTCGGCATGATTGTGAGCGACGTCCGGCACGATTACATGCAGGCGCATGCGACCAATACGGGCCGATTCGACCTCGCCGGTACGAACCGGGTGATCGCGGATCTCGAGGCCCGGGCCATGGCCGACATGGTCGAAGAAGGCTTTCCGGAAGGCGAAGTCACCCTGTCGCGCTTCGCGGATGCGAAATATCCGGCACAGATCCACGAACTGACGATCCCGATCTCGTCCGACGGCGAACTGACGGAGTCCTCAATTGCGGAAATGGAGCAGTCGTTCCACGATCTGCACGAGCGAATGTTCACCTATAATGTGAGCGAGAGTCCGGTGGATCTGTTTCACTGGCGCGTTGTGGCACACCGGAAGGTAGACTCGCCGGAGGCGCCGGAATTTGCAGCGACGACGCAGTCGCTCAGCGCGGCGGAGAAAGGCAAGCGACGGGTGTATTTCGGCGATATCGACGATTATCGCGAGACGCAGATATACAACGGCGACAAGCTCGAGCGCGGCATGGAAGTCACCGGTCCCGCCGTCGTCGAGGAAGCGACAACGACAGTCGTCGTGTTTCCGGGACAGAAGCTCGAAGTGAATGAATTTGGTGATTACGTTTTAGATCTGTAAGACGCCACCCGACAGGAGGACGCAGCATGAGTACAGTGAATCCGGTAGACCAACTGGGCACGCAATCGGACGGCATCGGTCTGCTCGCCGATGAGAACATCGATCCGATTACGTTTTCGGTGATCCTGAACCGCTTCAACACGATCGCTCGTGAGATGACGCTCGCGCTCGAATACACCTCATGGACGTCGATCCTCGCGCTGGCGCGTGATTTTTCCTGTGCTATCTACGATGCGAAGGGCCGGCAGGTGTGCATGATGGATGCGCTGCCGATCCACTGTAATTCGTTACACGTCATCCTCGGTTCGATGATGCGGGCGTTCGAGGGCAAGGTGTATGACGGCGATGTTATCGTCAGCAACGACCCCTACAGCGGTAACACCCACGTTGGTGACTTCGTCACCGCCTGCCCCGTTTTCTACAAGGGTGAACACCTGTTCTGGGCGGTGACGAAAGGTCACCAGCTCGACTGCGGCGCGTACGAGGCGACGAGTGTCGCGCCGAGCGCCAAGGACGTCTGGCAGGAAGCGCTGCAGCTGCCGCCGATCAAGTTCTACGAAAAAGGTGAACCACGCCAGGACGTGATCAACATGTATCTCGCCAACGTGCGGTACCGCGAGCTGCTGTATGGAGACCTGAAGGCGCAACTCGGATCAATCTGGACCGGCAAACGGCGCATGATTGAACTGATCGACGAATACGGTCCGGAAGATCTGTCGCACTACGTCGAAGCCATCATGGATTACGCCGATCGCCGCACGAGCGAAGAGATCCGCAACATCCCCGACGGCTCCTACGAAGCGGAATCCTGGATCGATTCCGACGGCATGGGTAATACGAACCTGAAGGTCAAAGCGACGGTCACGGTAAAGGACGACAACATCCACGTCGATTTCGCCGGCAGCGCGCCACAGGGCGCAGGCGGAACGAACGGCACCCAGGGCGTGATGGAGGCGTCGGCCGGCATTCCGATTCTGACTGCCATCGATCCTGACATTCCGCACAACGACGGCTGCCTGCGGCACATCACGTGCGACGCGCCCGAAGGCTCGATCGTCAAGGCGAAATACCCGGCGGCGACCGCGATGGCGACGCTGTGTCCGGCGGGGCAGGAACAGGAAGTCGTGTGGAAAGCGCTCGCGAAAGCCGCGCCGGAACGCTCGTCGGCGGGCTATGGCGGTTTTCACTGTATCCCTTCAATTTCGGGGGTCGACAAGCGTGGCGAAGTGGAGCAGGACTGGGCCGCGATGTTTTTTAACGGGGGTTCCGGCGGCGGCGCCTCAAAAAATGCCGACGGCTGGCCCTTGATCATGACTTCTTCGGGCATGGGCGGATTGAAAATCATCAGCACCGAAATGAGCGAACTGCTCTACCCGATCATGATGGACCACCACGAAATCGAAACCGATTCGATGGGCCACGGCGAGACAATGGGCGGTACCGGAATCCGGATCGAAGTGCGGCCGTACGACACTCCGATGGAATGTCATGCGACCGGTGACGGCGCGTCCAACCCGCCGTTCGGCCTGTTCGGCGGCACTCCCGGTATCGGTGGCGGTAATTATCGCGAAAAGCTTGGGGACGGTAACCGCGATTACTGTTCATCAAAAGGTTACATGCTCATCGAGCCCGGCGAAATGTGGGTCGGCGTGTCTTCAGGCGGCGGCGGTTACGGCGATCCCCTCAACCGCCCTGCAGAAAAGGTGTGCGAACACGTGCGCGATGAAGTTATCAGCTTCGAAACGGCGCGAGACGTCTACGGCGTTGTGCTCGACCCGCAGACGTTTGCGCTCGACGAGGTCGCGACGCAAGCGCGCCGCGCCGAGCTGGACGCGGGCCGCGACGAGCTGCCGATTATCCAGCCAACCGAGCCGGACTCCGCGACGTGGCTGAAAGACAATATGCGCGAAGGCGACAACTACCTGCTCGACCCGCTGCCCTAGGGCCGGGCCGCAGGACGAACGGCGCGCCACGGCACTCCGTCCCGCGCCTTTATTCGATGTCTGTCGTTACGCCGCCCGAGCCCCCTGCCCCGCCCGAGGCCGGGGAGTTTGACGGCGGTGAGGTTCGGGCGCTGCGTAAGGCGCGCGCGCTGTCACTGAGCGAGCTCGCGGCACAAACGGATCTCTCGGTCGGCTACCTGAGCCAGATCGAACGCGACATTTCGATTCCGTCGTTGAAAGCGCTGAGCGCGATAGCCGCCGCTCTCGGGGTTACCGTTGGCTGGTTTTTCGGCGGCGGCAACGTAGGGCCGGCCGACGAAAAAGGTTTCGTCGTGCGCAAGGAAAACCGCCGGCGCATCATCTTTCGCGAGGGCTTCGTCGACTACCTGCTGTCGCCGAATCTCGAGGGTAACCTCGAGTTCGTCCTGACCCATTTCACCCCCGGCGCGAGTACCGGCGATCCCTACACCCATCGCGGTGAAGAAGGCGGCATGGTTCTCGAAGGGCGGCTCGAAATCACGGTCGGCGACCGGAGTTTTGTCCTCGAACAGGGTGACAGCTTCAATTTCGACAGTACGGAGCCACACCGCTACCGCAATATTCACGACGGCGAGACCGTCGTCATGTACGCGATTACACCGCCGACATATTAATGCCCGATCAGTTGAGATCGACCGTGACCGCTTAGCATTCGATTACACCGTGCAGACGGTGCGGGGGGGGGCCCGTCCCATTGCGCATGCGTCGAGTCCGCGCCCGTAGCGTCTCACATCAACAGTGCCGCCGGGTACATTGGCGGGCCTTCGACGGTTGTGTAACAATCTTCAGGCGCAATTATCCGCGCCGGAGGACCGACCGACGACATGAGCAACTTCCTCTTCCCCCGCCCCGACGATCCGACGCCACGGCAACCCCGCGAACCCGTTGACGGCGCCTGCGCCGAATGCGGACGCGAATCGCTCATGCGCTACCCCGTGCTGTCTGAAGGTGGCTGGTACATGGCGGTGAAATGCCAGGAATGCCTGTACTCGCAAAGCCGCGAGAAATGGACCCGGCTCGGCTACGTCTCACTGTTAACCGACGCATTCGATGCGAACCCCGGCGAGGGATCACGGTCATGATGGCGGTTGACGTTGGCGGCACATTTACCGATGTCGTGTCCGTCAAGGACGGCCACATCCACACGGCAAAAGTCGCGACGAATGTCGATGAAGTCGACAAGGGTGTCGTTGCCGGCGCGGCGGAACTCGGGGTCGCGAGCGCACCGGTATTCAACCACGCCAGTACGCACGGCCTTAACGCGATAATTACGCGATCGCTGCCGAAGATCGGGTTCCTGACAACGGAAGGTCATCGCGACATTCCGGATATCGGTCGCAACTGGCGCCCCGTCGCCGCCCTGACCGACCCGAGCTGGCGCCGCTCCTTTGGCGACGCGGCGCGCCCTCTCGTTCAGCGCTACCTGCGCCGCGGTATCAGTGAGCGGATCAAAGCGAACGGTGACATATTCGCCGCACTCGACGAAACGCAGGCGCGGCGCGAACTGCAGGTTCTGAAACGGTGCAACGTCGAAGGCGTCGCCATCTGCCTGCTCAACGCCTACACCAACAACATCCACGAACTCCGCCTGCGCGAACTCGTGCGTGAAGAACTCGGCGACATTCCGTGTTCCGTCTCCAGCGATATCTCGCCGCTGGCAAAGGAATACGCCCGGGCTTCGACAACACTCGTCGACGTGTTCATGAAAATTATTTACGACGACTACACGCAGCGACTCGACCATGGGCTCCGCGACCTCGGATTCACCGGACAGCTGAACTTCGCCGACTGCACGGCAAACCTGATACCCGCACAGGACGCCATGAATGCACCATTCAGCGTGGTCTTTGCCGGGCCCGCCGCCGGCACCGTCGGCAGCGCGCACTTCGGCGCGTTGATCGACGAACCGAACCTGTTGTGCGCCGACGTCGGCGGCACATCGTGCGACATCAGCCTCGTCACGAACGGGCAGCCGTTCGTCAATACAACGTTCGAACTCGAACACGACCTTATCGTGAATGCACTGTCGAACGACATTTCGAGCATCGGCGCCGGCGGCGGCAGCATCGTCGCGATATCGCCGAGCGGGGACATCACCGTCGGGCCACAAAGTGCCGGCGCAGCGCCCGGCCCGGCATGCTACGGCTTCGGCGGTACCGCCCCGACGATGACCGACATCTGTCTGCTTGCGGGATTGCTCGACCCGGACGGGTTCGCCGGGGGCAAGATGAAACTCGATGTCGATTGTGCGCGCCGCGCTTTTGAGGATCTCGACACGCCGCTCCCGTTCGAACACCGGGTACGCTACGCCTATGACATCGGACTGAACAACGTCGCCGAGGGAATATTCAATATCGCCATCAAGCACGGCATCGATCCGCGTGATTACTCGCTGATGGCCTTCGGTGCCGCGGGTCCGCTGTTGCTACCGGCGCTTGCCGACCTCATCCATGTCAAGAGCGTTGTCGTGCCCCCGCACCCCGGCCTGTTCTCTGCATTGGGATTACTCAGCGCAGACCAGGCTTACTCAGTCAGCCAGAGCGCCTACACGATTTTGTCCGCGGATACGGTCGACGACATTGCGACGATCTACGCGGAGATGGAACAGAAGCTGCGTGCACGCATGGGGCCGGGAGAGGATGTCGCCCTCGTCCGTTCGTTCGACGCACAACTCGTGGGGCAAACCTGGGAAACGCCGTTTGTTCCCGTACCTGACGGTCCGATCACGCCGCAGACCATCGACACCATGATCGCGAATTTCCATCAGGCTTATGCCGCGCGTAACGGCAACCGCTTTACCGCGATACCGGTGCAGGGCGTGACCTATCGCCTGAGCGCGGTTATACAGACCGACAAGGTCACCTATTCAACGCTTCCCGCTCGCGGTGACGAGCCGCTGCGCCCGAGCGGTACGAGCGTGTTGCGCTACGTCGCCGATGCGGAAGAACTCGCGCAGATTTACGCGCGTGACGAATTACGCATGGGCGATGAAATAAAGGGGCCGGCGATCATCCGCGAAGCGTTATCGACGACTTACATTACACAAAACCAGGTCGGCCGCGTCGGCCGCTTTGGTGAAATCAAAATAACCCGGAACGCGTGAAGGAAGTGCCATGAGTACACAACCGGACAGCGACGGCCGCCTCGCCCCGCATGCCACACCAAGACTTCGGGACATGACCGAAGCGCAGTTCGAAGCAACCTATCACTGCGATCGATTTACCGCGATGGTGTTGTCGAACCGGTTGCGATACACGGTCGATCACATGAGCACGGGGCTCATGTTCAGCGCCTTTTCACCCATCATCCGCGACTGGTATGACTTCGCCATCACGATATCCGGTCCGCCGGACATGGACTACCCGATGCCGGCAGTGTCGAGTTCGTTGCTCGTATTCTTCGGCACGATGGAAGACGCTGTTCGCAACACGGTCGAGGAATTCGGCGTCGAGAACCTGCGGCCCGGTGATGTCCTGCTGTGCAACGATCCTTACCGGGTCGGAACCCATGTCAACGACACCTGCTTCATCCGGCCTGTGTTTCACGACGGCAAGCCTGTCGCGTTCGTCAACGCCCGTGCCCATCAACTCGACATGGGCGGAATTACCCCGGGCGGATTCAGCGGTACAAAAGCGAATGTATACGAGAACGGTCTCGTCCTCGGGCCGATGAAATTATTTGAAAACGACAAGCCGGTCCGTTCGACGTTCAGCCTGGTTTTCGATAACACCCGTTTCGCCGGTCTTTTGCAACCCGACTTCATGACGATGGCCGAGCAACTGAAACTTGGCGAGCGGTTGCTGATGGAGAGTATCGAACGTTACGGCGAAGCAGCCTATCGTGGCACGGTCCGCTATTGCTGCGATGCGTCGGCCGAAGCAATGAGCGACGCGATCGAACAATTGCCCGACGGCGACTATCACGCGGAGGAACCGATCGACGCAGACGGCGCAGGCGACGATGAAGCGCTCGTGGTGCGGGCCAAGATGACAAAACGCGGTCGACGCCTCGAGGTTGATCTGAGCGGCTCCTCGCGCCAGGCGCGCACGTGTATTAACGCGGGACCGCTCGACGTCAAAACCGCGGTCGGCGCCGCATTCAAACTCCTCGTCGATCGCAAAACACCATTTACCTCGGGCGCGTATCGTCCGATCGATATCGTCGTACCTCCTGGCACCGTCATGTCCGCGTTGCCGCCCGACGGCGCGATCATGCTGTACTGGGAACTGTCGCAGGCGCTGGTGACGGGGATCGCCCGGGAACTCAGTACCGTGCTTGGCGCTACGTCATTTGGCGGCGACTACGGATCCGTCGCGGTGCACAACGCGCATGGTATGAACGCAGACGGCACGCCGTGGCAGAACATCGGAATCGTCGGCGGCGAGCATGGCCCCTGGGGTGCGGATCAGTTTCACGACGGCGACAGTTACACCGTACCGTACATGATCAACGGACTGGATCCGGCGACCGAAGCGATGGAGCAGGACTCGCCGGTGCTTCTGATGCGCAAGGAATACGTTATCGACAGCGGCGGGCCCGGCCACAATCGCGGCGGGGCCGGCGTGCTCAAGGATGCGTACTGGGAGACAGACGGCGAACACTACAGTATTCCAATTCGCTACAAGCAGGGCACGGGTAATGGCGTGCAGGGCGGCGGGACCGGTAAAGCGGGTGCCTGCTGGTTGTTCGAACCCGAAGATCCGGCCTTGCGCGACAGCGGAAGGCCGCTTCCGGTCGACGATACGATCTATGCGCAGACGACCCCGATCGCCGGAGTACTCGATCCCGACACGAAAGCACTCGACGAAAACGGCGAGTATTTTTACTACGCGCGGCAAAACGTCTGGCATACGCGCGCCGGCGCCGCGTCACGCTACATTACGAACGGCGGTGGCGGTTGGGGAAACCCGCTGGAACGCGACCCGCAGCGGGTCTGCGACGACGTTCGCAACGGTTACGTCAGCCAGGATCAGGCGCGTGTAGCCTATGGCGTCGTCATCACCGGCGATCCGGAATCGGATCCGGAAGGCCTGCTGATCGACGAAGCCGAAACGCTGCGTCTGCGCAGTTAGCCGGGAATTACGCGGCGGTTCTCGTTTCGTCGATGCTGTCGTCCGGTTCTGCTGCAACCGGCGGGACGTCGGTGAAATCAAGGACGCCGTCTTCAAGCGCCCCATTACGGATGATTTCCTTGTCCAACGTATAATTCTGGGTGTTCCGCCAGGGGTCCCGGTCGCCCTGTTTCGGAAACAGGTGCATACCGCGCTGCATGTAACCGGGTGAGAAATCCGCGATCATATTGTATTCCGGCATCCCCTTATCCTGATCGCGCAGACGCGGCACGCAACGCCGCGTACCGAGTTCGCTCATACGATTCACGAGACGACAGACGAATTCCGCGACCAGCTCGGAGCGCAGGGTCCACGACGCATTGATATAACCGATCGTGTAGATCAGGTTGGGCACGCCCGAGAACATCATGCCCTTGTAGGAAAATGTCTCCGGGAACGTCACCGGTTCGCCGTCCACGGTGTATTGCGCGCCGCCGAGGACTTCGAGTTCGAGGCCCGTAGCAGTCACGATGATATCGGCATCGAGAAACTCGCCCGATTTCAGCGCGATACCGGTTTCGGTGATTTGCGAAATTTCATCTGTCGCGACTTCCGCCTGACCGGAACGGATCGCCTCGAACAGGTCGGCATCGGGGACGAGACACAGACGCTGATCCCACGGGTTGTAAGACGGCGTGAAATGCTTGTCGATATCGTAGTCGGCGCCGAGCTGCTTGCGTAACAAACCGAGAAGTCTGCGCTTGACCTTTTCCGGGTTCTTGCGGGTCTGACCATAGACGTAGCGCTGAAACTGTACGTTCTTCCACCGGATAAGCTTGTACGCCAGCTTTTGCGGCAACACCGCGTTAATCAGTTTCGCCATCGGGTCGATGGCAGGCATTGAAACGACGTAGGTCGGTGAACGCTGCAGCATGGTGACTTTCGCCGCTGTTTTTGCCATCGCCGGGACGAGGGTCATTGCGGTCGCGCCGCTGCCGATGATGACCACGCGCTTGCCCGAGTAATCAAGATCCTGTGGCCAGTGCTGGGGATGCACGACGGTGCCGTCGAACTTGTCGATGCCGGCAAATTCCGGCGAGTATCCGTTCGCGTAGTTGTAATAGCCGCTGCACACGAACAGCACCGTGCACGAAATTTGCCGGGCCTCGCCCGACGAGGTTTCGGCGTTCAGCGTCCATTTCGCGTCCGCACTGGACCAGGCGGCGGATTTTACGGCATGTCCGAAGCGGATATGTTGATCGAGACCGCGTTCACTCGCCGCCTCTTTTACGTAGGATAAAATCGACGGGCCGTCGGCAATCGCCTTTGGCTCGAGCCACGGCTTCGAGTCGTAGCCCATCGTGTACATGTCGCTGTCGGAACGGATCCCGGGATAGCGAAACAGGTCCCACGTGCCTCCGATCGTGTCGCGGCCTTCCAGTATCGCAAACGTTTTTCCCGGGCACTTGTCCTGCAGTTGACGCGCCGCGCCGATCCCCGACAGGCCGGCACCGATAATCACTACGTCGACATGATCCATTCCTGACTCCACCGCGGGTCACCGCGAAATTGGCTAATTCCGGGAGGATACCGGAAAACCGGCCGTAAAGCCGTGATTCGGGGGATGTCAGCGATTAGTTTCGAGGTGGGCTTTCAGCGCAGACAAGCCGCCGGTGCAGATCTGATTTCCGACGACATCGCGCATCGCCGCGGCGTCCGCGTCCGGGCAGTCAAATTCTGCCCCCCAGCCGACGAAAGACGTGTCGTTCACGGTGATCGGGACCACGTGCATCGTGGCGAGGTAGTTCTCGACCGGAAGCGGGCTTAGCGAGATGTCGTAACCGAGCCGCATCGTGCTGTCGCACAGCATCGTCAGCGTTTCGACAAATTCGGCGCCGTCTGTCAGAACAAGACGCCGGCGTCCGCCGACCTGATCGGCCGCCGCACCATCAAGCATGGTTGCTTCCGCAACGACGTTGCTCCATGCAGTCAATCCGATAAAATCGCGCACGACGCGCCAGACCTCTGATGCGTGTCTGTCGATCACGGTACTGGCAAAAACTTTCATGAACGTTCCCCTTGCGAACCCTGTGACGCCGCCATGCCCGCCGGAATCGGCGCGGTCGCGGGTACGGATTCGAGCAGCTGCCGCCGAGCCGGTTCGAATCGGCGCTCGATAGTGTCATGACGACGAAGCAGAATCACACCGTCCGGTGTGTCGCCGGCCACACGACCGGAAATGCGCGGTCGTCGTGGACGAGCGCACCGGGCTCGACGGTCACGTCATCCTGAGTGACGATCGGGTCGGTGCCGGGACGCGGATCCCAGCGCGCATCGTCGCCGAGCCATCGCGTCGATAACGCTACCCGCCGGCGGGTGCTCGACAAGTTTCCGTGCGACGTATGCGCGATCGCGGCGTTGAATATGAGCGCGTCTCCGGCGTTCGTGGCGAACGAAAGATACTCGTAATCGTCGCGTAGCTGATTGAAATCGGGAATATCCTCCTGGTCGCTCTCCCCGACCCACTGGGCGAGTTCCGGATCTGCATTGCCCGGAATGACCGGCTTGTACCACTTACCCCATTTGTCGGAACCGCGGACGAATTCGAGACCGCTCGATTCGATGTCGACGTCGGTGAGCGACAACCACACGGAGCATATCTGCGACCCCGCAAACGGCCAGTACGGGAGATCCTGGTGCCAGAAAAATTCTTCCGTCGTATTCGGCTCCTTGACGAACACGTGATCGAAATAAATCCTCGCCGTGTCGGATCCCATCGCCTGCGCGGCGAGTTCACCGACGCCAGACGTAAACGCGAATTCCCGAAACTCGTCTTCGCTTGGCCACAAGTAGCGGTCGTGCATGAAGCGGCCCGACGATCCGCCAGGGTTCGTGTCCTGCACCCACTCGCCGGGACTGCGCAGCTGCCGATCGATGGCCCGGGTCATCCGTTCTATCCAGGCCGGGTCGACACAATCCCTCACGAGTACGACGCCTTCCCTCCGGTAAGTTTCGATCTCTGCTGCGCTCAGGTCGCGACAGGCCGTGTCCGCCATGGAGTTTCTCCGCGTTTGCCCCTACGATTTATTGTAACCATCGCCCGGCCCGCGTCCACCCGGCCTGAAGCTCGTCGCGGGCATGGGGCTCATGGCGAACAGCATTCAGTGAAAGGACGGCACCACCATGTTGAAGCTCTATCATAACGACATGTCATCGTGCGCCCAGAAGGTGCGCTTCGTCTTGCACGAAAAGCAACTTCAATGGGAAGGCGAGGAACTCGATCTCCGGCGCGGCGACCAAATGAGCGAATCATTTCTGGCGATCAACCCGAAAGGGCTCGTCCCCACGCTCGTACACGACGGTCACGTCCTCGCCGAATCGAACGTGATCATCGAATATCTGAACGAGGCGTTTCCGAATCCGCCGCTGTTACCGGACGAACCGATCAGCCGCGCGCGGGTTCGCCTGTGGATGAAAAAGCTCGACGACGGCATCCACCTCGAAACCATCGCGGTGAGTTTCGCGATTGCCTTCAGACACCAACTGATATCGGCAGTTGGAAGCGACGAGGAACTCGAGGCGCACTTCGCGCGCATCCCCGATCCCTACGTGCGCGCGGTACAGCGCGACGTCGCCCGCGACGGCGTGGATGCGCCACGATTCGCGCAGGCGATCGGTGTTTTCGCTTCGCTGATCAACGAACTCGACGAGGCACTGGCAGGCCACACCTGGATCGTTGGTGATTCGATGACGCTTGCCGACATTGCCTACGCGCCTTACGCGACCCGGCTCGACCACCTGCACCTCGCGGGATTGTGGGACCGGAAGCCGCATTTCGCACGTTGGTATGCGGCCCTGAAGGAAACCCCGGGATACCGGGCGGGCCTCACTGACTGGTTTAATCCGAAATACCTGCCGCTCATGGACGAGGCCGGGTCACGGGTCTGGCCGACGGTTCAGGCGATCCTGATGGACAACCGTTCGTAGTCGTGCGGTCGGTACGCCGCGCGCAGGATCCCGACGAACGTTCAGGAACCCGCTGCGCTGCGATCGAACACACGCGAGAATTCGACCCCGAACTCGCCGGACGGCGTCACCTTGATGTCAACGACCAGCCGGCCGGAGTCGCGATCGATGCGAAACCGCTCGATCACATCGAGTCCGCGCCGTGTCGTCGTCTCCACCACGAGCGTATTACCCTGCCAGAACGAGAGCGTATGGCCGAAGCGATCGGTAACCAGCTCCGCGCCGCTCGCGGAATAAACACGGCCGTGAGGGTTCGGCGACAGCTCCCGCGTGATGATTCCGTTATAGTCGATACTGACGGACTCCCGTCCGGCAATGTCGAGCTGCTCCGCGCCGACGATATCGCGAATCGTACCTGCCCGCCGTTCCGCACCATCGTCAGCGGCTTCGCCGTGCTGGCCACCCATCTTGCCGCCCTTCCCTGCGCCGATTCCACCATCGCGGAAACCACCGCGCCGGGTCTTGCGGAAATGTTTGAATTTCTCGTCGACGGAATCGGACGCCTTCACGTTCAACGTCCACGCACCGTCGATCGCCATGGACACGGGCGAAGCGCCCATCGTATCCGCCGACACGAGGGCGACGGCCAGAACCATGAGAACGAACTGAATGCGCATGACGCTCCTCAACGCTATGAAATTAACCATTCAGGCGAGTGTAACCGGCCGTCGCCGGAGAAGTCTGTCAGGTGCGGAAAGTTTGCGTCACAGTGTGTAAATGAACGCCGCACAGGCCGCCAGCGGAGCAATCGGATTGTTGTTAATACACAACAATATGCGTAGTATCGAGCGCATTTATTGATCGGGATCATAAAGCTGTCCGAACACTCGCCCGATACTCTGAAACACACTATTTACGGGAATGAGGAGCCATTCATGAAATCTCGATTCTTAGCGCTGATCGCGGGTCTTGCCACTGTGGCGGTAACGCTACCAGCAGTCGCCCTCGAGCCAGGCGACTTTATCCTGCGCGGCGGGGCCGGCCTGATCGTACCGCTCGATGACAGCGATTCACTGACCGGGCTGCCAGGCGCGACGGTCGACGTCGATGACGCGGTCACGTTCGCGTTCACCGCGGGATACATGGTCACGCAGCACTTTGCGGTCGAGCTGCTTGGTATCTGGCCGGCGAACCACGACGTCGACGGCGACGGTATATTGCCGGGACTCGGCATCTCTGACGTCGGCGATCTCGACGTTTTTCCGCCCACCCTGTCGATCAATTATTACTTTCAGCCCAAGGAACGCTTTCGCCCCCACATCGGCTTTGGCGTTAACGCGACATGGTACTGGGATGTCGAAGCATCCGGCCAGACGAAGGCAGTCCTTGGTCAGGCGACGGACCTGAACATCGAGAGCTCGGTCGGCTGGGCGGCGAATATCGGCTTTGATTACGACATCAACGATCGTTTTTTCGCCACCGCCGGACTGTGGTACGTCGACATGGACGCGGACGCGTCGCTGGAAACGACCGCGCTCGGCGAGCTCGACGTCGACATCGATGTTAACCCTCTCGTCGCACTCATCGGTATCGGCGTCCGCTTCTGAAACGAACGCCAGCATGAAAGTCCCGGTCGAATCGGCCGGGACTCAGTCAACCGGGGTCTGCACGAGATCGGATGCTTCTTTCGCCACGGCGTCGGGATTGCCGGCGCGCCCCCTCAACAAGTCAAAATTGTCGCCCGATAACACGCTGACGCCGGCCTGCACCGCCGGTCGGGCTTCGATGGCGGTGAGCCATCGTTGCAGATGTTCAAAATCGTCAACCGGAACTCCGCTCCCGAAATGGACGCACTCCCACGGCCAGATCGCCATATCCGCTATGGAACAATCGCCGGCGAGGTATTCGTTCGCGGCCAGGTGTAGAGCTCGATCATTGTTCCTCCGGCCGGTTCGAGAACTGACCCCACCATTCTGGTATCCGGCAAGGCGACGGACTAACCCGCTGCTGCACCACGAATGAACCGGACCGGTTAACATACGCACTTGAATCTGTGGAGGTTGGACCGTTGATAGACCTGTATACCGCTGCCACCCCGAACGGGTGGAAGGCGACAATCACGCTGGAAGAGCTTGACCTGCCCTATACCGTCCACCCCGTCGATCTGGCTGCCGGCGATCAACACGAAGCGGCCTTTCGCGCAATGAACCCGAACGGCCGCATACCGGTTATCGTCGACAATGAAACCGGCGTCACGCTGTTCGAATCCGGCGCCATCATGATTTACCTCGCCGACAAGACCGGGCGCCTGCTCCCGACCGACGGGACTGCGCGCTACACCGCGCTGCAATGGCTGATGTTCCAGATGGGCGGTATCGGGCCTATGCAGGGGCAGGCCGTCGCATTCGAGCGCTACTTCTCCGAAGATGTCCCCGCGGCCCGCGAGCGCTACCACAACGAAACCCGTCGCCTGTACGAAGTGCTCGATACGCGCCTCGGCGAGGTTGAATACCTGGCGGGCGAGTACGGCATTGCCGACATCGCAAACTGGTCCTGGGTCAAGGCGCATCGCTGGGCCCGGATCCCGGTGGACGGGCTCGATCATTTGCAACGCTGGATTGATGCCATCGCCGCGAGACCGGCGGCGCAGGCCGGTATCAACATTCCGCCGCCGGCCGGCAGCGCCGACAAACAGAAATCGATGGGCGCGAGTATGACGACGCGCTAAGACTGTTCATTCGAGACGCAACGCCCCGACACCGATGAAGTGGTATACCAGTGCCTTCCTGATCTGCGCTGCGAGTTGCACGGCGCTCGCCCTGCGCGAGATTGCGCTGACAGCGGCGACAACGCCGGTCGCCATCGTGGCCAGATGGACCGGGATTGGCGCGCTCGCGTTTGCCGCGAGTGCACTCGTGATCGGACTCGGCTGCGGCGCACCTGGTGGCGGAGCGCCGCGCAAGCCATGAGCCCGGATCGGCAACAAACGAACAATTCGCGACCGGAAAGAATTGTCGCCATCGCGCTGAATCCGCCTGGACATCGACTCGTGTCCGCGTTGCAACGCGTCTAGTTCGATGCAGACGACGCCGGTACTCAAGGATCTCGTACTCGTCGGCGGCGGCCACAGCCACATCGAAGTGCTGAAGCGATTCGGCATGCGCCCGGAGCCGGGTTTGCGCGTCACGGTGATTTCGCGCGAAGTCCACACCCCCTACTCCGGCATGTTGCCGGGACTCATCGCCGGACACTATTCGTTCGACGACGTCCATATCGACCTCGGACCGCTGGCGGCCTTCGCCGGCGCCCGCCTGTATCACGATGAGGTCACGCGCATCGATACCGAACGACGCGAGCTGCATTGTCGAAACCGCCCGCCGGTGCGTTACGACGTTGTCTCGATTGATATCGGATCGGCGCCCGATACCCGTATTCCGGGCGCCGCGCAAGACGCGATTCCGGTCAAACCGGTCAGCAATTTCAACCACCGCTGGGAGGCAGCACGCGCGCGACTCCTCGCCGCCGATCGAACGCAGCGGATAGGGGTCGTCGGGGCCGGCGCGGGCGGCATCGAACTGTTGTTGTCCATTCGCCATCATTTGCATGCCGCAATGCGAAACGACAACCAGGATCCCTCGCGGCTGTCGTTTCACCTGATTGCTGCAAGCGAACGACTGCTGCCGACACACAACCCGAAGGTTCAGCGGCATTTCGATGATCTGACAAGCGAGCTCGGTATCGAACTGTACCTCGGCGAACCGGTCACCTCCGTCGCGCCGGGGTTAGTCACGACCGCGACGCAGACGATAGCGCTCGACGAAATATTCTGGGTGACGAATGCGAGTGCGTCCGGATGGCCGGGATCATCCGGGCTTGCCACCGACGATAGCGGTTTTATCCGAGTACACGACACACTGCAGTCGACGAGCGACCCGTCTGTATTCGCTGCCGGCGACATTGCTGCGGTCGACAGGTACCCGCGACCGAAATCCGGGGTGTTCGCGGTCCGGCAGGGGCCGCCGCTCGCGGAGAACCTGCGCCGCGCGATACTTGGACAGGCGCTGAAATCGTTCCGGCCGCAACAGGCGTTTCTGTCCCTGATCAGCACCGGCGACCGCTATGCGATTGGATCGCGCGGACGTTGGGCGTTTACCGGCGCGTGGGTCTGGCGCTGGAAGGACTGGATCGATCGCCGCTTCATGCGCAAGTACGCCGAACTGCCCGAAATGCCGCCGGCGCCGACGGTACGGCTGAACGGCGTGCTCGCCGAAAAGCTCGAAGCGCTGTCTGCCGATCCGATGCGGTGCGGCGGCTGCGGATCAAAAGTCGGGGCAGGCATACTCGAAGACGCACTCGGCGACCTCGCATCGTCTGCCCATCCGGATGTTCTCATCGGACTCGACCAGCCGGACGACGCCGCGGTCGTGCAGCCGAAACCGGGCACGGTACTCGTCCAGACGGTCGATTCGTTTCGCGCGTTTCTCGACGATCCCTATCTGTTCGGCCAGATTGCCGCGAATCATTGCCTCAGCGATATCTTCGCGATGGGGGCGACGCCGCAAACCGCGCTCGCGATCGTGACCCTGCCGCTCGCAACCCCCGAGAAGATGCGCGACGATCTCACGCAACTGATGACCGGTGCCATAGCGGTATTCGACGCCGAGCAGACCGCGATAGTCGGCGGCCATACAAACGAAGGTCCCGAGCTGTCGCTCGGATTCGCGATCAATGGTTATATCGATGCCGGGCACCTCAATCGCAAGGGCGACGCAGTGCCCGGTGACGCCATCATCATGACGAAGCCCGTCGGCACCGGCATCGTTTTTGCCGGCGACATGCGCGGACTGGCGAAGCGACGGTGGGTGGAAGCTGCACTCGAGGTCATGTTGCAGTCGAATGCGATCCCGGCAACAACGTTGCGCGAGCACGGGGCCCGGGCGCTGACCGATGTCACCGGCTTTGGCCTGTTCGGCCACCTGCTGGAAATGCTGCGCGCTGCCGATTGCGACGCCGACGTCGTACTCGATCATGTTCCGTTACTCGACGGTACGGCCGAACTCGCCGGGAATGGCTTGCGCAGTTCACTCGACGCGGAGAACCGGCGTATTGCGAACCTGATTGATTACGCTGCGGACATCGAACCTGATCCGCACTTCACCGCGGGTTTTGACCCGCAGACCTCGGGCGGATTACTCGCGAGCGTACCGGCGGACCGCGCCGCAGACTGCGTCGAGACGTTACGTCAATCCGGCAGCGCGAAATCGTGCGTCATCGGTACCGTGACCCGTCGCGGTGAGGGCACGAGTCGCATCAGGCTCCTGCGGGCCTGACCCACCAGCGCCGGGGAAAGCCCGCTATACTGCTGGTTCACCGAATTTGCTGTCACGTTACCTGGAGAGCACCGCATGGTTCGCATGACCGACATTGATCCCGCGATGGCCGAGCACCTCGAAGCGCTCGAATGCACCGAATACGACACCGCACCGTGGGTGACCGGCCCGCCACTGTCACAAAGACGCGTCGCTATCGTCTCTACGGCCGGACTGTTGCGCCGCGGCGACCGCCCGTTCGCGGTCGGTGACACCGGATACCGTCTCATCCCCGGCGATCTCGAAGCGGCGGAACTCGGCATGAGTCACATTTCGACGAATTTCGACCGCACCGGCTTCCAGCAGGACATGAACGTCGCGTTTCCCATCGATCGCCTGCGCGAACTCGCCGCCGACGGTACGATCGGCTCGGTCGCCGACTATCATTATTCGTTCATGGGGGCGACCTCACCGGACCTGATGGCGCCCACCGTGGAACACCTCGTGCCGCTGTTACAGAAAGACGGAGTCGATGCCGTCCTGCTTGCCCCGGTCTGACCCTTTTGCACGCGCGCCGTGGGCGGGCTGGCACATCATTTCGAGGCCGCGGGCATCGCGACGACGCAGATAAGCCTCGTCCGCGTCCATACCGAACGCATGCGCCCGCCGCGCGCTTTGTGGGTACCGTTCGATCTCGGCCGCCCGTTTGGCCCGCCCGACGACCCCGATTTTCAGCGGCGCGTCGTCGTCGCCGCGCTCGAACTGCTCGAGGTCGATACGGGTCCGGTGCTGATCGACTTCCCGGACGAAGAACCGCAGACCGCCGGTGAACAATCCGGCTGGGCGTGTCCTATCAATTTCGCGACAACCAACGAGGCGCTTGCCGGCGCCGCTAAAATCGCGGCCACGCTGAAAGATGAAATCGCGCAATTCGCCCCGTGGTACGACCAGGCAGTGAGTCAGCGAGGCCGCACAACCGTTGGGGTCAGCGGACTCGCGCTCGACGACCTCGCGGACCTGTTTGCGCGGGCACTCGACGATCCGCTCCCGGATAGCCCAAGCCCTGAGCTGCCACTCGCCGATGTGATTCGGCTGGGGGCGGAAGATTTGAAGGCCTATTACATCGAAGCGGCGTCAGCCCAGCCGGGCGATGCCGGCCCGCGTCAACTCACGGACTGGTTCTGGAATGAAACCGCCGCGGCGCGCGTGTTCCGGCAACTTAAAGAACGCTGTCTTGCGAGCGACGACGAGGCGATCAATTTGCTTGGGGCCGTGCTGCTCGTCCCGTTCGGGCAGACGGGTTGAAGACGGCTAATCCGGTTTCGGAACCAGCTCGATAACCAACGCCCGATCGGCCCCGAGTATCGGATCCTCGCTCAGCAGTACCCGTGACGCCCGCTCATGGTTTGCCGGAATGAACGTGAGGTTCATACCGCCGGCAGCGCCGAGCGAATACCCGAGGTCTTCGCTGAACAACAGGCTGCGACGGGTTATCCGGTAGGCACCGAGCGTAATCGTGGTCTGCCCGGGACCCGGGCCACGGGTTTCTGTACAGGCAGATCGCACCATCGGCCGGGTACAGGCCACGTGAACATCCGATACCGGTACCCGCGATTGCGCATCGACGAACTGGAATATCACGTGCAGGTAATCGCCGGTGCGTTCCTCGCGTACGCCAAACCAGCCGCGATAATCCGCGAATACCGCGCCCGCCAGCATGAGCACCAGAGCAATGATTATTTTATTCCGCATCGCGCGACCTTACTCGTTAAACTGTCGTGACGCTAACGGCGCCCAATCACCGGCCGCGGTGTGTTCGACACGATCACCCGCTGCCGCTAATGTTGCGCAACCACGACTGAAACACCTGACGCGACCGGACTGAAGCCTATGGACAACTCACAGACTGCCGAATCGATACACCACCGCGCATGCAATTTATGCGAAGCCATATGCGGACTCGAAATCAGGGTTCGGGCCGGCGACATCGTCTCGATCAAGGGTGATGCGAACGATCCGCTCAGCCGCGGCCATATCTGCCCGAAAGCGATCGCGCTGCAGGACATTCAGAATGATCCGGACCGCCTGCGTCGTCCGATGCGACGCTTGCGCGACCGCGGCGACGGTACGCAATGGGAGGAAATATCCTGGGACGCGGCGTTCGATGAAGTCGCCCGACGCCTCGTTGAAATCCGTGCCCGCCACGGCGACGACGCGCTCGCTGTCTACATGGGCAATCCAAGCGTGCATAACTACGGCATACTCACGCATCAGGGTGCGTTGTTCTCACACCTGCGAACAAAAAACCGCTACTCCGCCACGTCCGTCGACCAGCTACCGCATCACCTGGCGTCGCTGTGGTTGTACGGCCACAAGGATCTCATCCCGATCCCCGATATTGACCGCACGGATTACTTCCTCATGCTCGGCGGTAATCCGCTCGCGTCCAACGGCAGCATCTGGACGGTGCCTGATGTGCGCAACCGCATCAAGGCGCTGCGCGCACGCGGGGGCAAGCTCGTCGTGATCGACCCGCGACGAACAGAAACCGCGGCGGTGGCAAGCGAGTACCACGCGATCCGTCCGGGAACCGACGTCCTGTTCCTCGCGGCGTTGTTGAGCGAGCTGCTTGGCGCGGACACCGCGACCGACGGGTATGCCAGTGTTGCAACCGGACTCGACGAAGTTCGCACGGCCCTGCAACCGTTCACTCCCGCGATCGTTGCCGATCGCACAGGCATTCCGGCAGAGACCATTCGGGCCATCGCGGTTGAGTTACGCTCGGCGGGCCGCGCGATTTGCTACGGGCGGATGGGCGTATCGGTGCAGGCCTTCGGGACTCTGAATCACTGGTTAATCCAGTTGATCAATCTCGTCACCGGTAATCTCGATAATATCGGCGGGGTTTTGTTTTCGCACCCGGCCGTATTTGATTTTGCCGGCACTCGCCCGGGCCGCTATGGTCGCCACACCTCGCGGGTTTCGGGCCGACCGGAATTCGGCGGCGAATTACCCGCGGCCGTCATGGCCGAGGAGATGCTCACCCCGGGCGACGGTCAGATCAAGGCGCTGTTCACATGCGCGGGCAACCCGGTCCTGTCGACCCCGAACGGGCGCCAACTCGACTCGGCGCTCGCGGGACTCGATTTCATGGTCTCGCTCGATCCCTATATCAATGAGACTACCCGCCACGCCGACATTATCCTGCCGCCGACCGCACCACTGGAGCACGATCATTACGACGTCGCGTTTCATACGCTGGCCGTACGCAATACGGCGCGCTTCAACGAACCGGTGTTCCCGAAGCCGGACGGCACGCGACACGACTGGGAGATCTTTACCGAACTCGGCAACCGCGTGGCGGCCCTGTTGGGTATCGAGGCACGGGTGCAGGTGCCGCCGGCTGAGCTGATTGATGCCCAGCTTCAGGCCGGCCGCTACAGCAGCGCCGCGAACCATCCTGCCGGACTCGACCTCGAGCAACTCCGCGCGCACCCGTCCGGCCTCGACCTCGGACCGCTCGAACCCTCAGGAATCGAGCGGCTGCTGACCGACGACGGTCGTATTCACTGTGCTGTCCCCGAATGCCTGTCCGATCTGGAGCGGGCCGAGGCGACATTGCAGGCTGATCCCGGTTTGCTGTTGATAGGCCGGCGCCATCTGCGCAGCAATAATTCCTGGATGCACAATTACCACCGCCTCGTCAAAGGCAAGGCGCGCACGCAGCTGCTGATGCATCCCGATGACATGAGCGCTCGCGACATCACCGACGGCGACCTCGTCTCGGTACGATCGCGGGTCGCAAGCGTCGACGTTCCGGTCGCCGCCGATACGGATATGATGCCCGGCACGGTGTCCCTGCCCCACGGATACGGACACGACCGCGACGGCGTTCGGCTGACGGTTGCCGCACAACACGCCGGTGTCAGCTTTAATGACCTGACCGACGACCAGGAACTTGATGTCTTGTCGGGCAATGCGGTGCTCAATGGCGTTCCCGTCGACGTTGTGCGGATGTTGTCTTCGAAACCCTCGACCGCGCGCCCTGCCGAAGCGGCCACGACCTGACCGGGCGACACGACGCTGCTCACATCCGCGATCGCCGTTCGCGCGCACAGGAGACGCAGCGACTGTTTCCTTGTTAAAATGCGGCCCTGACACCCCCGCACCAGCGGGGATTTCCTAAGGGGTGGCCTGCGGGCCTGAGACGTTACCTCGGTAATGAACCCTGCGAACCTGATCCGGATAATACCGGCGTAGGGATAGGACACGACTTCGACCGTCGTTCTTTCCACCGCATCCGGGTCTCTTGAATATTCAGGAGACTGTTCATGTCAATTGCGCGCTCTTTCGCACCCTTCATCCTGGCGGCTTTGCCGCCGACCATTATGGCCGACCCAAAGGCCGCCACGATCGAAGAAGTCATCGTGCGCGCCGGCTTCTACGACAGCGAACTGATGCGCAGTGCCGGCAGCATCAGCGTGATCGACAATGCCGAAATCACCGATCGGTCCGCGCGGCATCTCGACAGTCTGCTGGACGTGTTGCCGAACGTGAGTTCGACTGCCGGCGGCGGGCGCGCGCGATTCGTCCAGATACGGGGCGTCGGCGACCTCGAACAATTCGTCGATCCGAAACATTTCCCTTCCGTTGGGGTCACGATCGACGGCATCGAGGTCGGAACGACACTCACGGGCGCCATCCTCAATGATGTGCGGCAGGTCGAAGTCCTGCGCGGACCGCAGGGAACGCGTTTCGGCGCGAATGCGCTGGCCGGAATGATTAACATCCGTACACAGGATCCCACCGACGAGACGACCGGTTATGTCCGGTCCGGTTACGGCAATTACAACACGTGGTTCGTCGGTGGCGCGGTCGGTGGTCCGCTCGCGGACAATCTCGGCGGCCGCATTGCCGTGGCCCAGAACAGTTCCGATGGTTACATCGATAACGCGTTCTACGGCAGCGACACCAGCAACCTCGACGAGTTCTCAAGCCACGGCAAACTGCACTGGTCACCGGGCGCAGGCCACGATATCCGCCTGATCACGTCCTATACGAACATCGATAACGGTTACGACGCTTTTTCACTCGAAAATTCCCGCAACACGCGTTCCGATCAGCCGGGCAAGGACAATCAGCGAACGGCCGCGGTCGGTTTGTCGACGAGCTGGGCGTTGCGCGACGGATTGCAACTCGAAACGCTGTTGAGTTATACCGACGCCCACGAAAAATACAGTTTCGACGAAGACTGGGTGTTCGCAGGATTCTGCGACGGCGTGCGTTGCAACCCGGCCTTCGAATTCATGAGTGCCGATTTCTACGACCGCGGGCGCGACGTTATCTCGGGTGACGTACGGATCAAATCCGATCACGGACAATTCAGTTGGGTAGCGGGCTTCTACACCCAGCAACGCAACGAAGATCTCGACCGGCAGCGCTTCGGATTGTTCACCAGCAAGTACGAAACGGAACGTTACGCAGGCTACGGACAGCTGAAGGTCGACATCGCGCCGCGTTGGGTGGTCACCGGCGGTTTCCGCTTCGAGCATTTTGAAGACGAATATCGCGACACGAACGCGCTGGTCACCTCTTCGGACGAGGATTACTGGACCGGGGAAATCACGCTCGAACATTTCTATTCCGACGACGTCATGTTCTACAGCACATTGTCGCGCGGTGTTAAGCCGGGTGGGGTCAATACCGATACGAGTTCGAATCTGCCGATCGTGGATGCGTCTTTTCGACCGTTCCTCGTCTCCCGGCAACGGTTTTCTTCCGAGACGCTGTTCAACAAGGAACTCGGCGTGAAAGCCCGCTTGTTTCAGGACCGCCTGTCGCTGCGTTTGACGGGATTCCACATGGATCGCAGCGATGCCCAGCTCGAAAGCTTCGTCTACGACCCGACGACGTTCGTGTTCACGGGGTTTCTCGACAGCACGAGCAGCGCGGACAATTACGGCTTCGAACTCGAAGCGAATTTCAGCGCCAGTTCATTTGTCGATCTGTACGCGAACATCGGTTACCTCGAAACGAACGTCGACAAACTGACGGTCTACGACCTCGACCTGCTCGCGTTCCGAACAATGACCGACCGTGACCAGACGAAATCGCCGAACTGGAATTACAACCTCGGGGTATTGTTCGCGCTCGATGAACGGATCCACGGACGGATCGAAGTTGAAGGCAGCGATCGAAACTACTTCGGCTATTATCACAACGGCACTATCGACCCGTATACGGCAGTGAACGCAAGCCTCAGCTACGACGCCGGCCCGTTGACGGTGCAGGGCTGGGTGCGCAATCTCTTCGATACCAACTATGACGCGCACGGCCTCTATTTCGCGAACGACCCGCGGGATGCGTTTACGGTCAATCGATCGTATTTCCAGCGCGGCGAGCCGCGCGTATTCGGTATCAATCTGACTTACACGTTCTAGGACAACAAGCCATGAAACTCACCGCCGAAATCAGCATGTACCCGATGCGCGAAGATTTTATTCCGCCGATCGACGCCGTCATTGAAAAACTCAACAGCTTCGACACCATCGCGGTGACGACGTTTACGACCGCAACGACCCTGATCGGCGATTTCGCGGACGTGATGGCGGCGATCACCGAGACGGTAGAATGGAGCGCGACGCAGTTCGGCACCGCTGTTTTTGCCGTCAAACTGATTCCGGGTTACGAACCCGCCGGTTGATGAACAGCGCAGTGGCAAGTCTGCTCGACGCGCTGCAGGCGCTTCCGATGCTCGAGGCCGCGGCCGTCGTCCTCGCAATTACCTACCTGCTGCTCGCCGCCCGTGAGAATATCCTGTGCTGGTACTGCGCCTTCGTCAGCACGGCCTTTTATACCGTGTTGTTCTGGGACGTCAGCCTGCTGATGGAATCCGCCCTCAACGTGTACTACATGGCCATGGCGTTCTATGGCTGGCGCCAATGGCGTTACGGCGGCAGCGATCACACGGGAGTCTCTATTCGCACGCTCACCGCAAACCAGCATGCAGCCATCATGTGCGGCATTGCCGTGCTGACGTTCGTCTCGGGGTATCTGCTTAGCCACAACACGGGCGCTGCGTGGCCGTACGTCGACTCATTCACGACCTGGGCCAGCGTCATTACGACGGTGCTCGTGGCGAAAAAGTACCTGGAGAACTGGATCTACTGGTTCGTGATCGACGCCGTATCGATCCCGCTCTATCTCGAACGCGGGCTCCAGCTGACAGCATGGCTGTTCGGGGTCTATCTCGTCATCGTTGTCGTCGGCTACGTGACGTGGCAGCGTCACTGGCAGGCACAGAACGTCCGCCCGGCGCATGCCTGATCCGGAGGCGACACTGCGCCAATGGCGCGAGTGGTCCGGCGTATTCGGCGCGAAGCCGAAGCTCCTCGGCACGCTTGGCGGGGGTTCAACGAATCACAGCTATCTGATTGAAGCGCATTCGCAACGATTCGTGTTGCGGCTGAGTTCTTCGGCGGGTACTCAGCTCGGCATCGTCAGGGCGCATGAACGACTCATTCTGAATGACGCCGCCGCGGCCGGTATCGCGCCTGCGATCGCTCACTGCTCAGTCGAAGACGGCGTACTGATCACCGAGTTTATCGACGGTGCGGCCTACGCAGAGCCGGATGCGAGGATCCGCTGCGATATTCTGATTGCCCTCACCCGACGCATACACGCACTCGAGACCCCGGTTCCGGCGGTCGACTATTACGCGCATGCGGAGCGCTACCGCCGCCGCTTGCTTGCAGCCGGCGTGGCCCTGCCAGGCGCGCTCACATCGCTCGCGAGCCAAATCGCCGAAGAACACGAGGCCGGCCACGCGCAACCGGATGCGTCGCGGATCTGCCATCGCGACCTGAATCCCGGCAACATCATCGAGCGCGCCGGGCGGTTGTATGTCATCGACTGGGAATACGCCGCACGCGGGGCCAGCGCGTTCGATTTCGCTGCCATCAGTGCAGAATGGCAGCTGCCACTTGCGGCGGTCGGTCACGCAACCGGTCTGGAAACCCGCGTCCTCGCGCACGCCGCACGACTGTACGAATACACCTGCGCGTTATGGCGCCTCGTCCACGCACATGACGCCGCGTTATGACCCGGTAGCGAGGACCGATTGCGCAAGCCTGTCGAGCAACCCGCGTTGAAACGCAGCGAACTCGGCTTTCGGTTGCTGGGTCGAAATGAATTCCTCCGTCGGATCCTCGATATCACTCGATTCACCGGACAAGGCTTCCATGATCGCCGCACCGCAGAAAGGCACGACGGCTTCCGCGTAACCACCCTCGTGCACGATCGCGAGCCGCCCGTCGCAAAACCGGTCGGCGAGCGCCATCGTCCTCAGGGTCAATTCGCGAAACGTACCGCTGTGAGCCAGCATACGCGCGAGCGGATCGACCCCGTTCGCGTCGAGGCCCGAGGAAACGACGATCAACTCCGGTTTGTAGCGCTCCGCCGCCGGGACCACGATCTGCTCCATCGCGTACAGGTAGGCGTCGTGGCCGCTGCCCGGGAGTAACGGAACGTTAATGTTGTAGCCCTCACCCGTGCCGGAACCCCGGTCATCCTCACCCCCGTATCCCGGCGGGAAGCACCCATCCTGATGCAGGGAAATTGTCAGCACATCGTCGCGATCGTAGAAAATCGCCTGCGTTCCGTTGCCATGATGGACGTCCCAGTCGAGTGTCATGATCCGCTCGATGCCATGTCTCGCCTTCGCCGCTTCGACCGCTATCGCGACGTTGGCGAGCAGACAAAAACCCATCGGGGTATCCGGCAAGCAGTGGTGGCCGGCCGGCCGGCAGAGTGCATAGGCGTTGCGATACTCGCGCTTCACCACCCGATCAACGGCATGAATGGCGAGCCCCGCGCTGATTTTCGCGATGTCGTAACTGCCCTGACCGAATGGCGCAATCACACCGAGATCGCCGCCGCCCTCATCGGACATCTGCTTGAATGAATCGAGGTAGGATTGTGGATGGACCCGCAACAAGTCATCGTCCTTCGCCGCGGGTGCGCCGGAAAATTCGAGCTTGTCTTTCAGACCCGACACCTGCAGCAGCGACAGGATCCGGCGCTTCGATTCCGGTGAATCCGCGAGCCCGGCATTGGCCGGCGGCTGAACCCATCGACCGACCGGGAGAAACAGGGAAAAAAGCCCGGAATTGGCATGCCACAGGCAACGTTCGTCATGCAGAAAAGCAGTTTTCATGGTGTGGCCAATGCTCCGTAGTGCGACGCGCGTTTCGTTTTTTGCGCGCAGGATTGATCGAGGGTCCATTATCGCCGCGTCACGCAGCGTCCGGCTACAATCGGCATTCTACCCGCTGCGAATGGCGTTCTAATGAAATCGGGGCGCCAGGTAGCCGAGAACGATGAGTATGAAATAGAGCGCCGTGAGTGCGACTCCCGCGGTCGACCACGAAAACCGGGTATCGCTCGCCGTGGCACGCGAACGCGCAAACGCAGCGGCCGCCACCAGGGCCTGTAACCCGAGCGAGAGACTCCGAAACCACAACGCGCCGTCCCTGCCGACCCCGCGCGTGATGTCGACGGAATACGGAATCAGCAGATGACGGACCAGCACCCCGACCGATTCTCCGAGCGCGATGCCGGCGATCAAAAGTACGAGACTGCCTGCGGCAAGACACCACAAAACCGGGTTGCGCGACATCACCACGACCGCAGGCTCCGACCGATCGACGAACGCGCAAGTCTGAGCAAACCGATCGTTGCTCCCCCGTCGCCCGTCTCAGGCAGCGACGAGTTCGCTCGACACGGAGACGTTTGGCGACTGCCGTATCGTCTGCAGGACGACGCAGTACCGCTCGGTCAGTTCGATGACCTTGTTCAGCGTGTCCTCCGGCGCATCGGTATCGAGCTCGAAGCGCAAGCGGATATCCCGTAGTCCCACCGGCGCGTCCTTCGCCACCCCGAGCGTGCCGCGAAAGTCGAGATCGCCTTCGGCGTACACGCGGGCATCGCGCAGGTTGATTTCGAACGCGGTCGCGACGGCGCGCAACGTCACTCCGGCACAGGCGACGAGTGCTTCGAGCAGCATGTCACCGGAGCACAACTGTGACCCGTCGCCGCCGGTCGCCGGATGCAGCCCCGCTTCCGCGATCGTCTGCCCCGTTTCGACCTTGCAGGCGATGCCTTCGCCCAGCTGGCCGGAGGCTTTCAGCGTAATCACGGCCGCGTCCGGATCGTCGCGGTAGAGCGCCTTCAGGGGTGACTGCAGGTTCTTCAGTTCGTCGGCTTGCATAATTTCCTCGCAGGGCTTGATGGACCGGTCGCCAATGGATCGACGGTGACTCCGGAGGATAGAAGGAGGCGCCGTAGTCGTCAAAAGACAGCCGCCATGGCGGTCGCACGATGCCCGCACCTGCTTGTGATGCTGCAACGCAATATACGGCCACCACGCGGCTTTCTTAATGCCTCACAACCTGGCCCGGGGCCTAAAGTCCGCGGCAAATCGCGCCGTTAAAGGTGCTGATGACCGACCCGCGCTCAACCCTGCGAACCGTGCTGGCCTTGTGACCGTTCAAACAGTCCCATCGCCGCCGCGAGTCGAACCCGATAGTGACGCCGAGACCGCGTTACGGGAGCGCGTGGCCGTGCTCGAAAAAGAACTCGCCCGCCGCGAAGAATCCGAGCTGCATCTCGCGGAAACCGAGGAACGCATGCGCTTTTCCCTGGCCGGTTCCGGGCTCGGTACGTGGGACTGGGATATACAGTCGAACGACATCAGGATCGATGATCGCTGGGCTGAGATGCTCGGCTATACCCTTGAGGAACTGAATTTCCAGCTCGACACGTGGGAGCGTCTGATCCACCCCGACGATTTTGCCCAGGTCACCGCCGATCTGCAGGCTCATCTCGACGGTAAAACGCCCTACTACGAAAACACCCATCGTCTGCTGACGAAACAGGGCGATTACAAATGGATCCAGGACCGCGGCAAGGTCTTTGCGTGGAACGCGGCGGGGGAACCCCTGCGTGCCGCGGGGACACACCGCGATGTGCAGCAGGAAAAACTGCTCGAGAGACAATTATCCGAGCTCGCACTGAAGGACGCGCTGACGGGCCTGCCGAACCGGCGTCATCTCGGATCGGTCTTTCCGCACGCGGCCGCGCACGCAGAGCGTAATGGCGCCGTACTCGGGCTCATATTCATCGACCTCGACGGCTTCAAACCGGTCAACGATTCGTACGGCCATGCCACCGGAGACGCTGTCCTGCGCGAAGTCGGACAACGCCTCATGCGTACCGTGCGCGGCGGCGACGTCGTCGCGCGCCTCGGCGGCGATGAGTTCTGCGTACTCATTACGCACGCGCGCGACGAACAGGAGTTGACCGGCGCGGGCAAGCGATTGGCCAACGCTGTGTCACAGAAGATTACGGTGGAAGGCCAGACGTTGAATATTGGTTGCAGTGCCGGTATCGCATCCTACCCCCGTCACGGCAGAAGTCTGCAGGCCTTGCTTGACGCTGCGGACGCAGCGATGTACCACGTGAAGAATCACGGCAAAGGCGACGTTGCATTCGCCTTGTAACGACGATACCGGATGATCCGGAACTCGCCCCGGACTAGTCGCCGACCGGGGCAATATCCACACACGGATGCTGCTGCACCGCCGGGTCCTCGTTGCCGCCGGCACCGATCAGCAAATCGAGCGGGCGCAACGGCAGCGCCAGTGTTTCCAGCACGACCCGCCCCGCGATATCCGCGCCGCTGACTCCGGTCACCTGCGGAGACTCCAACGGCCCCTCGATTCGAAATGGCGTAACGATATCGACGAGATGCTCGTGCAATGGATGTGGCTGGAAGCCGACATCGAGTTCGTCGGTCACGAGGTTCAGCGTTCCGCTGCCGTTGAGTTGCACGTTTTCCGTCGCGATGAGCAGCGGCTGAAACGTACCGACACCGTTAACGAACGTCGTGCCGATGACCGCACAGGTCAATCGTGCCTCGCCGCCGGGTCCGCCGGAGAACAACCAACTGACGATATCCTGCCCGGTCAGATCGATGAGGCGATTTCCGAGTACCGCGTCGACGAGGCCAATCTCGATGGACCCGCCGAGCCCATCGAGAATCGTGGCCATACCGTCTCCGCGTCCGTTCAGGTCGAATCTCGCGTGCAATGACCCCGTGAGTATGGGCTTCGCGTCGAACTGCTCAAACAATGCCGGAATATCGATATGCTCGGCGTGTCCGGCCAGGCGCAACGCCGGGATATCGCCCCGATTGTCCAAATCGAGGCGTGCGTCGAACTCACCGTCGAACACGGTCAGTTTCAACGGCTGTACGACCGCCTGATCCTCGGCGTAAGAGAGGTGGGCCTCGAGTCCGCTGGCCTTCTCCGCCAGCCCGGCAAGACGGGCGGCGGTGACATCGAGTTCCGCGCGTAAGCCCTCGGCAAACGACTCTTCGAAATCGATCGTGCGTGGCTTGCGCACAAGAATATCGCCAAGGGCCGCGGTGCGTACCATGTCGACCAGGCGCAACATCCGCGCGTCGATGCTACCGCTCAGTATCGGGTAACCATCCCGGACATCCGCATTGATAGACACCGACACGTCGCTCTTGCCTACCGCTGCCTCACCGATAAGAGACACGTCGTCCTCGACCGTGAGCACGCCCTCAAAAGTCGCGCTGCCGCCGCCGATTGCCGGTTTGCCCATCGCCGCGGCCACCGCGTCGATGTCCGGCGCGTGCAGCGTGATTTTCAGCGGAATATCAACCCGCGGCTTCGCGAACGTCACCGAGAGGACGTCCCCCGATGTCGCCGCCTCGAGTTCATCGACGTCGAGGCTCCCGGTTTCATCGGACAGCTTCAAAGTGCCGGCAAGGCGGATATCGCTCTTCGATTGCGCTTGGCGTGTGATCAACGTGACGAGGTCGATATTGAACCGGCCCGAAAACTCCATGTCCGACATGTCGATAACGTCGCGGATCTCTCCGCTCATGTCGAGTACGGTATTGCCGTCGCTTTGTTCCACCAGTCGCAAACCCAGCAGGCCGAGTTCCCCGTCGTCGCCGCGTACGATTTGCTCGATAGTGATCGGACCAATATCGCGCAACTCGGCCGATGCGATATTCGTCGACAGTTCAAGCTCCTTGATTTGCATTCCGTCGCTACCGCCGACAAGACGGCCATCGATGCTACGCAGCTCGAGGTCGAGCGCTGACGACAGCCGGGTGCCGAAGCCGGATCCCGGAACAAATTTGGCGAGCACTTTCAAATCAACCTGATTGCCGCCGTGTACATCACCGACGCTGCCCTCGACCGCAAGCGTATCGCCGCCGGCGAAATCGACATTGAGGTGTATATCGGTTGCGGAAAGCTCGTCATAGCTGCCTTCCAGATGGGCGCCGAAACGGGCAGTGCCACCCGCGCCCGGCGCGAGGCGAATCGCCTTGACGAGTTTCGCAACCGATGGAGAAACGGCATCAAGCGTCGCTTCGATCGTCTCTTCGGTCTCGTTAAAGTGACCGGTGAGCGTGACATCAGCGCCCGGCAGATGACCGGAGACGTCGAATGGATGCACGGCGGGTGTGGCGGGGTCGACCAGCGGGAATTCGGCCTCTATGCGGAATTCCTCCGCGTTAACCTGCCCGGCCGCGGTGAGGGTGACCGGTGCCCCCGGGTTCTCGCCCGCACGCACGACCACGTCATCTATCACGAGGGTGCCGTCCCAGCCTTCCGGGTCATCAACGCGCAGGAACGCGACGTTGCGAAGCGTCAATCGAGGAGTCTGCTCGCGATCGAGTATCCAAGTAATGAAGCTTAACGCGACCCGGGTCGACGCGCGGGTGTCTGCGCGGTCATGACCCGAGAATTCAAACTTCATCCCGTCCATCAAAACGGTCTCCGGATCGAATGCACCGCGCAGCGCCGGTATCAGTGGAAATTCGAAAACCGTGACGGAGACCCGCAGCCGGCCGGCGTGTTCAGAATCCGCTGTTTCCGAAATCGTGACCTCGCTGAGTCCGATCCGGGTCATGCGACCGACTTCGATATCGACATCACCTTCGATTTCTATCTCGCGCTCCAGGAGCTGTTCGAACCAGAGTTCCGCGATGGTCTGCCGCTGCTCGTTTGACAGCGGGAGATACAGGAGAGCGAACAGCCCGACCGCAACGATGAGTACAAGCGTCGCCAGTGTGCCGAGGAGAACGCGTAATACCAGGCGCATCACGGTCTCCTGTATCCTGCGGAAAAGCATACGGACAGCGAGGTTGCCGCCTCATGAATCCCGCCGCGACGTTGGCACCGGGACATCGGATTCGTGAACCCTTTTATCCGGTCGTTCACTGCTTGCCCTCGTCTTCACGGTGCAACGTAATCGGTTCAGCCAGTGCCGTGCCGGCCTGTGCAACAGTATCCATAATCATCAGGTTCAGTTCTTCGGCAACACCGAGATACTCTTCATAGTCCTGCGTAATGACATAAATCAATGTCTTGAAGTCGAGCCCCCGCTCGCCGAACCCCTTGAACCGGACATAGTGGTTGTCCTGATCGATGTTCGATCGTCCGGCGAGGTCGGAACGGATACCGTCGAGAACCTGGCGCACCTGGTCGGCCGTCGTTGCGTGTTGCAGGCACAGATCCGGGTTGTAGCGGATCTTTTCGCGCTTCGAAATATTTTCCAGATGCATTTCCGAGAAGACGGAATTTGGTACCGCGATGACCGTACGCTCCAGCGTGCGGATGCGGGTGGCTCGAAGGTTAATCTCTTCGATGACCCCCTGCTTGTCACCGAAACGGCACGTATCGCCAACCTTCACCGGGGCCGACATGTACAACGTGATCGCGCCAATCAGGTTTTCGATGGACCGCTGTGCGGCAAGGGCAACCGCGAGGCCGCCAACACCAAGGCCGGCGATCAGCGTTGTCGCTTTGAACCCGAGATTCTCGACCCAGGTCATCAACGCGACGATCGCTATTACGATCTTCGCCGCCGTTGCGGCGGGACGCAATAATACGGACACATACTCCCGGTTCCCCGCGTCGCGCGCGGTCGCATAGTGCAGCTTGACCAGATCGATAATCCTGAATACGAGCCATATCACGATGATCGTAACCAGCGTGTTCGCTTCGGCGATAGCGCGTGCTTCGACGGACGGACGCACTATCTCGAACCAGTGCTTCGTCGCGAAAGCCATCAACACGAGCCGCAACGGCCTGGCGAGCAGTTCCGCCGCATGCCGGCCCACCGTTGAACCACGACGCTTGAGCAGATAGAACACCGGCCAGGTGAGAACGACCGCGCCAAGATAACCGGCGACAAACAACCCGATGAGCACGATCCACTGCCACGTCACGAGTCCGAGGAACGAATAATCCGGCAAATGTTCCGCGAGCCATTCTCCGTACTCGCCGTAACCGTACACCTTGTGCAGGCGGGGTATGTCGGCGACCGTCGCGTTCGAAAACTTCCAGACCCGGTCCTTTTCATCGCCGGGAACACGCTGCAAAAGAATATCGATGCTCTGCCCGCGAAGTTCGACCGTCCCAAGCAGATCGCGGAACTTCGGCAAGCCGTCTTCGTGAAACCCCTCTGGGTCTGAACTGAGGGTATCGACATCGACCCAGAGTCCGCGGTCGAGGATCACCTCGAGTTGTTGCGCGTACTCGGGACCGTTATCGCGGTGCATCCCTTTCGGTAAATTACGCAGATCGAGGTAGTTCAGCGCCGTTTCGTAATCGTTCGCATGAGTCGCGTCGATGAAACGCTCAACGCTTGAACTCGGGGTCTCACGACCGTACTTCTCCGTCTTGCGTTTTTCCGGCGGTGGGGCATCTTCGTTATCGGCGTTTTTCGCATCGGACGGCGAATCCGCCTTGGCGTCATTTGGCGTCGTTTCTTCTTCGTCGCTGTTAAAAACATCGGCAACTGTGGGTTCCTGCCCCGCAACAGGTACCGACAGGAACATCAGGCAACAGACTGAAAAGACAATGCCTCGGGTCAAGAGGGTTCGCGCAAACATAACGTCACTGATTCCGGCGGAAGACAGACCGATTATCGCCGCGATAGCGCACGCTATCTAGCGGGGTCCGCAAGCGCGGTGAATGTTGGGTTGGCAATGGGCGCCCCCGGAATACAGTTCGACGGTTTTGCACTCGGTATTCCAGCGACGATTCACGAAACATTACAGCAACGGGACTTCGTAGTTCATGATCAACCGAACATCGTCGAAACCGCTCCCGTCATCGACCTCGAGGGCCGCGAAGCGCGCGCGAAACCATAAGCCGCGCAACCAGAACGTCTCCGGCTTGTAATCGAGGGTGAAATCAAACTCGTTGCGGTCCGGCGCACCGTGGGCGGCCGACCCCTGGGCGTACTTCGTGTCGAAACCGAGACCTTCGATACCGAATCGGCCAAAATTGTAGGAAAATCCCACCATCCACGCTTTTTCACCGGCGCGATCGAAATCCGCAATGGCGATCGACAGGTAGCTCGGCTTGCCGCCGAACCGTGAGCGGATCCGTGCATCTTCGTCGGTGTAGGTGCCGGCCAGTGAAAATACACCATGACGGTAGCTGACGGACGCCTGGCCGCCGACCGTATAGGTACCGATGTCGCCAGCGACCTCCTTACCCGTGCTCGCCTGGTAGGTCGCCTGCGCCGACAGTGCGAGCGGAATTTCCTCGGTCAGATCGAAGCTCGTGCGTGTCTCTGTGTAGGTAATATTCAGATAATCCCATACCTGGTAATTAATGATTCCGAAATTCGTGTCGTCGTCGAATTTCCACAGAAACCCCGCGAGTGAAGCGCCGGCTCCCGTATCCCTGAAGCCGGCGGATTCTACGAGCGGAATGAAACGATCGGAGTTCGACTGCTTCATTTTCGTCACATGCCCCGCGATCCACTCCAGCTTGCTGTGTTCATTCTGGATGGCCAGGTAGGCTTCGTGGGTTTTCGGAACCGTTCGAATATCCTGCTTGTTGAAATAAGGCAGGTTCATTTCCTGCCGGTACAGTCGCAGTTCGGCGATCCGTGGCAGCTTGATGCGCACATACGCTTCACCAACAACCCCGAACCCGTTTTGCGCCGGGCGCAGCATGACATTGCCACCGCCGTCCGCCGGTCCGCGAAGTTTCTGCGCCGTGTATCCCGTCACCCCGAGGGCGATGCGATTCCGCCACCAACCGGATTCATAGCTGAGCGCGCTCGACGCAGCGAGTGTCAGCTGGTCCGGTGAATCATCACGCTGCCGATCGAAGTTATACAGCCGCGGTTTAATCTGCAGTCGGGTGTCGCGCCAGAACGGCGGGAGATGTGCGAGCTTCTCGCTGAGGCGTCGGAACCGCGGCGCCCTGTACGCTTCGGTCTTCAGCCCGTGATCGAGCGTGCCCTTGATGTCATCGGCGGAATCGACCTGCGCCGATTCCGCTTCAACATAATCGGGCTGACCGGCGCTAACGGGCGCGACCGTCAACCACAATGTGGTGAACAGTACGCTCCGCCATGCGCCGTGGCAGCCGGCGCTGCCTTGCCCGAGGTTGCGTACGACCGGGGACCTACGCGGTGTTGCTTACCACGAACACAACATTGTGCCCGGCCGTGTGGGCGCGATATCTCACGCCGCCATAGGTGTAAAACTTGACCCCTTCTACCGTGGTCGTTTTGAACCCGTCCGGCAAGTAGGTCACCGTGGCCCCTTCCGGCGCCGCGACCACCTGATATTCCTCCGTGGATTCGTTGTAGAAATAATACGATCCATAGTAATAGCAGAACTGTTCGCCGCCGGCCGTCACGGTTTCGCAATCGGGCGGCGGTGCTGCCACTTCCGCGGACATCGGCGTATCGACGACGACATAACCGCCCGAGGGTGCGGTCTGGTAGTACACGCCGCCGTAATAGTAATAGGGCACCGTACCGATATAGACAGTCTGGTAGTAACGCGGCAACGACACGATGGCTGCCCCGATCAGGAGGCCTGCGCCGAAGCCATACCAGTTGTTGTTATAGCGTCCCCAGTAGCCGTGATCGTCGTAGTAATCGCCGATATCGTCACGCCGCCGCTCGCGGTAATCCTGCCAGTCGTCACGGGCCTCCTTGCGATTTTCCTGACGACTGTCCAGCCGGTCCGCCCGGTCGTCACGTCGATCCTGCGACGCCTGCTGACGATTTTCCTGCCGGTCCGTCCGGTCCTGACTACGCTGTTCCTTTGAATCCTGACGACTCTGCTGCCGTTCTGCTTTCGAATCCTGGCGATTTTGCTGGCGTTCGGTTTTTGCATCCTGCCGGTCGCTACGCCCTTGCTGCCGATCGCCGCTCCCCACCTGCCGGTCCTGTCGGTTACCTCTGTTGCCGCCCCAGTCACGTTGGGCACCGGAATCTTTGAGAGCTTGCCGGTTGCCGCCACGATCGCGGGTACCCGCGGTCGCGCCGCCCCCGATTGCCCCGGTGCTCGGACGCGTACTCGGCCGGGTCACGCTTGAACGCCCACTGGAGACTCGCGATGAACCGGACGACCGCCTCGGGTTCGAATAGCGCATACTTCCGCCGCCGCCGCCGCGCTTGTAGCTGCTGTTACTCGGGCGCGAGAATCCGCCGCCGCCGCCGCGGCTGAAACCGCCGCCACCGCGACTGAAGCCGCCACCACCCCGACTGTAGCCACCGCCGCCGCGGCTGAAGCCGCCGCCACCGCCACGGCTGAAGCCGCCGCCACCGCCGCGCCGGCCGCCGCCGCCACGTCCACGGGCGTAAGCAAACTGCCCGCCGAGGGTAATACTGAGAACGTCTGTGTCGGAAGACGGTGTAATTTCGAGGGTGCCACCAACAAACAGCGTGGTGACCAGCGTCGCGCTGGCGATAGTCAGGGCAGACCGACGGAGCAGCAAGCTAAACGAATTCATTCTCCTTCCTCCTCTACGACGACCACAACGGGTAAGGCGTCGATCGCGTCGGCCCCCTCCGGTGCCGTAAAACTGAACATGGCGTCACTCGTCGGTTTGCCGGCTTCCCATTCGTCGAATCGCACGGAATACTCCGGAACCCCCGGCTCATTTGCGTAATCAATGGTGATTTTTCGGACCTGCGGTGAGTCCCCGGTCGCTATCCAGATTTGATAGTCGATCTCTGAGTTCGACAGCAGGACGTGATCACAGAGTTCGCCGCTCACGTTGCTCTCTCCGAGGTAGCGACTGTACGTCGCTTGCGACGTGTAGCTCGCGTACGGATCGGCCACGATGAGATCAACGATTGGCATCGCGATGTCGAACTTCTCGTACAGCGCGTCCGCCATTTCGTCGATCGAGCCGGGCGCGGGTATCTTGCTGTAGACATTCAGGTCTTCGTTGTAGACCGTCACCTCCTTCCCGTCGAAATACACATGGCGATGTGCCAGGTCGGTCACGACTTCGGCACGCACCTTGTTCGGACGCTTTAAGGTCAGCTCGATGTCCTTTTCGAATTCAAGCTTGTGGCCGGTCGTGACGAATACGTCGAATGTTACGAGCGCGTTCACCGACAGCGTTTTCGCGTTGCTGAGGTAATCTGTGGCGCGCTTCAGCGCTGCGCTGGCGCGCGGATCGAGGCCGGAGGGCTCATCGGGCTCCGCGGCAAGGCTCGCGAACGCGGGTAGCGTCGCCAGCAACATCGTTAAAATCAGGGGTCTGACGTTCATCGGGACTTCTCCTAAAACAACCGTACAGTCCCGCTCGATGGGGACATCTGTGACACGGGCGACAATACCAGTGCCGGCCCGACGGCCGACCGAAGTCCGCGAGTTCCGGAACGTTCGTGTCAACGGGACACGCCTTCCGGGTGAGCCGCGGTACCGGCGCCGAGCAGGGTATTATATTGCATTGCATCACCTGACCGCCACGCTTCTCGGTTTCGACACCACGATGCGTCCCGCGATCGATGCCGTCGCGGATGGAAATTAACCACTCGGAGTGAGTACACCGCCGCGCCCGAACCGGACAGATCAGGAAAGCTGCGATCCGGAGTTCAGCGTTTCCACGGCCGAACAACATCGAATATCATTGGCGCGCCGCGGGTCGATACCGGCAACGATAAACATCGGTCAGTCCGTGCCTGCGGCCGCTGCGTGCCACCGAAACGAAGGAGATAATTACCTGATGCGTCAACGAACACTGAGCACATTCGGGGCAGTTCTTTGCCTCCTTGCCCTTGCCTTTGCGGGATCACCGATGGCCAGCGCCCAATCCGTCATCGCCTACCCCGCAAAAGGCCAGTCCCCCGAGCAGGTCCGTAAAGACGAAACGGACTGCCAGTTGTGGGCCATCGAACGAACGGGTTTTTCGCCCAATCAACCCCCGCCGCGGGGCGGAACGACGAATTATTCCGATGCGCGTTACTCCTCGTCTTCTGGCGGCTCGGGTTTCGGCTCCGGGGAGACCGGTCAGGGCGGCGTTGTCGCTGACGGTGCGCGCGGCGCGGCCATCGGCGCGATCGGCGGCGCGATCGCCGGCGACGCGGGCAAGGGTGCGGCATGGGGTGCGCTCGGTGGCGCCGTGTTCGGTGGCATGAAACGCAACCAGCGCAAACAACAGGAAGCAGACTGGCAGCGGCAGCAACAGGCGCAACAACAACGTGATGTTCAACAAAAACAACAGGCGTATTACGCACGCCAGCAGAATTTCAGCAACGCGGTTGCGCTGTGCATGGAATCCCGGGATTACAACGTGCGGTAACCCGGGGCCACGAGGGCGCGGCGGTATTTCCACGCTGAAGGACTGCACGACCTGGTTTGCGCCCTCCTCTTCAATCCCATGACACACGGTGGTGCCCGGCCGCTGTCTGTTGTGCCCCCTGCCACATTGCCCACCCGACTTTCTGAATCCCGATTCGGGCGCCGAATGGTGATGTTCAATCGCGACAATTAGACCGTTCTGTCATAAGACCGACCGCACCAGCGCACGTTTTGCGCTGCGGCCCCCGGCCCCGAAGTCACGGCGGCGTCGCCTCATCGTTCGATGTTCGCGTCGCGATACGTACACGTAATCAACCGGTAATTCGATGACGTGCCGCGCTCACAGGTCGCGGTCGCGTGGTCGTACGTCGTTATCGAACTACCGGCAATTCAACCGGAAGCGCGGCGCTTCTTATCCAGTGTGCGAATATCACCACAACCTTCCCTTGCTGTCGCGCGCTGATTAAATGCCTCGTGTTCAGAGACGCCGTTCGCTCCACCGACTCCCGATGTAACGATTGAAAGACCGGTCATGGCGGGTTCGAACACGCTGGCAGGCAGCACGCAAAGATTTGGATAGTGATCTGAAATCCTGCAAGACCGTGATTAAATAAACGCCCGAACAACTAATAAGGGAGTCACGAACATGCCTGTCGGAAAAAAAATGGGAAGCTTCAAAGGTAAATTCACCTCCATCCGTACGCTCGAGGTCAGCGGCAACGATCGGGTGATCGAAGGCACCTACGAAGCGAAAGTCACGGGTAAACTCGCCGGCATCGTAACCGGCACGATAACGTTCAGCGGCGAAAACGAACGCGGAACGTTCTCCGACCTCGGCGTCGCCTACCTGAACTCGGGTGGCGCGATCGCCGGCAAGGGTCAGGGCGTTTACTGGTCCGGCAAGAAAGGGAGCTGGCAACTGCGCGGCGCGTTTATGCTGGGCAAGCAGATGATCGTCTCCGAAGGTCAGATTTCGCTCGGCGCCGGCGGCTTCACCCTGAAGGGAGATGTCTTCGCCCTGAAATAGGGTCCCGAAACCGGAAGTTCAGAACCCGGGCCGGAAAGGGCCCGGGTAATTTTTGTATTGCGTAATCGCCTCGGGACAAACCCACTCGATCCGTCGATTCCCGAAGCCTCGAGCAAGCGAAGGATCCATCAGGCCTTCCTCGGCACATCTCGATATACAATAGCTATTCCACCTCTCCTTCGAGTGTCCGCATGCTGTCCCATCGCGCTGCCGCCGTTGCCGTCGCCGTTGCTTTCCTTGCCGGCATGATCGGAACACTCGCGATCCGCGCACCGGGGAATCCCCCTTCCGCGGGTCATGAACCCGGCACGGCCGTCGCAACGGAACCGTCGATTGAATGGCGCGTTCCGCTGTCGTTTCAGACCACGATGCCGGGGCTGGGTGACAGCCCGTTGTATGTCTCCCGCATGCTTCGCGAAGCAAGTAACGGTCGCGTGCTGCTGCAGCTGTTCGAACCGGGCGAGATCGTGCCCGCGTTCAGCATCAGCGACGCCGTACGCGACGGCAAAGTCGCAGCCGGCTACACGTGGCTCGGCTACGACCAGGGGAAAACACCCGCCTCTGCGCTGCTCGCTGCGGTGCCGTTTGGTATGGAACCCGCAGAATTTACCGCATGGTGGTTCGAAGCCGGCGGGCGCGAACTCGGGGAGGCGCTCTACAAGACCTATAAAGCGCACCCGATCATGTGCGGCCTCACCGGACCGGAAACGGCCGGCTGGTTTCGCAAGCGAATCGAGTCACTGGATGACCTGAAGGGTCTTAAAATTCGCTTTGCGGGCATTGGCGGCAAAGTCATCGAAAGACTCGGCGCGTCCGTGACCATGTTACCGGGTGGTGAAATTTTCCAGGCGCTCGAAAAAGGGGCCATCGATGCTTCCGAATTCTCGCTGCCGATCGTCGACCAATCGCTCGGGTTCAACCGGGTAGCGCCCTACAATTACTACCCGGGCTGGCACCAACCGGCGACGGCCTCGCATCTCATTGTCAATCTCCCGGTTTGGCACAACCTGTCGCCCGCCGATCAAAAACTGATCGAAGCGGTCTGCACCGCTGCGGTCACGCGCAACCTGGCGAATACCGAAGCCGCGCAGGGTCCCGTGATTGCGGGTTTTCCCGCGATTGGCGTGAGTGCGGAGACATTGCCGCTGGAGTTGCTGCGCGCGCTCGAAACCGTCACGAACGAAGTTCTCGACGAAGAAGCCGCACGCGACGGATTCTTCGACCAGATACTCACCTCGCAGCGGAAGTTCCGGGCCGACTACGCGCACTGGAAGCGTCGGGCTTACCTGCCGCGTGATTTCTGACCTGCCCGAGACGCGCCTGTCGCGACGAATAGATCCGTTCCTGACCGCGATCGGCGACGCGGTGTCGTGGCTGTGGCTCGTCCTCATGGCGACGGTCTTGTTGAACGTGATCCTGCGCTACGCCTTCGGCGAAGGTCGAATAGAACTCGAAGAAGTGCAGTGGCATTTGTATTCCGTCGGATTTCTCCTCGGGATTGCCTATGCCTACCAGGCCGATGCGCATATTCGGGTCGACGTATTGCACGAACGACTGTCGCTGCGGACCCAAGCCTGGATCGAGCTGTACGGCATCGTCCTGCTCCTGCTCCCGTTCATCGTGCTTGTTCTCGTATTTTCATTGCCGTTCGTGCTCGCGAGCTTCGATCTCGGGGAAACGTCGCAGGCGCCCGGAGGACTGCCCCTGCGCTGGCTGATCAAGGCCGCGCTGCCGGCAGGTTTTACACTGTTGCTCGCCGCAACGATCTCGCGCCTGTCGCGAATCTGGAGCCTGCTGTTTGGTGATAACGGGGGCGCTGATGGCGGTCAATGAAATCCTCGCCATAGCGATGTTCGGCAGTTTCATCGCGCTGGTCTTTACCGGGTTTCCGGTCGCCTGGCTGCTTGGCGGACTTGCCGTGCTGTTCACCGCCTTCGCGATCATCGCCCGGGTCGACCTCGGATTTTCGGTCAGCGTCGACTGGGCGTACACATCGCTCACCGTCGATCGGATCTGGAACGTGATGGAGAACTGGGTGATGGTCGCGCTGCCAATGTTCATCCTCATGGGGCTGCTGCTCGATCGATCCGGCATCGCGAAACGACTGATGATCAGCTTCGCACGGTTGTTCGGTGGCCTGCGCGGCGGACTCGCCATTACGGTGACGTTGATCGGTCTGCTGCTCGCCGCGAGTACCGGCATAATCGGGGCGTCGGTGGTATTGCTCGCGCTCCTCGGGATGCCGGTCATGCTGGAAAACAATTATGACAAAGCGCTCGCGGCCGGCACCGTGTGCGCCGTCGGAACGCTCGGCATTCTCATACCGCCGAGCATCATGCTCGTACTCATGGCCGACCGCATGTCGATGAGCGTCGGCGATTTATTCCTCGGCGCGGTATTTCCCGGCGCCCTGCTCGGCGGACTGTATATCGCCTACCTCGTCGGTTATGCCTGGATCCGCCCCGAAGTCGCCCCGGCAGCGGAGCACGAACCATTTGACTGGCGGGCTATCGCCGATCTGTTTGTCGCGATCCTGCCACCGGCTTTCCTGATTCTCGCGGTTCTTGGCAGCATCTTTTTCGGCATCGCGACCCCGACGGAGGCAGCCGGGGTGGGCGCATTCGGCGCCTTTGTTCTCGCCGCACTCGCACGAAAACTGGATCGCCACGTCATCCGCGAAGTACTGCGCGAGACCACGCGAACCACGGCATTTATATTCGCCGTGTTAATCGGCGCGACGGCATTCTCACTGGTGTTGCGCGGTCTCGGCGGCGACGACCTGATCGAGCGGTTGTTATTGAACCTGCCGTTCGGCCCGTCGGGCATCGTCATCTGCATCCTTGCAGCGACGTTCCTGCTCGGTTTTTTTCTCGACTGGATCGAATTGACCCTGATTATCCTGCCGCTCGTATCGCCTGTCGTGGTCGACCTCGGCTTCGATCCGGTCTGGTTTACCGTGCTGTTTGCCGTGTGTCTGCAAACAAGCTTTCTGACCCCACCGGTCGGCTTCGCCATTTTTTACCTGAAAGGCGTCGCGCCCCCCGGGATCGATGTGGCGACGATCTACCGCGGCGTGATCCCGTTCATCGTGCTGCAGGTGATCGGACTCGTGATTATTTTCAACTGGCGGGCGCTCGTCACCTGGCTTCCGGCACAGGCCTACCAGTAGTGCGTTTGAAACCCGACCAATCGAACAGGCGGATGCCGCCAACGGGGGACCACGTTGTCACATCGTTCCAATTCACTTGACCAACCGATCGACGAATTCGCCCGCGAGTTGAACGCGTGCGTCGATCTCATCGTGTCGCGCTATCGCACGATGTACGAACCCGATGCCCACCCGGGTATCGATCAGGACATCGTCCGCGGGTGGTTCGACGAACCGCTGCCACAAGCCGGCGTCAGCGTGGAGCAGGTCCTGAAGCAAGCGGAAGACACCGTCGTCGCACATCCGGTGATGAATATCGGCACAAAAATGTTCGCCTATGTCATGTCCGGCGGAAACCAGGTCTCGATTCTTGCCGACATGCTCTCTTCGGCGTTGAATCAAAACGCCGCGAAATGGCATCTCGCGCCCGCCATGACGGAAATCGAGCAACGGGTCATCGCCTGGACCGCGGAATTTGTCGGGCTCGAACAGCACCGGGGCGGCGCCGTCGTTGCCAGTGGGTCGGCGGCCAACCTGACCGGCCTCACCGTGGCACGCAACATCTTTGGCGAGCGCTGGGGCGTTCGCACGCAGGGGCTTTCCGGACTGCCGCCGCTCGTGGTCTACGCGAGCGACCAGACGCATGCGAGCGTCGAAAAATCGATCGAACTGCTCGGGATTGGCAGCGACAATTACCGCAAAATCCCCGCCCGTGCGGATTTCACGATCGACATCGACGCACTGCGCGCCGCGATCAGTGCGGACAAAAAGGCAGGCCGCCGGCCATTTTGCATCGTCGGTAACGCGGGAACGGTCAATACCGGCGCGATCGATCCGCTGGATACACTCGCGGACATCGCCTCGGAACTCGAACTGTGGTTCCACGCAGACGGCGCCTACGGTGGACTCGCCGCATCGCTGGCGAGCCGGCGTGGTCTTTATCACGGACTCGAACGGGCCGACTCCATCGCACTCGACTACCACAAGTGGCTCTATCAGCCTTACGAAGTCGGATGCACGCTCGTACGCGACTGGGAACATCTGCAACGTACCTATCACACTTCCGCCGAATACCTGGATTTCGGGGTTCAGGGCGAGCGATTCGATGTGTCACGGCATCACTTTGACCTGTCGCGTAATACGAAAGCGTTCAAGGTCTGGATGTCTTTCAAGGCCTACGGTGCGCAGCGGCTGGCGGAAATGATCGAGAAGGATATTGAACTCACCACGTATCTCGGTGCGCAGTGCGCGGCCTCGAATGAATTCGAACTCGTCACCGGTGGCCCGCTCGGGATCGCGTGTTTTCGCTATATCAATGCCGGCGACACTGACAACCAGCAAATCGACGAACGAAATGCCCGCCTCATCGATGCGCTGGAAACCGACGGACGGGTATTTATCACGGGGACGATACTGAACGACCGACCGGTTCTGCGTGCCTGCATCATCAATCACCGGTTCGCAGAATCCGATATCGATTACCTGCTCGATGTTATTCGGGATGTCGCGAGTAGCGGTAATGTCCCGTAACCGGGTAAGCGAACAATGTATCTTCTACCGTCGGGCCGGCGCCGATATTATGCGCCACCAGCGGTCGGTCGCCGGAACCGTTCCCTGGCGCGACCACGATACCGATGTGCGGCAGGTTGCCCGGCAGCACCCAGGTGACAATATCACCGACGCGATAATCACTGGCGATCGCGGTGACCGGGAGCGCTTTTCCGTGACGAGTGAAAAATGTTGCAAGATTGGGTACACGGCGGTGGTCGATATTCGGATCCGGGCGGTCGAGCCCCCACACGCGGCGCGATGGGTAGGCATCGAAGTCGCCACGCATGTCGAGATGGACGGATTGTTGTAAATCGATCCCCATGCTGCGGTAGGCGCGGATCGCGAAATCAGTGCATACCCCGATCCCCTTCGGTACGTCGCCCCCCGGATAATCAATAGCCCGGTAAGACCCGTCGTAGCGCACGCCGTGGGTGGTTCGTTCGATTGCCGCGGTCGCGAGTCCGGCGAAGAACGGATCGGGGGTCGCGTGAGCAGCCGACGATGCAATAATCAGAATTACCGCAATTCGAAGCACCGCGCCTCTTCTCCTCATGAGGTTCATGGCTCCCGATAAAACTCGACGTCCTCGGGTGGTTCGACTTCGTGCGGCCGGGTCGGTTCCGTGACCCCAGACGGCGAATGGGTCTTCCTCTTTAGCAGGCTCGAGGATCCGGTAATGCACTTGCCCTCGCGTCGGTACGATAACTACCCGTATTCCGACTATCGTCGCATGCGCGCGCAGCAGCGCGGGAGCGTTTACGCGTCGAACACCGGGATACGCTTGCAGGCGACTAATCGCGCGGACAGCGTCTTTACGTTCGACTTCCCAATGCGACCTTGCCGGTGGACGAGGCTATTCAATCCCGGGTCGGCGGCGCGCATGTTGTGTCGCCTGTTCGAACGCGTGGGCGATTCGAAGCACGTCGAGATCGCGTCCGCGCGGCCCGACAATCTGCAGACCGATCGGAAGCCCGTCCGGCGTGAAACCGGCCGGGACAGAAATCGCCGGGCAGCCGGTGACCGTAATCGCCCAGCAGATCGCCATCCAGTCGAGATAGGTGGGCAGTTCAATGCCGTTGATCGACGTCACCCACGGTTGTTCGATCGAAAACGGCGGCACCTGCGCCGCCGGACACAGGAGGAAATCGTAACGTTCGAAAAACCCGGCGACCCGCGCGACCAGCGCAGAGTGCTTCTCGCTCGCCGCGGTGACCTCCGCAAGCGTCAGGTTCATGCCCCGTTCGACATTCCAGCGCACCGTATCTTTCATGCGATCCGCATGCTTTGCGTAATCATCACGAAAACGCGCCGCAAACAGCCAGCCACGGAACGTGTCGAAAATCTCTTCGGCATCATCCAGATCCGGCGCTGCCTCCTCGACATGACCGCCAAGGTCGCGAAAGACGGGCAAAGCGTCCTGCAGAACATCCGTGACCGCGGGATCGACCGGGAACTGTCCGAGGTCCGCACTCCACGCAAACCGCACGTCCTTGACGTCGGTATCGAGGGGTGCGCTGAAGACGCTGCCGGGTTCGGGCAGCGCGATGGGCACGCGCGGATCCGGCCCCGCCATCGCCGAGAGCAGCAATGCCGCATCGTCGACGGACCGCGCCATCGGACCGAGGACGGACCACGGCTCGCTCGAAAACTGTTTCGGCCAGGCCGGCACCCGTCCCGGCGACGGGCGGAGTCCGACGACGTTACAAAACGACGCCGGATTCCGCAGCGACCCACCGAGGTCCGACCCGTCGGCAAACGGCAGCATCTGTGTCGCCAGCGCGGCCGCCGCGCCACCGCTCGATCCGCCACAGGTGCGATCGGGCGCATAAGGATTGCGGGTCGCACCAAACACCGCGTTGAATGTCTGCGAACCCGCACCGAACTCCGGCGTGTTCGTCTTGCCGATTACAATGGCGCCGGCTGCTTTCAGACGGGTGACGAACAGGTCGTCGTAGTCGGGTACGTAATCGGCGTAGATCGGCGATCCCATCGTCGTTCGGATCCCGCGAGTGGCCGCGAGATCCTTGACCGCGATGGGCATGCCGTACAGCGGCTGCGCGGGTGTCGCCCTGCGCTGGTCCAGTTCACGCGCGGCCGCCATCGCGGCATCGGTATCGAGCGTGACGATCGCGTTGACAGCCGGATTGATTGCATCGATGCGTTCGAGAAACGCCCTCATGCATTCGACCACACCAACATCGCGGCGCGCGAGTCTGTCCGCTAACTCGACCGCCGACAGCGACCAGACGGCTTCATCCATTGCGCACGCGCGCCGCTTTCGGAATCGGCTAGTTGCGTTCGAACATCTTTCCGACGAATGACCGGTCTTTCAGATTGATATGACCCTGGATAGCGTAGGCACGTTCCCCGGAGACTTCCGTGATGCCCGCAACCGCCCAGGTGTGATCCTCACCGTAGTTCGTCTTGCCCTGGCCGTTGGCGTCGACGATATCGCCGTCCGCCATGAAGCAGCGGGCGCTGACCTTGTAATCACCGTCCTTGCCGTCACGACTGTCGACGGTCATTGTTGCGAGCGCTTCACATTCGAATTCACCGCTCGATGAGCCCTCGAAATTGACATGCAACGTGACCGAACCGCTCTTGCCGGGCTCGAGAGTCACCGAGGTGTACTTCATCTCGAACTGACCGATTTCTCTACCAACCGCCATGCTAACTTTCCCCTCAATCGCTCTGTGGTGTGTTGTTTTTCAATTGCGCCCGCGCCTCCGCGACGCGCCAGCCAAGCCTTCGATTATGCCGCACAAAGTGCCGTGCGTTCGACCCCGCTCACATCGAAGGTCGCCGATCCTGCCACGGCGCCGCGGTTTCGAGTTCGCCGGCGAGGCGAAACAGCTTCCCTTCTTCACCGATTTGAGCGGAAAAATGCATGCCGACGGGCAAATCCGTGGCGCTCCAGTGAAGCGGTACGGACATCGCCGGCTGACCGGTCATGTTGAACAACGGTGTCGTCGGGATGAACCGGAACGCATCGGCGGCCAGTTTATCGACCATACCGAGGCCTCGCAGCACGGGTCCCGCGCGGAGCACACCAAGCAGTTCGAGTAGTTGCGCTTCGAATCCCCGCGGCTGCAATGAGTAGAGCGGAATCGCTGGTTCGGCCAGCGTCGGCGCGAGGACGACGTCGAAATTCGTCGTCCAGGCGGCGAATTCACCGGCTATCATGTTGATATCTCGCTGCGCCTGCACGAGTTCAACCGCCGGTATGGAACGCCCGAGCAAGCCAAGCGCCCACGTTATCGCCTCGAACTCGTCGCGCCTGACGCGGCGGTTCAGGATTGCGGCGGCGTTCGTCAGCTCGGCGGCCACCTCGGCACACAGCATGCGTGCGAATGCGGTGGCAAAGCGTTGACGATCGATCGGGGGCGCCGCGTCGACAACCTCGTGTCCGAGGTCGGTACACAGCCGCGCCGTGCGCTCGAGCCCCTCAACACATTCGTCCGCAAACGTCGCCTCGAGCAACGGTTCGCGAATGACCCCGATCCGCAAACGCGGGCCGGGCGCGCTGACCTCGGCGAGGAAGCCTGCTTCAGGTTGAGGTAACGATGTTTCATGCGCGTGCAATGCGGTCGCATCGAGTAGCGCCGCGCTGTCACGGACGCTGCGTGTGAGGACGTGCTCGACGACACCGTCGAGCCACACGTGGTAAGGCAGTGACCAGGGGTTGCGGCCGCGCGACGGTTTCATCCCGAACAGGCCGCAACACGATGCCGGGATCCGGATCGAACCGCCACCGTCGCCACCATGTGCTGCCGGGACCATGCCACTGGCGACTGCCGCGCCGGCGCCGCCGCTCGAACCTCCCGGTGTCCGATCAGGATCCCACGGGTTGCGGCTCGGTCCGTTCGCTGCAGGTTCGGTGACCGGCATCAGGCCGAATTCCGGTGTATTCGTTTTGCCGAGAATCAGCAGACCGGCATCGAGGTAGCGCTGCACGAGCGGCGCATTGTCCGGCGCGACGAAGCCGTCGTACACGCGACTGCCGTTGCCGAGGCGCTCACCGGCATAGCCCGACAGGAGATCCTTGAGCAGAAAGGGAACGCCGGCAAAGGGACGGCTGATTTCGATCGTTTTCGCGGCATCCCGTGCCCGCTCAAAAGACCGGTGAATGACGGCGTTGACCCGCGGATTGGCGGCTTCTATCGCCTCGATGGCGGTGTCAACGAGGTCCGTAGCCTGCGCGTCGCCGCGGCGAACGAGTTCCGCGAGTCCGACGGCATCATACTGGCAATAAGTGTCCAGGCGGCTCACACGCGGCCCCGCCCGGTTCCTGACATTTCCATCGATGCGACCATAGCACGGCACGGCACTGCCTCCGCGGCCACTCTCGCTTGTGTCGGATCGTCCGATCTCGGAAAATGCGCGATTGCATTATTCCAGGTCCTGATATTCCCATGTCTGCATTGCTTCAAGACGTTGACCCCGAAGGGTTGGCGGAGTTTTCCGTCGTTTTTACCGATCGTTCACTGAACCACATGTCGCACTCGTTCCAGGGTGCGATGAATGAAATTTCGCGGATTCTTAAAAAAGTCTATAACGGCGACGCCGCCGTTATCGTTCCTGGCGGTGGTACTTACGCCATGGAAGCCGTCGCCCGTCAGTTCGCGACAAACGAGAAATGCCTCGTTATTCGCAACGGCTGGTTCAGTTTCCGCTGGTCGCAGATCTTTGAGATGGGCGATATTCCATCATCGGCGACCGTGATGAAAGCCCGGCAGATTCGCGACGAAGCCCAGGCGCCGTACGCGCCGGCACCGCTCGAAGACGTCATCGCAACGATTGAAAAAGAACAACCGGCCGTCGTGTTTGCGCCGCATGTCGAAACCGCGTCCGGCATGATTCTTCCGGACGACTACCTGACGGCCGTCGGCCAGGCCGTGCGCAGTTACGGCGGGCTGTTCGTACTCGACTGCATCGCTTCGGGCACGCTTTGGGTCGACATGAAAACATGCCATGTCGATGTTCTGATCACCGCCCCGCAGAAAGGCTGGAGCGCGTCCCCGTGCGCCGGGCTCGTCGTGCTGAGCGAACGTGCGGTGCAACGCATGGGCGAAAAGACGAGTTCGAGCTTTGCCTGCGACCTCGGCAAGTGGCATCAAATCATGCAGGCCTACGAAGGCGGCGCGCACGCCTACCACGCAACGATGCCGACGGACGGGCTGGTCAAACTGTGCGACACGATGCTCGAAACTGAAGCCTACGGATTCGACAAGGTTCGCGCTGAGCAACAGGCGCTCGGAGAGTCCGTACGCCGCCTGCTGGAGCAGCACGGCTACAAAAGCGTTGCCGCGGACGGGTTCAAGGCGCCCGGTGTGGTCGTCAGCTTTACCGAGGATCCGGACATCCAGACCGGCAAGAAATTTCTCGACATCGGCTTTCAAATCGCCGCCGGCGTCCCGTTGCAATGTGACGAGCGCGATGACTACCGCAGTTTCCGTATCGGCCTGTTCGGTCTCGATAAACTGCACGATGTTGACGGCAGCGTGAAGCGGCTGGAGTCCGCGCTCAAGCGCATCGCCTGACAACCGTCGGCGGACCAGAACGCGCAAGCGGACAAGGAGACCTCGGCGCCGCGTTCAGCTTCGACGAATTGCCCGTCAGGCGACCTCGCGGAGGAATCGCAGCATTAACGCAGTCGTCTCCGCAGGTTTTTCAACCTGCAGCCAGTGCGCGGCGCCATCGAGCATCTCGAGAAAGCGGAGATCCGTGAACCCGGCGTTGAACGAGTCGCGCCACAGCGGATCGTAGAGGAGCACGTCATCATCCGTGCCGGCGGCGAATGCGGCCGGCTGCGAAATCGGCTTGCCCTCTAGTTCCGGCGTGATGGCATTGTTCGTCGGAATATTCCGGTACCAGTTTGTCGGACCACGAAAGCCATGTCGCGAAAACTGTTCGACGTAGTATGCGAGATCCATGGTCGACATCCACGGCGGCAATGGTCCGGGTTCCGGCAACGCTTCGAGCAACCCGCAGGACGCGGATTTTTCGAGCTGCGTCATCCACGCCCCCGGCGGTGAGTCGCCGCCGAGGCCATAGAAATTCACCCGCAGGGAACGCTCGATGTCGGCATCGAGTTCTTTTTCGACGACCTCCGGCCGCTGAAAGTAACGGATGTACCAGAATCGGTCATCCAGTCCGGGCGGGTTCAGCGCCTCCTCGGTGATACGCCAGAACGGTACCGAGAGTCCCATTACCGCGCTGCACGTGTTTTCATACAGCAACGCCGTATTCCACGCGACGACGCAGCCCCAGTCGTGCCCGATCAAATTAAACGTCTCATAGCCGAGCGCAGCGCGAACGCCGTCGACATCGGCCGCCAGCGTGCGAATATCGTAATCCGATATGCTTGGCGGGCAGCTGCTGCCGCCATATCCGCGTTGATCAGGCACGGCGACCCGGTAACCGGCCGCGACGAGGGGATCGATTTGATGTCGCCACAGGTACCAGCACTGCGGCCATCCGTGCAGCAGGATAACGAGGGGACCTTCACCTTCGACAACCACCCGCAGGGTGACGCCGTTCGTGTCGATCATCTCGAAGTGGCGGTTGTCGACGTGCGGGTTGGCGGTCACTGGATAAACTCGCGCGTAATATCGAGAAAGTAATCGAGGCGGTCGTGGTGCACCCAGTGCCCTGCGTTTTCCACGGCCGCAACGGACCCATTGCTGAAATGCGCGAGCCGGCCGTCGTCGGCCGGGTTTGATGCCCAGCTCTCCGTGCCGTAGACGAGCAGAGTCGGACACGTGATCCGTCCCCACAATATTTCGAGTTCACCGGGTGGTAAGTCATACGGCGCCCACGAGCGCACGTAATTGTCGAACTTCCACGAATAGGACCCGTCTTCGTTCTGATTGATGCCGTGCACCGTCAGATGTCGCGCCTGCGCCGGCGAAAGATGCTTGTTCTCCGCCTGCATGCGTGCAAGCGCATCGTCGATGCCCGGATAGCGCCGCGGCAGGCGGCCGGCAAGCTCGCGTTGTTCATCGACCCAGTTATGCATGCGCTCGTAGAGGGGTTTCTGCGCGCGTTCGGCCTGCATTTTCGGGGGCAGACCAAGCCCTTCGATGGCCACGAGTTTGCGCACGGAATCGGGGTACAAACCGGAATAACGCAGCGCAATGTTGCCACCGAGGGAATGCGCAACGATGGTCACAGGTGCAAGGCTTTTCTGGTGAACGAGCTGGGCGAGATCGTAAATGTAGCCGTTCATCGAGTAATTCCCTTCCGCCGACCACTGGCTGTCGCCGTGACCCCGTAGATCCGGCGCGATCACATGCCAGTCGTCACGCAACGCCTCGGCGACTGCGTCCCAGTTGCGGCAATGATCGCGGCCGCCGTGCACGAGCAGCAAGGGCGGTGCATCCGGATTTCCCCAGTCCACGAAGTGCAATCGCAGGCGCTGCGAGAAAAATGTCTGCGACGTCGGGCCGGGAAAATTATCGGGCATCATTCAATCTCTGTCTTTGATCACCGCAAGGTTACCGTAAATCGTGACCGGACATGAACCGGCCGACGGGTTCACGCAGATTCGTAGATCCGGTAACGCGCCGTGCGCGCCACTTCGCGAAAGCCCGGGGCGAGTTCCCACATCTGGTCGAGTTCGGGACGCACGTAAATGACCACGATGCGGCGTCTGTCCGACGCCTGGGCGTCGACCAGGTTCGCGATGACGCTGCGCATGATCGGATGCGTAAACGGGTTGTACATGAAGATCACGAGCGGGTCGGCCGGGAACTCGAACTGCGCCGCATCGCCGCGGACAATTTCCCACTCGCTTGCAGAATGCTCCATCGGCCCGAACCGGGCCAGGTTCGCAATCGCGATGCGCGCGAGTTCCGGGGAAATTTCGACACCGAGAAGACGCCTGAACGGTAACGCCGCGGCCAGCATCACGACCCGCCCCTTGCCGGCGCCGAGATCGATGAACGTCGTGCGAGGATAGTCTATCTCCAGCGGTGCGAGCACTGCGCCGAGATCGATCACTTCGACCGCCTGGTAATCGAAACCATGAACCCAGTTCGGATCGTCGATGTCGAGTGCGGCGATCGAAATGATACCCCGCGTCTCGACACCGTGTTCTGCGTCAAAAGCGGCACCGCTTTCGTCCGGCCAGGTTCGATCGCGCCCCTCCCCAAGCAGCGCATTCCACAACAGCAACGGCGCAACGGCCAGCGCCGGCCCCAGCCCCTGCTTTGCGCGGAGCTGGCTGAACCGTCGCGCAAAATAGCGCCGCCAATTCGCTCTCGAGCCCATGCTAGCGTGACGGCTCAGACATCGATGCTCGCCCATAACTTGTCGAGTCGTTTCACGGATACCTTCTCCTGTGCACCGATTTCCTGTGCGAACAGGGACACCCGCAGTTCCTCCAGCTGCCATTTGTACAGCAGCAACTTGTCCGGATGCCTGACGTCATCGGCGGAACTCGTTCGCAGGCGTTCGAACAACGGTTCGATTTCCGATCGGCGCAGACGGTCGCGATCCGGTGACGCATCGAGTTTATCCAGCCGGGCCATCACGGCCTGAAAGTACCGGGGCACCCGTTCGAGCCATTTGGCGGGCGTTGCGCGCAGGAACCCGGGGTAAACGAGCGCGGAAACCTGCGCATCAACGTCGCGTACCGCCTCGATCCACGACATCGGCACGTCGCCATTGATGCGCGCACGCACTTCGCTCAGGCGGGTCAGAATGGCGCCCGCGTGCCCGGCAACCTCGATTGCGGCCGGAACAAACCCCTCCCGCCCCTGTTTCAGCACGGCCTCGAACGTGTCGCGGTCGCGCGGCAGGTTATTTTCGTCGAGAAAGCAGCGCTCGACGGCGGTCAGAAAAATATCCTCGCGCAGTTCGTCGGATTTGCCGAGAGGACTGAACAGCAGATACAGGCGCTGCAGGTCGGGCAGGTTCTTCGCCAGATAACGCTGTTCGGGTTTCAGCTCCGCGAGCCACAACCGGGCCAGCCCGCCGCGGAGATGCCGGTTCGCGGCAGACGGATCGTCGTAAAGCCGTAACGCCACCCGCCCGTTTTCCTCGGCGAGCGCCGGATAGCGTTCGATCGTGAAACCGTCCTCGTCGCAAACGACATGCTCGGGCAGTACGCCGAAATCCCATTCCGTGATGCTGTCGCGTTCGAATGCCGATGCTGCCGGACTGGGGGGTAACGCGTCGACTTTTTGCTCGAGTGACTGCCGCAGCGAATCGAGGTCACGCCCGCTCGCCACGACGACCCCGCCTTCTCCGCGAACAACGAAGCGCAGTCGCAAATGGGGCTCGATATCGGTATTCCATTGTGATTCCGGAATTTCGACGCCGGTCATCCGCAATAAAACAGCGCCTAGTCCGGCGCGGAGATCGCCGCGGTACGATTCCAGGGCCTCGGTCGCCGCGCGCGCGAAATCGGGCACCGGAATAAAGTGCTTGCGGATTCTTTTTGGCAACGCACGCAACAGTGCGGTAATTTTCTGTTCCCGCATGCCAGGGACGAGCCATTCCGTTTGTGTTTCGTCGATCTGGCCGAGTAAGGCCAGCGGGATCGTCAGCGTCACCCCGTCATCCTCGGCACCGGGTTCGAAGCGGTAACTCAACGGTAGTTCTATCCGCTGATGGCGCCATCGGTCGGGAAAGGCGTCGGCGCCAATCGTTGGCGCGGCGGTGCGCAATACATCGGATTTCTCGAGGCGCAACACCGAGGGGTCCGGGAGCTGCCCGACCCATTTGGCAAATCGCGCGCCGGCATTGATCCCGGGCGGACACTTTGCCTCGTAGAAAGCGTACAACTCCTCTTCGGACACGAGCATGTCGCGCCGACGGGTTCGCGCTTCGAGGTCCTCGATGTCGTCTACGAGCTGCCGGTTCTGCTCGACAACCGGAATCCGGCTGTTCCACTCGCCAAGTACGAGCGCGTGACGAATGAATATCTCGCGCGCGACGACCGGGTCGATGTTCGCATAGTCGACATTACGCTTCGGGTTGATGACGAGTCCGTTCAGGAGCGTTTTCTCGTAACCGCCGACGCGCGCTTTGCGCCGCTGCCAATGCGGCTCACTGTAGGTCCGTTTCAGCAGATGCGTAGCGGCCTGCTCGATCCAGCGTGGATCGATTCCGGCGATCGTACGCGCGTAAACCCGGCTCGTTTCGGTAATTTCCGCTGCCATCACCCACTTCGGCGGTTTTGCGTGCAGTCCGGAGCCCGGGAACGGGAAAAACGACCGGTTCCGTGAACCCGTGTAAGCGCCGCGCTCGGATTTGTAGCCGATGTGATCGAGCAGACCTGCCAGCAACGAACGATGGATGGCGTCATAATCCGCGTTTGCGTCGCCGAGTGTCAGTCCGGCTGCTTTCACGGCCGTGGTGAGTTGGCGATGCAGATCGCGCCATTCCCGGTAACGCCGAAAACTGATGAACTCGTCCCGACACAGGCGCCGCAGCGCCGACTGAGACAATGCCTGCGCGCGTTCGTCCAGATAGCGCCACAACGCCACGAACACGGTGAAATCGGATCGCTTGTCGGCAAAGCGCGCATGTTTTTGATCCGCCGCCTGCTGTTTGTCGAACGGACGGTCGCGCGGCTCACCAACGGCGAGCGCGGTAACGATAACCAGTACTTCGCGGACCGCGCCGTGTTCGTCGGCCGCTAACAGCATGCGGCCAAGCCTCGGATCGATCGGCAGCCGGGCCAGTGCCCGTCCTGTTGCCGAGAGCCGATGATCGGTTCCGACAGCCTCGAGTTCGCGAAGAAGCCGAAAACCATCGCGTACGAGCCTTCGATCGGGCCGGTCGATGAACGGGAAGTCCTCTATCGTTCCGAGCTTCAGGCTGGCCATTTGCAAAATGACCGCCGCGAGATTCGTGCGTTGTATTTCCGGTTGCGTGAAAGCATCGCGCGCGCCGAAATCATCTTCGGAATAGAGTCGGATACAAATACCGGGTCCAGTTCGACCGCAACGCCCGGCGCGCTGGGCCGCCGACGCCTGCGATATTTTTTCCACCGGTAAACGTTGTATCTGCGCCTTCCAGGAATAACGCGATATGCGTGCGGTTCCCGTGTCGATGACATAACGAATGCCGGGCACGGTCAGCGAGGTCTCCGCGACGTTGGTCGCCAGAATAATTCGCGGTTTTTTACCTGATTGGAAAATTTTCTGCTGCTCTGCCGGACCGAGGCGCGCGTACAGCGGGTGTACGTCGAAACGGTCGCGCCGTCCTTTCAGGGCTTGCGATGCATCACGAATCTCACGCTCCCCCGGAAGAAAAACGAGCACATCGCCGCGCCCTTCCTCTATCAGCTCGTCGATCGCGTTATCGATCGCGCGGTTGACATCGACGTCGTCGCTATCGGCATCTGCCTGTTCGAGCGATCGGTAACGCACGTCGACCGGATACGTTCGTCCGGCGATATCGAGTACCGGGGCGCCGCTGAAATGCGATGCGATACGCTCGATGTCAAGTGTTGCCGAAGTGATGATCAGCTTCAGATCGGGCCGGCGCGCAACCAGCTGCTTCAGATAACCCAACAGGAAATCGATGTTCAGGCTGCGTTCGTGCGCTTCGTCGATAATGATCGTGTCGTAATGATTCAGCCAGCGATCGCGCTGAATTTCTGCGAGCAGGATGCCATCGGTCATCACCTTGATCCGGTTGTCGTCGCCGAGCCGCTGGTTGAACCGGGTCTGGTAGCCGACAATCGCGCCGAGATCCGAATTCATCTCTTCGGCGATCCGGGTCGCGACCGCCCGCGCCGCGAGGCGTCGTGGTTGCGTATGACCGACGAGGCCGTCGACCCCGCGCCCTATCGAGAGGCAGATCTTGGGAATCTGGGTTGTCTTGCCCGAGCCGGTTTCGCCGCAAATAATCACGACCGGGTGTTTTGCGATCGCTTCAGCGATTTCCCCCCGGCGCTCCACCACCGGCAACTCACCGGGGTAGACGAGCGACGGCGTCTCGCGCAGGCGGCGCTCACGACGGGCGATGGATTCGTCGATCGAGCGCTCCAGTGCCGCCCGGCCATCGTCGTTGCCACGAAGTCGCCCGAGCGCCCGGCGCAGGCGGTGGCGATCACCGCCCTGGCAACGGCTGATTTTGTCTTTCAGTTCGGGGAGCCCCGGCATAGCGCCATTGTTCAGGACGGCGGCGCGATTTTCAAAGTATTCTGGGCATGAAACCAACCCGGAGCCTGCCGATGTCCAACCCAGCCGCGATAAAGATCATCATTTTCGCCGTCGTCGTATTCACGGCCCTTCCCCTGCCCGCCGCTCAGCCGGGTACGACGAGTGCCGTCATTCCCGAATACGCCGAAACCTATCCCGCCTACGGCGTGTCCGAAGCCGTCCGTGCAGGGGATTTCCTCTATATCGGCGGTATCGTCGCGATCGACGGGGACGGCGCCGTGGTAGCGCCGAATGACGGCGCGGCGCAAGTCGAAATCGTCTATGCGCGAATCGGGAAAATTCTCGCGGCTCATGGCGCGGATTTTCGCCACGTCGTCAGCGAAACGATATTCGTCACTGATTGGCCGCGATTTCGAGCGGGCGCTGCGACCCGCAAGAACCATTTTGATAATGCCGGGGCCGCCTACCCTTCTGCAGCCGCGGTCGAGGTTGAAAGCCTCGCGGTCGATGGCCTCGTGCTCGAGGTGCAGATGGTCGCCCACCTCGGCAAGCCCGTGCCGATGGCGCCGTAGAACGGCCCGGAAAGCGGTCGTAAACAGGAGACTCGACGCGCACGCACGGGCGGCGTTAAGCTTTTGCGGGGGCCACAGTGAATTCCCCGCCGGTCAATTGAACGGATCCACAGCCCGATCCGACGAGAACAATGGAGACAAATCATGTATCAGGTACTTGTAGAGCGAACCCTCGACATTCCGCGTAAAAAAATCTTCGACGCCCTCGTCGCTTTCGGCGGACTCGAGAAAATCCTTCCGGACATGATCGCCTCGGTCGAGGTCACGGGATCGGGCATCGGTGCATTACGCACCGTCAAACTGAATGATGGCGGTACCGTCATCGAGCGTCTCGACGTTGCCCATAACGATAATATTTTCGGTTACACCATCACTTTCAACGACGCATTACCGTTCAAGAATTACACGGCCATCGTCACACTCGAAGACAGCGGTAATCAAACCGTCGCGCGTTGGGGCAGCAATTGGGTAGCCGACGGCGCAAGCGAAGCCGAAGTGACCGAAACACTGACGGGCCTGTACGGCGCCCTGCTCGACGGCATGCACAAGGTCGCCTGACAAAACCCCACCCGAGTCCGGCGCCACCGCACGTGATGCGGCGGCGCCCCCCGCTTTTCGGAGAAAACTCCATGACCACAACGAAGACACGCGCGGCCCGGACGATGTGTCCGATGAATTGCCACCCCACGTTCTGCGGCATGGAGGTAACGGTCGATGGTGACACGGTTGTTTCGGTCAAGGGCGATAAATCCAACCCGGACAGTGAGGGGTTTCTTTGCGTGCGCGGGCTCGCTTCGCAGGAAATTACGAACAATCCGAAGCGGATCCTGCAGCCGATGATGCGTGACTCGCGCGGATCGGACGATTGGTACGAAGTCAGCTGGGACACCGCCATCGAGCGTATCGTCGGTACGATGGACAAGGTCGGGCGCGACCGCTTCGCGATTTGGGCCGGGCACGGCTCGGTCGCGAATGACTTCGGTGTGTTCGCGCACATCATGCTCGCATTGCGGTTCGCCAACATGGCCGGATGCCAGTGGTGGGATACGAACATGATTTGCTGGGGCCTTGGCGGTTTCGGTATCGGCCTCACCGGCGCGCTTGAAATCAACACGAAGGAAGACATGAGCGCGAACGCCGACCTCATCATTCAGTGGGGTTCGAACCATGCCAGTCAGCCCAATACCGCCCGGCACATCGCCGCCGCGAAGAAGCGCGGAGCGCGTGTGGTGGCCATCGACGTTCGCCGTAGTGATGCGTGTCGCTCCGCGCACGACCATTTCATCGTAAAACCGGGAACCGACGCGGCCATGGCGCTCGCGATGATGCACGTCATCATCAACGAATCCCTCTACGACGAGACTTTTGTCGAGGCCAATACGGTGGGTTTCGAGGAGTTAAGAGCGCACGTCGCCGGGATGACCCCGCAATGGGCCGCCGGAATCTGCGGCATAGACGCGGACCGCATCACGGCATTCGCCCGTGAGTACGCCAGCACCGATCGGGCCATGTTGTTGCTGAGCGGCGCGTCGATGTACAAGGATCAGAACGGTTGGGAATCGGCGCGTGCGATTTCGTGCCTGCCGGCACTGACGGGTAAGCTCGGCCGGCCGGGTGCGGGCTTCGGGCCCCGCCATGCCGGTATGCCGCACGGACACGGCTTCGCCGACATTCTTGATTTTCCGGCGCGCCCACCCGGCAATTATGTCCCGACACAGATGTCTGCGATTGGTGATGCGGTCGAAGACGGTACGATCAAGGGGATGCTGCTGTTCGGCGCGAATTTCGTGTCCTCGTATCCGAATGCCACCCAGGCCCGCAAAGGTCTCGCGGGGATGGAACTCGTCGTCTGCCAGGACCTGTTCATGAACGACACGGCGCGTGAATACGCCGATATCGTCCTGCCTGGCACGACGTGGCTCGAAGACATCGGCGTCAAGGGCACGGCAACGCACCTCTACCTGATGGACCGGATCCTCCCCCCGGCCGGCGAAGCGCGTTCGATGAGTTCGATAGTTCGGGAACTCGCCGATCGTCTCGGCCTCAAGGATTTTTATCCCTGGGGTGGCGAGGTCGGTCACATCGACGCAATACTCGATCATCCTGCGACGGGTCACGCAACCGTTGCATCGATGCGGGCCGCTGACGGCGTGGCCGCGATGAACGTGTCGCCGGTCGCACACCCGGACCACCACTATGCGACTCCGTCCGGCAAGCTCGAATTTTATTCCGAACGCGCGGCGGAAAGCGGCCTCGATGCACTACCGAGCTATACGCCGCGCGAGCGTTCCGGTTTCCCGCTCGAATTGCGCATGGGCCGCAGCATCAATCACTTCCATTCTTTTTACGACGGCGGCCGCGCGCTGCCGGCGCTGACCCGCCGCGACAAGCGACCCGAGTTGTGGATTTCGCCTGACGACGCAAGCGCGCGTGATATTGCGCACAAGGAACCGATTCGCATTACCAACGATCGCGCGAACTTCGATGCGCATGCGAATGTCACGGATCGGGTCGAGCCGGGCACGGTGTGGATCCATGACGGGTGGCCGGGGCTTAACGACCTGACGAGCGGTCGCGCCTGCCTGCCTGATGCGGCGACGCAACTGTTCCCTTTCAGCACCGGGCAATCCGCTTACGAAGCCTTTGTCGACGTCGAAGCGCGATAATCGGGAATAACCCGGGCGGGGCTGTATCGTGCGGCGAAGGCGTTAGCGGTACAGACTGCCCCGCGAGCACGCCGCACGCCTGAACTGCGGGCCGGGCCGCGCGGACCGCGCGCAACCCGTTTAATCCTCACACCACCATATCGTCGCGTTGCAATTCGAGTTTCTTCTGATAGCCCGACTGCACGATGTCGACCGCAACGAGCACGGCGATTGAAAAGTAGAACGTTGCCTTTGACATGGGCAGAACCTCGAAACCGAACAGTTTCAGATGTGCGATGTGCCCGCCCTCGCCGAGGAGTACGACCCCGACGATCAACAGGATAAACAAGCCGAGCACTTCGTATTTCCTGTTGCGCCGCAAAAACTCGGAGACGTGATCGGCCAGCACGAGCATCGCGACCCCGGAACTCAGGATGGCAGCGGCGAGAACGAGGAACACGTCGGTGATCGCAAGGGCGGACAGGATCGAATCGAAACTGAATATCAGATTCATGAATACGATCGTGGCAACGACCGTTGCTGCCGAAGTCTTGGGCGCATCATCACCCTCGTGCGCGAGATCATCGACCGCCAGCATGTGGGAGATTTCGCGTACCGCCGTGTACATGATGAAACCGCCGCCGAACAAAAATACGATGGTCGCGAAATTAAACGACCCCTCGATGACACCGGGTAAATTGATATGAAAAAACGGCTCCGTGAGCATCGCGATCAACTTGATCATCGCGAACAACAACACGACGCGTAGCGCAACGGCGATCAGAATGCCCCACTTTCTCACCCCCGCCTGCTGCGCTTCGGGCGCTCGCTTCGATTCGATGGAGATATACAGCAGGTTGTCGAACCCCAGCACGGCCTGAAGAAAGATCAGGACGCCGAAGTTCGCAAGGTTTTCGATCGTCAGTAGTTCAGCCATAACAATTCAATCCGTCTTGTCGTCAGGACCGCACGGCATCACGCAGTGCGGCAGTTAACGTTCGCTTGGGGATGCCCGTAAGGGTGGAAAATTGTCTGTATGCCCCTGTTGTCGGCCATCCGGGCCAATTCCGCAGCCGGGCAGCGCAGTGATTCTTACTCTCGGTTACTCGCCGAGGCGCAGTTTCGTAAACTCTTCGGCTTCACGAACCATGTAGGCACAGAGCTTCTTCTTGTCATCGTCATCGACCCAGATGAGACTGCCGCTGGCGCCGTCACGCACACCGCTGAAGTAAGCGTCGAGAGCGACCGAATACATCGCCTCGATGGTTTTCCGCTCGGTATCGGGCGAGGCCGTCTGTTTCAGCCAGGCCTTGATGTCCGGCGACGAAGCACTGAATACGGCTTTCGAAAACTCGAACATACCGCGCTGCCGCTCATCGGCGTTCGGTGCGAGTTTAGCGGCCTCGTCGTCGAGTTCACATTCAAATAACGCCGCTCGCACCCGGCTCAGTCGGCGGAACTGGCTATTTAATATTCCGTCGAGTATGGCACCGACCTCGGTGCGCCCCTTAGCGGATTCGGCCGCTGCCGCGGGGAGTGAGCAAAGCAACAGGCCGAGGAGGCAAGCCCCGAGTGCGCGCGGCAGGATGGAACAGCGGGAATCCATAGTGTCTCCTCGTTCAGTGGGTTAATGGGGTAGCTTAAAGAGGCGTAATTTAAAGCGTCCCGGCGTCTATAACCAGTCCCGCCGGTGCGCGAGACACGAACGCCCTCTTCGATTAGCATGCGTTATCGAACCCGCCCGAAATCAGATGAGCCACAGGAGACCGCCAATGCAGCTCTTTGATAATGACGCCCTCGATTGGATCCACCTGGTTGGTGACGAATCGTTTGACTACCCGATCGACTACTGGGCCGCCGTACTTAACGCGCGCGCCGATGGTCACATCGACATGCTGTTTCGCTGGGAACCGAACGCGTACTGCCACTTCCATCGACATCTCGTGGAAACGACGACGACGGTATTGCAGGGCGAACACCATCTCGTCGACGTCGCCAACGGTGTCGAGGGCGAACACCGCATCCGTACCGCCGGCGACTACTCGCACAAACCACCGGGCGAAGTGCACATGGAATATGCCGGTCCGGAAGGTTCCCTGTTGCTGTTCAACCTCTACGCGCCCGATGGCGGTCTGTTCGAACTTCTCGATATCGACGAGAACGTCCTGTCGCGCGTGACGATTGACGACTTTGCCTCGGGACGGCTTGCGAGCGCCGCTTAAAGCCGGACTCGCCCGCACCGGACGTTGCCGTCGCGCATCCTGCCATGTATCGGGCAGGTGCCGAGCGGTCCTGGTGCGCCGATCCCGCAATAACCGTCGGCGAATCGTGACCGTGAATCGCTGGCAAGGCATTGCACCGACAACACCGGGAGATCCGCTCCGATGACCGACGCTGAAAAACCGCGCGCGGCGAGTCCGCGGTACATTGCCGATTGCGTGGCCGGGTATTTGCACGCTGGCGACCTCGATGACGGTTCGTGGGGTTATTTCATCGACTGCCCGATGGGACCGCCGCCGCTGGCGGACTGATCGAGCCGGGTCAGTACACACCAGCGAAGGTTTCAGGATCGACCTGCACGCAATGCTGCAACGACGCCTCTTACCTTTGATTGTCACGTTCTCAGCCGCAGAATTCGCGCTTTCGAAACGGGGAAACCGGCGCCCCGTTGTGTACATGGTATCGGGACGGTGGCGCGTTGCCGTTGGCACCGTGGTCGAGAGCATTGCAGTCAGGGATCAGCCCCGGGAGACTTAGCATGACAACATCGCAGCGTCACAACGGCCAGGGTCGGGTCGGTCGGTCATCCGTCTACCTTGCGCCGCTGCTCGAGAATATTGCCCTGCAGGCGGAACGAACCGACGCCAGCCGAACGATTCCGTCGGATATCGTCAGGGCCCTGAAGAACAATGACGTGGTGCGGATGGGCGCGTGTGAGGAGCTGTCCGGATTGAATTGCAGCCTCGTCGAGATGGCGGTCGAACTCGGCGATCTCGCGCCATGCTGTACCTCGACGGCCTGGGTCATCTGGAACCATTCCGTACTGTTCCATCACTTCAGTGGGTTACTCGGGCCGGCACACAGCCAGTTCCTCGAAGGTATCACGGCGAGAGGCGAATTGATTTCCCAGGGGGTCGGCCCGGGGACCGAGGTCAGCGGAACGCGGAACGCGGACAACGTCGTGCTCAACGGCGTCACGGCGTTCGTCACCGGGTGTCGCTACGGCGACTGGACCGGTGTCGGTTTTGTCGAGAAGGGTGAAAAAGCACTGCAGTTCGCCCTCGTCGATTTGCACCAGCCCAACGTTCGCATCGATCCAACGTGGGAGGCGATGAGCGTTCGCGCCTCGGCGACGGACCACGTGCACTTCGATGACGTGGGAGTCGCGGCCGCACATGTCGTGCCCTGGGCGATGAAGGATCGAACGGAATACCGGGATCCCGAACGCCCCATGATCCATCAACGCTATCGTGAAGACTGGACTGCGCTCGCGGCCATGTTTCTCGGTGTCATGGCGAGTACGGTCGCCGAGAGCTGCCTGAACGAAATCACCACGGGCAGCCGGGAACGAATCGCGGTATTCGGAATGAAGTGGGCCGAACGGCCCATGGTCCAGATCAACATCGGCCGGGCCCGGGCGCTGATCAACGCCGCCGCGGACACGGCCTACGCCGCGCTGCAGGAGACCGATGATCGTATTGACGCTGGTATCAATCCAACCGAAGAAATTTATATTCGACAGGTTCTGGCCGGAATGCAGGCCATACAGCTGTGCGACAAGGCAATGAACCTGATGCAGCGCATACTCGGCGCCAACGGCCTGCGTGAACCAACGACGTTCGAACGACGTTATCGCGACTTCCAGGCCATGCCGTTGCATATTATCAGTCACATCGATCGCATGACCGAGCAAAGTGGTCGCAACGCGCTCGGACTCGACACCGACAATCCGTTTTGAATCGGTATCAGTAAACTATTGCTGAATATACTGCTGGAGAATAAAGCCGTGACGTACGAAACACTGACACTGGAAATAGCCGACGGGGTCGGATTGCTCACCCTCAATCGGCCCGAGCAAATGAATGCATTTAACGGTCAAATGGCTCAAGACCTTTTCAACGCCGCAATGACCTGCGATACCGATCCCGCTATTCGTTCGGTCCTCATCACCGGGGCGGGAAAAATGTTTTCGGCCGGTGGCGATCTCAAGGAGTTCATGAGCGAAGGCGACAATGTTTCCGGGTTCGTTACTCGGATGGCGACTGTCCTGCACGGCGCCATCGCGCGCTTGAACCGAATGGACCCGCCCGTTGTCATGGCGATCAACGGCACCGCGGCCGGCGGCGGTTTCAGCTTTGCATTGTCGGGAGACTATTCCATCGCGTCGACGCAGGCGAAATTCGTCTCCGCGTATACCGCATCCGGATTGAGCCCCGACGCCAGTTCGACGTATTTTCTCGCCAAGCACGTCGGCTTGTTGCGCGCAAAAGAACTGGTGTTGACGAACCGGGTTCTCAGCGCCGCCGAGGCGCTCGACTGGGGGATGGTGAACCGGGTCGTCGAGCCGGATCAATTACTGCCCGAAGCGCTGGCGATGGCGAGGCAATTTGCCGAAGGGCCGACGAAGGCTTACGGACAAGCGAAACATCTGCTGCACACGGCATTCTCCGAATCGATGGAAGCGCAACTCGAATTCGAAAGCCAGGGCATCGCCTCGATGATGCGAACCGCCGATGCGCGTGGCGGGCTGGAGGCCTTTTCGAACAAGCGCAAGCCCGAGTTTTCGGGGGAATAAGCGGCCTGGCTGTTAAGGGCGTAACGCGTCGCCCAACGAAGGTTATCGCTCAGGGCTGCGTTTCGAACTTCTCGATGTCCGGATTCATGTGATCCCATGGCTGGGCGCTCTTCGTCCAGAGGTCGCCGGTGGGCGAATATCGAGTCGGATCGTCCAGGCTGCCCGCCGTAATGACGATAATATCGGGCGCCGCAGATTCTTTCGCGAACAGCGGCGACCCGCAGTCACCGCAAAATCCACGACTCACAATATTTCCACTGTCCGCTTTCTTGTCGAAATATTTCGGGCTGCCGCTGGTCAATTTCCAGCCGGATACCGGTATCACCATGTCCGTGGAATAGGCGCTGCCGGTTGCGTGCTGACAATCACGGCAATGACAATTGACCGACATCACCGGTTCGGCATTGCATTCGTAACGGATATTGCCGCAAGCGCAGCCCCCGGAATAATGCGTCGACATGATCGTGCACCTCACGTTCTTTGATAAATGGGGTCAGATGAAACTTTAGCAGCCAGGCATCGCACCGGTTCTAAAGTATCTTCTCACCCCGCCTATACTCCCACAAACCCGTTCCCATAGCGCGCCCGGCCGCACGTGCCGACGCGATGACGAAGAAAGCCGACCAGGAACAATCCGGTTAGAATGGCCGTGCGGAACGCGGATCTGGCACGTAACCGGGATGGCGCGAGCGTGGGGATGAATGGAACGTAAACTGACTGCAATCTTGAGCGCCGACGTCGCCGGTTACAGTCGTCTTGTCGAGGACGACGACGAAGCCACGATCCGCACCCTGACCGAATACCGGCAAATCATGTGTGAGCAGATCGAGGCTGACCACGGCCGTGTCGTTGACGCGCCGGGCGACAATCTGCTCGCCGAATTTCCGAGTGTCGTGGATGCCGTTCGCTGCGCGGTGGAGATGCAACGAGCCCTGCTCACCCTGAATTCCGGCCAAAAGCAGAAACGGCAAATGTTGTTTCGTATGGGCATCAACGTCGGCGACGTCGTCGTTGAAGATGGCCGCCTTTACGGTGACGGGGTCAATATCGCGGCGCGTCTCGAGAGCCTTGCCGCGCCCGGAGGCATTTGTATTTCCGGGAATGCGCACGAGCAGGTTGCGAACAAGCTCGATATTGACTTCGAATTTGTCGGCGATCGGCCGGTCAAGAACATCAGCAAACCCGTACCGGTCTGGCAAGCGCGCATAGCAGCGCCTGACCGACAATCTGATCCTGTTGATGCTCAGGCATCGTCGGGCGATTCCAAAGGGCGGTCGCCAGGGCTTAAGCGCACGCTCATCGGCGGCGGCATCGTTGTTGCTATCGTGGCGGCTTTCGCGATCAACTTCCGGGCAAGTAACAACACGGGCGACCGAGCGGCGCATACATCAGGGGGCGAACGCGTCGATGCCGTAGAACCCCCCGCGGTCGACACCGGCATTGCCCCCGATTCTGCCGCGCAGCGCCCCACGATCATCGTTCTGCCATTCACGAACATCAGCGACGACCCGGACCAGGACTACTTCAGCGACGGCATTACCGAGGATATTACGACGGATTTGTCGAAGCTGCGCTCGCTCATCGTCGTCCCAAGCACCACGGCTTTCGAGTACAAAGGTGTCGCACCCGATACCGAAGTACTGAAACGTGAACTCGGCATTCGCTACCTGCTCGAGGGCAGCGTACGCAAGGCCGGCGAGCAGGTTCGCATCAACGCGCGTCTGGTCGACGTCACAGAGGGGGAGAATCTGTGGGGGGAACGTTACGATCGGGCGTTGACCGACATTTTCGCCCTTCAGGACGACATCCGCAGGAAAATTATCACCGCGCTGCGCGTGAACCTGACGGAAACGGAAAAACAACGCTTCCTGAAGGCCCCGACGACGAATCTCGAAGCGTACGATTATTACCTGCGCGCCCAGGAAATGTCGCATCGGGCCCGACGGGAATTGCGGCCGGAACTCATGGACAGCGCCGCAGCGCTGTTCCACGAAGCGATAAAACTCGATCCCGACTATGCTGCTGCCTACGGCGCGCTCGGCCTCACCGAGTGGTTGGCCTGGAACTACGACTGGGCAGAGGATCCCGGGACGGCGCTGCGCCGCTCGCGAGAATTTTTCGAGAAATCACTGGCTCTCGACGACTCGAACCCGAATATTCTTCGTTGGGTAATCACCGGGTATTACTCGACTCGTCAACTCGGTCTGGCGCTTGCGACGTCGAGAAAATTCGTCGAGAGCGCGCCGCAGGACCCGGTTGCGTACCGAATGCTCGCCAATTCTCTTTTGTACGCCGGCAAGTATGCCGAAGCGAATGACGCACTGAACACGGGGGCCGCACTCGACCCACACGCGCCTGGCTATAGTTACTGGATCAACGGCATGGTGCTGAATCTTCTCGATCGCAGCGAAGAAGCGATTGCGGTGCTGAAACAAGCCATCGCGCGATCGCCGAACTATCTCACCAACCACGTGATCCTCGCGGCAATTTACGCCAAGACAGGTCGACTCGCCGAGGCCCGGCAGGAGGCACAGGAAGTCCTGCGCATTTCGCCGAAATATGACGTGGCAAAGTTCGCCTCGAGAGTCGCGTTTGACGATGAAAGCGTCGAGGACGGGTACATCCACGCATTACGTCAGGCCGGGTTACACTGAACCCGGTTACGGCGGATAGTCCATTACGGGTTACATTGCGACTAGCGATTTGCGAATCATTATTTTGATACTCCGTTGCGATGATATGATCGCGACTGCCGCCCGGAGCAACGGCACCCCTCACAGACCTGCCGGGCCACACAAACGGCCTCGTAGCCGCTTGTTTTCGCTGGAACCAGCCGAACCATGCTCCCGGATGTCCTTGAACTCATTTTATCGGAGCCTCCCGAATGAAACACGAAAGTCGCCTGCTCTTATTTGTCGTTGCCGCCGCACTGTGCGCCTCGATCGTCCCAGCTTCTGCGGGCACCCTCGTTCACGATACAGAGTACTACATTCTCGAGGCCCAGAATGGTGAAAAATGGTCGACCGACGACAAGACCGTCGACACGAAGCTAGCGAAGTTTCGCGAGGGGAACGGCGGCAAGGCGCCAAATATTATTTACATCCTCGTCGACGATATCGGCTTTGGCGATCTCGGTATTCCCGAGTTGAACGCGATCCGCGGCTACAAGACACCGAGCATCAACAAGTTCGCCGATGAAGGTATGCGTTTCGCACGCATGTACACGGAACCGTCCTGCACACCGACCCGAGTCGCATTCATGACAGGCCGCCAGCCCTTTCGCAGCGGCATGGGCGATACGAAGGTCGACATCGATGGGTCCGGTCTTGCCGGCAAGGAAGTCACCCTGGCCGAAGTGCTGTCGGATTCCGGCTACAACACGGTGCACATCGGCAAGTGGCACATGGGTGACATCATGGAATCCTGGCCCAACCACCAGGGATTCGATTTCGCATCCTTCCCCATTCATCAGCAGGGCCAGCTGACTATCTTCAACGACGACGCGGCCAATGAAGAGGTGACGATGGGGATCGGCAAGAACAATTACGACGACAAATACACGATCGACAACTGGTTCCGACCGGATGCCTCTCACATGGCGACGGTTGTCGAAGGCAAGCGCGGCGAGAAAGTTCGCGAAGTTGAAATGCAGCCGGGCGAGCGCTGGAACCAGAAGAAATACGAAGAAATGAACGATCGCTTTCAGCGTCAGACGCTGGAGCATCTGGAAAAACTCGCCAAGCAGGACAAACCGTTCTTCCTGCAGTACTGGCCGGTGATCCCGTTATACAACCCGCGGACAACCGTTAGTCAGTATACGACGCCGAACGGCGGGACGTTCGTGGAGAGCATGAAACAGCTCGACGGTTGGATTGGCGAGATCCTGGCGGAGATGGACAACCTGGGGATCGCCGATAACACCGTGGTCGTGATCATGGGTGACAACGGCCACTTCACGAAGTACTCCCCCGGCAGCGGCTACACCCCGATGATCTACCGTGGTGGTAAGGCATCCACGACGGAAGGCGGGGTCCGCGTTGATGCATTCGTCCGTTGGCCCGGCATGATCGAGTCGGATTCAATCGTCGCTGACATCGTTCATGTCGCGGATCTCTTTACGAGCCTGGCACGATTGGGCGGCGCGACGGACAAGATTCCGACCGACCGTATTATTGATGGCGTGGACCAGAGCGCCCTCATGCTGGAAGGTGAAACCCACGGCAGACGCGACCACGTCTTCATTTATTCAGGCAACGCCCTCAAGGCGGTAGTGAAAGAGCAGTACAAACTCAAAGTACCGAAAAAGGGCGAAAATCCCATCGTCGCCAAATTCTATGACCTGTTCCGCGACACCCGTGAAGAATATCCGGTGTCCACTGAAATCGGCGCTTGGGGCGGTGCCGAATTCGTGCGCATCATCGGGCGCCACATGCAGAGAAAACAGAAGTATCCAGATGAAGGTCCGGCACGTGGCCGCCCCTACGACGGAATCGAGAATCTGCGCCCGGAAACCAAAGCGGCTGTCGAAGCATATATCGTCAAACAAAAGGCTGCGATGCAGTAACCGGGATAAGTGGGGTCAGATGAAACTTTGGCAGCTCGACCTTTCAGCTCCTAAAGTTTCATCCGACCCTGCATAAGCATTGGGTCCCTTTGTCGGGACCACCGGGCCCGAACGATGTTCGAACCCGGGTCGAACGGTTTACTCCGGCAGCGTGTCGCCTGAGCCGCCCATCTCCGCCGGCATGTCCTTCATCTTCGGCAGTCCGTCCTTAACACTGAGGACTTTTTCACCGTAGAAAACATGCAACTGCGGTTCGTAGGCCAGATCCGGAATCACCGGCGCATACACGTCGATGAGATTCATGCCCGGATGCTCGGACATCAGGTGTCCGCCGCAGGTCTTGCACCACTTGCGATATGAATTCTCGGTCTTGTTATAGGTCTCGATGTTGTCCGCACCCTGGGTAATGGTCACGGCATCCGGCGGCCACAAGGTGAACGTGTTGACGGGTCCCGCGGACCACAGGCGGCAATCGCCGCAATGACAGTAGCCCATACCTGCGGCGTCACCGCTGACGGTCAGTTGTACGGCGCCGCAAAAGCAACTGCCTTTGATTGTTTTGCTGTCGGACATTTTTTCTTCCTCCAAAGTTTCCGTTACCGACAGTAACAGACCCGCCGGCGTTTGATAACGATCCATTGCGATTTTGCCGCCGCTTCACCCATGCGGCGCGGATTATGTGGGGTCAGATGAAACTTTCGCAGCCGTAAAGGGTTGGAAGTCGGGCAGGTCTCTTCTGGATGCACATTCCGGCTAACCGCTCTAAAGTTTCATCTGACCCCACTTTTTACGCGAGCACGTAGCGATAGTTGTCGAACTTCACGCGACGCTTCGGAGTCATCGACAGCAAGTTCGTGCCGCCGGTGCGTTCCATGAGTGCATCAAAGCGCGACCGGTCCGCGGTATCGAGGTCGTCGACGGCTTCCAGCACGCGTTGAAAATGGACGACCGGGTCAACGAAGCTGAGCCGTTCGAATTTCGTGTTCTTGATCTCGTACGTGCAATTTTCGAGCGGCGGATGGGCGCCGAGTTCATCCGGATTGCTGTTGATCTCGGTACCCGGCGGCAAGTCCGGATTCGCTTCGACCCAGTTGTTGAATACTTCGAGCATGCCGTGCATTTCAGGTCCGCAATTTGCCAACAGGCACCGCAACACGGTCTCGAGCGATTCAGGAATACTATCGTCCTCGGGGTAGCGCGGCGGAATATCCGCAAACTGCCCGTCGGCGAACTGCGCCGTATTCATACGTTCGGTCCAGCGATATACGCGTGGCCCATGCGACTTCATCACTCCCGAGGGGTAAGGGTCGCGGGCAAAGTGGGCGAAGAAAAACGTCATGAGGCCGAAGTCGGCAATGCTCGGTCGTCCACCAAGGAGGTACGGGAAATGCAGGAAGTGGTCGTCGAGTGCCCGCAGGTTTTCTTCATACGCCGCCTCGACCGTCGGAATTGTCGCCGGATTGACCCCGAGCTTTTCCGGCCATGCGTTGAACTGGTTCACGACCGGCGTGATATCTTCGCGCTGCTGATCGCGCGTTCGCGCCGGAGAGATGATCTCCGCGAAGGCGGATTCGAGGTACGCGCGCTGCTGATCGATGTAGTTCCAGCGGTAGTGCAGGCCCGGTGTCGACATCAACTCGGACCCGATAAAGCCGACGAGCCACGCTACCGCACGCTGTAGTGGCGAATCGGGGATCAGCGCCGGGGTCGGCAGCGCCTCCTCATAGTGGAGAATAATTTCAGTCGAATCCTGAATGAGCGTGCCGTCCTCTAATTCGAGCACCGGCATCACGAAATACCCGATGGCCGGCATGATCTCACTCATGTAACGCGGGTGTGACGGAAACAACTCCGTAAACGGCACGCCTTTCTTGATCAAGTAAGATCGCGCCTTCCCGGACCACGCCGAACACGGCGCCGCCCAGAGGATCGGTTGTTCGTGCTGCCTGCCTGAGTTCTTGTAGCGCTGGCCGGTCATGTTCGGGTCTCCCTCTTGCAGAATGGGTCTATTTGGCGCCGACGTTCACGACACGATGGCAGCTGCCTGCTCCGGTTCGTGTGTTTTCCGGAGCAGGCGGTTTCGGGTTGTCACTCAGCCGAACTGGAAGAACACCGCCTTGTTGCCGTCGGGGTCACGGAAGTATCCACCGTAGAACATGTCTGGAATGCGCTGCCCCGGATCACCTTCATTCGTGCCACCGAGTTCGAGTGCCTTCGCGTGCAGCTTGTCCACCATCTCTTTCGATCCCGGGGCGAGCGCAACCATATTGCCGTTCCCCGGATTCGGATCGTTTTCATCAAACGGCGTGCAGACCGCCAGCATCGGCTGGTCCATACCGGTTCCGATCATCGCCAGTCGACCGACGTCGATCTGTACGGTAGCGCCGAGATCCGAGAGCAATTCGCCCCAGTACGCCTTCGCCTTGTCCATATCCTTCACGCCTATCGTGCAGTATCCAATCATCTTCCTGTTTCCTTGTGTTTCGCTATGGGTGAGTCATTCAATTCGTCGCATTTATCGACGGACAACAGAGTTGACCCGGGCAATCCGTCATTTCTGTCATTGCGGGGTCTTGCCAGGCGATTCCGGCGCCCTGCCCGCTTACGGCGAAAAACCGGCGCCGGCGAACAACGGCCCGCAGCCGATTTCGCGCGCAGATGTCAGCCGTCGACCAGGCGTTTGCCGTAAGCCGCCGTTTCGACCAGCACGGTATCGAGGTATTCGATGATCTCGCAAATTTTGCCATCGCGAGTCCCGAACACGAACGCGTATTCATTGTCGTACGGTTTGCCGAGCGCGGTCGTCGAACTGCCCCGCGATAACACCACGACCCGGTCGCCGTCGCCGATCATCTCGTCCACGCTGAGGGTGATGTGCCCGTCGATTCGTTGTCCCCATGGCCCGAAGAAATCGTTGAATATCGATTCCAGGCCGTGGTAGGTGCCGGACACCGGGGTCGTACCTTTCAGATTGTAGGCGATGTCGTCGGTACACAACGCGAAAGCGGCTTCCGCATCGCCGTCGGCAATGTGATCGAACCATTTTTTGACGACTGTCTGGCTGGCTGACATCGGTGTTCCTCCGCAAGATGAATGGCGATCCGGCGCATTAATCGACGACAACTCTACCGCCGCGTCCGGTCAACAGGACTATACGTGCTTGCGTCGAAGACAGCGATGCAGCGCACCCGGCCAGACGACCCGTAACGACAGTTGTTACTTTTCATGTAATTGTGCCGAGCAGAATAATCGACCGGACCGAACGTCGTAAAAGTACAAGAGAGGATGGCGAAAGAGGCAGGAGTCGAACCTGCCGAACACACATGCGTGCATTCCACCGGATTTGAAGTCCGGGCGCCCCACCGGGATGCGTCGCTCTTCCACGGGCGATATTAGCGACCCGGGAGGCGGGCTGTCCAGCCATTGCCGGGTGCCGGGGCAAAAACCGCGGATCCGGGATTATTACCGGCATATAGACCGTTTGATTCCGAGCACAGCCGCTTCTTATTCCGCAACGACAGCGCGCGCAGCGTTTGTTTACACATTTAACCGGTGCTTAACGTCGAGTGTGAGATGGCTCACGCCACAGTCCTGCGGAACGTCTAAGCTTGATCATAACGGCCGCATCGAAACGCTGCGATCCGGCCACTTTACCGGAGGCACTGACGATGAACAGCATCACCGGTTTTGCCATCACCACGGGAAAAATGGCCGCAGTGATACTCTGTACGGCCATCATGTCAGGCTGCGCAATAATCGGCGGCAAGCACGACACCGAGTCGATTGACCCGGTCTCCTCCGCCGCCGACATGCCGCGCGCGCAACAGGTCTTTCTCTACCAGAGCCGGATCGCCAACGCCCTGCTCGAACGTTATCCACTCGTCGACATTCTTGAATCCGCCGACCCGACGATCATTGCGGCCGAAGCCCGCATGATGGATTCGTGCAGCCCGCTGACGCGCGCCGCATTGCTGCACTTCGAAGGCAAGTCACCGTCGCTCGGTTTACGGCTCCACATCATGGCGTCGGTTGATGAATGCGAACGCGCGGCGAGAGAAATGGAACAGGTACTCAGCCGTCTTGCGATCGCAGATGCCATCTGAATGACTGAACGGCCCCGGCAGGGGCATACATTACCGCGAGACCTCTACGACGTGCCGCGGAACACCCACCGTCATCACGTTGGACCGACGAGTAATCCAGCCGCTCGTTTCGCCGTCGCTGTAACGCGGCGCCGCCACGCGATGTCGAATACCAACATACTGAGAACAAGAAAAATCGCGTGTATTCGCGAACAAGATCGTCGAAACGAATTCGAATCACCCGCCCCCGGCAAACCACTTGCCGAACGCGTCATCGGCAGGCTTGCGTATCTGACGTACCTGGTCGAGGCGCCGCGTGTAACCGACGCGGTCGAAATATTCGAGTATTTCGATCACGGCGTTGCGGCCAATTCCGGCGGCGTCCCGATACGCTTTTACCGTGAATTGACCGTCACCGTCGGCGGCGACGAGCGATTCGACTATCGCCACGAGACTGCGTACCACGGCGGGCATAAAGTAGCGCTTGTCGCTGATCCGCACGACCTGCCCCTGGCGCGCCGCGTTCATCAGGAACTTGTTCAACTCGCCGTACGGCACGCCGAGCTGTTCCACCATATCGTGCACAACCGGTGCTTTGACCCCCTCGGCATCGAGGAGAGTGGAGACCTTTTCCCACATCGCCTGTTCCGACGACGAGCGCACGGCGGAATGTTCGGGCAGACGGACGACGCCGCCGTCGCGCACGAGCGTACCGACCTCGAGCATGGCCGCGATTAACGCGGCGTAAATACCGGGCCGAATCCGCTCGGTGAGGGCGAGGCGTAACTCGTTCTCGTTCACACCGACCCGGTCGGGATGCTGCTTGTGCCATTCGCCGCACCCGGCAATCACCACCTGCTCGAGCGACTGCCAGCGCGACGGTGTGACCCCCGTCTGCGAGCGACCGTCGTCGACGACAACCATGCCGACGGTTTCCGCGAGATTGTCCTGCTCCGCCGGCGACAGATTCCATGCCTGGGCAAAGTGATCGAGATTCACGGTGTCGACGTGCGCGAATGCGGCTTCGAGCGCCGCTGCAGCCGACGCCGACTCCTGCGCACGAACATAGGCGAGGCGGACCGGACGCGGACGCCCGCGGGTCACCGGCAACGGATCGAGTACGACGCCACCACCGATCGTACGTAATGCGGACTGGTCCCGAAGAATAATCCGGTCACCGTGGACCATGCCAATCGATGTCTCGAGCTGAAGTTGCACGAGCGCGTCACCGCCGGGCGGAATTTCACTGCCCTCGAGCGTCACGATACGTCCGGTGACGTCAGCAGCGCCGATATGGACGTGCACGGGCGTGCGGTTTTTGACCGGCCGATCCTCGTCAGCTAATACGCGGATACGGGCGTCGCAACGGCTCACCCCGAAACAGGCGGGCGGCGCTACGATCCAGTCACCGCGGTGGATGTCGATGCGCCGCAAATCGCCACCGACGATGTTCAAAGCGCACCGTTGCCCCACGTTCGCCGTTTCCGAACTCTGATTTTGCGCATGAATCTCGCGGACCCGGACTTCCGCCCGCGCTGGTGCGAGCAGTAGCTGTTCGCCAATGGCGGCGGAACCGGAGAAGACCGTACCGGTGACGACCCGCCCGGCGCCGGCGAGAAGAAAGCTGCGATCGACCGCCAACCGGAAATTTCCGCTGGCAACCCGCGGCGGTAACTCCATTGCCGCGTAGGCGATCGCATCGCGCAACGCGTCGATGCCGACGCCTTCCATCGCGGATACGGGAATAATCGGCGCATCGCGCAGGCAGGTGTCCGCGATGAGGCGCCGTATGTCGCCGGCGACCTCTTCGATTCGTTCGGCCGATACCCGGTCTGTCTTGGTCAGCGCGACGACGCCGTGGCGAACATCGAGCAAATCCATAATCGCGAGGTGCTCGGCCGTCTGCGGCATCGGCCCGTCGTCTGCGGCCACGACGAAGACGACGAAATCGATACCGCTGACCCCGGCGAGCATCGTGCGAATAAACCGCTCGTGCCCGGGCACATCGACGAACCCGGTCATTTCACCGTTGCCGAGGTCGTGATAGGCAAAGCCGAGATCGATCGTGAGCCCGCGTTTCTTCTCCTCCGGCAGTCGATCCGTATCGACCCCGGTCAACGCCTTCACGAGCAGCGTTTTACCGTGATCAACGTGGCCCGCGGTCGCGACGATCACGAGCGCGTTCCCGCGATCTGTAATTGATCGAGTTGTGCGACGAAACCGGACTCATCTTCGAGGCAGCGCAAATCGAGCAGAAAGACGCCCTCCTCGATGCGGCCTATCACCGGCACGGGCAGGCGACGAAATCCGGTAGCCAGGCGTTCCAGCGCTTTTCCACTCCCGCGACCGGGCGGCGGCCGGACCCCGAGCGCCGCGCTCGGCAGCAATTCGGACGGTTGCGCACCGCTGCCGATCTGGCTGCGACACGTCATGATCTCGACCGTAAACGCTTTCCCGACCGTCCGAGCCAGCGCTGCCTGCAGTCGCTCGGCCTGAACCCGGATATCCGCCTCGTCCCGGCAGAGCCATCGCAGACTCGTCGAACGCTCGGCCAGGCGATCCGGATCGCCGTACAGTCGCAGTACGGCTTCGAGGGCGGCGATCGTCATTTTGTCGACCCGTAGCGCTCGCTTCATGGGATTACGTTTTATTTTTTCGACGAATTCCGCGCGACCGGCAATCACGCCGGCCTGCGGCCCACCGAGCAGCTTATCGCCGCTGAACGTCACGAGATCCGCGCCATTGGCGATCGTCTCGGCGACGGTGGGTTCGTGCGGCAAACCGTAGCGTTGCAAATCGACGAGCGTGCCGCTGCCAAGATCGACGACAAACGGCAGGTCGTGTTGATGTGCAATGTCGGCCATGCGTGCTTCCGGCACGGCCGCGGTAAATCCTTCGACGACATAGTTGCTCGTATGTACCTTCATGAGCATCGCGGTTTTCGCCGATATGTTCGTCTCGAAATCGGCCGGGTGCGTGCGGTTCGTCGTGCCAACCTCGCATAATTTTGCCCCCGCTCTCGACATCACATCGGGAATCCGGAACGAGCCGCCGATCTCGATCAGTTCGCCGCGTGACACGATGACTTCCTTGCGCCGCGCGAGCGTATTCAACACGAGCAACACCGCCGCCGCGTTGTTGTTGACGACGGTTGCGGCCTCGGCACCGGTCAGACGGCACAACCATTGCTCGAGATGAGTATCGCGGTCGCCGCGTCGACCGGTACGGAGATCGAATTCGAGATTACTCGCGCCGGCGGCGACCATCGACATTGCCTCGATGGCTTCGGGCGGCAGCGGCGCGCGGCCAAGATTCGTATGCAGTACCGTTCCGGTCAGGTTGTACACCGCCTTCAGACCCGGCGCCGACAATTCGTCGAGATAAGCACTCGCCGCCGCGACCAGCGCCACATGGCCCGCCTGCGGTAATGCCGCCTCGCCGTCACGCAACAGATCCGCGCGCAGACGATCCACAACCTCCCGCAGCGCCTCTGTCGTCAATGTGCGTCCGAACCTCGCCAGCAGGGGCGCGACATCGTCGAGAATGAGGAGTTGATCGATGCCGGGTACGGCCTGCATCAGTTCTTGTCGGGTTCCGGTCATCGGCACAGTGGCGGGAGAGATAACTAACGGCCGCTCAGGCTAGACAACGCGCGGTTGAGCGTCAACGTCGTGCGCTATCCGGATCCCCGCTAACCGCCCGACAGTGGGTGTCGGAATACATAGCCATAATGGTGCGGTGGCAGGTCAATCAACGGTCCGCATTCGAGCCCCGCTGCTTCCGCCCAGCGTGGATAATCTTCCGGCAGCGGTCGAATCGACATCGGCGGGCCGCGCGGCGTCTCCGGATCGTAATTCCAGTGGATGGCGGCAATCCGACCTCCCGGTGCCACGGCGCGACGTGCCTCTCCGAGTAATGCGACCGGGTTTTCCGCGTGCAGAATGTTGAACAACACTACGGCGACAGCCGCTCCGTCTGCGAGCCCGCAGCCGTCACGCATGAAATCCGTTTCGACAAAAACGATATTCCCGAGCCCGAGCTGCGCCGCCCGACGCGCCGTCGTGTCCAGCATCGCCTGGTCGACGTCGATCGCATGGACCGTCCCGTTCGTGACCGCAGCCAGCGGTATCGTGAAAGTCCCGTAGCCGCAGCCAAATTCGACGATATCGCCCGTCTGGTGCCCGAGGCCGAGTTTCTCGATCACCAACGGCGGGTCGAAGTACGACTCCCATTGCGCCAGCTCGGGCATTTCGCTCTCGCGGACTTTCATGTCTCCCCACCCAGCCCCGGAACTTCGCAGTACTGATCGAGTTCGATAACCTCGTGTACGGCGATATTGCCATGCGGCCCTGCGCACCACGACGGCATGACCATCGTGTACAGGCCCGGTCCGCCTGCCGTCATGACCAGAATGTTACGCGCATCGCGCACGGCCGGGATCATCGCCTCGTCGCCAACGAGCATGCGCGGATTCAGCGCCTCCAGCGCTGCGCGGGGGGTCACCGCCAGTGCGGCGAGTTCATCCTGGATCCGCTCCCGGGTGTAGCCGGCGCCCGCCATCACTTCGGCGTGCTCCGGATTGAGCACGACACACACGGCCGCCCGCCCGCCGAGATGCGAATTGTTGCTGCCCGGGTTCGCGATCACGGCGGCAACGGTTTTGAGCCAGCGCTCGGCCGATGTCGGATCGTCCGCGTCGCCGGTGAACAGCACGGAATGCGGCGCTTCCGTGCCGAGTACGGTCACGACGCTCTGCGATGCCTCGTAACCGAGACTCGTGTGCAGGGGCGGGAACGGCGAGTGCTCTTCGTCTTCGGCAATACAGAACGTGAACTTGCCCGGATGGCCGTGCAACGCCATATCGGATTCCCCGGGGCGTGCGCCGCCAATATTGATCATCGCCAATCGCATCGCGCGACCGATGGATGCATTCGCGCGATGACCGGGCCCCATGGCGCCGAACCCGCCGGAAATGCCACCGCACCCGTCGCGCGCCGGGCCGTTGACGATGATCAGCGGGGCAATGCAATGCGTCGTCCCCTGCATCTCCGCCAAATCAAAGGCCTCCTGGCAGATCGCCCGGATCGCGGCGACGACGACCGGCATATGATCCGGCAGGCAACCTGCCATGACCGCCGCGACGGCGATGTTCTCGACCGTGGCGGCACCACGCTGCGGGCCCATTTCACCGACGACGATATCGGCGTCGAGTCCGCTCGCGAGCACCATGCGTTGTACCCGTTCCGGCGTCGGAATAATCACCGGCAGGCCATCGGTGCACCGCGCCGCATGCAGTTGCTCGAGCGCCGCGTTCTCATCTACGGCTGTCATCAGGCTGCTCATCCGACAGACAGCCTGCGCAAAACCTCTTCACTGACCTCGGCGGCGAGTTCATCCATCGCCGCGCGACCAATGCCGGCGACGGGATGTGGTAACTCAACCCTGGGAACGGCGGGCATACCCTCGGCGCTCGCGACGAAATTACCCTGGGGCCAGAATTCGGAAGTCACCAGCGCGACCGCCGGTAACCCGGTTCGCGCAATCGCAATGCCGTCACGCACGGTGCCGGAAGTACAACTGCCTCAATGACCATACGCGGCAATCGCGGCGCTACACTCGGTTCTAATCTGTTCGAGCATTTCCGCGTTCGCCGGTATCGACGCATTACGTTTGTTGTAGTGTCTGAAAGTCGCTCCGGGCAGCCGCCCGGCGAGAGCGCCTTCCATCGCTTCGAGGAACGTGTCGGAGTCCGGAAAACCGTTCGCGAGCAAGCCGACAACCTGCGGCGCGGAGAGGTCGGCGCGCGGTTCGTACGGCTCGGCCGGGGTCAGCGGTTCGGCTCTGGGGTCATGAAACTCTACGGTCATCGCGGATCACCTCGCTGGAAGAACAACTAGCATAGGAAATCCGCCGCTGCGGGGAAAGGCGCAGTGGCCTGACGAGGGGCGATGCTACACTAGCCGGCACTGAAATCACCCGGACCCCGCGCCGAACATGGAAGAACTGCAAGCCACCGCCTTTATCGACTGCGACCACCCGTCCGTCGCTGCCTATGCGCACGCCAACGTCACCGAAGGTCACAGTCCGCGTGAAAATGCCGTGCAGCTTTACTACGCGGTGCGCGACGACTTCCGCTACGACCCCTATACCATCGATCTGAGCGTCGCCGGCCTCCGTGCGAGTCATGTGCTCGAGAGCGGGCGCGGATGGTGCGTGAGCAAAGCCAATTTGCTCGCCGGGTGTTGCCGCGCGACGGGGATCCCGGCGCGCCTCGGTTACGCCGATGTACGGAATCACCTGTCCACCCAGCGCATGCGCGAACACATGGGTACGGATTTGTTCGTGTGGCACGGCTATACGGACATACTCCTCGACGGAACGTGGTTCAAAGCGACCCCGGCATTCAACGTCGAACTGTGCGAAAAATTTCGCCTGCACGCGCTGGAATTCAACGGCTCGGAGGATTCCATTTATCACCCGTTTGATCTCGACGGGCGTCAGCACATGGAATATGTGAAGTTTCATGGTGCGTTCAACGACGTTCCGCTCGAAGCCATGACCCAGGGAATGAACGAGGCGTACCCCGACATGATGGAGTCGCTCGTACAAGGCGATTTCGATACCGAGGTTGAGCAGGAAACGAACGCCTGAATTCCGCATGACCACCGCCGACCTGTGTTATCTGCCGGCGTTGGAACTCGCGCGGCTCATTGCCGCACGGGAACTCTCTGCGGTCGAACTCGTCGAGACCTTACTCACAAGAATCGAGACCCACAATGACAGCCTGAACGCCTACATCACGGTGGCCGCCGACCAGGCTCGTGAAACGGCCCGAGCCGCCGATCGCGAAATCGAAACCGGAAACCCCATCGGTCCACTGCACGGCGTCCCCGTTGCGATCAAGGATTTACTGCACACCCGGGGGATCCGGACGACCGGCGGCTCGCTCGTCTACGAGAACTTCACGCCATCCGAAGATTCGATCGTGGTCGCCCGTTTGCGCGATGCGGGCGCGATCATCATCGGCAAGACGAACACGCCGGAGTTCGGGTTCAAGAGTACGACCGAGAACCGGCTCATCGGTCCGACCCGTAATCCCTGGGATGCAACGAAAACCGCCGGCGGTTCGAGCGGGGGTGCGGGCGCGGCGACGGCAGCCGGACTCGCGCCGTTATCAATCGGCACGGATGCCGGCGGTTCGATTCGGACCCCCGCGAGTTTCTGCGGCATTTTCGGCCTCAAGCCGACGTTTGGCCGCGTACCGGCCGCGCCGGCATTCGGTGGCGCCCGCTCGATTTCTCATACCGGTCCGATGACCCGGACAGTCCGTGACGCCGCGTTGATGCTCGATGTGATCGCGCGCGCGAGCGAGTACGACCGGCGCAGCGTACCCGGGGCCGAGCCGATATCGTTCGTGGACGCGCTCGCGACGAATCCCGACGACTTGCACATCGGCTGGAGCGCGGATCTCGGTTTCGCCCCCGTCGACCCGGAAATCGCGCGACTAACCACAGCCGCGGTCACGGCATTTTGCGAACTCGGCTGGCAGGTCACGCCGGCAGACCCGGCCTTCACCGATCCGATCGATGCATTCAATACGATCATCAGAGCGGAAAATTACATCGCGACCGCCCCACTGCTGGCCGCGCACGGCGATGCGCTCGATCCCGCCCTGCGCGAATTCACCGAAAACGGCCGCGACATCAGTGCCACGGATTACCTCGCGGCACAAGCCGAACGCGATGCGATGTGCCGCGCGCTCGCCGGGTACTTCGAACAATACGATCTGCTGGTCACACCAACCCTCGCTGTGCCACCGCTCACGCTCGGCGAGCGGCCGGCGGAGATCGACGGTCGCGAGATTCATTCGATGAGTTGGCTCGGCTTTACCTACCCGTTCAACCTTGGAGGCAATCCGGCGGCGAGCGTGCCATGCGGTTTCACCCAATCAGGTTTGCCCGTTGGTTTGCAGATCGTCGGGCCCCGCTTCAGTGATGCCCGCGTACTGCAGGCCAGCGCCGCATTTGAACGCATCTGCCCGTGGGCGCACCACCGGCCACGGTTGAGCGCTTAACCAAATCGGGATCGTTGTTTCAATGCATACCCCGGCCGGGGTGCACAGATCTAGTTAATCAGAACCCAATCGTCGCCGTGGCGGGCAGCCCGTTCGTCGGTGACGAGCTTGAGCAGGTGTGCGAGCAGGGACTTTGCGGCCATCGGGTGCAACGATTTATCCACGTCGTCGTAGACGATCGGAAGAATAGCCTCCAGCGGGCACGGCCCGGCAGTTGCAAGCGCATCGGCAACCTTGCGCTCCCGCTTCAGCCGATGGGCGATGAGATGATCGATTTCCGCGCCCGGATCGCCGATGAGTCCGCCATGGCCCGGCGCCATGTGGCGCAAACCGTAGGTCCGCATCCGCTCGAGCGAGCTGATGTAGTGCGCCATATCACCCGCCGGCGGAATGATCACGACGGTCGATCCGCCCATCACGTGATCGCCGGTCAACAGGATGCCGTCTTCTTCGAGCAAATAGCACACGTGATTCGACACGTGGCCCGGTGTCAGAACGGCGCGCAGCGTAAATTCATCGGTGCGTAGAATTTCGTCATTGGCGACAGCCCGGGCGTCGACGAATGTCGGATCCTGAAAGCCGTCGTTCTCGATGATGTTGCCGACGAGTTCCGCACCGGTCGCCTCAGCCACCGCTTGCGCGGCCGGCGAATGATCGCGATGCGTATGGGTGACGAAGATCCAGCGAAGTTTGTCGCCGACAACGTCGATGAGCGCCTCGACATGCGCGTCCATCAGCGGCCCCGGATCGACCATCGCAATCTGTTGCGAACCGACCAGGTAAGTATTCGTCCCCGGTCCGGTCATCGGCCCCGAATTCGGAGCCGTGACCCGCCGCAGTCGCGGCGTCAGAGTGACGGGGACGCCGTAGGGAAATTCGTTGTCATTTTCCATCGGGCGTCACCGGCAATGCGGACGTGGCTCAGGCATCCACCGCATCGAAGAAGCGAATGCTCGGATCGGCCGACGTCATGGCGCCGAGTTGATCCAGCACACCCGTTTCAGCGCGCCATGCGAGGTATTTTTCGTATTTCGCACGCGATTCCCACGACTCGATGAGGACCAGGTTGCCCGGCTCATCCTGATTTTCTACCACATCAACGCCCTGGCAGCCGTCATAGGCACGGGTGTCGGGCAGGATTTGCTTGAACGCACCTTTTGCAGTGTCGATCATGTCGGACTTCAGTTTGATTTCCAGAACTACGGTACAGGCCATTGGGCTCCTCCAGTCGTCATTGTTGTATCAAAGAGGCGCGATGGTAGCGTCCGTACCGGCGAATGTATACGGGTCGGACTTCGCCGCAGCGGCGACGCATCACCGGCTGCGGCTGTCCCCACCACACCCGCAGCGACTACAATCAAGTGGCGCGACAACGTCCCGCGCCCGGATGGCCGCGCGCGTGCCGTGCATCCGATCCACGGCACCGGTAACCGGGACCACAGCAAGCCTCACTTTGGAGTATCGATCATGAAAGTTCTCGCCTTCGCCCTGCTCGTCATCTTCTGCGCCGATGCGTCCGCGGGCCCGCTTGCGGTCGGTGATGAAGCACCGGGTTTCGTCCTCGAAGGGTCCGACGGACAGACTCATCGGCTCGCCGATTATCGCGGCCGTTACGTCGTCCTGGCCTGGTTCCCCAAGGCTTTCACCGGCGGCTGAACCGCTGAATGTGTAGCGCTCCGTGAGAGCGCCGAGGCGATAGGCCGCTACGACGCGCAGCTGTTCATGGCGAGCGTCGACGATATTGCAAAAAATACGGCTTTCGCGCAGAAAAACGCCGCGACGTTTCCGATTCTGAGTGACGCCACGAAGGCAACCGCGGCGGCTTACGGGGTCCTGCGTCAGGCGGGGTACGCCGGCCGGGTGACGTTTTACATCGACCCGACGGGGCACGTGGCGGCCATCGACAACGACGTCGAACCGCTCAGGGCGGGGGCCGAGTTAATCAGTTATTTCAAAGATTTAGGGGTAGCGGCCCTGGATTAGGCGGGCACCGGCCGGCACGCATTGCGGAAAAAATAAGTGCGACAACATCCCTGTCATCGCAAGGTCTGTGCAGACAGATGAGATTGTTAAAAATTGTAACAACCCCTCTCCCGACAGACACTGCCCGGGTTCGCAAACTGTGACCTGGGACTCTATTTCCGGCGCAATTGCCGGCAATCGCTACAGACGAGACATCCACTCGGCAGTTGCGCGCCCGATTTCGACCGGACAATCTTCCTGGATGTAATGCAGTCCACGACCCACGAATACGGTCTCGCAATGAGGCAACTGCGCTTCGCACCAGCGCGCCGTCTCGGCGGTAACCAGTAGCCCCGGATCGGTATACAGCAGTAACTTCGGCAGGTCCGTTTCCTGCAACCACCGCATGTATGCCTGTTGCATGTCGTTAATCGCCGCCGGCTCGCCGCCAATGCACAGGTTCTGCGGGAACTTGCACAAAATCCGGCGCGATTGCGGGTCGCGCCAGGGTTCGCGGTAGGCGTCGTGCTCGGCCGCCGACATCGTCCTCACGGTCAGCGCCGGCAGGACCGCCTCGATGAACAGGTTCTCGTCGACCATCATGTGCTCCGCCGTTTCCTGCGACGAGCGCAGGGCCTGGAAGAACCCGCGCGTATCGTCGTCGAACGAATCGTAGCCTGGCACCGGAAACAGTATCGCTTCCATGAACGCGATGCCGCGAACGTTCTCCCGATGGCGCATGGCGTAGTGAAAACCGAAAAACGAGCCCCAGTCATGGATGACGAGCGTGATGTTCTCTAGACCGAGCTGCTCGATAAATGCATCGAGATAGCGAATGTGATCCGTCATTTCATAAGCGATATCGGGTTTGTCCGACATGCCGTAACCAATCAGGTCGGGCGCGATCAGCCGGCCGCGCCCCTCGAGTTCCGGCATCACGTTGCGCCACAAGTAAGACCACGTTGGCTGTCCGTGGAGGAACACGATGGGATCGCCCTCGCCGCTTTCCACGTAGTGCATGTTCGATCCCAGCACGTCGATCGTGTGTGAGGCGTAGTTAAAGTCGGCCGGTTTCGTGAACGTCATCGTGTGGTTCCTCCGGGGGCATCGCAGAGCACGGGTCGAGCGTGCACGGTTATCATCCCATCAGAAAACGATGGGCAGTTCGAGATGCGTTTCGTAGATGAAATCGCGGTGCGCGAGCAACGCCGGGGTCAGCGCCGCGGCAATTCCCGGATCCGAATTACCGTACGTCCCGGGACCGCGAAATCCGGTCCACATCGGACACAGGTCTTCGGGCAACGGGTCGAGTATTCCACAACACGTCGACCAGTAAATATCGAGCGCGGAGAGCGTGTCGCCAATAAGATAGCGACTCCCGGCCGCGTGCTGCTGCGCAAGCCGGGTGTTCATCGTCGTGACGATCTCCACGACCCGCGCGTTCGCCGCCGTGGCGACGGCCTCATTGTACCCGTACTTCTGGCCGAGAAACGCCCACAACTCGCGTTCGGGACTGTCCGCCGGAAGCCCCTCCAGCGGCCCGGCGACCATTGTGAGCCGCTTGTTGTAGGCGAGGCCATTTTCGCCGAGCAATTCGTTGGCCAGTCCGAACATGAGCACCCGGTCATTGATAGCGGCGGGTATCAGGCTCGGTTCGGGGGCCAGGCGTTCGGCCAGATAGAGTTGATCGTTCCACTGCGCGCGCGGCCGCTCGTCGTTCCAGATCACAACCGGCGCGCTCGACTGGGATGTCCAGTCATACAGCTCGGACTGGGAATCGGCCATACCGAACTGAAGGTCCGAGGCGCCCTCGTCGGAACTGCACACGCGGACGTAGTCGAGCCCTTTGACGTGGAAAATGCCTTTGGACGCTTCGTGCCATGGCCCGGGGATTGGAAAAGCGCCGAGCACGATGCGCAGGCCCGACATGGCGCGCGCCTGCCTTATCGGAACGTACGCCAACTTGATATCATCCACCTCTATCGTCATGTCATCGCTCCGGGTCACCCGCACAGCAGTATAAGCCCAAATGTGCGTGGCCAACGGCCGGGGGACGACGACCGGACCGACCAGGGTCTGACCTCGATCACGTCCCGTTCAGGTTCAATAGCGTATCGTGTCGGGTTCGCCCGGCGCCGTAAACAGACGAAATCGCGCAACGCGTGCGCCGCCCAATCGAGTAACAGGAGTAAATCGAACAATGAAATGGCTAATTGGCTCGGTCGCCGCCGCAGTGATTTTGATCATTGCCGCCGTCGTCATAATCCCGATGGTCGTCGACCCCAACGATTACAAGGATGAAATCGTCGCCGCGGCGAAGAAAGCAACGGGCCGCGATCTCGGTATCCGCGATGACATGGAACTCGAGGTATTTCCGAACCTCGCGATTCGCCTCGGCGGTGTCACATTGAGCAACGCGAACGGATTCGAGGCCGAAAATATGGCCGCCGTCGAAGAAGTCGACTTACGCGTCGCGTTGATGCCATTGCTCTCACGCAGTCTAGAAGTCGATACGGTCGTCATCCGCGGACTCGAACTGAATCTCGCCGTGGCGAAGGACGGCCGCACGAATTGGGAAGACCTCGCCGGTGACGGGGCGAAAAAAGATGCCGCCGAACCCGCGGACAAATCCGCGGCGCAGGACGTAGCCATCCAGGTGCAGGGCATCAAGGTCGCCGATGCGCGCCTCGTGTGGGACGACAAAAAGGGCGGCAAGCATTACGAACTCGCGGGACTCAACTTTGAAACCGGCAAAATTGAAATCGGCGAAGCCATCCCCGTGTCACTCGGTTTTACATTGACCAGCGCAGCGCCGGCACAGACGTTCGAAGTAACCCTCAACAGCGACATCACCGCAAACGAGGACATGAACCGGTTTGACTTGGCAGGTCTTGTTGCGACGCTCGCGGCTGCGGGGGAAGGACTGCCGGGTGGCGGCCTCGAGATCGGGCTGAAGTCCGATATTTCACTCGATAACGCAGCCGGGACCGTGGCCGTGTCGAACCTGGTCCTCACCGGGCCGGACCTCGAACTAAGCGGAAACCTTGATGGCAAGGGGCTGAACAAGGATCCGGCGTTCAGCGGCGCCTTCAAGCTCGCGGAATCCAATCTGAAACAATTAATGGCGCTCGGCGGGTCTGTACCCGTGACCGCCGATCCCGCGGCCCTGACCCGCGTGAGCGCTGAATTCGGGGTCGCCGCCTCGGCGACGAGTGCGGCACTGAAACCGTTTGCCGTGAACCTCGACGATTCCAAATTTACCGGTGACTTTACGGTGAAGTCGTTCGACGGACCCGCGCTGCGCTTCGCGTTGCAGCTCGATCAAATCGATGTCGATCGTTACCTGCCGCCAAAATCCGACGAGGAAACTCCGACCGAGACAGCTCAGGCACCGGCCTCGGAAGACCCGTTGGCGGCGCTGCGGCCGCTCGACCTTGCCGGCACCGTGAATATCGGTGCACTCAAGATCGCAAACCTGAATACGACAAACATCGCCATCACCCTGAAGAGTGCCGGCGGCGTCCTCGACATCAATCCGATCGCCGCTGCTCTGTACGACGGGAAAGTCGGCGGCAGTATACGGGTTGATGCGAGCAAGCCGACCCCTCGTATTGCGATTAAAAACGCGTTGCAGAATATCCAGATCAATCCATTGCTGAAGGATTTCTCGGACAATGAAAAACTCGCCGGCAGCGGGAATGTTGACGTCGACCTGCAGATGCAGGGACTCGATCCCGAGCGAATCAAGCAGTCGCTGAACGGTCGTGTTGCCGTCTCCCTGAACGACGGGGTGTACAAGGGCATCGACGTGATCAAAACCATCTGCTCCGTCGGGACCAAGCTCGACTCGTTACTGAGTGGCGCGACCGGCGAGCTGAACCAGTCCGGAGATACGGCGTTCTCGGCCATGTCGACGTCGGTCAATTTCGTTAACGGTGTCGCTTCGAGCGACGACCTTGACGTGAAATCACCGCTGCTGCGGGTCACCGGCGGCGGTGGCGCCGATCTGAACAAAGAGACGCTCGACTATCTCGTCAACGCTGAACTCGTCAGCGCCTGTGAAGGGCAGTCGGGCGCCGCCGCGGATCAGCTGGTCGGTGTGCCGCTGCCGATACGCGCAAAAGGCACGTTCAGCGAGCCTAAGATTTCACCCGACTGGGCGACCCTCGGCGCGGAACTCGCGAAATCCGGGGTCAAGGACAAGGCGCAAAACCTGCTCAAGGACACGCTGAAGATTCCGGGACTCGGAGCCGCTACCGGCGAGGCTGCGGGCGAGACCGCAGGGGAAGCCGCCGGTTCGACGACCAAGGATGTCGGCGGCGCGCTGAAGGACGGACTCAAGAAACTGTTCTGAGAGAACCGGTGGGCGGGCTGCCGTGTTACCACGGCGTCCGCACTTCGATGACTTCAGGCCGTCACCATGACCGGGCGCTCGTGTACGCGCGGCCCTGAAATCAGCGGCGTGACGGCGTCGGCCGGTTGCGGACGGGCGAGGTAGTACCCCTGGCCGAAATCGCAGCCGAGTTCGCTCAACGCGCGCACGGTTTCGACCGATTCAATTCCTTCCGCGACGGTGCTCGCACCGATGCCCTGGGCGAGTCTGACGATGCCGGAGACGATGGAATAGTCCCGGCCACCCTCGGCCACCTGCTCAACGAACAGGCGATCGATTTTCAGTTCCGTCACCGGGAAGTCTCGCAGGTAGCGTATGGACGTGTAGCCTGTGCCGAAATCGTCGATCGAAATGCCAACGCCGTGCTCGGCCAACAGCCGCAGGATCTGTGCCGAGCGATCGTAACTGATCAGGCTGGCGGTTTCCGTGATCTCGATAATCAGGTCTTCGGGCGGCACCTCGTATCGTTCGAGCATGTCCTTGATGTGGGCGACAAAGCCAACCCGATCGAGCGACTGCGCGGAAATATTGACCGACATTTTCAAGCGGTATCCGTCGCGTCGCCACGCGGCTGCCTGGGCCAACGCCTGGTGGAAAACGATGTCGGTAAAATCGAATATAAATTTGCTGCGCTCGAGTATCGGAATGAACCTGTCCGGCCCGATTTCGCCGAGCACTGAATGCTGCCACCGCGCGAGTGCTTCCACCCCGACCATGGTGCCGCTGCCGAGCCGGAATTTCGGTTGGTAATGCAGCTGCACCTGATCAGGCTGCGCGAGACGCGGAATCTCCATCGATATCGTCGCGTTCTCGTGCACCGGCGCGTCGTCGGCGCCACTGAAGACCGAGAACCGGCGAGCGGATTGTTTCGATTCGTACATCGCCTGGTCGGCGTGCGCCATCAGCATTTTTGCTTCGCGCCCGTGCTGCGGGTACGTCGCAATACCAATCGACGCGTCGACTTTAATCATGCGGTTATCGAGCTTGATTGGCTCGGCCACGGCGTCGGCGATTTTCTGCGCGACGACGACGGCCCCGTCGATAGAACCGGTCAGGATGATGGAAAACTCGTCGCCGCCGAGGCGGGCATAGGTATCGGAGCGTCGGGCCAGCGCTAACAGGCGCTCACCAATGACCTTCAGTACCATGTCGCCGGCGGCATGACCGAGCGTGTCGTTGATCGATTTAAACATGTCGAGGTCGAGCATCATCAACGCGAACGGTTCCCCGGTCCGGTCCGAGAGCCGGATGCGTTGGTCGAGCCGATCGATGAACAGGCGCCGATTCGGCATCCCGGTCAGTTCATCGTGCATGCTCTGGTGTTCGAGCGCTTCTTTGTACTCGATATCGGCAACCGCAAATTTGTGCTCGGCAACGGCGGTTCTGATGGCCTGTTCGAGACTCTTCGCGTCGAGATGATCCTTGCTGATGTAATCGTTGATACCAAGCTTCAATGCCTTGACGGCGATTTCCTCGCTGCCGACGCCGGTTAGCAAAACGAGCGGGACGAAGAAGCCGGGAGATTTTTCGCGCACGTGGGACAGCATTTCGAACGCCGTACCGTCGCCAAGATGGTAATCGAGGATCGCACAGTCGATATCGCCGTCGAGAAGCCGATCGGCACCTTCGGAAATACTCTTGGCCTCGAGCACCTTGACGTCGAGACCGGTTTTTGCGCTGAGCCGGCAAACAACTTCGCGGCCGACGTCATCATCGTCAACGACGAGGAGCTGCAGTGGCCCGCTCATCAACAGCGCCCGACATCGTTGGTCGACAGGCAGTGTCGTGCTATGGGTGCGCCTGGCGGAACGTGACGCAACAGCCTTGTCCGGCGGGCTTCGGCATGCGCGAATCCTGTCAGCGTCACTGTGACCTCCGAGTCTATTCCTGTGGCCAGTTACGCGGCCACTTAAAACGAAATCGCGTCCCCCTGTCTGTTATCGGCGATTCGATTTCGATACTTGAACCGACCGTGTTGAGAATCCGCTTGACGATCGCGAGACCGCTGCCGCTGCCCGGCTTGCCGGACTCGGGATCGAGGCGCTGGTACATCCTGAAAATGCGCTCGTGATGTTTCCCTTCGATGCCGGGACCATCGTCTTCGACCGCGACGGTGATGTCGTCGGGGCCTGATTCGAAGGCAACGGTGATGCAGCCGGTTCCGCGCCGGTCATGGTGCACAGCAGCATTTGCAACGAGATTGCGCAATACCGTTTCGAGCGCCACTGCCGAACTCGCGAACGGCTCGCCGACCGTGCCGGAGACGTTATAAACAAATTCGCTCAGGTCGACTTCGAACGATAGATCCTCGGCCATGCGGATCGGATCGACCGCGACGAGATCGGCATTCTGTTGCCCGGCGCGGGAGTAATCGGCAAGGCCTTCGACCAGCCCGCCGAGCCGTTGGGCACGCGCCTGTAGCCGGTCGATGTTATGCGCGACGGATTCGGGCACATCTGCCGGCAAGTCGTCGATGATCCACTCGGTCAGGTGCTGAATCGAACGCAACGGTTCCTTCAGATCATGGGCCGCGATGTAATTGAATTGTTCGAGGTCTTCATTGGCAAGCTGTACCGCGCGAGTTCGCTGCTGCAACGCGAGGCTCATATGCTTACGCTCGGTAATATCGGAAATGTACCCGTGCCACAGGACTGTTCCGTCGTTTTCCGGGGCTCGCTGCGGGTTCGCAACGCCATGGAGCCAACGTTCATTGCCGTCGGCATCGACGACCCGGTATTGATGATCCCAACGCGCGAGATCGTCCGCCGACGCCTGGATCGTTCGCATGACCTCATCCCGGTCGTCCGGATGCAGCCTTGTGAACACGATCGCCGCATCTTTCGCGGCTTCTTCGGGCGTCACGCCATAGACATCGCGGATACCATCACTCGCGTAGGGAAATCGTGCGCTGCCATCGGGCGAGAGTTCAAATTGATACACCACGCCCGGAATAAGACCGGCGATACGCTCCTGGCGCTCGCGCGATTCCCTGATTTCGCGCTCGCGGAGTTTCATCTCTGTGATATCGTCGTGCGTCCCAATCATCCGCCTCGGCGTACCGTCGGCGCCGCGGGTGACGATCTTGCCCCGGTCGAGAATCCACTTGATGCCGCCATCCCGCGTGCGTATCCGGCATTCCGCCCGGTATTCCTCGGTTTTACCTGCCAGGTGATCCGCGATGGCCGCATCACTGGCGGCGAGGTCTTCGGGCAGCGCCAATGAGCGCCACGTCTCGATCGTCGGCTCGAGGTCGCCCGGCTCGTAACCGATCATGCGTTTCCATTCGGGCGAGAAAAACACCTTGTCCGTCAGCAGGTCCCAATCCCAGACACCGAGTTCCGATCCGCGTAGTGCCTGCTCCCAACGCGTTTCGGTTTGCACCAATTCGTCGACTGCCTCGTGTTGCGCCGTCGTATCCCGATAGATCCCGACCATGAGTGGTGCGCCCGGATCATCCGACCAGTCGACCACCCGGCCACTCGACAGGATCCAGCGGTAGGCACCTGATTTGCGACGCAAACGAAATTCGCACTCGAAGCGGTCGAGCGTTCCTTCAAGGCAGGTCCGCACTTGTGCCTGGACACGTTCCCGGTCCTCGGGGTGCAGTATTTCGAACCATGCCGTACCGCTGGACAATTCACCGGGCGAATAGCCCATCGAATCGACCCAGCTCCGGGTGAACTCCACCCAGTCGTCGGTAAAGTCCCAGAACCATAACGTATCGCCGAGTTGCTCGAGCAGGCTTCGCCACCGCTGCGCGCGATCGAACCAGCGCAGCCGGCTCGTTGAATCACCGACCGGTTCCGTAAACGTTGTAATGAATCCGCTGCGTTGGCCAAACGCCACAGGCGTAATCATGGCGATACTGTCGAACGTCGTACCGTCTTTTCGCAATCCGCGAACGGGGTAGGATTTCTCGCGCGCCGACTCGGTCAGGCCGGTCGACAAACGCTCGAACCAGGACCGATCCGTTGCGTCCTCTCCCGGTTCGACGAGTTCACTGAAACCGAGATTCGGAAATTCGGATTCGCCGTAACCGAACAGCGCCCGTGCCCGCAGGTTGCTCGCACTGACTTTTCCGCCCGCCCCGACCACGAGAGTGCCCGAATGCAGCGCGTCGCTGCCCGGAACCGGTTCGGCGGCTGCAGGCTTGAGTAAAGCTATCGTTTTTGCCACTGGTTCTCTCGCCAGCTGTGTATTTGGGGGTGCCTGAACGGGTTATAGCGACCCGGCTGCGGTATAAGTTTAGAGCTTTGCCGACAGGATGCGGCCGAGTTCAGATTGACGGGGGAAACTGCACGACGCGCCAGTACGCGTCGATCATCGTTACCATGTCGAGAAACCCTTCATCGAGCCTGGTTTTTACGACGTAGCCTGCGACCTGGTGCCCGTAGGCACTCACCTTGTCGGCGTCGCGGTCCGAGGTGCTCAGGACGAATACGACGGTATCGGCGATAGCGGGATCGGCGCGCAGTTCGGCGAGGAACTCCAGGCCGTCCATACGCGGCATGTTCAGATCGAGCAGCACGAGATACGGTCGCGCGAGGCGCTCGGTACCGTTCGTACCGCGGAGCCGGTCGAGCGCTGCGATACCATCCGTGACCGTGACGATGGGGTTCGCGATCTTGCAGCGCCGAAATGCCCGTTCCACCGCTTCTGCATCAACATCATTATCTTCGACCACGAGCACGGTCACTGTCTCGCCCGGCACCATATTCCCCCTCCCTGCGGATCATTGTCTCTTTCAATGTCAGCGCACGGCGTCGTGCGAGACGGTTAGCGCCATGCAAATGCCGGCTGTTCGTAATGCGCTACCCTGGTATCCCGTCCATCGATGCAGACTTCGCGGAACTGGTACAGGATAGCCGCGGTTGGCGCTGCGATCCAAGTGTCACCGACCGGCATCCGCAGAACCGGTTCGCCGTCGCTCTCATCCTGATCGAGCATCGGCGCGTCGCCACGCATAAATTCTGTGACCGGAATGCGATGTATGGAATCGACTTCGTGTTCGTTTGCCACGAGTTTCCGTTGCGGACCAATCCAGACGACAACCGGGGTCATGATGAACCCCGAACGGGTGATGAAATCGTCGAGCCGGCCGATCACGGCCTCCATCGACAAATCGAGACCGACTTCCTCGTGCATCTCGCGCAAGGCGGCCTGCTCCGGAGTTTCGCCGTCGTCAATCCGTCCGCCCGGCATAGCCCACTGCCCCGGGTGGTTACGGAGTTTCGACGAACGTTTCGTGAGCACGAGCGAGGCGTGCGACTGCCATTCCCTGAAGCTTGGCATGCCGTTCAGGTCGGCGCCGTAGCCGCCGTCAGTCACTGCGACGGCAACCGCCGCGCTACGTCCTTCGTGTGCGGCCGCGGCCCTCACTTCGAAACGCGTGAGATGGTTGGTGATCCGGTCTTTTAAGGTTTCGTCGCATTCCATCGCATTCGAACATGTCACAGAAGGGGCATGGTTGCAAAATGCGTAACGTTCACGCCGGGATCTGGCCAATAACGTGAACGTCGCGTTGCGGGAAAGGAATGGAAATTCCCGCGGCGTCAAATTCTTCCTTGACCGAACGCGTGACGTCCCAGTACACCGTCCAGTAATCCGCCGCGCGCACCCACGGACGAACAATGAAATCGACCGAGGATTCCCCGAGCGTGTGCAACTTAATCGTCGGCGCGGGATCGCCGAGTACGAGTTCGTGCGCATCTATGATCGCGCTCAGCACGGCCTCGGCGGCCGCGACATCGTCCGCGTAGCTGATGCCGAAGGTCAGGTCGACCCGCCGATTCGATTCGGCATTGACGTTGCGTATGACATCGCCCCATATCTTGTTGTTCGGCACGACGAGTTTCTGGTTATCGAAGGTCACGATCGTTGTGGACACGAGATTCATTTTCTTGACCTTGCCATTCACGCCGGCGGCTTCGATCGTGTCATCGATGTCGTACGGTCGATAAAACAGAATCATCATGCCTGAGGCGAAGTTCGACAACGTATCCTGCAGCGCAAATCCGACGATGAAACCTGCGATGCCGAAACCCGCCAGTACCGGCCCGAGGCTGACCCCGATTTGCGACAACGCAATGAGTATCCCGAACAGGAACACGAGGTTTGCCGTGAGCTTGACGAAAAACGCCTGCATCAGATTCGATAATGGCATCGCGGCTCTGGCCAGCGCCCGACGCATCACTCGCGCGGCGAATTTGCCGAGCACGCGCGAAGCAACAATGATGGCCAGGAACACGATCAACCGGAATACCCACCCCGGACCGCGTTCGAATACCGCGGTACGAACCCGCGTCATCCACTCGTCCGCCAGGCCCGCCAGGACACGCGTATCGAGCAAATCTCCCGAAATGACCCCGGTCGTACGAAACAATGTCTGCACGTAGTCGGTGGCGTCGAGCCCGCGCGCCTGCAGCAGTTCTATCGTATCGCCGAGACTGGTCTTGAGGCGACGACGCCGTTCCCCAAGGATGGCGACATCCTGCTCCAGCGTCGCCTGCCGCGCCTCGCCGGCACTTGCAAGTTGTTCGGAAGCTGATGCCAGGCGAAGTTGCGTCGACTCGATGTCGTCCGCAAGCCGCGCCGCGCGTTTGCGCAGGTGCTCGTCGAGCGCTGTGGCAGCATCGTCGGAATTGAGACCGAGAGTGGCGGCACGTTCTGCGTTGCGGACATTCTCGCCGAGCAGCTTTGCGAGCAGGTTGTCGTAATCACGCAGGCGGTATTCCAGGTCCATCTTGCGCGATACGTCTGCCGCCTCGAGGCGTTCGCGCACTTTGTCGATCCGGATCCGGACTTCGGTCGCGAGGGCATCGAGGTTCGCGAACTGGCCGGTGACATAACCGCGAACCCGCTCGGCGTTTGTCGACGACCCACCAGGGTCCGGCTCCTCGATCGCTCGGTCGAGTAACTGCCCGACATTGAGTTCACGACGGGTCCTCGCGGTGAACGCGGCAAGGATGTCAAACTCATCTCCAGCGGCGGCCGCGCCGGATGTCTCAGCTCTTATCGCGGCGACCCGGTCGAGCGACGATTCCATCGCCGAGAGCGTCGGAGCCGCGAGTAGCGAGGTCATGAACACGAACATCACGTAAAGCCATCGGCGCGATAGCTCAGGGTTGCCAGCGCTTTGACGGCAGCCAGAGGCGCCTACGGGTCTTGCGTTCGCCACGGGTCAGTCTGCCGCGCCGAGCAACGACAAGGCGCCGTCGACGATCGGAGGACACCAGAAGTAGCCCCCGGTCAGCGGTTGGCTCAGGCGAAAAATGCCATCGACGATCCCGTCGTCCAGTCCTGCCATGCGCCGCATCTGCACTTCAAAAGCATCGAGCGAGCAGCCGAACGCCACGAACATCAGCCCCTCGGCGTTGGCATCCGCCCACGGCATTGATCGCCGTACGACGAACGCTTCCGGCTCGAAGCTCTCCTGCGCCGTGCGTTTCACGTGGGCCGATGCCGGTGCGTCGTCGAGTTCCTCGTTGTCACTCAGACGCCGTCCAATGACGTGATCCTGGTCGGTCTGCCCGAGCGATGCGAAATGGTCGAGATCGTGGCGCCACTGCTGCACCGCGACGAAACTGGATCCATCCGGGATCCCCGCAATGCCGGTTGCTATCGCGGCGGCCTCGGCCGCACCGCCAACAGGATTTTCCGTACCGTCTTCGTAGCCACTGAGATCGCGCCCGCCGCCGGTTTTGAATCCGTCGACGATACTGACGGCATCGAACGCCTCGCCGAGCAATTCTTCAATGGCCCGACCACGATGCAGTATCTCTCCGCGATCGGTACCGCCGATGAAACACCAGACGTCTGTTTGCGTCGACGGCACTTCGCACCCGGGCCCGCTCATATTCGGAAACGCACGCAACAGAGGAACGGACAATCCGAGCAGTTCAACCAGGCCCCGACCGAATCCGATGACCGTGCCCAGTTCCAGCTTTTGCGCCGTCAGTGCAGCGATGGACGGTGCCGGATCGGCATCGCGTTTTAATGTGAATTCGAGATACCGTGCAGCATCGGGCACAGCGTTGAGGATCCCGGGTTGAGAATTGCTCAAGGTCGATTTTCCGTCTGAGTTGAGAACGTCGGCTATGATGGCGCGGCTGATTGCCGCAGGCAACCGCAGGCACTCAGTTCGTGCGCTCTCAGCGAAGGCCGGCGCCAGTACCGTTTCACGGTAAGATTGGCTCGTCGGCGCGGGTCCGCTATGCCGGACGTTGATATCCACCCAACAGGAGCAATAGCGATGGCGTTCGTGAACAAGCGAGTTCTCATAACAGGGTCTACCCGCGGTATCGGCCACGCTCTTGCCGCGCGTTTCGCCGCCGAAGGCGCGCAGGTTGCCATCAATGGACGCTCGCCGGAATCGGTCGCCGCCGCGATCGATTCCCTCGGCAAGGCGCAATCGTTGTGTCCGGCGCCGGGCGATGTATCCACCGCGAGTGGTTGCGAGTCAGTCGTCGGCGCCGCGGTTGCCGGGCTCGGCGGGCTCGATATCCTGATCAATAATGCGGGGACCTACCCCATCGCCTCGATTGCCGACACTGACGAGGCATTGTGGGACGAGACCATCGATGCGAATGTGAAAAGCGCTTTCTTTTGCACCCGCGCAGCGTTGCCGGCATTAAGAGACGGTGGCGGCGTCGTTATCAATCATTCGTCGATCGCGGGGTTGATGGGGTTTGCAAACATCGCGGTCTATTGCGCATCGAAAGCGGCCGTAGCCAATCTCACCCGTTCGATGGCGATGGAACTCGCGCCGGACATCCGGGTTAACTGTATCTGCCCGACAACGGTCGACAACGATATGGGGTGGCAGGGCTTCAACCGGGCGGACGACCCTCAGGCCGCTTACGAGGCATTTGCCGCGGGGAGCAAAATGAAGCGGCTGCCGACTAACGACGACGTCGTCGAGGCGTTCATGTTTCTCGCCTCGGATCGCGCCGGATTTATGACCGGGGTCGCCTTGCCGGTCGACGGCGGCAAATCCGCGGGCGCCTAGTCCGATGCCGGGCCGCTGACACGCCCATACCTTCAATCGACCGCTGCCCGGATCCTTATTCGGCCTCGATCATCTCGCATTGCCGCGTCGGGCCGCCGAATATTTTCTCGCAGTACGCCCGGGTGAGTTCCCGCCCCTGAATTTCCGCGATAACGAAGTCCGCCACTGCGCTGACCTGGCGCTCGTTCAGGTATTTTTTTCCTTGCAGTGGGCGGTTGCCGTCCGCATCGGAAAAGTCTTCGAATGTCATGCCGTAGCAGCGGTCATCGCTGTACGCCTTGCGTTCGAAATAGGGCATGTTCGTTCCCGGACGTCCGCACTTGATCACGGTGATCAATTCATCACGGCTCAGGGTCGTTTTTCGCAGCGAAACCGCGGCGCCGCCGTACCCGGGGCCGCCGTCGCCGTGCCATTTGTGGCAACCGAGGCAATTCGCGCGTTTCGCTGTCGCCAGACCATAGTCGACTTTCTTCACGGGTTCACTGCCAGCCGTCGGTCCCGCCGCAAGACCAGGCCCCGACATTACCAACGCGAGCGACAGGACAATTCCGCACCGCGACAGAGGATATCGGGATAAAAAGCTCACAGGGAAAAGACAAACAGCATCTGGCCGGGTTCAATTTGTTCCAGACCCGGAGTGGCGGCGACAAACCACTTCGGCCACGCGCCGCCGACACCGGCAAGTATCGCCACGTACTGTTTACCGTCGACCGCAAACGTCATCGGCGGCGCGTTGATGCCGGTATTCGTGTGGAAGGACCACAGCGGTTCGAGCGTGTCGGCGTCGAGCGCAAACACCTCGCCATCGGGGCTGCCGGCGAACACGAGCCCGCCCCTGGTCGCAAGCAGGCCGCCGAGCATCGGGTAATGCGTGTCGTGTTTCGCGGCAACCTTGCCGGTATTCACATCCATCGCCGTGACGCTGCCGGTAATCACCGGTCCCATTTTCGGCGCGCCGCCCATCCAGTACTCGCGCGCTTTCCACGCGTTCTTCTGCGGGACGTTCACATGCGAGGCGCAGCTTTCGATCACCGGAATGTAGTAGCGGTTGCGTTCCGGATCGTACGCCGTGGGCGGCCAGTTCTTGCCTCCCATGTTGCCGGGACACGAACTGCTCTCGCGCTGTTCCCGCGAAACCGAAGTCACCGCGTTGTAGCGTTGCACGTCGCTTGCCGGATCGTAGTCGAGCGGCCGCCCGGAATATTTATCGAGACCCGATGTCCAGTTCAGTTGCCGGACAAACGGCGTACCCCACAGAAACTTGCCGTTCGTGCGGTCGATGGCATAGGCGAAGCCATTGCGGTCGGCGTGCAGGACCGCTTTCGTCTGCGTGCCGTGGATCGGGGCATCGACCAGGGTCTGCTCGTTCGCGCCGTCGAAGTCGTAGGCGTCGTTCGGCGTATATTGAAAATGCCACTTGATCGCACCCGTATCGACATCGAGCGCCAGTACGCTGTTCGAATACAGGTTGTCGCCCGGACGGTAAGCGTTGTCCCAATCGGGTGCGGGATTCCCCGTGCCCCAATAGATCGTATCGAGTTCGGCGTCGTAAGATCCGTTAATCCAGGTTGAACCGCCGCCGTGTTTCCATGCGTCGACGCTGTGCGCTTCCGGTCCCGGTTTCCATGTTTCGCTGCCAGGTTCGCCCGGCGCCGGAATTGTATGGGTGCGCCAGTCACGCTCGCCGGCGGCGAGATCCGTCGCGTTCAGCCAGCCCCGGATCCCCAATTCACCGCCCGCCACCCCGGTGATCGCGATATCCTCAATCACGAGCGGCGCAGCCGTGACCACCTCACCCACGGCTGGATCGGCGACTTCGATCTCGGCTTCGATTTCGCCGGTTTCCTTGTCCGTCACGATCAGGCGGCCGTCCAGCGAATGAGAGATCACCTTGTCGCGCCACAGCGCAACCCCGCGGTTGTCGACACCACAACACGTCACGGCGCCGGCCCAGTCGCGATCCGTTTCCGGATCCATTTTCCAGACGAGCTTGCCGTTTTTCCGTACGTCGAGTTTGTAGACACCGCCCCAGCCATCCGTGACATACAGGTACCCGTCTTCTGCCAGCGGTGTCCCCTCGAGACCCGCATGCTCCCAGATTCCGCCACCGCCGACGCCGCCGACAACGTAAGTGAACGCGACCCGAAGGTCTTTAACGTTACTCTTGTTGATCTCCTCGAGACGGGAATAGCGTTGACCATCCAGCGTACCGTGGTGGGTCAGCCAGTTGTGCGGGTGCTGTTCGGCATGTGTGATGGTGTCCCATTCGGTCACGGTGCCGGCGGCCGCGGCCATGCATGCCGCGAGCAGCAAGGTCGCGCAAGATAGGAGTATTCGCATGATTATCGATCCTTGTCCGATACCCGGAGACGCTTGTTAGGGAAGCTCTGAATAAGTCTGGGTCGAGTAGCTTGTGCGCGAAATGTGCGCAATCGAGTTCAGGATATATGAGCGCGTGAGCCGGCTATTGCGAAGCTTCGCAACGCCGGGTCCGTGCATTTCGCGTGCAAGATGCCGAGTCATGACTTGTTCAGAGCTTCCCTAGTCAACGATAGCGGCATGAACGATATCGGCGAGCCGCTGGTGCCGTTCCATCGAATGGCTTTCTTCGAGTAGCCCGGTCGACAGAAAGGCATAGAACATGTCACGTACGGGATCGATAAAGAACGCGGTCGAACCCGCGCCAATGCCACCGTAGGTTCTCGGGGTCGCGAGGGATCCAAACGGCGTCGGGTGGGTGCCTTTGCCGCGCAGGAAGAAACCGAGTCCGAGATACGCCGGAAAAATGGGCCACGTTCTCGATTCGACGGCGTAGGTCCACAAGTCATTTGGCATGCGTCCGGTGTAATTACGCGATGCGAGATCGAGCGTAACGGGCGACAGTATCCTGTTGTCGTCGATAACGCCGCCACCGCGGAGCGCTTCGGCGAAGCGCGCGAAATCGTGCAATGTCGTAACGTAACCGCCCGCCGGAATTTCGCTGTCCGGCCCGAGCGAATTACCGAGGCCTTCGATGAGATCCGCATCGAGCAGACCCGGTGTTCGATCACGCACGACGACCGGGCAAACCCGTCCCTTCAGCGTCTCCGGCAAACCGAGTGCGGTGTCGTGCATGCCCAGCGGCGCGAAAATTTCGTCGGTCATGATTTCACCAAACGAACGTCCGCCTCCGTCGGCACGACGAACCATCTCCGCCATCACGGCATGCGCGGTCAGCACGGAGTATTTGACGTTGTCGCCCGCGATCGTCTCAGGTACGGCAGCGCAGATAGCCGCAACGACTTTTTCGAGATTCGCGGAATCCGCACCTGGCAATGGCGGCGGGTACGGCGGGATTCCGCTCGTATGCGTGAGCAGTTCGTGCAGCGTAATGCGACCCTTGCCCGCTGCTGCGAATTCCGGAATCAGGTCGGCGACCGGCCGATGCAACTGCAGTAGCCCGCGCTCGACATAGGAGAGCACGGCGACGACCGTAAATTGTTTACCGGAAGAGAACGTCACGAGCACATCGCCCTCGCCCAACTTGCGTTCGGTGCCGCGGTCGGCGTAGCCGTGGTGCGAGGCCAGCGCGAGCTGACCGTGTCGTCCCACCGCGATCGCGGCGCCGTCGTAGAGACCCTGTTCGATGTCCTGGTCGATTGCGGTGCCGACGCGCGCGAGGCGCTCGGGATCAAAACCCACGGATTCGGGGTTGGCCGGGGAAAATGTCAAAGTCCCTCTCCTCTGTTCAGTTTGATTACGGGATCATAGAAGCCGACGGGCGCGGCGTCCATGTGCGGCGCGGCGAACCCGACCCGACCCGCATCGCATCGACAGAACATTCGCATCCCGGGATCACCGCGCGAATTTCGTCGCCGCGCCGGGCCCGCCTGATTTCAGTCGTTCTCCGCAGGCGCTTTCGCGTTCGGATAAAACAGCTGCTCGCCGTCGACCTTGAACGCAGCGATAGCCGCTTGCCCTTCCGGGCTCAACAGCCACTCAATGAAATCCTCCGCCGCATCCGCCTTGACGTGCGGGTGTACCGCGGGATTGACGAGGATTACGCCGTATTGATTGAACAGCTGCGGATCACCGGCGACGTGGATCACCAAATCGCCCTTGTTCCTGAAACTGATCCAGGTCGCGCGATCGGTCATGCAATAGGCGCCCGTTCCGGTGGCAACATTGAGGGTTGCGCCCATACCGCTACCCGTTTCACGGTACCAGTCGCCGCTTTTCCCGGATACCGCAATGCCGGCTTCGCGCCACAGCGCGAGTTCCTTCTGGTGGGTGCCGCTGTCATCACCGCGTGACGCGAATGCCGCACGGTTCTTGTCGATGGAGACCAATGCCTCGACCACATCGACTCCGCCATGGATACCCGCCGGATCGGCACCGGGGCCGACGATCACGAAATCGTTGTACATCAGATCAAATCGTTCGACGCCGAAACCCTCGACGACGAATTCCTCTTCGGCGGGCTTCGCATGAACGAGCAACACGTCACCGTCACCCTTGCGCGCGTTATTCAACGCCTGACCCGTACCAACCGCGACGGCGCGGATCTCAACGCCGAATTCGCGCTGGTACAGCGGCAGGAGGTAATCGAACAAACCGGAATTGCGCGTCGAGGTGGTGGACTGAAGAACGATGTATGGCCCTTCGTCGGCGGCCGGGACGTTACCCGTAACGACGCCGAGTACGATCGCGAGGTATGCCCCGAGTCGTTTATTCAGCATTAACGGATTCCTCATTTCAACAATCGCCCCTCTGTAAATGCCCTGCCTTCGATCGACTGCGGTGCAGCGAGAAATTCCTTCATCGGCGTATGCTCGGTCACGCGCCCGTGATGCAGGAAAATGACATCATCGGCGAGACGCCCGGCCTGCGCGACACTCTGGGTCACGAATACAAGTTTACGACCGGCAAGCATCGCCCGCTGCAGTATCTCCTCGATAAGGAGCGTCGCAGCCGGATCGAGACTGGCGGTGGGCTCATCGAGGAACACGATGTCGGGTTCCGGCGCCAGCGCACGCGCGAGTGCGACCCGCTGACGCTCACCGCCGGACAATACCCCGGCCGCACGGTCGCGCAAATCGAACAGGTTCGTTTCCTCCAGTACCCGACGCAAGCGCGCTTCGATCAGGTTCCGCGGATAGCGTCGTTGGACAAGCCCGTAGCGCACGTTCGCCGCCACGGTGCGGCGCAGCAAGACCGGGGATTGGAAAACCATGGACTGGGCGCTCGCCGCGGTGTTCTGATCAACCTTCCACGTGACAGACCCCGTGCTCGGTGTAATGAGTCCATGCAGCAACCGTAACAGTACGCTCTTGCCGGCCCCGTTATATCCCATGACAGCCGTGCAGCCGCCCGCTTCGATGCGGATATTCACCGCATCGATAATCTTCGTACCATCGATGGCATAGCCAAGATTCCTGGTTACCAGGGGCATTATCGGATCACGGCGTGACGCGCGCATCTGCTCCGTCGGATTCAACACGAGTTCACGCATAGCCGGCAGCCCCCGGGGCGAACCGGGTCACCGTGGTCGCGGTTCCGTTCACAATGAGCGCGAGCAGCATCAGCACGATACCGAGAGCCAGCGCGAGCCCGAGATCTCCCTTCGAGGTTTCAAGCGTAATCGCCGTGGTCATGACCCGGGTGACGTGATTGATGTTGCCGCCGACGATCATAACCGCCCCGACCTCGGCGATCGCACGGCCGAAGCCTGCCAGGATGACGGTAAACAGGCTGTAACGCACTTCCATCAACAGGGTTGCGAGTTTTCGCCAGCCGCGAACGCCGAGCGAGCGCAATTCTTCATCGTAATCGGCGTCGGCATCTTCGACGAACTGCCGGGTCAGCGCGATCACGATGGGTGTGACGAGTATGGTTTGGGCGACGATCATCGCGGCGGGTGTGTAGAGAATTTGCAGCCACCCCAACGGCCCCGAATTCGACAGGTGCAGGTAGACGATCAGGCCGACGACCACCGGCGGCAACCCCATCAGCGCGTTCACGCACACGATCAGGAAAGCCCGTCCGCGAAATCGGGCGACGGCCACCGCCGCGCCGACGGGCAGACCGATGAGCGCACCGATAACGACGGCGCTGAGACTCACACGCAGCGATAGTGCGACGATTTCGAGCAACGCCGGATCAAAACCCGCGATTAATGCCGCGGCAACCGAGAACGATGCAACAATATCGGACATCGGGTTCAGAACGTCAGCGCGAATTGCGAGTAGAGATAGGTGACATCGCCCTGCCCGCGTGAATTTGGGGCGTCGTCCATGAACCCGCCGGAAAACAGGTGAGCAAAACCCGCTTCGAGGCGCAGGTTGTCCGGCGCGACGTTGTAGCGCAGGCGCACTTCGACCTGGTGCCCGATAAAGCTGTCCGTATTGCCGCTCGGGTCGACGATGCCCGAGGTGGTCCAGGCATCTTTGTCGGACGCGAGCCAGTAGCCCCGGTAAGCGATGAAACTCGTTATTCGCGGCAGCGGCTTTAGCTGCAACCGGATTCCGGGCGTACTCAGGTTCGCGCGCGCAAACGGTCCGTAGATACCCGTCGGTCCGAAATCGAAGCGCCGCGCGCCGTACAGGGTCGAGAAACGTTCGTAATCGCCATCACCAGGATTGTCGTCACCACTCGCGTAATCGTACTGAACGACGACGCGCGGACGCCACGTAGCATCGAATGTGTAACCTGCCTCCGCGTGATGAAAGTGCGCAAAGTGGTCGAGGTCATTCGTATCGATCGCTGCAGGGGACGCGCGCGATTCGCCGAATTGAAATGCAGTTTCGATCTCGTAGTCGAATTGTTCCGGGGCCGCTTTGCGGTACACCCGAAATCCCAGCGTGGACAGATCCCGGTTGCGTGTTCGCCGGGTCGAGGAATCATCTTCGTCGATACCGAAATAAAACACCTCGAGGCGATCGCGACCGTAAAGCTCGTCGGCAAAGAACAGTCCCCAGAACTTCACATCTGAATCTTCTTCGTCAAATTCGACATCGTTGTCGAGCAACGCCGCAAACGTGTTCGGCTCACGATTGACCGGTAACGTGAAGAAACCACGGATCCGGCGTCCGGACGCGCCCTCCCATTGCCAGTCGATCCCGGTGAATGCATTGATGGTGTTGCGGTAGCGATTGCGCGCGACGAAACGGCGCGACCCGACATCCATCGTCACGCGACCCAGGCGAACGTTGTTGCGGTCGCCGTTTGCGAACAGATCGCCGCCGCGCCACTGCAAATAGCCCTGCAACAACTCGACCGGGTCGACGATCCCGGTGGTGACGATCGAGCCGTCGTCGTTGAGGGATGCGCGCGAATCAATCATTTCCCCGACCAGCGACCACCCGCTGAGATGGAGGCCTGCCTTTACTGTCGTGCGGTTTACCAGCACCTGGTCGCTGCCGGTGCGCGTGATCCGGAACTGGGGATTCAGGTTTTCATAACGGGTGCGAAACGAGCCAGTGAGGCTGAGCCATTGGGGCAGTTTCAACGCGGTGGCTGCCCGCCATGGCTCGGTTGCCGGCGCGTCTGCCCAGAGCAACCCCAGCAACAATCCATAATATGCAAATTTTTGCATGTTTTGAACTTTATAGATTTTTCCCCAAATGACCTGATAGATATTAAACAAACCGGCAAATCATCGAAATATGTTCTTGTATTCATAAATAATGACAACCCCATGCCGTCACGTCCGAGCGCCAACAACGCGCAAATTCCGGGCGAGTCGAAACGACCAACACTCGATTGACAGGGGACGGGGTCATTCTCGCCGGACTGATTGGCAACACGCCGCGATGTCGCACGACGTCCCGCGTGCGTCCTGATCAGCGGTTAATCAACGCAACGCCTCGGCGACACGCGCGGCGAGCGCGGGGACGACTTCGCGTTCGAACCAGGGGTTTTTCTTCAGCCACAGGTTGTTGCGAGGGCTCGGATGGGGCAATGGCACCACCGCGGGTCCATACGATTCCCACGCGCGGACCGTCTCCGTGAGCGTGCGGCCGCGCGATGCGGGCAAATGCCAATCGCGAGCGTACTGCCCGATCACGAGGGTCAGGCGGATGTCGGGCAGCCGCTCGAGAAAATGCCGGCGCCACGAATCTGCGCATTCCGAACGTGGCGGCAGGTCCCCGGAACGACCCCGTCCCGGATAACAGAAACCCATCGGAAGTATCGCGATGCGCGCCGGGTCGTAGAACGTCACCTCATCAACATCCATCCATGAGCGCAGGCGGTCCCCGCTCGGATCGGTAAATGGCCGGCCGGACTCATGGACCCGGGTACCCGGCGCCTGGGCGGCGACGAGTACCGTTGCCGTTTCGCCCACCTGAAATACGGGCCTTGGCCCGAGCGGCAATTCGGGCACGCAGCGCGTGCACGCGCGCGCCTCGGCCGCGAGCGCTGCGAGACTCGTTGTCACTGCCGCGCGTCCCGGTGCCGGGGGCTTTCAGATCCGCAAATTGCATTCATGACGCAATCACCAGGCGTCGGGCGGCGGCATACCGGTGAGCGCGCGATAACGGTTTATGAGAAAATCCGGACTTTGCATCGCGGCCGGTACACCTGACTCATGAGCGAATTACACGCTAACACAATCGATCCCCGGACAACGCCTGCCGTCGACTATGACGCCGTCGTGGTCGGCGCCGGGTTCGGCGGTCTCTACGCAGCCTACAAGTTGAGGGAACTCGGTCTTAGCGTTCGCGTCGTCGAACGCGGGACGAACGTTGGCGGCACGTGGTACTGGAACCGCTACCCCGGCGCCCGCTGCGACGCCCCGTCGATGCAGTATTCCTACGAGTTTTCGCGCGAATTGCAGGAGGAATGGGAATGGACGGAGACCTATGCCTCGCAAGCGGAGATATTGCGCTATCTCAACCACGTTGCGGACCGGTTTGAACTGCGCGGCCTGATTCAGTTTGAAACCTCGGTCGAGGCACTGCACTACGACGAGAGTGCCCGGCTGTGGCACGTGCGTACGGACCACGGCGACGACTTGACCGTGCGGTTTTGCGTGCTTGCGACCGGTTGCCTGTCGACGAACAACACCCCGAATTTCCCCGGCCTCGATGATTACACCGGCATCTGGTATCACACGAGCGAGTGGCCCCACGAAGGGGTCGATTTCAGCGGCAAACGGGTCGGCGTCATCGGGACGGGTTCGACCGGTATCCAGGCGATACCCGTCATTGCTGAAACCGCGGCCGAACTGAAGGTTTTCCAGCGCACCGCGCAGTACAGTACGCCCGCGCGCAACGGCCCGATGGACAAGGAATACGAAGCCCGCATCAAGCAGGAATACCCGGCGTTTCGCGCGCGTAACTTCCGCAAACCGGTCGCGCTGGATATTAATATCGACCGCAACGCACCGAAGACATTCGAGGTCGCCGACGAGGCGCGCAAAGCGGTTTACGAACGCTGTTGGGACGAAGGCGGCCTCAGTTTTTCGACGGCGTTTCGCGATTCCTCGCTCAACCGAACTGCGAACGAAGACATCTCACAATTTATCCGCGAGAAGATCGCCGAAATCGTTCACGATCCGGTCACCGCACGTGCCCTCCAGCCGAGCCATATTTACGCCTGCAAACGCCCGTGCCTCGATACGAATTATTTCGAAACCTATAACCGCGACAACGTTCAGCTCATCGACGTGAGCGACAGCGGCATCGACAAGGTTACTGCCAAAGGCATCCTGGCCAACGGACAGGAGCACGAACTCGATTGCATCGTGTTCGCGACCGGCTTCGACGCATTCACCGGTACGATTAACCGCATCGACATACGCGGTCGAGAGAACGCGGCGCTGAAAGAAAAATGGGGCAACGGCCCGCGCACCTACCTCGGCTTGCTGACCGCCGGGTTTCCGAATCTGTTCATGGTGACGGGACCGGGCAGCCCGTCCGTACTCGCCAACATGGTGGTCGCGATCGAGCAGCACGTGAACATGATCGGCGCGTGCATCGAACACATGCGCGCGAAGGGCCACGATCATGTCGACGCCGATCCGGCGGCGGAAGATGCGTGGGTCGAACAGGTCAGGCTGGCGGCGGATCGGACGCTGTTCACCGCGTGTGACAACTGGTACCAGGGTGCCAACGTGCCGGGAAAACCGCGTGGATTCGTACCGTACGTCGACTGGCCGGATTACGTGTCACGTTGTGAATCCATCGTGGCCGAGTCCTACCGGGGATTCGAGTTTTACTAACGCCAATGGGCACACTCAAGCGACGGACCGGACTAATGCTGTGGCCGGCGGCGGAACTCAACGCGGGATTCGAACGCGGTGTCTGGGCCGAGCGCGCGGGTTACGACGACTTATGGCTCGCGGACGCCGAAGGGCTGCCCGACCCCATCACGATGGCCGCAGCGCTTGGCGTCGCAACGTCCTCGATACGGCTGTGCACCGGCATCGTGCCTGTATTCAACCGCCCGCCACCACTGATCGCCACGGCCGTCGTTGCCGCCGAAGCGCAGGCGCCGGGTCGGTTTGCTCTCGGTCTCGGCTCATCGACGCCGAACATGATCGAACGCTGGTACGGATTGCCTTACGCGAGACCACTGACCCGGATCCGCGAATCGGTCGCGTTGCTGCGCGAGATTTTCGCCGGCAACAAAACCAGCTTCGACGGCGCGACCGTGCGCAGCCGCGGCTTCCGGTTGAAAGCGCTGCCCGGCAGCGAAATACCGATCAACCTCGGTGCAATCGGCCCGAAGATGCTCGCGCTGGCCGGAGAAATCGCGGACGGCGTGATGCTCAACGATTTCACCCCGCCGGACCGGCTCGACTGGGCCATGACCCGGATCGACGAAGGCGCGAAGCGCAGCGGTCGCCGCGCAGAGGATCTCGAAATCATCAAACGCCGCGCGTTTCTCATCGTCGATGATGCGCAGGAAGGTTATGATTTTTTCCGCCAGTATCTCGGGCTGTACGGATCGGCACCGGCGTATCAGCAGGCCATGATCAATCTCGGCTATGACGCGGAAGTCGAAGCCATACGTCATGGTCACGCCGCGCGCGACCGCGCCGCCATCGGACGCGCCATCCCCGATGCGATGATCGATCGCCTGTTCGCCTTCGGCGACGAGCAGCACTGCCGCGACATCGTCGATACGGAATTTGCGGCCGGCATCGATACCGTTGTCGTGTCCCCGCAAGCATCGAGTGCGGCCCAGTTCGAACGCGCGGCGACCGCGCTGCAACCGGGCCCGAATGCGAACGTTGCGGCGAATGCCGGCTGAGGTTTAGTCGCTCTACTGCAGCCGGATCGGCGTGCGGACTTCGCCCGTTCTTCCCGGCAGCGCATCGAAATGCCCCGCCACCGGTGCACCGCACCCCGCGCAGGCGCCCTGATCCGTGAGCCCCCATCGGCCGAGACGATACCAGTCACGTTCGATGAGCAAATCGTTGCAGAGGTGACAAACCGTGCTCGAGCCGGCCGCGTCGTGCACGTTCCCGGTGTACGCGTAGCGGATGCCGTATTCGTGTGCAATGTCACACGCTCGCCGAACCGTTGCCGGCGGGGTGCCCGGCGTGTCCTGCATTTTCCAATCGGGGTGAAAAGCCGTGAAGTGCATCGGCACGTCCACGCCGAGATGCTCCGCGACCCATGCACACATCGCGTGCAGTTCCTTGTCGGAATCATTCTCTCCGGGGATTAGCAGCGTCGTCGTTTCGAGCCACGTATCCGTTTCGTCGCGTATATAGCGCAGCGTGTCGAGTACGGGCGCGAGATGTCCGCCGCAGACTTTGTGGTAGAACCGATCGGTAAACGCTTTCAAATCAACATTCGCGGCATCAACCGCGGCGAAGAACTCGGCGCCGGGTTCCGGGTCGACATAACCGGCCGTCACCGCGACCGACTTCACCCCGCGTTCACGGCATGCAAGCGCCACATCGACAGCGTATTCGAGAAATATGACGGGATCGTTGTAGGTGAATGCGACACTTTTGCACTGCGTCTCCAACGCGACTTCGGCCAACCGATGCGGACTCGCGGCGTCGGCAAGCGTGTCCATCTCCCGCGATTTACTCATGTCCCAGTTCTGGCAAAACTTGCACGCGAGATTGCAGCCCGCGGTTCCGAACGAGAGCACGCGAGTGCCAGGGTAGAAATGATTGAGCGGTTTCTTCTCGATCGGGTCGATACAAAACCCGGACGAACGCCCGTAACTGACGAGGCGGATTTCGTCGTCGATACGTTGTCGCACGTAACACAATCCCCGCTGGCCCTCGCGCAGGCGGCAGTGTCGGGGGCACACGTCACACTGAATTTGACCGTTGTCGATCCTGTGCCAATACTTTGTTGATACGACCGTTTCGCTCATGGTTGATATATAGAGCCCGATACCCCATTTCACAAGGGGCTATCGACGATTGAGGAGAACAGCGATGTCGATTCGCGCACCCGCCGTCGCGGGCATGTTTTATCCGGCCGATCCGCAGGTGCTTCGGCAAAGCGTGCGCGACTATCTCGCGGGCGCCGCGGCCGCAACGGGGTCCGTGGTTGACGGCCGGATCAAGGCACTGATCGTGCCGCATGCCGGATACCAGTATTCGGGTCCGGTTGCCGCCGCCGCCTATCACCTGCTTGAATCCGTGGCCGGCAGCATTCGCCGGGTCGTATTGCTCGGCCCGGCTCACCGGGTCTATCTCGACGGAATGGCCCTGCCTGCATCGGACACATTCGCGATCCCCGGTGACAACATCGTTCTCGACATGGCCGCATGCAACAGTATCGCGCCGTTACCCTGCGTCGGCGTGAGTGACGAAGCGCACGCGCAGGAGCATTGCCTCGAGGTGCAAATACCGTTTCTGCGCGAAGTACTCGGCGATTTCGCCCTCGTCCCGATCGTCGTGGGTGCGTGCTCTCCAGACCCCGTCGCTGACGTCCTCGACGCGCTCTGGGGCGGCGATGAAACGCTCGTCGTCGTCAGCTCCGATCTGTCGCATTTTCTTCCCTACGACGATGCGCGCAATGTCGATCAGGATACGGCAAGAGCCATTACCGAATGCCGTAACACCCTCACCGGTCATGAGGCCTGCGGCGCTCACGCGATCAACGGCCTGCTACGCGTGGCGCAGCGGAAGAATCTCCACGTTGACCTCATTGAGATGTGCAATTCCGGCGACACCGCCGGTGATCGATCACGGGTTGTTGGTTATGGCGCATTCGCACTCCACTGAGTATTCGCACGACGACCGCATCGCGCTGCTGGAGATTGCGCGCGAGGCGATTGCCACCGGCTGCGACGGCACGCGACCGGCGCATGACGCCCCGCACGTAACGGCGGCGCTCGAACGGGCCGCGCTGGCGGCGCCGCGCAACTGCTTTGTCACGCTGAAACAAAACGGCGGCTTGCGCGGTTGCATCGGGTCGCTTGCCCCGAGGCGGGCGCTCGTCATTGACGTCGCCGAGAACGCGTTCAACGCGGCGTTTCAGGACCCCCGGTTCCGGCCGATGTCGGCGCCGGAACTCGCCACGATCGATATCCATATCGCGGTCCTCTCGCCACAAACACCGATCGATTTCACTAACGAATCCGGGTTACTCAACGCCCTGAGGCCTTATGTCGACGGATTGACCATCGAAGACGGACCCAACCGGGCAACCTTCCTGCCGAAAGTCTGGGAACAGCTGCCCGAACCCGGACAGTTTCTCGCCGAATTGAAAGCAAAGGCCGGGATGCCGGCGAACCATTGGTCTGCGGGCTTCCACGCCTGGCGCTACCACTCCGAAGACTTCTCCGAAGAAGACGAACCCGGGCGAGGCAGCGCAACCGTCCCGGCGGATTGAATTGGCGCGGCGGCTGAACGTTGTGCTATGGCGGGTGATGGTGCGCAAACCCGGATTATTCTCACCTGGCGGGTCCGACCGGCAATCGTCGCCAACCACGGGCGGATACCTGGTTCGGACGAGAACGCGGTAATATCGCCGGCCCAATTCCTTTTCCGGCGAGGTTACGCGCATGGCACGTCTCAAGTTTGGTTGCTTTCTGGCTCCGCATCACCCGATTGGCGAAAACCCCACGCTGCAGTTCCAGCGCGATCTCGAGCTCGCGGCTCAGCTCGACCGGCTCGGTTACGACGAGTTCTGGTGCGGCGAACACCACTCGACCGGGTGGGAAATCATCGCCTCGCCGGAAATGTTTCTCGCCGCCGCGGCGCAGCACACGCACCGGATTAAGCTCGGCACCGGCGTCGTCTCCCTGCCCTACCACCACCCGTTCAACGTAGCGCAGCGCATCGTACAACTCGATCACATGAGTCAGGGCCGCGCGATTTTCGGTTCAGGCCCGGGCGCGCTGCCCTCCGATGCGCACATGCTGAACATCGATCCGATGCTGCAACGTGACCGGCAGGACGAAGCCATCGGCGTCATTCGGCGCTTGCTCAACGGAGAAGAACGATTCAGCTATGCCTGCGAATGGTTCACCCTGAACGATGCCCGACTACAGTTGTTTCCGGTGCAGGAAGACATTCCTTTTGCCGTCGCCTCGATGATCAGTCCGTCGGGCATGACCCTGGCAGGCAAGCACTCGACGGGCGTGCTCTCGATCGGCTCGATGTCGAATGCGGGGCTCGATGCGCTACCGACGCAGTGGAGCTTCGCCGAGGAATCCGCGGCGAAGCACGGGAACACCGTCAACCGCGACGACTGGCGCGTCGTGATGAGTTGGCATATCGCCGAGACGCGCGAGCAGGCACGCAAGGAAGCCCGCGAGGGACTGTTTCGCTGGCATAACGAATACAACGTCGGCACGCTGATGCGTCCTGATATGGAGGCTTTCCCGACCCCGGAAGAAGCGCTCGACGGGATCGGCGACGCCGCGGGCGCGAGCGTCATCGGGACCCCGGATGATCTCGTCGATGCGATACGGCGCATGGTAGAAGTCACCGGCGGCTTCGGTACCGTCATCGGATTCGCGCACGACTGGGCGAGCCCCGAGAATACCGCGCGCAGCTGGGATCTCGTCGCCCGCTATGTCATCCCTGAAGTGAATGGCATGCTCGATGGCTACCGTGAATCACAACGCCACGTCATCGAACACCGCGGTGTCTTCGACCGCGCGGGCGATGCGATCATGGCCAAGATCAATGAAAACGAGCGCGCCGTCGAGGCGATGATGGAAGGCGCGCAGTCGGGAGAGACAGAACGCGCCGCCCTCGCACCGCACCACGCACCCGATTTGAAATCGGTGAAGTAGGACCGGCGGAGATCGGTGCGCCACCGCCGGGCGTTGCCGGCGGTGGCGCAATGCGGTCTACCCTGGCATGTGTTCGAATGCAGGCATGCCTTCCCGGATCTCGTGAAAGTCCTGCTGATCGCAGGTAAAGATGGCCATGTCCGGCGTGAACATGCCGGGATCGTCCATCGTCCCTACCTTGATCAGTTTCACGGCCGGGAGCATGGCCTCCGCTTCCGACAAAATCTGCGTGCCGCAGTTACCACAGAATTTTCGCGTCACCGGCGTATCGAGGTCACCCCGCGTGAATTCCGCCGGCGTTCCTTTCGTGAGCTTGAAGCCCGCCGCCGGCATGCCAATCGTCACGTTGACGCTGCCGCCGGAGATGTACTGGCACTCCCGACAGTGGCATTGCACCTTGATGATCGGATCGCCTGACGCTTCGTATTCGATTTCACCGCAATAACATCGTCCTTTGAAATCCATAATTCCACCTTTGTTGATGAGGTCAGCGCATTAGCGTACCTCGCGACGGGCGCCAATGCATCGAAAAACGATACGACCCGACCGGCTGCCGCTGCGGCGGTCTTGATGCGCGCGCCGTACGGTGGCAAATTACCGCACCGCTCACCCGCTCCCGACGGAGACACTGTAACCATGACAGACAACCCCGAAATCGGACAGACGATCGTTGCGGCAGGGATCGAGACGAACTACCACGACGTGGGCGCCGGCTCGCCGGTCTTGCTGATTCATGGTTCCGGACCCGGGGTCACCGGGTGGGCTAACTGGCGCCTGACCCTGCCGGAGCTTGCGCCGCACGTACGCGCGATTGCCCCGGACATGGTCGGCTTTGGTTACACGGAACGCCCCGCGGACATCGAATATCGCCTCGATACCTGGATAGCCCACGCCATTGGATTTCTCGACGCGTTGGGCCTCGAGCAGGTTGATCTGATCGGAAATTCTTTCGGCGGCAGCCTGTCGCTGGCGCTCGCGATACGTTACCCCGAACGGGTCAGACGCCTCGTCCTGATGGGCGCGGCGGGTGTCGAATTCCCCCTGACCCCGGGACTCGACGCCGTCTGGGGCTACACACCATCGGTCGAATCGATGCGTGGATTACTTGATATTTTCGCCTACAACCGCGATCTCGTGTCCGACGACCTCGCGCAAATGCGTTACGAGGCAAGCATCCGGCCCGGTATCCAGGAAGCATACAGTGCCATGTTCCCCGCACCCCGGCAGCGCTGGGTGGAAGCACTCGCCAGCCCTGAAGAAGCCATCCGCGCCCTGCCCCACGAAACCCTGATCTTTCACGGTCGCGACGACGAGGTGATTCCGCTCGCCACGTCCCTGCGCTTTTCCGAGTTGATTGAGCGCTCGCAGTTGCATGTGTTTGGCCGTTGCGGACATTGGACACAAATCGAGCACGCCGGTCGCTTTTCGCGGCTCGTGGTGGATTTTCTGACCGAAAAATAGGCTTACAATTGCGGAGTCCGTGACAACGGGCACCGAACTCCCGATTCCTGACACGAGGTGATTTCATGAGCAGCGCGATGCCAGCCGGAGCGATTCAGAGCAAAGGAACGTTCAAATTCGATCCCGAAGACATGCAATGGGAAAAATTCATCACCGATGGCGCTTTTTACAAGCTGCTCAATGTTGACGTCGATGCCGGTCAGGCCGACATGCTGGTGAAATTCGAACCCCACTCGGAATGCCTCTATCACCGGCACGCGGCCGTCGTGTCGACCCTCGTATTGCAAGGCGAACTGCGCGTCCGCGAGCAGACCCCGGATGGCGAAGTCGTGAAGGTCAAACCCGCGGGTTCGTACTCCTACGGCGGGGTCGGTGAAGTGCACATTGAAGGTGCCGGCGATGAAGCGGCGATTATCTACTTTGGCATGCGTACCGACGGGGATGTGATCTACGAATTGCTCAATCCCGACCTTTCGCTGCGCAAGGCGATTACGGTTGCCGACTTCGACCGTGACTGGCGCGAAAAGTGGCCTGAAGGGGCCGCGCCGAGTTAAACGTCCCCCGGGGTAAACTGGAACGCGGTGGTGGGTCCGCGGGCGGTCGTGCGTGTCCGATCGGTTAACGGGTACCGCGCCGCGACTCTTGCAGACATCCGGGTTCCTGTGCGATCCGGCCTTGCGCCGGCCATCCGTAACCACGAATCGCATGTCAACCTTCGACCGGAAGCATTCCCGGCGGCGCTCGGCTACCATATCGGCGAGGGTAGCGGATCGGAATCCCGGCCCGTCGCCTCCCGGGGCTCTCACCAGCGGCGACCCATTATCACGACCCCGAACATCGTTGCCCCCAGGGCGGAGATCACATCATGCAGGCTCACTGGAACGGTACTCTCATCGCGGAATCGGACGATACGGTCGTGATCGACGCTAACCACTACTTTCCTTCCGAGTCGGTCAACGCCGATTACCTGATCGCGAGCGACACGACCTCGGTCTGCCCGTGGAAAGGCACTGCGAACTATTACTCTGTCCGGGTCGACGACAATACCAATGCGGATGCGGCCTGGTACTACCCCGCACCGAAGGACGCCGCCGCAGAAATTCGCGGGCATATCGCATTCTGGCGCGGAGTTGAAGTAACGGAATAGATTGTTTGAGTCCCCATGGCGCCCGACAGGCGCCATCAGAATGATCCACCCACCACGAAAATCATCGTCGTAACCTATGTCCTCATCCGTCGAAAAGGCATTAAAACCACTTCAGGAATTTTTCCGACTCGAGGCCGCCGGCGGATTGTTTCTCATGGGTACCGCGGTCGTGGCGCTTGTGCTCGCAAACTCGCCCCTCGATTTTTATTACCACCGGCTGCTCGAAGTGCCGGTGCAGATTCGGGTCGGCAAATTAAATCTCGAGAAGCCACTGCTGTTATGGATCAACGACGGTCTGATGGCAGTGTTTTTTTTCCTCGTTGGCATGGAATTGAAACGCGAAGTGCTCGAAGGCCATCTGTCGACGCTGCGCCAGGCCAGCCTGCCCGCTTTCGCCGCTGTCGGTGGCATGCTGGCGCCGGCCGGGATCTATGCGGCGATGAACTGGGGCGACGCGGCGGCGCTGAAAGGCTGGGCGATTCCCACGGCGACCGATATTGCCTTCGCGCTCGGCGTGTTGTCGCTGCTCGGTTCACGCGTACCGGCGTCGCTGAAAGCCTTTTTGCTCAGCGTCGCCATTTTCGACGACCTGGGCGCGATCATCATCATCGCCGTGTTCTACACCGCCGAACTGTCAACCGTGTCGTTCGCTTTCGCTTCGGTATTCATCGTCGGCCTGGTCACCCTGAATCGTCTCGGCGTCATGCGGCCCGCCGCCTATATTCTCATCGGCATCGCGTTATGGGTTGCGGTACTGAAATCCGGCGTCCATGCGACTCTCGCCGGGGTCGTGATCGCGCTGTGCATTCCATTGCGGGCGCCCGCAACGGCGGCCGATCCGTCATCCTCGCCCTTGCGCGAACTCGAGCACACGCTGCATCCCTGGGTTGCGTTCGGTGTATTGCCCGCGTTCGCCTTCGCCAATGCGGGGGTGGCGTTGTCGAGCGCTTCTTTCAGCGACATCGCGCACCCGGTTCCGCTCGGCATCGTCGCCGGACTCGTCCTCGGAAAACTCGCCGGCATACTCGCACTGTGCTGGGCCGCTGTTCGCGCCGGCGCGGCATCGTTACCCGATGGCGTCAGCTGGTCGCAGCTCACCGGCGTGGCAGCCCTGTGCGGTATCGGTTTCACGATGAGTCTGTTCATCGCCTCGCTCGCCTTCGAACAGGGCAGCGCCGCGTATCTCGGCCTCGAGCGTCTCGGCATCCTGATTTCCTCGGTGCTTTCGGGAATAATCGGTTACTTCGTACTGCGGGCCTGTCTGCCACGGGAACCGGGAACTGCATAAGAGAATCGAACCGTCGATGGCACGCCAGCAATGCAACCCACCAGAGTAACGACTGAATCATGATTTCCGGACACGAGGCACTCGAACGGCTGCGCCGGGGTAACGAACGCTTCCGAACCGGGAAACCGGCGATGCAGCAGAATATTCAAAAGACGGATACGGCGGCGCTGAGCGAAGAACAACATCCGTTTGCGATCGTCCTCGGTTGTTCCGATTCACGTGTTCCGGCGGAAATCGTCTTCGACCAGGGCCTCGGCGATCTGTTCGTAATCCGCGTTGCCGGTAACGTTGTGGCGCCGTCGCAGGTCGGCAGCGTCGAGTTCGCCGCATCCCGGTTTGGCACGCCGCTCGTCGTCGTACTCGGACATTCGAACTGCGGCGCGATTCGAGCAACGCTCGAAGAACTGCTGCAGCCAATGGAAAACCAGTCGCGTAACCTGCGCTCGATCGTCGATCGGATCAGGCCCTCGGTGGAAGGCCTGCTGAATACGGATCTGAAAGACGATCAGGAAACCCTGCTCCGCTACGCGGTGCGGGCTAACGTGGGAGTTTCCGTAAGTCACCTGCGCCACGGCTCCGAGATTCTGGAAAACCTGGTCCAGAACAGCGGCCTGCTCGTTGTCGGCGCCGATTACTCGCTCGAAACCGGCGAGGTTGAATTTTTCGATACGACGACCTGCTGACCCGCGGCACAAACGCCGTACCGGCGCCTTGCCGCGGCGCGCGGATCAGCCTCCCGCGAGTTTCGCCATCGCGGCGGTCATTTCATTGTAAACGGCCGCAACGCTCTCCCGTGCACCCACCCGCGCGAGATAGTCGGCGAGTCCGGGCACGGAATCGGCAATATCCCAGTCGTAGATTTTTTTCGTGTGCATGTTCGTAAAGCCGAGCTGAAAAAAAGCAGCAATATCAGCGTAGCTGAATTGCTCTCCGGCAATCCACGGGTCGAACTGCGCGAGTTGCGATAATGCAGCCAACCCGTTTTCCAGCAGCGGTCGCACCTCTTTGTAGGCGACGTCGTCGACCGGCTTCCCGAAATAAACCGTCGCAATGTGACGTCGGGCCGGCGCATCGAGGTAGAGTTCCACCAGCCGGATCAGTTCTTTCGTCTTGGCGCGCGCGAACGGATCTGCGGGATACAAAGGCGGCTCCGGCTTGATGTCTTCGAGATAATCGAAAATCACGTTCGTTTCGCTGAGCGCGGCGCCATCGATCGTAATCCACGGCACCTTACCCATCGGGCTCCCCGCGAGCACCTCGGGCTCCCGACTCGGAAAAATGGCCATCTCTTCGAACTCGATGCCCTTTTCCATCAAGGCAAGCTTTGCCGTGTTGTAGTAGTTGCTGACCGTCGTACCGTGTAATTGAATCATAGAGAGCCCTCTGTTCCCGCCATCGCGGGCCGGTTGCAGTTATTGTTGTCAATCTTCGATCGAGTGGAGCGCCGATCCGTCGCGTTGTGCGATCAGCCGGGTCACGGCGCGGGTCGTGTCGCCGAACGTCGGCAACCAGCACGAGTGCCGTCCGAATCCGCCAATGACGACGATGATTATATCTTCGGCGCACTTGACGATCGGTACGCGCGCCGCGTCCGGGAACCGATCCGGAAACATGCCGGCCATGCCGCCGCGCTGCCAGATCGCTCGCGGGATTCTCGCCTCCTCGAACAGGTAGCTTTTAATCGCCGCTTTCGTGTACCCCCCGTCGGCGAGTATCGCCGCGTGCTCGGGTCCGAACGCAATCGTTGGCTGACCGTAGAGGTAGGCATTATTGCAACCCATATCCGCCAGCGACTGTTCCAGCGTCGTGAGTATCCCGGCCGGATTATCGCTGATGTGGTCGTTCAGATTATGCGGACCGTCCGCGGCGGTCACGGTGACCGTCGACTCGGATTCGTCATAGCCGCGTTCGACGTGCAGCGGTTCCCACGGACTTTCACCCTCGTTCTCCGCGACGCAGTAGCTGTACTTTGCCGGTTGCCCCTGTGTCGATCGGTCCAGGATCCCGGGTGCCGCCCCACCGACGTTAAGCAATATCAGGCGTAGCGCGCGACCAATCGTCGCGTTCGCACGATATCCCGGACCAAACGCGCCGTAGCGGGCATTCAGCCCGATTTCACGTCCGATTGGCCCGTTCACGATGAGACAGGGCGAACACGGATGTGTCGTCGCCTGAACCGAAAACAAATTGAACGCCGGATCGAGCAGCGCCTCGACGGCGGCGATGACGACCGGAAAATACACCGGTCTGCAGCCGGCCATCACCGCGTTGACCGCGAGGATCTCGATCGTCGCGACCCCGTGGCGTGGTGGCATCGAGCCGAGTTCTTCCGACCGTTCCCGATCGGTGAATGCGAGCATGGCCTCGACCCGGTCCGCCGTCGGCGCCACAACGGGCAGCCCGTCCGACCAGCCCCGCGCTTCGAATTCGTCGTCGAGCTGCTCCGGATCGAGCCGGACCCTGCCTGTTTCGGTTTGCAACCCGGGCAAACCTCAACCGTTGCCGGACAACGCCGGGTCGGTGGCGCAAATGCTGTCGATACACAGGGCACCGGCCTCGAGGCGCCGTTCCGTCAATTCGAGAAAGCGTCCGGCATAGCGTGATTCAAGCACAGCGACCGGGTCGGTCAGGGCGTGCTGGATTTCGTCGGCGATCGCGGCGGCCTTGGCCTCGACGAGTTCGGGAGAATTGCCTGCCAGCGGATGCGGAATTGCGACGAGCGGCAGTGCGCCGAGCCCCAGCACCTGGGATTCGGCGCGTGCGAGCGGTCCGAATTCATCGCTGCATACCACCGCCGTCGGGATGCCGGCCCGTTCGAGCGTAATCGCGTCATGGACACTCCACGACGTACACGAGCCTCAGTCTGCGATCGCGAGGACGACGGCGTCGCAGCTTTGCAGGTGAGACATCACCGCCGACGGCGCGGCCGCGGTCGCGTCTTTCGACTGGGCGATGCTGTTGAAGGCCATCCCTCGTCGTTCCAGCTCCCGCGATACGGATTCGAGCAGGCCCGCCGCATTGGCCTTCAGGTTACCGAGCCAACCAACGCGCTTGCCCTCGAGGGAGCCAACCCGCGATGCCATGTTCCCGGCCCGCACGCGCGTGACCGCAACCGGGGAATACACTTCTATTGTCGCCATCACCTGATTATAGGCGAGCCGTGGGCGTGCTGTCCGCGCTTGCGAATCCTCATCGGGCCGCGGCCGCTTGCACGCATGAACCTGCGCAGGGAAACTGCCCGGGCGATGCTGCGGAGCGGTACGAATGGACAAGCCATCAGGGGAAGCGGCAGGCGGTAGCCGGCAAAAAGTCGTGCTCAGCTGGAGTTCGGGCAAGGACAGTGCATGGACGTTGTCGATGCTGCGCCGGGATCCGACTCTCGAGGTCATCGCACTGGCGACAACCGTCGCCGAGGAGACAGGTCGGGTCCCGATCCACGACGTGCGCGCGGAAATCATCGCCGCGCAGGCACGCGCCGCGAAATTGCCCTTGTGGACGATACCCTTGCCACAGCCCTGTCCCAACACCGTCTACGAACGCGCGTTTGCACGAGCACTCGAACGGGCGGCGGCGGCCGGAGTCGATCACTGGGCATTTGGCGACCTGTTCCTGCAGGACATCCGGGTTTACCGGGAACGCCTCGTCGAGGGTTCGGGAATGACGCCGCTGTTCCCGCTGTGGTGTTGCCCCGCACGGACTCCGGAACTCGCCCAGGAGATGGTGCGAGGTGGCCTGCGTGCCGTAGTGACGTGCATCGACCGGGCGCGGCTGCCGTCATCGCTTGCGGGCGCACAGTACGATGAGACGTTCCTGGCGGCGTTACCGCACGGTGTCGACCCGTGCGGCGAGTACGGCGAGTTTCACACGCTGTGTACTGCCGCGCCGGGGTTCGATCGGACGCTCGAAATCTCGGTCACGGGGACGCAAGTGAAGGACGGCTATCAGGTCGCGGACGTCCGCTTGCGCCCGGTCCGGGGGGCCTGACACCTCGACGCAACCGGACTGTGGCCTTTGCCGCATGCAGCGATCGGCTCAGCGTCCGCGGAACCACCAGCTGGCCGCCGGGCCAAAACTACGCCGTTACAGCAGGAATCGGCGAGTAACGCCGACCACTCAGGCCAGCACGTCCCGGGTCTGGTCCTCGAGAATCTTTGTGTACATGAACTGCTCAAGTTCCGGCCCCATGGCGTCGCGCGAGGACACCATCCCTACGAGCTGGTCGGAGTCGAGCACGGGTACGTGGCGAAACTGCCCTTCGTGCATGACTTCGAGTGCATCAGTAAACGGTTTATCCGCGCTGATAGTCACCGGATCGGGGGTCATCACCCGAGCCACGACGGTTTCGTTCGGATTGAGACCTTCGGCGGCGACCCGGAACAGCGCGTCGCGCTCGGTGAAAATTCCGACCAGCGTTTCACCATCGAGAACAACGATGGCGCCGATACTGCGCTCCTTCATCAGTACCGCCACCGATGTTACTGTCGCGTCGGCCTGCACGGTGACAAATCCCTGCCCCTCGAGGATGTCCCGGATTGTTCGAGCTGTCATGCGACGCCCCTCCAAGTGTTTAAATTCTGCATTGCACCATGGTACCGCCGATTGGCATGACTGCAACTACGCGGAATCCACAACATTTCGCGCCGTTCGGCGACTCGGAGGACGGTCTGTTTTGAATTAAGTATTTAAATTTAAAAATTACAATGAATTAAGATAATTATCTAATCCTGATTCTTGGGTTTGCTAACAGCCGGTCCCGGTCGTGTCAGTACGTTCCCGCGTACCGGGGCCGATGGCCTCGCGTGCGGATGGCAGAAGATATCCCTCCGTGAACGACCATGACACAATCGGAAAACACGATGAGGGCCCCGCCATGATCTACGCTTTGAACGTCTACGACATCATTCCCGGCAAGGAATCCGTCTATGCGGATTACGCGGCCGCGGCCGGCGCCGTGATTGCAACGCTGGACATGCGCATCGTCGCTGCAGGTGACAAACCAATCCGGGAAATTACCGGGCAAAGCCGGAATCATTTCGTGCTCGCGGAATTTGCCGATGTGGAATCGTTCGACCGGTTGATGGACGGGCTCGCCGAGCGCGACCTGCATCGCCTGCGCGAATCGGCGACCGAGAACTACATCTGGACGCTGTACGAGCCGTGGAATTTCGGCGGCGGCGATTAACTCAGAAACTGCTGGACCAACTCACATCGAGCCCGTGTTCGTAGATCGAATTCCGGATCGCGGTGCCTAACAGGGCCGACGAGCGATCGTGGTTCGCTTTCTTGAACACATACATGTAGGCAAACGACAATTCGCCCCGCCCGGTAAACACCCAACTCCCGCCGATCGTGACATGGTCGTTCACGGTCGCCGGCGCGACGGTGTTAATGAGCGATTCGCGGTTCGGGATCTGGCTTGAACCATGGTTCCAGCCGGCGCGCAGGGTCAGCCGTTCGCGCGGCCGCCACACGGTACCGACCTTGAAGACAGACTGGTTCGTCCAGCCGAAACCGATACTGCCGTCCGCGCCGAGCAGCCGCGCCGGAGTGATAGCGCCGAGCAGTTCCGCGGTGGTGGGGCCGGGATTACCGACGGTATTGATGGAATTAAACAGAATCCGCTGAAAATCGAACACGAACGTGAGTTGTTCGCTCGCATCCCAGGACACGCCGACGGTCCAGTGTGCCGGCGCGTTCATGGTCCCGCCGCGAGCGAGCAAGCCATTGTATTTCGTGGATTCCCACGTCCATATTTCACTCGTGTACTGGGCACCGAGACGAACGCCCGGGCCGATCGTTCCGACCCAGCCCAAGCGAAAACCGGTGCCGAGCATGTACTCCGTCCCGCGGCCCGTCACGCTGCTCGGATCGGACGACAGGCGCTCGAAACTCTCGAAACCGCGCGCACTGAAACGTTGCACCGCGATAATCGGCGAAATCCCTATCGTGTGACCGGAAAAGGCCTCCCAGGCGAACGACGGCGCGATAAACAATTGCGAGAAGTCGATGCCGATCTTCCCGTCCCGGGGAAACCCGGGCGTATCCGGTGTTCCGCCCGTGATGCGGGCGATGGCCTCGTCGTAGAATGCGCGGCCGAACGTCGTATTGATACCGCCGTTGCCGTAGACCGTCACCCCGACAGCGATATCGTCGCGCAGTTGCCGCTTCCAGCCAAAATTCGGAATAGTGAATAAATCGCGCGATGAGCGATCCTTTACCACGGTGTCACAAGCCCCGATGCCGCGGCAGTCGATGCTGCCATTGCGTATCCCGGCAAGTGCGCGCAGCCCCACATCGTAGCCATCAGCGACCCGACCCATGCCGGCCGGATTCACCGCGCCGACGAGGCGATCCTGGGGCAGTGCCACCCCGGCCCCGCCAACCCCGATCGACTTTGCACCGTAGCCAATCATGAAGTAACCGTTCGTCGCCTGGGCAGGGAACGAACCTAGAATTAACATTAACAACAAGATTAAATATTTAATAATCAATTATTTACCATCTTTATCTAATATTGTTAATTAACTTTAGCACAACTCCGGGAAAAGGAGAAAAAACGACACGTCGCGAAGCGCGGCGGCTGTGGCCGGCTGCCCTGGCAGACTGCGGCCGATTGATATCCGGGACCGCCAGACCTCGTTACAATCGCTCCCCGTCGCCGGCTTCATCCGGCATTTTCGCGGACGCCGCCCGATGCTGAAAAATATGCTGCTGCTGTTGATCTCGAGCCTCATCTCGCTGGCAGCACTCGAGCTCGTACTGAGAGTACTGATGCCCGAACGTCTCGCGTTCGTGCCGGCGCTTTACAACGGGGAATTGACGTACTTGCCGGATCAGTGGCAACGCTCCCGCCACCTCGAATGGGATTACGACGTCACGATCAACGCGGACGGCTTTCGCAATGACCGCACGGCTGACTCATTGCCGGCCGGCACGATCCTCGCGCTCGGCGATTCGTTCACCGAGGGCTACGGCGTCGCGCTGGAAGACGCCTACCCGAAACTACTCGAACAGCTGCTCGAACGGGAGGGCGGGACGGCACATGTGTACAACGCCGGGCATTACGACACGGGTCTGCCGACCTATCGCGCGGTCTACCACGCGTTTTTTCGGGAGAACCGGGCGATCGACCGGGTCATCATCGGTCTTTTCGTGGGTAACGACGTGCTGCGAACGGCGAAGCCAGGCGACGGACGGCTGTCGGCAGGTAACGAATTCGGCGACGGTTGGCGTTATCGCCTCAAGGTATTTCTTGGCTCGCATGTCGCGATCTACGCAGTGGCCAACCACACGATCAAAACGAACCCGGTTCTGTTCAAGCTCTGTCAACGGCTCGGCGCGTGTTACCACCCCCATCCGCCGAACATCTATGACCCGGAAGTCATTGCCCGGGTGACCCCGCTGACGGTCCGTTTCGTGCGTGATTTCGTCACTGAAATTCGAGCGGACGGGCGTCAGGCCGTCGTGTTACTCATCCCGACCCGGGAACAGACGAACGAGGCCCTGTGGCAGGCGGCATCGGCTGAATACGGCGGCGAGGCGGCCGACAACCGTCACACCCTCAATGTGCGGATCGCCAAGGAGCTGCGCAGCGCGGGGATCGAAGTCATCGAACTCGGGGAGCCCGCAGCGCGCTACGAGCGGGACCAGGACGCGAACCTGTACTTTCGTTACGACGGGCACTGGAACCCGGCAGGGCACCGCTTTGCGGCCGATGCACTCGCCCGGTTCCTGTCACCACCGGACTGACCCACCCGGGGCCGCGACAACGACTGTCTGTCACCCCGGTTCGACCCGGGGTGACGGTCTCCGCATCTGGTCCTTCGAGGCGAACAATGAATATTTTATTAAATATTCATTGTTCAGTAGAATAGCGTGATGTCTGCCAGTCCCGACCCGACGGAATCCAATGCCGTTCGCGAATCCATCCTCGATGCCGCCCAGGCCCGGCTGCTGCGTTTCGGCTACCACAAGACCACGATGACGGAAATCGCTGACGACAGCGGCATGTCGGCGGCGAATCTCTATCGCTACTTCAAAAACAAGCAGGACATCGTGGCCGAATGCACGGTGCGCTTCTTCGACGAACGCCTCGAGCGGCTGCGCGCCATCGTTCGCGACCCGGCTCTCGGCGCCGGTGAAAAACTCACCCGCTACGCGCTCGACCTCGTCGACGACAGCCACGGCCTGATCGAGGCCGATTCGATGATGGGCGAACTCGTCGATGCCGTGACCCGGGAACGTCCCGATCTGGTCGTTTCAAAATACGAGATCCACTACCAGCTGATCGCCGAAGTGCTCGAGGCCGGGCGCGCAAGTGGCGAATTCGCGGTGAACGACCCGGAAAAGTCGGCGAAGTACATCTTCTCGGCGTTTTCGATGTTCGACGTACCGGTCTTCGTCGGCCTGTTTGACCGCGGCGATTTCGATGACCGCGCGGTCGGGCTGGTGCGCCTGCTCGTGGACGGCTTGCGCCACGGCGGCGCGGCAACAGAATAACAGGACACTAAACCGGAAACATGGGCAAATTCGAAGCGGCATACGCGCGGTGGGTGGTCAACAACCGCGCACTCATTATCATTGCGACCCTGCTTGCGGTAGGTCTGCTTGGCGTCGGTAACGCGAAGCTCGAGTTCGATACGAGTTACCGGGTGTTTTTCAGCGACGACAATCCGGAGCTCATTGCATTCGAAAATGTCGAAAACACGTATATCAAGGACGATAACGTGATCATGATCGTCGCGCCCCGCGACGGTAATGTGTTCAGCCGCGAAGCGCTCGCGGCTATCGAAGAACTGACCACCGCGTCGTGGCAGGTACCGTATTCGAATCGTGTCGATTCGATCACTAATTTTCAATACACCTATTCCGAACAGGACGACCTGATCGTCCGGGACATGGTCAGGGATGCGATGTCGCTGAGCGACGAAGCGCTGAGCGATACGCGCCGGGCAGTGCTAGCAGAGCCGGCCTTGCTCAACCGTTTGGTGTCGGCCGAAGGTCACGTCACTGGCATCAATGTCACGGTCCAGATTCCCATCGACGAGCGCGCCGAATCGACCCACGTCGTCGTCGATTTCATGCGGGGGATGGTCGATGATTTTCTCGAGCGACATCCCGACATCGATATCTACTTAAGCGGCATGGTCATGATGGACCAGGCTTTTTTCGAAAGCGCGATGGATGATTCGACGACGCTGATCCCCATCAGCTTCGCGCTGATGCTACTGCTCATTGCGATCCTCGTAGGCGGCGTCTACGGGACCGGGGTCACCCTGCTCATTATTATATTTTCGATCATCGGTGCGATGGGCGCCGGCGGCCACATTGGTTTCCCGTTGACGGGTTTCTCTTCTTCTGCGCCGATTATCATTCTCACCGTGGCCGTCGCGAACTGCGTACACCTGCTCGTCACGTTCATTCATGGCATGCACGAAGGCGCATCCCGCCTCGAGGCCATGGAGGAGAGCCTCCGTATCAACCTCCAACCGGTGTTTCTCGCGAGTGCGACAACAGCCATCGGCTTCATCACCATGAACTTCTCCGAGGTTCCACCGTTCAACCACCTCGGGACCCTCGTCTCGATTGGCGTGCTTCTGTCCTTCGTGATGACGATCTCGTTCCTTCCCGCGCTGATGACCCTGTTGCCCGTGCGAGCGAAAAAAACGGCGAAGGACGATTATGCGCGTATGTCGAAACTCGGCGAATTCGTCATCGCAAAACGAAACCTGCTGTTGTGGGGCATGGCCGCTGCCATCCTCGCGGCGGTAGCCAATCTGCCGCGCAACGAACTGAACGACGTCTTCCTGCATTACTTCGACACGTCCCTCGAGTTCAGGAATTCGTCCGATTTCATGATCGACAATCTCACCGGCGTCGATTTCATCAACTACTCGGTCAGCGCCGGTGAATCCGGCGGGATCAGCAATCCCGATTTCCAGGATGATGTAGAACGATTCTCACAGTGGCTTGAAGCGCAGCCCGAAGTCGTGCACGTCGATCGTTTCACCTACTTTATGAAACGCCTGAACAAGAATATGCATGGCGACGATGAAAGCTATTATCGCCTGCCCCGCGACCGCGACCTCGCCGCGCAATACCTGCTGCTCTACGAACTATCGCTGCCTTACGGCCTCGATTTAAACAATCAAATCAACATCGACAAGTCGTCGACGAAAATTACCGCGACCATCGGGTTGATCTCCTCCCGGGGCATGATCGAACTGAACGAGCGGGCGCTCGCCTGGGCAGCGGAGAACGCGCCAACGTTTACGAATACCGACAGCGCCGGGGTCAGCCTCATGTTCTCGCACATCGGTCAGCGCAACATTCACGCGATGATTATCGGAACGACGATTGCTCTGGTCCTCATTTCCGGAATTCTCATGATTGCGTTGCGATCGTTTCGTCTCGGCTTCATCAGCTTGTTGCCAAATCTCGCGCCGGCCGCGGTCGGTTTCGGTATCTGGGGGATATTCGTCGGTGAAGTTGGTCTCGGGCTCTCGATCGTCGCCGGAATGACGTTCGGGATCGTCATCGACGATACCGTTCATTTCCTGTCGAAATACCTGCGTGCCCGTCGCGAACAGGGACTCGATGCCCCGGACGCCGTACGGTACGCCTTTCGTACCGTCGGCCGTGCGCTCGTGGTTACAACCCTTACGCTTGTCGTCGGATTCTGCGTCCTGGCGACATCGAGCTTTCGGATGAATTCAGGGATGGGTCTCATGACTTCCGTGATCATTACGCTCGCACTGATCATGGTGTTCCTGATGCTGCCCCCGTTGTTAATGAAAATTGAGGAGAAAAAATCCTATGCGTAACGTTATTACGGGCATGATCATTGCCCTCCTCCCGCTCGGCGTTCTCGCGGAAACCGCGGAAGAAAAAGGTCTCGCGCTGATTCAGGAAGCCGATCAGCGGGATACGGGCTGGATCGATTCGAAGGCGAGCATGAAAATGGTTCTGAAAAACAAGCAGGGTCAGGAGAGCGAGCGTTCGATTCGGATCCAGACACTGGAAGTCGACGGAGACGGCGATAAAAGCCTGTCAGTATTCGATGCGCCGAAAGACATCAAAGGCACCGCGTTCCTGAGTTTCACCCACGCCATTACTCCGGATGACCAGTGGCTGTATCTTCCGGCACTGAAACGGGTGAAACGCATCGCTTCGGCGAACAAGTCCGGCCCGTTCGTCGGCAGCGAATTTGCCTACGAAGATTTGTCCTCGCAGGAAGTCGAAAAATACACCTATAAATATCTGCGCGACGAATCACTCGACGGCCGCGACTGCTTCGTCATCGAAGCGTATCCGGTTTACGAAAATTCCGGCTATACGCGTCAGATCGCGTGGCTCGACAAGGAAATGTATCAGCCGATCCGAATCGATTATTACGATCGGAAAAATTCCGAGCTGAAAACGCTCCGCGGCAGCGAATGGGAGATGTATCTCGACAAGTACTGGCGGCCGGGACGGATGGAGATGACGAATCACCAGACCGGCAAAAGCACGACGCTGTTGTGGACCGACTACGAGTTCAAGACAGGCATGACCGAACGTGATTTCGATCGCAACACCTTGAAACGTACTCGCTGATCACGATCGACTGCGGACTAAATGGCGGGTCCTCTCGACCCGCCATTTTTTTGCCCGACTAATCGGATACGTAAGGGATCCCTTCCTCGGCAAGATGCCAGATTTTAAATCCCGCGGGTTCTTCCTGTTCTTCCAGGATATGTCCCACCAGGCCGGCGCAACGCGCGATCAGATTAAACCCGCGCGCGATTTTAGGCGGAATACCGGCTTCGAGTAACACCGCACCAATCGCCGCATTCGCGTTGATCACGATATTCTTGCCCGACGCCTGCTTGATCGCATCACCGAGCAGGTACATCGCATCGATATACTCTCCCGACGCGCCCGCTTCACGGGCGACTTCATCGAGACGCTGCACCCGGGGATCGCCGTTCGTATGGATTGGATGGCCAAAACCCGGCAGGAACTTCCCGGCCTCGGTGTGTTCGCGCGCAATGACAGCGGCTTCCCCGGCACGCTCATCGACCGGTTTGTCGACGATACGCTGCAGCAACGTCGCAGCCTCGTCGGCGGCACCGACAAAACGCGACCCCGCTCCGAGCAATCCGGCAGCGACAGCACCCTGCAGCGCTTCCGGCGCGCCGAGGTAGGTCACGCGGCTCGCGACGGCGGAAGGCGTGAGCCCGTGTTCCATGATGCACACGAGTACGGCATCGACGACGCTGCGCTGCAACGGGGTCGGCTCGGTGCCAAAAAAATGGAACATGATGAAGTCCGTGAACGTCATCTGTCCGATCAGGTCATCGCACAGGTTCCGGCCCCGGATCCAGATATTATCGACGTCACTCGTGCACAGACGGGTGACAGGGTCTTTCTTCTTGTACATACGTTTTGTTCCTAACTAATCAATGCGTTGTTCAAACGCCGCGAAATCCTGCGGCAGCGCCTTCATCGTCCGTACTGGCGGCGGTGCTCGAATGCGTGCCGATGCGTTCGAACCATGACTGCAGGTTCGGTGGCAGCGTGCCCGGGATTTCGATGCCCTGCCCGAAATCGAGGGCCGCATAGAGGATGATGTCGGCGATCGTGAATCGGTCCCCGCATAAATAGTGTTTGCCATCGAGCAGAGGTTCCAGCCAGTCGATGCCAACCTGAACCTGCGCCTTGAGGCCTTCGAACATGTCCGGAAACACGGGCTGACGTTCACGGTACATCTCGAGTCCCGGGCCGTAGCGGAATGCGCAATAGATATGCTCGGTAATTTTCAGCTCCACCCGGCGGACCCACATTCTGCACTCCGCCTTTTCGCGGGCATCGGAGCCTATCAGCGGAATCACCGGGTGAGTGTCCTCGATGTATTCCATTACCGGAACGGTTTCGCAGATCAATGTACCGTCGTCGAGTTCCAGTGCGGGCAATTGCGCGCCCGGATTTCGCGATGCGTATTCGCCCGTGCGATTTTCGGCGCCGAGCAAGTCGACCCGTTCCATCGGAAAAGACAATTGTTTTTCCAGCAGCATCATTCGCAATGCGCGCGGATTCGGTCCGAGTGAGTTATAAATTTTCATTGATGACGTTCTAACCTCGCAATTGGATGCGATCGGGCCTCGTCGGCCCGTCTCACAATAGTGGATTGTTTGGTTCAAGCCCGAAACGATGACGCCCGAACAGCTCCTGGCTGACATCCCAATCAACGAACGCATGGGTGGCGAGCGTATTCAGATCGCGAAAAAATCGTTGCAACGGCTCGTCACGGCGAAAGCTGCTCGTGCCACAACGGGCCATAATCTCATTCATGGTGTCGCGGCACAGGTTGCTGATATAGCCTGCCCGGAGTTTCAGATCCATGCGATCGTCGAGGGTAAAGCTGCGACGGGCCGCGAGTTCGCTGGTATCGGCCACGAGCCTCTCGAACAGCATGCCCGCGGCGCGTTTTTGTGCGTGTGCTTTTCCGAGGTGGATGTGGACGGATTGTTTCGTGGCGAGAACGTCCTGACCCCACTTCGTTACCTTGTTCTTCATCAAATCCTCGTACGCCGCTGTGGCGCCTTCAAGCCCCCCGCAATAAACCCCCATCACTTCGCAGTAAATAAACGGGAGTAACGGAATTGAGTACAGTGGATTGTCGTGGATCGACGCGGTACCACCGAACAACGCGTCGCCCGGCAGGGTTCGATGCTCGGGCACGAACAGATCCTCGACGATGACGTCGTTGCTGCCGGTCGCCGACATCCCGCTCATGTGCCACACATCGTCAACTTCGACATCATCAATCGGAACCACGAACGCACGTGCGTCGGGACCGCCGGCTTTTGCGACGATCACCCAGTCTGCGTGCATGATGCCGGAACTGTAGGCTGACCGGCCGGTGATTTCGTAGCCCCCGGATACCGGTTTAATCGTAATGCCAGGTGCCGGCTGAATCGGAATTAATCCAAACGGGCGATCGGCGAAAATTTCGCGTTGCACCTGCTCCGGAAATTTCGTAATCATCCAGTTGTGACCGATATAGAACGCCGTCACCCATCCCGTTGACATGTCAGCGCTGGAAACGGCCCGCGCGATGGCGCCGATGGTGTCGAGCCCGAGTTCGTGTCCGCCGAAGCATTTCGGCACCAGCGTCTGCATGAGGTCTGCGTCGATGAGTTCGCGGATCGAATCAGCGTCAGGTTTGCGATCGACTTCGCTTTGAAACGCGCGGGCCGCGATCCCGGGCAACAGCGCCTCGACCCGTTCGACCAGGTCTTCTTTTGTGATGCTCATACGATTACTCCGTCGACCGTGGTGGCGGCCGTGCGATTAAATTCCGGTCCGGGTCGCACTGCCGATTAATCTTCGTTGAACCATGGACGCAACAGCGTTGGATTTTCAAGGTTATGCAGCGAATCATTCCGATGCCGGACGTCGGCCATATATTCCGGATGCGACAGCACCCAGAATCGGTTCGCATAGATCGCTTCGACGACGAGGGTCGCCACTTCGGCCGGGTCCTTGCCGGCTTCGAGTGCCGCAGTGATGGCCGCATTGCGCCGCCGCGCTTCATCGCCCGATGGGCGCCGCGCGGTTGGCTCGCGTTTCAGATGGGACGGTCGATTACGCTGCGCGGTCGTTATGTTCGTATTGACTTCACCTGGACATAATACGGAAACGCCGACGCTGGCATTTTCGTCGCGGTCCATTTCGAGATACAGCGTCTCCATGATCGCGACGACGCCGTACTTTGCCGCGTTATACGGTCCGAGACCGGGATTCGCCATTAACCCGGCAACTGAGGCCGTACTGACGACATGCGCCTCATCAGCCTCGAGCAGGTGGGGCATAAAATGCTGAATCCCGTGGATGACACCCCAGAGGCAGACATCGACGACCCACTGCCAGTCGACGAGCTGCAGATTCTTGATGTAGCCGCCGCCACCGACGCCGGCGTTATTACACAAAATGTTGACACCGCCGAACGTGTCCACAGTAGCCGCGGCAAGCGCCCGGACTGATTGTTCGTCGGTAACGTCAGTGACGTGTGCCAGTGACTCGGCGCCGGTGTCCCTGACGAGCTGGTCCGATTCCGCGAGCGCGTCCGATTCAATATCGGCGAGAACGACCCTGCAACCTTCTGCTGCGAACGCCAGCGCCAGCGCCCGCCCGATGCCGGAACCCGCGCCGGTCACAACCGCGACGCGGTTCTGCATGGAATCCATAAAACGAGGTCCTCCAACCGCTACTGATTTGTGCTACGCAGCATCGGCAAACCCGCGACAATACGCGACGGCGGTGCGAGAACTACGATCGGAACATAGCTTCACATAATCCTTGCGCCGAGACCATGGTCACTTGTCATGAAGGTCGCCGCGTCCTAGAGTTCTCCCATCACCACCGAGGAGACACAGGCCATGGACCAACGCAACGTCAGCGATCTCGCCGGCCAGCTCGAAGGCTCTCTGCAACGGCCGGGCGACCCCGAATACGACACGGCGCGCACGATCTGGAATGCGATGATCGATCGGCGGCCGGCTTTAATCGCACGATGCCTGTCGAGTGCCGACGTCGTCGCTGCGGTTTTATTTGCACGTGAGCACGACATGCTCGTGTCGGTACGCGGGGGCGGACACAACGTCGCCGGTAACGCGGTGTGCGACGACGGACTCATGATCGACCTGACACTGATGAACAACGTCGCCGTCGACGTGGATTCGGCGCGTGTTTCAGTTGGCGGCGGCGCGATGCTTGGCGACGTCGATCGCGCTACGCACACCCACGGACTCGCCGTACCGGCCGGAATTATTTCCGAAACCGGGGTCGGCGGCCTTGCCCTTGGTGGCGGCGTGGGCTGGCTCGTGCGCAAGTACGGCATGACGTGCGACAACCTGGTTTCAGCAGAAGTCGTGACCGCGGACGGCCGGATCGTGCGGGCAAGCGCCGATGAGAACCCGGATCTCTACTGGGGCCTGCGCGGCGGCGGCGGCAATTTCGGCGTCGTCACGACGTTCGAATTTCAGGCGCACCCGGTGCGCAATGTCATCGGCGGTATGGTCATACATCCACGCGAGGCTGCGCGCGACGTTTTCCGGTTTTACCGGGATTTTACGCAAACGGCGCCGATCGAACTGACGGCCTATTGCGCGTGTTTGTCGACCCCCGATGGCGCGCCCGTCACCGCGATGATGGCGTGCTACTGCGGGCCTGCTGCCGACGGCGAAGCGGTGTTGAAGCCGTTACGGGAATTCGGCAACCCGATCGCCGATACACTCGCCGAGATTCCGCGGATCGAAATGCAGACGATGTTCGACGCGGGGTTTCCCTACGGCAACCGGAACTACTGGAAATCGTCGTTTATAGACGAACTCAGCGACGCGGCGATTGATACCCTCGTCGAGCATGCTAACCGTATCACCTCGCCGTTATCGGCCGTCATGATCGAATATTACTATGGCGGCCCGTCGAGCAAACTCGCCGAAACCGATACCGCGTTCGCGCATCGCGACGCGCAATACGATTTGGGTATCATCGGACAATGGCAGGATCCGGCCGAGGATGCGGAACACATGAACTGGGCACGCGCCGCTTACGACGCGATGGAGCCCTATTCAAACGGGCGCATCTACGCGAACCTGATGGGCGGCGACCAGATGACGGAGGACACTCAGCTGCGCGCTGCGTTCGGCGCCAACTATCCCAGACTCGTGGAACTGAAGCGCAAGTACGATCCGACAAACTTCTTCCGGATGAACCAGAACATCAAGCCGTAATCACGTTACATCCACTCATTGTGGATCGTGGTTGCCCCACTTGCCGTAGTGCGTTTTTGTTTCGACCGGATCGCGTGACACGGGACCGAATTTACCGGTCGGGAATCCGATCGGGATAACCGCGACGACCCCGTAGTCTTCCGGGATCTGGTAGAACTCGTGCATCTCCGGTTCAAACATCTGGTGCATCGTGGTCAGACTCGCGCCGAGTCCGAGAGCACGGCAGGCGAGTAATACATTTTGCACGCACGGATAGATTGAACCGTGAGACGGCGGTGCTTTACCCACCCGGTCCGCCTCGGGAACCACGAACGGCCAGTCGCGTCGTCCGCAACAAAACAACAATACGGGTGCTTCATGCATGTGCTCGCCAAGATGCACGGCGGAAGCGGTGAGGCGACCATCACGGGTGGAGAGATCCGGCTCCTCCAACGCGGAACCGAAGCGGTTCCGTAACCAGTAGTTGTAACGCTCACCGAAGAATTGCTTGCCCTCGGCGTCGGTCACGACAAGAAATGCCCAACGCTGCAGATTCTGACCGCTCGGCGCGCGGATACCGGCGTCGAGTATTTTATGGATCATCTCCTGCGGCACCGGGTCCGGTTTTAATCGACGCATCGCGCGCATCGTATGCATCGTTTCGAATATGCCGGGATCGTCACTCATCTGCGCTCTCCAGTTCGACAGGCGGCGACCGGTCCCGGTCGCAAGTTACGGGAAATACTCAGGCCGCTTTAACCGGCGGTGTGCTTTCGCTCATCTCGCTCGTCACCACCTCATCGGGCAGATCGAACGCGGCAGCGAAACCCGGGTCCATATTCTGATATTCGGGCCGGCCGGTTGCTGCAGCCGGTTGCGCCACGGGTTCGCCAACCCGATCGAAGCCTTCGGGATCCTTGTAGCGTTCGAGTTCCTCGGCTGAAATTCCGTTCAGCGACACGACTTCAGGATCGATCCAGGCATTTTCGTTGATCCCGACCCCGTTCGATGTCGAGACTTCGAGGACGAGATTCTCGGGACCGCCGAAATAAATCGATTTGCAAAACCCGTGATCAAGCGGCCCGAGTACGCGCACACCCTTCGCCCGGATGCGGTCCCGCATGTTGTAGAGTTCTTCGTCGGTATCGCAGTTAAACGCGAGATGCTGCATGACGCCGGCCGAGCACGGTTGCGTCGGATTGCCGGCATGCGTGACGCCAAACTCATGCCCGATATCGGCAACCTGGGGCGACTGGACAAACGCAACGGAACAACTGTCATTCAGTTCCATAAATGCATGAAAATATCCATCCACGTTGTGCATCCAATAGAGCGCTTTCAGTTTCATGCCGAGAACATCCGAGAAAAACTCGATCTGTTCCTTTACGTTGGCCGTCATCAATGCAATGTGATGTACACCGTTCAATTGTCCCATCGTAATCACCTCCGTAGACTCAATTAAAACAACTAACGCCGGGGAGAATGTCCAAATTTCCAGTGGCCGTCATACCGCTCGCAGTATCCGCGCGCGGTAGCCGTTCGGGCCGGCGTTAAAGTGACTGCCGACAAATTGTAACTCAGACGGCCGCGCGCGTTCACGGCCAAGCGCACCGCAGTGCCGACGATGCCCAGGGGCGGCCGACAGCTCATGCGGCCGTCACTCGGCAGGCCTGGCCTCGGGCGCGGACTCCGGTCCCCCGATGCCGCCCCGCAGTAGCCGAACCAGTGCCGGCGGAGCGCTCTCGAGAACATCAGAGGTCACGAACGCACCGGCTGCCATGAGCTACCGGACTGCTTCTCCAGCGGAAACATGATCCACAACGCACCTCCGCCGTGGCCGGTGCCGTTTGCCCTCATCCACGTGATCGCGAGCCGGTAATCGCGCACACGACGGTCAGGATGATCGCGGCCCTCGCGATGTCACCACCCTTTTTCTTATTGCCGTCAACCATTGGCCATTACTTTGAATTCATGATTTACAGGCCCATCTGCCGAACGGCAAGGTCGCGCATGATTTCCGCCGACCCGCCGCCGATCGCCATCACTTTTGTTTCACGATAGATACGCTCGACGGGATGTCCGCGCAAATACCCGGCACCGCCGAATATTTGCATGGCTTCGTTCGCACAGTACTCGAGTGCAGCCGAACAAAAAAACTTCGCCTTGCAGATTTCCGCCACCGGCATCTCCTGCTCATTGACGTTCCAGCAGATCTGGTTAATCAGCCCCTCCATCGCGTCGATCCTGGACGACATTTCCGCGATTTTGTGACGTATAACCTGGTGTCGGATTAACGGCTTGCCGAATGTTTGACGTTCACCGGCGTAGCGAATACTTTCATCGAGACAGCGCCGCGCCATCCCCAGCATCTGCGCCGACATGTAGAGTCGTTCGTAATTGAAGTTATTCATGATGGCGAGGAAACCCTTATCGGGCTCGCCCATCAGATTCCCGGCGGGGACGCGGCAGTCGTCGAAGTACAGCGTTGCCGTATCGGAGGACCACCAACCCATTTTTCGTTCAATCGCCGTGCGTGTGAACCCCGGCGTATCGGCCTCGACGAAAAACAGGGAAATTCCGCCGACGCCCTCGCCGCCCGTCCGCGCGGCGATGACGAAGTAGCGGGCGTTCATACCCCCCGTGATGAATGTTTTTGATCCGTTGAGCACGAACTCGTCGCCATCACGTTGCCCCCGCGTCTGCAGGTTCGCGACGTCTGACCCACCGGAGGCTTCCGTGATACCGAGCGCGCCACCGGCCTGGCCGGACAGGATTTCGGGGAGGGCGCGACGCTTGATATCCTCTGCCGCGAGCGCGCTGAGAGGGCCAACCATGATACTTCGCGAAGCAATGCTCGCCACGACCCCGCCACTCCCGCCACGGCCGAATTCCTCCGCCGACGCGGCGCGCATGAACGCGTCGTCGAAACCGAGGCCGCCATACGCTTCATCGATGCCAAATCCGAACAAACCAAGTGCACAGGCCTTCTCGTGCACGGCCCAGGGGAACGTGCCGGCTTCATCCCACTCGTCGGCGTGCGGCTCGATTTCGTTTTGTACGAATCGCCTCATCGCATCACGAAATGCGCGGCGTTCGTCATTGTCGAACGGATTAATCACTGGTACGTCTCCGATGGTCTCATCTGAATCAGCCTTACGTAGTATTCCGGGGTTTGCCCGCAGCGGCCGCCAGCCCGGGCGTGCATGAAAATCCTTTCTCGCACCGACAATCGTTGATCTGTTTCGCGACCGGACCCTGATTTTAGCGCCGAACGACCACCCGTGCTCCGCCGGGCTACAGCCCGCCGTATTGCGACAGCGCTCGGCAGCGGAAGTCGAATTGCAGTAGTCTTTACCGAGGCATCAACGGCGTTGCCAGCTGCGGCTGGACCGGTCGGGACTTGCGATCGGCGCCTGTGCACGTAGCTCACCACTTCAAGAGGGTTTTCGATTGATCGCGCACCAGGTTCTTCAGAAAACAAAAATAATCGCGACGCTCGGGCCCGCCTGCGACGATGAGTCGATCCTGCGAAGCATGATCGCCGCCGGGATGAACGTTGTGCGTCTGAACCTGTCTCACGGGACGTTCGATGATCACGCGCAGCGGCTCGCACGCCTGCGTATGGTGGCAGCCGGCGTCGACGCGAATATCGCGGTGATGGTCGATACGCGCGGACGAGAAATACGTACCGGTCTGCTGACCGACGGACTCGCCGTGCTGAACCCCGGCGAATCTTTCATGCTCTACAGCGACGACCGTGAAGGGAGCGCTGCCGGCGTTTCTGTCTCACACCCGACGCTGCACGAACACGTAAAGCTGCGCGACCGGATCCTGCTCGATGACGGTTTGATCGAGTTATCGGTCTCCGGCGTCGCGCTGGAAGGTATCCGGACCACGATCGAATGCGGTGGTGAGTTACGCGATCGCAAAGGCGTGAACATTCCCGGCAACCCGAGTGTGTTCGATTCAATCGACTCCGACGTGAAAGGCGATCTCGAGTTCGTCGCCGAGCACGACGTTCAATACGTCGCCGCTTCGTTTATCCGGGACGCCGCGGACATCAATCGCCTGCGCGCAAAACTCGACAGCCTTGGTTCCGACACACCGATTATCGCGAAAATCGAAAGCCGCGGAGGCGTGGACAATCTCGACGAAATTATCGCTGTAGCAGACGGTACAATGGTTGCGCGCGGCGACCTCGGGGTGGAACTGGATCTGGCACAGGGTCCGACGATTCAAAAACGCATTATCCGCAGCACGGTAACAAACGGTAAACCCGTCATCACCGCAACCCAGATGCTCGACTCCATGGAACGCAATCCGCGTCCGACCCGCGCCGAGGTCAGCGACGTCGCGAACGCAATACTCGACGGCACCTCGGCCGTGATGCTCTCGGGCGAAACCGCCGTTGGTGCCTATCCCGTTGAAGCGGTGCGTACGCTGGCTCATCTTGCGCGCGAAGCCGAAGCCGGGTTGAGTGAATTCGGCCATCTGCAACAAATCTTGCCCCATACCTCCGACCGCGTCACAGATGCGGTCGCGCAAGCCGCGATAACGATGGCAAAACATCTCAATGCCGCGGCTATCGTCGCGTTGACCGAAACCGGGTTCACATCGAGGCTTATTTCGAAATACCGGCCGGTGTGTCCAATTCTCGCAATTTCATCGTCCGACCGCGTGGTACATCGTCTCGCGATGAACTGGGGGGTCACCGCGATCCAGTATGCCGGCGACGGTAGCGACGATGATCGACTGGAATTCGCCATGCGCACGGCAAAAGAGTGCGGATACGCGCGCTCCGGCGATATTGTCATTGCCACCACCGGCAGCCACCAGCGCGCGGGCAGCACCGACCTGATTCGCGTGCTCACGATCGAATAGGCGGCACCGGGAACGTGGACGGACGGTCGTGGTGCGGTCTGTCTTAACGGGTTATTCTTCCGGAGCCCGGCGTCGCATGCAGTAACCTGTGCGCTTCGCTGTTGATAACGCCAACACATAACTATTGGAGAACCCACGATGGTCACCGTACTGACAGAATCCGGCGCGAGCGACGTCCCCCGTGCCCGCGCCGAAGGCGACGATTTGTGGCTCGACGGCGACGCCTGCACCGCCGCAACGGGCTGGACCCTGAAACCCGAAGGTCTGTGCCAGGGCAGCGCCTGCTTTCCCACCCCACGCACCGATTCGGACCGGTATGTCGCGGGCAGCGACGTGAACATTGCGGCGTGGTGGCGAATGATGGGTCGTCCGGTTCTCCACGACGACAGTGGCGAGACGTGGATGCTGGGTGCCGCCGCGGCCGATCGTGCCGCGGCGCTCGAAGCCCTCGAAGCCCCGGACTTCACGCTGCCCGATCTGGACGGCCGAATGCATTCGCTGTCGGATTACCGTGGCAAACGGGTATTCCTCACGACCTGGTCGTCGTGGTGAGGCTGTCGTTATGACCTGTCCGTGTGGCAGGCAATGTATAACGACGTAAAAGACGAAGATTTCATCATCATCGCGGTCGCTGAAGAAAGCCGTGGTGCCGCAACGGCGCGCGAGTTTATCGAAGAGGCGCAGGCGACATATGTGACGTTGATCGACGAAGAACATCACGTGGCTGATCTCTACAACATGGTCAACGTGCCGCAGTCGGTCTGGATCGACGAAAACGGTAACATCGTACGACCCGCGGAGACCGCGGGCTCGCACGACGGATGGCGTTCGATGAATCGCGAAGACCTTTCGATGCCGGACGAGTCCGCTGCGATAGTTGCGAATGCGCAGGAAACTTACGTTGCCGCGGTGCGTGACTGGGCCGTGAATGGCGCGGACAGCCGACACGCGTTCAGCCCGGCCGAGGCACGCGCGCACCTGGATTTACCGCAGGACAGCGTCGCGCTCGCGAACGCGAATTTTCGCCTCGGCCGACACCTCGATTCGATCGGGCATCAGGATGAAGCCCAGGCGTTTCTTAAAGCAGCTTCCGATCTGCGACCCGAATCGTGGAACATCTTCCGCCAGGCGATGAACCTGAAGGAGATCGGGCCAATGGGCCTGGCGGCGGACGAAGCGTTTTTCGCACGCGTCGACGCGCTCGGCGCGGGCCGTTACTACCCGCCGCCGGATATCGACGGCTTCCCGACGCAGCTCGGATTCGAACCGCCTGAGTGACACCCGTGAACCGCGCGCCGTCATGGCGCGCGGTCGGCGTCATCGCTGCGCGTACATCGCCCGACGAAGCCGCAGACTTGATACCCAAAGGAAACATTCATGCATGCAGTGAAATTCGGCCTGTTCCTGTTCCCGTCCGATATCGCCGAAGCGCAGGCGGCGGCACAAAGTGCGGAATCTCAGGGATTCTATTCAGTCTCCCATAACGACCATTTCTATTCGCCGCTCGGCCCACCGGAATCGGTGCAACTCGAATGCTTCACTGTACTGACCGCTGTCGGCGCCGTGACCAAACGGGTCAAGCTCGTACCGGCCGTCATCGCGGCGTCGTTCCGGACTCCGCCGATGCTCGCAAAAATAGCGACGTCGGTTGATATTGCGACGAACGGACGATTGATTTGCGGGCTCGGCGCCGGCTGGCAGGGTACGGAATATGAAGCGCACGGTTATCCGTTTCCGCCGTTAAAGGAACGCCTCGAACAACTCGAGGAGACGGTCGGTGTGCTGAAAGCGATGTGGACGGAGGACGAACCCTCGTTCGACGGCAAGTATTTCAAAGTGCACCACGCCTACAACAACCCGCGACCGGTGCAAAAACCGCGCCCACCCATCATGCTTGGCGGCTCCGGCACCGGCTTACTGAAAATCGCGGCGCGCCACGCCGACATTCTTAATATTATCCCGCCAACCGGCAATGGAAAGGACTTCATCAATGACCCCGTCGCGACGGTCAATTTCGACATGGCGACGCTGAAAAATCGCATCGCGAAATTACACGGGTATTGCCGCGATATCGGCAGGGATCCGGCGGAAATAGAACTCGGGGGGCTGGCGTTCGTGGCCATGTCCGAAAACGCCGACGACCCGGCGCTACGCGAAGTCGCAACCCGGTTGGGATTCCCCGACTACGAATCCGCACAGCGAGCGCCCGTTGCATTGCTAGGGACTCCCGAGGAAGTTCGCAGTGAACTGGCCCGGCGGATCGAAGACACCGGGATTACCTACTACATAATTGCGGGGTCTTCGCCGGAATCGGTGAAGTTGTTCGCCGAACAGGTAATGCCGGCGCTGACGACCTGACGTACGCTCACCGGTCGCCGCACGATACAAGCGGCGCCGTCACCCTTTAATCGCAGGCTTCCGGATCGTAGCCGAGGTCTTCGTCTTTCAGGGTCGACAGCGGCGTAAACCCCAGGTTCGCCGCTTCTTCAAACTGGGTAACGTCGATGCCGTGAATATTGATGTGCAGGGTGGGCGATCCGCACAGCGCCGCGGACATTTTTCCGGTGACGAGCGCACACGCAGACGAGAATACGCGAATGCCCGCGTTCTCGAGGATCGCTTTCGTCGCATCGAGCGGTAGCCCCGTGTCGTCTTCACACTGCTGTCGCTCCTTCGACACGAACACGCGGCCGACGTCGATCTCTTGCTGTTCGACGACCCTCACTTCCGTGTCGTCGCCGGACAGCATGGAACAGGCGGGCACGCCTGCAAGCAGGGCCACTACCAATAGTGTGCGGTAATTTTTCAAAATCTGTGCTTCTCCGGTGAAATGCCGACTTCACGTCCGGCGTGCGACGGGCAGTCTACCCGCGAACCGGGGAAACAGAAAATCCGTTTCGTCCCGGCAGTTGCGCGCCATTTAACGATGCCATCCAACCAGGGCGCGTCCCCGCAGACGGTGTTCCGCGACGTGTCGGGCCGGCTATTGCCCGGCCCCCGCGGCCGCGTCGCGGATCCGCTTGCCGACCCGTTTACGCGCTACGCCGGCCGCATTCGGGGTCACGCTGTCACTCATCAGCTGCAGATAGTCCACCGCACCCGCGTTGCCGCCTTCTCGTGCGTAATACAACCAGCCGTAGGCCTGATGATTATCCTGTTTGACGCCGAGACCACGGAGGTACATGACCCCAAGATTCCGCTGCGCCCCGGGGTGTTCCCCAAGCGCCGCCAGTTCGAACCACCTCGCGGCCTCGCCAAAATCGCGCGCAACGCCCGCCCCGAGGTAATAATGCATGCCAAGATAGTTAACCGCGATAATGTCGCCGGTTGCGGCACGTTCGCTGAAGATGCGAAATGATTCGGCGTATTCACCGCGCTCGAATAATTCGGCCGGATCATCCGGACCACCGCAGCCGGCGACGAGCAGGGTAAGCGCGGCGAGGCTGACCACTGCAACGGCGACGATTTTATTCAACTCTCTTGTCATCTCTCGCGACTCTTTCCCCGTTTACGTATCGCCGAACAGGCCGAAACAGGTACGCCGTGCGGCCGGTTTGAATCCGCGGCTAACATGCCTGAACCCCTGATAAATCGCAACGAGACGAATCGGCGGTATGCTGCGCGCCCTCCCCGCGCGGTTAGTGCTACCCTTGCGCAACGATTCACTGACGGCGAGGCGAGCGTTTATGCATTCGGAACTGGCGTATATGGGACTGGTCGACATTGGCAAGCTGATCAGCAAACGAAAAATTTCGTCCGTCGAAACCACGCGTGCATTACTGGAACGCGTTGAACGACTCGACCCGCGCCTGAAGAGTTATGTCGCCGTTCTCAGCGATAGCGCCATCAAGGATGCGCGCCGCGCGGACCGCGAAATCAAACAGGGTAAACATCGCGGCCCGCTGCACGGGGTACCTGTCGCGGTCAAGGATCTGTGCGACATGAAGGGCGTCGCGACAACTGCCGGCATTCCCATGTTTCGCCGGGCCATCGCGGAACGCGACGCGACGGTGGTGACGAAGCTCCGCGCGGCCGGTGCAGTCATCGTCGGCAAGCTGCATCTGACCGAAGGTGCTCTCGCGACGCATCATCCTGATATTCCGCCGCCGATTAACCCGTGGGTCCGTAACCGCTGGAGCGGCGCATCGTCGAGCGGGACCGGGGTAGCCGTGGCCGCGGGCCTCGCCTATGCCGCGCTCGGCAGCGATACCGGCGGTTCCATTCGCTTTCCGGCGTCGTGCAATGGCTTGGTGGGCCTGAAACCGACATGGTCGCGCGTGAGTCGCTACGGCGTTTTTCCGTTATCCGAAACGCTCGACCACATCGGACCGCTGACCCGCACGGTGGAGGATGCCGCGGCCGTACTCGCTGCGATTGCCGGACGAGATACCAATGACCAGACGAGTTCGCCTCGCGCTGTGCCGGATTACCTCAAAACCATCCGCCAGGGCGTCAAGAACGTGCGCCTCGGAATCGACCGGAAATATGCCTATGCAGGGGTCGACCCTGAAATTCGTAAAGCGATCGAACGGGCCATCTCGGCCCTCAAGGCGGCCGGGGCGACCGTCGTACCGTTCAAAATGCCGAACGTTGAGGCGATGCTCGCGGCGTGGGGACCGATCTGCAGTGCGGACGCCGCTCTCGCGCACAGCGATACCTATCCGTCGAAAAAACGTGGTTACAGCGAAGCTTTTGGCGGTTTTCTTGCAAACGGACGCGCGCTGAACGCCCTCGATTACAGTCGCGCGGAAATTACGCGCCGCGAATTTCGTGGCGCAATGGACGAAGTCTTTGAATCGATCGACCTGATGATCAAACCGGTGTACGCAAAGTTGAATCCGACTGTCAGCGCGTTCAATGCAATGTGCGCGAAGGAAGGCGGGCTCGACGATCTCATCACGTTCACTGCGCCGGACGATATGACAGGACAGCCCACCATTACGCTACCGGCCGGACTCGATAAACACGGCTCGCCACTGTCGCTGCAACTCGTCGCGAGACATTTCGACGAGGCGCTGTTGTGTCGCGCCGGCAGAGTATGGCAGACCGCAGCCGGGTGGCCGAACCAACCACCACTCGGTTCCTGAATCGCCCGGGTTTAGTCGAACATGATTAACTGGCGCACGGTTTCCCCGGCGTCCAGTTTGTCGAACCCTTCGTTGACCTGGTCGAGCGTGATTTTTTCGCTCATCAACCGGTCGACCGGCAGCGTGCCGGCTTCGAACAGTTCGATATAGTCGGGAATATCACGTTTCGGTACGCAGCTGCCGAGGTAGCTGCCCTTGATCGTCCGCTCTTCGGCGACGAGGTTGACGTGCTGAATCGAAAAATTACGCTGCGGGTCTGATAAGCCACTCGACACCGTTGTGCCGCCCCGCCGGGTCACCATGTAGGCCAGTTCCATCGCTTTTTCCGAGCCGACGCATTCAAACGCGTAATCGCCACCGCCACCGGTCATTGCTTTCACTTTTTGCACGATATCGGGATCGTCCGCGCGCAGCACCTCATCGGCGCCGAGTTCCAGCGCCATGTCGAGTTTGCTTTGCAGGAGATCGACGCCAATGGTTTTGCGTGCGCCACCCGCGATGGCCCCGAGCAGCGCGGCGAGGCCAGTGCCACCGAGTCCGACGACGACCGCCGTTGAGCCCATTTTCATCCGGGCAGTGTTTGCGACGGCTCCGACTCCGGTGATCACGGCGCAACCAAACAACGCGGCCTGGTCGAGCGGGAGCTCCTTGTGAACCTTGACCAGCGAGCATTGGGATACGACTGCGTATTCGGCGAAGCACGACACGCCAACGTGATGCGTTACGTATTCGCCATTAAGCTTGATTCGGCGCTGGTTGCCGAGCAGCGTCCCGGCCGCGTTGGCCGCGGCGCCGGGCTCGCACAGAGCCGGTCGTCCTTCTCCACAGGGCACACACGTACCACAGCTCGGAACGAAGACGAACACGACGTGATCGCCGGGTTCCAATCCATTGACTCCGGGCCCCACCTCGGAGACGACACCCGACGCTTCGTGCCCGATGACCATGGGCAGCGGGCGTGGTCGTGAGCCGTTCACGACGGACAGGTCGGAATGGCACAACCCCGCCGCGGCGACTTTCACCATAACTTCGCCCGCGCCTGGCGGGTCGAGTTCGATTTCCTCAATACGAATCGGTTTCGAATTGGCATAAGGGATCCGCGACCCCATCTCGTGCAACACCGCGGCTCTGCATTTCACAGGTGCTCTCCAACAGAACTCCGTTAATCGAGGCGCGATTGTAGCTCACCTCCCGATCAAACGCAGACCGTGGACTTACCCGCGAGGCTGGCCGACACTAGTTCGATGAATGTCGATTTACGCGATGTCAGCCAGCCAACGAAGAGCCGGGGCCGGCGCGTCGCCTGTGCCGTAGTACTCCTGTGGATCTCCGCTGCTCACGCCGGGTCGAATGCGATGTCCGAACTCGGGCGCGCACTGTTCTTCGACGTCAACCTGTCCGCGAACCGCACCCAGTCCTGCGCGTCGTGCCACGATCCGGCGTCCGGGTTTCACGACCCGCGCGGCAACGGGGTCGCCGGTGCGACATCGCTTGGAGACGACGCTCGAAGCCTCGGCGATCGCAACGCGCCTTCGATTACCTACGCCGCCGCAACGCCTGCGTTTCATCTCGATTCCGACGGTCAGTATCGGGGCGGCTTGTTTCACGATGGTCGCGCACCCGATCTTTCGGCGCAGGCGGTCCAACCCATCATGAACCCGTTGGAGATGGCGCTACCCGATGCCGCCGCCGTGGTCGCGCGCGTGCGGGAGAATTTGCGCTACGCAGACATGCTGACCGGGATCCTCGGCACAACCGTATGGGGCGATCCCGAAACAACGCTGGTGACCATCGGTGCGAGTATCGCTGCATTCGAACACGACGAGCTGTTCGCGCCGTTCGACTCGAAATACGACCGCTATCTTCGCGGCGATGACACGCTCTCTGCACTCGAGGAAATGGGTCGCAGCCTGTTCTTCTCGCCGCTGACGAATTGTTCAAGCTGCCACCTGCTGAATGTTTCGTCGCCGAAGCCCCGAGAAACGTTTACCAATTATCGTTACCACAACATCGGCATTCCCGTGAACCGGTCATTGCGAAAAAAGAACGGGCTCAGTATGCATCACCGCGATCCCGGACTGCTGCAAAATCCGGCGGTCACCGATCCGGCGCTCGCGGGTAAATTCAAAGTGCCGTCGCTACGGAATGTCGCCGTCACAGCGCCCTATATGCATAACGGTTTATTCCGGGAACTCGAAACCGCCATCCTGTTTTATAACAAGTACACGGTGAACAGCCGGCAAAGCCGGACAAACCCCGAAACCGGCGCCCCCTGGGGCGAACCGGAAGTTCCGGACACGATCGATATCGAACTTCTGAACCAGGGACAACCGATCGATGCGGGGCGGGTGCGCGCCCTCGTCTCGTTCCTCAAAACACTGACCGACGCACGCTATGAGCACCTGCTGAATTCTGCAGGCTCGAAACGCTGAGGCTGCCACACCTGAAATCGTTCAGGCCTGTCCCAACGAACCCCTGAAATCGGTTAGCATGGCGGCCTCCGGCCGGCTCGGGTTAAAGGAATCACATATGGTACAAGCGCTAAATAGCACCGCGGACATCCGCTCGCTGGTCAGCGACGAAGAATGGCAGGTTCGCGTCGATCTCGCCGCTGCCTACCGGCTCGTCGATCATTACGGCTGGACGGACATGATTTTTACTCACCTGTCGGCACGGGTACCGGGTCCGGAGCATCACTTCCTGATCAATCCGTACGGCATGATGTTCGACGAAGTCCGCGCGTCGGATCTCGTGAAAATTGATCTCGACGGTAACGTCGTCCTGTCCAATGGATACGACGTCAACCCTGCCGGGTTCTGTATCCACAGCGCGATCCACATGGCGCGCGAGGATGCGAAGGCGGTCATGCACCTGCATACCGACGACGGGGTTGCCGTGTCCGCCATGGCCGACGGCCTCATGCCGATCACGCAAACCGCGATGGTGATCCACAACGAGGTTGCCTATCACGAATACGAGGGTATCGCGCTTGATCTCGACGAACGCGAGCGCCTTGTCAGCGACATCGGCGACAAGCGCCTGCTGATGTTGCGCAATCACGGAACGCTCGCGGTGGGAGAAGCCGTCTCGGATTGCTTTTTGATGCTCTTCACCTTTGAACGGGCGTGTACGATGCAGGTACGTGCGCTCGCTGGCGGGGTTGATATCCATCTCCCGTCGCAGGCGTCGCTCGAGACAACCCGTCGTCAGGGCGAAACGCTGATGGTCCCGGGCGTGCTTGACGTGCTGGCCTGGCCCGCGCTGCTGCGTATGCTCGACCGCCGGTGCCCCGACTTCCGGGACTGAGGCAGCACATCTGATCGTCAGATCGCGAGACCCTTTTCGATCAATTGGTCGATCAATTCGCGCTCGCGTATTCCACCGCTGTCGCCGCCGCCGAATAGCAACAGGCCCGACGTGTAGTCGCCGCCGAACGTATTCGCCAGGTTGACGACCTGACCGAGTCCGGCCAGCAACTCCGCGTCGTCGAGTGCTGCCAGCGGATGGATAAACACGCTCCACAGCACGCCTTTGGCGATCGCATAACGCGCATCGAGTGCGGAGTCGAAATTGGCCTGCAAAACCCTCCGCAGGCTTTCCTCGTCGAGCCCGTCGGCAGCCGCAACCGCGGTGAATATGCGCATGCGATCAGCCGCTTCATGCGTCACGATGGTCACGTCCCGTCCCGCCAGATCGAACGACCACAAGCCGTTGCCTCCGGTGGCATCGACATCGAGCCTGCCCAGCAGTTGCGCTACGCGTTCGTTCGTCATCGGGACACGCGTGTCGTTACCCGGCCCGGCAACAGCCGGGACCGCAAGCGTCAGCGCACTCAACTGCGCGAACAGGATCAGTCCCCTGAATTTCAATGGCCGTACCTCCACGTTACACCTGAGAAGGAGACCCGCGTACCTGCTCAACTATCGTCAGGTATCTGATCGACGACTTCGCGAAGCTTGTCGAGGTGCCCGGCCGCGCTGAGCCCGCCGCCGAGCGTGCGCAGACACAGGTGTGAGAGCCCGATTCGACGCCAGCCGCGCACGCGATCGCGCCATTCCTTTTCGCGCGGCCCGACGACGGCAACACCGGCTTCTGCCCCGATCGCTTCCGGTTTTCGACCAGCCGCCCGCGCAACTGCCGCGATGGCATCGTGGATACCGGGAAAGTCTTCCGGCGTGCACAGGACAAACCAGCCATCGGATTGCGCGCCAATCCGTCGGATGACGGACCCGGACAGCTTCGACCCGGCACCGATCCAGACCGGAATCGGACGCTGCACGGGTAAAGGGTTCAACCCGGCCGCGCTGACCCGATCCCATGAACCTTCGAAGTCGACCGTCTCCTCGCTCCACAGTCGCCGCAGCAACTCGAGCTGTTCGTCGCAGCGCGCCCCGCGCGTTCGAAAATCCTGCCCCATAACAGCGTATTCAGCCTCGTTGGCGCCGACCCCGATTCCGAGACGCAGGCGACCGTTCGACAATATGTCGATTTCAGCCGCCTGCTTCGCGAGTAAAGCGGTCTGGCGGGATGGCAGGACGATCACCGACGGCACGAGTTCAATCCGCGTCGTGATGCCCGCGATATAAGCCATCAGCGTCATTGGTTCGTGCAAATGTCCGCTGTCCGGTCGCAACACCTGATCCGGTACCCGCAAATGGGTATACCCGAGCTCGTCGGCGAGTTCCGCGAACTCCCGGATCGCACCGATATCATTTTCGAGCTCCCGCACGGGTAGTGATACACCAATCTTCATCAGCCGTTTCGTCCTGTCTCTGTGGAGTCGGCACGACTGTGCCTGATGCGGCAACGATGTACCAGTTACAGGCGGGTTCCCGGTTCTCTTCAGATCGGTTGGCAGCTCGGCAATACCATGAGCCGCGGAATCGTGACGTGGTCCGGGACCGCCAGCACGAACCCGATTGTGCGGGCGACATCGTCGGGATCCAGCGCCCGGGGTATCGAAGTAATCGGCTCGGCAAAGATTTCCGTTTGCGTCATACCCGGCTCGATGCAGCTCAGGCGCACACCGCTGCCGGCGCACTCCATGCGCAGGCTTTCCGTCAGCGCTTCCAGCGCGTGCTTCGTCCCCGAGTACCAGCCGATGCCGGCACGTGGCACTTTCGTCCCGGAAATGCTCGAGAGATTGATCAGATCGCCACTGCCCTGCTCCTTGAACGCCGAGACCGCCTCAAATGCGATGCGATAAGCGCCTTCGACGTTCGTCCGGGCGAGATTCGCGACGCGCTCAGCGTCGAGCTTTTCGATGGGGCCGACCGCGAACGCACCGGCGTTGTTGATCACTGCGTCGACCCGCCCGAATTTCTCACGCGTCGCCGCGAGGGCTCGCACCGCGAGTTCAGGATCGGTGACATCACCGACGACGGCCAGTGCATGATCAGCGCCGAGATCCCCGATGATCCCGTCGAGGCGTTCGCGCCGGCGCGCGACGAGTGCCACCTGCATGCCGAGTTGCCGCAAATGGCGTGCGCAGGCTTCACCGATACCGCTGCTCGCCCCGGTGATTAACGCCACTTTTCCTGTCAGATCTTTGTGATATTGCATCCGTGGATTCCTGTGTTGGTGGGTTCTGTCGGTTGCTTTAACGCCGCCGAGTCATTTCGTTCGCACCGTTCGTGTGGCCGGTGACCGATAGGGTTCGCCATGTGTTCACCGAAGCAGTGACAACAAGCGAATCGATCGATAGTTTATGAATTGCGTAAATTGATTTAAATAGTAATAATCGAACAATATTTTTGCGTTTTATGCATAAATGAACATTCGCCACCTGCAACTGTTCAACGATGTCATGCACGCCGGGAGCTTCACCGCGGTCGCACAGCATCGCCAGGTCGAGCCATCCTCGGTATCGCGGGCGATCGCGTCCCTCGAAGCAGAACTCGGAGTGCGGCTGTTTGAACGGACGACCCGGCGCTTTGAGCCGACCGAAGCGGGACGCACGTACCACAGTCAAACTGCTTCGTTGCTCGAGGAACTCGAGTTGGCGGGGGCCAGGGCCCGCGACGTTGCGGCGACCCCCTCGGGCCATGTGCGAATGACCTCTTCGATTGCGTTCGGCTGCGAGGTCCTGAGCCCGTTAGTCAGCGCATTCCGTCGGGACCACCCGGCGCTGTCGCTCGAACTCGTATTGAGTGACAGCGCCGTCGATCTTGTCGGCGAGCGGGTCGACCTCGCGATCCGCCTGGGGCCCGCGCCCACCGACGGTTACGTGCGCAGCCGTCTCATGGACGTGCGACATCGGGTATGTGCAAGTCCGGCCTGGGTCGCCGGCCATCCCGATATCGTCGAGCCGGACGACCTGCGAGACCACGATTGTCTCCGCTTCCCGTTTCCCGGTTTCAGCGATCGCTGGCGCTTCCGGCGAGCGGACGGGGACATCACGTCGGTACCGGTGACCGGCTCGCTCATCATTTCAAACGCGCTCGCGTTGAAACAATGCCTGCTGGATGGAGCCGGCCCCGGGCTGCTCGCGGACTGGATGGTAAACCCCGCGCTGGCGGCCGGCGACCTCGTCGATCTGTTCCCCGCTCACGAGGTGACAGCAACCGTGTTTGATACCGCCGCCTGGTTGTTGTACCCGAGTCGTTCTTATGTGCCGTCGAAGGTCCGGGCTTCCATCGACTTCCTGCGCTCGCGCCTCGGATCGTCGGCCGAGCAACACCCGGGGCTTCAGCCTCGCGAGTGAACGCCGGGAGAATTGAGCGCAGCAGGCGGGGTGCGAACCTCAGTGCGGTACGGAAAGATCCGTCGTCGTCGACCGCGATCGGTTCACATCGCCGATCTGCTCGTTCAGGGTCCAGTAGTCATACAGGTACCCGACGAGAAACAGGCCGCCGGAGACCAGCCATAACAGCGCCGTCACCCATTTCCCCAGATACAACCGATGCGCGCCGAAGATGCCGAGGAACGTGAGCAGGATCCAGGTCAGATTGTAATCCTTTTCGCCGGCAACGAATTTTTCATCGGCCGCGCGATCCATGCCCGGTATGAGGAACAGATCGACCAGCCATCCGATCAGGAGCAGGCCCAGTGTAAAAAAATAAATCGTCCCGGAAATCGGCCGACCATAGTAAAAACGGTGGGCACCCATGAAACCGAAAATCCACAGGATGTACCCGATGACTTTGCTGTGCGTGTCGGTCGAATGATCCATCATCAATAATCCTCGCGGAACCCGGTACCGTAAACCGGCACCTGAAGGGGATCATAACCCGGGTGAATCAGTCTTGATTACCGCGCGACACGTTGAGTGATCCGACCCGGAAGCGCGCAACAGACTCATTACATGTTGCTGCCATGTCGGCAAACGTGAAGCACCACGATAACGAGAGCAGCGATGCCTGGCACGCAGGGCAAATATTCAGGCGTTTCACCGTTGCCCGGTCCTCTTACGAGACGACGGCACATCCGGGAGACCGCCGGTCTCGCCGTTCCCGTCGCAAAGGCCTTTCAGATACGCCTGCGCCTGCCCGTTCAGGCGGTCATCGCGGTCTGGAATGCCGGGCGCGCCTCGATACGTTCGATGTAACCCGCGATGTTCGTCATTGCGTCGGTCACGCATTCGAGCCGGCGCGACATGCACACCGCGTGGCCGGTCATGATTTCGACGGCGGAAAAATCACCGATCAGATACTTGCGACCCGCCAGCGCCTCCTCTATTGGCGCCAGTGATTTCGTCAGCAACCGTTGCGCCTGTCCGAGCACCTCTTCGTTACGCCGTTCCGGCGGTAACAATAGCGTGTGCACCACGATCGTGTTGATCGGGGGCATCAACATGCCTTCGCAATAGTGGAACCATTGCAAAAACTCCGGAAACAGCGGCGATTCGACCGCCGGCTTCAACGCACCGTCGGTATGACGCGCAATGATGTACTCAACGATTGCACCCGACTCGTAGAGCGTGACCTCCCCATCCTCGAGCACCGGTACCCGGCCCAATGGATGCCGCGCGCGGTGTTCGTCGGATTTTAAATCGCGCGGATGAAACTCCAGTCGATTCAGGGTGTAAGGCAATGCAGTCTCTTCGAGTAACCAGACGATACGTCCGGATCGACTGTTGGGCGCGTGATGCAATGTCAGCACGGTGATTGACCTCTTTGTTGTTTCATAGTCTCGAATTGTATTGTCTGTCGCGCCTGCCGTGCGGGTTTGTTTCACCCGAACCAGAGTGCATCTACCAGGGTTCCGAGTAGGGACGCACGTCGGTTTCGAACGTCCACGCCGACCGGGGCTGGCGGTGCAGGTTCCAGTAGATCTCTGCAATTTCATCGGGATTCAAAATACCGTCGTCCGGTCTTTCTTCGTAAATTTCCGGAAACAACGCGCGGGAATTTGCATTGTCGATCGGTCCGTCGATCACGACATGCCCGACGTGAATCCCCCTGGGCGCCAGTTCCCGGGACATGCTCTCGGCCAACGCGCGTAACGCCTGCTTGCCGCCGGAAAACGCGGCAAACCCGGCCTTGCCCCGAAGACTCGCGGTCGCACCCGTAAACAATATAGTTCCAGTCCCCCGGTCACACATTTTTGCCGCGACTTCGCGCCCGACGAGGAATCCTGCCAGCGCGCACATTTCCCAGACCTTGCGATAAACCCGCGTTGTCGTGTCCAGGACTGGATATTGCACGTTCCCGCCTACATTAAAAACGCACACACCAATCGGGCCGATTTCCGTCTCCACGTGCCGTACCAGCTCACGCACGGCATCCTCGTCCCGCGCGTCCGAATGAATACCGGTCGCTTTGCCGCCATCGCGCGCCACGGCATCGTTTAGCGCGCTGAAATCCCCGCGCCGACGCGTGCCGACGACATGGAAATTCTCCTGCGCAAAACGCCGGCCAATTGCCGACCCGAGCGCGTCGCCGGCGCCGACAACGAGCGCCACCTGTTCATCCGCCATCCCGAACCACCCTCAAGAAAAGAGCTGACGGTGCCGAACTTAGCATAGTGGTGTCCGGGTTGGCAGGCGGTTCATCCGGCGTTCAGGGCCGGTCATGTAGCGTCAATAATCCGAACACCGGGGTCCCGCAAACTGGAAATTTCACTCGGACTGCACTATCCTCCGCACGCCATGCTAAATACCATGTCACCTTTCCGGCTTATTTCCGCACTGTTCCTGTCCTGCGTTCTCGCCGGATCGGCTCTCGCGGACGGCACCGGGCCGGGCTATGCCGATGCGCTTGACGCGTTCGACAACGGCGAATTCGAGCGATCCGTCGCCATACTCGAAGAATTCAGGACCATAACGCCGGAATGCAGCGAATGTGCGCATCTGCTGGGCAGGTCCTACGGTCGACTGGCTGAACAGTCAAACTGGACGAAAGCGATTGGACTGGCGAAAAAGACCCGGGTCGCCTTCGAAGACGCAATGAGCATCGACCCCACTAACACGCACGCGCTCGAAGACTTAATCCGCTACTATCGCTCCGCACCGGGATTCCTCGGCGGCGACAAGGCGAAGGCCGAAACGCTGGAAAAACAGCTGCAGGCGATCCGCACCTCGACCACCGGCTAACTACGGCAGGTCCACCGGGCCTGACTTTCCTCCGCCAGAGCCGAAACTGGGGTTTTCCAGACCATTAAGCCCGGCGCCATGCGTCTGCGCCCCTGTTGATGTTGCCCGGTTCGATTGTCCCCGTGGGTCAACAAGCTGCGGCCGGCCAAAGAGTCACGCCTGCCCGATGAGCGACCCCATCCCGCCCCCGGCCTCAGGCAACGCCGGATCCTGATCCCGTGATTTCACCGAGCCGCTGCGTGAGCAGCATGTTTTCCCGGTAATCAATCGGTATGACAACGAGGCTCGGCCCGCCTTCATGGAACGCTGCTTCGAGTTCGCCGCGCAGATCGGCGGCATCGTGCACCTCGTGCGAATGCCAGCCAAACGCTGCAGCGAGTGCTCCCCAATCGGGGTTGGAGAAGGCCAGATCGGTATGCTTGCCAAAAGCGGCTTCCTGCTTCCAGGCGATCAGACCGTACTCCCGATCTTCCCAAACCATCATGACGAGATCGCAGCCGAGGCGTGTCGCGGTTTCCATCTCCTGTACGTTCATGAGAAATCCGGCATCACCGGCGATGCCGAGAACACGGCGGTCCGGGTGCACCAGGCTTGCCGCTATCGCACCCGGTAATGCGAACCCCATCGAGCAAAAGCCGTTCGGGATGAGGCAGGTATTTGGCGCGTGGCAATGGTAGTGCCGTGCGATCCACATTTTGTGCGCGCCAACATCCGACAACAGGATGTCGTTCGGGCCCAGTACAGCGCGCGCGTCCAGAATCGCCTTTTGCGGCCTGATGAGGCCCTGTGTCGCGTCGTCCGCGTGCATGGCCAGCTCCGCGCCCATTTGGTGGCGCATCTCGGCCTGAGCCCCCAACTCGTAAGCGGGCGCTTCTGCGGCGCCCAGACGCTCGTTCAGCATCCATAGTGTGTGGGCCAGATCTCCGACGAGTTCAACTTCCGGATGGTAGTACTCGTCGATTTCCGCCGGCAGGAAATCCGCGTGGATGATCGTTTTATCGCGCTCCGGATTCCACAACCGCGGATGGTACTCGACCATGTCGAAACCGAGCGTGATGACGAGGTCGGCGTCGTCGATAACGAGCGTCGGCAGATCTTTCGAACCCAGACCAATCGTGTAAAGACAGTACGGCGCGTCAACGTCGACAGCGCCTTTGGCCATGAACGTCGATAACACACCGATGCCGGTCGTCTCGCAGAACTGCCGCAGCTGCTTGCTGGCTCGCCGTCGAATGCAGCCATTACCGGCGACGATGACGGGTCGTTTCGCACTCCGAATCAGGTCGAACGCGCGGTCGGTGATTTTGTCATCGGTAACCGGCCGTCTGAAGCGGTGCGGGTGCAACGGTTGGGCGGTTGTTTCATGCTCGGCGACGTCCTCGGGCAGTTCTATGTGCACGGCACCGGGCTTCTCGGACCGCGCAACGCGAACTGCTTTGCGCACAATCTCGGGTATCGTGTCGGCATTGAGTACGGTCGTCGCCCATTTCGTGACCGGGCCGAACATCTCAACGACATCCATGATTTGATGCGATTCCTTGTGCAGACGGGACGTCGAGCCTTGCCCGGTCAGAACCAGCATTGGCGCCCGGTCCATATTCGAATCCGCCACCCCGGTAATCAGGTTCGTCGCGCCCGGACCCAGCGTGCCGAGACATCCGGCGGGCTGGCCGGTCAGCCGTCCATAGATCTCGGCCATGAACGCCGCCCCCTGCTCATGGCGCGTCAAAATAAAGCGGATGCTGTCCGACTGCTCGAGAGACATCATGAAGTCGGCATTTTCTTCGCCGGGGACGCCAAAAATGTACTCGATGCCCTCGGTTTCGAGGCACCGTACCATCAGGTCAGAAGCTTTCATTGCGTGATCCTCACTGGGCATTGCCGGAGCGCGGCGGTCGGTTTCAAGATTTCGCGGCGAAGCGGCCGGGTCAGGGCGGACCCGGGCTCGAGTTGCTCAAAACGTTAGAGGGCAGGGGCTGCCGGCAAAAACAAAGCGGTCGGTAACGGCCTCCCCGACTAGTTACACTCGCCGGCCTCGTCTTCTTCGTCGTCATCCTCCTCGTCTGTTTCGTTCTCCTGGTCGAGTAGCGAGAGGATGGCGTCGGTGCTCGGGTCCTGCAGCAACCCGGCGATGAAGACCCCGGCCTGCGAGGTCGGGTCGATCAGCGGGTCACCAAACAGCTGGTCACATCCCGTGCAATTTGTGACCGCAATTTCGGCAACGCCACCGAGCGCAAGAAATGCGGCGTCGGCATTATCACCCTCCCCGGCGAGAAGCTCCGCAGTGTCGCTCGTCACGTTAAACAACCCGTCGGAGACGAGCGCCGCGAACGCCTGGTCGCCCGTACCACCTTCGAGCGTGAGGGCGTTCACGTTGACGTTCAGGTCCTCGTAGGCAAAGGCGGCGGCGAACGGCGGTAACGCATTCGGTACGCCGCCGAATCCGGTGAAAAAGCCGGAGTCGACCGGCGGAATTCCCAGACCGGTGCCTTCGCCACCGAACACTTCGAGCGTTTCAGCTTCGATGTTCAACAGGCCGAGTGACAATATCGTGGCAAAAGCATCGACGCCGTAACCGGCCTGAATTTCGACACCAATCGCATCGATATCCAGAGCCGAAGTTGCCAACAGTACGGACGGGCTTGCGCTCATCATACTGTCGCTGTTGTTCGTTTGAACGAGCACATTTTCCGCCGAGATGTTCATCACATCGGCGCTGACCTGCGTGTCGATCACGATGACATCGCCGGTGCCGCCCTGGCGGAAGTTCGGATCGACGCCGTTGGCCTCGGATTCGTTCGCGATCAGATTGAGTGTCGGCACGGCGAGTATCGAATTGATGTTGATGGAACGGCCCGCCTGCAGCGTCAGTGTCCCACCTGTGGCTACGACGTTCGCCCCGGCCATCGTGGTAATGTCGTTGTTCGCCTGGAGCACGAGAGACGCGCCGCCGTTCAGCAGGTTCTCCACGGTGGCATTCGTAATAAAGAAGTCGTCGCCCGGAAGGTTGTCGAACGTAAAGCCTGTTAACGGGTCGGCAATAACGCCGTTCGGATCGAAAAATGCCAATCGGCCGCTGTCGATCAGGCCACTGGCGTCCGCGTCCGGACTCGCGAACAGCAACTGCCCGTTGTTCAGAGTCTGTGGAAAGAACGCGCCAAACCGCTCACCCGCGCTGATGCCGTTGGAGCTTTGTAATTCCGTGCCGGTTTGCGAGCTGACCTGAACAACCCGTCCCGCATCGACAAGTCCGCCAATATCGGCGTCCGGGCTGCGGATAATGTACGCACCGGTAACGAATTGCGGGAAATTGATGCTGAACATTTCATTCGCACTCACCCCGTCGGTTCGACCCACCTCGGTACCCGTCGCCGTGTTAATGAGTACAGCGCTGCCGGCGTCCATCAAGGCGCCGACGTCTGCACCCGGGCTGCGTACGAGTCGCAGATCCGTATCGACGAAGGCGAGACCAAAGCTGCCGAAATTCTCGTTCGCGCTGGTCCCGTTCACCCGGTTCAATTCGACGAACGTGTTCGGGTCAAAGAATACGATTGAACCCGCATCCATAATCCCGCCGGGATCGGCATTCGGGCTCGCAATCGAGGCCGTATTCGTGAAAAACGTCGGGAACTGTACGCCGAGGCCTTCACTGGCACTCGCCCCCGACACCGTGCCGACCGTTATGTTGCCGCCACCGAGATTCGTGTTCGTTACCCGGAATATCGCGCCTGCGCCGGCGAGCGCGCCGTTGTTATGCAGTGGTGCGCGGACGAGCAAATCCGTGCCACTGAGTAAGCTCGTCGAATTGCCGAGAAACTCCCCGGCGGCATTACCCGCGAGCCCGCCGAGAACGGCACCCGTGCCCCCGTTAACGAGCAGGATCTCACCCGCATTGACGGCCCCGCCGATATCGGTGTTCGGGTTAGCGAGGAAAAAATTCGTATTCGCAGTAATGGTCGGGAAGTTGGACCCGACCCGGTCACCGGCCGTCGCACCGTCAATTTGGTTGAGTATCGTCGCGGTCATCGTGTCGTAGACAACGACACTGCCGGCATCGACGCGGCCGCCGGGATCCGCATTCGGACTCCGAAACACGAAGTTATTGTTGAACAGGTTTGAGAAGCCGTTGCTACCGAAAAATTCGTTCATGCTGCCGCCATCGAGTCGGCCACGAATGATATTACCCGCGCCGAGGTCAACCGCGGCAGCCTGCACAACGGTGCCGGCATTTGTGAAGCCGCCGGCTGTGTGGCTCGTACTCGTGATCAGGATGTCATCGCCGGGCAGGGAAAACGAGTCGATGTTAAAACCGAGTCCTTCGAACGGTGCCGTGCCATCGACCTGGCCTATCAGTAAACCGGTCGTCCCGTCTGCGAGGTAAACGGATCCTGCGCTGGCGTTGCCACCGGGAGACGCGCTCGTCGATGGAATGAAATAGTTACCGTTCGTACGCTCGTACACGAATCCGAACGTGCCGAGATTTTCGTTCGCGGATTGTCCAAACACGCTGCCGATCACAGCCCCGGTGCCCGGATCGGCCAGGATGACGCGTCCAGCGTCAGCGCCGCCGGTATCTTCGAACGGACTGAAGAATACGGCGTTACCGGAACCGAACAGGGTCTGCATACCGCCCGACAGTCCCAGTTGCTCACCAGCCGTCCCGTTGATGGTCCAGTTGAGGCCGAGCGTCGTCGCATCGAGCGACACGAGTTGTCCGGAATCGACGCCGCCGACGTCGCTGTCAAAGTTATTGATCAGTATCGCCCCGGGCAAGCTGAAAAAATCGATACTCTGGCCATAGCGATCACTGACAAAACCGCCGTTCTGCTGCCCTATTGCACCCCCGGTGTTGTCGACGAGAAAGACCGACCCGGCGTCGGTGAGGCCACCCGGGTCCGCGTCGGGTACCGGTATCAGGAATCCGCCGGCCACGGAGATGACGCCATCCGAGCCGAGATTATCGTTAATGTTCGCGCCCGTGACCGTATTCAGGATCGATGGCGTGTCCGAGCCGTCCACAAAAAATACGGCGCCACTGTTGCCACCGTTCTCAGGTGAAACGATCAGAAAATTGTCGAAACTGCCGAGCGTGAACGTGTCGATATCGCCAAAACCGCCGAGTCGCTCGCCCGCCGTGTCACCCAGAATCGGTGCGAGCAGCGCATTGCCGGTCGCGTTGTCGGTGATGATGACCGCGCCCGCATCGACGGTGGAACCGTTCAGATAATTCGGCGCCGCAACGAGGTAATTGCCGTTCGACAGGAACGTTAACGCCTGATTACCGACCCGATCTCCCGATTGTGCCCCGGCTACCGAACCCGACAGGAAATTACCGCCGCCGAGGTCCATGCTGGCGAAGAGGCCGACGAGCCCCGTATTCGACCCATGGGCCGGTGCACGGACGATCAGTTTGTCGAAGCCGACGTTGAAATTCTGTTCGGTCGTGGCTGAGAACTGTTCGTTAATCGTATCGCCGTCGAACTGGCCGATCATCAGGCCGGTTGCGCCGTCGACGAGAAACAGGGAACCGGCGTCCATCGTTCCACCCGGATCCGCGAGCGGAGATTGAACCCAGTAGTCACCGTTCGTCGATTCGGTAATTTGCAGGATGCCGAGGAGTTCCGTATTGCTCGATCCGTCGAGCCGACCGATCGGGTTGCCGGTGGCGCCGTCGGCCAGAATGACACTGCCAGCATCGGTAAATCCACCGACATCGGCGCTTTCGCTGAACACCACGTAGTCGCCGCTCGCGAGCACGCGGAACCCGTCGATGCCGAGAAATTCCGAAGCACTGCCGCCCATCACCCGTCCGCGTTCGATATTGCCGCCACCGAGATCGACGTCGGCCACTCGAATTAACGCACCGGCGTCGGTAAATCCGCCATTGTTATGTTTTGTGCTCGTCACGAGCGCGTCCGGCCCGAAGGAGAAATAATTGACGTTGCTGCCGAGGAATTCGCCGGCGTTGTTCCCGTTGACCTTACCGATCAATTGGCCGCTCCCCCCGTTGACGAGCAACAGCGACCCGGCGTCAACGGTACCGCCGATGTCGGCATTCGGGACAGGGACGAAATAGTTACCGCTCGGCGCAACGAACAGCGCATTACTGCCGACCATGTCACCGGCGGCGCTTCCGGTCACGCGGCCAATTTCTGTGCCGGTCATTTCGTTGACCAGGATCAGCGCGCCGACATCCATCAGTCCCCCTGCATCAGCAAGCGGACTCTGAATCGCATACGTATTTGCGGGAACGCCGAAGAAGTCGACCGTCAGGCCCAGTTGTTCATTGGCGCTCGAGCCGGAAACCCGGCCGATTTCAGCACCGGTGTCGTCGTTAAACAGGATCACCGCGCCGGACATGTTACTGCCGGCATTCGGACTGCGGAATACGAGGTTGCCATCCGCTACGGTCGACTGGAACAGGCTCCCGAGTCGTTCATTCGCGGCGCCACCCTCGATCAACCCGAGCAGATCGCCCTGCGGGGTGAACAAGAGGATCTCGCCCGCATCGACGAGCGCGCCCACGTCGGCATCCTGGTTACGCACGAGAATATTGCCATTTGGCAGAACCGTGAAACTGCTGCCGAATCGATCGTTCGCGGCCGGCGTCGGATCCAGCGCTTCCTCGGCGTCAGACCCCGGTATCAGAAAAATATTCTCGGGATCGAGAAGCAACTGCCCGGCGTTGCCATTTAACGCGCCGACGTCGAGCGAACCCTGCAGCACGAGTTCTTCCTTACCGGACACTTCGACAAACCCGCCGTCACCGCCTTCAATGCCGCCCCGCGCACTCGCGTGGCCGTAAAATTCCGTCCGCGCGTCCGACCAGACCGCGACCGAACCGCCGTCACCGTTTACCGTCGCATCCGCACTGATGCGACTCGATCCGGTCACGCTTACCTCGCGCGAAGACGGTAGTTCATCCCCTCCCTGAATCTCTCCGCCGATGCGGACTGCGCCGCCACCGCTCGCGCCGTTCGCTGCGATATCGACCGCGGCGAGTTGAATCACATCGCCGACGACTTCAATACGTCCCCCGCGGTCCTCACCACTCGCGCTGACCCGACCGGCGAGTTCGATGGCCGAACCGTCCGTGCCGGCCACCGTCTCAATGTGAATCGTACCGCCGTTGCCGGGGCCGTTTGCCGTGATGATGGATTCTTCCGTCGTCTCGATCCGGTTCGTCGCAACGAGCCGTATCCGCCCTTGATGATCGACGCTGATTGCGTCCGCATTGATTTCTCCGGAGTGCCTGATCGTCCCGGCGAGAATTTCCGCGGAACCGCCGTTCGCGATCAATCTGCCGAGGTTGACGACCTCGTTTTCACTCGACTGCACGTCGAAGCTGATGTCCGGGTCGTCGAGGCTGGTAATCGTGATTGCATACCCGGCGGCCAGGATCAGCTCACCACCTTCGGTCTCGATCAGTCCGCTGTTTTCGACCCCTTCGATCGATTCGTTCACGATCTGCGGCGCCAGCAATATGACTTCGCCGCCAGGCGCCGTCTTGATGTAGCCCGTATTGCGGATCGCACCGGCGCCCTCGTCGCCGGCAAAATTAAGGCGACCGGCAAGAAAATCCTCGTTCGTTAGGTTCAGCGTCGACATCACGAGACCGGCTGTGTCGATCGTCGCGCCTTCGCCGACGATGATGCCGTTACCGTTGATCAGAAAAACCCGACCGTTGGAATTGAGATTGCCCATCAACTCGGACATTTGCTGCCCGGTGACCCGGTTCAGGATCGCGCTCGCGGCGTTTTCCTGGATGAATCGCGTGGTTTCGCCCCGGCCGATACTGAATGAGTCCCAGTTAACGATACTGCCGGGCGAATTTGTAATTTGCAGCGTGTTTGCGTTCGGATTACTGAGAGAAACGCTGCCATGCACGACCGAATGGCCGGTCGGGTTCGCCGCCGCAGCGGCGCACAGCCCGGCGGCACACGCGCCGACGACGAGCCGGGAAGCTATCAAGGTCCGATACATGCGTTCTCACCCCCGTCGAGCAGCAGATCCAGCGAATCGTTGCCGCCGCCCAGTTCCAGCGCCTGGTAGATTGGATCTTCCGCCTGAAAGGCCGGGATTTCTGTTAACTGTTCCGCAGGTCCTTCGCCAACGTAGCCCGCCTCCCCGGCATCGAGTTCGACCGTGTTCTCGGAGGTTTCAACACTACAGTTACCGACATAGCAACTGACAAACAGCCCCTGGCCCGGCGGATCGCTCGGCGGCGTTGGCGGCACAGCCACCGTAGTCGGGTCCGGTTGCGTAATGACGACCGGCATGGCCGCGACCGGGACCGGCGTCATGCCGACATCGTTGATTAGTACGATGTCGCCCGCTGCGGACGGGTTCGTGCCGTCGAAATCGACCCCGCCGTCCGTAACTTCGACAAAGAGCCCGTCGCCGCTCGGGTCCGGCGGTCCGCCCGGGTTGATACACGTACCCTGGCATACTGCGTCGTAGGCACTGCCACGGATCCCGATCGTGGCCACCGGGGTGCCCATACGATAGCGCGAACGGCGGGCTTTACCGATGGCGCCGGTTACGGCGCGCAGGCCGCCGCGCACGAGCCGGAAGAAGCTCCGACCCTGCTCGGGTGCATCGGCGACGTATTCGAATCGCTCGACCAGGAATTCCGAATTCGGCAGCACGGTCACGCGGCTGGCATCGCGAAATACGAGGACCGCGTACGCATCTCCGCCGGTCACGACGCGTTCGCCGTTGAATAGCGGGTAACCGGTTTTGAGCGAGCGTGCACGACCGCTGGCGGCATGCGCGACGACGTTGCCTTTCGCAAACGCGATTCGCCCGGAGGCTGTCGGGCGGGCTTTCGCCTCCTCTGCGCAATCCTCACCGCATAAGCGGACATCGAGTTCGGTACCGCGAATGCCAATCGTCGCGACCGCGGTCCGCAGGCGCATCGCGTTTGGGTTGCGCTTGCTGATGAACCCGGTCACAGCGCGCAAACCACCCTTGAATAAACGCATCACCGCACGAGGTTTGCTCGGCTCGACACTGAACTCCTCGACCGTAAACGACGATTGAGGGCGGATCATGATGCGCGAACCATCGCCGAGCTTGAGGATGGCGGTGCTGCGCGGTCCGGTCGTAATGACATCGCCGAGGTAAACCGCCTCGCCCCGCCCGATAAGGCGCGCGCGACTACCGCCGCCCGATGCCGATACGAGGCCGCGGGCGACCTCGGCTTCGCCGACCTGGACCGCGGCGAAACCGTCGCTCGCACTGCCGAGCAGCAATACCGCGACGACGATCGCCAGGTAGTGCGCGAACAGTGGGGTGGCGCAACGGTTCATCAGTATTTCAGCACGACATTAAAATGGGTTTTCACGTTGCCCTTGTCGGACGTTTCGCCGCGCGCGTGCGCGATGACGTGCCCGTACGCAGCAGTCACATAAAGGTATTCACGCACGTTGACCCGAAACCCGAGTCCGGCACTCGATATGGTATCGCTCGTGATTTGCGGGGTTACCGGCTCTTCGAGGTGCTTGAACCCGACATCGGCAAACGTAAAGAATCGCATCCCGTAGGCCGCGCGGATTGGCGGCGTCCACAGTTCGAAATTGAACAGCACCGCGTCGTCGCCGGCGATTGCCCGCTCTTCGTATCCGCGCACGGTAAACTCGCCCCCCAGACCATACTGCTCACCGGGAATCAGGGGTTCGTCAGCATACTGGCCGGCAACCTTGCCAACCGCGAACCAGCCGCGCGGCAACTGGTGGTTGTAACCAATGCCGAACCGTATCGCGTTCCATTCGGATTCGGCGCCGATGCGCACGGCCGAATAATCCCGATCCCGGTTGTTGCCGCCCCACGAGAGGTTCTGAACGAGATCGACCGCAAACGACACATCGCTGCGCGCCCACCGGTAACTGCCCTGGTAGGTTAACGACAGCGGGCGTGAACGCACGACGGTGCTGATGCCGGGCAGCCCGACGCCGGTGACCGCGTTGTCCACCGAACTGTCAAAGCGTCGGTCCTGCAACAGCAGACTCACGCTATGGCGATAACGACCGAACGGGAGCAACCAGTGTCTGAAACCGAGCCCGGCGAAGTCACCGGAACCGCTGATATCGAAGAATTGCTGCACATTGCCGACGTCGACATCGGAGTGGATGTAGAACCCCTGGAACCAGCCGTTCAGACGGTAGACGGGCGCACGGTAGTTGAAACCGAACTGGCGCACGTCGTCGGCGTTATCAGGTGAGGTGGAATACGTGAATGTCGCTGTGTGATCGCGCGAGAAGAGATCGTTGTATTCCGCCCCCATCGTGGCGCGCAAATTCCCGGAGTCATCCGTGCCGATATTGTTGATGCTCGAGAAGACTGAATACGGCCGGTATTCGCGAACTCGGATATTCGCATCGAGCGTGTCCGCTTCGTCCTCGCTACGCGAGAAATTGAGACTGTACTGACGCCCGGGGTGCTCGTTCGCGACGGCGAGACTGCGCGAGACGTTGCGAAGGTTCGGGACGATTCCGGGGGTCAGTGCCGACAGTGAGTTGATCGCGCGCGCATCGCTGACCCGCTCGTTCCCGCTGACGCGGTTGGCTCCGAGCGCAAACGTGACCACCTTCAGAGTAACAGTGCCGCGATCGAGTTCCTGCGGGGGCAATACGACGCGGTGAAAGATGAATCCGCGTTTGCGCAGAAGACTCTCGAGAGCGTCGTTCGCGGCGTAGAGACCGTCGAGACCGTCGAACTCGCCGGTAAACGGCTCCAGCGCCGCGGCGGTCGCTTTCGGATCGAGCGGGTTGTCGCCGACGACCTCAAAGGCGTCGACCCGGAATACGAGTGGCGGGGGTTCCTGAGCGGTCGCGCTGCCGGCGACGACGAGAGTCGTCACTGCGAATGCAATAAACGTCGATAGCCGATTGTTCAACGCAGCAGACATCGAGTCCGTTCCGGGCGTCAGAGCCCAATGCCCGGAGTCTACTCCTTTGCTCGAATGCTGGCAAAGAGACTGCTGAATTAATTGAGTTTTTTGACCCTGGCGCGCGGGCGCCGAAGTCAGCACGCAGCGATTCTCCTGCGAATTGTGTTCCGGCGCCGGCACAAGCCATAATCTGCCCATGAGTACTCCAATTCCAGTGACCGCCCCAATGGCGGCCAGCGTCGTCAGTATCGATGTCGCACCCGGTGGCTCGGTGACCGCGGGACAACAGGTCGCGGTTCTCGAAGCGATGAAGATGCACCACATCATTGAAGCCGGGGTGAACGGCACCATCACGAGCATCGCGGTCGCGGTCGACGATGTCGTGAACGAAGACGATGTGCTGCTGCTGATTACCGATTCCGGGGAAGCCGGTGTCGCGGTCAGCCGGGACACGGCGGTCGATCTCGACGCGAGCCGGGCGGATCTCGATGAGGTGCGGGAACGCCATGCACTCGGCCTCGATGACGCTCGCCCGGAGGCGGTCGCCAAACGTCGCCGCATCGACGGACGCACGGCGCGCGAAAACGTCGATGACCTGTGCGATCAAGACAGTTTTATCGAATACGGCGCACTGGCCATCGCTGCTCAACGCCGGCGACGTTCGCTCGACGACTTGATGCAGCGAACACCTGCCGACGGCATGATCGCGGGCTTCGGCACCGTTAACGCGGCCGAGTTCGGTGAAGACGCCGGACGCTGCGCCGTCCTCGCCTACGACTACACGGTGCTTGCCGGCACACAGGGCCACACGAACCACAAAAAGAAAGATCGGCTGTTCGAACTCGCGAAGGAGTGGGCAACCCCGGTGGTGTTTTTCACCGAGGGCGGCGGCGGGCGCCCTGGCGATGTGGATACCGATGATCTGATCATGAGCTGGCTCGACATCAAGACATTCGCGACGTGGCCGCAACTGAGCGGTGTCGCGCCACGCATCGCGATTAACAGCGGCCGCTGCTTCGCCGGCAATGCCGTCATGTTCGGCTGCGCCGACATCACCATTGCCACGGCCAACTCGAATATCGGACTCGCCGGGCCGGCAATGATCGAAGGCGGCGGGCTCGGACAGTTCACACCCGAAGACATCGGTCCGATTGACGTACAGACGGCGAACGGGGTCGTCGATATTGCGTGCGCCGATGAGCGCGAAGCGACCCGGCTTGCGCGTCAGACGCTAGCGTATTTTCAGGGCACGACGTCGAACTGGAGCGCGGCGGACCAGCGTACGCTGCGCCACCTCGTGCCCGAAGACCGGCTGCGCGTCTACGATATTCGCGCGGTGGTGGCAGCCCTGGCTGACGACCACTCCGTGATCGAACTGCGACCGGACTACGGCAGCGGACTGGTGACCGCACTGGTCCGCATCGAGGGCGTACCGTTTGGCCTCATCGCGAACGACCCCAAACATCTCGGTGGCGCGATCGACGGCGACGGTGGCGAGAAAGGCGGCCGCTTTCTGCAATTGTGTGATGCCTACGGCCTGCCGGTCATTTCGTTATGTGACACGCCCGGTTTCATGGTCGGCCCGGAGAGCGAGAAAACGGCCGCCGTTCGACGTGGTTCGCGGTTGATTATCGCGAGCGCGAACCTGTCGGTACCGCTGTTCACGGTGATCGTGCGCAAGGGCTACGGCCTCGGCGCGCAGGCGATGGCAGGCGGGAGTTTTCACGAACCGTTTTTCACCATCGCGTGGCCAACTGCGGAACTCGGCCCGATGGGTCTCGAAGGGGCGGTTGAACTCGGCTTTAGCAAGGAACTCGAAGCGGCTGCGAACGAAAATGAGCGCAAGGCGCTGTACGACAAGCTCGTCGCCGGGATGTACGACAAGGGCAAGGCCGTTTCCGTCGCCACTGCATTTGAAATCGATGCGGTGATCGACCCCGCGGAAACCCGGGCGTGGCTATTACGCGGGCGCCGTGCCGCGGGCACGCGAACCCGCGAACGGCGACGCTTTGTCGACGTGTGGTAAGAACGACGGAAACATGCCCCGCTTCGATCATTTCGTTTTCTCGGGAAATCCGAAAGCGCGCGGCCTGGCCTACGGCGAGACGCTGCGCGAGCGCGTTCATGCGACCTACGCACTGTACGCCGACAGCCTGTTTTCCGGCAGCGCGCTGTCGCCCGATGAGATCCGCGCGCGTGGTGATCGGGTGCGGCAACTCATTGATGATTTTGACCCGGCACTGACCACGGAGCTCGACGCCGTCGCACATGGCGCCGGTCTGCCCGCCTGGCAGATCTATGTACTGAATGCGCGCACGGAAATACTGAACGCGCCGGTCGGCGAGTGCACGGCCGCATTTTTCTCAGGCTCGGCGACGCTCGGTCAGAACTGGGACTGGGTGAGGCCGCTCGAATCACTCGCGGCACTTGTCACCTGGGACCTCGGTGACGACCGCAGGCTGCTCGTGCTGACCGAACCCGGCATGCTCGGAAAAATCGGTTTCAACGACCGCGGCCTCGGCGTGTGTCTCAACATCCTGTTCAGTGCACACGCGCTGAACGGCGTACCGGTTCACGTCCTGACCCGGGCCGTGCTCGATTGCGGTTCCGTCGCCGAAGCCCGTGCGTTAATGCAACGGTCCGGATTCGGAAAGTCGAGTCACCTGCTCGTCGGCGATGCCGGCGGCGACGCATGCTCGATGGAATTCGCCGCCGGCGAACGCTTCGAAGTCGATCCGGAGGACGGCGTGTGGCTGCACACGAATCACTGCGTCGCCGATGCAGGCTGCGATAAGGCCGTGCGCATACCAACGACCGTAGAACGCCTCGGAACCGCGCGCGGGTGGATGGCCGCGAATACCCATCGCGATGTCGCCGGCATGAAGGACATGCTGCTCGACGAAAGCCCCGGAGCGGGCGCACTGAATGTGCATTACCACCCCGAGCCGCTGCTCGATAACCAGGACGTCGGCACCTGCGCCACGATCGTAATGGACCTGCCCGGCCGCGAAATGCATATCAAACGTGGTCCGGACGACGCCGACTTCGACACCCTGCCCCTGTAAATCTTCGACGAAGAAGCCCGGTCAGCGAGGCGGCCGGGCACGCCCGCCACCGCCGGACTGCCGGCTCGATTGCATCGCACGGATCGGGGCCGTATGGTTGCGCCTCGCAACGATTTCTGATGCCGGACGACATGCACCGAACTGACTCACCCGCCGACACACTTGATCTCGGGATCCCCGGGTTTACCTACGCCGATTTGTTTGAGCCTCATGCGCTGGCGCGGCTCGGCGGCGTATTTGACGAATACCTCGGCGAAGCGGACGCCACGATCGCGAACCGGTTCCGAGCCTATCGCGAGAACCTCGGCGATGACCACAGCCCGGAAGAACTCTCTGCCATACTGAGCGACACTGCCCCGTGGGTTGGCCGGTTTCTCGCCCGGCTCTTTCGCATCGAGACCGAGTGGCAGTCCGCCGTCGACCTGATGCGCGATGAGGACGAGACGGTTTTCTCGTTCCGCAACGATTTCATCGCGCCGCTCAAGAAACAGTACAAATCGGTGGACACCGCCGAGCTCGAACCGGATGAACTGCGCGAAGCCGTCCGTGCACTTTGTGATGTCGCCTGCAAAGGCGCGCGTCTTCCGCACGATCGCGAATACGTGACCGCGCGCGCAGCTGCGCTGATCACCGGCCGCCAGCCGTCGCCTGACAATTTCCTGTCGGATCTGCGTGCCGCCTCGGCAACCCGGGCCGGACACGACGATGACGAGGCGTTGCGCGCGCGCTGTCGCGAATCGCTCGAACAATGGTGCGTACTCGTACAACGCGACGACACCTTCGACCCGATCGCAGCAGAAACGTGGGCGACCTTCCGCCAACCGGCCCGGACTGACGTCAATCACCTCGTCCATTTTCCAAAGAAAGAGCACGCCGGTTTCTCAGCCTGGGCGGCGGACGCGTCACAGCGCCGGCGGCGCGACGGCTTTTCGCTCACGGACCTGCGCATGGGGCAACGCGATGTGCTCTACGAGATCGACCACTGTATTTATTGCCACGACCGCGATACGGATTCGTGCGCAAAAGGCATGCGCGACAAAAAAAGCGGCGGGTTCAAGACGAATGCACTCGGCGTCCCGGTCACGGGCTGCCCGCTTGGCGAAAAGATTTCCGAGATGCACGTCGTCAAGCGCCAGGGCGACAGTATCGGCGCGCTCGCGCTCGTCGTGATCGACAACCCGATGTGTCCCGGCACCGGGCATCGAATCTGCAACGACTGTATGAAGGGTTGTATCTACCAGAAAACAGAACCGGTCAATATTCCGCAGATCGAAACGAATGTACTGACCGACGTCCTGAACCTGCCGTGGGGCTTCGAAATCTACTCGCTGCTGACGCGCTGGAATCCGCTCAATGTCGCGCGCCCGCACATGCTGCCCTACAACGGCAAAAAGATCCTGGTTGCGGGACTCGGGCCGGCCGGCTACACGCTGGCGCACTATCTTCTCAACGAAGGTTTTGCCGTGGTCGGAATCGACGCGCTGAAACTCGAACCGCTGCCGGAACCGCTGACCGGTTCGCTGAAAGAACCGCCGCGGCCGGTGCGGGATTTCCAGTCGCTTTACGAGGACCTCGATACGCGTACCGTGAACGGCTTTGGCGGCGTGGCAGAATACGGCATCACCGTCCGCTGGGACAAGAACTTCCTCAAGGTGATCTACCTGACACTGCTGCGGCAGCGCACGTTTCGAGCCTACGGCGGTGTCCGCTTCGGCGGCAGCCTGACGCTCGATGATGCATGGCAGTTCGGCTTCGATCACGTCGCGCTCGCAACCGGCGCCGGCAAACCGTCGATCATCGGGATCAAAAACAATCTGATCCGCGGTATCCGCAAGGCTTCGGACTTTCTGATGGCGCTGCAACTGACGGGCGCGGCGCAGGACGCATCGTTGGCGAACCTCCAGGTGCGGCTGCCGGCCGGTGTCATCGGCGGCGGGCTGACCGCTGTCGATACGGCGACCGAAGCAATGGCTTATTACCCGCGCCAGGTCGAAAAAATTCTGCGGCGCTACGAACACCTCGCCGCGGACCTCGGCACCGAAACCGTACGGTCCCGCTATGACGCGGAAGAACTCGCGATCCTCGATGAGGCGCTGAGTCACGGCCGCGCCATCGTGCGAGAACGGGAAAGAGCCGCTGCCGGAGGCGAACAACCCGACTTTGCGACGCTCGTGAAGACCTGGGGCGGGGTGACCCTGTTCTACCGCAAGCGGCTCGAGGACTCCCCTGCTTACCGCCAGAATCATGAAGAAGTCAACGAGGCGCTGCAGGAGGGGATCGAAATCGCGCCGAACCTGAATCCCCTGGAGGCACTCGAGGACGAACACGGTGCGCTGTGCGCGGTCCGTTTCGAGCACACCGGCGACCGCGCCGGCGAGGCCGATCTGGAGCTGCCGATCCGCAGCCTGTTCGTCGCGGCCGGCACTTCGCCGAATACGATCTACGAACAGGAACACCCCGGCAGCTTCGAACTCGACGGAAAATTCTTCCGCCGCTATGAACCGGCCGGCGCGGACCTGGAACCAATCGCCGACGATGCCACCCTGATCCCGAAGCTCGCGAGCGCGTCACCGCTGACGTCGTACCGCGATGACGGACATCGGGTCAGTTTCTACGGCGACAATCACCCGGTCTACGCCGGGAACGTCGTGAAGGCGATGGCCAGCGCGAAGGACGGCTACCCCTACGTCGTCGATCTGTTTCGCGACGAACTCGCTGCACTCGATCCCGCCGATCAGGCACAGCGCGAAGTGGACCTGCGCCGCTTCATGGGCACACTCGACGACGCGCTCGTGGCCACCGTCGTCGCGGTGAACCGCCTGACCCCGACGATCATCGACGTCGTCGTGCATTCGCCCATGGCGGCCGCAAAATTCGAACCCGGTCAGTTCTACCGCGTACAAAACCCCGAAGCTTTCGCGCCACGGGTCGAGGGCACCGTGCTGTCGCCGGAAGGACTCGCACTGACCGGTGCGTGGGTCGACAAGGAGCAGGGTCTGATCTCCCTCATCGCGCTGGAAATGGGCGCGTCCTCGCGCCTGCTCGCGCGCTGCCGGCCGGGCGATCCGCTCGTCGTGATGGGTGTCACCGGAACGCCGACGCATATCCTCAAGGACGGGACCGTGCTGCTGGTCGGCGGCGGACTCGGCAATGCGGTCCTGTTTTCGATCGGTAAAGCGCTGCGCGCGGCGGGCAACCGGGTCCTCTATTTCGCCGGCTACAAGCACGCGCAGGATGTGTTCAAGATGGAAGACATCGAGGCGGCCGCCGATATTGTCGTGTGGGCGGTCGACCCCGGCGAAGGCGTGGCGCCGATCCCGACCGGGCGACCCCAGGATCGCAGTTACGTCGGCAACGTCGTCAACGCGATGGTCGCCTACGCCGAAGGCAATCTGGGCGGGATTGATATTTCGCTCGGCGACGTCGACGAACTCATCGTGATTGGTTCCGACGGTATGATGGCAGCCGTGAAACGCGCACGCGGCGAGGTGCTCGCGCCTTATCTGAATCCGCAACACAGCGCCATCGGGTCGATTAACTCACCGATGCAATGCATGATGAAAGGCGTATGCGCTCAATGCCTGTGCAAACACGTCGACCCCGAGACGGGGGAAATTTCGTTTGTCTATTCGTGTTACAACCAGGATCAGCCGCTTGACCACGTCGATTTCACGAACCTGCGCGCCCGGCTGCGACAAAACTCCGTGCAGGAAAAACTGTCAAACCTGTGGCTCGACCACGTGCTGAACCGGGGCACGCACTAACCGGTCGCGACGTTCGTGCGCGCTGCGCGTCGATGCGGTTTGCACAACGGCGCCGGTCACCCGCTGCGCCCCCGTGCACGCGGGTCATGCTACATTGTCGGCTCGTCAAATCGATGAGATCGGAAACCTATGCACGTCGGCTACTCTCCCATTTTTCAGAACCCCGGCAACCGGCTGTCCGACACCGAGGTGTACCAGCAGGAGATGCGCCTCGCGGAACTCGCGGAGCCGATGGGCTTCGATTCCATCTGGGCGATCGAACACCATTTCACGGACTACACGATGTGTCCGGACCCGGTGCAATTCCTGACTTACATGGCCGGCCGTACGCAGCGGGCAAAACTCGGCACGAGCGTCATCGTGTTGCCATGGCATGATCCGATGCGGGTTGCGGAGCAGATATCGATGCTCGACCACCTCTCGGGCGGGCGCATGATACTCGGACTCGGGCGCGGTCTCGGCAACGTCGAATACGAGGGCTTTCGCATCGACCAGGGAGAAGGCCGCGAACGGTTCGTCGAGTACGCGGAATTGCTGCTCGAAGGACTCGAGCGCGGCTACCTCGAAGGTGGCGACACCGTTCGACAGCCGCGGCGCGACATTCGTCCGCAACCGCTGAAATCATTTCGCGGCCGCAGCTACGCCGCAGCGGTGTCGCCGGAATCAATGCCCATCATGGCGCGACTCGGGGTCGGGCTGCTCGTGATACCGCAAAAACCGTGGGACGTGGTCAAACAGGACTTCGCGATCTACCGCGAAGTCTATGAAAACGAAAACGGTTGCGCCGCGCCGCAGCCAGTCTGCGGCGGTTTCTTTTTCGTCGACCCCGACGCCGGACGCGCGGAAGAAATGGCCTACAAGTGGATCGGCGACTACTATCACACGGCGATGAAACACTACGAAATGGCTGGCGAGAAGTTCGGTACGCAGAAAGGCTACGAGTTCTACAAAAACGTCGGGAAATATATCGAGCGCCACGGCCTCGACGGCGCAGCACGTGACTTCACCGAGTTAATGCCATGGGGCACGCCGAAACAGGTACTCGAAAAAATCGCCGACATTCGCGAAATCATAGACATGAACCTGCTGACCTGTAATCTCAGCTACGCCGGTATGCCCTTCGATGAAGCGGAGCGGAACATGCGTTGTTTCGCCGAGCACGTTCTGCCGGAACTGCAAAAGTGGGAAACAACACCGATTGCCGAACCGGCCGACCTGAATTTACGGCTGGCCTCATAACCCCATCGTTCGATCCGCGCGGCCCCTGAGATTACGTCACGGCTGGAACGAGCGCGGCGACGGCGTACCTGGCCATACGCAGCAGCGAGGCTTTTGATTCGCCCGCCCGGGCTCGAATGGCGAGGCTGTGCAGTACGCCCTGGGCAACCTGCGCCGCCGCTCGCGTATCCGCGTCCGATGGGAAACAGCCGGCGCGTTGCGCTTCCGCGAACTTGGCTTCGAGCAGGTTGTCGAGTTCGCCCATCAGTGCGCACATGTCGTTTTGCACGTCCGGGTGCATCATGGCCTCGACCGGCGCGGTACAAAAAAAGAAGCACCCGGGCGACGGCCGGGTCGAAAAATATTCATCGAGCGCGCCTTTGTAGAAACCCGTCAGCGCGCTGGCAAGGTCGGGTTCGTCGACGACCGTGCGACCAACTTCGCGGCGCAGGCCCTCGACAAAGTGCGCGAGCGTTTCGCGATAGAACGACTCCTTGTCGCCAAACGCGTTATAGAGGCTCGGCCGGTTCATACCGGTTGCCGAAGCGAGATCGTCGAGTGACGTTGCGGCGAAACCCTTTTGCGCAAACACATTCATCGCGTTCGACAACGCGTCATCGCGGTCGTATTCGCGCGGGCGTCCGCGCGGGCGCTTGTCCATGACGGGAAAATCCGGTTCCGGGATACTCGTTTAGTATACGGAATAGTACAAAAAAGGGCGAGACCCGCCGCTATTTACAACGCGGCGCGTATTCTCTCCGCGTGCGCCGCGAGCACATCGTTGTCTTCCATGTCGCGGGCGTGCAGTTTCAGATCGATGCCGTCGTGACGCGGGATGATGTGGAAATGAAGATGAAATACGGTCTGCCCTGCCGCCGGTCCGTTCAGCTGGGCGATCAGGATCCCCGGGCTTTCGAACGCCGCTTTAACCGCAGCCGCGACGGTCCGGGTCGCGCAGATCGTCGCGGCGAGGTAGTCCGGATCACAATCGAGCATATTTTCCGCGGGGAACTTCGGGATCACGAGGGTATGCCCGGGTACCTGCGGCATCACGTCCATGAAAGCGAGCGTCTTGTCGTCTTCGTAGACACGATGCGACGGGATTTCGTCACGCAGGATCCGGGCAAAAATATTGTCGTCGGCGTAGGGCAAGGCTGAACTCCCGTCAGTCATTCGGGCGACGCGGATAACCGCGCTCGCCTGTATTTGCTGTTCCGGCGGTGACTAGACCGCCGCCACTTCGACCAGGTTATCGGAGAACGTGGGCGCGTGTCCCATGTTCACGAATTCGGCCGAACTGATGATATTGACCGTACCGCGGGTCAGTTGCCGCCAGTAACCCAGGGTAGCGACGATGACACCGGGATTCACATCGTCGGTGATCCGGGCATCGCCTTCGAACGCACCGCGATCGTTGAATACCCGAACAACCGAACCTTCGCTGATACCGCGCGCTTTGGCATCCACCGCGCTGATCAGAACGAACTGCTCACCCTGCCCTTTCAACTTCTGATCCATGTTGGCGTAGCACGAGTTCAGAAAGCCATGACTTTTCGGCGAGATGATGTTGAGGGGATAGCGCGCGGCGAGTTCGGGATTCGTAGCCGGCGATTCGCGCGACGGTACGTAATCCGGCACATCGTCGAGTGGTTCACCGCCCTGCATGTCTTCGTACATCTGGCGAAACGGTCCGGCGACGAAATTGCCGCCGTCTGCGATCGTCGACTTGAACTCGCATTTACCCGTCGGCGTCGGAAAATTGCCGTTCCGGTGCGGCGCACGATCGTCCGCCGTGCCGATGGCGAGGCGCGCGAAACCATGTTCGCGGAGATAGGCGAGATCGATCCCTTCGCAGGCGGGTGCGTCCCAGTCGACGTAATTTTCGAGGCATTCGCTGTCCGACCATTTGAATTGCTCGTCGTCGTAGCCCATGCGTGCGGCGAGACGCCGGAAAATTTCGTAGTTCGACAATGCCTCGCCCGGGGCATCGACGCACTTCTCGTTATACGTGAGATAGTTGTGGCCCCACGACAGAATGATGTCTTCCATTTCCGCACCCATCGCTGCCGGCAGAAGAATGTCCGCGTAGGACGCGGTGTCGGAAATGAAATGTTCTGCGGAGACGAGGAACAAATCCTCCCGCAGCAGGCCTTCGACGATCTTGTCGCATTCCGGCGCCTGGGTTACAGGATTGGAATTCCAGCACATCATCGATTTGATCGGCGGATTGTCGGGCGCTTCGTTCGTCAGTGCGCGGCCGATCTGCAGGTTGTTGACGACGCGGGTCCCTTCGGGGATCCAGTCCGGGCGACAGATCACATCGAATTTATACGGGTGCTCCCAAACGGTCATCGCGAGTATGCCACCGCCGACTTCCCGCCACGCGCCGACCAACGACGGCAGGCAGGACACGGCACGAACAGTCTGGCCGCCGCCATGGTGGCGCTCCAGCGCGACACCGATCCGAATCGCGGACGGCTTCGCGCCCGCATATTCGCGCGCAAGCTGCCGGATGTCCTCGGCGGGTACGCCGGTAATCGTTTCGGCCCACTCCGGTGTTCTGCTCGCGGCACGCTCGGCGAGTTCAGCGTAACCGTGCGTGTGTTGTTCTACGTAATCGTGGTCGATCAAGTCCTCTTCGATCAGCGTATGGATCATCGCCATCGCGAGTGCACCGTCCGAACCCGGCTTCGGCGCGATGTGCCAGTCCGCTTCCTTCGCCGTGCGCGACGCATAGGCGTCGATGACGACGACCTTCGTGCCTTTTTTCTGAGCATCCTTCACCACGTGCCAGTGATGCAGATTCGTACTGACGCTGTTGCACGCCCAGATGATGATGTACTTCGAATGAATAAAGCTTTCCGGGTCCATCCCGCCCGTCGGCCCCATGGTCATGAGCCATGCTGTCGCCGCGCCTTCACCACAAAACGTGCGCTCGGTGACAGTCGCCCCCATACGGTTGAAAAACGAATCGCCGCCATTCAGTCCATGAACCAGGCCCTGATGCCCGAGATAGCTGTACGGGACGATCGCCTGCGGGCCATGTTCGGCGATGATGGCTTGCCATCGCGACGTGATTTCGTCGAGCGCGTCGTCCCAGGAGATGCGTTCGAACTCGTTCGAACCCTTGGGCCCGACGCGGCGCATCGGATAGAGCACGCGATCGGGATGATAGTGACGCTTCTCGTAATCCTTCACTTTGACGCACAAGCCGCCGCGGGTCATCGGGTGGTCGCTGTTACCCTTCACGCGCGCGAGTTTCCCGTCCTCGACTTCGAACACCATCGAACAGGTATCGGGGCAATCGTGCGGACAAGCGCCGTGGTGCGTCGTCTTCAATACTGCGGCCATCGTGAACCTCCTGAGTTCTCGAGTGTCTCGTTATCATGAATTCCGTGAGGCTCGGCCGCCACGGCCGGACGAGGATAACAGCCGCTTCGCTCGGACCACAAGATCCCCGGACCATGCGTCAGCGCATGGCCGGAATCGGGGACGATACATGACAATACGGCAACGGGTCGTCATCGCAATCGCGCTGCTCGTGACGCTGCCGGCATCGGCGGCGGAACCGGGCGAGGACCCGCATTTTGATTGCGCCGATGCGTTCGATCTGATCGCGCTGACGACAACCATTCAGTGCCAGCCCCCGACCGCCGGAGCGCCCATGGCGAAGCGACTCTCGGCGGCAGCGGAACGGCTCGTCGCCGACGGTATCGCGACGCGCGCCGAGGTGAACGGCCTTGAAATCCGCTGGTGCGATCTGACGAGCGCAATGGGATTTACCCCGGGTGAACGGCAAATTTATCTCGATACGGGCCTCGCGGCAGGGACGCAGGATCTCATCGCCGAGGTGCTCGCCCACGAAATCGTTCACACACGCCAGTTCGCTCGCCTCGGCGAGGCGGGCTTTAAATGCGCCTACGTCAAAGCCTTCGTCGAATGCGGTGCCTGCCAGGGGCGTGGGCACCCACTCGAGGCAGAAGCCTACGAGTTACAGGACCGGGTGCGCGATCAGTTGCACGAGCAATGGCTGCAGGCTCACTGAGTGTCGACGAGCCGGGCCCGCATCAACGCCTGCCGGTCGTCGGCGAACGGTACGGCGCGTCGGGCTTTCAGATCGAGCGCCACACCGACGCCCTGACTGTGGAATGCGAGGGTGCCGGTCTCGAGTTCAAACATGAGATGGTGCAGAAACATGAGCTTCGGCGTAAACGAATTGAGGCCGGACAACAACACGAAACGCTGCCCGGCGAGCAGTTCCGTGTAACAGGACGCACGGCTTTCGATCACCGCGCCGCCGAGTTCGCCGGCTGCACGTAACGCGTATTCCTCCGGGGTCTGCATCGTCGACATGAAATTCGGTATCGCGTCCGCAATCCGCCCGGCGTACTGGAATACTTCGAGACGACCATCCCGATCGCACTCGTGCGCCATGACCGTACCGCGACCGGTCTCAATGTAACCGGCAGTGAGCGCCGTCGTGTGCGAATGCCGGGGCTGCTCTACGGCCGGCAACGAGCGCACGGCACCCTGTTCCGGTACCGCGACCGGCTCGGTCCTGGCATCAAGCGTAACCTCGACGGGCACGCCGTCGCGGTCGAGCATCACGACTTCACTGTTAAACGTCGTGTACAACGTGTCGTCCATGCTGTTGCCGAGTTCCGAATACAGCGTGAGGTGCGCGCCATCGGCGGAGACGAGTCCGCCATTACCGACCAACGGGGCGGAGACGAGCGCTTCGCGGTGATAACGAACGTGTTGGGTCAGCACCCGGGGCCGTACCCCGAGCGCCGTGAGGCGGGCCGGCGTGAGTCCGTTGTCGGCCAGCAGATGGGTCAGGCCCTGGTGATTTTTACCAATGTAGTATCGAACGTTGAGGTGTCCGTTTTCGTCGCACTCCCAGGCGTTGACGTTCGAGCGGTGAATGACAGACAGTCGCGAGTTGGCCATCGTTCTTTTTCTTCCTGGTTATGTCGCCGGCAGACGCCGGTTCGGCTCATTCCGGCGGTGTCGTACCGATCGGCGCGTGATTCGCGGCGCGAAAAACCTGCCCCGCAATCCACGGGTCGGACATCGCGCCCCGGATCACGCGCGTGCGCACCTCGTCCGGCAGGTGCGTTACCTCGCCGTACAGGGACGCCCAGCGCTGGCAATGCTCGACGATGTCGCGTTGCCCGGCTTCCCAGGTTTCTAGCGCTGCCGGAATATCGCGCCTGTCGGTGACGGATTCGAGCGCAACGGCGAGCGCGAGCCCGTTCTGCATCGCCATACCGCCGCCCTGCCCCAGGTTCGGTGTCTGAGCATGCGCGGCGTCACCCACGATGGCCGTGCGGCCGGCGGACCAGGCGTGGCAACGGGTCACGCTGTAGACACCCCAGCTGATCGGAAACGTGCCGATGCGCTCGATCAGGTGCTGCCAGCGGGGAAACGATCGACTCCATGCGGCCTTGTTGACCGGAATGTCACGGCCTTCGGCGTCCGTGTCCGGACACGTCAACGCGAGATAGGTTTGCGATTCATTGACCGGCGTGACGAGAAATCGCCGCGCACCGTTCCAGCTCTCGATATATTTGCCGACGTCGTCGGCGGCGAAATCGCCGGGTTTGGCGTCGACCATTGTCCGCAACGCACCTTCTACCGTCTGCTCATGAGAGCGCTCGAGCCCGAGCGATTCGCGCACTTTCGACCACACCCCGTCGACCCCGATAGCGAGATCGGCGCTCGCCTGACCGCCGCCGGAGAAAAACAATTCTCCGCGGGCATTCGCCGCCGTCACCTCGGTACTCGTGCAGACGGTAACGCCGGCGGCGAGACAAACATCGCGCAATGCATCGAGTAACTGGCTGCGCGGTACGGTGAGCAGCCGGTTACCACCACCGATCTCGGCCGAGTCAATGATCGCATCGGTATTGTCACGCTGCTCGAAGTGCGTTCCGTGAAATGCGTTCGCCGTCGCCGCTTCGAACGCGCCGAGCGCCTCGAGGACGCGCAAGCCGTTTTCCCAGATGTAGATGCCCGCCCCTACCGCCCGCAGGGCGTCCTGCCGCTCATAGACCGTGACATCCCACCCGCGCTTCGCAATGGCCGCCGCGGTGGCCAGCCCACCGATACCGCCGCCCGCAATAATGGCGCTGAGTTTCGTCATAATGGCTCCCGTAGTCGTGCTTGGTGAACGTTCGAATCAAACGGCGCGGATAAGATCGATATCACCACGGCGCGCGAGATCGCGCGCTCCTGCGCGCGGAACAGACCACTCGCTTTCGAGGCCATCGGGATCGCTAAGGAATATCGATCGCTTCCACGGCAGTGCGACCTCGGCCGCAACCGTCACACCGGCCGCTGCGAGAGCCGCGACCGCACCGTCGAGCGCGACCTCATCGGCGAGTTCAAAACTCGCATGGCCATACGCGGCAGCGGGGCCCGGCACGAGCACAAGGTTGTAATCGTAACCGTCGAGGCTACCGCCAAGGTAGGACACGCCCTCCTCGCGCGACACTTCCCGCAAGCCTGCAATCGTCGTATAGAAATCGACCAGCCGGGCAACGTCCGGCGTTTGCATCACGGCGTGCGTTACCCGTCGCGGCTGTAATGGCGCGCCGTCTTCGCAGTGCCATTCGGGGTTTGCTTCGTAACGACCCCGCGTGAACGGTTCGGCGCCGAGCGGGTCCCAGTGGCTCGTAATCAGGTCCATTTCTCCGTGCAGGACCTCGCGCCAGTTCTGTACGGTATCGCAATAGAATTCGTTGTAGTTTCCATCCGGATCGAACATGTAGACGCTGTGCGCCACCTGGTGATCGACGGTGATATCGGTTTCAATGTTGTTGGCCAGAAGCTGCTTGTAGCCGTCGACAAGGTCGCGTTCGTTTTCAAGTTCCCAGGCGAGGTGGTTGAGACCGGCATCCCGACCGATCGTACCTGGCAATTGCAGTATGCCGTCACGTCCGTAGCGATCGACGCCGTTGGTCTTTTCGATCATGCCCAGATCATGCGGCGTTTGCCCGGTACCGAGAAACGTCGCGATTAAATCCGGTTCCGTGAATTCCACGCGCAAACCGCAGGATTCGCTGTAGAACCGCTCGGATGAGGCCAGATCGTCGACCCACAGGTTAACGTGGCCGAGTCGTCGGGGTTTGAAGTAAACCGGCGCCGCGCTCATCGGGGCCCCTCCTCGAAATTATGATTGCCCGTTCCCAGTTTACAAGAATTCGGCCGGTCAGTATCTTGCACCGGGCCGGTTGGTTCGAGGAGTAAGACATGTTGTATCGGGATTTCGAAACGAGCGAGGCGATCGACGCCGAATATAATGCCGGCGCGCTGGTCGGCGACCCCACGGAATATTTCGAATTCTATATTCGCGAAAGCGTGAGCGCCCGCGACGATCTCGAGTGCATTATCGATGCCAGGTTCGGTCCCACGGTCGAGGAGACTCTCGATATTTTTCCGGCCGCGGATCCGAACGCACCCATACTCGTGTTCATTCACGGCGGTTACTGGCGGCGGATGAGTTCAAAGGAATTCAGCTACGTGGCTCGCGGACTCGTCGCCCGGGGAATCACCGTGGTCGTGACCAACTACGCGCTGTGTCCGAAAGTCTCGTTACCGGAAATCACCCGACAATCCCGGGCGGCCGCGGCCTGGGTCCGCTCGACGCCGACCGCATTCAACGGCGACCGCGATCGAATATTCGTGGCCGGCCATTCCGCCGGCGGCCACCTCGCCGCGCGCGTTTTGTGTACGAACTGGCGCGACGATTACGGCCTGCCCGCCGATCTCATCAAAGGCGCCTACGCCATCAGCGGCCTGTTCGATCTGACGCCGATCCGTTACGCGTTCGTACAGCAGAGCCTGCAGCTCACCGAAGAGATTGTTCAGCGCGAAAGTCCCGCGCTGAACATCCCCGCGGCCGGCGCGCCGCTCGTGTGCGAGGTCGGCGGCGACGAATCGGGCGAATTCCGCCGCCAGTCGGCCGACTACGTGGCGCAGTGGCAGGCCGCCGGGCTCACGGGTACCTACCGGGAGCAACACGGGCGGCACCATTTCGACGTCGTCTACGAGTTCAATGATCCCGACAGCGGCTTGTGCGACCGGTTCGTGTCCATGGTCGGCGCCTGACATAATGCCCGCTCCCGACAATACTGCAGGATTGCCGCATGTACGAATGTTTTACCGTTGATATCAACGACCACGTCGCACACATCGTTCTGAACCGCCCGGACAAACGCAACAGCATGAATCCCGCCTTCTGGGACGAGCTGCCGCGCATCGTCGACGACATCGACAGCGGCGCCAAAGCCCGGGTCATCGTCATCTCGTCTACCGGACCGCATTTCACCGCCGGCATCGACGTGACCGCGTTCGAAGAAGGGAGCGACATGCTCAATGAGAAGATCGACGACGATCTGGCCGAACGACAACGCGGTGCGCGCTTTTATGACACGGTGACCCGGCTGCAAAAATCATTCAGCGCTCTCGAGAACTGCCGCTTGCCGGTTCTCGTGGCGATTCAGGGCGGGTGCATCGGCGGCGGGGTCGACCTCGTCACCGCCTGCGACATGCGTTACGCGACCGAGGATGCGTTTCTGACAATTTTCGAAACGAATATCGGCATGACTGCCGACGTCGGCACGTTTCCTCGCCTCGTGAAACTGATCCCCGAAGGTATCGTCCGCGAGCTCGCCTATACGGGGCGGCGCATGAGCGCCGACGAAGCACATTCGAGCGGACTCGTGAATCGGGTCTTCCCGGATCAGGCGAGCATGCTCGAAGGCGTCATGGACATCGCCGCCGAAATTGCCCGTAAAGCGCCGCTGGCAGTCTATGGTTGCAAACGCATTATCAACTATGCACGCGATCACGATACGGCGGACGGGCTCGACTACGTCGGGATCTGGAATGCGAGCATGCTCCACCTCGATGAAATCCGTGAAGCGATGACGGCGAACGGCGAAAAGCGCGAAGGTCGCTTTGTCGCACTGCCGCCGAAGCGAAGCTCGTCCGGAAACTGAAGTCCGCCGGTGGAGTACTTTCGACCGCAGAGCGTTGAGGAAGCGCTGAAGCTGCTCGGCCAGTTCGAGGACGCGCGGCCGCTCGCCGGCGGCGCCACGCTCGTCGCGATGATGAACGCGGATCTGCTCGCACCATCGGCCATTGTCAGCCTCGCGGGTATCGACGCACTGTCGGGCATCGTCGAAACGGACGACGGGATCACGATCGGCGCCATGACCCGGCACGAGACGGTGGCTGGCGATGAGCGACTCCGGGGCGATATGGCCATCGTTCGCCTCGGCGCCGCCGAAATTGGCCACCCGGCGATCCGCGCTGTCGGTACGATAGGGGGATCGATTGCCCACGCCGATCCGGCCGCGGATTACCCCACGGCTTTAACCGCCGCCGGTGCCGACATCGAAATTGCCGGCGCCACCGGGACCCGGCGAATCGGCGCAGAAACATTTTTTGAAGACTTCTACACGACCGCGCTCGACGAGGGCGAACTCGTCGTCGCGATCCATGTGCCGGCACCCCGCGTTGGCGGCACCGCGGGCTACCGCAAGGTGGCACGCAGTGACGGCGACTTCGCAATTGCCTCCATCGCATTCAGCGGCGAATTCGAAGCGGGCCGCTGTACCGCCGCACGGGTCGCAGTCGGCGGGTGCGCCGCGACACCGATACGAATCGCCGAGGTTGACCGGATGCTCACCGGCGCCTGCCCTGGCGAACCCGGGATCACGGCCGCGGCGCGCCTGCTTGCCGAAGCCTGCGACCCCATCGATGACGTGCGCGGTTCGGCGACGTACCGCCGGTTGCTCGTCGAACGACTGTTGCCCGACGTCTTCGCCGATGCCGCCGATACGGACAACCGACGATGAGCGGTCGACTGCCCGTCGTGTTACAAATCAACGGCGAACGACACGAAGTCGGTGTCCGCGCAAGCGATACGCTGCTCACGGTCTTGCGCGACGAGCTGTTTCTTACGGGCACGAAACGCGGCTGTAACCAGGGTGTCTGCGGTGCGTGCACGATACTGCGAGACGGCGTGCCTGCCCGCGCCTGTCTCAGCCTCGCCGTAGATTGTACGGATCTCGAGATCACGACGATCGAAGGTGCCGGCGACGACGATCGCCTCGCAGCGGTGCAGCAGGCTTTTGTCGATACCGCCGCGCCACAGTGCGGATTCTGCATGTCGGGTATGGTCCTGGTCGCACAACACCTGCTCGAGTCGAACCCGACGGCCGATCGCGGAGCGATACGCGAAGCCCTGAGCGGCAACCTCTGTCGTTGTACCGGGTACATCAAGATTGTTGAAGCGATCGAACGTGCCGCGGGTGATCTGACGTGAGCGCGCTCGATGACGTCATCGGCCAGTCCGTGCCGAAGCTCGAAGCACGGGCCAAGGTCACCGGTTCAGCCGTCTATACCGAAGACATGTACCGTCCGCGTATGCTGCATGCCGCGCTGCTCGGCAGCCCGTACCCGCATGCACGGATCGCGCGTGTCGATACGACCGCGGCGCGTGCACTACCCGGAGTCAGGGCCGTACTGACCGCCGACGACCTGCCCGCTCGATTGATCGGGCACGCGATTCACGACGAACCCGTACTCGCACGCGACAAGGTCCGCTACGTCGGGGAGGCGCTCGCGGCCGTTGCCGCTGATACGCTCGAAATTGCACGCGACGCGTTGCGATTAATCGACGTCGATTACGAGGAGTTACCGACCGTCATGGAGGCTGGCGACGCCCTCGCGAACGGCGCGCCCGTCATTCATGAAGACCTCGAGACCTATACCGGCGTCGTGGAATCACCCCGCCACGGTAACGTCGTCGCGCATATCGAACTCGAAACCGGGGACGTCGACAATGCCTGGGATGCCTGCGCGGTCGTGGTCGAGAATGAATACACGATTCCGGCCGCCCAGCACGTGTACATGGAAACGTGTGGCGCTCTCGCCGAAGTCGACGGCAGCGGCAAAATCACCATCTGGTCGTCGACACAGCAGGTTTTCAGCACCCAGATGATGGTGGCGGCCGCTCTCGATCTGCCAATGTCGAAAGTCCGCTGCATTGCGCCGACCGTCGGCGGCGGATTTGGCGCCAAGTTTCTCACGGTAGAACCGATTACCGCCGCACTCGCGATGAAGACGCGCCGTCCGGTCAGGCTGATCCTGCCCCGGGACACGGATATGATCTCGATGCGGTCGCGTCATGCCGCAACTGTTCGTATGAAAACGGGCGCTGCCGCCGATGGCACTATCCTCGCCCGCGATACGGAGGTCGTCCTGAACGGCGGCGCCTATGCAGACTTCTCGCCGATCGTGCTCGAGGCAACAATGTTGCTCGCCGCCGGTCCGTACCGCATCGATCATGTTCGTAACATCGGCCGCGCGGTCTACACGAATCGATTGCGCGCCGGTGCGATGCGCGGGTTCGGTGTCATGCAACCGACGTTTGCCGGGGAAAGCCAGCTCGACGAACTCGCCGACAAACTCGGCATGGATCCGTTTGAATTGCGGCTGAAAAACGTGAAGCAATCGGGCGACAGGAACATGGGCAGCCATGTCCTGCCCGTGTGCCGGGTGGGCGATTGTCTTGCCCGGATACGGGAGCATCCGGCATTCGTCCGCGCTGCAAGCGACAAGGGCGTCGCCGGGAAACGCCGCGGGGTCGGGGCCTCATCGATCGTCCAGCAAAGCGGCCTGTTCGCTTCGAGCGCAAACGTTCGCCTGGTCGAGGACGGAACGCTGGTCGTCAGCAGCGGCTATATCGACATCGGAACCGGCAGCGATACCGCGCTCGCTCAGGTTGCCGCGGCCACCCTCGGGGTCGACGTTGATGCTATCAACATTGTCGCACCGGATACCGACGGCGCGGTGTACGACTACGGCACTGCGGCGGACCGTGGCGCACACGGTGTGTCCGAATCCGTCCATCGCGCAGCGCTCGAGGTCAAACGACAGCTCCTCGAGCGCACCGCCGACATTCTTGAATGCGCTGCCGAAGACGTCGAGGTCCGCAGCGGCGGCCGCGTCGGATTACGCGGCGTACCCGACGTGGAGCTGTCGTTCGCCGACGTTGCTCAGCACGGCCTGTATCTGCGTGGCGGTCCGATCATCGGCCAGCATGCGTGGTACATGCAGGAACAGACGATCGATCCGGAAGCGACACGAGCGATTGGTTTTCGCATGGGCGGCGGCGTGTTCTACGGCTTTGCGGCCACGGCTGTACACGTCGAAGTCGACGAACTCACAGGTCAGGTCACGGTCCTTGAAGCGTGGCACGCGGCGGACCTCGGACGCGTGCTGAATCCCGACGGTGCGCTCGGCCAGGTTTACGGCGGGGTCGTTCAGGGCATCAGTGGCGCGCTGCTCGAAGAACTCGTGTGGGATGACGGTTATCTCGTGAACCCGAACCTCGTCGATTATAAAATCGCGGGATCACTCGACGCGCCATCGGCAATACACGGCATACTGCTGGAGAATCCCGATCCCGACTCGCCGTGGGGCGCGCGCGGCATGGCGGAGCCGTGCATCATCGGCGCTGCCCCCGCGATTGCCAATGCGCTCGCGGACGCGGTTGGCATACGCGTGCGTGCGCTGCCGCTCACGCCGGAACGGGTGCTCACTGCACTGACAGCACATGCAGATCGCTAAACAATTCACCGTCAACGCGCCGCAGTCGACGGTCTGGCGTTTTATCACCAGTCCCCACGAGGTTGCCGCGTGCATTCCGGGCTGCGACAGCGTTGAGGTCGTCGGCGAAGGTACTTACCGGGCGGCGATCACGATGAAGGTGGGCCCGATAAAAACAACGTTCCACCTGACGATAACAACGACGGAGGAACGCCCACCGGAATTTGCCGCCTACCGCACGCAGGGCGAGGAAGGCGGCAAGGCCAGCCGGCTCAACGCGACGAGCACTCTGACGCTCGAAGCTATCGACGACGCATCGTGCAGCGTCGCTTACGTCTCCGATATTGCGATCGCCGGTCGTCTCGGAAAATTCGGCGCCGGGGTCATGAAGAAAATCGCCGACAAGGAAGGCGAAAAGTTTGCCGCCGCGCTGCGCGACAATATCAACACGTTTGACGGCTGAGCGTCGGCAAGTACACCCGTCCGGGATTTCCCGGTTCCCGTTTAATCGCGCAGCGCTCCGAACCTCGCGAAGTGCTCCGCACGATCGCCGGCGACAAAACGATTTGCGGTGAGCCGCTTCAGGTAATGACCGACGATAAATTCGTTCGTCATTCCCATCGCCCCGTGGAGCTGAACCGCGTGCTCCGCGATAAATATGCCGGCATCTTCGCAGCCGACTCTCGCCGCGGCGATCGCGGCGGCCGCATTACCCGCGGCAGCTTCCGCCAGCATATAGGCCGACTCAACCAGGGATTCGGCGCGTACGAGGCGCAGTTGCATGTCGACAAGACGATGCTGGAGCGCCTGAAAATTTCCGATTTTCTGACCGAATTGCACACGCTCATCGAGATGGCGAGCGCTCAGCGCAACGAGAGTTCGCATGATGCCAAGGGAATCGGCGGCAACGAGTAATGCGTAGCGCTCGAGCGCATCGTCCAGTACGTCTTCTGCACCGCGACGCAGCGCAAGCTTCGACGTCGCCGGCAAGCGTGCTGCGCGAATTTCCAGGTCGCACAAATGTCGCCCGTCGAACATCTGGTAACAGCGGGTTACCAGTTCTCGACAGCTTCCCGGAACCGCGAGAACGCCGAGCGCATGCGGCGGTCTTGTGTCGCGGGCAGAAACGAGAAAATAGCCGGCGCCGGCGCCGTCGAGCACGACCGCCTTGGTCGCCTGCAACACGATGCTGTCACCTTCTTCGACAAATTCGCTCGCAACGGACGTCGAATAATATCGTTCTTCACGGGTTTCGTGGTGTGCGAGTGCGACGACCGCGCTGCCGCCGAGCGAATCGTCCAGCAGACGTTGCGACGACGACCCTGCTTCGCCGAGGATGAAACCCGCGATGGCACTCTGGGTCAGAAAAGGTTCCTGCAGCAGCGCAGGCGCGAGCGACTCCGCCAGCGCGCCGAGCAGCGAAAAGCCGAGGCCAAGGCCGCCGCACGTTGTCGGCAGATCGGTCGTGAGCCAACCCATCTCCGCAATGTCGCGCCATCGCTCCGGATCGTGGGATTGTGCGGATTCGATGCGGGCGAGATGGGTCTCCGGCGGGTAGCGTTCGGCGACGAAACGCTGCGCACTCTCAACGAGTGCCGCGCGCTCCTCCGGCGGTTCGAATATCATCGCGCGCTGCTCATGCAGTGCTCGATTGCGCGGGCCGCAGCGATCGATAGATCAGGTTACGCTGTATTTCGTTACTGCCGCCGTAAATACTCGCCGCCCGGTTATTGAAATAGCTGGCGAACCAACCGGGCATCACGATCTCGCCGCGTTCATCGTAGAGTCCGGCGCCGGGTTCGGTATTCGGGTACAAACCGCTACGCCCGCCAATTGACACCGCGAGTGCGTCGATGCGCTGCACCAGCTCCGTCCAGTCGACCTTGATGATATTCGGGGCCGCCGCCTCACCCGTTCCGAGATGACCGAGACGTAGTTCCGTCGCCTCGTAAGCGCGCAGATCGAGATCGAGTCCGATTGCCTCGTCCCAGAAGCGCGCGGGTACTTTCAGTTCACGCGCACGTGCGACCAGTCGGTGCAGACGGCGGCGGATACGACCCCCGAAGACGAACGCGCCGCGCTCGATTTCGAGCAGAAACTTCGATACGCGCCAGCCACCGCCTTCACCGCCGAGAATACAATCGGGCAATACTTCCACGTTATCGAAAAAGACCTGGTTGAGTTCGTGGTCGCCCGCGCTCAATCGAATGGGTTGCACTGACACACCCGGCGACGACAGGTCGATCAGCATGAATGTCAGCGCGTGCTTGCCGTCCTCGCGACTCGTGCGCAGCAGACAGAATATCCTGTCCGCATATTGCGCATCCGTCGTCCAGATCTTCGAACCGTTAACGACGTAAGCATCGCCGCGGCGTTCGGCAAACGTGGCGACTCCCGCCAGGTCGGACCCGGCGCCCGGCTCGGAAAATCCCTGGCACCAGTGCTCACTGTGGGCCACGATCCGCGGTAATAGCTCGGCCTTCTGCTCGTCGCTGCCGAATTCCATGATCGTTGGGCCAACGTAGTTGATACCGAACGGGCGCAGTAACGGCGCACCACGCAGACCCTGTTCGTACAGGCAAAGGTAGTTGTGCAATGGAGACCAGCCAAGACCACCGTTAGCGGTCGGCCAGTGGGCAACATGCCACCGACAGTCCTTTAACGTTTCGAACCAGGCATTCGATCGGTCGTGATCGCCGAAGAACATGCGTTCGTTATCGACGGCATCACGCAGCTCCGGATCGAGATTCTCGTCGAGAAATGCACGGATACTGGCCAGAAACCTGCGATCCGGCGGCTCGAGCGCCGCTTCGAGCGGCAGGGTCAAATCCGTCATGGCCCGGATTTTCAGCCGTCGGTGTCGACCTTCATACCGAGCGCGCGTTGCGTCGCCTCAGGCAGTCCGGTCGGGTCGAGCAGTACGTCGTAGAGCTTCAACCAGTGCGTGTGTGCGAGCTGATGCAGGTGAAACGCATTTTGCATTGCCAGCTCGCGGCCCTGCGCGTCCTGGCTGGCATTGATTGCTTTCTTGGTCAGCTTCAACGCGAAACGCGACTTCGCCGCAATCTTGCGCGCCATTTCGAACGTCGCGGATTCGAGGTCGTCACGCGGAACGACTTTGTTCACCATGCCGAGACGGAGCGCGTCCTCCGCGCTGAGTGCGTCGGAGGTAAACAACATCTCTTTCGCCTTGCGTGCGCCGACCTCCCACAGATGCGCGAAGTACTCGACGCCGCCGACGCCGAAGCTGACGGTCGGATCGACGAAGCTCGCGTCTTCCGTCGCGATGATCAGATCGCACGGCCATGCGAGCATGAGCCCGCCGGCAATACATTTGCCCTGTACGGCGGCAATAGTCGGTTTCGGGATATTGCGCCACCGTTCACTGAACCCGAGATAAATCTCTTCCTCGCGGCTCATCTGCGCTTCCGCACCCGCGCAGGTAAACCCGCACATGGTGCCGACGGTATCGTGGTCATGCATGTTGGCGTGCCAGTTCGCTTCGCCGAGATCGTGGCCCGAAGAGAAGTGCTTGCCGTTCGCCGCAAGGATAATGACCCGCACAGACTCATCATGCGCCGCCCGATCGAAGGCACTGTTCAACTCGTAGAGGAATTGCGTGTCCTGCGCATTGGCGGTCTCCGGCCGGTTCAGCACAATTCGGGCAATGCCGTCTTCCGGCGTTTCGTAAAGCATGTAGTCGTAATCGGTTTTCGCGTCCATCAGGTGCTCCTCGATTGGCAGGTCGTATTTGCGCGCGCTGCTACTGCTGTGGCTCATCGCGCGCCGAACGAACCCTTTCGAGTCTAACGCGCCCTTCGATGGCGCGAAACAGCCGGGAAATCACGTTGCCGGCCCGGTATCGCGACGCGCCACCACGTTTCGAGGAGTTGCCGGTACCGAGGACGCACCGGGCTGTGCCATCGGCCGGAACAGTAGCCGTCACACTGAACGAAGTACCGTGCGCGACCGCGTTCCCGACATCACGAAGACAGCCGTTTCGATTGCACGGACATTCGCGCGCCGGCAATGGCAGCGCCTGAACCCTCAGTCGGTGGCGAATTCGTTCGTGATTTTCTGCACGTCTGCCTGTTCCGTCATTTCAAGCGACCAGCGAATTTCTTCCTCGCGAAAGAACAGGGCTTTCTGCTCGGTTTCGCCGAGGGCCGCGCGGACGGATGCGAAATGCTCCATAGCGCCGTCGAAAAAAGGCACGAGGACGGTCCGCCGAACGTCGAGCGGAAGATCGACATAGTCGACCGACATAATGTACACGTGCTCGAGCACCGCCAACATGTAGCGTTGTCTCGCGTCAGGTATCTGTGCGGAATCAGCATCATCGAGCGCCGCCTCGCCGGTGGCGGCAAGCGCGAGGTAGCGCTCCAACGCGACCGTCGCCGCGGCCGGATCGTTCGCCTTCAGCATCGCACTCGTCTCGGCAAGCTTTTCGCGCGCGTAGCGCAGTATCGGCTCCAGGCTATCGTCGCCAAACCGGGCGAAAAACACGCCGCAGCGTTCTGCGAACGTGTCAAATACGTAGCAGTACCGATCGGGCGTGCAACCGGGATCCGGTAACCATTCGACGTCGGCGAATGAGTTCATGAATCCGTGACCCGCACCAGCCGGCCGCGCCAGCACCATGAGCATAACGAGTATCGCCGACCGACGCCTCATGAACCGGCACCGTGCGCCGTGGCGACGTCGATCACGAACGGGAACACGACCGGACCGCCGCCCGGAGCGACCTGCAGGAACAGGTGATAACGTCCTGCCTGCGGGAAAACGTAGCGCATGGGTATCACCGGTCCTTCGAACACGAGCTCTGCTTCGAGGCACATGAGCTGAACCATCATTTCGGCGATCCGTGCGCCCCGTGCAGCCGGCGCAATGCCACGGTCGTGGGCAAGGTCCATGATCGCGGCGACCCGCGGCGTGTAACTGTGCAAATGCCCGAAATTCCTCCCGTCGTCGCGCCATAGCGCGGCGTGCAGTTCCGTTCCGAGATGCAACGCGAGATTATCTACCGGCTTGCCGTCGCGTTCGATCGTCAATTCAAGCTCGGTTTCGAACCCGGCCTGCGGTGTCGTCGGCGATATCCCGAGCCGCGCCGTGTACCCGCCCGCCGTGGCCGTGTGCGACAACGCGGCGGGTGCCGAAGGCGTTTTGTCCGGGTCGCCTACCGTCAGATCGAACTGCTTGACCCAGTTGCGATCGCGGTGGGCAAATTCGCTGACTATCCGGTAGTGCCCGGCATGCGGAAACCGGAACGGGAAGCTGAAACGCGCGGCTGCGCGGGCGGCGTCATCGATCGGAGCGAAATCTTCGTGGTGAATGTGCGAAAAAGTACGAAATTCGAGGTCCGTGATGAAATTGTGGATCATCCGCTCATGCGCGATCTGCAAATCCGTCACCGGTTTACCGGTGGCGCTGTAGCTCAGCTGAAAAGTGAGCCGTGTCTCTTCACCCACCGCCGGGCGGGCCGGGTCGAGTTCCAGGGTCAGACGATACGGTCCGCCGGGTCGCCCCTCGATCGTGCCGTCCTCGTGATCCGCGCACGCCGTGAGCAGCAATAGTGCGGCGAACAATACCGTCGTCACCACCACTCGACCGGAGCGATGCTGTCCGTCCCGTCTCCGGTCGGTTCGTTCGGTTTTCCGCTCCCCTCGCCCCACGCGTACCCTTTACGACCGGCTAGTTCGGCGCGGTCTCGATCGGCTCGCTCGATTCAAAGACGAGATGCCCCGCCTCGTTCTGAGCGTTGACGCGTGCCGCGACCGTCGGCGGCAGGGTCGTGTTGCGGTCATTCGGAAATTTTCCCGGATAGACGTGCGGACGCATATAGTACTGTTCCGGGTCGTCGATCAGGATATCGCTTTTCAAAGGTTCGACGATCCAGTCGCGACGCATGAACTCGGCGTTGAAAATCATCGCTACCTGTTCATCGCTCCAGTTATGCGGATGATGCGGGTCGTGAAAACTGTAGCTGATCAGATCGTTCGCGACATTCCAGTACACGGTTTGCATGGAACTGTAGCCGAATTCACCGAGGTCGGGCCGGCGGTAGTCCGCAAACCGTACCTCGACCGTGATCAGTTTGTCCTCGTGATCGTATTTCTCGCGACGCAGCGGGAAAAAACTGCCCTTCTCGAGCCACAAAATCAGGTATTTCTCACTGTAGCCCGGTAACCAGTCCGGTTTCGCTGTCGCCTTGACGACCCAGCACGCGACGCCGCCGTTCTCGGTGTAGCGGGGAAACGTATCGCCCATCATCTTCACATCCCCGCTCGGGCGCTCGGATACGCCCACCCCCGGAAAATCGAGGGTCACGGTCGGCCGGGTGTTTGGAAAACGGACCGTTTCATCGAGGACGTCGGTGCCGAGCAATTGCCATTCGAACTCCCATGGATCCCGTCCCATCACGTCATCGAACGTCTGGGCGTTATCGGGGAAACGCTGATCCCGGCGCGGTTCGGGCTGGCGTCTGACCCGGCGCAATTGCGGCGAGTAGATAAAATAATCCATCTTCGTGCGGAACTGCTTGTCGGTACGGCGCGGTACCCACAATTGCTGCGTCCCCTCGGACTGCGGCGGAAACGTGTCGTAGGTCATCCACCGTGTGTACACTTCTCCCGGCGGCGTGTCGTACAGATACGCACCAAAGCCTTCCCCCGGCTCCTGCATCAGATAGAAAATGGTTTCGCCCTGGTTGATGTAGCCGGTACTCGTAATCACGCCGAACACATCGAGTATGCTGCCGGCCCAGCGCGATACGTGGGGAAACTCGGCTGAGCGGTAACCCATTTCCTCGACCGTATACGGGGCCTCGAAAGGGTATATTTCCGCCGGCATATACGGGAATTCCGCGTGTCGCGGGGTCGAGGTCGACGGGTCGAACACGGCTTTATCAGCCTCGCTCAGGTCATCAACACTGCGCCACGTCTGCGCGCTCGCCTGCGCGGCGGCCAGCATCACCAGCAACGCTGCCAGGATCAGGGTCGATACCCGCCCTGCGGACAATCTAGAATTCATAACTCAGCTCCCAGCCGAAGTTGTCCCATTCCTCGTACTGGCCGTAAAGGCCGCGGTTCTCGCCACTATCATAACCGGTGTAAATGAACTGACCGGTGACGAACTGGGAGAACTTGTACTTGAAGCGGAATTTCGATTTCAACCCCTGCCAACCGAGATCCGGACCACTGACGACCGGGAAAAAAGTCAGTTCCATGCTCAGACGGTCGCGTGTGAAAGCAAACGGCCGGGATACATTGACCACCGGAATGACCGTCCACTCGTCACCGATGCCGCCACCGAAGCCCGGGCCGAGCGTGTCTTCCCAGTCGAAGGTGTAATACAGCGAACCCTGCGCGATGAATGTCGTGCGCGCGGGCAAACCGAATTCGACCGCGACCGCCGCACGCAGGGTATCGCGTGTCGAGGTACCGCCGACGTTCGCGCCGGCGCGCGCCGCCGCACGTTTGCCGAAATTGGCGAATCGCACGCCGTCGGTGTACAAGCCTTCGAGACGAAACACGGTCGGCAGCACACCGACATAGGGTATGCCTGTGAACGTCGTCGCATAGTCAGCGGTAATGCCCAGATGATGCAGGCGTTCGTAACGGGGGCGCAATATCAGCCGCGGGTTCGCCCCGCTCAGTTCGCGCCCGACCACGTGATCGACCGGGTTCTTATCCCAACCGTAGAAGTAAATGAATCCGTACGTCAGGGCTCCCTGCGCACGATCGTAGCGCAAGCCGTATTCGTGGTCGCTGAAATCCCCGACTCGCGGATCGTTCGCACCCAGCGTAATGTCTCCGGTCACACTCGGCGGCGGTACGAGCGGGGACGACCATGGCGAACCCGGTGCCGGCAGCCGATCCTGTTCGAAATCGGCGATATAAAGTAACTGCACGGAATTGCGGCCGAAATAATACGTGCCACTCGCCATCCAGGTGGGCAGTCGCCGCCACTCGTAATCTTCCGTCTCCAGCTGAACCGATTCGCGGCGGTCCATCGAATTGATAACATCGATGAACTGCCCGTCCATTTTGCCCCAGGCGATCTGCTGTTTACCGACTTTCAGGTCGAAATTCGGTTTGCGATAGCTGATGTAGGCCTCGCGGAGAATGCGTTCCTTCGTGTGATAGACCTCGGCCGTCGGACTCAGTTGATCGGCAAACAACCCGTTCGAGCTCTGCCAGTCATATGCCCCGTCATACATATAGTGTGATGTCACGTTGACATCGAGCCCGGGCGCAAAGTGGTAGCCCATTTCGAGTTCGAGCAGGTTCTGAATCTGCAGAAAACGAAAATCCTGATCGCGAAATCCCACCGTGCCGTCTTCGTCGGTCAGCACATCTGACCATTGGCGAATGAAACCCTTGAAACGGAGATCCGGGATCGCACGCTCTAGCGGTTTGCGTACCTTTTGTCCGATCGGATTGAACTTTGCCATCGTCCGGTCGAACTTCGACCACGCTCCGCCGAAGTCTTCCGCGGCCGCTGAGAAAGGGATACACATTAATAATGCGCACGCCGCGGCGAGGCGGCGGGTTTGGTGAACGGTCGTCATAGTTCGGACTCCCCAAATGTGTGCGCGCGCCCCCAAGGGCGACACCCACGACCCTTCGTTCGGAAAGGGGTTCTTATATATCTTTAATGTATTTTATTATAACTTTATCATAAATAATTAATATTTCTATCTATATTAGTATCAGTTAAAGTAAATTCTTAATATGAATGACCTCCTCAGCCTAACGGCCTCGCGCTGACCACACGGACGGTCCTGCGATGAGACCCGCAGCGAAGGTCGCGCGATCCGGACACCGGCCTGTCGATTCCGGGGTTTTGACGCTGACCCGGAGACCGGCTCCCGAGGCAGCCGAAAGGCGTGAATTCTCCGGCTGAGTAAGAGCCGCAAGCAACAAATTTCCCAGTCCCGACGGGATCGATCTGTCTGGCCCTGGATTCGGCAGTACGGGTACCGTCGCCCGCATTGCGCGTTCCGTCCGTTTGCGGGAATAATCCTCAAACGCGACGACCGCGCACCGATAACAAGATCAACGAATGACCGGGGACACCGCGTGGAGCTAGATAAACCGATCCTGTTTGCCTTAATCGGACTCATTGCCCTGTTCTCGCAATGGATCGCGTGGCGAACGAAAGCGCCGTCGATCCTGTTTCTGCTCGCGAGCGGCATACTCGTCGGCCCGGTTTTCGGCATCCTCGACGCGGACGCCCTGCTCGGCGATCTCCTGTTTCCCGTCGTCTCGATTTCCGTCGCCGTGATTCTGTTCGAAGGCAGCCTGACACTGCGCTTCCATGAGCTTCATGACACGGGCTCGTCGATCTGGCGCATGCTGACGATTGGTCTCCTCAGCACGTGGATTATCATTGCCTGCGCGACACGTTATCTCGTCGGGCTGTCGTGGGAACTGGCGATCCTGTTTGGGGCCATCATGGTCGTCACCGGGCCGACCGTGATCGGCCCGATGCTGCGCGCCGTGAGGCCGAACGACAAAATTGCGCGATTGCTGCGCTGGGAGGGTATCGTCATCGACCCGCTCGGTGCGGTGCTTGCGATCCTCGTGTTCGACCTCATTCTGTCACAGCAAAATCAGGACGTGAGTGCGAGCCCGTTCATGATACTCGGCGAAATCCTTGTCGTCGGGGCGGTCGCCGGGTGCGCGGCCGGCTACGTCGTCGGGCTCGCACTACGCAAGTACTGGTTGCCGGAATACCTGCATAACGTCGGGACGCTGCTCGTGGTCATTGCCGTGTTCGTCTTCTCCGACGCCATCGCGCACGAATCGGGCTTGCTTGCGGTCACGGCAATGGGCATCTGGCTCGCCAATATGCCAGGGGTACGCACCGAGGAGATACTCGACTTCAAGGAAAGTCTGAGCGTGTTGCTGATTTCCGGTCTGTTCATCCTGCTCGCCTCGCGGCTGCAACTCGATGCGCTCGCGAGTATCGGGCTGCCGGCGCTCGGTGTTTTTCTCATCACGCAGTTCGTCGCACGGCCGATGAAGATCCTCGTCTCGACGTGGCCCGGGGATCTCACGTGGAACGAGCGCGGCCTGCTCGCCTGGATCGCACCACGCGGCATCGTCGCCGCCGCCATTTCGGCGTTGTTCGCGCTCCGGCTCGAGGAAATCGGCTACCCGGGCGCGGAACATATCGTACCGCTCGCATTTGCCCTCATCATCGGCACGGTGGTGTGGCAGGGACTGACGGCGCCGACCCTGGCGCGCATCCTCGGCGTGGCCGAACCGGAACCAACCGGGGTGTTGTTCGTCGGCGGCAACAACCTCGCCCGCGCCATCGCGGAAAAACTGCAGAATGTCGGTTTTCGTGTGGTCATTGCAGACAGCGGATGGGATAACGTCCGCGCGGCCCGTATGGCAGGATTACCGACGTATTTCGGCAATCCGGTCTCGGAGCACGCGGAGCGCCGGCTCGATCTGACCGGAATCGGACACATGTTCGCGATGTCGCGCCGCGACGCGTTAAACGCCCTCGCGTGCGTGCGCTTCGGAACGGAATTCGGCCGTAACGCGGTGCACGCGCTGGCCACGAGAAGCGACGAAGAACAGCCGGAAAAACATGTGCCGTCGAAACACGAGCACGGTGCGTTGTTCGGAGCCGACCAGAACTACGCGACATTGTCGCGGATGCTCGCCGAGGGCGCTGAGATTCGACAGTCGACCCTGACGGAAGCGTTCGATTACGCGGCAATGCGGGCGCAGAACCCCGGCATGATCCCGCTGCTGGCGTGGGATCAGGACATGCAGTTGAATGCCGATGCGACGGCCATCGATTTTGCGCCGACCGCGGGCTGGACCGTGCTCACGCTGCAACCGCCGGGCACCGGAGAACCGGCCTGACCGATCGCTCCCGAGGGGCCTTTACCTGCCCCGCGCCCGGATGATCAGCGCACGTCCGCGGCCCGCGCGACCGTCTTCCCGCCCCGCGCAGCCTTGCGCGCCTGGCTGCGAATGTAGTGCAGCAATCCCGTAATGTCGGCATCGTCAAAATCGACGAATCTGGGCATGCCGTTATTCATCTTCGCCCCGTTTTTAACGACGTCGACGAAAGCCTCACGAGATACGACGAGCGGTGAAGCGCGCAAGTCAGGTGCATTGCCGCCGGACACGACGCCTCCCCCGTGGCACAAAAAACACTGGCTCGAATAAATGCTCTTGCCATGGGCGACCAGCGCTTCGTCGATCGCGAAGTCGGCGACGTCGATAGCCTGCGGGAAAAACGGCGGGGGTGAAGCCGGCATCGGCGCCGCTCCATCGAGCACGAACGTCAGCAACCGCCGCGGATGCTTTTTGTACGCCCATCCATGTTGCGCCGCCAGCGTACCGGTAATGAGTCCGGCGCCGCCCCAACCCACGAGGAGCGAAATATATTGTTTGCCGTCGATCGAATAGGTGATCGGCGGCGCGGAAATTCCGGAACCCAGATCCATCGTCCAAAGCTGCTCCCCGGTTTCCGCCTGGTAGGCGACAAAGACACCGTCGGCCCGCCCCTGGAACACGAGGTTACCCGCGGTCGTCAGCGTCCCGGGGTTCCAGTTATTCGGCAGCGGGACCTTCCACACTTCTTTCGCGTGGATGGGATCCCATGCCTGCAGGCGTGCCGTGCCGACGTCGGCGGGAGAATCCTCGGTCCCGAATTCGACGCCGACGCCGACTTTACCGCGTGGCGACTTCCACGCCGTTAAATCGACGTGTGTGTCGCGAAAAGTTGCGGGCAGTTCGATCGTCGGAATGTAGACGAGCCCGGTGTTCGGGTTGTACGACATTGCGTGCCAGCTGTGCGCGCCGAACGGGCTCGGCCACACGGTTTCCTCGCCGTCGTCTTCGTAACGCGCGCTCGGGATCTCGACCGGGCGGCCGGTTTTCAAATCAACATGTGACGCCCAGGTCACCTTCGCAATCTTCTCGGCCGACAGTAACTCGCCGTTTTCGCGATTGATGACATAGAAGAAGCCGTTCTTTGGCGCGTGCATCAATGCCTTCACGGTTTGTTCGCCGTACTTCAAATCGGCGAGCACGATATCCATGTTCGAGTTGTAGTCCCAGGTCTCGCCGGGAACCGTCTGGTAGTGCCACTTGTATTCGCCGGTATCGGCGTCGAGCGCGAGAATGGAACACAGAAAAAGGTTGTCGCCGCCGCCCGGAGAGCGAATCTTGCGGTTCCACGGCGAACCGTTCCCGGTGCCAATGAGCACCGTGTTGAATTCGGGATCGTAGGTGATACCGTTCCACACGTTGCCACCGCCGCCGAACTTCCACCATTCTCCGGTCCACGTTTTTGCGGCCATTTCCATGGCCGCATTTTCGAACCCGTCGGCCGGGTTACCCGGGACAATATAAAATCGCCATGCGAGTTCGCCGGTATCGGCGTCGTAAGCGGTGACGTAACCACGCGCCGCGTCGTGCTCCGTGCCCCCGTTACCAATGATAACCTTGCCGCGGAATACCTTCGGCGCCCCGGTGATATAAAACGCCTTGCGCGGGTCGATGGTCATCTGCTCCCACACCCGCTGCCCCGTCTTCGCATCGATCGCGACGAGACGCCCGTCGATCGTCGCGATGATGACTTTGCCATTCCAGAATGCGAGGCCGCGGCTCGAGTCCCACATGTTAACGAGACGATCGCCGGCATTGCTGATCGATTCCGGATCGTATTCCCAGAGCAGCTCGCCGGTCTTCGCGTCGACTGCACGGGTCACACTGTAACTGCCGGTAAAATACAGGACCCCGTCGACAACGAGCGGCGTTCCGATCAACGTGCGGTCATCCGGCAGTTCCATGACCCAGTCGAGTCCAAGCCGCGATACCGATTCCGTGTTGATCTCGGTCAGCGGGCTGTACCGTTGTTCGCTGTACGTGCGGCCGTACGCGAGCCAGTTATCCGTATCCGCTTCGTTGGCGAGCGATTCGTCATTGACGATCGTCCCGGCCATCGTCGAGCCAGCGCCGCCAAGCAGCACGGATGCCAGTAGCCATAGAATGAGTCGGTTCACCGTTACGCTCCCCCGGAAGTTTTTGTTGTTCGATGCGTCGAATTGTTTGCCGCGCCGCAGCACTATGTACTGCTCGCACCACTAGTGTAATTGACCACGCCACTGCCGGGAACGCGCAAGTCATGTCGTTGACGGCACACGCGACGCGATTGCGTTAACATCGCGCAATGGATGCAAACGAACCTCAGGACCAGCCCATGAGCGACCACGAAGTGGATGCGTTCCGGTTTACCGGACGCTACATCAGGAAGGTTATCCTCGAAGCGATCGAGCGGGCAGTTCCGCCCGGCGACACGCCGTGGACAGCCGTCGGCAAACCCCTCGCGGAGTCCCGCGTAGCGCTGCTGTCGACCGCTGGCATTTCGATGCGCGACGACAGCCCGTTCGACATGGACGGCGAACGCGCGAATCCGGTCTGGGGCGATCCGTCATGGCGACGCATCACAAGCGATGCCACGAGTCCGGATATCGAAGTGAATCACCTGCACATCGACACCGGCTATATCACGCGCGACATCAATGTAGCCCTGCCGACCACCCGCCTCGCCGAACTCGCCGGCGCCGGTTTGATCGGCAGCGTTGCGCCGCACCATTATTCGATCATGGGCTATCAGGGTGACGACAGCGCGGCACTCGAAAACGAGAGCGGCCCGGCCATCGCGCACGCTATGCGCAACGACGCGGTCGACCTCGCGATACTCGCGCCGCTCTGACCCGACTGCTGCCGGTCCGTGGGACTGGTTGCAAGGAAAATCGAGAGCGCCGGGATCCCCACGGTAACGCTGAACATGTTGTGGGTCTTCCAGGCAGCCATCGGCATGCCCCGTATTGCCGCGATAGAACACCCGTTCGGCCGGCCGTTTGGCGACGTCGACGATGTGGTGACACAATCGGCCGTGTTACAGGCGACCCTCGGCGTATTCGAACGTGCCGCGGTTCCGGGACACGTCGAACACCTGCCATTCGGCTGGCACGAGGATCCGAAGAAAACGAAATGGCATCCGCCCGTTGCGGCGCCGATTATCGATCACCTGCGCAAACTCGGTCGGCTTTGAACAGCGAACGGGCGGTCCCGGGGAGCGTCGCAGTCGCGATCGACGACGGGGCGCGGTGTCTGACGGCGCGGACAATGTACTCGCCACGATTCCAAACCGCCCGCCGTTCGTATGGCCACCATCAGGGAGCGCCCGCATGCGCCCCCTGACGTTCGACCGCCGCAGAAAATAGACGGACCGGGGGTTGCGATGTCGACCGAAGCAACCGGGTCTCACCTTTCCCGGCAATGACAGGTTCGCGTTCGACCAACCGGTTCAGGATCCTCGGGAGTTTGCTAACGATCCTCGGTCTCGTGGCCGCGATCCTGCTCTCACTCGGACAGTTGGGGGCGTATCACTGGCGAGCTGACCTGTTCGCGCATTTCACCCCGCATTACATTGTCGGTTTACTGGCCGCGGCCGGCGGCCTCGCCGCGCTCCGCGCCTATCGCTCGTGCGCCGTGTTTACCGCGTTCGCGGCCGCGGGAATGATACTCGTCGCACCCTACCTGAACCGCGGCTCGTCACCGATCTCCGAGACGTCATCACCGTTTTCCGTGTTGCTGTATAACGTCAATCTCGGCAACACGAATTACGCGGCGGTAATTGAATATATCCGGGAGCGCGACTGCGACCTTGTCGTTATCGTCGAAGCGACCCCCCGGTGGGTTGACGCACTGGGGCGGCTCGACGACATCTACCCCCATGCTTTCGCGCTACCCCGGCCCGATGCCTTCGGTCTCGCGGTTTATTCCCGGACGCCCCTGAGCGACTGGCAAGCAACAGCCCCTGGCACCGTGGATTTACCAACGCTCCATGGCACAGTGACGATCGACGACACACCGATACGTGTGTTCGCAGCGCACCCGCTGCCGCCGACAGACAAACAGAATTCACGATGGCGGAACGAGCAGATCCGGGAACTCGCCGAACGAATCGGTGACACCAGGGGGATTAAACTTCTGTTCGGCGATCTGAACGTCACGCCGTGGTCGCCAAATTACCGCGCGCTCGAAAACCGCGCCGGGGTTGTTAACTGCGCCCGCGGGCACGGCATCGTCCCGACCTGGCCAACCACCCGTTCGCCGATCAAAATTCCCATCGACCACTGTCTCGCATCGCGCGATGTCACGGTTTTCGGGGTGACCACCGGACCCGACCTCGGCAGCGATCATTACCCCATCGAATTCAGGCTAGGAATCCGGGCGCAAAGCGATGCGGACAGCTTCGACACTGCACGGCGCAGCAGCAACGCGGGGCATGATTCAGTAGACTAGCGAAGCTCAGAAACCGGCCGACATGATGACCCCCGAATCCTTTCTCCCGACCCTCGCTGAACTTGCGATTACGATCGCCGGTTTTACCGCCCTCATTGTGACGCTGCGTCACGAAACGAGTACCCGCTGGGATCGGGAGATTTTGCTCCGCGTGATAGGTACCATTGCGGTGTGCCTCGTGACGCTCGTGTGCGCGGCAATACCCTACGCGTTATCCGGCTTCGATATCGATCCGCATTGGCGCTGGGGCGTCCCCCTTGTCCTGAGCTCCGCGACGGTGCTGCTGCTATTCGTCGTGTTGATCCGGCGCATGGTCAATGGCGGTTTCGTCTTCCTCGTGCCCTGGGTCACGGTCCCTGTGATTGCGACGATGGGATTGCTCAGTATTATCTCGATGGCGTCCGGGTTCGGTATTATCTACCCGTACTCGCCCGGGCTGCTCGTAGCGCAACTGACGTGGTGCCTGTTCGGATCGGCGGTCACACTGGTCGCAACCCTGGCGATCACGGTCCGGCAACAGGCTTCGTAGATCACCGGCGATGTCGTCTCAGCAATTGTCGGTACCGGCACCGATGAATACGCCGACAGCAAATTTGTTCGCCGTGATTGCGGGAATTAGTGATTCCGCGCGAGTGGCGACAAAAAGACCGCGCCGACCACGGCGGTGATGCCGGCGAGGATCAAATATCCGATCGTAAAACCGTCGCTCCAGTCGATCACGAGGCCGAACAACGGCGGTGTGACAACAACACCGGCGAACGTGACAAACAATCCGCCACCGGTGGCGTGACCCACCTCCTCCGGTGCGACGCTGCGCGTGATTTGCGCGAGGTACACACCGTTCCAGGCGGCCCCGGTCGCACCGAATACGGCACATATCACATAGACGCCCCAACCCGGCCACGTGCCGGAAAAAAGCGCGGTCGCCGTAATCGCCGCCGACATCGCCAGCGCGATGCACCCGAGAATTGCACCGCTCCGGCCGGTCGCGTCGGCCAACGCGCCCCACCCCATCCGGCCGGCAACCGCCGAGAGACCGAGCACGGATAACGCGAACCCGGCCTGCTGGGTCGACCAGCCGATGCCGGTTTCGAGATACGTCACAAGAAAATAAATGTAGCTCTGTTGCGTGGCGGAAAAGAAAAACGTGCCGATCGCGAGCAGGCGTAATGCGGGCCGTGAAAAAATCAAACGCAATGGTCCGAGAACATTACCGCGCACGAGCGGTTGTTCCGGGACGAGGTCGATGTCGAATCGGCGTCGCCAGATCTGCAGGGCGAGTGCCCCGATCACTATCGTCGCGGACACGATGACCGTGACGGTCTGCCAGCTGAAGTACAACAGCAGTGCGGGTACGACGAGTCCCGCGAGGACGCCACCGAGCGGCACTCCGGTCTGCTTGATCGAAAACACGAGCGACCAGTACCGGGGCGGTGTATGCCGCGACAGGATATAGCTGCTCGCCGGGGTCGTGGGGCCATAGCCGAAACCGAACACGAACGCGGACACGACAAACCAGATCCAGTGCCCGCCAACGCACGCGAACAGCCCGAGTGCACACAACAGCATGGCCGCCTGGCTGAAACGAATGGCGCCATAGCGCAGTACGAAACCACCGGATACGAGGGAGCCGAGCATCGCGCCGACGTAGGTCAGCGAGGCGTAAAATCCGATCGCGCCGGGGGCGATCCCGAGATCGCGCGCCGCCTGAGGTGCGTAAACAGAGACGGTCAATGCCGCCATGGTCACAAGAGCCTGCACGGCAGTTGTCGTCGCCAGCGCGACCACGACGGTTTGTGGAGAGCGGTCGGTCTCGGTCAAAAGAACAATTCGATTGATAGTTCGTTGAATGGTTGTACCAGGCCGGCTGGATTGAGGCTGCGCAATCCGTGATTGACGCGCCCGGCAGGATAGCGCGTCAGGGGGACCCCTGGGCCCGGACCGCTGGCATCATGCGCATTGGATTCGAGAGCAAAAAGACCATTCTGGCCGTCGGGATTGCGCAACGACCACCAGGACTACAGAAAGGCGAATCCGGTTCGTTACGCTTCCAGACGATCGAAGTAACGGATGGTCGGTTCCGAAGCCGCCATCGCAGCGAGCTTGTCCACGGCCCCTGTTTCCGCTCGCCACGCGAGGTAGCGTTCGTAGTGCGGGCGAGTCTGCCATTGTTCGACCAGCACGAGTTCATTCGGATCATCGTGACCGCGCGTCATATAAACGTCGATGCAACCGTCGTACTCCCGTGTCTGTTTGAAATTTTCGGTAAACATGGCGATGAGATCATCGACGCATTCCGGTTTCACCGTGACCGCGAGCAGTACTGTGACGCTCATCGCTTCGAAACTCCTTTCGTAGTGCTTGCAATGGGGGTTTGGTTGTTCACGATTTCATTTCGCATCGTCAGTCCGGGATCGGCACAAAACGGGATTTGCGTGAGTGGCGGAAACCCGGACTGCCGTCATTTCGTCGCGCCGGGGAATCCCATGGGCTCCATGTTGTCGACGATTTCGCCAAGCGGAGTCATGAATTCGACCTCGATACGTCGGGTCTGAAACAACCAGCCGTCGTCGCTACGGACCAGCGTATCGTGATAGGTACCCTGAACCTGGTAACCGACGTTGTCTTCCTTCGCGACGAAATATGCCGTCAGGTAACACACAGAACTCGCCGCATCGCCATCGATGTCGATCATCATAGAATGAATCAGATGTTTCAGATTAGTTACGCGCGCACCGAGCGTCTGATGATAGAACGCGTACCATCCGCGGATTCCTTCCCGCCCGTGTACATCGTACCTGCCGTCGTAATAAGGCATCAGCACGGCGTCCCGGGCGAATAAAGCAGCAACCTGTTCGGCGGTGCCGCGGTCAACGCAATGACAGTACGCCGCCAGCGTCTGTTCAATATCAGCGATATCATTCGACATGATGTGCCTCCCGTGTCTCCAGAATAAAGTGTTTCGGTTTTAAACCCTACAGAAACGTGCCACCTTCTTCGGCGAGTTTTTTCAGCAACGGCGCCGGTTTCCACGACGCCGGGTCCCGTTCAGCGAACTCGCAGACGCGCGCATAGACCTTGTCGAGTCCGACTTGATCGGCATAAAACATCGGTCCGCCGAGATAGGCCGGTACGCCGTAACCGTAGATGTAGATCACGTCGATATCACTCGCCCGCTGCGCAATACCTTCTTCGAGTATCCACGCGCCCTCGTTGATCAGCGCATACATCAACCGCTCGAGAACCTCGTTGCTGTCGATGGCACGACGCTCGATCCCTTTCTCGGCCGAGTAATCAGTAACGAGTTTTTCAATCTCGGGATCGCGTTCGCGCGCCCGTGTGTCGGGGTTGTATCGATAATACCCGGATCCGGTTTTCTGACCGTAGCGCCCGAGTTCGCAAATCCGGTCGCCGATCTCACAATAACGTTCGCCCGGCGCGAGACTTTCCGGCAGGCCCTTGCCCTGGCGGATCCGCCAGCCGACGTCGAGTCCGGCAAGGTCCGACATCGTCAATGGACCCATCGCGAAACCAAGCTCATAGATTGGATCGTCCACCTCGTGCGGCAGCGCCCCCTCTTCGAGCATGTACTGTGCTTCGGCGAGATACTTGTGGATCATGCGGTTACCAACGAACCCGTCGCAAACCCCGACAACGACGCCAACTTTCCGGATCGCCTTCGTAACCGCGAGCGTCGTCGCGAGCGTTTCGTGACTCGTCTTCGCGCCGCGAACGATTTCGAGCAACTTCATGACATTCGCCGGACTGAAAAAATGCGTTCCAATGACTTTTTCCGGGCGGCTCGTCACGGCCGCAATCTCATCAACATCGAGCGTGGACGTGTTTGTCGCGAGTATGCAGTGCGCGTTCGCAACTTCTTCGAGTTTAGCGAACACCTCTTTTTTCACGTCCATGTTCTCGTAGACGGCCTCGATGATCATATCGACGTTGGCGAGATCCGCGTAGTCGAGGGTCGGCGTGATCAAATTCATCCGCTCCTCGACCTGTTCACTCGTGAGCCGCCCTTTCTTTGCCGTACGTTCATAATTTCCACGGACGACGGCCAACCCCTTGTCGAGAAACTCCTGCTTCATTTCAAGCAACGTGACGGGCACGCCAACGTTCGCAAAATTCATCGCGATGCCGCCGCCCATCGTTCCGGCGCCTATTACGGCGACGGATTTAATATCGAGAATATTGACGTCCTTCGGCATATCGTCGACTTTGCTCGCGGCCCTCTCCGAGAAGAATATGTGGCGCTGGGCCGCTGACTGGACGCCGTCGTGCAGCTCCTGGAACAGCTCGCGCTCGCGTTCCATACCTTGATCAAATGGCAGCGTACAGGCGGCTTCGACGCACGCGATGCAACTGAGCGGCGCCTGAAACCCGCGCCGGGTTTTCGCCGCAATCGCGCGGGCCTTTTCAAATATTGCCGGATCAACACCGGTGACTTTCTCGTTCATATCCCGGACTTTTTTCAACGGCGCGCCGTCGGCCACGATTTTCCGGGCAAACGCTTTCGCGCCTTCGAGCAGTTGTCCTTCCTCGACGAGTTCGTCGATCACGCCCTGGGCGTGCGCGACTTTCGCCGGGATCTGAACGCCCTGTGAAATCGCATCGACCGCCGCCTGTGCGCCGATCAGACGGGGCAACCGTTGGGTACCGCCGGCACCCGGCAACAAGCCGAGATGCACCTCCGGCAAACCGACCCGGGCAGACGGCACCGCGACCCGGTAATGGCAGCACAGGGCCGTTTCAAGCCCGCCACCGAGCGCCGTACCGTGAATCGCAGCAATGACCGGCTTCGCCATGTTTTCCATCGTGCCGAGCGTCTCGAGAAAATGCGGCGGTTGCATTGGCCGGCCGAATTCCGAAATATCCGCGCCGGCGATGAACGTACGCCCGTCGCAGATCAGAATGACGGCGGTGGTCTCATCGCCGCTTGCCTCGTTAAAACTTTCACTCAACCCTTGCCGGACATGCTGCGACAGCGCGTTCACAGGGGGATTGTTGACGGTGATGATGCCGAGATCGCCATCTTTCGTGTAAGAAACCGAGTGAGTCATGGGCGGGCCTTTTTTGTGTTAACAGTTGGAAGTTCGAGGCGCATATTCTACGACAAACCCCGACAGCTGCATTAGTTGCTTTGCAACGGCGAAATTACGCTGCCGTCTCGTCGCTACCCGGGTCCGATTTCCGCCGCAGATCAATCCACTGCATGAATCCTATCGCGATGAGCACCAGGCCGCCGCCGAGCGCCTGCAGCGCCGCCAGCACTTCATCGAACAGTATCCAGGCCTCGACGATCGAGGTCACCGGCTGGATATTTATGGCCATTGCCGTTTTCAGGGCGCCGACTTTCGCAATGGCGTAGAAGTACAACGGCGTGCCGACCGCCTGAAACAGGGCGACCCCGAGGAGGCCTCCCCAGCCGGTGCCGGTTTCGGGGAGGCGAACCGGCACGACGAACAGGGCTAGCATCACGAGAAAAACCAGGGTCACGATGCTGAAATGCAGAGTTACCACAAATACGTTCACCGATCGGAAATAACGTCCGACGAGAATGGCGTTAACCGCGGTCGCAAACGATCCCATCAGGGCGAGCGCCGTGCCGCGCCCGTCGACTTCGCCGACGGAAACGCCCAGCATGAGCGCGAGGCCGGTAAAGGCCACGAGAATTGCACCCAGTTTCGCCACCGTAACGTGCTCGATGCGAAGCGCAATGACGAGTACCGCAATGACTATCGGGAAAGTAAAAAACAACAGCGCCGCGAGCCCGACAGGAATGAACTCCACGGCGCCAATGTTTCCGTACGTCATGACGCCCATCAGTACGCCGTTGACGACGACAAGGGGACGGAGTTCCCGGGGCAAGTGTAACGATTGCCGGGTCAGCGCAAGTCCGATCAGCAGCATCGTGATCATGACGACGGAGCGGCCGAGCGCGACGACTACCGCGCTCGCACCTGCATCGTAGGCGAAACGGGACACGGCAACGGCGCTACCCAGTACGACTCCGCACAGGAGCGCGACGCCGATGCCTACCGATTGCTCGTCAGGTGTATTCACGGCTCGAACGGTTCGTCTGGCAACCGGACCAAGCGTCTTCGGTTCCCGCTCAAAGGTGAGTTTCGTACCACGCGAGTGCCGCGGCCGCGGCTTCGTCGAAATGTTCCATGTACACGTCATAGTGTCGACAATCGATCTCGACGAGGCGTTTCGGTTCGCCCATCATTTCGAATGCCTCGCGCTGCCAGGCGGTCGGTGTCTGTACATCGTTCGCGGCCGCGATCATGAGAACCGGAGTCGGCGCGATCCTCGATACGAAATCGAGGGGCTCGTAGGTCCTCAGCAGATCGAACGAACGAATCGTCAGTTCGTTGTGATAGCGGTCGTGCACATCATTCGTCCGGACCCATTGTTCCGTCTCGGAATCCGGCAACGCCGCCGGGCTCGTTGCCGGCGCTTCACCACGATGCCGCGCGTCACGGTCGGCATCGAGCCGGGCGAGAAATTTTTCGCGGCGCGCTTCCGATACCCAGGCGTCGAAGGTGCGCGATCCGCTGATCAACGGGACCTGGGAAACCGCGCAGCGGATGCGCCGGTCGAGCGCCGTGGTTGTCAGGACGTGTCCGCCCGCATAGCTCGTTCCCCACAAACCGATGCGCTCGGGATCAACCCCGGGCAAGGTCCGCGCGAAAGAAATCGCTTCGCGCAGATCCGCGACCTGTCGCCAGGGATCGGTTTCCGCCCGCGGCATACCATCGCTGCGGCCCCAGTTACGATGGTCGTAGGCGAACACGGCAAAACCGGCCGCGGTGAAGACTTCCGCGTAACGCTCCAGGTCGAGGTCGATAATGCCGCTCAGGCCGTGCGTCGCGATGATGAGTGGGCTCGCGACCGCGCCGGTGCCGGCGACCCAGCCGCGCAATTCGATGCCATCGCTCGCAAACGAAATGTCTCGCAAGTTCATCGCCATCCTCTCCTTTTTAACCACACGATACCTTGGCCCGCGAGCCGGATCACGCGCGTTACGCAGCGGTTTGAGACGTCCGCACTCGCAACGCCCGCGCGACCCAGCCGGCGGTTCCCGCGAGAACGCCGCACAGAGCGGCAATCATGAACGCGAGATTGTAGTTGCCCGTGTAGTCGAACAGCAGGCCCGCGACCCACGGTCCGGTCGCACTGCCGGCGGCGCTGCCAAACAGGCCGATGCCAATAATCGACCCGAAATGCAGACCGCTGAATCGATCGCTCATCATCGCCGGCACGAGGGACGCGGTCGCGGAATAACCGATCCCGAGCATGATCGCGTAAACATAAGCGATCCAGATGTTGGGCAGGAAGCGCACGAGCGTCAGCACCGCGACGCTCGCGACGAGTATCGTGATCCCCGCGACGAACACGATTTCGCGCTCGATCTTGTCCGACAGCCAGCCGCCCCCTGTTTTTCCGACGACGCTCGCGAGCCCGACCGTGCCGACCACGGAAGCAGCAACCATCGCGGTAATACCGTGATCGACGAGATAAGCGACCTGGTGAACGTGCAGGGTCTGAGAACACATGCTGCCGAAGAAAAAAGCGGATACCATCAACCAGAACGGCATTGAACGCACGGCATGGCGCAGCGTGATCGCCGGTTGCGCGCCCTCGTCGACACCAACGCTGGCGACCGAATCGGCGAGTTCGTGCACGAAATCCTCTTCCTGAGGTGAGACGGCCGCCGTCGGTGCCGGAGACGTTTTCCATAAATACACGGCTGCCGGAATAATCCAGCCGGCGCAAATGAGCCCGAGCGCCCGGAATGCGCTACGCCAGCCGACGGTCTCGATGAGCAGCTGACACAACGGCACTACGGTGAGCATACCGACGCCGATGCCGGAACTGACGATACCCATGGCGAGACCAAGCCGGTGCTGGTAGCGCCGCTCGACCATGACCAGCGCCGGCAACCAGCCGCAGAACGCCACGGAAATGGCGGTGAATCCGCCAAATCCGAGATACAAATGCCACGGTTCGCTGATACCACCGTTCAGCCACAGCGACACCCCGAGACACGCCCCCCCGGCGCCAACGAGCAACGGCGGCCGGATCCGGTCGCAGAGCATACCGACAAACGGGTTCGCAACCCCGTGCACCACGGCAAACAGGCTGAATGCGCCGGCGAGCAACGAACGTGTCCAGCCGAACTCCGCGAGCAGCGCGACCAGAATAACGCTGTAGGAATACCAGATGCCGTAGGCGAGCCCGAGCGTTGTCGCGATGACGGCGAGACCCGTCGACCGGCGGGCGAAATCCGGCAATGTGTTCCACGATAGGGAAGGCATGGCAGTCGTGCGTAAGAAAACCTGGCTGAGGGTATGCGTTGCGGCACGGCAACCCGCCGCATGATAGCGACTAAGCGGGCCGGGCGCAGTCGCGACCGCCGCGCGACACTGACAGGCCGTAGTGTTCGGATATACTTGAACACGTATGCAGAAATGCGGGTGAAGGACACGATGACACAAGTAGAAACCTACGCGCAGCCCGCCGGCGAGTCGGATAATCACGCCCGGTCCTACGCGCACCTGAGTGCGCGGCCGCTGGCCAGTTCAATGGGCGCGGAAATCTCCGGGGTCGAACTCAAGCGCATCGACGATTCCACATTCGCGGAAGTTGCCGACGCGCTTTATCACCACAAGATGGTTTTCTTCCGCGATCAGGACCTGAGTTTCGCGGATCAGGAAAACCTGACGGAACGGTTCGGTGAATTCGGCACCGACGCATACACCCCGGGTATGCCCGGCCACCCGCAAATCCAGCGCGTGCTGAAGGAAGCCGACGAGCGTGCGCCGCTGATATTCGGTGGCAGCTGGCACACGGATTCGCCGTTCCTCGAGCGCCCGCCGGCGATCAGCCTGCTTTACGGCGTCGATATACCACCGTACGGCGGCGATACGATCTGGACAAACACGGTGCGAGCGTTCGCGACGCTGGGTGAGACGATGCAGCGCGTGCTGTCGACATTGCGTGTGCACATGTCGGGCCGACGCGTGTTCGCGGCATTGAAGCAACACGCCGCGGGCGACGAAATCCACATCACGTCGATGGCGGTGAGTCTGCAGGAGAAAAAACTCGTGGACGGCGCTGTCCATCCGTTGGTCCGGACGCATCCGGTGACCGGCGAAAAGAGTCTCTATGTCGACGAAACTTACGCCGTTGGCATCGATGGCATGAGTGATTACGAGGCCCGGCCGCTGCTCGATTTTCTGTGTGCCCACGTCACGCAGCCGCTATTCCAGTGCCGACTGCAGTGGGAGCCCGGGACCTTTGCGATTTGGGACAACCGCCTGTGCCTCCATCATGCATTCAATGACCACGACGGCTTTCGCCGCGAAATGCTGCGCACGATCGTCGAGGGCGAGGTGCCCGCCTAGGGAAGCTCTGCCCGTATTCAAAAGCCGCACCCGGCAAAGTATGCTGTCCGGCCCGGCCAAAGCCATCAGGAGATGCGTTATGTATGACCTCGTCATTCGAAACGGGACCGTTGTCGACGGAACCGGTGCGGAACGAATTCAGGCCGATGTCGCTGTCACCGACGGACGCATCGTCGAGGTCGGCGACGTCGCGGGACGCGCGCGCAAGACGATAGACGCCTCGGACCTGATCGTCGCCCCCGGTTTCGTCGATCCGCACACCCACTACGATGCGCAGATCTGCTGGGATGATGTGACATCGCCTTCGTGCTGGCACGGTGTGACCACCGTGATGATGGGGAACTGCGGGGTCGGCATTGCACCGTGCCGACCCGAGACCCGCGAAGTCGCCGCATGGGATCTCGTCAACGTGGAGGCCATTCCTTTCGACGTGCTGAACCAGGGCGTCACCTGGGACTGGGAGACGTTTCCTGAATATCTCGATGCTGCCGAACGGCGGGGTTCGGGTTTAAACCTCGGTTTTCTCGCGCCCCTGACCCCGTTCCGGCACTACGTGATGGGCGACGAGTCGATGGAACGAGCGGCCAACGCAGATGAAAAGAACACCATCGCCGGATTACTGCGCGAAGCCATGGATGCGGGTGCATTCGGATTCACGACGACGAATGCCGGACAGCACGTCGGCTTCCAGGGTCGGCCGCTCGCGTGCCGCCTCGCGGATCATGACGAACTACGCGCGTACGGTAACGTTTTGCGTGACCTTGGACGCGGCACGATTGAGGTCGCGCTGACGAACGAAGTATCCACAGTTGATGCGCAGGAGCGTGAACTGCTCGACCTCCTGCTGACCGAGAGTCAGCGGCCGGTAACATGGCTGGCATTGCTGAATCGCGACGACAACCCGAATGCCTGCCAGGAAACGCTCGAGAATGTCGCCGACCTCCTCGAACGCGGCGCGGTACCGCAAAGTACCTGCCGCCCGTTCATCATCCAGATCGATCTGCGCACCCCGTTCATCTTCGCCAACATGGAGTGCTGGAATCCGGTCCTGAACCGGTCGACCGATGAGCAGATTTCGATTTTGTCCGAGCCGTCTTTTCGGGCTGCGTTCAAGGAAGCGCTGAAACGCCCGCTGATTTTCAGTGCACGATGGGAACTCGCGACGGTGCTACAGGTCGGGCATGCAGAACTCGAACGTTACGTCGGGCGGACGGTCGCCGAAATTGCACGTGAACGCAATGCCGATCCCGTCGACACATTCCTCGATATCGCGATCGAAGACCGGCTTGAAACGCAATTCAACTACGAGTTGTTCAATGCAGACGAGGATCGTATTCCGGAGCTGATCACCGATCCGCGGACGATGATCGGTCTTTCCGATGGCGGCGCACACGTCGACAGCCTGTGCGACGCGGGCTACTGCACCTACCTGCTCGGGACCTGGGTGCGCGACAAGGCGGTGATGAGTCTCGAACGCGCGGTCCAGCGGATCACGACCGAGCCGGCGGCATTGTTCGGGATCACCGAACGAGGCCGCATCGCGCCCGGTCTGGCGGCAGACTTTGCCATTTTCGATCTCGCGACGGTCGGTTCGGACAAGACCGGCGAGATGCGCCACGACCTGCCGGGCGGCGGACGCCGACTCGTCGTTCCCGCGCGCGGCATCGAATACACCCTTGTTAATGGCGAGGTGTTGTTCGAACACGGCAACGACAGCGGTACGCGCAGCGGCCGGGTGATCCGGTCGGGGCGCGCCTGACCCGCCCCGCTCACGCTTCAGTCGTCGCCAACGCCGGACACGATACCCCGCTCGGTAAATACTTCGCGCGCCGCGGCGATGCCGTTAAGACTCGCCGGGAATCCGGCATAGACTGCCATTTGCATAATGACTTCGAGAATTTCGCGCGGCGAACACCCTGCATTCAGGGCGCCGCCGATGTGTGATTTCAGCTGCGGTGCCGCGTTGCCGAGCGCAGTCAGCGCCGCGACGGTCGCGAGTTCGCGTGATCGCAAATCGAGTCCCGGGCGCGACACGACGTCACCGTATGCAAAGTTGACGATCCACTGACCGAGTTCCGGGGCAATATCAGTCAACGTGTCGAGGCGGCGTAGCGTATCGCCTCCGGTGATCACGTCGAGCGTCGCCATGCCGCGCTCTGCACGATCCGGCTCCGCAGCCTGGACAAGGCCGGATAGCAATAGTGCCAATAGCAGTATTCTTGTCATCGTCGTTTCCTTCGGTTGTTTCAGCGTGTGTTGGGCAAGTGGTGCGCCGCACTACGTCTCCGGGTCGATGCGCAACAATGCTTCCTGGGTAAACGACGCGACATGCTGCCCGTCGGCCGACCAGACGAGACCATGGCCAAGCCCGCGCTCATCGGCCACGGTCACGCGATGTTGCGCAACAAAGTGCCAGTTATTCATGTTCACCTGTCTGTGAAACCAGATCGCATGGTCGAGACTGACGCAAAACACGCCCGGCGTACCCCACGTCAACCCGAAGGGCACGAGCAGTGTGTCGGCGAGTGACTCGTCGCTCTGGTAGGCCAGTACTGCGTTGTGCAGTTGCACATCGTCCGGCAAGCGGCCGTTTGCCCGTATCCACATACGGATACCGCCGTCAGTCGTCGGCCCCTCGTCCGTCCACGGCGCGTTGATCACGCGTACGTCGACGCCATGCTCGCTCAACGCCCAATCCTCCGGTAACGGTACGGGATCGAGTGATGCCATGAGTTCGTGGTAACGCGGCAGCGAATCTGGCGCCGGTAACGAGGCGAAATCGTCCGGGGTTTGTGCGTCGAGGCTCGCGCCGCCGCTGCCCGGGCGGGTAAACGAACCGGTCAGCTCGAACAACAGTTTGTCGTCCTGGCTCGCGCGTACGCGGCGGGAACTGAACGATGCGCCATCGCGAATTCGCTCGACCGCATAATCGATCGGGTGGCCGGGACGACCGCGCCGCAAAAAATACGCATGCACGGAATGGGCGGTGCGATCGGACGCAACTGTCATCAGCGCGGCGGCCGTCGCCTGGCCGATGAAATGGCCGCCGTAGGTGCCTTCCGCGCCGTCGTTGGTTGATCCGATACCCCGGAATCGATCCTCTTCGATGCGTTCGGGACGCAGGATCTCGATCAGCTTGTTCAGTGCTTCGGACATTCAACCTCCGGCCAGTGACAGCCTGCAATATGGATTCGAGGGAACAACATTGCCACAGCGGCGGGTACGACGCGGGTTACTCGGAGCGGGTTTTATTCATACGGCCGGCTGATCAGCCCGCATCGCCGCACATAGTGCACGCGATCCGGGTGATGCGCGATCCACGTTGATTCTTGCCAATAGATTGCACTAACGCGGGAACCCGGCCTCAGACGGCAGCCCCCATTCGATAAATCGCACGATGCAATATCCGCATCGCCACGCGCGCGGGGTCGCCCTCGATAAGCAGCGCAACGTCGAGATCCGCGTAATCGTTACCCTTGCGATCGAACAGGTCGACGACCTGGGCGCGGACTTCAATTGTTTCCCCGACCCGCACGCGACGGTGGTTAGCGAGAGCGCTCGAGACGTGTATCCAGGGCCCGAGATCGAAATTCTGATCGACGACAAGGTTTGCTTGCCGCAGCAGCCAGGCCGGATGACACGCACCGTTGCGGTAGACCGGATGGTCGTCGTGCATCGCGTCGAGGAAAGCCTCGTTGTCCCCGGCCTCGAAACGCGCGTTCAAGCTGCCGAGGACCTTTTCGCGCGCGAACGTTTCCCGCACTGCGGGCCAGCGCGGCGCCGGTAACGTTCGATGTGCCGCGATCGGGCCGGATGGAAGATCAGGCGCCGCTGCGGGATGCTCGCCGGCAGCGCCGGCGCCGAGTGCGCAGACCTCGCCATCGGCATTAACCGCTTTCAGGTGCAGTAGCGACGTCCCGTCAGAAATGACTTCCTGACTGTGACGGATCGAAACCGGTTCGTCGGCGTAGACCGGCTGGCGCAGTCGCACACTCGCGCAACCGGCATCGAGCCAGCCCTCACCAAATGTGCTGAGCAGCGCGTGCGTCATATAACCGAACACCGTAACCCCGGGAACGAGCGCGCCCTTGAAATTCAGCCGTTTCGCGACTTCATCGTCGTGCATCGGGTTGCCGCTGTCCTCGGCGTCGTTGTGGGCAATGACTTCCCGGGTGCCGCTGTGTGCGATCGCGTTCATGAGTCGTTTCCGCTGGTCGTCGGCATGACAGGATACTCCAGCCGGCGGCGGTTCCGGTTTGTTCTTGGGAAAGCGGCTTGGCTGAGTCCCGCACCGAAAGCGGGCCAAAACGCGTGACGAACCCCGGATTCGTTTCGAACCCGGCTTAATGCGTCGTCAAAACCAGCACATTTCCCCTTTGATCTTCATGGTTTTCGAGCCTGAGTGAGGTCGCCAGCTGTCGAAAGTGTCAAGAAGTTTTACAACCGACGCGGTCAAAGACCCCGAATCTTCTCGAAAACTTTACAAATAGCTATTCGCGACGTCCGTAAACGTCTGATTTGAATAATATCAATCACCTGGCCCATTTATTGCTTGAGATCATAGAAAATACCACCCGATTAAGCGAGACTGTGGTTTAACGGTTTCGCTTCCGGGGAGCTCGTAAATGGTAATAACTCGTATGAAACATAAATCGCTCCGGACCTTGATCATCGTTGCAATGATCGCTGCAGCGCCGGCATTCGCTTCGATAGATGAAGTCGGGGATTTGAATATCATCAACGATATTACGAACCCTTCGAACGGCTTACGCTATCTGGACATGACGTTCAGCGACGGGTTAACCCTGGCGGGCGCTTTGGCCAATGCTCAGGCCACGTATGCAGATGCACGCCTCGCTACGCCGTCGGAGTGGGATGATCTGTTTTTGGCGGCAGGGATTACTTACAGTGGCGCCGAAACTGCGTCTGACGCATTTGCGACCGGAGGCAATTTAGTCATAAGAACGGCCCCGTGTGTGTTATGCATGTCACTGAGGGATAAGCTGGGAACGACGAATATGGATAGCAGTGTGACTTGGATCTTCTCGGACCCCGATGGCGACGCTGATGTTGCTGGGACACGAGACCTGCTCGGAATATTTGTGGACAGTGTCGGTATAATCCAGAGCGGCCCCCCTCTCATCCCCGGAACTAACGCTGCCGGATTTCTCTTGGTCTCGGAAGTGGTCGTACCACTCCCGCCCGCGATTATCTTTCTCGGCTCGGGCATAGCGGCGCTGATACTCAGGCGCAGGGTGAGCTAAACCACAACTCACCCCGTCAAACCCGCTCTATGCGGGTTTTTCTTTTTCAAGACTAGCCGACGGCGCTCCTGCCAGGGAGTTCTGGGCCCGATCGTATAACGAATGCCGCGGCGTTCCAGCTGCGGCGTTGCCGAGCGAAGGCCGGTGAGATTACTATGCGCGTTCCCCAATCCAAGACGAGATCCGATGAGCAAACCCAAACTCTACGGCATTGCCGGTTCCCGCGCGCACCGCTCCCTGTGGGCCATCGAAGAAGTCGGTATCGACTACGAACAAGTCCCGGTAGATTTCATGGAAGGCAGCAAAACCCCGGAGTACCTGGCGGTCAATCCCAATGGACGCGTGCCTGCACTCGTCGATGGCGACCTCACACTGTTTGAGTCGCTCGCGATTAATTTATACCTCGCAAAAAAGTACGGCGCCGATCTCTACCCTGATACCGCCGAGTCGGAAGCACTCACGTGGCAGTGGAGCGTGTGGGCATTAACGGAAATTGAGCCGCTGCAGATGCAGATCGTCGTGCAGAAAATGTTCACGCCGGAAGAAAAACGCAATGACCGTCTGATCGCATCTGCCGAAAAACAACTCGCCCGACCGCTCGGTGTGCTGGACGCGTCGCTCGAGGGCCGATCCTGGCTCGTTGGCGACGCGTTCAGCATTGCCGATCTGAACGTGTCCGCAGTGATGTTGCTGCTCGGCATGATCAAGTTTGATTACTCCGCGCACACCAACGTCACACGGTGGGCCGAGGCCTGTTATGCGCGTCCCGCGCTCGCACGGGCCCAGGCCCGGGACTGAGTCTCCGTCACCCTGAATTGCCGTCGAGCTGCGCGGCCCGAAACCGGGAGACGGGTTTCGAGGCAACGATTCATCCCGGCCCCATGGCGGTGCCGGACCTTCCGCTCGATCCGAACTCAAGACGCCCCCACCCACGCCGCTACGTGCTACAGACCTGCTCCAATAATTCACAACATCGGCTGGTCATGGAATGTGGATAAAAGCTATAAAATTCAAGGGGTAGTTCCATGCACGACTCGTTGCCGTCCGGATCCGGCGTGCTCGATCCGGCGCTCACCGCCAAACTCAACCGCATAACCGCCTTACCGAGCCCGCCCGGGGTCGCCTCACAACTCGTCGAGATGTCGCAGGACCCGGCCATCGGTATGGCCGACGTCGCCGCGGTCGTCGAACTCGACCCCGCCGTGACCGCGAAAATCCTGAAAACAGCAAATTCACCGGCTTTTGCCCGGCAGCGAACGGTCAGCGATCTGACTCAGGCCGTCACGTTGCTCGGCCTCAGCGAAACGTTGTCGATGGCATTGAGTTTTTCGCTCGTAAACTCACTACGCAGCGCGCGCGACACGGGTCTCAACTACCCCATGTTCTGGCGCCGCTCGCTGGGGGTCGCAACGTTTGCGCGGGTCCTGGCCCGCCTCAGTAAGGCCGGGGATCTCGACCGCTATTTCCTCTGCGGTCTGCTGCAGGATATCGGCATGCTCGTCATCGACGTGGGCTTTCCGGACGTCTACGAAGACACCGCGCCCACGCAGGTTGATCACGAATGGATGCGTAAGCGCGAACGTCGCGCGTTCGGCAACGACCACGCAGCCATCGGTGCCTGGTTGCTGCGGGAATGGGCATTCCCCGAACATTTCTTTTTCGCAACATTGTGCAGCCACGAACCGGCGAAGACTGCGCCGCCGGAGGAATTCTCGTCGCTGATCAATCATACCTACATCGCACAGCTGTCCGGCGACCTTTGGTGGCGTCGGGACTGGGGCGATTGCGCACGGCGTGGTGCCCGCGCCTGCGAGGAGTTGCTGGGTATCGGCGAAGACACCTACATCGAAGCGCTGAACGTCCAGGCGGAGCTGTTGCGCGAAACTGCCTCGGTATTTGACATTGACCTCGGCGACACGGGCGGTATGGACACGATCATCGCCCACGCCGCCGACGCGCTCGAGACCGACACCCTGTTCGGTGCTCAGGAACTCGTGACCGAAAAAACCGAACCAGGAAAGCGCAAGCAAACAGCCGAAGACCGCCGCGATGAATTGACCGGATTGTACAACCGCGAATACCTCGAAAAACTGCACGGCGTCGCGTTCGGCGCCGCCACCAAAAGCCAAACACCGTTGTGCCTGCTCGCGCTTGAAATCGACGCGTACGAAAACATGAGCGATAAGCTCGGCGCAGCTGCGAACGACCTGGTCCGCCTGCTCGGAGCAGCGTTGCAGAAAGCTATCCGCAAAACAGACGTCGTCGGGCGCTACGCAGACAGCCGCTTTCTGGTTTACCTGCCGGGCACGCCACTGGCGGGCGCAGACGTTTTTGCCAAACGCGTGCTCGAAGTCATGCGACAGCTCGGCAGCGCGCCTTCGCTGGTCTCCTTGTCGGTGAGCATTTCGATCGGGGTGGCCGCGACGACGACGGCGGGAGTCACTGATGGCAAGTCATTGGTGGCTGCGGCGACCACCGCGCTCGACGGGGCGACGGATCGCGGCGGCGATCAGATCGTTTTGCTGGAGCATTTTGACCCGGGTAGCGGTGACGACGGCGATGATGACAACCTGGCGTTCGAAATTCCCGGGACCGATGAGTCCGAAGTGATACCACTCGCCTGACGCCTCCTGATCATCGACAATTCTGCCAATGGCGGCTCTCGCAGGTCGCTCTGTCAGCCGTGATCACATCGTGGAGGCACCATGAAACTCGGTATCCATATCGTTAATTTTTCGTTGCCCGACGGCAGCGCAGCCCTGGCGAAAACGATCGCGCGGACCGCCGCTGCGGCCGAAGATGCCGGTCTGTCTCACCTGAGCATGATGGATCATTTCTTTCAGCTCGACATGCTTGGCGGCGGCGAACTGGACATGCTCGAAGGCTACACCAGCCTTGGATTCATCGCGGCGCATACCTCACGGATCCGCCTCGGACTCATGGTTACCGGCGTGACCTATCGTCATCCGGGCCTGCTGGCGAAAATCGTCACGACGCTCGACATACTGTCCGAGGGGCGCGCGGACTTCGGACTCGGCGCCGCGTGGTACGACCGCGAGCATCATGGCCTCGGCGTCCCTTACCCGTCGTTGAAACAACGTTTCGAGATGGTCGAGGAAGCATTGCAAATCTGCCTGCAAATGTGGAGCGATGAGAACGGCCCGTACGACGGAAAGCATTTCACGCTCGCAGAAACGCGCAACGTGCCGCAAACCCCGCAACACCCCCACCCGCCCATCATGATCGGCGGCATGGGGGAACGGAAAACATTACGCCTCGTTGCCCGGTATGCCGACGCCTGCAATCTGTTTCCGGAGTCAGGTCCGGACGGTATCCGTCATAAACTGGCGGTGCTCGCCAGGCACTGTGAAGACCTCGACCGCGATTACTCACACATCGAGAAAACGATGCTGCACCTCGGGCCGCTCCCTGACGCACACGCGCACGGAGCGTTTGTCGAAGAAATGCGCGGCTACGCCGAACTTGGCATCGACCGCGTCATGGTGATGCCCGGGGTCGAAGATCCCGTGGCCGAAGTCACCGCACTGCAGCCCGTGGCACAGGCGCTCGCAGAACTGTAAAGCACGAAACCGTTATACGCCGATGATCCCGGCATCCGCCAACGCGCTAATCCTCGCGTCGTCGTAACCCAGTGCGCGCAGTATCTCCGCGCTGTGTTGTCCGAGATCCGGCGAACCCGTCGGTACGCGTTTCGGAAAGTCGCGTAATTCGAGCGGACTGTTGACGACCCGGCGCCCGGGCTCATCGGCGAATTCCGCGAATACGCCGTTCGCCGTCATTTGCACGTCGTCGATCGTCTCGGCCGTCGTGGCGATGTCACCAAACGTGATGGCGTGCTCATCCAGCCTGCCGCGCCAGTCGGAGAGCGGCCGTTGCAAAAACCATTCGGACAACGTTGCCACGAGCTCCGCCGCATGTTGTCGCCGATCGGACAGCGTGGCGAAGCGCGGATCGGCACACAGGTCGGGGCGTTCGATCGCGTCACAAAATCGCTCGAATTCTTCGGCCTCCTTGATCAGAACAAGGAAAAACGATCGCCCGTCCGCACAGCGATAATGGTTGACCATTGCATTCGGCGTGGTCGCCTGGCTCGGCGGCACGTACGTCGAGCAACCGTCGAGGGCCGCCTGGATCAGAATGCTGTTGGACCACGCCCCGTTAGCGAGCAGCGACGTGGACACTTTCGTCCCCTTGCCGGTGCGCTCACGCGCGTAAAGTGCAAGTGCGATGCCGCCAAATGTCGTCATGCTGCTCGGGTGGTCGCCCATCCCCGCCGTCGACATGGCGAGATCGCCCGCGTCCGGACGGACCGCGTCCATTAGTCCTGTCCTCGCCCACCACGCGGTTGCGTCGTAACCCGGTTTTTCTACTTCGTCTCCAATCTCTCCGTACCCCGTGCCATGGGCGTAAATGAGGCGCGGATTGATGGCCGACATTTCTTCGTACGTAATGCGAAGCTCCTCCAGCACGGACGGGTGATAGTTTGTGATCAACACATCGGCGCTACGAACGAGATCGGCAATCACGGCTCGACCGTCGTCGGTTTTCAAATCGACCACGAGGCTGCGCTTATTGCGGCTGTCGAGATCCCAGCAGTAATTCACATCACCCTCGGGCAATGGCCGCATTTGATGCAGCAACCGGTACGGGTCGCCGACCCCAGGCGGCTCAACGTGGATGACATCCGCGCCGAAATCGGACAACACGGTGCCGGCACCGGGCATGAACACAAATGTTGCAATCTCCACGACCCGGATACCATCGAGTAACGCGTTCATAGTTGTTCCTCTGGTTGCGACAGCGACCGTGATGAATCGCATTCAGGACCGGTCTAGCCATTGTTTGACGTCCCGCCGAAGCGGTCGTTGCGACAACGGGCAAAGCCGCCAGCGACGCCAGACGGCGATCTCAATCGGCGGTTACCTTAAACCATGCGGATCAAATATAGTATGCGACCGGACCGCGACTACCCCGATACGCCGAGGAAAACACAATGACGCTTGACGCATTCCGCGCAGAAACGCGCGCTTGGCTCGAAGAAAACTGCCCGCCGGGAATGCGAACTCCGATGCCGGATGAAGAGCGTGTGTGGGGGGGCAAAAAACCCGTATTCAAACATCCGGAATCCAGAGTCTGGATGGAGCGGATGGTCGAACGCGGCTGGAGCGCACCGGGCTGGCCGAAAGAATACGGGGGTGGCGGCCTCGATCGTGCACATGCTGCCGTACTTACCGAAGAAATGCGGCGCCTGCAGTGCCGCCCGCCACTATTCAGTTTCGGCCTCGGTATGCTCGGGCCGCTGCTGCTGGATATCGGTACGGAAGAACAAAAACAACGCTACCTGCCACCGATCGTCCGGGGCGAAATCTGGTGGTGCCAGGGCTACAGCGAGCCGGGCGCGGGATCGGATCTCGCGAACCTGCAGACGAAGGCGGAAGACAAGGGCGACCATTACCTGGTGAACGGCCAGAAAGTCTGGACGTCCTACGCGCATCACGCGGACTGGATATTCTGTCTCGTACGCACGGATACGGCCGTCAAACATGCGGGGATCAGCTTCCTGCTGTTCGATATGCATTCTCCGGGGGTCGAAGTCCGGCCCATCAAGCTGATTAGCGGGGCATCCGCGTTCTGCGAAACATTTTTTGAAAACGTCGAAGTTCCGAAGTCGCAACTAATCGGCGAAGTCAATGGCGGATGGGTCATCGCGAAGCAACTGCTTGGCCACGAACGCAGCATGATCTCGCAACTCGGCGCCCGGGGTGGCGGCCGGCTGCCGCCGGTCGAGGAACTCGCACGTCGCTACGCGGGGGACGCTGACGGCCGCATTAGCGATCCGGCATTACGCGACCTGCTCGCGCGCCAGTTGATGAACGATCGTGCCTTCGAATTCACGTCGAAACGGGCGATGGGCGGTGGTGATGCCGCGGCCGGGGTTGCGTCGATGCTGAAGTATTACGGTACCGAACAGAACAAACGAAAACTCGAATTGTTGATGAAATTCGCCGGTACCGACGGGCTCGGCTGGGAAGGCGACGAATTCGAGTCCGATGATCTCGCGCTGTGCCGGTACTGGTTGCGGTCGAAGGGTAACTCGATCGAAGGTGGTACGTCCGAGGTGCAGCTCAACGTCATCGCCAAGCGTGTTCTCGGATTACCGGATTAAACTGATGCAAACACTGACGACAGAAGATCTCGAGTTATTACGCGATACGGCGACCCGGTTTTTCTCCGACGAGATGCCGCTCGCGCAACTGCGAAAACTGCGTGACGAGCAAGACCCCATCGGTTTCGACCGCGGACAGTGGCGCGAAATGGCGGAAATGGGCTGGGCCGGGATCCTGCTCAGCGAAGACGACGGCGGTATCGACTTCGGTTACGCGGCGCTCGGCACGATTCTGGAACAATCCGGTCGCACCCTGGCGGCCTCACCGCTCGTATCGACGGCATTACTCGGCGCGCCGATCATCGCGGCGTTGGGCGACGACGAGCAACGCGCAGAGGTACTCGGCGAGGTCGTCGCCGGTGAGCGACTCCTCGCGCTCGCGCTCGATGAGCGCGCGCGCCACGCGCCTGATCACATCTCGACGACGGCACGACCGTCGGGCGACGGCTTCGTCATCGACGGCCGGAAAACTTTCGTAGTCGACGGGCACGTCGCCGACCAGCTCATCGTGGTCGCGCGCACGAGCGGCGAACTCGAAGCGCGCCAGGGACTCAGCACATTCCTGGTCGACACCGGACTGGCCGGCGTCGCGATGCGCCGTACGCACATGGTCGACGGGCGTAATGCCGCGACCGTCACATTCGACGATGTGGACGTGGACGGATCTTCCCTGCTCGGTCCGCTCGACGGCGCGGCTGCAAAGCTCGAGCCTGTGCTCGACGGCGCGCGGGCGGGAGTTGCCGTGGAAATGCTCGGGGCGGGTCTCGAGGCATTCGATCGAACCATTGAATACCTTAAAGTGCGCGAACAATTCGGCGCGCCGATCGGATCCTTTCAGGCACTGAAACACCGGGCGGCGGAGATGTTCTGCGAAATCGAGCTTGCGCGCTCTGCCGCTTACGCGGCGCTCGACGCGCTCGACAACGAGGCGGCGGTGGTGCCCGAACTCGCAAGCCTGGCGAAAACAAAAGCGTGCGAAATGCTCGAACTCGTCAGCAACGAGGCCGTACAGATGCACGGCGGCATTGGTATGACCGACGCGGTCGATATCGGTTTATTCCTCAAACGCGCGCGCGTCGCGCAACAATTTCTTGGCGATGCGCTCTATCACCGTAACCGATACGCGGACCTGATTGGCATTTAGACCGTTGTGTCGCCGGACAGCAATCGGGGGATATTCCGGCATATATCGCCGAATTCGGTGTCCTCAGCCCCGGCACTGCGAACGACGGTATGACTTGGCGCCCCCGCGTACGCTAAGCTTTGCCGATGGCGACATGGGACCGCACTCCATTCCGGGTATCTTTGAATTATGAGATTTAGTATCGCTCGCTGGATTATGCAGCACCGGGCCGCGGTCAGCGTCGCGTTCGTGGTCATCACCGCCTATTTCATGACCGGATTCCCGAACGTCGACATCAGGACCGTGTTTAACGACCTGCTGCCCAACGACGATCCCTACGTCCAGGTGTATTTCGACCATCGTAACTTCGGCAATCCGCTGACGGTCGCGATTATGATCAAGCGCAACGACGGCGATATTTATCACGCTGAAACGCTGCAAAAAGTGTGGCAAATGACTCGGGATATCGACCTCGCACCGGCTATTGACCACGACCAGATCATCTCCATATCGACCGAGAAGTTACGTTATGCGGAGGCCACCCCGTTTGGCGTGAGCGCGCATCCGCTGATGGACAACAAGCCTCCGGAGACACCCGAAGAGGTGGCTGAGTTCAAACGCCGGGTCAGTGTTTCGACTAACGCACAAACGTTTTTTATCTCGCGGGATGAAACCGCGACGATGATACTTGCGACGTTTCTCGACAAGATCGATTACGGCGAGGCGTTTGCGTACGCGCAGGGGTTGGTCGAAGCAGCGCGCGACGAAAACCATGAGGTGTACCTCGCGGGACAACCAGCGCTCACGGGATGGGTTTACAAGCTGCAGAAACAGACCTATAAAATTTTCGCAGTGACTGTCGGCGCGCTGATGATCGCGCTCATTTTCTACATGCGCAATCTCGCCGGCGTCCTGACACCGATAATCTGCGCGCTCGTCGCGGGTATCTGGGGGTTCGGCTTCATCGGGCTGATCGAAAGACCGATCGAACCGCTGCTCATGATCGTGCCGTTACTTCTGGTCGCGCGATCGTTTTCACACTGCGTGCAGTACACGGAGCGCTACTACGAAATCCTCATGCACGTGAACGATCGCCGTAAGGCCGCGGAGTTGACGATGGCGATCATGATGGCGCCGTCGATACTCGGCATCCTCACCGACGTCTGCGGGATCATATTCATCGCCATCGCACCGATTAAATCGATGGTCAATCACGCGCTGTTTTGCGGGTTCTGGGCATTGTGGATTATTCCCACTGGCGTTTTCCTGTGCTCGATATTGTTGTCCTACCTGCCTGTTCCGCGAAATATCGAGCAAATTGTCGGCGGCACGAACAAAGAGAGCGGGATTCATCTCGCCCAGGAAAAACTGCTCAACAGGCTGTCGCACCTGACCTACGGTGCGACGGCGAACAAGACCGCGATCGTGGTGGCGCTGATCGCAGTGATCGCGATCTACATGAACACGCAGATGAAGATCGGCAACCCCGTTGAAGGCAGTAACCTGCTGTGGCACGACTCGGAATTCAATACGGCCGTGCGCGCAATCAATGATCATTTCCCGGGTACGAACACACTCGAAATCGTGCTCGAGGCGAAATCCATCAACCTCGAGAATCCGGTCGCGCGTACGCCCGGGGTGGTGGAAGTCGCGACGAAGCTGCAGCGTCTGCTCGAATCCGATCCCGACCTGCCCCCGCGGGCAACGCTCACGTTTTCCGACTACATGCGCGAGGTCAACCGCCTGTTCGCCGGCGGCAATCCCAAGTGGCAGGAGCTCGACCTGACCCGCGAAGCCATTTACGCGGCTGCATTCGCCACGCTGCTCGGTAACAATACGGTCAATTTCGGGCATGTCGCCGATTTCATGTTTCAGCACTCGACGATCACGCTGTGGTACAAGGACAATAAGCAGGAAACGGTCGACGCCGCGCTCGCCAGCGCGGAACGCGCCGTTGCCGTCGTCGGGGAAGATCATCCGCTGTTCCGGGTGCGTCTCGGAACCGGGGTTATCGCCCTGCAGCAGGCGATGAACAATACGGTCGAAAAATATCACTGGCTCATCATGGGTATGGTCAACGGCGCGGTGCTGCTGATCACCTCCTTCGCATATCGCTCGTTAGTTGCCGGTTTCATATTGCTGATTCCGGTGAACATGTCGAACCTGTTGCTCGGCGCCTCGATCCATATGCTCGGCATCGGCCTCGACATTAATGCCGGCATCGTCGCGGTCATTGGCGTTGGTGTCGGGATCGATTACGGCATCTATTTAATGTCCCGCATCTGTGAGGAGTACTCGGCCCACGACGGCGATCTCGCGAAGTCGATCAACGCCGCGTTAACGACAACCGGAAAAGCGATCATGTTTACAGCGACGATCATGCTGATCGGGATCCTGCCGTGGTATTTCCTCTCGGATCTGAAATTCATGGCCGACATGGGCATGCTGCTCGTCGCCGTCATGCTGATCAACATGGTGTTGTCTCTCGTCGTGCTGCCGATGCTCGTCTGGTTCGTGAAACCCCGCTTTCTCGCGCGTGAGGATTTGATGGTCGGACACAGCGTAGACATCTCGCAGCTCGCAAAAACGATCTCCTGAAGTAAGCAATCCGCGAAAACGCTAAAGGAGTCGACTGCGCGCGATGCCAATTGGATACACTGTGGTCTGTTTCCGGAATGCGGTGACTTAATGAAACCATCATTTCTCGCGCGCGCCAGCGGCGTCCTGATTATTTTGGCGGCAACGTCTTTTCCCTGCCTCGCCGACGAAGCGCTCGCCCGACTGGAGCGCTACATCGCGACGGATACGTCGAACCCGCCCGGTAACGAATCGCGCGGTGTCGCATTCTTTGCGGAAATATTCGATACCGCTGGCATCGCTTACGAAACCGTTGAACCCGAGCCCGGGCGGGGCAGCATCTGGGCAAAGCTGGAAGGCGGCGACGAGCCGGGTCTCGTGTTGTTACACCATATCGACGTGGTTCCCGCCTCGCCCGACGCCTGGCAAACGGATCCGCTCACCCCGGTGATCAAGGACGGCTTTCTGCACGGGCGCGGCGCACTCGACATCAAATCGCTCGGCATTGCGCATCTGCAGGCATTTCTTGCCCTCCACAAGACGAAGGGTCGATCGAATCGCGACGTTATTTTCATGGCAACCGCCGATGAAGAAGCCGGAGGCCTCGTCGGCGCCGGCTGGCTGGTTGAGCACCGCCGCGACATTCTTGACGGGGTCGGCTATCTCCTGAACGAAGGCGGCGGCCTCATCGTGACCCCGGAGCACGGACGTATGCAAATCGAAGCGGCGCAGAAGCGGCCGTACTGGCTCCGACTCACGGCTTCGGGTCAGCCTGGTCACGGCTCAAGCCCGCGTACGACGTCGGCAACGACGAAGCTGATCGCCGCGCTGAACAACATCGCAAACACCCCGTTCGAGCCGCATGTGACCCCGGCGGTTCGCGAGATGTTCCGCGCGCTGTCGCCGTACGTCGAGGCGCAGTGGCAACCAGTACTCGCGGACATCGATACAGCAATGACGCAGCCCGGCTTTCTCGACAAGCTGCATGCGGAGAAACATCGCTGGCACGCCTTGCTGCGTAATACCTGTTCTATCACGATGCTCGACGGCAGCAGCAAGATCAACGTCGTACCGGCGCAGGCAAGCGCAGAACTCGACTGCCGTATTTTGCCGGACCAGGACGCGCCCGGGTTTCTCATCGCGCTCGAAGCCCGAATCGACGATCCCGACGTCGAGGTCGAAGAGATCATGTTGTTCGATCCGGCCGCATCGAGTACGGACACCGATCTGTTTCGATTGCTGGTCGCCGAGAGCCATCGCTACTACCCGGATGCCGGCGTGATGCCGTCCGTATCGAGAGGGTTTACCGACAGTCATTTTTTCCGCGAAATTGGCATCGTGAGTTACGGATTCGGACCGTTCATCGTTCCCGAAAAGCACCTCGGTTCGGTACATGGCAACAACGAACGTATCGGTGTCGAACACTTTCAGCGCGGCGTGGAACTTATGCACGACGTCGTCTTTGCGTTCACGACGCCGATACCACACTGACCACGTCGATTAACCGGGGAAACCGGGATCGGGCCGGGAGGTTTCGTGGCCGGCGCAATCACATCGACGAACACTGACAACGCGCTGCACGTTACTGCAGCGCGTAATTCGGGGGACACAACATGCAGGCAGTGCTCGTATCACAATGGACGACATTTGATCGGCTGACCCTGACCGAGATCCCGTCACCGGTGCCGAATGGCGACGAAGTACTGATCCGGGTTCAGGCGGTGGGCATCAGCTTCGCCCTGAGTCTCGTGGTACAGGGTAAATACCAGCGACGCCCGCCGTTGCCGTTCGTTCCCGGCACGGAAGTCGCCGGTATTGTCGTGGCCTCGGGACCGCTCAGTAAACGCTTCAAACCGGGGGATCGGGTCGTTGCCGTAGTGGACTGGGGCGGCCTGGCGGAGGAAGTCGCTGCCCGCGAGGTCAACGTGTTCGAGTTACCCGCGGAATTCGAATTCGCCCGCGCCGTCGGACTGACGAACTCCTACGCGACGACGTGCGCCGCGCTGACCTGGCCGCGCCTGCTCAGCGTTAGCGCCGGCGATACCCTGCTCGTTCACGGCGCCGGCGGCGGTGTCGGGCTCGCGGCCGTGGAAATCGGCAAAATACTCGGTGCGACCGTGATCGCGACCGCCGGGTCGGAGGCGAAACTGGACGCAGCGGCAGCGCATGGCGCCGATCACGTGATCAATTATCGCGAGACCGATTTCCGCGAAACCGTACTGTCGCTAACGGACAAGCGCGGGGTCGATGCGGTCTACGACCCCGTCGGCGGGGACGTATTTAACCAGTCGCTCCGCTGCATGGCCCCGGAAGGACGCATTATGCCGGTCGGTTTTGCCGGCGGCGAGATACCGCAAATTCCGGCGAATATCCTGCTCGTCAAAAACCTTACGGTGTGCGGTCTCAATATGGGCTTGTATTTTGGCTGGACGCCGCGCGACGAGCGGGAGAAATACGAAGACCTGATGCGCCAAACGATGGCCCGGTTGTTCACATGGTTCGCGGAGGGGCGTATCAAGCCGGAAATCGCCGCGACCTATCCGCTGAAGGAATTCCACGCAGCGATGGAAGACGTCCTGTCACGTCGGGCGATCGGACGGGTCGCTGTGGTCATGGACACCGAAGCGAAGCGCCTCGGTATCGATAGCTGACAAGAAAGGAACCCCTATGGACGACAACAGGATCCTCTTCGGTACCTCGCTACGCTCGCCTTACAACGTCGGCGCGATGGCACAACGTATCGAATCGCTCGGCTACGATATCCTCGCCTGCGGCGAACACGTGACCTTCCACGGCAACACCGCTAACGGGATCGTGTCGTTGTCGGTCGCGGCCGGCGCCACCGAGAGTATCCGCCTCATGAGCGCGATCACGCTGTTACCGCTCTATCCGGCGGCGCTGTTGGCCAAAATGGGCGCCGCCCTCGACGTCGCATCGAACGGCCGCTTCATGCTCGGAGTCGGTGTCGGCGGAGAGTACCCGAAGGAGTTCGAAGCGTGCGGCATTCCGGTCAAACAGCGCGGTTCACGCACCGATGATTGCCTCGAAGTGCTGGAACGGGTCTGGTCCGAAACAAACGTAACCTATGCAGGCCGCTACACCACGCTCAACGATTTCTCCCTGAAACCGATGCCCATCCAGAAGCCGCGGCCTCCGGTGTGGATATCCGGACGCAAGGAGGTCGCGATGCGGCGCGCGGCACGCTACGGCGACGGTTGGCTGCCGTATATGTATACGCCGGAACAGCTCGCCGAGAGCATCCGGAAGATCCGCGAATTCGGTGATGAATGCGGCCGCGACCTGTCGGACTTTACGCCCGGATTGTTCATTTTCACCACGGTTGACGAAGACAGCCAACGCGCGGTGGCGACCGCGACGGAATCGCTGTCGCGGCAATATGCGCAGGATTTCAGCCAGCTCGTACACAAGTACGCGCTGGCCGGCAACCCCGACGAATGCCGCGCGCGCTTACGGGAATACACTGATGCCGGCGCCCGGCTGATCATCATGTCGCCGTGTTGCCCGGACGAAGGGGTGGATGCGAACCTCGAAAATATGGCGAGTGGCATCATCAGAGACTTCTGACCCCGCGCGCTACGCGGTCGCCGGCTAATCGACTAACGTGCGACCGATAATCTCCTTCATGATTTCCGATGAACCGCCGGCGATGCGCGACATGCGGTTGTCCGCCCACGCTCTTGCGATCGGGAATTCCCACATATACCCGTATCCCCCGTGCAGCTGCACGCAATCATCGAGCACTTCGCACATGACTTCGGTGCTGTAGAGTTTCGCCATGGCCGCGTCATTCGCATCGAGACCCTCGCTCAAATGCATTGCCATGCAGGCGTCGATAAAGCTCCGCGTCACCGCGCACTTCGTTTTGATCTCGGCGAGCTTGAAACGCGTGTTCTGAAAATTCGCCAGGGTCTTGCCGAACGCTTCGCGCTCGTTCACGTAGCGGGCCGTCCATTCGAGTGCCGCTTCGATAATCGCGGCCGAACGTAAAGCCACCACGAGCCGCTCCTGCGGCAGTTGGCTGACCATTTGAATGAAACCGCCGCCCTCCTCGCCGAGCAGGTTGTCCATCGGGACCCGGCAATCGGCGAAAAACAGCTCCGAGGTGTCCTGCGCGTGGTAGCCGACTTTCTCGAGGTTTTTTCCGCGCTCGAAGCCCGGTGCTCCTCGCTCGACCAGTATCTGGCTGATCCCGCGCCCGCGCGCACTCGGGTCCGTTTTGCACGCGACAACCACCAGGTCGGCAAGCTGCCCGTTCGAGATGAAGATTTTCTGGCCGTTGATGACCCATTCGTCGCCGTCACGCCGTGCATGGGTTTTCATACCCTGCAAGTCCGATCCGGCCGCCGGTTCACTCATCGCAATCGCGGTAATGGTCTCGCCGGTGACGAGCTTCGGCAGCCACGTCCGTTTCTGTTCTTCCGTCCCGTAGTGCAACACGTACGGCGCAACGATATCGGAATGCAGATGGAAGGCGACCCCGGCGTATCCCGACCGGCCCATTTCCTCGATGACGATTGCACCGTAGAGAAAATCGGCCCCGGCGCCTCCGTACTCTTCGGGCACCCATGTACACAGGAGGCCTGCATCGCCGGCTTTCAACCACACCTCGCGACTGACAATCCCGTCCTTTTCCCACTGCGCGTAATGGGGCTCGATTTCCTTCGCGATGAATCGTCTGACCGTTTCACGGAATGATTCGTGGCCGTCGTCGAACAGGGTTCTTGGGATCATGCGCTTGATTTCTCCGGTGTTTCGGCCCGTTAGTGTAGCGGGCGGACCTGAAAACCCGCAAAAGCGAGTACGCGGACGGGGTCGGGCGTATTTATGTCCTACACTATCGCGATGCTACCGCCCGGTCTCCAATACGGTGAGTGAACCACGACGTGCAGCGATCACACAGGACACGCTGCTCGCGCTCGACCTGTTTCGCGACCTCGATGCGACCGACCGCGCCGCGATCGCAGCGCGCTGCGCAGGGATCCAGTTTCAACCGGGTGAGAGCATCGTCATGCAACGCGACGAGCGCCGGGATGTATTTTTCATCGTCAGCGGGACGGTGCGTGTGAGTTTTCACTCGAAGCCGGGCAAGGACGTTCAGTTCCGGGTCGAAACGGCGGGCGAGTGTTTCGGCGAACTCGCTGCCATTGACGGCCGGCATCGCTCGGCCGATGTCATTGCATTAAGTGAAGTCTTCGTTGCGACCCTGAAGCCGGCAGATTTTTTGTACGTTACGACGCATTACCCGACGGTCGGAACGAAGGTGCTGGCGCAACTCGCCGCGATGGTCCGGTCACTCAGCGATCGGGTTGTCGAACTGTCGACGCTCGGAGTCGCCAATCGGCTGCATGCCGAGCTGTTACGCCTCGCCGATCAGCACGGGGTCGACGATAATTCCGCGGAAATCAAACCGGCCCCGACGCATGCCGAACTCGCCAGCAGGATCAGTACTCAACGCGAGGCGGTCACGAAGGAAATCGGCTCGCTGGTCCGGCGCGGCATACTGATACGCGAACGTGGCGCCCTGACGGTCGCCGACGTGCGAACGCTCGAACAGATGGTCATCAACGTCACTGACGCCTGATTGCGTCCGCGAAACTGCCGACCAGGCGGATTATGTGGGAAATCACACATCCGCAACCCTCGACCCTCCTTACACTACGCCCATGATTATTGCGCTGGCGTTACCAGCGCGTCGCACCAGCGGACGTCAATGTCCCATTGTGAAGGAGCAGACATGAAGACTATCAAAGCCAATTCCGCGAGCCTCACCGTAACCACCCTGGCACTGGCAATGGCCGTCTACCTGGGTTACCAGGTCGTGAGCGGGCTCGTCCCACCGGTCCTCTGATCGGGTGACCGCGCGGCTTCCCAACGCCGCCACCACCTGATCTCTACACCCCCCAACCCCTCGAGTTACCGGGCGCACGCGCCCGGTTTTTTTATGGGTCCGGCAGCGGCGCAGGCGCGACAAACCGCCGCAGCACATTTTCAGTGATGCGGGCAACGTCGTTGTCATAATGATCCCGCGCGAGCGCACCGAACCAGGCGATTGAGCCGACTGAAAACACGGCACCCCCTGCAGGGGTCTCAAAGAAGACGATGTCGGCGCGAACGACGGGATCCGGATCAGGGACGATAATCGCGGCGTCGAGCTCTTCCTTTGTCCGGGTCATGTCCGCGCCGAACTGCGTTGCGGATGCGAGTACGAGCGCATGAGCGGGCGAGCCGAGCGCGGGATTGTAACGGTCGACCTCCTGGCCCGCCGCGCCGCCGCCCAGGCCGGATGTGCCGATACTCGAGCCCGACACACCATCGAAAATCCAGGCCGCGCGCGATTCGAAACTCGCCTCGTTGCGCTCGTAACCGGCGGCCTTCTCAAAGCCCTGCGCGGCGAAGCCGATCCCAACCAGCGCATTCGGCGGTCGCCCGAGGCGCCGCCACAAGCCGCCGTATTCGCCGTTAAACGAATGATAGGACTCGCCTGTCTCCGTCTGCCAGTTGCGAACACCATCTTCCGCCCGGCGCAATTCGATCGCTCCGGGCCAGGCGTCGCTAAAAGCCACCCGCCAGTAAAATCCGTTGCCACCCAAATAGGCCAGCCGGCCCCCGTCGCGCAAAAACGTTTCCAGCGCATCGAGCATCCGGGTCGACCAGTACTCCGGATGGCTGCCCGTCACGATGACCCGGTAGGGTGACAATGCATCTTCGCCCTCGGCATGGAGATCCTCATCAGTGATGACGTCATGGCCAAGTTCGAGATGCTCCAGAAACGCGTTGATGTCCGTGTCAGGCGTGAAATTCCAGCCGTCGGCGCCGGGGCGCATTTGCAGCACCGGACGGCGGCGCGAACTGTACATCACCCCGCTGGCGTCGCTATGTTTTTCGTACAGCGAAGGGCCGAGTTCCGGGTGTTGCCGGATGTATTCGTGTTCGGGCCGCAAGCGGTTGCGCGCGGCCACGAAGTCAGCGCCTTCGAACAACATGCGATGGTTGGCATAAGCGATATACGTGCAACTCGGCATGAGCATCGCGATGTCAGCGGTGGCCGCATCGCGGTGAGGGCGTACAAAAAACACGACCCGGTCGACCTCGTCCCCACGGCGGAGGCGAAACGCGTATACGCCGCTCGACAGGTTCGCCGGCAGCGTGTAACTCGCCGTGACGGGCCAACCCGCATCGTACAAATCGTCGCTGTGAAAGTGGATCGCGTCGTAATGCTCCGGACACGCCGTCCAGGCGTGCGTGGTCCCGTCCCAACCGGGGCCGGTGACGCCGCGTGCCGGGAGCTGGTATAACAACCCGTGCCGCTGTTCGTCGCCGGTGTCAACAATGCGCCGTCCGTCGATTTCGCGCGCGAAATCCCATATCAAGCGGCGCTCGTCGAATGCGACGGCGACTTTCGCGAGGCGTCCGTCGAAACGCGCGCCGGACGATGTTCCGCCGAAACAGCAACGATCGAATGTCGCGGCGTCGGGCAGGTCGACCCGGGTCTGTGTCGCGACGGGCGGGAAACCCTCACCGAGATCGGCGCCGGGTGATCGGGTATCAGGACTTTCGATGAGCGTACGAAACCATCCGGCGGCCCCCCATTCCAGGCGTAGTTCAATCCGGTACCAGCGATCGGCGACGACGCGGCCCGGGCTGACCGGCAGCGTTCGCTCCCCGAGCGAGGCAACAATGGCGCCGTTTTCGAGCCCGAGGCGCAGCGTCTCCCCGCGGTCTGACTCGACCGCAAAAAACGTCTGCCTGGCGTCGGGCAGGGTCGGGCGGACGTAAAGATCGACCGCGAGACACGTCTTCGACCCGATACCCCCGAGATCGACAATGCCGTAAGAACCCGGAACCAGTGGTTGGTTCTCCAGGTTGACGACCGGCGGCAAATCCGACGGAACCCCGGTTTCGGCAAACCCGGGCCCGGCGCGGGTCGGGTCGCCGCAGTGGATGCGGACGATATCGAGCGATACGGGGCCCGCTTCGTCGCTCGATGCCATCAATTCAACGCGGTCGCCGGCACGTAGCGACCACGGTTCTGCATAACCCGTGATGGTTTTGTCGATGGTCGTCATGTCAGGAACCCTACAACTGCACAAAACCGCACACCGCTTCGGATTATCAAGGCCGCGCACGTCGGCGTTGCTGCAAAACAGAATCGTGGCAGACGGCACAATTCAAGGCCGGCGCCATTGAGGCCGAAACAGTGTTTATCTATACTTCGCGCGCGCATCTTCGCAATGTACCACTACCGGCGAAAACAATTCGTCCAACCCGCCGCAAGCCAATAATTCAGCCACACGTTAATGTCTTCATACACCCTGACCCACCTCAAGCAGCTCGAGGCGGAAAGCATCCATATCATTCGCGAAGTGGCCGCCGAATTCGGCAATCCGGTCATGCTGTACTCCGTGGGGAAGGACTCCGCCGTGATGCTGCACCTCGCACTCAAAGCGTTCAGCCCGGCAAAGCTGCCGTTCCCGTTACTCCACGTCGATACGACGTGGAAGTTCCGGGAAATGATTGAATTTCGTGACAATTATGTCCGCCAGAAACTGGGGCTCGACCTTCTCACCTATACCAACGAAAAAGGCCTGAAGCACAACATCAGCCCGTTCGAGGACAGCGAAAAGCACACGGAGCTGATGAAAACGGACGCACTGAAACAGGCCCTTGATAAATGGGGGTTCGATGCAGCCTTCGGCGGCGCGCGCAGGGACGAGGAAAAGTCCCGGGCCAAAGAGCGCGTCTATTCGTTTCGCGACCGCAACCACCGCTGGGATCCTAAAAATCAACGCCCGGAACTCTGGAATATTTACAATTCGAGAGTCAACAAGGGAGAAAGCATCCGTGTCTTTCCCTTGTCGAACTGGACGGAACTCGACATCTGGCAGTACATCCATCTTGAAAATATTCCAATCGTGCCGCTGTACTTCGCCGCGGAGCGACCGGTAGTCACCCGCAACGGCGTCATGATCATGGTGGATGACGATCGCCTCGTACTGGAACCGGGAGAGCAACCGCAACAGCGACTCGTTCGTTTTCGCACCCTCGGATGTTACCCGCTAACCGGTGCCGTCGAATCGACCGCGACCACCCTGCCGGAAATCATCCAGGAGATGCTGCTCGCCACGACGTCGGAGAGACAGGGACGAGTCATCGATCAGGACGAAGGCGGCGCGGGTATGGAAGAGAAAAAACGCCGCGGCTATTTCTAGGGAAGCGCCGAACAAGTCACCGACCAGGCCGAAACCGAACACAACGACATGTCACACCAATCAGAACTCATCGCATCGGATATTGATGCCTATCTCGAGCAGCACGAACGCAAGGAGTTGCTGAGATTCATCACTTGCGGCAGCGTCGATGACGGCAAGAGTACGCTCATCGGACGCCTGCTCTACGATTCGAAAATGATCTATGAGGATCAACTCGCGTCTCTCGAACAGGATTCGAAGATCCACGGCACCACCGGCGGTCAGTTCGACCCGGCGCTGCTGACAGACGGCCTCAAGGCGGAGCGCGAACAAGGGATTACGATCGACGTCGCCTACCGTTACTTTTCGACGGCGAAGAGAAAATTCATCATCGCCGACACGCCGGGACACGAACAGTACACCCGTAATATGGCCACCGGCGCATCAACCGCCGACCTCGCAATCATTCTTGTCGACGCCAGGCACGGGGTGATGACGCAAACCCGACGTCATTCGTTCATCACTTCACTGCTGGGAATCAAGCACGTGCTCGTGGCCGTGAACAAAATGGACCTGGTGGATTTTGACGAAACGGCGTTCGATCGGATTTGCCGCGAGTACCAGGACTTCGCGACACGGCTCGATATCCCCGATCTTCATTTCATTCCGATCTCGGCCCTGAACGGGGACAACGTGGTCGATCCGTCTGCGAGCATGCCCTGGTACGGCGGACGTACATTGATGAATTTCCTCGAATCCGTCTATATCGGTTCGGACCGCAACCTCGAGGATTTCCGCATGCCCGTTCAATACGTGAACCGCCCCAACCTCGACTTCAGGGGATTCTGCGGCACGATCGGTTCCGGCATGATCCGCAAGGGCGAAGATATCCTCGTGCTGCCGTCGCGCAAAACGAGCACCGTCAAGGATATTGTCACCTACGACGGCTCTCTTGATGAAGCATTCGCACCGCAGGCCGTCACGCTGACGCTCGAAGATGAAATCGATATCAGCCGCGGCGACGTTATTGTACGACCGGGAAATCTGCCGCGGGTTAACGACCGCTTCGACGCGATGCTCGTGTGGATGGACGAAGAAGCGATGGTGCCGGGCAAGACGTATATTTTCAAACACGCGGCAAACACGGTGACCGGTTCGATCGACACGTTGCGTTATCTCGTCGACGTCAACACCTTACACCGAAGTAACGGCCCGGTACTCGATCTGAATGAAATCGGGCGCTGCACGATCCGCTTGAACGAACCCATCCCCTACGACGGCTATCGGCGCAACCGCGCGACCGGCGCGTTCATCGTGATCGATCGGATCACGAACGTCACGGTCGGTGCCGGCATGATCCAGGACCGCGCGTCCGATGCCGACCGTCATGATCACTGGGACGACGAACCCCACAGCGATTCACTGCAAGGGCAGCTGAGCAACGTGACCGCCGAAGAACGCAGCGCCCGGTTCGGTCAACAACCCGTCACCCTGCTGCTGACCGGATTAACCGGGGCCGGGAAAACGACACTGAGTTACGCGCTCGAACGGCGCTTGTTCGACCGCGGCCGCGCCTGCGGCGTACTCGACGGGCAGAACCTGCGTCTCGGTCTGAACAAAGACCTCGGCTTCTCGGCAGAAGATCGTTCGGAGAACCTGCGGCGTTCCGTAGAGGTCGCCAGAATGATGAACAATGCCGGCATGATTTGCGTCGTCGGTCTCGTTGCGCCGGAAGCGCGCGTGCGTGAGCGCGCCGCGAACGCACTCGGCGAAAACCGTTGCCTCGTCGTCCACTTGTCCGCGCCAGTCGAAGTATGCCGGGAGCGCGACACCGAAGGGCAGTACGCGCTCGCGGATTCCGGCGAACTCGCGAACTTTCCCGGCGTCACGGCGCCTTATGAAGCCCCCGAAAATCCCGACCTCGAGCTGCCCACGCACGAACTTTCGATCGATGACTGTGTGGACCGCCTCATCGAGCTGCTCGAGAGCAAGGACATCATCTGATCCCGAATGCGCGCCGCAGCGGCGCGCGCCAGGCGCATCAGGGGCGTAATTCGAGCACCATGTTGAACGGTGTTTCAGCGACCCGGCTGACACTCGCAAAACCCCCGCCGTCCACCATGACCTCGCGTAGTTGCGTCTCCCCGGCCTGCGCACCGAGTGCGGTACCAACCTCCTGGGACAACGACGTCGGTACACAAACCATCGTCGACGCGGAGTAAAACAGGCGCCCAACCGGATGCAGGTTGTCAGCCAGCGAATCACCCGCCTGTGGCTCCACAACCATGCACGTCCCACCGGGTTTCAGCGAGGCACGTATATGCGCCATCGCGCCTGCTGGATCACCCATGTCGTGCAGGCAGTCGAATATGCAGACCAGGTCGTAGTGGCCCGTGTATTCTTTCGCCAGCGACGTTTCGAACCTGACGTTCGATACGCCGTGGCTCTGGGCGTGCTCGCGGGCTTCCAGGATTGAACCTTCGTGAAAATCGAACCCCGTGAACTGCGAGTTTGGAAAGGCCTCGGCCATGATGACCGTCGAAATACCGTGGCCACAGCCGACGTCGGCGACATCGATGCCTGATTGCAGTTTTTCGATGACCCCGTCGAGCGCGGGCAACCACGCGTTGACGAGATTGGAGCGATAACCGGGCCTGAAAAATTTGGCGACCGCGCAGAACAGGCATTCGCTCTGGTCTCCCCAGCTTACCCCTCCGCCCGATTCGAACGCAGACTTGACCGAATCCTGGTTGCCAAGGTAGGACGCAGCCGCGTCGAACGCGGGCGCGAGATAGGCCGGGCTGTCTTCGTCTGCGAAGACAGCCGCCTGCTCCGGCGAGAGCGAGAATTTACCACTCGCCGCATCATAGGTGACGTAGCCCGATGCCGCCTGCGCCGCCAACCATTCGCGCAGATAGCGTTCTGCCAGCCCGGTTGCAGCGGCAAGTTCCGTCGAATCCATTGGCTCGGCCCCGTGCATTGCCCGGTAGATACCCAGTTGATCGCCAATCCGTACAAGCGGTGTGCTGAACGCCCCGCCGAGATCCTGCATCAGCTGTCCGAGCAGCGCGTTCAGTGCGTCTTCGTTCATTAAGTTTCCTTTTTGCTTCTATTCATCGGTGATGTTCGCCACGACACCGGATTGTCACGCGGCGTCGCGGTTCGAACCGGTGCGGCGAACCACGGTCCCGTCATCCAGCGCCGGGCGGCGGTGGAACTGGCCGTCTTTCATCACTGCAAGGATGCGGTCCTTATCCTGCAACAACGACAGATCCTGCACCGGGTCGCCGTCGATCAGCAGGAGATCGGCGAGATAGCCTTTCGCCACCCGCCCGAGTAACTCGCCGCTCGCTCCTGCCCACGCCTCGCCGCCGTAGGCAGTGGCCGCTCGCAGCGCTTCCCACGGTTTCATACCGAACAGGTTTACCATGTGTTCGAGATCGCGGCTGTCCGTACCGATCGGAATCCAGGCAAATCCGTAATCCCCGAACGGCAATACGCGAATTCCGGCAGCGTGCATTTTCGTCATCGCTGCGCAACCGGCTTCCAGTTCGCGCTTGTTACCGATAGCCTCGGCGACTTCCGTCGTAATACCCCAATCCGACGCCTCGTACGTCGTGTTGTACCGTGCGGCTATCGCCGGGGTCACCCAGTGTTTGTGCGCCTTTGCCGCCAGCGCTTCGATCGTTTTGTCGCTCGCGAACGTCGCGTGATTGATGAACTCGACGCCATATTTAATGCATTGCAGGACGCCACTGTCAGTATGGGCATGGGCCGCGACCCGCTTGCCGAGATTCAGCGTCGTCTCGCAAATCGCCTTCACTTCGTCTTCGGTCATCGGATTGACATAACCGGGCAGCCTGCCAAGCGTGAAACTGTCGCCCGAATTATTGAACTTCACGATATCGATCCCTTCGCGCACGAGTTCGCGGATCGATTTACGGAATTCGTCCGGGCCGTCGCACACGAGACCGATAGAAGGTACAAAAAGATCGAGCCTCGAATCGTCCCCGACCCCGCCGCTCACGGTGTATTCAGGGGTGCTCGCGAGGATCCTCGGTCCGGGAAATTGTCCGGCATTGACAGCGTTGCGCACCACGACCTCGAGCCGCGGCTTTGCCGAAGCCATGCCAACAACCGCAGTAAAACCGTAATCGAGATAAGTCGCCGCATTCTGGAGCGTGACCAGCAAATTCTCTTCAACCGGCAGCGCTGTGATGTCGGCGAGACTCGTCGCGTTGTTGTAGGTGAAGTGGCAATGCGGATTGACGAGACCAGGCATCAGCGTCGCGCCAGCGGCGTCGATTTCTACCGTCGCGTTGTCGCGATTGATGCTTCCCCGCCGCGAACTGACTTGTTTAATCCGGTTACCGTCGACGAGTACTTCACCGGGTTTGGCTTTCGGTTTAGTGCCTTCGAAGATGTTGACGTTGGAAAACAGTGTCGCTGTCATGTTGATCTCCTCGTTACCAGCGCCCGCGCGGCGGGGTGTAGACGGTAAGTTTAGCGCGCAACCCAGGAGGAATCCTTTCGGCCGCCACTTCGCCGCCGGCCACTTCCCAGTACGCGCGGCCGAAAGCGGCGATATCAGGCATATCGGCAACCGTGACCCGGCTGAATCGGTAGGTAAAGCGGTCGGCGCCGCGAAATGACAGGTTGCAGGGTTTCAGGCAACCATTGAGACAGGCCACCTCACGGACATCCCAATCCGCTTCGTCGTCAGCATCGAGAAATTCGCGCAGGTTCGCGGCGAGCGCTTCGCCGGCACGGCGTTGTCCGGGCGCCGGCTCGGTATTCCGATCGCAGGTCCGGCACACGTAGATCAGTCGCATCGGCGAACTGCCCCTCGCGCGGCATACGTGCGGCTGGCGTTCAACGCGCATGGAAAATGTCGACGACCGGACATGCGTGCGCGCGTCACGGTTCGGCAATCTTCGACGGGCATTGCCGGGGAATACCACGACCGCGCGACAGGGTCGGCGGTCCCGTTGTTCGTGTCGCTGCCCGGGACCCCCCGATCGAGTGTGGTGGCGAGTTCCCGGAAGGACAGCACGAGAGGCCGCATTCGACCCCTGTGCGTTCCATCGACCGATTTACCGCGGTGCCATCCGAATGGCGCCGTCGAGGCGGACGCTTTCGCCATTGAAGTAACCATTTTCGATCATGGTCAGTGCAAGATGCGCGTACTCATCGGGAACCCCGAGACGTTTCGGGAACGGGACGGATGCCGCCAGCGCGGCCTTGACGTTGTCCGGCAGGGTTTCCAGCAACGGCGTCGCGAATATGCCCGGGAGGATCGTGTTGATGCGAATGCCCTCGCTCATGAGATCGCGTGCTATCGGCAAGGTCATGCCGAGAACAGCGGCCTTCGACGCCGAATACGCCGCCTGCCCGATTTGACCATCCTCGGCCGCAACACTGGCGGTGTTGACCATGGCACCGCGTTCGCCGAATTCATCGACCGGATCGAGCGTCATCATGCCGGCAGCCGATTTCGCAATGCAGCGGAACGTTCCGATCAAATTGATCTGGATAATCCGTTCGAACTTGTCCAACGGATAATGACTGATTTCCCCGGTTTTCTTGCTGCGCCCGGCTGTTTTGAACGCGTCGCCCGTCCCGGCGCAATTCACCAGAATTCGTTCCTGCCCGACAGCTGCCCGTGATTTTTCGAAACCCGCTTCGACATCGGCTTCCGAGGTCACATCGACCTTGCAAAAAACCCCACCGAGTTCACTCGCGATGGCCTCGCCTTTCTCTTCGTTGAAATCAAAAATCGCGACTTTAACGCCCTTTGCGGCGAGGCTGCGCGCGGTTGCGGCGCCGAGGCCGGATGCACCACCGGTCACGATGGCGCTGACGGATGAGTCCAGATTCATGTTGTTCTCCCCCTGTTATTGGCTGAGTGAAATAAATTTGAGCCGCGTAGCGTAACACGGCGCTACTAATCCCGGACGCGTACTGTCGGAGTCAATGTCCCTCGCACTCACTGGCGAGGCTCGTGACCCGCTACCCTGCGAAAGTGGGACTTTCCGGCGTCGGCGATATACTAGTTGCGCCTTCGGCGAGCGACACCAATAACACGGGAAACCTGTGGCTGAGCCTGATTCCCGACGCCGCGTACACGCTCCGGCTAACCCCGGCCGGGATTCCTGCTTTCGACTGGGACTACGCGCTGGCATGGAATATTCAGGCAGTACCGCTGCCAACGATGGCCCGATTAGTCGCACTCGGACTCATGGTGTTGCGCAGCCACCGCCGTCGCCCTACCCTTCCGGTATGAATACACCGCTTAAAATCGACTTCGTGTCGGACGTATCCTGTCCCTGGTGCATCATCGGGCTCAACGCGCTCGAACAGGCGCTACAGCGAATGGGGGATGAATTCGACGTATCGATGCAGTTTCAGCCCTTCGAACTGAATCCCCGGATGCCACCGGAGGGCCAGGATCTGTTCGAGCACATGGCGGAGAAATACGGCTCCACGAAAGCACAATCGGAAGAAGCGCGCGAGATGATCCGCACGCGCGGCGAAGAGCTCGGCTTCGACTTCCGCATGGACCGGCTTCAGCGAATCTACAACACGTTCGACACCCACCGGTTGCTGCACTGGGCCGGCCTTGAAGGAAAACAAATCGAACTGAAGCGCGCATTGTTCGACGCCTACTTCACGAACGGCGAAAACCCCGGCGATCACGACGTCCTCACCCGGGTGGCCAACGATGTCGGACTCGACGAGAACGCCGCGGCCGCGGTACTGGCATCCGATCGTTACGCCGATGAAGTGCGCGAACAGCAGCAGTTTTATCACGGTCACGGGATCCACGCCGTGCCCGCAGTCATCATCAACGATCGGCACCTGATCCAGGGCGGGCAGCCCGTCGAGGTGTTCGAACAAGCCCTCCGTCAAGTCGCGGAAGAGGAACAGAGCGGCGCCTGAGCGCCTCGGATTGCCACGCGTAAGTGCGGTTCCGGGCTATCGTGCGCGCAGACGCGTCGCCGCATCGATACGAACGCACTCGCCGTTCATGTAACTGTTTTCAATCAGAAATTTGACGAGGTGAGCGAACTCGTCCGGATCGCCGGGACGGCGCGGCGACTCTATCGACTCGGTAAGAGAAGCAATCACCTTGTCGCCGAGCGACCGCACCATTTCGGTGAGAAACAAACCCGGCGCGATGGAATTGATCCGGATGCCGAGCGGTTCGAGTTCGCGCGCGGCCGGCAGCGTGAGTCCGACGATTCCGGCCTTGCTCGACGAATAGGCACATTGTCCGATCTGGCCTTCGAACGCTGCACCTGAGGCGACATTAACGACGACGCCGCGTTCATCGGTATCGTTGCGCGCCATGTGTTCGATGCACGAACTCATCACATTGAACGTACCGACCAGGTTCACATTGATCACCTGCGCGTATTTTGCCAGTGGACGTGCATGGCCATCGCGGTCGAGTATTTTTCCCGGCGCGGCAATTCCTGCACAGTTGATGCAGATATCAATTGTTCCGAATCGCTCGGCGACCGACGCCACCGCCGCTCCGACCGCCTGTTCGTCTGTGACATCGACGGTGGCGAAACACGTTTTGTCCTCGCCGAGTTCCGTCGCGCATGCTGCGCCGGCGGATTCGTTCATATCAAAAATACCGACGCTCGCCCCCGCAGCCACCAACATGTTCGCTGTCGCCCGACCAAGCCCGGACGCCCCGCCGGTAACCACCGCAACTTTCCCGTCGATCTGCACGTTTTATCTCCGCTTCGATTTTGTTCGTTAGCACCGCAAGTCCGCGGCAAGCCCTGGTTGTCGCCAGCGTTACGCACGAACGCCAGTGCGGGTTTTAGCGCCCGGTAAAAACCGGTTTGCGCTTTTCCGCAAACGCCGCGAGGCCTTCCCGCATATCGTCAGATTGGGTATGGACAATGAGCGCATTGATTTCCTGCCGCAGCGCCGATTGCAGGGGCTGATCGGCCCCGTCACCAACAAGCTGCTTGATCCGGCTGATGCTTAACGGGCTTTTGGCGGCAATCCGGCTGGCCAGCGTCTGCACCGATGTTTCGAGTTCCTCGTCTGCAACCACGTCATTGACGAGACCACAGGCGACAAGCTCCGGGGCCGGCACGAAATCGCCGGTGTAGAGCAGGTATTTGGCCCGCGTCGGTCCGATTTTTCGTGGTAAACGGATCGAACTGCCGCCTCCGGGCAGCAAACCGAAATTCACATGTGCATCGCCGAGCTTCGCAGTTTGCGCGGCGACAACGAGATCGCAGCACAACACGAGTTCGAGGCCGCCGGCGAGCGCCAGCCCGTTGACGGCCGCTATCGTCGGCAACGGTGACGCCTCGATGGCATTGAACACGGCGCCGAGGTCGTCGAGGAAACTCGCCAGTGCTTCGCCGAATGACGCCTTCGTGTTACCACCGACGAACTTCAGGTCGGCGCCGGCACAAAACGCAGGTGCCGCACCCGTAATAACCAGCGCGTGGACGCTCTTTTCGGACTCCGCTGCGACGAGCGCCGCACCGAGTTCCTTACCGAGCTGTGGCGTCAGCGAGTTCATCGCTTCCGGCCGGTTCAGGGTTATCCATCCGACCGGCCCACGCTGTTCATAGATCACCGTCGTGTCATTCATCGTTTTCGCCCGCCTCGTGTGTCTCAACACGGTTGTTCGACCCATTGGTAGCTTTATGTTACCGTTTGGTCGAATTCATTACAATCGAACGCCCGAACCCGGATCGGATTCGCATGAACGAGGCCAGAAAAAAGGCATGGGCAGGCACCATCGACCACCGCGCGCAACGCCACCGCGACAAGCGTGAGGCCATCCTGCGGATGGCCGCGCGGATGTTTGCAACCGAAGGCTACGCCGCGACGTCGCTGGCGGCGATCGCCGAGCGGCTCAACGTGACGAAGCCGACGCTCTATTACTACGTGAAGAACAAGGAGGAAATCCTGCACGCGTGTGTCGAAGCGGGCGTCAAGGCCGTCAATCAAAACCTGGCCGAAGCTCATGCGACCGGGACTGACGGCTACAAAAAGCTGTCGGTATTTTTCCATCTGCATGTTGACTTCATCCTGGATGATTTCGGCGCACTACTCGTCGCCGCGCGGCAGGACCTCACGCACAAGCACCGGCGTCGCCTGAAATCCGTTGACCGCGCCGTCGTCGAGTTGATCGACGAGGGCATGTCAGACGGTTCGATCGAATCGCGCGAACCGAAAATTGTGTGTTTCATATTATTTGGCGCCTTCAACGCGATCCCGACCTGGTTCGACGAAAACGGGGCCATGACCCGAACGGAAATCGTCGATACGTATTTCGAGATCCTCCTCAACGGGATCGCAACCACGTGAACCCTTTTTATACGAAGCCCGGATTCAATTCGGGATGTAACCCCGCAGTGCTCCTCAATCCCGGTTTGCACTGCGGACACGCTACTGAGGTAAGGTTGAAATGAACTTTGATTATTCAGACGAGCAGCAGGCAATCATCGACAATCTGCGCAAATTTCTCGACAGTGAAATCGAGCCGGCGTTTCGCGCCCACGGCGAACAGTTCATTCCGCGTGACATGATGCAGGCGTGGTTCAGGGAACTCGTTCAGTATGGATTGCAAACTGCACCGTTCGACGAACAATGGGGTGGCTTCGGCATGGACTGGCTCACCCATCTCATGATTTACGAGGAAGTCGCCTATACATCGCTCGATATTTCGATCCCGGCCCTGATCAATGCCGTCGGCGCTGAAATGCTGCGGCAACTCGGCACCGATGAACTCAAAAACAGGTATCTCCGAGACGTCATCGCTTGCGAGAAATTCATCGCAATCGGAATTTCCGAACCGGATGTCGGCTCGGACGTTGCCGCCGTTAAAACCCGGGCGGTGAAAGATGGCGATCATTGGGTGATCAACGGGGAAAAAACCTGGATCTCAAACGGGGAATATTCGGACATTTTCATATGCACCTGCAAAACCGGTGAGGGAGAGCTGACACACATACTGATCGACCGTGCCGAGCACGGTTATGAGGTTCGCGGAATTCCAAAGATGGCGTTGAACGGGCAATCGACCGCGCAGATATTTTTGTCCGACGTCAGGGTTCCCGTCAGCCATACCCTCGGGGAAATCGGGGCCGGCCTCGTCAATACGCTGAAAATTTTCGAATTTGCCCGCTGCCACATGGCGATGTGGGGAATCGGGATCGGTCGCCGCGCGCTCGACGAGGCCATCAGCTACTCGCAAATCCGCCGTCAGCACACGAAGCAAATCGCGGGGCACCAGCTTATCGCCGACAAACTCGCGGTGATGGCAACGGAAATCGATGCCGCACGTCTACTCACTCACCGCGCAATGTACAAGGTCCAGACCGGCCAGCGAGCCGACAAGGAGTGCGCCATGGCGAAATGGTATGGCACGGAAATCGGTGTCACGGCCACACGTAACGCCGTGCAGATCCATGGCGGCAACGGGGTCACGAAGGAATTTATCGTCGAACGCCTCGCGCGCGAGGCGATTATCAGTCCGATTCCCGACGGCACAACCGAAATTCAGAAGCTGCTCATTTCGCGCGCGTTGACCGGCGTGCAGGCGTTTCGCTGACCGCAGGACAAACCGCGTTTGCGCGCCGCCTACGAGCCGACCTGCGCGGCCAACGCCGCATGCCGATCGAGTTGCTTCAGCGTTGCGTCATCGGATTCAGCCGGACACGCCAGGATAGCCCGGTCGATACCCATCCCGGCATACCGTTTCAGTTCGTCGGCGTCTTCCGGCGCCCAGAAAAACGAGATCTCGATATCCGCGAGTTTGCGACCGTGGTTGACCAGTCGACGTTCGAGATCGGCGAGGTCTTCCTCGATGTTCGCCATCTGCGCCGGCAGCGGAATCCAGCCGTCACAATAGCGCGCGACACGTTCGCGCCCCCACGATGAAGCCGCGCCCATAACAATCGGCGGGTGTGGTTTTTGCACGGGTTTCGGCCAGGACCAGATGGGGTCGAAATCGACATACTTACCGTGATATTCCGATTCTTCGTCCGTCCAGCACGCCTTCATCGCCTCAATCCGCTCTTCGAGCACTTTCCAGCGTTCGTCGAAACGCGTGCCGTGATTCTCCATTTCCTCCGCGTTCCAACCTGCGCCGATTCCGAACATGAATCTACCGCCAGAGAGTAAGTCCAGCGAGGCCACTTCCTTCGCCGTGACGATGGGATCACGCTCGGTGATCAGACATACGCCGGTGCCAAGCCCGATTGACTTCGTTGCCGTCGCCGCCGCCGTCAGCGCGATAAACGGATCGTGCATATGCCAGTAGTCCTGCGGCAGGTCGCCACCGCCGGGGAATGGCGTGCGCCGGTTGGCCGGAATATGCGTGTGCTCCGGAAACCAGACCGATTCGAAACCGCGCTCCTCGGAGGCCAGCGCAAACTGGTCCGGGCGCATCGCATAATCCGTTGAATACAACATGGTCGCGAATTTCATTACGTTACTCCGTGGTTGTTATCCGAATCGGCCGGGGGTCAGGGCGAGAAGTAGTGATATCACAGCCATCGGAAATCGCCAAACCCGAATCGACCCGGGTGAGTTGGCGTCAACGGGATAATCGCGCTAACGTTTCGCGATGCAGAACCGAATCGCATTGCTCCACCCCGGAGCCATGGGCAGCGCGCTCGGTCAGTGTGCGCTCGTCGCCGGACAGCGGGTCGGCTGGTGCACATCCGGCCGCAGCGAAAGCACCCGGCTGCGTGCCGCCGACTTCGACGCGTACCCTGAACTCATGGACCTGCTCGATTCGAGCGATATCGTTATTTCGGTTTGCCCGCCGGCCGCCGCAATGACGACGGCGCGCGCAGTTGCCCGTAACGGGTACACGGGTTACTACATCGATGCAAACGCGGTCGCCCCCGCCTCAGCTGACGACATTCGCCACGTGGTGGAAGACGGCGGCGCACGTTTTATCGACGGCGGCATCATCGGACCGCCACCAACGAGCCCCGGCACGACGTGGCTTTATGTCTCCGGCGCCGACGCCCCGCGGGTTGCGCCATGTTTTTCCGGGAGCCAACTCACGGTTGTGAACCTCGGTGAGCAGGCGGGCGCGGCCTCCGCGCTAAAGATGTGTTACGCCGCCTGGACGAAGGGTTCCAGTGCGCTGCTGCTGGCCGTTGCCGCGGTGGCGCGCGCCGCGGGGGTCGGCGATGCGCTTGAGTCGCAGTGGCAACAATCCAACCCCGATTTACCGGATCGCCTGCTTGCCGCTGCCCGTCGCGACGCGCCTAAAGCATGGCGATTCGCCGGTGAAATGGAACAAATCGCCGCGACGTTTGGCAGTCATAATCTGCCGACCGGTTTTCACGGATCCGCCGCGGAAATATTTGCCGCGCTGGCCGATTTCAGGGACCCCGCGATTGCACCGGATCTCGACGCCGTGCTGGAGGCCCTGCTTGCGAACCCCGTGCCTGACAGTTGATCGCGGCGGTCACGCTACGTTGGTAACGCAAGCAGCCTCAAAACGGTTCGGGGCCATCGCCAATAAGATAGACAACGCCGATTTCACAGTACAACATAATCGCGAATAAATTTGAGACCCCTTCTATTTCAATGATCAGTCACAGCAACCCCCGACTCGGTATCGTACTGTCGACGGTGACCGACGGACCGCCGCAGGAATTCGTCGATATCGGCCGACTTGCCGAAGAGCACGGTTACGAATCGGTCTTCGTCAACGAGGGGCGCGGCGATGCGCTCGCGTGCGCGGAAGCGATCGCGCTGGGAACGACTCGCGTGATCACGGGTACGAATATCGCCAATATCTACTTCCGGCACCCATTTCTCGCTGCGTCGACGACGCGGACGATCGCCGAACTCAGTGCAGGACGTTTCATTCTCGGGCTGGGCATGAGCCATCGGGGACTGCTGCGATCGCTCGGGATTGAGATGGGGAATGCGCGCGAAACGCTGCAGTCCTACACAACGGCTGTCCGTGACGGGCTGCGGGGCGAAGCCGGCAGCGGGTTTCTCAAACAGCCGGCATCGCGATTTCCCGCGCCCGTCTATGTTGCCGGCAACACTGTTGAAAGCGCTGCGGTCGCCGGCGCCTGTGGCGACGGTCTGATGCCATTTCTTTCACCGCTGTCCTATTTGCCGCGATTACTCGAAGCGGCTCTCGAAGCGCGGATCTCGCAGGATGAATTCGGGTGCATTCTGAGTATTCCGACATTCCTCAGTGACGACGAAGAAGCCGCGCGCTCGGCGGCGCGTTACAACCTGGCGTTTTTCTCCCAGCTGCCGAACTACCGCAGACAGTGGCGCCGGGCCGGTTTCAAATCCGCAATGGATGCACTGCAGACAGCGTGGGTCGACGGTTCACGGCACGACGCGGCCGCGCAGATACCGGACGAGTTAATCGATGAAGTGTGCATCGTCGGAAACCGCAAGCGATGCCTCGCGCAATTGCAGGCGTTCCGCGAAGCGGGCGCCGACGTTCCGCTCCTCGCCGTCAGCCCGGTTAACGATGATCGCCTCGAGGCGACACGCAAGGCCATCGTCGCGCTCGCTCCGACCGGTTGAGCGCGACTATCGCTCCAATCGCGGCCTAACCGAAGTCGGCCAGCACCTTATTCAGGGTGGCGCTCGGCCGCATCACCTGTTTCACATTGTCCCATTGCGCATGGTAGTAGCCGCCAAGATCGGCGGGGCGCCCCTGAGCCGCGCCGAGCTCGCCCACAATTCGCTCCTCGTTGTCCGCCATTGCCTGCGCGAAAGACGCGAACAGCGCGGCGAGTTCGCGGTCTTCGGTTTGCGCCGCGAGCGCTTGCGACCAATACAGCCCCAGATAGAAATGGCTGCCACGATTATCGAGTTCACCGGTCTTTCGCGACGGCGACTTGTTTAATTCGAGCAGTTTTCCGGTCGCATCGTCGAGGGTCTTCGCGAGGATGCTGGCACGCTCGTTCGCCTGCTTCTTGCCGAGATCCTCGAGTGAAACCGCAAGGGCCATGAATTCGCCGAGGGAATCCCAGCGCAGGTGATTTTCTTCGGCGAGCTGCTGTACGTGTTTCGGTGCCGAACCGCCGGCGCCGGTTTCATACATCCCGCCCCCGGTCAGCATGGGAACAATCGAGAGCATTTTGGCGGAAGTTCCGAGTTCCATAATCGGAAACAAATCCGTGAGGTAGTCGCGCAACACGTTACCCGTGACCGATATCGTATCGAGACCGCGTATTTGCCGCTCCATCGAGAGCCGGATTGCTTCGTTATACGACATCACCCGGATGTCGAGTCCCGCGGTATCGTGCTCGGCGAGATAGTGATGAACCTTGCGCGAGAGTTGCCGATCGTGAGCGCGTTCCGGATCGAGCCAGAACACGGCCGGCGTATTCGAATCTCGTGCCCGGGTGACGGCCAGCTTGACCCAGTCACGCACCGCTGCGTCTTTGGTCTGGCACGCCCGCCAGATGTCACCGCGTTCGACTTCGTGCTGGGTCAGGATCTTGCCGTCACTCGTGACGACCCGCATCGTGCCCGAGGTTTTCATCTCGAACGTCTTGTCGTGCGAGCCGTACTCCTCGGCCTTCTTGGCCATGAGACCAACGTTTGACACGGAGCCCATCGTCGTCGGATCGAACGCGCCGTGGTTTTTACAGAAATCGATAACTTCCTGGTAGATGCGCGCATACGTGCTCTCCGGCATCACCGCTTTCGTGTCTTTCTGTTTTCCGTCCGGACCCCACATCTGCCCGGAGTTCCGGATCATAGCCGGCATGGATGCGTCGACGATGATGTCGCTCGGGACGTGGAGGTTCGAAATGCCCCTGACTGAATCGACCATCGCAAGTTCGGGCCGCGCGGCGTAGCACGCCTGTATGTCTTCCTCGATTTCCTCGCGTTTGGAACCGGGCAGGTTCGCGATCTTGTCGTAGACGCTGCCAAGGCCGTCGTTCGGATTAACGCCGAGTTCTTCGAACAGTTGGTGGTGCTTTTCGAATAAATCCTTGTAGAAAACCGTCACCGCATGTCCGAACACGATCGGGTGCGATACCTTCATCATCGTCGCCTTGACGTGCAACGACCACATCACGCCGGTTGCCTTCGCATCTTCGAGGGTCGCCTCGAAAAAATCCCGCAGTGCGTTCGCGCTCATGTACATGCCGTCAATCACTTCTTCGCGCTCGAGCTGCAGGGTCTTTTTGACTTCCACCGCGCCCGCCTTCGAGACAAATTCGATGCGCACTTCTGTCGGCTCGTCGACGGTTGCCGATTGTTCGCTGGAAAAGAAATCACCGCCGCGCATGAAGTCGGCATGCGAACTCGATGCCTTGCTCCATGGCCCCATCGAATGCGGGAACTTGCGCACATAAGCTTTAACGGCGGCGGGGGCACGGCGATCGGAGTTACCTTCACGGAGCACCGGGTTAACGGCACTGCCGAGCACTTTGCCGTAGCGCTGCTGTATCGATTTCGCGTTGTCGGAATCGGGATCTTCCGGGTAATCGGGAACGCCGTACCCCTGCGACTGCAGTTCGACAATGCACTCTTTCAACTGCGGTACGGACGCGCTGATATTGGGCAGTTTGATGATGTTTGCGTTCGGGTCCTGAGTCAGCTCGCCGAGAAACGCGAGGCCATCGCTGACGCGTTGTTCCTCGTCCAGCGCTTCGGGAAAAGCCGCAAGCACGCGGCCGGCGAGCGAAATATCGGTCACTTCGAACTCGATACCGGCAGCCCGGGTAAAGGCCCGAACAATCGGCAGCAGCGAACAGGTAGCCAGCGCCGGCGCCTCGTCGGTGAGTGTGTAGTAGATCTTTGTGCTATCAGTTCCCATGTCATCCCCGGAAGAAATCGCGGCGGCAATACGCCGCCGTACAGCAGGAGAGTATAGGTCGAATCGACTCGCCAGTTAAAATCTCCCGCTGTCGACCCGGAAGTTTCCGCACACCGGCGCTACGGTTATGATGCGCCCGTTTCGATGACGAGTGATTATTTATGACTGTTTGTCGCCTGTTCATAACCGCCGCCTTCGCCGCAGGGATCTCCGGGTGTGCAACGAGCCCGACGGGGCGGACGCAATTCATGGTTGTGTCCGAACAAAGCGCGATCGCGGCTTCGAGCCAGGCGTATACCGAAATGCTCGATCCGCTGGCCGTGGAAAACCGCCTCAACACCGATGAGGCCCTGAACCGGCGAATTGGCCCCATCGCCGACCGCATCATCCGGCAAGCCGTTGCCGTCCGACCGGACACCCGCAATTGGGGCTGGAATCTCATGATCATCGACGACCCGAAAATGGTCAACGCATGGGCCATGGCCGGCGGAAAAATGGCGATCTACACCGGGTTGATTACGCGACTGAAACCAACCGATGATGAACTCGCGCAAGTCCTGGCCCACGAAATCGCGCACGCTCTTGCGAAACACGGCGCCGAGAAAATGTCGATCGCGGCAGCGACAAACGCCGGCGTCCAGACCGTCGGAGTCGCCACCGGCTCCCCGGTTGCCATGCAGGGAACCGCCCTGCTCGCGGCCCTCGCAATGACCTTGCCGAACAGCCGCGCGATGGAATCCGAAGCCGACAGGATAGGCATCGAGCTTGCGGCAAAAGCAGGATACAACCCGAATGCCGCGATCACGTTGTGGGACAAAATGGGCCAGCTCGGCGGCGCCGGTCAGCCCGCATTTTTAAGCACCCATCCGCAACCGGCCGTGCGACGGGAAGAGTTGAAAAGTCTCGTTCCGGCAATGATGCCGCTCTACGAACGAGCACGCGGTCTGAACGACGGCGGGCCGCGCTGAATCAATCGCGGACCTTGCATCGGACACCGCGGCGCGGCAACGTGGCCGGGTCAATCCACGAACCGAAGGAGACGCCCATGCAGCCAATACGACGGGTCGTGACGGGCCACGCGGCCAGTGGACTGTCCGGCATCGCGAGCGATCAACCGGTCGCAGGCGAACGCGTGCCGGGCATGACGACGGTATCGCTGAACACGATTTGGGGCGCTGATGCCCCGATCCACTACCCCGACGATGGCGCAGAGCCGTCGCATCACGATTTTTTTCCGCCCGTCGGCGGAATGCGCTTCGTCGCCTTCGACCTCGCTCCGGACGATCCCGGGACGAGCGCGGCTGACTCAGCCGGCGACCTGACCGCGCAAACGGAAAAGCTGTTTCCGGGTTTACTCAGCCATTTCAACGACAGTGACCCGGGCATGCACCGCACCGCGACCACCGACATGCTGTACGTAACGTCCGGGCGTTGTGTGCTCGAACTCGACGATGGTTCATCGACGGAGCTGTCCGCCGGTGATGCCATCGTCCAGAGCGGTACGATGCACCGGTGGAGTAACCCCTGGTCCGAGCCATGCCGCATCGTCGGGTTCATCGTCGGCAGCCACGAACCGGCAGGCGGCTGAGCGCCCGCTTAATGCGCGAGGGGATCAGGCCGCAATTGAACGTGCCCCGCGTAAGAACGGGGAATCTCCGAGTGGATGATCGGGTCGAGTCCGTTCGTAAACCACAGTCCGCGTCCCTTCCAGCCCGTATCGGGATCGTCGATGCGCCCATCGAGGCCGCGCGTGTAGGTATTCAACGGATACGGCACCCGGATCGTGACGAACGACTCGGTCCGCGGGTCAAACGCCAGTAGCGCATCGGAATTCGTACCGTTGATGATCACGACATCGGGACCCAGCCCCAGCGTGTCGAACTGATCGACCCACAGGTAGTAATGCATGTCCGTCGAACCGGATTCATCGTCCGCGCTCATACCGCGGAATGAAATGCCGGGCGTGCGCCACAGTGTCCAGCCTTCCGCACACTGGTCGCCGGCGCCCCAGGTCTGCTGACAACGACTGCGATCGAATCGCGCGATCTGGCCGCTGCCGGCCAGCGCGGTCCAGAGCACGCCGTTGGAATCGACATCGACACCGCGCGGCCCCATGCCGGGAGCGGGTGGAGAGAATGCTTCATGCCGGTCCGTTTCCGGGTCGTACCGCAACAGGTATCCCGGCTCTCCGGGAGGACTCGTGATGCCGGGGGTCACCGCGCTCCATACCGAATTATCCGACGGGTTGGGGATGACGCCGTAGTGAAAACCGACCAGTGAGCGGTCGGCTTTGCCATCGCCGTCGACATCGATCCGGACTTCGGAATGCCCGTTCGCGGCGGCGAGCGACGCCGGTTTCGCGGCATCGTATTTGGCCGGATCGAACCAGCCGACGACGTAATCGTCGCCGCTCGTCCATACCACCCCGCTCGCGTCGAACTGCAGGTGATGCGTGCCGTAACAGGTGTCGATCAGCTCGAAAGTCGCCGCAGCCGGATCGTAATAGCCAAGCTGGCGGTGGTGGCGATTCGTCGCGATAACCGGGTCGCCGTGGCAGAATTCCGGCGCATCCGCCGCCCACTGACGGCGGATTTGCGTCGTGAGCCATACCCTGCCCTCGCCGTCCATCATCGGATTGTGCGGATTGGCGGGGTTGTCGTAGCTGCCTGCGTGCGCGGTCGTACCGCCCGGCCACGGGCATCCGAGCGAGCCGAATCCGAATGGTTTCACCGTGTCATCGTCGAAGCCCTGGTAGGTTTGCTCGCACCACGGTGTGTTGAAACCGTCACGGGTCGGGACCTTGATGCGATCGGCCCGATGCGATTTCGGATCGACAACGAGCAGGAAGTCATTCGCAAGGTCAATGCCGTATACGGGTCCGCCGGCGTTGACGGTCGGGTCCCGCTTGTCGGTCGCTACTTCGTCGTGAGCGTAGGTATAGGAATCACCCCAGGCCCATTGCGTGATGACGATGTTGCGCTCGATACCCTGCGGACGCGGCGGCGCTGGTGGAGCCTCTCCCGCGGCGATGCGCGCGCCCCAGGATGCCAGTGAATCGACGAGACGTTCCTGGCCCAACCGGTCGGCGAAATATTTCATCGCCGCCGATTTCATGAATCCGTGGTTGAATGCATCAGCGTTCGGTAATCGCGTGACGGCCGCACCCAACTGGTGACACAACACGCAATCGAGTTTCAGATGATTGGTCCATTGCCGCCGTGTCGCGAACGGATCGGCCGCTGCACCACTTTCCTTGCCGCCGAAAATGCCACCTTCGCCAGTCGCATTCGCCACCCCGATCGAAGAGTCTGGCGGTGGCTCATACAAGCCGAGCCAGTAGCTCGCCGGGTAGACCGCGGCGGCCGCGCTCGGATCGGGCGCGACGTCTACCGTTAAATCGACAATCGCGCCCGGTTGCGCAGCAACGGCCTCCGAGTCGATCAGCCCATAGCCGCGCACCCAGACGCGGTACTCCGCGGCGGGCATTTGCGGCAAAACAAACCTGCCGGTGTCATCGGTGACGACGATCTTGCGGTACGGCGTCGGTAACGCTTCGGTTTCGGCGATTACCCAGACGCCGGCCTCGGGCTTGCCTGTGCGGTTTTTCACCGTCCCTGCGATGTGGCTGTCGGCCGCGTTACCGCCGCCGGAAAACAACAGCGCGAACACAAGCGCGCCGAGGATCGTGAATCGGGACATCTGTTCAATTGACCTCTTGATAGTGCTGCGGCTTCGTGCCGATGTCGTTGATGTGCTGCTCTCGACGTTAGCCGATAGCGGATTTTCGGGCAATTGGATCGCGCGAACGACGATTCGGCTACAATCGTAGGCTCCATGGTCCGCCCGTCGAGGCGGCATAGCAACCGGGAGTGCATCAATGGCGACATTTGATCGAATCATTCAGGGCGGCACGATCGTGGACGGCAAGGGGCACGCCCCCTACACCGGCGATATCGGGATTAAGGACGGTGTCATCACCGCGATGGGATCCGAACTTGGCAGCGCGGCCGAAATCGTCAACGCCGACGGCTGCACCGTCACGCCGGGATGGGTCGACATCCATACACACTACGACGCCCAGGTCACCTGGGACGCGGAACTCGCACAATCTGCGTGGCACGGCGTCAGTTCCGTCGTGCTCGGCAATTGCGGCGTCGGCTTCGCACCGGCAAAACGCGACCGGCACTCGTGGTTGATCAACCTGATGGAAGGGGTCGAAGACATCCCCGGCGTATCACTCGAAGCGGGCCTCGACTGGCAATGGGAGAGTTTTCCCGAATATATAGACGCGCTCGACGCAATGCCACGGACGATCGACATCGGCACGCAGATGACTCACGGCGCATTGCGCGCCTATGTCATGGGTCAGCGCGGCGCCGACAATGAACCCGCCAATGAAGATGATCTGAAGCGCATGGCGGAACTCGTGCGCGAAGGCATGGATGCCGGAGCGCTCGGATTCACGAGTTCCCGTACCGCGATTCATGTCGACGTCCACGGGGTACCGGTGCCGGGAACGTTCGCAACGGTCGACGAATTGACCGCGATGGCCAACGCCGTCAAACAAAGCGGCCATGGCCTCCTCGAAATGGTCATGGCGGGGGTCGCCGGAGAAGATTGCGAGGCGCTCGACCGCGAAATGGATCTCGCCGGCGAAGTGGCCGCCGCATCGGGTTGCCCGGTGATGTATCTGCAGGTACAACACAACGCGGACAGCAACCAATGGCGCAAACAGCTCGCCGCTTGCGAGCAGGCGTCACGCAATGGCGACCGGCTGATTCCGCAGGTGGCCGGACGGCCCATTTCGATCCTGTTCAGCATGGCGGGCGAACATCCATGGAAATTCATGCCCAGCTACGCCGAAATCGCCGACCTCGCGCCGGCGGAACGGGTCGCGCGCATGGCGGAGCCGGCCATGCGCGATCGCTTACTCGCGGAAAAAGATCCGAACGACACCGGGTTTTCACTGCTCTATAAAAGCCCGAGCCTGTGGGACCTGACTTATCCGGGCGGGAACCCGATCAATTACACGCCGGATCCGGACAACAGCATCGCCAGAATCGCCGCACGCGAAGGCCGCTCACCGTGGGCAGTTGCCTACGACCTGATGCTCGAACATAACGGTTACGCGATGTTGATGCACACCGTTACCGGCTACGCCGAGGGTGGACCTGAAGCCGTACACGAAATGCTCTGCCATCCGTTGTCTGCGTTCGGCCTCAGCGACGCCGGCGCGCACTGCCGCTTCATTTGCGATGGCGGCGTCCACACCTATATGTTGTCGCATTGGGCGCGCGACCTGGCGCCCGATGACCCGCTGCATCTGCCGATCGAGTTGGTCGTGAAGAAACTGTCGGGGGATAACGCGAAACTCTACGGTCTTCATGACCGGGGCGTGCTCGAACCGGGCAGACGCGCGGACATCAACCTGATCGACCTGCCCCGGCTGGGGTCGGCGATGCCGGAAATGGCCTACGACCTGCCTGCCGGGCAACCGCGGCTGCTGTGCCGGGCATCCGGCTACGTTGGCAGCTACGTCGCCGGCGAGTTGATCCAGGCCAACGGCGACATCACTGATGCGCGCCCGGGGCGCGTGATCCGCGGCCGCTGAAATCAAAGCAACGGATATAAACGCCATGGCCGATTACCACTTGTCTGCGGATGACGAATTTCCCCACACCCCGGACGATTCGCTCAATTTCAACGAATCCGTTTACGTGAACGGCTTCGATCCCGAACGCGGCTACGGCGGCTGGATGCGGATCGGTAATCGCGCGAACGAAGGGCACGCAGAAGCCCAGGCCTGTATTTATTTGCCGGACGGACGCATCGCCTGTCAGTTTCAGCGACCGGAAATTACCGGAAACGATGCGTTCGCGGCGGGGCCGCTCAGTTATTCCGTCGGCACTCCGCTTGAATCAGTGACGATGAAATTCGACGGTGAATTTATGGTCCTCGACGATCCTGATCTGCTGCGCGAACCAAAGCGGTTGTTCACCGAAGCACCGCTGGTACCGGGATCGGCGACCTTTGAGCTCGACGGTGTGTCGCCGGTACACGGCGGCGCACCGGTTAGCGACACACAGGAAACATTGTACGGGCGCGACTTTTCGTTCGGCCATTTCTATCAGCACACAACGTCAAAAGTGGGTCTTCGACTCGGCGATGAACAATGGTCATTCGACGGCTGCGGCTGGCGCGATCATTCGTGGGGACCGCGCTATTGGACGAACATTTATTTTTACCGCCTGCTCATCGCCAACTTCGGCCCCGACCGGGCGATGATGCTGTTAAAGATTACGACGCGTGACGGCATCACCCGGCGACACGGCGTACTGCAAATCGACGACCGTTACGAAGATATCACCGACATGGATTTAATTACCGGCTGGACCGCGCGCAAAGACCCGGAAACGTTACATCTGACCGTGCGCACCGCACAGCGCTCCGCGCGCATGGACGGCCGCGTCACCCGGCTTGCGCCGCTGCGTAACCGGCGCAAGGTCGGCGATGAGACGCTCCAGTGCCGCATCGCTGAAGGCCTGACGGAATGGGACTGGGACGGTCGGCCGGGTATCGGCGTGACCGAATACATCGAATTTCTCGAAGACGGCGAACCCGTCGGCTATCCGCTGTAGTCCGGGCGGCGGCAGTCGCCTCCGTTTACATTGCGTGCCTGCTTTTTCCGCGGCGCCGGATTCTGGCCGCATCAGCCGCGCTACGGCTTCTTTCGTCTCGCGAACCCGCCTCAGATCAACCCGGCGCAGAGGCGCGGGACCGTTTCAAAGCATCCTGCAAGCGATTTTCGAGCACGGTCGCCGAGGCCCGGCCCGTCACGAGATTTCGGAGCGTGCGCACGATACGGCGCGGGTACAGCACATAGCTCAGGCTGTAGTTGATCAGCATAAACGTGAGGCGCAAGGACGCGAGTTCGAAGCGGGACACATGCCGGGCCGTGACCCCTTCCGGTAACAGGTTGGAGAACTTGCCGTTCAGCGAAATCAGCGAAAGAAAATAGTCGTCGCCAATGGTCACTTCTTCACGCTCGAGCAGGTCACGGAATATTTCGGTCCCCGGATAACTCGAGAATATGAATAACGGGACTTCATCGACGCCGATCGCGGCCATTTTCATTCCAAACCGCAGCGTTTCGAATATCTCCCCACGCGTCTCGTCCGGAAAGCCGATGATCAGATTCGTACGCACGGTCAGACCGGCGCGTTTCGCCTCGCGGATAGATTGGATCATGCGCTCCAGCCGGACGCGCTTTTTGATCCGTTTCAGCGTCGTTGGCGCACCGCTTTCCGGCGCGTAGGCAATATAGTCGCAGCCGGTCTGTTTGAGCAGCGTCAGAACTTCACTGTCGAGGACTTCGCTGCGCGTCCCGCTCGGCAACGACCAGCGTATCTCCAGATTCTCTTCGAGCAGCCGGCGACAAAATTCGACGGTCCAGCGCTTGCGGGTAAACGCCGTGAGATCATAGAGCTGAAACGATGTCGCGCCGTATTGTTCGATGTAATGTTTTATTTCCGCAATGACATCGTCGACTTCGCGCATAACGTAGCGCGTCGACCACATCTGCGGACTTGAACAGAACGTACAACGGTAGGGGCACCCGCGCGTGGCCAGCAGCGGAACGTCGCGCGAGCTGCGTATACCGTACGACTTGCCCGCATCCCAGAATTTTTCGAGGTAACCTTCCGGCCAGTGAGGCCATGGAATCGTATCGGGCTGGCGGATCCGCGGCAGCAGTCCGTTATCCTGAAAGTGTCCGTCTGCATCGCGACAGCATATGCCGTCCAGCGCACGGTATTCGCCCGACTGCCACGCTTCTATCAGGGCGATCAATGTCGCCTCGCCTTCGCCCTTGACGATCACATCGAGCGACGCACAATCGTTCAGACAATATTCGGGCAGTGCTGTGAAATGTTCTCCACCGGCGACCAACAGCGCCTGCGGGAAACGGTCGCGTACTTTCGCAATCAATTCCCGCAGCAATACCCATTCGGCCGAGAACATCGAGGTAAAACCAATCACGGTCGTTCGTTGCGGGATCCGTTCAACGACTTCGTCGAGCGGGATACCCTGAAGCTGGAAACCATCGTGTCCCGGCCACGGGTGAACACTGTTCAAACCCTCGGCAATCCCATCAACAATTTCGACCGGAAAATTTGCAGCACGCAGCGACCCGGCAAGATAAGCAAGGCCAATATGCGGCACGGCCTCGTTGTTCAAGGCACCGACGCGCGATAGCAGGGGCGCCCGGACCAGGGCAACCGAGGGTTGAATGTGAGAGGGGATCGCGCTCATTCGATGACCGCCTGATGGCTCGAGAGCCAACGATGGGCGCCTGCGCCAGGCAAGTCAATCCGGGGATTGTGAGGCATTGCAAAGCTGCAGCACGGGATCATGCTTTAAGCATCGGCTCCCGGCAGCGGAACTTTCGCCCTATCCGGCGCTGTCAGGTTCGAGAAATCGCGGTTTCGTAACCCGGACTTTACTTTCCACATGCTGGATCAGGCACTCAAGAAGCTCGGGGGTCCGGTCATCGAAATCCCCGGCCGAAATCGCGGCAGACAGGTCGGCCGTCAGGCGATCGAGCGGACGCGCCGGGTCGCCGAGCATCGCGCGCAAACGCTCGTCGTCGGCCGTGACCCCCGGTTGCCACTGGTCGAGTTCGCGCAGGACGATTTCGAGTAAAAAGCCCGAACACAGGGCATGATAGCGATCTTCGTCCTCGAGCTTGTCGGTTATCCGTTCGATGAATTCCCTCGCGGTGCGCACGAGTTCGGGCAGGTCGGGCAGGTCGTGAGCCATGATTTACCTCTCAGTCGAAGCGACCTGCAATTGTCATCAGCAGGTCGTATTCGATTAACGATGTGTTGCGCCCGCAGGCCGCGAATACCGGCGACCGTCGGCCGCTCAGATGACCGTGGACCTGCATGATGTTAAGCATCGCCCAGCGCAACAGGCCGAACACTTCCCACCACCGCACGGCCTGTTCATCAACGTCCGCTCCACCCGCAGCGCGGTAGGCGGCGAACAGCTCATCGCGTTGTCCGAATCCACCGACCGGTTTGTCATTGCATCCGAAACGCCACGACCGGGTGCACAACCAGCCAAGATCGGCCATCGGGTCACCGAGGTGCGCGCACTCCCAATCGAGTACCGCCCTGATTCCGGTGTCGTCCATGATCATGTTGCCCGTGCGGAAATCTCCGTGCACGAGGCAGCGCCGGGCAGCTTCCGGACGCCGTTTTTCGAGCCAGCGAAATGCGAAATCAAGTGCCGGGTGCGGTTCCCCGTAGTACTCATAGCGGGTGCGTTGTGCCGCGAGCGGATCGCGGCTGTCCGCGGTGTCTTCGAGAAACGCGGCCGCCGCCGGATCGATCGTATGCAAGCGCGCCAGTATGCCCGCCGCCTCGCTCACGAAACCGGTCCGTGCCCGGGCAAACTTCGGGTCGCTGAGCAGGCGTTTAGGCAATGTTTCGCCGTCAACGCGGCGCATCACGTGCCCGCGGCCAAGCCCGTCAGCCTCGTCGAATTCGAACAAGGGTTCCGGCACCGGCACGTTTTCGCGGAACGCGAGTTCGAGTAATTTGAACTGTTTTTCCGGCGCCAGAAACGGCGATTGATCCAGCGTGTAGGTCTCCTGCCGCGATACGAGTGCCTGACGCTCGCCATCGATCTGCGTATCGAACAGGATCGTGCGGCTCGAACCGCCGAGCGTTGCGACAGACACGTTCCCGATCGTCGCCGAATCCCCATAGCGGCGACGTAACGCGACGCCGAGACGATCGACGGCAGCGACAACATCAGGCGGCAGGCCGGAGGAATCCGTCATGTTCAGAACCGGAAGACGCCGTAATCGGGATCGCCCATCGGTGCATTCAGCGACGCCGATATCGCCATGCCGAGCGCGTTCCGCGTGTCGACAGGGTCGAGGATACCGTCGTCCCAGATTTCCGAGGTTGAATAATAAGCGCTGGCGTTCCGCTCGTACTCGGCCGCGATCGGGTCATGAATCGCAGCCACCTGCCCGGCGCTCGGACTTTCCCCGTCGCGCTCCATCTGGCGTATTTTTACCTCGGTCAGGGTTTTCGCGGCCTGTTCGCCACCCATGACCGAAATCTGCCCCTGCGGCCACATGAACAGAAATCGCGCATCGAACGCGCGCCCGCACATGCCATAGTTACCCGCGCCAAACGAGCCGTTTACGATGACGGTGAATTTTGGCACCTCGCTGCAGGCCTGCGCCATGATCATTTTGGCGCCGTCCTTCGTAATACCCTGACGCTCGTAGTCCTTGCCGACCATGAACCCGGTAATGTTCTGTAAATAGACGAGCGGCACCCGGTTCTGGTTGCACAGTTCCATGAAGTGGGCGCCTTTGAGCGAGCTGTCGTTAAACAGTACGCCGTTGTTCGCCAGGATGCCGACTTTATAACCCCAGATATACGCATAGCCGCAAATCAGGGTGGTCCCGTAATCAGGTTGATATTCGTGGAACCGGCTGCCGTCGACGATGCGCGCGATGACTTCGCGCATGTCGAACTGAATCTTGATGTCGTCAGGGATGATGCCGTAGAGCTCTTGCGGATCGTAGAACGGCGCTTCAACCGGTTGCGTTGCGATTTCCGTCTTCTGCGCAGGCTGCCAGGTTTCGACAATTTCACGCGCGAGCGCTATCGCCTCGATTTCGCCATCGGCGGCATAGTCCGCAACGCCGTTCACGACGGTGTGCACGCTAGCACCACCAAGCTCTTCGGCCGACACTTCCTCGCCCGTCGCGGCCTTCACGAGCGGCGGACCGCCGAGGAAAATCGCACCGTTCCCGCGAACCATGACCGAGTACTCGCTCAACGCCGGGATGTACGCGCCGCCCGCGGTGCAATGACCAAACACGATCGCAACCTGCGGGATCCCCATCTTCGAGAGCAGACACTGGTTACGAAAAATCCGGCCGGCGTAATAGCGATCGGCGAACAAGGCCGACTGCAGGTGTAAAAATCCGCCGGCGCTGTCACACAGGTGGACTACCGGAACGCGGTTCTCGAGCGCGATATCGAGGACGCGAACGATCTTTTTGACCGACAAGGGATACCAGGCACCGCCTTTTACGGAACTGTCGTCGGCGTGAAGTAATACTTCGCGCCCCGATACCATGCCGAGACCGGTAACGATCGAGGCTTGCGGCGCTTCGCCGTCGTAGGCCATGTTCGCCGCCAGCGTCGATAGCTCCAGGAACGGCGTACCGGGATCGAGCAGGTGTTCGATGCGCTCGTGAACCCGGAGCTTGTTTTGTTTCTCCAGCCGAACGACATCGCGTTCCGGGCGTTCGTGACGGGCAGCACGGCTTTTTTCCCTGAACGTCGAGACGACTTCAAGGTTATGTGCGCGGTAACGTTTATAGTCCGTCGAGTTCGTATCCAGACGTGAATGTATTCTGCGCATGCCTGTCACACCTCGTCCGTTTCGGCGTAGCGGAGTAACTCGTCGCCCTTGTCGAATGTCGCATCCCGGTCGAAACAGACCGCCTCGATGACGCCGTCGCGCTCGGCCACGATAGAAGTCTGCAATTTCATGCTTTCGATCACCATTAACGCCTGTCCTTCGCTCACGGTGTCACCCGTCGCTACCGCAATCGATACCACGACTCCGGGCATCGGCGCACGCACGGCGTTGGCGCCACCGCCGCCGACCGCGGCGGCTTCGATCGGGTTAATCGCCAACACCTCCCAGGTCTCGCCGTCGGCATGGACAAAAATCGTGTCGCCAGCGCGAGCAACAAACACCTCGATCTCATCCCCGTCGACGATATAACTGCATCGTCCATCGGCGCCGCGACGCTCCTCGACCAGCGTCTCCGTGTCATCGATCGCGAGCACCAGGTGCTTTAGCCGACGTACCGGCGACAGTTCGAACCCGGTATCGAGAAACTGGAACTTGCTCGTCATTACGCGTTCCTCCACCGACCGATGGCCGCGTGCATTGCCGGGGACTCCAGCGCGAGGCGCCGAAACGCCCCGTCGTTCAGCGCGGCCGCGGCAAGAATGGAACGGGTACGACCGGGACCGGGGGTTTCGCGGCGCAGTGATGCTGCGTGGTCATCGATGAAATGTGTATGGGTGTCACCGGTCCGGAATCGTGGATGTTTCAGCGTGCGCTGAAGAAAACCCAGGTTTGTGGTCACGCCGAGAATGACCTGTTCTGCAGCCGCGCTGGCGGCGAGTTCAATCGCCGCGTCACGACCGTCAGCGTGAACGATCAGCTTTGCCAGCATCGGGTCGAAGGCAGTCGTGATACGCATTCCCGGCGCGAGTCCGCTATCGAGCCGAACGCCCCCTCCCACTGCGTTGCGCAGTAACGCCACGGTCCCGGTTGCCGGCATAAAATTCTGCTCGCTGTCTTCGGCGCATATTCGCAACTCGATCGCATGACCGCGGTGCCGGATGTCGTCCTGGGCGAATGGGAGCGGCTCCCCGGCCGCGACCGACAGCTGTGCCGCGACGAGATCGATACCCGTCACCATTTCCGTCACCGGATGCTCCACCTGCAGCCGCGTATTCATTTCGAGGAAATAAAATTCGCCGGCCTCGCCGAGTATGAATTCGACCGTGCCGGCATTCGTATAGTTGGCGGCGCTCGCGATGGCCACCGCGGTCGCGCAGATCCGTTCGCGTAATGCCGGGTCGAGGTTCGGCGCCGGGGTTTCCTCGATGACTTTCTGAAACCGGCGCTGGATCGAACAATCGCGTTCGCCGAGATGAACACAGTGCCCGTGCTCGTCGGCGAGAATCTGGACCTCTATGTGTCGGGGGCGTTCAAGATACTTTTCACAGTAAACCCGCGGGTCCGAAAAATAGCGCTGCCCCTCGCTGCGGGCGAGTTCGAAAGCCGCATCGAATGCGGCAGCCTCGCGCACGATGTGCATGCCCTTGCCGCCGCCGCCTGCGGCGGCCTTGATCAGGATGGGAAATCCGATGGCTTCGATCTGCCGGCGCAGATCGTCGACGTCGCCGGCCGCGGACGGTGCGAGCGGAAATCCATGCTCGGCAACAAATTCGCGCGAGGCTATTTTGTCGCCCAGTAACCGGATTATCTCGGGCTCGGGCCCGATAAATTTGATCCCGGCATCCGCAACCGCCTCTGCAAAAGCGGCATTCTCGGCCAGAAACCCGTACCCCGGGTGCACAGCGACTGCGTCACGGCGTCGCGCGATCTCGATCAGCTGGGAAACATCAAGGTAAGCCGCCGTTGGCACATCGCCTGTGATCTCGTGCGCTTCGTCGGCCATCGCGACGTAGGGGGCTGCGGCATCAATGCGGTGATAAACCGCAACCGACCGGATCCCGAGTTCGCCGAGGCTGCGAATTATCCGCGCCGCGATCTCTCCCCGGTTGGCAATGAGTACTGTCGGCAGTTCCTGCGCAATCGTCATACCGGTCTCACCTATTGCTCGAGCCTTTGCGCCACCGCTTCGAGTCGGTCGAGCAATGGCGCGAGTTGTTGATCGGCCCGTTTATCGCGTTCCGGTTTCACCATGATCCCGGCGACAATCAGGTTGCAGAAGTATTCCGTCGTCTCGTCGACATCGAGCCCCTTGTTTCCGGCGAGATACTGCCACACGTAATGTTCGAGCCCGCCGAATATCGTGTCCCTGATCACCGTCAGCGGAATATCGTCGCGAAAGATCCCTGCGTCTACGCCGGCACGCAGCACGCCGACCGTAAACCCGGTGTAATCCTGGTTGAGCCGCAACATCGCGGAATCGCGATAATCGTCGTAGGCCCGGATCTCGTGAAAAAAAACCCGGCACAGCGCGGGATCATCGTGGATGATGCTGATATGGCGCCAAATCAGGTAGCGCAACTTTTGTGACGGATCGTCGATCCCGTGCAAATTTCGTTCGAGGCCATCCGTAAACGCGGCGTACCAGTCCGTCATCACGCTGTCGAGCAGCGCCCGCTTGTTGTCGAACAGTTTGTAAATAGTGCCTTCGGAGACGTCGGCAGCCGCGGCGATATCCGCCATGACCGCACCGGCGTAACCGTGCGCCGCAAAGGCATTGCGGGCAGCGGTGCGGATTTCAGCGACCCGCTCTGCACGGGAACGCCGCCTGATTTTGCGTTTTTCGAGCACGAACGTTAGTCCCTGTCACGGATCCGGTCGGTCCACGGTGACCCTACGCCATCCCGCCCGAATCATTGCTTGACAGGTTAGTGAGCCATCCTCACTAATTCAAGTACTTCGAGAGATGATCGAGTAAAATCTTAAAATCAATCATAATATGAACATATCTGATTGTTTAATATAGGTTATATATTTTTACTTCATGAAACCGATTGACCATTCCCAAGATGCAATTGCCCGGGTTCGCGTTTTCCAGTACGCTCGGATGTGAACAAAAGTGAACGTGACTTCATGATTTTCTGAGCTGGGTCACCAGCATCGCGAGATCGATCCATGCAAAGTGCCGAATCAGGCAGCGACAGCGCTGCCGCCTACGAATCTGCCCTCCCGAACTACGAGTTGAGCGTGGATCAGCAAACGCTCCTCGACCACGCTGATCGCTACGCCCGCAACGAGTTGTATCCGCTGTCCGAACGCATGGACAACGAGGAATGGTGGCCGAAAGATGCATTTCCAAAACTCGGCGAAGTCGGCTATCTCGGGATCACTGTTGCCGAAGAGTTCGGCGGCGCGGGTCTCGACTTGCTCAGCGCCGGTCTCATATTGCAGGCGATGTCGCGCTGGAATCATGCGTTCGCGCTCAGTTGGGTCGCGCATGACAATTTGTGTGTGAACAATATTTACGCCAACGCGAACGACGGACAGCGCCGGCAATACCTGCCGAAGCTCTGTGACGGGACGCACATCGGTGCGCTCGGACTGACTGAACCGGGCGCCGGTTCCGACGCGCTGGGATCGATGCGCACGACGGCTCGGCGCGACGGCGACCATTACGTGCTCAACGGCAGCAAACTCTACATAACGAACGGGCCGGTGGCAGACGTACTGCTCGTCTACGCAAAGACGGACAAGGAAAAAGGCCAGCACGGTATTTCCGCGTTCATCGTGGAGAAAGATTTTCCCGGATTCAAAGTTGCGCAGAAGCTCGTGAAAATGGGCTTTCGTGGCAGCCAGACCGCGGAACTGGTGTTCGAGGACTGCCAGGTCCCGTGCGGTAATCTCGTCGGTGAGGAAAATCGGGGCGTGCGCGTTGTCATGAGCGGTCTCGATCTCGAACGCGCGATGATCACACCTATCTGTCTCGGCATCAGCGAACGTGCACTCGAACTGTCGGTTGAATACGCAAAGACCCGCGAACAGTTCGGACGACCCATCGGTGAGTTTCAGATGATTCAGCAGAAGCTCGCCGATATGTACGTATGGGTGGAAACGCTCCGGACGTTTAACTACCGCACTCTCCTCGCGGCCGATCGAGTCAGTGCGGGAGAAGCCGGACGCGGCGACATTCACAAATTGACCGCGGCTTCGGTCAAGTTCGGCGGCGAAATGATGAACCGGGTGCTCAACGAGGCCGTCCAGATCCATGGCGGCAGCGGCTACATCTGGGAATCGGAGATCAATCGGCTCTACCGTTCGATTAAACTGCTCGAAATTGGCGCCGGAACGACCGAAGTTCGTAACCTGATCATCGCGCAGGAATTGCTGAAGTAGATTGGGGCCGGGAGACGAATCAGGGTAACGCAGCGAGGAAACCATGAAATACGATGCGGTTATTGCAGGAGCCGGCTTTGCCGGTATGTATATGCTCCACCGGTTGCGTGGCGCCGGTTTCAACGCAAAAGTCCTCGAGACCGCCGACGGCGTGGGCGGCACGTGGTACTGGAACCGCTACCCGGGTGCCCGCTGCGACGTGAAAAGCATGGACTATTCGTTCTCGTTCGATGCCGAATTGCAGCAGGAATGGGAGTGGTCGGAGAAATATGCGACCCAGCCCGAGATCCTGCGCTACGCCAATCACGTCGCGGATCGCTTCGACCTGCGCCGGGACATCGAATTCAAAACCCGGGTCGAGTGCGCGTCCTACGACGAAACCGCGGGCCGCTGGATGATAAAAACCGACCGGGGTCAAGCACTCGACGCGCGTTATTACATCATGGCGACCGGTTGTCTGTCGGTACCGAAGTCGATCGACATCGAAGGCGCCGAAGACTTTACCGGCAAGACTTACCACACCGCGGACTGGCCGCGGGACGGGGTTGATTTTACCGGTCAACGCGTCGCCGTCATCGGCACGGGATCATCGGCGATCCAGTCGATTCCCATTATCGGCGCACAGGCCGCGGAACTGACCGTGTTCCAGCGAACCGCAGCTTACAGCCTGCCCGCATTCAACCGACCGCTCGAAGCCGACGAAATCGCGGCGATGAAAGCCAATTATGACGCCCACCGGGAAAAGTCGCGCTACTCGTTGTTTGGCGTACCGGACCGGCGCATGGACGTCGCCGCCGTCGATGTCAGCGAAGAAGAACGGCAACGCCGCTATGAAGAAGGCTGGCAGACGGGGGAACTCGTCGGCTTGCTGCAGCAATTCAACGATCTGCTGGTAAACCCGGAAGCGAATGACACCGCGGCGGAATTCGTTCGTAACAAGATTCGCGCCATCGTCGCCGATCCGGAGACGGCCGAGACGCTGTGCCCGAAAACGTTCGCGATCGGCGCGAAACGCGCGTGCCTCGACACGAACTACTATGCACTGTTCAACGAACCGCACGTCCACCTCGTGGATCTGACGAAAGATCCGATCGACCGGATCAATGCGACCGGCATCAGCACGCCACAGCGGCAATTCGACGTCGACGCCATCGTCTTTGCGACCGGTTTCGACGCGATGACCGGCGCCATCGTCAACGTCGATATCCGCGGCATCGGCGGTACACAGCTGCGTGAGAAGTGGGCCGACGGGCCCCGGACCTATCTCGGCCTCGCGACCGCAGGATTTCCCAATCTGTTCCTGATCACCGGACCCGGCAGCCCGTCGGTCATGAGCAATATGATGATCTCCATCGAGCAGCACGTTGACTGGATCACCGACTGCCTCGTCCACAGCCGCGAGAGCGGAGCGGACGTCGTCGAAGCAACCGCGCCGGCAGAGACCGAGTGGGTGGCACACGTCAACGACGTCGCTGCCGAAACGCTCTTTCCGCAGGCAAATTCGTGGTACATGGGCGCTAACGTGCCGGGGAAACCCCAGGTGTTCATGCCGTACATCGGCGGCGTCGGCCCCTACCGGGTCAAGTGCGAGGAAGTCGCAGCTGACGGTTACCCCGGCTTCGCGTTCACGTCTTCGGACACCGACGATTCTCCGGCCTCCGCGTCGGCCGGTTGATGCCGGCATTCCGGACAGCGCGAGTATTCTCGAGTCAGGCGCACTGCGGGCCTCGCTTTGACCGACGATAACGATACGCAAGCGAATCCGCTCGACTGGGAACCGATCGATTCGCGCTACGATCGCGATGCCGGACTCATGTTATTCGAGAAACGGATCGACCGGTTGCGCAATCCGCGCAACGGGCAGGTTTTCGATCGCCTCGTGCTCGAATCCGTCGACTGGGTCAACATGGTCGCGCTCGATACCCAACGCCGTTGCGTAATGATTCGGCAATACCGATTCGGGGTCGGCTACACAACGCTCGAAAACCCGGGCGGTATGGTCGACCCGGGTGAAGATTCGCGGACGGCCGCCGCGCGCGAACTGAGCGAGGAAACCGGTTATGTGTCGGACCGGTGGACGTATCTCGGCGCGGTCGAACCGAACCCCGCGGTGCACAATCATTTGTGCCACCACTGGCTCGCCGAAGACGCAGTCTGCGAAAACCCGCAGGCGCTCGGTGAGGGCGAAATGATCAGCGTCGAATTAATGTCCGAGAACGACGTCCGAGCCGCCGTCAGTAGCGGAGAGTTACGTCACGCACTCGCGCTGTCTGCCCTCGCTCGCGTTTATCAGCTGTGGCCGTTACCGTTCGCGCAAAAAACCTGACGGGATTTTGGGCGCGCGATCGGAGACTCGCGAAAAATGTCCGCGCCTGTCGTGCGAAAGCGAGTGTTCGCATTAGCCCGGCAAGCGGAACGTGACCGGCGCGTTTTCGGAATGGCATCACCGGGCGCGAGTGATATGCAAGAATACCCACCGTTTATCCGAGTCCAGGTAGTGTCCATGCCGACGAAATCATCCGCGGGTTCGGCCTGTTTTGATCCGGAAGCCGTAGCCGTCGCACGCAAGCTGATTCACAAGCGCCGCAAAACGCTGCCGCGCATGGCGGATTTGTACAAACTGCTCGCGAATCCCGTACGGTTGAAAATCCTGCTGAGCCTCGGCGACGTACCGAAACTGTGCGTCGGCGATCTCGCGCAAGTCGTCGGGTTAAGTATCCCGGCAACGTCACATCAACTGAAAATGCTGAAAGACCGCGGCTGGCTGCACACGGAAAGTGACGGCAAACTCGTCTACTACAGCCTCGTCAGCAAAGGCCTGAAGGAAGCCCTCGAAGGCGACCTCTTACTTCTGAGCAAATAGCGCTACGTTGTGCCGGTGGTCGCTTGCACTCGATATTTCATTTCGATATTATCGAAAATGACGAAACGTAAGAGCGGGAGCATCAGGGTGGAAACAACCATCGGTCGCGACGTGGAGACGGGAAATACCGCCTGGTTGCTGCTCGGCGTTGCCATATTGTGCGAAATCGGCGGCGCCATCGGCCTCCGGTTCAGCGCAGGATTCACTGTCCTGGTACCAACATTGCTCGCGCTCGGCGCGTTTTGTGTTGCCCTGTTTCTCGTCAGCCGGGTCATGCGACAACTGCCGGTCAGTATCGCCTACCCCGTGTGGGCCGGTGGCGGTACGGCGGGGGTCGCGCTGATCGGAATATTCGTACTCGGCGAACAACTGACCGCGATCAGGATCGCAGGCATCGTCCTCATTCTGATTGGCGTGGTGCTCGTCAATGCGGTGTCGGAGAAACGCTCCGGCTGTTAACCGATCGCCGTTGCCACCGTTGAGACTGAAGGAGTTACCCGATGCACAGTGCCTGGTTGATGGTCGCGGGCGCGATCGTTGCTGAAGTTACGGCTGCCGTGATGCTGCGTGCGAGTCACGGGTTCGAAAAGTTCATCCCCGCGGCTACCGCTTTCGTCGCTTTCGGCGCCGCGTTCTATCTCGTCAGCCTGGCACTTCTCCACCTTCCGGTCAGCACCGTCTACCCGGTGTGGGCAGGCGGAGGCACCGCCGGTGTCGCCCTCGTCGGCGTGGTGTTTCTTGGCGAACGCGCGCACTGGCTAAAAGGCATCGGCGTTGTGTGTGTCGTTGCCGGTATCGTGTTGCTGAATCTCGCCGTGCCGGCAACCAGCGTCTGAATTCCACGGCCAAGCGGACGCGAGCGGCCCGATGCTGAAATATCTGCGCTATTTCGGAACCCATGTCCTCATCGCCGCGACGACGATCGGCCTCGTCGCCGGTGGCGGGTGGTACTGGCTCGGGGTGGGCGCGGGTTTCGCTTTCTGGGTTGGCGGCGATGCGCTGAGCCGAAAAATCCCGTCGCGCCTGCCGCGTTATGCGCACCCGCAGGTACTCGACGCGGCGTTGTACAGCCTGTTCGTCCCCCTCGTGGTCATGACGCTCGTATTTGCCTGGTCGTTGTCCCCCCGGGACTGGTTCGGCTTCGGCGCATGGATTCAGGCCATGTCCGGTAGTGATGTCGTTGCCGTGCGCGCGGCGACTTCGACCGTCGATGTTCTCGGCGCCTGCCTGTCGTTCGGCCTGGCTATGGCGATGGGCGGAATATTGACCGCACACGAACTTGGCCACCGCACGAAGGACCCCCGCGCAATGCGGGTCGCGCGCTGGATGCTGGCGATGGCATTTAACGCGTCGCTGGAAGTGGCACACGTTTTCGGCCATCACCGCGACGTTGGTACATCCGCCGATCCCGCAACCGCACGGCGTGGCGAAAACATCTATCATTTCTATATCCGCTCCACCGTCGGCCAGTTCTTCCAGGCGTGGCGGATTGAACGCGAACGTCTCGGTGCGCTCGAACAGAGTCCCGTTTCGCTCAATAACAAGGTCGTCGCGGGTTTGTTGCGCTCGGGAATGGTGAGCGCGCTGTTTTATTTCGCCGGTGGCTTTTATGCCCTCGGTGCATTCCTCGTGGCGTCCATGTGGAACAAGTTTCTGCTCGAGACACTGAACTATCTCGAACACTACGGGCTGGTGCGCGTCCCCGGCGAGCCAATCGCCCCCCGTCACGCGTGGGACTCACTGAGCAGCTTCTCTCACGCAGCGTTGTTCGAACTGCCGTGGCACGCGGATCACCACAGCCGGGCCGGGGCAAAATACCCGACGCTCACCGCGTCACCGGACGCGCCAATTCTCCCCTTCGGATACCTGGCGGGACTGCCCCTCGTGTGGCTTCCGCCCCTGTGGGAGCGCCTGATAAAGCGCGGCCTCGCCGAATGGGATCAGAACAAGGCATCGCCCGAAGAACGAATGCTGATTGGATAACAACGATATTCGCCGGATTGCGTAGGCAATTTTCCGACCGTTGGCTAGGCGATCGCTTTCGCAGCACGCAATTGTGCGATCAACGCGTCCGCGCAGCCGACCGATCGAAGAATTTCTTCCGTGTGCTGTCCAAGAGCGGGTGACGGCATGCGAACGCCGTTCGGCTCGCCATTAAAAATGGCGGCCGGTCGGGATTGACGTACCCGTCCGGCATCAGGATGGTCGTATTCAATCAGGCTGTTGCCGTGGGTGACTCGCGGATCATCGAGTACCTGTTCGAGCGTGTTGACCTTCGCACACGGCACCCCGGCTGCATCCATGCGTCGGACAATATCATCGCTCGTGAAGTTGACGGATGCCTGTTCGAACGCCTCGAACAAGGCCGCGTAATGTGAAAAACGGCTCGCCAGCGTCGTGAATCTGGGATCCGCCAGAGGCACATCGGTTTCGAGCCCGTTGCACGCACCTTCAAATTCTTCGTCGCCGACGACGATCAACGTGACGTAACCGTCGCTCGATTTGAGCAATCGGTAGAAGTCCGCGATCAAAGGCTTCGGCTCAAACCCCTCGTCACCGACAAATCCGTTGTTCCAGAACACCTCAGGCCAGAGGAACTGAAGACTCGCGTCGAGCATCGATACTTCGATGTGATGTCCCCGTACGTGTCCGCGCGCACGCGCAAATAACGCCGCTGAGATCGCCTGCGATGCGGTCAACGCCGCCACTTTGTCGCTGGCGACGGTTTTGACGAGTGCCGGCGTTCCTTCCGCACCCTGCGCCGCCGCGAAACCCGACACGCTTTGGATCACCGGGTCATACACGCGCTGATGCGCAGCCGGTCCCGTCGCCCCGAAACCGGATATCGAGACGTAAATCAGTTCGGGATGCGCCGCGTGCAAATCGTCGTACCCGTAACCGTAGCGATCGAGCGCACCGGGGCGGGAGTTTTGCACGAAAACATCCGCTGTCCCGATCAATTCATAGAGAGGGCCGCGCAATTCGGGGTTTTTCAAATCGAGTGCCATCGAGCGTTTATTACGATTCATCGTAGCGAAGTACGATGTGACGCCGCCGCGCGCCCCGCCGACATGCCGCGCGGGATCGCCCGCACCCAGCGTTTCGATACGAATCACATCCGCGCCCTGGTCGGCGAGTATGCCGGTCGCCATCGGGCCCGCGGCATTAGTGGTGACTTCGACGATGCGTATACCCGCAAGAGGTTCCATTCAAACGTCTCCTTTTAAGAGTTCCGGGACCGTAACGAGCACCCGACCGTGGGCGCGGCGTTCGGTCAGCAGTTCAATGGCCTCCGCGCCCCGTTCGAGCGGAAGACGATGCGTGACGAGAGGGCGGAGCCGGCCTTCGGCATACCACCCGAGCAGCGCCTGCATCGACGTCTGCAATTTGTCCGGCGCGTGCCAGCGAAAATACCGCAACGATGACCCGAGCGCCGCGCGGTGCTTCACGAGCAGGCGGTTCGCCGGCACGTGCGGCACGCCGCCGACGAATCCGACATGCACGTAGCGGCCACCCCATCCGAGCGATGACAGCGCCGGATTGAACAGGTCACCGCCGATTGGATCGAAGCACACATCGGCGCCGCGGCCGTCGGTCAGACTCATGACGCGTTCTTTCAGATTCTCGACCGAGTAATCAATCGTGGCGTCTGCGCCGTGTTCGAGGGCAATCGCCGTTCGTGCGCCACTGCTCGCGCCGGCAATGACGGTCGCACCCATCGCTTTACCGATTTCAACCGCTGTCAGCCCAACCCCGCCGGCACTCCCGAGCACGAGGAGTGTTTCACCTGCTTCGAGGCGGCCCTGCCAACGGATCGCGACGTCGGACGATAGATACGCAATCGGAAACGCGGCAGCGTCGCTGTCGCCCATCGTATCCGGTACACGCCAGCAATCGTTTTCATCGGCAACGGCCTGTTCGGCCATCCCGCCGTAATGCAGCAACGCCATCACCCGATCGCCAACCTCGAAACCCGTCACCGAATCACCGCAGGCGGCAACCGTACCGACCGTCTCGAGCCCGGGAGCGAATGGCAGGGGTGGTTTGGTCTGGTAATTCCCGCTTACCATGATCGCGTCGGCATAATTGACGGCGGTGGCGGTGACGTTGATTAATAGCTGGTTCGGCGCGGGTTGCGGCGGATCGATGTCAGCAATTTCGAGTTCGTCCAGGCCGCCCCATTGGCGACAAATCAGTGCACGCACGACAGACTCCTGTCATCAAGTTCGAGCCAGTCTACAACACGCAATTGAGGGTGAACGATGAAACAAACGATGCTTGGCGAACTTGCGGTCTCTACGATTGGTCTCGGCTGCATGGGCATGTCCCAATCCTATGGCGAAGCCGACCGCGCCGAATCGGAACGAACACTGCATCGCGCGCTCGACATCGGTGTCACATTCCTCGACACGGCGAATGCCTATGGCGGCGGCAAGAACGAGACACTGATTGGAGAGGTCCTGCCGGCGCGGCGAAGCGAGTACATTCTGGCAACGAAGTTCGGCATCGTACGGCGTGACGACGGCAGCCGCGGTGTCGACGGGCATCCCGATCGCGTCGCGGCGCGCTGCGAAGAAAGCCTCCGGAGGCTGAAAACCGATGTCATCGATCTGTATTATCTTCACAGACTCGACCCGGACGTCCCGATTGAGGACACCGTCGGCGCGATGGCTGCACTCGTCGGTGCCGGCAAAGTACGCTATCTCGGATTGTCCGAAATTTCCGCCACGACGCTACGGCGGGCACACGCGGTACATCCTGTTACCGCGCTCCAGTCCGAATATTCGTTGTGGACCCGCGATCCGGAAAACGGACTCATCGCGACCTGCCGCGAGCTCGGGATCGGGTTCGTACCATTCAGCCCGCTCGGCCGCGCAATGCTCACCGGCGCGCTGACCGATCCGGGTATGCTCGCGGAAAACGACCTGCGTGCCACGATGCCCCGATTCGATCCGGAGAACTTCGCTGCCAATCTCGCGCTCGTCGAACGGTTCCAGACTATCGCGCGGGCGAAAGATTGCTCGGCTGCGCAACTGTGCCTCGCATGGTTGCTGGCACAAGGTGATGGCATCGCGCCGATACCGGGAACGAAACGCGTGAGCTACCTCGAAGAAGACATGGCGGCGGCCGAACTTGCGCTCGACAAGCAGGAAATCGAAACATTGAATCGACTGTTTGAGCCGGGGAATATCGCCGGCGACCGCTATCCGCCGGCGCTGATGGCATCGATTGACCGCACCTGAGTACAGCGGGCAACGACCGGTCTGAACCGGTCCGGGAAGATCCGTACCGTCGACGGGTTGACACAAATTCCTGCGGATATTCGGGCATAATGGATGCTCGCAACCGCGACCGCGGTAGCGGAATCAGTCCGACGACGGAGTATCGATCCATGCATGACCTGGTTATTCGCAACGCAAGCATCGTGGACGGCAGCGGTGGCCCCGCACGCGACGGCGATGTCGCGATCGACGGCGAAAAAATCACCGACGTGGGAGCCGGCCTTGGCCATGGGAAACGCGAAATCGATGCCGAAGGTCTCCTGCTCGCACCCGGTTGGGTCGACATCCATACCCATTACGACGGTCAGGCGACCTGGGATCCGTATTTAACGCCGTCGAGCTGGCACGGGGTAACCACCGCGGTCATGGGCAATTGCGGCGTCGGCTTTGCACCCGCCGATCCGGCGCGGCGCGACTGGTTGATCGGATTAATGGAAGGGGTAGAAGACATCCCGGGAACCGCGCTCGCGGAAGGCATCGATTGGGAGTGGGAAACATTTCCCGAGTATCTGGATGCCCTCGATAGGCGATCTTATGCACTCGATATTGCGACCCAGGTACCTCACGGATCAGTCCGTGTTTACGTCATGGGAGAACGCGGCGCGAGCGACGTCGAGGCAAGCGAAGATGACCGCCGCGCAATGGCCGACATCGTCGGCGAAGCAATCAGCGCCGGCGCGGTGGGCTTCAGTACGTCACGCACCGTCCTCCATCGTGCGGCAGACGGCGAAGTTGTACCGGGCACGGACGCCGACGCTGTCGAATTGCTCAGCATCGCCGCCGGCATGCGCGATGCCGGCTCCGCTGTCTTCGAAGTCGCCTCGGACCTTGCGCCCGAGACGAACGAACTCGCATGGATGGACCGGGTCATCGACGACATGAATTGTCCGGTAACATACGCGTGCGTGCAGAACGATATGGATCCGCTGCAGTGGAAACGGCTGATCGAATACGCGGCCGCACGGGGGACGGGGATGTATCCTCAGGTCGCCATCAGGCCTCCGGGAATGCTGATGTGCCTGGAAGGCGCGCATCCGTTTCTGGCGCGACCGGCCTACAAGGCCATCGCTCATTTACCCGTCGCCGCGCGTGCCGCCGAAATGCGCAAGCCGGAAGTGCGCGAACGCATACTCGCCGAGGCGACCGGCGAATCCGCGCGCCTGTTGCGTCTGCTGTTTATTGAAGGCAAGGAAATGCGTTCGTCGATATCGGATTACGACCGCATATTCTGGCTCGGCGATCCGCCGGATTACGAACCTGCGCCGGAACGCAGCATGGCGGCGATCGGTGCCCGCAAGGGCCAGTCCGCCGAAGCCGCGGCCTATGACTGCCTGCTCGAGCGCGACGGCAAGGCGTTTCTCTACACGCCGTTGTTCAACTATCACGCCGGAAACTACGACGTCGCCCGGGAGATGATGATGCACCCGAATACAATCCTCGGCATCAGCGACGGCGGTGCTCACTGCGGTGTCATCTGTGACGCGAGCGCGCCGACTTACCTGTTGTCGCACTGGGTCAGGGATCGCGATCGCGGACAGCGCATGCCGCTCGAACAGGCGATTAAAATGCAGACTCGCGACACCGCAAAGCTTTACGGTTTCTTCGATCGCGGACTCATCGCGCCCGGCATGCGCGCCGACTTGAACGTGATCGACTTCGATAATGTCGCTCTGCCGCTGCCCGAGATGGTCTATGACCTGCCGGCCTCAGGGCAACGGCTCGTACAGCGCGCGTCCGGCTACCACGCGACCATGCTGAAAGGGACCGTGACTTTCGAACAGGGCGAGGCAACCGGGGCGTTACCGGGCAGCCTCGTGCGCGGGCGACAGGGCGCCTGATCTGCACCATCCGCGGTACCGCTGAGTATGAAAAACCACTCGACGATTGTCGCTCTCGCGGTCGCTATCGTCCTGATTGCGACCGCAAACCCGGTTCGCGCAACGCTGTTTTCGTTTTCCTGGCTCGGCGATCCGACGCAGGACGCGACCATCCTCTCATCGACCGACCGCACGCTCCGGGCCTTCGGCACGATCGACATCGACGCCGCTGCGGGATCCGACTTCACCCTCGACGACATCATACAAACTGACATTTCGGTGACGGGTGACAGCATCGATGATTTCATTTTTTCAACCTGGGTCGAGGCCGGTGGCAGCATCAGCGCGGATGGATTACGTGCGTCGTTTTCAGGTGCGGGCAATCCGTTTTCCGCCGTAACGTCTGCTACATTCTTCGGCTGTCGCCATCCGGGTTGCGAGTTCAACTTTGCCATCGACGTCTCGCGAACCCCACCGACAACACCCATCGGGCAGGTCGTGTATGGCTCGCCGGCCGAAGCGCTGGCGTCGATGCGCATGCGAGCGATCGCCGTCGCTGAACCGGGTACGCTCGCATTATTCCTCGCGGCGATGGTCGCGCTGACCGCCTTCGGGGTTTTGCCATGGTCGCGGAAAACCAGGGGCCGGACATGAGCGAACACAACGCCGGCCAGGTGGCCGCCAGCGCCGCAGAAATTTACGAGACGTTTTTCGTACCGGCCCTGTTTGCCGACTGGCCGGACCGGGTACTCGCCGCGGCGGAGGTCGGGAGCGGTGATCGGGTCGCTGATATCGCGTGCGGAACCGGCGTACTTGCCCGGGCGGCACAGGATTGCGTGGGCGCGAACGGCAGTGTCACCGGGGTCGACATCAATGAAGGCATGCTTGCCGTCGCGCGGGAATTGTCCGCATCGATCACGTGGCAAACCGGAGATGCGAGCCGGCTCCCGTTCGATGATGCGACTTTCGATCGCGTTGTCAGTCAGTTTGGCCTGATGTTCTTTCCGGACCAGGCCGGTGCACTACGTGAAATGCGACGCATCGTGCGTCCGGGCGGGCGCGTCGCTGTCGCAGTCTGGGGGTCCCTCGATAGCACACCGGGTTACGCGGCGATGGCGTCACTATTAAATGACCTGTTCGGCGCGGACATCGCGGCGTCCGTCGAAGCGCCCTACTCTCTCGGCGACGCCGCCGTCATTGAATCCCTGTGCGTCGATGCGGGAATCAACGACGCCAACATCGGGACCATCATCGGTCAGGCGCGCTTTCCATCGGTCGACACCTGGGTCTATACCGATATTAAAGGGTGGACACTCGCCGATCTGATCGACGACGCCGATTACGCCCGGCTCGTCGAGGCGGCACCGACAGCATTGTCTGCTTACGTCGATGCGAACGGCGGGGTCGCGTTCGACGCACCGGCACACATCGTGACGTTCACGAAGTAGGAACCTGCCCGCGCCCGAGCAGCCGGCGCGAAGATCTCTTTCGGAAAGCTCGTCCGGGCGGTTTTAGCGCCACATGGCACGGGCGCGCTGCTTCAGGTCGACCCTGACGGTCTGCTCCCACGGTGCCTCGACATCCCGGCGACTCGACCAGTGCGTTTGATCGAAACTCGCGAGTACCGGATCGGTGAGGAAGCGGCTTTTTGTCCCGTAAACATGTTTGTCGCCATACTTCGTTTGTTCCGGGACAAAGTATTTCAGCGGATTGACCAATACGAGCTGGTTCTTCGCGCGTGTGAGCGCGACATAGGCCAGCCGCCGCTCTTCCTCGATCCTCGCCTCATTGCCGGCCGCAAACTCGTTGGGGAACGTGCCGTCGCTGAAATGTTGCACGTACACCGTGTCCCACTCCTGTCCCTTGGCCGAATGCACGGTTGAGAGAACCAGAAAATCCTCGTCGATATGCGGGGCACCGGCAAGATCACCGCTACCGCTCGGCGGATCGAGGGTCAGTTCCGTCAGAAACGCACCGCGACTCGCGTACTCGTTACTGAGCAACAGCAGCTGCTCGAGATCGCCTTCGCGCGGAAAGGCGTGGTCGTACTTGCGTTCAAGGTGTGGCTGATACCAGTTGACGACGAGTTCGAGCTGGCCGGGCCACGTCGCCGATGATAACGCGTGCATCAATTCAGCCAGCGATTTCCATTGGCCACGCGCGTTCGACGGGACGCGGGGCAGATCTGCCAGCGATTGAAAATCGGCGTTGTTCGCCCGTAAATATTCGCACGCATGCCGGGCGGTCGCAGGGCCAACCCCGTCGGGAATTTGCACGACGCGGAAGCCGGCGAGATCGTTGCGCGGATTCTCCGCCCAGTTCAATACCGACAGGACATCCTTCACGTGCGCCGATTCCATGTATTTCAAACCGCCGTACTTCACGTAGGGAATGTCGCGCTTGCCGAGTTCGAGTTCGAGCCGCAGGGTGTGTCGTGAATTGCGAAACAGCACAGCCTGGTGCCACAGGCGTACGCCCTGCTCGCGCCGTTCGAGGATCTGATCGCACAGGTACAGCGCCTCATCCTGTTCGTCCTCGACAGTCACGAGCAATGGACGCGCTCCGTCGCCGCGCGCCGCGCGCAATGCTTTCGGGTAACTCTGCTTCGCCTCTTTCATCAGTGCGTTCGACGCATCGAGTATTGCCTGGGTCGAGCGATAGTTGTCCTCGAGTTTCAGGACTTCGGCGCCGGCGAACTGTTGCGGGAATTCAATGATGTTGCCAACGTCGGCGGCGCGAAAGCCGTAGATCGACTGGGCGTCGTCACCGACAGCTGTGAGGCCGCTGCCGTCCGGTCGAATTCTGCGAATGATGTCCGCCTGCAACCGGTTCGTGTCCTGGTATTCATCGACGAGTATGTGATCGAACCGCGTGCTGATATCCGCCGCGATCCGGGGATCCTCGACGAGGTAGAACCAGTACAGCAGCAAATCATCGTAATCGAGCGTTTGCGTCTCGAGCTTCCGCTCGACGTAGGCGGCGAACAGGCTTTTCAGTTCGTCATGCCAGTGCGCGAAATGCGGAAAATATTCCGTCAGGGTCATTTCGAGCGAGGATTGCGCGTTGACGGTTCGCGAATAAATATCGAGGCACGCCGCTTTCTGCGGAAACCGATCCCGGCTCTTGTGGTAGCCGAGCGCCTGGCGTTCGAAATCCATCATATCCGCGGCGTCACCACGATCGAGCACCGAGAACGAGGCCTCGAGTCCGAGGGATTCGTGATAGTGGCGAATGAGGCGTACGCCCACCGCGTGGAACGTACCTACCCAGTCAATTCTTGCCGGCGCTCCGACGCGCGTACCATTTTTCGGTTTCAGCGATGCGGCTACCATCTGTTGCGAGCGCTGAACCATTTCGCGCGCGGCCAGGCGGGTGAACGTCAAGAGTAATATCCGGTCCGGGGACACGCCGTTGAGGCACAGATGCGCGACGCGGTGGGCCAGCGTGGTGGTCTTACCTGTTCCGGCACCCGCGATAATGAGTAACGGATCGCTGGTCCAGGCCCCCTCGTCGCCAGCACAGCCATAGGCGGCAGCCGAGCGCTGCGAGGGATTCAGTCTTGTCATCGGATCAGCGTTCATAGGCGCCGACGCACTTCATAAACTCGCCCGAGTACCCGAAATTCCTCACCGTCTCCGGTCGGCACGATATCGTCGTAGTCCGGATTTTCCGCTTGCAGGACGACACGGCGCCCGTTGCGTTGATACGTCTTGACCGTCGCCTCGTCGCCAACCTGTGCGACCACGATATCGCCGGAACGCACCCGCACGTCACGCTCGACGAGGACGACGTCACCGTCATGGATCTCGCGGCCGGCCATACTTTCTCCACGAACGATCAGCGCGAAACTCCGGCCGGCGAGTGCCGGTTCGATCGCGACATAACCTTCCGCGAGTTCGACCGCTTCGTGTAACGTCCCGGCGTGTACGCTGCCGAGTATCGGCGCCATCGCGGGGACGAATGCACCGGGAATGCGGTAGCCCCGGTCTTTACCGGCTTCCTGCTCCAGCGCCCCGGCATCGATCAGTGCATCGAGATGCTCGCGCGCGGTCGCGGTCGATTTGAAGCCGAAGGCATCACGCACCTCGCGTACGGACGGCGGTAACCCGGACAGGATCCGCTCACACACGAATTCATGGATTTTTGCGCGGGTTTCGCCCGCCGGCGTTCTCGGCATACTTCACTTTTACCACACGATCGAGCGGTTACCTAATCGAATCCGGTCACGGCTACCCCGTACGCCGCGTTTTCGGCCGGCGGAATTACCGCAGCAGCGCGTCGCGGGACCGCGAACGGGCGCTGTCGTCCGGCCGCTTGCTGATCCCGATCAGGGTCGCACATCGCACCCGTTGCTAAGCTCCACGGACATCACGAAAAGGGGAACTCATTTGATGCGCGCAACACTTCGCACCTGGCTCAAGGCCGCCGCAATCACCGGAACTTGCGGCCTCGCCGGCACGACCCACAGTATGGAGGTCGTCTCAAACGGTGCGGATGGCGCCTATGATCCGTCGGTCAACGGGGACTGCACCGCGACGAACTGTCGCCTCACGCTGGATGCCGACGGCATCTTTAATTTCACAACGGTGAACATTCCGGACGGTTATACCGTCTACTTCGTACGTAACGCGGCGAACACCCCCGCCGTGCTCGCCGCCACCGGCGACATCGCGATCGCGGGAACGCTCGAGGCTTCCGCCTACCTGACCGATGTCGCGAACCCACAGTTTGCGTTCCCCGAAGCACCGAAGCGCGGCGGCGGACCGGGCGGATTCGACGGTGGACTCCCGGGTACCAGCAGTGCAACGCCGGGTCTGCCCGGCGGCGGCCCGGCAGGCGGTGGTGGCGGCGATCCCGCGGGCGGTGGTGGACACGCGACCGAAGGCGGCACCGGAACCCGCTACGGCGGCGCCCCCGGATCGGGCGGCATGGCTGTCGGTCCGGCAAATCCACTGCGAGGAGGATCCGGCGGTGGCGGCGGCAATGTGACGTTTTTCTTCGGTGTACCGCTCGGCGGCGGCAACGGCGGAGGTGGCGGTGGCGGCGTGCAACTCTCGACGCCAGGATCGATCGAGATTTCAGGCCGGGTCGCCGCGAATGGCGCTAATGGTGGTTGGTCGTTTGCCAACGCGCTGGCCAGCGGTGGTGAAGGCGGCGGCGGTGCCGGCGGCATGATTGAACTCTACGGCGGGTCCATTGACCTCAGCGGCACGCTGCAGGCTCTCGGGGGTTACGGCGGCGGCCAGAGCACCCGGACCTACACGAACGATCCGGCAGGGCTTTCCAGCGGCGCGGACGGCGGAATCGGTTACGCGCGCATTGTCGGGGATACGGTCAGCCTGTCGGGGGTCATCGACGCACAGGTCGTGCCCCTCCCCGGGGCTCTTGGTCTGCTCGCCGTACCGCTCTTCAGCATGTTTGCGAGACGATGTCGCCATAGCGGGTGATCGCTACCACGTGAGGTAGCAGCCGGGTTTCGCGATTTCCCGGGCGTTTCCGACGGGCATGTCCACGCCCATGGCACAACCCGGGATCGCTCAACCGGAGCGGAACCATGATCCGGGTCAATCAGCATGGTCGCAGTCGCTGCTACGGTTTTGCCGTTATGCTGCTTCTTATGCTCACGTACTGACCCCCGGAGAACAAAACGATGCCCAAGGATTCGACCTCGCTGAACGACGTTCGTGTCATCATTATCGGCGCCGGCATGGCCGGCATCCTCAGTGCCATTCGTCTGCGTGAGTACGGTTACGAAAATTTCGTGATTTACGAAAAATCCGACCGGGTCGGAGGCACGTGGCGCGAGAACACCTACCCGGGCCTTGCCTGCGACGTACCGGCACACCTGTACACGTATTCATTTGAACCGAATCCCGAGTGGAGCCATTACTTCGCGCCCGGTCACGAAATCCAGACGTATTTCGAACGCGTTGCGGAAAAATACAACGTCACCGGGAAAGTTCGCTTCAACGAGAGTATTCCGCATTGCGAATTCAGGGACGGCAAATGGCACGTGCGCACGTCCACCGGGCGCGAAGACGAAGCACACGTCGTGATCGCTGCAACCGGCGTACTGCATCATCCGAAGATGGCCGACCTGCCCGGCCTCGACAGCTTCGGGGGTGCGTGCTTTCACAGCGCCCGCTGGGACCACGACGTGCCGCTCGAGGGCAAACGGGTCGGCGTGGTCGGCACCGGCTCTACCGCGATCCAGATCACGAGCGCGCTCGTCGACAAGGTCGCGCATTTCGACCTGTTTCAACGCACGGCGCAGTGGGTCATGCCCGGCGATAACATTACCTATGATGACGACCAGAAAGCCTTGTTCAGACGCGATGCACAGGCACTCGATGCATTACGGGCACAGCTCGATACCGACTTTCAGCACTTTGCCAATGCGGTCATCGACGCTGATTCAACCGAGATGGCCGAAATCGAAGCGGCCTGTCTGGCTAATCTCGTCGACAACGTCAGTGACCCGGATTTACGCGAGAAGCTGCGCCCGGATTACCGCGCGGCGTGCAAGCGCCTCATTTTTTCGCCGGATTTCTACGACGCGATCCAGCACCCGAATGCGTCGCTCGTCACCTCGGGAATCACGACGGTTGAACCTGCGGGGATCCGCACCGAGGACGGCGACCTGCACGAGCTCGATGTTCTCGTCATGGCGACCGGTTTCCACGCGGATAAGTTTATCCGTCCAACGAACGTACTTGGGCGCAACGGAGTTAACCTGGATGACGTGTGGGCCGATCACCCGGTCGCCTACCTGTCGATTTCGATTCCGGAATTTCCGAATTTCTTTATGCTGAACGGACCAAACGGGCCGGTCGGTAATTTTTCACTGATCCAGATCGCCGAATCGCAGGTGTCCTACGTACTCCAGTTGATTGGTCAGATCCGGACCGGACGATGCCGTGAAATCAGTGCGAGCGCCGGCGCGACCGCCGCTTTTGAATCGGCGCGCAGCGCGGCCGCGAAGAAATCGATTTGGGCGACGGGGTGCAAAAGCTGGTACCTCGACAAGCACGGTGTGCCGGCCAGCTGGCCGTGGACGCCATCGCGTTTCTTCGAAGAAATGGCATCGCCGAATCTCGATTCGTTCGACCGGGTCGGATAACCCTGGGGCCGTTCCGGCGGCAGCACGCGCGCAATGAAACGGGTCGCGCTATTGCTATGATACGGACTGACAACAACACGCGAGAGTAACGATGGCAGTGATATTGCAGGTCGATTTTCCGTTCAACGGACCGTTTGGCGACGAGATGGGGGCGGCACTCGCCGATCTGGCGCGCTCGATCAACGAGGAACCCGGATTCCAGTGGAAAATCTGGACGGAGAACGAGCGCGAGAAGTCCGCCGGCGGGGTCTACCTGTTCGCAGACGAAGCATCAGCTTCGGCTTACCTCGAGATGCACACGAAGCGACTCGCAGACTTTGGGATCAGCAACGTGCGCGGCAAAATTTTTGCGGTGAATCCAGCGTTAACGGAGATTAATCGCGGGCCGGGAGCTTAACCCCTCAATACCGCGGGATTCCTTTGCCAAACCGGCCTGGTACTTGTAGCGGAAATCATAGTTCTGTCACAGCCGCGCTGTGCGCGCGCAATAAGGGATTGAACGCCGGGACACTCGAGGAAAAAAGGGGACATCCCCCATATCCAATGTAATAGCGGGACGATTCGGTGAAGCCTGTCTAAGCAGGGGGCGATCTAAGTGAGATGCCCCTCTTCTCGTAGCGCATCGCACCGTGGGTGGGCATAAGCGCATTCAGCAACACAACGTTGATGAAGTGTGCGCTGTTGACGGATAGGGCGTCGGACACTAAAAACCTCGTCAGAGTAAACGCCACCCAGGCAACGATGATGCCGGCGGTTATGCGGTTTGAAATGTCCGGTGTTGGCACCCGGATCGGTTCCTCAGCTTCCGCGCGATTTTTTACCCGATGCCTGCGAGGATGTCACCCTCCGACGAGTGTGGTGGTCGTTATTGCGGCGGTCGACGACAACCTGGCAAGCTCGAACCGCTTCCCGCCTGCTGAAATGGCGGCAACGTCAAGGCTCCCGTTGCCGTCAGATAACAGGCATAGCGTCGGCGTCACCCAGGGCCCCCGCCCGGCAACCGTAGTACGCTATACGTGCTAAATTCGGAACACGCGGCCCGTCGTAGCCTTTCGAGAGGCCGATAGAATGTGAGCCGGCGACGCCGGTCCGGTCGCTCGCGGGAGGCAGGGCTAATTTTCACGTTTACATTGTTTCAACGGAGAGTAAAATTGCGCCGCGGCGCGGGCCAGTCAACGTTTTAGTTGATTTAGCAACGTTTGCGCCGCCTACGAGCCGATGTCTGACGTCGAAGATTACGACATTTAGGAATATTTTAACCGAGGCGCCGGCGATCGTAATTTTGTAGACTATTTTTCGACCACGTCATTGATAAGACCGACGAACAGAACCCTCATCAGTATTCAAAGTAAGCTGAAATCGGGGCTGCAAAGATCCAAAATTATTTTCGCAACAATTCATGATTTTCAGTTTGCGAAATGCAGCAACCCAACGTCACAATGCCGCGTAACACATGATCTTTACCGACAGCGTTTTCTTTACCTTCCTGCCGATCGTTTTTTTCGCGTACCTGGCAACACGCAAACACCTGACGCTTAATAATCTCGTTTTACTCGTCAGCAGTTATATTTTCTACGCGCATTGGGATTGGCGTTTTTGCAGCCTTCTGGCGCTCTCGAGCCTCGTAGATTTTTACTGCGGGAATCGGATCCAAAATAGCAATAACCGGATTGCTCGTCGTCGATACTTGACCGTGAGTATGTGCGTGAATCTGGGCATTTTGGCGATCTTCAAATATTTTGATTTTTTTATAGCAAGCCTCAGCATATTTCTTGCAGACTTTGGTATCGAGTACAAAGCGCTCCGACTCGACATCATCCTTCCGGTCGGAATCAGCTTCTACACGTTCCAGACCATGACGTACGCGATCGATATCTATCGACGCGAGATGCGCGCGTCAAATTCATTATTGAACTATCTGACCTATGTCTCATTCTTCCCGCAATTGGTAGCAGGCCCTATTGAAAGAGCGCGCAACCTGTTACCGCAGCTGGAACGCCAACGCGAGATAAGTATCTACCAGATAACCGACGGTTTGAGACAAATTCTCGCCGGCTTGTTCAAGAAGGTCGTCATTGCTGATAACGTCGCGCCGATGGTTGATGCGATATTCGCGAAACCTGAACTATATACATCGCCGGAGCTTCTCGTGGCTGCCTGGCTATTCGGCGTGCAGATATATTGCGATTTTTCAGGTTATTCCGACATTGCAATTGGAACCGGAAAACTTTTCGGCATAAATCTCATGCAAAACTTCCGGACACCCTACTTCGCGCTCTCTCTGAGCGATTTCTGGCGGCGGTGGCATATCTCTCTCTCGACCTTTTTTCGTGATTATTTGTTTATCCCATTGGGCGGGAGCCAGGTCGCGCGCCATAAGGTCATCGGCAACGTGCTCACGGTTTTTCTGCTTTCGGGATTGTGGCACGGGGCAAATTACACGTTCCTGCTTTGGGGTTTTTGGCACGGACTGGGATTAAGCCTGGCAATCATATTCGGGTGGTATGCCGGCTATCTTGGAAAATGGTCGGCGTTATTCCGGAACCGGGTATTCGGATTTATCGCTACAACTCTGTTCGTGATCTGCGGCTGGATATTTTTTCGCGCCCCGGATTGGGCAAGTATCCGTGTGATCTACGTAAAACTCATGGATATCTCAACCTACGCAAACTTCGGAAGCGTCGATTTTGCGAACTATTTGGTGCCGGTATTCGCCGGCATGACGATTTACTTATTCGACGCGATACAAGTGAACCAAAAGCACCTGCTGGAGGTCGATCGATTCGCAATTCCCGTACGGGGGTTGGTATATTTCGGCGCGATGCTATCCCTGTTTTTGCTCGGGTCCGGCACTACGACCGGCTTCATCTATTTTCAGTTTTGATTCGGTGTCCACGATGAACGGGCAGAAAATATCACCGCATAACGAATTGGCTCTAATTTTGATATCGGCGATTGCGGTCGGCAGCCTGAATCTGGCAGCTGACATCTTCGAACCTTTGATTGAACGTCTTTATCCACTACGAAAGGGCAAGACTGAACAATACCAACGATTTCTTCACAGCGACTCAGACCCGGCAATAATTCTGGTCGGAAGCTCGACGACGTTGATGGGCATTGATTCGACTATCCTCGAAGATCAGATCGAACTGCCGTTTTACAATGCCGGGCAGTTGGGCTACGCCCCGGTCGGGCTCGCGGTTGAGGTTGTGAGGGAACTTGTTAACAATGAGCGCGCTTTGGGTATCGTGTATGGATTAGACGCATTTTCCCTATCGGCCCCTGTGCCTCCAAGAACCAAGATCGACGCACATCGAAGAGGCCCTCATTTCCTGTGGAATTACGCTCTGTACAGAAATCGTTCGGTATTATTCGATTGGGTCTCACATGGATACAGCGGTCGATGGATTGACCCGCGCGACGCCTGGGAAAGACATTTTCGGAATGGACAACGATTCCTGACTTTCGAAGGATTCGATTTAGGCCCGTCAGGCTACGCGGAAATGTACGGATACATGGACCCCGCGTGGCCAAACTTCACCGGCCCGAAGTCAAAACTTCGCTCGCGAAACGTGGCAGGCCTGAAGGAAATCGTCGCCATCTGCGCTACTGCCAATATCCCGCTCGTGCTGGTCCAAATGCCACACTACCAGCGAAGTTACGACGAACTCGCAGAAGCCCATCAAATTACTCGCCGATTTCTAGCCGGGTTTGTCCAGGAAAACGCCCTGACATATCTGGACTACAGTCTCGCCGGTTCGTTTCCGCATCAGCTTGAAGACCGCTTTTTCGATATTAATCATTTGAACTTCCTCGGCGCCCCCTTGTTTACGAGTAAATTGGCGGACCGTTTGCGAACGGTTTTCGCCGAGAGCGGTTTTGATTGAGGCATGCCCTCCGCTATGCTTCCGATTAATGGATAATTGAGTGCCCGAGGTATTCAGCCCCCTGGCTGGATAGCGCAACCCATGTATTCTTCAAATCTGCGGACTTTATCGTCCGCACCGTTGCGCTCATAGCGAACCCGGTAGTCAACCACAACCGTCAGAATGAGAATCATTCCCTCGCCTCACCTTTTGGGTGACTTCACGATGGAGAGAGCGCACGGACACTGCATGCCTGGAACCCGAATTAGCTAACTCGGGCTCTGTTCAACAGTTTCGGCTCGGGGCGAAAAGTGCAGTGATGCTTCGATTACCCGTGTACATCGGTTGGAATCCGTCTGGCGTTTGTAGAAGCGAAGCGTCAGTATTCGGTTGAAAGTGTGAAAGAAATGTTGTCTTTTGAATGAAATGAAAACGACACCTAACCAGGGAATCAACCTGACAGCTTCCAGTGCACTTTTTTGATGTACCGATATTTTCACATTCCCAAAGTGCGCTGCAAGCTGCAGGTCATCCCAACGTTAGGTAGCCGGAGGTGTCGGTAATAAAAATGCAGTCATGATCGATTGGAGCACGTGCAACGCAGTAGAGAGGAACCCGCTACAGGGAAGTGGTGCGTGCGTATTGCGAGGAACGCGAGTTCCAGTCTCAGCGCTCTTCGAAAACCTTGAGGACGGCGCGCATCTCCCGAGTTTCATTAGCTGGTTCCCGGGTGTCTCGGAAGATCAGGCGCGACTGGTACTTGAACACGTCGCAACAAGCACAATGGCGCAAGCTTAGGTGCGGATAATTTTCACCCAAGGTACGCCTGCCCCACTTCGATCCGAGCTATCCGAACACCGCATAGCTACGGCATGTGAATTGAGCTGATCGGAGTTGGAAATCGGAGAGCTACCCGTAGCTAGTGAAAAGGAAGGTTATGACGCAATCGTCACAACCGATAGCAATCTTCAGTATCAATAAAATCTTTCCGGACGCAGCAATGCGATGGTTGTTTTGAGCACACTAAATTGGCCGCGTATCAAACAGGTAATCGACGATGTTCGCGAATGCTTAGAAAGTGTCACACCTGGCAGTTACATCACCGTGACGGTTCACTGAACCAGCCAAACATAACAAGGTGTTGCAGCTGATCCGTTATGGCGACGTTAGGCAGAAGCACAGGCCATAGCGCGCAACAACAACACCGAGGTAAGGGGAAGTTCTATGAAAAGTGATGCGGTGTACCCGGGCGGCTGCGCCTGTGATCAAGTCCGGTACGAAATAACCGGAAAACCCTCGTTCATCTTCATGTGTCATTGCCGAAATTGCCAGAGAGCGACGGGTAGTATTTATGCTACGAATGCGTGGTTTCCGCATTCGGCGGTTGTAATCGAAAAAACGAATCTGGGCACTTACGTCGCTACGGGGGAATCGGGGAAGCCTGTCTATCACGAATATTGTTCGTCGTGCGGGTCTCCGATAGGGATGAGATCAGATGGCTATCCTGATTTCAGGGGCGTGCGGATCGCAAGCCTGGACGACCCAAATGCATTGGCTCCCGTGGGTGAAGTGTTCACGCGAAGCGCTGTGTCCTGGAATCCGCTTCACCCCACGCTCCCCAAGTTTGAAGGGCAAGCCCCTGATGCCGATCTTATCGAGATCATGAATTCATACTAGCTCGTTCATAATCTGCGAGCGCAAGAATCAACATAGGACCATAGGAGCAGTGAGTGGCATGACCGAAAAATCAGCGGTACTGGAATGTCAGTGTGGAACGTGTCGATTAACACTTTGCGATCCTCGCATGCGTTACCGGTTGGAGTGTTTGTGCTTCGATTGCCGCCAGCGCGGTCTTCAATTCGGGGAAAACACTTGAGCGTCGATCCTACTAATTTGCACGAGGTTGATTATCTCGAGGTACTGGTCCTCGTCGACAACGTGATGGATATCCTGTCCTCCGTACCCGATTGTGTAACCTCGGAAATTCCGAATTTGATCAATGCAGGCGCTAAAGAGCTCAGTGGGCCTTGCCTTTGCTGTGGTGCATGGGGATTGTCGCTCGCAATCACGACAGTGGTGGGGGATCAGAAAAGGACGATTTTGTTTGACTCAGGCCCGGAGCCTTACGCACTCGAACGTAACGCCGACCGCCTTGGATTTGATTTTGGCGTAGTCGATTGTCTGGTTGTCTCACATGGCCATTTCGATCACGCAGGAGGAATGGTCAAGGCACTGGAATTGATAAGTTCCGCTAATGGCAAGAAGAAGGTGCCGATACATGTAAACCCGGACATGTTCCATAAACGCGCGGACAGCGATTCTCCGGACGGCAGCTATCTTCCCCTCGCCGATGTCCCGTCACCAGCGGAGCTTGTTCGAGCAGGTGCAGAAGTTGTCAATTCCTTTGACGCCCGCCTTGTACTCGACGACACAGCATTCATTAGCGGTGAAATTCCCAGAGTCACCCCCTATGAGAATGGATTGCCCTCTCAGGTCAGGCTTGACGGAGACAACAACTGGGTTCCCGATCCTCTTCAACTGGACGAAAGATATCTGGCGATTAATGTGAAAGGGCTGGGTCTTATTGTGTTTAGTGCCTGTTCGCACTCGGGAATAGTCAATGTCTTAACAGACGCAGCGAGTATTTCCGGTTCGATTCCTTTGTACGGCGTGATGGGCGGGCTACATTTATCAGGGCCCACCTATGAACCACTGATACCTCAAACGATCGAAGATCTCGCACAATTCGATTTAAAGCGGCTGGTTGTTGGGCATTGTACGGGCTGGCGCGCCCTGAATGCCCTGGTCGAGGCGTTCGGGGATGCAGCCATGCCGGAGGCCGTTGGCCATATGCATCACTTCGGGACGCGCGATTCGTGAAGCACTATGCTGTTCAGTAACCGGGTTTGAGCAATTCACACTCATTTCGAAACGCTTATTCAATCGACGCCACATAACAAATGCATGCGGGCCGATCGCCAAACCGCTACCCGCTTTGTCGATCGCTGATGCAGGGCGTTAGACTGCAGGAGCAGTTGGTGACATGAACGAAAAACCAGGCGTACTGCAGTGCCAGTGCGGAAAGTGCCGATTAACGCTTTGTGATCCTCGGATGCGCTACCGACTGGAGTGTTTGTGCTTCGATTGCCGTCAGCGCGGCCTTCAATTCGCGAGTAAACGTCGGGAGAATGAGCTTCACGCCGACATTCTCAATTACGCGCGCGGCATCGATGATTACTATTTCGCGAACGCGTTCTTAATCGACGATGCATCACGAGACCTGATTGCGTTTACGAAACTTCGCGAAGACGCGTTTAATACAACTGCAATGTCCGGCTGTTGTGGCACCTATCTGTGTGGGGTTCACCCTGTGTACGAAGGCGCGTCAGTATCGGTCAACGCGGATAGCTGTAGAGTCAGCGTTCCTGAAATCATTCCCACCCAAGTGCTTCTATTCGGATGCGATTTCCCCCCGGACAAGTATGAGGCGCTCCTCGCAGACAGGGATGTCCCGATACTGTTTTCTGTCTATGATGAAACAGACAACGATGAAATGGTCGCGTTTTTGAGGGCGGCCACCGAACCGTTGGCAGAGCAATGCAAAGTCGATGGATACGTCACGTTCGAGCAACTATGCGCAGAGAAGACGATAAAAATCGACAATTCATTCTTCGAAGAGAGTCGCCAGGGAACATCGGCATAATTTGCCAGGGCATTTCTGTTTCCCGCGCATCAAGTCCGAAGGTCTGGCATCTGCCATCTAACACTTACGAGGCCCGGGTTACATGATCACACTCAACCATTTGGTTCGCAGGAAACAGGCGACACCGCTCGATGATTTTCGCAACTATTGGTTAGGCGAGCACGCCGAGCGCCTACTGCGAATCAGCGCCGATCTCGGGATTCGAAAACTCACGAAATGCGAGACTCAGCACGATGACGATGTGAACAAACTCGTGCAGCAACTTTATGCGACTGCTTCTGACTCGTACGATTTCGTTGACCAAATGGTCATAAACGATCTTGAGGCGTTCAAATCAGGCTTGCGCAAGGCTGATGCGGCGGACGCGCTGAAAGCGATCGCCGAGAGCGAGACCGACTGGATAGATTGCAGCCGCTCTGATTACTGGTTCAGTATCGATGTGCCGCAGGTGTTTAGCGACGGGCACAGCGCGGCGACCTGGGAAAATACGGTTCTCAAGATTTTTTATGTGCCGCGACGGCACGCGCATCTCAGCCTGCAAGAAGCGCAGTTACACTGGAGCAGCTGTCATGGCGCGATGGCTCGAGAATTCGTCGAATTTCTACCCTATCACCGGTACATACAAGGTCACCGGATTGAGTCCAGGGTATGCCAGGATCTGAAGTCTTTGCTTGGGACAGAGTTTGAGAATATCGACGCGATGATTGGGCAAGCCGAAGCCTGGATTGACCGTACCGCCGTCCCTGCGCTGCAGGGACCCGAGGTCGAACGCATGATGGGGCTGCTGGTCGAGGACATCGCGCTATTCGTCGAATCGGGAATTTCGCACATATTCGCCACCAAGGAGCACTGCATACTCAATCGCCCGCTGATGACTGGCACCGTACCGAGTTTATTTAATGCGGATTAATTCTGATCGCGCGGGATGGCTTTGGAGCGGAAGAATAGCTAAGCCGAGTGCGATTTAAATGGGATATCCCGTTTTCCGCCTGCAAAACGGAAGCACACAAAATTTATGGGCAATCAGCAGTGATGACGAAGTCTTCACCCACGGCGAGGGCACAGACCGCGTTTACGGCCTTATTTCAGGTGTCGGCGGTGGCTGACGGGGCAACTACGCACTGCTTGGTGGCGCGTTAAACGCAGAATCCACTACCTCCGCGACGCTCGGACTCCGGGAGGCACAACTCGGGCTCTTTAACGGTTGCCAGCGCCCCCCCTGTTTGTACTGGCGGTCGGACCTGGCGAACAATAGTGTGCCTCGCTGCGGAGAACAAAATTCTGTGAATAACAGAGCTGATCGTGTGGCTCGCTGCTTGATCGTTCGGTCGGATGCATGATCCCGGGCAATTTCGCGTACCATCCCGGTGTTCTAGTCGACGCCAACTTCGCCAGACCTGATTTTTCACCGGGTTAACCAGGATTTATCAATGAAAAACTTTGAGGCCGCGTTTGCTGCGTGGATTGTGCGCCATCCGTGGACTGTCATTGCGTTCAGCATCTTGTTAGTCGCAATCCCGGCGACCGGCTTGTCGAAACTTTACTTCGATTCCAGCTACCGGATTTATTTCAGTGACGATAACCCCGAACTTTTAAATCTGGAGGCCATCGAGGCGACCTACAACGAAAGTCATAACGTCATTATTGTGGTCGCTCCCGAAGACGGCGACGTGTTTACCGCACGAACCCTGTCGGCGATAGAAGAACTGACCGAGCAGGCCTGGCAGGTGCCTTTCTCCCGGCGCGTCGATTCGATCACGAACTTTCAGTACACAACCGCAGAGGAAGACGACCTTGTCGTACGGGACATGGTCGAGAATGCTTCCGCTTACACCGCGGCAGAACTGGAAGCGGTCAGAAACGCCGTACTCGCGGAGCCGGCGCTCATGAACCGCCTGATCTCCCGGCAAGGTCACGTGACCGGGGTCAACATTACATTTTCGATGCCGACAGAGGGACGCTCTGACGCTGAGCCCCCGATCGTCGCGTACGTGCGAAATATTGCGGCGGACCTTGAGACGCAATATCCGCATCTCGATATTTATCTGTCCGGCGTTGTCATGATGAACAACACGTTCTCGGAAAGCGCCGCCATTGATTTCACGACCCTGGTGCCCATCAGTTTTGGACTCATGATGGTGATCGTGGCGATTCTCGTCGGCGGTGTTGCAGGAACCCTGGTGACGATGATTATCATCATCGCATCAGTGATCGCGGCAATGGGCGCCTCGGGTCACATCGGTTTCCCGCTTACGAGCATGTCCGCGTCCGCGCCTATCATTATCCTTACCGTTGCGATCGCCAATTGTGTGCACATGCTGGTGAGCTTCGTGCACGGGCTACGCAAAGGTGAGACCAAAGCGGAGGCGATGGACGAAAGCATTCGCATCAATCTTCAGCCGGTCTTTCTGGCGAGCGCGACTACCGCGATCGGCTTCACCAGCATGAACTTCAGCGTCGTACCGCCATTTCAGTATCTCGGCAACATTGTCTGTATGGGCGTGTTGTTCTCCTTCGTGCTAACGGTGACGTTCCTGCCGGCTGTGATGAGCCTGCTGCCCACGCGGCGTAAACCGGCCGATGAAAACGCGAAAGATGGCAAACTCATGACGCGTCTTGCCGACTTCGTGATAGCCCGACAACGTACCCTGTTGTGGTCGACCCTTATCGTTTTTGCCGCACTTATTGCGAACATACCCCGCAACGAGATCAACGACGTCTTCGTTCACTATTTCGACAAATCGATTTCCTTCCGCGTCGCCACCGATTTCATGGTCGACAATATGACGGGAATCTACCTCAACGATTATTCATTGGAGTCCGGTGAGTCGGGCGGCATCAGTAATCCGGCTTTTTTGCGTGACGTAGAGCGGCTATCCGAATGGATGGAATCTCAGCCTGGCACGATTCATGTCGACCGATTTACGACCATCATGAAACGCCTGAACAAGAATATGCACGGTGATGATGAAGCTCACTATACGTTGCCGGACAATCGCGAACTGGCCGCGCAATACCTGCTGCTTTATGAAATGTCGCTGCCGTACGGTCTCGATATCAACAATCAAATCAATGTTGATAAATCCGCTACGAAACTGGCGCACACCATCGAAATTCTTTCGAGTCAGGGAGCCCTTGATTTGGATAAGAATGTGCACGAGTGGGTAAAAGAGAACGCGCCGTCGATAACAAAAGTTACCAGTGGCAGCCCCCCTCTGACATTCTCAAACATCGGGCAGAGGAATAGCCGCACCATGTTGCTCGGCACATCTGCCGCGTTGGCCGCAATTTCGGTCGTCCTGGTGGTGGCGCTGCGCTCATTTAAAATTGGTTTGGTGAGCCTGATTCCCAATCTCGTTCCCGCGGCAGTCGGTTTCGGTTTATGGGGAATATTCGTTGGCGAGGTCGGCATGACGCTGTCTGTAGTGACCGGTATGTCGTTCGGCATCGTGGTCGACAACACGGTGCACTTTTTATCGAAGTATCTGCGCGCGAGGCGCGAGAACGGTCTCACTCCGCAGGATGCAATTCGTTACGCGTTCCGAACGGTTGGCAATGCGTTGGTCATCACAACCACAACCCTGGTCATTGGGTTTCTGACTCTCGCTACCTCGAGTTTCAGTTTAAATGCCGACATGGGCCTGTTAACCGCCGTCGTCATCGCCGTCGCCCTGGTTGCAGTGTTCCTGTTGTTGCCTCCGCTGCTGCTAGAGATTGAGAATAGCGACGATCAGCCTACGACTGATGCTGACCGGGCTGGGAGTTCAGTCCCGGTGTGACGCCGTGACGGTCTGTGGAAGATTATCGAACCGAAGGGTCCTCTTCATACCGATCTCTGCGGCAATTTAAAAAAGCCCGCGCAAGGCGGGCGGTTTTAATTTGGCGGTGGAAGGAGTCTCACCCGAACCGTGCTCTGCCCAAATTCCCTGATTAGCAGGGAAAATACAGGGATTTTTCCGATCTCGCGACCATCTTTCCGAAGTAAATCGCGAGTAACCCCTTACGTTAGGGCGATTTCACGCCATCCTCGTACCCCGACGCGAAATCTCAATCAGGGAATTTGCTTAGCGCTACAGCGAAAGATGAAATTCACGAAACGCCCCACATTTGGCGAAAAGACCAAATGTCGCCTACGCTCCATAGCGGACGTTCGAGGGACGGACATGGGGGTCCGCTTTGTGCCGATTGCGTTGAAAAACTCGAATAATTGAGGACGCAAGTTTTCTGCCGAGCGGCAATCAGTCTGGGAAATCCATCGATGTGTTACGTAGGGGCGCGCCAGCAGATCCAGGTCGAGAGAGTAGCCGTTCCGCACACTCCTTCGTCTCTATTGAAATCTGAATCGCTTAGGCGGCCTTAGATTTTTGTCCTCCGGAAAAACGGAGTTTTTCAACAGAATCTGCCCACAACAGTCCTTTAGTGATTGCTAATATAATCGCGGTAGCGAAGGGAAAGGTGCTGCAAAGTGCCCGTCTCCGACGGTTCGTTCGGCGGCGGATCAGAAAGACTCATATCCAGTTGCTTCGTTAGTCCTTCCAACGATTTCATCGAAGTAACCGCGGATCTGAGGAGAAAACCAATGGCGTCGCAAGCGCCACCATGTTTTAACTCCCGGATGACTAAATACGTCTACCATCCTAGTGTTGAACCCTTCCCACATGCCCGCATCCAATCGCCCTAGCCGGTGATGTTTATAAAGGGATTCGGTGATCTGTGTAGCCTGCGACAACACGGTTGTGAACCGCATTTTTTCATTTCGGCTAAGCGCATCAAAATCCTCGAGGCCACGTAAATAAATATCGCAGAGCGTTTCGCTGGCGGAAAGACCCGACATGAAACTTGCCCATTGCTGCGCCAACGAATCGATCGCCGCAGCACGACTTTCTCTATTCTGTTCGCGTATTTGAACGGCTAAGTAAATAAGGGAAACCACGACACCGATGGACCCCACAAATTCGCCGAGATTTCCAAGATCACCGAGAGTCATTTTCTTTGGTGCCCCTAACGCCGCATTGAGCCGAGCTTGACGGCGACGACCATAGCGGCAGCGAAGGAAGGAGCGGTCAAGCGTCGGACTCCATTGCCTTGTTAGGTGGTGCGGCGTTTAGCGAAGCCTGGAACATCTTCGTCTTCGGACTTTGTCGCGTTTCAACCGGCATCTACGTGACATTTGGCTTTCCAGACTGCGGAGCTGTGATGATCTGGTCGGAATTTCTAGAGCCTTCGATTTCGTCAATAAAGGACTTTACGAACACCTCCTTTTCACAATCCTGTTTCCATACGGTAGAGAATACTGGAGTCTGTATCCAACCCTTAGCCCACGTAGCTCGCATCATCCATATTTCTTCCGACATCAAACCCTCTTGTTTGAGGAACCATTGAGCCTGAGTGACTTGCATACAAGCGCGAAACAAGAAATAAATCTGCGCCCAATCGGACTCTGAATAGTCTTCCGGTCGGGCTTCAGCGCTATGCGCGCGCATGGCCAAAAGCGCGATTTTTTCGTCCGCGAAAATCACCTGATTGATTGACGCAAAGGCTTGTTCCGAATCGAACGCAGACGAAGCCCGCATTGTCTTCGTATTCCGACGGAGTTCGATCGCCAGAAAGACCAGCGATATAACAACCGCTACAGCGCCAATGACCTCCCCAATACTCGCGATCTGCTCAATGGTCATGAGTTCTATCAGCCGCCTAACGTTGGGATAACTTGCCCGTTCAGCGCAGGTTTTTATATGCGAATATGCGAATCAGCATATAAAACGCTGGCTGTAACGGGTCAATGTTCATCCCCTTGTTAGGTGGCGCTTTCAATTGGAACCGCCATTTGATGTACGTATGTTGTACATGAAGTACAAACTCAGTATCACCACCGAAGTAAACAACACGCCTGATAACCGATGCCAAACAGACATATCAAACATAAGCATCCTATCAATCACTTTGCTTGGGTAGGAGAGTTGTACCTCCTCGATACCTTGCTGAATTCCATAAACAGTAAGGCCGGTAAGTATAGCGGACGCCGTGTAGAGAATTGACACAGCGATCGCCTGAAATTTTGTCAATGCCTGCCCGACTAGATAAGACGCTGTCAAGTACGCGAACGTGAACGAAAAATTGACAGTAAAGCCGGAAATCGCGTTAGCCAGTAACTCCGATACTGCTTCAACCGCATCTAATTCAGACATACCGGGCACCTACCGAGATAGAGTTAGCTTCGAGCCGCCTAACGTTGGGATAACCGGCCCGTTATGGCGAGCTTTTTATATGCGAAAAAGCGAAGCTGTAGATAAAATTCTTGCTGTAACCGGTCCGTGTTGATCCCCTTGTTAGGTGGCATCTTCACGAGTAGGGGTGCGGAAAATAGAATCTGATGCACGCTCGATCTCTGAGATAAAACCCAGAGAAAATATACCGTTCGCTTTATCTTGATCCCAGTAGCGCCGCCAGATCGGTAACTTAATCATTCCAGAACCGATCGCCCTTTTTAGCTCCCACACGTCATCTTCGATCAACCCCTGTCTATATAACGTATACGTGCCTTCTAGTCGCAAAAAGATCGCGCGGCCTCCATAAATAATCGCGTCCCATTCGTCTTGGTCGAAATCACTGGCAATTAGATTTTCATCCGTAGCCTTACTCACTACCCGACGCAAATCCGGGTCAGCAAAAATCATATCGTTCAATTCTGCAATAGAGCTTAACGAATCATTTGAGAGCGAGGACCGCATAGTCTTAGTATTTCTTCGAGTCTCAAGAGCGAGGAAGATAAGAGACGCTATAACGCCTGCTGCTCCCACCATTTCCGCGATCGAGCTTAGGCTTTCCCAGTTCATGCTCTTATATGCAACCTAACGTCGCGCTAACCTGCGCTTGATAGCACCGGACCGGAGCGGTAGCGCAAGGAGGATGCTGTCAAGGGTCAGAGTTGAGCGCTTTGTTAGGTGTTTGTTGCGTTTCATAGAGAAGATCAAGCTCCGTCCTTTGGATCAACGAAGCCAAAAACTGGGACTTCGCTGCTCCGTTCTCTGGACGCCAAGGCATCGTCTACATACCCGCGAAATTCTACCGTGAATCTAAGTTTGTCTTTCTCCCACCAGCGCTTTAGTCCCGGAAGATTTACGAACGTCGCGATCTCGTAATCTGTTTGAGTCCATAGATTTGGGTCTATTCTTCCAGCCAATTTTTGATGGTATGAAAAATCATATTTCGCCATTATTGAGAAGAAGACAAAGCTGAATCGAAACCGTTCCGTCTCGTCCAGCGAGTCAAAATCAAGCATGCCATTTCGAACAATCGCCGAGAGATCTGGGTTGTCAGCGATTAGGGCACTTGCGTCGGCGATGCCTGTGACCAAAGTTTGCCCACGAAGCACCCTGTTTTCCTCTGTGTTCTGTTTGACTTGAAGTGCCAGGTAAATGATCGAAAGGAGAACTCCGGCAGCACCGACCAGTTCCCCAATAGCGCCAATAGCATCCCAAGTCATTGAATTTCTCCGAACACCTAACAGTTAATGTACGGGCCAAAAGGTCCGTGTATTAGTAATAACAGGGGCAAGCATTTCACGGTGCTATGCTTTTGAATCGCATGAAATTTGCCTCGACTTTATCGAACACGCCATATTAATAACAGGGCGCCGCACAGGAGCCAGACGTCGTGGGTTATTAACGGCAAGGATTGCGAGCGGAAAGGTCCGTTAATGGCCGTCTACCGCCTGATGGAGAATCTACGCAACTGTCTCCGACGTGCCCTAAGCGGACATAATCCCCGTTTCTATCAAAGCGTCCCCACGGGGCCAGATACAAGATTGCAAATGATTTCAGCCGTCTAAAAATTTCTTCGTCTCTACTTGCGGGAGGAGTCAATACACGACTCGCTAGTCAGGGACTTAACGGCCTTGTCCGACCACGGTGAACAGTGGTTTTTCGTCCATGCAACGACGAAATTCTTTCGCAAATTCAGGATAAGTTGCTTCGTACGACGGCAGAGCACGTTCGAAAAGATCGCGGACCCTTGAAGCATCGGACATCCAAACGATATCGCTTCGGGCAACCAGCCAATGTTCTTCCGGGATCGCTCCATTTTGATACTGCATAAATAGCGACTCCCACAATGACCAGAAGGTAGCGATCAGAAATTCGAACGATACTGCTTCATCTGGCGTGAGATCGCCGTCATCGACCAACCCGACGCGAACAATATGAGCGTTCGCTGGTTCGGAGAAGCGGCCCCACGCAGCGGAGTACGATTGCATGTACGCGCCGGCGGCAGCGTTGTTGGTACTTTTAGTATTCTCTTGTGTTTGTCGCGCTAGATAGATTAGCGTAATGACCACAGCAAGGGCCCCGACAACTTCCCCAACAGCTCCAATTGCGTCCCAGTTCACCATTCGGTCTCCCATTCTCGAAACACGTCCGCAGCATATCCGAGAGCATTGGCGGCGTGAATGACTGGTCGTGGCCGGTTTCTGCCTGATTAGAAATCTACGCGACGGTCTCCGTTACCGCGGTGATCTCAACGAGTCGCCGCAACACATTCATCAAATTTCTCTGCCGGCGTATGAAAGCCCAACGTTTTCCTGGGTCGCTCATTAAGTCGTCGCGCGATTTTATTCAGGTGTCTCTGCGAGTGTACCGACAAGTCTGTCC